>JAESGR010000006.1_pt1:257500-1337354 | contig 1337354 bp, 1290 predicted proteins | sample 9269771 | NCBI WGS metagenome assembly JAESGR01 (sample SAMN15739572, study PRJNA653492) | algae metagenome | isolation source: Chroococcus sp. CMT-3BRIN-NPC107 and co-occurring heterotrophs from well... | place: USA: Clark Mountains Wilderness, California | collected 2010-04-18
TTTGATTGCGTCAAATGAACTTCAATTTCGGGCAACCGATAATTTGAAGAACGGCATAACGCGTCAGGTGAAAGACCTGGCCATTCCTTGATTGACTTTGCTTCTCGTGAGAGGCGTCAAAGTTATAGGGTCAAGTGAATAAGAGCATATGGTGGATGCCTTGGCGATTACAGGCGACGAAGGACGTGATAGCCTGCGATAAGCTTCGGGGAGCTGGCAAATAAGCTTTGATCCGGAGATTTCCGAATGGGGAAACCCACCCTTAGGGGTATCGCATGATGAATACATAGTCATGCGAGGCGAACCGGGTGAACTGAAACATCTCAGTAGCTCGAGGAAAAGACATCAACCGAGATTCCGATAGTAGTGGCGAGCGAAATCGGAACAGCCTGTTAGTGATAGCGCAAGACTTAACGGAACGGCTTGGAAAGGCCGGCCATAGCGGGTGATAGCCCCGTACGTGAAAAGACCTGTGTGGTACTGAGCTAACGACAAGTAGGGCGGGACACGTGTAATCCTGTCTGAATATGGGGGGACCATCCTCCAAGGCTAAATACTCGTAATCGACCGATAGTGAACTAGTACCGTGAGGGAAAGGCGAAAAGAACCCCGGGAGGGGAGTGAAATAGATCCTGAAACCGTATGCTTACAAAAAGTAGGAGCCCGCAAGGGTGACTGCGTACCTTTTGTATAATGGGTCAGCGACTTACATTCAGTGGCAAGGTTAACCGAATAGGGAAGCCGCAGGGAAACCGAGTCCGAACAGGGCGATTCAGTCGCTGGGTGTAGACCCGAAACCAAGTGATCTATCCATGGCCAGGATGAAGGTGCCGTAACAGGTACTGGAGGTCCGAACCGACTAGTGTTGCAAAACTAGCGGATGAGCTGTGGATAGGGGTGAAAGGCTAAACAAACTTGGAAATAGCTGGTTCTCTCCGAAAACTATTTAGGTAGTGCCTCAAGTATTACCATCGGGGGTAGAGCACTGTTTAGGCTAGGGGGTCATGGCGACTTACCAAACCTATGCAAACTCCGAATACCGATGAGTACAGCTTGGGAGACAGAGCACCGGGTGCTAACGTCCGGACTCAAGAGGGAAACAACCCAGACCGCCAGCTAAGGTCCCTAAAATTGGCTAAGTGGGAAACGAAGTGGGAAGGCTAAAACAGTCAGGATGTTGGCTTAGAAGCAGCCATCATTTAAAGAAAGCGTAATAGCTCACTGATCGAGTCGTCCTGCGCGGAAGATGTAACGGGGCTAAGCCAGTTACCGAAGCTGCGGATTTGCACGCAAGTGCAAGTGGTAGGAGAGCGTTCTGTAAGCCTGTGAAGGTGCGTTGTAAAGCGTGCTGGAGGTATCAGAAGTGCGAATGCTGACATGAGTAGCGTTAAAGCGGGTGAAAAGCCCGCTCGCCGTAAGCGCAAGGTTTTCTACGCAACGTTCATCGGCGTAGAGTGAGTCGGCCCCTAAGGCGAGGCAGAGATGCGTAGCTGATGGGAAACAGGTCAATATTCCTGTACCGATGTGTAGTGCGATGTGGGGACGGAGAAGGTTATCTCAGCCGGGTGTTGGATGTCCCGGTTCAAGCCTGTAGTCGTGCCTGGTAGGTAAATCCGCCGGGCTTAGATGAGGGGTGATAACGAGGCGGCTTGCCGCCGAAGTGAGTGATACCCTGCTTCCAGGAAAAGCCACTAAGCTTCAGCTACACACGACCGTACCGCAAACCGACACTGGTGCGCGAGATGAGTATTCTAAGGCGCTTGAGAGAACTCAGGAGAAGGAACTCGGCAAATTGACACCGTAACTTCGGAAGAAGGTGTGCCTTTAGTAGGTGAAGTCCCTCGCGGATGGAGCCCAATGAGGTTGCAAAAAATCGGTGGCTGCGACTGTTTAATAAAAACACAGCACTCTGCAAACACGAAAGTGGACGTATAGGGTGTGACGCCTGCCCGGTGCTGGAAGATTAAATGATGGGGTGCAAGCTCTTGATTGAAGTCCCAGTAAACGGCGGCCGTAACTATAACGGTCCTAAGGTAGCGAAATTCCTTGTCGGGTAAGTTCCGACCTGCACGAATGGCGTAACGATGGCCACACTGTCTCCTCCTGAGACTCAGCGAAGTTGAAATGTTTGTGATGATGCAATCTCCCCGCGGAAAGACGGAAAGACCCCATGAACCTTTACTGTAGCTTTGTATTGGACTTTGAACAGATCTGTGTAGGATAGGTGGGAGGCTTTGAAGCGGTGCCGCTAGGTATCGTGGAGCCAACGTTGAAATACCACCCTGGTGTGTTTGAGGTTCTAACCTAGGCCCGTTATCCGGGTCGGGGACAGTGCATGGTAGGCAGTTTGACTGGGGCGGTCTCCTCCCAAAGCGTAACGGAGGAGTTCGAAGGTACGCTAGGTACGGTCGGACATCGTGCTAATAGTGCAATGGCATAAGCGTGCTTAACTGCGAGACTGACAAGTCGAGCAGATGCGAAAGCAGGACATAGTGATCCGGTGGTTCTGTATGGAAGGGCCATCGCTCAACGGATAAAAGGTACTCTGGGGATAACAGGCTGATACCGCCCAAGAGTTCATATCGACGGCGGTGTTTGGCACCTCGATGTCGGCTCATCTCATCCTGGGGCTGTAGCCGGTCCCAAGGGTATGGCTGTTCGCCATTTAAAGAGGTACGTGAGCTGGGTTTAAAACGTCGTGAGACAGTTTGGTCCCTATCTTCCGTGGGCGCTGCAGAATTGAAGAAGCCTGCTCCTAGTACGAGAGGACCGGAGTGGACGCACCTCTGGTGTATCGGTTGTCACGCCAGTGGCATTGCCGAGTAGCTAAGTGCGGAAGAGATAACCGCTGAAAGCATCTAAGCGGGAAACTCGTTCTAAGATGAGTTCTGCCGGGGCCTTGAGCCCCCTGAAGAGTCGTTCAAGACCAGGACGTTGATAGGTCAGGTGTGGAAGCGCAGCAATGCGTTAAGCTAACTGATACTAATTGCTCGTGCGGCTTGACCCTATAACTTTGATCATGTAGTCGGAGGCTTCCTCCGAAAGCGATCAAGGTGTTATGCCAAGTTGACGCAATCTGAAAATGAAATGCAACGTGTAGCGTTGCGGAAGCTGATTTGCTCTATGAATTGGTCGTCCAGACTTGGTCTGGATGGCAAAAAGTTATGCCTGATGACCATAGCGAGGTGGTACCACTCCTTCCCATCCCGAACAGGACAGTGAAACGCCTCTGCGCCGATGATAGTGCGGATTCCCGTGTGAAAGTAGGACATCGTCAGGCTCTTACAGCGGCAAAGGCCCAGCAGAAATGCTGGGCCTTTTGCTTTTTGGGCCGCCGATCAAGTGTTGATGATGAGGTCGCCTTCGCGACGAGCGGCACCCGAGCGCGCCAAGTCGTCGGCAAGTTGCTCGATCCACTTCGCCATTGCCAATCCAACGAACCAGCGCTGATGCACCAGGGTGATGTAAGGCGTCGCCGCAGCCCACCGCACCAAATCCGGCAGCGGCGATTGCTGCAGGTCCAGCAGCCTGAACTTCAGAAGAACTTTGGCGGCGTGCCTGGCATGCTTGAGCGGGTCACGGACAAAACTATCCAGCCGCCGGCGTGCGGAGGCTAGCGCCAGATCAACCTCGCCAAACGCTTTCCCGTGTCCGGGGAGCACCAGCCGCGGCGCCAGACCTTCGATCAGGTCCAGCGTTGCTGCGACTTCGTCGAATGCCTGCTCGCCTTCGAGTTCCTGAAACACCGCCCCGAACCCGTTTTCCCAGAGCGCGTCGGCCGAAATGAGCGTGCGCGAGCCCGGCTCGAACAACACCACCGAATGCGGATCATGGCCCGGTGCACCATGCACTTCCCAGCCAAGGCCGCCCAGTTCCACCGTGCTGCCTGGAGCCAGCACCCCGTTCATGAAAAACCTTGGGCAATGCTGGCCGGTCGCAACATACGTCAGCGCGACCGGGTCCCAGCTGCGCACATGCTCCGCCAAACCGGGGGGTACCAGCGTCTGAAGGCCCGGATAGCGCTCCTGCAAGGCGGCGTTACCGCCGCAGTGGTCGCTGTGCAGATGCGTGTTGAGCAACAAGCCGAGGGGGCGCCCGCGCAGAGCGCCTTCGACAAGCTGCACCGTTTGTGCGGCGTGGCTGGTGTAGCCGCTGTCGACCACGGCAGCCGTGCCAGGGCCGGTGAAGAGGATGTTGTTGGCTGAAAGCCAGCCGCGCTCCAGGACCACAACGCCCGGCGGCAGGGGATGCGAACTGCTCATCCCGCAAGCCTAGCCGATGGCCGCGAGCTACTTGCCGCTGCGAAGCTCGCGGCGCAGGATCTTTCCCACGTTGGTCTTGGGCAGGTCTTCGCGGAACTCGATGTACTTGGGGACCTTGTAGCCGGTCAGGTTCTGGCGGCAGAACTTCGCCACGTCCTCTTCGGTGAGGATGGGATCGTTCTTCACCACGAACACCTTGATCGCCTCGCCCTGCTTCTCGTCCGCCACTCCGACAGCGGCGCACTCGACCACGCCAGGGCACAGGGAGATGACATTCTCGAGCTCGTTCGGGAAGACATTGAAGCCGCTGACCAGGATCATGTCCTTCTTGCGGTCGATGATCTTGGTGAAGCCGCGCTCGTCCATCACGCCGATGTCACCGGTCCGCATGAACCCGTCGGGGGTGAAAGCCTTGGCGTTCTCCTCGGGCTGGTTGTAGTAGCCCGTCATCACGTTCGGCCCCTTGATGCAGATCTCGCCCGACGCTCCTTGCGGCAGGCCGTTGCCTTCGTCGTCCTTGATCGCGATCTCGATGCCGGGCAGCGGCAGGCCGATGGTGCCGGAGAACTCCCGGCTGAGGGCCGGGTTGTTGGTGCCGATGGCACAGGTCTCGCTCATGCCCCAGCCTTCTACCATCGGGCAACCGGTGACTTGCTGCCATTGCCGCGCCGTCCCTTCCGAGGCGGCCATGCCGCCCGCCTGCGACACGCACAGCTGCGAGAAATCGACCGACTTGAACTGCGGATGCTGCAGCAAGGCGTTGAACAAGGTGTTGACCGCCGGCAGCAGGTGGAAAGGCCGGCGCTTGAGCACCTCGATGAACTTGCCGAAATCACGTGGGTTCGGAATCAACGTCATGTGCGAGCCCCAGCGGATGGCCAGCAGCGACAAGGTGAGCGCGAAGATGTGGTACAGCGGCAGCGCGGCGATGCTGTTGGTCTTCCCCACGTCGCCTACACGCCTGAGCGCCGGCGTGAACCAGGCCTCCGCCTGAAGGATCGCGGCCACGATGTTCCGGTGCGTCAGCACTGCCCCTTTGGACAGGCCGGTCGTGCCGCCTGTGTACTGGAGGAAGGCAATCGACTCCAGCGTCTGCGCGGTGGGCTTGAGCGACAGCGAGGTTCCCTCGGCAATGGCCCGGTTGAACGGTGTGACCTTGCGCCCCCCGCTCAAGGGCAGCTTGTAGGCCGGAACCATCTTGGCCAGGTGCCGCACGGCAAAGGTGATCCAGTTGCCGTACCAGAAGCCCAGGAGATCGCCCATGGAAGCGACCACCACGTGCCTGACCTGCGTGTTCTCGATCACCTCCTCCAGCGTGTGCGCGAAGTTCTCCAGGATGACGATGGCGGTGGAGCCGGAGTCGTTCAGCTGGTGCTGCAACTCGCGGGCGGTGTACAGCGGATTCACGTTCACGCAGGTGTAGCCCGCGCGCAGGATGCCTGCCATCGTGACGGGAAACTGCGGGATGTTGGGCAGCATCAAGGCGACCCGCGCTCCAGGCTCCAGACCCTGCGACTGCAGCCAGGCGCCCAGGGCGGTGGAGAGCTCGTCGAGCTGCCCATAAGTCATCCACCGTTCCATGCAGACCGAAAACGGCCGCGCCGAATTCTTCTTGAACGACTCCTCCAGCAACTGCGTCAAGGAGCGGTACTGCTCGGGCTGAACGTCGTGGGGCACGCCCTCGGGGTAACTTCTCAGCCAGTACTTGTCCATGTCTGCCTCCTTTGGGCTGATTGTGGGAGCCCGCCACTTGGGGCGGCTAGCGGGCTTGTCCTAGGATTGCGCGCAATTCCGTCTCGCACGCGACAAGTTCCGCGTCGAACAGCAGGTTGATCAGCGCGGACTCGCGCTCCGAGATGATGCCAAGGAAAGTCTCGGCGCTGCCGCGTTGCCGCGCCATGGCGGCGAACGTGTCGAAGCCGCTCTCCAGGAAGCGCTGCAGCGATGCCAGGCCCGCCGCGGAGGCGGGGCCGCGCATCATGCGCAGCATCGTGCGCAGACCCGGCGTGCGCGTGAGGCCAGCCATCTCCTGGCCGACGCCCATCACGACCTGCAGCTGGCGGGCGCGGTCCTCCCCGCGTCCGACCGCGCGCCACGCCCTGATGTAGCGGGCAGCCGGATCCATCTCGCCGGCCGGCAGCTTCGCCCATTCGATTGCCATCGCCTGGTCCAGCTGCTCCGTCAACGCGTGCAGCCGGGCCAGCGCGACGGCGGTCTGCGCCACCTGCGCCGGAAACAGCTTCTCGATGGCGCCTGCAATCCGCGCGAACTGGGCGTCGCGCTCGGCATAGTCCTTGTCGCTGTACAGCTCCACCAGGAAGAACCGCGCAGCCGCTGCGTGCGGGGCGCCTTGCAGCAAGTCGGGGTAGGTCCCGGCGAACCGCCGCGCCTGCAGCCGTTTCACCTCGCCGATCGCTTCTGCCAGGCGAGGGTCAGCGCCGGCCGCTTGTCGCAGCAGCGACACGGCTTCGACCGAGGAGCGGATGTGGCGGGCAGCGTCCATGCAAACCACGAGTCTATCTAGGCGGCGCGCCCTAGCAGCGCCGCCGCCGCTCGTGCCATAGTCGATACGATGCAAAGACGAAGCTGGTTGAAGCTGGGCCTGGCGTCGGCCGCGGTGCTGGCCGTGGGCGGAGGGGCCGTCGCGCTGCTCGAACCGGGCTTGCGCGACGCGCGCCTTTCGGCGGCTGGCCGCCTCGTCTTCACGCACGTCGGCCGCGCGGTGCTGGAGGGCAGCCTGCCGGCGGGCGATCCCGCGCAGGCTCGCGCGCTTGAAGGCTTGTTGACCCGCATCGACGCGCTCGTGGCTGCCCTGCCGCCGCACGCGCAAGGCGAACTCTCCCAGCTGCTGGCGCTGCTGGCCAGCAGCGCCGGGCGCCGCACCCTCGCCGGGCTGGCTTCTCCCTGGGAAGCGGCCAGCGTCCAGGAGATCCAGGCCGCCTTGCAGTCCATGCGCGTGGCGTCCATCAGCCTGCGCCAGCAGGCGTACCACGCGCTGCACGACATCACGCTGGGCGCGTATTTCTCGGATCCCGGCACCTGGGCGGTGCTGGGCTATCCCGGCCCTCCCAAGATCTGAGCACGGCATGAGCAGCATCCCCGACCCGATCCGCGAAGGCTTGCAGCGTGGCTGGAAAGTGCTGGGCGGCGCGTACCCTGCGGCACCGGCGCAGATCACCTGTGACGTGGCCATCGTGGGCTCCGGCGCCGGCGCGGGCATCACCGCCGAGCTGCTTGCCAAGGCGGGGCTGAACGTGGTCATCGTCGAGGAAGGCCCGCTGAAAAGCAGCAGCGATTTCCGGCAGCAGGAAGCCGAGGCCTATCCCAGCCTGTACCAGGAAAGCGCGGCGCGCAAGACAGCCGACAAGGCGATCAACATCCTGCAGGGCCGATGCGTGGGCGGCTCCACCACGGTGAACTGGACCAGTTCCTTTCGCACACCCGTGCCCACGCTGGACTACTGGCGCTCGCATTTCGACCTGCGTGGCTTCGGCAACGACGAACTGGCGCCTTACTTCACGCAGGCTGAGCAACGCCTGGCGATCGGTCCGTGGCTGACACCGCCCAACGAGAACAACGACCTGCTGCGCCGGGGCGCGGCGCGGCTGGGCATCCCGGCGGCGGCGATCCTGCGCAACGTCAAGGGCTGCTGGAACCTGGGGTCCTGCGGCATGGGGTGCCCGACCAACGCCAAGCAGTCGATGCTGGTCACCACCCTGCCGGCCGCGCTGGACCGCGGCGCCACGCTCCTGACCGAGACGGCTGCCCACCACTTCGAACTCACCAACGGCCGCGCCTCCGGCCTGCTGTGCTATGCGTCAACAGGGGCTGCAGCCCGCACCGCGCGGATGCAAACAGCTATCAAAATAGTAGCAAATCACTATGTGCTGGCGGCAGGGGCGATCAATTCGCCGGCGCTGCTGCTGCGGTCCCAGGCGCCGGATCCGCACGGCCGCCTGGGCCAGCGCACCTTCCTGCACCCGGTGGTGATGTCGGCCGCGGTGATGGCGCAGAAAGTGGAAGGCTGGCAGGGCGCGCCGCAGACCATCTACTCGGACCATTTCCTGGAGACGCAGGCGATCGATGGCCCCATCGGCTACAAGCTCGAGGCGCCGCCGCTGCACCCGGTGATCTTCGCCTCCACCGTCATGGGCTACGGCCAGGCGCAAGCCGAACTCCTGCGGCAGTTCCCGCACACCCACGTGCTGCTGGCCCTGCTGCGCGACGGGTTCCACGAACAATCGCCGGGCGGCGAGGTCCGCCTGCGCTCCGATGGCTCGCCCGTGCTGGACTACCCCCTGAACGACTTCGTCATGGACGGCGCGCGCCGGGCGCTCCTGTCGATGATGGAAATCCAGTTTGCCGCCGGCGCGCAGCAGGTGCTGCCCCTGCATGAACTCGCGCAGCCGTACACGCAGTGGCCCCAGGCGCGCACCGCGGTGCAGGCGCTGCCGATGAAGCCGCTGCTGACGAAGATGGTCAGTGCCCATGTGATGGGAGGCTGCGGCCTGGGCGGCACCGAAAAGCTCGGGGTCACGCGCCCGGATGGCGTGCACTGGCAGATCGAGAACCTGTCGATCCACGACGGTTCGATCTTTCCCACCAGCATCGGCGCCAATCCGCAGCTGTCGATCTACGGCATCGTGAACCGCCTGGCGCAGGGCCTGGCCAAGCGCCTCTCGGGCCGGGAAGTGGCCCTGGCCTGATGCCCCGGCACTCGGCTGTCGCGCGGCTGCAGCAGGCCGCCACGCTGGTCCTGCTGGTGCTGGCGTTGGGGTGGCTGGTGGTGCGGTGGCCGCATTCGCCGGCGCTGGCGATTGCCGGCGCCGTGGCTATCGCGTTGGCCCATTCCTTCCTGCTTGCGCTGCAGTTCACGCTCATGGTCCGCGCCAGCCGCGACGATCCCGCGCCCCGTCCCACCGCCGGGCAACTGCTGGCCGCCTGGTGGGCCGAGATCTGGCAGGACGTGTGGGTGTTCGGCTGGCGCCAGCCCTACCGCTGGCATGCCCTGCCGGACGCATTGCCCGGCGCGCCGGGCCGCGCCGGCATCGTGTTCATCCACGGCTTCGTCTGCAACCGCGGCTTCTGGAACCCCTGGCTGCTGGAAGCAGGCAAGCGCGGCCATGCGGTGGTCGCGGTCAACCTGGAGCCGGTGTTCGGCTCCATCGACGACTACGCCGGCATCATCGACGAGGCGGTCGAGCGGGTGACGCAAGCCACCGGCCGGCCGCCGCTGCTGGTGTGCCACAGCATGGGCGGACTGGCGGCGCGGGCCTGGCTGCGAACCCGCCAGGCCTGCGACCGCGTCGCCCACGTCATCACCATCGGCAGTCCGCACCGGGGCACCTGGCTCGCGCGCTTCAGCCACCTGCCCAACGGCATGCAGATGCGGCTGGACGGCCAGTGGGTGACCGAGCTGGCCGCCGCGCCGGTACCGCGCCCCGGCCTGTTCACCTGCTGGTATTCCAACTGCGACAACGTCGTGTTCCCGCCGGCCACTGCCACGCTGCCGGGCGCCGACAATCGCTTCGAACCCGGCGCGGCGCACGTCGAGCTGGCCTTCCGTGCGCGCGTGATGCAGTCATCGCTTGCCCTGGCGGCCACGCTGTAAGATCATCCCGGGGTTGGGCCTTCACGAGGCCGGGATCAATTCACAGGAATCACAATGGCCTTGATCGTCGTGATGGAAGACGACGCCGGCACGCGGATGTTGATCGCTTCCGTGCTCAAGAGGGACGGGCACGAGGTGCTGACCGCCGACAATGGCGCGCAAGGCCTGATGCTGGTGGAGTCGCGCCAGCCGGACCTGGTCATCAGCGACGTGCAGATGCCTGAGCTCAACGGGTTCCAGATGCTGGCCGCCCTGCGCCAGAACAGCGCCATCTCCGCCACCCCCGTGATCCTCCTGACCTCGCTGCAGGAGCGCGCGCACATGCGCATCGGCATGACCACGGGGGCCGACGACTACATCACCAAGCCTTTTCGCCCGGGGGAACTGCGCGAGGCCGTCTCGGCCCAGTTGAACAAGCGCACCGTGCAGGCCAACCTGCAGAACCTGGCCGTCGACAAGGCCGTGCAGGCCGCCCTGGAAGAGCAACGCCACCAGCTGGCCAAGCTGTACGAGCAGCGCCTGGCCAACGAGCTGAGCGAGCGGTGGCCGCCCGGCGACGGCAACGATGGCGACGAGAGGTTCGCCAGCGCCAGCGTGCTGTTCGTCGACATTCCCAGCTATGCCAGCGTGGCGGAAAAGCTCAGTGCGGCGGAACTCACCGAGCTGGTGAAGAAGTTCTATGGCGCCGCCAACGACACGGCGCACCTTTTCGGCGCAAGGCACATCCAGTTCATCGGCGAGGGCCTGCTGGCGGTCTTCATCGATGCCACGGACACCCACACCGTCAACCACGGCCTGCGCGCCGCGCGGGCCGCGCTGGGCCTGGTCGAATCGGGCCGCGGCATCCATCAATACCTGGAAGCGACCTACCCGGGCCGCGACTTGCCCCGGTTCGAGGCCAATGTGGCGCTGCATTCGGGCCCGGTGACGCTCACGCTGCTGCGCGATCCGCTGCACGGCACTGCCGCCCAGGTGCTTCCGGTCGGCGACGCGGTCAGCGCCACGATGCTGCTGCAAAAGCAGGGCCGCGCCCTCGGCTGGCCCATCATCGCGAGCATCGCCGCCCTGCGGCAGGTCACCGGAGCCGTGCGCACGGGCGGCCGCTCGCTGGTGGCCCTGCCCGGGCGCTCGGTGCCCATGGACGCGGCCGAACTGACCGGCCTCGCCCTGTAAGCACCACGCCGCCCATGAGAATGTTTTCCTTGCGCCGCATCCTGGCGGCCAGCCTGGTCCTGTCCGCCACCGTGCCCGCCGTGCTGGTCGCGTGGATGATGGCGCGGGCCAGCAGCCAGGCCGTGGACGAACTCGCCGGCAAGATCCTCACCCAGGTCGCCGCGCTGGTGCAGGCTGGCACCGAGGCCCACCTGCGGCAGGCGCACGACGTCCTCAACGGCCTGATCGCCGAGCGGCCGAGCCAGGCCGATATCCAACGCGCCCGTGCCGGGCTGCGCGCAACGGGCCAGTTCGAGGCGATGGCGTTTGCGCTGGCACGGCAGTCGCCCGATGCCACGGTGATCCACTTCGGCAACCTGCGCGGCGAGTACCTCGGCGTGGAAGCCACCGCGCGCGAAACCCGCGTGGCCGTGCGCCGGGCCGACGGCACCGGCCGCGCTTATTACAGTGCCTCCCAGCCGGGCGACCGAAGCCGCCCCATCGACAGCGAAAGCCGCAACTTCGAGCCGCGCAGCAGCTCCTGGTATTCGAGTGCACTCGTCGCCAAGGACCGGGTGTTCTCGCCGGTGCAGGTGTCCGCCACCCGCCGGCAGCTGGTGGTGAGCCTGTCGCAGCCGGTGTTCGACGACGACGGCGGTGCCGCCGGCGTCATCGCCACCGAGCTGCAGCTGCAAACCCTGGCCGACATCCTGAGGACCCAGCGGATCAGCGCCCGCGGCGCCGCCTTCGTGGTCGATGAAAGGGGCGCGCTGGTGGCCAGTTCCGCCGGCGACGCGCTGTTCCAGGAGGTGCAGGGGCGCTTCGAGCGGCGCAGCCCCCGCGACAGTGCCAATGCCGTCATCCGCGCCAGCTTCGCGGCGCTGGAGTCCGCCTGGGCCAGCCGGTCCCATGATTCGGTCGCGGTCAACACGACGCTGCTGCGCCTGCCGCAGCCCGGCGATGCGCTGCTGATGGTGCAGCGCCCCTTCGGCGAGGCGCTGGGATTGCGCTGGACGCTGGTGGTGGCGGCGCCGGAAAGCGACTTCACCGGCGACATCCAGCAGGCGCTGGGGGTGTCGCTCGGCGTGATGGGAGGCCTGATCCTGCTGGGCACGCTGCTGGCCTTCGGGGTGGCGCACGGCATCGGCCGGCGCCTGCGCCGCCTCGGCCTGGCCGCCGAGCAGCTGGGGCGCGGCGAGGTGCCGGTGATCGAGAGCGGCACGCGCATCCGCGAGGTGCACCAGCTCTCGCGCGTGCTGCACGACAGCGCCGAGCAGCTGCAAAGCTACCGCCAGCAGGTACGCGCTGACGCCCAGGCGCTGCAGCAGGCCAACGAGAACCTGGAAGCCCGGGTCGAGCAACGGACGGCGCAGCTGGCCGCTTCCCGCGAAGAGGCGCTGGCGGCCGCGCGCGCCAAGGCGGCTTTCCTGGCCACCATGAGCCACGAGATCCGCACGCCGCTGAACGGCGTGGTCGGCATGAGCACCCTGCTGGCCGAAACCGCGCTGGATGCCGAGCAGCGCGACTACCTGCAGACCATCCGCCTGTCCAGCGACCAGCTGCTGGCCGTGATCAACGACATCCTGGACTTCTCCAAGATCGAGTCGGGCAAGCTGGAGCTGGAGATCGAACCGGTCAGCGTGCGCGGCGCCGTCGAGGAAGCCTGCGACATCGCCGCGCCTCGCGCCCGTGAGAAGGGCCTGGAACTGATCATCGACATCCCCGAGACGGGCCCGGGCGCGGTGCCCGCCGCCATCAAGGGCGACGTCACCCGCCTGCGGCAGGTGCTGATCAACCTGGTGAACAACGCCGTGAAGTTCACCGCGGCCGGGGAAGTCGCCGTGCACGCGCGAATGCTGGCCGAGGACGACGGCCAGGGCCGGTGCGTGCTGGAGTTTCGCGTCACCGACAGCGGCATCGGCATCCCCGCCGAGCGGCTGACTTCGCTGTTCGAGGCGTTCACCCAGGTGGACGCGTCCACCACCCGCAAGTACGGCGGCACCGGGCTGGGGCTGGCGATCTGCAAGCGACTGGTGGAGTTGATGGGAGGGCGGATCGGGGTGCAGAGCGAAGCAGGGCGCGGCTCGACCTTCTGGTTCACGGTCGCGGCGCCCGTGACCGAGCTGGCCCAGCCCTTCATGCCCGCCGATGCAGGCATGCTCCAGGCCACCCGCGTGCTGGTGGTAGACGACCACGCGACCAACGTGCGCATCCTCACCCGCCAGCTGCAGCTGTGGGGCATGCAGGTGGCCAGCACCGATTCGGGCCGCCAGGCCCTGCTGTGGCTGGAGCAGGCCGGCGAGCTGCCGCACGTGATCGTCACCGACATGCACATGCCGGAAATGGATGGGGTGGCCCTGGCCAGCGCCATCAAGGCCAACCCGCGCTGGCGCGAGATCCCGCTGGTTCTCCTCAGTTCGGGCTTCATGCCAGCCGGCAGCGACAACGCGCAGTTGTTCGACGCGCGGCTGCTCAAGCCTGCGCGGCAGAACCAGCTGTTCGAGACCATCGTGCGCTGCGTCTCGTCCGAGGCGCGGGCCGACAGCGGGCCGGGTCCGGCGCGGCATGAGGCGAAGAAGAACGTCACGGTGCTCGTGGCCGACGACAACGCCGTCAACCTCAAGGTGGCCTGCGCCATGCTGCTGAAGCTGGGCTACGAGGTGCGCACCGCCACCGACGGCCGCGAGGCGGTGGAAGCCGTCGCGCAAGCCAGTGCCGGCGGGCTGCGGCTGGGCGCGATCCTGATGGACGTGAACATGCCCGATGTCGACGGGCTGCAGGCCACGCGCCAGATCCAGGCGGTGTGGGGCCGGGCTTCACCCCCGATCATCGCCTTGACCGCGGCGGCTTCGGCCGAGGACCGCGTGCGCTGCGAGGCAGCCGGCATGAACGACTACCTGACCAAGCCGCTCCAGGTGGCTGCCCTCGCTCAGGCGCTGGAGAAGTGGCTCAAGGCAGAAGACCTGCCGGCGAGCCCGGCTGGTGCGTTCCCTGCCGGCGGGCCGGCCCTGGCCGACGCCTTGATGGATTTCAGCCGCCTGCAGGAATTCAGGGAGTACGACGACGAGGCGCAGACCCTGACCCGCGAGGTGATCGAGCTGTTCATGTCGGATGCGCCGCAGCGGCTGGCGGTGCTCGGGCAGGCGGTGGCGGACGGCGATGCGCAGGCGCTGGCCCATGCGGCGCACGCGCTCAAGGGCTCGGCCGGCAACATCGGCGCCACGGCCATGCACCTGGCCTGCGGCACGCTGGAAGCGGATGCGCGGGGCGGCGTGCCTGCCGACGCCGCCGAGCGGTTGTCGGCGCTCCAGGTTCTCTGGGAAAAAACCCGTGAAGCCCTTGCCCAATGGCGGTGAGACGCTCTGCTTTCAATAGCAGCAGCGGTCCAGTGACATCCTTCACACCAGCGGCGGCCATATTCACTGGCGGTCCGGGGCAGTGCTTTTTACCCTTGCGCCACCACAAAGACGTTGGGGGCGAAGATGGATGTGCTTGCGAATGCCGGGCCGGCTGGCGCGGTCCTGTCGGACGGCAAGGCGGCGCTGGGCGCCGGGCTGGCGCTGGTGATGGACGAACTGGCCTATGGGGTGGTGATCGCCACCGTGGCGGGCCAGGTGCTGCACGCCAACCAGGCGGCGCGGCATGAACTGGCGCGCCGCCGCGCCCTGCTGGCCAGCAACAACCTGCTGCACACGCATGCGCCGCAAGACCGTCGCAAGCTGCACGACGGCCTGCTCCGGGCGGTCGAAGGCAAGCGCAGCCTGCTCACGCTGGCCGCCAGCGAAGGAACGGCGCTGACCCTGGCGGTGGTCCCGCTGCGAGCGGACGCGCCGCCACGCAGCGCCGCGCTGGTGTTCGCGCGCGCCTCGGTCTGCGAATCGCTGATGCTCTGCTTCTTTGCCCGCAGCCACGGTTTGACCGCGACCGAGGAGCACGTGCTGGGCATCCTGTGCCAGGGCTACTCGGCCCCGGACATCGCGCGCCAGATGAAGGTGGCGGTCTCCACCATCCGCAGCCATGTGCGCAGCCTGTGCGCCAAGACGCGCTCGAGCGGCGTGCGCGAGCTGGTGAACCGCGTCGCCGTGTTGCCGCCGGTGGCGCCGGCGCTCTGGCAGGAGCCGATGCATTGACGCAACGCCGGGTGGCCGCAGGTGCGGCCCTCTGCTAGAGTCCGCGTGGATTGGGGGATAGCAAGAATGATCACGCCTGGCCCGTCGGCCGCCCATGAGAAGCTGCTGGCCGCACTGACGCCGGCGCTGCGCGCGCTGGCCGTCAGGGGCACGATACGCAACTACCGCAAGAACAGCGTCATCATCAACGAGGGCGAGGTGGGCGAGTCGCTGTTCGTGCTGCTGGAAGGCCGGGTCAAGGTCTACTCCAACGACGCCGACGGCCGCGAGATCACCTACAACGTCGTCGAGGCGGGGGACTACTTCGCGGAGATGTGGCTGGATGGCGGGCCCCGCTCGGCCTCCGTGATGACGCTGGAGCCCTGCGTCTGCTCCATCGTCAGCCGCAGCGGCCTGCGCGACCACCTGGCCGAAGAGCCGGAGTTCGCGCTGGACCTGGTGGCGCAGGTGATCCGCCGCGCCCGCGCGGCCACCGAGACCGCGCGCAACATGGCCTTGCTGGACGTCTATGGCCGCGTCATCAACACGCTGGAAAGCCACAAGGGCCCGGCCGGGCCGGACACCCCGATCACGCTGACCCAGATCACCCACCAGAACATCGCCAGCCGCGTCGGCGCCTCGCGCGAGATGGTCAGCCGCCTGCTCAAGGACCTCGAGAAGGGCGGCTACATCGAGCTGGGGGTCAAGCGGATCACGTTGAAGAAGAAGCTGCCGGCGCGGTGGTAGGCGTGAAGCCGGTCTGCCGCTGTCCTTGCTTTGCGCTGCCGCGCAAGCTCGTGCGACACCTGGCAGAAGGCAGTGAACCGGCGCACCGGGAAAGGTTGCTGGGACAGGACGAGGCCGTGTCCAGGCTCCGGTCCCAGCGCGCCGGCCTGGCAAGGTCTGCGCCGGGCAAGCCGGCCGGCGAGAAGCCCCTGCATCGGCAGGTGTTCGATGCCCAAGGCGAGACGTTCCTGCCGGGAAAGTTGCTTCGGGACGAGGACGACCCGCCGGTGCGCAACGACCCGCAAGCCAATCAGGCCTACGAGAACGTCGGAATCGCCATGCAGTTCTACAAGACGGTGCTCGGGCGGGATTCGCTGGACGGCAAGGGCATGCGGGTGGATGCTTCCGTCCACTACGGATTTGCATTCGCCAATGCCATGTGGACCGGCGAGCAGATCATCGTGGGCGACGGCGACGGGCGGAACGTGAAGCAGCTTGCCGGCTCCCTGGGGCTGATCGCGCATGAGTTCTCGCACGGCGTCACCCAGTACCTCGTGCGTGCCGGGCTGGGCGTCGTCCTTCTGCCGGGCCGGGCGCCGGCGCTCAAGGGCGAGGCCGGCGCCCTGAACGAATCCTTCTCGGACGTGTTCGCGTCCATGATCAAGCAGTGGCATCGGGGCGAGACGGTTGCGCAGGCGGACTGGCTGGTGGGCGAAGACATCCTCGAGCGGCATGCCGGCAAGGCGATCCGGTCCCTCAAGGATCCCGGCAACCGGAACCTGACGTGGCGGTATGACGACCAGATCAAGGACCGGCGCAAGTTCACGCCGGCCGACGAGCCGCACAAGGCTTCGGGCATCGCGAACCACGCTTTCTATGTCGCCGCGTCCACCCTTGGCGGCCACTCTTGGGAGGCACTCGCCAAGGTCTGGTACAGGGGGTTCGACAAGTTGCGCTCCCGTGCAACTTTCCTCGACGCGGCCCATGCGACCGTCGCCGTTGCAGCGGCGCTACATGGGAAAGACTCCAAAACCCACAAGGCCGTCAAAGCCGGCTGGAAAAAGGTCAACGTCTTGTCCTGATGAGGTGACCGCGTAACATCCGGCCATGGAATGCCGGGCCTGTCACTCGAGCAACAAGGAGGGCAACGCCTTCTGTGAGGGCTGCGGTGCGTCTCTCGTATTCAAGTGCGCCGCGTGCGGGTCGGATTGCAGCGCGCAGGCGCGCTTTTGCGGCCGCTGCGGCACGCCCTTGGCGGGCCTCGGGCGCGCAGTCGCACATCCCCCGGCCGCTGCGGGCTGGGGTGAACTGAAGCAGGCCACCGTTCTCTTCGCCGACGTCGTCAGTTCAACCGAGCAAATCGCCAAGCTCGACCCCGAAGAGGCCATGGAGCGGCTCAAACCAGCCGTCCTCCTCATGTGCGAGGCGGTCGAGCGCTTCGGCGGAACCGTCATGCGCACGCTGGGCGATGGCGTCATGGCGCTTTTCGGCGTCCCGAAGGCGCTGGAGGGCCATGCCCGGCTCGCATCGCAAGCCGCCTTGCACATGCAAAGCAGCTTTGAGCAGCGCCGCGGCGGGCTGTCGATCCGCATCGGCCTGCACTCGGGGCTCGTGGCGTCCGATCCCTACGCGGCGGATGTGGGAAAAGGCGGGGGCGCGCATGGAATGACCATTCACCTGGCCAGCCGCGTGATCGCCCTGGCGCCCCCGGGCGGCATCTGCTTGACGGAAGCCTGCCGCGGCCTGCTGGGCGGCGCCTGCGAAGTCCAGTCTTTGGGCGAGCATGCCCTCAAGGGCATCGCGAAGCCCACGCTGGTTCATCGGCTGTCCGGCCTGAAGCCGGTCGCGTCCGCCTCCCTGGGAGACAAGGCCTGGGCCACGCACTTCCGCGGCCGCGACCGCGAGCTCGATCAGCTCGGAGCGGCGCTGAAGGCCACCGAAGAAGGCAAGACCTGGGTGGTGAGCATCGCGGGCGAGCCCGGCGCCGGCAAGAGCCGGCTGTGCCACGAGTTCGCCAAGCTGTGCCGTGAGCAAGGCATTCCGGTCTGCGAAGTGGGCGTGCAGTTGTACGGCCACGCCACGCCGCTGCAGCCCGTGCTGGAGATGCTCCGCTCCTTCTACTTCGGCCTGTCCGACACGGACCCGGCGGAGTCCGCGAGAAACGATGTTCAGGCCGTCCTGCGCAAGCTGGACTGTTCGCAGGAAGAGATCGCTTTGATGTGGGAGTTCCTGGGCCTGGTTCCCCAGGAGGAGTCTTCCACCCAGAGCCCGCAGACCCGGCACCGGCAAGTCATCAGCGTGTTCTCCCGGCTGGTCCGATCCAACCCGGAAGCGTGCGCCGTGCTGTTGATCGAGGACCTGCATTGGCTTGACGAGGCCAGTGAGGAATTTGTCGCTGCGCTGGTCGACTCGGTGGTCGGGACCAGGACTTTCCTGGTCTTGAACTACCGGCCGCAGTACCAGCCATCCTGGGCCACCGCCGGGCACCACATGAACATCGCCATGTCCGAGCTGGGCAGCGGTGACATGGATGTCCTGGTGGCGGAGCTGGTCGGTCACGCACCGCAGCTCGGCGAGGTGCGCAAGTTGATCACCCGGCGCAGCGCAGGCAATCCCTTCTTCGCCGAGGAGTTGTCCAGGGCATTGATCGAGAGCGGCATGCTCGGTGCGGAAGGCGGCCAGCTGGACCTGCCGGCCATCGAGGAAGCGATGCCCGCAACGGTCCAGGCGGTGATTGCCGCCCGCATCGACAACCTGGGCGAGCCCGAGAAGACGCTCCTGCAGATGTGCGCCATCATCGGCAAGGACATTCCGCTGGCGGTGCTGCAGAACGTGGCTTCCCCGCTCTCGGCGGTGATCGAACGCGGCCTGAGCGGGCTTTGCACCGCCGGGCTGATCGTGCAGCAGTCCACCGCCGGGCGGCGGCACTTCACCTTTCGCCACCCGCTGATCCAGGAAGTGGCCTACGGGGCGCAGCTGAAGGTCCGCAGGCAGGTGCTGCATGCGGCGGTGGCCCAGTCGATGGAGTCCTACTACCGGGGGCAACTGGACGAGTATGCGGGCTTGATCGCCTACCACTATGAAGCCGCCAAACGCAATGTCGACGCCGCCTCGTACCTTGCCAAGGCGGCCAGGTGGGTGGGCGCCACGGACCCCTCCCGGGCGCTCAAGCTCTGGTACCGGGTGCGCGCCTTGCTCAAGCCGGAGGCGCGCACTGCCCAGACCGATCGCCTGCATGCACTTGCGGGCGGACGCATCGTCTACCTGGGCTGGCGCGAAGGCTTGAGCCTGCAGGAGGTGGAGGCCATCGTGCAGGACGCCCTGGCGCTGGCGAACGAGCAGGACACCCGGCTGGTGCAGCTGCTGCTGTTCGCCCATGGCCGCATCCTGCATTCGAGCGGAGGGCCGGCGGACGGATTCGTCGCGAGCTTGCACAAGGCTCTGGCGATGCCTTCGGCAGGGCTGGACGAGGGGCGGCTGGCGACCTTGAACCTGGCCTTGAGCCACGCTTATGCCTGGGCCGGAATGCTTCAGCACGGCCTGGATGCGAACGACCGCGCGATGGCGGCGCTGCACAAGATCGATAGTTTCGATCGCGATTTCATCGGCTTCAGCGTTGAGCAATGGGCGTTGGGCGTGCGGGTCAGGCTGATGAATCGCCTGGGGCGTTTCGAGGCCTCCCGCGCGTGCCTCAAGGCCATGCACGACATGCTGGGCACGGCAGGAGATCCGTTGCTGCGGCAGATCGCGCATCACGCCGTGGTCGATCTGGCCTGGTGTTCGCAAGACCCGTCCGATGCCTTGCAGCACAGCATGGAGGTCGCCGCCATCGCCCGGCAGCAAGGAACGCCTTACTCCAGGATCTTCGCGCTGGCCTCCACCGGCCTGGCCCAGCTGAGCGCCGCGGGTTTCGGCGATGCGCGCGAGAACTTTGTGGAGGGGCTCGCGCTCGTGCGCCAGCTGAAAGTCGCGGTGGACTTCGAGGCCGAACTCCTGGCCGGGCTCGCGGAATGTGCGGTGGGCTGCGGCCGCTGGGACGAGGCGCTGACATGGGCGGGCGAGGCGCTCGCGGTGTCGAAGTCGCGCTCGAACCGTATTGCCGAATGCCGGGCCCACATGGCTGCCGGCGTGGCACTGGCGTCGCTGGAGCCCGGGTCCCGGGCAAAAGCCCAAGGATCGCTGGCCGCCGCCAGGCGCCTGATCGACTTGACCGGCGCCGTCGCGCTTGCCCCGCGCCTTTTGCTTGCACGGGCGGCGCTGGATCCGGCGGGCCTCAGCGCCTGACGACCAGGGTGTACTCCGACAGGCCGTAGCCCGTGAGCAGGTCTACCCGAGCCGCTAGCTGGCCGCGGAAAAACTGCACCCATTCGAGTGGGTCCGGCCGATAGAGTTCAGCGGCGCCGGGCGCATGGTTCGGGGCCGGGCTGAGGAAGTTCACGCCCAGCGCTATGCGCGAACATTCGAAGAGGTGGGTCAGCAAACGCCTGGCGTACTTCTCCCAGGGGGTCCGCGCGACTGAAAGCTTCACGTTGAAGACGCCACTGGCGAGCGTGAAGTCGGCCACGCGCGGCACCGATGCCCCGACGACGAACCTGGCGTTCGGATAGCGCCGGCGTGCGTGTTCGACCATCAGCGGCGAGACGTCGATGCCCAGGTAGTCGATTTCGCCGGCGGCGGGGTGCCCGGAAAGCACCTCCAGCAAGGCGCCATACCCGCAGCCGACGTCATTGATGGAAAAGCCCGCCGGGCCGGTGGGGCACATCCGAAGCAATTGCTCGAAACGCACCCTTTGCGTCCTGGCACCGGACCAGTCGACCCCCGCCGGGGTCGCCCCGTGCGCGTGGATTTTGCCGCTGTAGTAGCGCTCCACCTCGCGCAGGAGCGCGGGTGTGGACTTGCCGGGCAACTTACTTTTTCGCGGCCTTGGCCTTGGGCTTGGACTTGGCGGCCTCGCTCGCGCGGGCGGCTGCCCGGGCTTCGCGTGCGACATTGGCGGCCTGGACCGATTGCATGGGCAGCGAGATCGTGAGGTAGTCCTGCTCGAGGTAGTGGATGGGCCTGCTCTTGTCGTAGATCTTGACCTGCGCGTTCTCCTTGCCGCCGCGCATGTCGTGCGAGGTGAAGTAGACGGGCAGCGGATTCTTCGACGAGAGATTCTTGGCCAGGGCCGTGACGATCGCCACGTCGCCGTTCTGGCCGCGCTTGCTCGACTCATGCTTGGCCAGGGCCCCGACCAGGTCGTACCAGCGGTTCTTCACCTCGTTGTTCCAGCCGCTCAGGTTCAGCACCGAGATGCTGGTGCGGAAGGTGCGCCCCTTCTTGAAGATCTGGAACTCCTTCTGGAGGTCCACCATCTCCCGGATACCGCCGTAGTGGCCTTCGCGTCCCTGCGTGGGAGCGAACCGCACGTTCAATTCATCGAGCATGCTGCCGATGTAGATGTCGTGCTCCTGCATGAACCAGCCCATATCCATCCTCCGTCAGTTGAGAAAACGAACTCAACCGCAGTGTAACGGCCAGTAAACAGAACGCAAAGGTCAGCCGGGCATCGCACACACCCGCCTGAACTTCGCCACCTGCACCATGTCCTGCGCCGACAGCGCAGCCAGTTGCCGCTGCGCCGTCTCCCGGGTGAGGTGCCCCATCGCCCATCCAACCGTCTCCCAGCTCGGGATGCCGAAGATCAGGCGCCCGCCCATGAAATACGGCAGCAGGTCCGGATGCCTCGGCGTGCGGCGTTTCAGGGTTTCGCGCAAGTCCAGGTAGCGAGCCGGCTTGGCCGCTGAGCGGGCGGCTTGCCAGAAGGGCGTGTCCTGCCTGGCGCCGTCGTAGTGCAGGATCAGGAAGTCCTGGATGCTGTCCCAGCCGCGCGCGACCTCCTCGTTGAACACCTCCACCACCCGGTCGGGGATGATGCCGTCGCTTTCCGACACCAGGGCGCCGAACAGCATCAGCTGGTAGATCGTCTGCCCGATCGAGGTGGCCTCCAGCGGCTCCACGAAGCCGGAGGACAGGCCGACGGCCAGCGCGTTGCGGGCCAGGCAATTTCGCAGCCGCCCGGGGCTGAAGCGCAGGTGGGCCAGCGGCTCGACCTCCGCGCCCACCACCTCCTTGAGCTCGGCGAGCACCTGCTGTTCATCAGTGAACGCGGAGCTGTAGACATAGCCGCAGCCCAGGCGGTCCTGGGTCGGGATGGTCCACATCCAGCCGTGGCGCATGGCGCGCGAGACCGTCACCAGCGGCGGGTGTTCGGACCTTCGCGGCAGGAAGAACGGCAGGGCGCGATCGAGCAGCAAGGAATCGGCGAAAGAGTCCCAGGGCTCCTGCAGCAGCTTGCGATGGATCAGGCCGGCGAAGCCGGTCGCGTCGATGAAGAAGTCGGCGCCCAGCTCGCCCTGCTCCGTCATGGCGGCGCGAAGCAGGCCTTGCCTGTCCTGGGTGAACCCGCTCACCACGCCCTCGACCCGCCGCACGCCCCGCGCTTGCGCCTGGGTCCGCAGGTAGGCGGCCAGCCGCCGCGCGTCGAAGTGGTAGGCCGGCGCATCCTCGGGATTGCCCTCCAGGTGCCGCTCCACCTGCGCCTGGGAGGCCCCGCGATCGATCAGCGCGCGCAAGGAGGAGTAGTCCCCGGGCGAGATGCCCTGGCTCATGAGCCAGCTGCTGTACGGGTAGAAGCCGCGACGGCGCCACTCGGTCAGGCACACGCCCGCGCGCCGGGTGGAGAACATGTGGAAGTAGCGGTCGCCCGGTCCCGGGCGGCGCCAGCCGTCGAACTGGACACCCAGCTTGTAGGTGGCGTGGGTCTGCGCTATGAACTCGCGCCGGTCGATCCCCCAGCGGGTGAGGGCCTGGTCGAAGTTGAGGATGCTTCCTTCACCGGCGCCCAGGATGCCGATCGCTTCGGACTCGATCAGCGTCACTTCGACGTGCGCGGGCATGGAATGCCGCATCTCCAGCGCGGCCAGCCACCCGGCGGTGCCCCCGCCCACGATCAACACGCGCTTGGCGCGGCTCAGGTCCAGCATGCGATCCTCCGCTAAGAAGATCGGTCTATTGTGGATGAGCTTGAGGGCGCTCCGGTCAAGCCTCCACTGCAGACAAACCCTTGAGGCGCCGGTACACCGGCGCGAAGTCCGGCGCGGTCTGGTCGAACAGTTGCCCAAAGCTGTCGATCACGAAGTAGGTCTGCTGGTAACTGTCGATCTTGTAGGGGGTGCGCATCACGCGCTCGATGTCCAGCGGCAGGCGTTGGGGCTCGCTGCTTTCCACCGCGTGCTGCAGTTCGCCCGGCGAACTCAGGATGCCGGCGCCGTAGGCGCGCACTGCGCCGTGCTGGCGGATCAGGCCGAACTCGATCGTGTACCAGTACAGGCGGCTGAGCAGCTCGCACGCCTGCAGCCGGTGCGCCTTCAGCCCGCCCCTGCCGTACTCCTGCATGTGGTCGGCGAACACCGCATCGAACAGCAGCGGCACATGGCCGAACAGGTCGTGGAACACGTCGGGTTCGACGATGTAGTCGAACTCCTCGGGCGTGCGGATCCAGTCGGTGACCGGAAACTTGCGGTTGGCCAGCAGCGTGAAGAAAGGCACTTCCGGGATCAGCCCCGGCACCGCCACGATCTCCCAGCGCGTGGCCCGGTGCAGCCGCTCGTTGATCTCGTCGAAGTGCGGGATGCGGTCCTTCACGCCCAGGGCCGGCAGCGCGGCGATGAATTCGTCGCAGGCGCGCCCCGGCAGCAATGCCGCCTGGCGCTCGTACAGGCGGCGGTAGGTGTCATGGTCGGAGACGCTATAGCTTTCGTAGCGCTGCGGGCAGGTGTAGTCTGGGCCAGCGCGCAAATAGTCTCCGCGCGGCGGGCGCTCGCTGGCACCGTAGACGACGGGTTCGGCCGGCATGTCAGGCCTTCTGGGCAGCCAGCACGCCGCGCCGCATCTGGTCCAGCTCCATGGTCTCGAACAGCGCCTTGAAGTTCCCTTCGCCGAAGCCGTCGTTGCCCTTGCGCTGGATGAACTCGAAGAAGATCGGGCCCAGCTGGTTCTCGCTGAAGATCTGCAGCAGCAGCTCCCCGGGCTTGCCGTCCACCAGGATGTTGCGCGCCTGCAGCGCCCCCACGTCTTCCTGCAGGTTCGGGATGCGCCTGGGCAGGAGCTCGTAGTAGGTCTCGCTGGTGTTCAGCAGCTTGATGCCGCTCATCTGCAGCGCGTCCACGGTGTCGTACAGGTTGGTCGAACCCATGGCGATGTGCTGGATGCCCTCGCCCCGGTACTTGTCCAGGTATTCCTGGATCTGCCCCGACTTCTCGTTGCCCTCCTCGTTGATCGGGATGCGGATCTTGCCGCAGGGGCTGGTCATGGCCTTGCTCTTGACGCCGGTGGCCTGGCCTTCGATGTCGAAGTAGCGCACTTCGCGGAAGTTGAACAGCCGCTCGTAGAAGCCCGCCCACTCCTCCATCCGCCCGCGATGCACGTTGTGCGTCAGGTGGTCGATGTAGGTCAGGCCGTGTCCCGCCGGATTGAGCTGCGCGCCGGGCAGCGGCTCGAAGTCCACGTCGAAGAAGCCGATGTTGCCGATCTCGCCTTCCTTGCGGCCGTCCTTGCCGCGCCAGCGGTCGATGAAATAGATGATGGAGTCGCCGATGCCCTTGATCGCCGGGATGTTCAGCTCGCCAGGCGCCGCAGCGTTGGCGTAGCCCCAGGCCCCCAGCGAGACGGCGCGCTCGTAGGCGGCCTTGGCGTCACGCACGCGAAACGCGATGGCGCACACGCTGGGCCCATGCAGGCGGGCGAAGCGCTGGGCAAAGCTGTCCGGTTCCGCATTCAGGATGAAGTTGATCTCGCCCTGCCGGTACAGCACCACATCCTTGTGGCGGTGCCGAGCGATCGGCCGGAAGCCCATGCGTTCGAACAGTTCTCCCATGGCCTTGGGGTCCGGCGCCGCGTACTCGATGAACTCGAATCCGTCGGTTCCCATGGGGTTGTCCCAGGCGGTCATGGCCTGGCTGGCGTGTTGGGGCAGGGCTGCGTTCATGGCGTGTCTCCGGTCGCGGCGGCGTGTGAATGATGATGATGGACTGTAGAACGTCCGGCGCTCACTTTTACGGCGATCACCGGCTTGCAAAGCGCCCGCTACGCATTAATATTGCGCCATGCTCCACGCCGCTGCACTTGACAAGCTCGACCGGGCTATCCTGCGCTCGCTGCAGCAAAACGGCCGCGAGACCTACGACGTCATCGGCGAGCAGGTCGGGCTCTCGGCCAGCGCGGTGTTGCGGCGGGTCAAGCGGCTGGAGGAAGCCGGCGTGATCGACCGGTACGTGGCCCTGGTGCGGCCGGAAAGCGTGGGCCTGGGGCTGACCGCCTACATCAATGTGCGGCTGGAAAAGCACACCGAGAGCCACAAGCGCAATCCCATGGACCTGTTCCGCGCCAGCGTCCAGACCTGGCCCGAGGTGGTCGAGTGCGCGGCCCTGACCGGGGAGATGGACTACCTGCTGCGGGTGGTGGTGCAGGACATGGCGCACTACAGCCGCTTCATCATGGACACGCTGCTCAAACATCCCAGCGTGCAGGACTGCAAGACCAGCTTCGTGCTCGACAGGGTAAAGGCCACAACCGCGGTGCCGGTGTAACCCGTATGGGTTATGGGGCCCTAGGTAGGACTACCTGAACGGACACACTGGCGACCCGTTTGGCTTGCTTCCCTAGTGAAAACCCTTAAATTGAGAACATGACTCCCGACCACGACCGGACCTTCCCGGTCATCGTTCCCATCCGTTCGCTGGGCCCCGGCCACCGCGAGCGCATCGCCGCCCACCTGCTGGCGCTGGATGCGAACGACCGTTACCTGCGTTTCGGCTACGCGGCGAGCGACGAGCAGGTCCGGCGTTACGTGGACGGGCTGGATTTCGAGCGCGACGACATCTTCGGCATCTACAACCGAAAGCTCGAGCTGATCGCCGTGGCGCACCTGGCTTACTTGAAGGCCACGGAGGCCAGCCGCTGCGCCGAGTTCGGCGTGTCGGTGCTGGCTCATGCGCGCGGCCGCGGCTATGGCGGCCGGCTGTTCGAGCGGGCCGCGATCCACGCCCGCAATGAAGGGGTGGACCTGCTGTTCATCCATGCCCTGAGCGAGAACACGGCCATGCTGAAGATCGCGCGCAACGCCGGCGCGACGCTGGAGCGTGCCGGTTCGGAGACCGAGGCCTTCCTGCGCCTGCCGCCCGCGACGCTGGACAGCCGGGTGAGCGAGATCGTGGATGAGCAGGTGGCGCAGACCGATTACCGCCTCAAGGTGCAGGCCAAGTCGTTCTGGGATTTCCTGGCCGGCATCCAGGCGGTGCGGCAGGGCGTGGCCGACGCCCGCGCCAAGTCGGCCCGCTGAGCCGCGGGCCGTCACCCGATTCAGCTATCCTATTCGTCCCCCCACTACCGCACGTCCTGCACCCCTAGGCTGTGTCCGATCCGCATCCTGCGCGCGCCGTCCATCCGGACCGGCGCACCTTCCTCCAGAAAGTGGCCGAGTTCATCCACCCCGGCCCCGACTCCCGCGACGAGCTGATTGAAACCCTGGCGGACGCCGAAGAAAACGACATCATCAACGCCGAGTCGCGCGTGATGCTCGAAGGGGTGATCCGCCTGGCCGACCTCACGGCCGGCGACGTGATGGTCGCCGCCCCGCGGATGGACCTGGTCGACATCGACTCGCCCTACGACGAGATCCTGCACCTGGTGATCGACACGGCGCACTCGCGTTTCCCGGTGTACGAGGGCGAGCGCGAGAACATCATCGGCATCCTGCTGGCCAAGGACCTGCTCAAGCTGCAGCGGGCGCCCGAGCTGAATATCCGCGCGTTGCTGCGCCCCGCGGTGTTCGTGCCCGAGAGCAAGGGCCTCAATGACCTGCTGCGCGAGTTCCGCGGCAACCGCAACCACCTGGCGGTGGTGATCGACGAGTTCGGCCGCATTGCCGGCCTCATCACCATCGAGGACGTGCTCGAGCAGATCGTCGGCGAGATCGAGGACGAGTTCGACATCGCCGAGGAAGAGGGCGACATCTTCGGCCTGGCCGACCGCACCTACCGCGTGAGCGGCGACACCGCCATCGAGCGGGTGAACGAGGCCTTCGGCGTCACCTTGTCGCCGACCGACGCGCAGGACGACGACCGCAAGTTCGTCACCATCGGCGGGCTCATCGCCCACGAGATGGGCCACGTGCCCAAGCGCGGCGAAAAGCACACCATGGCCGGCCTCGATTTCGTCGTGCTGCATACCAAAGGCGGGGCGGTGCGCTGGTTCAAGGTCTCGCCCGCGACGCCCGAAGACGACACGGGTTGAATGGCCCCCGCCCGAAGCGGCCCGTGGCCGCCTCTTGAACTTGCGCTTGCGATCTTGGCGGGCCTGGCGCAGGCGGCCTCCATCGCCGCGCCCTGGAACGGGCAGCCGCAGTGGTGGCTGCAACTGCTGTCGCTGGCCGTGCTGGCCTGGCTGGTCCGGGGCACCTCCAACTGGAAGCGCGCCGGCGCGCTCGGATGGTTGTTCGGCACCGCCTGGCTGACAGGCACCTTCTGGTGGCTGTTCATTTCCATGCATGTCTACGGCGGGCTGGCCGCGCCGCTGGCCGCGCTGGCGGTGCTGGCGCTGGCGGCCTTCCTGGCCAGTTACTACGCTCTTGCTTCAGCGGCAATCTGGGCCCTGGCCCGCTCTGACAGGGCGCCGGACGCTATTGTTTTTGCAGCGGCCTGGCTGCTCGCGGAGCTGATGCGGGGCACCCTGTTCACCGGCTTTCCCTGGGGCGCCGGCGGCTACGCGCACGTGCAGGGGCCGCTGGCCTTCCTCGCGCCGGTGGTGGGCGTGTATGGCATCGGCTTCGTCGCCTCGCTGCTGGCCTTCGGCCTGTCGCTGGCGTTGCGCGCAGGCTGGCGGTCGTGGCGTTACTGGTCGGCCGCCGGTGCCGCCGTGGCGCTGCTGGCCGCCTGCAACTACGTGGTGCCGGCTGCCGACAGCGCGCCGGGGCCGCGCCTGACCGTGGCGCTGCTCCAGGGCAACATCGCGCAGGACGAGAAGTTCGAAGGGCGCAGCGGCGTGCCGGTGGCGCTGGCCTGGTACGGCGAGCAGTTGCGCGCGGCCACCGCCAGCCTGGTGGTGGCGCCCGAGACCGCCATCCCGCTGCTGCCCCAGCAATTGCCCGAGGGTTATCTGGCTGAACTCGGAAAGCACTTCGCGCAGCACCAGAAGGCGGCCCTGGTCGGCATCCCGCTGGGCCGCCTGGAGGAGGGCTACACCAACTCGGTGATCGGCATCCGCCCCGGCACCGAGGTCTACCGCTTCGACAAGCACCACCTGGTGCCGTTCGGCGAATTCATCCCGCCGCTGTTCCGCTGGTTCACCGACCTGATGAACATCCCGCTGGGCGACTTCAACCGCGGCGCCGTGGGCCAGCCCTCGTTCGAGTGGCAGGGCCAGCGGCTGGCGCCCAACGTCTGCTACGAGGACCTGTTCGGCGAGGAGCTGGGCGCCCGCTTCGCCGATGCGGCCCAGGCGCCCACCGTCTTCGTCAACCTCAGCAACATCGCCTGGTTCGGCAACACGGTGGCGATCGACCAGCACCTGCAGATCAGCCGGATGCGGGCGCTGGAGTTCGAGCGGCCCATGATCCGCGCCACCAACACGGGCGCTACCGTGGTGATCGACCATGGTGGCCGCGTCACCCACTCGCTGCCGCGCCACACCCGCGGCGTGCTGACCGGCGAGGTGGAAGGCCGCAGCCGCATCACGCCGTTCGCCTGGTGGGTCTCGCGCTGGGGGCTGTGGCCGCTGTGGGGCCTGGGCTTTGCTATCGTTTTGGGAGCTGTGGGCGCCCGTAAAATCGGCGCATGCTCACCTTCCAGCAAATCATCCTGACGCTGCAGTCGTACTGGGACGGCCAGGGCTGCGCCCTGCTCCAGCCGTACGACATGGAAGTCGGGGCCGGCACCTCGCACACCGCCACCTTCCTGCGCGCCCTGGGGCCCGAGCCCTGGAAGGCCGCCTACGTGCAGCCCAGCCGGCGCCCCAAGGACGGCCGCTACGGCGAGAACCCCAACCGCCTGCAGCACTACTACCAGTACCAGGTGGTGCTCAAGCCGGCGCCGGCGAACATCCTGGAGCTGTACCTCGGTTCGCTGGAAGCGCTGGGGTTCGATCTGAAGAAGAACGACATCCGCTTCGTCGAGGACGACTGGGAGAACCCCACGCTGGGGGCCTGGGGCCTGGGCTGGGAAGTCTGGCTCAACGGGATGGAGGTGACCCAGTTCACCTACTTCCAGCAGGTCGGCGGCATCGACTGCAAGCCGATCACCGGCGAGATCACCTACGGCCTGGAGCGCCTGGCCATGTACCTGCAGGGCGTGGACAACGTCTACAACCTGAAGTGGACCGAAACCCTCTCGTATGGCGACGTCTACCTGCAAAACGAGAAAGAGCAGTCGGCCTACAACTTCGAGCACAGCGACGCCGAGTTCCTGTTCACCGCGTTCAGCGCGCACGAAAAGCAGGCCAGGCACCTGATGGAGCAGCAGCTGGCGCTGCCCGCCTACGAGCAGGTGCTCAAGGCCGCCCACAGCTTCAACCTGCTGGATGCGCGCGGCGCGATCAGCGTCACCGAGCGCGCCGCCTACATCGGGCGCATCCGCAACCTGGCGCGCAGCGTGGCCCAGAGCTACTACGACAGCCGCGAGCGGCTGGGCTTTCCGATGGCGCCGCGCGAGTGGGTGGCCGGCCTGCAGAAAAAGCCTGTCCCGAGCACGGTCCAAGGGGCGGCCTGAGCATGGCAACGAAAAACCTTTTGGTCGAACTGTTCGTCGAAGAACTGCCGCCCAAGGCACTGAGGAAGCTGGGTGACGCCTTTGCCGGCGTGCTGTTCGAGCAGCTCAAGGCGCAGGGCCTCACCTGCGAGGCGTCCAAACTCACGTCCTATGCGTCGCCGCGCCGGCTGGCGGCGCACATCACCGCGGTGGCGCAGAGCGCGGCCGACAGGGCCGTCTCGCAGAAGCTGATGCCCGTCAGCGTCGGCCTGGACGCGGCCGGCAATGCCACGCCGGCGCTGCTCAAGAAGCTGCAGGCGCTGGGCGCCGACGCGTCGGCGGTGCCCGGCCTCAAGCGCGCGCCGGACGGCAAGGCCGAGGCGCTGTTCTACGACAGCACCGTCAAGGGCGCGAGCCTGGCCGAGGGCCTGCAGAAGGCACTGGCCGAGTCGCTCGCCAAGCTGCCCATCCCCAAGCTCATGACCTACCAGCTCGCCGACGGCTGGAGCGACGTCAAGTTCGTGCGGCCGGCACATTCGCTGATGGCACTCCACGGCGGGACCGTCGTGCCCATCGAGGCGCTGGGCCTGAAGGCCGGCAACACCACGCGCGGCCACCGGTTCGAGGCGGCGGTGGATCCGGTGGTGGTGCGCGAGGCGGACAGCTACGCGGCAACGCTGGAACAAGACGGCGCCGTGATCGCCGGTTTCGAGGCCCGCCGCGCCGAGATCACCCGCCAGCTGGCCGAAGCGGCAGGACGCGCCGGCGGCAAGCCGATCGAGGACGACGCGCTGCTGGATGAAGTGACCTCGCTGGTCGAGCGTCCCAACGTGCTGGTCTGCGAGTTCGAGCAGGAGTTCCTCGAGGTGCCGCAGGAGTGCCTGATCCTCACCATGAAGGCCAACCAGAAGTACTTTCCGCTGCTGGACACGCAGGGCAAGCTGACCCACAGGTTCCTGGTCGTCAGCAACATCCGGCCGCAGGACACCAGCGCGGTGGTGGGCGGCAACGAAAGGGTGGTGCGGCCCCGGCTGGCGGACGCCAAGTTCTTCTTCGACCAGGACCGCAAGAAGACGCTGGAGTCGCGCGTGGCGGGCCTGGCCAAGGTGGTCTACCACAACAAGCTGGGCACGCAGGGCGAGCGCGTCGAGCGCGTGCGCTCGCTGGCCCGCGCCATCGCGCAGCAGCTGGGGAGCGACTTGCTGGCGCGCCAGGCGGATCAGGCGGCGCAGCTCGCCAAGGCCGACCTGCTGACCGACATGGTCGGCGAGTTCCCCGAGCTGCAAGGCACCATGGGCCGCTACTACGCCCAGCACGACAAGCTGCCCGCTGAAGTGGCCGACGCGATCGAAGACCACTACAAGCCGCGCTTCGCGGGCGACACGTTGCCGCGCGGCCAGGTCGGCGTTGCCGTGGCCCTGGCCGACAAGCTGGAAACGCTGGCCGGCATGTTCGGCATCGGCAACCTGCCTTCGGGCGACAAGGACCCGTTCGCGCTGCGGCGCCACGCGCTGGGCGTGGTGCGCATGCTGATCGAGCGCGAGTTGCCGCTGCAGTTCCACGAGCTCACCCGGCTGGCGTTTGCCGCATTCCCGGCCGGGCTGCTGCAGGACAAGGCGGTGGAACTGGACGAGTTCCTGGTGGAGCGCCTCAAGGGCTACTTGCGCGACGGGGGCTACTCGGCGGCCGAGGTGGATGCAGCGATCTACGCCCAGAAGCTGGGCCGCTGGTCGACCATCCCCAGGCGCCTGGCCGCGGTGCGTTCTTTCGCGGCCCTGCCCGAAGCCCCGGCGCTGGCGGCCGCCAACAAGCGGATCGGCAACATCCTGAAAAAGGCCGAAAAGGCCGACCCGCACGTCAGCGAAGGGCTGCTGAGGGAAGACGCCGAAAAGGCGCTCTACGCGGCGATGAAAGCCGTCACGCCGCGGGCGGGCGAGCAGTTCGAGGCCGGCGACTACGCGGCCTCGCTGCAGACGCTGGCCGCGCTGCGGGGGCCGGTGGATGCGTTTTTCGACGGCGTCATGGTCAACGCCGAAGATCCGGACCTGCGCCTGAACCGGCTGGGATTGCTGGCCACGCTGCACGGTGCCATGAACCGTGTGGCCGACCTGTCGCGCCTGGCGCAATGAGCCTGCGATGAAACTCGTCATCCTCGACCGCGACGGCACGATCAATGCCGACAGCGACGAATACATCAAGTCGCCCGAGGAGTGGCAGCCGCTGCCCGGTGCGCTGGAAGCGATCGCGCGGCTGAACCATGCGGGCTGGCACGTGGTGGTTGCCTCCAACCAGTCGGGCCTGGGCCGCGGGCTGTTCGACGTGGGCTCGCTCAACGCCATGCACGCCAAGATGCACAAGCTGCTGGCGGCGCACGGCGGCCGGATCGACGCGGTGTTCTACTGCCCGCACAGCCCCGACGAGGGCTGCGCCTGCCGCAAGCCGCTGCCCGGCCTGTTCGAGCAGATCGGCGAGCGTTTCGGCATGGACTTGAGGGGCATCCCGGTCGTGGGGGACACGCTGCGCGACGTGCAGGCCGGCGCGGTGCTGGGCTGCGAGCCGCACCTGGTGCTGACCGGCAAGGGCGCCGAGTTCCGCGGCCGCCCGCTGCCCGACGCTTTCCCGGCCGGCACTCGGGTGCACGAGAACCTCGCGGCGTTCGCCGACTACCTGGTGGCGCGCCCCGTGGCGCCCCGAGCCCCGGCGTGATGGCCACCGCGCTGGCCCTGGTGCGGTCCGTGCTGCACGCGCTGTGGATGCTCGTGACCGTCGTGCCCTGGGGCATCTACATGGTCACGGCCTCGATCTGGAGCAACGGCACCCAGATGTGGTGGCTGGCGCATCGCTGGCTCAGCTGGGCCATCGGCGACATCGGGCGCGCCATCCTGGGCATCGAGGTGCGCATGACCGGCTACGAGAACCTGCCGACCGGCAAGACCAGCCCGGCGATCCTGCTGGTCAAGCACCAGTCCACGCTGGAGACCTTCCTCATTCCGACGCTGATGCCGCATCCGCTGGCCTACGTGTTCAAGCGCGAGCTGATCTACGTTCCGTTCTTCGGGTGGGCCATGGGCCGCATGGACATGATCCACATCGACCGCCGCCAGCGCGCGCAGGCCTTCAACAAGGTGGTGGAGCAGGGCAAGCGGCTGCTGGCCCAGGGCATCTGGGTCATCATGTTCCCGGAGGGCACGCGCATCCCGCGCGGTCAGCAAGGCGTGTACAAGAGCGGCGGGGCGCGCCTGGCCATAGAGACCGGGGCGCCGGTGATCCCGATCGCGGTGACCTCGGCCAAGGTGTGGCCGCGCAAGGCGTTCATCAAGCGCGCCGGCATCGTGGACGTCTCGATCGGCAAGCCGATCCCGAGCCAGGGCCGCCGCCCGGAAGAACTGATGCGGGAAGTGGAAAGCTGGATCGAAAGCGAAATGAGGCGGCTCGATCCGCAGGCATACCTTTAGAAGCCAGCGCTCGCTCCAGGGGTTCGCTTACACTCGGGGCGATGTTGAGGCTTATTCAGCTCACGCTCGATCTGTTTGATGCGCCGGCATCCGAGCCAGCACCTTCTTCCAAGCCCAATCGGCCCCCCGCCCGCACTGCGCCTGCGTACGATGCTACTGAAACCATAGGGTCGGCGCCGGCGGAGCCGCTGTCGGCGGTCCTCACGCCGACCCGCTTCGCGCATCCCCGCGCCAACCGCGACGCTGTTTTGGGCGATACGAGGGTGGCCTACGAATTCAAGCGCGCGCGCCGCCGCAACATCGGCTTCGTGGTGGCGCCGGAAGGCCTGACGGTCAGCGCGCCCAAGTGGGTGCCCCTGTACGAAGTGGAGGCGGCCCTTCAGGCCAAGTCGGCCTGGATCGTGCGCAAGCTGGGCGAGGCCCGCGAGCGCCACGACCGGATCGAATCGGCCCGCATCGAATGGCGCGACGGCGCCACCTTCCCGTTCCTGGGCGAGCAGGTGATCGTGGTGCTGGACCCGCGCCACAATTTTTCCGAGGCCGGCGCGGTGCTCAATACCGACGCCCAGGCCTTGCCGGGCGTGCCGCGCCTGACCTTGCACGTGGGACTGCCGCACACCGCGCAGCCCTCCCAGATCCGGGACGCGGTGCAGGCCTGGCTGATGCGCCAGGCCAAGCGGCTGTTCACCGAGCGGCTGGACCACTTCGCCTCGTTGCTGGGCGTGCGGTGGCGCAAACTCGTTCTCAGCAACGCGGGCACGCGCTGGGGCACGGCCCATTCGGACGGCCTGATCCGCCTGAACTGGCGGCTGGTGCATTTCCGGCTGCCGGTGATCGACTACGTCGTGGCGCACGAACTCTCGCACCTGCGGGTGATGGACCACAGCCCCCGCTTCTGGGACACGGTGCGCACCGTCGTGCCGGATTACGCGCAACTGCGGGGGCAGCTCAAGGACGAGGCCCTGCCACCCTGGTGATTCCTTGCTGCGAACCCGGCTGAACCTGCAGGCGCGGCTGGTCGCCCTGCTGGTGGCGGCCCTGCTGCCCATTGGCACCCTGTCGGTGTGGTTCGCGGTCAGCCAGACCCGCTCTGCCGCCGAACTCGCGCGCTCGCAGTTGCAGCTGGCCGCTTCGCTGATCGCGGCCAGCCAGGACGACGCGGTGGACTCGGCGCGCGAGCTGCTGTCCGCCGTGGCCGGCGCCGACGAACTTCGCACCGGCGGGCGCGAGCGCTGCCAAGGCTACTTCGAGAAGTTGCGCGCCAGCTTGCCGGGGTACGCGAACATCGGCTTGCTGAACGCCGACGGGACGGTGCTGTGCCACGCGGACGGGCAGCTGGGCGACTTCAGTGCCGGCGACCGCCCCCACTTCCGCGCCGGCGTCGAGCAGCGGCGTTTCGTGATGGGCGAGGTGATCCAGGCCCGGCCCTCCGGCCGCTGGTCGATTCCGTTCGCGCTGCCGCTCCTGCAAGACGGCGTGGTGACGGGTGTCGTGTTCGCCGCGCTGGACCTGGAGCACGCCGCGCAGGCGCTGGCGCGCATCGAGCTGCCGGCCGGCGCGCGGGTGACCGTGGCCGATCGCCGCGGCCAGGTGCTGATGCAGCATCCCGCGCCCCAGGACGGCTCCACCGTGCCGCGCGCCACGGCGCATCCCGAGCTGGCCGAGGCGGCGCGCCTGATGCGGGCCGGGGTCGGCGAGAGTGCCGACAGCTCCGGCCAACCCCGGGTCTATGCTTTCGCCCCGAGCCGGCTCGTGGGTGAGCAGGGTTTCCTGGTGCGGGTCGGCCTCGCGCGCGACCAGGTCACGGCCGGCGGCGGCGAACGCCTGCGCGAGTCGCTGCTGGTCCTGGCGCTCACGCTGCTCGGTGGCGGGCTGGGCGCCTGGTGGATCGGCGGCCGCACCATCGTCAAGCCGGCGCGCCAGATCCTGGGCGTGGTCCGCCGGCTGGAGCGTGGGCACCTGGACGCGCGGGTGCCGGTGCATGCCACTGCGCTGCGAGGCGAATTCGGCCGCATCGCGGCCGCGTTCAACCTGATGGCCGAGTCGCTGGAAGTGCGGCAGAACGACGTGAAAGCCGAACTGGGCCGCAGCCAGGCTGCCTATTCCGTGCTGGACAGCGTGGTCAACAGCATGAGCGAGGGCTTGATCGCCGTCGATGCCGCCGGGCGCCCGCTGCTGCACAACCACGCGGCCAGCCGGGTGTTCGACCTGGAGAACCTGCCGCTGCAACCCCGGCAATGGCCGCGGCATCTGGGCATGTTCCACCCGGAAACCGGTGCCGGCCTGGACGTCTCCGAGATGCCGCTGGCCAGGGCCATGCGGGGCGAGCGCGGCCAGCAGGCCTTGCTGGTGCGCAACCCGCTGGTGCCCGAGGGCCGGCTGCTGCAATGCAGCTACGAGCCGCTGCGCCAGGCAGAAGGCGGCGGACTGGTCGTCTTCACGGATGTGACCGAGACCCGGCGCGTCGAAGCCGACCTGGTGCTGCTGCGCAACGCGGTGGCGCGCCTGAACGACGTGGTCCTGATCACCGAGGCGCAGCCGATCGACGAGCCCGGGCCGCGGATCGTCTTCGCCAACGAGGCCTTCGAGCGGCTGACGGGCTACAGCATCGAGCAGGCGATGGGCCGCAGTCCCCGCATGCTGCAGGGGCCCGGCACCGACCGGGCGGCGCTGGCGCGCATCCGCCAGGCGCTGGAGCAGGGACTGCCGGTGCGCGAAGAGGTGCTGAACTACCGGCCCGACGGCACGGCGTACTGGATCGAGCTGGACATCGTGCCGCTGGGAGAAGAGCGGGGGCGCTACACCCACCTGATCGCCGTGCAGCGCGACGTGACCGCGCGCAAGGAGTCCGAGCGGGCGCTCGCGGAGTTGAACGCCAGCCTGGAGGCGCGCATCGCCGAGCGGACCACGCAGCTCGCGCAGCAGGAAGCCAGGTACCGGGCACTGGCGGAGCAGGCGCCCGAGATCGTCTGGAACGTCGATCCCGAGGGCCGCACCGTGTTCTTGAACGGCGCCTGGTTCGAGCTGATGGGGGGCTCGCCCGAGGACTGGCTGGGCCATGGATGGCTCAAGCGGGTGCACCGCGCCGACGTTCCGCAGGTGATTGCCACCTGGGAGCGGGCGCGTGCCACCAAGCAGCCGTTTTCCGGCACCCGGCGCTACCTGGCCCAGGATGGCCGCTGGCGCACCATGTCCTACCGGGGCACGCCGGTGTTCGACGCGCAGGGAGAAGTCGCCTTCTGGGTGGGCATCGATTCGGACGTCACCGAGCTGAAGGCGGTCGAGGATGCGCTGCGCGCCTCCAACCGCGAGCTGGAGGCGTTCTCGTACTCGGTCTCGCATGACCTGCGGGCGCCGCTGTCGGCGGTGGGCGGTTTTGCGCAGGCGCTGGCCGAGCGTTCGCCAGGGCAGCTGGACGAGCGTGGCATGCACTACGTGGACCGCATCCGCGCCAACGTCGGCAAGATGGAGCACCTGGTGGCGGCGCTGCTGTCGCTTTCCAAGGTGGGGCGCTCGCCGGTGAACCGTTCTGTGGTGGACCTGGCGGCGCTCGCCCGCGAGGCACTCGAGGCGTTGCAGGTGGCCGCGCCCGACCGCCAGGTCGAGACGGTGATCGACCAGGATCTGCGGACCGAAGCCGACCCCGACCTGGTGCGCCTGGTGCTGGACAACCTGCTGGGCAACGCCTGGAAATTCACGGCGCACGAGGTCCCGGCCCGCATCGAGGTCGGCCGCGCGAGCGGCGGGGCCTTCTATGTGCGCGACAACGGCGTCGGCTTCGACATGGAACGGGCGGGCCAGCTGTTCGCGCCGTTCCAGCGGCTGCACTCGGAGCAGGAGTTCCCGGGCACCGGCATCGGGCTGGCCACGGTGCAGCGCGCCGTGCTGCGGCATGGCGGCCGGGTGTGGGTGGAGTCGCAGCCGGGCCAGGGCGCGGCTTTCTATTTCACGCTGGCCTGAAGCGCCAGATGGCGTCGCTGCCGCGCTCGCGGCGCAGGCGCCCTTCGAACCAGAGCGCATGCAGGTGCGCCACGGCCTCGCCCATGGCGAAGGTGGTCTGGTGCAGGTCGAGCTTGCGCTTGAACAGCACCGGCAGCACGTCCGCCGCGGACTGAGGCTGCATGGCGCAGGCCTGCATCACCTCGGCCAGCCGATCGCGGTGGTGCTCGTGGAGCTGCCCGATGCGGCGGTGCAGGCCGGTGAACGGCTTGCCGTGCGAAGGCAGCACCAAGGTGTCCTCGGGGAGCGGGCTGAACTTGTCGATGGATTCCAGGAAGGCCTTCAGCGGATTCGATTCAGGCTCGACGTCGTAGACGCTCACGTTGGTCGAGATGCGCGGCAGCATCATGTCGCCCGAAATCAGCACCCGCAGCCCGGCGCTGTGGAGCGCGATGTGTTCCGGCGCATGGCCGTAGCCGCTGATGCATCGCCACTCGCGGCCGCCGATGCCCACGCTGTCGCCGTCCTGCATGCGGCGGAAGCTGCGCGGCACGTCGGGCACCATGCCCGGGTAGTAGTTGCCCCGGCCCCGGATCTTCTCCACCGCGTCCGGATCGGTCAGCCCGTGCGATGCGAAGAACCGGGCCGCGCTTTCGCCGCCGAAGCCGGTGGTGCTCTGCGAGCCGATGCGGGCGGCGTTGTAGTCGGTGGCGCTGATCCACAGGCGGCACTCCCAGCCGTCCGTGCTCCAGCGTTCGCACAGCCAGTGCGCCAGGCCGATGTGGTCCGGGTGCATGTGCGTGACGATCACGCGCAGGATGGGCAGGCCCTGCAGCTGCGTGGCGAACACCTGCTCCCACTGCGCCCTGGCCTCGTCGCGCGTGATGCAGCAGTCCACCACGGTCCAGCCCGGCCGGCCCTCGATCTCGTCGCGCAGCAGCCAGAGGTTGATGTGGTCGAGCTGGAACGGCAGGGCCATGCGGATCCAGCGCACGCCGGGCGCCACCTCCAGCGTGCCGCCGGGGGCGGGCAGGGTGTCGCCCAGGGGGTAGTTCAGCTGCTGTTCCAGGAGGTTCATCGCAAGATTGACGTTGACGTAAACGTCATATGTAATCGGGCATTGTAGGGACGCGGCGCCGCCAGCCCTGTCCCGCGCCGTACACGCAACCCATGGCCACCAGCACTTACACCATCAGCGACCTGGCGAAGGAATTCGACCTCACCACCCGGGCGATGCGCTTCTACGAGGACATGGGCCTGTTGCAGCCCGAGCGTTCCGGGCCGGGCGGGCGCAACCGCGTCTACAGCGCGCGGGACCGCACCCGCCTGAAGCTCACGCTTCGGGCCAAGCGCCTGGGCCTGTCGCTGACCGAGGCGCGCGAGCTGATCGACATGTACGACAGCCCGCGCGACACCGGCCCGCAGCTGAAGAAATTCCTGGCCATCCTCGCGCAGCACCGCAAGCAGCTGGAAGAGCAGATGGCCGACCTGCAGGCCAACCTGGAGGAGGTCAAGGAGCACGAGCGCGAGGCGCGTGCGCTGCTGGCCCGCTCGGCCAAGCCGCGCGAACGGCTGAAGCAGGCATAATTGACGTTTACGTCAACGTCAACTTGGAGCCTGCCATGGCGGCGTCCCGATTCGAGCCCCAGGACCCCGGTTTCGCCGAGCGCGTGCGCGCCAGTTTCGGGCGCCAGGCCGCCATGGCCACCATCGGCGCGAGCCTGGCCCGCGTGGAGGCCGGCGAGGTCGAGGTGCAGCTGCCCTGGGCCGCGCACCTGACGCAGCAGCATGGCTTCCTGCATGGCGGCATCGTCAGCGCGGCGCTCGATTCGGCTTGCGGCTATGCCGGCTCGACGCTGATGCCGGCCGACGTGGGCGTGCTGAGCATCGAGTTCAAGATCAATTTCGTGGCGCCGGCCAAGGGCGAGCGCTTCCGGATGGTGGGCACCGTGGTCAAGCCTGGCCGCACCATCAGCGTGGTCGAGGGCCGCGCCTATGCCCTCGAGGGTGGCCGAAAGAAGCTGGTAGCCAGCATGAGCACCACGCTGATGACCGTCGCCGGCCGCGACGACGTCAAGCACTGAACACCAAGGAGATTGCCATGGACCTGCCGGGTTTGAACTTCCAGCTGGGCGAGGACATCGATGCCCTGCGCGATGCGGTTCGCGGTTTCGCTGAGGCCGAGATCGCGCCGCGTGCCGCCGAGATCGACGCCGCAGACCAGTTCCCCATGGACCTGTGGCGCAAGATGGGCGAGCTCGGCGTGCTGGGCATCACGGTGCCCGAGGAGTACGGCGGCGCCAACATGGGTTACCTGGCGCACATGATCGCCATGGAGGAAATCTCGCGGGCCTCTGCTTCGGTGGGGCTGTCGTATGGCGCGCATTCCAACCTGTGCGTCAACCAGATCAAGCGCAACGGCAGCGACGCGCAGCGCAGGAAGTACCTCCCCAGGCTGATTTCCGGCGAGCACGTCGGCGCGCTGGCGATGAGCGAGCCGGGCGCCGGCAGCGACGTGATCTCCATGAAGCTCAAGGCCGAGGACAAGGGCGGCTACTACGTCCTCAACGGCAGCAAGATGTGGATCACCAACGGCCCCGACGCCGACACGATGGTCGTGTACGCCAAGACCGAGCCGGAACTCGGCGCGCGCGGCGTGACGGCCTTCATCGTCGAGAAAGGCATGAGCGGGTTCTCCACCGCGCAGAAGCTCGACAAGCTGGGCATGCGCGGTTCGCATACTGGCGAGATGGTGTTCCAGAACGTCGAAGTCCCGGCCGAGAACGTCCTGGGCAGCGTCAACGGCGGCGCCAAGGTGCTGATGTCCGGGCTGGACTACGAGCGGGCGGTGCTGGCGGCCGGCCCCATCGGCATCATGCAGGCGGTGATGGACAACGTGGTGCCCTATATCCACGACCGCAAGCAGTTCGGCCAGAGCATCGGCGAATTCCAGCTGATCCAGGGCAAGGTGGCCGACATGTACACGGTGCTGCAGGCCGGCCGCGCCTTCTGCTACACGGTCGGCAAGAACCTGGACATGCTCGGCAGCGAGCACGTGCGCCAGGTGCGCAAGGACTGCGCCTCCGTCATCCTGTGGTGCGCCGAGAAGGCCACCTGGATGGCCGGCGAGGGCATCCAGATCTACGGCGGCAACGGCTACATCAACGACTACCCGCTGGGCCGCCTGTGGCGCGACGCCAAGCTGTACGAGATCGGCGCCGGCACCAGCGAGATCCGCCGCATGCTGATCGGCCGCGAGCTGTTCGCCGAGACGATGTAATCCCCCGTCGTTCCCGCGCAGGCGGCAATCCAGTGCTTCCGCCACCCCTGGATCCCCGCCTTCGCGGGGATGACGAAGGTGGACAATAACGCCATGGCTTCAGAAATCCAGGACCTCTTCGCCCACAACCGCGCCTGGGCCGCCCAGATGGAGCGGGAGCGTCCCGGCTTCTTCGCCGGGCTCACGCAGCAGCAAAAGCCCAAGTACATGTGGATCGGCTGCTCCGACAGCCGCGTGCCCGCCAACCAGATCACCGGCCTGGAGCCGGGCGAGGTGTTCGTGCACCGGAACGTGGCCAACGTGGTGGTGCACTCCGACCTGAACGCGCTGTCGGCCATCCAGTTCGCGGTGGAGATGCTCAAGGTGGAGCATGTGATGGTGGTCGGGCACTACGGCTGCGGCGGCGTGCAGGCCGCGCTGGACGGCGCGCGCATCGGCCTGGCGGACAACTGGATCCGCCACATCCAGGACGTGCGGGACCGGCACCGTGGGTTGCTGGACAACATCGCACCGGCCAAGCGTGTCGACGCCCTGGTGGAGCTGAACGTCATCGAGCAGGTGGTGAACGTCTGCGTCAGCACGGTGATGACCGACGCCTGGGCCAAGGGCCAGAAGATCAGCGTGCATGGCTGGGCCTACGGTGTCCACGACGGATTGCTGCAAGACCTGCACATGACGGTCGACAGCGTGGAAGCGATCGAGCCGCTGTACCGTACGGCCGTGGCCGCGGTCGTGTCCGCCCGCCGCTGAAGCCCGCGCGATGTTCCCCCAGCGCCTCGATTCGCCGCTCGCCTACGACATCGCCAAGGCGATGATGGACGGCTTCAACCGGCACTACCGGCTGTTCCGCACCGAGTCGGCGGGCGCCAAGCACCGCTTCGAGACGGCCGACTGGCACGGCCAGCAGCGCGCCCAGCGCGAGCGCATCGAGTTCTACGACCTGCGCGTCAAGGAAGCCTCCACGCGCCTGGAAAAGGAATTCAAGGCCCATGAGCAGCCGATGGAGGTGTGGCAGCAGGTCAAGCTGCACTACATCGGCCTGCTGATCGACCACCACCAGCCGGAGCTGGCCGAGACCTTCTTCAACTCGGTCACCACCAAGATCCTGCACCGGACCTATTTCCACAACGATTTCATCTTCGTGCGGCCGGCGGTCAGCACCGAGTACATCGAGAACGGCGAGCCGGCGGCGCTGCCCACCTACCGCGCGTACTACCCGACGCGGGACAGCCTGGGCGACACCATCGTGCGCATCATCGACAACTTCCGCCTGCAGCGCCCGTTCGAGGATCTGCAGCGCGACGCCGGCTACGTGCTGGAGGCGATGAGCGCGCGGCTGGCGCAGGTCAAGCTGCGCGCGAACTTCCAGATCCAGGTGCTCTCGTCGCTGTTCTACCGGAACAAGGGTGCCTACGTGGTGGGCAAGCTGATCAACGGCTTCAACGAGGTGCCGTTCGCGCTGCCGATCCTGCACAACAAGTCGGGACGTCTCGTGATCGATGCCTGCCTGTTCGGCGAGGACGAGCTGCAGATGCTGTTCTCGTTCGCGCGCGCCTATTTCATGGTCGACATGGAGATCCCGTCGGCGTACGTGCAGTTCCTGCGCTCGCTGATGCCGCGCAAGCCGCGCGCCGAGATCTACAACGCGCTGGGCCTGGCCAAGCAGGGCAAGACGCTGTTCTACCGCGACTTCCTCTACCACCTCAAGCATTCCAGCGACAAGTTCCGCATCGCCCCCGGCATCAAGGGCATGGTGATGCTGGTGTTCGACCTGCCTTCGTTCCCCTATGTCTTCAAGCTGATCAAGGATTGGTACCCGCCGCCCAAGGACACCACCCGCGAGCAGATCAAGGGCAAGTACCTGCTGGTCAAGCAGCACGACCGGGTCGGGCGCATGGCCGACACGCTGGAGTACAGCGAAGTCGCCTTCGCGCGCGACCGCTTCGAGGACGAGCTGATCCAGGAAATCCGCAAGTTCGCCCCCAGCCAGCTGGAGATTTCAGACCGCGACGGTGACGGCCACGAGGAAGTGATCATCAAGCACCTGTACATCGAGCGCCGGATGATCCCGCTGAACATCTACCTGCAGGAAGCCTTCGACGCCGGCGCGCGCGACCAGATCGAGCGCGCGGTGCTCGAGTACGGCAATGCCATCAAGGACCTGGTCGCCGCCAACATCTTTCCGGGCGACATGCTGTGGAAGAACTTCGGCGTGACCCGCAACGGCAAGGTGGTGTTCTACGACTACGACGAGATCGAGTACATCACCGACTGCAACTTCCGCAAGGTGCCCGCCGCCCGCACCGAAGAAGACGAGATGTCGGGCGAGGTCTGGTACTCGGTCGGGCCCAGGGACGTGTTTCCCGAAACCTTCGCCCCCTTCCTGCTGGGCAACCCGGCCGTGCGCGACGTGTTCATGAAGCACCACGGCGACCTGCTGGACGCGGCGTTCTGGCAATCCCACAAGGAGCGCATCGCCGCCGGCCACGTACACGACGTCTTTCCGTACGAGCGCGACAAGCGCTTCGTGCGCAAGCAGGCCAGGGGCGCGGCATGAGCGCGAGAGACGCCTGGGAGCTCGCCAGCTTCATCGTCACGGCACTGGGCCTGCCGTTCGCCATCCTGTTCTTCGCCTGGGAGCAGCGCAAGGAACGCGACAACGAGGAAGAAGAGGCCTATCAGCTGCTCTCCGACGCGTACAACGACTTCCTGCGCGTGGTGCTGGCCAACCCGGACCTGCAGCTGCGCACCAACGAACCCCTGGCCGACCCCACGGTCGAGCAGCGCGAGCGCATGCTGGTGATCTTCGATATGCTGATGTCGCTGTTCGAGCGCGCCTACCTGGTGGCCTACAAGCCCAAGATGTCCGATACCGAGCGCCGGCGCTGGAACAGCTGGGACGACTACATGCGCGAATGGTGCCGCCGTGAGGATTTCCACAACGCCTTGCCCCTGCTGCTGCGGGGCGAGGATCCTGAATTCCAGAGCTACCTGCGCCGCATCGCTGCCGAGGAGCGCGGCACGTTCGAACCCACCACCTTGATTGCAACAGGAGCACACCATGGCTGAATCCATCGTCATCGTCAGCGCCGCCCGCACCCCCATGGGCGGCTTCCAGGGCGACTTTTCTTCACTGGCCGCGCACGACCTGGGCGGCGCCGCCATCAAGGCCGCGGTCGAGCGTGCCGGCATCCCGGCCGACGCCGTCGGCGAAGTGCTGTTCGGCAACTGCCTGATGGCCGGCCAGGGCCAGGCGCCGGCGCGCCAGGCCGCGTTCAAGGGCGGGCTGCCCAAGAGCGCCGGCGCCGTGACGCTGTCCAAGATGTGCGGCTCCGGCATGAAGGCTGCCATGTTCGCGCACGACATGCTGCTGGCCGGCACCCACGAAGTGATGATCGCGGGCGGCATGGAAAGCATGACGAATGCCCCGCACCTGATGCTCAAGGGCCGCAGCGGCATCCGCATCGGGCATGACCGCATCTACGACCACATGATGCTCGACGGCCTGGAAGACGCCTACGAACCGGGCCGCGCCATGGGGACCTTCGGCGAGGACTGCGCCGCCAAGTACAAGTTCAGCCGCGAGGCCCAGGATGCCTTTGCGATGGCGTCGGTGAGCCGCGCGAAAAAGGCGATCGAGTCCGGCGCCTTCGCGGCCGAGATCACCCCGGTCACCATCAAGACCCGCGCCGGCGAGGCCGTGATCGCCATCGACGAAGGGCCGGGCAAGGTCAAGCTGGACAAGATCGCCACGCTCAAGCCCGCGTTCAAGAAGGACGGCACCATCACCGCGGCCTCCAGCTCCAGCATCAACGACGGCGCGGCCGCCCTGGTGATGATGACCGAGAGCACCGCCAAGCGCCTGGGCTGCAAGCCGCTGGCGCGCCTGGTCGGCCACGCCATGCATGCGCAGGAGCCGGGCTGGTTCACCACCGCGCCGGTGGGCGCCACGCACAAGCTGCTGGCCAGGACCGGCTGGAACGTGCGCGACGTCGACCTGTGGGAGGTGAACGAAGCTTTCGCGGTGGTGCCGATGGCGCTGATGGAGGAGCTGAAGGTGTCCCACGACATCGTCAACGTCAACGGCGGCGCCTGCGCCCTGGGCCATCCTATCGGCGCTTCCGGTGCCCGCATCATGGTGACCCTGATCCATGCGCTGCAAGCGCGCGGCGGCAAGCGGGGCATCGCCACGCTGTGCATCGGCGGCGGCGAGGGCACCTCCGTCGCCCTGGAACTGGTCTGAGCACGGTTCTCGTCATCGGGGCCTCGCGCGGGATCGGGCTGGAATTCGTCCGCCAGTACCGGGAGCAATGGGACCGTGTCATCGCCACGGCGCGCGACACGGCGGGGCTGGCGCGCATCGAGGCACTCGGAGCCAAGGCGCTCAAGCTCGACGTCGCCGACGCCGCCAGCGTCAGCGGCCTGGCGCGGCAGCTCCAAGGCGAGAAGATCGACGTGGCCCTGTACGTGGCCGGCGTGTACAGCACCGCCGGGGCCAGGGAGCCGCCCACGCGCGAGCAGTTCGACCAGCTGATGCACACCAATGTGCTGGGCGCCATGCAGGCCATCCCGCAGGTGGCGCCGCTGGTGGAGGCCGCCGCCGGCAAGTTCGTTTTCATCAGCAGCGACATGGGCCACATCGCCGGCGCGAGCTCCAGCTTCGGCTGGGCCTATCGCGTCAGCAAGGCGGCCCTGAACATGGCGGTCGCGGCCGCGCGCCACGATTATCCCGGTGCCGTGTTCGTGGCCATGAGCCCCGGCTGGGTCCAGACCGACATGGGCGGGCCCGGCGCGCCGCTGCCCGTCGACCGCAGCGTTGCCGCGATGCGCCAGACCCTCGCGGGCCTCACCCGGCGCCAGCACGGCGCCTTCCTCAACTACGACGGCCGCCGGTTCAAGACCTGGTAGCCCGCCCCCATGCTGCTGACCCCCGACCAGGAAATGATCCGCGACGCGGTGCGCGATTTCGCGAAGGAGCAGCTCTGGCCCCACGCGGCGCGCTGGGACCGGGAGCACACCTTTCCCACCGAGGCGCACCGGGGCCTTGCCGCGCTGGGCGCCTACGGCATCTGCGTGCCTGAGGAGTACGGCGGGGCCGGGCTCGACTACGTCAGCCTGGCACTGGTGCTGGAGGAGATCGCGGCCGGTGACGGCGGCACCAGCACCGCGATCAGCGTCACCAATTGCCCGGTGAACGCGATCCTGATGCGCTATGGCAGCGCGGCGCAGAAGAAGCGCTGGCTGGCGCCCCTGGCCGAGGGCGGCATGCTGGGGGTGTTCTGCCTGACGGAGCCGCACGTGGGCAGCGACGCCTCGGCGCTGCGGACCACCGCCACTCGCGACGGTGACGGTTACGTGATCGATGGCGTCAAGCAGTTCATCACCAGCGGCAAGAACGGCCACCTGGCGATCGTGATCGCGGTCACCGACAAGGGCGCGGGCAAGAGGGGCATGAGCGCCTTCCTGGTGCCCACCGACGCGCCGGGGTACGTGGTGGCGCGGCTCGAAGAGAAGGTGGGACAGCACTCCAGCGACACGGCCCAGATCAACTTCGACAACTGCCGCATCCCGGCCGACCACCTGATCGGCGAGGAGGGCGAGGGCTATCGCATCGCCTTGTCGGCGCTGGAGGGCGGGCGTATCGGGATCGCGGCGCAAAGCCTGGGCATGGCCCGCAGCGCGTTCGAGGTCGCGGTGGACTACGCCAAGGAGCGGCAAAGCTTCGGCACCGCGATCTTCAACCACCAGGCGGTGGGCCACCGGCTGGCGGACTGCGCCACCCAGCTCGAGGCCGCCCGGCAGCTGATCTGGCATGCGGCGGCCTTGCGCGACGCGCAGCGGCCCTGCCTCAAGGAAGCGGCCATGGCCAAGCTGTTCGCCAGCGAAATGGCCGAGCGTGTCTGCAGCGCGGCCATCCAGACGCTGGGCGGGTACGGGTATGTGAACGACTTTCCGGTGGAGAGGATCTGGCGCGACGTGCGCGTCTGCCAGATCTACGAAGGCACCTCCGACGTGCAGAAGATCATCATCCAGCGGGCGCTCTGATGGAGTGGCCGGGCGACGCGCAGGCACTGATGCGCTCCCGCTACGCCGCGTACCAGGCCGGTGACGAAGCCTGGCTGCTGGCGACCTGGCACCCCTCGACCCGGCCGCAGCAGGTGGTGTTCGAGCCCGGCACCCGCTGGCTGGGGCTGGACGTGAAGCATTGCCGCGTGATCGACGACGACCACGCCGAGGTGGAGTTCGTGGCCCGGTGCCGGGGCGCTGGCGGCAGGGCCGTGCGCCTGCACGAACGCAGCCGCTTCGTGAGGCAAGAGGGCCGCTGGTACTACGTCGATGGAGACATGCTTTGACGCCAAGATTCGATGCCGTCCTGTTCGACTGCGACGGCGTGCTGGTGGACAGCGAACCCATCACCAACGGCGTGCTGCGCCAGATGCTGCAGGAGCTGGGCTGGTCGCTGACGCCGGCCGAATGCATGCGGCTGTTCGTCGGCAAGGCCGTGAAGGACGAGCGTGCGGTCATCGAGGCGAACTCGGGCCGGCCCGTGACCGAGGAATGGCTGGCCGAGTTCCGCGAGCGCCGCAACGAGCGCCTGACGCGCGAGCTGGAGTGCGTGCGGGGCGCCCTGGAGGCGGTCCGGAAGATCCATCAGCAGTTCGAAGGGCGCATTGCCTGCGCTTCGGGTGCGGACCTGTTCAAGGTGGAACTGCAGCTGAGGAAATGCGGGCTGATGCCGTTCTTCGAAGGGCGGTTCTTCAGCGGCCATGAGCTGCCGCGGTCCAAGCCCTTCCCGGACGTGTACCTGGCTGCCGCAGCCGCACTGGGGGTCGATCCGCGGCGGTGCGCGGTCGTGGAGGACACCGTGCCCGGAACCACGGCCGGGGTGGCTGCGGGCGCCACGGTGTTCGGCTACAGCCCGCGCGAAGCCGGCCATGGTGCGGCCGCCGCGCTTCGCGGCGCCGGAGCAGCGGAAATCTTCACCGACATGGGGCTGCTGCCTGACCTGCTCGGCTGAGGCCGTTTTCTGGCGCCGGTGTCGATTCCGGGCACCTTCGTTCGTCGTGGAGGAAGAAGTACCTCCCAACCTGAAAGGATGACGCCATGACACTCCCCGACAACCGCAAGCGCTGGTGGGCCTTGATGGTCCTGTGCCTGGGCGTCCTGATGATCGTGCTGGACACGACGATCGTGAACGTCGCCCTGCCGTCCATCCGCACCGACCTGCGCTTCACCGAGACCTCGCTGGTGTGGGTGGTGAACGCTTACATGCTGACCTTCGGCGGCTTCCTGCTGCTGGGCGGGCGCCTGGGAGACCTGTATGGCCACCGCAAGCTCTTTCTCGCGGGCATCGCGCTGTTCACCCTGGCCTCGCTGGCCTGCGGCCTGGCCCCGTCGCAGGCCGTGCTGGTGGGCGCCCGCGCCGTGCAAGGCGTCGGGGGTGCCGTGGTGTCCGCCGTCGCGCTGTCACTCATCATGAACCTGTTTCCGGAGCCGGCGGGCCGCGCCAGGGCCATGGGTGTCTACGGCTTCGTCTGCGCCGGCGGCGGCAGCCTCGGCGTGCTCCTGGGCGGCGTGCTCACCAGCCTCGACTGGCACTGGATCTTCCTGGTCAACCTGCCGATCGGGCTGGCCGTGTACCTGCTGTGCCTGTGGCTGATAGCGCCGGGCGGCGGCCGTCCCGGTCAGCGGCTGGACCTGGCCGGCGCCGTCTCGGTGACCGCCTCGCTCATGCTGGCGGTGTATGCGGTGGTCAACGGCAATACCGCGGGCTGGGGGTCGCTGCAGACCCTCGGCCTGCTGGGCGCGGCCGGCCTGCTGCTGGGTCTGTTCCTGGCGATCGAAGCCCGTGTGCCCTCGCCCTTGATGCCGCTGGGGCTGTTCCGGCTGCGCAACGTCCGCATCGCCAACCTGGCGGGCGTGCTTTGGGCGGCAGCCATGTTCGCCTGGTTCTTCATCTCGGCGCTGTACCTGCAGCTGGTGCTGGGCTACAGCCCGATGCAGGTCGGGATGGCGTTCCTGCCGGCCAACCTGATCATGGCCGCCCTGTCGCTGGGCTTTTCGGCGAAGCTCGTGATGCGCTACGGCTTTCGCCTGCCGCTGGCGGCCGGCCTGGGCCTGGCTGCCGCGGGCCTGGCGCTGTTCGCGCGCGCGCCGGTCACAGGCGGCTTCTGGTTCGATGTGTTCCCCGGCATGGTGCTGCTGGGGGTCGGGGCCGGCGTCGCGCTCAATCCCATGCTGATGTCCGCCATGAGCGAGGTGAATGCCGCGGATGCGGGCCTGGCCTCGGGGGTGGTGAACACCTCGTTCATGATGGGCGGCGCCCTGGGGCTGGCCGTGCTGGCCAGCCTGGCTGCGGCGCGAACGCAGGCCCTGCAGGCGGCGGGCGTGGCGCAGGCCGAGGCTCTGAACGGGGGCTACCAGATGGCCTTCGGGGCCGGCGCGTTGTCCGCGCTGGTCGCCGCCTTGCTGGCCGCCTGGCTGATGCGGGACCCGCAGCGCGAGCCCTCTCCTGCATAAGCGCAAGCCGTACGAAAGCCCTGCACCCGTTCCTACAACGGTCACCGGGCGCCGCGCGAATACTGGCAGCAATACCCACTGCTTCCAGGTGGTCCATCGTGCAAGACCCGGCTTTCGGCTCCCTGCTGTATCGCTACTTCTTCTTCGGCTGGCTGTTCAGGGAAGTCAGCTCGGGCAACCTCTTCGAGCGGGCAGCAGCCGTGCGGCACAACCGCGAGCAGGCCCGCTGGCTGCCCACCTACATGCTGCGCTGGCTCTGGTGGGGTCTGCTGTTCTACGCCCTGGGCAGCCTGGTCGACCTGGCCGTTCCCGAGAGCCTGATGGCCACGCTGCTCTACGCGCTCAGCTCGCTGACCATTCCGTTCAACGTCGCGATCTGCGCGGCCTGGGTGGGCCTGCGCGGGCTGCACTGGCCGGTCTGAGTCGCGCTAGAGGCGGCCCAGCATCTCGTTGGTGACCAGCACCACGCCGGATGCCGTGCGGTGGAAGCGCCGGCCGTCTTCTTCGGCGTCCTCGCCGATCACCGTGCCTTGGGGAATGTGGCAGCCCCGGTCGATCACCACCTTGCCGAGGCGGCAGCCGCGGCCGATCTCGCAGCCGGGCAGGATGACGGCCTGCCTGATGGTGCAGTCCGAGTGCACCCGCACGCTGGAAAACAGCACCGCCTCGGTGATGTCCGAACCCGAGACGATGCAGCCGCCGCTGGCGATCACGTTGGCGATCTCGCCGTGGCGGCCCGTGTCGCCGGGCACGAACTTGGCCGGGGGCAGTTGCTCCTGGTAGGTCCAGACCGGCCAGTCGCGATCGTAGATGTTGAGCTCGGGCATGTTGGACGCCAGGTCGAGGTTGGCAGCCCAGAACGCATCCACGGTGCCGACGTCGCGCCAGTAGGGGCTGTGCCGGTTCGCATACGGCACCGAGGACAGGTTCAGCGGGTGCGCGACGGCACCGCCTTGCCGGACGATGCGGGGAATGATGTCCTTGCCGAAATCGCGCTGCGAGGCGGGGTCGGCGAAATCCTGGGCCAGCAGCTCGTACAGGTACTCCGCATGGAACGCATAGATGCCCATGCTGCCGAGGGCGCTGTCCGGCTTGCCGGGCATCGCCGGCGGATCGGCGGGCTTTTCCAGGAAGTCGGTGATGCGGCGGTTCTCGTCGATATGCATCACGCCCAGCGCGGTCGCCTCCATGCGCGGCACTTCGATGCAACCCACCGTGCACCTGGCGCCGCTCTCCACATGGTCCAGCAGCATGAGCGAGTAGTCCTGCTTGTAGACATGGTCGCCGGCCAGCACCAGGATGTACTCGGGCCCGTAGGAGCGCAGGATGTCGATGTTCTGGTAGACCGCGTCGGCGGTGCCGCGGTACCAGTCGGCCTCGTTCACCCGCTGTTGGGCGGGCAGCAGGTCGATGAACTCATTGGCCTCTCCGCGCAGGAAATGCCAGCCGCGCTGCAGGTGGCGCAGCAGCGAGTGCGACTTGTACTGCGTCAGCACCGCCATGCGGCGGATGCCCGAGTTGATGCAGTTCGACAGGGCGAAGTCGATGATGCGGAACTTGCCGCCGAAGTACACCGCGGGCTTGGCGCGCCGGTCGGTCAGGTCGTGCAGCCTCGAGCCTCGCCCGCCGGCGAGCACCAGTGCCACCGTGCGCTTGGGCAACTGCCGCGCCAGGATCGCGCGCTCGGTGGCGGCATCCGTCCGGTGGCTGCGGCGCCGCTCGATGAACTGTTCGGCCATGGAAAGGACTTTCATCCAAGCCGCGCTGACGGGATGTAGGACTTCGCCGGGTTCCCGGCGCCGCGCCAGATCCCGGGGACGTGCCGGTCAGCCCGGCCCGTCGGCCTGCAGCGTCCGGGCGCCGGCGCCGCCGCCCTGGGCGGCGTCGCCGTTCTGCAGCAGCAGGGTCACCAGCACCGCGCAATCGGTCCGCGCGCGCAGCGAATGCTTCTGCTGCGCCGGCAGCACCACCAGGTTGCCGGCGCGCAGCCGGCGGGTGCCGCCCGGCGTCACGACCTCGACGTCGCCTTCCAGGCAGTGGATCGTGCACTCCTGGTCGACATGGTGCTCGGGCTGGTCGCGGTGGGCCGGCAGCACCAGGTGCAGCAGCTGGAGGCGATCGGTCTTGATGAGGCTGGTGCTCACCGCATCGCGCAGGGTGGGGCCGAGCGGCCCGACGTTGATCACATCCAGCAGTTGGGCGTGGGGCAGGGCCATGTGCCGTCCTTAGCTCGGCTGTGCCAGAAGGTCCGGCTGGCCCGTGACCCAGTTCGCCTCCGGGCTGCTGCCGGCCCGCACCCGCTGCACCTGGTCCACCGCCTGCGCGATCTGCTCCTGCGCCAGGTAGTGGGCCATGTGACCGGCGCCCGGGACCATGACCAGGTTGCTGCGCGCCAGCTCGGCGTGCAGGCGCTGGCTGTGCGCCTTCGGGTCGACCACCTTGTCGCGTTCGCCGGCGATGAGTGTCACCGGCAGCCGCAGCTCGCGGTACCGCTTCGCGAGCGCGCGCGCCTGGGGCACCATGAAGCGGCCGTCTTCGGCGTGCGAGCGCAGCTGCAACGGACGCAGCAGCAGCTCGCGCGGCACGGCCCGGTAGAAGCCGGGTGGCACCTGGTTCGGGGCGAAGATCGCGCGGACCATCGCGTCCAGCGAGGCGCGCGCCATCAGCGCGGTGCCGGTGTAGCGCATCACCTCGCCGACCACCGGCCATCCGGCCGGCGCCGCGAGCAGGGCGTCCAGCCGGAAGGTCGGGTAGTAGTAGCCGCCCACCAGCACCAGGCAACCCACGTGCACGGGATGGTCGAGCGCCATGGCCAGCGCCACCTGCGTGCCCTGCGAGTGCCCGACGACGGAGGCACGGTCGATGCCGAGTCCCGCCAGCGCCCGCCTCAGCAGGTGGGCCTGGGCCCTCGGCGTCCACGGCGTGCCGCGCGGCCGGTCGCTGTGGCCGTAGCCCGGCCGGTCGAAGGCGATCACGCAGTAATCGCGCGCCAGCCGCTCGAGCAGGCCGCTGGCCTGGAAATCACCGTGCGTCGTCGCATTTCCGTGCAGCAGCACGACAGGTCTGCCTTCGCCGCGCATCACGTAGTGCAGGCGCACGCCATCCACGTAGGTGTACTTGCCGGGCGCGGGATGTTGCCGCTCGGCCTGGCGCGAGCGGGACTCCACCCAGACGGCGGTGGAGGCGGCTGCGGCAGCCGCTGCCAGGAAGCCCAGCCGGGCGGTGGGAATCGTGGAGTTCATGGATTCGGCTCGAAAAAAAGCGGAGGCCGAAAGCTTTTCGCCAGCGACGCGCACGCGGTGTCGGCAGTCGCGAGGCGGGCGTGTAGTTGGTGGCTTACGCGGCGCACATAATGGACCGATGACCCCCTTTCGCATCGGCTCGGGCGCCGGCTATTCCGGTGACCGCATCGATCCGGCCGCCGACCTGGCGCAGCGCGGGCAACTCGACGCCCTGGTCTTCGAGTGCCTGGCCGAGCGCACGATCGCACTGGCCCAGCTGCGGCGCGCGCAGGACGCGCGGCAAGGGTTCGATCCGCTGCTGGTCGAGCGGATGCACGCCGTGCTGCCGGCGTGCGTGAAGCAGGGCACCACCATCATCACCAACATGGGGGCCGCGCACCCGCAGGCAGCCGGCGAAGCGGTGCTGGAGGTCGCGCGCGAGCTGGGGCTGGCGCGGCTGCGGGTGGCCGTGATCACCGGCGACGACGTGCTGCCCTGGATGCGGGCCCATGACGTGCCCCTGCTCGACTCGGGCGAGAGCGTGCGCAGCCTGGAAGGCCGGCTGATCTCGGCGAACGCCTACCTGGGCGCCGATGCCTTGCTGCCGGGCCTGCAGGCCGGTGCCCAGGTGGTGATCTGCGGCCGCGTCGCCGATCCCGCCCTGTTCCTGGCCCCGCTGATGCACCGCTTCGGCTGGCGCGCCGATGATTGGCAGCGGCTGGGCCAGGGCATTGTGGTGGGCCACCTGCTGGAGTGCGCTGCCCAGGTCACCGGTGGCTACCTGGCCGATCCCGGCCAGGTCGATGTGCCGGGGCTGGAGGACGTGGGGTTCCCGATCGCCGAGGTGCAGCCCGACGGCGGCGCCGTGATCACCAAGCTGCCCGGAACCGGCGGGCGGGTCGACCGGCTCAGCTGCACCGCCCAGCTGCTGTACGAACTGGAAGACCCGCGGCGCTACCTGCAGCCCGATGTGACCGCCGATTTCTCGCGCGTGCAGTTCAGCGAGCTCGCCCCCGATCGCGTGGAAGTCCGGCACGGCGGCGGTGCACCGCGGCCGGCCGACCTCAAGGTGACGCTGGGCTATCGCGACGGCTTCATCGGCGAAGGCCAGATCTCGTACGCGGGCCCGGGTGCGCGGGCCCGCGGCGAACTCGCGCTGTCCGTGCTGCGGCACCGGCTGCGCAAGCGCCATCTGCAGGCGCTGGAGCACCGGGCCGAGCTGATCGGCGTGAATGCGATGCACGGCGCTGCGCTGGGCACGGACCTTGAGCCCTATGAGGTGCGCGTCCGCCTGGCCGTCCGCACCCCCAGCCGAGCCCTGGCCGAGCAGGTCGGCCAGGAAGTCGAAGCCTTGTACCTCAACGGACCCGGGGGCGGCGGCGGCGTGACGCAGTCGGTGCGCGAGGTGGTGGCCGCCGCTTCCGCGCTGATTCCGCGCGAGGCGGTCCGGCCGCAATGCAGGATCCTGGAGCTCTGATGAAGGTCCGCGACATCGCACTGGCGCGCTCCGGTGACAAGGGCAACCGGGCCACGCTGAGCGTGATCGCCCGCGACCCCGTCCACTACCCGCTGCTCGAACGCGTGCTGACGGCGGGGCGGGTGCGCCAGCAGTACCGCGGCCTGGTGCATGGAGAGGTGCAGCGGTACCTGCTGCCGCACCTGGGCGCGGTGCACTTCGTGATGCACGATGCGCTGGGCGGCGGCGTCACGCGCTCGCTGGCGCTGGACGCGCATGGCAAGACGCTGGCCTTCGCCATTCTCGATGTCGAGCTGGACGAACTGGCCTAAACTCGCCCGACTCATTCCTAGGAGACACCCATGCGTTTGCCCACCCGCCTGCTGGCGGCCGTCGCCACGGCCGTGATCGGCACCTCGTCCGCCTTCGCCCAGGCCTGGCCCAACAAGCCGATCAAGGCCATCGTGCCGTTCGCCGCCGGCAGCGCCACCGACCAGATCGGGCGGGCCTTCACCGCCGAGATGTCCAAGACCCTGGGCCAGCCGATCGTGATCGAGAACAAGCCGGGCGTGAACGGCATGCTGGGCGCTGCGGACGTGGCCAAGGCCGCGCCGGACGGCTACACCATCCTGATCGGCACCAACAGCACCAACGCAGCGCTCAAGAGCCTGATGAAAACACTGCCCTACGACCAGGACACGGCGTTCGCGCCGCTGGGCTACCTGGGCTCGGTGCCGCTGATCGTGGGCGTCAACAACGACGTGCCGGCCAAGACCCTGAAGGAATTCGTCGATATGGCCAAGGCCAAGCCCGGCCAGGTGACCTTCGCCAGCGCCAGCACCTCGCAGCTGGTCTCCAGCGAGATGCTGGCCAGCATGGCCGGCATCAAGATGACGAACGTGCCGTACAAGAGCGGCCCGGCGGCCATGACCGACCTGATCGGCGGCCAGGTGAACATGTTCACCGCCGACTTCGCCGTGATGCTGCCGCAGGTCAAGGGCGGCAAGGTGCGCGGCCTGGCCGTCACTTCCACCAAGCGCTCGCAGGCGATTCCCGAGCTGCCCACCGTCAATGAAGCCCTGGGCCTGAAGGACTACGAGCTGATCGCCTACTTCGCCATGTTCGCGCCGGCCGGCACGCCGCCCGACGTGGTCGCCAAGCTGAACGCCGCGATCAACGCCGCGGCCAACAGCAAGGAACTGCAGGACAAGTTCGCGCCGATCGGCTTCGTCGTCGAGCCCGGCTCGCCCGAGGCGCTGGCCCAGCGCAGCCGCACCGAAACGGCCAAGTGGGCCAAGGCGATCAAGGACGCCAAGATCGAGCCGCAGTAAGCGGGCCGCTGGCGCTCAGGCGTTCACGCGGTAGAGGCGCGCTGCCGTGCGCAGCCGCTGGGTGATGGCCCGTCGCAGCTCCGGCGGTCCCGTGACCTGCACCTCGGGGGCCAACCGCAGCAACTGGCCCGCCGCCTGCTCCACGGCCTCGACGGGGACGCTGACCCTGGTTCGCCGCCCGTCCCCCCGCGGATCGGGCACATCGCGCAGCGCCTTGGCCTGCGCCGCTCCCATCCGCCGCAGCAGCTGCAGCCCGCGAGCGGTTGCCGCCACCTGCGCGCAGCCGGTGTGCAGCTCCTCCTCGAAGCGCCGCACCGACGCTTGCCAGTACGACGCAAGCTCGAACGTTCTGGGCCTGCGCACGCGGCCATCGAGCGCACGGGCCTCGCCGATGCCCGACACCCGGAACGTACGCACCTTCTGCTCCCGGGCAGCCACCAGGTACCAGACGCCCGCTTTCAGCACGAGGCCCAGGGGGTGCACCACCTGCTGCGCGGTGCGCTGCCAGCTCTCGTACGACATGGACAGCTGCCGCTCGTCCCAGACGGCCGAGGCCACCGTGGCCAGGCAAGGCAGCGTATCGGCCTCGCGGTACCAGTCGATCGGGTCCAGGTGCAGGCGCGAGCTGATGCGGCCAGCCTGCCCGCGCCACGACGCGGGCAGGGCGGCCATCAGTTTCAGCTGCGCGCTCTGCACCTGCGGGCCCAGGCCCAGTTGCGCCGCCGGACCGGCGAGCCCGCTGAGAAATACTGCCTCGGCTTCCGAGGGAGTCAGCCCGGTCAGCGTGGTCTTCCATCCCGGCAGCAGCTGAAACCCGCCCGCGCGTCCGCGCTCGGCGTAGACCGGCACCCCCGCGGCGGTGAGTTCGTCGATGTCGCGGTAGAGCGTGCGCACGGACACTTCGAGCGCCTGCGCGAGGGCGGTCGCGCTCACGCGCCCCCGCGTTTCCAGCAGCATCTGGATCGACAGGAGTCGGCTGGCCCGCATGGCGTCCAGTGTACGGATAAAACATGACGCGGGTTGGCAGGTATAGGGCCGCAGAGTGCGGGCTTTCGTGTGAGGAGCCCCGCAGATGACTTCCCAAGACCCTGCCATCGTCGAATTCAGGCAGTACACCGTGCATCCGGGCCAGGCCTTTGCGGCAGGCGGCCGCTGGGCACGCGAAGCCGCGCCCGCGTTGGCGCCTTGCCTGGCCCGGCCCCCCGAGCCGCATCGGCTGGCGCCGACGCCGCGCTCGGCCCTGCGGGCTTGAGCCGTGGAGACGCTCTGGCTCTTCACGCTGTTCGCGTTCGGCATCATCGTCGTGCCGGGCATGGACATGGCATTCGTGCTGTCCAGTGCGCTGGTCGACGGCCGCAAGGGCGGGCTGGCCGCGGTGGCTGGCATCGTCGCTGGCGGGATCGTGCACGTCGTCCTGGGCACGCTCGGGATAGGCTTGCTACTGCAGCTGTTTCCGGCGGCCTTCAATGCCGTGCTCGTGGCCGGCGCGCTGTACGTCGCCTGGATGGGGTGGATGCTGTGGCGACATCCCGCGACCCTGGGCGAAGTGCCCGGCGCGCCGGCGCGGACGCTCCAGCAGACGTTTGCCCGGGCCGCGGCGACCTGCCTGCTCAATCCGAAGGCCTACATCTTCATGATCGCCGTGTTCCCGCAGTTCATGCGGCCGGACCGGGGACCGGTCGCGTCCCAGGCGCTGGTCCTGGGCACCATCATCGCTGTCACCCAGCTGGTGGTCTACGGCGCGGTGGCCCTGGGCGCGGCGGGCCTGCGCGCCGGGCTGGCGCGCAACGAGCGCGCCCAAGCGATGCTGGCACGCTGCGTGGCCGTGCTGCTGATGGCCACGGCCGCCTGGACCTTGGGGCACAGCTGGGCCGGGCGCTAAGGAAGGGCGACCGAGCCGCCGGCCGTCACCGCCTGGGGGTGGTCCTTCTCCCACTGTTCTTCGTCCTGCAGGCAGAAGCGGGCTTCGGGCTTGGCCCGCAGGCGCGCCAACGGGATCGGCTCCTCGCAGGCTTCGCACAAGCCGTAGCGGCCCTGGCGCATGCGCATGCGCGCCGCCATCACCTCGCCCAGCTCCTGTTCCCGGCGCCCCAGGTCGGTCAGGTCCAGCGACGACATCATCCGAGCATCCCCGTCTTCCACCGAGTCGCGGACTTCGGGGCCCATGCCCGCCGCGGGGGAAGCGATGTTTTCGCGCAGCTGGGCGATCGCGCCTTGCAGCTGCGACTCACGCGCCTCGAGCGCGCGCGCCAGCTCCTCCTGCTGGGAGGGTTCCAATTCGTTCACGAGTTGCTCCTTGTCGAGGTCATGAGCCACCGTAGGCCAGAAGGCGGGACTGGCCGATCAGCCGCGAGGGCGCACCTGCGTCGGAGCATTCCGATGCCGAGCAGGCCACGCCCCGGCTGGCTATGAAGCCGCGCCTGTGGCCCGGAACTCGGCCGGCGTCATGCCCGTCCACTGGCGGAACGCCCGGGTGAAGCTTTTCTCGTTGCGAAAGCCGGCCGCGGCGGCGACCTGCTTCACGGGCTTGCCCGTGCGGTGCAGCAGGTGCCGGGCGCAGTCGCCACGCACCTCGTCCTTGAGCCGCTGCAGGCTGGCGCCTTCCTCCTTCAGTTGCCGGTGCAGCGTGCGCGGCGACACGTGCAGCAGCGCCGCCAGCTGCTCCGCGTTGTGCCCGCGGTCCGGGTGCGCGGCCAGGGCCTGCCGCACCTGGGGCACCAGCAGCCGGTCGCGCCGGTACTGCAGCACGGTGAGGTTCAGCGCCCGCTGGCGCAGCATCTGGGTCAGAGCCTTTTCGTCGCGGCGCAGCGGCAACAGCAGGTACTGCGCGTCGAACCGGATGGCGGCGTGCTGGCCGGCGCCGAACTGCAGCGGGCCGCCGGGAAACATGTGTCCGTACGCCTGCGCATGCTGTGGCGCCTCGAAAGGGAAGCGGGCGCCTTGCAGCGGGATGCGGGAATCGGTGTACCAGCAGGCCAGGCCGTGGATGTTGCGCAGGACGAAGGCGATGCTCAATTCGCGCACGTCGGGCGGCAAGGGGCGGCGTTCCACCAGGCTGACCGCCGCGGCGGCCCCGTCGGCCTCGAGTTCCAGCTGGATGTCGGCGGTCAGCAGGCCATGGTGGCGGCACCAGCGCTTGAGGGCGACGCCCAGGTCGGGAGCGGTCAAGGAGGCGCGCGCCAGCATGCCGTAGCTGCCCCAGGGTAGCTTGCGGCTGAAGGCGCCCAGGCCTTCGTCGTCCAGTTCCTGCATCGCCGCCGCCGACAGGGCTTCCATCTGCCGTGCCGTCATCTGGCCTTGGAGCTGCCGCAGCTGCGCTGGCGTGATCTGTGCCAGCTTCAGGGCCCGCTCGGGGCTGGCGCCGTGGCGCCGGTACGCCGAGACGATCGCACGCGCGAAGGCCATGGGCGTGACGGCGGCGGGGTTGGCGGACATGGCCGGGAGTGTGGCCCTGCTTGGCAGGATTTGCAACCTGCACGGCCGCAGGGCAGGCGCGGAATGGGTACCCTAGCGGCACAGGCGCACGACCGGAGACCCCATGCCCGCACTGCAGACGCAACTCAACGCCCGATCCGCCGACTTCCAGGCCAACGCCGCCGCCATGCGCGGCCTGGTCGGGGACCTCCATGCCCAGGTGGCCCAGGCGGCGGCCGGCGGCGGCGAGTCGGCCCGGGCCCGGCACGTCGCGCGCGGCAAGCTGCTGCCGCGCGACCGGGTGCAGATGCTGCTGGACCCCGGCACCCCCTTCCTCGAACTCGCGCCGCTGGCCGCGCACGGCATGTACAACGGCGACGCGCCCTGCGCCGGCGTGATCGCCGGCATCGGCCGGGTCAGCGGGGTGGACTGCATCATCGTCTGCAACGACGCCACGGTGAAGGGCGGCACCTACTACCCGATGACGGTGAAGAAGCACCTGCGGGCCCAGGAGGTGGCGATGCAGAACCGCCTGCCCTGCATCTACCTGGTCGATTCCGGCGGCGCCAACCTGCCCAACCAGGACGAGGTGTTCCCCGACCGGGACCATTTCGGCCGCATCTTCTACAACCAGGCCAACCTGTCGGCGCAGGGCATCGCCCAGATCGCGGTGGTGATGGGCTCGTGCACGGCCGGCGGCGCTTACGTGCCGGCGATGAGCGACGAGACCATCATCGTCAAGAACCAGGGCACCATTTTCCTGGGCGGGCCGCCGCTGGTGAAGGCGGCCACCGGCGAGATCGTCTCGGCCGAAGACCTGGGCGGCGGCGACGTGCACACGCGCCTGTCGGGCGTGGCCGACCACCTGGCGCAGAACGACCTCCATGCGCTCGCCCTGGCGCGGCAGGCTGTCGCCACCCTGAACCGGTCCAAGCACCCGCCGGTGGAACTGCGCGAGCCGCGGCCGCCGAAGTACGACGGCGCCGAGCTGTACGGCGTGGTGCCCACCGACGTGCGCAAGCCCTACGACGTGCGCGAGATCATCGCCCGCATCGTCGACGGCTCCGAGTTCCACGAGTTCAAGCAACGCTTCGGCAGCACGCTGGTGTGCGGCTTCGCCCACATCGAAGGCATGCCGGTGGGCATCATCGCCAACAACGGCATCCTGTTCTCGGAGTCGGCGCAAAAGGGCGCGCACTTCATCGAGCTGTGCTGCCAGCGCAAGACTCCGTTGGTGTTCCTGCAGAACATCACCGGCTTCATGGTGGGCCGCAAATACGAGAGCGAGGGCATCGCCCGCCACGGCGCCAAGATGGTGACGGCGGTGGCCACCGCCCAGGTGCCGAAGTTCACCGTGATCATCGGCGGCAGCTACGGCGCCGGCAACTACGGCATGTGCGGGCGGGCCTACTCGCCGCGCTTCCTGTGGATGTGGCCGAATGCCCGCATCTGCGTCATGGGCGGCGAGCAGGCCGCGGGCGTGCTGGCCACCGTCAAGCGAGACGCGGTCGAAGCCAAGGGCGGCACCTTCACCGCCGAGGAAGAAGCCAAGGTCAAGCAGCCGATCCTCGACCAGTTCGGCCACCAGTCGCACCCGTACTACTCCAGCGCCCGGCTGTGGGACGACGGTGTCATCGACCCGGCGGACACCCGCCGGGTGCTGGCGCTGGGACTGTCCGCCTCGCTGAACGCGCCCATTCCCGAGCCGAAGTTCGGGGTGTTCAGGATGTGAATTCCGTCATCCCCGCGAAGGCGGGGATCCAGGGCGTCCAAACGCGGAAGCGCTGGATCCCCGCCTCCGCGGGGATGACACCAGTGGAGAAGCAATGACTACCATCTACGACTCCCCCGAGCACGAAACCCTGCGCGACCAGATCGCCCGCTTCATCGCGCGCGAAGTCGAGCCGCATGCCGCCGCGTGGGAAGAGCAGGGCTTGGTGCCGCGTGAGGTCCTGCGCCGCATGGGCCAGGCGGGCCTGTTCGGCCTCATGTACGAAAGCCAGTACGGCGGCGCCGAAGCAGACGCGCTGACCAACCTGGTGTTTGCCGAAGCGCTCTCGCAATCCACCTTCGCCGGTTTCATCATCACCGTGCTGGTCCACACCGACATGGCCAGCCCGCACCTGCACCACGCGGGCAATGCAGCGCAGAAAGAGAAGTACCTCAAGAAGGTGATCGCCGGCGAGCTGATCACCGCGGTCGGCATCACCGAGCCGGGCGCCGGCTCCGACGTGGCCGGCATCCGCACCACGGCCAGGCAGGACGGCGATGACTGGGTGCTCAACGGCACCAAGATGTTCATCACCAATGGCGTCCATGCCGACCTGTACTTCGTGGCCGCCAAGTCGGGACCGGGCAAACGCGAGGTCTCCATGTTCATCGTGGAAAAAGGCACCCCTGGCTTCGCGGTCGGCCGGGCGCTGAAGAAGACCGGCTGGCTGAGCAGCGACACGGCCGAGCTGGTGTTCGACAACGTCCGCATCCCGGCCGCCAACCTGCTGGGTGAGGAAGGCAAAGGCTTCTACTCGGTGATGAAGAACTTCCAGACGGAACGGATCGCACTGGCGGCGATGGCGGTGGGCCACTGCCAGCAGGCCCTGAAGCACACCCTGGACTACGTGCGGCAACGCCAGGCCTTCGGGGGCGCGCTGTGGGAGCAGCAGACCATCCGCCAACGGCTGTCGATGGCCGATGCCAAGACCCGTGCAGCCCGGCAATTCATGTATCACTGTGCCTGGCGAGTGACCCAGGGCCACGACATCGTGCAGGATGTGTCCATGCTCAAGGCCCTCACCGGCGAGCTCGTCAACGAGGTGGTGCAGACCTGCCAGCAGTTCCATGGCGGCATGGGCTACATCCGCGAGACCGCGATCGAGCGGCTCTGGCGCGACGCCCGCGTGCTGGCCATCGGCGGCGGCGCCACCGAGGTGATGCTGGAAGAAGTGGCCAAGCGCTACTGAAAGGAAACGACCCATGAAACACCTGCTGCTGGACACCACCGCCGGCGTCACCACCGTCACCCTGAACCGCCCCGACGTGCGCAATGCCTTCAACGACGAGGTGATCGCCGAAATGACGGCGGTCTTCCTCGAGCTCGGCAAGCGCCCTGAAGTGCGCTGCATCGTGCTGGCCGGCGCGGGTGCGGCCTTTTGCGCCGGCGCCGACCTCAACTGGATGAAGCGCATCGCGGACTACTCGCGCGAGCAGAACCTGGAAGACGCGGCCGGGCTCGCCCGCATGCTGGAAGTGCTCTACAAGTGCCCCCAGCCCACCATCGCCCGGGTGCACGGCGACGTCTATGCCGGCGGCACGGGGCTGGTCGCCGCCTGCGACATCGCCGTCGCGGTCGACACGGCGCAGTTCTGCCTCAGCGAAGTGAAGCTGGGCCTGATCCCGGCGACGATCAGCCCGTATGTGATCCGCGCGATGGGTGCGCGGGCTGCGCACCGCTGGTTCCTGACGGCCGAGCGGATCGGCGCCGCCGAAGCGCATCGCATCGGCTTCGTGCACGAGGTCGTGCCGGCGGCGGAACTCGACGCCAGGGTGGGCGAGATCGCCAGGGCGCTGGTGCAGGCTGGGCCGCAGGCCGTGAAGGCCTGCAAGGCGCTGGTTCATGACGTCGCCGGCCACGAGATCACGTCCGGGCTGGTGCGCCGCACCGTGGAGAGCATCGCCGACATCCGCGCCAGCGACGAAGGCCGCGAAGGCATCCAGTCGTTCCTGCAGAAACGCAAGCCGGCATGGCTGTTGCCGCAAGGGTGACTTAGATGGACAGCTTGCCCACGTTGATCGACACGCCGCAGTTGCTGGCCCTGGCCGCGGCGCTGGGCTGGGCCAGCGGCTTCCGGCTGTATGCGGTGGTGTTTCTCACCGGCCTGGCTGGGTGGATGGGCTGGATGGAACTGCCGCCCGGGCTGCAGGTGCTGCAACACCCCGGCGTGCTGGGCGCCAGCGGCTTCATGCTGTTCGTCGAGTTCTTCGCGGACAAGGTGCCGTTCGTCGATTCCGTGTGGGACGCGGTGCACACCGTCATCCGCATTCCGGCCGGTGCCGCGCTGGCTGCCGGCGCGATCGGCGCCGACAGCACGGCCATGGGCTGGATTGCGGCACTGGTCGGCGGCAGCCTGGCCGCCACCAGCCACGCCACCAAGATGACCACGCGGGCGGCGGTCAACACCTCGCCCGAGCCGTTTTCCAACATGGCGGTGTCGCTGTTCGAAGACGGGCTGGTGGTGTTCATGCTGTGGCTGTCCGCCACGCATCCGGCCCTCTTCACGCTGGTGCTGATCGTGAGCATCGTGCTGTCGGTCGTGCTGCTGGTGGTGCTGATCAAGTTCCTGCGCACCGTGGTGCGCGGGTTGCGGGAGTTCTTCGCGGGGCGCCCGCTACCCCGTTCGGGCTGAAAAAACCCGTTCGGGCTGAGCTTGTCGAAGCCTTCGACAGGCTCAGGCCGAACGGAATCTGTTGGAGCTGAGCCATGTTCAAGAAAATCCTGATCGCCAACCGCGGCGAGATCGCCTGCCGAGTCGCGGCCACCGCGCGCCGGATGGGCGTGCGAACCGTGGCGGTGTATTCCGACGCAGACGCCCGCGCCAAGCACGTGGCCGCCTGCGATGAAGCCGTGCGCATCGGCGGCAGTGCGCCCCAGGAGAGCTACCTGCGCTGGGAACGCATCATCGAAGCCGCGCAGGCCACCGGCGCCCAAGCGATCCATCCCGGCTACGGCTTTCTCAGCGAAAACGAAGAGTTCGCGCAGGCCTGCGCCCAGGCCGGGCTGGTGTTCATCGGGCCACCCGCCTCCGCCATCCAGGCGATGGGGCTGAAGGCCGAATCCAAGCGGCTGATGGAGCAGGCCGGCGTGCCGCTGGTGCCCGGCTACCACGGGGCCGGGCAGGACGCGGCCCTGCTGAAGAAGGAGGCCGGCCGCATCGGCTACCCGGTGCTGATCAAGGCCAGTGCCGGGGGCGGCGGCAAGGGCATGCGGGCCGTGGACCAGGCCGACGATTTCGACGCGGCGCTGGCCTCCTGCAAGCGCGAGGCCGCGGCCAGCTTCGGGGACGACGCGGTGCTGATCGAGAAGTACGTGCAGCGGCCGCGCCACATCGAGATCCAGGTGTTCGGCGACGCGCACGGCAATTACGTCTACCTGTTCGAGCGCGACTGCTCCGTGCAGCGCCGCCATCAGAAGGTGCTGGAAGAGGCTCCCGCGCCCGGCATGACCGAGGCCCTGCGTCGGCAGATGGGCGAAGCGGCCGTAGCCGCGGCCCGCGCCGTGGACTACGTCGGGGCCGGCACGGTGGAGTTCATCGTCGAGCAGAGATCCCGTCATCCCCAAGAAGGTGACGCTGAGCGTCATCCCCGCGGAGGCGGGGATCCAGAGCTTCCAGGAGCCCTGGATTCCCGCCTGCGCGGGAATGACGAGGTGGAACGCGGGAATGAAGAGGGGGTGGAGATGAGCTTCTTCTTCATGGAGATGAACACCCGGCTGCAGGTGGAGCATCCCGTCACGGAGGCGATCACCGGGCTGGACCTGGTGGAGTGGCAGTTGCGCGTGGCGGCAGGGCAGCCGCTGCCGCTCAAGCAGGAAGAGCTGCGCATCCAGGGCCACGCCATCGAGGCGCGCATCTGCGCCGAGAACCCGGACAACAACTTCCTGCCCGCGACCGGCACGCTGCACGTCTACCGCAAGCCTGCGTGCACCGCCTTCGAGATCAGCCCGGTCCGCATCGACGACGGCGTGCGCGAGGGCGACGCCATCTCGCCGTACTACGACTCGATGGTCGCCAAGCTCATCGTGCACGGCGATACGCGCGAGCAAGCCCTGGCCCGGCTGGACGAGGCGCTGGCGCACACCCACATCGTGGGCCTGGCTACCAACGTCCAGTTCCTGCGCCACGTCGTCAAGAGCCCGTCGTTCGCGCAGGCCAACCTGGACACGGCCTTGATCCCGCGCGAACAGGCGGTACTGTTCCACCAGGAGCCGGTGGGCTTGCCGCTGGCCGCGGCCGCGGCGGTGGCCAGCACCCTGCTGGCGGAGCGGGCTCTTGAAGGCACCGACCCCTTCAGCCGCCGTGACGGCTGGCGCTCCCATGGCGTGGCCACCCGCCGCTTCGCGTTCCAGTTCGGCGGCCGGCCGGCCCAGGCCGAGCTGAGCTATCTGCATGACGGCGCGCTGAGCCTGGCGGTCGGCGAAGCGACGGGGATGCTCGCCTTCCAGCGCACGCAAGACGGTATCGACCTGCGGTTCGGCGACCGCCGGGTGCGCGCGCAGGTCTATGCCGAGGGCGAGACCGACCATGTTTTCACGCCGCAGGGCGCCACGCAGATCGTGGCCGTGGACCTGCTGGCCCATGCCGGCGAGGGCGAGGCCGACACCGGGCGGCTGACGGCACCGATGCCGGGCAAGGTGGTGTCGTTCGCCGTCAAGGCCGGCGACACCGTCCGCAAGGGCCAGCCGTTGGCCGTGATGGAGGCGATGAAGATGGAACACACCATCGGAGCGCCCGCCGACGGCACCGTGGCCGAGCTGCTGTATGCGCCGGGGGACCAGGTCGCCGAAGGGGCGGAGCTGCTGAAGATGTCGGCTGGGTGAGCAGCCGCCATCCCGCCGGCGCGGGGTGGCGAGAATACGTCCATGCGAATCGTTTTCAGTGCCACCAACACCAGAGCCGCCCCCTGGGTCGAGGCCCTGCGCAGTCACCTGCCTGCAGCCGAGGTCGAGGAATGGCAGCCCGGCGCGCCGCAGGCCGACCATGCCGTGGTCTGGGCCCCGCCGCAGCAGATGCTGGACGAGCAGCCGGGGCTCAAGGGCATCTTCAACATGGGTGCCGGCGTCGATGCGCTGCTCAAGCTGAAACTGCCGCCGGGCGCCAGGCTGGTCCGGCTGGACGACGCCGGCATGTCGGTGCAGATGGCCGAGTTCGTCTGCCACGCCGTCATCCGGCACTTCCGCGAGCTCGACGTCTACGACCAGGAAACGGCGCAGGGCAAATGGTCGTTCCGCCGCCCGCGCCTGCGCCCCGAGTACCCGGTCGGCGTCATGGGCCTGGGCGTGCTGGGCGCGCGCGTGGCGCAAGCGGTGGCGCAGTTCGAGTTCCCCGTGCTTGGCTGGAGCCGCAGCGCCAAGGAACTGCCGGGGGTGCGGTGCTACTCAGGCGAAGCTGGGCTGCAGGCGTTCCTGGCGGCCACGCGCATCCTGGTCTGCCTGCTGCCGTTGACGTCCGATACCGAAAACATCCTGGACCGCGCCGCGCTGGGGCGTCTGATGCCCGGCGGCTACCTGATCAACGTGGCGCGCGGCGGCCACCTGGTGGACGAGGACCTGATCGCGCTGCTGGACGAAGGGCACCTGTCCGGCGCCACGCTGGATGTGTTCCGCACCGAGCCCTTGCCCGCGGCTCACCCCTTCTGGGCCCATCCGAAGGTCACCGTCACGCCCCATACCTCGGCGCGCACCTTGCGGGACGAGACCATCGCGCAGATCGCCGGCAAGATCCTCGCCATGGAGCGGGGAGAGCCCGTCGCCGGTGTGGTTGACCCGCAAAGAGGATACTGAAAGCACTATGGACCTACCTTCCCGAGTCAAGCTGGTTGATGTGGGGCCGCGCGACGGCCTGCAGAATGAAAAGTCTCCGGTCCCGGCCGACGTCAAGATCGGCCTGGTGCACCGGCTGCAGGACGCCGGCCTGACCGAGATCGAGGTCACGAGTTTCGTCAGTCCCAAGTGGGTGCCGCAGATGGCCGATGCCGCGCAGGTGATGGCGGGCATCCAGCGCAAGCCAGGTGTCCGGTATTCCGTGCTCACGCCCAACATGAAGGGCTTCGAGGCTGCCCTGGCGAGCCGGCCCGACGAGATCGTGGTGTTCGGCGCCGCCAGCGAGGCCTTCAGCCAGCGCAACATCAACTGCTCGATCGCCGAGAGCATCGAGCGCTTCGCGCCGGTGGCCGAGGCCGCCCGGGCCAAGGGCATCCACGTGCGCGGCGCGATTTCCACCGCGGTGGGCTGCCCCTACGAAGGCGATGTGGCGCCCGAGCGGGTGGAGTTCGTCGCGAAGCTGATGAAGCAGATCGGCGTGCAGCACGTCGGCGTGGCCGACACCATCGGCGTCGGCACGCCGCGCAAGGTGCAGGCAGCGATGGAAGCAGCCCTCAAGCACTACGACCTCGACGACGTGTCCGGCCATTTCCACGACACCTACGGCCAGGCCCTGGGCAACACGCTGGCCTGCCTGGAGATGGGCGTCTGGCAGTACGACACTTCGTCCGCCGGCCTGGGCGGCTGCCCCTACGCCAAGGGCGCGACCGGCAACGTGGCCACCGAGGACGTGGTCTTCATGCTGCACGGCATGGGGGTGGAGACCGGCATCGACCTGGACAAGCTGGTCGACGCCGGCGCCTGGATCAGCGAGTACCTGCAGCGCAAGCCGAATTCGCGGGCGTCGACGGCGATCCTGGACAAGAGAAATGGTTAGTCATCACCAGGCCGGTGACGCAAAGCGTCATCCCCGCGCAGGCGGGACCCAGAAGGCTCGCAATGCGCGCCTTCCCGAAGCACTGGATTCCCGCCTTCGCGGGAATGACGGGAGTTTCCATGTGTGGAGCTGAACTCAATTCCCTGCCCGAGGGCGTGCAAAGGGTGGCGCGTGTGCTGCAGGAGCAGGGCCACGAGCACCTGCCCGTGATGCTGGACGACGCGGCGCGCACGGCGCAGCAGGCGGCCGACGCCCTGGGCATCGAGCTGGGGCAGATCGCCAAGAGCATCGTGTTCCGGCGCAAGGCGGACGACGCGGCCGTGCTGGTCGTGACCTCGGGCGATCGCCGGGTCGACGAAAAGAAGGTGGAGGCCCTCGTCGGCAAGACCGGGCGCGCCGATGCCGAGTTCGTGAAGTCGCGCACCGGCTACTCGATCGGCGGCGTTTCGCCCGTGGGCCACGTGCAGGCGCCGGTGACGCTGATCGACCGCGAGCTGTTCCGCTTCGACGTGATCTGGGCCGCCGCCGGCCACCCGCATGGCGTCTTCCAGCTGCGGCCCCAGGACCTGGAACGGTTGACCGGCGCGCCCATAGCCGACGTGGCACAGGATCAGGGTTGAGTGTCGCTAGCAAATTGATAGCTGCTCGCGCCCGCGCGGTGCGCGCTGCGGGCCAGAAAGACCCGGTAACCGTGATCTCGCCCTGCCTCTCGGTCTGCCGGATGGATGAAGCCGGCTTGTGCGAAGGGTGCTTTCGCACCCTCGACGAGATCGCCGCCTGGAGTGGCCTGGACGGGGTGGAACGGCTGGCGGTGTGGGAACGCATCGAGAAGAGGGCGCAGGCGCAATGAAACAGGTCACCTTCTGGCTGGACTTCATCTCCCCTTATGCCTTCCTGGCGTTCGAGCAACTGCCGCAAGCGCTGCAAGGGCTGAGTCATGCGGTGCAGTACCGGCCGGTGCTGTTCGCCGGCCTGCTCAAGCACCATGGCCAACTCGGCCCGGCCGAGATTCCCGGTAAGCGCGAATGGACTTACCGCCAGGTGCTGTGGCAGGCGCACCAGCACGGCATCCCGATGCAGATGCCTGCGGCCCATCCGTTCAACCCCTTGCCGCTGCTGCGGCTGGCGCTGGCCTGCGGGCCCAACCGCCACGTCTGCGAGACCCTGTTCCACCATGTCTGGCGCGGCGGCCAGGACGCCACGGACGCGGGGCGGCTGGAGACCTTGCGGCAGAGCCTGGGGCCGGCCGCTGAGCCGCATGCCGAGGAAGTGAAGGCCCGGCTCAAGGCCGCCACCGACGAAGCAATCGCGGCCGGACTGTTCGGCGTGCCCACGTTCGAGGTGGACGGCAGGCTGTTCTGGGGCTTCGATGCGCTGCCGATGCTGCGCGCCTACCTGGAAGGCGATGCCTGGTTCCAGGCGCACTGGGATGCGGCCGCGCAGCGTCCGGCCGGCGTCGCGCGGCGCTGATTTCCGCCTCTTTGACACCGCCGCCGCGGGTTGCGGTGTTTGCCTCCATAGCCCCATGACAGAACCTGTCATGGGCTGGTCCCTAGAATGTTCGGCCTTCACTTGAAAGACCGGCCGTATGACCCAGGGACTGATCCGCATTCGCGGCGCCAGGCAGCACAACCTCAAGAACCTTGACCTGGACCTGCGCACCGGCGAGCTGACGGTCGTCACCGGCCCCAGCGGCTCGGGCAAGTCCAGCCTGGTGTTCGACACCCTGTACGCCGAGGGCCAGCGGCGCTATGTCGAGACCTTCTCCGCCTACGCTCGCCAGTTCCTGGACCGGATGGACAAGCCGGCGGTCGACCGGGTCGACGGCGTGCCGCCCGCCATCGCGATCGACCAGACCAACCCGGTGCGCTCCTCGCGCTCCACGGTCGGCACCATGACGGAGCTGAACGACCACCTGAAGCTGCTGTTCGCGCGGGCCGCGCAGCTGTACGACCGCAAGTCGGCCAAGCGGGTGCGGCACGACACGCCCGAGAGCATCTACGCGCAGCTGATGGCGCGCTCGAAGGAGGCCGACCCGCGCCTGGTCGTGACTTTTCCGGTGGAACTGCCCGCCAGCACCACGGCGCAAGAACAGGAGCAGTGGCTGGCCGCCAGCGGCTTCACGCGCGTGCAGGCCGAGCGCGAAGTGGCCACACCGACCGGCCCGCGCAAGGTGCTGGACGTGGTGGCCGACCGATTTCGCATCCAGGCGGTGGAGAAAGTCCGCGCCATCGAGGCGATCGAAGTGGCCCTGAAGCGCGGCGCCGGCCGGATGTCGGTGTACGTTTCACAAGAGCGTCATCCCCGCGAAGGTGATGCCGGGCGTCATCCCCGCGAAGGTGATGCCGGGCGTCATCCCCGCGAAGGTGATGCCGGGCGTCATCCCCGCGAAGGCGGGGACCCAGAGAGCGCGCCGAGCGCGCCCCTGGATTCCCGCCTCCGCGGGAATGACAAGGGGGAGGGCGGGAATGACGAAGTGTGGAAGTTCTCCACCGGCCTGCACTGCCCCGACAGCGACATCCGCTACGCCGATCCGATCCCGTCGATGTTCTCGTTCAATTCCGCGGTGGGCGCCTGTGAGGTCTGCCGTGGCTTCGGCCGTGTCATCGGGGTCGACTACGGGCTGGTGATCCCGAACGACAAGCTGACGCTGCGGGCCGGCGCGATCAAGACCATCCAGACGCCGGCCTGGTCGGAAGCGCAGGACGACCTGATGCGGCATGCCGAGGCGGCGGGCATCCCGCGCGACACGCCCTGGTACAAGCTGACGCCCGAGCACAGGCACTGGGTGATCCACGGCACGCCCAACTACAAGGAAGGCAACTGGAACAAGCAGTGGTACGGCATCAAGCGCTTCTTCGCCTACCTGGAAAGCAAGGCCTACAAGATGCACATCCGCGTGCTGCTGTCCAAGTACCGCAGCTACACGCCGTGCGACACCTGCGGTGGCGCCCGGCTGAAACTGGAAAGCCTGCTCTGGCGCCTGGGCGGCAAGGAAGACGCCGACGCCGTGCTGGAGCCGGGCAAGCGCGTCATGCCGGTGGGCGTGGACTGGACGCGCGAGCAGCTGGAGGCGCTGCCCGGCCTGTCGCTGCACGACCTGATGCTGATGCCGATCGACCGGCTGCGGAAATTCTTCGACCGGCTTTCTCCCTCCCCCTCCGGGGGAGGGCAGGGGTGGGCGCAACCGGCGCAAGACCTCCACCCCAACCCTCCCCCAGCGGGGGAGGGCGAAATGCAGGCCCTCAAGCTCCTCTACGAAGAAATCACCACCCGCCTCAGGTACCTCGTGGACGTCGGCATCGGCTACCTCACGCTCGACCGGCAAAGCCGCACGCTCTCGGGCGGCGAGGTGCAGCGCATCAACCTGACCACCGCGCTGGGAACTTCGCTGGTGAACACGCTGTTCGTGCTGGACGAGCCCAGCATCGGGCTGCACCCGCGCGACATCCACCGCATCACCGAAGCGATGAAGCGCCTGCGCGATGCCGGCAACACGCTGGTGGTGGTCGAGCATGACCCGGCCGTGATGATGGCCGCCGACCGCATGATCGACATGGGTCCCGGCCCGGGCGAGCGCGGCGGGCAGATCGTGTTCGACGGCACCACCGAGGAACTGCGCCATGCCGACACGCTGACGGGTGCCTACCTCGGGGCCCGCAAGCACGTGGGCATGGGCTTCAAGCGCGCCGTGACCGATGCGACGCCGCGCCTGGTGCTCGAAGGCGCATGCGAGCACAACCTGAAGAACCTGTCGGTCGAGTTTCCGCTGCAGCGCCTGGTGGTGGTCACGGGCGTCTCGGGCTCGGGCAAGTCCAGCCTGATCCAGGACATCCTGGCCCCGGCACTGACCCGCCATTTCGGCAAGGCCACCGAGACCCCCGGCCACCACGAACGTTTGCTGGGGGCCGACCACCTGGGCGACGTGGTGTTCGTCGACCAGTCGCCGATCGGCAAGACGGCGCGCTCCAACCCGGTGAGCTACGTGGGCGCCTGGGACTGCGTCCGCGAAATCTTCGCCGGCTCGGGGCTGGCACGGCAGCGCGGCTACACCGGCTCCAAGTTCAGTTTCAACAGCGGCGACGGGCGCTGCCCGACCTGCGGCGGCTCGGGCTTCGAGCACGTGGAGATGCAGTTCCTGTCGGACGTGTACCTGCGCTGCCCGGACTGCGACGGCAAGCGCTACCGCCCGGAAATCCTGGAGGTGACGATCGAGCGGCAGCCGGTGGGTGCGTTGAAGCCGCGCACGCTCAATGTGGCCGACGTGCTGGACCTGACGGTGAGCGAAGCGGCCTCGCTGTTCGCCAACGACCGTGACGTGATCCGCTCGCTGCAGCCCATCGTCGACGTCGGCCTGGAATACGTCAAGCTGGGCCAGCCGGTGCCGACCCTCTCGGGCGGCGAATCGCAGCGCCTGAAGCTGGCGGGTTTCCTGGCCGAGGCGGCCAGGACCGGTTCGGCCACGCGCCAGGGCCTGGCCAAGAAGGGCACGCTGTTCCTGTTCGACGAGCCGACCACCGGCCTGCACTTCGACGACATCGCCAAGCTGATGCGGGCCTTGCGCAAGCTGCTGGAGGCCGGCCATTCGCTGGTGGTGATCGAGCACAACCTGGACGTGATCCGCGCCGCCGACTGGCTGATCGACCTGGGCCCCGAAGGCGGGGACGCCGGTGGCTGGCTGGTGGCCGAGGGCCCGCCCGAACAGGTCAAGCTGCACGCCAGCTCGCACACCGCCAAGGCGCTGCGCGACTATGACGGGGCGCTGGGTGTCGGCGAACCCACAGCCCCGTTCGGGCTGAGCCTGTCGAAGCCCTCGCGACGCAGATCCGATCATCCTGAGCCTGTCGAAGGACAAGCTCAGGGCGACCTTTCGACAAGCTCAGGGCGCACGGGTCACATCCAGATCGTCAATGCCCGCGAGCACAACCTGAAGTCGCTGTCGGTGAACATCCCGCACAACAAGTTCAGCGTGGTGACCGGGGTTTCCGGCTCGGGCAAGTCGACCCTGGCGTTCGACATCCTGTTCAACGAAGGCCAGCGGCGCTACCTGGAGTCGCTGAACGCCTATGCGCGCAGCATCGTGCAGCCGGCGGGCCGGCCCGAGGTCGATGCGGTGTACGGCATCCCGCCCACCGTCGCGATCGAGCAGCGGCTGTCGCGCGGCGGGCGCAAGTCGACCGTGGGCACCACGACCGAGGTCTGGCATTTCCTGCGGCTGCTGTACGTGAAGCTGGGCGTGCAGCACTGCGTCAAGGAGGGGGCCGAAGTCCGGCCCCAGACCCTCGACAGCATCGCGGCGCAGCTGATGAAGCGCTACAAGGGCCAGCACATCGGCTTGTTGGCGCCGCTGGTGGTCAACCGCAAGGGCGTGTACACCGAACTGGCGGACTGGGCCCGGCCGCGCGGCTACTCTCACCTGCGGGTGGACGGCGATTTCCTGCCGACCACCGGGTTTCCGCGCATCGACCGCTTCAAGGAACACACGGTCGAACTGCCGGTGTGCGACCTGGACGTGACGCCCGCCAACGAGGCGCTGCTGCGCGAGAAGCTGGCCGAGGCGCTGGAACATGGCAAGGGCGTGCTGCACGTGCTGGCGCCGCTGACCGGCCTGCGCGACGTGTTCGCCAGCGGCAAGCACCACCACATCGGCAAGATCGAGGTGTTCTCCACCCGGCGCGCGTGCCCGGTGTGCAGCACCAGCTACGCGGAGCTGGACCCGCGCCTGTTCTCCTACAACAGCAAGCACGGCTGGTGCCCGGAATGCGTGGGCACCGGCGTCAAGCTGACGCGCGACCAGCGCAAGGTGTTCGACGACACGGTGCAGGCCGAGGACAGCAAGGGCCGCGAGCAGACGTTTGCCGAGCCCGAGGTGGAGGATCTGGCCGAGGAGGCCTGCCCGGTGTGCCATGGCAGCCGCCTGAACGCGCAGGCCCGGGCAGTGCGGTTCGACAAGGTCGGCATCAACGAGATCGCGGCCTTGTCGGTGACCGACGTTCGGCGCTGGATCGAGAGCCTGCAGGTGCAGGGGGTGCTGAGCACCCGGGAGGAGGGCATCGCCCGCGACCTGATACCCGAAATCAGGAGCCGCCTGGAATTCCTGGAAGAGGTCGGGCTGGGCTACCTGACGCTGGACCGCGGTGCCCCCACCCTGTCCGGAGGCGAGGCCCAGCGCATCCGGCTGGCGGCCCAGCTCGGCTCGAATCTGCAAGGCGTGTGCTACGTGCTGGACGAGCCCACCATCGGCCTGCATGCGCGGGACAACCAGATCCTGCTGAACGCCCTGCACAAGCTGGGGGACAAGGGCAACACCCTGGTGGTGGTGGAGCATGACGAGGACACCATCCGCCGGGCCGACCACATCATCGACATCGGCCCCAGCGCGGGCAAGCGGGGCGGCCGCGTCATCGCGCAGGGCACGGCGGCGGATGTGACGGCGGCTGAGGAGTCGGTCACCGGCCGCTACCTGCTGCATGCCATGAAGCACCCGCTCAAGCCGAGGCGGCCAGTCGACACCCTGTCATCCCCGCGGAGGCGGGGATCCAGTGCTCCGGCGTCTGGAATCTGGCTCCCCGCCTCCGCGGGGACAGGCCTGGATTCGCGCCTTCGCGAGAACGACGATGTTCTCTTCCTGGCCCTGCGCGGCGCCGACCTGCACAACCTGCAGGACGTGGACATCGAGATCCCGCTGCGCCGGCTGGTGGCCGTCACCGGCGTCTCGGGCTCCGGCAAGTCGACGCTCGCTCGCGACGTGCTGCTGCACAACGTGCAGGCGGCCGTCCAGCAACGCATGACCAAGGCCGGGCGCGATGCCGATGACCGGGGCAAGCACCCGGTGTGGAGCGGCTGCAGGGGGCTCGATGGCTACCAGGTGATCGACCGGGTGCTGGAAGTGGACCAGACGCCGATCGGCAAGACGCCGCGCTCCTGCCCGGCCACCTACATCGGCTTCTGGGACACGATCCGCAAGCTGTTCGCCGACACGCTGGAGGCCAAGGCCCGCGGCTATGGCCCCGGCCGGTTCTCGTTCAACACGGGCGAGGGCCGCTGCCCCACCTGCGAAGGCCAGGGCCTGCGCACCATCGCCATGAGCTTCCTGCCTGACGTGAAGGTGGCCTGCGAATCCTGCCGCGGCGCCCGCTTCAACCCCGAGACGCTGGCGGTGAGCTGGCGCGGCAAGAGCATCGGCGACGTGCTGACCATGGAAGTCGACGAGGCGGTGGAGTTCTTCGCCTCGATGCCGCACATCAGCCACCCGCTGCAGCTGCTCAAGGACGTGGGCCTGGGCTACCTCACGCTGGGCCAGCCCTCGCCGACCCTGTCCGGCGGCGAAGCGCAACGCATCAAGCTGGTGACCGAGCTGTCCAAGGTGCGCGACGACATCACGCGCCGCGGCCAGAAGGCACCGCATACCTTGTACGTGCTGGACGAGCCGACCGTGGGCCTGCACATGGCCGACGTGGAGAAGCTGATCCGCGTGCTGCACCGGCTGGTGGACGGCGGCCACAGCGTGGTGGTGATCGAACACGACCTGGACGTGATCGCCGAAGCCGACTGGATCATCGACCTGGGGCCCGAAGGGGGCCGCGCCGGCGGGCAGGTGGTCGCGGCGGCGACGCCGGAGCAGGTGGTGGCACGCGGCACCCACACGGGCCGGGCGTTGCGTCCGGTGCTGGCGCGGCAGCCGGCGCCGGCAGACCGATGAGGGTTGAATCGGTCCCTTGCGCTATCCGGGAGCGCTCAGCTAGCTATCATTTGGATAGCGGCGTAGGCCGCTGCGGCGGTGGCTGCGCCTGAACCATATGGAGGTTTGAATGGTCCTGCCCATCGGCGTCGTCGGCTGCTCCGCGGAAGGTGCGGCGCTGTGCTATCGCACGATCTGCGTTGAGGGCGCGCAGCGGCTCGGCCCGCACGCCCACCCCGAGGTGGCGATGCACACGCATTCGCTCGCAGACTACGTGGAGTGCCTCAAGCGCGGCGACATCGACGGCGTGGGGGAGCTGATGCTTTCGTCGGCGCGCAAGCTGGAGGCGGCCGGGGCGGCCTTCCTCATCTGCCCCGACAACACTATCCATCAAGCCATGGCTTACGTGCTGCCGCGCTCGCCGTTGCCGTGGCTGCACATCGCCGAGGTGGTCGCGGGGGAGGCGATGCGTCGGGGCTTGCGGCGTGTGGGCATCACCGGCACCCGCTGGCTGGTCGATAGCGAGGTCTATCCCGAGCCACTGGGCCGGCATGGCTTGGACTTCGTGAGGCCCAGCCCCGAGCAGCGAGCCGAGGTCGACCGCATCATCATGGACGAGCTCGTCCGCGGCGAGTTCCGCCCGGAGAGCACCGCTCGCCTGCAGGCCGTAATCGCCGGCCTCAAGGCACAGGGCTGCGATGCGGTGGTCTTAGGCTGCACCGAGTTGCCGCTGGTGCTAAGCGACGTCAACAGCCCGTTGCCGACGCTGGACTCGACGCGGCTGCTGGCGCGGGCGGCGCTGGCGCGGGCCAGCGCGGGCTGACGCTCGTCTGAGCCTGCCTGGCACTGGTGGCGTGCCGCCGGCGGTTCTGGGAAACTCAGCGCATAACTGAGGAGGGGTTCATGGACATCCAGTCGGACAAGATCACCGTGCGCGACCTGCTGAGGCTCAAGACTGGTGGCATGCTTCATGTCAACCCTGAGTACCAGCGCGGGGCCGTGCGGAAGGAACCGCAGCAGAAGCGGCTGATCGATAGCGTCATGCGCGGGTACCCGCTGCCGCTGATTTACCTCCACTACAAGACCATCCAGAAGCGGCATCTTTTTTTCGCCAGGAAGATGGCGGACGAACTTCAACTCAGGCCGTTGGACCCGGCGCGCATCTTCGGCGAGCTTGAGCGGGAGATCGTTTACCTGCGCAGTGAAAAGAAATGCGCTGTCTGCGACGACTTGTGCGATCCGGATGCGTTGGAAATCCAGCTTCGGCAGACAGAAGGCGACAAGCTGCTCGAGGAACTCGACGACGTGCCCGCCAAGTAGGGCACAGGTCTACCCTCGCCGCCGGCTGACGCTCAGTCCAGCCCGGCGCCGGACTCCTTGACGGCGACCTTCCAGCGCGCCACTTCCTTCTTCAGGAACTCGCTGAACTCCGGCGGGCTGTTGGCGACGATGTCGAAGGCCTGGGCGGCCATGCGCTCCTTCACGTCGGGGGCATTCATGCCCTTGACCGCGATCTGGTGCAAGCGCTGGACGATGGCGGGCGGTGTGCCGGCGGGAGCGGAGAGCGCCTGCCAGCTCGTGACTTCCACCGGGATTCCCAGGCTGGGCGCGGTGGGCACGTCCGGCAGCTGTGGCGAAGGCCTTGCCGCGGTCAGCATCAGCGCCTTCATCCTCCCGGACTTGATGAAGGGCATGGCGGGACCGAGGTTGCTGAACATGAAGTCGGGCGAGCCACCGATGATGTCCTGCATCGCGGGCGCGCCGCCGCGGTACGGGATGTGCACGGCAAAGCCGCCCACGGCTTTCTTGAAGAGTTCGGCCGTCAACTGGTCGGACGAGCCCGTGCCCGCGGAGGCGTACGACAGCTTGCCCGGGTTCTTCTTCATGAAGTCGGCCAGCTCGCGTGCGCTGTTGAAGCGGGAATTGGCGGGCACCACCAGCACGTTGGGCGTGGACACCAGCACCGACACCGGCGCGAAGTCTTTCAGCGGGTCGTAGCCGAGGTTCTTGTACAGGCCCGCGTTGATCGCGTAGACGCCGATGCTCGCCACCATGAGCGTGTAGCCGTCCGGCGCCGCCTTGGCCAGCGCGGTGCCGCCGACCGAGCCGTTGGCCCCGGAGCGGTTTTCCACCACCACGGTGCCCCTGGTCTCGTCGGTGATGGCCTTGGCCATGATGCGCCCGATCTGGTCGGAAGCGCCGCCCGCGGGGAACGGCACGATCAGCCTGATCGGCTGGTTGGGCCAGTTGCCCTGCGCGGGGGCGGAAAGCCCGAAGGCGCCCAGCCCGGCGCCGGCGGCGGCCCCGGTCAGCAGCCTGCGCCGGCGCAACGTGCTTTCGTGGTTCATGCTTGTCTCCTTTGTTGTGGTGGGAACTGATCAGGCGGGCTGGAGCGCGGCGTCGTTGCGCGCTTTCAGGTCGCGGGCGATGCGGCCCAGGGGCTCGAGGATCTGCGGGTCATCGATGACGGAAAGGAATTCGCCGATCGGGCCGGTGGCGGCGATGCCCGAGAGTTCCACCGCGGCATGCAGGATGCGGATCGGCGAGTGCGCGTCGCGCGCATCTTCGAGCGGGATGAACAGCTCGCGCGTGGCCGCCGCGGTGGCGTCGTCCTGGGCATGCAGCGCCTCGCGGATGCGGTTCGAGAGGGCCGGCGCCACGCAGGTGGAGCCCGAGGTGAAAGCCCGCAGCCCGAAGGTGCGGAAGTGGTCGATCACCGGGCGTTCGCCGATGCCGCTGATCAGCAGGTTGCGGTCCATCCTCTGCACCAGGTCGGCCAGCACGGAGTCCTGCTTCGGGTCCTTGCGCACGATGGCGTACTTGACCGCGCAGACCGAGCCGTCCTTCACCAGGGCCGCCAGGTCCGTGTTGCGGAGGTAGCCCTCGTCTTTCACGTAGGCGATGACCGGCTTGCCGTAGCGCGAAGCCAGCTTGCCGATGCCGCGCGCCACGCCCGCCGGATCGGCGGGGAAGCGCAGGGGCAGCACCATCGCCGTGGGGAAGGCCCGCTCGCGCAGCACCGCGACCTGTTCGGCGGCCTTGCCGAAATCGGCGCCGATGGACGGGATCAGCCAGTCGCCTGCGGCCAGCATCGGCGTCAGCGTGTCCAGCACGGCCGCCAGTTCGGCCACGCCGAGGTTGTAGAAGTTGGCGTTCCCGCCGTACATGAAGGTGGTGACGCTGCCGGCACGCAGGTGCGAGAGCAGGCGGGCGTTCGCTTCGGGGTGGATGCGGCCGTCCGCATGGCGCGGCATGGGCGGAACGGCGATGACGGAGCGCTGCAGGTCGGCAGCTGTGAGGGGAGATGTTTTCAAGGAAAGTCCGGCCAGGTTGAGTTGTTCGACAACCTTACCAATAACCGCCTGACTTGTAAACGCCTCTAGCGGTCGAGATGGCGGTCGAGCAGGCGGTTGCGCGCCTGGTCCAGGTGGTAGCGCATGGCGATGGCCGCGCTGTCCGCATCGCCCAGGCGGATGCCGTGCACGATGCGGTCGTGCTCGTCGAGCACCCTGGCACGGCGCTGTTCCGACGCTTCGCGGGTGAGGGTGAGGGTGACGTTCATGCCGCCCTTGACCCGCTCGGAAAGCTGGTCCAGCGCCTGCGCCAGCAGGCCGTTGCCCGAGGCGACCGCGATCGCGCGATGGAAGGCGTAGTCCGCTTCCTTGGCCCCGGCCTGCCGGCCGAACGCCTCTCCCAGCGCCCGGCGCGCCGCTTCGATCACGCGCATCTGCTCCTGGGTGCGGTTTCGGGCTGCCAGGCGCGCGGAAAGCTCCTCCAGCGCCATGCGCAGCTCCAAGGCCTGCAGCACCTCGTGCAGGCTCAGCTCGCTGGTGAGTTCGGCGACCCGCTGCGACGGGCTGCGCTGCACAAAAGTGCCGGAACCTTGCCGGGCGATGACGATGCCGTCGCTCTGCAGCCGCTGCAAGGCTTCGCGCACCACGGGGCGGGACACGGCGAAACGCTGGGCGAGCTGATGCTCGGTAGGCAGGCGGGCGCCTTCGGGGAAGCCGCCGGCCATGATCTCGCCCAGCAGCTGGCCATACACCGCGTCCGACAAGCGCGGCCGTTCGATGGGCGAGGAGGGAAGGCCGAGCGCGGTTGCCATGTCAAGGATGGGTTCAGGCCATTCTACAAATGCACTTCGCGCGCCGCGGTTCTGCACTGCGAGAGGTCACAGGCGGGACATTCCGGATTGCAGGCCGCCGGCGCGCGCGGTCCAATCACCGGCTGATGTTCTCAGGAGTCCGTTCCATGCGCCGCCGACAACTCGTCCACCTCGCCGCCGCCTCGCTGGCCGCCCCCGCTTTCACCGCTTCGGCCCAGGCCACTTCGGCAGGCTCAGGACAGGCCTTCCACGCCAAGCCCATCCGGCTGCTGATCGCGTTCCCGGCCGGCGGCCCCACCGACATCACCATGCGCCAGCTGGCCGACAACGCCGGCAAGGTGCTCGGGCAGGCCGTGGTCGTCGAGAACAAGCCGGGCGCCGGCGGCACGCTGCCCGCGCAGCAGCTGCAGACCTCGGCGCCCGACGGCTACACGCTGGCCCAGATCCCGCTGGGCGTGTTCCGCCTGCCCTACACCACCAAGATCAACTGGGACCCGGTCAAGGACATCAGCTATGTCATCAACGTCACGGGCTACGCCTTCGGCATCGTGGTGCCCACCGACAGCCCGATCAAGAGCTGGGCCGACTTCGTCGCCTATGCCAAGGCGAATCCGGGCAAGCTGAGCTATGGCTCCACCGGCACGCTGACCAGCCCGCACCTGACCACCGAGCTGATCGCGCAGCAGCTGGGGATGCAGCTCAACCACATCCCTTTCAAGGGCAGTGCGGAGCTGGCCCAGGCCATCACCGGCGGCCACATCATGGCGGCGGCCGACTCCACGGGGTTTGCGCCGCTGGTGCAGGCCGGCAAGCTGCGGGTGCTCAACACCTGGGGCGAGAAGCGCCTGGAGAAGTTCGCCGATGCACCCACGCTCAAGGAGCTGGGCATCAACATCGTGCAGAACTCGCCCTTCGGCATCGGTGCGCCTCGCGGCACCCCGCAGGACGTGGTGACCCGGCTGCACGACGCTTTCAAGAAGGCGATGGAAGAGCCCAGCTACGTGCAGGCGCTGGCGCGCTATGACATGCTGCCCATGTACATGAGCCCCGCCGCGTACAGCAAGTTCGCGCAGGACACCTTCGCCACCGAGAAGGCGCTGGTCGAGAAGCTGGGGCTGGCCAAGCCGAGCTGATCCATGTCGGCTGCGTCCGACGCGAACTAGCGCCCCCGCGCGCTCGTTGTCCGCGCCCGCCGGCCGCACCATCGCTGCATGGCCACGCACAAGCCCCTGGTCTGGCTGCCGGCCTGCCATCGCCACCTGGACCTGTCGGACCCGGGCGGCTACACCGTGCTCGCGGACCGCTATGCGCAGGCTGTGACCGAGCTCGGCCTGCAGCCCGTGCTGTTTCCCATGGCCGGCGCAGCCGATGTGCCGGCCCTGTTGCCCCTGGTGGACGGCGTCCTGCTCACCGGCTCGCCCTCGAACGTGGAGCCCACGCATTTCGGCGGCTCGGCGCTGGCCAGCGACCTGCTGGACCCCCGCCGTGATGCGCTCACGATGGCCTTGGTACGCGCCGCCGTGGTGGCGGCCACGCCCCTGTTCGGCGTCTGCCGCGGGCTGCAGGAGATGAACGTGGCTTTCGGCGGCAGCCTCTACCAGCAGGTGCACGCCGAAGGCGGCATGCTGGACCACCGCGAACCGGTGAGCGAAGACGTGGCCAAGCAGTTCGCCACGCGCCACGACGTGCTGCTGGCGCCCGGCAGCGCCTTCGCGCAATGGGCCGGAGCCACCAAGGTCAAGGTGAACTCCCTGCACGGCCAGGGCATCAGGCGTCTGGGCGATGGTCTGGTGGCGGAGGCCCATGCGCCCGACGGCCTGATCGAGGGGGTGCGCGTGGACAAGGCGCAGGCCTTCGCGTTCGGCGTGCAGTGGCACCCCGAATGGCAGCACTCGTCGAATCCGTTCTACGCACGAACGCTGGAGGCGTTTGCGCAGGCCTGCGGCGAGCACTGCAGGCGGCGCCGCACCGCTTGAGGCTGGCTGCGGCCGCCTGGCCGCTTGCCCTCAGCCGCGGCTGGGCGTCGCACGGCAGCGGGCAAGGTCAGGCCCGCACCTCCAGCAGCGCTTGCGCCACCTGCGCGAATCCCGCCCCCCGTTCGCCCGGGGTGACATAGCGCGGCGCGTGCGTGAGCTGGCCGGCGAAGCGCTGGATGTTGGCGACGCCCATGCTGTGCGGGAAGTGCTCGAACATCAGGACGTCGTTGGTGGAGTCGCCGACGTAGGCCCAGCGGGCAATTTCGTCGTCGAGGTCGCGCCCGAACAGCTCGCGCACGATCCAGCGGGCGCCCGACAGCTTGTTGTGGTCGCCGTACCAGCCGTTGACGTGAATCGAGCTCACGGTGGCGTTCATGCCCTCGTCCCGCATCAGCTGCACCACGCGGTCGATCAGCGGCTGGGGTAGCTGCGTGAACTCGCTGTGGTCGATGGCGATGTCGGTCTCGCGGCCGGCGCTGTCCTGCGAGCGCCGGGCGCCCGGCACCTCGGCTTCGATCCGCTGCAGCACCTGCTGCATGCGCGCGTAGTTCGCGCGGCGGACGGCTGCGTCCTGCTGGTAGAGCTTGTTCAGGCGGCCCTGCGGATCGAGCACCAGGGCGACCGCGCCGTTCTCCGCCACGATCGCGTCCACCGGCCACTGCGCCGCAAAAGGCTCGCTCCAGCCGGCGGGCCGGCCGGTGATCGGGATCACGTGCAGGCCCGCCGCGCCGAGCGCCCCCAAAGCGTCGAGGGCGTCCGGCGTGATCGCGCCCTCGGTGGTCAGGGTGTCGTCGATGTCCGTGAACAAGCCTCGAATGGCCTGGCGCTCGTGCTGCGGCCAGAGCTGGAGCGCGCGCATCATCCGGCGTTCTGCAGCGCCAGCCCCGCGTGCTCTCGCAGCGGGTGGAAATGGACCTTGGGAAAGCGTTCCTGGGCCAGCCGCACGTCGTAGGGGCTGGTGCACAGGAAGGCCAGCGTGTTGGCCGCGTCCAGCGCCATGCGCTGGGGGTAGGCGTCGGTGAAGGCGCGCAATTCCGCCGGCGTGTCGGCGGTGATCCAGCGCGCCCCGGTGTACTGGCAGCCCTCCAGGCGGATGTCGGCGTCGTACTCCGCCTTCAGGCGGTGCTGCACCACCTCGAACTGCAGCTGGCCCACGGCTCCCAGCAGCATCGCGCCGCCCATCTGCGGCCGGAACACCTGGATCGCGCCTTCCTCGCCCAGCTGCGCGAGGCCCTGCTGCAACTGCTTGGTGCGCAGCGGATTCTTCAGCAGCACCGTCATGAACAGCTCGGGCGCAAAGAAGGGCAGGCCGGTGAACTGCAGGTTGGCACCATCGGTGATCGTGTCGCCCAGCTGCACGCCGCCATGGGTGGTGAAACCGATGATGTCTCCGGCATACGCCTCGTCCACGGCTTCACGGCGCTGGGACAGGAAGGTGACGACCGAGGTCGGCCGCAATTCCTTGGCGGTGCGCTGCACCTTCAGCTTCATGCCGGGCGTGTACTTGCCCGAGGCCATGCGAACGAAGGCGATCCGGTCGCGGTGGTTGGCGTCCATGTTGGCCTGCACCTTGAACACGACGCCCGAGAAGGCGGGCTCGTCCGGCTGGATGAGCCTTTCCACGGGCTGGCGGTTGACCACCAGCGAGCTCCTGCGCGGCTGGGGCGGGGGGGCCAGGTCGACCAGCGCATCGAGCACTTCCATCACGCCGAAATTGTTGACGCCGGAGCCGAAGAACACCGGCGTCTGTTTCGCGTCCAGGAAGGCCTGGTGGTTCCATTCGGGCGAGGCGCCGGCGGCCAGCTCCATGCTTTCGGCGGCGGCGTCCCACTCGCCTTCGAAGCGCCTGCTCAAGGTGTCGGCGTCGTGGAGCGGTACGGTCTCGAAATCCTGCGGCCGGCGCTCGCTGCCGGATTCGAACACCGTCATGGCCTGCGTGCGCAGGTTCATGATGCCGCCGAAGCTCTTGCCCTTGCCCACCGGCCAGGTCATGGGCACGCAGGGCATGCCCAGCTCGCGCTCGACTTCATCGAGGATGTCCAGCGGCTCGCGGACCTCGCGGTCCATCTTGTTGACGAAGGTGATGATGGGCGTGTTGCGCTGGCGGCAGACCTCGATCAATCGGCGGGTCTGCGCCTCCACGCCGTTGGCCGCGTCGATCACCATCAGCGCCGAATCCACCGCGGTCAGCACGCGGTAGGTGTCTTCGGAGAAGTCCTTGTGGCCCGGCGTGTCCAGCAGGTTGATCACGTGGTCCCGGTACAGCATCTGCATCACCGACGACGCCACCGAGATGCCGCGTTGCTTTTCGATCTCCATCCAGTCGCTGGTCGCGTGGCGCGAGGCCTTGCGCGCCTTCACGCTCCCGGCGATCTGGATCGCGCCCGAGAACAGCAGCAGCTTCTCCGTGAGCGTGGTCTTACCCGCGTCGGGGTGGGAAATGATGGCGAAGGTGCGGCGGCGCCGGGTTTCGGCGGCAAAAGGCGAGGCGGACAAAGGTGACTCCGGGGAGGGCGGAACGGCTGAGCTGCAAACCGTTTCAGCGAACCCCGTATTGTGCCGCTTGGGTGTAGGCTCGTTCGATGGTCAAGCCTGCGTCTTCTGAAGTGCTGCTGGCGGCGGGCCGGGAGATCACGGTCACGAATCCCGGCAAGCTGCTGTTTCCGGACGCCGGGATCACCAAGCTCGACCTCGTGAAGTACTACATCGCCGTGGCCGACGGCGCCTTGCGCGGCGCGGGCGGACGGCCCAACGTCATGGTGCGGTATCCCGACGGAGTGGGCGGGGAGTTCTTCTTCCAGAAACGCGCACCATCGAGCCGGCCCGAATGGCTCGAGGTCGCGACCATCCGTTTCCCTTCGGGCCGCGAGGCCGAGGAAGTGGTGCCTCGCGATGCCGCCGCCCTGGCCTGGATGGCCAACCTGGGGTGCATCGAGCTGCATCCGCATCCGGTGCGCGCGGAGGACCTGGACCATCCGGACGAACTGCGTGTGGACCTGGACCCCGTGCCGGGCGTGCCCTGGGCCCAGATTCGCGAGGTCGCCGCCGTGGCGCGCGAGGTGCTGAGCGATTTCGGCCTGGCCGGGTGGCCCAAGACATCCGGCTCGCGAGGCATCCACGTGATCGCACGGATCGAGCGCCGGTGGACCTTCGACCAGGTGCGCCGCGCCGCGCTCGCCCTGGCCCGGGAAGTGGAGCGCCGGGCGCCGCGCCTCGCCACCAGCGCCTGGTGGAAGGAGGAACGCCACGGCGTGTTCGTCGACTACAACCAGAACGCCAAGGATCGCACGGTGGCGTCGGCCTATTCCGTGCGCCCCAAGCCGGATGCCCGCGTCTCCGCACCGGTGACCTGGGACGAGTTGCAGCGGTGCGACCCGGCCGATTTCACCTTGCGCACCATGCCGGCCCGCATCGCCGCGATCGGCGATCCGCACCGCGGTATGGATGCCGCGCCTTGCTCGTTGGACAGACTGCTGGAACTCTCGGACCGCCAGGAGCGGGGCGGCCAGGGTGACGCGCCCTGGCCGCCCCACTACAAGAAGCAGGCGGGCGAGCCGCCGCGCGCCGCACCCTCCAGGCGCAAGCCCAAGCCGCTGGTGGAGGTCGCGCGCTCGAACCGGGAGGCCGATGCCATCGCAGCGGCCCAGGCGTGGAAGGAAAAGCACCCCAAGGCCGCGGCGCACCTGCAGCCGGCCGACGTGCTGGTGGACCGCATGCGCGGCAGCTCGTCGGTGTCGTACCGGGTTCGCGTCAACCTGGAGCACGTTCCGGCCCGCCTGCGGCCGAAGGAGCAGTGATCACCAGGTCACTCTGCGGGCGGGCAACGCAGGCAGGATCCAGCCTTTGGCCTCGGCCAGAGACCGTCGGCGAAACCTTGGTGGTCAGGCATTCCGAAACACCCGGGCCAGCTCGAACGGCGTGGTGACTTCCAGCTGGTCATAGCGGCAGTCCTGCGGCGGCTTGTCGGGCCGCCAGCGCAAAAACGTGGTGGCGTGGCGGAAGCGGTCGCCCTGCAGGTGGTCGTACTTGACCTCGCACACCCGTTCGGGTCGCAGCGGCTCCCAGCTCAGGTCCTTGCCGCCGCTCCAGCGGCTCTTGGCGCCGGGCATGCGGTCGGCGTCGGCTGCGGTGGCCTGCGCCCAGTCGCGCCAGGGGTGGTCGGCCATGGCGTCCTGGCGCAGCGGCTCCAGTTCCTGGGCGAGTTCGCGCCGGCGCGCCATGGTGAAGGAAGAGGTGACGCCCGCGTGCTGCAGCACGCCCTGCTCGTTGTACAGGCCCAGCAGCAGCGAACCCACCACGCCCTCGGTGAAGTCCTTGTACCAGCGAAAGCCGGCCACGACGCAGTCGGCCGTGCGCGCATGCTTGATCTTGAACATGGCGCGCTTGGCCGGCTGGTAAGGCGCGTTCACCGGCTTGGCGATCACGCCGTCCAGGCCGGCGCCTTCGAACCGCTGCAGCCATTCCAGCGCCTGGACCCTGTCGGTGGTCACCGGCGTCAGGTACAGCGGCGGCTTGGGCTGGCCCAGCAGGCGCTCCAGCCGGACGCGGCGTTGCTGCTGCGGCAGCTCCATGGTGCTGCGCCCGCCCGCTGCCAGCAGGTCGAACGCGACGAAGCCGGCAGGCGTTTCCTTGGCCAGCCGGGCGATGCGGGACGGCGCGGGATGGATGCGCTGCTGCAAGGCGTCGAAGTCGAGTCCGCCCGGCCCGGCGACCACCACTTCGCCGTCGAGCACACAGCCCTTGGGCAGCGCCTGCGTCAAGGCTTTCTCCAGCTCGGGGAAGTAGCGGTTCAGCGGCTTCAGGTCGCGGCTCTGGATGTAGGTGCCCTCCGCGTTGCGAAAGACGAGGGCGCGAAAGCCGTCCCACTTGGGCTCGAACAGGAAGCCTTCTCCCTGCGGCAGCTCTTCGGCAATCTTGGCCAGCATGGGTTCGATCGGCGGAGTGAGCTGCGTGGTGGCCATGGGCCTTTTTACCGCAGGCTGGCCCGGCCGTGGGGTTCATGGGGGGCTTGCTTGCGCAGCAGGTCAAAGGCCATGACATGCGTGGCGCCGGAGATGCCAACCCCGAAAAGAGGAATCATCGCGAGCGGAAGGCCGGCCAGCGCTGCCATGCGGCTGTCTGCCATCAAGGTGAAGGTCAATCCCGTGCCGACTGCGACGGCGAAATCGGCGGCGCCGAAGCGATGGATCCACCGGATGCGGCGCGCGTCCGCCGGTCGCCAGAGCACTGTACAGGCCAACACTCCGGCCATGAGGTCGCCCACCCCTGCAAGCATCCAGAACAGGGGCGGCAGATGCCCCTGCATCCCGTACCAGAAGAAGATCAGGGCCGCAGGAATGCGCCAGGTGTGGAGCAGGGTAAGCCGGTAGAGCCCTTGTTGGGCCACCCAGCGGTTCACACGAGGCACGGCGAAATAAAGGACCGTTGGCGCGAGGATGCCGATCGCGACCAGCAGGGCGAACAGAGGCAGGGGCACCCGGCCCAGCACACCCGTCATCGAGGCTGCAGTCACCATCCCAGCCCAGGCAGCCAGCGTCGCGTAGATGGCCCAGGCAGTGCGCCGGACCGGGGAGGGACTGAAGGTCGAGGACAAGGTCATGGCGGGTTCCGGATAGATGCATTGATATCAATTTACGGCTGGGGCACAGTACCTGTGCGCTGTGCGCCGTGCGTCATGCCGCCATCGCGGACAGGTCTTCGCGCAGGCGCGGAAGATCGGCGGCCGCCACCCGACGAGTCATCTCAGCCTGCGCCGCTTCCCACAGCGGCATGGCTTTGCCCAGCCGGTCGCGGCCGCGGAGCGTCACACACAGCGTCCTCGCCCTCTTGTCCTGGGGATGCGTAGAGACGCTCAGCAGGCCATCACGCACCAGCGGCTTGACTGCCGCAACCACGGTCGACTGGTCCATCGCCAGGGCCTCGGCCAGCGCCGACATGCCCACCGATGGGTCGCCCGCCACCAGCATCAGTAACGTGAACTGGCCGTTGGTCAGGCCCGTGGGCCGCAACGCGTCGTCGTACAGCCGGGTCGCGGCCCTTGCCGCCCTGCGGACGTGCAGGCAGATGCACACATCGCGGACGTGTTGAGGCTGGAGCCGGGGCATGCGCCAATATGATTGATTCAATATAACTGTCAAGACCCTGCAGGAGCCCGGCCGTCGGGTGCTCCGTATAATCGCGGGCATCCGAGGAGCGTTGCAGCGCCGCCAGGCGTGAGGCTCGGATCCCTTCGCAACGACGCTCACCCACTGTTCCTGTGTGGTGAGTAGCCCCAGGAACAGCGGTGACCACCACCTCACGTTACCTGGAGCTCATCTTGAACGCCGTTCTCAAGCCTACCGCCGCAGCCCAAGACTGCGCCATCGCCGACCTGTCGCTGGCCGCCTGGGGCAAAAAGGAAATCCGCATCGCCGAAACCGAGATGCCCGGCCTCATGGCCATCCGCGACGAATTCGCGAAGAGCCAGCCCTTGAAGGGCGCGCGCATCACCGGATCGCTGCACATGACGATTCAGACCGCGGTGCTGATCGAGACGCTGCAAGCCCTGGGCGCCACGGTGCGCTGGGCCTCGTGCAACATCTTCTCCACCCAGGACCACGCGGCCGCGGCCATTGCCGCCGGCGGCACGCCGGTGTTCGCGATCAAGGGCGAGACGCTGGAAGACTACTGGGACTACACCCACCGGATCTTCGACTTCGGGCCCAGGGGCGCGGCCGGCGAAGGCCCGAACATGATCCTGGACGACGGCGGCGACGCCACGCTGCTGATGCACCTGGGCCAACGCTGCGAAAAGGACCTGTCGCTGATCGACACCCACTCCAGCGAGGAAGAGCGCATCCTGCACGCGGCCATCCGCAAGAAGCTGGCGGAAGATCCGACCTGGTACAGCCGCAAGGCCAAGGACATCATCGGGGTGACCGAAGAGACCACCACCGGCGTGCACCGCCTGGTGGACATGTCCAACAAGGGCCTGCTGAAGTTCCGCGCGATCAACGTCAACGACAGCGTCACCAAGAGCAAGTTCGACAACCTGTACGGCTGCCGCGAATCGCTGGTGGACGGCATCAAGCGAGCCACCGACGTGATGATCGCCGGCAAGGTGGCCGTGGTGGCCGGCTACGGCGACGTGGGCAAGGGCTCGGCCCAGGCGCTGCGTGCGCTGTCGGCGCAGGTGTGGGTCACCGAGATCGACCCGATCAACGCCCTGCAGGCCGCGATGGAAGGCTACCGGGTGGTGACCATGGAATATGCCGCCGACAAGTGCGACATCTTCGTCACCACGACCGGCAACAAGTCGGTCATCACGTACGAGCACATGGCCAGGATGAAGGACCAGGCCATCGTCTGCAACATCGGCCACTTCGACAACGAGATCGACGTCGCCTCGCTCGAGGCCAAGTGCCAGTGGGACGAGATCAAGCCGCAGGTCGACCACGTGATCTTCCCGGACGGCAAGCGCATCATCCTGCTGGCCAAGGGCCGGCTGGTGAACCTGGGCTGCGGCACCGGGCACCCGAGCTACGTGATGTCGTCCTCGTTCGCCAACCAGACGCTGGCGCAGATCGAGCTGTTCACCAGGCCGAACGACTACGAGGCCGGCAAGGTCTACGTGCTGCCCAAGCACCTGGACGAGAAGGTGGCGCGGCTGCAGCTCTCGAAGCTGGGCGCGCAGCTCACGGTGCTGACCGATGAGCAGGCCGCCTACATCGGCGTCGACAAGAACGGGCCGTACAAGCCCGACACGTATCGGTACTGAGAATCGTCATTCCCGCGCAGGCGGGAATCCAGGGCGTCCGGAATTCGGAAGCGCTGGGTCCCCGCCTCCGCGGGGACGACGGGAGACACCCATGCGTGCTGACCAACTTCTCGTCGAACGCGGCCTGGCGTCCAGCCGGGCGCAGGCGCAGCGCTTGATTGCCTCGGGCGTACGCTGGTTCGACGGCATGGCCTGGAAACTCGTCGCCAAGAACGGCGACCTGCTGGGCGACGGGGTGCCGCTGGAGCTGCTCGACGCAGCCGAGGCGCGGTATGTCTCGCGCGGCGGGCTGAAGCTGGAGGGCGCGCTGGCGGCCACCGGCCTCCAGGTCTCGGGCCGCCGCTGCCTGGATGTCGGCCAGTCGACCGGCGGCTTCACCGATTGCCTGCTGCGGCACGGCGCGGCTCACGTCACCGGCGTCGATGTCGGCCAGGGCCAGCTGCATGCCAGCCTGCGCGCCGACCCGCGCGTGACCTGCCTCGAAGGCATCAACGCGCGTGCGCTGATGGCTACTGATTTGATAGCCGAAGGGGTAGATGGCGAGCGGCCTGCAGGCCCATTTGGCTTGATCGTGGCCGACGTGTCGTTCATTTCGCTGACGCTGGTGCTGCCGGCCCTGGTGCCTTTGCTGGACGAGGGCGGCGACCTGCTGGTGCTGGTCAAGCCGCAGTTCGAGCTGCAGCCCGGCCAGGTGGGCAAGGGCGGCATCGTGCGCGACCCGGCCTTGTATGCCTTGGTCGAGCAGCGCCTTCGCGCCTGTGGCGCGGAGCTGGGCTTGCAGGTCAAGAGCTGGCTGGACAGCGCGGTGGCGGGTGGCGACGGCAACCGGGAATTCTTGATGCATGCGGTGAGAAAGATATGAGCCCCCACACTCACGTTCGTTCGTTGCCCCCCGAGGGGGCGCAGGCCTCCTTCCAGCCGGCTCGGCAGGAGGCCTGGATATGAGCCTTCCGATCAGCCTCGAATTTTTTCCGCCCAAGACGCCGGAGGGCGCCGACAAACTGCGGGCGGCACGCAAGCAGCTGTATGTGCTCAAGCCCGAGTTCTGCTCGGTCACCTTCGGCGCCGGCGGGTCGACCCAGGACGGCACGCTGGACACGGTCAAGGAGATCATGGGCGAAGGCCTGTCCGCGGCGCCGCACCTGTCGTGCATCGGCCAGACCCGCGAGAGCATCCGTGAGCGCCTGGCGGCCTACTCCGCAGCCGGCGTCAAGCGCATCGTCGCCCTGCGCGGCGACCTGCCCAGCGGCTACGGCGCGGCTGGCGAGTTCCGTTATGCCAGCGAGCTGATCGCCTTCATCCGCAGCCAGACCGGGCGCCAGTTCCGCATCGAGGCGGCGGCCTATCCCGAGGTGCACCCGCAGGCGAAGTCGCCACAGGCCGACCTGGATGCCTTCATCGCCAAGATCGAGGCCGGTGCCGACGCCGGCATCACCCAGTATTTCTTCAACGCCGACAGCTACTTCCGCTTCGTGGCCGAACTGCAGCGCCGCGGCGTCGACGTGCCGGTGGTGCCGGGCATCATGCCGATCACCAGCTCGATCCAGCTGATGCGCTTTTCCGACGCTTGCGGCGCCGAGATCCCGCGCTGGATCCGCCTGCGGCTGCAAAGCTTCGGCGACGACACGGCGTCGATCAAGGCGTTCGGGCTCGACGTGGTGAGCGCCCTGTGCGAGCGGCTGCGCGAGGGCGGCGCGCCCTGCTTTCACTTCTACACGATGAACCAGGCCGCCGCCACGCTGGCGATCTGCCACCGGCTGCGCGGCTGAGCGTCAGCGCTCGTCGTAGCTGACCACGACACGTTCGGTCAGCGGCCGCGCCTGGCAGGTGAGCACGAAGCCCTTGTCCACTTCCCAGGGCTCCAGGGTGAAGTTCTTCTCCATCTCGACCCGGCCTTCCAGCACCCGGGCGCGGCAGGTGCAGCAGACGCCGCCCTTGCAGGAGTAGGGCAGGTCCAGGCCCGCTTCCAGCGCCACGTCCAGCACCCTGTCCCCCGCGCCCATGGCCAGCTGGTGGGTCTTGCCGTCCAGCACCACCTCCAGCCGGGTTGAGGGATCGAATGGGGCTGCAGCCCGGGCGGGGCGGGCGCTTTCAGCTATGGTTTCAGGAGCAAGCGCGCTGCCGGCGGCAAAGAAGCGCTCGCTGTGCACGCGGTCGGGCGGCAGGCCGGCGGCGGCCAGCGCGCGGGTGACGGCGTCGATCATTCCTTCCGGGCCGCAGACGAAGGCTTCGTCGATGCTTTCCACCGGCACCACGCTGCGCAGCAGCTCGGCCACCTTGGCTTCATCGAGCCGGCCTTGCAGCAGCGGCACTTCCTGGGCCTGGCGCGAGAGCACGTGCACCAGCGACAGCCGCGCGGGGTAGCGGTCCTTCAGGTCGGACAGCGTCTCGTTGAACATGATGGTGTTGACGCGCTGGTTGCCGTACACCAGCGTGAAGCGCGACTCGGGTTCGGCCGCCAGCGTGCTGGCGATGATGGACAGCAGCGGCGTGATGCCGGAGCCGGCGGCGAAGCCGACGCGGTGGCGGGCGCCGGCGGCACGCGGGGTGAAGCGGCCGTCCGGCGGCATCACTTCCACCTGCGCGCCCGGCCGCAGCTGGGCCATGGCCCAGCGGGAGAAGGCTCCGCCTTCGACCGGCTTGATGCCGACGTCGAGTTCGCCGGCTTCGCGGTAACGCTGGTGCGGGCTGCAGATGGAATAGCTGCGGCGCACTTCCTGGCCATCGACCTTCACGCGCAGCGTGAGGAACTGGCCGGGACGGAAGTCGAAGGCCTCGCGCAGCCCGGGCGGCACCCGCAGCGTGACCACGGCGGCGCCGGCGGCTTCGGGCGTGACGCGGGCGACGGCCAGCAGGTGGAAATGGATTGCCATGCAGCGGGCTCAGTAGGGCTTGAAGTAGTCGAAGGGCTCCAGGCAGCTGAGGCACCTGTAGAGCGCCTTGCAGGAGGTGGAGCTGAAATGCGAGGTTTCGGTGGTGTCTTCGCTGCCGCAGCGCGGGCAGGCCGGCGACTCGCTGGCGTGCTTGCGTGAGAAGCGCACCACGTTGGCGGCGAAGCTCTCACCCGGCGGCGCGATGCCGAATTCGCGCAGCTTGGCGCGCGCTTCATCGGTGATCCAGTCGGTGGTCCAGGCTGGCGCCAGCCGGGTCACCACGGTGGCGGGGATGTCGTTGGCGGCCAGGGCGGCGCGGACATCGTCCTCGATCTGGCCCATGGCCGGGCAGCCGCTGTAGGTGGGCGTGATGACGACTTCCACGCCTTGGGCCGTCTCATTGATCTCGCGCAGGATGCCCAGTTCTCGGATCGAGACCACCGGGATTTCGGGATCGGGAACGGCTTCCAGCAGTTGCCAGGCGCGGGTCGCGTTGTTCACCATGTGGCACCGGGGTGTTGCCGTGCCAGGCTCTGCATCTCGCCGAGCAGGTAGCCCAGGTGTTCGGAATGCAGGCCCTGCTTGCCGCGCGGCAGATGGCCGGCGACCTTTGGCCGGGTGAGAGTCGCTTCGGTGAGGGCATCGTCCACCAGCGCGTCCCAGGCGGGCTGCAGCGCCGCCGTGCGTTCATCGGCACCGTGCCAGAACTCCTGCGTGTACGGCATCAGGAAATCGAGCGCCGCCTGCGTGCGGGCGTGCGATTCCTCCGTACCGTCGCCCAGCCGCACCAGCCAGTCGCGGGAATGGCGCAGGTGGTAGCGCACCTCCTTGAGGGACTTGGCGGCGATGGCGGCCAGCTGCGGGTCTTCATGCGACTGCAGCGCCTCCCACAGCAGCAGCATGTAGGCGCTGAACAGGAAATTGCGGCCGATGGTGACGGCATAGTCCCGCTCGGCCGCGCCGCCGGGCGCCAGGGGACCGTGATGCGGCAGTTCCAGCAGGACGAAATTGCGGAAGTCCTTGGCGTCGCGGAAGTAGGCCAGGGTGTCCTCGGTCGCGCCGGTGCCCTGCAAGGCGGCGGCGTGCTGGTACAGCAGGCGCGCCTGCCCGATCAGGTCCAGGCTGATGTTGGCCAGCGCGATGTCTTCTTCCAGCACCGGCCCGTGGCCGCACCATTCGGCGTTGCGCTGGCCCAGCACCAACGCGTTGTCGGCCAGGTGCAGGACGTAGTCGATGGGTGCCGCCTGGGCCATCACATGTGGCCGACTTCGTCGGGGATCACATAGAAGGTCGGGTGCCGGTAGATCTTGTCGCCGGCCGGCTCGAAGAATTCGGCCTTGTCGTCCGGCTCGCTGGCGGTGATCTGGGCCGAGGGCACGACCCAGATGCTCACGCCCTCCTGCCGGCGCGTATAGACATCGCGCGCCATCTGCAAGGCCTGTCGGGCGTCCGCCGCGTGCAGGCTGCCGGAGTGCTTGTGTTCCAGGCCCTGCTTGGAGCGCACGAACACTTCCCATAAGGGCCACTCGCCGCCCGTTCGGGCTGAGCCTGTCGAAGCCTCGCTCATGCTGCCTCCTTCATCTGCCGGGCTTTCTGCTTGCGCGCATGCGCCAGCGCGGCGTCACGCACCCACTGGCCGTCTTCATGTGCCTTCACGCGGGTGGCCAGGCGCTCCTTGTTGCAGGGGCCGTGGCCGTTGACCACGCTCCAGAAGTCGTCCCAGTCGATGGCGCCATAGTCATGGTGGCCACGTTCCTCGTTCCACTTCAGGTCGGGGTCGGGCAGGGTGACGCCCAGGATCTTCGCCTGCGGCAAGGTGGCGTCCACGAACTTCTGGCGCAGGTCGTCGTTGGAGATGCGCTTGATGCCCCAGCGCATGCCTTGCGCGCTGTTGGGACTGTCGGTGTCGGGCGGGCCGAACATCGCCAGCACCGGCCACCACCAGCGGTCGACGGCGTCCTGCACCATCTCGCGCTGCGCCGGCGTGCCGGCCATCAGCGTCATGAGGCTCTCGAAGCCCTGGCGCTGGTGGAAGCTTTCCTCCTTGCAGATGCGGATCATGGCCCGGGCATACGGCCCGTACGAGCAGCGGCAGATCGGCACCTGGTTCATGATCGCCGCGCCGTCCACCAGCCAGCCGATCACGCCCACGTCGGCCCAGGTCAGCGTGGGGTAGTTGAAGATGGAGCTGTACTTGGCCTTGCCGGTGTGCAACTGGTCCAGCAGCTGGTCGCGGCTCACGCCCAGCGTCTCGGCGGCGGAATACAGATACAGGCCGTGGCCGCCTTCATCCTGCACCTTGGCCAGCAGGATGGCCTTGCGCTTGAGGGAGGGCGCGCGCGAGATCCAGTTGCCTTCGGGCTGCATGCCGATGATCTCGCTATGGGCGTGCTGGCTGATCTGTCGCACCAGCGTCTTGCGGTAGGCCTCGGGCATCCAGTCCTGCGGCTCGATCTTGCGGTCGGCATCGATCTTCACGTCGAACTGGCCCTGCAGCCCGCCTTCGGCCGGCGGCGGCACGGCCTGCAGCCCGCGTTGCGAATCGGGCAAATCCAGGGATTGGGTGTACATGCCGGCCAGTATAGCCAGTTACCCAACCGGCCGGTCGGTTAATGGTCACGCGAGGTTGCTGGCCCGTTTGGACTACCGGCGCCGCCCCCGCCAGCCGCGCTCGAGTCCTAGACTGGGCATGATGAAACAGCTGATCTGGTTGGCGGTCGCGGGTCTGGTCGGATGCGCAGCTCCAAGTGCCCCTCCTCCAGCCCAGACGACCGCCATGGGTGCAGCGCCCCGCACGCTGGCTTTGCTGGGCCAGTGCGACATGGCCAGCCTGCCGCAAACGTTGCTGCAGTCCGTGAATTCGGCCCGGTCCAGTCCCCAGAGCTGCGGCCAGCAAACGCTGGGGCCGGCCAAGCCGGTGGCCTGGCACCCGGCTTTGGCGGCCGCGGCCGGCAAGCATTCCGCCGACATGGCGCGCCGCAACTACCTGGACCATCGCAGCCTGGACGGCACCCGGGTGCAGCAACGCGTCAGCCGCGAGGGCTACAACGCCCGCACCGTCGGGGAAAACCTGGCCGGAGGCGATTTCGATCCGCACACGGTGGTGGGCGGGTGGCTGGGCAGCGAGGCGCATTGCCGCAACCTCATGAACCCCAGTTACGCCGAGATCGGCGCTGCCTGCGTGCGCCAGCCCGGTTCAGCCTGGGGGACCTACTGGACGATGGTGCTGGGCAACCGGGCCGAGACTAGCCGCCCGACTCCAGCAGCTGCCCCTGCCCGCGCCCTCGCCCCAGCAAAGCCAAAAGCTGCGGCAAAGCCGCCTGCAAAGCGGCCTTCAGCGTGTGGGGCGGGTTCAGCACGAACATGCCCGAAGCGGTGAGGCCGGGACGGCGCGGCGGCTCGCCCGGCACCGGCTTGTCGTCGCGCTGGCCGATCGCCAAGGTGGCGTGTAGCCAGGGCTTGCCGGACTGGTTGGCCAGCGTCTTCAATTTGCGCGGGAGGTCGTGCGCCTCCGGGCGCGGGATCACCGGGTACCAGACCGCGTAGGTGCCGGTGGCGAACCGCTGCAGGCTGTCGCGCAGGCATGCGCTCACTTTGGCGTAGTCGCTCTTGATCTCGTAGCTGGGATCGATCAGGACCAGCGCGCGGCGCGACGGCGGCGGCAACAGCGCCTTCAGCCCCTCGAAGCCGTCTTCCCGGGCCACGGACACCTGCCGGCCGGCTTCCAACTGGGCGACGTTGCCCGCCAGCGCCTTGCTGTCGGACGGGTGAAGCTCGAACAGCTTGAGCTTGTCGCGGGCCTCCGGGCGCAGCAGGCGCTGGGCCACGAAGGGCGAGCCGGGATAGATGCGCAGCTGGCCGGCGGGGTTGAAGCCGGCGACCAGGTCCAGGTAATCCTGGATGGCGGGCGCTACATCTTTGATAGCAGGCTGCGCTTTCCCCGCGGGCGCCAGGGCCGAAAACAGCTTGACAACCCCATCCTCGGCCTCGCCCGAGGTGCCGGCATAGTCGCCATCCAGCCGGTACAGCCCGGCCCCCGCGTGCGTGTCGATCACCGACAAGGCGGTGTCCTTCTGCGTCAGGTGCTTGACGATGGCGATCAGCACCAGGTGCTTGAGCACGTCGGCGTGGTTGCCGGCATGGAAGGCGTGGCGGTAGCTGAACATGCGCTCGATGGTAACGCTCGATGGTAACGCGGGGACCCCCAGCCTTGCGGTAAGTGCTTGATTCTTCGTATAATCTCGGGCTTCCGCAGCGCACAGTGGCTCCGCGACGGAAAGCATTCCCGGGGAAAACGACAGACCGTGTTCCCCAGGATGCCCACCCCACCTAAGAGGTTCTCGATCAGAAGAACACCGACCGTGGAAAAGAGCCCTTCCAAACCTCCTCGAAAGAGACTCATGAAAACGTTCAGCGCGAAACCCGCTGACGTGACGCACGAGTGGTTTGTGATTGACGCCACCGATTTGGTGCTCGGTCGGGTTGCCAGCGAAGCAGCCCTCCGTTTGCGCGGCAAGCACAAGGCCATTTACACGCCTCACGTCGACACCGGCGACTTCATCGTCGTCATCAACGCCTCCAAGCTCCGGGTCACCGGCGCGAAGGAGACCGACAAGATGTACTACCGCCACTCGGGTTTTCCGGGCGGCATCCGCGAGACCAACTTCCGCGACATGCAGGCCAAGCACCCCGGCCGCGCGCTGGAGAAAGCCGTCAAGGGCATGCTGCCCAAGGGCCCGCTCGGTTACGCGATGATCAAGAAACTCAAGGTGTATGGCGGTGCCGAGCATCCCCACACCGCCCAGCAGCCCAAGCCGCTGGAGATTGCGTCCACTGGAAACGGGGTGTCCAAATGATCGGTGATTGGAACAACGGCACCGGCCGCCGCAAATCGAGCGTGGCGCGCGTGTTCATGAAAAAGGGCACGGGCAAGATCACCGTGAACGACAAGGACATCGAAGAGTTCTTCGGCCGCCAGACGTCGATCATGATCGTCAAGCAGCCGCTGCACCTGACCAACCACGTCGACACCTTCGACATCAAGGTCAACGTGCACGGCGGCGGCGAATCCGGCCAGGCCGGCGCCACCCGCCACGGCATCACGCGCGCGCTGATCGACTACGACGCGAACCTCAAGCCGGCGCTGAGCCAGGCCGGTTTCGTCACCCGCGACGCCCGCGAAGTGGAACGCAAGAAGGTCGGCCTGCACTCCGCGCGCCGCCGCAAGCAGTTCAGCAAGCGTTAAGCCCCCGCGCGAAGCCTCAAAACAACGTTTCGAGGCTCCGTTACAAAGCCGCACAAGCCCTCTTGCGCGGCTTTGTCGCATCTGGAGGCATCATTCCCAGCTCATGCGTTTCAAGCTGCTTCGCCGCCGTCTGACGATCAGCGCCCCGCGCGTGGCGGTGCGCAACGCCATGCCCTGGCCGTTGCGCTGGGCCGCCGCTGCGGTCGTGCTCGGTTTCTGCGCTGCCATCAGCCTGTGGACGTTCGAATTCGGCAAGAGCATCGCCGGCCTGGACACCGGCGCCAAGGAAGAGCTGCTGAGGCTGCGCACCGACGTGGCCAAGCTGCGCGAAGAGCGCGACAAGGCCCAGTCGGTCCTGAACACCTCCGGCAGCCTGATCACGGCCGAGAAGGCAGCGCAGGAGCGGCTGGCTTCTCAGATCAAGGCGCTGGAAGCCGAGAACCGGGCACTGCGCGACGACCTGGGCTTCTTCGAGAAGCTGATTCCCGCCAGCGGCGCCGAAGGTGTGGCGATCCGCGGCCTGCAGGCCGAGGTGGTGGCGGGGTCCCAGCTCAAGTGGCAGATCCTGGTGATCCAGCCCATCAAAAACGCGCCCGAGTTCCGCGGCCGCCTGGAGCTGCGCGTCGCGGGCACCCTGGCCGGCAAGCCCTGGTCCATGCAGTTGCCCGGCGGAGGCCAGCCGCTGCAGTTCCGCCAATACCGGAGGGTGGAAGGCATGGTCGACCTGCCCGCCTCAGCCGTGGTACAAAACGTCTCCGCCAAGGTGGTGGACGGTTCATCCACCCGTGCAGTGCAGAGCATCAACCTCTAGATGCCATCCAACGAGTCGAGGAGTCCCCATGTTCGGCAAGAAAGCGCAACCTCCGATCAAGAGCCTGATCGCCCACGGCACCCGGGTCGAGGGCAACCTGAAGTTCACCGAGGGCCTGCGCATCGACGGTGAGGTGGTGGGCGACATCCGTGCCCTGACGGACGAGTCGAGCATGCTGGTGATCTCCGAGTCGGCCATGGTCCAGGGCGAGATCCATGCCGACCACGTCATCATCAACGGCAGCGTCCGCGGCCCGGTCCATGCACGTGAGTTGCTGGAACTGCAGCCCAAGGCGCATATCGAAGGCGATGTGTCCTACCGTGCGCTCGAGATGCATCAGGGCGCCGTCATTTCCGGGCAGTTGCGCCCCTTGCTGGTGGGCGAGGAAAAGCCCTTACTGAAGCTGGCGGCAAACAACTTCTAGCCTGAATTCCCGAGGTAATTGCTTTACTATTACTTCAACCTGATTCCGGAGCATTCCCATGAGCGCAGTAGCCGAAAACATCCAGACCGACATGCCGGCCCCGCTGGTCTTCACGGACAGCGCTGCCGGCAAGGTCGCCGACCTGATCGCCGAGGAAGGCAATCCGGACCTGAAGCTGCGCGTGTTCGTCCAGGGAGGCGGCTGCTCGGGCTTCCAGTACGGCTTCACCTTCGACGAGATCACCAACGAAGACGACACCGTGATGACCAAGAACGGCGTGTCCCTGTTGATCGACGCGATGAGCTACCAGTACCTGGTGGGCGCCGAGATCGACTACAAGGAAGACCTGCAGGGCGCCCAGTTCGTGATCAAGAACCCGAACGCCACCACCACCTGCGGCTGCGGCTCGAGCTTCTCCACCTGATCAGGCGGGGTACACCGCACCCAGCACACGGGCGCCTCGGGCGCCCGTGGTGCTTGTGAGCTCCAGCTTTTCGCGGCGAACCGCTTTGCGAGCCAGCCAGGCAAACGCCGTCGCCTCCACCTGCAGCGGCGGCAGGCCCGAGGCTTCGCTCGAGGCCACCCGGGCCCCGGGCAGCAGCGCTTGCAGCCGGCCCATGAGGTGGGTGTTCAAGGCACCGCCGCCGCAGACGATCAGCCGCTCCAGGCCGGGCTCGTGGCGTTGCACCTCAGAGGCGCAAGCCCGCGCCGTCAGCTCTGCCAGCGTGGCCTGCACGTCCTGCGGCAGCACCGACGCGAAACCCTGCAGCTGCGCCTGCAGCCAGGGCTCATTGAACAGGTCACGCCCGGTGCTCTTGGGCGGCGGTTTCGCGAAATAGGGGTCGGCCAGCAACGCCTGGAGCAATGGCGGGGAGACCGTGCCACCCGCCGCCCAGGCGCCGGCGGCGTCGTAAGGCCGCCCCTGGTGGCGTGCGCACCACGCGTCCATCAGAGCGTTGCCGGGCCCGCAGTCGAAACCGAGAAGCGATCCGTCCCGGCGCAGCAGGCTCAGGTTCGAGATGCCGCCGAGGTTGAGCACCCCCAGCGTTTCCCCGGGCCGCCCGAACAGGGCGCGGTGAAAAAAGGGTGCCAGCGGCGCCCCCTGGCCGCCCGCGGCCACGTCACGGCTGCGGAAATCCGCCACTACGTCGATCCCGGTGAGTTCGGCCAGCAAGGCCGGCTGGCACAGCTGCAAGGTGTAGCCCGTGCCGTCGAACTCCTGTGGCCGGTGGCGAACGGTCTGGCCGTGTGCACCGATGGCCTGCACGTCGCCCGGCTGCTGGTTGCAAGCTTCCAGCAACTGACGCACCACCTGCGCGTAGACCCGTGTCAGCGCATTGCCCGCGAGCGCCGCCCGGTGCAGCTCGTCCAGACCGCAGGCGTTGAGCGACAGCAGCTCGGCCTTGAGTGGCGAAGCGAACGCAGCGCTGGCGTGCCCGAGCACCGCGGGCGTGTCCCTGGAAAAGTCGGCGAGCACGCCGTCGACACCGTCCAGCGAGGTGCCGGACATCAGGCCGATGAAGAGATCGGGCATTGCAGCGATGCTGATCGCGACGAAGCGAGGCCGCAGCTTATTCGGCGGTGGCGACAGCCGTGGCGGCTGTCTGCGCCGCCGCCAGCTGGGCGCGCATCGACCGGGCCAACTGGTCGAACGCAGGCCGGGCCTGCGCGGACAGCGGCATTCCCTGGCTGCGGCGCGCAACTTCCACCGGGTCCTGGTGGGCGCCGTTGACGCGGAACTCGAAGTGCAGGTGCGGGCCGGTGGCCCAGCCGGTGGCGCCGACCGCGCCCAGGCGCTGGCCCTGGTTCACCGCCTGGCCGGGACGCACGTCGATGCGGCTCAGGTGCGCATACACCGTCACGTCGCTCGCGTTGTGGCGCACCATGACCACGTTGCCGAAGCCGTTCTGCCAGCCGGCGAACTCCACCTGTCCGTCACCCACGGTGCGCACGGGGGTACCGGTGGGCGCGCCGTAGTCCACGCCAAGGTGGGCGCGCCACTGCTGCAGGATGGGATGGAACCGCATGGCGAAGCCGCTGGTCACCCGCGAGAACTCCATCGGCGACGCCAGGTAGGAGCTAGACAGGCTCTTGCCTTCCAGCGTGAAGTAGGCGCCCTTGGTGCCGGGCTCCTGGAACCACATGGCCTGGTGGACCTTGCCGTTGTTCACGAATTCGATCGAGAGCACGCGCCCGGTGCGCATCGGCTCGCCGTCCGCTTCCAGGGCTTCGTAGAACACGTTGAAGCGGTCGCCCTTGCGCAGGCCCCGGTGGAAGTCGATGCTGCTGGCCAGGATGTCGGCAATCTGCATGGCCACGTCGTCCGGGATCCGGGAGTCGTCAACGGCGGCAAACAGCGAGCTGCGGATCGTGCCGCTGCCCAGCCGGGCCGAAGCCGTCAGGGCCGCTGTCTCCGACCGCGAAACCAGTCGCCCTGCCGCATCGCGCTCCACCACCAGCCGCTTGAAGGTGCCGTCATCGTCCGGCGTCCACCGTGCGGTCAGGCGGGCCAGGCTGTGGTCGGGATGCGCTTCCACCGTGACATTGCGCCCGCTGCGGCCGAGCAACTGGGTGCGAAAGACCGGGTCGGTGCGCAAGTAGGCGGCTGCGGCGGCGTCGTGGATGCCCAATCGAGCGAGCAGGGTGTCCACCGTATCGCTGGCCCGCACGGCCTCGGAGCGGTAAAGGCGCAGCGTATGGAGTTCCAGTGCTTCCAGCTGCTCCTGCAACGGCAGGGGCTGCGCCGGCTCGAGCACCTGGCGCACCGGCAGGGCCGCAGGATCGGGGCCGAAGGAGGCGACCGCGAAAGCACCGCCGCCGCCGCCCAGCAGCAAGGCTGCGATCGCCGCGGTGACCTGCTTGGGATACCGCTGCAGCATGTGGGCTGTGCGTTCAACGAGTTTTTCGCCGGCGGCCATCAATCCGTTCTTCAATCCTTGGGTCCTCACATCGGGGCGGGGGATGCGGGCCTCTTAGAATCGGCCAGCCCGGAAAAACAGCAGGCAGTATAGCGGCGGCGCGAACTCTGCCACAAAAAAACTCCTTATGAATCAAGCGCTTGTTACAAACGCCCCGCCCGTGTCCGACCGCGTGCGCGAGGCGCTGGGGGTCACGCTCAGGGGTTGCGAAGAGTTGATCCCGCAGGAGGAGTGGCTGCGCAAGCTGTCCCGATCCGAGGCTTCGGGCGTGCCGCTGCGCATCAAGCTCGGCCTGGACCCGACCGCGCCGGACATCCACATCGGCCACACGGTGGTCCTCAACAAGCTGCGCCAGTTGCAGGACCTGGGCCACACCGTCATCTTCCTCATCGGGGACTTCACGTCCATGATCGGCGATCCGTCGGGGCGCAACACCACCCGGCCGCCGCTCACCCGGGAACAGATCGAGGCCAACGCCGAGACCTATCGCCACCAGGCCTACAAGATCCTGGACCCCGCCCGGACCGAGCTTCGCTACAACAGCGAATGGAGCGACCCGCTCGGGGCCCGCGGGATGATCGAGCTGGCCGCCCGCTACACGGTGGCGCGCATGATGGAACGCGACGACTTCAACAAGCGCTTCAAGGAAGGCCGCTCGATCAGCGTGCACGAGTTCCTGTACCCCCTGATGCAAGGCTATGACTCGGTGGCGCTCAAAAGCGACCTGGAACTCGGCGGCACCGACCAGAAGTTCAACCTGCTGATGGGGCGGCACCTGCAGCAGGAATACGGCCAGGAGCCGCAGTGCATCCTGACCATGCCCTTGCTCGAAGGCCTGGACGGCATCGACAAGATGAGCAAGAGCAAGAACAACTACATCGGCATCACCGAGGACGCGAACACCATGTTCGCCAAGGTGCTGTCCATCTCCGACGAGCTGATGTGGCGCTGGTTCACGCTGCTGAGCTTCCGCAGCGAAGCCGAGATCGCCCGGCTCAGGTCCGAGGTGGAAGCGGGCCGCAATCCCAAGGACGCCAAGGTGATGCTGGCCCATGAAATCACCGCCCGTTTCCACGGCGCCCTGGCTGCCCAGGCCGCCGGGCAGGATTTCATCAACCGCAGCAAAGGCGGCGTGCCGGACGACATTCCCGAGGTGCAGCTCTCCGGCGCGCCGCTGGGCATCGCCGCGCTGCTCAAGCAGGCCGGGCTGGCGCCGTCCAGCAGCGAGGCCAACCGCCTGATCGACGGCGGCGGCGTGCGGGTGGACTCCACGCCCGTGAACGACAAGGCGCTGAGGCTGCAGCCGGGCACCTACGTGCTGCAGGTCGGCAAGCGCAAGTTCGCGCGCGTCACGCTGAGTTGAAGTTGACACCTCCGTCCGGATCGACGCAGACTTCCTCGCGCTGGCCCAGGGAGCCGGCGCTGCTGGTGTTCCCCAGCCGCCCGCACTGAGGCGGCCGCGCCACAATCCGGAGCCATGTCCCTTGCCGGCAAGTTCAGTCAGCTATCCCCGCAGGTGCTGCTGCGTGCGTCGATTGCCGTCGCCCTCCTGACCATCGCGTTGAAGACAGCGGCCTGGTGGATCACCTCGTCCGTGGGCCTGCTGTCCGACGCCATGGAGTCGCTGGTCAACCTGGCCAGCGCGGGTTTCGCGCTGCTGATGGTCACCATCGCCCTGCGCCCGGCCGACGACGACCATCCCTACGGCCACCACAAGGCCGAGTACTTCTCCTCGGGCTTCGAGGGCCTGCTGATCATCGTGGCGGCAGTGGGCATCCTCTGGGCTGCAGCGCAGCGCTTTCTGAACCCGCAGCCGCTGGATTCGCTGGGCTCGGGGCTCGTGCTCTCGGTCCTGAGCTCGGCGCTCAATGGCGGCCTGGCCTGGGCCATGCTGCAGTCGGCGCGCGAGCACCGGTCCATCGCACTGGAGGGCGACGCGCGCCACCTGATCACCGATGTGTGGACCTCGGCCGGCGTGGTGCTCGGCTTGTCGCTGGTCGCCCTGACGGGCTGGCAGTGGCTGGACCCGGCGATCGCGATCGCCGTGGCGCTGAACATCCTGCGCGAGGGCGCGCACCTGATGTGGCAGTCTTCGCAGGGGCTGATGGACAAGCGGGTCGAGCACGACGTGCGGGCAGAGATCGAGAAGGTGCTGGCGTCGTTCGGGCATCCGACCATCCGCTTTGACCACATCTCCACCCGGCGCTCGGGCCAACGCCGTTTCGTCGACCTGCACATGCACATGCCGGCCCACTGGACCTTGCGCCGGGCGGCGGCGGTGCGCTCGTCCGTAGAGCAGGCGCTGATGAGCGCAGTACCCGGCCTGCGCGCCACCATCCAGCTGCTGCCCACCGATGTGGAAACGCATGCGGCCGATGAGGAGGACCTGATTTGATCAGCGTGGTGCAAAGGGTCAGCCAGGCGCGCGTGGTGATCGCAGGCGCGACCGTGGGCGAGATCGGTCCCGGCCTGCTGGTGCTGGTGTGCGCCGAGCGCGGCGACACCCAGGCGCAGGCGGACAAGTTGCTGGCCAAGCTGCTGAAGCTTCGCATCTTCAGCGACGGCGCCGGCAAGATGAACCGCAGCGTGCAGGACACGGGCGGCGGCCTGCTGATCGTCAGCCAGTTCACGCTGGCGGCAGACACCACGGGCGGCAACCGCCCCAGCTTCACCGGCGCCGCCTTGCCCGAAGACGGACGCCGGCTGTACGACTACTTCGTCGCGCAGGCTCGGGCCGCGCACCCGCGGGTCGCGACCGGCGAGTTCGGCGCCGACATGCAGGTGCACCTGGTCAACGACGGGCCGGTGACGATTCCGATGCACATCGCTGCCGGGCCTCAAGCCTGACGGAAGGGTTGCCCGACGGCGGCAGGCATGCGGGCCCCGCGGCCCATGACGGCCAGGACCAGCAGCGCCGCGATGTACGGCATCATCTGGATCACATAGGACGACACGGGCAGGCTGAACGCCTGCACGCGCAATGACAGCGCCTCGGCGGCGCCGAACACCAGGCAGGCGACCAGCGTGCCCACCGGCATCCAGCGGCCCACGATGATGGCCGCCAGCACCAGGTAGCCGCGTCCGCCGGTCATGCCGTCGGTGAAGGTGCCCACCTGCTGCAGCGACAGCACCGCGCCAGCCAGGCCCGCCAGCGCGCCGCCGGCCAGGATGGCCCAGGCGCGCACGGCATGGGGGTTGGCGCCCGCGGCAAAGGCCGCCATCGGGTTCTCACCCACCGCGCGCAGGGTCAGACCGGCACGCGTGCGAAACAAAAACAGCACCAGTGGCGCGACCAGCAGCAGGGTCAGGTAGGTCAGGGGCGGCTGGCGAAACAGCAGCGGGCCCGCCACCGGCAGCGCCGACAGGCCGGGGATGGCCCAGGCCTCGAGCAGCGGCACACGAATCACCGGCGCGCTGCCGCCGCTGGACAGTGCGCGCAGCAAGAAGCTCGTCAGGCCCAGTGCGAGGATGTTGGAGGCGATGCCGGTCACCATGTGCTCGGACTCGAACCGGACGGTGGCGATCATCACCACCAGCGCCATCGCGGCCCCGCCCAGGGCGCTGGCAACGAGCCCGAGGCCTGCGTTGGAAAACGCATGCGTGGTGAGCACGCCGAAGAAGGCGCCGGCCAGCATCTGCCCCTCCATGCCGACGGCGAAGGTGCCGGACCGCTCGGCCAGGATGCCCCCCAGCGCGGCCAGCATCAGCGGCGTGGCGATGCGCAGCGCGGCGGCCAGGAAGTCAAGGATGAGTGCAGAGTCCACAAGTCACACCTTCTCGCCGCCGGTGCGGCCAAGGTTGCTGAGCACGAACACCATCGTCAGTCCCTGGATCACCAGCACCAGGGAAGATGGCACGCCGACCTGGCGCTGCATGGCCAAGGCGCCGGTCTCCAGGAATCCGAACAGCAAGGCCGAGGGAATCACGTACAGCGGATTGAGCGCGCCCATGAGCGCGACCGCGACGGCATTGAAACCGAAGCCGGCCGAAAAGCCCTCGATCAGGCGGAAGTGGATGCCCAGGCACTCGATGCCGCCGGCCAGCCCGGCCAATGCGCCGGCCGTGGCCATGAGCCCGAAAACGGTCCGCCCGGGCGAGATGCCGGCATAGCGCGCAGCCGGCAGGCTCGCGCCGGCCACCCGCCACCGAAAGCCGGTTGTGGTGCGCCAGAGAAAGTAGTTGCCGGCCAGCGCCGCGGCGATGGCAATGGCGATCCCCAGGTGCAGGTCGGTGCCGGGCACCAGGCGCGGCAGCCAGGCGGCTCCTTCGAACAGCGGCGACTGCGGAAAGCCGGCACCTTCCTCGCCCAACGCGCCGTGCAGCAGTTCGGCAACGATGAGCAGCGCGATGAAGTTCATGAGCAAGGTGACCAGCACCTCGTGCACGCCGCGCCAGACCCGGATGCCCGCGCCGATGCCGGCCCAACCCGCGCCCGCCAGCGCCCCCGCTGCCATGGCCGCCGGAATCACCACCCACGCCGGCCAGGCGCCACCCCCGAGCGCGACCGCCGAAGCGGCGGCGCCACCCAGGGCGAGCTGCCCCTCGGCACCGATGTTCATGACCCGCCCACGGAAGCACAGCGCGATCCCAACGGCGCACAGCAGGTAGGGGGTGGACTTGTTCAGGCCCACCACGATCCGGTCCCACGAGCCGAAGGCGCCGCGCAGCAGGTGACCATAAGCGGCGAACGGGTCCTTGCCGGCCAAGAGGATCAACCCTGCGGTGATGGCGAAGGCGAGCCCGACCGAACTCAAGGCGCGCCACAGCGGGGCACTCTGCCCGGCACGGGCGACGAACGCGGACAAGGTGCCTTGCAGCGGCATGCGCGCGGCTTCGGTGTTCACTGGGTAACCTCCACTGCGGCTGCGATATTCGCCTTCGGAGCGGCCGTGCGTCTCATGCAGTTTCTTCCTGCAGGCGTGCGCCTGCCATGGCCAGGCCGATGCGTTCGATGTCGGCGTCGGCCCGGTCCACGATGTCGGCAATGCCGCCGTCCGACAGCACCCCGATGCGGTCGCCGACGGCGAGCACCTCCTCCAGTTCCGATGAGATGTAGAGCACCGCCGCACCGCGTTCGCGCAAGCGCAGCAGGCTCTCGATCACGAACCGGGTGGCGCCCGGGTCCAGGCCCCAGGTCGGCTGGAAAGCGATGACGACGCGGGGCAGCCGGCCGAGCTCGCGCGCCAGCGCCACCTTCTGCTGGTTGCCGCCCGACAGGGTGCGTGCCGGCACCTCGGGCGAAGCGGCCCGGATGTCGAAGTCGCGCATGCGCTGCAACGCGGCCTGGCGTACCGCACCGCGGTCGATGCGGCCACCAGAGGCGTAAGGCGGCCGCCCGACGTCGCGCATCACCAGGTTGTCCTCGATCGACATGCCCTGGACCAGGCTGGTGCCCGCGCGATCGGCCGGGATGTAGGCGATGCCGGCGTCAAGGCGCGAGCGCGCACCGCCCCGTGTGATGTCCCGGCCGTCCAGCAGGATGCGTCCCGCACTCGCCCTGGCCAGGCCGGCCAGGGCATCAGCGAGCTGGCCCTGGCCGTTTCCGTCCACGCCGGCCAGCGCCAGCACCTCGCCGGCGCGCAAGTCGAAGCTCACGCTGCGAAGGCGCGCAATGCCGGCCTCATCCAGCACGGTGAGCTTGTCGACCTCCAACACCGTCGCGCCAGCGGCGTGGGCCGCCCGTTGCGGCGGCGCAGCCAGTTCGCGGCCGACCATCAGCCGGGCCAGGCCCTCGCGCGTCGCACCGGCCGCCGGGGTCGTTCCGACCACCTGGCCATCGCGCAGGACCACGATCTCGTCGGCCACTGCCAGCACCTCACCCAGCTTGTGCGTGATGAACACCACCGAGTGGCCTTCCGCGCGGAAGCGCCGCAGGAACTCCAGCAGGCGGGCCACCTCCGGCGGCGACAGCACGGAGGTCGGCTCGTCCAGGATCAACAGGTGCGCGCCGCGCAGGATGGCCTTGAGAATCTCGACCCGCTGCTTTTCACCCAGGGCAAGGTCCTCGACCCGTGCCTGCGGATCAACCTCCAGGCCGTAGCGCGCCGCCGCTTCGCGCACGCGCTGCGCGGTGCCCGCGCTGTCCAGCCAGGGACCGCTGTTTTCGCTCCAGCCGAGCATCAGGTTCTCGGTGATGGTCATCGCCTCGACCAGCGTGAAGTGCTGGTGGATCATGGCGATGCCCTGTGCGAGCGCCGCGCGCGGGCTGCCGGTCTCCAGCTCGCGTCCGGCATAGCTGATGCCGCCCTCGTCAGGCCGCACCATGCCGAACAGCACCTTCATCAGCGTGCTCTTGCCCGAGCCGTTCTCGCCGAGCAAACCGACGATCTGCCCCGGCATCACCGTCAGGTTGACGCCCTGGTTGGCCCTGACGCTTCCGTAGGACTTGGAGATGCCGCGCATCTCCAGCAATGCCTGGCTCATCGGATGACTTTCGCGCCGCGCGCTGTGTGCATGTACCTCGGGACGGCCACAAGCGGCCGCGATTCAGAGGCCGCCGCGCGCGTCTTCCTTGGTGACGGTCAACTTGAGCTGCCCACTGGCGAACCGCTTCTTGATGGCCTCGATTTCCGCGACCACCTCTTTCGGCACGGCTGGGGCAAAGCCCGCGTCCTTGCTGTACATCAGGTCGGCGCCGGGGCCGCCCTTGGCCTCGTAGCCATAGGAGACCAGCGTCGGCGCCAGCGTGCCGGCGCGCGCGTCGGCGGCCGCGGCCGCGTACATGGCGTCCCAGTTCTCGACGATGGCGCTCAGCACGTTCTGCGGCGCGGCCTGCACGTGCGCGAAGGAGCGGCCGGTGGTCATGACGTTCTTTTCCTTGGCGGCCTGGATGATGCCGCCCTGGCCGGCATTGAGCTTGCCGAAGACGAAGTCGGTGCCGCCACCGATGAGCGTGAGCGCGGCTTCCTTGGCCATGGCAGCGTCTTCCATGTCCTTGATGTAGATGACCCGCACTTCGGCGTTCGGGCGCACGCTCTTGACGCCCTGGCGGAATCCGCCGACCTGGTTGACGATGTTGAGCAGCCCTTCCAGCCCGTTGACCGAGCCGATCTTGCCGGTCTTGGACATGCGCCCGGCCAGCACGCCCATGAGGTAGCCGACCTGTGCATCGTCGTAGTTGATGGAGGTGACGTTCTTGCCCATGCCCTGCGATCCCGCGCCGACGATGAAGATGGTCTTTTCGAACTCCGGGCCGACGCGCTGGGCGGCCGAGAGGAAGCGGCCCGAGTGCCCGATCACGGGGCTGAAGCCGCGCCGTGCGTAGTCCTTCATCGTCTCGATGTGGTCGGCCGGCGGCACGTTCTCGGAGTAGGCGGTCTCCGCGCCCATGCCCTTGAGTTTGGTGATGGCCGCAAAGCCGCTGGCGTTCCAGCTCTGGTCATTGATAGAGCCGGGCAGCAGCATCGCCACCTTGCCGGCCTGCTGCGCTTGCAGGGACGTGACGGAAGCGAGCGGCGACAGGGCGGCGAGGGCCAGCAGGCGGCGACGGCGGATGGGAAGCTTCATGGCAGGCACTCCAGTGGGTGGATAACGAATGCAGTCACTGCGCAAGAAGCAGGCCACCGTGCGCCCAGGCGCGTTTGCGGCCGGCGGGCCTTGGACGCCGCTGGCGGCGAACCGATCTGAGCCGGATCGCCGCGCACACCGTTGCCGATCCGGCAACGCACGCCAAAGCGGTGCGCAGCGCTGCAACGGTGCACCAGCAGGGCGTGTCATTCCCGGTTCTGGTTCACGGCCAGCATCTGTGCCGCGACGCTCTCGGCGAAGGCCGCGGCGCCTGCCGGCAGCACGCGCCCGCGCAAGGCCACGAGCACCAGACGCCCGACCGGCAGGCTGCGCTCGTCGATCGGCACCGCGACCGAGCCGGCCGACAAGGCGGCGCCGATTTCGATCTGGAAGCTCACACCGCCCGACTCGCGGGCATAGCCCCGCATCAGCTCGTAGGAGTTCGAGACCAAGGAGGCCTGGGGCTGCACGGACGACCGTTCGAACAGATCGTCCAGCACGCTGCGGCCCGAGAGGCTGCGATCGGGCAGGGCCATCGGGTACTTCAGGCAGTCTTTCAGGCGCACGCTCGCCTGGCCTGCCAGCGGGTGGCCGGGCGCCACCACGGCGCAGGTGCGCTGGCGCGCCTGCGCCAGCACCCGCAGGCCGCGCAGGTCGGGCGGGTTGAAGACCAGGCCCAGGTCCGCCTCGAAGTCGGTGACGGCCTGCACCGCCCGCTCACGGTCCAGGACCTTGACATCGAACGAGATGCCCGGGCGCACTGCCTGGAACGCCTGGATGGCGCTCGGCAGGAACGCCGGCGCGAGCGCTTGGCTGGCAGCCAGCGTGACGACACCGCGGCGCAGGCCGCGCAAGGCCTCGACCTGCGAGCGGACCTGGTCCAGGTCCGCACTGCGGCGACGGGCGTAGCCCACGAACAGTTCACCGGCGGCCGTCAGGCGCATGCCGCGCGGCACGCGCTCGAAAATCGGCGTTCCCAATTCGGACTCCAGATCCTGGATACGTCGGTTCACCGCCGAGGCGGCGACGTGCAATTGTTCGGCCGCGGCGCGAATGGAGCCGTGGCGGGCCACGGCGTCCACATATTGCAGGAAGCGAAGGTGTTGCATCGCCCGGCTGTGCAAGTCCGATGCCAATGCGGCAACAGGGCGCGCACCAAAAAGCGTTTCAGGTGTGCACACGTGGCACGCGGCTTGCGACACGGCACCCATGCCGCAGCCGCACGCCACCTTGCCAATGATCGACCTGTCGAGCCCTGACAAGGCCGCGCTCGCCCGCGCACTCGACCAGGCGTGCCGCAACATCGGCTTCATCGTCGTCCGCGGCCATGACGTTCCGGCACCGGTGTTGCAGGCCGCCTTCGAGGCCGGGTTCTCCCTCTTCGATGCGCCACTGGCGGTACGCGAGTCGGCGTTGCCGCCTGACGGTCGCGTGCGCGGCTTCACGCCGATGCTGGGCCAGCAGCTGGCCGGCAGCCTGGACAACCAGACACCGCCCGACCTGTTCGAGCGGTTTCGCATGGGGCCGTTCGACTTGCCCGATGACGGCTACCACCGCGACCGCGCCGACGGATGGTTCGCGCCCAACGTCTGGCCGCAGGGGCTGCCGGGTTTTCGGCCGGCGCTGCAGGCGTACTACCGGGCCATGGAGGGCCTGGCGGCGCAGCTGATGCAACTGTTCGCGCGCGCGTTGGAACTGCCGCCCGGCTACTTCGACCGCAGCATCGGCCAACATATCTCTTCCCTGTGCCTGAACCACTACCCGGCGCTGGAATCATCCGCCCTGCCGGGGCAGTTGCGCGCGGGTGAGCACACCGACTACGGCAGCCTCACCATCGTGGCGCCCACCGCGGCGCCCGGGCGGCTGCAGGTGCTCACGCGTGAGGACGGCTGGATCGAGGTGGAGCCGGCACCAGGCCACTTCGTCGTCAACATCGGTGACCTCATGGCGCAGTGGACCAACGACCGCTGGGTCTCCACGCTGCACCGCGTGGCGCTGCCCGCGGCGAGCGACGGCCCGCAGGCGCGCCGCCTGTCGCTGGTGTTCTTCCACCAGCCCGACGACGACGCCCTGATCGAGTGCATCCCGACCTGCCTTGCACCGGGCGCCGCGCCGCGGTACGCACCGATCACCTCCGGCGAGCACCTGCGCCGCAAGATCAATCGCCACTTCACCCAGCCTGCCCGGGCCTGAACCATGCACCACGTCGACGTTTTTCGAATTGCCTGCCGGGGCCCTGGCGACACCTCCGGCCTGGCCGAACTGCTAGGCAGCGGGCGCCTGCGGGCGCAGGACATCGTGGCCGTGATGGGCAAGACCGAGGGCAACGGCTGCGTGAACGACTACACGCGCGAGTACGCCACGGCCATGCTCGCCGCCTGCCTGGGGCGCAGCCTCGGGCTGGAGGCGCCCGAGGTGGAGCGTCGCGTGGCGTTCGTCATGTCCGGCGGCACCGAAGGTGTGCTGTCGCCTCACCTGACGGTGTTTGCCCGCCGTCCGGCGGTCGAGCGGCCGCCAGCCGGCAAGCGCCTGACCCTGGGCGTGGCCTTCACGCGCGACTTCCTTCCTGAAGAAATCGGGCGGCGCGCCCAGATCGACGAAACCGCTGCCGCGGTGCGGCGCGCGATGGCCGATGGCGGCATCGACACGGTCGATGACCTCCACTTCGTGCAGATCAAGTGCCCGCTGCTCACGCCCGCGAAGATCGCCGCCGCGCGCGGCCGCGGCATGGAGCCGGCCACGGCCGACACCTACGAGTCGATGGGCTACTCGCGCGGGGCCTCGGCGCTCGGGGTCGCGCTGGCCACGGGCGAGGCGCCTTCTGGCGCGCTGGGCGACGCGGCGGTGCTGCACCAGTGGGCGCTGTCCTCCTCGGTGGCCTCGGTGTCCGCGGGCATCGAGCTGGAGCACAACGTGGTCATCGCCATGGGCATGAGCGCCCAGGCGAGCAGCCCTTGCGTGATCAGCCACGGCGTGATGGCCGACGCCATCGACGCGGCGGCGGTGCGCCGCACGCTGGAGTCGCTGGGCATCCGGGGTGCAGGCGACATGGCCCGTGTCGTCAACGTCTTTGCCAAGGCCGAAGCCAGCCCCGACGGCATGGTGCGCGGCATGCGCCACACCATGCTGGGCGACTCGGACATCAACTCGACCCGCCATGCCCGCGCGGTGACCGGCGCCGTGATCGCCTCGGTGGTGGGTCATGGCATGGTGTATGTCTCCGGCGGTGCCGAGCACCAGGGGCCGGCGGGCGGCGGGCCGGTGGCGGTGATCGCGCGGGCCACCTGAGTCCAGCGCAGGCCGACATGGGCGATTCCCCCGAGCTGACGGCCCCCGGCCAGGAGCGCTTCAGCCTGCGGGTCGACCGGCTGGCCATGGACCACCCGGGCGACGTTTCCGGCCTGGCGGCCCTGTTGCAGGAAGGCGTGGTGCGCGCTGGCGACGTGGTGGCCGTGATCGGCAAGACCGAAGGCAACGGCGGCGTCAACGACTTCACCCGCGGCTACTTCACGCAGTCGCTGATGCAGCTGCTGGCGCAGCAGACCGGCCGCGCACTGGCCGAGCTGCTGCGCAGCGTGCCCTGCGTGCTCTCCGGCGGATGCGAAGGGGTCCTGAGCCCGCATTACGTGGTGTTCTCGCGCAGCCGTGCCCATGACGCGGGTGCGCCTGGCGGCGCGCTGGCGATCGGCACCGCCATCGGCACGCCCCTGCCGGCGCACGAGATCGGCCGCTGGAGCCATGTGCGCTCGGTGGCGCACACCGTGCGGCGTGCCATGGCCGCCGCGCAGCTGGCGCAGGCCGCCGACGTGTGCTTCGTGCAGGTCAAGACCCCGTGCCTGACCTCGGCGCGCGCACAGGCGGCCCAGCGCGCCGGGCAGGCCGTGCTCACCGCCGACGCGGGCCGCTCCATGGCGTACGCCCGGGCGGCCGGCGCCTTCGGCGTCGCTGTGGCGTTGGGCGAACTGCCGGACGACGAGGCCCTGCATGCGGCACTGCTGGCGGATTTCTCCATCGGCTGCGACCGCGCCAGCGCCTCGTGCGGGGTCGAGATCGAGGCCGACGAGGTGATCGTGCTGGGTCACAGCCCGGCCTGGTGCGGTGGGCTGCGCATGGCTTGCGCGCCGATGGCCGACGCGCTGGACATTGGCGCGGTGGGTGCGGCCCTGGAGCAGGTCGGCCTGCGCGCAGCGCCGCAACTGCCCCAGACCGACCGAAGCCGCATTGCCGCTGTGTTCGTCAAGTGCGAGCCCGACCGGCGGGGCACGGTGCGCGGCGCCCGGCACACCATGCTCGACGACACCGACATCAACCCGCAACGCCACATCCGGGGCGCTGTCGGTGGACTGGTCGCCGGGGTGCTGGGCGACACGCGGCTGTTCGTCTCGGGCGGGGCCGAGCACCAGGGCCCCGACGGCGGTGGGCTGGTGGCGGTGATCGCCCGGGCAGCACCATGATGGGCGACCACTGGCGGCTCGACGCCCGCAGCCTGTCGCAGGGGTACGCGGCCGGGGCGCTGTCGCCGCTGGAGGTGGTGGGTTCGGTGCTGGCCCGCGCCCGCGAGGTGCAGCCCCGCCTGAACCCCCTGACCCACCTGGATGAGGCGGGCGCTCTGGCCGCGGCCCGGCAGAGCGAAGACCGCTGGCGGACCGGCATGCAACGTTCCTTGCTCGACGGCGTGCCGATGACAGTCAAGGACAACATCCCGGTGCGCGGCATGCCGTGCCGCTGGGGCAGCCGCCTGTACGAGGCGCACCTGCCGGGCGACGACGAAACGCCGGTGGCTCGCCTGCGCGCGGCCGGCGCCGTGCTGCTGGGCAAGACCAACGTCCCCGAGTTCACCTTGCTGGGCTACACCGACAACCTGCTGCAGGGGCCCACCCGCAATCCCTGGAATCCGGAGCTGACGCCCGGTGGCTCGAGCGGCGGCGCGGTGGTGGCGGTGGCCAGCGGCATCGGCCCGATTGCGCTGGCCACCGACGGCGGCGGCTCGATCCGGCGCCCGTGCAGCCACACGGGGCTGGTGGGCCTCAAGCCGGGGGCGGGACGCGTGCCGCGTGCCCATGGGTTGCCTGAGCTGCTGCCCGATCTTGAGGTGATCGGGCCGGTGGCGCGTACCGTGGAGGACCTGCTGCTGGTGCTGGAGGTGATCGGTCCGCGGCTCGCCCCGCTGCCCGAACTGCCCACCAGTCGTCTGCGCATCGCGTGCTGGCGCCACATCGCCGACGGTCCGGTGGACCGCGATGTGCTGGCCAGCTTCGACGAGGCGATGGACCATTTGCGGCAGGAGGGTCACGTGGTCGAGGCGCTGCCCGCCCCCGCCATCGTCGACCGCTTCAACCGCGAGGCCTGGCCCGTGCTGGCTGGCACCGGCCTGGCGCGCGTGCTGCAGCCGTGGGCGCGGCAACTCGGCGAGGCGAGCGTTGGTGATCGGCTCACGCCGGCCATGGCCGCCCTGTGGGCCATGGCGCGGGAGCTGCCGGCTTCCGCCGTGCCGCAGGCGCAGGCCCTGGTGGCGCAGCTTCGCGCGAGCATCGCGGCCTTGCTGGAGCGGCACGACCTGCTGGCAACCCCCAGTGCCGCCGCCCTGCCATGGCCAGCCCACCAGACGCATCCCACCCTCATCGACCAACGCCCGGCCGGGCCGCGCTCGCATGCGGTGTTCACCGCCTTTGCCAATGCCTGCGGGTTGCCGGCCCTGGCACTGCCCACCGCGCCCACAGCCGCGGGGCTGCCCACCGGCATGCAGTGGGTGGGACGCCCGGGCACCGAAGAGTGGCTGTGCGCGCTGGGCCAGCGCTGGGAAGCGCTGCAGCCCTGGCGGCACCGCTGGCCCGAGCTCCCACCTCACCCGGCCACACCAACCCCATGACCCTGCACGCCGCGCCCGATGGCGCCATCACCCACGGCCTGTTCCACCTGGCCATCAAGACGGCTGACTTGGAAGCGACGCGTGACTTCTGGATCGGGGTCATCGGCCTGCGCGAAGTGCCCCGTCCCGACTTCGGCTACCCCGGCGCGTGGCTGGCCTGCCCGCAACCTGGCGGCCAGGCGATCGTGCATATCTATGCGGGCGGCCCCGCGCTCGGGTCGCAGGGGCGGATCGAGCCCGGCACCGCCGCGATCGACCATGTCTCGCTGGCGTGCACCGGCTTTCAGGCCTACCGTGCGCGCTTCGCTCGCGCGGGCCTGGCCTGGCGCGAGTTCCTGGTGCCGGGCACCAGCCTGTGGCAGCTGTTCGTGTACGACCCCAGCGGCGTGCAGCTGGAGCTGACCTTCGAGGGCAGCGCCGAAGCCGGTGCGCCCCCGGACATGTCGCCCGGGCGGGCGTACCAGGCCGGGCACAGCTTCATGCCGACCGATCCCTTGTCTTGAAAGGAACACCCCGATGCGAAAGTCTCACAACCCCCCGGCGATGGTGCCGGTGGTGGGCCCCTTCAGCTGGGGCCTGGAAACCGACGCGGCCAGGCGATGGCTGTGGGTGTCTGGCCAGGTCGGCGCGGACGCGCAGGGCCATGTGCCCGAAGGCCTGCTGGCGCAAACGCGGCTGGTCTGGTCCAACATCGACCAGGTGCTCAAGTCGGCCGGCATGTCGGCGCGGCACATCGTGCGCACCGGCATCTTTCTTTCCTCGCAGGTGGCTTTCACCGAAGAAGAGCGCAAGGCGTTCAACGAGCTGCGCGTTGGCTACCTGGGCGACCACCGGCCGGCTTCCACGCTGCTGTTCGTGCACCGCCTGATGGACCCGCGCTGGCTGGTCGAAATCGACGCCTTCGCGGTGGAATAGGGTGCGCCCCGCCGCAACGGTGTGATGGTCGCATCCGTGGTCGTGTCGGTGCACCGCAGCCCGGTGCACACCTTCAGCAAGGCGCCCTGCGACGGCGTTCGCCTGATCGAGGACTTCGGCGTCGAGGGGGACGCACACGCGGGCCGCACCGACGCTCACCTGTTCCACATCCGAAAGTTCGGCGCGCAGCCCAACCTGCGCCAGGTGCACCTGATGCAAGCGGAGCTGTTCGACGCGCTGGCCGACAAAGGGCATCGGGTGCGGCCCGGCGATCTTGGCGAGAACATCGCCACCCGCCACCTGGACCTGCTCGCGCTTCCCACCGGAACGCGCCTGCGCATCGGAGCCCAGGCCCTGGTCGAGTTGACCGGCCTGCGCAACCCGTGCCATCAGATCGACCTCTTCCAGCGCGGGCTGCTGGCGCACGTGGTGGAGAAGAGGCCCGCCGGCATCGTGCGCAAGGCCGGTGTCATGGGCATCGTGTTGCGGGGTGGATGGGTGAGCGCCGGCGATGCAATCGAAGTCGAGCTGCCGGCGCCGCCGCATGCGCCCCTGGTGTACCGGGTGCCCGGCTAGCCGGCCTTCGATCGTCCGCGCCGGTCGCGCGACGCGGGTTCAGTAAGGATTGGGATACCCCAGCGACGCCAGCAGCAGGATCTCCAGCGCCTCCATCTCCAGCGCCGGGACATCGCCCTGCTCATGGTCCCAGCCCTGCGCGTGCAGCGCGCCGTGCACCAGCAGGTGCGCCCAGTGCGCCTCCAGCGGCTTGCCCTGCTCGCGCGCCTCGCGCTCGACCACCGGCGCGCACAGCACCAGGTCGGCCATGACCACCGGCGCGCGCGCATAGTCGAACGTGAGCACGTTGGTGGCGTAGTCGCGGCCGCGGTACTGCAGGTTGAGCGCGCGGCCTTCGTCCTCGCCGACGACGCGCACCGCCAGCTCGGCGGGGCGCTGCAGCGCATGGGCCAGCCAGCGGCGCACGCGCGCCGGCCGCAGCACCGCGCGGTGCTGCGCGGCACCGGCAAAGCGCGCGAACTGCAGCGTCAGATCCAGGATTTCTGATGCCAAATCGGCCCCTGGCCCGCTCGCGGTCTGCCCCGGCCGCTATTCATTTGGTAGCGTCCGACGACTTGCGCGCGGCATCGTAGGCGTCCACGATGCGCGCCACCAAGGGATGCCGCACCACGTCGGCTGTGGTAAAGCGCGTGTGGGCAATGCCCTTGACGCGCCGCAGGATGCGTTCGGCCTCGATCAGCCCCGAAAGATGCCCCTTGGGCAGGTCGATCTGGCTCACGTCGCCGGTCACCACGCACTTGCTGCCAAAGCCGATGCGGGTGAGGAACATCTTCATCTGCTCGGGGGTGGTGTTCTGCGCCTCGTCCAGGATGACGAAAGCGTTGTTCAGCGTGCGCCCGCGCATGAAAGCCAGCGGGGCGATCTCCAGCGCGTTGCGCTCGAAGGCCTTGGCCACCTTCTCGAAGCCCATCAGGTCGTACAGCGCGTCGTACAGCGGGCGCAGGTACGGGTCGACCTTCTGGGTCAGGTCTCCAGGGAGGAAGCCCAGCTTCTCCCCAGCCTCCACCGCCGGGCGCGTGAGCACGATGCGCTGGACGCTGCTGCGCTCCAGGGCGTCGACCGCGCAGGCCACCGCCAGGTAGGTCTTGCCGGTGCCGGCCGGGCCGATGCCGAAGGTGATGTCGTGGCTGGCGATGTTGTCCAGGTACACGCTCTGTCCGGGCGTGCGGGCCTTCAGGTCGGAGCGGCGCGTGTGCAGCTGCATCGCGCCGTCTTCGTCCTCGCCCATCGCCTGCTCGCCGGCCACCATCAGCTGCACCTTGTCGGCGGCGATCGGGCGGGCGGCCATCTCGTACATGGCCTGCAGCACCTCGAGCGCCCGCTGCGCCTTGGCCTTGGCGCCGTCGACCTTGAACTGCCCCTGCCGGTGCGAAATCTTCACCTGCAGCGCCGTCTCGAGGGTGCGCAGGTGTTCGTCCATGGGGCCGCACAGGTGCGCCAGGCGCGTGTTGTTCGGCGGTGCGAAGGCGTGTTTGAGGATCAAGCTGATAATTCCGGTGAACCAGGCAGGGCCGCAGGCCCGGGACTCCCATGATAGGCAGATTGAACGGAACGCTGGCGGACAAGAACCCGCCCCAGGTGCTGGTGGACTGCAACGGCATCGGCTACGAGGTCGACGTACCGATGAGCACCTTCTACAACCTGCCGGGCGTGGGCGACAAGGTCAGCCTGCTCACGCACTTCGTCGTGCGCGAGGACGCGCAGATCCTCTACGGCTTCGGCAGCGCGGGCGAGCGCGAGGCCTTCCGCCTGCTGATCAAGATCTCCGGGGTCGGTCCCCGCACGGCGCTCTCGGTCCTGTCGGGCATGAGCGTGGCGGATATCGCCCAGGCCGTGACGGCGCAGGACGCCGGCCGGCTGGTGAAGGTGCCGGGCATCGGCAAGAAGACGGCCGAGCGGCTGCTGCTGGAGCTCAAAGGCAAGTTCGGCGCCGACCTCGGCCAGGGCGGCGCGCAACCTGGCAGCGATGCCCAGGCCGACATCCTGCAGGCCCTCGTCGCGCTGGGCTACAGCGACAAGGAAGCGCAAGCCTCCCTCAAGGCGCTGCCCAAGGACGTGGGAGTCTCGGAAGGCATCAAGCAGGCCTTGAAGGCCCTCGCGAAATAGCATGACCATCAAGACCGACGACTTCGACATGCCGCCGCCGCAGCGGATGGTGTCCGCCGCGCCGGCCTCGCCCAACGAGGAGGCGATCGAGCGGGCGCTGCGCCCCAAGCAGCTGGCCGAGTACGTGGGCCAGGCCAAGACCCGCGAGCAGCTGGAGATCTTCATCGGGGCGGCCCGCAAGCGCGGCGAGGCGCTGGACCACGTGCTGCTGTTCGGCCCGCCCGGGCTGGGCAAGACCACGCTCTCGCACATCATCGCGCAGGAGCTGGGTGTGAACCTGCGACAGACCTCGGGGCCGGTGCTGGAAAAGCCCAAGGACCTGGCGGCGCTCTTGACCAACCTCGAGAAGAACGACGTGCTCTTCATCGACGAGATCCATCGGCTGTCGCCGGTGGTCGAGGAAATCCTGTACCCGGCGCTGGAGGACTACCAGATCGACATCATGATCGGCGAGGGCCCGGCGGCGCGCTCCATCAAGCTCGACCTGCAGCCGTTCACGCTGGTGGGCGCCACCACCCGCGCCGGCATGCTGACCAATCCGCTGCGCGACCGCTTCGGCATCGTGGCCCGGCTGGAGTTCTACACGGCCGAAGAACTGGCGCGCATCGTCAAGCGCAGCGCCGGGCTGCTGGGCGCTCCGATGGACGAAGCCGGCGGCGTGGAGATCGCCAAGCGCTCACGCGGCACCCCGCGCATTGCCAACCGGCTGCTGCGCCGGGTGCGCGACTACGCGGAAATGAAGGCCGACGGCAAGATCAGCCAGGACGTCGCGCAAAAAGCGCTGGCCATGCTGGACGTGGACCCGCAAGGGTTCGACGTGATGGACCGCAAGCTGCTGGAAGCGGTGATCCACCGCTTCGACGGCGGCCCCGTGGGCCTGGACAACATCGCCGCTTCCATCGGCGAGGAGCCGGGCACCATCGAGGACGTGATCGAGCCCTACCTGATCCAGCAGGGCTACCTGCAGCGCACGCCGCGCGGGCGCATCGCCACGCTGGCGGCGTTCCGTCACCTGGGCGTGGCGCCGCCCAGGACCGCCGGCGAATTGTTCTCCGAGTAGACCGGGGTTCTCGCCGCGGCCGGCCGCGCGTGGCGCGCGATCAGGATCTGCGCCACGTAATAGGTGGACAGCACCCACAGCGGCGCCATGGGGATGGGCTTGTAGAACAGGTTCAGCGCCAGCAGCGAATCGCTGAGCATGAAAAAGCCGGCGCCGATGGCGACGGCACGCGAGGCGGCGTCCCGCAGCAGCAGCGCCCGGCCGATCGCCTGCGCCGCCATGACGGCGATCACGAGCACGTAGGCGGCAACAGCCACCCGCAGCACGGGCCCCAGCCCCGGAAGCAGCACGGCGTACATCGCGGCGCCCAGGCCGAGCGTGGCGATGAGCGCGCCACGGCGTGGCAGCCACGGAAGCCCCTGCTTGAACAGCGCGACGTAGCACAGGTGGGCGAGCAGGAAGGACACCAGCCCGGCGATGAACCGGCCCGGGAACATCAGGAACACGTCGCCCACCAGCGAAAAGGCCAGGCCGGCCAGCAGCAACAGGTCAAATCGGCTCGTAGCCCGCTCCTGCCGGGCGCGAGCAGCTACAAAAACAATAGCAAGCACCATGGCCAGCGGCTTGCACACCCGGTGCAGCTCCACCAGGCCCAGCGCCGAAGTGGCGGTGGCCAGCGCTGCCGCCTCGATCAGCAGCACCTCCGGCACGGTGATGCGGCCCTGCATCACGGCGCCCACGGCCCACAGCACCACCGCCAGCACGCCGAGCCACACGGCCGATACCGCCAGCGGCGTGCGGTCGGCATTCCAGAGGAACACCGAGACGCCCGCCAGCAGCCCCAGGAACTGCAGCGCCCCGAACCAGGCGACACCCTGGGTCATCGGCGGGTGGTAGCGCTCGACGCGTGCCATGTCGAACGGGGCGCGCGGGAACCGCGCCGCCACGTCCGCCGGGCGCCACCCCGGCGGCTTGAACCACACCCGCAGCTTGTCGAGCCAGTTGCGGGCATGCCAGCTGTCCTTCGCCAGGGCCCAGTAGACCTCGGCGTTCGACCACAGCGGGTCCCAGCTGTTCAGGGGGCTGCGGGTGCCGTAGACGCACTTCTCGTCTTCCTCCTTGAAGCTGCCGAACAGGCGGTCCCAGATGACCAGCACGCCGCCGTAGTTGCGGTCCAGGTAGCGCTCGTTCACCGCGTGGTGCACGCGGTGGTTGGACGGGGAGCAGAACCACCGGTCGAACCAGCCCAGCTTGGGCACGTGCTCGGTGTGCACCCAGAACTGGTAGAGCAGGTCGATCAGCGCCACCACGCCGAACACCAGCGGCGGCACGCCGGCGATCGCCATGGGCACATAGAAGATCCATCCCAGCAGGGCGCCGCTGGAGGTTTGCCGCAGTGCGGTGGACAGGTTGTAGTCCTGGCTCTGGTGGTGCACCACGTGGGCGGCCCAGAACACCGCGCTCTCGTGGCCGGCCCGGTGCAGCCAGTAGTAGCAGAAGTCGTAGAAGACCAGCGCCAGCAGCCAGCCGTACCACGTCGTCCAGAACGCCTCGTTGTGCCACACGGAGACCCAGCCGTAAATCACCGTGTAGATGCCGACGCGAAACAGCCGGGTGAAGACCGCGGTGATCTGGCTGAGCATGCCCAGGCCGATGCTGCTGATGGCGTCGTTCAGGCGGTAGGTGTCGCGGCGCCTGGCCCGGCCCCAGGCGAATTCGATGGCGATCAGCAGGAAGAAGACGGGCGTCGCCAGGACGATGACTTGGCTGGGGCTCATGGCGCGATTGTCCTGAGCGCCGCCGGGCCGCCCCAAGGCGCGAACGCCCCCTTTGGGGGCAGCGCAGTCCACGGAGTGGCAAGCGTGGGGGTTGTCATTCCCTAGGTCAGCGCGCCTCTGGCGTCAACCCTGATGATCTTGTCGACCTTGCCCTGGAGCAGCCCGCCCTTGACGCCGATCAGGTGGTCATGCAGGTTCACCGTCGGGTCGCAGTGGCCCGGAATCAGCCACAGCATGCGGCCGATCTCGGGCACCCGCACGCTGGCGCCGGCCGGGCGCAGGATGCCGTGCTCGTCGCCGCCGTTGGCGTATTCCAGCTCGCGCTCGGCGTCGAAGCTGTGCACGCGCGGCAGGCCGGAATCGATCGCATGGGCCTTGTGCCCGGCATCGCAGACCGCGTGCCGCAGCGAGCTGCTGATCACCTGCGTCTTGACGAACAACGCGTGCTCGAACCGCGGCTGGGCCGGGTCCTGCTCGTTTTGCGCATAGTCGGCATCCATGAACAGGAACGAACCTGCCTGCAGTTCGCCGTACACGCCGCTGGCCGCCTCGCACACCATGCTGCCGGTGCCCGCGCCGGTGATGAGATCGACCGGCACACCCTCGGCCTCGATCAGCTTGCGGGTAAAGGCCACGTCCTGCGCCGCCACCGCGATCACGTCGCGGCGTTCCTGGGCGGTGCGCAGGTGCTGCGCACGGCCGTGATAGGCCTGCAGCCCGGCGAAACGCAGCGCCGGGTGCTTGCGGATCTCGTGCACCAGGTCGACGGCCGAGCGCCCCGGCGCCACCCCGCAGCGCCCCTGGCCGACGTCGACCTCGACGAACACGTCGATCACCGCCGCCGCCGCGCCGCCGCGCGCTTCGTTCATCGCCGCCGCCAGGCGGGTGACGCCCTCGTGGCTGTCCACCGCGATGGCGAGCTGGCCCTTCTCGGCGGCCACCCGGTGCGCCAGCTGCGCCACCCGCGCCAGCTTGGCCGGCGCGATCACTTCGTTGCTGATGTACACGTCCCACACGCCGCCGGCCACCATGGCCTCGGCTTCGGCGGTCTTCTGCACGCACACGCCCACGGCGCCGGCCTGCATCTGCAAGCGCGCAATGGCCGAGCTCTTGTGCATCTTGGCGTGGGGCCGCCAGCGCACGTCGTGCTTCCTGGCGAACTCCGCCATGCGGCTGAGGTTGCGCTTCATCGCGTCCAGGTCCACCACCAGCGCGGGCGTGTCGATGGCGGCCACGCCCTGGCCGACCAGCGATTTCAGGTTGTCAGAAAGCGGTGTTTTCGTCGGCAGGTTCATGGTCCAGGTGCTGCGTATCGGACCAGCCGACCAGGGTGATGCCTTCGGGTGTCCAGAGCAGGCGGTTGATGGCGCCGTTGGGCAATTCCCAGGTGCGCGGCGAGTTCACTTCCTGCCCCGTCGCCACCCGGTACAGCGCATCCAGCACGCCGCCGTGCGCCACCACCACGATCTGCTCGCCCGGATGCCGCGATGCCAGGGCCTGCAGCGTCCGGGTGACACGCTCGCGCAACTGCAGCAGCGATTCGCCGCCTTCGGGTGGCTGCCACTCGGGAATGCGCTTGCGCCAGTTCTGCGCCTGCTCGGGCCAGTTTTCCCTGATCTCGTCGAAGGTCTTCCCCTCGAACACGCCGAAGCTGCGCTCGCGCAGCCCCTGGTCGGCCACCACGGGGATGCCGGCAGCCTCGGCAATGGGCCGGGCCGTTTCATGGGCGCGCCCCAGGTCGCTGGAGTACACCGCGGTGATGGGCTCGCCCGCCAGGGCGGCCCCGACACGCCTGGCTTGCCACCGGCCCGTTTCGTTCAGGCCAATGTCCTTCTGGCCCTGGATGCGCGAATCCACGTTCCATGCGGTCTCGCCATGGCGCACGGCAATGATGCGGGTGGCTTCCATCGGGCCATTCTAGGGGCCCGGGCCGGCCGCCGCCCAGCAGCGGCGGTTGCCAATTGTCAGCGAGTGGCGGGCGCCGCCGCGGGCTGCTGCGGACCACCCAGCTGGATGTTCACGCGCCGCGGCCCGGCGGGGGCGTTCGGGAACCCTTGCAGCGCCGCGTCGAACATGGCCGAAAGCACCGTATTGCTCTCCAGCCAGGGCCCGTCGTTGGCGGCCCGGCTCTCGTACACCACGCGATTGGCCGCGATATCGCGCACGATGACGGCCGCTTCGCGCTGGTACCAGGGCGATTCCATCCGTGGGAACGGCCCCCAGAGCCCCGCGTGCGGCCCGCCGAAGCCGAAGCCGCCGCCCCAGCCCCAGGGTTCGGCCCAGGGCGAGAGGACGCGCTGCATGCGGGCCGACACCTGCACCGCGTAACGCGGCGCCGCGTCGTCACGCCGCAGTCCGGCGCGGTGCAAGGCGGGATCGGCCAGCGCTTCCAGCTGGGCCTGGCCGGGATGCTGCTGCGACGGCAGGCGTTCGAAGCGGTAGGTGGGATTGGCGGGCAGCGTGGGCAGCCCGGAGAACGACTGGACATTGTTGTCCAGCAGGTAGGTGCTGGCGCAGCCTGACAGAAAGGCCAGCATTCCCAGCATGGCGAACCGGCGCAACCACGAGCGCTTCATGACGCACTCCAACGAAAAAAAGGACAGGTGTTCAGAGCTTGACGACCGCAAGGCCCGGCAGCGCGGGCGGCGTGCCGAAGTCCTCGGGGTCGAAGGCCTTGTCACCGTCCTCGCTGGCCACGCCAGTGGCGGTCAGACCCTTGAAGTCGAACTGCGTTCCATCAGCCAGGTGGGAAGGCACAACATGTTGTAACGCATTGGCCATGTTCTCCAGCCGGCCCGGGTGCTTCTTCTCCCATTCGCGCAGCATGGCGCCCACCTGCTTGCGCTGCAGGTTTTCCTGGCTGCCGCACAGCGTGCAGGGAATGATGGGGAAGGCACGGTGCTCGGCCCAGCGCACCAGGTCCTTCTCGGCCACGAAGGCCAGCGGGCGGATCACGATGTGGCGCCCGTCGTCGCTCGCCAGCTTGGGCGGCATGCCTTTCAACTTGCCGCCGAAGAACATGTTGAGAAACAGGGTCTGCAGCATGTCGTCACGGTGATGCCCCAGCGCGATCTTGGTCGCGCCCAGCTCGTCCGCGACCCGGTACAGGATGCCGCGGCGCAGGCGCGAGCACAGGCTGCACATGGTCTTGCCCTCGGGGATCTTGTCCTTGACGATCGAGTAGGTGTCCTGCTCCTCGATGTGGAAGGGCACGCCCAGCGCCTCCAGGTAGGCGGGCAGCACGTGCGCCGGAAAGCCGGGCTGCTTCTGGTCCAGGTTGACGGCGATCAGCTCGAAGTCCACCGGGGCCCGCTGCTTCATCTTCAGCAGGATGTCGAGCAGGCCGTAGCTGTCCTTGCCGCCCGAGAGGCAGACCATCACGCGGTCGCCTTCCTCGATCATGTTGTACTGGACGATGGCCTGCCCGACCTGGCGGCACAGGCGCTTTTCCAGCTTGTGGGTTTCACGCTCGATCCGGGCGCCCTGCGACAGCGGAACCGGGTCGTTCTCGATCCAGACGGCACTCATTGGCTGGATTGTCTCACCAGGCCGCGACCAGGCTCCTGCTGCGCACGCCAGCCATGCAGTCGAGCCAGTTGCGGTGGGGGGGCGCTTCGGCGGGCTCCGCGCCGCACTGGCCGCCGACCAGCGACATGAAGGCCGGATGCCCGGTCATCTCGTTTTCGATGCCCTGGTCGACCAGCCAGCGGTTGCCGAACGTGAACATCTCCGTCGGCGGGGTCTGCATCATCTTGTCGATCACCTGCGCCGGCATGCCCCGGCTGCTGAGGTAGCCCAGCACTTCAGCGCTGACCCGCTTGAGCGCCGCCGTGCTGGCCGCATCGGCCGCCAGCCCTGGGGCCACGGACACCTGGTGCACGCCCAGCGCGGCGGCTTCGCCGGCGATGCGGTAGTCGCCCGCGGCGAAGACCAGGAAGCAGGCGCTGTAGCACTGCGCACCCGAGCGCACCACGGTGGTGGCGAAACCGCGCTCCACGATCCGGGCGATCTTCAGCGCCTCGGCAACGCGCCCGCCGGGCGAATGGAGCAGGAAGGTCCCTGACCGGGTGAAGGCCCGCTGGCCGGCCGGGGTGGCCAGCAGGTCCCGCAGCTTCCGGGCATCGCCCGCTTCGATGCGGCCCGTGATGCGGATGGCCGAGCCGTCCACGGCAATGTCGGCGGCGAACGCTGGCGCGCACCAGGCCAGCAGCAGCGCCAGCTGGCAGCTCCAAGCCCCCATCGATCTTCTCAGTGCGCCCATCGTCTGCCCGTCATCCCGCTGTTCAGGAATGGATGAGCTTGCCAAAACCCGGGCGATTTGTCTGTGCCGTTCAGCGGCCGGCCCGCGTGCGGTAGATCACCACAACCCGGTCTCCACCCGGATCGCCACCTCGCAGTCGTCGAAGATCTCCAGCTTGGCGATCTTCACCCGCACGCCCAGCACCCCCGGCAGCTGCATCAGCCGGTGCGCCAGCTTGCCGATCAGGCTCTCCAGCAGGTTGACGTGCTCGGCGGTGCACTCCTCGATGATGATCCTGCGCACCTTGCGGTAGTCCAGCACGTGGTGGATGTCGTCGTCGCGCGGCAGCAGCGGCTGGGTGCCCAGGTTCAGCTCGGCATCCACCAGGATCGGCTGGGGGCCGGTCTTCTCATGGTCCAGGATGCCGAGGTTGGCGGCAAAGCGCAGCCCGGTCAGGGTGAGGGTCTGGGTGCCGGCTTTGGCCATGGCTACATCAGCGAGAAATCGCGGTCGAACTTCATCAGGTGCTGGCCGCCGTCCACCAGCAGCGTGGTGCCGGTGAGGGAGCGGTTCTCCAGCGCGAATTTCACCGTCGCCGCCACGTCCTCGGGCGTCGACGACCGGCCCAGCGGCGACAGCCTGTGCAGCTGCTCGAATTTTTCCTGGCTGAGCAGGTGGCTGGTGAGCGTCAGGCCCGGTGCGACGCCGACGACGCGCAGTTGCGGTGCCAGCGCCTGGGCCAGCATGGTGGTGGCGGCTTCCAGCGCCGCCTTCGACAGCGTGTAGCTGAAGAAATCGGGGTTCTGGTTCCAGAGCTTCTGGTCCAGCAGGTTGACCACCGCGCCTTCGCCGCCACGCTGCCGCACATGCTCGTGCAGCGCCTGGGCCAGCAGCACCGGCGCCCCTGCGTTGGTGTGCAGGTGCGCGGCCAGGGCCTGGTAGCTGAAGCTCGATGCGCTGTCGTGCTCGAACAGGGATGCGTTGTTCACCACCGCGTCGACGGCACCGAAACGTGCCACCACCGACGGTATCAGCGCGCGCGCCGCCGCCTCGTCCGCCAAGTCGGCCTGGAAAGCATCGAATTGGGCTGGAGACCACGCCGCACGGGCGCAGTCAGCTACGGTTTTGATAGCGTCTTCGGCCGACCCCCGGTAGTGCACCGCCACCTGCCAGCCGCCTGCCGCCAGCGCCAGCGCGATCTCCCGGCCCAGCCGCCTGGCGGCGCCGGTGACCAGCACGGTGCGAAGGCGGTCGGTCATTGGCCGGACAATCCTGGGGGTGAACACACAAGCAACGAGTTTAACGAGCGCCTTGTCCGCGCTGCTGGTCAAGGCCATCGCACGCGCCGGCGGCTGGCTGCCTTTCGACCGCTTCATGGCGCTGGCGCTGTACGCGCCCGGCCTGGGCTACTACGCCAACGACTCCCGCAAGTTCGGCGCGATGCCGGCCTCGGGCAGCGACTTCGTCACGGCCCCGGAGATGACGCCGTTGTTCGGCCGGGCCCTGGCGCGGCAGGTGGAGCAGGCCTTGTCGATGACGGGCACCAACGAGGTGTGGGAGTTCGGTGCCGGCTCCGGGGTGCTGGCGGCGCAATTGCTGCAGGCCCTGGGCGACCGGGTGAGCCGCTACACCATCGTCGACCTGTCGGGCAGCCTGCGGCGCCGGCAGCAGCAGGCGCTGGCGGGTTTCGGCGAGCGCGTGCAGTGGGTGGACGCATTGCCGGAGCAGCTGGCAGGCGTGGTCGTCGGCAACGAGGTGCTGGATGCGATGCCGGTGAAGCTGCTGGTGCGGGTGGGCGGCGTCTGGCATGAGCGTGGGGTCGGGCTTCGACAGGCTCAGCCCGAACCGGTAACCTTCGACCATCCCGAGCCTGTCGAAGGACCCGAGCCTGTCGAAGCGGGCCTCGCCTGGATCGACCGGCCCACGGACCTGCGCCCACCGGTGGACATCGAAGGCGCACACGACTACCTGACCGAGATCCACCCCCAGGCCGAGGCTTTCATCCGCACCTTGGCCGACCGGCTGGCCCAGGGCGCCGCGTTCTTCATCGACTACGGATTTCCCGAGGCCGAGTACTACCACCCGCAGCGCCACATGGGCACGGTGATGTGCCACCGGGGTCATCGGGCTGACACGCAGCCGCTGGTGGACCTCGGGCTCAAGGACATCACGGCGCACGTCAACTTCACGGGCATGGCGGTGGCGGCACAGGAGGCCGGCCTGGGTGTGCTCGGCTACACCACGCAAGGGCGCTTCCTGCTCAATTGCGGCTTGCTGGACCTGGCGGCCGAAGCCGGCCTGGCCCAACGCACGGCGGTCCAGAAGCTGGTTCACGAACATGAGATGGGCGAGTTGTTCAAGGTGATCGGCCTGGGCAAGGGCGCGCTCTGGGACGCCTTGGGGTTTTCCCAGGGCGACCGCATTTCGCGGCTCTGACCAGTCCTTTGGTATTCAGAACGGCCGATCTTCGACCTGCTGATGCCATGTTCGGCCCGAACATGGCCGAAGTTCAATCTTGTGTGGCTGAAGTTCACCTCCTAGCATCCGGTCACCGGCTGAACCACAGGCCGGACAGGAGACTGACCTCGTGCCGCGCTGGAACCAGCTGTCGACCGCTGAAATGGAAGTGCTGCAGACCGTGTTCTGGTCGGCCGCCAGTTCGCGCCATGGACTGGCCAACCGCCTCTCGTACTCCAGGAGCAAGGCCAACGGCCTGATCGCGGGACTGATCGAGCAGGGCCTGGTCGAAGAGGCGGGGCTGCAGGTCTCCTCCGGCGGGCGCCGGCCCGAAGCCTTGCAGCTGGCCGGCAGCCTGGGCGTGGTACTGGGCGCCGACCTGGGTGCCACCAGCCTGGATGTCGCCGTGATGCGGCCCGACCTCACCGTCATCGCACGCCATGCCGAAGACGCCGACGTGCGCTCCGGCCCCGGCGTGGTGCTGGCCCGCGTGCGCGAGCTGATGCGCAAGCTGCTGGCCGACAACGGCATCTCGCACCGGCAGGTGATCGGCATCGGCATCGGCGTGCCCGGCCCGGTCGATTTCGGCAGCGGCCAGCTGGTGAACCCGCCGCTGATGCCGGAGTGGGACAGCTTCTCCATCCGCGACTACCTGCGCGAAGCCTTCGACGCGCCGGTGTTCGTGGACAACGACGTCAACATCATGGCGTTGGGCGAGCTGTGGCGGCTGCAGCGCAGCCTGCAGAACTTCCTGGTGATCAAGGTCGGCACCGGCATCGGCTGCGGCATCGTCTGCCACGGCGAGGTCTACCGGGGCGCCAACGGCTCGGCCGGCGACGTGGGCCACATCTGCGTGGACCAGTCCGGGCCGCGCTGCCACTGCGGCAACGTCGGCTGCGTGGAAGCCATGGCGGCCGCGCCCGCCATCGCGCGCACGGGCCAGGAAGCGGCGGCCGCCGGCGAGAGCGCCGCCCTGGCCGAGGTGCTGCGGCACAACGGCCGCCTCACCGCGATCGACGTCGGCCAGGCCAGCCGCAACGGCGACGCCGCCGCCAACGCCATCATCCAGCGCGCCGGCAGCCTGATCGGGCAGATGCTGGCCTCGGTGGTCAACTTCTTCAATCCCTCGCACGTGTTCATCGGCGGCGGGGTGACCCAGATCGGCCCGTTGTTCCTGGCCTCGGTGCGCCAGAGCGTGTACCAGCGCTCGCTGGCCCTGTCGACGCGGCACCTGGAGATCCAGTACACGCCCCTGGGCGGGCAGGCCGGCGTGACGGGCACGGGCGTGCTGGCGATGCAGGAAGCGCTGCGCCTGCACGGGGGATCGACGTGAGCCCGCGCGTCGAGTTCCGCGACGTCACCAAGTCCTTCGGCCCGGTGCAGGTGCTGCATGGCGTCAGCTTTGCGCTCACGCCGGGCGCGATCACCGGCCTCTTGGGCGAGAACGGGGCCGGCAAGTCGACCCTGATGAAGATCCTGGCCGGCTACGAGCAGCCTACCGGCGGTGAGCTGCGGGTCGACGCGCGGCCCATGCGATTCGCGGGTTCGCGCGAGGCCGAGGCGCAAGGCATCGTGCTGATCCACCAGGAATTCAACCTGGCCGAGGACCTGACGGTGGCGCAGAACGTGTTCCTGGGCCACGAGCGCAGGCGCGGCTGGCTGCTGGACGATGCGGCGATGCGCGCCGAAACCCAGCGCGTGCTGCGCGAAGTCGGCCTGCAGGCCTCGCCCGACACCCGGGTGCGTGACCTGATCGTGGCCGAGAAGCAGCTGGTGGAGATCGCCCGCGCCCTGTCCCGGCAGGCGCGGGTGCTGGTGATGGACGAACCCACAGCCACGCTGACCCCCGGCGAGACCCAGCGCCTGTTCGCGCTGATGGCCCAGCTGAAGGCGGCCGGCACCACCATCGTCTACATCTCGCACAAGCTGGACGAGGTCGAGCGCATCACCGACGAGGTGGTGGTGATGCGCGATGGCCGCTTTGTCACGCAGCGCGCCACGCGGGGCCTTGGCCGCCATGACATGGCCAACCTGATGGTGGGCCGCGAATTGTCCGACCTGTTCCCGCCCAAGGAGCGCCCGCCGGCCGGCACCGCGCCCCTGTTGCGCGTGCAAGGCGCGAGCGTGCCCGGCTGGGCGCGGGACGCCAGCTTCGAGGTGCGGGCCGGCGAGATCCTCGGCTTCGCCGGCCTGGTCGGCGCCGGGCGCACGGAACTGTTCGAAGGCCTGATGGGGCTGCGCCCCTGCGACCTCGAAGCGATCGAGATCGCGGGGCAGACGCGCCAGCCGCGCAGCCCGCGCCAAGCCGCCAACGAAGGCATGACTTACCTCAGCGAGGACCGCAAGGGCAAGGGCCTGCATGTGAACCTCGGGTTGACGCAGAACCTGACCCTGATGGACCTGCGGCGCCACGCCACGCCCTGGTTGAAGCCGGCCTCCGAACGCGCCGCGCTGCAAGCAGCGGTGACCGGGTACGGCATCCGCACCGGCAACCTCGAGAGCAAGGCCTCGGCGCTGTCCGGCGGGAACCAGCAGAAGCTGGCCCTGGCCAAGGTGCTGCAGCCCGGCCCGCGCGTGGTGGTGCTGGACGAGCCGACGCGCGGCGTCGATGTGGGCGCCAAGCGCGACATCTATTTCCTGGTCCAGCGGCTGGCCTGTGAAGGCATGGCGGTGGTCGTGATCTCGTCCGAGCTGCCGGAGCTGATTGGGCTGTGCCACCGGGTCGCCGTCATGCGCGCCGGGCGCATCCAGGCCGTGCTGGATCAGGATCAATTGACGGAAGAGGAGCTGATCGGCCATGCCACCGGAACACGCTGAAGCAGCCCCCCGCAACAGCCCCGGCCGCGGCGCCGGTGCCTGGTGGGGCCGCCTGCATGGCGCCGGGCCGGTGATCGGCCTGGTCCTGCTGTGCATCGCGGGCACCGCCTTGAACGGCGAGTTCGCCACGCTGGATAACGCGCTGAACGTGCTGACCCGCACCGCCTTCATCGGCATCATCGCGGTGGGCATGTGCTTCGTGATCATCTCGGGCGGCATCGACCTGTCGGTGGGCTCGATGGCGGCCCTGATCGCCGGCTGCGTGATCCTGCTGATGAACAGCCTGGCCGCGAGCCTGACTTCACCGGTGATGGTGGTGGCGCTCGGCATGGCGCTGGCCCTGGTGCTGGGCGCGGCGTTCGGCCTGGCGCACGGCTTGCTGATCACCAAGGGCCGCATCGAGCCCTTCATCGTCACGCTCGGCACGCTGGGCATCTTCCGCGCCTACCTGACCTATTTCGCCAACGGCGGCGCCATCACGCTGGACAACGCGCTGGCCGACGTCTACAGCCCGGTGTACTACGCCAGCCTGCTGGGCATTCCGATTCCGGTCTGGGTGTTCCTGGTGGTGGCGCTGGCCGGCGGCTTCGTCCTCAACCGCACGGCGTTCGGGCGCTACGTGCAGGCGATCGGCTCCAACGAACAGGTGGCGCGCTATGCCGCCGTCGACGTGGACCGGGTCAAGATCCTCACCTACATGCTGCTGGGCCTGTGCGTGGGCATCGCCACGCTGCTGTACGTCCCGCGCCTGGGATCGGCCTCGCCGACCACCGGCCTGCTGTGGGAGCTCGAAGCGATCGCGGCCGTCATCGTGGGCGGCACCGCGCTCAAGGGCGGCGCGGGCAGCATCACCGGCACGGTGATCGGCGCCGTGCTGCTCTCGGTCATCAGCAACATCCTCAACCTCACCAGCATCATCAGCGTCTACCTGAACGCGGCGGTGCAGGGTTTCGTCATCATCGTCGTGGCTTTCCTGCAGCGGGGCCGGCGATGAAGCAGTTCTCTTCCCACCGCTGACTTTTTTTCAACAGGAGACAAGCATGAAGCACATCACCCGACGGCTCGCCCTTGCGGCCGCCACCCTGACCCTCGCCGCTGCGGCGGCGCCCGCCCTGGCGCAAGCCAAGAAGGAAGTGCTGGGCGTGTCCATGCCCGCCGCCACGCACAGCTTCATGGCCGGCGCCGTGTACTGGGCCAACGAGGCCAAGAAGGACCTGGAAAAGGCCAACCCCAACCTGCAGGTGATCGTCAAGACGGCGGCCAACGCCTCCGAGCAGGCCAACCAGCTGCAGGACCTGGTGACCGTGAACAAGATCACCTCGCTGGTCGTGTTCCCGTTCGAATCCGCGGCGCTGACCAAGCCGGTGGCGCAGGTCAAGGCCAAGGGCGTGTACGTCACCGTGGTCGACCGCGGCCTGACCGACACCAGCGCGCAGGACGCGTACGTGGCGGGCGACAACACCGCCTTCGGCAAGATCCCGGCCGAGTACATCGCCAAGGCCTTGAACGGCAAGGGCAACATCGTGGCGCTGCGCGGTATCCCGACCACCATCGACAACGAGCGCATGGACGCGTTCAACGCCGTGATGAAGAACCATCCCGGCATCAAGCTGCTGGATGCCAAGCACGGCAACTGGAATCGCGACGACGCCTTCAAGGTGATGCAGGACTTCCTGACCCGCTTCAAGGAAATCGACGCCGTCTGGGCCGCCGACGACGACATGGCCGTGGGCGTGCTCAAGGCGATCGAGCAGGCCAAGCGCAAGGACATCAAGCTGGTGTTCGGCGGCGCGGGTGCCAAGGGCGCGATCAAGACGCTGATGGACGGCAGTGACCCGCTGATCCAGGCCAACGTGTCCTACTCTCCCAAGTTCATGTACGACGCGATCAAGATGACGGGCGAGGCGCGTGTCAAGGGCCAGAAGCTGCCTGCCACCAATATCGTCCCGTCGGTGCTGATCACCAAGCAGAACGCCAAGGAGTTCTACTTCCCGAACTCGCCGTTCTAAGCCATCCGTCATTCCCGTGAAGGCGGGAATCCAGGTCGCCCCCCGCCTACGCGGGGGCAGACTCTGGATCCCCGCCTTCGCGGGGATGACAACGCGTAGGAGCCACCATGCCAAGACCCGTCACCCTTTTCACCGGCCAGTGGGCGGACCTGCCCCTGGCCGAGCTGGCGCCGCTGGCCAGGCGCATGGGCTATGACGGCCTGGAGCTGGCCTGCTGGGGCGACCACTTCAACGTGCAGGAGGCGCTGGCCTCCCCCCGTTATGTGCAGGACAAGTGGACGCTGCTGCAGGGCCACGGCCTGACCAGCCTTGCGATCGGCAACCACCTGGTCGGGCAGGCCGTGTGCGATCTGATCGACGAGCGCCACCAATCCATCCTGCCGCCCCACGTGTGGGGCGACGGCGATCCGGAAGGCGTGCGGCAACGAGCCGCCCGGGAGCTGGCCGACACGGCACGCGCGGCAAAACTGTTCGGCGTCAAGACGGTCACGGGCTTCACCGGCTCGTCGATCTGGCACGCCACCTATGCCTTCCCGCCGACCTCGCAGGCCTACTGGGACCAGGGCTTCGCCGACTTCGGCCGGCGCTTCGGGCCCATCCTCGATGCGTTCGAGCAGGCCGACGTGAACTTCGCGCTCGAGGTCCACCCGACCGAGATCGCGTTCGACATCGCCACCAGCCAGCGCGCCATCGAAGCCGTCGGCGGCCACCGGCGCTTCGGCTTCAACTTCGACCCCAGCCATCTGGCCTACCAGGGGGTGGACTACGTCAAGTTCATCCGCACCTTTCCCGATCGCATCTACAACGCCCACATGAAGGACGTCTGGTGGGGCAGGGGCGACGGCACCGTGGGTGTGTTCGGCGGCCACACCAGCTTCGGCGATGCGCGCCGCTACTGGGATTTCCGCAGCGTCGGCCGCGGGATGGTGGATTTCGAATCCATCATCGTGGCGCTCAACGACATCGGCTATGCCGGTCCGCTGTCGGTCGAGTGGGAAGACAGCCGCATGGACCGCGTCCACGGCGCCACGGAGAGCGCGGCGTTTTGCAAGCGGCTGGATTTCAAGCCGGCCGCGGGCGCCTTCGACGCGGTATTCGCACGGAACAACGACCAGGGACACCAGTGACATCACGCAAGCTGCGCTACGCCATGGTCGGCGGCGGGCAGGGCGCCTTCATCGGCGCGGTGCACCGCAAGGCGATGGCGCTGGACGGGCAGTTCGAGCTGGTCGCCGGCGCGCTCTCGTCCACGGCCGGCAAGGCCCGGGCTTCCGGCCGCGAACTGGGGCTGGCCGACGACCGCAACCACGGCCACTGGCATGAACTCCTGGCCGACGAGCTGCGCCGGCCGGCCGATGAGCGCATCGACTTCGTCTGCATCGTCACGCCCAACCACCTGCACCACCCGGTGGCGCTGGCGTTCGTGGAAGCCGGGTTCCACGTGGTCTGCGACAAGCCGCTGGTGCACACGAGCGCGCAGGCCGAGGAGCTGGTCGCGGCCGTGAAGCGCCGCAACGTGGTGTTCGGCGTCACCTACAACTACACCGGTTATCCGATGGTGCGGCAGGCGCGCGAGATGGTGCGCTCGGGCGAGCTCGGGACCCTGCGCAAGGTGGTGGTCGAGTACCACCAGGGCTGGCTCGCCAGCGCCGAGGAAACGCAAGGCAACAAGCAGGCCGTGTGGCGCGCCGATCCGGCGCAAGGCGGCCTGGGCGGCGCGATCGGCGACATCGGCTCGCATGCCGAGAACCTGGTCGCCACCATCACCGGCCTGGAGGTCGAGAGCGTCTGCGCCGACCTGGCGGCCCTGGTGCCCGGCCGCGTGCTCGACGACGACGCCGCCGTGCTCATGCGTTTTGCCGGCGGCGCCCGCGGTGTGCTCACGGCCTGCCAGGTGATGACCGGCGTGGAGAACGGGTTGCGCTTGCGGGTGTCCGGTACCCGGGGCACCCTCGAGTGGCGCCAGGAGGAGCCCAACACGCTGCTGCACAGCCCGCGTGACGGCCCGCCGCGGCTGCTGACCCGAGGCGCGCCATGGCTGTGCGAATCGGCCCGCCGCGCCGGCCGCCTGCCGCCCGGGCATCCCGAAGGCTTCATCGAAGCGTTTGCGAACGTGTACCTCGGCGTCGCTGCCGCGATCCGGGCCCATGCCGCCGGTCAGCCTGCGGACCCGCTCGAAGCCGACTACCCAGGCATTGGCGCCGGCGCGCGCGGCGTGCGATTCATCGAAGCCGTGGTGGGTTCCTGCGGCAGCGAGCGCAAGTGGACGCCGCTGCGCTGAACCGCGCGGGGTTGCCAGCCCCTAAACTGGCAGCATGATTCGCTGGTTCATCGTCATCTTCCTGGCCCTGATGCTCATCAGCTGGTTCACCCCGCTGCTGCAGCGCCTGGGCTTCGGCAAGCTGCCCGGCGACTTCCGCTTCAAGCTGTTCGGCCGCGAGTGGTTCATTCCGCTCACCACCACCATCCTCCTCAGCCTGCTGGCCGGGGGCATCGCGAAGTTGATCTGATGAGAGCCTGCGTCGACATCGGCGGCACCAAGGTTGCCGTCAGCCTCAACCGCGGCGGCGACACGGAGCTGCTGGCACGCCGCAGCGAGCCGACGGCGAAGACGGGCAACAACGATGCGCTCGCCTTGCAGATCCTGCGGCTGGTCGACGAGTCGTGTGCCGAGCTGGGCGTGGATCCGCAGTCGGTCCAGGCCGCCGGCGTTTCCTCCTGCGGGCCGTTCGTCCTGAAGGCTGGGCAGGTGGAACTGGCCGCGCCCAACATCTGCGGCGGCATCGCCGGCAAGGCGCGTGGGCTGCCCAACGAATGGCACACCGCGCTGCTCGAAGCGCCGCTGGCGCAGCGCTTCCAGGCCGTACGCGTGGAGAACGACTGCGTCGCCGCGCTCGAAGCCGAGCGGCGCTGGGGCGCGCTGCAAGGCATGGCGAGCTGCGCCTACGTCACCTGGAGCACCGGCATCGGCATGGGCCTGTGCGTCGACGGCAAGATCCTGCGTGGCAAGAACGGCAACGCCGGCCACGGCGGCCATATGTTCGTCTCCGACAACGACGACGCGCTGTGCGGCTGCGGCAACATCGGCGATGTCGAAGCGCTGGTCGCCGGCAATGCGGTCGCCCGCCGCTTCGGCGCCGACGCCGCCACGCTGCTGCAGCGCGCGCAGGCCGGCGATGCCGACTGCGCGGCCAAGGTGGACGAGCTGTGCCGCGTGCTGGGCCGCGCCTTGTACAACATCACGGTGCTGCTGGACCTGCAGCGCATCAGCCTGGGCGGCAGCGTGTTCTGGCACAACCGCGAGTACCTGCTGCCGCGGTTGCAGTCGCAACTTACGGGGAAGCTGGCGGCCCTCACCGACGGCTGCGAGTTGGTGGGGGCCGGGCTGGAAAACAAGGTGGGGGATTACGCGGCGCTGGCGCTGGTGGCCTGAGACCTCGCGGCAAAGCCGTGTCCGGGCAGGCCGCGGCGCATCCACGAGGCGGCCGGTGCACTGCACCGGCTGGCCTGCGCACGGCCCGATGGCATGGCCCGCCGCAGAACTCACTGCGTTCGCAAGCTCACTGCGTTCAAACAACCGCGGCGAGCATGATCACGAAGCGCGCCAAGGCGCGCGGCCAAGCCATCGGGCCTGCGCAGGCGCCTCGCGAAACGATGCGCCGCGGCCTGCCCGGACACGGCTTTGCAGGGAAGTTGTTGGTCCGCCGAGCGCTAACCACGCCACTGCGCGGCAGGCGGTGCCCGGCGGGGGCGATTTGTGGGGCGGCTGGCAGGCTCGGCCGACGGGTGCCGGAATGCGAGTGCGCAACGAGGCCGAGACTGTCAGCGACGTCGGCGCGAGAGCGCCGGCCGCTCCACCATGAGCCCCTGCCGGGCGCCGCCTGCCGCGCCGCGCGAGGACGGGAGTTCAGACTGGAGCGGGGCCAAGGGCTGTAGCCACGGCCTCGATTCGCGCTGCGTGGATGATTTCACCGACCTTTGGGCCTACAGCCCCGTTCGCCTGGGCCTGTGCTGCTATGGAAGCTGTAGCAACCGATTGCGCGGCGGCCAACGCTGAAAGCAGCCGCGCCCGTTGCGGATAGGGGCGCTCCTCGAGACCCAGGCGCCCGCGGGCATCGCATTCACAGGCCAGCAGCACGTCCGCGAAACGCTGCGGCTTGCGCAGCGCGTCGCAGCGCTCCAGCAGGCGCACCAGCGCCGCCGCGCTGAATTCGCTGCTGCGATGGATGTTGCCGTGCTCGCGCGCGACCACGTCCGCGAGCTCACGGCACTCGGTGGGCACGCGCAGGCGCTGCGCCACCTTTTTGAGCAGCCGGGCGCTGCGTTCCTCGTGGCCGATGTGCTTGGGCAACACCGAAGCCGGCGTGGTGCCCTTGCCGAGATCGTGCGTCAGGCAGGCGAAGCGCACCGGCAGCGGGGCGGCCAGCCGTGCGCTCATGTCCAGCACCATCATCAGGTGCACGCCGGTGTCCACTTCCGGGTGGTACTCGGCACGCTGCGGCACGCCCCAGAGGCGGTCCACCTCGGGCAACAACCTGGCCAGCGCGCCGCAGTCGCGAAGGACTTCGAACATCCTCGAAGGCCGCGCCTCCATCAGCCCGCGCGAGAGCTCCTGCCAGACGCGCTCGGGCACCAGGGCATCGACTTCGCCCGACTCCACCATCTCGCGCATCAGCGCCTGGGTTTGCGCCGCCACGCTGAAGTCGGGCCAGCGCGCCGCGAAGCGCGCCAGCCGCAGGATGCGCACCGGGTCTTCGCGGAAGGCGTCGGTCACGTGCCGCAGCACCCGCTGCTGCAGGTCGGCCCTGCCGTTGAACGGGTCGATGACCTTGCCGTCGCCGTCCTGCGCCATGGCGTTGATGGTGAGGTCGCGCCGCGCCAGGTCCTGCTCGAGCGAGACGCCCGGCTCGGCATGGAAGGTGAAGCCGTGGTAGCCACGCGCCGTCTTGCGCTCGGTGCGCGCCAGCGCGTATTCCTCTTTCGTCTCGGGATGCAGGAACACCGGGAAGTCTCGGCCCACGGGCAGGAAGCCGGACAGGATCATCGATTCGGGCGAGGCGCCGACCACGACCCAGTCGCGGTCGTTCACGGGCAGCCCCAGCAGGGCATCGCGCACCGCACCGCCGACCATGTACATCTGCATGGGGCGCAGTGTAAGTGGGCGGCTACCCGTTCAGCTGCTGCCAGACCTGGCGGGCGCGCTCCTCGGTGCCCGCGGGGGCGGGCGGCAGTGGCAGGCGGCACTCGCCGACGGGCTGGCCCAGCGTGCGCAGCATGGCCTTGATCGACATGGAGAACACCGATTCCTCGCTGTTGATGAACTGGAACGACGGCAGCAGCCGGGCGTTGATCGCCCGTGCCACGCCGACATCGCCGCGATCGAAGGCGGCGATCATCTGCTGGAACTGCGGACCGGTCCAGTGCGTGCTCGTGCCCACCACGCCCACGGCGCCCGCCGCCAGCAGCGGCAGCGTGTAGGGGTCGTCACCGGAGTACAGGTCGAAGTGCTCGCCCGCCAGCGCGACCAGGGCCGCTGCGGCCGGCGGGTCGCCGGTGGCGTCCTTGAAGGCCACGATATTGGGCACCTCGTGGAACAGGCGCAGCAGCACGTCCTGCGCGACCCGGCGCCCGGTTCGCAGCGGCACGTCGTAGACCATCACCGGCAGTTCCGTCGCCGCGGCGACCGCCCGGAAATGCGCTTCCATGCCGGCCTGCGGCGGGCGGCAGTAGTAGGGCGCGACGGCCATCACGCCTGCGGCGCCCAGGCCTCGGGCCTGCCGGGTGAGTTCGATGCTGTGGGCCGTGTCGTTGCTGCCCATGCCGGCGACCACCGGCACGGTGACCGCTTCGCTCACCGCGCGCACCAGGTCGCACCGTTCGGCATCCGTGAGCGTCCCGGCCTCGCCCGTGGTCGCCGCGACCACCAGGCCGTCGTTGCCGCGCGCCACCAGCCAGCGCGCCAGGCGCTGCGCGGCGTCCAGGTCGAGGCGGCCGTTCGCATCGAACGGCGTGACCATCGCGCTCATCACCGCGCCGAAATAGCGAGCCCCCACGCTGGGCTGCGCTTGGCTGCCCCCCGAGCGGGCACTCGCGTCTTGGGGCGGCCCGGCGACGCTGGACCGCGGCTTCATCGGCTAGTGCGGTAGGGCTCATCCACCACCACGAAATCGTGCTCTTTCAACGCGTCCTCCACCCAGGCCACCACGCCCGGCAAGGCGCAGATCCGGCGGATGTAGTCGGTGATGTGGCCCGGCACCGGCAGCCCGTAGTTCTTGATCCGCATGCAGACCGGCGCGAAGTAGGCGTCGGCGTTGGTGAAGTGGCCGAACAGCATCGGACCCTTGTGCTGCTCCAGCAGTTCGGTCCACATCGCCACGATGCGCTGCACGTCGGCGCGCACGGCGGGCTGGTCGCGCCAGACCAGCGCCCCGATGTCCGCGAGCGAGGCCTCGATGTTCATGGGGCAATGGCTGCGCAGCGAGGAGAAGCCCGAGTGCATCTCGGCGCACACGCTGCGCGCCCGTGCGCGGGCCCGCACGTCCTGGGGCCAGAGATGCTTGTCCGGGAACTTCTCGGCCAGGTACTCGGCGATCGCCAGCGTGTCCCACACCACCAAGCCGTCGTCCTCCAGCGCCGGCACCCGCCCCGCCGGATTGACCTTGAGGATGGACTGCTTGAACTGCGAATCGGCCGCCATCGTGCCGAACGGGATCATGACCTCCTGGAACGGGATGCCCGACTGCTTGAGCGAAACCCAGGGCCGCATGGACCAGGAGGAGTAGTTCTTGTTGCCGATGAAGAGCTTGAGCATCGCGGGTTCCCAGATGAAGTGGGGCGATGCTAGCGGCCCGGCCGGCGGCGATTGATGCAAAAAAGCCGCTCGATTGATGCGCTAGCGCCGGCGGTCCAGCTGCTCCGGGGTCGCCACGGGCTGCCGCTTGCGCCTGGCCATCCGCTGGATCGGTCCCTCCAGGGCCAGGATACCGAGCCCGAGCAAGGTGCTGAGGACCGCCGTGGCCTCACGGCCCAGCCCCGCGCCCATGCCGATGGCCGCGGTCATCCACAGGCTCGCCGCCGTGGTCAGGCCGTGCACCTGTTCCTCGTCCCGGGCCTTGAGGATGGAGCCGGCGCACAGGAAGCCTACGCCCGCCAGCAGCCCCTGGATCACGCGGCTGAGATCTTCCATCTCGATGCCGGCCTGCATGGGGATGAGCACGAACAGGGCCGAGCCCAGCGCCACCAGCATGTGCGTGCGCAGCCCCGCGGGCTTGCCGGCAAGTTCACGTTCCAGGCCCACGAGGGCGCCCAGGAAGGCCGCCAGGAGCATGCGCACCACCACGCGCGTGAACTGCTCGAGGTCGGCGATGTCGGAGAACTCGGCGGCGACGGTGTCGCTGATCCGGGCCCAGGCGCTCATGGGCTCAGGGAATTTCCCGGTTCGGTTCAGCCTGGCCCGGGTCCCGGGGTCCGACGGTTCCCAGGCGTGCTTTCAACGACTGCGGCTGGCCGCTCAGGATGGCGGCGTAGGTGGTGGTGTTGGCCAGCACCTTCTTGACGTAGTCGCGCGTTTCGTTGAACGGCACGTTCTCGGCCCAGGCGGCGGCTTCCAGCACCGGGCCGTTGCGCCAGTTGCGCGGACGGCCCGGCCCAGCGTTGTAGGCGGCGGCCGCCAGCGGCATGGATCCGGCGAAGTCGTCCAGCACCAGCTTGAGATAGCCGGTGCCGATGGCGATATTGGTCTCGCGGTCGTTCAGCTGCTCGATGGTGAAGCTGTTCAGCCCGATGCGGCGCGCCGTCCAGCGCGCCGTGGCCGGCATCACCTGCATCAGGCCCGAGGCGCCGACGTGCGAGCGCGCGTCCATGATGAAGCGGCTCTCCTGGCGGATCAGGCCGTACACGTAGGCCGGGTCCAGGTTGATCTCGCGGCTGCGGCGCACCACCGACTCGCGAAACGGCAGCGGGAAGCGCTGCTCGAAGTCGAACTCCTGCCGGGTGCGCTCGCTGGTGTTGATGCAGCGGTCCCAGACCTCGCGGTCGCAGGCCAGCTGCGCGGCGGCCAGCAGCTCCCGGTCGGGCATGCCGCCGGGCCGCGCCAGGTTGGTGCCGTAGTTCCATTCGCGCACCCCGTCCGAACGCAGGCCCATGCCGATCGCGTACAGGCCGCGGGCCAGGGTCGGATTGGCTCGGGCTGCCTCGCGTTCCTCGGCGCTGAGCGGGGCCGGACGCGCCGGCAGCGTGACCTTCTGGCCGAGTTCCTCCAGCGCCAGCTGCTCGTAGAAGCCCCGCACCGAGGCGATGGACTCGAACAGCCGCTGGGCCTCGGCGCGGCGATCGTCGCCCCCCAGGCCGGCGAGGGCGCGCGCGCGCCAGTACACCCAGGACGCATCCCTGCGCGTGTCCTCGCTCATCGCCGAGGTGGCGCTCAGGATCGCATTCCACTGCGGGATGCGGCCGGCGCGCAGCGCCGCGCGGACCTTCCAGGCCAGCATGTCGTCCGAGAGGTCGCTGTCGCGGCTGACCTTGCCGTAATGGTCCATGGCTTCCGAGCCCAGGCGTTGCGCCGCCTGCTTGCCCAGCACGCCCCAGACCCAGTTGCGCTCCTCGGGCGTCAGTTGCGGCCCCCACTTGTTCTCCAGCTGGCTGGCGGCGCTGTCGGCATCGCCGGTGGCCAGCTTGACCAGGGCCAGCACGATCAGTTCCTTGCGCAGGCGGGAGGCCGCCGTGACCCGGCTGGTGAGAAAGCGCGCCGGGCTGGCATGGAGCTCGTTCAACAGCGCCACGGCTTCGGGAGCCACGATCTCGACCGCGGCGGCCGCGGCGCGCGGCCGGTTGTTCTCGACCGCCAGCCGCGCCTTGCGCCACACGTCCGCTTGCGACAGGCGCGCCCGCCCGCCCGGGGCGTCGCTGGCCAGCCGGCTGGCCGCCAGCGTGCAGCCGTCGTCGGCCTCGCGCAAGCCGAGCCACAGGCGCCTGACCTCGTCGGCCAGGGCGGGCGGCGCATTGGATCCTTCGCGCAGGTGCTGCACCAGCAGGGCGTAGCAGCGCACCTGCGGGTCGTCGTTCATGCGGAACTTCGGGTATTCGTCGGCGAACGCCGTGAAGTCGCGCCGCTGTCCGAGCAGCAGCAGCCAGTCGTTGCGCAGCCGGTCCTCCTGGTAGCTGCCCGCGTAGCGCGAGAAGAAATCCTGCACCTCCTGGGGCGTGGCCGTGTCCAGCCGCGCGCGCAGCTCCCAGTAGGCAGCCCAGGGCTCCAGCGTGTGGCCGCGCGCCTGCGGCAGCAGCTGGGCCAGGCGGGCCCGGTTGCCTTGCCGGAAGGCCTGGCTCATCTCCAGGATCAGATCGTCTCCCCGGCCCTGCGCCTGCGCCGTGCCGGCAAGCGTGGCAACGATCAATGTCAGAATCGTTCGCAACTTCATCGGGGGATTATGGACAAGTCGGAAGAGAAAAGGGCATTGCGGCAGGAGCTGGTGCAGCGGCGGCTGAACCTTCCCGACCGGGTGCAGCGTGCCGACCTGTTGCAGCGTGTGATGCGCATCTGGCTGGTGGGCCGCACCGACACGGTGATCGGCGCCTACTGGCCGATCAAGGGTGAGTTCGACCCGCTGCCCGCGCTGCACCGCTGGAAGGAAGATGGCGAGCTGCTGGACGAGCCTCAGCTGCGCCGCATCGGGCTGCCCGTGGTGGACAAGCTGCACAAGACGCTGAAGTTCCACGCCTGGTTCCCCGGCTGCCCGATGGAGGAAGACGCGTACGGCATTCCCAAGCCCAAGGACACCGAAGTGATAGCACCCACGCTGCTGTTCGTGCCCTGCGTGGGCTACGCGCCGGGCGGCTACCGCCTGGGGTACGGCGGCGGCTTCTACGACCGGACGCTGGCCATGCTGCAGCCCAAGCCCTACACCGTGGGCCTGGGGTTCACCTGCGGCTTCCTGCCCGACCTCGAGCCCGAGCCGCACGACGTGCCGCTCGATGCCATCCTGAACGACAACGGGGTGGTCTGGCCTGTCGGCTGAGGCCGCGCCGCCTTGGCAAAATTTGCCAAACCATGTTAATGTGCCCTCATGGGCACGATGAACATTTCACTGCCGGACAGCCTCAAGTCGTTTGTGGATCAGCAGGTGCAGGAGAACGGCTACGGCACTTCCAGCGAGTACGTGCGCGAGTTGATCCGCAAGGACAAGGACCGCGCGCAGCTGCGCGCGCTGTTGCTCGAAGGATTGGAATGCCCGGTGGCCGGCCAAGCAGATGCCGGCTATTTCGATTCGCTGCGGCGCCGGTTTGCCAAGCGGGCCTCACGCAGGGCATGAAACCGCTGTTGCGTTCGGCCCGGGCGGACGCGGATGTTGAAGAGGCGGTGGATTACCTGCTGGCCGAGGCGCCCGATGCCGTCGCTGGCTTCATTGACGACCTTGAGCAGGCCTTCGCTCACATCGGCCGCCACCCCGCCACAGGCTCGCCGCGGTATGGGCATGAACTCGACCTGCCGGGCGTGCGCCATTGGCCTTGCAAGCGGCACCCGTATCTCGTGTTCTATCTCGAACAGCACGACCGCATCCTGGTCGTCCGGGTGCTGGACGGAAGGCGTGACATCCCCCAATGGCTTCAGCAAGAGGGCTAAGCCGTCGCCGGCCCGGCAGCTGCTTCAGTCCAGCCAAGTGCGCGTTCTGCACGCGGGCACCAGCACCGGTCAGCGGGCATGGCGGCTGGTCGAGTTCAATCGATGTGATCCACCGTGTCCGGATCGGGCACTTCCCCGATGGTCTGGCGCGTCGCCTTGCTCTGGAGCGTCAGCCAGTCGCAGAACGCCTTGATCTCCGGGCGCTGTGCGCTGCGGGGCCCCACGATCAGCCAATAGGCCATCGGTGAATCGAGCCGCAGCCGCGGCAGGGGCTCGATCAGGTCGCCATTGGCCAGCGCTTCGGCCACCATGGGCAGCCGCGCCAGCACCGCGCCCTGGCCGGTGAGGGCGGCCTGCACCATCTGGTAGGCATAGTTGAAGTACAGCCAGCGCTTGGGTTGCAGCTTGGGGCAGTCGTGCTCGTCGAAAAAGCGCCGCCAGGTGAGCCACTCCAGGTGCGTGCGGTGCCCGTCGCCGGCTTCGATCAGCGTGAACTGGGCCAGGTCGGCCGGGGTCTTCAGCGGCGCCCCGCTCTTGAGCAGCCAGGGGCTGGCCACGGGCGTGAGCTGCTCGCCGAACAGGCGGATGGCGCGCGGCGGCATGGTGGCCGTGGGGCCGTAGCGTATCGCCAGGTCGACGTCGGCCAGTTCCAGATCCACGGTGTTGTCCGAGGCGTCGATACGGATGTCGATCTCGGGGTTGTCACGCTGGAACTGCTCCAGCCGCGGGATCAGCCACATCGACGCGAACGACGCGAAGGTGGTGAGCGAAACGCTCTTGCGGCCCGCGTTCTGGCGGATCTGGCGCACGGCGGCGTCCACGCGCGGCAGGGCCTGCGACACCGCCAGCAGCAGTTGCGACCCCGCGCCCGTGAGTTCGACCGCCCGCGTGTGGCGCAGGAACAGGCTCACGCCCACTTCTTCCTCCAGCGCCTGGATCTGGCGGCTCACCGCCGACTGGGTCAGCGCCATCTCCTCGGAGGCGGCGCGGAAGTTCAGGTGCCGGGCCACGGCTTCGAAGGCGCGCAGGTGCCCGGCCGAGATCGGGCGGCTGCGCAGGTGGGTCTGGGAGTGCTGCATGGTCAGGCCGTGTCAGGAACGTCGCGGGGATTGATGCGAATCCGGAATCAATAGCCTAGCCGCAATTCATTGGACTGCCAAGCCGCCGGCCGTGATCATTCAATGCCCAAACGCCCTTCCCGGAGAACGCCATGACCTCGCAAACGCTGACGCAACTGCAACAATCCGCCGCCCCCACCCTGCCCGGCACCTGGAAGCTGGGCGCGGGCCGCGCGATCACGCTGCGCCCGCGCGAGGACGGCCGCCTGCGCATCGCGCACGGCCGGCTCTGGGCCACCTTCGACGGGCCTCACTCGGGCGCGCTCAACGAGCTTGGGGATGTGGTGGTGGGCGCGGGCGAGTACCTGAACATCCGCGCGGGCGAGCGGGTCGTGGCGGAAGCCTGGGACGGCGCAGCCCCGGTCTACTTCACCTGGGATCCGCAGCCGGCGGCGCAGGCGCAGGCCGCCAGCCTGGCCGGCGTCGTTCAGCCCCTGGCCGACTTGCGCCTGGCGCTGGTGCTGGGCGCGGGTGCCGCCGCGCGGCTGGCGGCAGGCCTGGTGCGGCTGGCCCTCGGGCCCCTGGGTGCCCGGGCCTTCAACGCGCAGGCCAATGCCTGCCGCGCCCACGGCGCCATGAGCTGAGGCGACTCCAGCGCTTCCTCGGGTGCGCTGTAGTAGCCCATGCTGCGCTCCACGCCCTTGGCCGCATAGGTGAAGCGGCGTGAGCCGGCTGCCTGCAAGCCAGGCGCGGTCTCCTCGTCGGCCTTGAGCCACAGGGTGGGACCCTGGCCCAGGTCGGCCACGATGGCGAAGGTCAGGCCGTCGCAGCTGATGCCCCAGCCCCCGAACATGCGCTTGGCCGTGCAAGGGCCGGCGCTGGCGAGCAGCTCGCGGCAGTAGTCGGCGAAACCGGTGTCGATGGAAGCCATGCGCAAGGGTAGCAGCGGCCCGCGATAATTCCAGCGCGATGGCCCGCCCCAAATCCCAGCAACACGACCTCCGGCGCGACGAGATCCTCGACATCGCGGCCCAGTGCTTCGCGCAGCAAAGCTACGCGGCGGCCAGCATGAACGACATCGCGGCCGCGGGCGGCACCTCCAAGGCGCGCCTGTACCACTACTACGAGAGCAAGGAGGCGATCCTGTACGACCTCCTGGACCGCTACACCCAGCGGCTTTTGGCCATCATCGGCCAGGCCGAGGCCACGGCGCAGCGCCGCAAGCTGGACGACCGCGCCGCGCTGCACGAGTTGATCCGCAGCTTCTTGCAGGAGTACGAGAGTTCGGCCACGCGCCACGCGGCGCTGCTGCACGACACCAAGTTCCTCGGCGAGCCGCAGCGAGAGCTGATTCTCGACCGGCAGCGCGACGTGGTCTCCGCCGTCACGCGTTTCCTGCGCCGGGCCTATCCCGAACGCCTGAACGAGACCAACCAGACCGCCGTGACCATGATGCTGTTCGGCATGATCAACTGGACTTTCACCTGGCTGCGCCCGGGCGGCCCCATGAGCTACACGGCCTTCGCAGGCGAGGTGATCCACCTGCTGGACCGGGGGATGGGGTGAACACCATCGTCGTCATGGGCGTGGCGGGATGCGGCAAGTCGGCCGTCGGCGAGCGGCTGGCGCAGGCCCTGGGGCTGCCGCTGATCGAGGGCGACGCCTTCCATCCGCCGGGCAACATCACCAAGATGCGGCATGGCGTGGCGCTGACCGACGACGACCGCGCGGGCTGGCTGCAGCGCCTGGGCGAGCAGCTGGCGCAGCAGGCCGGCGGCGCGGTGCTCACCTGCTCGGCGCTCAAGCGCGCCTACCGCGACCGGCTGCGGCAGGCCGCGCCGCAAGCGCGTTTCCTCTACCTCGCGCTCAGCCCGCAGCAGGCGCTGGAGCGGGTCTCTTCGCGCAAGGACCACTTCTACCCGCCCAGCCTGGTGGCCAGCCAGTTCGAGGCGCTGCAGGACCCCACCGGCGAACCGGGCGTGGTGGCCGTCGACGCGACGCTGCCGTTGGACCAGGTGGTGTCCGCGGCGGTCGGCCAATTCAACAATCCGTAATCGATTACGTTTAGGTAAAATCCGCCCGCGGCCAGGCCGCCCACCAAGGAGTCCCCCGTGTCCAAAGCATTCGCCAGCCAGGCCGACCTGGCCGACAAGAAGATCACGTTCGAGCAGCTGTCCGCCCATTGCTGGGCTTACACGGCCGAAGGCGACCCGAACTCCGGGGTCATCATCGGCGAGAAGTTCATCATGGTCAGCGACGCGACGGCCACGCCCGCCATGGCGCAGGACCTGATCGCGCGCATCCGCACCGTCAGCAACAAGCCGATCAAGTACGTGCTGCTGACCCACTACCACGCGGTCCGCGTGCTTGGAGCCAGCGCCTACACGGCGGAAGGCGCTACTGAAATCATAGCGAGCCAAGGAACGCTGGAGCTGATCATCGAGCGCGGCAAGGAAGACATGCAGTCCGAGATGGACCGCTTCCCGCGCCTGTTCCGCAACGCCGAGACCGTGCCGGGACTGACCTGGCCCACCATGGTGATCGGCGGCGGCGATCCCACCCGGGGCGAGGTGCCCGGCAAGCTGACTGTCGACCTGGGCGGCGTGAAGGTACAGATCTGGCATCCGGGGCCCGGCCACACCCGGGGCGACACCATCGCCTGGGTGGAAGACGAGAAGGTGCTGTTCTCCGGTGACCTGGTGGAGTACGAAGCGGGCGTCTACACCGGTGACGCCCACCTCCAGGAGTGGCCGGCCACGCTGGAAGCGCTGCGAGCGCTGCGCGCCGAAGCCATCGTGCCCGGCCGCGGCGAGGCGATGAAGGGACTGGCCGAGGTGAACAAGGCCCTGGACTACACCAAGCGCTGGGTCGAGACCCTGTTCGCAGCGGCCAAGGAAGCCGCCGCCGCCGACATGGACCTGAAGGCCGCCATGGCGCACACCCGCAAGTCCATGGACCCGGTGTTCGGCCACGTGTTCATCTACGAACACTGCCTGCCGTTCGACGTGAGCCGGGCCTACGACGAAGCCCGCGGCATCAAGAACCCGCGCATCTGGACCGCCGAGCGCGACAAGGAGATGTGGGCCGCCCTCCAGGCGTAGCCAACGGGGATCAGCCTGTAGGCCTTTGGCTACAGGCCGGCCGGGCGCTCACCGACAAGACGGCTGGGGTGCGGCTCCTAAGCTGGGTGCTTTCCGTCCAGCGCCAGGAGAACCGCATGCCCACCCGCCGTCCCACCCCCCGCATCCTGCAGCAGCAGCCCCGCGGCGACAGCGCCGCCCAGCAACAGCAGCAGTCCGGCTCGAACGAGTTCCAGCCGCAGGCCGGCGGCGGTGGCGGCAAGCCGCAGCAGATGGGCGAGGGCAGCTACGAGGGCACGCGCGAGTACGGCAGGCGGACCCAGGAGTACCTGGACAAGGCCGACGTGGAGCAGGATGCCGAGGCCGCCAAGCCCCGCTCCGAGCAGGAAGCGCGCGAGATCGAGCAGGCCGAAAAGGAAGCCCGGTCGCACGCCAAGAAGTAGCGCCTAGCCGATGCGGCGCGAGGCCGCCAGCGCGGCGAGGGCCGCTGCGCTGAGCAATACCCCAGGCCCTGCGCCACCCACCACTTGGTGTCCTGTCCCCTTAGTTCGCCCGCGCCCGTCGCGCCACAAACCCGCAGGCGTGGCGCCAGCCGGTTCGGGGTGATGGCCAAACAGTGGGACACCACACCGGCGGCTGATCAGTGCGCGTGGCGCATGGGGGGCAGCACCGGCGCCGCCATCGAGAACGCCAGCACGATCAGCGAGGTGGCGCTCGCGAGCCGCCACACCACCCCCATCCGGGAGGGCGCCGGCGCGCTCATCGGGGCGAAGACAGCTCGCCCACGTCGCGCTGGTAGGCCCGCAACCGGCGGACGGCGTTCTCCCGCTGTGCGGCGGTGGTGCTGTTGTGGACCCCGGCCACCGTGCCGCAGAAGTTCTGCACGGCCGCTTCCTGGTAGGCGCGGTAGGCCGCATCGGGTGACTTCAGGGTGCGCTCGAACAGCGCCCGCATCAGGCCGCGCGCCTCGTCCAGTGGAACGCCTGGCGCCGTCACCTTGCGCAAGGTCTGCAAGGTGTCTTGCTGGCGCCGCTGCCGTTCGGCCAGCACGCGCTGCGCGTCGAAGGGCGAGCGTTCCACCTGCTGGCGCAAGGCGGCGCGCTGCGCGTCGCCCAGGTTGCCGTACACCATCTCGAAGCGCTCCAGCAGCTGTTTGACGCGTTTGTCCGCCACCTCGGCGGGCGCCAGGCGCAGCCAGTCGCGCCGGTATTCCGTGTTGTTCTTCGCGTACTTGCGTTCCAGGTGCTGCAGCTGTGCCGGGCCCAGGCCCAGCGCCAGCGTCACCACCGCCGGCTCCGCGCGCTCGGCCGCTGCCTGGACGCGCTCACGCAGTTCGGGCTCGAAGGCGCAGACCTGCGCCGGCACCAGGTCCGCGGCCATGAGCCGCTCCATGCGCTGCAGCAGTTCGCCGTAGCGGGGCAGCTCGGCCCCACGGTGCCACGCGTGCAGCCGCCCCAGGTCTTCCCGCACGCGCTGGTCCTGGGCGTCCTCGAAGTCGAAATAGCCATCGAGCCACCAGTACGCGACTTCGGGCAGGTTGTTGTAGCCCAGCTTGATCGCGCTGCAGGCCGACAGCGCCAGTGCCAACGCCAGCAGGCCGATAATCCGCGCGAGAGGCGAGCGAGTGGTGGTCGACAAGACAAGGATTCCCATGGCAGCAGTGGATGTGGTCATCATGGCCGCCGGCAAGGGCACACGCATGAAGAGCCGCTTGCCCAAAGTGTTGCACCGTTTGGCCGGGCGTGCGCTGGTCGAACATGTGATCGGTTGCGCCGCGGGGCTTTCCGCCCGCAGCGTGGTGCTGGTCACCGGGCACGGGGCCGCCGAGGTGGAGGCCGCGGTCGCGCGTTCGGCGGGCGAGTCCGGCCGCCCGGTCCCGGCCTTCGTCCGCCAGGAGCCGCAGCTGGGGACCGGCCACGCCGTGCAGCAGGCCCTGCCGCTGCTGCCCGATGAGGGCATTGCGCTCATCCTCAATGGCGACGTGCCGCTGGTCCAGCCCTCGACGCTGCAGCCGCTGGTGGCGGCGGCGGCAGGCGGCCGCCTGGCGCTGCTGAGCGTGCGCATGCCCGACCCCACCGGCTACGGCCGCATCCTGCGCCGCGGTGAACAGGTGCAGGCCATCGTCGAGCACAAGGACGCGACCGAGGCGCAGCGCGCCATCGACGAGGTCTACACCGGCTTCATGGCCGTGCCCAACCGCCTGCTCAAAGGCTGGCTCGCGCGCGTGACGAACGACAACGCCCAGGGCGAGTACTACCTGACCGACATCGTGAAGCTGGCGGTGCAGGACGGGGCCGAGGTCATGGCGCTGGAATGCGGCGACAAGGTGCAGGTCGACGGCGTCAACAGCCCGGTGCAGCTGGCCGAACTCGAGCGCGCCTGGCAGTTGCGCCAGGCCCGCGCCCTGATGGAGAACGGCGTGCGGCTGGCCGACCCGGCCCGCATCGACGTGCGCGGCACGCTGGAATGCGGCAGCGACGTGGAGATCGACGTCAACTGCGTGTTCGAGGGCCGGGTGGTGCTGGGCGAAGGCGTGCGCATCGGGCCGAACTGTGTCATCGCCGACGCGCAGATCAGCGCCGGCGCCGAGATTCACGCGTTCACGCATATCGAAGGCCAGAAGGCGGGCGTGCAGGTGGGCGACGGCGCGCGCGTCGGCCCGTTCGCGCGGCTGCGCCCGGGGGCGCAGCTCGGGCCCGAGGTCCACATCGGCAACTTCGTGGAGGTGAAGAACTCCTCGCTGGCGCGCGGCGCCAAGGCCAACCACCTGGCCTACCTGGGGGACGCCACCGTCGGCGAGCGCGTGAACTACGGCGCCGGCTCGATCACCGCCAACTACGACGGCGCGAACAAGCACCGCACCGTGATCGGCGACGACGTCCATGTGGGCAGCAACTGCGTGCTGGTGGCGCCCGTCACCCTCGGCGCCGGCAGCACGGTGGGCGGCGGCTCCACCATCACCAAGGACACCCCGGCGGGCGCGCTGGCGGTGGCGCGCGGCAAGCAGGTCAGCATCCCCGGCTGGCAGCGCCCGAACAAGGCGCCGAAGTAGTTCGCTCCTGATTTGATAGCTGGTCACGTCCGCGGGAAGCGGGCCAGGGGCACTCTTGGATTGAATTTGGCGCGCTTGACGGCAAAGAAGGCTTTCACGTTGCGCACGTTGGCGTCGCTGGTGAACAGCCGCTGCGCCGTGGCCAGGTAGTCCGGCATGTCGCTCGCGTACACCGTGAGGACGAAGTCCGGGCCCGGCGACACCCGCCAGCACTGGTGGACGGCCGCGTCCTGCACGGCACGGGCTTCGAACGCATCCATAGCCTGCGCATCCTGCCGGTCCAGCGTGATCTCCACGACGGCTTCCAGGCCGTGTCCCAGCAGCCTGGCGATGCGGTCGCGGTCAAGGATGGCCACCTGGCGCTCCACCAGTCCCGCGTCCCGCAGCCGCTTGAGGCGGCGCAGGCAGGTCGGCGGCGAGACATGGACGCGCTGCGCCAGATCCTGGTTGGTGAGCGATGCGTCCGTTTGAAGAAGGTCGAGCAAGGCCCAATCGATGGCGTCGACTGACAGATGTTCCGAGGAATCGTTCATGGAGAAACTATATTTCACCAGCCAGAGCTGAAGAAATAATATTCCCTGAAGGCTCAAAAGTAGACAGTTAATTGCTCGTCACTGCTTCTACAGTGCGTGCTCCTGAAGGAGCACCTCATGTGTGGAATCGTCGGCGCCGTCTCGACGCGCAACATCGTCCCGATCCTGGTCCAGGGTCTGCAGCGGCTGGAATACCGGGGCTACGACTCCTGCGGGGTCGCCGTCCACCACGACGGGCTGAAGCGGGCGCGCAGCACGTCGCGGGTGGCCGAGTTGCTGGCGCAGGTCGAGCGCGAACGCCTGGAAGGCACCTCGGGCATCGCCCACACCCGCTGGGCCACCCACGGGGCGCCCGCCGTGCACAACGCGCATCCGCACTTCAGCCACGGCAAGGGCGCGGGTGCCGCCGTGCGGCCGGGGCGGGTGGCCGTGGTGCACAACGGCATCATCGAGAACTACGAGGAACTGCGCGCTTCGCTGCAGGCCAGGGGCTACGAATTCGCCAGCCAGACCGATACCGAGGTCATCTGCCACCTGGTCGACAGCCTCTACGAAGGCGACTTGTTCGATGCCGTGAAGATGGCGGTGGCCCACCTGCAGGGTGCCTATGCGATCGCGGTGTTCTGCAAGGACGAACCGCTGCGGGTTGTGGGCGCGCGCGCCGGCTCGCCCCTGGTGCTGGGCGTCGGCCAGCAAGGCGAACACTTCCTGGCCAGCGACGCGATGGCGCTGGCCGGAGTCACCGACCAGATCGTGTACCTGGAGGAGGGCGACATCGCCGACCTTCAACTGGGCAAATACTGGATCGAGGACAAGGCCCGCCGGCAGGTGAGCCGGCCGGTGCGAACCGTGCAGGCCCATACCGGCGCGGCCGAGCTCGGTCCTTACCGGCACTACATGCAAAAGGAGATCTTCGAGCAGCCTCGCGCCATCGCCGACACGCTCGAAGGCGTGCAGGCCGTCGTGCCCGAGCTGTTCGGCGACGGCGCCTACGGCGTCTTCAAGCAGGTCGACTCGGTGCTGATCCTGGCCTGCGGCACCAGCTACTACAGCGGTTGCACGGCCAAGTACTGGCTGGAGGGGATCGCGAAGATTCCCACGCAGGTGGAGATCGCGAGCGAGTACCGCTACCGCGAGTCGGTGCCCGATCCGCGCACGCTGGTGGTGACCATCAGCCAGTCGGGCGAGACCGCCGACACGCTGGCGGCCCTGCGGCACGCACGCAGCCTGGGGATGGAGCACACGCTGACGGTGTGCAATGTCGCCACGTCCGCCATGGTGCGCGAATGCAAGCTGGCGTACGTCACCCGGGCCGGCGTGGAGATCGGCGTGGCGTCCACCAAGGCGTTCACCACCCAGCTGGCCGGACTGTTCCTGCTGACCCTGGCGCTGGCTCAGGTCAAGGGCCGCATCACCGAAGCGCAGGAAGCCGAGCACCTGAGGGCCATGCGCCACCTGCCGGTCTCGCTGGCTGCGGTGCTGGCGCTGGAGCCGCAGGTCATCAGCTGGGCCCAGGACTTCGCCGGCAAGGAGAACGCGCTATTCCTGGGCCGGGGCCTGCACTACCCGATCGCGCTGGAAGGCGCACTCAAGCTCAAGGAGATCACCTACATCCACGCCGAGGCTTATGCCGCCGGCGAGCTCAAACACGGCCCGCTGGCACTGGTCACCAGCGAAATGCCGGTGGTCACGGTGGCGCCCAACGATGCCTTGCTCGAGAAGCTCAAGAGCAACATGCAGGAGGTGCGCGCGCGTGGGGGCGTGCTCTACGTGCTGGCCGACGGCGACACCCGCATCGAGAGCGAGGAAGGCATCCACGTGATCCGCATGCCCGAGCATTACGGCGCGCTCAGCCCCTTGCTGCATGTGGTGCCCCTGCAGCTGCTGGCCTACCACACCGCGTGCGCACGCGGCACCGATGTGGACAAGCCGCGCAATCTGGCGAAGAGCGTGACGGTCGAGTGAAACTCGTTGCGCAGCAACGATGGAGGACAGCCAAGGGGGGCGAGCACACGGCGTGGCCGCTGATGTCAGCTGATGGTTCTGGCGCGCGCCAGCACACGCGATGTAATCTTCTCCCAGAGAGACTGCGGATAGCCGGCCGGTAGACGCCTGGACAGCCGCTCAACTGCCGCAGGAAAGCCCGCGGCCAGGGCAAGCATCTGCTCGGGAAGATCCGCAATACCCGTTTGCTTGGCGGCGAACATCCAGTCGTCCACGCCAATGTCATCGAGCTTGCGCAGGGTCTTTCGCGCCTTGAGCGGGATCGCCAGCTTCATGACCTTCTGCTTCATCTGATTGGGCGCATCGCCCGTGATGGGCCAAAGCGAGATGACGTCGTACAGCGGCGTCATTGCATACACGCCACCTGACTTCAGGAAGATCGAGAAATTCTTTGCGTGTGCATCGGTGTTGCCGAGGATCCAGAAGCACATTTGTGCGAGCAGGAAGGTCGCGACGTCTTTCGAAGCTTCCGCACTGGCCCCCAGGACCTGCATGACCGACTGCATCGTCGGCCCGCTCGTGCGGCCTTTCCCATCGGTGTGTTCGTATTTCTGCGTGGGCGGCAGCCCCAGTGCCTGGCAAAGGTCCTCCTGGGGCAGTCTGATGATCCAGTCCCTTCCGCCGCGCGTCTTGGCCCACTCCCTGTCGAACCTCTCAACGGCAAGAACGGTCTTGGAGCCAAAGGTGATGATTTCCGAGTTCGCGGTCGGCAGCCCCAGCTCCTGCAGCAAGTTCAGACACAGCCACTCGTTCTGAACCGAGTGGGTCATGTCGGCTTGCTGGTTGGCGACCAGGCCCAATGGCAGCTTCATGATGTGAGTGGTGGGGGTAGCCCCGCGCGGGCTGCACCATTGGTCGCCGACCTTGAGCAGCGCTGTTTTCTCCTGCGCTCCTGCGATGGAGATGCGCCAACTGTCCTCGTCCAGATCGCCGGCATCGGTGAGCTGGGGCATGGTGGCCAGGATCAGGCGCCGCTCTACTTGCCTTTCGTCGAGCGCCTCGTATTCCACCCGATCGAAGCCTACGGGCGGGAGCTCCGCAGGCAGCAGTTGAATGGCACCTACGCAATCGCGGCCGATCGCAGTGAGCAAGTCGACCGCGTCGATACTGGCGGCTTTGAACCTGCCCCGCACCCGCTCCCGGATCCTGTCGTCGTCCGGCAGCAGATTTTCAAAGTAGCTGCTGACTTTGTCGCCCTTGATCGTCCGGTCCGCGGTGAAAGGCAGAGACAGGGACAAGGGCCGAGCGCGAGGCGATTCGGTCCATGCCTGTTCGTACTCGAGGGTATGCACTCCCCTTGTTACCGTCCAGGTGGCGACTCGCTCGCCATTCATCCATACCGACAGCGCACTCACCACGACCCCTTGTTCTTGGGCAGCTTCAGGGTGAAGCTGGTGAGCTTGTCGGGCGCGGTCCGGCGGGAAGAGGGGGCCCTGGTCGAACTGCTGCGCGTCACCCGCTCGGTCCTGCGCGCTGGATCGGGCGGTTGCCTGGCAGTTTCCGCCCTGGGGGGCCGGGCGCGTATCAGCATGTCTGCGCCCAAGGCGTTCAGCAGCCGCAGGAGTTGATCGAGGGTCAAGGAGCCTGGGCGCGCTTCCATCATGGCGACCCGCGCCTGGCTCAAACCCAACAGCTGCCCGAGCTCCGCTTGCGTCAAGCCTCGCAGCTTGCGAAGGGATTTCAGATGATCGACCAGTTGGGTACCCAGGAGCACCCGGAAGTCATGCGTCGGATTATTGCTCATACGTTATATGCCGAGAATATAACGCATGTATTTTTTCTGGCAAGTGCTCCCGCGACGTGCAAAACAACCTATGGGTTATGAATGTAGATAACAACATATGCGTTATATTCAGGCATAGCCTCTCAGGCCTGAGCCGGCGCAGGGCCCATATCAAATGCCAGCTGATTTGTTACCGACTGATGGCCGGCGCGCCTGCCGCGACGAATGCAAGGGGTGGGCACATTGACAAAGCACAAGCCGGGTGAAATATTGCCAGCACCATGAACGCCCAGCCCGAAGCCCACCTCGCTCCCAGCCAGGCTGAAGCCGCGCGCTATGCCCTGCTGCGCCGGCTGGCGCCCTCCATGCGGCACCACCTGGTGGTCAACCTGCAGCCCATCGGCATGATCTACGAAGTGCTGGACCGGCGCCTGCGCGCGCCCGAGCCCAACATCGCCCAGGTGCAGGACAGCGCGCACAAGATCAACGGGTTCGCGCGCGCGGCGCTCAACTCCTGCCTGGACGTGGTGACCTGGCTGGCACCCGAAGAGGGGGCGGCCGTTGACACGCAAGAGGGTGTGCGCGAGTGCATAGCCCTGCTGGCCACCAGCCTCAGCTTTCGCGGCTATGCCTTGCGAAACGAAGTCGGCACCGTCCCCGGCAAGCTGAAGCGGTCCGCCATCCGCAACGTGCTCACCGCGACCTTGATCCACGCCACGGACGAACTGCCGCCGCCGGCGGAATTGGTGCTCACGGCGCAGCCCGGGGCGGCTGGCGCGGAGATCGGCCTGGCGCTGCGGACCAGCCTCGGGGAGCAGGGTTTCGCCGCCGAGCCGACCTACCGCCTGATCGACTGGAGCGACGTGCAGGCGCTGGCCGATTCCGAAGGCGTGCGCCTGGAACGCCAGCCGGGCGAGCGCATCAGCCTTGTCATTCCCTGGGCTTCGCCCGCGCACTGAGCGCCCGGCTCAGACGGTGAGCTTGTTCAACGCGGCCAGCATTTCCGCGGGAATCTCCCGCGCCAGGTAACCCACGGGCCCCCGGCGCTGCGCCAGCTGCTCACCCGCCTGCGCATGCAGCACGACCCCCCAGGCACAAGCCTGCGCCAGGTCGGCCCCGCGGGCGGCCAGGCCGCCGATGGCCCCGGCCAGGGTGTCGCCCGAGCCGGAGGTCGCCAGCCCGCAGTTGCCGCCCTCGTGCTGCCACCACTGGCCGTTGGGCGCTGCGATGACCGTGCGAGGCCCTTTGAGGGCGACCACGGCGTTCCACTGGCGGGCCGCCGCGAGTGCCGCCGCGGCAGGATCTTCCAGAACCGCTTCCTTGCTGGCGCCGGTCAGGTGCGCCATCTCGCCGGCGTGCGGCGTCAGCAGCACCGGCTGCTCGAAGCGTTCCATATCGCCGACAACGTCCATCGCGAGCGCATCCAGCACCACCGGCCGGCCGCGCAGCCACGGCAGCACGGCGCGAACGAAGTCGCGCGTGGCAGCATCGTCCATCAGGCCGGGGCCGATCACGGCCGCATCAGCGCGCTGCAGCACCGATTCCAGCAGCCCGGCGCCGCAGGAGTCGAAACCGCCCGCGGCTGTCTCCGGCAAGGCAATGACCCGGGCTTCCGGCATGGCAAAGGCCATCTGCTGCGCCACGGAAGCGCCGGTGGCGATCGCCAGCTTGCCCGCGCCCACCCGCAGCGCGGCGGTCGCGGCCAGCACGGCGGCCCCGGGGATTTCGCGGCTTCCCGCGATCAGCACGACCCGGCCGCGCATCTCCTTGTCCGCCGCCTCGTCCAGCGGCGGCAAGGGCCAGCCGCGCAGGCTGGCCGCGTCGAGGGTGCGGGCGTCGCTGCTTCCCATGGTCAGGGCTTGGCGGCCACCGCCGCGTCCGGTTCCACCGTGACCGGGGCGCCGGCGTCGCGCAGCGGCGCGATGAAGTTCACCAGGTCCACCACCATCCCGTCGCTGAGCGGATCGTGTTCGTACGAGGTGACGCCGCAGTTCGGGACGTCGGCGCGGCGGTCCATCTCCAGGACCTTCTCCTCGTCCAGGCACTCGAGCAGGTAGCGCATGCAATTGACGGTGACCTGGTGGGCCACCACCAGCACGCGTTGCCCGCTGTGCTCGCGCGCCACCATCTCCCACAGGCTGCGCAAGCGCAAGATGACGTCGCACCAGCTTTCGCCGCCGGGCGGCCGGAAATAGAACTTGCCGACGTGGCCGCGCTGGGCGCTGAGTTCGGGGTACTTGTCGCGGATGCCGTGCACCGTCAGCCGGTCCAGGATGCCGAACTCCTTTTCGCGCAGGCGCTCGTCCACGCGCACGCGAACCGACTTCGCCTCCAGGCCCGCCGCGTCCATCAGCAGCCGGGCGGTCTCGCGGGCCCGCACGTACGGCGAGCACACCACCACTTCCGGCCTGCGGGCGGGCGGCAGGTCGCCGAACCAGTGGCCCAGCGCGCGGGATTGCTCTTGCCCCAGGGCCGACAGGGGCACGTCGATGTCGCGGTGGGCGATGTCGATGGTGTGCAGGCCGGCCGCTTCGGCCGCGTCGCGCGCCACGTTGCCGGCGCTTTGGCCGTGGCGGACGACCCATAAGGTGCGGGGCCAGAGCTGGGCCATGTGCGCGCCTACCGCTTGAAGCCCAGCAGCTTCATCGGGCCGGCCAGGGCGGCGCGGCCGGCCTCGTAGCCCTCCCAGGGCCGGTTGCCCTGGTCCAGCCTGTCGTGCACCGTGGAGACGGTCCAATGCGCGCCGCCGGTCAGGCCCGGCAACTCCTCCCAGCGCACCGGCACCGAAATGCCGAGGCCGGACCGCGAGCGGGCCGACCAGGCCGAGACCGTGGTGGCGCCGTAGCCGTTGCGCAGGTAGTCGATGAAGATCTTTCCCACCCGGTTCTTGGGCCCGCTCTTGGCCACGAAGCGCTGGGGAATGGTGTGCGCCAGGTGCTGCACGATGGCCTGCGAGAAGTCCTTGACCGTGTCCCAGTCGAGCTGCTTCTTCAGCGGCACCACCACGTGCAGGCCCTTGCCGCCGCTGGTCTTGAGCCAGGCGGGCAGGCCGAGTTCGGCCAGGAAGGCCTGCACCAGCAGCGCGGCTTCCTTCACCTGGAGCCAGTCCACGCCTTCGCCGGGGTCCAGGTCGAAGGTCATGCGGTCCGGTTTGCCGATCGCCTGCTTGACGCCGTTCCAGGTGTGGAACTCGATCACGTTCATCTGCGCCGCCGAGAGCAGCCCCTCGGCGCGGACCACTTCCAGCATCGGCGGGTGGCCCGGGAAGAACGACGGGTCCAGCTGCTCGATGCCGGCCATCTGGTACCGCTCGGCGTGCTTCTGGAAGAACAACTCCCCGCCGATGCCCGAAGGGGCGCGCACCAGCGAGATGGGCCGGTTCTTCACGTGCTCCATCATCAGCGGCGCCACCAGCGCGTAGTAGCGCACCAGGTCGATCTTGGTGGTGCCGCTGGCCGCGTCGACCACCCGCTCCGGATGGCTCACGCGCAGCGAAGGCGGCAGCCGCGGCACGGCTGCGGGCCTGGTGCGCGCCTGCGGCCTGGCCGCCGGCGCGGGCTGGGCCTTTTCGCGCGTGATGGCGGTGGCCGGCTTGTCGCTGCGCAGCCCGTGGAACACGGAATGGCGGATGCGGCCGTCGCGCGTCCACTCGCCGAAGGAGACTTCGGCCATCAGCTGCGGCAGCACCCAATGCGCCGTTCTGGGGAGGGCGGCATTGCGTGCGAACGGGCTCGCCGGCGCCGGGATCGCGTCGAGCCGCTCCCGCATCTCGCGCAGGGTTTTCTCGTTGAAGCCGGTGCCCACGTTGCCGGCGTACTGCAGGCGGCCCTGGTCGTCGTGCACGCCCAGCAGCAGCGAGCCGATGCCGGTGCGCGAACCCTTGGGGTCGGTGTAGCCGCCGATCACGAACTCCTGGCGCTGGCTGCATTTGAGCTTGAGCCAGTCGCCGGAGCGGCGGGTCACGTAGGCCGAGTCGCGCCGCTTGGCGATCACGCCTTCCAGGCCCAGCTTGCACGCCGATGCCACTACGTCCTGCGGCGTCGCCTCGAACACCTCGGAGTAACGCACCTTCTCGTGCGGCTTGCGCTGCACGATGCGCCGCAGCACCTCGCGCCGCTGAACCAGCGGCACCTGGCGAAGGTCTTGCCCGGCGCAGTAGGGCAGGTCGAACAGGTAGTACACGATGTCGGCCGTGCGGCTGCTGTCGAAGGCGCTTTGCAGCGCCTGGAAGTCGGCCGGCGCGTGCTCGCCGGGCATGATGATCTCGCCGTCGTACCACCCGTCGGGCAACTCCATGCCCTGCAGCGCCTGCTGCAGCTGCGGCAGCCGGTGGGTCCAGTCGTTGCTGTTGCGGGTGATCAGCCGTACCTGACCCGCTTCGGCGCGCGCCAGCATGCGGTAGCCGTCGAACTTGATCTCGTAGACCCAGTTCTCGGCGTCCGCCGGCGGCTCGTCGGCCAGCGTGGCCAGCTGGGGCTGCAATTGCTCGGGCAAGGGCGCGGGCCTGGCGCCGGCAGGAGGCCCGCTCGCGGCAGCTTCGGGGGAGGCGGCGGCCAGCGCGGCTGCGGGCGGTGCCTTCGTCTTGGTGGCGGGCCGGTCGGGAAGGTCCTTGACGCTGTCGGGAAGCTCGTCGACGACGCTGAATTCCGCGGCCGGCTTGGCGAACGCGTCGCGCTCCTTGATCAGCAGCCAGGGATCTTCACGACCGTTGCCCCGGCCCTTCATCCGCACCAGCGTCCAGTGCCCATGCAGCTTGTGGCCGCGCAACTCGAACTTGAGCTTGCCTTCGCGCAAGCCCTTGCGCGGGTCTTCCAGGGGAATCCAGGTCCCCTTGTCCCAGATGATCACCTTGCCGGCGCCGTAGTTGCCCGGCGGGATGGTGCCTTCGAACTTGTTGTAGGCGATGGGATGGTCCTCGGTGGGCATCGCCATGCGCTTGTCGGCCGGATCGAAGCTGGGGCCCTTGGGAACGGCCCAGCTCTTCATCGTGCCTTCCAGCTCCAGCCGGAAATCGTAGTGCAGCCGCGTGGCCCAGTGCTTCTGGATCACGAACGACCGCGCCTCCTCGTTCGGCACCCCGCCGTCGGCGGGCTCCGGCGTGGCGTCGAATCTGCGCTTGTCGCGGTAGGTCTTCAGCGCGCTGGAACGGTCATCACTCATGCAAGTGCAAGGCGCGGGCTGGTCCCGCGCCTTGTTCCCTAGGCTGCGTCTCGCAGCCGCTTGACTTCATCGTGGTTCTTCTGCACGCCCTGGTACTGCTTCTCAACCATCTGCTTGATGTGGTCGGGCAGCGGCTGCTTCAGGGCCTTGCGGTAGCGCGCCAGCGCGTTGTCTTCGCCGCGTTCGGCTTCGTTCAGCACCGCCTTGTCGTCGTAGCTGGTGAGCGCGGTCTTCACGCTCACCCAGCCGCGGTGGACGGCGCCCAAGGTGCTGCCGCCGTCCTCGGCCGAGCCGCCCAGCTGGCGGATCTGCTCGTTCAGCTGCTGGGCGCCGGTGCGGCAGTCGTCGGCACGCTGCAGGAACATGGACTTCAGGTCCTGGCGCTGGGCCTGCTCGGCGCAGGCGCGGAAGCCGTACTCGCCGTCCTTGCAGCATTCCACCAGGTCCTGCAGCGCATCGATCACGTCCTTGGTGTCGCCGCTGTTGTTGCCCGAGCTCTGCGCCGCACCGACGAGGCCGGCCGCGCCGGTGGCGGTGTCGCCGCCCGCTGCGCCCATGCCGCCCATCGCCCCCATGCCGCTGCTTGCGCCCGCGGCCCGTGCCATGTCGGTGCCGGCGGTGTTGTAGGAGCTGTCCATGTTGACGTCGCCACGCATGCCGTCGCTCGCGCCCATCAGGGCCGGGTTGTCGCTGCCGATGCCGGCTGCGTTGCCCATGCCGCCGCCGCCCATGGCGCCGGCACCCATACCCATACCCATGCCCGTGCCGGACACCGCGCCACCCATCCCCGCTTCGCCGCCGCTGCGCATCCTGTCCACGCGGTCCCATGCCGCGCGGCTGGCGGGCTGGGCCTGCTGCCAGCTCAGGCCGGAGCCGGCCCTCGCGCTGTCCCAGTCGGAGGCCAGCCTCGGTTCGGCCGTTTCCCAGTCGCCTTCGTACTGGGTGCGTGCGTTCAGCCCATGCTGGTAGGCCGGGCCGTAGTCATCGAAGCTGCGGCCTTGCTCGTAGTAGGGCTCCTTGGTGTAGTTCTCGCGCCAGTGCGCTTCCTCGGCGGTGGGGTTGACCGCCTCGGCGGCGGCCTTGCCGGCCAGGCCGCCGACCACCGCGCCCACCACACCGCCCACGGCCATGCCGATGGGCCCGCCGATCGCGCCCACGGCCGCGCCCGCCACGGCGCCGCCGGTGGCACCGACTCCGGTGCCCACGGGATGCGCGCCCGGTTCATCGGTGATGGGATCGCGGTTCAAGTCCCTGTCTTCTGCAGCAGCCATGTTCATGCTCCTTTTGCGTGTCGTAGGTGGGTGGGGTGCAGGGCATCCGCCATGCGGCTGCCTCTCACATTGCATCTTCTGGCGGGTGAAAACCTGGCCCGTCAGTAAATCGAAGGAACAGCTGTAGGAGAAGATGCCAAGGCCTGGCGCACACCCGATGACTGCGGCGTCCTACACCCTCGCCCGCGACGGCCGCGCAACCTGCGGGCATGCGAAAGAACATTCTTGCGCCGCTGGCGGCGGCGGTCCTTGCGGCATTGGTCGCCGGCCCGGCGCTCGCCGATGCCGGGGAGCTTCGCGCCCGCCACGGCGAGCTGCGCGAACAGCTCAGGCACAACGGCTACCAGCGCCCGCTGCACATCGAGTCCGCGGAAGGCGCCGACACGCTCAAGGGCGACGTGCACGCGGTGCTGGACCATCCCTTTACCACCGTGAGCGAGGCGCTGAAGAGCCCGGCGAACTGGTGCGGCATCCTGATCCTGCCGTTCAACACGAAGTACTGCCACGCGGTGCAGGGCGGCGCAGGTCCCGCGCTGCTGGTTCGCATCGGCCGCAAATACGACCAGCCCGTCGAGCAGGCCTACCGCATCGACTTCGCGTTCCGCAACCTGGCCGCGAAACCAGACTACTTTGAGAGCCAGCTCACGGCGCCCAGCGGCCCGGTCGGCACCCGCGACTACCGCATCGTCGTGTCGGCGGTGCCGCTGGAAGGCGGCAAGACCTTCATGCACCTGAGCTATTCGTATGGCTACGGCACCATGGGCCGGATGGCCATGCAGGCCTACCTGGCCACAGCCGGCGCCGACAAGGTCGGGTTTTCGATGGCCGGGCGCGATGCGAACGGCCAGCCGCAGCTCACCGGCGGCATGCGCGGCGCGGTGGAACGCAATGCGATGCGCTACTACCTGGCCATCGACGCCTACCTGGACTCGCTGTCGGTGCCCCGGCCGCAACAGGTGGAGCAGAGGATCCAGACCTGGTTTTCGGCCACCGAACGTTACCCGCGCCAGCTGCGCGAGATGGACCGGCCGACCTACGTGAGCATGAAGCGCCACGAATACGAACGGCAACAGGTCGTTCTGCAGTAAGGTCTCGCAGCCCGGCCCAAGCCGGCTCCTACAGCGGGCTTCATCGCCGTCCCACATACGGCCGGGAATGCCGGCTTCGATGATCCGGGCCACGCGGACGGGCCGCAGCACCTGGAGGATTCATGGACCATTCCCCCCCGAACCCGGGGCCGGAGCCCGGCCGCCTGCTGGGCCTGCGTGAGGCCGTCATGCTGATCGTCGGTGTCGTGATCGGCGCCGGCATCTTCAAGGCGCCTTCGATGGTGGCTGGCATGTCCGGCAGCACGGCCTGGATGTTCGCGGCCTGGCTGCTCGGGGGTGTGATCTCGCTGATCGGGGCGCTCTGCTACGCCGAGCTGGCCACCGCTTATCCGCACGCCGGGGGTGACTACCACTTCCTCAAGCGCGCTTACGGGCGTTCAGTCTCGTTCCTGTTCGGCTGGGCGCGGTTTTCCGTGATCACCACCGGTTCGATCGCGCTGCTGGCGTTCGTGTTCGGGGACTACATGCAGCAGGCGCTGCCGCTGGACCTGGGCGGGGGCATCAGCGGCCCGGCCGTGTACGCGCTGGCCGCGATCGTGGTGCTGTGGTGGGTGAATTCACGCGGCGTGAAGGCCGGGTGCTCGGCGCAGAGCTGGCTGACGGGCGTCGAAGTGGGCGGCCTGTTGCTGATCGTCGTGGCGGCCCTCTGGCTGGCCGCAGGCTCGGTCGCGCCGCAAGCCCCGGCGGCCGCCGGGGCCGCGGCGGGCCCGGGGCCCAGCGCTGCTTCGTTCGGCCTGGCCATGGTCTTCGTGCTGCTGACCTACGGCGGCTGGAACGAAGCCGGCTACATCAGCGCCGAGCTGAAGGACGAGCGGCGCAACATGGTGCGGGCGCTGGTGTACTCCATCCTGATCATCACGGCGCTGTACCTGCTGGTGACCTGGGCCTACTGGCGCGGGCTGGGCCTGGACGGCATGGCCAAGTCCGAGGCGCTGGCCGCCGACCTCATGGGCCGGGCGTTCGGGCCGGTGGGCGAGAAGGTGATCTCGGTGCTGGTGGCCATTGCCGCCGTGACCTCGATCAACGCCACCATGATCGTGGGCGCCCGCACCAACTACGCCGTAGGGCGTGACTGGCCCGCGCTGCAGAAGCTGGCGCTGTGGGACGCGGACCGCGGCACGCCGGCCAATGCCATGCTGCTGCAGAACGTGGCGGCCCTGGCGCTGGTGCTGCTGGGCGCCTGGACCGGCAGCGGCTTCCGCTCGATGGTCGAATTCACCGCCCCGGTGTTCTGGCTGTTCTTCCTGCTCACCGGCCTGGCGCTTTTCGTGCTGCGGGTGCGCGAGCCGCAGGTCGAGCGGCCTTTCAAGGTGCCGCTGTACCCGGTGCTGCCGGCGCTGTTCTGCGCCACCTGCGCCTACATGCTGTGGTCGAGCCTGTCGTATGTCTACAGCCAGTCCCTGGGCGGCCTCAATGCCGCCTGGATCGGCGTGGCGGTGCTCGCTGCCGGCGGCGTGATCCTGTGGCTGGTGGGCATGGTGCCGCACCGGGGCCGGCTGGCGGCAGGCCAGCACATTCGCTGAAAGGAGTCCTTCCCCATGAAAGCTGCTCTGACCCGCCGCCCTGCGCTCGGCGCACTGCTGGGCCTTCTGCTAGGTCCCCGCCTGGCTTCGGCCCAGGCCGCCACGCAAGCGCCGCCCAAGCTGGACGTGCCTTATGTGCCCACGCCGCAGCCGGTGGTGGACAAGATGCTGGAGATGGGCAAGGTCGGCCGCAACGACCGCCTGTTCGACCTGGGCTGTGGTGACGGCCGGATCGTCGTCACCGCGGCCAAGCTCGGCGCGCGCGGCGTAGGGATCGACATCAACCCGGAGCGGATCAAGGAGGCGAAGGAGAACGCCCAGAGCGCCGGCGTCGCCGACCGGGTCGAGTTCAAGGTGGGCGACCTGTTCGAGTCGGACTTCTCGCAGGCGACCGTGGTGACGCTGTACCTGCTGCCGGCCATCAACCAGAAGCTGCGGCCGCAGCTGTGGCGCCAGCTGAAGGTCGGCACCCGCGTGGTGTCGCACGACTTCGACATGGGCGAGGAATGGCCGCCCGAGCGCACGGAGCGGGTGGGGAACAAAACCATCTATGCCTGGACGATCAAGCCGGAGCACAAGAAGGCGGGTTGAAGGTCAAAAGTGCCTGCAGCCCGCACGGCACGGGCGCGGGGTGCTTCCAAATCGGTAGCGGACAGCAGGCGGCGGCCTCAAGGCCGCCTTTCCTGCTGGGCCTCGCTCTACTTCAGCCCTGCAGCAGCCCGCAGCGTAGCTGCTTTGTCCGTGCGCTCCCACGTGAACTCCGGCTCCTCGCGGCCGAAGTGGCCGTAGGCGGCGGTCTTCTGGTAGATGGGGCGCAGCAGGTCCAGCATCTGGATGATGCCCTTGGGCCGCAGGTCGAAATGCTCGTTGATCAGCGCGGCGATCTTTTCGTCGGGGACCACGCCCGTGCCTTCGGTGTAGACAGTCACGTTCATCGGCCTGGCCACGCCGATGGCGTACGCCACCTGGATCTGGCACTGGCGCGCCAGGCCGGCGGCCACGATGTTCTTGGCGACGTAGCGCGCGGCATAGGCGGCCGAGCGGTCGACCTTGGACGGGTCCTTGCCCGAGAACGCGCCGCCGCCGTGCGGGCAGGCGCCGCCGTAGGTGTCGACGATGATCTTGCGGCCGGTGAGGCCGCAGTCGCCCTGCGGGCCGCCGATGACGAAGCGCCCGGTGGGGTTGATCAGGTACCTCGTTTCCTTCAGCCATTCCTTCGGGAGCACCGGCTTGATGATCTCCTCGATGATGGCTTCGTTGAACGAGGCCTTCATCCTGGTGTGCGTTTCGCTTTGGCTGGGGTCATGCTGCGTGGACAGCACGACGGTGTCGATGCTGTGCGGCTTGCCGTTGACGTAGCGCATGGTCACCTGGCTCTTGGCATCCGGGCGCAGGAAGGGCAGGCGGCCGTCCTTGCGCAGCTGGGCCTGGCGCTCCACCAGGCGGTGGGCGTAATAGATCGGCGCGGGCATCAGCTCGGGCGTCTCGTCGCAGGCGTAGCCGAACATCAGGCCCTGGTCGCCGGCGCCGGTGTTCAGGTGGTCGTCGCTGGCGTGGTCCACGCCCTGGGCGATGTCGTTGGACTGCTTGTCGTAGCAGACCATGACGGCGCAGCCCTTGTAGTCGATGCCGTACTCCGTGTTGTCGTAGCCGATGCGCTTGATCGTGTCGCGCGCGACCTGGATGTAGTCGACGTGCGCGTTGGTGGTGATCTCGCCGGCCAGCACCACCAGGCCGGTGTTGGTCAGGGTCTCGGCGGCGACGCGGCTGCGCGGGTCCTGCGCGAAGATCGCGTCGAGGATGGCGTCCGAAATCTGGTCGGCGACCTTGTCGGGATGGCCTTCGGAGACGGATTCGGAAGTGAAAAGGAAGTCGTTCGCCATTTGAGATACTCCAGCGTGGATGGTTGCAAGGCGCGTTGCCTTGTGCCGGAGCTTGGGGCGAACGCTTTAGCAGAATTTTTTTAGCGTCGCCCTGCAAGTAGTTCATAACTCGGCGACGACCCGGATTCTAAATCAGCCCTTGGCCCCTCTGCTGCGCTTGCTGGCCGTCTTCCCGCTGTGGCTGCTGCACGCCGTCGGCCTGGCCGTGGGCTGGCTCGCGTTCCTCGCCTCACCGACCTACCGCCGCCGCTTCCTGGCCAATGCCGCGCAGGCCGGTTTCGCGCTGGGCCAGGTGCGCGGCGCCATCGGGCAAACCGGCAAGCTGGTGGCCGAAACGCCGCGCCTGTGGTTCGGCCGCACACCGCCGGTGGAATGGCTGCAGCCGGCGCTGGTCGAGGCGGCCCAGGCGGCGGGGCGCGGCATCGTGTTCCTCACGCCGCACCTGGGCTGCTTCGAAGTGGCCGCGCAAAGTTATGCCGCGCGGTTCGGGCGCGTCACGGTGCTGTACCGGCCGGCGCGCAAGCCCTGGCTGCGCGAGATGGTCGCCACCGCCCGCGTGCGAGACAACCTCGCGGCTGCTCCCACCACGCTGGCCGGTGTGAAGCAGATGCTCAAGGCCCTGCAGGCCGGCGATGCCGTGGGCCTGCTGCCGGACCAGGTGCCGCCCCAGGGGCTGGGCGTCTGGGCGCCGTTCTTCGGCAAGCCGGCGTACACCATGACGCTGTCGGCCCGGCTGGCGCAGCAGACCGGGGCCGCGGTGCTGCTGGTGTGGGCGCAGCGGCTGCCCTGGGGGCGCGGCTACCGAGTCCATGTGCGTCCCTGGCCCGGTGAACTGCCGCGTGACCCGGCCCAGGCCGCAGCCCAGGTGAACCACCACATGGAGCTCCTGATCAGGGAATGCCCGGCGCAGTACCTGTGGGGCTATGCGCGGTACAAGCAGCCGCGGGAGGCGCCCTAGTGCTCAGCCGCCTGGGCGTCGTCTTCATGCGGCTGCTGGCGCCCCTGCCGCTGCCCTGGGTGCGCGCGCTCGGCTGGGCGCTCGGATGGCTGCTCTACCTGGTGATCGCGCCGCGAAGGCACGTGGTGCGGGTGAACCTGGCCCTGTGCTATCCCCAATGGACGCAGGCGCAGCGCGACGCGCTGATCCCCAAGGTGTTCATCTGCTTCGCGCAAGCCTGGCTGGACCGCAGCTGGCTCTGGCACGGCACCTTGGAGCAGGTGCGGCGCCGCGTGCGGCTGTCGGGTGCCATGAATGAGTTCCAGGGCATGGAGCCCACGGTGGTGTTCTGGCCTCATTTCGTCGGCATGGACGCCGGCTGGACCGCGCTGAACATCGAGCTCGACCGGCCGTTCATGACCATCTACACCCACCAGGCCAACCAGGTGGTGGACGCCTGGATCCTCAAGGGGCGCCAGCGCTTTGGCAAGGTGCGCTTGTTCCGCAGGGTGGACGGCGTGAAGGCAGTGGTGGCTTCGCTGCGCGAAGGCGTGCCGCTGTGCCTGCTGCCCGACATGAACTTCGGTGCCGAGGAATCGATCTTCGTGCCGTTCTACGGCGTGCCCGCGGCCACCGTGCCCTCGCTGTCACGCTTTGCGCGGTTGGGGCGGGCCAAGGTCGTGCCGCTGCTGACGCGGCTGACGCCCACCGGCTACGAGGTGCAGGTGCTGCCCGCGTGGACCGACTACCCGTCCGACGACCTGGAGGCGGACACCGCGCTCATGAACGAGCGCCTGCAGGACTACATCGACGGCATGCCCGAGCAGTACTACTGGGTGCACAAGCGCTTCAAGACCCGCCCGGCCGGCGCTGAGCCGGTGTACTGAGGAAGGCGCCCAGGCGCTCGGCGACAAACGCCGGGCGCTCGTGCACGATCCAGTGGGTTGCGCCTTCGACGCGCTCGAGCGTCAGGTGCGGAACGTAGCCATCGAGACCGTCGATCAGTTCGGGCGGCAGCGCCGCATCCTCCATCGCCCAGAGCACGAAGGTGGGGAGTTGGACCGTGAGCATCTCGCGCGGCAGCGTGATGGCCGCGGCGCCGGGGTCTTCGGGGCGGGGCGGACGCAACGGCGAGGCCCGGTAGTAGTTGCAGCCGCCGGTGAGCCCCGCGCCGGGGGCGCTGCCCGCAGGACCGTTCCAGACTTCGCGGTACTGCCGCTTCACCGCCTCGGTCAACCAGGGCGCGCCGTCCCAGTGGGTGAAAAACGCCCAGAGCCGCCGGTAGTCGTCTTCGGCCAGCAGCTGCTCGGCATCCGGGCGGATCAGGAAATTCATGTAGGCACTGGCCTGCTGCTGGCGGGGATTGGACTGCAGCTCGCGCAGGAAGGTGCCGGGGTGGGGCGAGTTGACGATCGCCAGCCGTTTCATCCGATGCGGCTGCTGGTTGGCGATGTTCCAGGCGACGGCCCCGCCCCAATCGTGGGCCACCAGGCACTCGAGCCGTCCGCCCTCGGCCGCGATCAGGGCGGCGATGTCCTGCACCAGGTGCTTGGCGCGGTAGGCGCTCACGTCGGCGGGTGCGCTGGACCTTTCGTAGCCACGCAGGTTGGGCGCGACGCAGCGAAAGCCGCCGTTCTCGGGCCGGGCGAAGTGCGCGAGCAGCTCGTCCCACACGAAGGCGGCCTCCGGGAAACCATGCAGGAACATGAGCACCGGGCGGCCCGGATCGCCGCATGAGCGGCAGCTGAGCGTGACGCCGTGGGGCAAGTCCTGCAGATAGGTCTGGATCATGGGGTCTGGGCGGGCGGCTCGGGGTGGGCCCAGTGCCACAGCAGCAGGGCGGCTTCTTCCACGCCCTGCTTTTTCAGGGCCGAGAACAGTTTGACCTCGCCGCCGCCGGCCTGCAGTCGCGCAATGGACAGGGCCTTGGTGGCTTCGCTGCGATTGAGCTTGTCGGCCTTGGTCAGCAGCACCAGGAACTTCAGGCCCTGTTCCACCCGGGGCCGGATCACGTCCAGCAGGATCTCGTCCAGCTCCGTCAGGCCATGGCGCGGGTCGCACAGCAGCACCACGCCGCGCAGGTTGGGCCGGCTGACCAGGTAGTTGGCCATCACCTGCTGCCAGCGCAGCTTGTCCTGCTTGGGGACGGCGGCATAGCCGTAGCCGGGCAGGTCGGCCAGCACGGCGTCGGTGAGGCCCTGCTTGCCGAGCGAAAACAGGTTGATGCTCTGGGTGCGGCCCGGGGTCTTGGAGGCGAACGCCAGGCGCTTTTGCTGCGTCAGGGTGTTGATGCAGGTGGACTTGCCCGCGTTGGAGCGCCCGACGAAGGCGATTTCGGGGTACTCGTGCGGCGGCAGGAACTCCAGGGTGGGCGCCGTGGTGAGGAATCGGGCGGTGTGCAGCCAGCCCAGGGCCTGGGCTGAACTTGTCGATACGGTCATGGGGTGCTGTCCAGCCGGCGGGAGGCCGGGGTGGGGCATTGTAGAATTACGAGGTTTTGCCGATCACAGTCCACCTCAAGAATATGAAGTTCGCCTCCTTGCTGACTGCTGCCCTGCTGGCGCTTCCCGCTTCCCTGTTGGCCCAGCAGGCGGCCGCCCCGGCGGCAGCCGCGCAGCAGCCGGCCAAGCCGGACCTGGCCCAGGGCGAGGCCCGCTACACCGCGGTCTGCGCCTCCTGCCACGGTGCCGACGGCAACTCCGGCGTGCCGGCCAATCCCAAGCTGGCCCAGCAGCACCCCGAATACCTGGTCAAGCAGTTGCAGGAGTTCAAGGTCGGCAAGCGCCCCAGCGCCGTCATGCAGCCGTTCGCCGCGCAGCTGTCGGACGCCGACATGCGCAACATCTCCGCCTTCCTGGTGTCCAAGCAGGCCAAGCCCGGCTTCGCCAGGGACAAGGAGCTGGTCAGCATGGGCGAGCGCATCTACCGGGGCGGCATCGCCGAGCGCCAGGTCGCCGCCTGCGCGGGCTGCCACAGCCCGAACGGATCGGGCATGCCGTCCCAGTACCCCCGCCTGTCCGGCCAGCATGCCGACTACACGGCCGCCCAGATGGTCAAGTTCCGCACGGCCGCCAACGACAAGTCGGCAAAGGGCGAGAGCGCCCGCCCGAACAGCGTCCAGATGATGCAGATTTCCTCGCGCATGAACGACCAGGAGATCCGCGCGGTGTCCGACTACATTGCCGGGCTTCGTTAAGCCTCATCGGGAACCAAGCCCGCTCGCGGGCACACTACACAGGGCGGGAATCCTCGGATGCCCGCCTTTTTTCATGGACCTGAGCCAAGCATGACCGCCACCACCGAGGGCCTGCGCCTGAATACCCCTTCGCCGCTGGTGCGCCGGGGGGTGGAGCTGCTGTCGTCCATGCGGTTCTCGATTTCGCTGCTCACCGTCATCTGCATCGCCTCGGTGATCGGGACGGTGCTCAAGCAGCACGAGCCGGTGACCAACTACGTAAACCAGTTCGGCCCGTTCTGGGCGGAGCTGTTCATGGCCGTGAAGCTCAACGCCGTGTACAGCGCCTGGTGGTTCCTGCTGATCCTGGCTTTCCTGGTGGCCAGCACGTCGCTGTGCATCGCCCGCAACACGCCCAAGATCTACACCGACCTCAAGGCGTACAAGGAAAACATCCGGGAGCAAAGCCTCAAGGCGTTCCACCATCGCGCCGAGGGCACGTTGCCCGACGCACCCGCCGCCGCCGCGCAGCGCATCGGCCAGGGCCTGGCCCAGGGCGGCTGGAAGGTGCGGCTGCAGCAGCGCAGCACGCCGCAGGGTGAAGGCTGGATGGTGGCGGCCAAGGCCGGCGCCGCCAACAAGCTGGGCTACATCGCCGCGCACAGCGCGATCGTGCTGGTGTGCCTGGGCGGGCTGCTCGATGGCGACCTGATCGTGCGCGCCCAGATGTGGTGGGGCGGCAAGATGCCCTACACCGGCGGCGGCATGATCGCCGACGTGGCGCCGCAGCACCGCCTGCCGGCCACCAATCTCACGTTCCGCGGCAACCTGCTGGTCGCCGAGGGAACGCAGTCCGGCACGGCGATCCTGAACCAGTCGGACGGCATCCTGCTGCAGGAGCTGCCGTTCTCGATCGAGCTGAAGAAGTTCATCGTGGAGCACTACTCCACCGGCATGCCCAAGCTGTTCGCCAGCGAGATCGTGATCCACGACCGCGAGACGGGCGAGAAGATACCGGCGCGGGTCGAGGTGAACCACCCCGCTTCGCACCGCGGCATCGACATCTACCAGTCCAGCTTCGACGACGGCGGCTCCAGCGTGAAGCTGGTGTCCGTGCCGATGAACGGCAGCAGCAAGAGCTTCGAGATCCAGGGCGTGATCGGCGGCACCTCGCAGCTGACCAAAGGGCAGGGCGACGCCACCGAGAAGATGACGCTGGAGTACACGGGCCTGCGCGTGATCAACGTCGAGAACTTCGGCGGCGAGTCCGCTTCCGGCGCCGACGTGCGCAAGGTCGATCTGGGCCATGCCATCGGGGCGCGGCTGGGCGCCGCCAACAAGACGGCGACCAGGAAGGAGCTGCGCAACGTCGGCCCCAGCATCACCTACAAGCTGCGCGACGCGGCAGGCCAGGCCCGCGAGTTCCACAACTACATGCTGCCGGTGGACACCGGCGACGGCGTGCCGGTGTTCCTGATGGGACTGCGGGACACGCCCGCCGAGAGTTTCCGCTACCTGCGCGTGCCGGCGGACGAGGCGGGCACCCTGAATGGTTTCCAGCGCCTGCGCGCCGGGCTGGCCGACGCCAGGCTGCGCGAGGAAGCCGTGCGCCGCTATGCCGCCAAGGCGGTCCTGGGCGCCAAGCCGGAGCTTGCGGACCAGCTGGCCGCGTCGGCCGGCCGCGCGCTCGGCTTGTTCGCGGGGGACGGCTCCGGCTCCAAGGCCACCGGGGGCCTGCAGGCGATTTCCGAATTCATGGAGTCCAACGTGCCGGAAGCCGAGCGCAGCCGCGCGGGCGAGGTGCTGGTGCGCATCCTCAACGGCGTGCTGTTCGAGCTGGCCCAGCTGACGCAGGAGCGCGCTGGGCTGCAACCGCTGGAGCCCAGCGAGAAGACCCAGGGCTTCATGACCCAGGCGGTGCTGGCCCTGAGCGACGTGCACCTGTACCCGGCGCCCATGGCCTTTCAGCTGCAGGATTTCACCCAGGTGCAGGCCAGCGTGTTCCAGGTGGCGCGTGCCCCCGGCCGCAACGTTGTCTACCTGGGCTGCGCCTTGCTGATCCTTGGCGTTTTTGCCATGCTCTACGTGCGTGAGCGCCGGCTGTGGGTCTGGCTGGCGCCACAGGGCCAGGGCAGCAGCGCCACCCTGGCGCTGTCGAGCAACCGCCAGACCCTGGAGGCGGACCGCGAGTTCGCCCGCCTGCGAGACAAACTGCTGGGATCTTCATGAACACCGCGACCACGACCATCACCCTGAACGAGGGATTCTTCAGCCGCCGGACCGTCTTCGACTGGGTGTTTGCCGCGCTGGTCGTGGCCGGAGGCCTGTTCGCGCTCACCCGCTACGCGGGCTACATGGACGTTTACGAGAAGGCGATCCTGGTCGGCACGATTCCATCGGCCATCTGGATCGCCTGGTTCTGGCGGCCGCTGCGCGTGCTGATGCTCGCGGTGGCGGCGTTCTCGCTGCTGGCGGTGTATTCGTACCAGGGCACGCTGGCCAGTGCGGAAAGCGTGTTCTGGCTCAAGTACTTCCTGTCGAGCCAGTCCGCCATCCTCTGGATGAGCGTGCTGTTCTTCATGAGCACGGCGTTCTACTGGTTGGGCATGTTCGCGCGGGGCCAGTCCGCTGCCATGGAACTGATCGGGTCGCGCCTGGCCTGGGTGGCCGTCGGCATGGCGCTGATCGGCACCATGGTGCGCTGGTACGAAAGCTACCTGATCGGCCCGGACATCGGCCACATCCCGGTGAGCAACCTCTACGAGGTGTTCATCCTGTTCTGCTGGATGACGGCGGCGTTCTACCTGTACTTCGAGGAGCAGTACGACACCCGCGCCATGGGTGCCTTCGTGATGCTGGTGGTCAGCGCCGCCGTCGGCTTCCTGCTCTGGTACACGGTGGTGCGTGAAGCGCACGAGATCCAGCCGCTGGTGCCGGCGCTCAAGAGCTGGTGGATGAAGCTGCACGTGCCCGCCAACTTCGTCGGGTACGGCACCTTCGCCCTCGCCGCGATGGTGGCCTTCGCCTACCTGGTCAAGCAGTACGCGGCCGAGACGCGCTGGTACAAGCTTGCGCCGCTGTGGATCCTGGGCGTGGTGCTGTGCTTCGAACCCGTCGTGTTCCGCAAGGGGGTGGACGGGGCCAGCAGTTACTGGGCGATCTACTTCGGAATTTCGGCGCTGATCGTCGCGGGCATCCTGATGGCCCGCCGCCGTATCGCCGAGCGGCTGCCATCCTACGAGGTGCTGGACGACGTGATGTACAAGTCCATCGCCGTCGGCTTCGCCTTCTTCACCATCGCCACGGTGCTGGGGGCGCTCTGGGCCGCGGAGGCCTGGGGCGGCTACTGGAGCTGGGATCCCAAGGAAACCTGGGCGCTGATCGTCTGGCTCAACTACGCGGCCTGGCTGCACATGCGGCTGATGAAGGGGCTGCGCGGCGCGGTGTCCGCATGGTGGGCGCTGGTGGGCCTGGCAGTGACCACCTTCGCCTTCCTGGGCGTGAACATGTTCCTGTCGGGCTTGCACAGTTACGGCACGCTTTGAATCCCTGTAAGGTCCGGCTGCGTACAGCGACAGACACAGGCAAGAAGGAAAGCCCATGCTGATCAAGACCGGCCACGACGGATTCATTCATCCTCATTCGAGCGAAATCACGCCCCAGGGCGTGTACCAACGCCGGCGCGAGTTGATCAAGCTGATGGCCACCGGCGCGGCCGGTGCCGCCCTGGCCGGCTGGGCGGGGCGCCAGGCGCTGGCGCAGGCGCAAAAACCCGGCAAGCTGGCGGCGTTGCCCTCGGTGCGCTCCCCGGTGCCGGGCGCGGTGACCATGGAAAAGGTCACCGACTACAAGGATGCCACCACCTACAACAACTTCTACGAGTTCGGCACTGACAAGGCGGACCCGGCCAGGAATGCGCACACGCTCAAGACCACGCCGTGGACCGTGGAGATCGACGGCCTGGTCAAGAAGCCGGCCAAGTACACGCTGGAAGACCTCCTGAAGCTGAGCGCGCAGGAAGAGCGCATCTACCGCCTGCGCTGTGTCGAGGGCTGGTCGATGGTGATTCCGTGGGTCGGGTACTCCATGAGCAAGCTGATCGAAAAGGTCGAGCCGCTGGGCAACGCCAGGTTCGTCGAGTTCATCACCCAGGCCGACCCCAAGACCATGCCGGGCCTGGGCTCTCGCGCGCTGGACTGGCCCTACGTCGAGGCTCTGCGCCTGGACGAGGCGCTGCACCCGCTCACCCTGCTGACCTTCGGCATGTACGGCGAAGTGCTTCCCAACCAGAACGGCGCCCCGGTCCGGCTGGTGGCGCCCTGGAAGTACGGCTTCAAGAGCGGCAAGAGCCTGGTGCGCATCCGCTTTACCGAGCAGCAGCCCAAGACCTCCTGGATCAAGGCCGCGGCGCAGGAGTATGGCTTCTACGCCAACGTGAACCCCGACGTCGACCACCCGCGCTGGAGCCAGGCTACTGAGCGCCGCATCGGCGAGGACGGGCTGTTCGCAAAAAAGCGCAAGACGCTGATGTTCAACGGCTACGAGGCCCAGGTCGGGCAGTTGTACGCCGGCATGGACCTGAAAAAGAACTACTAGGAAGATGGCCCCCACGCTTGCCACCTCCTGGGCTGCGTTGCCCCCCGAAGGGGCTTCACCCGCCTCGGGGCGGCCCGGCGGCGGCTGATGTCCTTTGCCAAAGCCTTGCTGCACCCCGCGGCAAAGCCGGTGCTGTTCGTCGCCGCGCTGCTGCCGTTCGCCTGGCTTGCCTATGGCGCCTTCACCGACAACCTGGGCGCCAATCCGGCCGAGTACCTGATCCGCTCCACCGGCGACTGGACGCTGCGCTTGCTGTGCCTGACCTTGGCGGTGACTCCCCTGCGCGTGCTCGCCGGTGTCCCCACGCTGGCGCGCTTCAGGCGCATGCTCGGGCTGTTCGTCTACTTCTACGTCGTGCTGCACCTGGTGAGCTACAGCTGGTTCGACATGGGGTTCGACGTCGCGGAGATTGCCAAGGACATCGCCAAGCGGCCCTTCATCCTGGTGGGCTTCGCCGGCTTCGTGCTGCTGACGCCGCTGGCCGCTACCTCGCTGAACAGGGCGGTGAAGGCGCTGGGGGCGCGCCGGTGGCAGGCGCTGCACAAGCTGGTGTACCTGATCGCCGGCCTGGGCCTGCTGCACTTCTTCTGGATGCGGTCGGGCAAGAACGACTTTGCCGAGGTCGCGGTCTATGCCGCCATCCTGGCGCTGCTCCTGGGCTGGCGCCTGGCCCAGTTTCTGCGTAAAAAGAGGCTGCACCCCGCGCCACTTGGGCGTGGGCCGCTCTCAAAACAATAGCAATCAGCGAACCAGGCGCTCGCTGCGCATCTGGTCGGCGGCCGATTCGCGCTCGCGGATGACGTGTGCCTGGGCCCCATCGACCAGGATTTCTGCCGCCCGGCCCCGCGTGTTGTAGTTGCTGGCCATGCTCATGCAGTAGGCGCCCGCGGACAGCACCGCCAGCAGGTCGCCGGGCTGGACGTCCAGCTGCCGGTCGCGGCCGATCCAGTCACCGCTTTCGCACACGGGTCCGACCACGTCATAGCCGGCGCCCGCGCCCGGGCGCGGAGAGACCGGCACGATCGCGTGCCAGGCCTGGTACATGGCCGGCCGCGGCAGGTCGTTCATGGCGGCGTCGATGATGCAGAAGTTCTTCTGCTCACCGGGCTTGAGGTACAGCACCTCGGCCAGGCACAGGCCCGCGTTGCCCACCAGCGAGCGGCCCGGTTCGATCATGAAGTGGCGGTCGCCGAAGCCGCGCGCGTCCAGCTTGGCGAACAGCTGCTGCCACAGGGCGTCGGCGGCCGGCGGCGCATCGCCCTGGTAGTCGATGCCCAGGCCGCCGCCGAAGTCGATGTGCTGCAGCGCCATGCCTGCCGCCTCGACCGCCTCGACCAGATCCAGCACGCGGTCCATGGCGTCCAGGTAGGGCCCGGTGTCCGTGATCTGAGAGCCGATGTGGCAGTCGATGCCCACCACGCGCAGCCCGGGCAGCGAAGCCGCGCGGCGGTAGGCGGCCAGCGTGCGCTCGTGCGCCACGCCGAACTTGTTGCCCTTCAAGCCGGTCGAGATGTACGGGTGCGTCTTGGGATCGACGTTGGGGTTGACGCGGATGCTGACCGGCGCGGTGGCGCCGGCCGCAGTCGCCACCTCGCTGAGCACTTCCAGCTCCGCTTCGCTCTCGACGTTGAAACAGCCGATGCCGGCCTCGAGCGCGCGGGCCATCTCGGCCCGCGTCTTGCCGACGCCCGAGAAGATGATGTCCGGACCTTTGCCGCCTGCCGCCAGCACCCGCTCGAGTTCGCCGCCCGAGACGATGTCGAAGCCGCAGCCGGCCTGGGCGAACACCTGCAGCACGCCCAAAGAGGAGTTGGCCTTCATGGCGTAGCAGATGGTGCCCTTGCGGCCGGCAAAGCCGCGCTGGTAGGCTCCCAGCGCCGACAGCATGGCAGCCTTGGAGTAGACGAACAGCGGTGTCCCATGCTGCCGCGCCAGCGCGGACAGGCTGACCTGCTCGACCTGGAGTTCGCCGCCGCGGTACGCGATGTGGGGTTGGCCGGGAAGGTTCGTCATGGGGTGCGCACCGGTGCCGCCGTGCCTGTGCCGGCGCCACCGGCCGGGCGCGAAGCGGCCGGTGCCGGCGCTGTGGGCGGGCCGCCGGGCGTGACGGTCTGAGGCAGGGTGGCGCGGTTTTGCGCCGCGGGTCCGGTGGGCAGGAAGAGGTCGCCCTTTTGCCCGCAGCCGGCCAGCACAACGGCCATGCCACCGGCAAGGACAAGCCGCGGCCAGGGGGCGCTGACTAGAATTTGCGGAACATTCAACATCACGAAATTGTATGACCGACCCCGAATTCATGGACCGCGCCGAGGCGCTGTTGCGGGAGGTCGAGGCCTGCTGTGATCGCATCAACGACGACAGCGATGCCGACATCGACAACCAGCGCGTGGGCGGCATGGTCACGCTGACGTTCGGCGACGGCAGCCAGATCATCGTGAACCTGCAGAAGCCCCTGCATGAAGTCTGGATGGCGGCCAAAGCCGGCGGCTTCCACTACCGGTTCGATGGCAGCCGCTGGATGGACACCAAAGGGCAGGGCGAGTTCTTCGCCAGCTTGAGCCGCTACGCGGGCGAGCAGGCGGGCCGGGCGCTGGACTTTTCGCCCAGCGCCTAGCAGCGCCTAGTTGCGGAACAGGTCGAGGATGCTGCGGCGCTCCTCGGCCCCGGCCGGCCGGCTGGGCGGCAGGCCGTCGGAGTTCATCAGGCTCCTGTCGCCGGGTGCGCCGGGCGTGCCCTCGCCGGAGCTTCCGCCGATGCGGGGCGTCGGGTTGGCCGGATCCCCGGGTGCCGACAACCCCAGGCTGCCCACCCCGGCGCCGCGCGCGTATTCCTCGTAGTACCACTCGCCGCCAAGGCTGACCAGGCCCTCGGGCGCGGAGGGTTCCATCACCGGCACGCCCTTGAGCGCGGTCTCCATGAACGTGATCCAGACCGGCAGGCTCAGGCCGCCGCCGGTTTCGCGGTCGCCCAGCGAACGGGGATTGTCATAGCCCATCCAGACGACAGCAGCCACCGTCGGGTGGAAGCCGGCGAACCAGGTGTCGATCGCGTCGTTGGTGGTGCCGGTCTTGCCGTACAGGTCGGGCCGCTTGAAAGTCTGATAGACCTTGGCCGCGGTGCCGGCCCGGGTGATCTCTTGCAGCAGGCGGTTCATGACGAAGGCGTTGCGGGCGTCCACGGCGCGCACGGCTTCGCTGGGCAGCGGCGGCTGGCTTTCCACCAGCGTCTTGCCTTTCTGATCCGTGATCTTCGTGATCAGCCAGGGGTTGACGCGGTAGCCCCCATTGGCGAAGACCGCGTAGCCCGTGGCCATCTGCATGGGGGTCACCGAGCCGGCGCCCAGCGCCATGGTCAGGTAGGGCGGGTGCTTCTCCGCCTCGAAGCCGAAGCGTGTGATCCAGTCCTGTGCGTTCTGCGTGCCCACGGCCTGCAGGATGCGGATGGAGACCATGTTCTTCGACTTCGCAAGTGCCGTGTGGAGCGGCATCGGGCCGTCGAACTTCTGGTCGAAGTTCTTCGGCTCCCAAGGCTGGCCGCCCGTGACGCCGGCGTCGAAGAACAAGGGCGCGTCGTTCACCGTGGTCGAGGGCGAGAAGCCTTTCTCCAGCGCAGCGGAGTAGATGAAGGGCTTGAACGCGGAGCCGGGCTGGCGCCAGGCCTGGGTGGCATGGTTGAACTTGTTCTTGTTGAAGTCGAAGCCGCCCACCATGGCCTGGATGGCGCCATCGCGCGGGTCGAGCGCGATGAAGGCACCTTCCACCTCGGGCAGCTGCGTGATCTCCCAGGTGTTCTTGGGCGTCCTGGCCACGCGGATCACCGCGCCGCGGCGGATCTTGATCTTGGGGGGCGCCTTGTCCGACAGGCCCGACTGCGCGGGGCGCAAGCCTTCGCCGGTGATCTCGAACTGCTCGCCGTTCTGGCGGACCGCGACGATCTTCTTGGGATTGGCTTCCAGCACCACGGCGGACATCACGTCGCCGTTGTCCGGGTGTTCGGCCAGCGCGTCATCGATCGCGTCGTCCAGCTCCTTCTTGCCGGCAGGCAGGTCGACGAACTCCTCCGGCCCGCGGTAGATCTGCCGGCGCTCGTAGTCCATGATGCCCTTGCGCAGGGCCTTGTAAGCCGCGTCCTGCTGCAACGATTTGACGGTCGTGAAGACGTTCAGGCCCCGGGTGTAGGCTTCGGCGCCGTACTGCGCGAACACGAGCTGCCGCACCGTTTCGGCCACGTACTCGGCGTGGATGGCCACTCCACCCGTGCTGGAGCGCAGCTTCAATTCCTGTTTCTTGGCCGCATCGGACTGTTCGGCCGTGATGAAGCCGTTCTCCTCCATGCGCTCGATGATGTAGAGCTGGCGGCCGCGTGCGCGCTTGGGGTTGCTGATCGGGTTGTTGGCCGAGGGTGCCTGCGGCAGCCCGGCCAGCATGGCGGCCTCGGCAATGGTCAGGTCCTTCATGGACTTGCCGAAGTAGGTGTCCGCCGCCGCAGCGAAGCCATAGGACCGGTTGCCCAGGAAGATCTGGTTCATGTAGATCTCCAGGATCTGGTCCTTGGTCAGCAGGTGCTCCAGCTTGAAGGTGAGCAGCACCTCGTAAAGCTTGCGGGTGAAGGTCTTTTCCGACGACAGGTAGACGTTGCGGGCCACCTGCATCGTGATGGTGGAAGCCCCCTGGCTCTTGACCCGCCCCAGGTTCGCCAGCGCCGCCCTGAGCATGCCGCGGTAGTCGACGCCGCCGTGCGAATAGAAGCGCGCGTCCTCGATGGCCAGCACCGCGTGCTTCATGACCTGGGGGATGTCGCCGATGGGGGTGAGGTTGCGGCGCTCCTCGCCGAACTCGCCGATCAGCAAGCCGTCGGCGGAATAAACCCGCAGCGGCAGCTTGGGCCGGTAGTCGAGCAGTTCGGAGATGTCCGGGAGATTGGGGTAGGCGACGGCGAGCGCGACGCCGACGATGGTTGCCACCGAGATCACCGCCGCCAGGGCGCCGCCTGCAGCCCAAAGCAACCCTTTTGCCAGCAGCCGCTGCCACGCGGGCAGCCGGGAAAAAGAGGATCGGCTCGCGTTCCCGGACTCACCGGAAAAAGGTTCTGATGGCATAGAGGTCCAAGTTGCGGCCCTGGCGCATTATAAAAATCGCGTTCTGCGGCCGCGCCGGCCGGCACGAGCGCCCGCTGGGCGCAGCGAAGCAAGAGCTTGCCAGTATCGCAGTTCAGCCCGTCAGTTTTTGGCAACGGTACCGAAGGGACCAATGGCAAAAATCCTTTGTGTGACAAGGATGTTACTGCTAGCATTGAAGTGGAATCTTAAGTTTGTTACGCATTGAAATGCGGCGTTTCAGGAGACTGCGTTGATCTCTCTGGGGTCGTTGTTGAGCCGACAACCGGCATCGTTATTGGGCCTTGATATCAGCTCCTCGAGCGTGAAGCTGGTCGAGCTCGGGCGGGACAAGGACGGTCACCTCATCCTGGAGCGTTGCGCGATAGAGCCGCTCGAGAGAGGCTGGATCACGGACGGTAACGTCGAGAAATTCGACGAGGTGGCCGAGGCCATGCGCCGGGTCGTGAAGAAAAGCGGCACCCGCACCCGCAACGTCGCCATGGCGTTGCCCCCTTCGGCCGTGATCACCAAGAAGATCATCCTGCCGGGCGGCATGACTGAGCAGGAACTGGAGGTCCAGGTCGAAACCGAGGCCAACCAGTACATCCCGTTCTCCCTGGAGGAAGTCAGTCTCGACTTCTGTGTCATCGGGCCGAGCACCACGTCCGCCGGCGACGTGGAGGTGCTGATCGCGGCTTCACGCAAGGAAAAGGTCCAGGACCGCCAGGGCCTGGCCGAAGCGGCCGGGCTGAAGCCGGTGATCATCGACGTGGAGTCGTACTCCTCGCGGCTGGCGGCGGGCCGGTTGATCCAGGCCCTTCCGAACGGCGGCGTCGACACCATGGTGGCGCTGTTCGAGGTGGGGGCCTTCACCACCAGCATGCAGGTCATCCGGAACGACGAAGTGCTGTACGACCGCGACCAGGCGTTCGGCGGGGCGCAGCTGACCCAGCTCATCGTGCGGCAATACGGGTTTTCGCCGGAGGAGGCCGAAGCCAAGAAGCGCAGCGGCGACCTTCCCGAGGATTACGAATCGGGCGTGCTCAAGCCCTTTGTCGAGAGCATGGCGCAGGAAGTCGCGCGCGCCTTGCAGTTCTTCTTCACCAGCACGCCGCACAACCGGGTGGACCACATCATGCTGGCCGGCGGCTCGGCTGCCCTGCCGGGGCTGAACGAGGCCGTCACCGCGCAGACCTCCTTCCCGTGCGAGCTGGCCAACCCGTTCGACGGCATGCACATCGGTGAGGCCGTGCGCGAGAAAAAAATGCGGCGCGAAGCCCCTTCTTACCTGACGTCCTGCGGCCTGGCGATGCGGAGGTTCCTGCAGTGATCCTGATCAACCTCCTGCCTCACCGCGAGGCGGCCCGCAAGCGCAAGCGCGAGGCCTTCTATGCTTCCCTGGGTTTTTCGGCCCTGGTGGGCGGTGTGGTCGCCGGGGCGATCTTCCTTTGGTATGCGGCGCAGATTTCCGACCAGCAAAGCAAGAACAGGATCCTGCAAAGCGAGATCAAGCGGCTCGAGGGGCAGATCAAGGACATCGCCACGCTGCAGCAGGAGATTTCAGCCCTGAAGGCGCGCCAGCAGGCCGTGGAAGATCTCCAGGCCGACCGGAACATGCCGGTGCACCTGCTCAATGAACTGGTCAAGCAGTTGCCCGACGGCGTCTACGTCACCAGCGTGCGGCAGACGGATCAGATGGTCGCCGTGCAGGGAGTGGCCCAATCCAACGACCGCGTCTCCGAGCTGCTGAGGAACCTCGGCAACAACAGCCCCTGGCTGACGAAGCCCGAACTCGTGGAAATCGTCGCCGGCAGCGTCGCACTCACCCCGAAGGACCAGCGCCGGGTGGCGAACTTCAGCATGCGTGTACGCCTCCTGCGTGCCAGCGAAGCCCAGAAGGGGCCGCAGCCTGCTGCGGCCGCCCCCGTTCCGGCGGTCGCGCCGGCCACCAAATCCTGAGCACACGATGGCTGCCTCCCTGCCCAAACCCGATTTCGCTGCGCTGCAGAAGAAGGTCCTGTCCCAGTTCCAGGGGCTGAACCCCAACGACCCCGCGTCGTGGCCGTTCGTGCCCCGCGCCGTCGTGTGCCTCGCCCTGGCTGCAGGCATCGTCGCCGCCTTGTGGTTCGTCTGGCTGAGCAGCTCCGACGAAGAACTGCAGGCGGAGCGTGTGAAGGAGGAGACCCTGCGCGAGGACTACAAGAAGAAGCTGGCGCAAGCCGTCAACCTCGACGCGCTCAAGAAGCAACGCGAGCAGGTCCTGCTGTACGTCAACCAGCTTGAAAAGCAGCTGCCGAGCAAGGCCGAGATGGACGCCTTGCTCTCGGACATCAACCAGGCGGGTGTGGGACGCAGCCTGACTTTCGACGTCTTCCGTCCGGGCCAGGTCGGGGTCAAGGAGTATTACGCCGAGCTTCCGATCGCGGTGAAGGTCACCGGGCGCTACCACGACGTCGGTGCGTTCGCCGCCGACGTTGCAAATCTCTCCCGCATCGTCACGCTCAACAACCTCGCGGTCATTCCGGCTCGGGACGGAACACTGACGATGGAGGCCACCGCCAAGACTTTCCGGTATCTCGACACCGACGAGGTGAATGCGCAAAGGAAAGCCACCGCGGATGGAGGCAAGAAGAAATGATGTCCCGCATGACGGCAGCGGCAGCCGCCTCCCTTCTGGCGCTCGCGGGGTGCGGCTCGCCGGGACAGGATGAACTGCAAGCCTGGATGAACGAGCAGCGGGCTGCCACCAAACCGCGCGTGCAGCCGATCCCGGAGCCGAAGAAATTCACCCCCCAGGCCTATACCCAGGAAGCTGCAGTCGATCCGTTCAGCAACCAGAAACTGACGCAAGCACTGAAGCGGGACTCGGCGCAGCCCAACGCGGCTGCGACAGCCTTGGTCGCCCCTGAATTGGCCCGGCGCAAGGAGCCGCTGGAAAACTATCCGCTGGATACCATGGCCATGGTAGGCAGCCTGGCCCGGCAGGGCCAGCCGGTCGCGCTGGTGCGGGTCGACAACCTGCTGTACCAGGTGCGGCCCGGCAACTACCTGGGCCAGAACTACGGCCGCATCACCAGGATCGACGAGAACGAGGTGGTGCTGCGTGAAATCGTGCAGGACGCCGCGGGCGAGTGGATCGAACGAACGGCCAAGCTGCAACTGCAAGAGAGGTCCAAATGAACAACCATCAATCGACCGGCCGATGGATCGCCGCGTTCCTGGTCTGCCTGTCCGGATGCCTGTTGCCGCTCGCGGCACGTGCGCAGACCGTGGTGGAAGGCGTCAGCGCTTCGATCCAGGGCGGCGTGGAGGTTGTGCGCATCGACTTCTCCCAGCCTCTCACGGCCATTCCCGCCGGCTTCGCCATCCAGGCGCCCGCACGGATTGCGCTCGATGTTCCTGGTGCGACCAACGGCCTCGGGCGCAACTCCGTCGAGGTGAACCAGGGCAACCTGCGGTCGGTCAACGTGGTGCAGGCGGCGGAGAGGACCCGGCTCGTCTTGAACCTGAAGGCCGCGACTGCCTACAAGGCGCAATTGCAGGGCAAGTCCCTGCTGGTCACGCTGGACCCGGTCACGGTCGCCGCTGCTCCGGCGCCGAGCCAGGCAGCCTTCGCCGAAAGCCGCAACCGCGACACGCAGCCGATCAAGGACCTCGATTTCCGGCGGGGCGCAGACAGCTCCGGCCGCGTTGTGGTCGACCTTCCCAACAACCAGGTCGGTGTCGACATCCGCCAGCAGGGCCAGAACCTGGTGGTGGAGTTTCTCCGCTCGTCGTTGCCGGAAGGGCTGCGCCGCCGGCTGGACGTGACGGACTTCGGCACGCCGGTGCAGACGGTCACGACGTTCCAGGCCGGCGACCGGGTCCGTCTCGTCATCGAGCCCAAGGGTGCCTGGGAGCACAGCGCCTACCAGAGTGACAACCAGTTCGTGGTCGAAGTGCGCCAGCAGAAGGTCGACCCCTCCAAATTGACGCAGGGGCCCGGCTACGCGGGCGAAAAGCTGTCCCTGAACTTCCAGAACATCGAAGTCCGTTCCTTGCTGCAGGTCATCGCGGACTTCACCAACTTCAATATCGTCACTTCCGACTCGGTGACCGGTGGCGTGACCCTGCGCCTGAAGGATGTACCTTGGGACCAAGCCCTGGACATCATCTTGCAGGCCAAGGGCCTCGGGATGCGCAAGACGGGCAACGTGCTTTGGATCGCGCCAAAGGACGAGATCTCAGCCAAGGAGAAGTTGGAACTCGAGTCAAGGGCAGCGATCCAGAACCTGGAGCCGGTGCGCACCCAATCGTTTCAGCTCAACTACGCAAAGGCGGCTGACATCGCGGCGCAGCTTACCAGCGCAGCGGGATCGTCTCGCATCCTGAGCACCAGGGGCAGCGTTATTGCCGAAACCCGAACCAACCAGCTTTTCGTCACCGACATCGGCTCCAGGCTGGAGCAGGTGCAGCAGCTCATCGCGAAGCTCGACATAGCGGTGCGGCAAGTGCTGATTGAAGCACGCATCGTCGAGGCTTCCGACACTTTCGGAAAATCGCTGGGTGTGCGCCTTGGCGGCAGCGACCTCCGCGGCGTCAGGGGTGGCGATGCCGGCTACGCTCTGGCGGGCAACAACAGAGTTGCTTTTGGAGGCACCTACAACGCGGTTTCGTCCACCACCCGGGAGAGTCTCGGCACTTTGGACACCGCAAACACCACCTTCGTGAATTTGCCAGCAGTCGGACAAGGCGGTTTCCTGCCTTCATCGTTTGCAATCTCACTTTTCAGTGCGGCAGCGAACCGATTCCTGAACCTTGAGCTGTCTGCTTTGGAGGCCGATGGAAAAGGAAAGCTGGTATCGAGCCCCCGCATAGTGACGGCAGATCAGACCAAGGCCCTGATCGAGCAAGGAACTGAGTTCCCTTATCAGCAGGCGACTTCCAGCGGCGCCACATCGGTCGCATTCCGCCGGGCAACGCTGAAGCTAGAAGTGACGCCGCAGATCACTCCGGAAGGCAACATCATCTTGGACTTGGACATCAACAAGGACAGCCGCGGCGAAACAACCGCGGCCGGCATTGCGATCAACACCAAGCACATCAAGACGCAGGTGCTTGTTGAGAACGGCGGAACGGTTGTCATCGGCGGAATCTTCGAGCTCACTGAAACAGAGAATGAAGCGAAAGTCCCCTTGTTGGGCGACTTGCCGGCGGTCGGCAATCTCTTCAAGAACAAGCAGCGGACGTCGAACAAGCAGGAAATGCTGGTATTCATCACCCCCAAAATGATTGCCGATCGGGGTGCGGCAAGGTGAAGTCAGAGACTATCGAGGGGAACCATCAATGCGGTGTTTGAAGAATCTAGGTGCCATCGTCCTGGTCAGCTTGCTGGCGGCCTGCGGCGGCGGCGGAGGAAGTCCGGGCACGCTCGTGAGCAGCGGCAGCAGCACTGGGACGGGTACGGGTACGGCAGTGGTCGGTACTTTGACGATCGATGTCCTCGGAGGCTCAGGCGCTTCCGCTACTTCAATTTCCAGCTCGGAAATCGCCCAGGCGCGTGCGGTGCTCAAAAATCCACAGGGAGCCCCGATCCCCGGAGTTGTTGTGACGTTCAGTGAAACTGGCGGATCCCTGCTGGCCTTCGCTCCAGCAGCTCGCACCGCACTGTCCGACAGTAGCGGTGTCGCCTCCGTCGAACTTCGTGCCGCCGGTGCGAACTCGGTTGGGGCAACCACGGTGGCCGCGAACGTCACTCTCGCAGGCTCGACATTGGCGGCGCAAAAGTCGATCTCGATATCAAGCGCACCCCCCACGCCGGGCATCGATCCCCAGTCCCTGGCGAACGCACTGAACTTCCTCGATGTGAGTCCGGCCGACAAGTCGATTGTTCTTGCGGGCTCGGGTGGCAGCGGACGGTCTGAGTCTGCAACGCTTCGCTTCCGCGTGGTGGACACCAACAACACGCCCGTGAAAGGCGTGAGGGTCGCCTTTGCGGCGGTTCCGGCCACCGACGTGACTCTGAACGTTCCCTCGGCCACCAGCGACGCAGAAGGTGTCGTCGTCACGACGGTCTCGTCCAAGACCGTGGCAACGGCCGTCGTCATCAGGGCCTCCGTGGCAGGCCGAAACATTACTTCGCAGTCGGATCAGCTGCTGGTGACGACCGGCGTCGCTACCCAGGCTGGCTTCGATCTTTCCGCGAGCAAATACAACCTCAATTCCGGGTTGACCGGCGACAGCAGCGTGATCACGGTGCGCATCGTCGACAGCAATGGCAACCCGGTTGCAGACGGTGTTCCGGTCGTCTTCACCGCCAACTTCGGCGCCGTCGGTACCTCATCGCGCGGCGGTTGCAGCACCGTCAATGGCGCTTGCCAAGTGACTTTCTCGGTGCAGGAGCCGCGTCCCGCGGACGGAACCCCGGCCCGGGTGGCGGCTTCAACGCGGCTGGGAAGCAGCGCTGAGATCACAGGCTTCCTGGATTTCCAGTTGTCGCAGCCGGGGCTGCTCGGTTTGTATGCAGCGGCTACCGGTGGCACCGCCGTCACCACGATCAACGACTTGGTCACCTCAAAGGTTTGTAAAACAACTGTCGTGCTCTTTGCCGGAACCCCTGGCAATTTCCCTCCGCCAGCCCAGACGAGCGTCGGTGTCACTGCGATTACGTCCGACCTTGCTGCGAGCGTGAAAAATGGGTCTCCGATCCCGGACATCTTGACCTTCGGGAGGCGCGCCGCCATCGCCATCGAGATCGATGCCACGGCGCTCACTGCTTTGCCCTGCGTACCAGCAGGAACTGGCACCCCAGCCAATGCGCAGATCATCGTGAAGTTCACTTCGGGACCTTCCACGCAGGAGGTCGGCTTGACCTTTCCGTACCCGCGTCCCTGAGCACGCTGGGTCTATTGGCTTTGGTGTGGCAATTCGACCGGTAAGGCCTTGCTCATCCTCGTCGGCCTCCCCGGTTCCGGCAAATCCACCGTCGGGCGAAACCTCGCCCGGCGGCTGGGGCTTACCTTCAGGGATTCCGACCATGTGATCGAAGAGCGGATCGGGTGCCCGATCCGCGACTATTTCGAGCGGGAGGGCGAAGACGCCTTCCGCGACATCGAGCAGGCGGTGATCTCCGAACTCGCCGATGGGGCGGCGCAGGTCCTGGCAACCGGAGGCGGCGCCGTACTGCGGGAGGCCAACCGCGTGCGCTTGCGCCAGGCCGGGCAGGTGGTCTACCTGCGCAGCACGCCGGAGGAGCTGTTCCGCCGGCTGCGCCATGACTCTCAACGTCCGCTGCTCCAGGTGACCGATCCCCTGGCGCGATTGCGCACCCTGCATGCGGAGCGCGACCCTCTCTACCGCGAGACCGCCCACTTCGTCATGGACACGGGCCGCCCGTCCGTGCCCACGCTGGTCAACATGATCGTGATGCAGCTGGAACTGGCCGGGGTGATCAAGCCGAGCTGAGCACAGCGGCCCACGCCGTAAACTTCGGGCCATGTCCCCCAAGTCGTCTTCCGCGGCACTCGCCTGCGTCACCATCGAGCTGGGCGATCGGAGCTATCCGATCGCCATCGGGCCGGGCCTGCTCGAATCTCCCTCCACATGGGAGAGCCTGCCGAGGGCGGCAGCCGCCCTGATCGTCAGCAACACGGCAGTTGCGCCCTTGTATGCGCAGCGGCTGCAGCAGCAGCTGCGCGCACGCTTTGCCGCCGTCCACACGGTGGTCCTGCCGGACGGTGAGGAACACAAGAACTGGCAGACGCTGAACCTGGTGTTCGATGCCTTGCTCCAGCACGGATGCGACCGCAAGACCGTGCTGTTCGCGCTGGGCGGAGGCGTGGTCGGGGACATGACGGGCTTCGCTGCAGCCTGCTACATGCGCGGCGTGCCGTTCGTGCAGGTGCCCACGACCCTGCTGGCGCAAGTCGACTCGTCCGTCGGCGGCAAGACGGCCATCAACCACCCGCTGGGCAAGAACATGATCGGCGCCTTCTACCAGCCGCAGCTGGTGGTGTGCGACCTGGACACGCTCGCCACCTTGCCTGATCGCGAGTTCAGCGCTGGCCTGGCCGAAGTGATCAAGTACGGCCCCATCGCCGATACGGCGTTCCTGTCCTGGATCGAGGACCATCTCGAGAGGCTGCTGGCGCGTGAGCCGCAAGCCGTCGCGTACGCCGTGCGGCGCAGCTGCGAAATCAAGGCCTGGGTCGTGGGTCAGGACGAGCGGGAGGCGGGCCTGCGCGCCATCCTCAACTTCGGGCACACGTTCGGCCACGCCATCGAGGCGGGCATGGGCTATGGGCGCTGGCTGCATGGGGAGGCGGTCGGATGCGGCATGGTGATGGCGTTGGAGCTGTCTGTGCGGTTGGGTCTGGTTGGGGCTGACTACGCCAGGCGGCTGACTTCACTGATCGAGCGGGCCCGGCTCCCCGCCCGGGGCCCCGCTCTGGGCGTTGACCGCTATCTGGAGCTGATGCGCCTGGACAAGAAAGCCGAAGGCGGGGAGATCCGCTTCGTCGTCATCGAAGCGCCCGGCCGCGCCGCTGTACGGCCCGCCCCCGACGCCGTGGTGCGCGAAGTCATCGACGCCTGCTGCGAGTGAGCCTGGCTCCTTACGCCTGCAATCCGGCGGCCTCGCGCGGCCGCCGCTTTGCCGAAGCTGTCGCGCCCACGCGGACCGAGTTCCAGCGTGACCGCGACCGCATCATCCATTCCACGGCTTTTCGGCGACTCGTCTACAAGACCCAGGTCTTTCTCAACCACGAGGGCGACCTGTTCCGCACGCGGCTGACGCACTCGCTGGAGGTCGCGCAGCTGGGCCGTTCGATCGCCCGCGCGCTGCACCTGAACGAAGACCTGGTGGAAGCTGTGGCCCTGGCCCATGACCTGGGGCACACACCCTTCGGGCATGCCGGCCAGGACGCGTTGAACGAGTGCATGGCAGGCGACGGCGGCTTCGAGCACAACCTGCAGAGCCTGCGCGTGGTCGACGCGCTGGAAGAACGCTACGCCCGCTACGACGGCCTGAACCTGAGCTTCGAGACGCGCGAGGGCATCCTCAAGCACTGCTCGCGCGCCAATGCGCTGCGGCTGGAGGCGCAGGAGCCGGGGGGCGTAGGCCGCAGGTTCCTGGACCGGACCCAGCCGAGCCTCGAAGCCCAGTTGTGCAACCTGGCCGACGAGATCGCCTACAACGCGCACGACATCGACGACGGGGTGCGGTCGGGGCTGATCACGATGGAGCAGGTGGAGCAGGTCGCGCTGTTCGCCCGCTTCCGGGCCGAGGCGGTGGCCGAACACCCCGGCTTGCAAGGCAGGCGCCTTCTGTACGAAGCCATTCGGCGAATGCTGAGCGCCCAGGTTTATGACGTCATCGAAGCGACGTCCGCCGCGCTGCAGGCGAAGGCGCCGCAAAGTGCGGACGAGGTGCGCAGCTGCGCGCCCCTGGTGGCTTTCAGCGCCGAAATGGCTGCGCAGTCGACGGCGCTGAAGCAGTTCCTGCTGCGCAACCTGTACCGGCATCCTCAGGTGGTGGACACCACCAGCCAGGCCCGGCAGGTGGTGCGTGAACTCTTTGCTGCTTACTGCGCCGATCCCGGCCAGATGCAGGCAGGCTTCGCCGCACGGCCCGATCCGCGGCGCGCCATCGCCGACTACATCGCCGGCATGACGGATCGCTTCGCCGCGCGCGAGCACGAGCGGCTCACGGGGCGCCGCCTCCTGCCCTGACCGATGCCGCGCCTGCCTTCCGCATGGCTGGTGATCCTCGGCGGCATGGTCGCCGCGCTGCACGTGGGCAAGCTGCCGCCCGCGCTGCCGGTACTGCGTGATGCGCTGGGGATCGGCCTGCTCGAGGCGGGTTTCCTGCTTTCGCTGGTGCAACTTGCGGGGATGGCGCTGGGCCTGGCGGTCGGCCTGGCTGCGGATGGCCTCGGCTTGAAGCGGACCATGGTGGCAGGCCTCCTGATCCTTTCGTCCGCCAGCATCGCGGGCGGTTTCGCCGAGAGCAGCGCAGCACTGCTGGCCTCCCGTGCGCTCGAAGGGTTCGGCTTCCTGCTGGCTTCGATGCCTGCGCCAGGGCTGATCCGGCGGCTGGTCCGCAACCGGCAGATGAGCACCATGCTGGGTGTCTGGGGGGCCTACATGCCATTCGGCACCGCTCTGGCCATGCTCTGCGGACCGGCCATCATCGGGTGGACCGGCTGGCAGGGGTGGTGGTGGTGGCTGGGCGCCATTTCGCTTGGCGTCGGCCTGTGGCTCGCGCAGGCGCTGCCACCGGACGGGCGCGCTGCCGGAGGCGTCCGGCCGGCTTGGACACAGCGTCTGGTTCGCACGCTCACCGTGCCTGGCCCCTGGCTGGTGGCGCTTGGCTTCGCGGCCTACTCTGCCCAATGGCTGGCGGTGATCGGTTTCCTGCCCTCGATGTACAAGGCCATGGGATTGCCCCTTGCCTTGGGTGCAGTCGCCACGGCGTTGGCCGCAGCGGTGAACATCTTCGGCAATGTCGGCTCGGGGCTGCTGCTGCAACGGGGGCTCCTGCCGCACCACTTGCTCTACGCGGGCTTTGCCACCATGGGCCTGAGCACGGTCGTGGCTTTCGGGGCTATCGGCCTTGACGGCATGCCGGCTGCTGCCGTGCGCTACGGCGCCGTGCTCATTTTTTCGGCTGTCGGAGGCTTGATTCCCGGGACCTTGTTTTCCCTGGCGGTACGCCTTGCGCCCGGCGAGGAAGCCGTGTCCACCACGGTGGGCTGGATGCAGCAATGGTCGGCTCTGGGGCAATTCGCCGGACCGCCGCTGGTCGCGTGGGCTGCTGTGCTGGCGGGTGGATGGCAGCTGAGCTGGGTAGTCACCGCAGGGTTCGCCGCCGCCGGCATGGTGCTGAGCACCCTCATCGCGAACTTGCTACGCGGGCGCGCTGCTTAGGGCGGGATGCCGGGCAGTCAAGAGGGAAGGCGTGCAATGGAGTTAAGCTGGTGTCCCTCCCAGACCAGCGGATTCCCCTCGTGGACGAGCCTGACGTACCTTGCGAACATGCCCGCGCCCGGACGCGGCGCTGGCTCGAGCGGGCGGTCATCGGCCTGAACCTGTGTCCTTTCGCCAAGGGACCGCACGTCAAGGGACAGGTGCATCTCGCGGTGTGCCGCTCACCGCATGCCGAGGACCTGTTGACCCGCTTCGGGCGCGAGCTTGACGACTTGGCGGCCGCCGACCCTGCGATGCGCGAAACCACACTGCTGGTGGCCCCGATGTTCCACCCGGACGACTTTCTGTCTTTCAACGGGTTCTTGCCCCGTTGCCAGCGAGTGATCAAGAGAACCGGCCGGCAAGGCGTCATCCAGCTCGCGAGCTTCCATCCGCTGTACCGGTTCGCCGGCGCCCAGGAGGACGACATCGCGAACTACACGAACCGGGCGCCCTACCCCACGCTGCACCTCCTGCGCGAGGACAGCATCGATCGCGCCGTGCAGGCGTTTCCCCGGGCCGAGACCATTTACGAGACGAACATCGAAACCATGCGCCGGCTCGGGCCCGGAGGCTGGAAAGCATTGGGAGTGGATGCGTGAAGGCTGCGCCCGACCTCGAGATCCGGCCAGGGCAGTCGACAGAACTGCTCAAGGAGCTGCACATCCTCACCCGCGACGGGCGGATGAACCAGGACTCCCGGCGCAAGCTCAAACAGGTGTACCACCTGTACCAGTTCATCGAGAAGCTGCTGCTGGAGTTGCCCGGCGCCGCGGGCCATCCCACCCTTGCCGATCACGGCGCCGGCAAGTCGTATCTCGGCTTCATCCTCTACGACCTGTTCCTCAAGCCCAGGGGAACCGGGCATGTCTGGGGGATCGAAACCCGGCCGGAACTGGTCGAGCGCTCGCGGGAGCTGGCAGCAAGGCTGGGGTTCGAGCGCATGACTTTCCTCAACGTCACCGCGGCCGAGGCTGCCGGCACGCAAGGGGTTCCGGACCAGGTGGACGTCGTCACGGCCCTGCACGCGTGCGATACCGCCACCGACGATGCCCTTGCCTTCGGCCTTCGCAAGAACGCCCGCTTCATGGTGCTGGTGCCGTGCTGCCAGGCGGAGCTGGCGGGGGTGCTGCGCCAGAACAAGGCGCTGGACCTCGCGCGCACGCCGCTGGCCGAACTGTGGCGGCATCCTTTGCACACCCGGGAGCTCGGAAGCCAGCTGACCAACGTCCTTCGCTGCCTCTACCTGGAAGCAGCGGGGTACCAGGTCACGGTCACGGAGCTGGTGGGCTGGGAGCACAGCCTGAAGAACGAACTCATCCTGGCGCGCTGGACCGGGCAGAAAAAGCGCAGCGCTGCCGAGCGGCTGCAGGCGCTGCTGCAGGAGTTCGGGCTGCAGGGCCTCGCGGCACTGCGGTACCCGGCCATCACGGTTCAGTGACGCTGGTCGGGCGGGTCTTTGGCTCGGGTCCGGCTGACGGCGCTGAAGATGCCGATGCCCAGCAGAATCAGCACGCCGATGCCTATGTAGATCTGCGGGACACCCACCACCACCGCCGCCCACACGATACCGGCCATGAAGATCAGGAAGCCGATCATGTAAAGGGCAAAGGACATACGGATCTCCGTAAGTTCTGATGCATGAATTCTTCGCCCGGCCGTGGAAGCGCCATGTCGGCACCCCGCGCTGTGCGGCGTCGGAGAAGTCCTAGCTGCGCTTGCCAATATGATCGGCCGACTTCATGGCTCGCCTTCCCAGACTCACGGTGCCGGGCTTTCCGCACCACATCATCCAGCGCGGCAACAACCGCCAGCCGATCTTCGTGAGCGAGGTCGATTACCGGCTGTTCATCGCGCTGCTGGAAGAGCATGCCCGGGCGGCGAAAGTTGCCGTGCATGCCTATGTCCTCATGCCTAATCTCTTCCATGTGCTGGCGACACCTGAGGCGCCGCAAGGTATTCCTCTCCTCATGCAGTCGGTCGGGCGGCGCTATGCGCGGCACTTCAACCAGGCGCAGTCGCGCACCGGCACGCTGTGGGAGGGCAGGTACCGATCGACAGTGATCCAGGCCGAGCGATATCTACTGGCCTGCATGGTGTACCTGGACCTCGGCCCTGTACGTGACGGGTTGGTGCCGGGGCCCTCCGACTACCCCTGGTCCAGTCACTTGCACTATGTGGGCGCATCGGTCGATCGGTGTGTCACGCCGCACCCGGTTTACTGGCAGCTCGGCAATACACCCTTCGCACGAGAAGTGGCTTATGCCGAACGGGTGCGGGCAGGGCTGCCCGCGCAGCAGCAGATCGAGTTGCAGGACTCGGCACTGAAGGGGTGGGCGCTCGGGGACCAGGACTTTGTCGCCGACCTCCAGAAGCGCACCGCCAGACGTGTTGTGAAGGCCAGTGCTGGCCGCCCGCCAGGTACAGGTAAACATGTCCCCAATTTCAAAGACGGCCAACCTCTGCGGCGCTAATCAGAATCTGACCCTGATTAATGCGCTTGGCATTGTTGTTGCGGTGCACTATCCTCCGGGCATTCCCGCACACCAGGAGCGCGCCATGACGACGGCTGCCGAGATCGCCCATCTTCAACAAAAGGGCCTGTATTCACCCGACGCCGAGCATGACGCCTGCGGCGTCGGCTTTGTCGCCCATATCAAGGGCGAGAAAAGCCATGCCATCGTTCAGCAGGGCCTGAAGATCCTCGAAAACCTGGACCACCGCGGCGCCGTCGGCGCTGACAAGCTCATGGGCGACGGTGCCGGCATCCTGATCCAGCTGCCGGATGTGCTGTACCGGGAAGAGATGGCCAAGCAGAGGGTGGAGTTGCCCCCGCCCGGCGAATACGGGGTGGGCATGATCTTCCTGCCCAAGGAACACGCCTCGCGCCTGGCGTGCGAGCAGGAGCTGGAGCGCGCGATCAAGGCCGAAGGCCAGGTGCTGTTGGGCTGGCGCGACGTGCCGGTCAACCGCGAGATGCCCATGTCGCCCGCGGTGCGCAAGAAAGAGCCCATCCTGCGCCAGGTGTTCATCGGCCGCGGCAACGACGTGATCGTGCAGGATGCCCTCGAGCGCAAGCTCTACGTGATTCGCAAGACGGCCAGCGCCGCCATCCAGAACCTGCGCCTGAAGCACTCCAAGGAGTACTACGTCCCCAGCATGTCGAGCCGGACCGTGGTCTACAAGGGCCTGCTGCTGGCCGACCAGGTCGGCACCTATTTCCTGGACCTGCAGGACGCGCGCTGCGTCTCGGCCCTGGGCCTGGTGCACCAGCGCTTTTCGACCAACACCTTCCCCGAGTGGCCGCTGGCGCACCCCTACCGGTACGTGGCGCACAACGGCGAGATCAACACGGTCAAGGGCAACTACAACTGGATGAAGGCCCGCGAAGGCGTGATGTCGTCCCCGGTGCTGGGCGCCGACCTCAAGAAGCTCTATCCCATCAGCTTCGCCGGCCAGTCCGATACCGCCACCTTCGACAATTGCCTGGAGCTGCTCACCATGGCCGGCTACCCGCTGGCCCAGGCGGTGATGATGATGATCCCGGAGCCGTGGGAGCAGCACGCCACCATGGACGAGCGGCGCAGGGCGTTCTATGAGTACCACGCAGCGATGCTGGAGCCCTGGGACGGTCCTGCCTCCATCGTGTTCACCGACGGCCGCCAGATCGGCGCCACGCTGGACCGCAACGGGCTGCGCCCCTCGCGCTACTGTGTCACCGACGACGACCTGGTGATCATGGCTTCCGAATCCGGCGTGCTGCCCGTGCCCGAGAACAGGATCGTGCGCAAGTGGCGCCTGCAGCCGGGAAAGATGTTCCTGATCGACCTGGAACAGGGCCGCATGATCGACGACGAGGAGCTCAAGGCGAGCCTCGCCAACAGCAAGCCCTACAAGCAGTGGATCGAGAACCTGCGCATCAAGCTGGATGACGTGCGGGCGCAAACCACGAGCGCCGCCGGGCCGCCCCAAGGCGCCAAAGCCCCCTTGGCGGGCAGCGCAGTACACGAGGTGACAAGCGTGGGCGTGGTCAGTTTGCTGGACCGCCAGCAGGCCTTCGGCTACACCCAGGAGGACATCAAGTTCCTGATGTCGCCCATGGCCCAGGCCGGCGAAGAGGGCATCGGCTCCATGGGCAACGACAGCCCGCTGGCCGTGCTGTCCGACAAGAACAAGCCGCTGTACAACTACTTCAAGCAGCTGTTCGCGCAGGTGACCAACCCGCCGATCGATCCGATCCGCGAAGCCATCGTCATGTCGCTGGTGTCCTTCGTCGGCCCCAAGCCGAACCTTCTGGACATCAACCAGGTCAACCCGCCGATGCGGCTGGAAGTCAGCCAGCCGATCCTCGATTTCGCCGACATGGCGAAGCTGCGCGAGATCGACAAGCACACCCAGGGCAAGTTCCGCAGCTACACGCTGGACATCACCTACCCGCTGGCCTGGGGCCACGAAGGCGTGGAGGCCAAGCTGGCTTCCCTGAACGCCGAGGCGGTGGACGCGATCAGGAGCGGCAAGAACATCCTGATCATCAGCGACCGTGCCATCGGCCCGGCGCAGGTCGCGATCCCGGCGCTGCTCGCCTTGTCTTCGATCCACCAGCACCTGGTGCGCGAAGGGCTGCGCACGACCGCCGGCCTGGTGGTCGAGACCGGCACCGCGCGCGAGGTGCACCAGTTCGGCGTGCTGGCCGGCTATGGCGCCGAGGCCGTCCACCCCTACCTGGCGATGGAAACGCTGGTGGCGATCCACAAGGACCTGCCCGGCGACCTGTCGGCCGACAAGGCGGTCTACAACTACGTCAAGGCGATCGGCAAGGGCCTGTCCAAGATCATGTCCAAGATGGGCGTGAGCACCTACATGAGCTACTGCGGCGCCCAGCTGTTCGAGGCGATCGGCCTGAACAGCGGCACGGTGGAGAAGTACTTCACGGGCACCGCCAGCCGCGTGGAAGGCATCGGCGTGTTCGAGATCGCGGAGGAAGCGATCCGCATGCACAAGGCGGCGTTCGGCGACGACCCCGTGCTCTCGACCATGCTCGATGCGGGCGGCGAGTACGCCTGGCGCACCCGGGGCGAAGAGCACATGTGGACGCCGGATGCGATCGCCAAGCTGCAGCACAGCGCCCGGGCCAACAACTGGAGCACGTACAAGGAATACGCACAGCTGATCAACGACCAGAGCCGCCGCCACATGACGCTGCGGGGCCTGTTCGAGTTCAAGGTCGATCCGTCCCGGGCCATCCCCATCGACGAGGTCGAGCCCGCCAAGGACATCGTCAAGCGCTTCGCCACGGGCGCCATGTCGCTGGGCTCCATCTCCACCGAGGCCCACGCGACGCTGGCCGTGGCGATGAACCGCATCGGCGGCAAGAGCAACACCGGCGAAGGCGGCGAGGACCCGGCGCGCTACCGGCAGGAACTCAAGGGCATCCCGATCAAGCAGGGGCAGACCCTGGGCGAGATCGTCGGCAAGGACGTGATCGAGTCCGACTACGCGCTGCAGGAGGGCGATTCGCTGCGCTCGCGCATCAAGCAGGTCGCGTCCGGGCGCTTCGGCGTGACCGCGGAGTACCTGGCGTCCTCCGACCAGATCCAGATCAAGATGGCGCAGGGTGCCAAGCCGGGCGAAGGCGGCCAGCTGCCCGGGGGCAAGGTGTCCAAGTACATCGGCAAGCTGCGCTACTCGGTGCCGGGTGTCGGCCTGATCTCGCCGCCGCCGCACCACGACATCTATTCGATCGAGGACCTGGCCCAGCTGATCCACGACCTGAAGAACGTGGCCCCGCATGCCTCCATCAGCGTCAAGCTGGTGTCCGAGGTCGGCGTCGGCACCATCGCCGCGGGCGTGGCCAAGTGCAAGAGCGATCACGTGGTGATCGCCGGCCACGACGGCGGCACCGGCGCTTCGCCCTGGTCGTCGATCAAGCATGCCGGCAGCCCCTGGGAAATCGGCCTGGCCGAGACGCAGCAGACCCTGGTGCTGAACCGCCTGCGCGGCCGCATCCGGGTGCAGGCGGACGGCCAGATGAAGACCGGCCGCGACGTCGCCATCGGTGCGCTGCTCGGCGCCGACGAATTCGGCTTCGCCACCGCGCCGCTGGTGGTCGAGGGCTGCATCATGATGCGCAAGTGCCACCTGAACACCTGCCCGGTGGGCGTGGCCACGCAGGACCCGGTGCTGCGCAAGAAGTTCGCCGGCCGCCCCGAGCATGTCGTCAACTACTTCTTCTTCGTCGCCGAGGAAGTGCGGCAGATCATGGCGCAGCTGGGCATCCGCAAGTTCGACGACCTGATCGGGCGCGTCGACCTGCTGGACATGAAGAAGGGTATCGAGCACTGGAAGGCGCGCGGCCTGGACTTCAGCCGCCTGCTGGCCCAGCCGAACGTTCCGGCCGAGGTGCCGCGTTTCCATGTCGAGGAACAGGACCACGGCCTTGCCAAGACCCTGGACCGGGTCCTGATCGAGAAATCGCGCCCGGCCATCGACAAGGGCGAAAAGGTCCAGTTCATCGAGGTCGCCCGCAACGTGAACCGTTCCGTCGGCGCCATGCTGTCGGGCGCGGTGACCAAGGTGCACCCGGAGGGCCTGCCGGACGACAGCATCCGCATCCAGCTCGAAGGCACCGGCGGCCAGTCGTTCGGCGCCTTCCTGGCCAAGGGCATCACGCTGTACCTGATCGGCGACGCGAACGACTACACCGGCAAGGGCCTGTCGGGCGGACGCATCGTGGTGCGGCCCAGCATCGACTTCCGCGGGACCGCGACGCAGAACATCATCATCGGCAACACCGCCCTGTATGGCGCCACCACCGGCGAAGCCTTCTTCAGCGGCGTGGCCGGCGAGCGCTTCGCGGTGCGCCTCTCGGGTGCCACCGCGGTGGTGGAAGGAACGGGCGACCACGGCTGCGAGTACATGACCGGCGGCACCGTGGTGGTACTGGGCAAGACCGGGCGCAACTTCGCGGCCGGGATGTCGGGTGGCGTGGCTTATGTCTATGACGAGGACGGCCAGTTCGCCAGCCGCTGCAACACCTCGATGGTGTCGCTGGACAAGGTGGTGCCCGCCGCCGAACAGAAGGCGCTGGCGGCCAACAGCAAGCTGCACGCGGACCAGCTCGATGAGACGCACCTGAAGAAGCTGCTTCAGGAGCACAACCGCTGGACGGGCAGCCGCCGCGCCCGCGAGCTCCTCGACAACTGGGCGGCGTCGCGCGCGAAGTTCGTGAAGGTCTTTCCCAACGAGTACAAGCGCGCGCTCGCCGAGATGCACGGCCGCGAACAACTGGCCGCCACCGAGAACAGCACCCGCGCTGCCGTCAAGACGGACGGCGTGGCTGCGGCCTGAACGCACGCAACGAGACGGAGCAACGACACATGGGAAAGATCACCGGCTTCATGGAGTTCGAGCGTGTCGAGGAGGGCTACAAGCCGGTCCCCGAGCGCTTGAAGCACTACAGGGAATTCGTGGTCGGGCTGACCGACGAACAGGCCAAGGTCCAGGGTGCGCGCTGCATGGACTGCGGCATCCCGTTCTGCAACAGCGGCTGCCCGGTCAACAACATCATTCCGGACTTCAACGACCTGGTGTTCCGCCAGGACTGGTTCAATGCCTGGCAGGTGCTGGATTCGACCAACAATTTCCCCGAGTTCACGGGCCGCATCTGCCCTGCTCCCTGCGAGGCGGCGTGCACGCTGAACGTGAACGAGGAGCCGGTGGGCATCAAGTCGCTGGAGCGGGCGATCGCCGACCGCGCCTGGGACAACGGCTGGGTGCTGCCGCGCGTGCCGCGTATCAAGACCGGCAAGAAGGTCGCGGTGGTGGGCTCCGGCCCGGCCGGCATGGCGGCTGCCCAGCAGCTGGCACGCGCGGGGCACGACGTCACGCTGTTCGAGAAGAACGACCGCATTGGCGGGCTGCTGCGCTACGGCATTCCCGACTTCAAGATGGAGAAGGCGCAGATCGACCGGCGCGTGGAGCAGATGAAGGCCGAAGGCGTGACCGTGCGCACCGGCGTGATGGTCGGCCAGCTGCCCAAGGAGTCGCGGGTGACCAACTGGGCCCGGGAAACCATCACGCCCGAGCAGCTGCAGCAGGACTTCGATGCGGTCCTGCTGGCTGGCGGCGCAGAGCAGTCGCGCGACCTGCCGGTGCCCGGCCGCGACCTCGATGGGGTTCACTTCGCCATGGAGTTCCTGCCCCAGCAGAACAAGGTCAATGCCGGCGACAAGCTCCAGGGCCAGCTGCGCGCGGACGGCAAGCACGTCATCGTGATCGGCGGCGGCGACACCGGCTCGGATTGCGTGGGAACCAGCAATCGCCATGGCGCTGCCAGCGTCACCCAGTTCGAATTGATGCCGCAGCCGCCGGAACAAGAGAACAAGCCGCTGACCTGGCCGTACTGGCCGTACAAGCTGCGCACCAGCTCCAGCCACGAGGAGGGCTGCGAGCGCGAGTTCGCCATCGCCACCAAGGAATTCGTCGGCGACAAGGGCAAGGTCACCGGTCTGAAGACCGTCCGCGTCGAGTGGAAGGACGGCAAGATGGTGGAGGTCGCCGGCAGCGAGCAGACGCTCCAGGCCGATCTCGTGCTGCTTGCTATGGGCTTCGTCAGCCCGGTGGCGACCATCCTGGAAGGCTTCGGCGTCGACAAGGACGCCCGTGGCAATGCCAGGGCCAGCACCGAATTCATTGGCGGCTACGCGACCAGCGTGCCCAAGGTGTTCGCCGCCGGCGACATGCGGCGCGGCCAGAGCCTGGTGGTCTGGGCCATCCGCGAAGGCCGCCAGGCCGCCCGCGCCGTGGACGAATTCCTGATGGGGTTCAGCGACCTGCCGCGCTGAAGCGTGCCGCCTAGCTATGCTTTTGATAGCTGCCTGCGCCCGTGTACGGGGGCTGGCGGCTTAAAGATGGCCTGACAAGGGCCGGGGTATCATCCTCGGCTCCCATGAACGACCCCGACGCCGGCCCCCTGGTCGAATGCCGCAACCTGCGCTTCGGCTATGGCCAACGCACCATCCTCGACGACCTGAGCTTCACCGTGCCCCGCGGCAAGGTGACCGCGCTCATGGGCGCCTCGGGGGGCGGAAAGACCACGGTGCTGCGGCTGATCGGCGGGCAGGTCCGGGCGCAGCAGGGCGCCGTCTTCTTCGATGGGCAGGACGTCGGCCGCCTGGACCCGCCGGCGCTCTACGCGATCCGCCGCCGCATGGGCATGCTGTTCCAGTTCGGAGCGCTGTTCACCGACCTGTCGGTCTTCGACAACGTGGCGTTCCCGTTGCGCGAGCACACCAGCCTGCCCGAACCGCTGATCCGCGACATCGTCTTGATGAAGCTGAACGCGGTGGGACTGCGCGGCGCGCGCGACCTGATGCCCAGCCAGGTCTCCGGGGGCATGGCAAGGCGCGTCGCGCTGGCCCGGGCCATCGCCCTGGACCCCCAACTGGTCATGTACGACGAGCCGTTTGCCGGCCTGGACCCGATTTCGCTTGGCACCGCGGCGCACTTGATCCGCCAGCTCAACGATACGCTGGGCATCACCAGCATCGTGGTCTCGCATGACCTGGAGGAGACGTTCCGCATCGCCGACCAGGTGATCGTCCTGGCGAACGGCCGCATCGCCGCCCAGGGCACGCCCGATGAGGTGCGCCATTCGGACGACCCCCTGGTGCGGCAGTTCGTCCATGCGCAAGCGGACGGCCCGGTGCAGTTCCACTACCCGGGCCCCACCGTGGCCCAGGACTTCGGCGGGGGGCTCGAGAGATGATGCCCCCACGCTCACTTCGTTCGCTGCCCCCCGAGGGGGCGTTCAAGGCCCTTCGGGCGGCCGGGCGGGCCTTGAAATGAAGTGGTGGCACCCCGCCGACGTAGGCCTTGCGACGCGCGGCAAGCTCGCCGACCTGGGGCATGGCGCCCGCCTGCTTGCACGCCTGCTGATGCTGGCCGGTCCCAGCCTGCGCCGCTTCGGCCTGGTGCGCGACCAGGTCCACTTCCTGGGCAACTACTCGCTTGCCATCATCACCGTGTCGGGCCTGTTCGTCGGCTTCGTGCTGGGGCTGCAGGGCTACTACACCTTGCAGCGCTACGGCTCTTCCGAGGCGCTGGGCCTGCTGGTGGCGCTGTCGCTGGTGCGCGAACTCGGGCCGGTGGTCACCGCCTTGCTGTTCGCGGGCAGGGCCGGCACATCGCTGACGGCGGAGATCGGCCTGATGAAGGCGGGCGAGCAGCTTTCGGCCATGGAAATGATGGCGGTCGACCCGGTGCGGCGGATCCTGGCACCCCGGTTCTGGGGCGGCGTGATCGCCATGCCCCTGCTGGCCGCGGTTTTCAGCGCCGTCGGCATCATCGGCGGCTACCTGGTGGGCGTGGTGCTGATCGGGGTGGACCCGGGCGCGTTCTGGAGCCAGATGCAGGGCGGGGTCGATGTCTGGCGCGATGTCGGCAATGGCGTCGTCAAGAGCATCGTGTTCGGCTTCACCGTCACTTTCATTGCCGTGCTGCAGGGTTTCCAGGCGCATCCCACGCCGGAGGGGGTTTCGAGGGCGACCACCCGCACGGTCGTGGTGGCTTCACTGTCGGTCCTGGGGCTGGATTTCCTCCTCACGGCCATGATGTTCAGCATTTAAGGAAGCGCGATGGAACGTTCCAAAAGCGATGTCTGGGTCGGCCTGTTCGTGCTCATCGGCGCGGCGGCGCTGCTGTTCCTGGCCCTGCAGTCGGCCAACCTGCTCTCGTTGAGCTTCCAGCCGACTTACCGGGTGACCGCCAAGTTCGACAACATCGGCGGCCTGAAGCGCCAGGCGGCCGTCAAGAGCGCCGGGGTGGTGGTGGGCCGGGTCGAGTCCATCACCTTCGACGACAAGTCCTTCCAGGCCCGGGTCGCGCTCGTCCTGGAATCGCGTTACACCTTTCCGAAGGACAGTTCGCTCAAAATTCTGACAAGCGGGCTGCTGGGTGAGCAGTACATTGGTGTAGAGGCGGGCGCGGACGAGAAGGTCCTGGCCCAGGGCGACACGATTTCCACGACGCAGTCCGCGGTGGTCCTGGAAAACCTGATCGGCCAGTTCCTCTACAACAGGGCAGCGGAAGGAACCAGTACACCGAACACACCGGCAGGGACCACACAGAAGAAATGAACAACAACGACATCACCTCGGGCCTGCGGGCCGGCCTCAGCCGCGGCGCCGCGGCCCTGCTGCTGGCACTGCTGGCGGGCTGTTCCACGCTGGGCGCGAACCCGCGCGACCCGCTCGAGCCGGTGAACCGGCAGGTGATGAAGTTCAACGAGGGCGTCGACGCCGTCCTGCTCAAGCCGTCGGCCACCTTCTACCGCGAAAACATCCCGCCGCTGGTGCGCACCGGCGTGTCCAATTTCTTCGGCAACCTGGGCGACGGCTGGTCCGCCGTCAACAGCCTGCTGCAGTTGAAGTTCCAGAACGCTTCCGAGAACTGGATGCGCCTGAACGTGAACACGTTCTTCGGACTCGGTGGCATCCTCGACATCGCCAGTGAAATGAACATCGAGCGGCATCGCGAGGATTTTGGCCAGACCCTGGGGCGCTGGGGCGTTCCCGCGGGCCCGTTCGTCATGCTGCCGCTGCTCGGGCCCTCCACCTTGCGCGACGCGTTGGCATTTCCGGTAGACAGGGGCGGCGACATCGTGCGTGGCTGGGGCCACGCGGCCGAACGGAATTCGCTGTATGTGCTGCGTGCGGTCGACGGCCGATCCAACCTGCTGCGGGTGGGCGACGTGCTGGAGGAAGCGGCGCTGGACAAGTACAGCTTCACGCGCGACGCCCACCTGCAGCGCCGCCGGGCCGAGGTCTTCGAGTCCGGCCCGCGCAGCGAGGACCGCGATGCCGGCAGCGACGGCAACACGCCTGGGAGTTCGCCCGCAGCCGCACCGGCGCCCTCGCGCTGAGCCAGGTTGCAAACTGTTTCAAGCCCCCGGGGTGGGCTGGAACCCCTTGCGCGAGACCCTGTTCCAACAGTCATTGCCGGGTTTCCGGTTGCAGATTCGAAAGGACCAAGTATGAAGAGACGTTTCATGGGCCAGCTGGCCGCCGCACTGGTGGCAACCGCCGCGTTCGCGGGCCTGGCACTGCCGGCGCGTGCCGCCGACGAGGCGCCGGACGCCTTGATCAAGCGCCTGTCGGAGGACACGCTGGCGGCCATCAAGGCCGACAAGTCGATCCAGGCCGGCGACACCAGCAAGATCGTTGCGCTGGTGGACAGCAAGATCATGCCCAACGTGAACTTCCAGCGGATGACCGCTTCCGCGGTGGGCCCGGCCTGGCGCCAGGCCACGCCCGAGCAGCAAAAGCGCCTCCAGGACGAATTCAAGACGCTGCTCGTGCGCACGTATTCCGGCGCGCTGGCGCAGGTGGATGACCAGGCGATCTCGGTCAAGCCCCTGCGCGCTTCGCCGGGCGACCAGGAGGTCGTCGTGCGCAGCGAAATCCGCGGCCGGGGAGACCCGATCCAGCTGGAATACCGCATGGAAAAGACGCCGGGGCAGGGTGCCGGCTGGAAGATCTACAACCTGAACGTGCTGGGGGTGTGGCTGGTGGAGACCTACCGCAGCCAGTTCGCGCAGGAAATCAACGCCAAGGGCGTGGACGGACTCATCGCCACCCTGGCCGAGCGGAACAAGTCCAACGCCAAGAGGGGCTGAGGCATGCTGGTGCTGCCGGCGCAGCTGACGCATGACGAGGCCGCCGCCTGCTGCCGCATGCTGGCCCAGGCCCTGCGTGCGGAGCCGGACACCGGCGTGGTCGCCGACGCCGGCGCCTTGCAGCGGTTCGATTCCTCGGCGCTGGCGGTGCTGCTCGAATGCCGGCGCGAGGCGCTCGCGGTCGGCAAGAGCTTCTCGGTGGCGCGGCTTCCTGCGCGCCTGCGTGAACTCGCGGGGCTCTACGGGGTGGCGCAGCTGTTGCCCGCAGCGTAGGCCGTCACGGGCTATTGACGAGGCGCAGGCGGCGCCGGGGCCGAGCGCCTAGAATCGCGGGCTCCCATGCCCGCGATTTCGTTCCAGTCCGTCACCAAGAATTTTGCATCCGCGCGGGGACCGCTCACCGCGCTCGACAACGTGAGCTTGGACATCCAGGCGGGCGAGTTCTTCGGCCTGCTGGGACCCAACGGCGCGGGCAAGACCACCCTGATCAGCATCCTGGCCGGCCTGGTGCGCGCCAGTGCCGGCCGCGTCACGGTGCACGGCCATGACGTGCAGGCCGACTACGCGCAGGCCCGGCGCCAGCTGGGCGTGGTGCCGCAGGAGCTGGTGTTCGACCCCTTCTTCAACGTGCGCGAGGCGCTGCGCATCCAGTCCGGGTACTTCGGCGTGCGCAACAACGAAGCCTGGATCTCGGAGCTGCTGGAAAGCCTGGGCCTGGCGGACAAGGCCGGCGCCAACATGCGCCAGCTGTCCGGCGGCATGAAGCGGCGCGTGCTGGTGGCGCAGGCGCTGGTGCACAAACCGCCGGTGATCGTGCTGGACGAGCCGACGGCCGGCGTGGACGTGGAACTGCGCCAGACCTTGTGGCAGTTCATCGCGCGGCTGAACCGCGAAGGGCACACGGTGCTGCTGACGACGCACTACCTGGAAGAGGCGGAGGCCTTGTGCGGCCGCATCGCGATGCTCAAGTCCGGCCGTGTGGTCGCGCTCGAACGCACCAGCGACCTGCTGAAAGCGGCGTCCAGCAACGTGCTCCGGTTCAAGATCGACAGCCAGGTGCTGCCCCGAGAATTCGAAGGCAAGGCCCGCGTGACGGGGCGGATCGTGCAGCTGCCGGCCCATGACGCCCATGAGATCGAGCAGTACCTGGCCGTGATCCGCCGGGCCGGGCTGCGCGTGGAAGACGTGGAGATCCGCAAGGCCGACCTGGAGGACGTGTTCCTCGACGTGATGTCCGCGGGGTACGCCGCTTCCACAGGCTCGGCACCGGCAGAAAAGGTGGCGGCATGATCGCGACCAGCGGCTGGCAGACCCTGCTGTACAAGGAGATCCTGCGGTTCTGGAAAGTGAGTTTCCAGACCGTGGCGGCGCCGGTGCTCACCGCCATGCTGTACCTGCTGATTTTCGGCCATGTGCTGCAGGACCATGTGAAGGTCTACGACAGGATCAGCTACACCGCGTTCCTGGTGCCGGGGCTGGTGATGATGAGCGTGCTGCAGAACGCGTTCGCCAACAGCTCCTCGTCCCTGGTCCAGAGCAAGATCATGGGCAGCCTGGTGTTCGTGCTGCTCGCGCCGCTGTCGCACTGGAGCTGGTTCTTCGCCTACGTGGGTTCCTCCATCGCGCGGGGGCTGGCCGTGGGCCTGGGGGTGCTGCTGATCACGTCCTGGTTCGCGCGGCCGCAGTTCGTGGCGCCCCTGTGGATCCTGGTGTTCGCCATCCTGGGCGCCGGCATGCTGGGCGCGCTGGGACTGATCGCGGGCCTGTGGGCCGAGAAGTTCGACCAGATGGCGGCGTTCCAGAACTTCATCATCATGCCCATGACCTTTCTCTCGGGCGTGTTCTATTCCATCCACTCGCTGCCGGCGTTCTGGCAGGGCGTGAGCCACCTCAATCCCTTCTTCTACATGATCGACGGGTTCCGCTACGGCTTCTTCGGCGTCAGCGACGTGTCGCCGTGGCTGAGCCTGGCGATCGTCGGCGGCGCCGCGCTCGTGGTCAGCGCCATCGCCCTGCACCTGCTGCGCATCGGCTACAAGATTCGAGGATGAAGGCAACCACCCCATGACCGCCGAACAATTGCGCTCCATCATCGCCGCCGGCTTGCCCTGCGACCACCTCGAGGTGGAGGGTGATGGCCGCCACTGGTCGGCGGTGATCGTCTCGGCCGAGTTCGAAGGCCGCCGCCCGATCCAGCGGCACCAGCGGGTCTACGCCACCCTGGGTGCGAGAATGCATACCGACGAGGTGCACGCCTTGTCGATGAAGACCTTCACGCCGGCCGAGTGGGCGGCGTCTTCCCACCGTTAAAAGCCTTCCATGGACAAGCTACTGATTCGCGGCGGTCGCCAGCTCCACGGCGAAGTCCGGATTTCCGGCGCCAAGAACGCGGCGCTGCCCGAACTGTGCGCGGCCCTGCTGACCTCCGAGCCGGTCACGCTGCACAACGTGCCGCGCCTGCAGGACGTTGCCACCATGCTCAAGCTGATCCGCAACATGGGCGTGGTGGCCGAGCGCCGCGGCGACGGCAGCGTCTGGATCGATTCCAGCCGGCTGAGCTCGCCGGAGGCGCCGTACGAGCTGGTCAAGACCATGCGCGCTTCGGTGCTCGCGCTGGGGCCGCTGCTGGCGCGCTTCGGCGAAGCCACCGTGTCCCTGCCGGGCGGCTGCGCCATCGGTTCGCGCCCGGTCGACCAGCACATCAAGGGACTGCAGCAGATGGGCGCCGAGATCGTGGTGGAGCACGGCTACATCATCGCCAAGCTGCCCAAGGGCCGCGAGCGCCTCAAGGGTGCCAGCATCACCACCGACATGATCACGGTCACCGGTACCGAGAACTTCATGATGGCCGCGGCGCTGGCCGAGGGCGAGACGGTGCTGGAGAACGCGGCGCAGGAGCCGGAGATCTCCGACCTGGCCGAGATGCTGATAGGGATGGGCGCGAAGATCGAAGGCCACGGCAGCCGCCGCATCCGCATCCAGGGTGCCGAGCGCCTGCACGGCTGCACGCACCAGGTGGTGGCCGACCGCATCGAGACCGGCACCTTCCTGTGCGCGGTGGCGGCCGCGGGTGGCGACGTGGTGCTGCGCCATGGCCGCGCCGACCACCTGGACGCGGTGATCGACAAGCTGCGCGAAGCCGGCGCCCAGGTCACCGCGGTGGAGGACGGCATCCGCATCCAGTCGCAGGGCCGCCTGGCGGCGCAGAGCTTCCGCACCACCGAATACCCGGGCTTTCCGACCGACATGCAGGCCCAGTTCATGGCCCTGAACGTGGTGTCGCAGGGCGCTTCCACGGTGACCGAGACCATCTTCGAGAACCGGTTCATGCACGTCAACGAGATGGTGCGGCTGGGCGCGAAGATCCAGGTCGACGGCAAGCTGGCCGTCATCGAAGGCGTGGAGCGGCTCTCCGGCGCCGCTGTCATGGCGACCGACCTGCGCGCCTCGGCCAGCCTGGTGATCGCCGGCCTGGTGGCCGAGGGCGAGACCCTGGTGGACCGCATCTACCACCTGGACCGCGGCTACGACCAGATGGAAGCCAAGCTGCGCGGCATCGGCGCCGACATCGAACGCATCACATGACCCCCCCCCGAAGCGCCTGCGGCGCCTCCCCCTCGAGGGGGCGCCACCAGTGGCCCGGCAAAGCCGGCTCCACGGTGGCTGCTTGCGAAAACCCTGCCGTTACCGACCGATGATTACAGTCGCGCTGTCCAAGGGGCGCATCTTCGACGAGACCCTGCCGCTGCTCAAGGCGGCCGGGATCGAGGTGCTGGAAGACCCGGAGAAGTCGCGCAAGCTGATCCTGGCGACCAACCAGCCGGGCGTGCGGGTGGTGATCGTGCGCGCCAGCGACGTGCCCACCTATGTGCAGTACGGCGGCGCCGACATGGGCGTGACCGGCCTGGACACCCTGATCGAACATGGCGCCAATTCGGCCAGCGGCGCGGGCCTGTACCAGCCGCTGGACCTGGGCATCGCACGTTGCCGCGTCAGCGTGGCGGTGCGTTCGGACTTCGACTACGCGAGCGCCGTGCGCCAGGGCTCGCGGCTGCGCGTGGCCACCAAGTACGTGGGCATCGCGCGCGAGTTCTTCGCCGCCAAGGGCGTGCACATCGACCTGATCAAGCTGTACGGCAGCATGGAGCTGGCGCCGCTGACCGGGCTGGCCGATGCGATCGTCGACCTGGTCTCCACCGGCGGCACGCTCAAGGCCAACCACCTGGTGGAAGTCGAGCGGATCATGGACATCAGCTCCCGGCTGGTGGTGAACCAGGCCGCCCTGAAACTCAAGCAGGCGCCGATCCGGGCCCTGATCGAAGCTTTCCGGGGTGCCATCCGTGCCTGATTGCTATGACATTGATAGCTAGACCCGCCCGCCTGTCAACGGCTGGGGCCGAATTCGAATCACAATTCCAGGCCAGGCTGCACTGGTCGGCCGAGACCGACGCGCAGGTCGAGCAGGCCGTGGCTTCGATCCTGGAGGACGTGCGCCGCCGCGGCGATGCCGCGGTGCTGGCGTACACCAACCGTTTCGACCGCCTGAGCGCCGCCAGCATGAAGGAGCTGGAGCTCGGGCAGCCGGCGCTCAAGGCCGCCTTCGAGGCCATCCCGGCCGCGCAGCGCGAGGCCCTGCAGGCCGCGGCCGCGCGCATCCGCAGCTACCACCAGGCGCAGATGAAGGCCGGCGGCGAAAGCTGGAGCTACCGCGACGAAGACGGCACCCTGCTGGGCCAGAAGGTCACGCCGCTGGACCGCGTGGGCACCTACGTGCCCGGCGGCAAGGCGGCCTACCCCTCCAGCGTGCTGATGAACGTGATCCCGGCGCACGTGGCCGGCGTGCAGGACATCATCATGGTCGTGCCCCACCCGGGCGCGCAGAACCTGCTGCTGCTGGCCGCGGGCTACCTGGCCGGCGTGACGCGCGCGTTCGCCATCGGCGGCGCGCAGGCCGTGGCGGCGCTGGCTTACGGCACCGAAACCGTGCCGCGGGTGGACAAGATCACCGGGCCGGGCAATGCCTACGTGGCCAGCGCCAAGCGCCGCGTGTTCGGCCAGGTCGGCATCGACATGATCGCCGGCCCGAGCGAGATCCTGGTGCTGGCCGACGGCTCGACGCCCGCCGACTGGGTGGCCATGGACCTGTTCTCGCAGGCCGAGCACGACGAATTGGCGCAAAGCATCCTGCTGTCTCCGGACGCGGCCTACCTGGACCGGGTGCAGGCCGAGATCGACCGGCTGCTGCCCGAGATGCCGCGTGCCGGGATCATCGCCAAGTCGCTCAACGGCCGCGGCGCGCTGATCCTCACGCGCGACATGGAAGAAGCCTGCGCCCTCAGCAACCGCATCGCGCCGGAACACCTGGAGATCGCCAGCACCGAGCCGCACCGCTGGGAGCCGCTGCTCAGGCACGCAGGTGCCATCTTCCTGGGCGGCTTCACCAGCGAGTCGCTGGGCGACTATTGCGCCGGTCCCAACCACGTGCTGCCCACCAGCAGCACGGCGCGCTTTTCCAGCCCGCTGGGCGTGTACGACTTCCAGAAACGCAGCAGCCTGATCGAGGTCAGCGCCGCCGGCGCCCGCAAGCTCGGCGCCATCGCCGCCGAACTGGCCCACGGCGAGGGGCTGCAGGCCCACGCCCGCGCCGCGGAAATGAGGATGAAGCCATGAGCCCCGCTCGGGCGCCCGAAGGGGCTGGCACCGCCAGGCGCAGCGCGGAGGCCTTGCCGTGACCCCGCTGGAGCCGCGGCTGGCGGCCCTGATCCGCCAGGACATCCAGGGCATGCACGCCTATGCCGTGCAGGATTCGCGCGGCCTCATCAAGCTGGACGCGATGGAGAACCCGCACCGGCTGCCTGCGCCGCTGCGCGAGGCGCTGGGGCGCCGCCTGGGCGAGGTGGCGCTCAACCGCTACCCCGGCGAGCGCGTCAGCGACCTGCGCCGCGCGCTGGCCGGGCACGCCGGCATGCCGCAGGGCTACGACATCACGCTGGGCAACGGATCCGACGAGCTGATCTCGCTGCTGGCGATGGCCTGCGACCTGCCCGGCGCGTCCATCCTGGCGCCGGTGCCGGGGTTCGTGATGTACGCCGCCAGCGCGCAGTTCCAGGGCTTGAAGTTCATTCCCGTGGACCTCACGCCCGACTTCGAACTCGACGAGCGCGCCATGCTGGCCGCCATCGAGCAGCACCGGCCTGCCATCGTCTACCTGGCCTATCCCAACAACCCCACGGCCAACCTGTGGGACGACGCGGTGATCGAACGCATCGTCGAGGCCGCGCCCGGCCTGGTGGTGATGGACGAGGCCTACCAGCCGTTTTCCAGCCGCAGCTACGTGCAGCGCCTGGAGCGGCACAGCCATGTGCTGCTGATGCGCACCATGAGCAAATTCGGCCTGGCCGGGGCGCGCATCGGTTACCTGATCGGCCCCGCCGCCCTGGTGGCGCAGGTCGACAAGCTGCGCCCGCCGTACAACATCAGCGTGCTCAACTGCGAAGCGGCGCTGTTCGCGCTGGAGCACGCCGAGGTGTTCGAGGCCCAGGCCCGCGAACTGCGGGCCCAGCGCAGCCTGCTGCAGCAGGCGCTGGCTGCCATCCCGCAGGTGAAAGCCTGGCCCAGCGACGCCAACATGATCCTGGTGCGCGTGCCGGACGCAGCCCGCGCCTTCGACGGCATGAAGGCCCGCGGCGTGCTGGTCAAGAACGTTTCTAGAATGCACCCATTGCTGGCCAACTGCCTGCGCCTGACCGTCGGAACGGCTGACGAGAACGCGCAGATGCTCGCGGCCCTGCAAGCCTCCCTATGAACGCCCCCCTCCACCGCCAAGCAGAGAGCAATTCGAGTCACCACCGGCAAGCGGAGGTGACTCGCGACACCGCCGAGACCAGGATCCGCGTGCGGGTCGACCTCGACGGCACCGGCGCCGCCACGCTGGCCACCGGCATCGGTTTTTTCGACCACATGCTGGACCAGATCGCCCGCCACGGCATGCTCGACCTGGACATCCAGGCCGAGGGCGACCTGCACATCGACGGCCACCACACGGTGGAAGACGTGGGCATCACCCTGGGCCAGGCCATCGCCCGGGCCGTGGGCGACAAGAAGGGCATCCGCCGCTATGGCCACGCCTACGTGCCGCTGGACGAGGCGCTGTCGCGGGTGGTGATCGATTTTTCCGGCCGCCCGGGGCTGGTGATGAACGTGCCGTTCAAGAGCGGCATGATCGGCACTTTCGACAGCCAGCTGGCGCACGAGTTCTTCCAGGGCTTCGCCAACCACGCTTTCGTGACGCTGCACATCGACAACCTGCGCGGCGAGAACGCCCACCACCAGTGCGAGACGGTGTTCAAGGCGTTTGCCCGCGCGCTGCGGGCCGCGCTGGAACTCGATCCGCGCGCCGCCGGCACCATCCCGTCGACCAAGGGTTCCCTCTAGTTTCAGGCCAATAACGGGCTGCAGCCCGTCCTACGCAAGCGCCATACGCTATGAAAACGGTAGCAGTCGTCGACTACGGCATGGGCAACCTGCGCTCCGTCTCGCAGGCCGTGCTGCACGTCGCGCGCGACAGCGGCTTCCAGGCTGTGATCACCTCCCGCCCCGAAGAGGTGCGTGCCGCCGAGCGCATCGTGCTGCCGGGGCAGGGTGCCATGCCGGACTGCATGCGCGAGTTGCGCGAGTCGGGGCTGCTGGGTTCGGTGATGGAAGCGGCCGCCGGCAAGCCGCTGCTGGGGGTGTGCGTGGGCATGCAGATGGTGCTGGACCGCAGCGAGGAAGGCCCCACCACCGGGCTGGGGCTGGTCCACGGCGACGTGCGCCGGTTCGATCTGGCCGGCCGGCTGCAGCCGGATGGCAGCCGCTTCAAGGTGCCGCAAATGGGCTGGAACCGCGTCATCCAGACGCGGCCCCACGCCATGTGGAAGGGCATCGCCGACGGCGAGTGGTTCTATTTCGTCCACAGCTTCTACGCCCGACCGTCGGATGCGCGCCACAGCGCTGGCGAGGCCGATTACGGCGGCCGCTTTACCGCCGCGGTTGCCCGCGATAATATTTTTGCCACCCAGTTCCATCCCGAGAAAAGCGCCGATTCAGGCCTGGCCCTCTACAGAAACTTCCTCCACTGGAATCCATGACAAGGGACGAGGCGGCCAAGCGCCGCCTCGCCATCGTCCGTTTCTCATGCTGCTCATTCCCGCCATCGACCTGAAAGACGGTCACTGCGTGCGCCTGAAACAGGGCGACATGGACCAGGCCACCACGTTCAGCGAGGACCCGGCGGCGATGGCCAAGGCCTGGCTGGACAAGGGCGCGCGGCGCCTGCACCTGGTGGACCTGAATGGGGCCTTTGCCGGCAAGCCGCAGAACTTCATCGCGGTCAAGTCCATCCTGAAGGCGGTAGGCGACGACATTCCGGTGCAGCTGGGCGGCGGCATCCGCGACCTGGACACCATCGAGAAGTACATCGACGGCGGCCTGCGCTACGTGATCATCGGCACGGCCGCCGTCAAGAACCCCGGCTTCCTGAAGGACGCCTGCAGCGCCTTCGGCGGCCACATCATCGTGGGCCTGGACGCCAAGGACGGCAAGGTCGCCACCGACGGCTGGAGCAAGCTGACCGGCCACGAGGTGGTGGACCTGGCCCGCAAGTTCCAGGACTGGGGCGTCGAATCGATCATCTACACCGACATCGGCCGCGACGGCATGCTCACGGGCATCAACATCGAAGCCACGGTGAAGCTGGCGCAGGCGCTGACGATTCCCGTGATCGCTTCGGGCGGGCTGGCCGGGCTGCCCGACATCGAAAAGCTGTGCGCGGTGGAAGACGAAGGCATCGAGGGCGTGATCTGCGGCCGCGCCATCTACTCGGGCGACCTCGATTTCGTGCAGGCCCAGGCCAAGGCCGACGAACTGGGCAACTGAGATGGCCGACGAGGACATCCGCTGGCGTCAACGGCTTTCCAGCTTTCAGCGGGCGCTGGTGCAGCTGCGCTCGGCGGTGCAGCTGCGCAATGCCCGAGGATTGTCCGAGCTGGAGCAGCAAGGCCTGATCCAGGCTTTCGAATTTACCCATGAGCTGGCGTGGAACGTGATGCGGGACTATCTGCGCGCCATGGGGCGCGAGGGGTTGGTCGCTTCGCGGGACGCCACACGCGCGGCGTTCGCAGCCGGTCTGGTGACGCAGGGCGAGCCATGGATGGAAATGATCGCCAGCCGCAATCTTTCCTCACACACCTACAACAGCGGCGCCGCCAACGCGCTGGCCGCGCGCATCTGCGACGTGTATGCCGCGTTGTTCGAGGCCTTTGCCACCAGGATGCAAGGCTTGGCCGATGGCGCAACAGGCTGAGCCGGCAGCCACGGTCCTGGCGACGGGCGCCTTCGGCTTGCCCGCCGCGGCCGTGCGCAAGCTGCAGGGCCTGTTCGAGGCCGAGCCGGCGATCCGCCGCGCACTGGTCTATGGCTCGCGCGCCCTGGGCCGCCACCGCCCGGCGTCGGACATCGACATCGCGCTGGATGCACCCGACCTTCCATTTCCAGACTTCCTGCGCCTGGTCAATGCCATCGACGATCTGCTGCTGCCCTGGCAAGTGGATCTGGTGCTGCTCTCGCAGATCGACAATCCGCAACTGGTGGCCCACATCGCCCGAGTCGGGCGCCCTTTGCTGGAACGCAGCCCGCCAACATGCTAGCCAAGAGAATCATTCCCTGTCTTGACGTCACCGGCGGCCGGGTCGTCAAGGGCGTCAACTTCCTTGAACTGCGCGACGCCGGCGACCCGGTGGAGATCGCCGCCCGCTACAACGAGCAGGGCGCCGACGAACTCACCTTCCTGGACATCACCGCCACCAGCGACGGGCGCGACCTGATCCTGCACATCATCGAGGCCGTGGCATCGCAGGTCTTCATTCCGCTGACCGTGGGCGGCGGCGTGCGCACGGTGGAAGACGTGCGCCGGCTGCTCAACGCCGGCGCCGACAAGACCAGCTTCAATTCCGCGGCGATCGCGAATCCGGACGTGATCAATGCCGCCTCCGGCAAGTATGGCGCCCAGTGCATCGTGGTCGCGATCGACGCCAAGCGCCGCGAGGGCGGCGGCTGGGATGTCTACAGCCACGGGGGGCGCAAGAACACCGGCCTGGACGCCGTGGACTGGGCGCGCGAGATGACGCGCCGCGGCGCCGGCGAGATCCTGCTGACCAGCATGGACCGCGACGGCACCAAGGCCGGCTTCGACCTGGAACTCACGCGGGCCGTGAGCGACGCCGTCACGGTCCCCGTGATCGCCTCCGGCGGGGTGGGCAACCTGGACCACCTGGCCGACGGCATCCAGCAGGGCGGCGCCGACGCGGTGCTGGCCGCCAGCATCTTCCACTACGGCGAGTACACCGTGGCCCAGGCCAAGGCCCGGATGGCCGAGCGCGGAATCCCCGTACGCACCTAGTGGGACAATGGGTCCATGGACTGGCTGGACCAAGTGAAGTGGGATGCGCAGGGACTGGTGCCCGTGATCGCGCAGGAGGCCTCGAGCGGGGACGTGCTCATGTTCGCCTGGATGAACCGCGAGGCACTGGCCAAAACCGCCGAGCTGGGGCGGGCCGTCTACTTCAGCCGCTCGCGGGGCAAGCTCTGGTTCAAGGGGGAGGAGTCCGGCCACACGCAGGCAGTTCACGACATCCGCCTGGACTGCGACAACGACGTGCTGCTGCTGAAGGTCACCCAGCACGGGCACGATCCCTCCATCGCCTGCCACACCGGCCGCCACAGCTGCTTTTTTCAGCGGCTGGAGGGCGGGAACTGGCAGGCCGCCGAGCCGGTCTTGAAAGACCCCGGATCGATCTACAAATAGCCGCGCATGAGTTCCAACGAGTCCCTTCCCCGGAGTTCGCAAGACGCGCTGGCGCGCCTGGCCGCCGTGATCGAGAGCCGCATGCCGGCCGCCGGCGGCGACCCGCAGCGCAGCTACGTCGCGCGCCTGCTGCACAAGGGGCCGGACGCCTTCTTGAAGAAGATCGGCGAGGAAGCCACCGAGGTCGTGATGGCCGCCAAGGACCTCGAGCGCGGCAGCGACAAGGCGGCGCTGGTCGGCGAGGTCGCGGATCTCTGGTTCCATTGCATGATCGCGCTGGCACACTACGGACTCACCCCCGCCGACGTCATCGCCGAGCTTGAGCGGCGCGAAGGCACCAGCGGGATCGAGGAAAAGGCGTTGCGCAAGGCGCAGGCGCGTGAAGGAGCACAGGAATGAGCGAGACCGACTTCGCCGTGTTCGACGGCAAGACCTCGGGCGACCGCACGGTGATGCACGTGCTGTACGGCATGCACGTGTTCGCGCCGTTCACCTACTGGACGCTGGCGGTGGTGGCCATGATCGTGAACTACATCAAGCGGGCGGACGAGCACGACGCGGTCTACGCCACCCACCACAGCTACATGATCTCCACCTTCTGGTGGAGCATTCTGTGGCTGGTGCTCACGGCACCGCTGTACCTGTTGTTCTTCCTGCCCGGCGCCATCGCCCATGCGATCGTCGGGATCTGGTACCTGTACCGCTGCATCCGGGGCTGGCTGCGCTTCACCAGCAACCAGCCGCCGTTCTGAGCGGAAAATTGCAACGATGAGTACCAGCGATCCGTCCTGCCTGTTCTGCAAGATCGTGGAAGGGAAAATCCCTTCGCGCAAGGTCTACGAGGACGACGAGATCCTTGCATTCCACGACATCCATCCGTGGGCGCCGGTGCATTTCCTCATGATCCCCAAGGCCCATGTTCCCTCGCTGGCCCATGCGGGCGAGGAACTCGCGCCCCTGCTGGGCCGCATGATGGCGCTGGCCCCCCGGCTGGCATTGCAGGAGGGCTGCCGGCCTTACCCGGAAGGCGGTCACCGCGTGGTGGTCAATACCGGCGCCGAAGGAGGCCAGGAAGTGCACCACCTGCACGTGCACGTGATGGGCGGCCCTCGCCCCTGGCTCAAGGGCTAGGCGGCCTGAAGGGTCTTGGCGGGCGTGTGAGCGCCCGCCGACTAAAATCCACCTCATTCATTAGAGGAGTAATCCATGGGTTCCTTTTCCATTTGGCACTGGCTGATCGTGCTGCTGATCATCGTGCTGGTGTTCGGCACCAAGAAGCTCAAGAACATCGGTTCCGACCTGGGCGGCGCCGTCAAGGGCTTCAAGGACGGCATCAAGGACGGCGCGCAGCCCGAGACCACGGCCACCACCACGCCGCCGGCAGGCCAGGTGACCGGCACCACCGCCGCTGCCGACAAGACCACCATCGACGTGGAAGCACGCAACAAATCGTGAGCCCCCACGCTTGTCACTGCGTGTACTGCGCTGCCCCCCGAGGGGGCTGTCAGCCCTTGGGGCGGCCCGGCGGGCTGACGTCGTAATCCCATGATCGATCTGGGCATTTCCAAGATGGCGCTCATCGGGGCGGTGGCGTTGATCGTCATCGGGCCCGAGAAGCTGCCGCGTGTGGCGCGCACCGTGGGCACCTTGCTGGGCAAGGCGCAGCGGTACGTGGCGGACGTGAAGGCCGAGGTCAATCGGTCGATGGAACTGGACGAGCTGCGCAAGATGAAGGAAACGGTGGAAAGCGCCGCCCGGGACGTCGAAAGCTCGGTGCGCACCAGCACCTCCGACTTCGAGAAGGACTGGTCCGCGGCACTAAGCGCCCCCGAGGCGCAGCCCCTGGCCGAGCCGCCGCCGGCCCTTCCCGAGTACAAGCATCCCAAGAAGAAATGGCGCCTAAAGCAGGGCGCCACGCCGCAGTGGTACAAGGCGCGCAACGGCATCCGCACCAAGGCGCTGTCCGGTGCGGCCCGGGTGGCACGCTACCGCCCCCAGAAACTCAACTGATGTCCCAGCCCGATAAAGACGACGAGCTCGCAGGCACCGAGCAGCCGTTCGTTGCCCACCTGGTGGAGCTGCGCGACCGGCTGATCAAGGCCACCATCGCCATCGCCGTGGTGGCCGCCGTGCTGTTCGCGTGGCCCGGGCCCGGAGCCCTGTACGACATCCTCGCCGCGCCGCTGATCGCCCACCTGCCCAAGGGTGCCACGCTGATCGCCACCTCGGTGATCTCGCCCTTCCTGGTGCCGCTGAAGATCCTGCTGATGGCGGCCTTCCTGATCGCGCTGCCGGTGGTGCTGTACCAGGCCTGGGCGTTCGTCGCGCCCGGGCTCTACTCGCACGAGAAGAAGCTGGTGATGCCGCTGGTGATCTCCAGCACGCTGCTGTTCTTCGTCGGGGTGGCCTTTTGCTACTACTTCGTCTTCGGCCAGGTGTTCGCGTTCATCCAGAGCTTCGCGCCCAAGAGCATCACGGCGGCGCCTGACATCGAGGCCTACCTGAGCTTCGTGTTGTCCATGTTCCTGGCGTTCGGGCTGGCCTTCGAGGTGCCGATCGTGGTGATCGTGCTGGCGCGCCTCGGGATGGTCAGCATTGAAAAGCTCAAGGCGTTCCGCAGCTACTTCATCGTGCTGGCGTTCATCATCGCGGCCGTCATCACGCCGCCGGACGTGGTGTCGCAGCTGGCGCTGGCGATCCCGATGTGCCTGCTGTACGAGGTGGGCATCTGGGCGGCGCAGATCTTCATCAGGCACACCAAGGCCCCCGAAGAAGGCGCCGCGCCCGCGGATTCCTAGCGCTGGGCGCGCTGCTGCGGCCGCGGCCGCAGGCCCGCCGTCACGTTCACCTGGACCGAATCGTCCCGCCGCTGCAGCTTGAAAGGCACCGCGGTGCCGGGCTTGAGCGCCGCCACGCTGGTCAACAGCTCGGAGACGCTGTTGATCTGGTTGCCGGCCACTTCGGTGATGACGTCGCCGGGGCGGATGCCGGCCTGCGCGGCCGGGCCGTTCTGCAGCACCCCGGTGATCAGCACGCCTTGCCGGGCCTTGGCGCCGAAGGTGGCCATCAGCTCGGGTGACAGTTCCGCCGGCTCGACGCCGATCCAGCCGCGGCGCACCACGCCTTCCTTGACGATGCCCTCGAGCACCTGCTTGGCCGTGGAAACCGGGATCGCGAACCCGATGCCCATGCTGCCGCCCGAGCGCGAGTAGATCGCCGTGTTGATGCCCATCAGCTGCCCGTTGACGTCGACCAGGGCGCCGCCGGAGTTGCCCGGGTTGATGGCGGCATCGGTCTGGATGAAGTTCTCGAAGGTGTTGATGCCCAGCTGGTTGCGCCCGAGCGCGCTGACGATGCCGCTGGTCACGGTCTGGCCGACGCCGAAGGGGTTGCCGATGGCCAGCACCTGGTCGCCCACCTGCAGCGCGTCGGAGTTGCCCAGGGTGATCACCGGCAGCCGGTCGAGCGTGATCCTCAGGATCGCCAGGTCGGTGTCCGGATCGGTGCCGATCACCTTGGCCCGGGTGCTGCGGCTGTCGGCGAGGATGACCTCGATCTCGTCGGCGCCCTCGACCACGTGGTTGTTGGTGAGGATGTAGCCGTCGGCGCTGATGATGACGCCGCTGCCCAGGCCGCCCTGGGGCTGGTTGCCGCGGTCGCCGAAGAAGAACCGGAACCAGGGGTCGTTGGCATTCGGGTTCTGCTTGGCGCCCCGGCTGGTGTTGATGCTGACCACCGCCGCCGAGGCGCGCTGCGCGGCCTGCCGAAAGCTGCCGGCAGGCGTGAACGACGCGGGCGGGGCCGGCGCTTCGATGAGCGCAACGCCGGTGGACTGGGTGATGGCGCCCGGCCGCCTCAGCCACTCGGGCTTCAAGGTGCCGACCACGAAGTACGCGGCCAGCAACACGGTGACCGCTTGGGTGAAGAAAAGCCAGTAGCGACGCATGGCTTGAGTGTAGGGCCGCCACCCTGCGCCGTGGGGGCCCGCCTGGGCTGCGGCGCGCTCTCAGGCCCGCAGCGGCCGCTGAACCGGGGCCACGGCATGCGGCACCTGGGAGGCGCGGCCGTGCCTGCGCGCGGGCCCGAGCTGGGCCTGCTCGACCGGCACCACCTGGCCGCTGGCCGCGTCGAAGATGGCTGCGCGCGACCGCATGGCACGCGCGGCCTGCGCCATCCGCTGGGCGTCATGCAGGATGTCCTCGACCGGCGCCGAACCGGGCTCCAGGTGCACGACGCCGACACCGATGTCGGGCCGCACCTGGACCCGGCCACCGCCGGGCGTGCTCACCTCGACCGGGCGGCGGGCGCTGGAGGCCACCCGCAGGCCGAGCGTGCGCAGCCAGGCGGGCGAAGGAATCGCCTCCACCAGGCAGACGAAGCAGCAGTCGTAGTAGCGCCCCACCGTGTTGACCACCCCGACCTGGCGCTGGATGCGCCCGGCCACGGCGATGAACATGTCGTTGACGCCGGCGGTGCCGACCTGCGCGGTCAGGCGGTCGACGTCGAACACCATCACCGCGACCACGGCGCCGTCACGCCGGCTGCGGCGCCGGCGCCGCTGGGCCGTGATGAGTTTGCGGACCAGCCCGGCGCCGGAGTACAGCTTGGTCACCGGGTCGAACCGCGATGGCGCGCCGTCGCCCTGCCGGGCGCGCCAGCCATGCCGGTCGCGGCGCCAGATCACGAACCCGACCACGCCGTTGGCCAGCGCCACGCAGGCAGCGGTGAGCGCGTGGGCCATGCTGTCCAGTCCCGGCAGGCCCATGGCGGCCGCGTAGAGGCCGGCGATGGCGGGCAGCGTCAGCAGGCAACCGGCGGCCATCACCGGCGCCAGCCGGTCGCCGAGCAGCCAGGCCCGGACCGTGACCCACAAGGTGAGCACGCCGCCCAGCAGCGACACTGCGGCCGCTGCCGGCAGGCGCTGGCCCGCGGGCAGCGCCAAGCAGGCGACGCCTGCCAGCGGCCCCAGCAAGGCGGCGGCCTGCAGGCTGGCGGCCATGAAGCGGTCGCGCCGGTCAGCCCCCAGCCAGCCGCGTATCCAGTAGCAAGCCAGCCCGACGCAGACCGGGCCGATCAGAACCTGGGCCAACTGGAGGGAGCGGGCCGGCACCGTCCACAGCGTTGCCAGCACCCCGCTGAGCACGAGCACGAAGACGAACACGCTGGCGTGGTAGGCCACGCCCAGCAGCTGCGCCGGGCTGGGCCGCACCAGCGCGTCCGCCAGGCGGGCAGCGCCGACGGCGGCCACCGCCCCCAGCGCCATGCCCCAGATCACCAGTTCCAGTGCATCCATGCCCGCAACCTCCGAAGAGCCAAAACCATTATTTGCCCCGGGCTGTGCCGCGGCCGTGGGGAAGACCCTAGGCGTGACCGACAATCCGTACTTTTCGCCGATCGCGCCATGGCCAGTTCGCAACAGCTCCTGCAGGCTTTCGACCGCCTGCTCCAACCCGAACGGTTCAAGGACTATGGGCCCAACGGATTACAGGTCGAAGGCAAGCCGCAGGTGCGGCGCGTGGTCTCCGGCGTCACCGCCAGCCGGGCGCTGATCGAGGCCGCCATCGCGCAGCGGGCGGACGCGATCTTCGTCCACCACGGCCTGTTCTGGCGCGGCCAGGACGGCCGGGTGACGGGCTGGATGAAGCAGCGGCTGGCCCTGCTGCTGGCGCACGACATCAACCTGTTTGCCTACCACCTGCCGCTGGACGCGCATCCCGAGTTGGGCAACAACGCGCAACTCGGGCTGAAGCTGGGGCTGGACGCGCACGGGCGTTTCGGTGAGCAGGACCTGGGCTTCATCGGCGGGCGCAGCGACGGCGGCGAGTTCGCCGACGGCCAGGCGCTGTCCCAGCACCTGGAACAAGTGCTGAATCGGCCTGTAGCCCGCGTTGACGGTGCGCAGCGCGCTATCAAAACCATAGCGTGGTGCACCGGCGGCGCGCAGGGCTACTTCGAAGCCGCCATCGCCGCCGGCGCCCAGGCCTTCATCACGGGCGAGATCTCCGAGCCGCAGGCCCACTACGCGCGGGAGTGCGGCGTGAGCTTTTTCGCCTGCGGGCACCATGCCAGCGAGCGCTACGGCGCGCCTGCCGTCGCCGCGCATGTGGCCGCGCAGCTGGGCCTGGAGCACCGGTTCATCGACATCGACAACCCGGCATGAAGTTGTTCGCCATCACCCTCGGGGACCCCGCGGGCATCGGCGGCGAAATCATCGCCAAGGCCTTTCGCGATGCACCCGAAGACGCCGCCGGCTGTTTTGTCGTGGGCGACGTGGCCCACCTGCGCCGCGCCAGCCAGGCGGTCGCCCAGCCGGGGCGGCTGGCGCTGCCGGTGGTGTCGATCGAGCGTCCGCAGCAGGCGCTGCTGGCGCCGCCGGCCAGCATCCCCGTCCTGCAGGCGGGTGGTGCGCGCCCGCTGGTCGCGTGGGGGAAGGTGGACGCTGCCGCCGGCCGGATGGCGGCCGAAGCGGTGACGTGGGCCGCGCGCGCAGCCCTGCGCGGCGAAATCGCCGGCCTCGTGACGGCGCCTTTGCACAAGGAAGCCCTGGCCGCCGCCGGCCTTGCGTTTCCCGGGCACACCGAGCTGCTGCAGGCTGAGGCCGCTGCCTTCCGGGGCAAGCGCGTCGACGAGATGCCGGTGCGCATGATGCTGGCCAGCGACGAGCTGCGCACGGTGCTGGTCAGCATCCACCTTTCGCTGCGGGATGCGATCGCAGCGGTCACCGTGGACAACGTGCTGGAGACGGTGCGCATTACCCACCGTGCGCTCCAGGCGCCCCTGGGCCGGCCGCCCCGCATCGCGGTCGCCGGGCTCAATCCCCATGCCGGGGAGGGCGGCCTGTTCGGGCGCGAAGAGCTGGATGCGATCGTGCCGGCGGTGCGGGCGGCCCAGGCCGAGGGGCTGGATGCCAGCGGCCCCTACGCGCCCGACACGGTGTTCATGCGGGCCCGCCGCGGCGAGTTCGACGTCGTCGTGGCGATGTACCACGACCAGGGCCTGATCCCGGTGAAGTACCTGGGCATTGACCAGGGCGTGAACGTCACGCTGGGGCTGCCGCTGGTGCGCACCAGCCCGGACCACGGCACGGCCTTCGACATCGCGGGCACCGGGCGGGCCGACGCGTCCAGCCTCATCGAGGCGATCCGGATGGCCCGCAGCCTCACGGCTTTCTGAGGCTGTCGCGGATCTCGCGCAGCAGCACGACGTCTTCGGGCGGCGCCGATGGCGCCGCCGCGGCCGGCTCTGCATGGGCGCGCTTGATGCGGTTGATCTGCCGCACCATGACGAAAATGATGAAGGCCAGGATGGCGAAGTTCACCACCACGGTGAGGAAGCTGCCCCAGGCGAACACTGGCACCCCGGCCTTGGCCAGGTCGGGCAGGTTCCTGGGCACGCCCTCGGGGATCCGCCCGAGCACCACGAACTTGCTGCTGAAGTCCAGGTCGCCCGCCACCACGCTGACCAGCGGCATGATCACGTCCTTGACCAGCGAATCGACGATCTTGCCGAACGCGGCGCCGATGATCACCCCGACCGCCAGGTCGACGACGTTGCCCTTGACCGCGAATTCGCGGAACTCCTTCAGCATCCCCATGCCCGCTCCCGGTGTCCAGAAAAACATGGGCGGCAGTATGCGCCAGGCTCATGCCCAGCGTTGAATCGCGGCGATACGCTCCGCTACAATCGCGGGTTGACCAAACAAGCGATTCCCCTTTGAGGACCCCCATGAGTGACACCCAAGTGGACGCCAGCAAGCGGACGTGGCTGATCGCGTCAGGCTGTGCCGGCGCGGTGGGCGCCGGATTCACCGCCGTTCCCTTCGTCAGCAGCTTCCAGCCGTCCGAACGCGCCAAGGCCGCCGGGGCCGCCGTGGAAGTGGACATCGGGGCGCTGCGGCCGGGCGAGAAGGTGACCGTGGAATGGCGCGGCAAGCCGGTGTGGATCATGAAGCGCACCCCGGAACAGCTGGCCAGCCTGCAGAAGATCGAAGGCCAGCTGGCCGATCCCAAGTCCGAGCGCACCGCCTACCCGACGCCCGACTACGCCAAGAACCCGCACCGCTCCATCAAGCCCGAGGTGTTCGTGGCGGTGGGCATCTGCTCGCACCTGGGGTGCTCGCCCACGGACAAGCTCCAGCCGGGCCCGCAGCCCTCGCTGCCCAACGACTGGCAGGGCGGCTTCCTGTGCCCCTGCCATGGCTCCACCTTCGACCTGGCCGGCCGCGTGTTCGCCAACAAGCCGGCCCCGGACAACCTGGAAGTGCCGCCGCACACCTACCTGTCCGACACCCGCCTGCTGATCGGCGAAGACCAGAAGGCCTGAAGGACGAGACATGGCTGACTTCAAGGAAATCTCCCCCAACGCCTCCATCGGCGCCAAGCTGGGCAACTGGTTCAACAACCGCATGCCTTCGGCCGGCGAATCGCTCAAGTACCACGTCACCGAGTACTACGCGCCCAAGAACTTCAACTTCTGGTACTTCTTCGGCTCGCTGGCGCTGCTGGTGCTGGTGATCCAGATCGTCACCGGCATCTTCCTGGTGATGCACTACAAGCCCGACGCGGCCAAGGCGTTCGAGTCGGTCGAATACATCATGCGCGACGTGCCCTGGGGCTGGCTGGTGCGCTACATGCACTCCACCGGCGCCTCGGCGTTCTTCGTGGTCGTGTACCTGCACATGTTCAAGAGCCTGATCTACGGCAGCTACCGCAAGCCGCGCGAGCTGGTCTGGCTGTTCGGCTGCTCGATCTTCCTGGTGCTGATGGCTGAAGCCTTCATGGGCTACCTGCTGCCCTGGGGCCAGATGTCGTACTGGGGCGCGCAGGTGATCGTGAACCTGTTCTCCGCCATCCCGTTCATCGGTCCGGACCTGGCGCTGCTGATCCGCGGTGACTACGTGGTGTCCGACGCGACGCTGAACCGCTTCTTCAGCTTCCACGTGATCGCCGTGCCGCTGGTGCTGCTCGGCCTGGTGGTGGCGCACCTGCTGGCGCTGCACGACGTGGGCTCGAACAACCCGGACGGTGTCGAGATCAAGGGCCCCAACGCCCCCAAGGACGCCAACGGCAAGCCGCTGGACGGCATTCCGTTCCACCCCTACTACACGGTGCACGACATGCTGGGCGTGATGGTGTTCCTGGCGGTGTTCTCGGCCATCATCTTCTTCGCGCCCGAGTTCGGCGGCTATTTCCTTGAGTACAACAACTTCATCCCGGCCGACCCGCTGAAGACGCCGCCGCACATCGCGCCGGTCTGGTACTTCACGCCTTTCTACTCGATGCTGCGCGCCATCACCGACGTGATGGTGTACGTGCTGTGCGCCCTCATCGCGCTGGCTGCGCTGGTAGCGCTGGTCAAGGGCCGCATGTCGGGGTTCGGCAAGCTCGCCGTGCTGGTGGGCGCGGCCATCCTCGTGGCCCTGCTGCTGGCATTCGACGCGAAGTTCTGGGGCGTGGTCGTGATGGGCGGAGCGGTGATCATCCTGTTCTTCCTGCCCTGGCTGGACGCCAGTCCCGTCAAGTCCATCCGCTACCGCCCCGAGTGGCACAAGTGGCTGTACGGCATCTTCGTGGTGAATTTCCTGATGTTGGGCTACCTGGGCATCCAGCCTCCCTCCGACGTCAAGACCCTCCTGGCGCAGGTGGGCACCTTGTTCTACTTCGGTTTCTTCCTGCTGATGCCGTGGTGGAGCCGCCTGGGCTCGTTCAAGCCGGTGCCCGACCGCATCACCTTCGCCGCGCACTGAGCCCCGGGGACCTTGCAAGAATGAAAAAACTCGTCATCACCCTGGCCCTGTTCCTGGCTGCCTCGCTGGCCGCCGTGGGGCCGGCGTCCGCGGCCGGTTCCGAGGGCCCGTCCTGGGACCGGGCGCCCAACATGACCAACGACCTGGCGGCGCTGCAGAACGGCGCCAAGCTGTTCGTCAACTACTGCCTGAACTGCCACTCGGCGGCCTTCATGCGGTACAACCGGCTGCGCGACATCGGCCTGACCGAGCAGCAGATCAAGGACAACCTGCTGTTCACGACCGACAAGGTCGGTGAGACCATGCGCTCGGCGATCGACCCCAAGCAGGCCAAGGAATGGTTCGGGGCCAACCCGCCCGACCTGACCCTGATCGCCCGGTCCCGCTCGGGCCACGCCGGCAGCGGCGCCGACTATCTCTACACTTTCCTTCGTACCTTCTATCGGGACGACACCAAGCCCACCGGCTGGAACAACCTGGTGTTCCCCAACGTCGGCATGCCGCACGCGCTGTGGGAATTGCAGGGCGTGCGCGAGCCGCAGTTCGAAACCCAAAAGATACATGGCCAGGACACCCAGGTCTTCAAGGGCTGGAAGCAGGTCAGTCCCGGCACCATGACGCCGCTGCAGTACGAACAGGCTGTCGGTGACCTGGTGGGCTACCTGCAATGGATGGCCGAGCCGAACCAGAACGCGCGGGTTCGCGTCGGGGTGTGGGTGCTGCTGTTCCTGGGCCTGTTCACCGTGATCGCCTGGAGGCTGAACGCCGCGTTCTGGAAGGACGTCCGGTAAACCGCCATCCGTCAGGCTTTTTGACGAACGACACGGTCTGGCGCATGCCAGACCGTGTTTTCACTTTTACTTAGGAGCCATTCATCATGATGGTGCTGTATTCGGGAACCACCTGTCCCTTCTCCCACCGCTGCCGTTTCGTGCTGTTCGAAAAGGGCATGGATTTCGAGATCCGCGACGTCGACCTGTACAACAAGCCGGAAGACATCAACGTGATGAACCCATACGGCCAGGTGCCGATCCTGGTCGAGCGCGACCTGATCCTGTACGAGTCGAACATCATCAACGAGTACATCGACGAGCGCTTCCCGCACCCGCAGCTGATGCCGGGCGACCCCGTGGACCGCGCCCGCGTGCGCCTGTTCCTGCTCAATTTCGAGAAGGAACTGTTCGTGCACGTCAGCATGCTGGAATCGCGCGCGGCCAAGAGCAACGAGAAAGCGCTCGAAAAAGCACGCGCGCACATCCGCGACCGGCTGACCCAGCTGGCGCCCGTGTTCCTGAAGAACAAGTACATGCTGGGCGACAACTTCTCGATGCTGGACGTGGCGATCGCGCCTCTGCTTTGGCGCATGGACTACTATGGGATCGAGTTGTCCAAGAATGCCGCACCGCTGCTGAAGTACGCCGAGCGCATCTTCTCGCGGCCGGCCTACATCGAAGCGCTGACGCCCTCCGAGAAGGTCATGCGCAAATAAGCGGCTGCCAGTCCACGATGAACGCCCTGGAATCGACGTCCACGCGCCCGTACCTGATCCGTGCCCTCTATGACTGGTGCACCGACAACGGCCTGACGCCGTATGTCGCCGTGCTGGTCGACGAGACGGTGCAGGTTCCGCGCGAGTACGTCAAGAACGGCGAGATCGTGCTGAACATCAGTTTCGACGCGACCAGTTCGCTGAAGCTGGGCAATGAATTCATCGAGTTCAAGGCACGTTTCGCCGGGAGTGCGCGGGAGATCATGGTGCCGGTCAACCGGGTCATCGCCATCTATGCGCGGGAGAACGGGCAAGGCATGGCCTTCCCCGTCGCCGGACCCACCACGCAGAACGAAGATCCGCCCCGGCCGTCGCCCTTGTCCAGCGTGCCGGCCGCCGGCTCCGGCCCCGATCCGGAAGCCAAGGTCGTGCAGCTGGTCACGCCCGAAGCTGCCTCGCCCGCGCCGCCGGAGAGTGAGCCTCCCAAGCCGCCCGGGGGCGCTCGGCCTGCGCTCAAGCGAGTCAAATAGCTGCTCCACGCGCCTTAGAATCCTTTCCGCGCCGATTTAGCTCAGTGGTAGAGCAACCGCCTTGTAAGCGGTAGGTCGTCAGTTCGATCCCGACAATCGGCACCAGCACACCCTGGACACGGCTGCAACGGCTACGTTCGCCCGGTTTGAACCTTGATTCGAATTGAGGTAACCTGCCACCCCCGGCTGCACAGATGAGCTTGGAGGGCAGGCGCCACCTGCCTGAGCTTGGCGGCCGCGGCGTTGCCCTCCACCAGCAGGCACCACGCCGGACCCTCGATGGGACCGGGCCGGACGGCGGATCGCAGCGCAGCAGGGATCAGGGATTCAATTGCCTTGAGCCGTTCGCCCGAGTCGCGCGCGAGCTCCGCCAGCCTCGCCAACGTGGGCGAGTCCTCGGCGGCCTGTTGCAGCGTGACCGGATGGAGGCGGCGGTTCATGAAGCAGTGAGGAAGAGGGGACGCTAGTGCATTTCATTATCACGGATGGGTGGCTCGCGAAAAGCCGGGCCTTCCACCTGAGCGGCACCAGCCTGGTGCTCGCGGTGTTCGCGCTCTCGCTCTCGTGCATGCTGCTCGCGGCCGGGATGTACCACTGGGTGTTCCTCAAGGGAGCGCGCGAGGGCTGGCCCGTGGTGGGCACCGTCGTGCGCCTCATGGTCAAGGATGAATTCGAGCAGCGGGACCGCTTCATGCGCGAGAACCTGGACGCCATGGCGCGCAAGCTGGGTGAGATGCAGGCCAAGCTGCTGCAGCTGGAGGCTTTGGGCGAGCGGGTCTCGGGCCTGGCCGGCGTGAATGCGCCGGAACTCAAGGTGGTGCCGGGCCGCGGGGGCGCCCTGGTGTCCGGGCGGCCGCTGACCCTCGAAGAACTGCGGGCCACGCTGGCCGACCTGGACCAGCTCACCGACCAGCGCACCGACCTGCTGACTGTCGTGGAGTCGCGCCTGTTCGACCAGAGGGTCCGCAAGATGATGGCGCCCACCCAGCAGCCGATCAAGGGCGCGCACCTCGGATCGGCTTTCGGCTGGCGCATCGACCCGTTCACCGGCCGCTCGGCGCTGCACACAGGGCTGGATTTCCAGGCCGAGCCCGGCACGCCCATCCTGGCCGCCTCGGGCGGCGTCGTCGTCGCCCAGGAGTTCCACCCGGCCTACGGCAACATGGTCGAGGTCGACCACGGCAACGACCTCGTCACCCGGTACGCACACGCCTCGCGCGTCACCGTCAAGAAAGGCGACCTGGTCAAGCGCGGCCAGAAGATCGCCGAGGTCGGCACCACGGGCCGGTCCACCGGCCCGCACCTGCACTTCGAGGTGATGGTGCAAGGCATCCCCCAGGACCCGCAGAAGTTCCTGCTGGCCGGCCGCGGCCTCCAGGAAGCCCCCGGGCCCGCGCTGGCCCTGCGCGCCCAATCCAGCCTGCGGTTGCCCACCGGCAGGTAAAATCGCCTGCTTCGCTGGGCCCGCCGGGCTTGCTTTGGCCGGTCCCAGCCCCATTTCCTGCATCACGAGAGGATTGCGCTGCCCTGCTGGCCCCGGTGGGCTGGCAGGGCAGCATCGCGTTCATGGCCAAGAACTTCCTGACCCAGATTTTCGGCTCCCGCAACGACCGGCTGCTCAAGCAGTACCGCAGGACCGCGGAGCAGATCGGCGCGCTGGAGCCCCAGTTCGAGAAGCTGAGCGACGACGAGCTGCGCGCCAAGACCCAGGAGTTCAGGGACCGGGTGGGCAAGGGCGAGTCGCTGGACGCCCTGTTGCCCGAAGCTTTCGCCGTCGTCCGTGAAGGCTCCAAGCGCGTCATGAAGATGCGCCACTTCGACGTCCAGATGCTCGGTGGCATGGCCTTGCACAACGGCAAGATCGCCGAAATGCGCACCGGGGAGGGCAAGACGCTGACGGCCACGCTCGCCGTCTACCTGAACGCGCTTGCGGGCAAGGGCGTGCATGTCGTCACGGTGAACGACTACCTGGCCAACCGCGACGCCCGCTGGATGGGCAAGCTCTACAACTTTCTCGGGTTGACGGTGGGCGTCAACCTGCCGCAGATGGCGCGGCCCGAGAAGCAGGAAGCCTACCGCTCGGACATCACCTACGGCACGAACAACGAGTTCGGCTTCGACTACCTGCGCGACAACATGGTCTACGAGCCGGCCGACCGGGTGCAGCGTGGCCTGCACTACGCCATCGTCGACGAGGTCGACTCGATCCTGATCGACGAAGCGCGCACGCCGCTGATCATCAGCGGCCAGGCCGAGGACCACACCGACCTGTACATCGCCATGAACCAGGTGGTTCCGCTGCTCACTCGCCAGGAAGGCGAGGCCGATCCGCGCACCGGCGAGGGCATCATCAAGCCGGGCGACTTCACGCTGGACGAGAAAAGCCGCCAGGTGTTCCTGACCGAGCAGGGGCATGAGAACGCAGAGCGCATCCTGTTCAACCTCGGCCTCATTCCCGAGGGCGCCACGCTCTACGACCCGGCCAACATCACGCTGATGCACCACCTGTACGCGGCGCTGCGGGCCCGGCACCTGTACCACCGCGACCAGCACTACGTCGTGCAGCGCGGCGAGAGCGGCCAGCAGGAAGTGGTCATCGTGGACGAGTTCACCGGCCGGCTGATGTCGGGGCGCCGCTGGAGCGAAGGCCTGCACCAGGCGGTCGAGTCCAAGGAGGGCGTGCCGATCCAGCCGGAAAACCAGACGCTGGCGTCGATCACCTTCCAGAACTACTTCCGCCTGTACGGCAAGCTCTCCGGCATGACCGGCACCGCCGACACCGAGGCCTACGAGTTCCAGGAGATCTACGGGCTGGAAACGATGGTGATTCCGCCCAACCGGCCCAGCCGCCGCGACGACCAGCTCGACCGCGTCTACAAGACCACGCGCGAGAAGTACCAGGCGGCCATCCAGGACATCCGCGAATGCTACGAGCGCGGCCAGCCGGTGCTGGTGGGCACGACCTCGATCGAGAACTCCGAGATCATCGACCAGCTCCTGAACAAGGAGGGCTTGCCGCACCAGGTGCTCAACGCCAAGCAGCACGCCCGCGAGGCCGACATCGTGGCGCAGGCCGGCCGCCCGAAGATGATCACGATCGCCACCAACATGGCCGGCCGCGGCACCGACATCGTGCTGGGCGGCAACGTGGAAAAGGCGGTGGAGGCGGTCGAGGCCGACGAGTCGCTCGACCCCGCGACCAAGCAGCGGCAGATCGCCGAGCTGCGGGCGCAGTGGCAGCAGGAGCACGAAGCCGTGGTGGCGCAGGGCGGGCTGCGCATCATCGCCACCGAGCGGCACGAATCGCGCCGCATCGACAACCAGCTGCGTGGCCGCTCTGGCCGCCAGGGCGACCCGGGCTCTTCGCGCTTCTACCTGAGCCTGGACGATCCGCTGATGCGGATCTTCGCGGGCGACCGGGTCAAGGCCATCATGGACAGGCTGAAGATGCCCGACGGCGAGGCCATCGAGGCGGGCATCGTCACGCGCAGCATCGAGAGCGCGCAGCGCAAGGTGGAGGCGCGCAACTTCGACATGCGCAAGCAGCTGCTCGAGTACGACGACGTGGCCAACGACCAGCGCAAGGTGATCTACCAGCAGCGCAACGACATCATGGATGCGGCCGACCTGTCGGCGCAGATCGCCTCGCTGCGGGCCGGGTGCTTCACGGACCTGGTGCGCCAGTACGTGCCGCCCGAGTCGGTCGAGGAGCAGTGGGACGTGGCGGCGCTGGAGAAGGCGCTGGCGGACGATTGGGGCATCCACCTCGCGCTGCAAAAGGAAGTGCAGTCCGCGACCGCCATCACGGACGAGGACATCCTGGAGATGGTCCTGAAGGCCGCCAACGAGGCCTTCGACCGCAAGGTGCAGGAGATCGGCGCCGACAATTTCACCCAGTTCGAGCGCATCGTCCTGCTCCAGAGCATCGACACGCACTGGCGCGAGCACCTTTCGGCGCTGGATTACCTGCGCCAGGGCATCCACCTGCGCGGTTATGCGCAGAAGCAGCCCAAGCAGGAGTACAAGCGGGAGGCCTTCGAGCTGTTCGGGCAGTTGCTCGATTCCGTCAAGAACGAGGTCACCAAGGTCCTGATGACGGTGAAGGTCCAGTCCGGCGAGCAGCTCGAACAGGCCGCCGAGGACCTGGAGGAGCGGGCCGAGCGGATCGCCAACGTGACCTACACGGCGCCCAACGAGAGCGGCGAAGCCGAGAGCAAGCTCGATGAAAGCACCGCCGTCAGGCCCGCCGCGCCGGCCGCTTCCCTGCCGCGCGTGGGCCGCAACGATCCTTGCCCGTGCGGCAGCGGGAAGAAATACAAGCAGTGCCACGGCCGCCTGGCCTGAACCAGCGCTCCGGCGCGCCGGAGCGGGCGCGCGCAGCCCTTCCGGTGCTTTCTGCAAGCGCTTTTACACCGCACCCCTGTCAACCTTGACAGGGTGAGGCGGGCAATTTCCGCCCATAACCTCTTCAATGTCAGCACCTCGTTTTACCCAGGTGCACCATGACACTCCTCGACGCCGTTGAATCCTTCTCCCCGACCACGGATCCCGCTGTTCCTCCTGCGCTGAGGAACCGTATTGCGCGCGAGTTCGCTGCCCGCTGGCAGCAGCAATGGGGCGGCAAGTTCGTCCTGCACGGGCGGCCCGCCGGCCCGGGCGCCGTCCGGCTGGACGGCAATGACTACCTGGGCGTGACCGGCCACCCGTCGGTCGTGCAGGCGCAGGTCGACGCCTTGCGGCGGGACGCCGAGTCCGTGGTCCAGTCGGGCGTGTTCCTGTTGGGAGACCACCCGGCCCACGCGCTCGAGAAGAACCTGGCCGCGTGGATCGGCAAGGAGGACGGCTTCCTGTGCCAGTCCGGCTACGCGGCCAACATGGGCCTGCTGCAGATCATCGCGGACGAAAGCACCCCGGTGTACCTGGACAGCTTGGCCCACATGTCCCTGTGGGAAGGCGCCCGCGCGGCGAAAGCTCCGTCGCATGCGTTCCGCCACAACGACCCCGCCCACCTGGACCGCATGCTGCAGGCCCATGGGCCGGGCGTGGTGGTGGTCGACTCGGTCTACAGCACCACGGGTGCCTTGTGCCCGCTGCGCGACATCGTCGAGGTGGCCGAGCGCCACGGCAGCATGCTGGTGGTCGACGAATCGCATTCGCTGGGAACACACGGGCGGCAGGGTGCCGGACTGTGCGCCCAACTGGGCCTGACCGAGCGCGTGCATTTCATCACCGCGAGCCTGGCCAAGGCTTTCGCCGGCCGCGCGGGGTTCTTCACCGCACCGGCCAGCATGCGCTACTACGTGCTGATCTCCAGCTTTCCCAACATCTTCAGCTCGTCCCTGCTGCCGCACGAGGTGGCCGGCCTGGCCGCTACCCTGGAGGTGATTCGCGCGGCGGACGACGCCCGGCGCCGCCTGCATGCGCACACCGCCCGGTTGCGGCAGACCCTTGCCGACGCGGGCTTTCCCATCCACCAGGGCAGCCAGCAGATCATTGCGCTGGAAGCCGGCACCGAGCCCGCGGCCATGCGCCTGCGCGACGAGCTGGAAAGCCGCGACGTCATCGGTTCGATCTTCTGCGCGCCGGCGACGAGCCAGAACCGGGCGATGGTGCGCTTGACCTTGAATGCCGGATTGACCGATGCGGAGATGGAGCACGTCGAGCGTGTGGCCCGCGAGATCGCGCCTCTCCTGAGTCCCTGGGACTGGCCCATCGCCCGGCGCAGCCGCGCCGCGGTGGCGCGCCGCGGCACCTGACCGATCCTCAGCCCTGTACGGTGCGCTTGTCCTGGCGCGCCAGCCAGTTGCTGTAGCCGTTCGCCGGGTCGGGGCACAGGGCGGACTCGACCTGGAACAGCGCGCCCAGCAGGGGTTGCTCCTGGCCCACCGGGAACGCCGGGGTCAGCACCGGCGCTGCGCTGCTTCCCAGCGCCTGGCGCAGCTCCAGGTCGGCCAGGCACCGGCCCTGCCGGATGTCCTCCAGGCCGGAAGGCGCAACTCCTTCGAGTTCCGCCATTTCGGCCTGGGCCGCCAGCCCTTCCGGTGTTTCGAGCTGCAGCCAGCTGACCCGGCCCGAAGCGTCCAGGCCCAGAATGCCGAACGGGTCGCCGATGACGACGTGCTCGACCCACCGGTTCGCCGCGAACGCGCTCAGGTCGCGTCCCACCGCGGCCCGCCTGAGGATGGCGTTCTGCTCCGGGCTGAGCGTGGCGCGCCAGGTCTGCGCATGGCGCGCGTTCGGCGTGGCCAGCAGGTGCTCCACCGAGTCGACCAGCCGCCGCGAGATGTCGGGGGTCTGCTTGGCGATGAACTGGTCGATCAGTCCGCGGTTGAAGGCCTGCACCGCTATCTGCTCGTCGGCCTGGCCCGTGAGCAGGACGCGCGAGCCCGGCCAGTCCACCAGTTCGCCCAGCGCCTGCAGTCCATCCATGGGCGGCATGGAATAGTCGACGACGCAGACCCGGGTGAGGGCGTAGCGTTCGGTGTACTTGGACCAGTAGCCCAGGATCTGCGGGATCAGCGCCTTGCCCTCGCGCCAGTGATCCACCAGCTGCTGCTGGTTCCAGGCGTCCGCCTCCCAGAACGGGGGCTCCTGCTGCAGGTACGAGATGCACTCGGCCGGGCGCAGGAACAGCTTGACGTGCCAGTGCCGGGGCAGCACCAGCGCCAGCATCTCCAGGTAGTCCGGATCGTCGTCCAGGAACACGACGGTGCCGGGGCGGTGGAAAAGGGGGAAGTTCATTCGGAGGTTGGCTGCATTGTGCTAGCGCAGGAGGGGCAGTTCGATCGTAAAGGCCGCGCCGCGTCCCGGCTCCGACCTCACGCGGATGCTGCCGCCGGCGCTTTCCACCACACGCCGGCAGAACGCGAGCCCGAGGCCATGCCCGGTGCCCTCGTTGGTGGAGAAGAAGGGCTCGAAGATGCGGGGCTGCAACTCGGGGTCGATGCCCACGCCGCGGTCGCTGACCACGATCCAGCCGCGGTCGGCGGCCGTTGCCACCTCCACCAGCAGGTCGCCGGGCTGGCTGGCGCCGCCCGAGGCCGCGAGCGACTGCAAGGCGTTCTTGACCAGGTTGTCCAGAACCTGGGCGAACAGCGGCCGCGACCCCTGGAAGCTGAAGTCGGCCAGGAGCTGAAGCTTGACGCTCTCCCGTTCCCGGCTGCTGCGGTAGGGATACTGGCCGACCGCCTCGCGCACCAGGTCGCCGGCGGACACGGCCTCCTTGTGTCCGGGCAGGCGCATCAGGCGGGCGTTGGCGATCTGCATGTCGATCTGGTGATTCATGTTTCGCACCAGCGTGTGCAGGCGCGCGGCCAGCTGCTGCAGCTTCTCCGCTTCACCGCTGGCTTCGGCGGCGCTGCCACGCACGGCATCACCGATCAGGGACATGGTGGCCAGGGGCGTGCGCAGCTCGTGCGCCATGATGCCCATGGTGGTCAAGGTATGCGCCAGATGCTCGCGCCGCAGGTTGGCCGAAGACACTCCCAGCAGCAGGCCCATGCTCACGCAGAAGGCAACGACCATGGCGTCCGTCAGCGCATGGACCGCGGTCATGGGCGGCACGGCGGGCCCCCAGAATTCGAACAGCAGCCGGGCCAGCGCCGCGGCTGCCGCCAGTCCCGCCGTGGCGATGCGCCAGTCGGTGACGAAGTAGTAGGTCAGGATCATGGCGGCCACGCTGGCGAGCCATGCGGCGTTGCCGCCGTTGCACAGGTACATCCACGAGAACAGGAAGGGCAGCTCGAACCAGATCACCGCGCTGAACACCCGGCCCGAGAGGCGGCTGGCCGGGTAGCTGCTGATATGCGGGCTCATGAGCAGCAGCCCGAGCGACGCAGTGAACAGCCGCAGCGGAAGATTCTCGTACGGCTGGGGCAGCGCGACGGCCCAGATCCACCAGAACAGGGGATGCCCCACCAGCGTGAACAAACCCAGGCCCTTCATCCGCAACGGGGAGGGATGCAGCACGGGCACCAGGGGCGCCGTCACCGCTTCCTCCTTGATCCACTGCGTGAACCGCTGCCATGCGGAAGGCTGCGCCGCGGCCAGGGGACGGGCCGGTCGCGTGACACGGGAAGCAGGTTCGGTCACTGGCAAAAGCAGGCCTGGACGGAGATGGGACCATGCTATTGTCCCGGTTCTTTTGATACCACTCGATGCAGCTGCCTGTTAACTTTGACAGCGTGAGCCTGGATGGAATTCTGAGCGACTGGGTGAGTGCGTTGCGCGAGTTCTCGGTCGAAGCCATCGTCGTGTTGGGGCCGGACCCGTTCGGGACCATCGAGGACCGCCAGGTCGTGGCAGTCCATCCACCCCTGGTGGCCGAGGCCGCACGCGCGCTGGCCGAGAGCCGCGACTTCGGGGCTCCGTGGCGCGACTCCGACGCTCCGCTGGTCGCCTGGCAGTACATCGCCAAATCCGACCAGCTCAGCTCCAGCCGCTGGCGGCTGCTGTTCCTGGCGCACGGCTTCCAGACCGTCGTGCGGGTCGAGTTTTCGCTGCCGGCCGGCCGCGCGTTCGAATGCTTCATGTTCAGCCCGCGTGAGCTCAGCGACAGGGCGGAAGCGGCTTCCCTGGTGTGGTCCGCGCTGAACATCTGGCCGGTGGTCAAGCGCTGCATCGCCACCGAATGCTCCACCCTCAGCCCGCGTGAGCGCGAATGCCTGGTGCTGGCCTTCAACGGCCTGACCGCTCGCGAAAGCGCCCAGAAGCTGCATTGCACCGAACGCACCGTCAACTACCACCTGGCCAACGCCATGGGCAAGCTCAAGGTCGACAACAAGATGGCGGCCATCCAGCGCGCCTGCTGGGTCGGCGCGATCTGACTGCGCGCCAGCCCGAAGGTTTATATTGCGGCCAAACCCTCCAGGGCTCCCATGGACGATTCGGATGATCGAACCGCGTCACTGATGACGCCGGCGAAGCTGGCCGAGGTGCGCAAGCCCCGGGCCCCGGCCTCTCCCGCGGCATGGCTGGACCAGATGGCCGCGGACGCCGGCCACCAGCACCTGCGCCGCCTGGGCGAGCTGCGGGCCGAATTGCTGGGGCAGCTGCGCCTGCGTGACGATGCCTCGCTGGCCGCTGCCATCGACAAGCTGGCCGGGGAGCTGCCCGCGCTGGATTTCGGGCTGTTGCGGGCGCGCGGCTGGTGGGCGCGCACGAGCGGCAAGAGCAGGAGCGCAGGCGCGGAGTTCGCCGCGCGGTTCGAGGCCATCGAGGAGGCGGCCAGGGACCTGGCTTCGCAGATCCACAGCCTGCAAAAGGGCCAGCAGGCACAGGCGGGCGCAATCGATCGCGCACTCGTCGAATTCGCGGTGGAGTACCGCGCCCTGGACAAGATCATCGACCAGGGTGCGCGCTGGCTGCAGGACATGCGCACCCAGCTCAAGGAGCGGCTGGCCCAGGCTGCCGATGCGCAAAGCCGGCAAGCCGTGCGCGACGATGCCGCGCGGTGCGAGATCCTGGTGGCCCGGCTCAAGCTTATGCGCGCGGCGGCGACGGCGGCGCAGCAGGCCCACCAGCACGCGCAGGCGGCGCAGGGCCGGCGCGCTGCGCTGGTGCAGATGCTCCAGCAGGCCCTGGCCGCCGACGTGAAGGCCTGGCACCTGAGGCTGTCGCCGCTCGCGGCCGCCGCCGGCGAGGACCGCGAGCCCGCTCCGAGCCTGGAGGCACCGCTGGAAACCCATCGCGAGCTGCAGCTGTGCGTCAAGCAGGCGCAAGCCGACTGCGCCCAGCTGCAGGCCCAGGAGCAGTCCACGCAGCAGAGCCTTTCCGCCCTGGCCGCGCAGCTCGGCGCCGGCTGACGCGTTGTGGCATTCCTCGCGGTCGACATCGGCAACACGCGCCTGAAATGGGCGCTGTACGAGGCCGCGCGCCCGGGCGCCGTGCTGCACGCGCAGGGCGCCGAGTTCCTGGAGAACATCGACAAGCTCGCCGACGGCCCCTGGGCCGCCCTGCCGAAACCCGCGAGGATGCTGGGGTGCGCCGTCGCTGGGGACGCCGTCAAGCGCCGTGCCGAGGAGCAGATGGACGAGCTGTGGGACGTGCCGGCGCAGTGGGTCTATGCGACAGCGGCAGAGGCGGGCCTTTCCAACGGCTACGACCACCCGACGCGTCTGGGTTCCGACCGCTGGGTGGCCATGGTCGGCGCCTGGCACCGCATGCTGCGCCAGGGTCCGGCCCGCCCCATGGTGGTGGTGATGGTCGGCACCGCCGTGACCGTGGAGGGCGTGGACGCCCAGGGCCGCTTCCTGGGAGGGTTCATCCTGCCCGGCCACGGCATCATGCTGCGGGCCCTGGAGTCGGGCACCTCCGGGCTGCGCGTGCCCACCGGCGAGGTGCGCCCGTTTCCCACCAACACCAGCGACGCCCTGACCAGCGGCGGAACCTTCGCCATCGCCGGCGCGGTGGAACGGATGGTCCAGCACCTGCGGGCCCACTCCGGCGCCGAGCCGGCCTGCTTCATGACCGGAGGCGCCGGATGGAAGATGGCCCCGAGCATGTCGGTGCCCTTCGAGCTGGTCGACAGCCTGATCTTCGACGGCCTGCTGGAACTCGCCGAGCGCCGCTTCGCGCCGGCCTAGCGTGCCGCGAGGCCGTCCACCGCCTGGAACAGCGACTCGCGCCCCTGGGCGAGGATCTGCTCCTTCCACGCGTCGGTGTCGGTGTAGAAGGCGTCCTTCATGCGCTGCTTGATGGCGGCCGCCAGCGGTGCCGCCGCTTCGGGGTGCAGGTGCAGCCAATGCTCGCCGCGCAGGGCCTGCAGCGTCTCCATCACCGGCACCGTCCCGTACTCCATGGCGATGCCGGTGTATTCGGCTTGCGGACACTCCTCGTACACCGACGACCACATCAGCCCGGTCAGGAATGCCGAGCTGGAGGAGCCGTCGTAGATCGAGGTCACCGGCGTGCGTCCTTCGCCGCCCCACCACTGGCGCGCGCGCGCCACGGCCGCGCCGTCGTCGCGCCCGGCGAAGATGCGTTCACCGACGCCGCTCGGGCCCAGGCCGGTGTGAACGTCGATCCAGGCGATGCGGGCGGCCCGCCGGCCATGCACCTGAAGCACCTCGCGCAGCACCTTGTTGCTCCACGTCGGCTGCGTGCCACCGAAGAACAGGCCTTCCGCGAATTCGTGCTGCCCGCGCGTGATGGCCGCCTGGTAGGCGGCCTCGCCCCGGGTCGCCACAAAATCCGCGAGCGCCTGGTTGTTGTCCGCCGACGGCGGCCATTGCGGTGGCAGCAGCAGCGGGTGCAGTTCCCGGTAGGCCTCGTTCACCGGCAGCGGCCGCGAGAAGTCATGGAAGTTGCGGTTCAGGTCCACGTTCTCGTGCGTGGTCCGCCGGATGTGCGAGAAGCCGTAAGGGTTGAGCGCATGCACGTACAGCACCGCCACGCCCTGGCTGCGGGCGTGCTGCAGCCAGGCCGGGTCACGCAGCGCGGCGATCTGCACGCCGCTGCCGCAGTAGCCCTCGACGCCGTGGCAGGCGCTCGTCAGGATCAGCAGGCGCGATGCACTGGGGTCGCCATCCCGCGCCACGTCCATCGCCAGCTCCTCGCCGTCGCGTCCCTTGAGCGGGTGCGGGCGCGATTCCACCAGCAGGCCGGCAGCGTTGGCCGCTGCGATGAATCGCTCGCGGGCCTGGGCGTAGCTGCCTGAGAAAACTTCCGAGAGCGCGCTCATGCTTTGGTCAGCCAGGACTCGGCCAGGCGCACCCAGTAGGTGGCGCCCAGCGGAATCAACTCGTCGTTGAAGTCGTAGCTGGGGTTGTGGAGCATGCAGGGGCCCGCGCCGTGCCCCATCTCGCGGTGGCTGCCGTCCCCGTTGGCGATGAAGCAGTAGGCGCCGGGCTTGGCCTGCAGCATGAAGGCGAAGTCCTCGGCGCCCATGGTCGGCTCCTGCACGTCGACGTTCTGCTCGCCCACGATGGAGGCCATCACGCCGCGGGCGAACTCCGCCTCGGCCGGCGAGTTGATGGTCGGCGGATAGTTGCGCACGAACTCGAACTCGCACCTGGCGTCATGTGCGGCGCAGACATGCTCGGCCACCTGCCGCATGCGCTTTTCGATCAGGTCGAGCACTTCCAGGGTGAAGGTGCGCACCGTGCCCTGCAGCTCGCAGCTGTCGGGAACCACATTGGTCGCTTCGCCGGCGTGGATCATGGTGACCGAGATCACCCCCGCGTCGATCGGCTTCTTGTTGCGGCTGATGATGGTCTGGAAGGCCTGCACCATCTGGCAGGCGACCGGCACCGGGTCGATGCCGTTGTGGGGCAGCGCCGCATGGCTGCCCTTGCCGCGGATGACGATCTTGAACTCGTTGGACGAGGCCATCACCGGCCCGGGGCTCACCGAGAACCGGCCCACCTGGCTGCCGGGCCAGTTGTGCATGCCGAACACGGCGTCCATGGGGAACTTTTCGAACAGGCCGTCCTTGATCATCTCGCGCGCGCCGCCGCCGCCTTCCTCGGCGGGCTGGAAGATCAGATAGACCGTGCCGTCGAAGTTGCGCTTCTTCGCGAAGTGCTGGGCCGCGGCCAGGAGCATCGCAGTATGGCCGTCATGCCCGCAGGCGTGCATCTTGCCGGCATGCTGGCTGGCGTGCGCGAAGGTGTTGAATTCCTGCATGGGTAGCGCATCCATGTCCGCGCGCAAGCCGATCGCGCGCGGGCTGGTGCCGTTCTTCACAATCCCCACGATGCCGGTCTTGCCCAGGCCGCGGTGGATGGGAATGCCCCATTCGGTGAGCTTTTGCGCCACCACGTCGGAGGTGCGTACTTCCTGGAAGCACAGCTCGGGGTGGGCGTGGATGTCGCGGCGGATGGCGGCGATGGAGGCCGCCTGCGTGACGAGAGAGTCGAGGATCTGCATAACTTGGTTCTTGTGCTGGAACCCGCCAGTCTAGTCGCGCGTGCGCCGCGCCGCATCAGGGGATATCCGCCAGAACCCGGCCGATGCTTCCGCGGCGCGCGAACTGGCGTGAGGCGCTTACTGCTTGGCGTCGTTCGGGCCGGGCGGGACCCGCTTGTTGATGGCCTCGCCCGTGTTGCGCACGGTGCCCGCGGCCTTGTTGCCCATGCGCTTGGTCGCGTCGGCGGCGCGCTTGGTCACGCGCTTGGTGGCCTGCACCGGGCGGGAGTTTTCGGCCTTCTGCAGCACTTGCGCCTTGGGCTTGTTCTTGTTGGCGGCGTTGGGATCGTTCGGATAGGCCTCGCCGGCCTTGTTGGTCGTGGCATTGGAGGCGCCGGGGCCGGTGTTGGGGTTCTGTCCCTGGGCCTGCACGGCGAAGCTGGCAGCAAGGGTGAGGGCGGCGGCCCAGAGGTGGCGGTGTTTCATGCGGAGCTCCCGAGAAAATTGATGACTCCGCAGTATGGCGGGCAGCGCCGCTGCCGTGGGGCCGCGGCCCCGGCGCGAGCGCGGCTCCTACGTCGATCGCCGGCCGCAGCCGACATACACCGCTACTCGCGCACGCGCCCCTGAGAATCGATCAGGCTGAGCTCGACCAGCTTGGAGGCCACGCGTTCTTCCGCGAAGTGCACGCGGAAACCGCCGACGCTGACGTCGTCCAATGCGTCGAGCGCGCTTTTGAGGCGGGCCCGGTTCGGCTCACGCGTGATGCGGCGCAGCGCTTCGGCGTACACGCGAGCGGCGATGTACCCCTCGAGCATGTAGACGTTGGGCTTGCCGAGGTTGGCCGCCTGCGCGTCGGCCATCAACTCGCGCACCACCTGCGTCTTGGCGTTGTCGCTCTTGGGCACCACCCGCACCACCACGACGCCGGCGCCTTCCCGCCCCAGCTGTTCGGCCAGCAGGCTTTCGCCCGTGTTGGAGAAGCCGTAGATCGGGCCGCGGAAGCCCTTGCCCCGCAGGCTGCGCACAGCACCTGCGGCGTCGGCCGCGTCGCTGATCACCAGGACGGAATCGGGCTTGCCGGCCAGCGTCTTGTCCACGCTGCTGGCCACCGCTCCCGTGCTCATGGGCGCCTTGATCACCAGGTTGGCGCCCAGGCTGGTCATGGTGCGTTCGGCCGAATCGAGGGCGGACATCGACTCGCCGTCCGTGGTGTGCAGGATGCCGAGCTTGCGCGCGCCCAGTGTTTCCGCGTGGCGGGTGATGGCGGCTGCTTCCTCGGAATAGCCCGGCCGCAGCGAATACAGGTTGGCGTACATCGCGCCGCGGAACTCGTCCGCTGCCGACATCGGAGCGAACAGCAGCACGTCGCTGTCCTTGATCAGCGGGTAGGCGGCCGTGACTTGCGGCGAGCCGTAAAAGCCGAACAGCGACAGCACGCCCTGCGCGAGCAGCTTCTTGGCGTTGGCAGCGGTGTCCGCGGGATTGCCGCGATCGTCCAGCGTCACCAGGTCGATGCGCCGGCCGTTGATGCCGCCGCCCGCATTGAGCCGGTCGAAGTAGAGCTTGGCCCCCTGGTGGAACGGCACCGCCAGCGCCGAGCCAGGGCCGGTGAGCGCCACGGATTGCCCCAGCACGATCGAAGTCTTGGTCACGCCTTCCACCGCGTGGGCCGCCACACCCGAGAGTCCGAGGAGGGCTACCATCACGGATGCGGCCCAGGAACGGATGAGCTTCATGCGGAATCCTTCGGCTTGTAAACAGACGTAAAAAATGTAGGCCCATCTCGTGAACAGCGCCATCGGCATCTCCCCTAGCCAGTCCGTGACGGATACACAACAGGTCCGTGGCGCATGCCCGCACGACTGCCCGGATACCTGCGCCCTGCTCACCACCGTGCAGGGTGGCGTGGCCATCAAGGTCCAGGGCAACCCGGCGCACCGTCCCACCGACGGCGTGCTGTGCGCCAAGGTCTCGCGCTACACCGAGCGCACCTACCACCCTGACCGCCTGCTGCAGCCCTTCAAGCGCGTGGGTCCCAAGGGCTCGGGCCAGTTCGCGCCGGTCGGCTGGGACGAGGCGCTCGCCGACATCGCGTCGCGCCTGCAGGCCATCGCTGCGCGTGACCCCGAGGCCATCCTGCCCTACAGCTATGCCGGCACCATGGGCCTGGTGCAGGGCGAGAGCATGGCGGCGCGGTTTTTCAACCGGCTGGGGGCCTCGTTGCTGGATCGAACGATCTGCGCCAGCGCCGGAGGCGCCGGGCTGACCCACACGCTGGGCGGCAAGGTCGGCATGAAGGTGGAGTTCTTCGCGCAATCGCGGCTGATCCTGATCTGGGGCAGCAACTCGATCGCCAGCAACCTGCATTTCTGGCGCCTGGCGCAAGAGGCCAAGCGCGCGGGCGCCAAGCTGGTGTGCATCGACCCGCGCCGCAGCGAGACGGCGGAGAAGTGCCACGAGCATGTCCAGCTGCGCCCCGGCACCGACGCGGCGCTGGCCCTGGCCCTGATGCACGAGCTGGTCGTGAACGACTGGCTGGACCAGGACTACATCGAGCGCCACACGCTGGGCTGGGAAGCCCTGCGTGACCGTGCCCTGTCCTGGAGCCCCGAGCGGGCCGCCGAGATCTGCGGCGTTCCGGCGCAGCAGATCCGCGGCCTGGCCCGGGACTACGGCACGCTCGGGCCGGCGGCCATTCGCCTGAACTACGGCATGCAGCGCGTGCGCGGCGGCGGCAATGCGGTGCGGGCCATCGCCTGTCTGCCTGCACTCATCGGCGCCTGGCGGCACGCTGCGGGCGGCTTGCTCCTGTCCAGCTCGGGCGTCTTTCCGGTCGACCGCCGGGCCTTGCAGCGCCCCGACCTGTTGGCCGGCCGCACGCCCCGCACCCTCAACATGAGCACCATCGGCGACGACCTGCTGCGTTCCGGATCGCCCGGGTTCGGCCCGCGTGTCGAGGCGCTGATCGTCTACAACAGCAATCCCGTGGCGGTGGCGCCGGAATCGGGCAAGGTCGTGGCCGGCTTCTCGCGTGAAGACCTGTTCACGGTGGTGCTGGAGCAGTTCCAGACCGACACGGCCGACTACGCGGACTACGTGCTGCCGGCCACCAGCCAGCTGGAACACTGGGACGTGCACGCCTCCTACGGCCACACCGATGCGCTGCTGAACCGGCCCGCGATCGCTCCCCTGGGCCACGCCAAGCCCAACACGCAGATCTTCCGCGAGCTGGCCGCGCGCATGGGCTTCCAGGAACCCTGCTTTGCGCAGGACGACCAGAGCCTGTGCCGAGCCGCCTACGGCGACCGGGTGGATTACGAGCTGCTCCTGGAGCAGGGCTTCGCCACCCTGGACCTTCCCGATGCGCCGTTCGCGGCCGGCGGGTTCCCCACCGCGTCGGGCCGTTGCGAATTCTTCAGCGCCGAACTCGCGCGCCAGGGGCTGGACGGCTTGCCCGGGCATTTGCCGAACTACGAAACTGCGGGCTCGTCGCCGCATTACCCGCTGGCCATGATCTCGCCGCCGGCGCGCAATTTCCTGAACTCCACCTTCGTCAACGTGCGCAGCTTGCGCGACATCGAGCGCGAACCGGTGCTGGAGATCAGCGCCGCCGACGCCCAGGCCCGGGGCATCACCTCGGGCAGCGTGGTGCGCGTGTTCAACGACCGCGGCGAGTACCGGTGCAAGGCCGAGGTCTGCGCCCGGGCGCGGCCCGGGGTCGTGCACGGCCTGGGTGTGTGGTGGCGCAAGTTCGGGCTCCAGGGGACCAACGTGAACCAGCTCACCAGCCAGCGCCTCACGGACCTGGGCGGCGGGCCGGTCTTCTACGATTGCCTGGTCCAAGTGCAGGCGGCGTGAAGGGAAGGTTGCTGATGGCTTCTGGCGTGGGGGCGTTGGTGCTGGCCGCGGGCGTGCTGTGCCTGGCCGGCTGCGCCAACCTGGGCTACTACTGGCAATCCGCCACCGGCCACCTGAAGGTCATGCGGGCGGCCAAGCCGGTGGAGGAATGGCTGGGCGACGCCGCTGCGTCCCAGCGGCTGAAGGACAAGCTGGCCCTGAGCCAGCGCATCCGGGCCTACGCGTCGCGCGAGATGGGGCTTCCCGACAACCCGAGCTACCGCCGCTATGCCGACCTGCAGCGCACCGCCGTGGTCTGGAACGTGGTGGCGGCGCCCGAGTTCTCGATCAAGCTCAAGACCTGGTGCTTCCCGTTCACGGGTTGTGTGGGCTACCGGGGCTACTTCGACGAATCCGAGGCCAAGGCCGAGGCCGCGCGGCAGGTCGCCGAAGGCCTGGAAGCCAGCGTGTACCCGGTGCCGGCCTATTCGACGCTGGGCTGGATGAACTGGGCCGGCGGCGACCCGCTGCTCAACACGTTCATCAACTACCCGGAAGGCGAGCTGGCCCGCCTGATCTTCCACGAGCTGGCGCACCAGGTGGTCTACGCCCGTGACGACACCATGTTCAACGAATCGTTCGCCACGGCGGTCGAGCGCCTGGGCATCGCGCGCTGGCTGGCCACGCAAGCGTCCGAAGCCGCCCGGCGCGACTACGCCGAGTACAACGGGCGCCGCAACCAGTTCCGCGCCGTGACGCAGGCCACCCGCCGCAAGCTGGAGGCCATTTATGATGAAAAAGGGCCGCTAGCCCGCGACACGCAAGCGCAGGCTGCTATGAAAAGCAGAGCAATGGAAGAGTTCCGGGAAGCGTACCGGCGATTGCGCGACAGCTGGGGCGGCGAGCCCGCGCGCTGGCGCAACTACGACCTGTGGGTGGAGCGGGCGAACAATGCCTCGTTCGGCGCCCAGGCCGCGTACGACGAGCTGGTGCCGGGCTTCGAGGGCCTGTTCCGCGAACTCGGCGGCGACTGGGGCCGGTTCTATGATGAAGCCCGCCGCCTGGCCGCCGTGCCCAAGGCCGAGCGGCACCAGTTCTTGAAGCAGAAGGAGAGTCCCCGTGCCTGATATCCACATCGAGCGTGAACACGGCCTGGGCCTGGCGCAGGCGCGCAAGCTGGCCTTCCGGTGGGCCGAGACCGCCGAGGAGAAGCTGGACATGGAGTGTGTGTACGAGGAGGGCAAGACCTCGGACCTGGTGACCTTCACCCGCGCCGGCGTCAACGGCGAGCTGCGCGTCACCAAGGATCGCTTCGAGCTGCAGGCCAGGCTCGGCTTCCTGCTGGGCGCCTTCAAGCAGCGCATCGAGACCGAGATCGAGAAGAACCTCGACGAGCTGCTGGCGCAGAAGGAGCCGGTCAAGGCCTTCGACAAGGCCGTGGCCAAGGCGTCGGCCAAGAAGCCCGCGGCCAAGAAGAAGACGTGAGCGGGCCGCCCGCGACCGGCGGCCCGCTGGCCGGCCTGAAGGTGCTGGAGCTGGGCCAGCTGATCGCAGGTCCCTTCGCGGCCAAGACCCTGGCCGACTTCGGCGCCGAGGTGATCAAGATCGAGCCGCCCGCGGATCCGAAACGCCCGCAAGCGGGAGGAGGCGACCCGCTGCGCAAATGGCGGCTGCTCAAGGACGGCACCTCGGTCTGGTGGCAGGTGCAGTCGCGCAACAAGCGTTCGCTGGCGCTGGACCTGAAGGAGGCGGCAGCGCAGGACATCGTGCGCCGGCTCGCCGCCGAGGCCGACGTGCTGATCGAGAACTTCCGGCCGGGCGCCCTGGAGGGCTGGGGACTCGGGCCCGATGCCTTGCTCGAACGCAACCCCCGGCTGGTGATGCTGCGCATCAGCGGCTATGGCCAGACCGGCCCGTACCGAGACCGCCCCGGCTTCGGCGTGGTGGCCGAAGCCATGGGCGGGCTGCGCCACCTGACGGGCGAGCCCGGCGGGGTGCCGGTGCGCGTGGGGGTGTCCATCGGCGACACGCTGGCCGCTCTGCACGGCGTCATCGGCATCCTGATGGCGCTGCACCACCGCCACAGCTGCGGCCGTGGGCAGGTGGTCGACGTCGCGCTGTACGAGGCCGTGTTCAACTGCATGGAAAGTTTGCTGCCCGAGTACAGCGCGTTCGGAGCCGTGCGCGGGCCCGCCGGCAGTGCGATGCCGGGGATCGCCCCGACCAACGCTTACCTGTGCCAGGACGGCGGTTACGCCCTGGTCGCGGGCAATGGCGACAGCATCTTCCGCCGCCTGATGACGGCCATCGGCCGCCCGGACCTGGCTGCCGACGCGGGGCTGGCGGACAACGCCGGCCGGGTCGCACGGGTGGCCGAACTCGACGAGGCGATCGGCGCCTGGGCTGCACGGCTCAGTGTGGCGCAAGTGCTGGCGGTGCTGGATGCGGCCGGCGTGCCCGCGGGCCGCATCTACACCGTGGCCGACATCGCGGCCGACCCGCACTACCGCGCCCGCGGCATGATCGGACAGGTGCAGATGGGCGACGGCAGCACGCTGGAAGTCCCGGGTATCGTGCCCAAGCTCTCACTCACGCCGGGTGGCCACCGCCGCAACGCACCGGCGCTGGGGCAGGACACCGATGCGGTGCTTCGCGAACTGGGCCTCACGGTCCCCCAGATCGAAGGCTTGAGAGCCCGGGGCATCGTCTCCTGAGTTCGTCATCCCCGCGCAGGCGGGGATCCAGGGCGCTCTGGGTTCCCGCCTGCGCGGGAACGACGTCAGCTGAGCGACTCGATCAGGTCCGTCTCCTGAGTTCGTCATCCCCGCGAAGGCGGGGATCCAGGCGCCCTGGGTTCCCGCCTGCGCGGGAACGACGTCAGTCAGCTGAGCGACTCGATCAGGTCCACGTACTGCTGCGACTGGGCCTCACGGCCAGATCGAAGGCTTGAGAGCCAGGGGCATCCTCTCCTGAGTCCGTCATCCCCGCGAAGGCGGGGATCCAGGGCGCCTGGGTTCCCGCCTGCGCGGGAACGACATCCGTCAGCGGAGCGACTCGATCAGGTCCAGGTACTGCTGCAACTGGGCCTCACCGCCAGCCAGATGAAGGCTGGAGAGCCAGGGGCGTCGTCTCCTGAGTTCGTCATCCCCGCGCAGGCGGGGATCCAGGGCGCTCTGGGTTCCCGCCTGCGCGGGAACGACGTCCGTCAGCGGAGCGACTCGATCAGGTCCACGTACTGCTGCAACTGGGCCTCACGGCCAGCCAGATCGAAGGCTTGAGAGCCCGGGGCATCGTCTCCTGAGTTCGTCATCCCCGCGCAGGCGGGAATCCAGGGCGCTCTGGGTTCCCGCCTGCGCGGGAACGACGTCCGTCAGCTGAGCGACTCGATCAGGTCCCACGTACTGCTGCAACTGGGCCTCACGGCCCCCCAGATCGAAGGCTTGAGAGCCCGGGGGATCGTCTCCTGAGTTCGTCATCCCCGCGAAGGCGGGGATCCAGGGAGCCCTGGGTTCCCGCCTTCGCGGGAACGACACCCGTCAGCTGAGCGATTCGATCAGGTTCACGTACTGCTGCAACTGGGCCTCACGGCCAGATCGAAGGCTTGAGAGCCAGGGGCATCGTCTCCTGAGTTCGTCATCCCCGCGAAGGCGGGAATCCAGGGCGCCTGGGTTCCCGCCTGCGCGGGAACGACATCCGTCAGCTGAGCGACTCGATCAGGTCCCACGTACTGCTGCAACTGGGCCTCACGGCCCCCCAGATCGAAGGCTTGAGAGCCCGGGGGATCGTCTCCTGAGTTCGTCATCCCCGCGAAGGCGGGGATCGAGGGCGCCCTGGGTTCCCGCCTGCGCGGGAACGACATCCGTCAGCTGAGCGACTCGATCAGGTCCACGTACTGCTGCAACTGGGCCTCACGGCCAGATCGAAGGCTTGAGAGCCAGGGGCATCGTCTCCTGAGTTCGTCATCCCCGCGCAGGCGGGGATCCAGGGCGCCCTGGATCCCCGCCTGCGCGGAACGACATCCGTCAGCTGAGCGACTCGATCAGGTCCACGTACTGCTGCATCGCGTCCTCGCTGGAGGTGCCCTTCAGGCCGTTCCAGGCGTCCCACTTGGCGCGGCCCACCATGTCGCCGAAGCCGGGCTTCTTTTCCGTGTTGTCGCCCGCGGTGGCCTGCTTGTACAGCGCGTAGATCTTCAGCAGCGTGGCGTTGTCCGGCCGCTCGCTGAGGTTCTTGGAATTGGCGACGGCCGAATCGAATGAGGCTTTGAGATCAGCCATGGGCCATGCCTCTCGACGAGCCGCCTCTAGCGAGGCATGAGCCCCCTCGGGGGGCAGCGAACGACTGTGAGCGTGGGGGCATATGGTTTCCTGCGGGTAAGTCGCGGTATGTTAAGGGCAGGGCCCGCCCGAGAATAGGGGCCCGCACCGAACCGACATCCCATGGAGAGCCTATGGTGACCCGCATCGCCGTCCAGGAAGTTGCCCAGCAGGCCACGCGCAAAGCCGTCAAGGGCGCCGCGCGTGCGGCGACCGGCGTGCTGGGCCTGGCCGGCGAGCGCATGACCAAGGTGGACACCGCCTGGCTGCGCATGGACTCGGACAGCAACCTGATGATGATCGTCGGCGTGTGGACGCTGCGCCCCGGCATCGGCTACGACGACCTGTGCCGGCGCGTCCAGGAGCGCCTCCTGAAGTACGCGCGCTTCCGGCAGCGCGCGGTGGAAGACGCGGCCGGCGCGAGCTGGGTCGAAGACGGCAAGTTCGACATCTCGCGCCACGTCGTGCGCGAGAAGCTGCCCCGCACCCGCAAGGGCGGCGAGCAGGCCGCGCTGCAGGAGCGCGTCGGCCAGCTGGCGATGCAGCCGCTGGAGCGGCGGCGCCCGCTCTGGCAGATGCACCTGGTGGAGGACTACGACGGCGGTAGTGCCCTGATCGTGCGCATCCACCATTGCATCGCCGACGGCATCGCGCTGATCTCCGTGACCATGTCGCTGGTGGACGGCGGTGAACCCCCGCCGGAGCGCCGGCGCAAGCCCCGGCCCGAGGGCGCCGAGGACTGGATCGCCCACGCGCTGGTCAAGCCCTTCACCGACGTGGCGGTGCGCGCGCTCGACGCGGCCGGCGAAGGCGCGGCGCGCTCGCTGGGCATGCTGCGGGACCCGCAAAAAGGCATGGCCGGGTCCATGGACCTGGCCAAGCTGGCTTTCCAGGTGGTCAGCGACGCGGCGGCGCTGGCGCTGATGCCCGACGATTCCAAGACGCGCCTGAAGGGCAAGCCGGGCGGCGCCAAGCGCGTGGCCTGGTGCGAACCGATCCCGCTGGAAGAAGTGAAGGCGGTCGGCAAGGCGCTGAACTGCTCGATCAACGACGTGCTCCTCAGCTGCGTGGCCGGCGCCCTGGGCGAGTACCTCAAAGGGTTGGGCGACGAGGTCGCCGGCCAGGAAATCCGCGCCATGATCCCGGTCAACCTGCGGCCGCTGGACCAGGCCTACAAGCTGGGCAACCGGTTCGGCCTGGTGCCGCTGGTGCTGCCGATCGGCATCGAGAACCCGGTGGAGCGCGTCTACGAAGTCCGGCGCCGGATGGCGGCGCTCAAGGGCAGCACGCAGCCGCTGCTGGCCTTCGGCATGCTGACGGTGGCGGGCCTGCTGGTCAAGCCGGCGCAGGACGCCATGCTGAACATGTTCGGGCGCAAGACCACGGCGGTGATGACCAACGTGCCGGGCCCGCGCGAGAAGCTCAGGTTCCTGGGCGCGACGCTGGAGCAGAGCATGTTCTGGGTGCCGCAGTCCGGCGACATCGGGCTGGGCGTCTCCATCCTCAGCTACGGCGGCGGTGTCCAGTTCGGGGTGATCACCGACACGGGCCTGTGCCCGCAGCCGCAGAAGATCATCGATGAATTCGCGCCGGAATTCGCGAAGCTTTCGCTGGTGACGCTGATGCTGCCCTGGGGGGATTAGCTACGACGTCATCCCCGCGTAGGCGGGGATCCAGTGCGCCCGCTGTCAATGCCCTATTTCCCGCTCAGCGGGAACGACGAGAAGGGCAGCGCGCGCTCAGGCCTGCTGTTCCTTTTCCTTCAGGCGGTCGTGCTCTTCGCGGTACGGCTCGCCCAGCTCCTGCACCTGCTGCCTGGAGAGCACCTCGCGCGCCTGCGGGAACCACTTTTCCTCTTCTTCCTTCAGGTGGTGCTCGATGCGGTGCACCAGCTTGCCCACCAGCGCCAGCCATTCGGACGAGCCTTGTTCCGCCTTCTCGAGGTCTTCCACCATCTCGTCCATCTCATGGTGTTCCGCGATGCCGTGCCGCGAGGCGTCCACCGTCTCGTCGTGGGCGAACAGCGGCACGTAGAACATGCGCTCCTCGGCCGTTTCGTGCGCGGCCAGCTCCGACTTGAGTTCCTCGAAGGCCTGCTTGCGCGGTTCAGGCTCGCCGATGCTGGCGAGCAGCCGCTTGCAGATGGCACGCTGGGTTTCGTGGCTTTGGAGAAGGGCGGCAAAGATGTCCATGCCGGACAGTCTGGGGCCCCCCGGCTGCCACCGGTGTAGGCGCAGGCCGCAAGCGCCGCTCAGCTGCTCTGCAATTCGGCTTGCGCCAGCGCGACGTGGAGGCGCTCCGCCGCGTCGATGGCCTCGCTGGCCGCCGCCTGTTCGTACAGGCGGGTGGCCTCCTTCATCTTGCGGTCGCCTTCGAGCATCAGCAGCCCGTTCGCGTATTCGAGCATCGCGATCGCGGAGCCGGGGTTCAGCTTCAAGCCTTCGTGGAACAGCTTCAGCCCCGTTTCCTTCTTGGCGCCGTAGGTCATGCCGCCGATCAGGGCGCCCACCTTGTCGATGACCTCGGCATGGAATGCCGCCAGCGCCACGTGCGCATCGGCATGGCGGGGCTGCAGCTTGATGGTGCGCTCCAGCGCTTCCTTGACCTTGCTCCCCAGCCCCTGGGCCAGTGCCTTGGCCACGCTGATGCCCTGGCTGTACCGGCCCAGCGCATAAGCCTGCAGGTACCAGGCATTCGGGTTGGCCGGGTCGCGGCCGGCCTGCGCCTCGGCACGCTGCGCGGCTTGCAGGAAAAGCTCCAGCTTGGCCTTTTCCTTCTTTTCCAGGTAGTTGGCGTAGACACAAGCTGCCTTGTTCGCCACGGTGATGCCGTCCCCGCCCGCCTTCAAGCCGGCCTCGGCGGCCTGCTGGAACTCGCCCGCATGGTAGAGCGCCCAGGCTTCGAGCACGGCAGGCTCGCGCGGCAGCGGCTCGGCGTCGCCCGCGTGCAGCCGGGCCCATTGCTTCTTCAACGCGGCTGCATCGAATGGGAACTCGCCCGCGTGGGGAAAGGCCGTCCACTTGGCCACGGTGCTTGTCTCCTGTTCAGGTCTGCTGCCCGGCGGCGGTGTACGCCCCGGCCAGGCCCAGCAAGTGCATGCGCTGGCCCTGTTCCAGATAGGGTACCAGCAGATTGAGCACGTGGTGCGCTCCGCGCAGCAGGGCGGCCTGCGCGCTCTCGGGCTCGAGCGCGCGGCGCGGGTCGCGCACGTACTCGTAGCTCAGCCAGTAGGTCAGCACCACGACCATGCTGGTGGCCGTGGCTTCCACCTCGCGCGAATCGATGTGGACGGCGCCCGAACGGCTCATGCCATCCAGCATGGCGCGCACGGCACGGGTCTTGTTCTTCAGCACCCACTGGAAGTGCGTTTCCAGCCGGCGGTTCTTCGACAGCAGGTCGTTCAGGTCGCGGTACAGGAAGCGGTATTGCCAGATCAGCTCGAACAGGGTGTGCATGAAGAACCAGGCGTCCTCCACGTCGCGCACGCCGTCGCTGGCGTTCAGCAGCTCGGACAGGGCCTTCTCGTACCGGTCGAACAGCGAATTGATCAGCTCGTCCTTGGCCGGGTAGTGGTAGTACAGGTTGCCCGGGCTGATGTTCAGTTCGGCCGAGATCAGCGTGGTCGACACGTTCGGCTCGCCGAAGCGGTTGAACAGGTCGAGCGTGACCTCCAGGATCCGTTCGGCCGTGCGGCGCGGGGCTTTCTTGGCCATGTCAGTGCGCGGACGCGGGCCCGACAAGGTGGCCGAGGTCGTCCAGCGCCTCCTGCAAGCCGGCGATCGCCCGGCCGATGCGGGTGGGGGGCTGGCGGCGCGCGACCAGGTGCCGGCGCTGCTGCTGCAGCACGTCCTCGCGCAGCCAAACGCCGTGCGGCGCGAGCTTGGCAGCCAATGTGGTGCGCCGGGCACGCAGCATGGCGCGCGTCTGCTGGTAGGCGTGCTCGGCCAGTTCGCGCCGGCGGCCATAGCTGAAGGTGTTGGCCAGGTACAGCTGCGGGTCGCGGTGGTCGGGTTCGATCAGCACGATGTCGGTGCCCGGGTAGGCGCGTTCGTAGTGCTTCATGCCCAGTTCCATCCGCGAGTGGATCATGGAGCGGAAGGTCTGGCTCAGGACGGCCGGCAACCCGCCGTCGACGATGCGCGGGATGCCGCCCGTGCCGATGGCCGGCGCGGTGGCATTGAACGGCACCAGCGGGTTCAGGCACAGCATCAGGTCGATGCCGTCATCCAGCGCCACCGACGCGTGCATCGTCTTTTTCAGGGCGCCGTCCACGAAGTAGTGGTCGTCGATCTCCACCGGCGGGAACAGCCCGGGCAGGGCGGAGCTCGCCTGCACCGCCTTGGAAATGGGCACGTGGTCCCAGCCCGGGCGGCCGAAGGGCGCCGCCTCCCCGGTGTCGAGATTCGTCGCCACCAGCGTCAGGCGCGAGCGGAGTTCGCGGAAATCGTTGCTGCGGCCCGGCCGCGAGAACAGGCGCGCCAGCCGGCGGTCGATCTCCTCGTTGGAGAAGATGCCGGTCGGCAGGCCCGGTCCCAGCCGTTCCAGGGCGTGGGTGAGGCTCTTGCGCCCGAAGGTTCCGCGCCACAGCGCCGAAGCCGCCAGTCCGGGGAACATGATGCCCCGGCGGGCGAACTCGCCATAGGCCGGCACCATCAGCCACGAGGGATCGAACACCTCGCCCTGGCCTTGCCCGGCTTCGATGAATGCGGTGCACAGCTCGCGCGGCGTCATTCCGTTGGCCAGGCCCGCCGCGATGAAGCCTCCGGCGGACACGCCCACGTAGTGATCGAGCTGGTTGAAGTCCAGCCCGGCGAGCGATTCCTCCAGCGCGCACAGGGCGCCAATCTCGTAGATCGCGCCCAGCGGCCCGCCACCCGCCAAGGCCAACGCGATGCGGGGAGCGCCCTTCGCTTTTTTTGCGCTTGTCATGTGCGCGCAGTGTAGGTTGGGCCCCGCCGTGGGCCTGCTGCGCTGCAGCACGAAAGCCCTGGATCCCCGCCTGCGCGGGGATGACAACAACGGCCGTCATTCCCGCGCAGGCGGGAATCCAGTGCGCCCGGGATCAAGCCGACTTGCGCGCCGCCGGCCGCTTGGCGGCGGGCTTGGTTGCGCCGTTGGCCCCGGTGCGCGCGGGCGACGCCTTGCTCGCCTGCTTGGCGCTGAGCTTGGCCACGTTGCGATTGAGTTCGTCGATGCGCTCGATCAACGCGTCGATGTCCTTGGCGGACGGCACGCCCAGCTTGTTCAAGGCCTTGGAGACACGCTCCTCGAAGATGTTCTCGAGCTTGTCCCACTGGCCCGAAGCCTTGGAGGAGATGTCGGTCGCCATGCTGGCCATGCGGCTGGTGGCGTCGGAAATCTTTTCCTCGGCCGCAGCCTGGGTTTTGCGCTGGATCGACAGGCCTTCCCTGACCAGCGACTCGAACACCTTGCCCCCTTCTTCCTGCGCCTTGGCGAACGCGCCCAGCCCGGCCAGCCAGATCTGGCTGGCCGATTCCTTGACCGCGCCGGACAACGGGGGGCCGGACTTCTTGTCGTCTGCGGCGTACTGCGTTTTCTTGACCATGGTGCGCTCCTGGGGCAGGTGGTGATTGCCGGCCACTTTACGCCGCCCGCGCCGGGCGGTGTAGATGGCGTCTCCTAATTCGCTCACGGGTTTGTGCTGAATGAGCAGCGCAAGGTATGGGCAAGAATGGCCCGCGAAACGCCAACCCCTGGAGATCTCCCCATGCAATATTTCGTCACCGGTGCCACAGGCTTCATCGGCAAGCGCCTGGTCAAGAAGCTGCTCGCGCGCAAGGGCGCCGTCGTCTACTTCCTGCTGCGCCAGGAGAGCGAAGGCAAGGTGGCGGCGCTGCGCGAATACTGGGGCGCCGCCGGCAACAAGGCCATCCCGGTGTTCGGTGACCTGACGGCCAGGAAGCTGGGCGTGAGCGCCGACGAACTCAAGAAGATCAAGGGGCAGGTCGACCACTTCTACCACCTCGCGGCGGTCTACGACCTGTCCGCCGACGAGGACAGCCAGGTCGCCGTCAACATCGACGGCACCCGCAACACGGTGGAATTCGCCCGCGCCGTGGAAGCCGGCCACTTCCATCATGTGTCTTCCATTGCCGCGGCCGGCCTGTACGAAGGCGTGTTCCGCGAAGACATGTTCGAGGAGGCCGAGAACTACGAGCACCCGTACTTCATGACCAAGCACGAGAGCGAGAAGATCGTGCGCAAGGACTGCAAGGTGCCGTGGACGGTCTACCGCCCCGCCATGGTGGTGGGCGACAGCCAGACCGGCGAGATGGACAAGATCGACGGGCCCTACTACTTCTTCAAGCTGATCCAGCGCATGCGCCAGCTGCTGCCGCCGTGGCTGCCCGCCATCGGCCTGGAAGGCGGCCGGGTCAACATCGTGCCGGTCGATTTCGTGGTCGACGCGCTGGACCACATCAGCCACAAGCCGGAGATCGCCAAGCGCTGCTTCCACCTGGTCGACCCGGTGGGCTATCGCGTGGGCGACGTGCTGGACATCTTCAGCCGGGCGGCGCACGCGCCCAAGATGAACCTGTTCGTCAACGCGGCGCTGCTCGGGTTCATCCCCAAGAGCGTGAAGAAGGGGCTGATGGCGCTGGCGCCGGTGCGCCGCATCCGCAACGCCGTCATGAACGACCTGGGCTTGCCCGAGGACATGCTGACCTTCGTCAACTACCCGACCCGCTTCGACAGCCGCGACACCGAGGCCGCCCTCAAGGGCTCGGGCATCGCGGTTCCCAACCTGAAGGACTACGCCTGGCGGCTGTGGGACTACTGGGAGCGCCACCTCGATCCCGACCTGCACATCGACCGCTCCCTGCGCGGGACGGTGGCAGGAAAGGTCGTGCTCGTAACGGGCGGGTCCTCCGGCATCGGCCTGGCGGCCGCGCACAAGTTCGCGGAGGCGGGCGCCATCACCATCATCTGCGGGCGCGACCAGGACAAGCTGGACGAAGCGTGCAGGGAAGCCCGCGAGAAGGGCTACGAGTTCATCGCCTACCCCGCCGACATCGCGGACATGGCCGACTGCGACCGCTTCGTGAAGGTGCTGCTGGAAAACCATGGCGGCGTGGATTTCCTGATCAACAACGCGGGCCGCTCCATCCGCCGCGCCATCGAGTCCAGCTACGACCGCTTCCACGACTTCGAGCGCACCATGCAGCTCAATTACTTCGGCTGCCTGCGGGTGACGATGGGCCTGCTGCCCGGCATGGCCGACAAGCGCCGCGGCCACGTGGTCAACATCAGCTCCATCGGCGTGCTGACGAACGCGCCGCGCTTTTCCGCGTACGTCGCCAGCAAGGCCGCCCTTGACGCCTGGACCCGCTGCGCCTCCAGCGAGTTCGCCGACCGCGGGATCACGTTCACCACGATCAACATGCCGCTGGTGCGCACGCCCATGATCGCGCCGACCAACATCTACAACAACGTGCCGACACTGGCGCCCGAAGAGGCCGCCGACATGATCGCCCAGGCCTGCATCTTCAAGCCCGTGCGCATCGCCACCCGCCTGGGGATCACCGGGCAGGTGCTCCATGCGCTGGTGCCGCGGGTCGCGCAGATCGCGATGAACACGAGCTTTCGCATGTTCCCGGATTCATCCGCCGCCAAGGGCGACAAGAACGCGAAGCCGCAGCTGTCGCCCGAGGCGATCGCCATGCAGCAGATGATGCGCGGCATCCACTTCTGAAAGTCTGGTCGTTCTCGCGGAGGCGCGAATCCAGGCTGACGGGTTCCGTCATTCCCGCGGAGGCGGGATCCAGGGCGTTCACAAAGCGCAAGCACTGGATCCCCGCCTGCACGGGGATGACGCCGGTTTGTCCACGCCACCCCCGCATTCGCGTCATTCCCGCGCAGGCGCGAATCCAGGCTGACGGGTTCCGTCATTCCCGCGCAGGCGGGAATCCAGAGCGTTCACAAAGCGAAAGCACTGGATCCCCGCCTGCACGGAGATGACGAGGCGAGTCGCAGGCGCCGCATACAATGCCGCGCCCCATGCGAGTTCTGCACGTCTACAAAAGCTACTACCCCGACACGCTCGGCGGCATCGAACAGGTCATCGCCCAGCTGGGGCGCGGGCTCGCGGCGCTGGGCGACGAGAGCCGGATCTACACCCTCAGCCCCAATCCCGACCCCGTGGTGATCCGGCGCCCGGAAGGCGAAGTGCATCGCAGCCGGGTGACGGCCGAGATCGCCTCCAACACGGTGTCGCTGCAGGCGCTGGCCGAATTCCGCAAGCAGCTGGCCTGGGCCGACGTGGTGCACTACCAGTTCCCCTGGCCCTTCGGCGACCTGCTGCACCTGCTGTGGGCGCGCCGCAAGCCGAGCGTCGTCTCCTACCAGTCGGACATCGTGCGCCAGAAGCTGCTGCTGCGCGCCTACGCGCCGCTGATGAACCGGTTTCTGGATTCGGTGGACCTGGTGGTCGCCACGTCCCCCCAGTACCTGGACAGCAGTCCCGTGCTCGGGCGCCTGCGGACCCCCGTCAAGGTGATTCCCAACGGCATCGACGAAAGCACCTACCCGCAGCCGTCCGAGGCAGCCCTGGCCCGCTGGCGCGAGCGGGTGGGCGAGGGCTTCTTCCTGTTCGTCGGTGTGCTGCGCTACTACAAGGGGCTGCAGACCTTGCTGGAGGCGGCGCGCGGTTTCCCCGGGCGGGTGGTCATCGCCGGCGCCGGGCCCGAAGCCGCGGCCCTGGAGGCCAGCGTGAAAGGCGGCCGCGCGCCCAACGTGCAGCTGCTGGGGCAGGTGAGCGATGAAGACAAGATGTGCCTGCTCAAGCTGTGCCGCGCCTTCGTCTTCCCCTCGCACCTTCGGTCGGAAGCCTTCGGCATGTCGCTGGTCGAAGCCGCCATGGCCTCGCGGCCGATGGTCAGCTGCGACATCGGCACCGGCACCAGCTTCATCAACCAGGACGGGGTGACGGGCTGGACCGTAGCGCCGGCAGATGCGGCCGGCTTGCGCGGCGCCATGCAGAAGCTCGCGGACTCACCGGAGCAGGCGGTGACCATGGGGCGGGCGGCGCGGGAACGGTTCGAGAGCCTCTTCACCGCAGGGCACATGGCCAGGGCCTACCAGGCCGCCTACCGTGAGCTGCTGGCCGCCCGCCGGTAAGCCGCCTGCGTCTCCTGGACGCAGCGGGCCCAGGTGAACTGCGCCGAGCGCTGCAACGCCCGCGCCGAGAGTTCTTCACGCATCGCCGTGTCGGCCACCATGCGCTGCATGGCCGCCGAGAGGCCCTCCACGTCGGCGGCGTCGACCGACAGCCCGCTATCGCCCACCACCTCCGGCAGGCACGACGCGGTGGAGGTGATCGGCGGCACCCCGCAGCCCATGGCCTCCAGCGGCGGCAGGCCGAAGCCTTCGTACAGCGACGGGTAAACCATGGTCAGGGCGCCGGCCATCACCGTGGCGAGTTCGGATCGCTCCAGGTAGCCGAGCATCTGCACCTGTCCCTTGTCCACCAGCGGGCGCAGCAGGTTTTCCAGCTTGCTGGTGTGCCAGCCCTTCATGCCGGCCAGCACCAGCGGATACCGCTTGCGCACGGCTTCGGGCAGGCGCGAATAGGCCGCAACGGTCGCCTGCATGTTCTTGCGCGGCTCCAGCGTCCCCACCGACAGAAAGTATCCGCCGTGCCTCAAGCCCAGCCGCTGCAGCACGGGCAACGTTTGCTCCGGCGACATCGGCCGGAACAGCGGATCCAGGCCTAGCGGGATGGAAACGACGGAAGCCGGGTCCAGCCGAAAGGTCTCGATCACTTCGTTGCGGATGAACGCCGAATCCGTCAGCAGCAGCGCCGCCTTGCGCAGCGCCGGCTCGAAGAACCGGTCCATCGCCTTGACCCGCTCTGCCGGGTGCGTCTCGGGAAACCGGATCCAGGACAGGTCGTGCACCGTGATCACGGTCGGGCCTTCGAAGCGCAGCGCCAGGTAGTTCGGCTCGTGGTACACGTCGTACGGTTTCAGGCGCACACCCTTGTTGAAGTTGCGCTGGTGCAGCATCCGGTGCACGCCGTACGCGTTCGGGATGGCTGTGCGCACCACGGCACGCACGAGGGCGCGCATTTGCCCGGCACGGAAGGTCACGGCATGCTTGATGTCGGGCGAAAAATGATCGCCATAGAAAAGGTCCAGGTCTACTTCAGCGTTGGCCTGCAGACCCTTGGCCAGGTTCAGCACGTACTGGCCGATGCCGGTCAGGGGCGAGAGCAGGGCGCTCCCGTTCATCGCGACGTTCATCACGCCGCCGGCTCCGCGAGCATCCAGGACAGCGTGTCTTCAAGCGAGTAGGAGGGCAAGGGGCCGATGGCCTGCACCAGGCGGGACGGGTCGCCGCACAGGCGCACGACTTCGTTGCTGCGCACGAAGGCCGCGTCGATCCTGACGTCGATGTCGTGGCCGCTCAGCTTCTTCAGCAGGTCCAGCACCTGCTGCAACCCGTAGGGCTTGCCGCTGCAGACGTTGTACAGCCCACCGTCCTGCGCCTGCTCCAGCAGGCGCAGGTAGGCCTGGCAGACCAGGCGGACGTCGTTGTATTCCCGCTCGACGTGCAGGTTGCCCAAGGCGACGGCCGGGGCCCGGCGGCGGAAGTGGTCCACCAGCTTGGGAATCACGAAATCCTGCGCCTGCCCGGGACCGGTGTAGTTGAAGGGCCGCACCCATACCACCGGCAGGCCGGCAGAGTGCGCCCGGCTCATGTGCTCCATGGCGAGCTTGCTCATGGCGTAGTGGTTCACCGGCGCGGGCGCTTGCGTCTCGGGGATGGGCGACTGCTCGCAATTGCCATAGACGTTCGCGCTGCTGGCCAGCAACACCTTGCGCAGCGGCCGGCCCGTCTGCTTCACCGCCCGCAGCAGGTTCAGCGTCCCGAACAGGTTTACGTCGTACAGGGCGCGGTTGTCGGTATGCGCCACGTTGGCGATCGCGGCCAGGTGGACCACCGCATCGAAGTCCAGGCCCGCCACTTCGTGCGCCAGCGGCAGGGCATCGGTGAGGTTGCTGCCAAGGGGCTGCACCTCGTGTCCGGCGGCGATGGCCTGCCTGGCGAAGTGCCTTCCGGTGAAGCCCTCGGCCCCCGTCAGCAGGATTTTCAAAAGGAGAAGCCCCGTTCGTTGCGCTGCATGTCGGCCAGAACCATCATCTGGCACAGCTCTTCGAGGGTGGTTTCCGGTTTCCAGCCCAGCACGTCGCCGGCATGGGATGGATCGCCGATCAGCAGGTCCACCTCGGCTGGGCGGTAGAACTTCGGGTTGATCTTCATGACGGTCTTGCCAGTGGCGGTGTCGACGGCGCGCTCGTCTTCGGCGCTGCCACTGAATTCGAGCTGGATGCCCGCGCCCTTGAACGCCATGCGCACGAAATCGCGCACGGTCTCGGTGCGGTTGGTCGCCAGCACGAAGGTGTCGGGCTGCTGCGCCTGCAGCATGCGCCACATGCCCTCGACATATTCCTTGGCATAGCCCCAGTCGCGCTTGGCGTCGATGTTGCCCAGTTCCAGCACCTCCAGCTTGCCCAGCTTGATCTTGGCCACGCTGTCGGTGATCTTGCGGGTGACGAATTCGCGCCCGCGCAGCGGCGACTCGTGGTTGAACAGAATCCCGCTGCTGCCGAAGATGCCGTAGCTCTCGCGGTAGTTCACCGTCATCCAGTGGGCGTACAGCTTGGCCACGCCGTACGGGCTGCGGGGATAGAACGGCGTGTCTTCCTTCTGCGGCACGGCCTGCACCTTGCCGAACATCTCGGACGTCGAGGCCTGGTAGAACCGGATCTTCGGGTTGACCAGGCGGATCGCCTCCAGCAGGTTGAGTGCGCCGATGCCGGTGATCTGCGCCGTGGTCGTCGGCTGGTCGAAGCTCACGCCGACAAAGCTCTGGGCGGCGAGGTTGTACACCTCCACCGGCTGCGCCTTGTTCAAGAGGGCGATGCTCGCGCCCAGGTCGGTCAGGTCGTATTCCACCAGGTGCAGGCGCTCATGCGAGCCCAGGCCCAGTTCCTCCAGGCGCCAGAAGTTGACGGAACTGGTGCGCCGGTAGGTGCCGAAAACGGTGTAGCCCTTTTCCAGGAGCAACTGCGTGAGGTAGGCCCCGTCCTGGCCGGTCACGCCGGTGACCACGGCATTCTTGCTCATCGAGAGTGTTTCTTTCTTCGTTTGGGTGGCGACACCCGGGGTGAAAGGCATAATTCTGCCCGACCCCGGCATGGGGCCTCCCCTGAGCCAATGTGTGCTGGCCGTCACTTTTTATGGCTGAGCCTCGTGCTACCTTGTCCCACATGAAAGACTTGTCCCGTTTCCTCGGTTGCGTGGCGCTGGCGGCGTCGGCGGTGCCTGCGGCTGCGCAAGCCCCGGCGGCCGTCTCGCCCGTGGGCGGCGAGGTGATGTTCGTCTCGGGACGCGCCGACCGTATCCGCCCCGACGGAGCGACGCAGATCGTGGGCAAGGGCATGCAGGTGCTCGAAGGCGACCGCATCAAGACCCAGGGCGACAGCCACGTCTATGTGCGCCTGCGCGACGGCGGCCTGCTGGTCGTCCGGCCCGCGTCGGAGCTGAACGTGGACCTGTGGCGCTTCGATCCCGCGCAGCCGCAGGATTCGCGCATCCGCTACACGCTGGACAACGGCGTCGCCCGCCACGTGTCGGGAGAAGCCGCCAAGGCCGCGCGCGACAAGTTCCGCTTCAACACCCCGATGGCGGCCATCGGCGTGCGCGGGACCGATTTCACGGTGCTGGCCGAACCCGGCGTGACCCGCATCTCGGTGCAGTCCGGCGGCGTGGTGGTCAGCAGCCTGGGCAACGGCTGCCGTGCCGACGCCCTGGGCCCCTGCGAGGGCGCTTCCGCCGTGGAGTTGTTCGCCACCGCCAAAGACAAGCTGCTGCAGCTGCGCATGGGCGAGCGCCGCCCCGAGCTGATCGACGATCCGGCCGCCAGCCCCGACAGGGCGCGGCCCCGCGGGCAGGGCGAGCCCACGGCCGGCTTGCGCAAGCCGGCCACCGAGGTCGACCTGGCCGAGGCACGCCAGCCCAACCTCGCTGTCGAGCGTCCCGCCGCCCCGGCACCCGAGGCGCCCCGCGCGCCGCAGGAGCCGCTGGCCGTGTGGGGCCGCTGGGCGGCCATCGCCGACAAGGACCCGGGCGTGGTCAGCGCCGAGGAACTGCTCGCCGGCCGCACCCTGGCCGGCATCAACCGCCTGTACCTCCTGGCGGCGAACAAGGCCCCTTCCTCGTTCGAAATGCCGGGCGCCGGCGTCGCCGACTTCAAGCTGAATGCGCACGAAGGTGTGATCACCGACAACGTGACGGGCAAGCACCACGCCAGCACCGCTTCCGATGGCGCCTTGCGCATCGATTTCGGCAGCCGCCGCTTCGAGACGTCCATGAACGTCAAGTCGGGTGAGCTGGCCGCCGAGATCGGCGCCAAGGGCTCGGTCGAGTCCAATGGGCGGTTCGCCTCGGATCCCTTCGCCTCCAAAAGCATCATCCAGGGCATCGTCGGCGGGAAGCAGACCAGCGAAGCCTTCTATCTGTACCAGCGTGCCATCAACGAACGCTTCGACGCTTCGGGGGCGGCGTCCTGGCGCAAGTAGCGCCCCTGTCCTGAGGGTCGCCATCCCGTGGGTCACCACCGTGCCCTTTTTCGCTGGGCACTGATCGCCCTCATCGCGGCCCTGGCAGTCGCGCTGCAATGGTCCACGGGCGCGGCGTCCGCGCTGTCCGGCACCGAAAACCTGATCAAGGATCCCCTGCGCCGCGCTCTCGCGTCCGCGGAGCCGGAAACGCGCGTGGTGGTCGTCGACCTGGATGAAGCCAGCATCGCGGCGCTGGGGCCGTGGCCGTGGCCGCGCGCGCGCATCGCCGATCTGCTGGAAGCCCTGGCGACGCGCTACCAGGCCCGCCTGGTCGGCCTCGACATCGTCTTTCCCTCCCCCGCGGATGCTGCCGGCGATGAGCGCCTGGCCGCCCTGAGCGACTTCGCTCCCGTGGCGCTGGCGCAGGCGCTGGATTTCGTGCCGCGAAGCCCGGCCCTGGTCAGCGGGGTGCCGGTGTTCGGCGCCCCGCCCCTGAACGGGGTGGCCGGAGCGCAGGGCGCCACCGCCACCGGGTACATGGCCAACCACGCGGGGCTGGCCAAGGCGCGTTGCGTCGGCAACATCGGGCTGCAGCCCGACGAAGACGGCCGAGTTCGCCACGTGCCGCTGCTGGCGCAGTGGCAAGGCGGCGCCGCACCGCTGTTGCCGCTGGCCATGGTGGCCTGCCCGCTTCAGCGCGGCGCCGCGGCCACGGAACTTCAGGGGCTGCTGGGCGTCGCGCACTCGGCCTCGCAGTGGGAGCTGCCTTTCGCGCGCCGATGGGAGGCTTACACCGTCATCCCGGCCCATGCCATCCTCGACGGCAGTGCGCCGGCCGACCTGGTGCGGGGCCGCTGGGTGCTGGTGGGTTCATCGGCCCTCGGCCTGAACGATCGAGCGGCCACCCCGCTGGCCGCGGCAGCCGCCGGCGTGATGGTTCATGCCTCGGCCATGACCTCGCTGCTGGACCGGCTGGAAGGCAAGGCGCCCGCCGCGTGGGACGGCCGCTGGCTGGCCGCCCTCTGGACCGCGCTCACCCTGGCAGTGGCCGCATGGGCGCTGGGCCGCTACAAGGCCTGGTGGCTGGCGCCCGCCCTGGTGCTGGTGGTGGCGGCCTGGATCGGCCTGGCGGCGGCGCTGATGTCGCGCAACGCGCAGTTCAGCGCCAGCGCGCCGCTGATCGCCTATGCGTTGATGCTCGCGGTGATCTCGGTCGAACTGTGGATGACGCAGCGCGAGCAGGGGCAGATCCTGCGGTCGTTCGCCACCTATGTCGCGCCTTCGGTCCTCGACCAGATGCTGCGCCAGGGGCTGGACAACCCCATGGTGCCGCAGCACCGCGAGATCACCGTCATCTCGGCCGACATGCAGGACTACACGCGCCTGACCAACGAATCCACCCTGCACGAGGCGGCGCAGCTGACCCGTGGCTTCCTGCAGTGCCTGACCGCTCCAATCCTCCAGGAGGGCGGCACGCTGGACAAGTACACCGGCGATGGCCTGGTGGCTTTCTGGGGCGCGCCCCTGGCCAGCCAAGACCATGCGCAGCATGCGCTGGCCGCGGCGCGCGCCATGATCGACAACGTGCGGCGCTGGAACACCGAGCGGGTGCGGCGCGGCCTGCCGCCGGCGCGCGTCCGGGTGGGCGTGGAGTCCGGCTGGGTGCTGGTCGGCGATCTCGGGACGGAGTTTCGGCGCACGTATACTGCCGTCGGCGATTGCATCAACACGGCCAGCAAGCTGCAGGCTGTCGCCAAAACCCTCAGTTGCGACCTCGTGGTCGGGCCCGTCGCGGCCCGGCTGGCGCGCGAAAGCGAGCTGGTTCCGGTGGTCAGCGTGCAACTGCCGGGGCACAACGAGGTATCCGTTCTTTGGTCTTTTCCGTCGCTCAGCAGTTCGCTGCCGCATGCCCCAGCCGCGCGTGCGGCGGTGGGGCAGCCCGTCTGAGCGCCCGTCTCCTGCTTCCGTTGGTAGCCATTTGGCTCGCAGCCGGCGCGGCGCGGTCGGATGATGCTATCGAAAAGGAAGCACTGTCGGCCGGGGGCATTGCCGGTGAGATCTTCGATACCGCCCTTGAACATTGCCGGCGCGGCCAGCGGGCGCAGGCCCTGTCGATGTTCGAGGCGATCCGCACGCAGCTGGAGCCGCCCCCCGCCATCCTGCGCCTCATCCAGGACCTGGAAGCTACCGGCTGCATTGCCCAGCAACAGCCGCGCGGCGGCAGCTTGCGCGTCCAGCTGGGCGGCGGGTGGGACACCAACGTGAGCCAGGGCATCACCTCGCGCAGCCTGGTGCTGGGCAGCGGTGACAACACCCTGGAGCTCGAGCTCGACGAAAGCTATCGCCCGCGGTCCAGCGCTTTTGCCCAGGCTTCCATCGACTACACCTTGGCGCTGCCGTCATCCGGGTTGAGCTTCCAGGCCGCGGCCGGCCACCGCAAGAACGACCGTGAACCTGCGTTCGACCTCACCACCTTGTCCGGCTCCGCGGGCAAGGAGTTCTCGCTGGCGGGCCAGCGGTTGCGCGGCCAGGTCGAGCTGGCCGAAGTCTGGCTGGGCAAGCGCCACTACCAGCGGTCGCAGGGGCTCGCCTTGCAATGGGTCATTCCTGGCGTCAGCGGCGCTTGGCTGGCCACCGCCAGTGCCACCCGCGCCGACTATCTCACCCAGCCGAACCAGGATGCCACCCAGTTGGAGCTGGGCCTGTTGCGGGAGTACCGGGTCGATGCCGCCGCCACCCTGCACGGAGGCGTTTCCGTATCGAAGGACGCGGCCAGGAGCACCCGGCCCGGCGGCGACCGCCTGGGGTTCCAGGTGCAGGCGGGTGCGCTGCTGCTGGGCTATGGCTGGCGCTTCAAGCCGCAGCTGACCTATTCCAGCTGGGACAGCCGCGAGGTCTTTGCCCCGGGCTTGATCGATGTCAAGCGCCGCAACCGGCTGACGTACGCCGTGTTCCAGGCCGAGAAGCCGTTCTCGGCGCAAAGCAGCCTGGTGCTGGAATGGCGTGGGCGGCGCAGCCGCGACACGATCGCCCTGTACCGCTACAACGCCCACACCTTCACGGCGACCCTGGCCCACCGGTTCTGAAGTTGGGCGTGGGCGTGGGTTCCTGCAGCGCCATCTGCCGCAGGCGCTGCGGGTCGCGCACGATCAGGCGCCGGTAGTCCTTCTCCAGCACCCCGCCGGACACCAGCTGCGCGATGGCGCGCGACACCGTTTCGCGGCTGGTGTTGATCATGATCGCCACTTCCTGCTGCTTGGGCAGGTTGTTGATCACGACCAGGCCGCCCGGCATCGCCTGGCTGAACTGCTGCAGCAAGGCATACACGCGCTGCTGTGCGTTGGGGATGGCCAGCAGCGCCCGGTAGGTGGAGAGGTTGCGCACCAGCCCGGTCAGGTGCCGCATCATCGATTCGGCCGCGGCCGGGCGGTTGTAGAAAAGCTCACGCGCCGCCGCCTGCGGAATCACGCCCACTTCGGAAGGCTGCAGCGCCACGATGTGGGCCGAGCGGGGCAGGCCGTCGATGACCGACAGCTCCCCGAAAAAAGCGCCCGGCTTGATCAGGTTCAGGCCGATCTCGCGGCCGTCTTCGGCGATGTCGATGGCCTGCAGCTGCCCTGAAAACAGCAGGTACACGCCATCCGCGCTTTCAGCCTTGCGGCAGACGATCTCGCGCCGACCGAACGTCTTCACCCGGATCAGCGCGCTCACGATCCTGAGTTCTTCCTCCGGCAAGCTGGCAAAGAGCGGGAACTTGCGCAGGTCCATGGGTCATTCCCGATTCGTCATCCCGGCGCAGGCGGGCGTCCAGCGGAGATTCGTCATCGCCGCGCAGGCGGGGATCCAGGGATGCGGGCGCACTGGATTCCCGCCTTCGCGGGAATGACGGGGAGAGCGGGAACGACGGCTCTTCGTCATCCCCGCGCAGGCGGGGATCCAGGGCAGACTCGTCATCCCCGCGGAGGCGGGGATCCAGCGGAGATTCGTCATCCCCGCGCAGGCGGGGATCCAGCGGAGATTCGTCATCCCCGCGGAGGCGGGGATCCAGGGGTGCGGGCGCACTGGATTCCCGCCTTCGCGGGAATGACGGGGAGAGCGGGAATGGCGGCACTTCGTCATCCCCGCGCAGGCCGGGATCCAGGGGAGATTCGTCATCCCCGCGCAGGCGGGCGTCCAGGGGAGATTCGTCATCCCCGCGCAGGCGGGGATCCAGGGGTGCGGGCGCACTGGATTCCCGCCTTCGCGGGAATGACGGGGAGAGCGGGAATGACGGCACTTTGTCATCCCCGCGCAGGCGGGGATCCAGGGGTGCCCAGAATTTCCGTCCACAGATCCGCCCAATCCGGGTTCCGCTCCTCGATCAGCCGCAGCTTCCACGTGCGCTCCCACTTTTTCAGGCGTTTTTCCCTGACGATCGCCTGCTCCATCGAGCTGTGGAGTTCGTAGTACACCAGCCGCTCGACCCCATAGTCGGCAGTGAAGCCTTCCACCGCGTGGTTCCTGTGCTGCCAGACCCGCTTGATCAGATCGGAGGTCACGCCGATGTACAAGGTACCGTTGCGCGCACTGGCCAGGATGTAGACGGCAGGTTGCTTTTCGTCCATCAGTGGACTGTAAGGGGGGCGCACTGGATTCCCGCCTGCGCGGGAATGACGGGGAATGCGGAAATGGCGGCACTTTGTCATCCCCGCGCAGGCGGGGATCCAGGGGTGCGAAAGCACTGGATTCCCGCCTTCGCGGGAATGACGGGGAAAGCGGGAATGACGGCGGATGCGGGGATGACGGGGAAAGCGGGAATGGCGGCACTTTGTCATCCCCGCGCAGGCGGGGATCCAGGGGTGCGGACGCACTGGATTCCCGCCTTCGCGGGAATGACGAGGAAAGCGGCAATGACGGGGAAAGCGGGAATGGCGGCACTTTGTCATCCCCGCGTAGGCGGGGATCCAGGGGTGCGCAAGCACTGGATTCCCGCGTGCCCGGGAACGACCGAAATGCTTTCACCGTTGCAGCCATCCGTTGATTTCGTCGATGTTCTCCGGCATCAGGTCGCCTGCCAACGCCTTGAGCCTGACGCGGGAGATCAGATACAGGAACCGCGCCTGGGCCAGGTCGCGCCGCGCGGTGCCCAATTGCTGCTCCGCGTTCAGGATGTCGATCCTGGTGCGGGCGCCCGCCTGGAACGAGCGGTTGCTGGAGGTCACCAGCTGCTCCGCCGAGCGCACCGCCTGCTCCAACGCGCGAACCTTCAGCACGCCCTCGGTCACGCCACGGAACTCCTTGTGCACGCGCACGCCCAGGTCGCGCCGGCCGGCTTCCAGCGTCTCGTTGGCCAGCTCCTGGCGCGCCAGCGCCTCACGCACCTGTGAGTTGACGTAGCCGCCCTGGAAGATGGGCACCTGCAACTGCAGTCCCAGCTGCCTCTGGTTGTACTTGCTGTTGATGCGGGTGATGTTCTCGCTGTTGCTGCGCGAGATCTGCCCGATCGCATCCAGCGTCGGCAAATGCCCGGACTTCGCCACGTCCACCTGGTGGCGGGCCGCCTCGGCCTGCGCCGCCAGCGACTGGATTTCGGGACTGGCGGCCACGGCGCGCTCGGTCCATTCGTCGATCGAGTTCAGGCCGGGCCCGGTGAGCGGCAGCTTTCTGACGTCCACCGGTGCGACCTTGTCCACCGGCCGGTTGATCAGCACCTGCAACTGGCGGCGCGCCAGGTCCACGTTCTGCCGCGCTTCCAGCTCCTGGGCCACGGTGAGGTCCAGGCGAGCCTGTGCTTCGTCGATGTCGGTGCGGGTGCCGGCGCCGGCTGCGAAGCCTTTGCGCGCCGCATCCAGCTGCCCGGTGTAGGCGGCCTTTTGCACGCCGATCAAGGCCAGCTGCTCCTCGGCCAGCAAGGTCTGGAAGTAGCTCTCGGTGACACGAGTCACCAGCGTCTGCAAATCGCGCTCCAGCAGCTTGTCGGCGTTGAGGGCCAGCGCACGTGCCTGCCGCACCTGCGCCGTGAGCTGCGGGCGGAACAGCGGCTGCTTGACGGTCAGCGAGTTGCTGCTGCTGGTGTACTTGTCTTCGGTCGTCGCCGGGCGACCAGCGAAGTCGGGTGCGGTGCTCTCCAGGTTGTTCTTGTAGCGCGACGAGCTGGCCGACACCTGCGGGAACAGCTGCGACTGCGCCTGGGGCAGGCGCTCGCGCCCCGCATCAGCCGCGGCCCGCGAGCCGCGAATGGTCGAGTCGTTGTCCAGCGCCAGCCGGTACGCCTCGGCCAGGTCCAGCGACCACGCGGGCATCGTCGCAAAGGTGGCTGCCAGGCTCAGCGCGACAGCCGCTCGAATTCCTCTCGTCATCCTCATTCCTCTTTCATCGATGCGGCGATGCGCTTGGTCAGCGGGCCCATCATGTAGGTGAGCAGCGAGCGCTCACCGGTCTTGAAAATCACTTCGGCGGGCATGCCGGGCTGCATCTGGCGCTTGCCCAGCTTCTTCAGGCCATCCGGTGTCACCGACACGCGCGCCAGGTAGTAGCTGACGTTGGTCTGCGGGTCGGTGATCAGGTCACCCGAGACCGACATCACCTTGCCGTCGACCACCAGCGAGGGCGCGTGCGAGAACGCCGAGAAGCGGATGTCCACCGGCAGGCCGTTCTGCACCCGGTCGATGAAGTGGGGCGCAACCTGCGCCTCCAGCAGCAGCGGCTCGTCGCTCGGCACGATGTCCATCAGCTTCTGGCCGGGGGAGATCACGCCGCCGGTGGTCTGCACCGCCAGCCCCACCACCTGGCCGGACGCGGGCGCCTTGATGTCGATGCGCGCCAGGTCGTTTTCCAGCGCGCGGAACTTGGATTCTTCGCCCTGCACCTCGCGCGTCACCTCGGCCATCTGGCCTTCGATCTCCTTGCGGTATTCCTGCTGGCGCGCAATCGCCTTCTGCCGCAGCTCGCCGATCCCGCGCAGCGCGCGGATGGTGTTGCCTTGCAGTTCGACCTGCGCGGTGTTGGACTCGGCGGAGGCGCGCTCCAGCTCCAGCTGCCGGTTGCGCGGCGCGTAGCCTTCGGCGACCAGGCCGCGGGTGTTCTTCAGCTCTTCGTTCAGCAGCGCCTGCTGGCTCTTGCGGCTCTCCAGCATGCCGCGGTAGGCCTGCAGCAGGCCTTCCTGGCCCTGGATGCTTTCGTTGATCGACTGCAGGTCGGCGGCCAGCGCGGCCTTGCGGGCGCGCAGCAACTGCTCTTGCGTATCCATCTGCGCCTTGATCAGCGGGTCCTTCGCGGCGGCCACCAGGTCGGGGTGGAAGGTGATGGTGGTGCTGCCGGCCTGCTCGGCCAGCAGCCGGGCATGGGTGGCGCGCAGCGAGTAATAGCGCTGGCGGGTGGCTTCGTAGTTGGCCCTGGCCACGCCTTCGTCCAGCTTGATCAGCACCTGGCCGTCCTTGACGGTCTGGCCTTCGCGAACCAGCACTTCCTTGACGATGCCGCCCGTGAGGTGCTGCACCGCCTTGCGCTTGGTGTCGATGGCCACTGTGCCGGGCGAGGCCACGCCTTCGTCCAGCGGAGCCAGCCCGGCCCAGAGGAGGAAGCCGCCGAAGCCGACGCCCAGCGCCCACATGCCGATGCGACCGGCGCGGCCGGTGTCGGTGTCCAGCGGCGCCTCGTTGGCTGCGGCCACCGTTTCGTCGGGCAACGCGATCGCGTCGGAGGGATTTCTTTTGAGGAGGGAGATCTTGGCCATGGCGAATTACTTGTACGGGTTAAACGATTCCGTTCGGGCTGAGCTTCAAAACACCGTGTGGGCTGAGCCACATACCGTTCGGGCTGAGCCACATACCGTTCGGGCTGAGCTTGTCGAAGCCTTCAGAACACCGTTCGGGCTGAGCCAAAAACCGTTCGGGCTGAGCTTGTCGAAGCCTTTGCGCGAGCCCTTCGACAGGCTCAGGGCGAACGGGGTGGGGCTCGAGGTGAACGGGGAGGGGCTCAAGCCGAACGGGTTGCGGCTCAAGCCGAACGGGGCGCGGCGCAACGCGGCCGACGGTGTGGTGAACGGTGAGGTATTCATCAAGCCGGCTGCGGAGAAAGTGGGGGCTCGTGGCGCGGTACCGCCGGCGCTTGTGGGCGCTGCAGCGCGGCGATCACCGCGTCGCGCGGGCCGTTGGCGACCAGCTCGCCGTTGTTCAGAATCAGCAGCCAGTCGGCCGCAGCAATGGCGCCCGGGCGGTGCGTGATCAGGAGCACCGTCTTGCCCTTGGCCTTGAGCTGGGCCACGGTGTTCATGAGCGCGGCTTCGCCGGCGTCGTCCAGGTTGGCGTTGGGCTCGTCCAGCACCACCAGGGCCGGATTGCCATACACCGCCCGGGCCAGCCCGATACGCTGGCGCTGGCCGCCCGAGAGCATGCCGCCGGCCTCGCCGATCGGCGTGTCGTAGCCCTTGGGAAAGCGCAGGATCATCTCGTGCAAGCCGGCGCAGCGCGCGGCCTCGATCACCTTCTCGGAATCCACTTCCGAGAACCGCGCGATGTTCTCGGCGATGGAGCCTTCGAACAGCTCCACGTCCTGCGGCAGATAGCCCAGGTGCGGCCCCAATTCCAGCCGGTTCCAGCCCTCGATCGGCAGGCCGTCCAGCAGCACCTCGCCGCTGACCTGTGGCCAGATGCCCACCATCACCCGGGCCAGCGTCGACTTGCCTGAGCCCGAGGGGCCGAGCACGGCCACCACGGTGCCGGGCGCCACCTTGAAGCTGATGTTCTTGAGGATCGGCGTTTCGCGCCCGGCGGCGCTGGCCATCACCGCGCGCAGCGCCAGCTCGCCGGTGGGCGCCACGCGGCTGAGTGCCGGGTCGCGTTCGGGGAATTCCTGCAACAGCTTCTCCAGCCGCTCGAACGCCGCGCGGGCGGTGATGAAGCCGCGCCAGCTGCCCACCATCTGGTCGATCGGGGCCAGCGCCCGCGTCATCAGCACGTTGGCGGCGATCATGCCGCCGGCCGACAGCTGGTCATCGATCACCAGCAGCGCGCCGGCGCCGAGAGACAGCGACTGCTGGCTGTAGCGGATGAACTTGCTCCACGCCGTGACGCGGTTGGTCACCGACACGGCCGCCGCGTTGCGCGCCAGGTACTCCTGGTGGCGGGCGCGCCAGCGATGGCGCAGGTTTTCCACCATGCCCATGGACTCCAGCACCTCGGAATTGCGCAGCTTGCCTTGCAAGTACAGGTTCACGTCGCTGGCGGCCTTGGAAGCGGCTTCTGCCGGTGCCACGGTGTGGCGGTGGCCGAACCAGGCCAGGCTGATCTGGATCAAGGCGAAGAAGATGGCCAGCACACCCAGCAGCGGGTGCAGGAAGAAGCACACCAGGATGTAGATGGGGGCCCAAGGTGCATCGAAGAAGGCAAAGATGCCTTGGCCGGTGATGAACTGCCGCACCTGGATCAGGTCGCCGAAAGCACGCGCCGGGCTGGCGCCCGAGCTGCCCAGGTAAGCCTCGAAACTGGCGTTGAAGATGCGCGTGCCCAACAGTTCGTCGAGGCGCACGCCCGCGCGCACCAGCACCCGCGAACGGGTCCACTCGGCGATGGCCATGATGCCGAACAGGAACAGGCAGATCAGCGACACCGCCACCAGCGTCAGTTCGCTCTGGCTCACCAGCACACGGTCGTAGACCTGCAGCATGTAGATGGTGGGCGTCAGCATCAGCAGGTTGGCCACCGCGCTGAACAGGCCCACCAGCAGGAACTCGCGGCGGAAAGCCCACAGGGCAGCGGTCAGGTCGCTGCGTTGGAAAAAAGCGGGGGTCTTCATGCAACTTCCTCGGCGGGCAGGACTTCAGGCGCACCCGCGGCGGGGGCGCGGTGCTGTGGGGCCGCCTGCGCTTGCGCGGCGGCTTGCTGATTGGCTTTTTGCAGGGCGGCCAGCACCTCGTCGCGCGGGCCAAAGGCGATGTTGGTGCCGTCCCGCAGGAACAGGATCTTGTCGGCCAGGCCCAGCACGCTGGTGCGGTGGGTGATCACCACGAACGTGGTGCCGCGTGCCTTGGCGTCGGAGATGGCCTGGGCCAGGGCTGCGTCGCCCACGTCGTCCAGGCTGGAGTTGGGCTCGTCCAGCAGCACGAACACCGGGTCGCCGTACAGGGCGCGGGCCAGGCCGATGCGCTGGCGCTGGCCCCCGGACAGGCGCGCGCCCTCCGGGCCGACGTCGGTGTCGTAGCCCTCGGGCAGGGCCATGATGAACTCATGCAGGCCGACGGCCCGCGCAGCGTTCTCGACCTTGGCTTTTTCCACCTTGCCGAAGCGCGCGATGTTCTCGGCCACGGTGCCGTCGAACAGCTCCACGCCCTGCGGCAGGTAGCCCACGTGCGGGCCCAGCTCGGTCTTGTCCCAGGCGTAAACGTCGGCGCCGTCCAGCCGGGCCTTGCCGCCCATCGAAGGCCAGATGCCGGCCAGCACCCGGGCCAGCGTGGTCTTGCCCGAGGCCGACGGGCCGATCACCACCAGCACTTCACCGGGGTTGAGCCCGAAGGTGATGCCCTTGAGGATGGGCACTTGCGTGCCAGGGGCCGCCGCCAGCAGGTTCTCGGCGATGAGTTGGCCGCGCGGCGCCGGCAGCGACATCGCTTCGGGCTTGGGGGGCATCGAAGCCAGCATGTTCTCCAGCCGCTTCCACGAATCGCGGGCGCCGACCGCGGTGCGCCACTGAGTGACGATGGTCACCAGGGGCTGCAGCACGCGGCCACCCAGGATGGAGCCGACGATCATCATTCCCGGCCCGCCGTTGAGCTGGTTGCGCAGCAGCAGCCAGGCGCCCAGGCCCAGCAGCAGCGAGCCCATCACCGTCTGCAGGAACTTGGAGATGGCGGCAAAGCCACCGGCCCGCTCGGACGCCACCGCCTGCAGGCCCAGGAATTCGCGTTGCTTGCCGATCCAGCGCTTGTGGATGTCGCCCAGCATGCCCATGGCCTCGATCACCTGGGCGTTGCGCAGCGAGCCGTCGGCGTAGCGTTGCGCTTCCGAGGCGGCGCGGTTCGCGGCCGACAGCGGCGGTTGCGTCCCCCGCTCGTTGAACCAGGCCACGGCGGTCTGGATGAGCGCACCCACCAGCGCCGACCAGCCCAGCACCGGGCTGATGGCGAAGATGAGCACCAGGAACACCAGCGCCACGGGCGCCTCGATCAGTGCCTTGAGCACCGGCGACGGGAAAAAGTCGCGCAAGGTGCGCAAATCGTTCAGCGGCTGCGTGGTGCCGCCCGGCAGCTTCTTGAGGTTGGCCTCGAAGCTGGCTCCGAAGATGCGGTCGCTCATCTTCGCGTCGAAGGCCAGGCCCGCCTGGTGCATCTCTTCCGAGTGCGCCCACTCGAGGATCTCCATGACGATGAACGAGGCCAGCACCAGCACCGTGAGCATGGCCAGTGTCATGTGGCTGCGGCTGTTGACCACCCGCTCGTACACCTCCAGCATGTACCAGCTGGGCATGAGCACCAGCAGGCTGGCGATCACGGTGAACCAGATCGAGCGCACGAAATAGGGGCGCAGCGCCTGGGTGGCAAGGCGCAGCTCGGACATCGGCCGCTGCAGGGATTGGGGGTTGGGCGGGTTCATTTTGCTATCGTTTCAAGAGCGCCAAGCGCGCATTCCACAAGGGCTGGAGGCCTATTTGCCCATCTGGGCTGAGCACACATTTCCGTTCGGGTGAGCCCAATTCCGTTCGGGCTGAGCCTGTCGAAGCCCCGCCACGCTCAACGCGCCGCCTCGATCAGCTCGATGTCCTTCTTGAGCAGCTCGTTGACCAGCTGCGCGTAGCCCACGCCTTTGGCCTGGGCGCGCTCGGTCAGGTACGCCTGAACCTGCGGCTCCAGATAGAGCGGCACATTCAATTGGGCGTCTGCCTTGAAGAACTTCCCGCGGACGGCGCCGGAGAAATCGATCTCTGCGGGCATTTCCTGGTCATCGGCATTTGGGGTCGCTTGTGTGGTCATGCTTTCACCTCGGTTCGTTTTCGTACTGACGGCGTTCGAAGCGGGTTGCCTCACGTGCCGAAATCAATCGCACTTTCGCGCTGGCTGCCCCACCGGCAGCGTAGGTGTGTGCCACTGCCAGCAGTCGGCCTTCGCTCGACATACCCAGCGTGAACCAGCGCTCTTCCGACTGGCTGTGTGCAGCGTCAAAGACCGTCAGCGACAGCGGATCAAGCAACACGGTGGCCGCCTGTTCGAAGGCCACACCATGCTTTGCAAGGTTGGACGTGGCCTTGGCCGGATCCCACTCAAAGTCGAAGTTCATCACTGCCCCACCAGGGCAGCCTGCCCGCCAACCGCTGAGGCAGCCAAGACAGGTGCCACCGCTTCCCCAGCCTCCTCCACCATCACGTATTCAGGCAGCTCGGCCGCCAGCCCCTCGGGCAAAGGCGCCTCATCGGCCCCGTCGGAAAACGCAAACTGCAGCTCGAAAGCCCCCTCGACCGTGCGAGAAAGCACAATTTCGCGCAGTTTCTTCTGATGGAAGTTGGCTTCGTCTTCGGGCTTGAGGGCCAGCTGGAACCGCATGCGCCCATCCAGCGTGTACATCGACAGCTGCCCCTCTTTCAGGCTGAGCGTATGCCGGTCGAAATACACAGGGCAGGTGTCGGCAAACCTCAGCAGTGGAAGCGGCTTTTCACCGAGCTTGCTGAGGTGAAACGGGCTCGCCGGGCTCTGAAACAGCATGCGGCTGTGGCGCGACACCGAATAAATCGCGTTGCACACCATCTGCGATCCCATCAGCGGAAACTGCTCGCGCAGCGGCTTGTAGGCCATGTGATGCAGGGCCACGCGGTTCCACACGCGGGTCTTCTGCACGACAGGCGCCAGCGCATTGCAGGCCAGCGCAAAAGCCGTCTGCAGCTGCAGCAGCCGCGCCGTCTGCTCGGGAGAAGTGTTCAGCGGAATCCGCAGAGCCAAATTCATATAGGAGGCGCATTGAAACGGCTCCTATATGAAATGTCAACAGTACCTCGGTCTAAGCCCCGTTGCTACTAAAACAATAGCTGGTCACGCAGTTCTGGTGCGGGTAATCACAAGTTTTGCTGGCAAAACCACCCGCTCTACAGAAGATACGTCCTACGCCGCGGCGAGGTGTTTTCCCTTGCAAATCAGCCACTTAGCCGACTGACGGAGAGTCGTAACAGGCCAACAGCAAGTGAAGAAAAGTGACCTAGATCACAAGATACGGCCGAGTTACCCCTATAGTTGCGCCTAGCCCGAGTGGGGGAGCTGGTGATTCAACCAGGGAACTCCGCAGAGGCGAGGGACGGTCGAGCATGTAGGTCGATTCCGACAGGCCTGCTAGACTGCCCGAGTCTTCTATCGATAGACGGCAATTTTCCTTACCTAATCAGGAGCTCTTCCATGGCTGTTACCGCCGCCCAACTTCAACAACTGTATCTGGCCTACTTCGGCCGCCCTGCCGACTTCAACGGCATCGTGACCTTCACGTCCAACCCGGCGTTCACCGAAGCCTCCGTGGCTCAGGCGTTCAGCACGTCGCCGGAATCGATCGCCCTGTATGGCGCCACGTTCGGCCCCGCGCAGATCAACGCGATCTACATGAACCTGTTCAACCGGCCTGCTGAGCCGGCTGGCCTGCTGCACTGGGCTACTGAAGTCGCTTCTGGCCGCTTCACGCCCGCCGGCGCTGCGCTGGCTATCGCCCAGAACGCGCAAAACGCTGACAAGACCGCCGTCGCCAACAAGCTGGCGATCGCCACCGCGTTCACCGCCTCGCTGACCACCACCGCCCAAATCACCGGCTACAGCGGCGATGCTGCTGCTGCTTCTGCTCGTGCGTTCCTGGCTACGGTGACGGACACGGCGGCTAGCGTGACTGCTGCTACCACCGGCATGGCTGCTGCCGTTGCGGCTGCTACCGCTGGCGGCGGTGCAACGGGTCAGACCTTCACGCTCACCACCGCCATTGACAGCCTGACCGGCACGTCCGGCAATGACACGTTCGTTGCTACTCACTCCACTCTGAGCATTACCGATTCCGTCGCGGGCGGTGCCGGCACCGACACGCTGCTTATCGTTGATAGCGGTACTGCCGCGCTGACCATCCCGGCAATCACTGTGTCCGGCGTTGAGAACCTGAACATCCGTAACGTCAACGGTACGGCTGCAGTCACTGAAGTTGCTGAGCGCCAAGCTGTGATCGTGACGGGTGCCCCGACGGCCGACGGCAACACGAGCTTCCTGGGTATCAACACAGCCGTATTGGCTGCGGATACTGCTGCTGGTGTCGCGACCAAGATCATCGCCAACAAGGCCACCATTTTGGCTGGTGCAGCTGCAACTAACGCTGGCATTACCGACCTGGTTGCCGGTGGCGCAGGTGAGATCATCGTGGTGTACGGTGGCACGGCAGGCAAGGGTGACGTTGCTGCCATGGCTGCCGCAGGCCCTTCGAACGGTTCTTCCTTCTCGGCCGGCATCGAGCAGACCAAAGGCGTGCTCGCAGTTGCTGCAGCCCAGTTCGCTGACACCGTCAATGCTGCCAACTTCGCCGGCGTGACCCAGTTCAACTCGAGCCTTTCCACTGGCGACGTGGTGGTTCAAAACCTCTCCGCCACCCAGCAGGTGGGCGCGCAAGGCAATGGCTCAACGGTGCTCGGCAACGTCAGCTACACCTTGGGTGGTACGGTCACCGCGCAAACGCTGAACTTCATGGACGGAACGGTCGGCACGGGCAAGACGTTCCAGAACACCGGTGCGACGGTCGCCACGGCTACCATCAATTCCAAGGGCGCAGCAAACAGCTTTGGTACTGTTGACCTGGGTACCGGTACGGCTACGACCGCTCTGACGGTGAACGCCGAAACCAACCTGACTATCACCGCCCTGGCAGCCGACTACGCTGCTACGGCTGCGTTGACCGTGTCTGGCGCGGCTACCAGCGTCAACCTGGGCGCTGGCGCCACTGCCAACTTCAAGACCATTGACGCATCTGGCATGACGGCTGGCGGCCTGACCATCGCGGTTGGCTCTAACCTCACCAGCTTCAAGGGCGGTGTCGGCGCCGATACCGTTACGACGGGTGCTCTGACGACCAACACGGCTGGTGTTGTCGATGCAGGTGCGGGCACTGACATTCTTAACGTCGCAGATGCAACCACTGCAGATACGGCAGCTGAGACTGCTAACTACGTCAATTTCGAGACCCTCCGTAACTCCGGCGCGACCGACATCGACGTTTCTCTGTTCAGCGGTATCACGGCTGTTCAAGTTGCCGGTGTTGATGCTGGTGCAACCCGGATGACTGCTGCTCAAGCGGCCAGCGTTCGTGTCTTGGCCACCAACACAACCAACACCTTCGCTCTGACGACTGCCACGGGTACGGCTGACGTCCTCGGGCTGACTCTGCAAAACCTCACGGCCGCTGCAGTTGCCACCCCGATCGATGTGACGGCCGCGACCGTGACGGGCTTCGAAACCCTGAACGTCGTGTCCTCTAGCGGTACCAAGGGCGGCGCTGCCAGCGCTGGCAACGACCTGGCCTTCGCAGCAGCTGGTGATGTCACTGCGATCAACGTGTCCGGCGAATACGACCTGAGCCTGAACACAGCCGGCTTGGCCAAGGCCGTGACGATCGCATCGACCCAGACTGGCACTGCTAACTTCAACGTCACTGGTGCCTTGGTGCGCGGCTCGTCCTTCACGGGCTCTGCCAACGCAGATACGATCGTGGTGACGGCCGCCGCTGCGGGCGGCGCGGGTGACTTTGTGACGTACAACGGCGGTGCAGGTAACGACGCCATCTCCGCAACGCTCGAAGCTGTGAACAACACGTCTGGCGCAACTGCCAGCGTGAAGATCGATGGCGGCGCAGGAACCGATACGCTGACCTTCACTGATGCGAATGGCTTGACCGCCGCGGATGCGAACTTCCAGCACCTCACCAACATTGAGGCAATCAAGTATCAAGTTGCCAACAAAGCAATCAGCATCACTTCGGGTGGCTTCTTCGACACCAACTTCAAGACGGCTGGCGTTACCCTGACCCTCGGCGATGCCACCAACGCCCAAGTCAACACCGTTGATCTGACGAGCTTCACTGGCAAGGCTACTGTGGCTCTGACGGCAAACGCTGCGACGACCCAGGCCCAGACCATTAAAACCGGTACTGGAAACGACAGCGTCACGCTGAGCGCAACCAGTTTGACAAACGTCACCGGCGGCTTCGCGATCAACACGGGTGCCGGCGACGACACAATTGCCGTGACCGTGAGTGCTGCACTTGCAACTGCTGTGAACACCATCAACGGTGGCCTGGGCAAGGATTCGTTGACCTTGACTGGTGTCGACGCTGCTGATACGGCCCTTATCTCGTATGTTGTCAATGCTGGTCATTCCACTCTGACTGCATACGACTCGATCACGGGTGGTGCTGTGGCTGCAGGCGGTATTGCTGGTACCTTGCTCAACTTTGACGGTTCCGCTGTCGCCGCCTCCGACGTGACCAGCGCTGCTGTTACCGGTTTCACCAGTGGCGAGTTGACCATCTCCGTTGCTGCCGGTCGGTTGACCTTCGCAGGCACCTCCGCTGCAGGTCTGACGCTGGCTCAGAAGGCGACGATCGCTCAAACCGCGATTACCGCGGCGAACGCGACCGTGGTCTTCGCTGACGGCGCGAACTCCTACGTCTTCCACAACGACACGGCCGGTGACTCGCTGGTTGAGCTGGTTGGCGTGGCAGCCCTGGGTCTGGGCGCCGGTTCTACGACGAACGGCCACATCAACGTCGGCTAAGTCGATCATCTGCTCAGCTGGCCGAAAGGTCGGCTGATCGAAGCCAACAAGTGGCCTCCTGAGCGATCAGGAGGCCATTTTCTTTATGCGAGCATGCTCGATGCTTTGAGCAGGGCTTGCCGGCAGAGCTGGTCTATTCGCCGCCGCCGGCGTCTAGAAATGCTGCTTGCTGCGAGTGAGTGGCCGACTCCGTGCACCGGGTGCTGAATTCTTCGATTTAAATTCACCCTTCTGCCACGTGGCAGTTGTCCTTGTATGTCTGGACGTTCCGAGTTGCACTGGTCAGGCTGTGACGTATGGACTGCGCACGAGGACACTCCAAATGACTGAGTCCACCCCGCCAGACCCGCGCACGATTTCCAACCGCCTTCTGCTGCAGCAATACGGCGCCGCTGTGGCGCCGGCCCTGAAGAGGGATACCGCTGCCGCAGTGGCAGGTTATCCGGCGGATGATTTTGGGGGCGCACTCTCGGCGGCCCTCCCGCTACGGGTGGGTTTCGTCTCCTCAGACTTCTGCGACCATCCGGTCGGCCTGCTGATGCTGCCCTTGCTGCTGTTCCTAGACCGGTCTCGCATTACGCCCTTGTTCTATTCGACTGGCGGGCGCGACGACGACACGCGCGCGGTGCTGCGGCGTCATTCGCAGTGGCACGACGTGGCGGCGCTCGATGCAGCGGCCCTGACCGAGCGCCTGCGCGCCGACCAATTGCACATTGCCATCGACCTCGCCGGCCACACCGCCGGCAACCGCCTGCCGGTGTTCGCCCGCCGCGTGGCGCCGCTGCAGATCTCCTGGCTGGGGTACTTCGCCACCACCGGCATACCGGCGATGGATTCCGTGCTCATGGACCGCTGGCACGTGCCGCCGGAGCATGAGGACCACTTCACCGAAGAAGTGCTGCGCTTGCCCCACAGCCGCTGGTGCTACCACCCGGTGGCGTTCGCGCCTGAGGTGTCGCCGCCGCCGTGCCTGGCCACCGGCACGGTGACCTTCGGCAGCTTCAACAACACGGCCAAGTACAACGATGCCGTGTTCGCCGCGTGGGCGCGCATCCTGCTGGCGGTGCCGGGCAGCCGGCTGGTGCTCAAGTCGTACACGTTTGACGATGCTGCCCAGGCCGAGCGGGTGCGTGTGGCCTTCGAGGCTTTGGGCGTGGTTCGCGACCGACTCGACCTGCGGCCGGCGTCCTTCCACCGGCAATTGCTGGAGCAGTACGCCGACATCGACATTGCGCTCGACCCGTTCCCTTTCACCGGCGGCTACACCAGTTGCGAGGCGCTGTGGATGGGCCTGCCGATCGTCACGCTCTGCGGGGACGGGCCGTGGCGCGGCAGACCTATGCGCTGCTCGGCACGATTGGCCGGGCCGAATGGCTTCAGGAGTGGGTTGCGCAGGACGAGGACGAGTACGTGGCCAAGGCTGTGGCGCTGGCGTCCGACCCGGCCAGGCTGGCGGCCATCCGCCAGGGCCTGCGTCCGGCGATGGAAACCTCTCCCTTGATGAACGGCCGCCAGTTCGCCCGGGATTTCGAGGACGTGATCGTGGATCGCTGGGAACGGCTGGTTTCAAGCCAAAACGGTCTCTAGCCCGCACTCCTACTCCGCGTGACGCTATGAATAGCGTAGCAGAAGATCGGGGTGACCGACAGCTGTGCGCGTGCAGGTGTCCCCCGTTTAACGGGTGTCGCGCAGCGGCTGAATGCATAGCATCGGCCCTGCGAAGGCGTCATGCTGGCAAACAACAAGAAATCCATCGGAGGTTGAGCGACGAGCATGTGGCGCGCTTGGCAACGGCTACGCGTTCGGAACGGTCTCCGCGCTTCAGTCCAGCGCCGCGACCGCGCGTTCGTAGGCAATCTGGTGGGCTTCGGATCGGCCTACCCTCACGTCGTCGGCGCACAGCTCCAGCACCGGCGGCAGCCCTGAGTCCCAGAACGATCGGGGCCTGGTCAGGCAGGCCCTCGCATAGCCGATGTATTCCGCGCCCTTGTCTCCCATGGGGCACGCGAACGTTGCGATGTAGTAGCCCTTGACCGGGCCGTGAACCCTCTCCATAGGCACCTCCGCGTTTCAGAGCAGCTTTTTGTACGCCCTTGCGATCGGTGGCTCAAGAGGTGGGTTGCCTAATGTGGTCGTCTGCCCACAGTCGGCATCCGGCGGGATCCCCCCAGCACCCGATCACCTTGCCCGCGCGCAGCGGCTGGTGAGGAACGCCTCACTAGATGGGGTAATGCGGTTAGAGGGCTGCCTGAGCAGGATCACGCCGCCTTGGCGTTTGTATGCGGCAACATGCCGCCGGCCACGGCGATCGCCACCCTCGATTCGGCGGGTGTCAGGCCATACGCCGCGCCCTGCGGCAGGTGCGGGTTATCGCCAGGCGTCTCCGGGGATGATCCGCTTCATGAATTCGTCGAACATGGGCACTGTGAAGGCGGTGTCGCCGTGGCTGGGACTCCACACCATCCCTTTGGAGATGAGGGAACTGCGCGCGGGCGCCAGCGAGGTGACATCGACCTTGAGGCACGCGGCGATGTCGCCTGAGCGGTGTGGACCTTCCCCAAGCTCGGCCATTGCTCGCAGGTACTTCTTTTCCTTTGGCGTACAGCGGTCGAATCGGACCCTGAAAAAGCTTTCGTCCAGCGCGGCGACGGGCAGTTGCCGCTGCTCGGTGCGGTGCAAGGCGGTGATCAGCGCGGCCAATTGCGCCTCGGGCAAATACTGCAGCTCATCGATGAAGATGGCCAACCCGGTACCGGCTGCTTTCGCCGCAAGACCGACCTGCTCGATCAAGGCCTGCAGCTGTGGGGCCAACAGCGCTGGAAGCGATCTATAGCAACCTTTGGAAGTTTTCAGTATTTCGATAAGGCTTCAAAGTTCGCTTGAATCGCAAGGGTCTCCCTGCGTGATCGCGTGATGTCGTTACTCGACAAGGCTAGCGCGAGATGACCGGCGTCAAGCCGCAGGGTCCCGCGGTTCATGCGTCGAGGCGCAGGTCAGTGCTAAACTATGCATATATCTGCATCATTGTCTTGATATGAGAACCACCCTGGACATCGACGATGGCCTGTTGGCGCAAGCCAAGTCGCTGGCCGCGCGTGAGCACGTCAGCCTGACCCACGTGATCGAGGAGAGCCTGTCTCTGCGCTTGCGCGCCGGCAAGACCCGTCGGGCAATGCCCAGGGCCGGCCTGCCGGTTTATCGCGGCAGTGGGGGCCTGCAACCTCGGATCCGCGACACCTTGAGCCAGCGCGCTTTGCTCGACGCCGCCGACGACGTGCAGGGCGGCCGTTGACGCCAGACGTCAACGTTCTCGTTGCCGCTTCCCGGACTGATCACCCTCATCATGGCCGCGCGCTCGGCTGGCTGGAAGACGCTCTTGCCAGCCGGGCGCCAGTCTATGGGCTTGCGATTCTGCCGATGGTGGCCGCGGGCTTCTTGCGGCTGGTCACCCATCCGAAAGTGTTCGTGCAGCCCACACCGCTCGACGACGCCGTGGCGTTTATGCGGGCCGTGCTCGACTCGCCGGGCGTCAGCGTGCCCTCTCTGGGCGCCGAATGGCCAGACGTAGAGCGCCTGTGTTTGAAGCACGCTCTTGCCGGCAACGCAATCCCTGATGCATGGATCGCCGCGGCGGCGCAGACCCAGCATCTGCATCTGGTCACTTTCGACAAGGGATTCAGAAAACTGCTCAAGCCCAGCATGGTGACGGTGCTGCAGGCCTGACTCATCCGTAGCTGGTAGCTGCGTGTTCGGCGTGTTTCGCCATGCCAGCCCCGAAGGATTCGGCCTTGCGCTGCTCGAGCAGATCGCCAAGCTCCAGGCGAGGCGAGCCGCCAAGACGGCGAGCGAGTTAACTTGGTCGCACGGGGGCCGAACTCCCTCAAACCCGTTCGGGCTGAGCCTGTCGAAGCCGTAACTGGCGAGGATCAGTGCCATAAAAGGGCTGCAGCCGGAGCCAAACGTGCGCGGGCTGCTATCAACTGAGTAGCAACTGACCAGCTGCTGAGGCTACGTGATCGCAGCGATGTTGCCGCCGCCGTCGATGTTCAGCCCTGCAGACAGCGTGACCCCGGTCAGCTGGACCAGAACGTCACCGTTGCTGAGGGCTGCCGTGTTGTCCGACATGAACAGGTAGGCGTTGGCCCCTTGTTGCCAAACGGCGGTCTTGCCGCTCGAGTTTGCCAAGGCCACCACGGCACCGACCCGCTGCGACACGCTCACAAGAGAGCTGTCGAAGGTCACGATGCCTGTTGTTCCATTGAAGCTGAGTAAAGCCGTCGCTCCCGTTGCGGCGGAGAGGCTCAAGGTGTGGTCGATGCTGTTGTTGGTGCCGGTGCGCCAATCCGTGATCACGTCCAGGTTGCTGGTTCCCGGCAAGGCCGTCCCGGTGTTGCTGAACTTGAAGGTGTTGCTCCCGGTGCCTCCTGTCAGGGTGTCACCGACCTTCGAGCCAGACAAGATGTCATTGCCGCTGCCGCCGGTGATCTGAATGCCGGTCGCGTGCGCGGAGGCGTCGATCTCAAGCTTGCCAGTCGCCGTCGCACCATTGATGACGACGTTGGCCGCGGGCATGGCCCTGGTGGTGATCTTGATATCCCCGCTGCCTTTGAGCGTCACACTGTTCAGGAAAGCGCCTCCGCCGGTGAGTGCGCTGAACGTGACGTTGTCCACTGCTGTGACTTCCAGATTTTCGACTCCGCTCGTCGAGACGTTGGCCACTGTCATGTTGCTCGTGCCGGCGGAGCCATCGTCGAAAGTGAGCTTGAGTGTGTCCTGCTGGCCAGAGTCGCCTGCCTTCCACACGCCCAGGCCGAGCGTCGTGCCGGTGCTGGCCATCACCTTCACACTGGCGGCCTGGGCCGCTGACAGATTAGAAAAGCCGGTCGTGCCAGTGGCTCCGCCACTGATCGACACCGCCGAGACCCCGGCCATGTTTTCCATGTCCGCGGTGAACCCGCCGTTGATTTGCACGGCTTCAAAGCCGCTGTAGCGGCTGCTGTTGGTGGAGTTCAGCAGGTTGGTGGCGTTCAGGATCAGCGTGTCTGTCCCAGCGCCCGCATTCACCGTGCCTGTGGTCAGGACGGTTGCGGTGGTAAAGGTGTCGTTGCCGGCGCCTGCGTTGACGATGATGTCCGCCCGCGCCAGTGTGGAAGTCAAGCTGCCGGCGAAAGCCGAAGAGTCCAGCGACAGAACGTTGGCAGTGATGGTGCCTAGATTGACGGCAGCGGCCGAGCCTTTCACCGTGAGGGCCGTGGCAGTACTTGTGAATCCGGTGATGCTCGTGGTCGTGAGGTTTGTCGTCGCGTTGATCTCCAGCGCCGTCAGTGTCCCTGGTAGCGTGATCGTGGCCAACGTATTGGCGGCCCCAGAAGAGGTCAGGGTGCCCGAAGCAATGCCGGAGCCGGTCACCGTGATGTTGGTAGCGCCCGCGGTGCCCCCGCTCACGTTCAACGCCATCTTGGAGACGCTGCTCTGGTATTTGAAAGTTGCGCTGGCATTTGCTGTGCCGTTTCCCAACCCGACCACCGAGGCTGTCTGGCCAGATGTCATGAAGGTGGAGTTGGTGGTTCCGGACCCGACAGTCACTGTTCCGGCACCGCTGCTCTGGTAAGCAATGAACTCTGTTGCCCCGGCGTACTTGCTCGCATCGAGGGTTTGGGCCGTAGTGGTGTTGATCTTGATGATCTCGATGTTCGAGGTCGCGCCGGGCGTCAAGGTATTGGTCAGGGTCAGCTCCAGCGTGTCAGTGCCCCCATTTCCGTTGAGGTTCAGGTCTGCAGCGGTAAAGGTGGTTTGGCTGGCGGTGAAGCTGTCGTCTCCGGCCGTACCCGCGGCGGTTGTTGTGTCGTTGCCTGTGGTCAGGGCAAACGTCTGCCCGGCAGGAGCGGGCGGCGAAGGCGCAGGCGTGCTGCCGCCCCCACCGCCCGGGCTCGGCGCGGGCGTGATGGGAACGACCGCAGGGCTGGAACCGAGGGTGTCGATCGCGCTCTGGATGGTCGCCTGGAAGCCGGTCAGCACGGTAGCTGCCGTCACTTGGGCCAGCAGGGCGCGTGCATTGGCGGCTGGGACGGTGCCCACATAGGCGGCAGTTTCGGCCGGCGTGTCCAACGTGCTGGTGAACGCGGTCGCCACGGCGATCTTGCTGGCCACGGTCAGCCCGTCTCCCAGCACATCCTGCTCGGCTGACCGCAGGATGGCGAAGGCCGCCTTGGCCAGCGTGAGCCGCCCGGAGCTGATCTCCTGCGTCCAGTGGGCCAGCCCGCCAGGCTCGGCCGTGCGGCCCAGCACGTTCTTGTAGATCTGGTTGATCCTTTCGGCCAGGGTGCTGCCGCTGTAGAACGCCTGCGACTCGGCGCTGTTGCCGAAACCCTCCAGCAGGATCCTCACGGCTGAGTTGGTGTCGGCGGCCGCCAGGAAACCCTCTGCCGTGGTGGGTGCATTGGTGTCCGCCAGCATCCTGCAGGCCAGCAGCAATCCAGCCGGGTCCGCCGGCCGGCCGAAGTAGGCGACATAAAGTTTCTGAACGACGGTCACGTACTCGGTGGCAGCAGCCATGAAAGCTCTCCGGAAGGGACGGAATTGGCGGGTCCGTCAGTTTGGCACACCTATGTAACCTGGTGTTACGTCACGAGTGACCCAAGGCATTGTTCCGGTAATGCCCTTCCCGCAAACTCCGGCGTTACCCAAAACCCGCCATGTACGAAGTCACCAACCGCCTCGCCGCTCCCTACGCGTCCATCTGTTACCTGCGCTGCGAGTGGGCCGACGGCACCGCCAGCCGTGCGTCGGCCGTGGTGGTGGGCGTCAACGATGTCCTGACGGCGCTGCATACCGTGTACTCGGCGGAACATGGCGGCTGGGCCCGCAGCATCACCCTCATCCCGGCAGCCGACACGCAGCCGGTCTCGCGCCCGTTCGGCGAGTACAGCGACGTCGGGTCCGTGTCCGGCCGGGCCGCCAACTGGGACCTGAACGGAGACCGGTTGCTCTCGCAGGAAGAATCGCAGGGCGACCTGGCCTTGATCGGCATGCGTTCGCGCATCGGCGACGTCACCGGCATCCTGCCCGTCGCGCGGTACCCGGTGGACTTCGCGGGCACGATGGCGGGGTATCCCGGCCGCGGCACCGGCCTCATGGCCGAAGAGGTGTATGCCGACGCGTCCAACTGGTACAGCGTCTACAACATCGCCTCCGGCCTGGGGGCGGGCGCTTCCGGGGGCCCCCTGCTGGCGAATGTGGGCGGCGTGACCTCGGTCGTCGGGGTGCTGTCCAGCGGCACCTTCAACAGTACGTCGTCCACGTATGCGGGCCTGTATTCGGATGCCACCTGGTCATGGCTGCAGGGCGCCATGGTCGCCAACGACCACCTGGTGGGCCCCAGCGCACCGACCAGCGTCACCACGGCCACCGGCACGATCTTTACCGGAGGCTCCGGCGGCGACACGCTGGTCGGGGGCATCGGGCGCGACACGTTCACGGGCGGCGGAGGCAACGATGTGCTGGATGGCGGCCCGGGCCTCGACATGGCGGTGTATTCCGGCTTCCGGTCGACCTATTTGGTCACCGTCGCCGGCGGGTCGGTCACGGTCGGGGACAGCGTGGCGGCCCGCGACGATCTCGATACGCTGCGCAACATCGAACGGGTGAAGTTCCTGGACGTCACGCTCGCCTTCGACGTGGACGGCAACGCCGGCCAGGCTTACCGCCTGTACAAGGCCGCCTTCAATCGCCCGCCCGACCAGGTGGGTCTGGGGCACCAGATCAAGGCCATGGACGCGGGCATGTCGTTGGACCAGATCGCGGCCAATTTCCTCGCCAGCAATGAGTTCCGGCAGTACGCCGGGCTCGGCAACGCCGAGTTCGTCACCTTGCTCTACGCCCACGTGCTCGGCCGCGCGCCCGACGCGCCGGGCTACGCGCTGCACATGAACAGCCTGGCCACGGGTTTCCTGAACCGGGCCGAACTGCTGAAGGGCTTTTCCGAGTCGCCCGAGAACCAGCAGAACCCGGCGGTGCTGGTGGGCGTGCAGAACGGCATCACGTACATCGGCTAGGGATTCGCTTCGTCCGGCGCCAGCGTGGCCAGCACGTCCTTGAGCCGGTCAGCGCTCTGCGCCCAGGTCAGCCATGGCATGCCATCGGGCACCGGGTGCGAGCCGCCTTCCCGTTGCGCGAGCCACTCGCGCAGGCTGGCGGCCAGGCCCGTCGGGCTGTCGTCGCTGAAGTACGCCGCATGCCGGCCCGCCACCTCGCGGAACACGGGCAGGTCTCGCGCCAGGATCGGCAGGCCGTGCTGGGCGGCTTCCACCAGGGGCAGGCCGAAGCCTTCGCCCAGCGAGGCCGCCAGCAGGCAACTGCAGGCGGCGTAGAGCCTCTGCAGCAGCTCGTCGCTCGCTTGCTCCAGCCACAACAGGCGCGTGCCGCGCTCGGGGTGCCGGCGCAGCCGCTCCACCAGCGGCTCCACCAGCCAGCCGGCGCGGCCGACGATCACCAGCGCCGCGTCGATGCCCTGCGCCCACAGCTGCTCGAAGGCGTCCAGCACCTGGGCGTGGCACTTGCGCGGCTCGATGGTGCCCACCATCAGGAAGCTGCGCAGGCGCTGGACGTGGGCCAGCAGCGCCTGCGCGTCGTCGGGCAGCCCGTGCCAGGGCAGGCTGTGCGCGAGATCGGCGCCCAGGTGCACGGCCTCCAGACGGGGCCGCGCCTCGGGCGGCACGCCGCGCTCGGCCAGCCAGCACGCCATGTCGTCGGCCACCGCCTGCGAGATGCACACCGCCATGTCGGACTGGGCCACCACCTCGAGCCAGCGAGCGTGGTCAGCGACCGCCTCGGGGAAGAAGCACTGGGGCAGGCGCACCGGCAGCAGGTCGTACACCATGTAGGCCACGCGCACGCCCCGCGCGCGCAGTGGCTGCAGATAGGACGACTGCCGGATGGCGATGGGCGCCTGGAGGTCGAGCCCGAAATAGATGTCGCCCGCGTGCGGCCGCACGGCCAGGTCGCGGCCCAGTTCGCGGGGTAGCCCGGCCACGCCCAGCAGGTAAGCCGACGCCAGGCGGAAGCCGGGCTCGGCGAGCGTGGCGTACACGGGCACCACCTCGCAGCCGGCGGGCGGGTTGCGCAGCAGTTCGAACAGGTAGTTCTTCACCACGCGCTGGATGCCCGTGTGCGAGTCCCGGTGCACCAACTCGGAGATGTCCACGTACAGCTTGGGGGCCGGGCTGGGCGGCGCGGCGCAGGTGATGGCGGGCCACACCAGCGACACGTCGCCTTCGGGCGGCAGCCGCAGGGCGGGCAGACACAGCTCGACGGCCCGGGCTGGCCGCGGCGGCGCGTCGGCTTGCCCGCTGGTGAAGGCGCACCAGACGTCGTCACGCGCCAGCTCCAGCACGTCGTCGGGCAGGGCGTCGGCGGGAGGGCCGAACTCGCGCAGCATGAAGGAGCGGGCGTAGCGCCACTGGCCGTCGGCGGCCAGGCAGGCCGGCTCGGCCCGCCAGCCGGAGAAGGGCGTGCCGGCCAGCGCGCGCAGCAGCGGCGGCAGGGGCCCGGGCGAGGGCGCCGCTGTCCAGGGTGTGATGTCCAGCACCAGCTGGCGCGGCCCGGCGCCCGGGTGGTTCAGCGCGATGCCCCGGGCCAGCGCCTGCAGCGCGTCGGGCCCCATGTCGGCCGGCAGCACGGGGCGCAGGGCGGCGATGAGGCGGGCCCGGTGCTGGGGCCGGGCGGCGAAGTGCTCGATGGCCTTGACGTACGCCGCCGCGCAGCCGCCGGGGGAATGCCGCGTCTGGACGATGCGGCGGCCGGCCTGGCCCAGCGCCTGGCGGCGCGGCGCATCGCGCCACAAGGCTTCGAGCGCGGCGGCCAGCGCCTCGTCCGAGAAGTCGCCGGGCAGCAGCAGCGCCGCTTCGGCGGGCACGTCCAGCGCGCCGCTGGCGTTGGCGACCAGCGCCACGCCATGGTTCATGGCGTCCAGCGCGGCCGCCGATGTCTCGCCGCGCGACTGCGTGCGCAGCTGCACCGCCAGGTCGGCCGCGTCCAGGTACTGCCGGAACTCGTCGCGGCCCACCCAGCCGGTGATGCGCTGGCGGCCGCCGTGGCCCGTGCCCAGCAGGCGGGTGATCTCCAGGCCATAGGCGCCGGGTTCGTTTTCGCCGACGAAGACCAGGTGGCACGACGCATCGGTGGCCAGCGCCGACCGGTTCCAGGCCTGCACCAGCCGGTGGTTCATCTTGGTCGGGCCCAGCAGGCCGAACGAGCACACCAGGAAGTCGCCGGGCCCCAGGCCGAGCGCCGCGCGGGCGCCGTCGCGGTCCGGCTCGGCCGCGGCCCGCAGCAGCGGCACCTCGGCCAGCTCGGCGGGCAGGCCGGCGCCGTACCAGCGGCGGGCCAACTCGCGCGCCGAGCGCGAGTGCACGATCACACCCGCGGCCGCGCGCAGCACGTCGAAATTGGCCGGGAAGCGGGCGATCGTTTCGCGCAGGTCGCTGGCCCGCGCATGTTCGGCGACCGCCGGCCAGCCATGCGACTCGTACAGGGCCTGCAGCAGTGGCGGCACGGTGGGGCTGCAGGCCGGGAGGTTGGCCTGCAGGTCGCCCAGGTAGAAGTCGTGCAGCACCACGGTGCCCGGATGGCGCTGCATCAGCGCCGGCATGTGGCCGTGGAAGCCGGCGTGGTTGCCCATCTGGTAGACGACGCGGTCGTACTCGTGGCCGTGCGCCATGAACCACCCCGTGCCGCGCCGCTGCGCGAAACAGCCGGCGGGCAGCGCCTCGAGCACCGGCTGGTCGGTGACGATGTCGATCTCGTAGTGCTCGGCCAGCGCGGGCAGCAGGTCGGCGCTGTAGTCGGCGATGCCGCTTTGCAGCGGCGGCAGCGGCGAGACGAACGCCAGGCGCGGCCGGCCCGTGCGCGGGGCGGGCGCCGTGGCGGGGCGGGGCGGCAGCGCTTCCATCGCGGTCAGCGCGGTCCTGGCGCTGTCGTCCCAGCTGAATCGCCGCGCCTGCCGCAGGCCGTGCTCGGCCAGGTCCGCCAGCAGCGCAGGGCTGGACAGGCATTCCTGGATCTTGGCGGCGATGGAGGCCTGCGACCGCGCGTCGAACAGCGCGTCGTCGCGGCCGATCACTTCGGGGATGCTGCTGTTGCCGGCACCGATGACCGGCGCGCCGCAGGCCATGGCCTCCAGCGGCGGCAGGCCGAAGCCCTCGTGCTGCGAGGGAAAGACGAACAGCTTGCACAGCCGGTACAGGTCGACCAGGTCGGCTTCGGGCACGAAGCCGGTGAGCACGAGTTCGCCGAAGGCCAGGCCCGACTCCGCAGCCACCTGCTCCATGCGGGCGCGGTCGTCCGGGCGCACCGAGCACACCACCGCCAGCTGGTGCGCCGTGCGCAAGGCCTGCGGCAGCGTCCCCCAGGCCTGGATCAGGCCGCCGATGTTCTTGCGGTGGTCGACGCCGCCCGTGTACATGACGAACGGGCGCCACAGCCCGTATTGCTGGCGCAGCGCGGCTTCGCGCGCGGGCGGCACGTGCCCGGGGGTGAAGTGGTCGTCGATGGCCGAGGAGATGTTCACCACCCGGTCGGCGGGCAGCCCCAGCCGGTCCATGCCCTCGTGCCGCGACGACTCGGAGATGGCCAGCCAGAGGTCGGCCCGGCACAGGTTCTCGATCTTGGCGGCGTAGTCGCGGGCCACCTGGGGCGAGGCCAGGTAGATGTCCGCGTAGATGTGGGGGATGAGGTCGTACAGCGTGACGGCGGTGCGCGGCCGGTCGTCGTCGGTGGGGGTGCCCACGCAGGAGAACGCGCCGGCCTCGAACATGCTGGTCACGTGCACGATGTCGGGCCGGAGGCTGGCCATGAAGCGGTCGCGCACCTTGTGCGCCGCCTCGCGGTAGTCGACCGGCGGGCCGGCCACGGGCAGCGGCGGCGCGGTGGCGTGCCAGACACGGATGTCGCGCTCGTCCATCAGGCCCCGGAACATGGCGCGCAGGGGCCCGATGGTGTCGGGGTACATGCCGTTGAGCGCGATGATGATCTCGTGCGCGCCCCGGTGCCGCAGCATGGCCTTGGCCAGCTGCACGGAGTAGCGGCCGATCCCGCGCTGGGCCGATCCGGGGGATTGGGCGGCCTGAAGGTCGATGACGATGCGCATTCAGGTTTCCGTCGGGGGGCGCCCGGGCCCGGGCGCCCGGTCCAGCGCCGCCAGGATGCGCGCGGCCGAGGCCGGCAGCGGCTCGGGCGGCGGCGCCGGGGCCGCGGGCGCTGGGGGCGGCGTGCGCAGCTTGGCGACCAGGGGGCCCAGGCCCACAGCCCTGAGCGCGCTGCCGGCGATACCGCGCGCGCGGGGCGAGCGGTCCAGTGCCGCGAAGGCGGGGCGCACCCCGGCGCGGACCACCCGCGAGGCGATGCCCCGGGCCCGGCGCACCGGCCCCTGCGTGCGCAAGGCCTGCAGCTGCCCGGAGAGCCAGCGCAGGGGCGCCGCCGCGCGCCATGAATCGCTTGCGTAGAGCGCGCGCAGCTGGCCCTGCGATTGCAGCAGCTCATGGGCCAGCCGCGCTTCCATGGCGTCGTAGCGGGCCACCGCGGCCTGGTAGGCGTCGCGTGCGGCCTGCGCGTGGGCGCGGGCCTCTTCCAGCCGGGTCAGCCACTGCTGCTCGTGCCGCTCGGCCAGGTCCACCAGGCTGAGGCCGTAGTCGGCGGCGAAGGCGGCTTCGAGTTCGGGCAGGGCCGCGCCTTCGGCGGCCTTCTGCGCGACCACGGCGTAGTCGGGGCTGACGCCCGCCAGCACCTGGAGCAGGCTCACCGGCTCGCGGCCGCGCAGCTGCGGGTTCTCCTGCAGCCGCACGGTCTTGGCCCGGGCGAACCCGTGGAACTCCGGCAGGAACGACAGCAGCAGCGGCGGCAGCGGCTTGTGGTGGGTGGGGTCGGTGTAGAAGGCGCAGGTGCCGACCACCAGGTTTTCGGGGTTGGGCGTCTCCAGGATGAGCAGGCCGCCCGGGCGCAGCACGCGCAGGGCCTGTGCGATCAGGGTCTGCAGCGTCTCGAAGGGCAGGTGCTCGACCAGGTGGAACGCCGAGACCGCGGCGCAGCTCGCGTCGGGCAGCGCCTGCAGGTACCCCAGCGCGTCGCCCTGCGTGACCTCGAGCCCGCGTTCGCGGCAGGCCTGCAGCATGCCCTGGTCCTGGTCGACGCCGTGCGCCGCGATGCCCTCGGCGCCGAGCAGCTCCAGCCATTCGCCGCGCCCGCAGCCCAGGTCGACGACGCGGCCGGCCTGCTGGCGCAGCAGCGGCCGCAGGAACGGCAGGTAGGCCCGCAGGCGCGACTGGATCACGTCGCGGGAGCCACGGTGGCGGTCTTCGAAGGCGCGGTAGAAGTGGGGGGTCATGCGACCTCGCGGGGAGCCTGGAGAGGGGTGATGCGCACCGAGGTCGGCAGGTAGCTGGTGCCCGCGAATTCCGGCAGCGAGACGTTCAGCACCTTGAACACCACGGCCAGGTCGCGCCATTCGTAGTTCTGCGTCAGGTGGGTGTGGGAATCGTGGATGGCCACGGCTGCCGAGTAGCTGCCTTCGCCCAGGTTGGCCGGGAAGTCGAAGCGCACGACCAGGGCGTCGCCGGCCTCCAGCGGCCCGCGGGGCTGGCCGAGAAAATGCGTGTTGGTGCCGAACACCGGCTGGCCGAGCCGGTCCTTGAGCAGGTAGCCGACCACCAGCCGCGGGATGCCGGACTGCACGCGCACCTCGACCTCCAGGGCCAGGCGCTCGCCCACCACCACGGTTTCGACCGGCTCGCCCTGCGCGTTGAGCAGCCGCACCTGGCCGATGCGGGCCTCGCCCGTGCCGGACACGGTCTGGATGCGGCCGTCGTCGGTGGCTGTCTGCACCACGCTGCTGTTTTCCTTCTCGGCGATCAGCGCGTTGTAGTAGTCCATCACGGCTTCGGGCTCGCCCTGCATCGCCAGGCGCCCTGCGTTGAGCAGGATGGCTTCGTCGCAGATCGACTGGATCGCGCCCTTGTCGTGCGAGACCAGCAGCAAGGTCGTGCCCTGCTCGCGGAAGGCGCGGATGCGGTCGAAGCTCTTGTGCTGGAAGTAGGCGTCCCCGACCGACAGGGCTTCGTCCACGATCAGCACGTCGGGCCGCACCGCGGTGGCCACGCTGAAGGCCAGGCGCATCTGCATGCCGCTGGAATACACGCGCACCGGCTGGTCGATGTAGTCGCCGATCTCGGCGAAGGCTTCGATGCCCGGCATGTGGCGCTGGATGTCCTCCATCGACAGGCCTAGCAGCTGCCCGGCCATGACCGCGTTCTGGCGGCCGGTGAAATCGGGGTGGAAGCCCATGCCCAGCTCCAGCAGGGCGGCCACGCGGCCCGTCATCTGCACGCTGCCGGTGGTGGGCTGGGTGGTGCCGGTGATCATCTTCAGCAGCGTGCTTTTGCCGGCGCCGTTGACGCCGATGATGCCGAGCGCGCGGCCCGGCTGCACGGTGAAGGTGATGTCCTGCAGCACCCACTTGAGATGATGGCGCTGCGCAGCGAACGGAATCAGCCATTCCGCCAGGCGCGCCCAGCGGCTGGGGTACTGCTTGTAGGCCTTGCCCAGGCCGTTGACTGCGATGGTGCCCATCAGACCGGTCCCGTCATCCCCGCGCCGGCAGGAATGCAGTGCTTCCGCACCCCTGGATCCCCGCCTGCGCGGGGATGACGCCGGGGGTGCGGGCCGTCATTCCCGCGCAGGCGGGAATCCAGAGCGTCGCGTGGGTCCCCGCCTTCACCGGGATGACGCAGCGGGCCGTCATTCCCGCGCAGGCGGGAATCCAGAGCGTTCCGTGGGCCCCCGCCCGCGCCGGGATAACGCAGCGGGCCGTCATTCCCGCGCAGGCGGGAATCCAGAGCGTCCCGCGGGCCCCCGCCCACGCCGGCATGACGCAACGGGCCGTCATTCCCGCGCAGGCGGGAATCCAGAGCGTCCCGTGGGCCCCCGCCCGCGCCGGGATGACGCAGCGGGCCGTCATTCCCGCGCAGGCGGGAATCCAGAGCCTCCCGTGGGCCCCCGCCCGCGCCGCGATAACGCCGCGGGCCGTCATTCCCGCGCACGCCGGAATCCAGAGCATTCCCTGGATCCCCGCCTGCGCGGGGATGACGCCGGGCGTGTGGGCCGTCATTCCCGCGCACGCCGGAATCCAGAGCGTTCCCTGGATCCCCGCCTGCGCGGGGATGACGCCGGGGGTGTGGGCCGTCATTTCGACTCGCGGTCATGCTAGAGCTCATCCACCAGCTCACCGGAGTGCCGGCGGAACAGGCGCAGCGCGAACGCGCACAGCAGGCCGCCCAGCACCAGCACGGGCAGCAGGCGCCACCAGTCCGGCCAGCGGCCGTGGACCAGGATGTCCTGGCAAGCGCCGATGACGCGAGCCATCGGGTTCCAGCCGAGGTAACCCTGGACGCGCTCCGGCAGGATGCTGGCGGGGTACACGATGGGCGTCAGCCAGAACCAGAACTGCAAAAAGATGGTGAAGAACTGGCCGACGTCGCGGAAGAAGACGTTGAGGATGCCCAGGGTGACCCCCAGCCCGATGGCGAACAGCACCAGCAGGCCGAGCACCGGCACCAGCCCCAGGAAGGCCCACCCGGGGAAGTTGCCGGTGGCCGCCAGGAACACGCTGAACAGCGAGAACACGATCGCGAAGTTCACCAGCGCGTTGGTGACCACCGTCACCGGCAGGCTCATGCGGGGGAAGCTCAGCTTCTTGAGCAGGTTGGCGTTCTCGAGGAACACGCCCTGGGCCCGGCTGGTGATCTCGGCGAAGAGCCCCCAGGTGAGCAGCCCGGCGCACAGGTAGATGCTGTAGGCGAAGGTGCTCTCCACGCCCGGCAGCCGCGCCTTCATCACCTGCGAGAAGATGACCGTGTACACCACGATCATCGCCAGCGGGTTCAGGATGGTCCAGGCCGCCCCGAGCAGGGAATTCTGATAGCGGGACTGGAACTCGCGCTTGACGCTACCGAGGATGAAGCCCCGGTAGGCCCAGAGCGCGCGAAGCATCAGCATGGAAGCAGGCCTCAGGCACGCCCGTAGGTGTCCGCGAGCCGGACAATGTCGTCCTCACCCAGGTAGCCGCCGCACTGCACTTCGATGAGCACCAGTTCGTCGGTGCCGATGTTGGAAAGCCGGTGCTTCTCGCCAACCGGGATGTAGCGGTACTGGCCGGGTTCGGTGCGCATCTCCTTGTCCCCGACCTGGACCAGGGCCAGGCCCTGCACCACGACCCAATGCTCGGCCCGCTGGTGGTGGTATTGCAGCGAGAGGCTTTCGCCGGGCAGCACGGTGATGCGCTTGACCTTGTAGCCGGCTTCTTCCTTGAGCGTGGCGTAGGTGCCCCAGGGGCGCTGCACCGCCGCCGGCATCTGGGTGCTTTCGTGGCCGCGCGCCTTGAGCGCGTCGACGATGGACTTGATCTTCTGCGACGAGTCCTTGTGGGCCACCAGCAAGGCGTCCGGCGTGTCGACCACGACCAGGTCCTTGACGCCGACGGTGGCCACGACCTTGGGGCCATGGCTCTCCACCTGGACGTGCGTGCCCTGGGTGTCCACCGACACCACGTCGGCGACGAAGGTGTTGCCGCTGGAGTCGGCGGTGTGGGCCCGGGAGACGGCGGGCCAGGAGCCGACGTCGCTCCAGCCGAACTTGGCCGGCACCACCGTGACGTTGGAGGCCTTCTCCATCACGGCGTAGTCGATGCTGATGTCGGGCTGCAGGCCGAACTGGTGCGCGTCGAAGCGCGTGGTCTGGGCCACGGTCTGCCCTGCCTTGTAAACCTCGCGTGCCGCTTCCAGGGCATGCGGCGAATGGCGCGCCATCGCGTCCAGCATGGTGCGGGCGGTGAAAAAGAACATGCCGCTGTTCCAGTAGTAGCGGCCGGTGGCCAGGTACTCCTGCGCCGTGGGCAGGTCGGGCTTTTCCACGAACCGCAGGACGGGCTGCGCCTCGCGGCCCACGTGCTCGACCTCGATGTAGCCGAAACCCGTGTCGGGGCTGGTCGGGTGGATGCCGAACACCACCAGACGGCCCTGCTGGGCATAACCGGCGGCTTCGATGGCGTTGGCGACGAAAGCTTCGGTGTCCGGGATCAGGTGGTCGGCGGGCAGCACCATCAGCACCGCGTCCGGGCCGTGCACCCGCTCGCAGTGCAGCGCCGCCAGGGCGATGGCCGGGCCGGTGTTGCGGCCCTTGGGTTCGAGCAGGAAGCTGGTGTTCGGCGGGTCGGCCAGCTGGTCGATGACGCCCTTGGTCAGGAACAGGTGGTCCTGGTTGGTGATGACCAGCAGTTCGTCGGTGCCGCAGGCCTGCCCGCGGGTGATGGCCTGCGACAGCAGCGAGCTGCCGCCCAGCTTCATGAAGGGCTTGGGGTAGGCCTGACGGGAGGCGGGCCACAGGCGGGTGCCAGCGCCCCCCGAAAGTACGACCGAAACAAGCTTCATGAGCTGCTGACCCTGTTGTTCTTGAGCCTGTCATTTTAGCCGGGGCCTCCCGGAGGCCCACTTAGAATGCGGCGGAACTACCGAAGAGGTGCTTGTGAGCGACTGGACAGAGGGCTATGTGGCCGACATCGGCTACACGTATGGCTACTACACGGAACTGAACCCGCAGCGTGTCGCCATGGCTTTCCTCAACGCCGGGCTGGCAGTGCCGGCCACCGGTACGGCTTGCGAACTGGGCTTCGGCCAGGGCGTCAGCGCCAACATCCATGCCGCCGCGGCCGTGACCCAGTGGTGGGGCACCGACTTCAATCCTTCGCAGGCCGCGTTTGCCCAGGAGATGGCCGGCCACGGCGGCACGGCGCACCTGTACGACCAGGCGTTCGACGAGTTTTGCGCCCGCGGTGACTTGCCCGAGTTCGACTACATCGGCCTGCACGGCATCTGGAGCTGGATCTCCGACGAGAACCGGGCGCTGATCGTCGATTTCCTGCGGCGCAAGCTCAAGGTCGGCGGCGTTCTCTACATCAGCTACAACACCATGCCGGGCTGGGCCGCCTTTGCGCCGCTGCGCGATCTGCTGACGGGGCACAGCGAAGTGATGGGAACGCCGGGCCAAGGGATCGTTCATCGCATCGAAAGTGCGCTGGGCTTCGCCGAGCAGCTGATGGCGGCGAACCCCGCCTATGCGCGGGCCAACCCGCAGGTGCCTGACCGCATCAAGAAGATCAAGGAACAGAATCGCAACTACCTGGCGCACGAGTATTTCAACCGCGACTGGCTGCCGATGTCGTTCGACCGCATGTCCCAGTGGCTGACGCCCGCGAAGCTGAGCTTCGCCTGCTCGGCCCATTACCTGGACCACATCGACGCCGTGAACCTCTCGCCCGAGCAGCAGGCGCTGCTCAAGGGCATCCCCGATGCGGGATTTCGCCAGACGGTGCGCGACTTCTGCATCAACCAGCAGTTCCGCAAGGACTACTGGGTCAAGGGGCCGCGCCGCATCGCGCCGATCGAGCAGGCCGAGGCGCTTCGCGGCCAGCGCATCATGCTGGCGCAGCCGCGCGCCGACGTGGTGCTCAAGGCCAATGGCAGCCTGGGCGAAGCCAGCATGCAGGACACGGTCTACAACCCGATTCTCGATGCGCTGGCGGACCACCAGCCGCGCAGCCTGGGCCAGATCGAGCAGCAGGTGCGCGGGCAAGGCCTGAACTTCGCCCAGGTGCTGCAGGCCGCGTTGATCCTGATCGGCAACGGCACCGCCTATGCGGTGCAGGAAGAGGCGGCCGTGAGCAAGGCGCGCAAGGTCACGGACCGCCTGAACGCGTTCATCTGGAGCAAGGCACGCGGCAGTGGCGACATCGGCTTCCTTGCAAGCCCCGTCACGGGAGGGGGCGTACCCGTGCCGCGCTTCCAGCAGTTGTTCGCGATGGCGCCGGCCCAGGCCCGCAAACAGCCCGCCGAGCTGGCACGGTTCGTCTGGAATGTTCTGGCCGCCCAGGGCCAGCGCATCATGAAGGACGGCAAGGCACTGGAGAGCGAGGCCGACAACCTGGCCGAACTCCAGCAGCAGGCGGAGGTGTTCGTGCACAAGCAGCTGCCTGTCCTGAAGGCCCTGGGCATCGCCTAGCGCGCGCCGCGGCCAACGAGAACAAGACCGGAGGGGACGTTGCTGATTCTGTTGCTCCTTTGCGCGGCGGTGTCGGCCATCGCCTGTGCCTTCCTGCTGCGCTGGGGCCGCGCCAGCGCCCGCCGGTACAGCGCCGCGATGCCGCAACGCTTTCATGCCGGCCATGTGCCGCGCCTGGGCGGCGTCGCCATGATGGCCGCGTGCACCGCCGGCTGGCTGTGGATGTATGGCGCCGAGCGCTACCTGTCGGTCCCGAACCAGATCCCCTTCGAGTTCAAGCTGGCGGCCTGCTGGTGGCTGGTGGCCATGATCGCGGTGACCGCCGGGGTCGGCGAGGACCTCACCCACCGCCTGAAGGCCAGCTGGCGGTTGCTGCTCACCCTGTTCGCGGGAGCCGCCGCGACCTGGGCCTTCGGCCTGGACATCCCCCGGCTGGGCCTGCCGGTGCTGGACGCGCTCTGGGCCGCCGCGCCCTGGGCCGGGGTCGTGCTGGCGGTGTTCGCGGTGGCCGGTCTGCCGCATGCCTTCAACCTGATCGACGGCTACAACGGCCTGGCCGGCATCGTGGCGGTGATCTGCTGCTTCGCGCTGGCGTATGTCTCGCTGCTGGTGGGCGACCGGCAGCTGGCCGCCGTGGTGCTGGTCCTGGCGGGCGCCACCGCCGGTTTCCTGCTGTGGAACTACCCGCGTGGCCTGATCTTCGCGGGCGACGGCGGCGCCTACCTCTGGGGGGTGGTGATCGGAGTGGCCAGCATCCAGCTGGTGCAGCGCTACCCGCAGGTCTCGCCCTGGTTCCCGGCGCTGCTGCTGATCTACCCGGTCTGGGAGACCGCGTTCTCGATCTACCGCAAGGCCGTACGCGGCCAGTCACCCGGCGTGGCCGACGCCTTGCACTTCCACCAGCTGATCTACCGGCGCATCGTGCGCGGCGTGTTCGACGACAACGAGGCGCGCCGGATGCTCATGCGCAACAACCGCACCTCGCCGTACCTGTGGGGGTTCACCTTGCTGACGGTGGTGCCGGCGGTGGTGTTCTGGGAGAACACCCCGATGCTGATGGCGTTCTGCGCCCTGTTCATCCTGTCGTACATCTACGCCTACATCAGCATCGTGCGCTTCAAGGTGCCGCGCTGGCTGCGCAGCCGGCACTAGGGACTCGCGAGCCTCAAGCCGCGCGCAGCCTTGCAGCGAGGGCCTGCTGCGTGTCCACCAGAAACGGCACCAGTCCGTGTGCCTCGTCGAGCAACGTCGCGAGCACCTCGAGTCTGCTGGTGTAGTCGTGTGCGAACCGGTTGCGCAGGTCTCGTGCAGCCACAAAACTCACGGACGAGCCGATCAGGCCGGCGCGCTCAGCCCGTTGCAGATTGTCGAGGAAGCCGCGTACAGGCTCTCGCAGCACGCCCAGGGCGCGCGGCAGCAGCTTGTCGCCGAGCGTGTCCTGCAAGCGAGCGAACCTCGCGCAGAACGCATCGATGGCTTCGGCGAGATCGGGCTGGTTGTCGAGCGGCTGCAACCACTGCGCCGCACTGCCCCGGCCAAACAGCTTCTGATCCGACAGCAGCAGCCAGTGCACCTCACGTTCGCTGGTGTGGACCAGTGCCGCCAGCACGGCACGCTGCGCCTCTTCGCGGGTCACAGCACCACCCCGAGGGCCTGTGCAATCTCGTGAATGCGCTCGCTCGGGGTATCCGGCGTCTTGATGACCACGTCGATGCGTTGTTCCCCGATCCGCTGCCAGACGTCGGCCAGGAACTCCGCGTTGCGGCGCAGGGGGCGGTCCACCGGCCCGGCCGTTTCGATCAGCAGGTCGATGTCTCCACCAGACGCCTGGTCGTCCACGCGTGAGCCGAACAGCAGCACGCGGCTGCCGGGGCCGAAGTGGCGGTCAGCAGCTTCCACGATCTGCTCGCGTTCGAAAGGCGTCAGGCGCATCGCCGGATGATAGGCCGGGATTGCGGTTTGTTGGCGGCGGGTGCCGTGGGGCAAAATCCGATCCGTCCAGTGTCCTCACCGATTGCCCCATGACCGACCTCTCCCAGATCACGCCGCGCGACAAGGCCGAAATACTGGCCCAGGCGCTGCCGTACATCCGCAAGTTCCATGGCAAGACCATGGTCATCAAGTACGGCGGCAACGCCATGACCGACCCGGAGCTGCAGGCCGACTTCGCCGAAGACGTGGTGCTGCTCAAGCTGGTGGGCATGAACCCGGTGGTGGTGCACGGCGGCGGCCCGCAGATCGAGCAGGCGCTCAACCGCCTGGGCAAGAAGGGCGAATTCATCCAGGGCATGCGCGTGACCGACGCCGAGACCATGGAGGTCGTGGAGTGGGTGCTGGCCGGCGAGGTGCAGCAGGACATCGTGGGCCTGATCAACCAGGCCGGGGGCAAGGCGGTGGGCCTCACGGGCCGCGACGGCGGCCTGATCCGGGCCCGCAAGCTCAAGATGCTGGACAACGCCGACCCGAGCAAGGAGCACGACGTCGGCCAGGTGGGCGAGATCGTCACCATCGACCCCAGCGTGGTGAAGGCGCTGCAGGACGACCAGTTCATCCCCGTGATCAGCCCGATCGGGTTCGGGGAGGACAACGAGAGCTACAACATCAACGCGGACGTTGTGGCCGGCAAGCTGGCCACCGTGCTCAAGGCCGAGAAGCTGGTGCTGCTGACCAACACGCCCGGCGTGCTGGACAAGACCGGCAAGCTGCTCACCGAGCTGAGCACGCGCGAGATCGACCAGCTGTTCGCCGACGGCACCATCTCGGGCGGCATGCTGCCCAAGATCAGCGGCGCGCTCGATGCCGCCCGCAGCGGCGTCAATTCGGTCCACATCATCGACGGCCGGGTGCCGCATTCCATGCTGCTCGAAATCCTGACCGAGCAGGCCTATGGGACGATGATCCGGAGTCATTGATGCCTGGCCCGGTCACCCGCGTTTCGACGTCATTCCCGCGAAGGCGGGAATCCAGGGCGCCCTGGATCCCCGCCTCCGCGGGGATGACGACCCTGCCGCGCAGAGGGACTGTTCGGCGGGCTTCGCCCTGGATCCCCGCCCCCGCGGGGATGACGACCTTGGTATGAGGCTGCTCCTGGTCGAAGACGACGTGATGGTCGCCAGCGGCATCAAGCTGGGGCTGGCCGGCGCGGGCTACGCGGTCGACTGGGTCGGCAGCGGCGAGCGCGCCGAGGAGGTGCTGCGCACCGAGATCTTCGACGCCGCCATCATCGACATCGGCCTGCCGAACATGGACGGCCTGGAGCTCACCCGGCGGCTGCGCCGCCCCGAAATGGCCAGCGGGAAGATGCCGGTGCTAATCCTCACCGCCCGCGACGCCCTGCACGACCGCGTGCAGGGCCTGGACCTGGGCGCCGACGACTACATGGTCAAGCCGTTCGAGCTGCCGGAGCTGCTGGCCCGCTTGCGCGCGCTGCTGCGCCGGTCGCAGGCGGCCACCAGCGCGGTGCTCAGCTTCGGCCCGATCGAACTCGACACCGCCAACCGCCGCGCCTGCGCCCACCGCGAGGGCCACTCGCAGCCGATCGAGCTGGGCCCGCGCGAATGGACCGTCATGGAATACCTGCTGATCAACGCGCCCAAGCCCGCCTCCAAGGAGAAGCTGCTGCAGGCCCTGACCGGTTGGGACAAGGAGATCACGCCCAACGCGGTCGAGGTCTACATCTCGCGGCTGCGCGGCAAGCTGGAACCGCACGGCGTGGCGCTGCGCTCGATCCGCGGTTTCGGCTACCGGCTGGAACTGCAGGAGTGAAGTTCATGTCCCGGCCGCGGCGCTTGAGCGCCGCCGGGCCGCCCCAAGGCGCGAGGGCCCCCTTGGGGGGCAGCGCAGAGGCCTTGGCCTCAAGCGTGGGGGCCACATCCTGCGCCGCCGGGCCGCCCCAAGGCGCGAGGGCCCCCTTGGGGGGCAGCGCAGAGGCCTTGGCCTCAAGCGTGGGGGCCACATCCTCCGCCGCCGGGCGCATGCTCTCGGGGCTGCGGCGGCGGCTGCTGCTGATGCTGATCGCGCCGCTGGTGGGGCTGGCGCTGCTCAATGCCTGGTTCGACTACCGCTCGGCCGACAACGTGGCGCAGCAGCAGGACCAGCGGCTGCTGGCGCTGGTGCCGCTGATGGCCGACTCGGTGATTGCGCAAGGCCAGCGCGAGAGCGACCCGCCGGTGCTGCTGCTGGCCCCGGCCGTCGAGGAATTCCTCAAGGACCGGCCGGACTATTCCGCCTTCGCCGTGACCGATGCCGACGGCAAGGTCCTGCTGGGCCAGCCGTGGCTCGCCGCCCTGGCGCCCACCACGCTGGAGCCCGAGTTCCACAGCGAGGAGAACGGCGGCGTCACCTGGCGCATCGTGCGCCAGCGCCAGCAGACGGTGGTGGGTGAAATCGTCGTGGCGCTGGCGGACGGCTCGGACCCGCGCCAGCAATGGGCCCGCTCCATCCTGCTGAAGGTGCTGCTGCCCAACCTGTTCCTGATCGCCGCGGCCGCTTTCGCCGTGGGCTGGGCGGTCGAGCGCGCGCTCAAGCCGTTGCTGGACCTGAAGGAAGCGGTGGAGCGGCGCTCGCCCCGCGACCTGTCGGCCATCGACGAGCAGGCCTCGCCCGAGGAAGTGCGGCCGCTGGTGCTCTCGCTCAACCGCCTGTTCGGCCTGGTCAATGCCCAGGCGGAAAGCCAGCGGCGCTTCATCGCCGACGCCGCCCACCAGCTGCGCACGCCACTGGCCGGCCTGCAGGCGCAGGTCGAGGCCTGGGCCCAGGCGGCCAACGCCAGCGCCGCCGGCGGAGCCGTCCAGCTGGCGGCCGACCAGGTCAACAAACTGCGCGGCGCCACCCGCCGCACCTCGCAGCTGGCCAATCAGTTGCTGGCACTGTCGCGCGCGGACGCCAAGACCATGCAGGCCCAGCCGATGCAGCAGGTCCAACTCAAGGCGCTGTGCGAAGCCATGCTGGAGAGCCACCTGGATGCCGCCACGGCCAAGCGCATCGACCTGGGGCTGGACGCCCAGCCCGCCCAGGTGCCGGGCCACCAGTGGCTGTTGCGGGAGCTGCTGGGCAACCTGGTGGACAACGCCGTGAAGTACACGCCCGCAGCCGGCACCGTCACCATCCGCTGCGGCCGCCGCGGCGGCCGGACTTTCCTGGAGGTCGAGGACGACGGGCCCGGCGTGCCCGAGGCCGAGCGCGGCCGCGTGCTCGAGCGCTTCTACCGGGTCCAGGGCACGCAGGGCGAGGGCACCGGCCTGGGCCTGGCGATCGCCCAGGAAATTGCCCGGGTGCATCACAGCCAGCTGGAGCTGCAGCCCGGGCTCGGCGGGCGTGGACTGAAGGTCTGCGTCAGCTTCCCGGGGTAAGCGCGCACTTGGCCGCCAGAGCGCTGGCGGGCGGCGCCGCCACGCGGAAAACCCTGAGCGAGGCTGTGCGAGAATCTTTTGAACACATCCATTGCACGCCTATGCCCGAAGCCGAGCTCAGCACCCCCCAGCCCCCCGTCCTCGAGCCCGCAGCGCCGGTGCGCAAGCGGCCCAAGCCGGGCGAGCGGCGGGTGCAGATCCTGGAGGCGCTGGCCACCATGCTGGAGCAGCCGGGCGCCGAGCGCATCACCACGGCCGCGCTGGCGGCGCGGCTGGAGGTCAGCGAAGCGGCCCTGTACCGGCACTTCGCGAGCAAGGCCCAGATGTTCGAGGGGCTGATCGAGTTCATCGAGCAGAGCGTGTTCAGCCTGGTCAACCAGATCCAGGAGCGCGAGCCGGCCGCCGGCCACCAGGCCGCCCGCGTGGTGGCCATGCTGGTGCAGTTCGCCGAGAAGAACCCTGGCATGACCCGCGTGATGGTGGGCGACGCGCTGGTGTTCGAGAACGAGCGCCTGCAGCAGCGCATGAACCAGTTCTTCGACAAGATCGAATCGACGCTCAAGCAGAGCCTGCGCGGCGCCGCCGATGCGCAAGGTTCGGCCACTCCCACCGTCGACGCCCAGGTCCGCGCTTCCATGCTCACGGCCTTTGTCGTGGGCCGGCTGCAGCGCTTCGCGCGGTCGGGCTTTCGCCGCAGCCCGTCGGAGCACCTGGAGGCCAGCCTGGCCTGCATGCTGTAGCGGTTTGCTCCTGAAACAATAGCTAGCCGCGCCCGTCCTGGGCGGGCCGCAGCCACTTTTCATGTTGAGAATCACGCTGGCGGGCCAAGACGCCGTGCTGCACCCCAGCGGCGCCGCCTGCGTCGGGCCGGACCGTACCTTGCTGGTGGCCGATGCCCATTTCGGCAAGGCGGTGAGTTACCGCAAGCTCGGCGTGCCGGTGCCCGAGGCCACGACGTCGGCCACGCTGGACCAGCTCTCGGCCGCCATGGCCGACACGGGCGCGCGCAGCGTGGTGTTCCTGGGCGACTTCCTGCACTCGGCGCGGGCCCAGCGCACCGCCACCATGGGCACGGTGGCGGCCTGGCGCGAGCGCCACGCCGGCGTGCCGCTCACGCTGGTGCGCGGCAACCACGATGACCGCGCCGGCGATCCGCCGCCCGAACTGGACATCGCCGTGGTCGACGAGCCGCTGCGGCTGGGCCCGTTCGCGCTGTGCCACCACCCCGAGCCGGTGGCCGGCGCCTATGTGATGGCCGGCCACTGGCACCCCTGCATCAGCGTCAAGGGCCGTGCCTTCGAGCGCCTGCGCCTGCCCTGCTTCTGGTTCGGCGACGACACCGGCGCGCTGCCGCACAACGCCGTGGGCGTGCTGCCCGCGTTCGGCGCCTTCACCGGCATGCACCGCATCGAGCCCAGGGAGGGGGACCGCATCTTCCCGGTGGCGGCTGGCGTCGTGCGGGCCTTGCCCGCCCTGCCGGTCGCGTGAGCGGCCGCGGGCAGTAGACTGCGCATTCCCCAAGCTGCAAAAAAAAGAAGATGTTGAAAAGAGCGATCAAGTGGGCTGCAAGGCCGCTGTGGGCCAGACTGCAGGGACGGATCGAGATTCAGATCGACCAGCGGCTGAGGGCCCTGGGCTACGAAGTCCCGCGCCCGCCACCGCCGCCCCCTGCGGCCCCTGCGCCGCCGCCCCCGCCGGCACAGCCTGCGTTGTTCGTGCCGCCGGCTCCGCCGTTGTGGAAAACCGGCGGGCCGTTCATGGCGTACTCGACCTGCAGCTCGGCGGACCTCATGCACCCGCAGTACGCGCGGCTGTGCTCGTCGATCGACTACGCCCCCCTGTACCACCGCAAGGTCTGGGAATGGGCCTATGTCATCCACCACCTGGAGCAGGCCGGCGTCCTGGCGCCCGGCAAGCGGGGGTTGGGCTTCGGAGTCGGTATCGAGCGCCTTCCCGCGCTCTTTGCCGCGCGTGGAGCCCATGTGGTGGCCACGGATGCGCCCGAGGAACTCGGGCGCGAGCGCGGGTGGCAGGACACGAAGGAGCACAGCAGCTCGCTGGACCAGCTGCGCTACCCGCAGATCGTGGACGACGAGCTGTTCAGCCAGCGGGTGACGCATCGCGCGTGCGACATGACGGCGATCCCGGACGATCTTGTCGACTTCGACTTCAACTGGTCCAGCTGCTGTTTCGAGCACCTGGGATCGATCGAAGCCGGCATGCAGTTCATGATCGACTGTGTCGAGAAGACGCTGAAGGTCGGCGGAGTTGCCGTCCACACCACCGAGTTCAACCTGTCTTCCAACGACGCGACGGTCGAGGAAGGCGACACCGTGCTGTTCCGGTTGCGCGATATGGAAGAGATCGTGGAGCGGCTTCGTGCGCGCGGGCACCAGGTGCAGCCCATCGACGTCGCCCCCGATTCGCACTACCTGGATGGCTTCGTGGACGTGCCGCCCTACACCCACAACCCGCATCTGAAGCTGAAGCTGCTCGGGTATGTCGCCACTTCAGTGGGGATCGTGGTCACCCGTGGCAGGTAGCTGTGCCGCGGGCGCGCTTGCGGATGGCAATCAGCTCGTGACCCCCCAGGCCGACTGAGGCGTCAGCGGCCGGCCAGTTCGCGCCAGCCGAACACCCGGCAGCCTTCGCGTTCGAAACGCCCGTCACCGCCGAACACGATGGCGGGAGGCAACGCATCCTTGCCGGCGAAGCTCGCCCATTTGCGGGCGGCAGCGGGCCAGTCGCCGGCGAAAGTCGCGCCCGACTTGATTTCCACCCCTTGCAGGCCGCCCGGACCCTCGAACACGAGGTCCACCTCGTGGCCTACGTTGTCCCGCCAGAAATAAAGCTCCGCAGGCCGGCCCTGGTTCCACTCCCGCTTGACCATCTCGCTGACCACCCAGGTTTCGAAAAGTGCGCCGCGCGAGCCATGCGCGAGCAGCAACTGCGGCTCGCGCACGCCCATGAGCCAGGCGGCCAGGCCGCTGTCCAGGAAGTAGAGCTTGGGTGTCTTGACCAGGCGTTTACCGAAGTTGCGGTGGTACGGCCTGAGCTGCACCACAAGGTAGCTGGCTTCCAGCACGTCCATCCACTGCCTGGCAGTCACTGCCGAGATTCCGCAGTCCGCGCCCAGCGCCGGCAAGTTGAGCAGTTGGCCGCTGCGCGCCGCGCACATGCGCACGAACCGCTGAAACAGGCCGAGATCACGCACGGCGATGATCTGGCGCACATCCCGCTCGAGGTAGCTGCTGACATAGTTGGCGAACCAGTCGCCCGGCTGCAGGTGCCGGTCGTAGAGCGCAGGGTAGCCGCCCTGCCAGAGTGTTTGCTCCAGGGTGGAGGCAAGCTGCCCCGCGGCGTCGAGCTCGGCTGCCGCCAGTGGCAGCAGCTCGACTGCGCTTGGCCTGCGCGTCAAGGGGCGGGCAGCAAGATCTCCACCCGGGCCCCGCCGAGCGCCGCCTGCAGCAGCTTGAGCTCGCCGTGGTGGCTGGCCACCAGGTCGTTCACCACCGCCAGGCCCACCCCGTGCCCGGGCACCCGTTCGTCCAGCCGCACGTGCATCTGCAGGATCGATCGCGTGTCGGAAAAGCCCGGGCCATCGTCTTCCACCACGATCACCAGCCGGCCGCCCTCGATCGAGGCGCTGGCGGCGACGCGTTGCCGTGCCCATTTGGCGGCGTTGTCCATCACGTTGCCTGCCACCTCGAACAGATCGCCCTCGTCGATGCGCCAGCCGAGGTCGGGCGGGCAGTCGACCGAGAGCGCGATGCCCCTGTCGGCGTAGACCTTGCGCAGGGCGCCGGCGATGCGCTCCAGCACCGGCGCCACCAGCACCGGCGGCGCGAACCGTGTCGCCCCGCCGGCCGCAGCGCGGCCCAGCTGGTGCTGCACGATGTCGTCCATGCGCCTGACCTGCTGCTCCACCGCCGCCGGCAGGGCTGCGGGCTCGGCCAGCGAGTTGCGCAGCACCGCCAGCGGCGTCTTCAGGCTGTGGGCCAGGAAGCTCAGGGCCTCCTTGTAGCGGCCCTGGCGCACCCGCTCCTGCTGGATCAGCGTGTTCAGGTTCTCGGTCAGCGCGGTGATCTCGTTCGGATAGCGGCCTTCGATGCGGGCTTGCTCGCCGCGCTCGATGCGGCGCACTTCAACGGCGACGCGGCGCAAGGGGGCCAGCCCCCAGCCCAGCAGCAGCAGTTGCGCCACCAGCAGCAGCAACGCCGCGCCGCCCAGCCAGATCCAGAGCGCGCGGGCGAACACCGCCACTTCGCGGTCGAAGCCGGCGGTGTCTTCCGCCACCGACAGCACCAGCTGCGCCTCCCGGTTGCCGGTGGCCCAGTTCACGGCGTAGCTCACGGCGTGGAACGACTTGCCGCCGGCCGCGAGCGTCTCGTTGCGCCACTGGCCGGTCTGCACACCGTCGCGGCGCAGCGGGGGGTCGGCCCCGACCGTCGACGGGGATCGCCATTCCTCGCCCCGCGCGGTGTTGTAGATGGTGGCGTACAGCCCCGACTGCGGCAGCGACAGCCGCGGCTCGGCAAACGAGCCCGGCATCGCCAGCACCCCCTGGTCGTCCAGTTCGGCCCGGGCCAGCAGCAGGTACACCGTGCCTTGCAGCCGGCTGAAGTGGGCGGCGCGCACGCTGTCGGCATGCGCCCGCTGCACCGCGAGCCCGGCCCCGGCCATGAAGGCGATCAGCACCAGCGCGGCGCCGAGCAGCAGACGCGCCCGGATTGAATAGCCCGCTGTCATTCCAGCGTGAAGCGGTAGCCGCGTCCTCGCACGGTCTCGATCGGGGTGAGCGTGCCTTCGGGATCGAGCTTGCGCCGCAACCGCCCCAGCAGCACGTCCAGCACGTTGCTGTCGCGGTCCTCGCCATGCGGGTACAGGTAGTCGGACAACTCCTGCTTGGGCACGACGCGCCCGCGCTCGCGCACCAGGAACTCCAGCAGGCGGTACTCGAAGGCGGTCAGGTCCAGCGGGGCGCCGTTCAGGCTCACCTTCTGCGCGGCCAGGTCGATGCCGATCGGGCCCAGCGACAGCGCGCCGCTGACGGCCTTGAGCGAGCGGCGCAGCAGGGCCTTCACCCGCGCTGCCAGCTCCGGGTACTCGAACGGCTTGACCAGGTAGTCGTCGGCGCCGGCTTCCAGGCCCGCCACCTTGTCCTGCCAGGTGCCGCGCGCCGTGAGGATCAGGATCGGCATCGCGCTGCCTTCGCCGCGCAGCTTCTGCACGATCGCCAGGCCATTGAGCTTGGGCAGGCCGAGGTCGATGATGGCCAGGTCGAACGGGTACTCGCGAGCCAGGAACAGGCCTTCCTCGCCATCGGCGGCCTGGTCCACGCGGAAGCCCTCGGCTTCCAGCTGCCGGGCCAGGCCCAGCCGCAGCGGCGCTTCGTCCTCGATCAGCAGTACGCGCATGCTGCGTGGCGCGCCGTCACGGCCGGGGGCCTGCGCCTGCCTCCACCATGACCACGCGGACATCGCCGCGCGGCGTGACCACCTTGACGCGCCAGACGGCGCGGCCCCCGGCGTCGGCCAGGTCCACCGACAGCACGCGGCCGCCGGTCTGCTGCTGCGCCTGGGCCGCGGCCTGCTCGCGCGAGACCTGGGCCCAGGCCGGCAGCGCGGCGGCCGCCAGCACGGCGATGCAGAACAGTTTGCGAAAAGAGATCACGATGCGGCAGGCAGGTGGCGGCTCAGTTCTGGCGATGGTACTCCCGCTCCTCGAGCGGGGTGACCGAGACGCGCACCGGCAGGGTGTTGCCGGGCTGCTCGCGCGTGACCGTGGTGTACTGCTGGCCGCGGTACTCGTAGGTCACGCGGAAGCCGGCGGGCCGTTGCTGGATGTCGTGCACGGTGCGGCAGCTGCGCACTTCGCGCTGCGCCATCTGCTGCGGCTGGGCGTGCTGGCCGGCGATGCGGTCACCCGCGATGGCACCGATCACGGCGCCGGCGGCGGTGGCGGCTTCGCGGCCATGCCCCTTGCCGACCTGGTTGCCCAGCAAGCCGCCGGCGACGCCGCCGACGATCAGTCCGCCATAGCCGTTGCCGCCGACGGCGGCGGTGGGCACAGGTTCGGTGACCCACTGGCTGGTGCACTCGTTGCGCGGCACCTGCACCTGCTCGTACTGGGGTTCCACGCTCTGCACCCGGGCGCGGTCCACAAAGGTGGGCACCTGGGCCTGGGCGGCCAGGCCGGAAGCGGCCAGCAGGGCCGCGAGGGGAATGGCTTTCATCGGTTCGCTCCTCAAGTCAATGTGCAGGCAAGCGTACCGCCGGCTTCATGAACGGAACCTGAATGGATGGGCGAAAAAATCTGCGGTCTGTTCAGGTTGCGTTCATGCGAGGGACAGCAACATACCTCCATGCCAACCCAAGGAGCCACCATGAACCGTCAGTCCTTCCCCAAGCGTGCCGCGGCCGTTGCCTTCGGGCTGGCCGCGCTGGCCGCCGCCGGCGCCGCCCAGGCCCGCAGCGACGTGTACTTCTCCATCGGCGTGCAGCCGCAGCCGGTGTATGTGCAGCCGTCGCCGGTGTACGTGCAGCCGCGTCCGGTGTACGTGCAGCCGCAGCCGGTCTACGTGCAGCCGCAACCCGTCTACGGGCATCCGCAGGTCGTGTACGGCCATCCGCGCCGCGGCCCCTGGGGCGACCGTGACGGCGACGGCATCCCGAACGCGCACGACCCGGTCGACAACCGCTATTACGGACACCACGGCCGCCATGCCCAGGAGTTCCGGCCTTGGGGCGACGTCGACCGCGACGGCGTGCCCAACCGCCACGATCGCCGGCCGAACAATCCGTACCGCTATTGAGTGAGGTCCTGTCATCCCCGCGCAGGCGGGGATCCAGTGCTTCCAGGCTGTTGACCGGTACAACGGCGCTCTGGATTCCCGCCTGCGCGGGAATGACGCATTTTGCTTAAATCGCCGCCCCGACCTTCGCCCCGGCCGCGACGATCTCGGCCCAGGTGGTGTCGTCCACGGTGATGCCGCCTTGCTCGCGCTGCTTGCGGGCCAGCCGCTCCGGCTCGCCGGCGATGCGCACGCCTTCGGTGCCGGGTGCGGCCGGGCTTTGCCGCAGCCAGTCGACAAAAGCCAGGGCCTCCTTCTCGAAGCTGGCGCGCGTGCCCAGCTTCTGCGGGTCGATCAGGATCGTCAGCATGCCGTTGACCACGGCACGGGCGGTGTCCGCCGGGCGGTGCCAGGTGCCGCTGCCGGTCAGCGCGCCGCCCAGCAGCTCGCAAGCCACCGCCAGGCCGTAGCCCTTGTGTTCGCCAAAGGGCATCAGCGCGCCGAACAGGCCGTTGGCCTGCGGCACGACCACCACCCCCGGGTCGGTGGTCGGCTGGCCTTGTTCGTCGATCAGGTAGCCCGGCTCGACCTGGCGGCCCTCGTTGTGGGCGACCCGCATCTTGCCCTGGGCCACCCGGCTGGTGGCGAAGTCCAGCACGAACGGGTCGCGGCCTCTCAGCGGCACGCCGATGCAGCAGGGATTGGTGCCGTAGCGGCCGTCGCCGCCCGCGAACGGCGCCACCACCGGGCGCGACAGCACGTTGACGAAATGGATCGCCACCAGGCCGTGGCTGACCGCCATCTCGGCGAAGTGGCCGATGCGGCCCAGGTGGTGTGCGTTGGCCAAGGCCAGGATGCAGCTGCCCAGCTCCTTGGCGCGCGCCATGCCCAGTGCCATGGCCTGCTCGCCCACCACCTGGCCGTAGCCGCGCTTGCCGTCCAGCGCCAGCAGGCTGCCACCGTCGAAGTTCACCTTGGCGGCGGCGTTCGGCTTGAGCCCGCCTTCGAGCACCGCGTCCACGTAGCGCGGCACCATGCCCACGCCGTGCGAGTCGTGCCCGCTGAGATTGGCCAGCACGAGGTTGGCGGCGACCAGGTCGGCCTCTTCCTTGCGGCTGCCGGCTGCTACCAAAACAGTAGCTACGTGCGACCGTAGTTCGGTGGGTGGGAGGGTTTTTGGCATAAAGATTCCACTTCTCCGTCATTCCCGCGGAGGCGGGAATCCAGTGCTTCCGCACCTCTGGGTCCCCGCCTTCGCGGGGATGACGCCCAGCGTCGCCTTCGCGGGGATGACGCCGAGCGTCACCTTCGCGGGGATGACGCCCAGCGTCGCCTTCGCGGGGATGACGCCGAGCGTCACCTTCGCGGGGATGACGCCCAGCGTCACCTGGGCGGGGATGACGATCTGCATCACATCACCGCGCCGACCTGCCAGGGCACGAATTCGTTCTGGCCGTAGCCGTGCCGTTCGCTCTTGGACGGCTCGCCCGAGGCGGTGGCCAGCACCAGCCGGAAGATGCGCTCGCCCATCTCCTGGATCGACGACGTGCCGTCGATGATCTCGCCGCAGTTGATGTCCATGTCTTCTTCCTGCCGCTGCCAGAGCGCCGTGTTGGTGGCCAGCTTGAGCGAAGGCGAGGGCGCGCAGCCGTAGGCCGAGCCGCGTCCGGTGGTAAAGCAGATCATGTTGGCGCCGCCCGCCACCTGGCCGGTGGCGCTGACCGGGTCGTAGCCCGGCGTGTCCATGTAGACGAAGCCGTGCGAGTCCACCGGCTCGGCGTACTCGTACACCGCCTGCAGGTTGGTGGTGCCGCCCTTGGCCACCGCGCCCAGCGACTTCTCCAGGATGGTGGTCAGGCCGCCCGCCTTGTTGCCGGGCGACGGGTTGTTGTTCATCTCGCCTTCGTTGGCCCTGGTGTACTGCTCCCACCACCGGATGCGCCGGATCAGCTTTTCGCCGACTTCGCGCTTGACCGCGCGGCGCGTGAGCAGGTGCTCGGCGCCGTAGACCTCGGGCGTCTCGGACAGGATGGCGGTGCCGCCGTGCGCCACCAGGATGTCGACCGCCGCGCCCAGCGCCGGGTTGGCGCTGATGCCCGAATACCCGTCCGAGCCTCCGCACTGCAGCCCGATGGTGATGTGGGCGGCACTGCACGGCTCGCGTTTGACCGCATTGGCCGCCGGCAGCATCTGCTGGACCAGCGCGATGCCCTTTTCCACGGTCTTGCGGGTGCCGCCGGTGTCCTGGATGTTGAACACCCTGAGGGTTTCGCCTTCGCTCAGCGAGCTGTGGGCCAGCCAGGCATTGATCTGGTTGGACTCGCAGCCCAGGCCCACCACCAGCACGCCCCAGAAGTTGGCATGCGTCGCATAGCCGGCCAGCGTGCGCTCCAGCAGCTGCATGCCCATGCCCTCGGTGGCCATGCCGCAGCCGGTGCCGTGGGTGAGCGCGACCACGCCGTCGACCATCGGGTAGCCGGCCAGCGCCGCGGGGTTGGTCTGGCGCGAGAAATGATCGGCGATCGCGCGAGCCGCCGTGGCCGAACAGTTCACGCTGGACAGGATGCCGATGTAGTTGCGCGTGGCCACGCGGCCGTCGGCGCGCTTGATGCCCATGAAGGTGGCCTCGCGGCGCGCCGGCTCCGGCTTGGCGTCGGCGCCGAACGCGTAGTCGCGCTCGAAGTCGCCCATCGCCAGGTTGTGCGTGTGCACGTGCTCGCCGGCGGCGATGGGCTTGCTGGCGAAACCGATGATCTGGTTGTAGCGGCGCACCGGCTCGCCGGTCTGAATCGCCCGCGTGGCAACCTTGTGGCCCGGGGGGATCAGGCCTTTGACCTGGATGGTCTCGACAGCCGTGCCGCCGACGAGCTGGGATCGGGCGATGAGGACGTCGTCGTTGGGGTGGAGGCGGATGAAAGGGGTCATAAGGAACTTCAAGAATCTTCGTCATCCCCGCGCAGGCGGGGATCCAGGGCGCCCTGGATTCCCGCCTGCGCGGGAATGACGAAATGCTAGTAAAACATCTTGGGCAGCCACAACACAGCCTTGGGGAAGTAGGTGATCAGCACCAGCGACCCCAGCAGGGGCACCAGCCACGGCAGGATGGCGATGGTGGTCCTCTCGACCGACAGCCTGGCCACCCGCGCCAGGACAAAGAGCACCATCCCCATCGGCGGATGCAGCAGCCCGATCATCAGGTTGAGCACCATCACCAGCCCGAAATGGACCAGGTCGATGCCCAGTTGCTGGCAGATCGGCACCAGGATGGGAACAAGGATCGTGATCGCCGCCGTAGGTTCCAGGAAGCAGCCGACGAACAGCATCAGCAGGTTGGCCAGCAGCAGGAACACCCAGGGCTCCTTGGTGAAGGCCAGCACCCACTGCGAGATGGCAGCGGTCACGCCGGTGGCGGTGAGCATCCAGCCGAAAATGCTGGCGGCGGCCACGATGAACAGCACCGTGGCGGTGGTCTCCACCGTGTCCAGGCAGACCTTGACGAACATCTTCCAGCTGAGCGTGCGGTACCAGGCGAAGCCCAGCACCATGGCCCACAGGCAGGCGGCGATGGCGCCTTCGGTGGGGGTGAAGATGCCGGTCGTCATGCCGCCGATCAGCAGCACCGGGGTCATGATGGGCAGCACGGCCTGGAACCTGAAGGCCTTGTCGGCCGCGAACAGCACGGCCAGGGCCGCCGCCACGGTGATCTGCGCCGGCAGGCCGGCCTTGACCACCAGCAGCCAGGTGAGCACCGGCCACAGGATCACCACCGCCGTCTCGGCCAGCGCCTTGAGCACGCGCGGCCAGTGGAACCTGATGTCGGATCCCCAGCCGTTCTTGTGGGCGAAGTACGCCACCGTGAGCATCATCAGGAACGCCATCAGCACGCCCGGCAGGATGCCGGCCAGGAACAGCGCGCCCACGCTCACGTTGGCCATCATCCCGTAGATCACGAACGGCAGCGAAGGCGGAATGATCGGCCCCAGCGTGGCCGAAGCGGCCGTGACGCCGACCGCGAACTCCTTGCTGTAGCCGTGGTCGGTCATGGCCTTGATCTCGATGGTGCCCAGCCCCGCGGCATCGGCAATGGCGGTGCCGCTCATGCCGGCGAACACCACCGAGCCGACCACGTTCACATGGCCCAGCCCGCCCTTGAGCCAACCCACCAGCGCCAGCGCGTAGTTGTAGATGCGGTTGGTGATGCCCGCGTTGTTCATCAGGTTGCCGGCCAGGATGAAGAAGGGCACGGCCAGCAGGGGAAAGCTGTCGATGCCGCTGACCATGCGGTGGATGACCACGAAGGCCGGCAGGTTGCCCGTCCACAGGATGTAGATCAGCGCCGAGCCCGCCATCGCGACGGCCACGGGGATGCCGCCGCTCATGAGCAGCAGGAAGATGATTTTCAGCATCGGTTGCCTTTCCCGCGCAGACGGGAATCCACTGGTCGCGCAGCGTGTGCGTGTGAGAAGGTCATGGCCGCGAAAGCCCTGGATCCCCGCCTTGACGGGGATGGCCCGGCGCGTCGTCGTCCATCGTGGTCTCGGGGCGCTCCAGCACGCTGTAGCCGCGGCGGCGGTGCACCAGCGCCACCTGCACCGAGCGCACGGCCATCGCGGCAAAGCCCAGCAGGCACACGCCATAGACCCAGTTCATGGGCAGGTCGACCATGGTCATGCGCGAGTTGCTTCCCAGCCGCACCATCATCATCACGGTCAGCACCGCGGCCGCGGCGAAGAAGGCGATGCGCAGGATGTCCACCAGGGTGGCCATGGCGCGCGCCAGCGGGGGCGGCATGAACTTGTAGAAGAAGTCCACGTGGATGTGGTTGTTCTTGATCACCCCGATCGTGGCGCCGACGAACACGACGGCGATCAGCAGGTAGCGGGCGATCTCCTCGGTCCAGGCGGCAGAGTTGTTCATCACGTAGCGGGTGAAGAACTGGTAGAAGACCGTGGCGCCCAGGATCCAGAAGAACCCCAGCGCCACCCAGCCCTCCACCGTGGTGCCGGAGAGATCCACCGCCTCGTCCTGAGCGTGGAACTCCCCGTCGTCCCCCATCACTTTGGGGAGGTCGTCGATGCTTGTGGTCATGAGTGATCCAGAAATCCGGAAATCAGAATTCCCGGTTCGGGCTGGGCCTGCGAGGCTTCGACAGGCTCAGCCTGAACGGAGGGGGGCGCTTCGACCGGCTCAGCCTGAACGGTGGGGCTTCGACAGGCTCAGCCTGAACGGGATTCCCGGTCCTTATTTGATGGCAATGATCCGGTCCCAGTCCTTCTTGTCCAGCTTCATGGATTCGAAGGTGATGGCCTTGAGCACGCGCTGCTGGAAGTCGTTGCGGTCCACGGTGACGACGTTGATGCCCTTCTTCTTGAACTCGTCCACCAGTTCGCCTTCGCGCTTGCGGATGTCGTTGGTGGCGTTGACGGCCGCCTCCTGGGTGATGTCGGCCAGCAGTTTCTGCTCGGCCGGGTTCAACTTGCTCATGGTGCTGGGCGAGATGACCGTGAGCAGGGCGTCGGCGATGTGGCCCGTCAGGATGATGTTCTTCTGCACCTCGAAGAACTTCTTGGCCTCGATGGTGGGCAGCGGGTTCTCCTGGGCGTCGACGGTGCCGTTCTGCAGCGCCAGGTAGACCTCGGCGAAGGCGATCGGGGTCGGGTTCGCGCCGCAGGCGCGCGGCAGCGCCGTGTACGCGGGCGAATCCGGCACGCGCATCTTGATGCCCTTCATCTCGTCGCAGTTCTTGAACAGCTTGTTGCTGGTGGCGTGGCGGGCGCCGTAGTAGGTCAGGGCCGTCACGGTGTTGCCGGTGGCCTTCTTGTAGCCCTCGGTCAGCTCCTTGAACACGTCGCTCTTGCCGTACTTGATGACGTGGTCGGCGTCGCGGAAGGTGAACGGGTAGTAGCTGACGGCCAGGCGCGGGTAGGCGTTGGACGCGAACGAGGCGCCGGTCAGGATGATGTCCACCGTGCCCAGTTGCAGGCCCTGGTTGATGTCGCTTTCCTTGCCCAGGCTGGAGGCCGGGAACACCTGGATCTCGAACTTGCCGTTGGTGCGCTTCTTGAACTCCTCGCCGGCCCAGACCGACCACTTGTGGTACGGCTCGGAGGTCTCGTACACGTGCGCCCATTTCAGCTTGGTCTGGGCCTGTGCAATGCCAAACGGGGCTGCGGCCCCCGCCAGCAGGACGCTGGCTGCTATGAATTTGAGAGTGAATCGCTTGCTCATCGGTGTCTCCTAGTTGAAGGGGTTGCTGGCGGGTTCAGGAAGCGTTCGCGCGGCGCCAGCTCGCGCTGAATCGGGAATGGGCCTTGTCCAGGTGCATCTGCATGGCGCTGCGCGCGGCCGCCGCGTCGCGGCCGCGGATCGCGGCGTACACCTGTTCGTGCTCGGCGATCGCCTTGCGCCAGGAGGGCACGCTCTCGAAGTGGTCGCCCAGCTTCTCGAACAGCGGTCCGCGCCGGGCGTCCCAGAAGGTCTGTACCGTCTCGCACAGGACCACGTTGCCGGCGGCGTGCGCCACCGCGGTGTGAAAGGCGCGGTCACCGGCGCGCGGCTGGATGCCGCGGTCGGCGTCTTCGTGCATGGCGTCGATGGCGGCGCGGATCGCATCCACCTGCTTGCGGGTGCCGTCGACCGCGGCCAGCGCCGCGATTTCGCCTTCGATGACGCGGCGGGCCCGGATCAGCTCCAGCGGGCCCCACTCGGTGGGCGGCACCTGCGTCGCGCGCCCGTTGGCCTGGCCGGGCCGCTCCAGCACATAGACGCCCGAGCCGGTGCGCACCTCGACCCAGCCTTCCACCTCCAGCGCGATCAGGGCCTCACGCACCGAGGGGCGGCTCACGCCCATCTGCTTGGAGAGATCCCGCTCGGCGGGCAAGCGACTGCCGGGCCCGAACTCGCCGCTGGTGATGAGCGCACGCACCTGCTCGGCGATCTGCCGGTACAGGCGTTGCGGTTCGACGGCTTGCAGCGGCATCAGGGTTAGTCGGGAACTGGCCAAGTGGTCAGGCCAATTAATATCGGCCCCAACCCCGCCCGCCGCATCCGGCAAAACCCGAACCAAAGGGATGACAGGAATGAGACTGCAAGGAAAAACCGCCCTGGTCACCGCGGCCGGCCAGGGCATAGGCCGCGCCAGCGCGCTGGCGCTGGCGGCCGAAGGCGCGCAGGTCTGGGCCACCGACGTCAACCCGAAACTGCTCGACGGCTACGACGGCATCGAACGCATCCGCGCCGTGCAACTGGACGTGCTGGACAAGGCAGCCATCGCCAAGGTGGCCGGCGCCATGCCGGCCATCGACGTGCTGTTCAACTGCGCGGGCTTCGTGCACGGCGGCACCGTGCTGCAGGCGAGCGACGAGGAATGGAATTTCGCGCTGAACCTGAACGTGCGATCGCAGTTCTGGGCGATCCAGGCGGTGCTGCCGCGGATGCTGCAGGCCGGGCGCGGCAGCATCATCAACATGGCCAGCGTGTGCAGCAGCATCAAGGGGCTGCCGAATCGCTTCATCTACGGCACCACCAAGGCGGCCGTGCTGGGCCTGACCAAGAGCGTGGCGGCCGACTTCGTGGCCGAGGGCATCCGCTGCAATGCGATTTGCCCCGGCACGGTGGACACGCCCTCGCTCGCGGACCGCATCAACGCCAACGCCGACCCCGACGCCGCCCGCAAGGCCTTCATCGCCCGCCAGCCGATGGGCAGGCTGGCGCGGGCCGAAGAGATCGCGCCGCTGGTGGTGTTCCTGGCCAGCGACGAATCGGTGTTCGTCACCGGCCAGGCCTATGCCGCCGACGGCGGCATCACCATATGAACTCCGCCGACGGGGGCATCACCCAATGAACCAGCTCGATTTCCAGGGCCGCACGGCGGTGATCACCGGCGGCGCGGCCGGCCTGGGCCATGCGATCGCACAGCGGCTGATCCAGTCCGGCGGCAACGTGGTGCTCTGGGACCGCGACGAGTCCACCGCGCAGCAGGCGGCCCTCGCACTGGGCTCCAAGGCGCAAGCCGTCCCGGTCGACGTCAGCGACTACGCCAGCGTGCTCGCGGCCATGAAGCTGACGCAGCCGCTCGCCCCGCGCATCGACGCCCTGGTCAATTGCGCCGGGATCACCGGACCCAACACCAAGGTCTGGGACTACCCGGTGGACAGCTGGCGCCAGGTGATGGACGTCAACCTCAACGGGCTGTTCTATTGCTGCCGCGAGATCGTGCCGCTGATGCGCGAGCAGGGGTACGGGCGCATCGTCAACATCGCCTCGGTGGCCGGCAAGGACGGCAACCCGAACGCCAGCGCCTACAGCGCCAGCAAGGCGGCGGTGATCGCGCTGACCAAGTCGCTGGGCAAGGAACTGGCGGACCTGGACGTGCGCGTCAACTGCGTCACCCCCGCCGCGGTGAAGACCGCGATCTTCGACCAGATGACCGAGCAGCACATCAACTTCATGCTCAGCAAGATCCCGATGGGCCGCTTCGGCACGCCCGAGGAAGTGGCCTCGATGGTGGCGTGGCTGTGCACCGAGGAATGTTCGTTCTCCACCGGCGCGGTGTTCGACCTCTCCGGCGGCCGCTCCACGTATTGACCCACAAGAAGGAAGAACCATGAAACTCGTCCGCTACGGCAACCCCGGCAAGGAGAAGCCGGGCCTCATCGACGCCGAAGGCAAGCTGCGCGACCTCTCGACCGTCATGCCCGACATCGGACCGGCACAGCTCGACGCCAAGGTGCTGGCCAAGCTGCGCAAGCTCAAGCCGTCCCAGCTGCCGCTGGTGCGCGGCACCCCGCGCTACGGCTGCCCGGTCAACGGCGTGGGCAAGTTCATCGCCATCGGCCTGAACTTCGCGGACCACGCCGCGGAATCGGGCGTGCCGGCGCCCAAGGAACCCGTGGTGTTCATGAAGGCCACCAGCTGCATCCAGGGCGCGAACGATCCGGTGATGCTGCCCAAGGGCTCGGTCAAGACCGACTGGGAAGTCGAGCTGGGCGTGGTGATCGGCACGCGCGCGCGCTATGTCTCGAAGAAGGACGCGCTGTCGTACGTGGCCGGCTACGCGGTGGTCAACGATGTGAGCGAGCGCGAGTTCCAGCTCGAGCGCGGTCCGCAGTGGGACAAGGGCAAGGGCTGCGACACCTTCGGGCCGATCGGCCCCTGGCTGGTCACCGCCGAGGAGATCGAGAACGTGCAGCGCCTGTCCATGTGGCTGGACGTGAACGGCCAGCGCATGCAGACCGGCAACACCAGGACCATGATCTTCGGCGTGGCGCACCTGGTGAGCTACGTCAGCCAGTTCATGACGCTGATGCCCGGCGACGTGATCACCACCGGCACGCCGCCGGGCGTCGGCCTGGGCATGAAGCCGCCGCGCTACCTGAAAAAGGGCGACGTGATGACCCTGGGCATCGAGGGCCTGGGCGAGCAGCGCCAGGAAGTGGTCGCCTTCAAAGCGTGAGCGGCGCAGCAGCCGGCGGCATGCGGCTCCATGAAAAGCAGCCCAGTCCGACGGCCGAGCTGCTGACCAGCAGCGCGCCGCGGGCATAAAGCAGTCTGGCGTCGGCGGGCCGGGCCACCTGCACCGCCCACAGCGTGCCCGAGCGGTCGACCCACACGGTGCGCGCGTCCACCCGCGCCAACGCGTCGAAAGCCTGTGCCGGCCGGGTGCCCGGCGCGAAGAGCACCAGCACCTGTGTGCCGGCCGGCGGCGGCCAGGCAGCCCAGGCAGCGGCCGCCACCACGGCCGCCGACAGCGCCGCGGCGCCGCCGCGAGTGCCGCCAGTGCCTTCTGCCTTGGCCGCCCGCAGGCTGCGCCAGCCCCACAGCATCACGGCGATGCCGAGCGCAAAGAAGATCGCGTCCCACAGCAGTGGCTGCGAGTCCATGCGGATGTGATGGAGCTGCAGCACCCAGTGGAAGACCACGGCATCGATCACGTGCCAGGCGCCGAACCCGATCAGCAGCCAGGCCCAGAGCACGCGCCCGCCGGCGGGCCGGGCGAACGGCTGGCGCGACTTCCACAGGAGCACCAGGCCGACGACGGCCAGCACGTACATCAGCGCATGGAAGAGGCCGTCCACCAGGATCTGAACGCGCGGGTCCTGCACGGCGGGCGAGTCCACCGCGCTCAGCAGGTGATGCCATTGCAGCACCTGGTGCAGCAGGATGCCGTCGAGGAAGCCGCCCAGCGCCAGGCCCAGGAGCAGGCCCGCTCCTCGCAGGTGGCCAGTGTCTTGGGCAGCGGTCATGCGGTCGTCTTCCTTCACCGCCAGTATTTGCCTGGCGCCGCCGCGGGTGCGCCGGCGCGACGAGGCTTACCCACTGTTTCGCGACGGCCGGGCACCAGGGTTTGCACTTGGGCCGGCTAGGCACCAGGCTCTAAAAGCCGGCCGCTGGCCCCGTCCCCTCGGATTTCCTGCAGAATAGAACGACCGTTCGTTTTATTCGTTGAAGGTTTCATGTCCGTCACCGAACTGCCCCTGAAGTCGCCCCGCTCCTCCCGGGAAGGGCGCGCGCTGCAAAAAGGCCAGCAGACCAAGGCCGCCATCGTCGATGCCGCGCTCGGCCTGGCCACGCAGATCGGCGTGGAGGGCCTGTCCATCGGCGCGCTGGCCGAGGTCACGCAGATGAGCAAGTCGGGCGTGTTCGCCCACTTCGGCTCGCGCGAGGAGCTGCAGATCTCCGTCATCCGCGAGTACCACACGCGCTTCGAGGATGAGGTGTTCTACCCGGCGCTGCAAGAGCCACGCGGCCTGCCGCGGCTGCGCGCCATGTTCGCCAACTGGATGAAGCGGACCTCGGTCGAGATCGATTCGGGCTGCATCTACATCAGCGGCGCCGTGGAGTTCGACGACCGGCCCGGCCCGGTGCGCGAAGCGCTGGCCAGCTCGGTGATGACCTGGCACGCGGCGATGAAGCGCGCGATCACCAGCGCCAAGGAAGAAGGCCACCTGCGTGCCGACACGGACGAAGACCAGATGCTGTTCGAGGTGCACGGCCTGATCCTGGCCTTGCACTACGAAGCCCGCTTCCTGAAGAACCCTGGCTCCATCGAACGTGCGACCGCCGGGTTCGACAACATCCTGCGCCACTGCGGCGCCCAGATTTCCGTGCGCCCGGCCAAGGCGGTGCGGCCCCCCAAAGCTTCCAAGGAGTAACCCTCACATGCCCACCTACACCCCCCCGCTGCGCGACATGCAGTTCGTGATGCACGAGCTGTTCAAGGTCACCGACGAATTCAAGGCCATCCCCAAGTACCAGGAAGCCGACGCCGACACCATCAATGCGGTGCTGGAAGAAGCTGGCAAGTTCGCCTCGGAAGTCGCTTTCCCGCTGAACATCACGGGCGATGAAGAGGGCTGCAAGCTGAACAAGGAGACCCACGAGGTCACCACGCCGAAGGGCTTCAAGGAGGCCTACGCCAAGTACGTCGAAGGCGGCTGGCCTGCCCTCTCATGCGACCCCGAGTACGGCGGCCAGGGCCTGCCCCTGGTGCTGAACCAGTGCTTCTATGAAATGCTCAACAGCGCCAACCAGGCCTGGACCATGTACCCGGGCCTCACGCACGGCGCCTACGCCGCGCTGCACACGCACGGCACGCCGCAGCAGAAGGAAACCTACCTGAAGAAGATGACCAGCGGCGAATGGACCGGCACCATGTGCCTGACCGAGCCGCATTGCGGCACCGACCTGGGCCTGATGCGCACCAAGGCCGAGCCGCAGGCCGACGGCACCTACCGCCTCACCGGCAACAAGATCTTCATCTCGGCCGGCGAGCACGACATGGCCGAGAACATCATCCACCTGGTGCTGGCCCGGCTGCCCGACGCGCCTCCCGGCATCAAGGGCGTCAGCCTGTTCATCGTGCCGAAGTTCCTGGTCAACCCCGACGGCTCGCTCGGGGCGCGCAACGGCATCTACTGCGGCGGCCTGGAGCACAAGATGGGCATCCACGGCAACGCCACCGCGCAGATCGTGATCGACGGCGCCGTCGGCACGCTGGTGGGCCAGCCGAACAAGGGCATGCAGGGCATGTTCGTGATGATGAACGCCGCCCGGCTGGGCGTGGGCAACCAGTCGCTGGGCCTGACCGAAGTGGCGTTCCAGAACGCGCTGGCCTACGCCAAGGACCGCATCCAGATGCGCAGCCTGTCGGGCCCGAAAGCCAAGGACAAGCCGGCCGACCCGATCATCGTGCACCCCGATGTGCGCAAGATGCTGCTGACCGCCAAGGCCTATGCCGAAGGCGGCCGCGCGCTGGCGATCTACTGCTCGGTGCTGCTGGACAAGGCCCACCACCATCCCGACGAAAAGGTGCGCAAGGACAGCGACGAGATGCTGTCGCTGCTGACGCCGATCGTCAAGGCCTTCCTGACCGACAACGGCCACATCGCCACCAACGCCTGCATGCAGGTGTTCGGCGGGCACGGCTTCATCAAGGAATGGGGCATGGAGCAGTTCGTGCGGGACAACCGCATCAACATGATCTATGAAGGCACCAACACCATCCAGTCGCTCGACTTGCTGGGCCGCAAGGTGCTGGGCAACAACGGCGCCACCTTGAAGAAGTTCGGCAAGCTGGTCGCGCAGCTGGTGGAAGAAGAGGGCGTGAACGAGAAGATGGCCGAGTTCATCAACCCGGTGGCTTACCTGGGCGAGCAGATGACCAAGTTCACCACCGAGCTGGGCTTCAAGGCGTTCCAGAATCCCGACGAAGTGGGCGCCGCTGCCGTGGACTACCTGCGCGTCGCGGGCCACCTGGTGTTCGGCTACTTCTGGGCGCGGATGGCACAAGTGGCGCTGCGCGAGATTGCGGCCGGCAATACGGACCCCTTCTACAAGGCCAAGCTGCAGACGGCGCGTTTCTACTTCGCCAAGCTGTTCCCCGAGACGGCCACTTTGATGCGCACGGCGCGGACCGGCGCGAAGGTGCTGCTGGACACCGAGGAAGCGTTGGCATGAAAGGGACGCCGTCCTCCCCCCGCAGGCGGGGATCCAGAGCTTGCTGCCTGCTGCTCGGCCTGGCGCTCGGATTCCCGGTCTTCGCGCAGGTCAGCCCCGCCGGCCTGTGGCGCAACATCGACGACAAGACGGGCGAGGCCAAGGCCGAGATTCGTATCGTCGAGTCGGCCGGTGCGCTCAACGGCCGCATCGAGCGGCGCCTGGCCAAGGATGCCAAGGCCGATGCCGTCTGCGACGAGTGCAAGGACGACCGCAAGGGCAAGGCCATGGACGGGCTGGAGATCATCCGCGGCGCCCGCAAGGCGGAAGGCAAGGACGTGTGGGAAGGCGGCAAGATCCTCGACCCGGAAAACGGCCGCGAATACGCCTTGCGCCTGACGCCCGTCGAAGGCGGCAAGCGCCTCGAGGTGCGCGGCTCCATCGGTCCCTTCGGCCGCACCCAGACCTGGGTGCGCGTGCAGTAGTAACCGTCATCCCCGCGCAGGCGGGGATCCAGAGGGGCGAAAGCCCTGGATTCCCGCCTCCGCGGTAATGACAGCAAGGAAAGTGACATGTACAGAGACCAAGACGAACGCGCCGCCGGCGCTGCCAACAGCGAGAGGCCCAAGACGATGAGCCGTTTCCAGGTGAAGAAGGTTGCCGTGCTCGGTGCGGGCGTCATGGGCGCGCAGATCGCCGCGCACCTCGTCAACGTCAAGGTGCCTGTGGTGCTGTTCGACCTGCCGGCCAAGGAAGGCCCGAAAAACGGCGTCGTCACGAAAGCGGTCGAGGGCCTGAAGAAGCTCAAGCCTTCCGCGCTGGGCCTGGCCGACGAGGCCGCGCTGATCCAGCAAGCCAACTACGAAGAGCACATGGCGCTACTGGGCGAGTGCGACCTGGTGATCGAAGCGATCGCCGAGCGCATGGAATGGAAGCTGGACCTGTACAGGAAGATCGCGCCCTTCGTGGCACCTCACGCGATCCTGGCCTCCAACACCTCGGGGCTGTCGATCACGAAGCTGTCCGAAGCCCTGCCCGAAGAGATCAAGCCGCGCTTTTGCGGCATCCACTTCTTCAACCCGCCGCGGTACATGTTTCTGGTCGAGCTGATCAACACGCCGACGACGGACCCGCAGATCCTGGACGACCTGGAAACCTTCGTCACCAGCGGCCTGGGCAAGGGCGTGGTGCGCGCCAAGGACTCGCCCAACTTCATCGCCAACCGCGTGGGCATCGCCGGCATGCTGGCCACGATGAAAGAGGTGGAGAAGTTCGGCCTGACCTACGACGTGGTGGACGACCTCACGGGCAAGAAGCTGGGCCGTGCCAGCTCGGGCACGTTCCGCACCGCCGACGTGGTGGGCCTTGACACCATGGCGCATGTCATCAAAACGCTGCAGGACAACCTGACCGCGGACGCGACCCAGGGGGCCTCGAGATACGACCCGTTCTACGCGAGCTTCGGCACGCCCGAAGTGCTCAAGACCTTGCTGGAGATGGGCCACCTGGGCCAGAAGACCAAGGCAGGTTTCTACAGGAAGGTCGGGCGCGACGTGCTGCGTTTCGATCTGGCCAGCAAGGAGTACGTGCCGGGCGGCGAGAAGGCCGACGAGGTCTACGGCCGCATGCTCAAGAAGCCGGCCGGCGAGCGCCTGAGGCTGCTGCGCAACAGCCAAGGGCCGCAGGGCCAGTTCCTGTGGGCCATCCTGCGCAACGGCTTCCACTACGCGGCCGTGCACCTGGCTTCGATCGCCGAGACCGCGCGCGACGTCGACTTGGCCATGCGCTGGGGCTTTGGCATGAAGCAGGGTCCGTTCGAACTCTGGCAGGAGGCGGGCTGGCTGCAGGTGGCGCAGTGGGTCCAGGAGGACATCGATGCCGGCAAGGCGCTGTCTAAGGCGCCCCTGCCGGACTGGGTGTTCACTGGCGCGGTGGCCGAGGCGGGCGGGGTGCACACGCCGGAAGGCTCGTGGAACCCGACCACGAAGAAGTTCGAGCCCCGCCGTGTGATGCCGGTGTACCGGCGCCAGCACTTTCCCGAAGCGGTGCTGGGCAGCCAGGCGCCGCGCTTTGAAACCGCCGGCGAGACGCTGCACGAGGATGCGGGTATCCGCCTGTGGACCCTGGACGGCGAGGTCCTGATCGCCAGCATCAAGACCAAGATGCACGCGATCAGCCCGGAAGTGGCCGAAGGCTTGCAGCTGGCCGTGGACATGGCCGAGAAGGACTACCAGGGCGTGGTGATCTGGTCGGGCGACGAGCCGTTCTCGGCCGGCGCCGACCTGCAGGCCATGCTGCCCGCCTTCATGGTTGTCGGCATCAGTGCCATCGACGAGGCCGAGCACCATCTGCAGCAGACCATGCTGAAGCTGCGCTACGCCAACGTGCCCGTGATTTCCGCCATCCGCGGCCTGGCGCTGGGCGGTGGCTGCGAGATCGCGGTGCATTCGGCCCGCCGGGTGGCAGCGATGGAAAGCTACATCGGGCTGGTGGAGGTGGGCGTGGGGCTGGTGCCCGGCGCCGGCGGCCTGACCTACATCGCGCGCCGCGCCGCCGAGAACCAGGCGCTGTCCACGCACAAGGATTTCCTGCCTTTCCTCACCGAAGGCTTCACCGCCGCGGCGATGGCGAAAGTCGGCACCAGCGCGATTGAGTCGCGCAAACTGGGCTACCTGCTGGAGAGCGACCTCATCGTTCCGAACAAGGACGAGCTGCTGTACGTGGCGCTGAACGAAGCCCGGGCCATGTTCAATTCCGGCTACCGCCCGCCGCACCGCCGGCCTTTCCCCGTCGCCGGCCGCAACGGCAAGGCCACCATCCAGGGCCAGCTGGTGAACATGCGCGACGGCGGCTTCATCAGCCAGCACGATTTCCACATCGCCAGCCTCATCGCCAACGTGGTCACCGGCGGCGACGTCGACGCCGGCACGCCGGTGACGGAGGAATACCTCATGACGCTGGAGCGGCGCGCATTCTGCGAGCTGGTCCAGCACCCCAAGACCCAGGAACGCATTCTCGGCATGCTGAACACGGGCAAGCCGGTGAGGAATTGAAGTGAAAGGCGAGACCCTCACCCCAACCCTCTCCCGCAAGCGGGAGAGGGGGCAAGAAGGAGATCGGGACTCCCTCTCCCGCTCGCACGCGAGGGCGCAAGAAGACGTGCCTGACTCCCTCTCCCGCTTGCGGGAGAGGGTGGGGGTGAGGGCTCGCGAGTTGCGCCATAAGCAGACCGATGCAGAGGCGCTGCTTTGGCAGCGATTGAGGAACCGGCAGTTGCTCGGTTTGAAGTTTCGCCGCCAGCACCCCATTGCCGGCTATGTCGCCGACTTTGCCTGCCTGGAAAACGGTTTGGTCATCGAACTCGACGGCGGTCAGCACCTCGAGCAGTTGGGTTATGACCACCGCCGGGCCGAGGCCATGGCGACGGAAGGATTCAAGACCTTGCGCTTCTGGAACAACGAAGTGCTGCAGCAAACAGAAGCGGTGATGGAGCAAATTCGGCAGACGGCCGTAGCCCTCACCCCAACCCTCTCCCGCAAGCGGTAGAGGGAGTGAATACAAGGAGCTCCCCATGAAACAGATCCAAGACGCCTACATCGTCGCCGCCACCCGCACGCCCATCGGACGTTCGCACCGCGGCTATTTCCGCAACACCCGGCCGGACGACCTGCTGGCGACGGCGCTGCGCTCGGCGCTGGCGCAGGTGCCGGGGCTCGATCCGCAGAGCATCGAGGACGTGATCTGCGGCTGCGCGATTCCCGAGTCGCAGCAGGGCCTGAACGTCGCGCGCATCGGCGCGGTGCTGGCAGGCCTGCCCAAGAGCGTGGGCGGCATCACGGTCAACCGCTTCTGCGCTTCCGGCCTCTCGGCCGTGCAGATGGCTGCCGACCGCATCCGGGTCGGTGAAGCCGACGTGATGATCGCCGCCGGCACCGAGAGCATGAGCATGGTGCCGATGATGGGCAACTCGCCTTCGCTGTCGCCGACCGTCTTCTCCAACCCGAACGACGTCGAGAGCTACGGCATCGCCTATGGCATGGGCCTCACGGCCGAGAAAGTGGCGCAGCAGTGGAAGGTGTCGCGCGATGCGCAGGACGAGTTCGCTTACCGCTCGCACATGAAGGCGATCGCGGCGATGAAGGCGGGCGAGTTCGGCAACGAGATCACGCCGGTTGAAGTGGCCGAGCGCTCGGTCGACCTCGAGTCGGCCGACGTGAGCGTCAACAAACGGACCGTGAGCCTGGACGAAGGTGCACGGCCCGACACCACCGTGGAAGGGCTGGCCAAGCTCAGGACGGTGTTCGCGGCCCGCGGCAGCGTGACGGCCGGCAACAGCTCGCAGACCTCGGATGGCGCCGGCGCGCTGATCCTGGTCAGCGAGGCCGCGCTCAAGCGCTACAACCTCAAGCCGCTGGCCCGCTTCGTGAGCTACGCCAGCCGCGGCGTGCCGCCGCACATCATGGGGATCGGCCCGATCGAGGCCATCCCGGCGGCGCTCAAGTCCGCCGGGCTCAAGCACCATGACCTGGACTGGATCGAGCTGAACGAAGCGTTCGCCGCGCAGTCGCTGGCTGTCATCAACACGCTGGGCCTGGACGCGAGCAAGATCAACCCGATGGGCGGCGCCATCGCGCTGGGCCATCCGCTCGGCGCCACGGGCGCTATCCGGTCGGCGACAGTGGTGCACGCGCTGCAACGCAAGAATCTGAAGTACGGCATGGTGACCATGTGCGTCGGCATGGGCCAGGGCGCCGCGGGCATTTTCGAAAGAGTCTGAACACGCGAAGGAACGAGATGCGAGCCGAGACGACTGAACGCGCCGCAGACGGCATGAGCGCGCATCCGTTTGACCAGGCCGTGGCGCTATCGCCCCTGGCCGAGGGCCGCTGGCAGGGCCGCACCAGCGCCGCCTACGGCAACATGGTCGGCCCGTTCGGCGGCGTGACCGCGGCGCAGGCGCTGTCGGCCGTGCTGAACCATCCGGCCTTGCTCGGCGACCCGGTGGCCCTGACCGTGAACTTCGCCGCGGCGGTGGCCGACGGTCCCTTCGAGCTGTCGGCCCGGCCGGCGCGCACCAACCGCTCCACGCAGCATTGGGTGGTCGAGATGCAGCAGCACGGCGAAACCGTGCTGACGGCCACGGCGTTCACGGCGGTGCGCCGCGAGACCTGGAAGGCGGTGGAGAACGTCATGCCAGAGGTGCCGCCGCCGGGTGACGTTCCCGCGGCCGGTGGACCCAAGCAGGTCGAGTGGGTCAGCCGCTACGAGATGCGCTTCGTCGATGGCGGGTTCCCCTCTGTTTGGGACGGCAAGGACAATTCCACCAGCCAGTCGCGCCTGTGGCTGCGCGACAGCCCGCCGCGGCCGCTGGATTTCGCTTCGCTGGCGGCGCTCAGCGACGTGTTCTTCCCGCGCATCTGGCGGCGCCGCGCCTTGCCGGTGCCGATCGGCACCGTGTCGATGACGGTCTACTTCCATGCGGGACGGGACCAGCTGGCCCAAGCGGGCCAGGGCTACCTGCTGGGGCAGGCGCAGGCCCAGGTTTTCCATGACGGCTACTTCGACCAGACGGCGCAGCTGTGGACCGAGGCCGGCCATCTGCTCGCCACGACCCATCAGGTCGTCTACTACAAGGAATAGCCCGATGAGCCAGACTGTGGAGTTCTACTTCGACGTTGGCAGCCCGGCGGCTTACCTGGCCTGGACGCAGCTCAGCGGACTGCCCGGCGCCGTGAGCTACAAGCCCATGCTCCTGGGCGGCGTGTTCCAGGCCACGGGGAACAAGTCACCCATGGAGGTGCCGGCCAAGGGCCGCTACATGCTGGCCGACCTGGAGCGGTACGCGCAGCGCTATGGAGTGCCGTTCCGGCAGAACCCGCACTTCCCGATCAACACGCTGCTGCTGATGCGCGGTGCCACCGGCATGCAGATGCGGGAGCCGGCGCGCTTCATGCACTACACCGACGCTGTGTTCCGCGCCATCTGGGCCGAGGGGCAGAACATGAACGATCCCGCCATCGTGGAGCGCGTGCTGCAGTCCGCGGGTTTCGACCCGCAGGCCCTGCTGGCGCTCGCGGCCGACCCGGCCGTCAAGGACCAGCTCAAGGCGGTCACGCAGGATGCCGTGCAGCGCGGTGTCTTCGGGGCTCCGACCTTCTTCGTGGGCGGCCACATGTACTGGGGCCAGGACCGGCTTGATTTCGTCAAGGAAGCTTTGCAATGACCGATATCCTCACCCACGCCGAAGCCGGCGTGATGACCATCACCCTGAACCGCCTCGAGCGGAAGAACTCCATCACCTCGGCGATGTACGGCGCCATGGCGGACAGCCTGGCAGCGGCTGAAGCGGATGCTGCGATCCGGGTGGTGGTGCTCCAGGGGCACGAGACCATCTTCTCGGCCGGCAACGACATCGGCGACTTCCTGAACCAGCCTCCCGCGGGCACCGAGTCCCCGGTGTTCCGCTTCCTGCGCGGCATCGCGACGTTTCCCAAGCCGCTGCTGGCGGCGGTGTGCGGTCCGGCGGTGGGCGTGGGCACGACCTTGCTGTTCCACTGCGATCTGGTGTTCGCGGGCGACAACGCCGCGTTCTCCATGCCGTTCGTGAACCTGGGCCTGTGCCCTGAGGCGGCGTCCAGCCTGCTCGTGCCGCAGATGTTCGGCTACCGCCGGGCCGCGGAGGCCCTGCTGCTGGGTGAGCCGTTCATGGCGGAGGCGGCGCTCGAGGCGGGGCTGGTGAACCGCGTGCTGCCGCCGACCGAGGCCAACAACTACGCGCAGGCGCAGGCGCGCAAACTGGCTGCCAAACCCATCTCGGCGCTGGTCGAGACCAAGCGCCTGATGAAGAAAGCCCAGCAGCCGGCCATCCTGCAGCAGATGGGCGAGGAGGGCGCGAGCTTCGGCCGCATGCTGCGCGAACCGGCGGCCCGCGAGGCGTTCACGGCCTTCATGGAAAAGCGCAAGCCGGATTTCTCGAAGGTCTGATCTGTCATCCCCGCGCAGGCGGGGATCCAGAGCTTCCGCCCCCCCCCGGATTCCGCCGGCGCGGGAATGACGAGTCAAGGAGACACGCATGTCACTACAAGGCAAGACCCTCTTCATCACCGGCGCCTCGCGCGGCATCGGCCTGGCCATCGCTAGGCGGGCGGCCGCCGACGGCGCCAACATCGTGATCGCGGCCAAGACCACCGATCCCAATCCCAAGCTGCCCGGCACGATCTACAGCGCGGCCGAAGAGGTGAAGGCGGCGGGCGGGAACGCGCTGCCATTGATGGTGGACATTCGCGAGGAGGACGCGGTGCTGGCGGCGGTGGCCAAGGCGGTCGAGACCTTCGGCGGCATCGACATCCTCGTCAACAACGCCAGTGCCATCAGCCTCACGGACACCGAGCACACACCGATCAAGCGGTACGACCTCATGAACGGGATCAATGCGCGAGGCACCTACCTGTGCACGCAGGCCTGTCTGCCCGAGCTGAAGAAGTCGGCGGCGGCCGGCCGCCAGCCGCACGTGCTGAACATGTCGCCGCCGCTGTCCATGAAGCAGCACTGGTTCGCGCCGCACACCGCCTACACCATGGCCAAGTACGGCATGAGCATGTGCACGCTGGGCCATTCCGGCGAGTTCCAGAAATACGGCATTGCCGTGAACAGCCTCTGGCCGCGCACCGCCATCGCCACCGCGGCCCTGCAGATGATTCCCGGCGTCGACGCGAACCTGTGCCGCACGCCGGAGATCCTGTCCGACGCGGCCTGGTTCATCCTCACGAGCCCGAGCGCCAACACAGGCAACTTCTACATCGACGACGAATTGCTGGCCGCGCACGGCATTGCCGACCTCGACCGCTACTCGGTGAAGCCGGGAACGAAGAACTTCATCCCGGACTTCTTCGTGGACTAGGAACCTGCGCCGGCCCGTGGCGCCGCTATCATCCGCCCATGGCCTACATGCTGCTCATCCATGAAGAGGTCGGCCAGCGCGAGACGCGCTCGGCGGCCGAAGGCGAGGCGGTCTACCAGCGCATGGTGGACTGGGCCGCCAAGCTCAAGACCACCGGCCAGCTGCTCAGCGGCGAATCGCTGAAGTCGCAGCGCGAAGCGACCCGCGTGCGCACCGGGGCCCGGGCGGTGGTGCTGGACGGACCCTTCGCCGAAGCCAAGGAAATGGTCGGCGGCTTCTTTCTCCTGAACTGCGCCACGCGCGAGGAAGCCGTCGCGCTGGCGCAGGGCTGCCCGGCGGCGGAATGGGCGACGGTCGAGGTGCGCGGCCTGGGTCCCTGCTTCGCCTGAGGGTTTGCACCGAGCAGGTGGTTGTCGATTTCACGCGGGCGGGTTCGTCGTGTGATCAGAAGCAGGAAATTCCTCCGCTTCGATCCACTCAAGGAGAACCCATGCGATTCATGATCATCGTCAAGGCCACGCCGGACAGCGAGGCCGGGCGCTTTCCCCCCGACTCGGCCCAGCTGTTTGCCGCCATGGGCCAATACCACCAGCAACTGGCGCAAGCCGGCGTGCTGCTCGATGCGAGCGGCCTGCAACCCAGCAGCAAAGGCTGGCGGGTCCGCTATGAAGGCAGCAAGGCCACCGTGGCGGACGGGCCTTTCACGCAGAGCAGGGAGCTCGTCGCAGGCTACACGCTGATCCAGGTCCGCAGCCGCGAGGAGGCGCTGGAGTGGACGCGCCGGTTCCCCAACCCGGTCGGTGCCGACAAGCCTGCCGAGATCGAGGTGCGGCAGCTCTATGAGCTGGAGGACTTCGAAGGCCTCGTGCCCGCCCAGGAGATGGGGCGCTTCCGCCAGTTGGAAGCTGACGCGAAAGGGGGCCGCCAGTGATCAGGACGTCCCTCTGGATCGCGTTGAGCGTGCTCGCCGTGTCCATTGCCGCGGTGGCCCTGATCGCCGCCGCCAAGCCCGACACCTTCCGTGTGGAGCGCACTGCCGTCGTCAAGGCGCCGCCGCAGCGGGTCCACGCGCTGATCAACGACATGCGCCAGTTCAACACCTGGAATCCGTACAACCACAAGGACCCGGCGATGCGCGCCCGGTACGAAGGGCCCGCCAGCGGGCCCGGTGCCGCCTATCACTTCGAAGGCAACAAGGACGTGGGCAAGGGCAGCCTTCGCATCACGGACGCCGCGCCGCAGAAGGTGACCATGCAGCTGCACATGATCGAGCCGTTCGAAGGCCGCAACACGGTGGAGTTCATCCTCTCGCCCGACGCGGACGCCACGCAGGTGACCTGGGCCATGCACGGCCCGGCGCCGTACATCAGCCGGCTGGTCGGGACGGTCCTGAACATGGACCGCATGATCGGCAAGGATTTCGAAACCGGGCTGGCCGGCCTGAAAGCCCGCGCCGAGACCCTCTGAAGGAGCACCCGCATGCTACGCCAGATCTTCGTCAACCTGCCCATCAAGGACATGGAGCGCAGCCAGGCCTTCTTCAAACGCCTGGGCTTTACCTTCAACCCGCAATTCACCAACGAGCAGGGCGCCTGCATGGTGATCAGCGAGAACCACAGCTACGTGATGCTGCTGGTGGAACCGTTTTTCCAGGGCTTTACCAAGAAGCCGGTCGCGGACGCCACCCAGGCCACCGAAGTGCTGATCTGCCTGTCTTGCGAGAGCCGCGCCGAAGTGGACGAGATGGTGAGCAAGGCGCTGGCCGCCGGCGGCACAGCGCCCAATCCGCCGCAGGATCACGGCTTCATGTACAGCCACGGGTTCACCGACCTGGACGGCCACGTTTGGGAAGTGATGTGGATGGACCCGGCCGCCGCGCCGCCGCAGGCCTGACGTGCATTCGGCCACGCATGACGCGATCGCGGCGGTCTGGCGGATCGAATCCGCCAAGGTCGTCGCGACCCTCGCGCGCATGGTGCGTGACCTCGGCGTGGCCGAGGAACTGGCGCAGGACGCGCTGGTGTCCGCGCTGGAGCATTGGCCCAGGCAGGGCGTGCCGGACAAGCCCGGCGCCTGGCTCGTGGCCACGGCCAAGAACCGGGCGCTGGACCACCTGCGCCGGCTCAAGCTGCAGGCGCGCAAGCACGAGGAGATCGGCCATGGCCTGCAGGCGCAGGAAGCGCTGATCGTGCCGGACTTCACCGATGCGCTGGACGAGGCACGGCAGGACGAGATCGGCGACGACCTGCTGCGGCTGATCTTCACCGCCTGCCACCCGGTGCTTTCCACCGAAGCCCGGGTGGCGCTCACGCTCAAGCTGCTGGGCGGCCTCACCACCCACGAGATCGCGCGCGCGTTCCTGGTGGCCGAGCCCACCATCGCCCAGCGGATCGTGCGGGCCAAGCGCACGCTGGCCGAGGCCAAGGTGCCGTTCGAAGTGCCGCGCGGCGAGGAACTGCGCCGCCGGCTCGACTCGGTGCTGGAGGTGATCTACCTGGTCTTCAACGAGGGCTACACGGCCACCGCGGGCGACGACTGGATGCGCCCGGCGCTGGCCGAGGAAGCGCTGCGCCTGGCCCGCATGCTGGCCGAACTGGCGCCGCAAGCGGGCGAAGCGCACGGGCTGTGCGCCTTGCTGGAACTGCAGGCCTCGCGCCTGAAGGCCCGCACCGATGCGCAGGGCCGCCCCATCCTGCTCGCGGACCAGGACCGCAACCGCTGGGACCGCGTGTTGATACGGCGCGGACTGGCGGCGCTGCAGCGGGCCGAGGGCTCGCAGCCCCTGGGGCCGTACGCGCTGCAAGCCGCCATCGCCGCCTGCCACGCGCGGGCCGCCACCGCCGAAGACACCGATTGGCAACGCATCGCCGCGCTGTACGGCGCCCTGGCGCAGGTGTCGCCATCCCCCGTGGTGGAACTCAATCGCGCGGTGGCTGTCGGCATGGCGTCCGGCCCGGCCGCAGGGCTCGAAATCGTGGACGCGCTGGCCGGCGAAAAGGCGCTGCGCCAGTACCAGTGGCTGCCGAGCGTCCGTGGCGACCTGCTGGCCAAGCTGGGGCGCCACGCGGAAGCGAAGGCCGAATTCGAACGGGCCGCGCAGCTGGCGGGCAATGCGCGCGAGCGCGAGTTCCTACTGGCACGGGCCCGCGCCCTGTCGTAGTTGGCCGACACGGGGAGCCTGGCCGGGCCTACCCTTGGCGGGGGCGCCCGGCTACGCGAGCCGCGGTCGTGCACACCGAGGATGGCTCATCCACCTGGATGACGAAAGGCACGCCATGTCCCTCGACGCTCCGGTCCCGTCCGATTCGCGCGCCGCTGACGCCGGGGCACCGGCCCACGCGCCCGCGTTGCGCCTGCCCCGACACCTGCTGGCTGCCCTGGCGCAGCCACTGGAGTCGGAAGAGGACGTCCACAAGCTGATCGCGCAGATTCGCGTGGCCGAGTACCGCGGCCTGCTGTAGACCGCAGAATTTCACCAAGCGCCTGCTTGCTGAAAATAGGGGGATTTGCTATGGTCGCCGGACATGCAGTCCGCGACCTCGAGCACCACAGTCCCAGCCGCGCTGCCGAAGCGCCCGCGCGGGCGGCCGCGCAAGACCGCGCTGGAACGTGACGACGGCAACCGCCGGGGCGAGCTGTTGCGCAGCGCGGCGCGCCTATTCCGGCGCAAGGGCTTCAACGCCACCAGCACCCGCGATATCGCGGCGGCCGCCGGCATGCAAAGCGGCTCGCCCTTTTATCATTTCAAGAGCAAGGGCGCGCTGCTGTACGCCGTCATGGAAGAGGGGATGCGCTCGGCAATCGCACGCCAGTCCGAAGCGCTACAAAAAGCAGAGCGCGGTGCGCATGACCCGGGCGGGCTGCTGGCTGTTTTGATCCGCAACCACTTCGACATCCTGCTCGGGCCGGGCAGCGACTTCATCCCGGTGATGCTGTATGAGTGGCGCTCCATCACGCCGCGCCAGCGGCTCGCGCTGGCCGACCTGCAAAGCGAGTACGAAGCTCCGTGGATGCCCGTGCTTCGGGCGCTGCACGCCTCAGGGCAGCTCAAGGCCGAGGTGAAGCTCGCTCGCCTCTTGATCTTCGGCGCACTGAACTGGTCAGCCCAATGGTTCGACCGCCGCAAGGCCGCCTCGCTGGACGAGCTGTCCTGCGCCGCGCTGGCCTTGTTCATCGGGAAGGGCTCGTGAGTTCCCATTCGCAGAGTACGCAGAGTACGCAGAGGGCGACCCAGCCCATCGGAGACAGAAGTGCAATTCACCCATGAACACCAGGAAATCCAGAAGACGCTCAAGCGGTACATCGACGAGCACATCAACCCGCACGTCGACGAGTGGGAAGCGGCCGAGATCTTCCCGGCCCATGCAGTGTTCAAGGGCCTGGGCCAGCTCGGCTTGCTGGGCCTGTGCAAGCCCGAGGCGTACGGCGGCTCCGGGTTGGACTACTCCTACTCGCTGGCCATGGCCGAAACCCTGGGCCACATCGACTGCGGCGGCGTGCCGATGGCGATCGGGGTACAGACCGACATGGCCACACCGGCGCTGGCCCGCTTCGGCAGCGACGAGCTGCGGCGCGAGTTCCTGGCGCCGGCCATCGCGGGCGACAGCGTCAGCTGCATCGGCGTGAGCGAGCCGGGCGCCGGCAGCGACGTGGCCGGCATCAAGAGCTACGCCCGCAAGGATGGCGGCGACTACGTGATCACCGGGCAGAAGATGTGGATCACCAACAGCCTGCAGGCCGACTGGATGTGCATGCTGGTCAACACCGGCGAAGGGCCCGTGCACAAGAACAAGTCGCTGGTGATCGTGCCGATGCGCGAGAACGGCAAGCTGCGCCAGGGCATCGAGGTGGCCCGCAAGATCCGCAAGATCGGCATGCATTGCTCGGACACCGGCCTGGTCTACTTCGACGAGGTGCGGGTGCCGCAGCGCAACCGCATCGGGGCCGAGGGCCAGGGCTTCATCTACCAGATGCAGCAGTTCCAGGAAGAGCGCCTCTGGGCCGCGGCCAGTGTGATCCAGGCCTTGTCCAACTGTATCGGCTGGACCATCGAGTGGGCGCAGGAGCGCAAGCTGTTCGGTGGTGCGCTGGCCGACCAGCAGTGGGTGCAGTTCAAGCTGGCGGAATGCAAGACCGAGGTGGAAGCGCTGCGGGCGCTGACTTACCGCGCCTGCGAACTGTATGTGCAGGGGCAGGACGTGCTGGAGCTCGCGTCGATGGCCAAGCTCAAGGCCGGGCGCCTGAATCGCATCGTGCCCGACACCTGCCTGCAGTTCTGGGGCGGCATGGGGTACACCCTCGAGAACAAGGTCTCGCGCATGTTCCGCGACGGCCGGCTGGCCTCGATCGGCGGCGGCGCCGACGAGGTGATGCTGGGCATCCTGGCCAAGACCATGGGCATCGCCAAGCGTGAGATCGCCGCCTCTGCCGCCAGGAGAGGGCAGGGGTGAGCGCGCATCCAGGTGCTGACCGTCCAGGCCGCATGGACACGGAGCTGCAACAAGAGATCGACCTGCTGTCCCGGAGCGTGCGCCGCTTCACGCAGGAGCGCATCGTTCCCCGGCTGGCCGAATGGGAGGCCTCGGGTGAACTGCCGCGCGAGTTGCACCGCGAGGCCGCAGCGCTGGGCCTGCTGGGGATGGGCTACCCCGAACACCTGGGCGGCACGCCGGCGCCTTTCGTGCTGCGCAACGCGGTCTCGACCACCATGAGCCGGGTGGCGGGCAGCGGCGGCCTGATGGCGAGCTTGTTCTCCTCGAACATCGGCTTGCCGCCGGTGCTGCGGCATGGCTCGCAGGCACTGCAACAGCAGGTGATTCCCCCGGTGCTGCGGGGCGAGCGGATCGCCGCGCTGGCGATCACCGAGCCGGACGCCGGCTCTGATGTCGCCAACCTGCGGACCACCGCGCGCCGCGACGGTGACCACTGGGTTCTCGACGGCGAGAAGGTCTTCATCACCTCCGGCATGCGGGCCGACTGGATCACCATGGCCGTGCGTACCGGGGAAACAGACCCCGCACGCTTGGCTGCCCCCCAAGGCGGCCCCGGTGCCGGGGGGCGGCCGGGTGCCACCGGCAAAGGCGCCGCCGGCATTTCCATGATGGTGGTGCCGGGTGATGCGCCGGGCCTCACGCGTACGCGCCTGGACAAGATGGGCTGGCATTGCTCCGACACCGCCCACCTGCGCCTGCACCGCGTGCGCGTGCCCGCCGGCAACCTGCTGGGGCAAGAAGGCGGCGGCTTTCGGATCATCATGTCCAACTTCAACGGCGAGCGCCTGAGCATGTCGGCCATGGCGCTGGGCTTGGCCCAGGCCTGCCGCGACGAGGCGCTGGACTGGGCCCGCCAGCGGCAGGCGTTCGGCTCCGCGCTCGTGGAGAAGCAGGCGATCCGCCACAAGCTGGTCGACATGGAGATGCGCATCGCCTCCACGCAAGCCTGGCTGGACGCCGTCACGGCGCGTGCCGATGCCGGCGATCAGGGGCCGGAGTGGGTGGCGCAAGTCTGCATGCTCAAGAACCACGCCACGCAGGCGATGCAGTTCTGTGCCGACCAGGCCGTGCAGGTGCTGGGCGGTATGGGCTACATGCGGGGCACGAAAAGCGAGCGGATCTATCGCGAGGTGAAGGTCATGATGATCGGCGGCGGCGCCGAGGAGATCATGAAGGACCTTGCTGCCCGACAATTGGGCCTATGACAAGAAACCCGCCGCCAGGCATCGAATTCGAACCCGAATTCGTCGCCGGCCTGAAATCCATCTTCGAGGACAAGATCGTCTTCAACCAGGTGCTGGGCCTGAAGATCACGCGCCTGCACCCCGATGGCGTGGCCGGGCGCATCGACATGAAACGTGAACTGGTCGGCCACTACGCGTACAACCGGATCCACGGTGGCGTGGTGAGCGCCGGGCTGGACGCGATGGGCGGCCTGGCCGTGATGGCCGCGATCGGCGGGCGCCACATGGACGAACCGCCGGCCGACCGCCTGCACCGCTTCGCCAAGCTGGGCACCATCGATTTGCGCGTGGACTACCTGCGTCCGGCCATCAGCGACCATTTCGAGCTGCGCGCCGAAGTCCTGCGCCTGGGCTCGCGCGTGGCTTCCACGCGCATGGAGTTCTACGGTGCCGACGGCAAGCTCCTGTCCACCGGGGCCGGCGCCTACATCGTCTCCTAGCGGCAAGACACGGCCGAGTACTGGCGGCCTCCGCGCGTGCCAGCGGTCCGCTGACAACGCCGCTCAGGCCTGGCGCTGCATGGCCTCGAAAGGCTCGCCGGTGATCCTGTCGCCCGCGCGCACGCCGTGTTCGGCGAACCATCCCTGGTTCATCTCCAGCACATACCGCACCGGCTGCGCGGCGCAATGGGAGTCCTTGCTCTGCGGTGCCATGTCGTCGATGTTGACGATCGTGCCGTCTTCGGCCAGGAAGGCCACCGACAGCGGCAGGGGCGTGTTCTTCATCCAGAAGCACAGCTCGGCAGGCTCTTCGTAGACGAACAGCATGCCTTCTTCGCGCGGCATGGAGGTGCGGTGCATCAGGCCGCGCTCACGCTCCGCGTCGGAACGGGCGAGCTGCGCCTGGATCTGGTGGGAGCCGGCGGACAAGGTGATGCGGGGCAGGGTCATGCCGCGAGCATAGGGGGTGCGCGGTCCCGGGCCTGCCCGCGCAGGGCGGTGGTGACTGTAGGAGAACGCTGCTGCCCACTCCTACAATCGTCCGCATGAAACCCATCCTGGTGGCGGGCAAGGCCCTGGCCGACGGTGCCCTGCCGGCGGTGTGCGCGCCGCTGGTGGCCCGGGATCGTGCGGGCCTGCGGGCCGAAGCCGCGGCAGTGGCGGCGCTGGGGCCCGACCTGCTGGAGTGGCGCGTCGACTTTTTCGAGGGCATCGCCGGCACGGCCGAGGTGGTGGCCCTGGCCGGTGAGATCCGCCGCGCGAGCCGCCTGCCCTTGCTGTTCACCCGGCGCTCGGCGCGCGAGGGTGGCCAGCCGATCGGCCTGTCGGAGCAGGAGGTGGCCACGCTCTGTCAGGCGGTCTGCGCAGCAGGCGGTGCCGACCTGGTGGACTTCGAGATGGACAGCGATTTGCGGCACCTGTCCGCCGTACGCGAGGCGGCCAGGGCCCACGGCATCGGCCTGGTGCTGTCCTTCCACGACTTCGCAGGGACACCCGATCGGGCCGCGCTGGTGCGGCGTTTCGCCCAGGCCCACCGGCTGGGGGCGGACGTGGCCAAGGTGGCCGTGATGCCGCGGACCCTGGAGGACGTGGTCTCGCTGCTGGGCGCGACGCAGGAGGCCAGCGCGTCGCTGCCGATCCCGGTGGTCAGCATGGCCATGGGCGCCCTGGGCGCGGTGACCCGGCTGTGCGGCGGCGTTTTCGGCTCGGCCCTGAGCTTCGGCATGGGGCAGGGCGCTTCCGCCCCCGGGCAACTGCCGCTGGCCGACCTGCGCGCCGGCCTCGAGATCTTGCGGCGCGCCGGTGGCGCTTACCCTGGGTCCCGGCCTGCGCGGGATTGACGGCTGTGCCGGACGTCGGTCAGCAGGTTCCAGCTGACCAGGAACATGGCCGCGATGACCGGCCCGATCACAAAGCCGTTCAAACCGAAGAGCGCGATGCCGCCCACCGTGGCCACCAGCACCAGGTAATCGGGCATGCGGGTGTCGCGGCCCACCAGGATCGGGCGCAGCACGTTGTCGACCAGGCCGATTACCAGCACGCCCCAGGCCGTGAGGCCGATCGCCGGCCAGAGCTGCCCTGTGAACACGTAATACAGCGCCACCGGCAGCCAGACCAGGGCCGCGCCGACGGCCGGCAGCAGCGACAGCAGCGCCATCAAGGCGCCCCACAGCATGGGACCGGGCAGGCCGAGCACCCAGAACGCCAGCGCGCCGAGCGCACCCTGGATCAGCGCGACCACGATGTTGCCCTTGACGGTGGCCCGCACCACGGTGACGAACTGCTTGAGCAGCCGCTGGGTCTGGGGCGGCTCCAGCGGTATCGAGCGGGCAATCACCGCCGACAGGGACTTGCCGTCGCGCAGCAGGAAGAACAGCACGTACAGCATGATGAAGAAGGCGACCAGGAAGTCCAGCGTGACCTGCCCGATGCCCAGCAGCCCGGAGGTGATCGACTGGCCGCTGCGGCCGAGCAATTCGCCCAGCCGCCGCTGCATGGCGGGAACGTCGTTCAGCCCAAACCGCTGGAGCACCGTCTGCGCCCATGCGGGGAAGGCGTCGACCACCTGCTGCAGGTACTGCACCGGCTGGATTTCGCCGGAGCGCACCTTCTGCACGACGAACGAGGCCTGCTCGACCACCGAGGCGACCGTCATGGCCAGCGGCAGGATGACGATGAGCACGATCAGCACCAGCGTGATCAGCGCTGCCGTGGAGGGGCCGCCGCGCTTGAGGCGCTGCTGTACCCGCAGGTGCACCGGCCAGAACACGATGGCGATGAACATCGCCCACAGCACGGCGCCGGCCACCGGCCACAGGACGAACGCGAAAGCCAGGCTGAACCCCGCCACCAGCCACAGCAAGGCCTTGTGTTCCAGCGTGGGGGATCGAAGCGGGTCGGGCGGCGTCATGGCCCGCGAGGTTAACACCGGCGCCATGAAAAAGGCCGCCTCGCGGGCGGCCTCTCGGTGCCAGGGCGTGCCTCAGGGTTTGACGTAGTCGGACACGACCTTCCACTTCCCATCGGTGATCTGCGACAGGCGCGACAGCTCGTTGCCCAGGCGCTTCTGCGGTCCGAAGCGCGCCTCGGCCGTGCCGAACATGTCGGCCGGGATCACCATGGTGTCCATGGCCTTGATGAAGGCGTCCGTGGTCAGGTTCGGGCCCGCCTTGGCCGCCGCCCGCGCGAAGGCGTCGATCGCGTTGTACCCGTACACCGAGAACACCGTCGGATCCTCATTGAACTTGGTCTTGTACTTGTTGGCCCAGAAGCGGATGTTCTGCGACGCTTCGTCCAGGTACGGGTGCTGCGTGGTCATGGTCGCATACAGCCCGTCCATGGCCTTGCCCCCCAGCTTGTGGATCAGGTCGGTGTAGGCGGCGCTGGAGCCCAGGAAGGTCGGGTTGTACCCGGTCTTGCGCGCTTCGCCGATGGCGCCGATGGTCTCGCGGATGATGGTGCCCAGCACCACCATGTCGCAGCCGGCGGCCTTCAGCCGGGCGACCTGCGAAGAGAAGTCGGTGGCGCCCCGCTTGTAGGTGGTCTTCTCGGCGAACTCCATGCCGATGGTCTTGAGGCCAGCCTCGCCGCCGCGCATCACCTCCAGGCCGAACTCGTCGTCCTGGTACAGGGTGCAAACCTTCTTGGCGCCCTTGTCCTTGACCATCTTGGGCACGACGGTGCGCATCTGATCGTAGTAGGTGGCCGCGAAGGAATACTTCAGGCGGTGGAACGGCTCGTACATCTCGCGCGCCGCGGTCACCGGGAAGAAGTTGATGACGTTCTTCTCGAACTGCACCGGCATCGCCGCCATGTTCTGCGCGGTGCCGATGTGGCCGACCATCGCGAAGATCTTCTCCTGGTTCACCAGCTTCTGGGCGGCCAGCACGGCCTTCTTCGGGTCGTAGCCGGAGTCCTCGACGATCAGGCGCATCTTGCGGCCGTTGATGCCGCCCTGCTCGTTGATCTCGTCGACCCGCAGCATCATGCCCAGGCGAACCTGCTTGCCGAATCCGGCCAGCGGGCCCGACAGATCCTGGATCGAGCCGAGCGTGATCTCGGTTTTGCTCACGCCCTGGTTGGCGTTCTGGGCCGGCGCCAGGCTCGCGGCCAGCGCCAGCACCGCGCCCGTGGCCGCGGACTTCAGTTTTTTCATGTTCGGGTCTCCTGTCGGTAAGGTCTGGGTGATCGCATTTTTGTGCCTCTTGACCCCAAATCAAGCCCGCGTATTCACCTAGGGGTTAGCGGTACATCGCTTCGATCTGGGGTGCGTACTTCTGCTGGACCAGCTTGCGCTTGAGCTTCATGGTCGGCGTGAGCTCCTCGTCCTCGGCCGACAACTGCGTGTCCAACAGGAAGAACTTCTTGATCTGCTCCACACGGGCGAACTTCTTGTTGACGCGGTCGATCTCGCCCTGGATCAGCGCCTGGACCTCCGGCGCGCGTGTCAGGCTGGCGTAGTTGGAGAAAGGCACGTCGTGGTCCTGCGCGTATTTCTCGACGTTCTCCTGGTCGATCATGACGATCACGGTGAGGTAAGGCCGCTTGTCGCCGATGACGACCGCATCGGTGATGTAGGGCGAGAACTTCAGCTCGTTCTCCAGCTCGCTCGGGGTGATGTTCTTGCCGCCGGCCGTGATGATGATGTCTTTCATCCGGTCGGTGATGCGAAAGAAGCCGTCCGCGTCGACGGTGCCCACGTCGCCGGTGTGCAGCCAGCCCTGCGCGTCAATGGTCTCGCGCGTCTTTTCCGGCTGGTTCAGGTAGCCCATGAAGACGTTGGGCCCGCGCACCAGGATTTCGCCGGTCGGCGGATCGAGCCGTACTTCGTTGTAGCTGGCCGCCGGGCCGATGGAGCCCGGCTTGATGCGGGTGGGCGGCACGCCGGTGGAGGCCCCGCACGACTCCGTCATGCCCCAGACCTCCAGCATCGGCACGCCCAGCGACAGGTACCACTTCACCAGCTCGGGCGAGATCGGCGCGGCGCCCGTGACCAGGTAGCGCGAGCGATGGATGCCGATCAGCTTGCGGACGTTGTTCAGCGCCAGCCACCGGGCCAGCGTGAACTTGAACTTCAGGGATCGGCCGACCGGCTGGCCCGCCATCACCTTCTCTGCGATGCGGCTGCCCACGCCGATGCCCCAGGCATAGACCGCTTGCTGCACCGGGCTGGCTTCCTTCAGCGCGATCATCACGCCGGAATAGAACTTCTCCCACACGCGCGGCACGGCCGTGAACACCGTCGGCGCGATTTCGCGCACGTTCTCGGGCACCGTTTCCGGGTTCTCGACGAAATTCAGGATCGCGCCCGTGTACAGCGCGTGGTACTCGCCCCCCAGCCGCTCGGCGATGTGGCACAAGGGCAGGAAGCACATGCGCTCGTCGCGCGAGGTCTGGGCCACCAGCGTGTTGTAGCCACGGACGGTGTGGACCAGGCCCCGATGGCTGTGCATCGCGCCCTTGGGCTTGCCGGTGGTGCCGGAGGTATACACCAGGATGGCGAGGTCCTCGGGGCGGCAGGCCTGGACGCGGCGCATCAGTTCGTCCGGCTGGCGCCCCTGCTGCTGGCGGCCGAGTTCGCGCACGGCTTCCAGGCTGATCACGCCCGGGTCCTGCAGCTCGCGCAGGCCTTCCATGTCGAACACGACGATCTTCTTCAGCCCGGGCAGCTGCGCCCGCACTTCCAGCGCCTTGTCCAGCTGCTCGTCGTCTTCCACGAACAGGATGCTGGTGCGCGAGTCCTCGCACAGGTAGTGCACCTGCGCGGCGGCGTCGGTGGGGTAGATGCCGTTGGCCACGCCGCCGCAGGACAGCACCGCCAGGTCGGCCAGCACCCACTCGACGACCGTGTTGGACAGGATGGAGGCGGTGTCGCCCGGCGCGAACCCCAGGCTGATGAGGCCGTCGGCGATCTCGCGCACGGCCTCGGCCGTCTGCGCCCAGGTCCAGCTGCCCCAGATGCCCAGTTTCTTCTGGCGCATCCAGACCTGCGGCCCGCGTTGCGCCACCCCGTTCCAGAACAGGGCCGGGATGGTGTCGCCTTCGAGGACGACCTTCGTTTCCGGCTGGATGTGGGAGAGGTCCCAGAGATTCGACATCTTTCTATCTCCAGTTCTTCTTTTTCTTCCAGCGCCGCTCGCCGCGCACGCCGGCTTCCTTCATGCCCAGGTAGAACTCCTTGATGTCGTCCTTCTCGCGCAGCCGGGCGCAGGTGTCTTCCATGACGATGCGGCCCGTCTCCAGCACGTAGCCGTAGTCCGAGGCGTTCAGGGCCATGTTGGCGTTCTGTTCGACCAGCAGGATGGTGGTGCCGCGCTCGCGGTTGATGCGCACCACGATCTCGAAGATCTCCTTGGTCAGCTTGGGGCTCAGGCCCAGGCTGGGCTCGTCCAGCAGGATCAGGTCGGGGGCCGCCATGATGGCCCGGGAGATCGCCAGCATCTGCTGCTGGCCGCCGGAGAGCAGGCCGGCGTCCTGCGCCGCGCGTTCCCTGAGGATGGGAAAGTAGCCGTACACGGCCTCCATGTCGCGGGCCACGCCGTCGCGGTCCTTGCGGGTGTAGGCGCCCATCAGCAGGTTGTCCCGCACGGACAGCAGCGGGAACACCTCGCGGCCTTCAGGCACGTGCGACAGGCCCTGCTGCACGACGTAGGCCGGGTCGCGCGCCGTGATGTTGTCGCCCTTGAACTCGACGCTGCCCTTGCGCGGGTCGATGATGCCCGAGATGGTCTTGAGGATGGTGGTCTTGCCGGCGCCGTTGGAGCCGAGCACGGTGGCGATCTCGCCGCGCCGCACCTGCAGGCTCACGCCTCGGATGGCCTTGATCGGGCCGTACGCACTCTCGACGTTCAGCAGCTTGAGGACTGGCGTGTCGCTCACGCCGGGAGGGTTCATGCTCATCGCTTACCTCTTCAGCGCCATCCCCGCGAAGGCGGGAATCCGGGGGTGCGGGAGCACTGGATCCCCGCCTTCGCGGGGAAGACGGATGTTCTCATGCGGCCTCCCGGCGCAGCGAGGACACGTCGTCCATGGTGCCGAGGTAGGCTTCGATGACGCCGGGATGCGTCTGCACCTCGCGCGGCGTGCCCATGGCCAGCACCTCGCCCTGGTTCATCGCCAGCACCCGATCGGAGACCTTGGACACCAGGGTCATGTCGTGTTCCACCATCAGCACGGTGACGCCCAGCTCGTGCTTGATGTCCTGGATCCAGAAGGCCATGTCGTCGGTCTCTTCCACGTTCAGGCCGGAGGAGGGCTCGTCCAGCAGCAGCAGCTTGGGCTCGGTGCACAGGGCCCGCGCCAGCTCGACCACCTTGCGCACGCCGTACGGCAGGCCGGCCACCATCGAATCGCGGTGGTGCTGCAGGTCCAGGAGGTCGATCACCTGTTCGACCTTCTTTCGAGCGTCGATCTCGGCCTGCCGCACCTTGCCGGTGAACAGCATCTCGCTCCAGAGGCTGGTGCGCCGGTGCGTGTGCCGGCCGATCAGCAGGTTGTGCAGCACGGTGGCGTGCTCGAACAGCTCGATGTTCTGGAAGGTGCGGGCGATGCCCAGCGAGGCAATGCGGTGCGCCGGCTGCCCCGTCAGCAGCTTGCCTTCGTACTCGATGGAGCCGGCGGTGGGTGTGTAGATGCGGCTGATCAGGTTGAACACCGTCGTCTTGCCGGCGCCGTTGGGGCCGATCAGCGTGAACACCTCGCCGCGCTGCACATCGAAGCTGACGTTGTTCACCGCCAGCACGCCGCCGAAGCGGACGCTGAGGTTCTTGGCCGAGAGAAGCACTTCGCTCATCGCTCTTGTCCATTCATTTCAGTCTGTCCGATTTCAGGAACGACTTCTGCCGCTTGAACAACCCCTTGCGGTAGAACGGGAACAGCTGGAACCAGGTGCGGATCTTCAGCCAGCGGCCGTACAGCCCCAAAGGCTCGAACAGCACGAAGGCGATCAGGACGGCGCCATAGACCACCGATTGCAGGCCGGGCGCCTGGCCGATCACCGGCGGCAGCCAGTCCTTGGTCATGGCGATGACCTGCGGCATGGAGATCAGGAAGATGGCGCCCAGGAAAGCGCCGTGCACGGAGCCGAGCCCGCCGATCACCACCATCAGCAGCAGGTCGATGGAATGGATGATGTTGAATTGGTCGGGCGAGATGAACGACAGCTTGTGCGCGTACAGCGCGCCGCCGATGCCGGCCAGCGCCGCCGACAGGGCGAACGAGAGCGTCTTGTAGCGCGCCAGGTGGATGCCCATGCTCTGCGCGGAGATTTCCGAATCACGGATCGCCACGAAGGCGCGCCCGGTCGGCGAGCGCAGCAGGTTCAGGATCGCCAGCGTCGCAATGATGGCGATCACCAGGCACAGGAAGTAGAAGCCGGCACCGGAATCGATCTTCCAGCCGAAGAGGTCGGGCTGCTTGACATGGATGCCGGCGTTGCCGCCCGTGACCGACTCCCAGCGCGCCAGCACTTCCTCGACGATGAAGCCGAACGACAGGGTGGCGATGCCCAGGTAGATGCCTTTGACGCGCAAGGCGGGCAGGCCCACCACCACGCCCACCGCGGCCGACAGCAGCCCGGCCAGCACCAGCGCGACCGGGAAGGGCACGCCCATGTTGGTGAACACCGCCTGCGTGTAGGCGCCCACGCCCAGGAAGGCGGCATGGCCGATGGAGAACAGCCCGGTGAAGCCCGCCAGCAGCATCAACCCCAGGCCCACGATCGAATAGATCAGCACGAAGGTCAGCTGCGCGAGCCAGTACTCGGCGAACAGCCAGGGCGCTGCCAGCAGCAGCAGCAGCAGGGCGCTGTACCAGAAGACGTGGCCGCCGTGCTTGGCCAGGTTGACGTCCTGGCCATAGTCGGTCTTGAAGATGAAACGCATCGGCTTAAACCTTCTTGCGGAGTTTTTCGCCGAACAGGCCGTTCGGTTTGACCATCAGCATCACCAGCACCACGATGTAGGCGGCCGTGTCCTTGAAGCCTTGCGGCAGGTAGAAGCCCGAGAGCGACTCCACGATGCCGATCACCAGCCCGCCGACGATCGCGCCGGGCAGGCTGCCGAAGCCGCCGACGACGGCCGCCGGAAACGCCTTGAGCCCGATGAAGCCCATGTTGGCGTGCACGAAGGTGATGGGTGCGAGCAGCAGTCCGGCGATGGCGGCCACCGCCGCAGCCAGACCCCAGACCAGCCCGTTGAGCTGCTTGACGGGAATGCCCATGTAGTAGGCGGCCAGCTGGTTCTGCGACGAGGCCTGCATCGCGATGCCGACCTTGCTGTAGCGGAACACGGCGAACAGCAGCAGGCACAGCAGCGCCGTGGCGCCGATCACCACCATCTGCTCCACGTTCAGCACCAGGCCCCCGGCGTTCCAGATCTGGTCCTTGTAGGGCACCGGCAGCGTGTGGGTTTCCGTGCCGATGCCGGGGAGCATGGTGATCAGCCCGCGGGCCACGTAGCCGATGCCGATGGTCAGCATCACGATGGAAAAGGCCGGCTGCCCCAGGATGGGGCGTATCACGATGCGCTCGAGCAGGACGCCGAAGAGCGCCATGGCGGCGATCGCGCTGACCACGGCGATCCAGTAGGGGAAGCCGAGCATCGTCATGACGGCCAGGCCCGCGAACGCGCCCAGCATCATCAGCTCGCCCTGGGCGAAGCTCACGGTCTCGGTGGCCTTGTAGATGAGCACGAAGCCCAGCGCGATCAGCCCGTAGATGCATCCCTGCGAAACGCCGCTGATCACCAGTTGTAGGAATTGCACCTGCTCTCCGCTTCTTTTTCGTGTCGCCCGGTTATAGCTGCGCGGGCGCGCATCCTGTACAGGGTTGGCCCGGAGGCTGTCGCCTTGTCGACCCGCGGTGCGCCGGGTGTAATGAGCGGATGAAGACCCCTGTTCGAATCGACAAGGATGGCGCGGTGACGGTGGTCACGCTGGACCGGCCGCAGGTGCGCAACGCGGTGGACGCCGACACGGCAAGGCAGTTGTACGACGCCTTCCTTGCCTTCGATGCCGATGACCAGGCCAGCGTCGCGGTGTTTCACGGCGCCAATGGCCACTTCTGCGCCGGCTGGGACCTGCAGTACGGCGCGCGGATGGCAGCCGGCGGACAGCCTCGCGTGTTCGACGGGCTCGACTTCGAACCTCAGGCGCCCGCCCCGCTGGGACCCATGGGGCCCTCGCGGCTGCTGTTGTCCAAGCCCGTGATCGCCGCCGTCAGCGGCGCTGCCGTGGCCGGCGGCATGGAACTGGCGCTGTGGTGCGATATGCGGGTGATGGAGGAGGACGCGTACTTCGGCGTGTACTGCCGCCGCTTCGGGGTGCCGCTGATTGACGGCGGCACGGTCCGCCTGCCGCGCCTGGTGGGAATGGGCCATGCCATGGACCTGATCCTCACCGGCCGCAAGGTGGAAGCTGCCGAAGCCCTGCAGATGGGGCTGTGCAACCGGGTGGTGGGCAGGGGCGGCGCACGGGCCGCAGCGGTCGAGCTTGCGCACCAGCTGGCCCGGTTTCCGCAGAAAACGATGCGTGCCGACCGCCTCAGCGCCTACCGCCAGTGGGACCTTTCGTTGCCGCAGGCGCTGCACCAAGAATGGCTGGGCGGCAAGCCCTGCATGGGCGACGCGCTGCAGGGCGCGACGCGTTTCGCGGCGGGCGAAGGCCGCGGGGGGAAGTTCTAGGCTTCCAGCGTGTTCCTGATCGGCCGCGGCCGCCCCTGGTCGTCGATCGCCACATAGGTGAGCGAGGCTTCCGTGACCTTGACGTACCTCCCCTGGGCGCGGAAGCGCTCGGCATACACCTCGACCTGCACCGTGATCGAGGTGCGCCCGACGCGGGTGATGGACGCGAAGAACGACAGGATGTCGCCCACCCGCACCGGCTGCTTGAACACGAACTCGTTCACCGCCACGGTGGCCATGCGGCCGTCCACATAGCGCGCGGGCACCACCGAGCCGGCCAGGTCGACCTGGGCCATGACCCAGCCGCCGAAGATGTCGCCGTTGCCGTTGGTGTCCGCCGGCATGGGAATCACCTTCAGGACCAGCTCCTTGTCGCTGGGCAGGGGCGTGGGGGCGCTTGAATTGGTGGACATGGGCACAATCTCTTGTCGAATACAGCCTGGATTGTCCCCGATGCGCCGCTCCGGCGAACTTGCCTCCCCCGCCGCGCTGCCTGCCGGCGCCCCGCCCGCGCCGCGAACCCACACCGACTGGGCCACCCTGCGCCGCCTGTTGCCCTACCTGTGGCAGTACAAGTGGCGTGTGATCGCCGCGCTGGCCTTCATGGTCGCGGCCAAGCTGGCCAACGTCAGCGTGCCGCTCCTGCTGAAGAACCTGGTGGACAGCATGAGCTTCAAGCCCGGCGAGCCGGCGGCGGTGCTGGTCGTTCCCATCGGGTTGCTGGTGGCCTATGGCCTGCTGCGCCTGTCCACCTCCCTGTTCACCGAGTTGCGCGAGCTGGTGTTCTCCAAGGCCACGCAAGGCGCGGCGCGCAGCATCGCCCTGGAAACCTTCCAGCACCTGCACGCGCTCAGCCTGCGCTTCCACCTGGAGCGGCAAACCGGCGGCATGACGCGCGACATCGAGCGCGGCGTGCGCGGCATCGAGTCGCTGATCTCGTATTCGCTCTACAGCATCGTGCCCACCCTGATCGAGGTGGCACTGGTGCTGGGTATCCTGGCGGTGAAGTTCGACGAATGGTTCGCCTGGATCACCCTGGCTGCGCTGGCCGTGTACATCGTCTTCACCGTGACGGTGACCGAGTGGCGCACGAAGTTCCGCAAGGAAGCCAACGAGTTCGATTCGGCGGCGCACACCAAGGCGGTCGACTCGCTGCTGAACTACGAGACGGTCAAGTACTTCAACAACGAGAGCTTCGAGGCCAGGCGCTATGACGAGAGCCTGGAGAAGCTGCGCCGCTCGCGGCTGAAGTCGCAGACCACGCTGTCCATGCTCAACACGGGCCAGCAGCTGATCATCGCCATCGGCCTGGTGGCGATGCTCTGGCGCGCCACCGAAGGCGTGGTGCAGGGGCGCATGACACTGGGCGACCTGGTGATGATCAACGCCTTCATGATCCAGCTGTACATCCCGCTGAACTTCCTCGGTGTGCTGTACCGGGAGATCAAGCAGAGCCTGACCGACCTCGACAAGATGTTCGTGCTGATGGAGCGCGAGCGCGAAGTCGCCGACAAGCCTGGAGCACTCCCGCTCCCCCTGGGAGAGGGCTCGGGCGGGGGCGGCGAGCCCACTGTGCGGTTCGACAACGTGACGTTCGCGTACGAGCCGTCCCGCACCATCCTGCGGGACGTCAGCTTCGAGATCCCCGCCGGCAAGACGGTGGCCGTGGTCGGCCCCTCCGGTTCCGGCAAGTCCACGCTGGCGCGGCTGCTGTACCGCTTCTACGACGTCCAGCAAGGCCGCATCACCATCGCCGGCCACGACATCCGCGAGGTCACGCAGGCCAGCGTGCGGCAGGCCATCGGCATCGTGCCGCAGGACACGGTGCTGTTCAACGACACCGTGGAATACAACATCGCCTACGGCCGCCCCGGCGCCAGCCGGGCCGAGGTCGAGGAGGCGGCTCGTGCCGCGCGCATTCACGGCTTCATCGCATCGACGCCCAAGGGTTACCAGACCATGGTCGGCGAGCGCGGGCTCAAGCTTTCGGGGGGCGAGAAGCAGCGGGTGGCGATCGCGCGCACCCTGCTGAAGAATCCGCCCATCCTGATCTTCGACGAAGCCACCTCCGCGCTGGATTCCGCCAACGAGCGCGCGATCCAGGCCGAATTGAAGAACGTGGCGCAGCACAAGACCACCCTGCTGATCGCGCACCGCCTGTCCACGGTCATCGACGCCCACGAGATATTGGTGATGGACGCCGGCCGCATCATCGAGCGCGGCACCCATGGGCAACTACTGGCCCAGGGGGGGCGGTACGCGCAGATGTGGTCGCTGCAGCAGCAAAGCAGCGGGCAGCTCAAGGATGTGATCGGCATGTAGCGCGGCATGTAGCCCGCGTGGGTGGGCGCGGCCAGCTATCAAAAACAGAGCAACACGCCATGACGGCAGCCCGGCCGCGCGTAGAGCTCGGCGGATTCGCGCAAGTCCACGGCGGCCTGATCGGGGTCGCCAGCAGGCCACCCTGTTCGGCATGTCCGTGTCGCAGCGGCGGCGCGGCCGCAGTGGAACCTTGAGCCTTGCTGCGGGTATCCTCCCGCACAGACTGCTGCGAGAGGAGCCCGATGCTGCAAATCAGACCGAACTGCGAATGTTGCGACACCGACTTGCCGCCGCAATCGGCGCAGGCGCGCATCTGCTCGTTCGAGTGCACGTTCTGCGCCCCGTGTTCGGAAGGCGTGCTGAAAGGCCGCTGTCCCAACTGCGGCGGCGAACTCGTCGCGCGGCCGCGGCGGCCGGCCGACAAGCTGGGCAAGTACCCGGCCAGCGCCGAGCGGGTCTTCAAGCCCGCGGGCTGTACCGAGGCCGGGTAGGGCGGGAATGGGCAAAGTCTACGCAGAGATCACCGCGGAACTCGCCGCCTGGGTCGGCGGCCAACCTGTGTTTTTCGTCGCATCCGCTCCGCTGTCTGCCGGGGGCCACGTGAACGTTTCGCCCAAGGGCCTGGACTGCCTGCGCATCCTCGGGCCGCACCGCGTGGCCTATCTTGACCTGACCGGCAGCGGGGCCGAGACGGTGGCCCATGTGCGCGAAAACGGCCGCATCGTGCTGATGTTCTGCGCCTTCACCGGCCCGCCCAAGATCGTGCGCTTTCATGGCTCCGCCGCGGTGGTGTTGCCAGGCTCGTCGCGCTGGAAGCAACTGCGTGGCGCGTTTCCCGAGTACCTGGGCGCGCGCGCCATCATCGATGTGGAGGTCACCCGCGTGAGCGATTCGTGCGGCTACGGCGTGCCGCAGTTCAGCGGTCCTGTCCAGAGAGAAGCCTTGCAAGGCTGGGCCAGAACCAAGGATGCCTCCCAAGGCCTGGTGCCCTACCGCAAAGAAAAGAACGCGCACAGCATCGACGGACTGCCGGCCTGCGAGCCAGGGGAATGACGTCGCGCGGCCATGCCGCCGGCCCTGAGCGGAAACCCTCTGCGGCCGCCTCGCGGCGCCCGCAATAATCGCGGCCATGGAAACCAAATGGCTCGAGGATTTCGTGAGCCTGGCCGAGACCCGCAGCTTCAGCCGCTCGGCGCAGTTGCGCCACGTGACGCAGCCCGCTTTCTCCCGCCGCATCCAGGCCCTGGAAGCCTGGGCCGGCACCGACCTGGTGGACCGCAGCTCCTACCCCACGCGCCTGACGCCCGCGGGCGAGACGCTGTATGCGCAGTCGCTCGAGATGCTGCAGGCCCTGCAGAGCACGCGGGCGATGCTGCGCGGGCATTCGGCCGCGGCCCAGGACGTGATCGAGTTCGCCGTGCCCCACACGCTGGCCTTCACCTTCTTTCCGGCCTGGGTTTCCAGCCTGCGCGAGAAGTTCGGGCCCATCAAGAGCCGGCTGATCGCCCTGAACGTGCACGACGCCGTGATGCGCCTGGTGGAGGGCGGCTGCGACCTGCTGATCGCCTACCACCACGCCTCGCAGCCGTTCCAGCTGGATGCGGACCGCTACGAGATGGTCGCCCTGGGCCAGGAAGTGCTGGCGCCCTATTGCAAGCCCGACTCGAACGGCGAGCCGATGTTCAAGCTGCCCGGCCGTGCGGGGCAGCCGCTGCCTTACCTGGGCTACGCCCCGGGCGCCTATCTCGGGCGCGTGACGGACCTGATCCTCAAGCAATCCGCCACGGCCATCCACCTGGACCGGGTGTACGAGACCGACATGGCCGAAGGCCTGAAGGTCATGGCTTTGGAAGGGCACGGCGTGGCCTTCCTGCCCCACAGCGCCGTCAAGAAGGAACTGCGCGCACGCCGCCTGGTGCCCGCCGCGCCCGAGAGCGTCAAGGGGCTGGAGATGGCGATGGATCTGCGGGCGTATCGGGAAAAACCCGTGGGCCGGGAGGCGCCCAAGGGCACCGCCCAGGAGCTTTGGGCCTACCTCGCCTCTCACGCGGAGCGCGCTAAATAGGCTTTGGCCGGCTTATAAATTTTTTGCATAACGCGGCGCCCAAACGGCATTGGCGCTCGGCAGGGGCCGCCACTACAGTTCGCGCCATCGCAAATGCCTGTCACCAGAATGTCATCCAATTTCCGCGCCGAGCATGACTTTCTCGGTGAAAAGCAGATCCCGGCCCACGCCTACTGGGGCGTGCACACGGCCCGGGCGGTCGAGAACTTCCCGATCTCCGGCACCGCCGTGTCGGCCATGCCCGACCTGATCCGCGCGTTCGGCCACGTCAAGAAGGCCACGGCCCGCGCCAACCTGCAGCTGGGCGCGCTGGACGAGAAACGGGCCTACGCCATCATGTTCGCCTGCGAGAAGCTGATTGCCGGCGAGCACCACGACCAGTTCGTGGTCGACGTGATCCAGGGCGGGGCCGGGACGTCGACCAACATGAACGCCAACGAGGTGATCGCCAACCTGGCGCTGGAAAAGCTCGGGTTCGAGAAGGGCCGCTACGACGTCCTGCACCCGAACGACCACGTCAACGCCTCGCAAAGCACCAACGACGTCTATCCCACCGCGGTCAGGCTGGCGCTGTGGATGGGGATCGACCGGCTGCTGGTGGCCATGGCGGCGCTGCGCGGCGCCTTCGAGGCCAAGGCCGAAGAATTCAAGTCGGTGCTGAAGATCGGCCGCACGCAGCTGCAGGACGCGGTGCCCATGACCCTGGGCCAGGAGTTCAGCACCTACGCGGTGATGATGGAAGAAGACGAGGCGCGCCTGCGCGAAGCCCGGGCCCTGATCCAGGAGATCAACCTGGGGGCCACGGCGATCGGCACCGGCATCAACGCGCCCGCGGGGTACGCCGACCTGGCCTGCAAGTTCCTGGCCGACATCAGCGGTGTCCCGGTGGTCAAGGCCAAGAACCTGGTGGAGGCGACGCAGGACACGGGTGCCTTCGTGCAACTGTCGGGCGTGCTCAAGCGCGTGGCGACCAAGCTGTCCAAGACCTGCAACGACCTGCGCCTGCTCTCCAGCGGACCGCAGGCGGGCTTTGGCGACATCAAGCTGCCGCCGCGGCAGGCCGGCTCGTCCATCATGCCGGGCAAGGTGAACCCGGTGATCCCCGAGGTGATGAACCAGGTGGCCTTCGAGGTGATCGGCAACGACATCACCGTGACGATGGCGTCCGAGGCCGGCCAGCTGCAGCTCAACGCCTTCGAGCCGATCATGGGCTGGAGCCTGTTCAAGAGCATCCGGCACCTGGCCAACGCCTGCCTCACGCTCAAGGTCAACTGCGTGGAAGGCATCGAGGCCAACCACGAGCTGCTGGCCAGGCGAGTGCGCGAGTCGGTCACCCTGGTCACGGCGCTGAACCCGATCATCGGCTACGAAAAGGCCGCGCTGATCGCCAAGACCGCGATCGCCACCGGCGCGCCTATCGACGAGGTGGCGCAGTCGCTGGGCATCATGACCCGCGAGGAGGTCGATGCCTTGCTGGTTCCCGAAAAGCTGACGGAGCCCTTGCGGCTGGCCGTGGCTGTCGACAAGGCGGCATGAAGCCTGCTTCCAAGGTGGTTCAGGGTAATCCCGAAAGCCCGAGTCCCTAGAATTTCGTTGTCAGTTAAACCCCCCACGCTTTACCACAGGAGATACGTATGAAGAAGCATCTGTTGGCTTTCGCCGTTGCCGCACTGGCCGCAGGCGGCGCCCTCGCGCAGGCGAACGACACCATCGCCAAGGTCCGCGGTTCCGGCGTCATCACCATGGGCGTGCGCGATTCTTCCGGGGCGCTGTCGTACACCCTGGGTGACGGCCGCTACGCCGGCTACCACGTGGAGATCTGCCAACGCATCATCGCCAACCTGGAAAAGGCGGTCGGCAAGAAGGTCGAAGTCAAGTACCAGCCGGTCACCTCGCAGAACCGCATCCCCCTGGTGCAGAACGGCACCGTGGACATCGAGTGCGGCTCCACCACCAACAACGCCACCCGCCAGAAGGATGTGGCGTTCGCGCTGACCACCTACGTGGAAGAAGTGCGCATCGCCGTCAAGGCCAACTCGGGCATCGACTCGCTGGCCAAGCTGAGCGGCAAGAACGTGGCCACCACCACCGGCACCACTTCCGTGCAGCTGCTGCGCAAGCACGAGCGCGCCAACGGCATCGACTTCAAGGAAGTCTTCGGCAAGGACCACTCCGAAAGCTTCCTGCTGCTGGAGTCGGGCCGCGCCGACGCCTTCGTGATGGACGGCCAGATCCTCGCCGGCAACATCGCCACGGCCAAGAACCCTGCCGACTTCCGCATCGTCGGCGAGACCATCAGCGTCGAGCCGATCGCCATCATGTTGCGCAAGGACGACGCCGCCTTCAAGAAGCTGGCGGACGACACCATCCGCGACATGGCCAAGAGCGGCGAGCTGCAAAAGACCTACGACAAGTGGTTCGTGCAGCCGATCCCCCCGAAGAACACGCGTGTCGGCCTGCCGGCCAGCGAAGCCACCAAGGCAGCCTGGGCCAACCCCAACGACAAGCCGCTGGAAGAGTACCTGAAGAAGTAAGCTTCCCCGCCGTGTAGGTCGCAACGAAACCCCACCCGGCTATTGCCGAGGTGGGGTTTGTGCTTTAAGGTTGGCCGCGCGCAAGGCGCCATGAAGAACTAAATCTCGAGGGGCAAGAAGTATGGCTTGGGACTGGCAGGTTTTCTGCAAGAGCACGGACGACGGCACCGTCTACGCCAGCTGCTTTGGCAAGGGTGGCGACATCACTTACCTCGATTGGCTGCTCAACGCCTGGGGCTGGACGCTGTCCGTTGCTGCCTGCGCCTGGGTGATCGCCGTGGTGACCGGCGCTCTCATCGGCACCTTGCGAACCTTGCCCGACAGCCCCTGGGTGGTGCGCCTGGCCAATGCCTGGGTCGAGTTGTTCCGCAACATCCCCATCCTGGTGCAGCTGTTCATCTGGTATTTCGTCGTGCCCCGGATCTTCCCGCTGTTCCAGCAGGTGCCGGGGTTCCTGCTGGTGATCTTCGCGCTGGGCTTTTTCACCTCCGCGCGGATCGCCGAACAGGTGCGGGCCGGCATCCAGGCGTTGCCGCGAGGACAGCGCTACGCGGGCATGGCCATGGGCTTCACCACCGCGCAGACCTACCGCTACGTGATCCTGCCGATGGCCGTGCGGATCATCATGCCGCCGCTGACCAGCGAATCGATGAACCTGTTGAAGAATTCCTCGGTGGCGTTCGCCGTCTCCATCGCGGAGATGACGATGTTCGCGATGCAGGCGCAGGAAGAAACCTCGCGCGGCATCGAAATCTACCTGGCGGTCACCGGGCTGTACGCCATCTCGGCTTTCGCGGTCAACCGCATCTTCGCCTTTATCGAAAAGAAGGTGCAGATACCCGGCTTCATCGTGGCCGGCGGAACCGGAGGCCACTGACATGCTGGGTCTGGACCTCACCTTCCTCAACTGGGACATCATCCGCAACTTCGTCGTCAAGGGCTTCTGGTTCAGCGTGCAGCTGACCCTCATCGCCACCATCGGCGGCATCATCTTCGGCACGGTGCTGGCGCTGATGCGGCTGTCGGGCAAGAAGTGGCTGGTGCTCCCGGCCGCCATCTACGTCAACGGCATGCGTTCCATCCCGCTGGTGATGGTGATCCTGTGGTTCTTCCTGCTGGTGCCGATCCTCATCGGCCGGCCGGTGGGCGCCGAGTACTCGGCCATCATCACCTTCATCGCCTTCGAGGCGGCCTATTTCAGCGAGATCATGCGGGCCGGCATCCAGTCGATCCCGCGGGGGCAGGTGTACGCGGGGCAGGCGCTGGGCATGAGCTACGGGCAGAACATGCGGCTGGTGATCCTGCCGCAGGCCTTCCGCAACATGCTGCCGGTGCTGCTGACGCAGACCATCATCCTGTTCCAGGACACCTCGCTGGTCTATGCCATCGGCGCCTACGACCTGCTCAAGGGCTTCGTGACCGCCGGCAAGCTCTACGGCCGTCCGGAAGAGGCCTACCTGCTGGCCGCCATCGTCTATTTCGCGGTCTGCTTCGGCCTGTCCTACCTGGTCAAGCGCCTGCAGGCCAAGATCGCCATCATCCGCTGAAAGAAAAGCCGCCATGATCGAAATGAAGAACGTCTCCAAGTGGTACGGCCCCGTGCAGGTGCTGACCGACTGCTCCGTCAACATCAATAAAGGCGACGTGGTGGTGGTGTGCGGCCCGTCGGGCTCGGGCAAGTCCACGTTGATCAAGACCGTCAACGGCCTGGAGCCGTTCCAGAAGGGCGAGATCTACGTTGACGGCATCGGCGTGCACGACCCCAAGACCGACCTGCCCAAGCTGCGCAGCCGCGTGGGCATGGTGTTCCAGCACTTCGAGCTGTTCCCGCACCTGTCGGTCACCGAGAACCTCACCATCGCGCAGATCAAGGTGCTGGGCCGCAGCCAGGACGAGGCCCAGACCCGCGGCCTGAAGATGCTCGACCGCGTGGGCCTGATGGCGCACAAGGACAAGTTCCCCGGCCAGCTCTCGGGCGGCCAGCAGCAGCGCGTGGCGATCGCCCGCGCGCTGTCGATGGACCCGATCGTGATGCTGTTCGACGAGCCCACCTCCGCGCTGGACCCCGAGATGGTGGGCGAAGTGCTGGACGTGATGGTGACGCTGGCCCGGGAAGGCATGACCATGATGGTGGTCACGCACGAGATGGGTTTCGCGCGCAAGGTGGCCAGCCGCGTGATCTTCATCGACGTCGGCGGCCGCATTCTGGAAGACTGCTCCAAGGACGAGTTCTTCGGCCATCCGGAGAACCGGCAGCCTCGCACCAAGGACTTCCTGAACAAGATCCTGGCGCACTGAAGGCGGGTCCAGAAGGCGGGGTCCAGAAGGCGGGGTCCAGAAGCGGGGTCCGGCCGCGAAGGACGCGAAGGGAACGCGAAGGGCGCGAAAGAATCACTAAGAGGGAAGAGGGAAGAGGCTTGTTCCTTTTTCACGGGGTTCTTTTGCGTCCTTCGCGTTTCTTTCGCGTCCTTCGCGGCCGGTATTCGGGCTTTTGGGACAATCCCCCCATGACAGAGCAACTCACGATCACGAGGCCGGACGACTGGCACCTGCACGTGCGCGACGGCGAAGCGATGGCGGCCGTGGTGCCGCACACGGCGGCGCAGTTCGCGCGGGCGGTCATCATGCCCAACCTCAAGCCGCCGGTGACCACGGCGGCGCAGGCCACCGCCTACCGCGAGCGCATCCTCGGCTGTGTCCCCGGCGGCCTGCCATTCGAGCCCCTGATGACGCTGTACCTCACCGACAACCTGGCGCCGGAAGAGATCCGTCGCGCCAGGCAGGCGGGCGTGGTGGCGGTCAAGCTCTACCCGGCCGGCGCCACCACCAACAGCGACGCCGGCGTCACCGACATCCGCAAGACTTACGCCACCCTGGAGGCGATGCAGCGCGAAGGCCTGGTGCTGCTGGTCCACGGCGAGGTGACCTCGCCCGAGATCGACCTGTTCGACCGCGAAGCCGTGTTCATCGACCAGCAACTGATCCCGCTGCGGAGCGACTTCCCGGGCCTGAAGATCGTGATGGAGCACATCACGACGCGCGAGGCGGCGCAGTACGTGGCCCAGGCCGGCGCGAACACGGCGGCCACCATCACGGCGCATCACCTGCTGTACAACCGCAACGCCATCTTCACCGGTGGCATCCGTCCACACTACTACTGCCTGCCCGTGCTCAAGCGCGAGACGCACCGGCTGGCCCTGGTGGAAGCCGCCACTTCGGGCAGCCCCAGGTTCTTCCTGGGCACCGACAGCGCGCCGCACCCGGCGCACCTGAAGGAACACGCCACCGGCTGCGCGGGCTGCTACACGGCCCATGCGGCCATGGAGCTGTACGCGCAAGCGTTCGAGGCCGCCGGTGCGCTGGGCAAGCTGGAAGGCTTCGCCAGCTTCCATGGCGCCGACTTCTATGGGCTGCCGCGCAACACCGGCACGCTGACCCTGCGCCGCGAGACCTGGACCGCACCGGAGAGCTACCCCTTGGGCCAGGCCCAGCTCAAGCCCCTGCGCGGCGGGGAAGCGCTGGCCTGGAAGGCGGCCTGATGGACAAGAAGCCCCGCGTGGCGCTGTTGATCGATGCCGACAACTCGCCGGCCGCCAAGATCGACCTGATCCTCAACGAGCTGTCCACCTTCGGCGAGACCAGCATCCGCCGGGCATACGGCAACTGGAAGAAGCCCGAGCTCAAAGGCTGGGAGGAGGTGCTGCACGAGCATGCGATCCGGCCGATGCAGCAGTTCGATTACTCCAAAGGCAAGAACGCGAGCGACATGGCGATGGTGATCGACGCCCTGGACCTGCTCTACACCGACAGCCCCGATGCCTTCGGCATCGTGTCCTCGGACGCCGACTTCACGCCGCTGGTGATGCACCTGCGTGCCAAGGGCGCCGCGGTCTACGGCTTCGGCGCGCGCAAGACGCCCGAGCCCTTCGTCAACGCCTGCTCGCGCTTCCTGTTCCTCAACGAGCTGCGCGCGGAGGCCGAGTCCCCCGAGACGGCCGCGGCCACGCCCCTGCGCCTGACCACGGCCCAGCTCAAGCAGGACGCCCGCCTGGTCACGCTGCTGCGCAACGCGGTCCAGGCCGCCGCCGACGACGAGGGCTGGGCCCGGGTGAACGCGGTCGGCAACCAGATCGGCAACCAGGCCTCGTTCGACCCGCGCAACTACGGCTACGCGACGCTGACCAAGCTGCTGGCCGCCACGCAGCTGTTCGACATCGCCGACGAAGGCAGGTCGACGGTCATGGTCCGCGACAAGCGCCTGGCCAAGGCCGGCAAGCACTGAGACGCAGTGGACGCGATCGACTGGGGCCAGCCCTGGTTGGCGCCCTGGCGGGCGGCCGGCGAACCGGCCTGGGCACGTCTGGCGGCGGGCGCGCCGCTGCACGAAGCGCTGAACACCGCGCCGGGCGCGCCCGTGACGTTCGTTCCGCAACAGCAGCTGCCGCCTGGCACGCCCTACGAGCGCTACATTTTCGAGAGCGGCATGTGCCCGGCCCGCGCGGGCTGGCACGACTTTTTCAATGGAATCTGCTGGCGCGGCATGCCCCAGGCCAAGCGCCAGCTGAACCGGCTGCAGGCCGCTGAAATCGAAGCCGCGGGCGTGGTCGCGGTGCGCGGGCCGGTGCGCGACGCCATCACGGTCTTCGACGAGAACGGCGCGCTGCTGCAGGCGCCTGCACCGGTATGTGACGCGCTGCTCCAGCGGCAGTGGCACCGGCTGTTCGTGGAACTGCGGCCCCTGTGGTCGCAGGCCCGGCTGCTGGTGTTCGGCCACGCGCTGCTGGAGAAGCTGCTTTCACCGCGAAAAGACCTCACGGCCCACGTCTGGCGCGCGGATGCCGCTATGGATTCCGTAGCATCCTGCGACGCCTGGCTGGCGCCCCGGCTCACGCGCCAGGCCCTGGCGGCCAAGCCGTTCACGCCGCTGCCGGTGCTGGGGATTCCCGGCTGGTGGCCCGCCAACGAGAACTTTTCCTTCTACGATGACTCCCTTGTATTCCGCGCCCGGCAGCCCCATCTGCCGCGCGGAGAGGACAACAACTTCCCCTCTTCGGAGAAAAGCAAGCCATGAAACGCATCTTCCTGTTCGTCGCAACCAACCTGGCCATCGTGGTGGTGCTGGGCGTCGTTGCCAGCCTGCTGGGGGTCAACCGTTACCTCACGGCCAACGGACTGAACCTGGGGGCCCTGCTCGGCTTCGCGCTGATCATGGGCTTCGGCGGCGCCTTCATCTCGCTGCTGCTGTCCAAGCCGATCGCCAAGTGGAGCTCGGGCGTGCAGGTGATCGACGGCAGCGGCAGCGCCGACGAGCGCTGGATCGTCGAGACGGTGCGCCGCTTCGCCGACAAGGCCGGCATCGGCATGCCCGAAGTCGGCATCTTCCAGGGCGAGCCCAACGCGTTTGCCACCGGCGCCTTCAAGAACAACGCGCTGGTCGCGGTGTCCACCGGCCTGCTTTCGGGCATGACGCGTGACGAGGTCGAGGCCGTGATCGGCCACGAGGTCGCGCACATCGCCAACGGCGACATGGTCACGATGACGCTGATCCAGGGGGTGATGAACACCTTCGTCGTCTTCCTGTCGCGGGTGGTCGGCTACTTCGTGGACAAGGTCATCCTGCGCAACAACAACGACGGGCCCGGCATCGGCTATTTCGTGACGACCATCGTGCTGGACATCCTGCTGGGCTTCCTGGCCGCCATCATCGTGGCCTGGTTCTCGCGGCAGCGCGAGTTCCGCGCCGACCGCGGCGCCGCCGACCTGATGGGCCGCAAGCAGCCGATGATCAATGCGCTGGCCCGCCTGGGCGGCATGGTCCCCGGCGAGCTGCCCAAGGGCCTGCAGGCCGCCGGCATCACCTCGGGCGTGGGCAAGCTGTTCTCGACCCACCCGCCGATCGAGGAGCGGATCGCCGCGCTGCAAGCTGCGGGCTCGGGCGCGCAGTGACGAGCTGTCGTCCCCGCGAAGGCGGGGACCCAGAGCCTGCCCCCGCGAAGGCGGGGGGGGCCCTGGATTCCCGCCTTCGCAGGAATGACGAATCAGCCGCCCTCGGGCGGCTTTTTCACGCCAGCAGTTTCTTCGCTTCCGCCGGGTCCAGCCCGTACATCTCGGCGAACTCGGCCACGGTCTTGCCGCTGCCCTTGAACGCGCTTTGCAGGGCCTCGCGCCGTGCGTTCTTCTGCGCCACCAGGGACAAGGCTTCTTCCAGGATGGCCTGCAGCTGGTCGTCCGGCGAGCTGAATCGCTCGCGGTAGGCCTCGCGCCCCAGCCCGGAGGCCTCGATCGCGGCGGCGAGTTGCTGGACGGCTTTCTCGCGCGCCGGCTCGGGCGCCTTGCCGCTGCGGCGCTTGTACAGCTCCAGGATGGCGTGGTGCACGTGCTCCGGCGCCACGGGCTCGACCGGCCTGGCCTGCAGGTCATGCCGCGCCAGGCCCGAGGCCACGGCCTCGATGTAGCGCGTGGACCGTGTGTGCAGCCCCAGCGCCACCTTCAGCTCGGCGGCCGGCAAGGCTTCCGGATGCGCCGCCACCAGGTCATGGAAGACACCGAGCTTGAGCGGCAGGAAGCGTGCGCCGAACAGGCGCGGGTACAGCTCGAACAGCTTCTGCAACAAGGGATGCACCGGGCGCGGCGCCTTGCGGCCGGCGGCCTGGGTGCGCGCGGGCGCGGGTGCGGGAGTGACGGTGGAGTCTTCGGTCATGGTCATGTTCTTTGCGCTGCGGTGGCGGCGATGCTGCGGGCGACAGCCTCGCCGACCTTGATGCCATCGACACCGGCCGACAGGATGCCGCCGGCGTAGCTGGCGCCTTCGCCGGCCGGGTAGAGGCCGCGCACGTTCAGGCTCTGGAAATCTTCGCCGCGGGTGATTTTCACCGGGGACGAGGTGCGGGTCTCGACGCCGGTCAGCACCGCGTCGTGGCGGTCGAAGCCCCGGATCTTGCGCCCGAACACGGGCAGCGCCTCGCGCAGGGCTTCGATCGCGTAGGCCGGCAGCGCCTGATGCAGGTCGCCCAGCTTCACGCCCGGCTTGTACGAGGGCAGCACCTCGCCGAATCCGGTGGACGGCTTGCCGGCGATGAAGTCACCCACCAGCTGCCCCGGCGCTTCGTAGCTGCTGCCGCCCAGCACGAAGGCGCGCGATTCCAGCTCGCGCTGCAGCGCCACGCCGGCCAGCGGGCCTCCTGGATAGTCCCCGGGGGTGATGCCAACCACCATGCCCGCATTCGCGTTGCGCTCGTTGCGCGAGTACTGGCTCATGCCGTTGGTGACCACACGTTCCAGCTCGGAGGTGGCGGCCACCACGGTGCCGCCCGGGCACATGCAGAAGCTGTAGACCGAGCGGCCGTTGCTGGCGTGGTGCACCAGCTTGTAGTCGGCCGCGCCCAGCAGCGGGTGGCCGGCGTGCTTGCCCCAGCGGGCGCGGTCGATCAGGCCCTGCGGATGCTCGATGCGAAAGCCGATGGAGAACGGCTTGGCCTCCATGAAGACGCCGCGGCTGTGCAGCACCTCGAAGGTGTCGCGCGAGCTGTGGCCCAGCGCCAGCACCACATGGTCGGCGCGCAGCTCCTCGACCCGGCCGGTGGCCTGGTGCAGCACCGTCAAGCCGCGCAGGCATTTGCCGGCGGGGCCGTCCTCGATCCAGAAATCGGTGACGCGCTGCTCGAAGCGGATTTCGCCGCCCAGGGCCACGATCTGTTCGCGCATGTTCTCCACCACCTTCACCAGCTTGAAGGTGCCGATGTGCGGGTGGGCGGCGTAGAGGATTTCTTCGGGCGCGCCGGCCTTGACGAACTCGCCCATCACCTTGCGTCCCAGGTGGCGCGGGTCCTTGATCTGGCTGTAGAGCTTGCCGTCCGAGAAGGTGCCGGCGCCGCCCTCGCCGAACTGCACGTTGCTCTCGGGGTGCAGCAGCTTCTTGCGCCACAGGGCCCAGGTGTCCTTGGTGCGCTGGCGCACCGTGGTGCCACGTTCCAGCACCAGGGGATTCAGGCCCATCTGGGCCAGCACCAGCGCGGCGAAGATCCCACAGGGGCCGAAGCCGACGACGACGGGGCGCAGCGGCGGCGCTTGCGCCAGCGTGACCGGCGGACGCCACGCCATGTCGGGCGCAGGGCCCACGTGCGGGTGCGAGGCGAACCTGGCCAGCAGCGCCGCCTCATGCGCGGGGTCCGCCAGCGTGGCATCGACGATGTACACGGCCACCAGTTCGGCCTTGCGCGCGTCGAAGCTGCGCTTGAACACCTCGAGGCGGGCCAGCGCTTCTTGGCCGACGCCAAGGGTGCGGGCGACGGCGGCGCGCAGTGGCAGGTCGGGGGCTTCCGCCTGCGCCAGCGGAAGCTTGAGTTCGGAGATTCGGATCACGGCTTGTGTCTATCAAGCAAGGTGTCGGGTCGCCGATAATACCGGGGTGAAGCCCGCCAGACCGCCGCTGGTGCCATCCGGGAAACCTGGCACTGGAGGAATGTCCGGACTGCACAGGGCAGCGTAGCAGGTAACACCTGTCCACCGCGAGGTGAGGATCAGAGCAACAGAGACGAGCCGGTTAGGTCCGGGTGAAACGGGCAATCTCTACGCGCAGCAATACCAAATAGGCCAGCGTTGATGTGGCTCCGCGGAGCTGGCGGGTAGGTAGCACCGAGCCGGGAGGCGACTTCCGGCCCAGAGGAATGGCGGTCACGGCGCGGGCAACCGCGCCGCACAGAATCCGGCTTACCGGCGGGCTTCACAACTATTCATCGGAAGAGGCAACCACTTCGAGCGGCCTTCGTTCCCGACCGGCCCCGAGCCGCCGTCCTGCAGGCTTACTCAGCGTTGGAGCCGGGGATCACCAGGTCGGCGGCGGCACCGACGGCCTTGCCGGTCAGGCGCACCGTGCCCACGGCCGCGTCAGCCGCCAAGCCGACGCCGGTGGCGGCCAGGCCGACTGCGGTGCTGCCCACGGCAATGACGGCGCAGCCTCCCAGCGATGCAGCGCAGGCTGCGAGAAGAAATGCGGTGGCGGCGCGGCGAAGGCATGGGCGGTTCTCGGCGGGAAGCATTGCGCGGCGATTCTACGGATGAGGTGTAACTCGGCTGTAGCCGCGTGGTAACGGCCTGTGCCCCTCAGCGCACGCGCATGCCAGGTTGCGCGCCGGTGCCGGGCTCGAGCAGGTAGATGCCGGGCTGGGCTTTCCCGTCCGCGTGGCTGGCCGCCAGCACCATGCCTTCGCTCACGCCGAACTTCATCTTGCGCGGCGCCAGGTTCGCGACCAGCACCGTGAGCTTGCCCACCAGGTTCGCGGGCGGGTAGGCGCTGGCGATCCCGGAGAACACGTTGCGCACGATGGGACGGCCTTGCGGGTCCGGGCCTTCGCCCAGGTCCAGGGTCAGCCGCAGCAGCTTGGTCGAGCCTTCGACCGGCTCGCAGTTGACGATCCTGGCGATGCGCAGGTCGATCTTCGTGAAGTCGTCGATCGTGATGGTGGGGGCGAGTGCCTCGCCGCCCGGTTCACCCCGTATCCCTTCGGCAGAGGGCCCGGGCGAGGGCTCTTGCGCGGGCTCTTGCGCGGGCGGCTCGAACAGCGCGTCCAGCTGCTTCTCCTCCACCCGTTGCATCAGGTGCTTGTACTCGCCGACCTGGTGGCCGACGCCCAGCTGGCGGGCGGCGTTGTCCCAGGTCAGGGGCTCGCAGTTCAGGAACGCCCCGGCCTGCGCGGCCAGTTCCGGCAGCACGGGCTTGAGGCAGGCAGTGAGCACCTTGAACAGCTCCAGGCAGTAGCTGCCCACGGCGGCGGCTTCGTCGCGCTTGCCTTCCTTGGCCAGCTTCCACGGCGCCGCCGCGTCGAAGGCGGTGTTCACCTGGTCGGCCGCCGCCATGATCTCGCGCAGGGCCTTGGCGTAGTCGCGGTTCTCGTAAAGGTTGCGAACGTTCTCGACCAACGCAACCTCGTTGACCGCGGATAGTGGCTCGGACGCCGTGAGCTTGCCGCCCGGCACGAACTTCGCGGCCCGGCTGGCGATGTTCACGTACTTGCCGATCAGGTCGGCATTGACCCGGGCCATAAAGTCCTCTGGGTTGAAGTCGATGTCCTCATTGCGGCCATTGAGCTTGGCCGCGAGGTAGTAGCGCAGCCACTCGGGGTTCATTCCGAGCGACAGGTACTTCAGCGGGTCCAGGCCGGTGCCGCGGCTCTTGCTCATTTTCTCGCCGTTGTTCACGGTGAGGAAACCGTGCACGAACACCTTGTTCGGCACCTTGCGGCCGCTAAAGTGCAGCATCGCCGGCCAGAACAGGGTGTGGAAGGTGATGATGTCCTTGCCGATGAAGTGGTACTGCTCCACTTGCGGGTCGGCGATGAAGGTGTCGTAATCCACCCCGATCTTGCCGAGGTAGTTCTTCAGCGACGCCAGGTAGCCGACCGGCGCGTCCAGCCACACGTAGAAGTACTTGCCCGGCGCATCGGGGATCTCGATGCCGAAATAGGGTGCGTCGCGGCTGATGTCCCAGTCGCCCAAAGCCGTCTTGCCGGCTTCATCCGGCACCAGCCATTCGCTGATCTTGTTCAGCACCTCGGGCTGCACGGCGCCGCTGGTGGTCCACTCCTTGAGGAAGGCCAGGCAGCGCGGGTCCGACAGCTTGAAGAAGAAGTGCTCCGACGTCCTGAGCACCGGGGCGACGCCGGACAGGGCGGAGTAGGGGTTGATCAGGTCGGTCGGGCTGTAGACCTTGCTGCAGACCTCGCAGTTGTCGCCGTACTGGTCCTTCGCGTGGCAGTTCGGGCACTCGCCCTTGATGAACCGATCCGGCAGGAACATGTTCTTGGCGGGGTCGAAGAACTGCTCGATCGTCTTGCTGGCAATCAGGCCGTTGGCCTTGAGGTCGCGGTAGATCTGCTGCGCGAGCTGGTGGTTCTCGGGCGCGTCGGTGCTGTGCCAGTTGTCGAAGGCGATGTGAAAGCCCTCCAGGTATGGCTTGCGGCCCGCGGCGATCTCGGCGACGAAGGCCTGCGGCGTCTTGCCGGCCTTTTCGGCCGCGATCATGATCGGCGCGCCGTGGGCATCGTCGGCACAGACGAAATGCACCTGGCTGCCCTGCATCTTCTGCATCCGCACCCAGATGTCGGCCTGGATGTATTCCATGATGTGGCCGATGTGGAACTTGCCGTTGGCGTACGGCAGGGCGGTGGTGACGAAGAGCTTGCGCTGAGCGGGCATGAGATTTTTTCCGGGGCGAACCGCCGATTCTAGGTGGGGTCGCTACACTGGCCGGCGTACAGGACACTCCACCCATGGCGACCCAAGAACAGCTGCTGGCGGCCCTTTCGGCCGTCGCCGATCCCAACACCGGCAAGGATTTCGTCAGCACCCGGCTGCTGAAGAACCTGCAGGTCACCGGCAACGACGTCTCCTTCGACGTCGAGCTCGGCTACCCGGCCAAGAGCCAGATCCCGGCGCTGCGAGCTGCGCTGGTGGCCGCGGCCAAGGGCACGGGCGGCGTCGGCAACGTGTCGGTGAACATCAGCACCAAGGTGACGGCGCATGCCGCGCAGCGCGGCGTGGCCTTGCTGCCCAACGTCAAGAACATCGTCGCGGTCGCGTCCGGCAAGGGCGGCGTGGGCAAGAGCACCACGGCCGTCAACCTGGCGCTGGCCCTGGCCTCGGAAGGCGCCGCGGTCGGCCTGCTGGATGCCGACATCTATGGGCCCAGCCAGCCGATGATGATGGGCATCGACGGCCGGCCCGAGAGCGAGGACGGCAAGACCATGGAGCCGATGGAGAACTACGGCGTGCAGGTCATGTCCATCGGTTTTCTGGTGAACCAGGACGAGGCCATGATCTGGCGCGGGCCCATGGCCACGCAGGCGCTGGAGCAGCTGCTGCGCCAGACCAATTGGAAGGAGCTGGACTACCTGGTCGTGGACCTGCCGCCGGGCACCGGCGACATCCAGCTCACGCTCTCGCAGCGCGTGCCTATGACGGGGGCCGTGATCGTCACCACGCCGCAGGACATCGCGCTGCTGGACGCGCGCAAGGCGGTCGCCATGTTCGAGAAGGTCGGCGTGCCCATCCTGGGCTTGGTGGAGAACATGGCCGTGCACGTGTGCAGCAACTGCGGCCATGCCGAACACATCTTCGGCGAGGGCGGCGGCAAGCGCTACGCGGCCGAACGCGGCATCGACTACCTGGGCGCGCTGCCGCTGGACATCCATATCCGGCAGCAGGCCGACAGCGGCAAGCCCACGGTGGTGGCGGATCCCGATGGCAGCGTCGCCGGCATCTACAAGGCCGTGGCGCGCCAGGTGGCGGTGAAGATCGCCGCCAAGGCCAAGGACTTCTCCTCCAAGTTCCCCAGCATCAAGATCTCCAAGGACACGTAGCCGAAACCAGGTCCCCTTCGCGGGCTACCGTGGAACGGCTTTGCCGGCCCACTGGTTGCGCCCCCTTGAGGGGGAGGCGGCCGCAGGCCGCTTCGGGGGTGGGTCAGGAATCCGAGGTGAAACCCACGCGCTTGACCAGCGGGCCCCAGCGGTCGAACTCGGCCTTCTGCGAAGCCGCCATGCCTTGCGCCGTCGAGCCCTGCGCGATCAGGCCCACGGTGGCCAGGCTGTCGATCACGGCCTTGTCCTTCAGGGCCGCATTGATGGCGGCGTTGGCGCGGTCCACCAGCAGCGACGGCGTCTTGGCCGGGGCATAGAAGCCGAACCACTCTTCCACCGTGAACTCCGGGAACCCCTGCTCGGCGAACGTGGGCACCTCAGGGGAGAAGGGCGAGCGCTGCTTGCCCGAGGTGGCGATCAGGCGGATCTTGCCGGCCTTGTGGTTGGGGATGAAGTCGCCGCTGGGCGTGACCATCGACGCGATCTGGCCGCCCACCAGGTCCGTGACGCCGGGCACCGATCCGCGGTACGGGACGTGCTTGAGATCCACGCTGTTGTTCAGGCCCAGCAGCGCACCGATGAAATGGGGCGTGGAGCCCGCCGCCGGCGAGCCGTACGAAGCTTCCTTGGGGTTGGCCTTGGCCCAGGCCAGGAAGTCCTTCACGGTCCTGACGCTGGCCGGCACCATGGGACCCACGGCCAGCCCGTGGTGCATGACGGAAGCGATGGACACCGGCACCAGGTCGCGGATCGGGTCGTAGCTGAGCTTGGTGTAGATGTGCGGGTAGATCGAGGTGGCCGAGAAGGGTGACAGGGCCAGCACACTGCCGTCCGAGGGCGACGACTTGAGCACGTCCAGCGCGATGCGGCCGCCGGCGCCGGGGCGGTTTTCCACCACGGCGGCATTGCGCGTGTAGGGTGAGCCGCCCAGCTTGTCGCCGACCCGGCGCGCGGTGATGTCGCCGGCGCTGCCGGCCGGAAAGCCGTAGTAGATCTTCACCTGCTCGATGGTCTGGGCGAACGCCGGGCCGAAAGCGGCCATCATGGCGGCACCCGAGGTGGCTTGGAGGAAATGGCGGCGAGTGGTCATGGCGGGCTCCTGCGGGGAGTGAAAGAAAACTGACAGGCCCCAAGTATTCTTATGCAAGATAACTATTGCAAGCGCCAGTGGTGGCCAATATCTCCGGACTTTCCCTATGAGAGACGGTATCGTCCGTCGCGTCATCACTGATAAGTCATCAACATGTTGGACGAAAGCGAGCTTCAGAAATATCCCGGCTACCTGCTGGCGCGGGCGCGCTGGCAGGCCTTCCGGGCCTACGAGCGCGACATTGGCCGCCGCTTCGAGCTGCGCCCGGTGGAGTTCTCCCTCCTGGTGCTGCTCAAGTCGAACGACGAGGTGTCGCAGTCGCAGCTGGCCCAGGCCCTGGGCGTGGCCGCGCCCAACATGACGGGCATCCTGCGCCGGCTGGAAACGCGCGGGCTGATCGAGCGGGCGCGCTCCGAGGTGGACAAGCGGATCCAGCACATCGTGCTCACTCGCGACGGGCGCCGCCTCGTCGAAGAAGCGATGGCGGCGGGGCGCGACATGGACCAGCCCTGGCTCGGCCGCCTCACGAAGGCGGAGCAGGGAATGCTGCTGGAGCTGCTGGGCAAACTGGTGCTGCCGGCCCCCGGCGAAAGCTAGCCGGCGCGGATCACCCGCGGGTCCTGCCCCGCGTACAAGGCCGCCACGTCACCGTTGCGGCGGGCGAGCACGGCGCGCTGGTTGATGTAGCCCTTGTCGGTGATTTCTCCCGCGTCCGCGTTAGCGGGCTCATCCTGCAGGATCGCCCGGGTCGGCGTTTGCGAGGAGCCGCCGCCGCCGGACGCCAGTTGGCGCAAGGCGGCCTGCACGTGGGCCCGCAGTTCACCGCCAGGCAATGCCTTGGCCTGCGGCGTGGGGAAGACCAGCAGCCCGATCTCCTCACGGTCGTGACCCGTGATCACCACGTCCGCGACATGGGGCGCCATGGCCGTCACCACCTTCAGGCGCAAGGTGCCGACGCTGACCCAGGTGCCCGAGGTGAGCTTGAAGTCTTCGGCCACGCGGCCGTCGAACGCCACGCCCAACGCCGGCTCGGCTTCGTCGACCAGCCGGCCCGCGTCCCCGATCAGGTAGTACCCGTCCTCGTCGAAAGCCTTGGCCGTGAGCGCGGGCTCGTTGCGGTAGCCGGGGAACACGTTCGGCCCGCGCACCCGCATCTCCAGCTTGCCGCCGTTGGGCACGAACTTCAGATCGACGCCCGGCAACGGCAGGCCGATGCAGCCGGCCCGCTCGATCGCCCAGTGCACCTCGGTGGCAGCCGGAGAAGTCTCGGTGGCGCCCCAGGCGGAGGTGAACCACACCGGCCGCTCGCGCACCTTGCGCGCCACCGCCTCCAGCCGCTGCCACAGGCTCTGGGGCAAGGCCGCCCCGGCGTAGAACACGCCCTCGAGCCGCTCGAACACATCGCGGGCGGCGGCCTCGTCCTCCTCCAGGAAAGGCAGCAGCATGTCGAAGCCGCGCGGCACGTTGAAATAGAAGTTGGGCCTGACCTCGCGCAGGTTGCGCAGGGTTTTCTCCACCAGCCCCGGCGCGGGCCGCCCTTCGTCCACATACAGGCTGCCGCCATGGGCCAGCACCATGTTGAAGTTGTGGTTGGCGCCGAAGGTGTGGCTCCAGGGCAGCCAGTCGAGCAGCACCAGCGGGTGGCGCTGCAGGAAGGGCCACACCTGCGCGATCTGCTGCTGGTTGGCGCACAGCATGCGGTGGGTGTTGATCACCACCTTGGGGGTGCCGGTCGAGCCGCTGGTGAGCAGGTACTTGGCCTCGGTCTGGGCCTCGATCGCGGCGAACGCCTGCATCACGGCGGGCGTCTCGGCGGTCTCCTGCAGCGAGGCCAGAGTCCGGGCGCCGGGGAACTGTTCGGCGTGGGTGCTGAAGGCGATGGCGGCCCGTCCTCGCCACACGGAGAGGGCAGGCCCGTACACCGCCGCATCCGAAGCATAGACGAGCGCGGGAGCCAGCGTGTCCAGAATGCCGCAGACCTTCCCGTAGTCCTGCGTCAGCCGGCAGTACGCGCTGGAGACGGTGCATACCACCCGGCCGAGGTGCATGGTGGCCAGGCCCAGCAGGGCCGCGTCCACCGAGTTGTCGGAGAGGATCACCACCGGCTGCCCCGGCGGCAGGTTCGCGTCCAGCAGGCCTTGCGCCAGGCGGCCCACGGCCTCGCGCGCCTGCCGGTAGCTCAGCTTGCGCCAGCCGCCTTGCGCATCGCGTTCGGCCAGGAACAGGGCGTCGGGCGTGGCGCGGGCCCAGTGCTCCAGCCAGTCGCCGATGCAGCGCGCGTACGCCTGCAGCGGCTGCGGGTGCCGGAGCACGAAGCCGCCGCCCGCAAGAGGCTCGCGCACGACCTGCGGGCGGGCCAGGGATCCGGGCTCTTGGAAGGGATAGGTATTCACGGCCGTGTCTGCAGTATGTTGCAGGTGATGATGAAAGACCAGCCTCATAGGGTCAACCGTTTTGTGCCCTGCTAGGGGAAAACGATAGGAAGTACTGATGCACTATGATTCATCTGCCCGGCCGCAGCTGTCTGGGACATGATCGCTCCACCATGACCCCGTCTTCCACCGCCGCCGCCGTGCTGGCCAGCGCCGACCAGATGCGGACGCAGCTGCGCCGGGCCGCCCGGCTCAAGGGCCGCCAGCCGGACGAGCTGGCGGTGGGCGAGGTGCGCGGGTGGATAGGCCCCGGCCCTTACCGGCGCGACCTGCTGATCGAGTACCTCCACGTGCTGAACGACCGCTGCGGTGGCCTGCACCCGCGGCACCTGGTGGCGTTGGCGCGCGAGATCAACCTGCCCATGGCCGAGGTCTGGGAGGTGGCGAGCTTCTACCACCACTTCGAGGTGCTTCCCGAGGGCGCAAGCGCCCCGGCGATGACGGTGCGGGTCTGCGACGGGCTCTCGTGCGAGCTGGCGGGCGCCGCCGGGCTGCTGCAGCGGCTGCCCGGCCTCCTGGGTCGAGAAGTGCGCGTGGTCCCCGCGCCCTGCCTCGGACGGTGCGAGCAGGCGCCCGCGGTGCTGGTCGGGCAGCGGGCGGTGCCGCATGCCACCCCGGCGGCAGTGACGGCGGCCATTCAAGAGTCGAATCAGGCTCCAGCCCTTGCGGAGTCTGCGCAAGGTGCTATCCATTCAATAGCGTACCGGCCGTACCGGGAGCAGGGTGGTTACGCGCTTGCTGCCGCCATCGCTCGCGGCGACCGGCCGGCAGAGGCGGTGCTGCAGGCCATGGAAGCCTCGGGCCTGCGCGGGCTGGGCGGGGCCGGATTCCCCGCGGGCCGCAAGTGGCGGATCGTGCGCGAGCAGCCGGCGCCGCGCCTGATGGCCGTGAACATCGACGAGGGCGAGCCCGGCACCTTCAAGGACCGCTTCTACCTGGAGCGGGACCCGCACCGCTTCCTCGAAGGCATGCTGGTGGCGGCCCAGGTCGCGGCGGTCGACGCCATCTACATCTACCTGCGGGACGAGTACCACGAATGCCGCGCGCTGCTGCAACGCGAACTCGGCGCGTTGCAGGCCGACCCGCCCTTCGCGCTGCCCCGCATCGAGCTGCGGCGCGGCGCCGGCGCCTACATCTGCGGCGAGGAGTCCGCGATGATCGAGAGCATCGAAGGCAAGCGCGGAGAGCCCAGGATGCGCCCGCCCTACATCGCGCAGGCCGGGCTGTTCGGGCGCCCCACGCTGGAACACAACCTCGAGACCCTGTACTGGGTGCGCGACATCGTGGAGCGCGGCGCCGAGTGGTTCGCGTCGCAGGGGCGGCATGGCCGCAAGGGCCTGCGCTCGTTCAGCGTCAGCGGCCGCGTGCGCGAGCCCGGCGTCAAATTGGCGCCGGCGGGCATCACGCTGCGCGAACTGGTGGGTGAATACTGCGGCGGCATGGCACCGGGCCACGAGCTTTATGCCTACCTGCCGGGGGGCGCCTCGGGCGGCATCCTGCCGGCGAGCCTGGCCGATGTGCCGCTGGATTTCGACACCCTGCAGCCCTACGGCTGCTTCATCGGCTCGGCCGCGGTCATCGTGCTGGGCCACCAGGACAAGGCGCGCGACGCCGCGCTGAACATGATGCGGTTCTTCGCCAGCGAAAGCTGCGGCCAGTGCACGCCCTGCCGGGTCGGCACCGCCAAGGCCGCGGCCCTCATGGAAGCGCCGCGCTGGGACAACGCCACCCTGGAAGACCTGAACCAGGTGATGGCCGACGCGTCTATCTGCGGGCTGGGGCAGGCCGCCCCCAACCCGGCGCGCAGCATCCAGAAGTACTTTCCCCATGAAATTTAGCCCACCCCCGAAGCGGCCGATGGCCGCCTCCCCCTCCAGGGGGCGCCACCAGCGGCCCGGCGAAGCCGGCTCCGCGGTGGCCGCTGGAATGGTGAGCTTCAGGCTCGATGGGCAGGACGTCCAGGCGGTGCAAGGCGAGACCATCTGGGAGGCGGCGCGCCGCCAGGGCGTGGACATCCCCCACCTGTGCCACCAGGAGGGCATGCGTCCCGACGGCAACTGCCGCGCCTGCGTGGTGGAGATCGCGGGCGAGCGCGTGCTGGCGCCCAGCTGCTGCCGTGCCGTCACGCCGGGCATGGAAGTGCAGGCGCGCAGCCAGCGGGCGCTCAAGAGCCAGAAGATGGTGGTCGAGATGCTGCTGGCCGACCTGCCGCAGCGGGGCTACAAGTGGACCCTCGGACAAGCTCAGGGCGATCGGAATGCCGTTCGCCGCGAGCCTGTCGAAGACCTGGCGAGCCTTTCGACAAGCTCAGGGCGAACGGACGTTGGGCAGCACGGGGAGTTGTCCATCTGGGCTGATCGCCTGGGCGTCACGCCGCGCCCCGAACTCGCGGCGCTGCAGCGCGAACAGCCGGCAGCCGACCTCTCCCACCCGGCCATGGCGGTCAACCTGGACGCCTGCATCCAGTGCAAGCGCTGCGTGCGCGCCTGCCGCGAAGAGCAGGTCAACGACGTGATCGGCTATGCGCAGCGCGGCGCCGCCAGCAAGATCGTGTTCGACCTGGACGACCCCATGGGCGCCAGCACCTGCGTCGCCTGCGGCGAGTGCGTGCAGGCCTGCCCGACCGGCGCGCTCAGCCCCAAGACCCTGGTCGGCTCGCAGGCGGTGGACCGGGAGGTGGACTCCGTCTGCCCGTTCTGCGGCGTCGGCTGCCTCATCACGTACAAGGTGCGCGGCGAAAAGATCGTCGCCGTCGATGGCCGGGACGGTCCCGCCAACCACAGCCGCCTGTGCGTCAAGGGCCGCTTCGGCTTCGACTACGCCCATCACCCGCACCGGCTGACGCAGCCGCTGATCCGCAAACCCGGCGTCCCCAAGGACGCCAACGTGCTGCGCGATCCGTCGCAGTGGCGCGAAGGGTTCCGTGAAGCCACATGGGACGAGGCGCTGGACCTCGCCGCCGGCAGGCTCAAGGCGCTGCGCGACACGCACGGCCCCAAGTCGCTGGCCGGCTTCGGCTCGGCCAAGGGCAGCAACGAAGAGGCTTACCTGTTCCAGAAGCTGGTGCGTACCGGCTTTGGCAGCAACAACGTGGATCACTGCACTCGCCTGTGCCATGCCTCCAGCGTGGCGGCGCTGCTCGAGGGCGTGGGATCGGGCGCGGTCAGCAACCAGGTGAGCGACGTGGCGCAGGCCGAGTTGATCCTGGTGATCGGCTCCAACCCCACGTCCAACCATCCGGTGGCCGCCACGTGGATGAAGAACGCGGCCCGGCGGGGCACCAAGATCGTGCTGGCGGATCCGCGCATCACCGACCTGGGGCGGCATGCGTGGCGGACCTTGCCGTTCAAGGCCGACAGCGACGTCGCGCTGCTCAACGCGATGATCCACACCATCGTCGAAGAGGGCCTGGCCGACCGCGCCTTCATCGAGCAGCGCGCCAGCAACTTCGACGCGCTGCGCGAGAACGTGAAGGCCTTCAGCCCGGAAGCGATGCAGGCCGTTTGCGGCATCTCCGCCGGGACCATTCGCGAGGTGGCGCGCGCATTCGCCACCGCCAAGGCCGCGATGATCCTGTGGGGCATGGGCATCAGCCAGCACGTGCACGGCACCGACAACGCGCGCTGCCTGATCGCGCTGTGCGCGGTGGCGGGCCAGATCGGCAAGCCCGGCAGCGGGCTGCATCCGCTGCGCGGCCAGAACAACGTGCAGGGCGCCAGCGACGCGGGGCTGATCCCCATGATGTTCCCCAACTACCAGCGCGTGGACGACCCGCAGGCGCGCGGCTGGTTCGAGCGGTTCTGGGGCAGCAAGCTGGACGACCACCCCGGCTACACGGTGGTGGAAATCATGCACAAGGCGCTGGTTCCCGACGCCGATCCGCACAAGGTGCGCGGCATGTACATCATGGGCGAGAACCCCGCGATGAGCGACCCGGACCTGAACCATGCGCGCGAGGCGCTGGCGGCGCTGGAGCACCTGGTGGTGCAGGACATCTTCATGACCGAGACCGCGTGGATGGCGGACGTGGTGCTGCCCGCCACGGCCTGGCCGGAGAAGACCGGCACGGTCACCAACACCGACCGCATGGTGCAGCTGGGGCGCCAGGCGATAGCCCCGCCCGGCCAGGCCAAGGCGGACCTGTGGCTGATCCAGCAGATGGCAGGGCGCATGGACCTGGGCTGGAGCTACCAGGGCGACCATCACGGCGTGGCCGCCGTGTACGACGAGATGCGTCAGGCCATGCATGCGGCCATCGCCGGCATTTCCTGGGAGCGCCTGGAGCGCGAAGGCAGCGTGACCTATCCGTGCCTCTCTGAAGACGATCCGGGCCAGCCCATCGTGTTCACCGAGCGCTTTCCCACCGCGGACGGCCGCGTGCGGCTGGTGCCGGCCGGGCTCATCGCAGCCGACGAGAAGACCGATGCCGAGTACCCGCTGGTGCTGATCACCGGCCGGCAGCTGGAGCACTGGCACACGGGCAGCATGACCCGGCGTTCGGCCGTGCTGGATGCGATCGAGCCGGTGGCCACGGCCTCGCTCAGTGGCAGCGAGCTGCAGCGCCTGGGCCTGGCGGCTGGGCAGATGGCGGTGCTCCAGTCGCGGCGCGGCGAGTTGCGCTGCCACCTGCGCCGCGACGACGGCACGCCCGATGGCACGGTGTTCATGCCGTTCGCGTACGCCGAGGCCGCCGCCAACCTTCTGACCAACGCGGCTTTGGACCCGTTCGGCAAAATACCTGAATTCAAGTACTGCGCCGTGCGCATCAGCCCGTGACAACACGCCCCAGCCTGCAAGTCGCCGTCATCATGCGGCGCGAGCGCCTCGACAACCGGTGGCAGCCGTGGCGCTGGGTGCTGGCGGAGGTGGTGCCGCACGAGCCGGCTTTCGGTCGCGAGCCCAGACTGCTGCTGTCCAACGACAACGAGCAGCGATGGATGCATCCGGCATTCACGGTCGAGCTCTTTCGCGACGACGCCGAGGGCTACTACCTGAATGCGACGACCGCGGCACCGTGCTGGTTCGTCCTCTGGCGCATGGAAGAGCAGGCCACCGTGGCGAACGAGCCGATCCCGCGCCCGGCGATGGTCACGCTGAGCTACCACGATGCAGGGCGCTGGCTGGATGCGCAAGAGACGGTCGAACAGGTGCCCGCGCCGCCGGACGTCGTGGAGTGGATGCGCAGCTTCGTGGAGGAGCACTACGTGCCGGAGCCGAAAAAGCGCAAGCGCCCCGACAGCTTCAGGCCGTTGCAGGACCGGTTCGGCAACCCGGCCTCGGTCTCCACGGAAAAGAAATTCGGCGGGGGCGGCCCATGAGCCGCTGGGCCGCTCCCGGGGCCATGGCCGCAGCGCTTGCGCGGAGGTTTTCGAATGCCTGACGGGTTCCTCGGCCGCTGGTCGCGGCGCAAGCTGGAGGTCAAGGAGGGCAGGGAGGTGGCGAGCGAAGCGCCCCAGGCTCCCGTCATTCCCGCGGAGGCGGGAATCCAGGGCATTGAAGAGCAAGCCCTGGGTCCCCGCCTTCGCGGGGATGACGCTGCGCGTCACCTTCGCGGGGATGACGCTGTAGCCCGTAAGGGCGAGGTTGGCGAAGAACCCCCACTCCCCACCCTGCAAGACGTGCAGGCCCTCACGCCGGCGTCCGATTTCAGCCGCTTCACCGGGGCGAAAGTCGCGCCGGAGGTCAAGAACGCTGCGATGAAGAAGCTGTTCGCGGACCCGCGCTACAACGTCATGGACATGATGGACGTGTACGTCGACGACTATTCCAAGCCCGACCCCATGCCCGAGTCCATGCTCCGCAGCCTGGCGAGTGCGCAGTTCCTCAAGCTCTTCGATGAGCCACCCAAGGAGGAGGCGGGTCCGAGGGATGTTGCGGATGACCCGGGGCCGCAAACCGTGGCACAGTCAGGGCCGCCGAGCCAAGCTGTACCGGCCGCACCCGACCATGCCCACCCTGATTTGCGACTGCAACAAGACGATGCCGCTGAACCCCCAGAAGCTGGGGACGGCGCTCGATGAGGAGCTGACGCTCCATTCCACCTTGTGCCGGCGCGAAGCCGGCGCGTTCCAGCAGGCGATCAAGGGCGGTGCCCCCGTCGTCGTGGCCTGCACCCAGGAAAAGCGCCTGTTCGCCGAACTGGGCGAACAGACCGAAGGCGCGATCTCCCCCATCCGCTTCGTCAACATCCGCGAGACCGGCGGCTGGAGCCGCGACGCCAAGGAGGCCGGTCCCAAGATCTCCGCGCTGCTGGCGGCCGCGAAGCTGCCGGACCCAGAACCGGTGGCCACGGTCACCTACAAGAGTAGCGGGCGCCTGCTGGTGATCGGCTCCCTGGCCGAAGCCGAGCGCGCCGCGGCCCTGGTGGCCGACGTGCTGGATGTGACGCTGTTCACGCAAGGCGGCGCGGGAGCGCAGGAACGCCGCTTTCCCGTGCTGAGCGGGCGTATCGAGAGCCTCACGGGCTGGCTGGGCGCGTTCAAGCTGGACTGGACCGCCAGCAACCCGATCGACCTCGATCTGTGCACCCGTTGCAACGCCTGCGTGGCCGCCTGCCCGGAAGGCGCGATCGGCCTCGATTACCAAATCGATCTGGCCAGATGCTCCAGCCACCGCTCGTGCGTCAAGGTCTGCGAGGCCGCCGGCGCCATCGACTTCAGCCGCGAGCCCGAGTCCCGCACGGAATCGTTCGATCTGGTGCTGGATCTGCGCGAGCAGCCGGCTTTCGCGCAGCACGCGCCGCCGCAAGGCTACTTTTCCGTTCGGGCTGAGCTTGTCGAAGCCCTCGCGAGCCCTTCGACAGGCTCAGGGCGAACGGATTTGTGGGGCGCGATCCTCAAGCTGCGCGAGATGGTCGGCGAGTTCGAAAAGCCCAAGTTCTTCGCCTACAAGGCCAAGCTGTGCGCGCACAGCCGCAACGAAACGGTGGGCTGCAACGCCTGCGTCGACATTTGTTCGGCCGGCGCGATCAGCAGCGACAAGAGCCATCAGCAGATCAAGGTCAACCCCAACCTGTGCGTGGGCTGCGGCGCCTGCACGACCGTGTGCCCCACCGGCGCGCTGACTTACGCCTATCCGCGGGCGAGCGAGCAGGGCACGCGGCTGAAGACGCTCCTGGCCACCTATGCCAAGGCCGGCGGCGCCGACGCGGTACTGCTGCTTCACAGCCAGGAACGTGGCCAGGAACTGGTCGATGCGCTGGGGCGCGAGGCCCGCCTGGCGCGCGCTGGTGGCGTGCCGGCCAACGTGATCCCGGTGCCGCTGTGGCACACGGCCAGCACCGGCATCGACCTCTGGCTTTCGGCGATCGCCCAGGGCGCGGCGCGCATCGGCGTGCTGGTCACCGGGGAGGAGGCCCCGCAGTACCTCGACGGGTTGCAGGCCCAGATGGATGTGGCCCAAGCGATCCTGAACGGCCTGGGCTACACCGGGCGCCACCTGCACTTGGTCACCGCAGGCACCCCTGCTGCGCTCGATTCCGCTTTGCTGACCCTGGCTGCGGCCCCCTCGCGCGGCCCGGCCCGGCCTGCCCGCTTCGCCGTCGCCCCGGAAAAACGCAGCACGATGGAATTGGCGCTCGACCACCTGGTGGAGCAAGCTCCCCAGCGGCCGGAAGCAATCGCGCTGCCCGCATCGGGTTCCCCCTTCGGCAGCATCGAAGTCAGCAAGGACAAGTGCACGCTGTGCCTGAGCTGCGTGAGCGCCTGTCCTGCCAGCGCATTGCAGGACAATCCGCAGCTGCCGCAGCTGCGCTTCATCGAAAAGAACTGCGTGCAGTGCGGGCTGTGCGCCAGCACCTGCCCGGAAGACGCGATCACGCTCACGCCGCGCCTGCTGCTCACCCCGCAGCGCAAGGAAGCCAGGGTGCTGAACGAGACCCAGCCCTACGGCTGCATCCGCTGTGCCAAGCCGTTCGGCACCTTGAGGGCGGTGGAAGCCATGCTCGGCAAGCTCGCGGGCCATTCGATGTTCCAGGGCGCGGCCCTGGAACGCCTGAAGATGTGCTCGGACTGCCGCGTGATCGACATCTACTCGGCGGAAAACGAAGCCAAGATCAACGCGTTATGAGCAGCCCGCCTCCGGTGTCTTCGGCCCTCGATGAGGAAACGGCGCGCGCCGAGGTGTACGGGCTGCTGGCCCAGCTGTACTACGAGGCGCCCACGCCCGAACTGCTGGCCGCGCTGCGCGTGGCCCCCACGGAGGCGCCCGCGGCCGGTGGCTTCCTCGAGGAGCCCTGGCGCGCCTTCATCGGGCTGGCGCGCGGCATGAGCGATGCCGCCGTCGCCGCCGAATACGAAGCGCTCTTTGGCGGCGTGGGCAAGCCCGAGGTGTACCTCTTCGGCTCCCACTACCTCAGCGGTTTCCTCAACGAGAAGCCGCTGGCCCGCCTGCGCGAAGACCTGGCTGCCCTTGGCCTGGCCCGCGACGAAGCCATGCCGGAAACGGAAGACCACATCTCCTACCTGTGCGAGGTGATGCGCTACCTGATCGCCGGCGACGACGTCGCCGTTGCCAACCTCACGCGCCAGAGCGAGTTCTTCGCGGCACACCTGCAGCCGTGGATCCAGCCGTTGTGCGATGCGGTCTCGGGCCACCCGCGCGCGCGGTTTTACGCGTCGCTGGCCGCATTCACACGATCATTTGCCAGCGTGGAGGCCCAGGGTTTCGACATGCTGCCCTGAGCGGCATGTCGCAATCTGAGACGCGGCGCCGATGGTTTGCCGCTTCCTCGCGTTTTCCCCTAGGCCTGGAGCCCTGTCTTTTGCATGCAAGCAATTGCGCAGCCACCCGTGCTCGTCTAGAGTATGCAAAGCAGTTCATAAGGCGCTCGCGCCGTTGGAGACAAGCATGAAAGACAGCCAGTCCAAGCCCACTCGCAGGGGCCTGTTGTTGGGAGTGGCCGCCACCGGCGCCGCAGCCGCAGCGGTCGCCACCTTGCCCGGCGTGCAGCCGCAGGCCGCACCCCAGACGGAGCTCAAGCCGCCCCCCGCGCGCGGCGGCGGCTATCAGCTCACGGACCACGTCAAGCAGTACTACAAGACCACCCTTATCTGACCCCGGTCCGGGGAAACAGATGGGCCCCACGCTCACGTTTGTTCGCTGCCCCCGAAAGGGGGCGCATGCCTCCTTTGAGGCGGCTCTGCAGGAGGCATGACATGTTGCTGACCAAGAAATCCACTAGCGCCCAGGTTGCGGCTCGTTCGCCGTTCGTCCACAGCCTGCAGCGAGGCCTTTCCAATGCCATCCCCACGATGGACCGGCGCGGCTTCCTGCGCCGCTCGGGCCTGGGCGTGGGCGTCGGCATTGCCGCCGGCAGCCTGACGCTGGTGAAGAAGGCCAAGGCGGCGGACGGCAAGGGCCCCGCCATCGGCCAGGGCAAGATCGAGGTCAAGCGCACGGTCTGCACGCACTGCTCGGTGGGTTGCGCGATCGACGCGGTCGTGGAGAACGGCGTCTGGGTCCGCCAGGAGCCGGTGTTCGATTCGCCGCTGAACCTGGGTGCGCACTGCGCCAAGGGCGCCGCCATCCGCGAGCACGGCCATGGCGAGTTCCGCCTGCGCTACCCCATGAAGCTGGTGGACGGCAAGTACCAGCGCATCAGCTGGGACGTGGCGCTCAATGAGATCAGCGCGAAGATGCTGGAGCTGCGCAAGGCCAGCGGCCCGGACGCCGTCTACTGGATCGGCTCTTCCAAGCACAACAACGAGCAGGCGTACCTGATGCGCAAGTTCGTCAGCTTCTGGGGCAGCAACAACTGCGACCACCAGGCCCGCATCTGCCACTCCACCACCGTGGCCGGCGTGGCCAACACGTGGGGCTACGGCGCCATGACCAATTCGTACAACGACATGCAGAACAGCAAATGCGCGTTGTACATCGGCTCCAACGCCGCAGAGGCCCATCCGGTGAGCATGCTGCACATGCTGCACGCCAAGGAGACCGGCACCAAGATGATCGTGGTGGACCCGCGCTTCACGCGCACCGCGGCCAAGGCCGACGAATACATCCGCATCCGCTCGGGCTCGGACATCCCGTTCCTGTTCGGCGTGCTGTACCACGTGTTCAAGAACGGCTGGGAAGACAAGAAGTACGTGAACGACCGCGTCTATGGCATGGAGGACGTCAAGAAGGACGTCATGGCCAAGTGGACGCCGGACAAGGTCGAAGAGGCCTGCGGCGTGCCCGAGGCCACGGTGTTCAAGGCGGCGCAGATGATGGCCATGAACCGCCCCTCGACCATCGTGTGGTGCATGGGCCAGACCCAGCACACCATCGGCAACGCCATGGTGCGCGCCTCGTGCATCCTGCAGCTGGCGCTGGGCAACATCGGCGTGGCGGGCGGCGGCGCCAACATCTTCCGCGGCCACGACAACGTGCAGGGCGCCACCGACGTGGGCCCGAACCCGGATTCGCTGCCGGGCTACTACGGCATCGTCGAAGGCTCGTGGCGCCATTTCGCCAAGACCTGGGGCGTCGACTACGACTGGATCAAGGGCCGCTTCGCCAACCCCGGCATGATGTCCAAGCCGGGCATCACGGTGTCGCGCTGGATCGACGGCGTGATGGAGAAGAACGAGAACATCGACCAGGATCCGAACCTGCGCGCGGTGGTGTTCTGGGGCCACGCGCCGAACTCGCAGACCCGCGGCCTGGAAATGAAGAAGGCGATGGACAAGCTCGATCTGCTGGTCGTGGTCGATCCCTATCCTTCCGCCACCGCCGCCATGGCGGCGATGCCGGGCGATGCGGCCGACCGCAACCCGAACCGCGCGGTGTACCTGCTGCCGGCGGCGACCCAGTTCGAGACCAGCGGGTCTGTGACGGCATCGAACCGCTCGATCCAGTGGCGCGAGAAGGTGATCGAGCCGCTGTGGGAAAGCCGCAGCGACCACATGATCATGCACCAGCTGGCCGAGAAGCTCGGCTTCGCCAAGGAGCTGTCCAAGAACTACAAGATGCAGAAGGTCAAGGGCATGGACGAGCCCGTGCCCGAGGACATCCTGCGCGAGATCAACAAGTCGGTCTGGACCATCGGCTACACCGGCCAGAGCCCGGAGCGCCTGAAGTCGCACATGCGCAACATGCACCTGTTCGACGTCAAGACGCTCAAGTCCAAGGGCGGCAAGGACCCGCTCACCGGCTACGACACCACCGGCGACTATTTCGGGCTGCCCTGGCCCTGCTTCGGCACCCCGGAACTCAAGCACCCGGGCTCGCCCAACCTGTACGACACCAGCAAGCACGTGATGGACGGCGGCGGCAACTTCCGCGCCAACTTCGGCGTCGAGCGCAACGGCGTCAACCTGCTGGCCGAGGACGGCTCGCACTCCGTCGGCGCGGACATCACCACCGGCTACCCGGAGTTCGACCACGTCCTGCTCAAGAAGCTGGGCTGGTGGGATGAACTCACCGACGTGGAGAAGGCCCAGGCCGAAGGCAAGAACTGGAAGACCGATTCCTCGGGCGGCATCATCCGTGTGGCCATGAAGAACCATGGCTGCCACGTGTTCGGCAACGCCAAGGCCCGGGCCGTGGTCTGGAACTTCCCCGATGCGATTCCCCAGCATCGGGAAGCCCTGTACAGCACCAGGCCGGACCTGGTCGCCAAGTACCCGTCGCACGACGACCGCAAGGCGTTCTGGCGGCTGCCCACGCTGTACAAGACGGTGCAGGCCAAGAACCTGCAGGACAAGGTGCACGAGAAATTCCCGCTCATCCTCACCTCGGGCCGGCTGGTCGAGTACGAGGGCGGCGGCGAGGAGACGCGGGCCAATCCCTGGCTGGCGGAGCTGCAGCAGGAAGCCTTTGTCGAGATCAACCCCAAGGCCGCGGCCGAGAGGGGCATCCGTAACGGCGAACGCGTCTGGCTGCTCAGCCCCACGGGCGCCAGGCTGAACGTGCAGGCCATGGTGACCGAGCGGGTGGGGCCGGACACGGTCTGGATGCCGTTCCACTTCTCGGGCCGCTGGCAGGGCGCCGACATGCTGGCCTATTACCCGAACGGCGCGGCGCCGGTGGTGCGCGGCGAGGCGGTCAACACCGCCACCACCTACGGTTACGACAGCGTGACGATGATGCAAGAGACCAAGACCACGATCTGCAACATCCAGAAGGCGTAAGGAGACAGACATGGCACGAATGAAATTCATCTGCGACAGCGAGCGCTGCATCGAATGCAACGGCTGCGTCACCGCCTGCAAGAACGAGCACGAAGTGCCCTGGGGCGTGAACCGCCGCCGGGTGGTCACGCTCAATGACGGCGTGCCCGGCGAGCGCTCGATTTCGGTGGCCTGCATGCACTGCTCGGACGCGCCCTGCATGGCGGTCTGCCCGGTCAACTGCTTCTACCGCACGGAAGAGGGCGTGGTGCTGCACGACAAGGACACCTGCATCGGCTGCGGCTACTGCAGCTATGCCTGCCCGTTCGGCGCGCCCCAGTTCCCTTCCGCAGGCACCTTCGGAGTGCGCGGCAAGATGGACAAGTGCACCTTCTGCGCCGGCGGCCCCGAGGCCAACGGCTCGCAGGCCGAGTTCGAGAAGTACGGCCGCAACCGGCTGGCCGAAGGCAAGCTGCCGGCCTGCGCCGAGATGTGCTCGACCAAGGCGCTGCTGGCCGGAGACGGCGACGTGGTGGCCGACATCTTCCGCAACCGGGTCTTGAAGCGCGGCAAGGGTGCCGAGGTCTGGGGCTGGGGCACCGCTTACGGCTCCAAGCAGGCGGGCCAGCCCGGAGGGGCCAAGTCATGATGCGCACCGTCCTCATCGCCTCGGCCGCGCTCGCGCTGGTGGCTTGCGGCGAGACGCCGCAGACCAAGACCGGTGTCAAGCAGGACACCTCGCTGTTCCAGGGCACCGGCCTGCCGTACGCAGCCGGCGGCTGGAAGCAAGGCGACAAGAACAGCTGGGAGCAGCAGCTCAAGGTTCGCACCCAACAGGGCCAGAACGACTATGCAAAGGTCAATTAGTGCTGCAGCCGGCGCGGGCCGGGCGCTCCTAGCTATCGTTTTCGCAGCGTCGGTCGGCCTGGCGGCTGCGCAGGCGCCCAAGGTCGCGGACGATCCGGCACCGCCGGCGCAACAGGCGCCCGGCGCCGGCGGCATCCAGGGGCAGAACATCTTCGACGTCAAGCCCGAGGTCAAGCGCGACGCGGATGCCGACCCCAAGTACGGCGAGCAGAACAACGCCCAGCGCAACCAGGTCCAGCCCGGCAACAACTCGCCCCTGTGGCGCGACGTCAAGGGCGGCATGGAAGGCTTCACCAGCCTGCCCAAGAGCCAGGATCCGGAGGCCGGCGTGCTGATCCAGCGGCCGGTGGACTACCTCGTCACGCGCGTCACCACGGCCGGCGAAGCCTGGCGCCAGGTGCGCAACGGCTGGATCATTCCCTATGGCGGTTCGCTGTTCCTGATCGTGCTGCTGGCCATCGCCATCTTCTACTTCACCAAGGGCCCGATCGACGTGCACGGCCAGGAGACCGGCCGCAAGATCGAGCGCTTCACGCCGTTCGAGCGCGCTGCCCACTGGACCAACGCCATCGCCTTCGTGGTCCTGGCGGTATCCGGGCTGGTGATGGCCTTCGGCAAGTTCTTCCTGCTGCCCCTCATGGGCGGAGCCATCTTCGGCTTCCTCACCTATGTGCTGAAGAACCTGCACAACTTTGCCGGGCCGCTGTTCGCGGTCTCGCTGGCGATCGTGTTCTTCACCTTCCTGCGCGACAACTGGCCGCAGCGCGGCGACCTGAAGTGGATCCTCAAGGGCGGCGGCCTGTTCGGCAAGGCCGGGCAAGAGCCGGCTTCGCACCGCTTCAATGCCGGCGAAAAGCTGATCTTCTGGGGCGGCGTGCTGCTGCTGGGTTCGATCGTGGTGGGTTCCGGCCTGGTGCTGGACAAGCTGATCCCCAACCTGCTGTACGAGCGCGGCACCATGCAGGTGGCGCACATGATCCACGCGGTCGCGGCCGTCCTCATGATGTGCGCCTTCGCCGGCCATATCTACCTGGGCACCATCGGCATGCGCGGCGCCTACAAGGCCATGCGCACCGGCTACGTGGACGAGACCTGGGCCCGCGAGCACCACGAGTACTGGTGGGACGACATCAAGGCGGGCAAGATCCCTGCGCAGCGCAGCAAGCCGCTGCAGCTGGCCGACGATGCGGAAACCGTGCGCCCGGCCTGAAAAGGAGCGAACCGATGAAAAAGCTGTTGATCCCCGTCGCGCTCGCCGCCGCCTGCGCCGTCTGCCTGGCCAAACTTCCGCCGCCGGACGACGCCACCAAGGCCAAGGCCGCTGAAACCACCGCCAAGGCTGCCTGGCAGGCCAAGGTCGATGCCTACCAGCTGTGCAAGGTACAGGACAAGATCGGCGCCAAGTACCGCAAGACCTCGGCCGCTGAGCCTGCGGCAGCCTCCAAGGACGCCAAGCCGGTGGCCACTGCCGCGGCCACCTCCGTGGCAGCAGCCTCGCCGGCTGCTCCGATCGCGCCGGCCACGACAGCGGCCGCAGCACCGCCCGCGCCTTGTGCCGAACCAGGTGCTTTCACCTACACCCCCCCCGAGCAGAAGCCGCTGGAGACCTCCGGCGCACATTCGCCGGCCGGCACGGCCGCCAGCCCGCCCAGCGTGAAGCCGCAATCGGCCGAGATGACGCCGGCCAAGAAGTAACGCCTCGCTTGTCGTCCCCGCGAAGGTGGGGACCCAGTGCTTGCGCCTCCTGGATCCCCGCCTGCGCGGGGATGACAATCCATCGCATGCAGTTTCCCCGCCTCACCCAAGCCAGCGCCCCGCTGACGCAGGAGATCGCCGCCACCGACGAACACGGTGACCGCCGGACCATCGCGATCCCAGCCGAACGCGACCTGACGCTTTACGTCGACAAGCGCGAGCTGGTGACCCTGATGACGCTGGGCGCGCATGCCGAATGGCTGGTGCTGGGCTACCTGCGCAATCAGCGACTGGTGCAATCCATCGAGGAGATCGAATCCGTCACGGTGGACTGGGACGTCTCCAGCGCCGCCGTCAACACTCGCGCCGGCATCGATCGCATCGAGGAACGCACGGCACGCCGGGTCGTCACCACCGGCTGCGGCCAGGGGAGCGTGTTCGGCGCCCTCATGGAGGATGTCGAGGCGCTCACGCTGCCCGAGGCGGCCATCACGCAGGCGCACCTCTACGGGATCGTCAACGCCATCCGGCTGCAGGAGAGCACGTACAAGTCGGCCGGCTCCGTCCATGGGTGCGCGCTGTTCCGCGGCCAGGAGATGCTGCTGTTCGTGGAAGACGTGGGCCGGCACAACGCGATCGACACCATCGCCGGCTGGATGTGGATGAACCCCGCAAGCGCCGCAGCTTCGGCCCAGGCGCCGCATGTGTTCTACACCACCGGCCGCCTCACCAGCGAGATGGTCATCAAGTCGGCGCAGATGGGTGTGGCCATCGTCGTCTCGCGCAGCGGGATCACGCAGATGGGGCACGCCATCGCGCACCGGCTGGGGCTGTGCGCGATCGGGCGCGCGACCAACCGGCACTTCCTGTGCTACAGCGCGCCGCAGCGGCTGCAGATGCAGCCCGGGCTGGCCGGGGCGAGCCTGCGCAGCGCCTGACGCACAAACGGGCTGGCATGATGCCGGCGATGCAAGACCACGTTCCCACCTCCCGCTGGCTTCGTGAAGGACTGCGCGCCGGCGTGCTCCTGCCGGCGCGCGTCCAAGGCCAGCCGCGGCCCTGGCAATTGCTGGCGCTTCTGGTGCTGCTCACCGCCGTCGAGCTGGGTCTGGGCCGCCTGGAAGTCAGTGGGCCCGCGGCGTTCAGCTTGCGTGGGTGGCTGGCGCCCTGGTGGGCCACCGCGGCGCTGGTGCTGCTGGCCTGGGCGGTGCTTGCGGGCCGCGTAGCGGCCTGGTTCGCGCTCTGGACCGCGGCGCTGCTGCCGCCGACCACCGTCTCGCTGCTGCTGGGCATCGCCCAGGCGCGCGGTGCGCTGCCGCCGGTGCTCCAGACCGAGTGGGCGGGCTGGGCGGTCTACCTGGCTTTGTGGGGGTGGACGGTGGCAGTGGCCGTGCAACTGGCGCGCCGCATGGATGCCCGCGGCTGGCGGCCGGCCGTGCTCGCCGCGGGACTGGTGCTCCTGTTCGGCACCACGGCCTGGGTGTTCCCCGAGCGGCCCTGGTACCCCGACGACACGCTCGGCGAAGGCGAGCAGAAGCCGCGCCTGCAGCTGAGCCAGGAAGCCTTCGAAGCCCAGCAGGCCGTGTGGAGCCAGGCCGTCGCCGGCCTGGCGCCGCAGCGTGCCGGCGTGGTCGATGTCTACGGCCTCGTGTTCGCACCGTACGCTGACGAGGACGTGTTCCTGCGCGAGAGCACCATGGTCGCCGGCGTGCTGGCCGATCGCTTCGACGCGGCGGGGCGCGTGCTGCACCTGGTCAACCACGCGAGCACCGCGCAATCCCACCCCTGGGCCACGCCGCTGAACCTCGAGCGCGCGGTGCAGGCCCTGGCGGAAAGGATGGACCGCAACGAGGACGTGCTGGTGGTCTACCTCACATCGCACGGGGCCAGTGACCACAAGCTGGCGGCCTCGCACGGGCCGCTCTCCGTCGGGCCGGTCAGTCCGGGCGAGTTGCGGGCCGCCCTGGACAAGGCCGGCGTGCGGCACCGCGTGATCGCCGTGTCCGCCTGCTACTCGGGTGGCTGGATCGGCCCGCTGGCGGATGAGCACACGCTGATGATGACGGCGGCGGACGCGACACACACCTCGTACGGCTGCGGCCGGCTGTCGGAGCTCACCTTCTTCGGCCGGGCGGTCTTCGATGAGCAGCTGCGCAAGACCCACTCCTTTGAACAGGCCTTTGCCGCGGCCGTGCCGGTGATCGCGCGGCGCGAGCAGGAGGCCGGCAAGAGCGACGGCTTCTCCAACCCGCAGATCAGCATGGGCGAGAAGCTCCGCCCCGTGCTGGGCCAGGTCGAGCAGCGCCTGCAGGCGCGGCCCTGAGCGCTACGCCGCCGCTTCCACGGCGCCGCGGCGGCGCCGGATGGCACGGCCCGCCGCACGGCGCAGGTCGAGATAGCCGGTGCAGGTCTTGGCCAGCAGCAGGGGCAGCACGTCCGGCAGTTCCACCGGGATGCGGGGCAGCATCAGGGGGTGGTCGGTCCAGCGGGTGCGCGCCGGCACCACCGTGGTCGCCGTGACGTAGCCGGCTTGCCGGACGATCTCGGCGGTGTCCGGGCGGTGGCGTCCATACGGGTAGCAGAAGTGCCGCACCTGCACGCCCAGGGCCTGCTCCAGGTCCGCCTTGCAGCCGGCGATCTCCTCGCGCGCGGTGGCCTCGTCGCACTGGAGCAGGTCGACATGGTTGCGCGTATGCGCACCTACGTCCATCCCGGCGGACAGCCAGGCCTTCAAGTGCGAGATGTCCATCAAACGGCTGGGCGGGACGCCGTCCGCGTGGTCCCAGACATTGAAGCCGCCGAACTGCGCGCTCACCATGTACGAGGTGGCGGTGAACCCGACCTCGCGCAGCACGGGAAGCGCATGCGCGAAATTGTTGAGGTAGCCATCATCGAGGGTGATGCCGACCACCTTGCCGGTCTTTTCGCCGCGCAGGTAGGGCTCCAGGTCCGTCATCGACAGGCCGGTGTACCCGAGCATGCGCAACCATCTCATCTGCCGCGCGAAGCGCGATGGCGGCAGCACCAGCTCGCGCCACGGCACGCCGGGTGGCGGCGTGACTTCGGTCTGGTGGTACGACAGGATGGGGATCGGCGGGCGCCGGGTTGGACTGCTGCTGGAGGCGTTCATCGCAGGCCCTGTCAGTTCGTTGCTTGGGATGTCGAGGCGCCATGATGGGTAGGCCAAACCAACGGCTTCTGTAGGCCGACACGCCGTCGTCGCGTCGGTGCCTCATCGGCATGGCCCAACCGGGCTACTCGCGCGCGTTCTGCCACGCCCCCTCCGCCGCGCCGACGGCCCTAATCCGGGCCTGAGTCTGTTGGTGTAAGGTCCGCGGGGATGAACACCTCCCCCTGGCGCCTGGGCTGGCGCACGCTGTGGCGCGACCTGCGTGCCGGCGAATTGCGGCTGCTGATCGTGGCGGTGGCGCTGGCGGTCGCGGCGCTCACCGCCGTGGGCTTCTTTGCCGACCGGCTCAAGGGCGGCCTGGCGCGGGACGCGCGCCAACTGCTGGGGGGCGACGCCGTGGTCTCCAGCGACAACCCGACGCCGCAGGCCTTCATCGACAAGGCCCGCGCGCTGGGCCTGCAGTCGGCCATCACGCTGGGCTTTCCCACGATGGGCCGGGCGACGGACTCGCAAGGGGGCGCCACCAAGCTGGTGGCGCTCAAGGCGGTGGGCGCCGGCTACCCGCTGCGCGGCAACCTGAAGGTCGCTCCCGCGGCCGATGCCGCGGCGGCCCCCACCCGCGACATCCCGGCGCCGGGCGAGGCCTGGGTCGACAAGTCGCTGCTGGACTCGCTGGGCCTGGCCCCCGGCGACCCGCTGCTGCTGGGCGATGCGCAGCTGCGCATAGCGCGCGTGATCGTGGTGGAGCCCGACCGCGGCACCGGCTTCTCCACCTTCGCACCGCGGGTGATGGTCAACGAGGCCGACATCCCGGCAACCCGCCTGATCCAGCCCGCCAGCCGGCTCAACTACCGGTTCGCTGTGGCCGGCACCGACCGCCAGGTCAAGGCGTTCGCGGATTGGGCGGGGGAGGAAGTGAAGAAGCCCGGGGTGCGCGGGCTGCAGGTCGAGTCCCTGGAAGGCGGGCGTCCCGAGATGCGCCAGACGCTCGAGCGCGCCGAGAAATTCCTGAACCTGGTGGCACTGCTGGCGGCGCTCTTGAGCGCCGTGGCGGTGGCGCTGGCAGCGCGCGGTTTCGCCGCCAGCCACCTGGACGACTGCGCCATGCTGCGGGTGCTGGGCCAGAGCCAGCGCACGATCGCCTGGAGCTACGCCTTCGAATTCGGCCTCATCGGGCTGGCGGCGAGCGCCCTGGGCGTGGCGGTGGGGTACGGGGTGCATTTCGTCTTCGTGCTGCTGCTCTCCGGCCTGGTGGAAGCCTCCCTGCCGGCGCCCAGCCTGTGGCCGGTCGGCTTCGGCCTGGGCATGGGGCTGACGCTGCTGTTCGCGTTCGGGCTGCCCCCGGTGCTGCAACTGGCGCAGGTGCCGCCGCTGCGCGTGATCCGGCGCGACGTGGGCGGCCTGCGCCCGGCCTCGGCCGCCGTACTGGGCATCGGTGTGGCCGGTTTCGCCACCTTGCTGCTGGCGGCCAGCAGCGACCTCAAGCTGGGCGGCATCGCCGTGGGTGGCTTTGCCGGGGCGGTGCTGTTGTTCGCGCTGCTCAGCTGGGCGGCGGTGAAGCTGCTGCGGATGTCCGTGAACGAAGCGACCGCACCGCGCTGGCTGGTGCTGGCCACGCGCCAGATGTCGGCGCGGCCGGCCTATGCGGTGGTGCAGGTGAGCGCGCTGGCCGTGGGCCTGCTGGCGCTGGTGCTGCTGGTGCTGCTGCGCACCGACCTGATCGCCAGCTGGCGCAAGGCAACGCCGCCCGATGCACCCAACCGCTTCGTCATCAACGTCATGCCCGAGCAGAACGAGGCATTCCAGCAGGCGCTGCGCGAGGCCGGCGTGGACCGCTACGACTGGTATCCCATGATCCGCGGCCGGCTGGTGACGGTGAACGGCCGCAGCGTCACGCCCGACGACTACACCGACGACCGTGCCAAGCGGCTGGTCGACCGCGAGTTCAACCTGTCGCACACCGCGGTGCAGCCGCCGCACAACGAAGTGGTGGCCGGCCAGTGGAGGGGCGAGGAGGCGGGGTCGGTCAGCGTGGAGGAGGGGATTGCCCAAACGCTGGGGCTCAAGCTCGGCGACAGCCTGCGGTTCGATATCGGCGGCATCCAGGCCGATGCCCGCGTCACCTCGCTGCGCAAGGTGGACTGGGGGTCGATGCGGGCGAACTTCTTCGTGATCTTCCCGGTCAGCCAGATGCCGGAGGTGCCGGTCACGTACATGAGCGCCTTCAAGGCGCCGCAGCAGCGCGGGTTCGACAACGCGCTGGTGCGCGCCTTCCCCAACATCACCAACGTCGACATGACCAGCACCATCAACCAGGTGCAGGCGGTGCTGGACAAGGTGGTGCGCGCGGTCGAGTTCCTGTTCGGCTTCACGCTGGCCGCCGGCGTGGTGGTGTTGTTCGCCGCCGTGACTGCCACGCGCGAGGAGCGGGCCCGCGAGTTCGCGATCATGCGGGCGGTGGGCGCCCGGGGCTCCCTGCTGCGGCAGGTGCAGCGGGCCGAGCTGGCCGGCGTGGGCCTCCTGGCCGGCTTCCTGGCCAGCGTCGTGGCGAGCGTGGTGGGCTGGGGCATGGCCCGCTACGCCTTCGACTTCCAGTGGACCGCATCGCCCCTGGTGCCGCTGTTCGGCGCCCTGGCGGGCGCCGCGCTGGCGCTGGCTGCGGGGTGGTGGGGCCTGCGTGAAGTGCTGACCAGGCCCGTGGTCGAGACGCTGCGCCGGGCGCCGCAGTGACGTCGTCCCCGCGAAGGCGGGGACCCGGAGCGCCCTGGATCCCCGCCTTCGCGGGGATCACGATGTTCGAAAATAGGCGCATGCAAATCACCGACAAACCGCCCTACGACACCCCCTACGAATGGATCGGCGGGCAGGACAAGGTGCGCGCGCTGGTGGAGCGCTTCTACGACCTGATGGACCTGGAGCCGGCGTACGCCGACTTGCGGGCAGCTCACGGCAGCACATTGGCCAACGCCCGGGAGCGGCTGTTCTGGTTCCTGTGCGGCTGGCTGGGCGGGCCGCAGCACTACACCGACAGGTTCGGCCATCCGCGGCTGCGCATGCGGCACATGCCTTTTGCGATCGGCATCAAGGAGCGGGACCAGTGGCTGGCCTGCATGGACCAGGCGATGGGCGAGACCGGCGTCGACGACACGCTGCGGACCCGCCTGCGCGAGAGTTTCTTCCGGACGGCGGACTGGATGCGCAACACGCACGGTTGAGTTCTGCGCGCCAGCTCCCATAATGGCTGGGTCTCAAGCCCCGGGAGGACAGCCATGGGAACAGGTTCGTGGATCGCCTTGGCGGTTGCCGCCGTGCTCGTCGTGTGGGCGGTATCCGTCTACAACCGGCTGGTGCAGCGCCGCAACCGCATCGCCAACGCCTTCGGGCAGATCGACGTGCAGCTCAAGCGCCGCTACGACCTGGTGCCCAACCTTGTGGAGGTGGCACGGCGTTACCTCGCCCACGAAGCGGCCACGCTGGAAGCCGTGACACGCGCCCGCGGCGTGGCGGTCGGCGCTGCGGACGCCGTGCGCCAGCGGCCGGCCGACGCGCAGGCGGTGGCGGCTCTTTCGGTGGCTGAGCAGGCCCTGGGCGGCAGCCTGGGCCGGCTGATGGTGGTGGCCGAGGCCTATCCCGAACTCAAGGCCGACGCCACCATGCGCTCGCTGAGCGAAGAGCTGACCAGCACCGAGAACCGGGTGGGCTTTGCGCGGCAAGCCTACAACGATGAAGTGCTCGAGTACAACGACGCGGCCTCGCAGTTCCCCGCCGTGGTCGTTGCCCGGCTGCTCGGGTTCGGGCACGCGTCCATGCTGCAGGCCACCCAGAGCGCCGCCGAACGCGAGGCGCCGCGCGTCGCGTTCTAGGCGCATGCGCTTTTTCGAGCGGCAGGAGGAAGCCCGTGGCCGGACGCTGCGGCTGGTGGCGATGTTTGCCGCCGCCGTGGCGGCGACCGTGGCCGGCGTGCACCTGGCCCTGGCCGCCTGCTGGTGGCTGCTCGATGCGCTGGTGCCCCTCCAACTGGCGTTCCCGCGCGGCTTCTTTGCCGCCAACGTGGGCGTGACGCTGCTGCTGGTGCTGGGCGGCTGGTGGATCGAGACCTCCAGCCTGCAGCAGCCCGGTGGCGCCGTGCGGCTGGCGCGGCGGCTGGGCGCGCGCGAAGTGCGGCTCTCGCAGCACGAGGCCGAGCAGCGCCTGTGCAACATCGTCGACGAAGTGTGCATCGCGGCGCACATGCCCCGCCCCGAGGTCATGGTGCTGCCCCGCGTGCAGGCCATCAACGCATTCGCCGCCGGATGGTACGAGGATGAAGCGGTGGTCGCGGTGACGCAGGGCGCGCTGGATTGGCTCACGCGAGACGAGCTGCAGGGCATGGTGGCGCACGAGTGCAGCCACCTGCATGAGGGCGACACGCGGCTGAACATGCAACTGGCGGGCATGGTGTCCGGCCTGGAGCTGGTCTGGCGCTTCGGCGACGAGATGCGCGAGCGCGGCGGCCCGGCCCTGCTGTTCGGGTCGGCCATCATGGCCATGGGTTCCTTCGGATGGTGGGCCGGGCGCTGGCTGCAGGCGGCCGTGGCGCGGCAGCGCGAGTACCTGGCCGATGCGCGGGCGGTGCAGTGGACGCGCAGCCGCGACGGCCTGGGCGGCGTGCTGCGCAAGGCCTTGACGCAGCGCACGCAAGCATCGGTGCGTGCCGACGACCCGGCCTGGCTGCCGCTGGCGCATCACCTGTTGCTGGTGGGGGACGATGCGCAACGAGGCGGCTGGCTGGATGCGCATCCGCCGCTGGCCGAGCGTATCCGGCGCCTCTATGGACGGGCGATGCCGCCGCTGCCGCTGGCCGAGTCAACCGGAACGCTACAAATTCAGTAGCAATCTGCGCCCGATTGGCGCGGGCTAGCGACAGTTTTCATTGAAGATATCATCGCCCCATGCCCGAAATCGTCTTCAAAGGCAAAGAGTACGTCTACAACCATCACCTGACGGTGCCTTATCGGCCGCTGGTGGTGGACAAGGCCAAGGGGATTGGTCCCGGCGACCTGGCAGCCAACCTGGTCATCCATGGTGACAACCTGCATGCGCTTAAGGCGCTTCTGCCCCGCTATGCTGGGCAGGTGGACCTGGTCTTCATCGACCCGCCCTACAACACCGGCAACGAGGGCTGGACCTACAACGACAACGTCAACTCGCCGATCATGAAAGAGTGGCTGTCCACCAACCCAGTGGACGGCGAAGACATGCTGCGGCACGACAAGTGGCTGTGCATGATGTGGCCGCGGCTGGTGCTGCTGCGGGAGTTGCTGTCGGAGCGAGGAAGCATCTGGATTACGCTGGACGACAACGAGGTGCATCGGGCGCGGATGATGCTCGATGAGATCTTTGGCGAGCAGGCGTTTATCGCGAATGTGATCTGGCAGAAGAACTACTCTCCCAAGGGGACCGCGCAGTTTTTTAGCGAAGATCACGATCACCTTCTGGTCGTGTCGAAAGACAGGGATATATGGCGACCCAATCTTTTGGCCCGGACTGAAGAGATGGATGCTCGGTACGACAACCCCGACAACGACAAGCGTGGACCTTGGAAGGCCAGCGATTTGTCAGCGCGAAACTTTTATGGCGAAGGCACCTATCCAATCGTTTGTCCAAGTGGTCGGCGGATTGAGGGACCGCCGCCGGGAAATTACTGGCGGGTGAAGGAATCGAAGTTCAGGGAAATGGACGCAGACGGACGCATTTGGTGGGGCGAGGATGGAAACAACGTTCCTGCAATCAAGCGCTACCTGAGCGAAGTCAAGCAAGGCCGCACACCTCAAACGCTCTGGTTCTACGACGAGGTCGGTCACACGCAGGATGCGAAGAAGACGTTGCTGGAAATGGGCTTGCTCAAGGACAACGCCACCATTACGCCCAAGCCTGTGGCGCTTCTCGAGCGGGTGCTCGAATTGGCAAGCGAGCCGGACTCCCTGATCCTGGATTCGTTCGCCGGCTCTGGCACCACGGCGCACGCCGTGCTCAAGGCGAACGCCAAGGACGAAGGGCACCGCAAGTTCATCCTGATCGAAGGCGAGCACTATGCGGACCGCCTGACCGCCGAGCGGGTCCGCCGCGTGATCAAGGGCTTTGCCTGGGTCGGCACGCAGCGCGAGCCCCTGCTGGAAGAAAAGATCAACTGGACCCAGTTCAAGAAGGCGGGCGACTGGCTGGCGAAGGTCGAGGCGATCAGGGCCAAGGAAGGGTTCGCGCAGGAGGATGCGCAAATGGAACTCGGGGCTTCGACAAGCTCAGCCCGAACGGAGGGGGCCTCAGTCCGAGCAGGCCCGGGCTCACCGCGAACGGCGAACAAAAAGCGCTTCGACAAGATCAACGTCGAGCTCAAGGACGGCACCTTGCGTGTCGAGGGCGAAAAAAAGGTTTCGGAACGCGTGGAAGGCCTGGGCGGAGAGTTCACCTACTGCACCCTGGGCGAGCCGCTGGACGTGGAAAAGCTCCTTTCCGGGCAGTCGCTCCCGCGCTATGCCGACCTGGGCTCATGGCTGTTCCATACAGCCACCGGCGGCACCTTGTCGCCCCCGCTCAAAGACGCGCCGCGCTGGTATCTGGGGCAAGCGAAGGATGTGCATGTCTGGCTGATCTACGAGCCGCAGTTGGCCTTTTTGAAGTCGCCCGATGCCGCTTTGACGCTCAGCCGCGCCAAGGAGTTTGCGGAATGGGCCAGGCTGCACCCGGCCCCGGGAGTGGGTTCGAAGCGAAGCCTGGTTTTCGCGCCGGCGAAGTACCTGAGCAACAAGCAGCTGGCGGACCACGGTATCGACTTCGCGCCGCTTCCGTTCGCGCTCTACAGGAACTAGCCATGGCCCACAGCCCTCGCACTTTGGCCCAGCTGGAAAAATTCGAGAAGGCACTGGCCACACTAACGGAAACCGCACAGATCAGCGAGGACCGGACAGTCCGCGACTCCCTGCTTCTACGGTTTGTCTACAGCTTCGAGATGGCGTGGCAATCGATTCGCGCCGTGCTCAACGACCGCGGAGACGACGAGACACCCCGGGTGGCATTCGAGACCCTGGCTACGGGGTTCAAGGTCGGACTGATAGTGCGCGCTGATCTGTGGAAGCAGTTGCGGGAAGCGCGCAACAGCGTCAGCCATGCCTACGACGAGCAGATGGCTGTCGCGCTTGCGGCCCTGGTCCGCGCCGAAGCCCTGCCCGAGTTCGAGCGTTTGCTGGCCCGGCTGAAAGAAAACGGCGGACAGCGTGGCTGATTTCGGTCTCTCCGCGGCCACCTTGCTCGGTTTGCGCCGCCAGTTCGAACAGTTCAGCGGCATCGAGCAAGTCTGGATTTACGGGTCGCGTGCGCGCGGCGACCACCGGCCTGCTTCGGACATTGATCTGGTCGTAGATGCGCCGGACTGGCAACCCGCCGACTTCTCGCGCCTGTGGGCCGCGGTGGACGATCAGCGCTTTCTGGAGGGCGTCGATATCTCCCACTGGCAGCAGGCCGGCGACAGTGGTTTCAAGGCGGCTGTCGAACGCGACCGAAAAATATTCTGGGCGCCCGTCCGGCACAGCGCCGCCATCGAAGAAATCGGGACGACGCAGCTCAAGAAATTTCAGGCCCAGTCGCTGCTGCAGCTGGACCGGTACCTCGCCCAGCTCAAGACCCATGCCGCGCAGGCACAGGCGGCGATAGCCCAGTTGCGCGCCATGGAGGGAATGGAAGACGCCATGCGCCAAGTGGCCGACTTTCCGCACAAGACCTGGAATTCGCTGCAAAAGCAGGGCCTGCTGCCCCCGGCGTTTGCCGCGCTGCCCCACTCCAGCCGTTGGGACGGCGCGGGGCGGGCCATCCCCAATGTCTGCCTGAAGGTGCCCACCGGCGGCGGCAAGACCCTGCTGGCGGCGGCGAGCGTGGGCAAAGTCTTCAATGCCTACCTGGCGCGTCACACGGGCCTGGTGCTGTGGATCGTGCCGAACGAGGCGATCTACCGCCAGACGCTCAAGACCCTGCGCGACCGCGACCATCCGTACCACCAGATGCTCAATCTCGCCGGGGCCGGCAGGGTGAAGATTCTGGAGAAGGATTCGCCGCTTTCCCGGCTGGACGTCGAGAGCCATCTGTGCGTGATGCTGATGATGCTGCAATCGGCCGCCCGCAAGGACGAGGCGCAGAAGAAGCTGCGCGCCTTCCGCGATCGCGGCAACGTGCTCGGGTTCACGCCGCGGGAAGACGACATCGAGGGCAACTGGAAGATGCTGTCGGAAGTCCCCAACCTGGATGTGTATGCGCCCTGGGGTGCCAGCGAGGCCGAGGCTCGGGCCACCAAGGGCAGCATCGTGAAGAGTTCTCTGGGCAATGTGCTGCGGCTGGTGCGGCCGATGGTCGTGATCGACGAGGGACACCACGCGTACACCGACAACGCCTTGCGCACGCTGGACGGCTTCAATCCCTGTTTCATGTTGGAGCTGTCCGCCACTCCGCGGGTGGCCGACGCCAAGTCGGGCGCGGATGCCAGTGGTTCCAATATCCTGGTGGACGTGCGCGGGACCGATCTGGATGAGGCGCAGATGATCAAGCTGCCGATCCATGTCGATGTGCGCACATGGGCGGATTGGCAAAGTTGCTTGGCTGCCAGCGTTGAGCAACTGAACCGGCTCGCGGCCGAGGCGCTAGCTCTCCAATCGGACACCAGCCGCTATATCCGGCCCATCCTGCTGGTGCAGGTGGAGCGCACCGGCAAGGACCAGATGGACGCGGGACTGATTCATGCGCAGCACGTGCGCGAGTTCCTCTCGCAACTCGGATTCACCGACAGACAGATCCGCGAGAAAACAAGCGAGAAGGACGAGATCGGCGATGAGGAGCTACTGTCGCCCGCCAGCGAAGTGCGGGTGATCGTTACAAAGCAAGCGCTGCAGGAAGGCTGGGATTGTGCCTTCGCTTATGTGCTTTGCGCGCTGGCCGCGAGCAAGGGCAAACGCGCGCTGACTCAGCTGGTAGGCCGCATCCTGCGGCTTCCTCATGTGGCGAAGACCGGCAGGGCCGCCCTGGATGCATGCTATGTGTATTGCAACGCAGCATCGACTGGCGAAGTGGTCAAGGCGATCAAGCAGTCGCTGGAAGGCGAGGGGATGGGCGACCTGCCATTTCTCGTGCGCGGCGATCACGGCAAGGAGGCCGCGCCGCACGAAGTACGGCTCAAGCGCCGTGCCGGCCTGGAGCATCTGCGCATTTTTCTGCCCAAGGTGACCTGGGCCGAACCGCCAGGCTCCCGCCGCGAGCTTGTGTACGAAAGCGACGTGCTGTCACGCCTGCCCTGGGAGCGCATGGACGCCGGCCTGCTGGCACAGGGCTGGAGTCCCGGCACAGTGGCCCAGCGCGATGAGCATCTGCTGGTGGACTTGCGCGTGCTCGACGACGAGTCTTCCGCTGTTCGACAGGTGCTGGACACGGCAACGGCCCGACTGGATCGGCCGCGCCTGGTGAGATCGCTGCTTGATTTGGCGCCCAACGCCTGGTTGGCCTGGGAGTGGGTGGAGCAGGTTGGAGCGCGATTGCTGGCCAACTGGGACGAGGCTGCCATCAGTGCTTCCAGTGCATCCCTGATCGAGCGCCTTCGCGCCGACCTGGAGCGCCAGCGCGATGTGCTGGCCCAGGAAGTGTTCGACAGTCTGGTCAAGCAGGGCCGCATCGAGTTTCGCTTGCGAGCCGACCGCACGGATTACGAGCTGCCGCGCGAGTGGTTGCTTGAGCTGACCGCGAAGCCGAAGAAGCTGACGCGGCGCGATGGGCTGAGCGATATCGAAAAAAGTCTTCTCGCGCCTGCGGTCGACAGCGGCGAGAACGAGTTCGAGGCGGTCTTCGCGGGTTATCTGGACGAGCAGCCGGCGCTGGCCTGGTGGCACCGTAATGTGGCGAGGACTCAGTACGGCTTGCAGGGCTGGAAGCGGCACAAGCTTTACCCGGATTTCGTCTTCGGCTATATCACCGAAGGCAATTCGTCGCGGGTGGTGCTGCTGGAAACCAAAGGCACGCACCTTTGGGGCAACGAAGACACGACCTACAAGCAGGCGCTTCTGGAGAATCTCACCAAAGCTTTCTGCGACGAGCGATTCAAAAGCGCCGGCGAGTTATCGCTGGAAGACGGCAGCCGCACGCAGCTGCAATGCGACCTCGTATTCGATCAAGCCTGGCAGGCGTCCATGGATCGGAACTATTTCTCTGTTGCCACAAAATAGACAGCAAGAAGCGTCCGTCTGGCGCAGGGCAGGAAATATCTTCTTCCTGAGAATGACTCAGGCGGGCTTGAGCAGCACCACCACCGCCCCGGCCCCACCCTCGTCGCCGCGCGCCTGGACGAAGGCCAGCACCTCGTCCTTCTGGATCAGCCAGCTCTGCACCCGGCCCTTGAGCACGGGCGTCTTGCCGGGCGAGCCCAGTCCCTTGCCGTGAACGACCCGGACGCACCGGATGCCGTGGCGGTGCGCCTCGCGGATGAAAGCCGCCAGCGCCTCGCGCGCGTCCTCGCGCCGCAGGCCGTGCAGGTCGATCTCGCGCTGGATGGTCCATTCGCCCTTGCGCAGCTTGCGCGTGACGTCGGTCCCCACGCCGGGCCGGCGAAACGAAAGCGCGTCGTCCACGTCCAGCAGGGTGCTGGCGTCGAACTCGTCGCTGATGGCTTCCTGCAGCACGCGCTGGTCGTCCAGCTGCTGCTGCACGGGAATGGGCGGCGGCTGGTCCGGCGCCAGCACCACGCGCGCCGTCTTGCGCAGGGGTTCCACCGGTCCGGCCGCGCGGACAAACAGGTTCTTCTCGGCCTGCGCCTTGCGTTCGGCGATGTCGCGCGCCGCCTGGCGCTCGGCGGCCAGCTTCTGCTGCTGCGCCAGCTTCTGCTGGATGGCCTGCAGGTCCTGCAGCGACTTGGCCTTCACAGCAGGCCTCTTTCCGCCATCGAGAGAGCATCGCCGGGCGCGACGATGACGTGGTCCAGCACGCGCACGTCGACCAGGGCCAGCGCGGCACGCAGCGTCTGCGTGAGCGCCTCGTCGGCGCGCGAAGGCTGCACCGTGCCGCTGGGATGGTTGTGCGCCAGCACCACGGCGGCGGCTTCGTGCTGCAGCGCCCTGAGCACCACCTCGCGCGGGTAGACGCTGGTCTGGCTCAGCGTGCCGCGGAACAGCTCCTCCATCGCGATCAGACGGTTCTGCGCGTCCAGGAACATGACGGCGAACACCTCGTGCGGCTTGCGGGAAAGGTGCAGCTGCAGGTAGTGCTTCACGGCGTCGGGCGAGCTGAACACCTCGCGCGCCTTGAGCTGCTCGGCCAAAGCGCGCCGGGACAGCTCGAGCACCGCCACCAGTTCGGCGCGCTTGGCGTCGCCACCCAGGCCCTTGATGCGCTTGAGGTCCTCGGCGCTGGTGTTCAGCAGCCCGGCCAGGCCGCCGAAGGTGTCGATCAGCTCCTGGGCCAGCGCGAACACGCCCTTGCCCGCCATGCCGGTGCGCAGCAGCAGCGCCAGCAGCTCGGTGTCGGACAGCGAGGCCGCGCCGCGGGCGAGCAGCTTCTCGCGCGGGCGCGCATCGAGGGGCAGGCTTTTCAGCGTCATGGGAGGACAAACCTGCGTTCGCCCTGAGCCTGCCCTTCGACAGGCTCAGGATGGTCGGAAATAAAGGGCTTCGACAGGCTCAGCCCGAGCGGTTTTGTTGGGGTTTCTACAATGGAGCCAGTTTATCGGGACTTCCATGGCCGCCATCCCGCCCCGCGTACAGCCGGGCTCCTTCCTCACGCTGCACTACCGCCTGGCCGGGCCCGGCGGCGACATCATCAACACCTTCGCCGGCAAGCCCGCCACGCTGACGCTGGGCACGGGCGAACTCTCGCCGGCGGTGGAGCAGCGCTTGCTGGGGCTGCAGGAGGGCGCGCGCGCGACCTTCGAGATTCCCGCCGGCCAGGCCTTCGGCGACCGCAATTCGGAGATGGTGCAGTGGGTGGCCCGCAAGCTGCTCAATGAAATGGGCGATCCCGACGAGCAGTACAAGACAGGGGACGTGGTGCAGTTCCCGACGCCGGACGGCATCGGCAGCTATGCCGGCGCGGTGCGCCAGGTCGGCAGGGACGACGACGGAGACGGCAAGGCCGACGCCGTGCTGTTCGATTTCAACCATCCGCTGGCGGGCCAGCCCGTCACCTTCGAAGTCCACGTGATCGGGGTGCTATGAGTTCCAGCCACACCAGCGAAAAGGCCGTCGACACGGCGAACCTCCTGGGCGGCGACAGCGCCGCCGGCGGCATCGAGGTGGTGCTGGCCGAGCCGCGCGGTTTTTGCGCCGGCGTGGACCGCGCGATCGAGATCGTCGAGCGGGCCCTGGCCAAGTTCGGCGCGCCGATCTACGTGCGCCACGAGATCGTGCACAACACCTACGTGGTGAACGACCTCAAGTCCAAGGGTGCGATCTTCATCGAGGACCTGGCCGACGTGCCGCCCGGCGCCACGCTGGTGTTCTCGGCCCACGGCGTGAGCAAGGCGGTGCAGCAGGAAGCGCAGGCCCGGGGCTTCCACGTGTTCGACGCCACCTGCCCGCTGGTGACCAAGGTCCATGTCGAAGTGGCCAAGCTGGCGAAGGAAGGCTACGAGTTCATCATGATCGGCCACAAGGGCCATCCCGAGGTGGAAGGCACCATGGGGCAGGTCGACGGCGGCATCCACCTGGTCGAGGACGTGGATGACGTCGCGCGCGTGCAGCCGCGGCAGGCAGAGCGGCTGGCGGTGGTGACGCAGACCACCTTGTCGGTGGACGACGCGGCGCAGATCACGGCCGCCGTGAGGCAGCGCTTCCCCGGCATCCGGCAGCCCAAGCAGCAGGACATCTGCTACGCGACCCAGAACCGGCAGGACGCGGTCAAGGTCATGTCGTCCCAGGTGGACGTGGTCATCGTGGTGGGCAGCCCCACCAGCAGCAACAGCAACCGCCTGGCCGAACTGGCGCGCAAGCTGGGCGTGGAGAGCTTCATGGTGGACAACGCGGGCGAGCTGAAAGCCGAGTGGCTGCAGGGCAAGGCACGGGTGGGCCTGACGGCAGGCGCCTCCGCCCCGGAAGTGCTGGTGCGCGAAGTGATCGAGCGCGTGAAGTCCCTGGGCGCCGTCTCGGTGCGCCGCATGGACGGCATCGAGGAGACGGTGAAGTTTCCGCTGCCCAAGGGCCTGAAGGTTTGAATCGCTCCGAAATCGATAGCGCCTTGCGCAGGTTCCGCGCGGGCTACAGCTGTTTTCTGCGTGAAACCCCGCTGTGGAAGCTGCCCGGTGCGGCTTTGGGCGTGCCCTGTGCCGAGGTGTGGCTCAAGCTCGAGCATCTGCAAGCCTCGGGCAGCTTCAAGGCGCGCGGCATGCTCAACCGGCTGCTCTCGCACCCCATCCCGGCCAGCGGCGTGATCGTCGCGTCCGGGGGCAATGCGGGCATCGCAACCGCCGCGGCTGCGAAGGCGCTGGGCGTCAAGTGCGAAGTGTTCGTGCCGACGGTCAGCAGCCCGGCCAAGCAGGAGCGGCTGCGCGAGCTGGGCGCGCAGGTCGTGGTCACCGGCGCGGTCTACGCGGAGGCGCTTGACGCCTGCCTGGCGCGGCAGGCGCAAACCGGCGCACTGCTCACGCATGCGTACGACCAGCCGGAAGTGGTGACCGGCGCCGGCACGCTGGCGCTGGAGATCGAAGCGCAAGGCGGCGGCGTGCCGGACGCCGTGCTGGTGAGCGTAGGCGGCGGCGGGCTGATCGCGGGCATCGCGTCCTGGTTCGAGGACCGCACCCGCGTGGTCGCACTCGAGCCCGAGCTGGCGCCGACGCTGCACCGGGCCCGCCAGGCGGGAGAGCCGGTGGACGTGCAAGTCGGCGGCATCGCAGCGGACTCGCTGGGCGCGCGCCGCATCGGCGCCATCGCCTGGGAAGTCACGCAGCGGCACGTTCGCGATGCTTTGCTGCTGCCGGACGCGGCGATCAGGGAGGCCCAGCGCGCCCTATGGAAGCAGTGGAGGCTGGCGGTGGAGCCGGCGGCCGCCTTGCCGCTGGCGGCGCTGGCCACACGCGCTTTCGTTCCGGCGGCGGGCCAGACGGTCTGCCTCGTGATCTGCGGCGCCAACCTGGACCCGGCGACCTTGAGCTGAAGCGCTCAGTGGTCGCAGCTCACCATCCAGGGCACGCCGAACCTGTCGGTGAGCATGCCGAACATGCCGCCCCAGAATGGCGGCGCGAAGGGCATGGTGACCTGCCCGCCCGCTGCCAGCGCGTTGAAGATGCGTTCGGCCTTGGCCTTGTCGTCGGTGTAGACGGACACCGAGAACCCGCCGTAGGCCGGTGCCGGCGCGCCGGGGAAGCCGTCGCTCGCCATGAAACGGGCGCCTTCGGCTTCGAACGTGGCATGCAGCACCTTCTGCTTCCAGTCCGCCGGCAACTCGCTGTTGTCCATGGGCGAGTCTTCGTAGCGCATCAGGTTCAGGGTCTTGCCGCCCAGGCATTGGGCATAGAACCCCAGCGCTTCCTCGCAGTTGCCGTTGAAGGTGAGGTAGGTTTCGATCTGCATCATGGCTGCTCTCCTTGGGAAAGGCCGACGATGGTAGCGGGGCCCACCCTAAAATGGACCGATGCTCGACATCACTTTGCTACGAAAAGACCTGGACGGCGTGGTCGCACGGCTGCAGGCGCGCAAGACGCCGCAGCCCTACCTGGACGTGGAGGCCTTCCGCGCGCTGGAAGCCGAACGCAAGACCATCCAGACACGCACCGAAGAGCTGCAGGCCCGCCGCAACCAGCTCTCCAAGCAGATCGGCCAGCTCAAGAGCCGGGGCGAATCGGCCGATGCGGTGATGGCCGAAGTGGCCGGGCTGAAGGCCGCGCTGGACGAGTCGGCCGCGCGGCTGGACCAGATCCAGCCGGAGATGCAGGCGCTGCTGCTGGCGGTGCCCAACCTGCCGCACGACAGCGTGCCCGTGGGCGCCGACGAGCACGCCAACCTGAAGGTGCGCGAGTGGGGTACCCCGCGCCAGCTGGATTTCGCCGTGAAGGACCATGTGGACCTCGGCGAGAAGCTGGGCCTTGACTTCGCGGCCGGCGTGAAGCTCGCGGGAGCGCGCTTTACGGTGATGAAGGGACCGATCGCGCGGCTGCATCGCGCCCTGGCGCAGTTCATGCTCGACCTGCAGACGCAGGAGCACGGCTACACCGAGTGCTACACCCCCTACATCGTCAATGCCGAAACGCTCAGGGGCACGGGCCAGTTGCCCAAGTTCGAGGGCGACCTCTTCGCCGCCAGGAAGGGCGGCCAGGACGCAGAAGAGGCGCCGGACAACCAGGCGCTGTACCTGATCCCGACCAGCGAGGTGTCGCTGACGAACCTGGTGCGCGGCGAGATCGTCGGCGAGGCCGAACTCCCGATCCGGCTCACCGCGCACACGCCCTGCTTCCGCTCGGAAGCGGGCAGCGCCGGGCGCGATACCCGGGGCATGATCCGCCAGCACCAGTTCGACAAGGTCGAGATGGTGCAGATCACGCACCCCGACAGGAGCTACCAGGCGCTGGAGGAAATGACCGGCCATGCCGAGGCCGTCCTGCAGAAGCTGGGCCTGCCGTACCGTGTGATGCTGCTGTGCACCGGCGACATGGGCTTCGGCGCCGCCAAGACCTATGACCTGGAGGTCTGGCTGCCGGCGCAGGACACCTACCGCGAGATCAGCTCGGTGTCGAACTGCGAAGCCTTTCAGGCCAGGCGCCTGCAGGCCCGCTACAGGACCGCGCAAGGCAAGAACGAACTCGTCCACACGCTCAATGGCTCGGGCCTGGCGGTGGGCCGCACGCTCGTGGCGGTGCTGGAGAACTACCAGAACGCCGATGGTTCGGTCACGGTGCCTGAGGTCCTGCGCCCCTACATGGGCGGCACCGCCGTCCTGAAAGCCTGAGTCGGTTAGAATCTGCGGCTTCGCACCACGCGAAACCAGTACAGGAGCGGTGGCAGAGTGGTCGAATGCGCCGGACTCGAAATCCGGTATACGGTTCTCCCGTATCGAGGGTTCGAATCCCTCCTGCTCCGCCAAGGACCCGTCCACAGGGGTCCAATGAAGTCCCCACAGCAATCCCATCAGCCGCTTCACCAGTGCTCCTGCGGTGGGCAGGTCTGGGCTGGGCCGTGGCTAAGCTTCCGCGTCGGATCAGTGCTAGCTCGGTGGAGTGGTCCGAGCAGAGGGCCACGTCCACTTCCGGCCAAGAGCGGTCATCCGCGCAAGTTGCCGTAGCGTTTTGGCCGTTTTGAAGGATTGACGAAGCCGTCGGGTCGACGTCTTGTGAGTCCTCCATAATCAAGGCCTGCCCTCCGCTTGTACGAGATGCCTGCCTTTCTTCATGGATAAATTCTTGCTTCAACAGCAAGTGCTGAAACGGCTCGCCGAAGACCTGCTGCAAGCCGAACAGGCAGTGCGGGCGGCCCATGAAACGGCGACTCACGAAGAAAACATCGCCGAAAACAAATACGACACGTTGAGCCTCGAAGCCGCTTACCTGGCCACCGGCCAAGTTCGGCGCGCCGAAGCCATCCGCCAGGCGCTGGCCAACTGGCGGCAATTCCGCCCGCGTCCCTACGAAGCCAGCAAAGGTATACAGCTCGGCGCGCTGGTCTGCCTGGTCGATTCCGACGGCAATCAGCAACACCTCTTTCTCGGCCCGCATGGGGGTAGTATGAAGTTGGTCACCGGCACTCAGCTCGTTCAGGTCATTAGCAGCGACGCCCCTGTGGGCATAGCCATGCAGGGCAAATGCGAGGGTGATGAGGTGTGGATACAGGTCGCTCCAATTCGACAGCAGTTCGAGGTGCTGCGGGTTCATTGAGCCGTGAACGACTCCTGTGGATCGGAGGCGGCCGTAGAGCATGGTGAGGCCCTCTTCATGAGGAGCTCACCTGCGCAAAGAACGTCTTCCCACCGTCGACGCGATGAAGCGCGGCCCCCCGCTTTGCCGGCGCCGCGAGCAGCCGCCTGCCGTCAGGCCACCAGCCCGAGATACTCTTGTCGCGTCTGCGGCAACACGGCCTCTACGAGTTGCTCGTAGGACGTGCGATGGCTGGCCAGCATGCGCGCCGATGCCACGGACTTCGACCGGCAATACCAGTGGCAGGTGTGCTGCATCAGGAGCATCTCGGCCAGGATGGCGAAAGCGCGGTCCTTCGGGGAGGCGCCCTGTTCTTCGATGGCACGGCAGATGCCGCGGGAGTGCATGCGCAGCGCCTCGCGCATATCGAACGACCTGTCGAACGCGGGCGAACGGGGCAGCCAGATCGGGAACTTGCTAACGCGCGTGGCCGCAGGCTCGACGGCCGCGAAGTCCTCCGCGAGCTTGCGGACCTGCCGGCACAGGACGTCCTCGGCCCCGCGCAGCACGCCCCAGACCTGCTCGCTGCGGGCGGGGTCCGATTCGCCCAGGGCGCGCGAGTAGCCCTGCGAGAGCGTCTCGATGTTCTTTTCAATGTCGTGGCCGGACAAGTAGCGGGCCAGGATGGCGATGCGCCGTTGCTGCTGCCGGGCCCTGGCGATCCACAAGGCGACCAGCGCAATGGGCAGGAGAAGAAGGAAATCCACCGGCCGATGGTACACAGGCCATCACGGAGGGGCCGGCCGCCCGGGGCCGGGATGGAGCGTCAGCTTTATTTCCCTTCTACCTTGAAAGCAGGTGACTACGAGCGTTCTGGCGTGGAGTTCGCCTGCCTTGATGCGCCAGGCGCGCGAAGACCCAACGCATCGACTATTGCTTGCAGAGGTTGAGAACTCGGCGAGAGCGATGAGCAAACTCCTGGTGAAGCCAAGCCGCCGGCGGCGTTCGCGGGAAACCGGGGACGTGATGGTCACCGAAACCAGCAGCACCACGGCGAACCGGGGCAGTTGTTCACTTGCACGCTCGACGAAGGCACTTGAGAGGATCTCGCGCACGGGCGTTAGGACCTCCCGGAGACCGCTGCCAGGGTGTGGTGCCAAAGCAGCTTCGGGCCCGAAACAGACCTGACCAGACATGAGCCGCTACGAGGAGCGCGCCAGGTTGGTTTTGCGACCCAATCCGCCACTGGGGCCGAAGGGGACCTTGCGTCCCGAGCCGCTGTTCTTGCTTCCGGCGTGGACCTTGTTTAGAGTGGCCCATGCGCGCGCCTCGACTTCGGGGCGGGCCGCGCCTTTTTGCTCGTAGCCTTGATTTTCAATAGCGCCGGCTTTGCGCTTTTTCCTATCGGTGTTGGCGGACTTGCCCCGTTGTGGCATGTCGAACTCCTGGGATGGATGTTCCGCATGATCAGGCGCCGGGCGGTCGCGCGGTGTCGGAAGGAAGGATCTTCGAAAGCAGGAACTCGCGCGCCGAACCATCGGCCCAAACGCCAGCGCGGCTGTTCAAAGACATTCGGCTGTCCCAGCAGTGGTGGCAGGCCAAAAAACATTCCCCAATGGCTTGGACGGAAGCTGCCCTGCTCAGCGGTCACGGCGGATGTCTGCTCCCGGCCAGAAGCGGACATCATCGGTCGAAAGCAGAACCGTGTATCCGTGCACCCCTGAAGCGCCGGCCCACTTGCTGGCTCGGAGAATCACTTGTCTTTGTCGCGCGGGACTTCCTTCGGTCGGGCGGTGAAGCCGATGAGCCTGGTCACCACAGCCGCCAGATACATCAAGCCGACCATCATCTCTACGCTGGCCAAGGCGCGCGCATGCGCAGAGATGGCGATCACGCTCCCCATCCCGGTGCTCGTCAGAAGCGCAAAGCTCAGATGGTTCAGCTCTGACCATGTGCGTGGCGCAGCACCAGAGCCCGGCTCTATGAATGCGTTCGGCTGCAGTGCTTGAGTCATCACAAAAAGATGCGTGAATCCCCAAACGATCAAGGTGAACGTCGCGGCGGCCGAGAACAATTCATCAGCTGTCGCGTTGTAATCGCTCATCATGTAGACGATCAGACTGCCTGCCGCATAGAAATAGAAAACGGCTTCCAGGCCGGAGGACCAAGGTAGCAGATTCGACATTTGACGGGTCATCTGCAGCGTGAGCAGGACGATGATGGGGACCGCCAGGGCGAGGCTTAGCCATGTCCAGCCGCGGGTGCTTCTCACCATGTTCGTCGTGAACGCAAGTACAACAAGACCGAAGATGTTCAGCGCAATGTGGCCTTCCGGAGTTCCTTCAACGAACGGGTAGAGAAGCACACCTAGAAGCTGAACCACCAGAAGCACCGCAGACGGATGGCGCCGAGAAGTGACAAGGAGCGAGTTCATCGTCGCGCCTTTAGAGACGGAATTGCAGAAGTACCAGCCATGGGCGGCGGCTGAGATGGTCCCTGCACGGTCGATCGCGTTCTGCGCAGCCGCCAAGCGGCGCCGCGCCGGCAATGTACGCGTCACTCAGGACCTTTCTGGCATTGAGCGTCATCCTCGACAGCGTCACAGAGTTCACTACATTGCCCCCTATGGTCTCCAGCTTGGCATCTCCGCCGTGATCGGCACGTACGACCAGGTCGCAATGCATCGGAAATCCTTGGCCTGTTGCCCGGGCTCCCATCGCCCCTGCGAGCGCGCCGAACCTGACGGTCCCGGCGGCCGTCGCTCGTGTCGCGCAGAGCAAGTCACCCGCACGAGGGGGCGTGGTGGCGACGTCGCAGGCGCGAAATACATGGGTCACCTCTTCGCCGGCCACTTCCGCCGCCGACGCGTTCAAAGCCGCCTGCACATAGTCGGCGTGCCGGTCGGAATACTTGAACTCCTCACCAGAGAACCCCGACGCTTTCATCAGGTAACTGATGAAGGCCGCCGACCAGGGCGTGTCCACAATGGCCGCACGCAGTAGCGCCTCGCGGATAGCCACCTCTGTTGCCGGCGCATTACCAGCGGGCCCCGTGGCACTCGTGGCGTCCGCACGTCCTACCCGTCCCACGCTGGTCATGATCGCAGGCGGGTCCGAGGCAGACAGTGCCTGCCAGAAGGCTGCCACGAGCTGCCAGGAGGATGCCGCCTCCCCTGGCGCCCGACCCCACTCTGCTTCGTGGAAGCCCGATCGAAACAATCCACCATTGCGCTCTATCGTTTGCTCGCCGAACATCCGGTGCTGGTGAACTGCTTCACTGACTGCAGCGCTGATCCTGGCGTCAGCAGCCGCACGCCTTGAGGCGGCTTCGCACTGCGAAGTTGCAGCTAAGGCGGGAAGAGACACCGCGGTGACCAAGAGCGACGCGGCGGCGATCTGCCGAAGAAAGGAACGGGGAGTCATGACCCCATTGTGCGCAGCAAGTCCGGCGTTGACCGCAGAGGAAACTTTCGGCCATAAGCAGCCATTCGTAGCAGCTCCATCCGAAGGCGGCGCCAGGGTTCGGCACGGGACGCAGCTGATGCACCGCTAGAGCAGTGGGCGAAGTAACGCGAACCCCAAGTGCGTGGCGGCATGGGCCGTCATGGCAGCTTCCAGGTTCCGGCGCCAGAACGGCCAACCGTAAACTAGCCCCGCTACGGTGTTCAGCGCCAAGGTGCGGGCCACCGCGGCCGGCGTAAGCTCGGTCAAGGCCGCCAGCGCTGGCCGGTGCCCGGCCGCGAATACCAGTGCCGATAACGGCGCCGCGGTCATGACGACGGCGCCGGGGACACTCGCCACGCGGCGCGCGAGGGTGCGGTGAAGGGCCCACGCAAACAGGCTCATCAGCCCCCACCGCATGATGAGTTCTTCCGAGATTCCGCCATACAAAAGACCGAACCACAGCCGGTGCAGCACGGAGCCTGCGGGTTCGAGCGCGGTGGCCTGCGCTTCAGCGCAGGCGCGCGAGCAGATTCACGTATTCGTGGCGTCGTGTATCTAAAGTTGAGATCCGATACTCCACGGCCTTGTCGCCAAAGGTCAGTGCAATTCGATGAACTTGAATCAGTGGGGTACCAACGGGAAGCCCCAGCACGCGCGCGGTAGTCCGGTCCGCTGCTATCGCGCGAGCCCGTTCGCGAGCACGAACGACAGTCACGCCAAACTCCGCTTGGTATAGATGGTAGATCGTGCTTGGCCGCTCCTTGACCTGAGTTGCGGTGATGCCTTTGAAGATCCTCAACGGGATAACCAGCCTGTCGTGTATCACTGCCTGCCCCTGCAGCAGAAGCCTGTTGTCGATTTGAACGCACGGGTCGCCCTGGTGGACACCTAAGGCTTCTGCGACCTCAGCATCCGCAGGCACCTTTTGGAAGTCAAGAAAATCCACTCGGGGCGACTCCCGCAACCCATCCTGCCGCTGGACGTGAAAAAACTGGTAGAGGAACCTGTCAGCGGTGTGAGTCGCAACGAAAGTTCCCAAGCCCTGCTGGCGCGCTACGATGTTCTCGCTGACAAGCTCGTCGACGGCGTGTCTCACGGTACCGATAGAGACACCCAGTTGCTTGGCCAAAGCGGTCTCGCTCGGGAGACGAGCTCCCGGCTGACACTGCCCGGTTTCTATGGCGCGAAGAAGCGAGCGTTTGACCGCCCGGTAGAGCGGCGTGCCAGCTGCAGGAGCGAGCGGTTCGAACACTGCGGACTTTTTCTTCACCGCTCAATATCAACACGAACGTCCTTTTCGTGCAAGTCATATACATGACCTGTTTGACCGCCGAATTTGTGCACAAGACACTGAGCTGCCTTTTAACAATCATTTTTAAGGAGCACAGATGATTCATTTCGTTTTGCATGACACGAAGGACACGGTCGCCGTGGTCGTCGTCGAGGGGGTCAAAGCCGGCATGCAGCTGGAAGGCTGGATCATGGACGAGGACCGTCCGACAGGCGTTCAGGCCAGACAAGACATTCCCATTGGCCACAAAGTAGCGCTCAAGGACATGCAAGTAGGCGACACCGTACTGAAATACGGCATCGACATGGGCAAGGTAACCGCGCCGATCAAGGCGGGAGATCACGCCCACGTCCAGAACATCAAGACCAAGCGTTGGTAATCGCAGGTCCGATCTCACATTAGGAGTTGAACATGAATGCAATTTCAAGAGACACCACATTCCTGGGCTATCGGCGCCAGAACGGCCGCGTTGGCGTAAGGAATCACGTCATCATCCTTCCCCTGGATGACCTGTCGAATGCCGCCGCCGAGGCTGTTGCTCACAATATCAAGGGCACGATGGCGCTGCCCCACCCTTATGGGCGCCTGCAGTTCGGCGCCGATTTGGAGCTGCATTTCCGCACTCTGATCGGAACGGGTTGTAATCCCAACGTCGCGGCGGTTGTCGTCATTGGCATCGAAGACAGCTGGACCAAACGTGTGGTCGATGGGATATCTGCGACCGGGAAACCCGTTGTCGGCTTTGGCATCGAAGGGCACGGCGATCACGACACTATCCTGCGAGCCAGCAAGGCCGCACGCGACTTTGTTCAATCAGCCAGTGAACTGCAGCGCGAGCAGTGCAGCATCAACGAGCTTTGGGTCTCAACGAAGTGCGGAGAGAGTGATACTACGTCCGGCTGTGGAGCGAACCCCACCGTTGGCAATGCGTTCGACAAGCTGTACGCGACCGGAAACACCCTGGTATTCGGAGAGACTTCGGAACTGACGGGCGGTGAGAGTATCGTCGCCAACAGATGCCGTACGCCTGAGGTAAAAGAGCGATTCAACTTCATGTTCAATCGATACCAGGAAATGATCAACCGGCACAAGACCAGTGACTTGTCGGATTCGCAACCAACAAAGGGCAACATCGCCGGAGGACTGACGACGATTGAAGAGAAGGCCTTGGGCAACATCCAGAAGATCGGCAAGAAGTGCATGGTCGACGGGGTTCTGGACAAGGCAGAAGCTCCGACTGGATCGGGCCTCTGGTTTATGGACTCCTCCAGCGCTGCTGCAGAAATGGTGACCCTGTGCGCGGCTTCGGGCTATGCTGTCCACTTCTTTCCGACAGGACAGGGTAACGTCATCGGCAACCCTATCGTTCCAGTCATCAAGATCTGCGCAAATCCTCGCACTGTGCGGCTTATGAGCGAGCACATTGACGTCGATACCTCACCACTGCTGCAAAGGGGTATGACGCTTGATGAGGCAGGAGACCAGTTGTTGGAGTGCATGCTTCGAACAGCCAATGGCCGCCTTACCGCTGCCGAAGCTCTAGGCCATCGCGAGTTCGTTCTGACTAGGCTGTACGAATCAGCTTGATGCATGTGCAAGAACGCGGCGCGAGCCGCGTTCTTGCAATGGTTCCCAGGGCAAGCACGAGGGAGAGCGGCGAGATCCCCGGCTCGCGCTCATTGACGAGCCGTCATGAGCAAGAGCGAGCATGTCCGCCGCTAGCAGACCCCACTAACATTCGATGGCCAGCAACAGCAGCGATGCCGGAACTTCGATGCCGTCTTTCTCAGCCTTTTTGAGCGACATGTTCCGCCTCTCCCCCGGAAGACGTACTCCTTCGTCAAGGAGAATTTCAGCGAGCAATGACTCGGTGCGTTGGAAGAAGCGGTCACGCCCGATGGTCGCTGCCGGATCTATGACCAGGAACGCCTGGCCGAGGCCTGGTCGGTTGCCCTTGTCCACAAAGAAACTGGATGCTTCAAATCCGAAGTTTGCGCCCACGAGGGCCGTCGCGAGGAGTTCTACTGCCATCGCAAGCATCGCTCCTTTCGCACTTGTAGCTGCGCCGAGTGCCAGCATAGATCCGGCCAAGCCTTCAGCCGGATCCGTGGTGGGCTCACCCGAACGGTCCAATGCCCAACCCAGGGGAATTCGGCTCCCCTCCTTTGCAGCCAGCATCAGCTTGCCACGCGCGACTTCAGACAGGCTCAAATCTATCAGCACCGGATCGCCCGCGGGCCGCGGGAAAACAGCGGCCACCGGATTCGTTCCAAAGACAGGATGCTTCCCGCCGGCGGCGGCCAGTGCGGCCGGGGAAGTAGCAAATCCGATGCCGACCATTCCAGCCGCCGCCACAGGCCTCAGATGATCAACAAGCACGCCGGCATGATGACTTTGTGTCACCCCAGCAAAACTGACGCCGTACATCTTGGCTCGCCCGATCGCTTCGGAAACCGCAAGTTCGCAAGCTTCAAACGCCAAGCCATTGCCCGCGTCTACAAGCACGGTGGCATAACGCTCATTCACGACTTTCGGCCTGGCCGCGCCTAAAGCCCTGCCATTGCGTAGGTGAGTGACATACTGATTGACGCGCGCCAAGCCATGGCTGGCCAATCCCTGAGCTTCCGCCAGAACTAGAGCTTGAGCCGCGCAGTTGGCCATCTCCCTGTTGGCGCCTGCGTCCTGAAGAATGCGCGACACAAGGATTGTGGCGTCTTGTAGCGAGGTCCTGGGCATCGATATACCTCTTAGCCAAGAGAGTTGCGCGAAAATTTCCGGACGCGGCACTCGAGTCGCATCAGTGCTTGCTGGTCCATCACCGGCCGGAAGGCCTTTGGTAGCTCGATGGCGCCGTCGCGGATCTGCAGGTCGTCAACCAGAATCGGTCTCGAGAGCTTCAGAAAACCGTTCATCTCGCCGGCGTTTTGCAGCGTGTCTCGTGCCACGCAGGCCTCCATCCAGTTCCCCAGCCCAGTGGCAACACCATCGCCGAGCACGGGGGCGAGTGACTTCTCCTTCATCCTTCCGATCATTCTCAGCAAGCGCTGCAAACCGCCTGCCTTCTTCAACTTGATCTTGGCGTACCGCACGTTCTGCAGTGTCGCGGCGCGGTCTACATCTGAGGGGAGCCAAATCGGCTCATCCAACATGACTGGAACGGTTGAGACTTTTGCAACTTCGGCGTTCGCTTCCCAATCGTCCGCGCCGCAGGGCTGTTCAAGTAGCTCGATACCGCGAGGATCAAGCTTGCTCGCGAAAAACTGGCCATCTTCTTTGGAGTAGGCGTTGTTCGCGTCGAGTCGAAGCATGGCGGCACCGCTTGCCGCGCGTCGAATGTTGTTGACCCGATCAAGGTCGGCCAATGGCCTGAAGCCAACCTTGACCTTTATCGTCTTGAACCCCTGCTTCAACAGCTCCTCAACTTCCTTCGAGATTTCCCTAGGAGTTTCGGCACTTATGGGGGCCAGCAAAGGAATGCGTGCTGCGCCGCCGCTGTTCAAGCAACTGTTCCCGATCAGCTGTTCGACGGCGATCACCGCCGCGGACAGGGCATAAGGGTTGCGCTCTACCTGTGCTGACGCCGAAAGAAGCGCGCTGCTGAGGCTCGAACCAATGAGTTTGGGCGCCAACTGCCCAAGGAGTTCTTCGGCGGACTGCGGAGTCTCGTGGTTATACCCCTCGCGAATGATTGTCTCGCCCCAAGCCTCTTGCCCGCCGGTGCCTCGAAGCTGCAGGAAAACAGCGTCAAAGTGGTGGTAAGTAAACACCGAAATTTTGTACGGCTTCTTCAGAGGCAGCTTGACTCTCCAGACGGCCGCTTCTTCAATCTTCATGGTTGGTCCTCATGGACCTCGCAGTCTGCTTTGCATTGAGCTCAATGTGAAGAACTTAATTCTTCGCCAACGCGAAGATTGTTGATTCCTCAATCGCCGGGCCTAGGTGAGAATGCCTTGGCGTCAAGTCTGCAATCGAACAAGGAGTCGCGGAATGCACCGCAAGTTGCCCCCCCTGAAGGCACTGCGCGCTTTCGAAGCCGCAGCGCGCTACAGTAGTTTTACGCGTGCATCGGAGGAGCTTTTCGTCACGCCAACGGCGATCCGCCACCAAGTCAAGCTCATTGAGGATTGGCTCGGAGTCAAGCTGTTCGTTCGGTCAAACAATTCACTGTCATTGACCGACAAGGGGCGCGAGTTGCTGCCTGCCATCACGGACTCCTTCGATCGCATTACGGGTGTGACGGACAAGATGCGCGGGCTCCAGGGAAAAAAGTCTCTGACTATCAGTGCACGGCCCAACTTTGCCTTGCGCTGGCTGGTCCCGCGACTAGAGCGGTTCTCCACGTTGGCTCCGGGTGTGCAAGTACGAGTCATAACCGCGCCGCGGTCTTCGGAGCTCATGCTCGACGAAATCGACGCCGCGATCTATCTTGGAGAACCGAGGGCAGGAGAGCACTGCGATCTCCTGTTCGCGAGCGACATGTTGCCCGTGTGCAGCCCGACCTACCTGCGCAAGCAGCAGATCCGTTCGGTGGGAGATCTCAAGCAGGCAGTGCTGTTGCATGTGATGACATCGTTGGATGATTGGGAGCTTTGGCTGGCAGCGGCGAAGGCGAAGGGAGTCGACGCTCAAGCTGGACCGCAGCTCGACAGTTTTGCGCTGGCGCTGCAGGGTGCTCTTAGTGGCTGGGGAGTCGCCATGACGAGCACGTCGTTTATCCAAGACGATCTGGTCTCCGGCCGATTGGTTGCCCCGTTTTCGCTGCGCCTACACCGTGAGCGAGCGTACTACCTAGCCTGCCGCGACCCCGAAGCGGAGTCGATAGCGATATTCCGTTCTTGGCTGATCGCTGAATCCACGCGCTCAGTCGAAGAAACCGCTGAGCTAATCAAGAACACCTCATGGGCCTGAGCACGTCGGGTCAAGCCGAGGGGGCTCTGAAGGCAATGCAGGCGTTCGCCCTGGGAGGGCTGGGCGGAGGTGCCTGCGTGTTGTTGCAGCTGCCACTTCCCTGGCTGATCGGCCCTATGGTGGCCGTCGGCGCCGCCAACACATTCCGGGCCCGGCTCAGCTGTCCGCCGCCTCTGAGGATGCTTGGGCAAGCGACCCTTGGCATAGCTTTGGGGTTGTGGTTCACCGCGCCTGTCATCGGGCAGGTGCTCCAGCATTGGATAGCCGTGTCTCTGTGCGCTGTATGGGCAGTGGTGCTGGGAACAGCATTTGCTTGGGCTCTGCACCGTTGGACCGAAGTCGATTGGCCGACGGCATTTTTCTCCGGTGCAGTCGGCGGGGCATCGGAAATGGCGGTGCAGGGCGAACGGGCTGGCGGCCGTGTCGACCTTATCGCCGCTGCGCACAGCGTCCGCATACTGTTCGTGGTGGTTTCGATCCCGTTAGGCTTCAGCATGGCGAGAGGCTATGCCGTGCAGGGCGTGCTGAGTGATGTCACCGGATTTCAATGGGAGGGGCTGCTGCTACTGACGTCCTCCGCCCTGGCATGCGGAGCGTCCCTGCACCTTGCCAGATTCCCCAATTGCTGGATGCTCGGGCCTCTTGTGTCGACCATGGCAATCACAGCACTGTTTGGGGCGGTGACCTTTGTGCCAACTGCGCTCACGGCGATCGCGCAGCTACTCATCGGTATTTCGCTCGGCTCGAGGTTCAGCGAACGTTTCCTGGCGGCGGGGCCGCGCTTCTTGACATTCGTCTTCTTCGCAACAGTCGTCGGGGTAGGGGTTTCACTGGTGGCGGGATGGCTGTTAGCCACAGGCTTTCGCATGCCGCCGGCTGACGTAATGCTTGGTGCAGCGCCTGGCGGGCTCGCTGAAATGTCCCTAACCGCGCAATCTTTGGCACTTTCAGTGCCCCTGGTAGTAGGCATCCACCTAGTAAGGGTCCTCATCCTTGTCTTGCTCGCGCAACCTTTGTTCAATTTGACGAGCAAGTTGCGCGGTGAGCAAATCGGTGGTGCAGGCGACGCTGGCGTTCGCCGACGCGAAGATTAACGACGCGGGGCACCTCTTGTTCCTTATTAAGCTCGCACATGCGTCCGGTGCCGAAAGATTCCAAGACAAGGAGACAACATGGCTCGAAAAAACTCTATTCGCTCGCGGAGCGTCACTACTCTAGCATTTGGCCTTATGGCGGCCTGTCTCGCCTGCGGACCTGGCAGTGCTATCGCGGCTGACTGGAAGCCTACCAAACCGGTGGAGATCATCGTCCCGGCGGGCACAGGTGGTTCTATCGACCGTTTCGCCCGGGTACTCCAAAAAATAATGCAAACGGAGAAATTGGTCAGTCAGCCAGTTGTGGTGGTGAACAAGAATGGCGCAGCAGGGGGCATCGCCTGGAACTATGTCATCCAGCAAAAAGGCGATCCGCATTACTTGATCATCTCATCGCCGAACCTGATCACTTCTGCGCTGATGGAGGTCAACTCCGTTGCTGTGGATGCGACGACACCGATCGTTGTGCTCAGCACTGAATACCACTCAACCATCGTGCGTACTGACTCGCCTATCAAGTCCGGCAACGATCTCCTTCAGAAAATGCGTGCGGAGCCGGGTTCGCTGAAGATCGGAGTAGCTCCCGGACTGGGTGTTGGCTCACACGTGGCGCTCTCGCTGATGCTCGCGGAAGCCAAAATTGATCAGAAGAAGACGAAGGTCGTTGTATTCAACTCCTCCGGTGAGTCTGTGACGGCGGTGCTTGGCGGGCATGTAGACTTTGCATCCGTTGGGACCTCCAATGCCCTGCAGATGGTTCAGGCGGGGAAAGTGCGGATCCTTGGAATGACCTCTCCAAAAAGGCTGGCTGAGGTTGCCGCGCCAACCTGGAAAGAGTTGGGGGTTGATGCAGTTTTCCCCAGCTGGCGCGGCGTTGCTGCTCCGCCGAATCTCACCAATGACCAGGTGCAGTACTGGGAGCGTGTTTTTGCTCGCGTCGTACAAACACAAGAGTGGAAGGACGAGCTGAGCAAGACCCAATACGACCCGTTGTACTTCGACAGCGTTCAATCTCGGGCGTTTATTGACTCTGAGTACAAGAAGCTTCACTCCGCCCTCAAAGAGGCCGGACTCGTGAAGACACGGCAACCGAACAAATAGGATCTGATATGTCGCTCGACCGCATCGTCGGAGCCGCGACCTTGATACTGGGTCTACTGTACCTGCTGTCCGCGCGAATGATTCCGACCGACGGCGCCACTGACGCTGTGGGCCCCAAGACGTACCCGTTCTTCCTTGGGGCAATCCTGCTTGCTCTCGGCGCCATTCAATTGTTGTCGGCAGCAGGAGCGAAAAAGGACAATCCCGCTCCCCGCCATGCGCCTCAAGCGCACAGCTGGATGCGAGCCGCAGTTGATGAATATGGTCTGGCTTTTGCCGTCATGGTCTGGACTGCGCTCTACATCGCGGTGTTTGAGAAGCTTGGATTCGTGATCTCGACCACGATCTATTCGCTCGCGCTCATGGCGTACTTCAACAAACACAAGTGGGTGGCGAATGTGTGCTCTTCGTTTGGCTTCAGCGTCATCGCGTATGCGTTGCTTGCCAAGCTTCTTGGAGCGAACCTGCCTGCTGGCATTCTGACCCTTTAAGGCCCGCCATGGAAGGACTGAGCCACATCGTCAGCGGCTTCGCGGTTGTTTTGCAGGGCGCGAACCTTTTCTATCTGTTTATCGGTTGTCTGGCCGGCACATTGATAGGCGTTCTGCCCGGAATAGGCCCTGCGGCCGGGATTGGCTTGCTGCTGCCTATCACCTTCGGCATGGACCCGACGAGCGCGCTCATCATGCTCGCCGGCATGTACTATGGCGCGATGTATGGGGGGTCCACCACCGCCATACTGATCAACACTCCAGGGGAAGCCTCATCGGTAATGACCGCGCTGGACGGTTATCAGATGGCAAAACAGGGCCGGGCAGGCACCGCTCTGGCGATCGCTGGCGTCAGCTCTTTCATCGCGGGCTCCATAGGCGTATTGCTGCTGTCGGTACTCGCAACCCCCCTTTCGAATTTCGCTTTGCGCTTTGGGCCGCCAGAATACTTCGCTCTCATGCTATTTGCGCTGAGTACGGTGAATTCGTTGACCGGCGGAGCGTCAGCAAAAGGGGCCATTGCGGTCATCTTGGGCCTGATGATCGCTACGGTTGGAACGGACCTTCAGACGGGACAAGCGCGCTTCACACTCGGAATCGGCCACTTGCTCGAAGGTGTCGATTTCGTCCTTGTCGTCATCGGTCTCTTCGCTATTGGAGAAGTTCTTGTGAGCCTGGAGGGGTTCATGAGAGGCAATACGCAGATCATGGCGCTGAAAGGTCGCCGATGGATGACAGGTCAAGAGTTCAAGGAGAGCCTCCCACCAATGCTCAGAGGCGGCATCTTGGGCTTCTTTTTAGGGGTGCTTCCGGGTGTGGGCGCGACCGTATCCTCTATCGCGGCGTACATTGCCGAGAGGAAGCTGTCCAAAAATCCCGAGCAGTTTGGGAAGGGAGCGATTGCGGGAGTCGCTGGGCCTGAAGCAGCAAACAACTCCTGTACCGCGGGCGCTATGGTCCCGCTACTCAGCTTGGGCATCGCAGGAAATAGCAGCACCGCCGTGCTCATGAGTGCGTTCATCATGTTTGGCATACAGCCCGGACCTCTGCTTTTTCAGCAACGTCCAGAGATGGTTTGGGGCCTTATCAACAGCATGTACTTGGGGAACATCATGCTACTGATTCTCAACTTGCCTCTTGTGGGTTTGTTCGTTCGACTGTTGCATACACCACAAGGCATCCTGTTTCCACTGGTTCTTGCGGTATCTGCGGTGGGTGCCTATACGGCTAACGGAAACATCAGTGATGTATGGATCGCGTTTGGCTTCGGTGTCTTGGGATACGCATTTCGCAAACTCGGAATACCAGTTGCGCCGTTAGTTCTATCTTTGGTCCTGGGAAAACAACTGGAGCAATCCTTTCGTCAGTCCATGACTATGTCGGACATGAGCCCTGTGATCCTTTTTAGCAGTCCGATCTCGACGAGCCTCATGGTTATGGCCTTCGTCTCGATCGCACTGCCGCTTGCATTGCGGCTGCGCCGCCGCTCGACCCAGGCACTCGCGGGAGCGAATTCCTAGGTGAAATCTGGATCTGCCGAACGCTCACAGCGAGCCCCCGACATTCTTTGAAGTTGCTGCGCTCGGCTCGCGCGTTGATCATTGACGTGAGAGATGCAAGGTGCATCTCGCCGAACCATCCTAGCCTCAAGGGAGAGCGTCATGTCAGCCGTGATGAAGAATGCCGATCGCTATCGCGAGATCGAAGTAGTCCCTGCCGGTGCAGCACTGGGCGCCGAGATCCTGGGAGTCCGACTCCCGGATGCTACCGAGGCTCAATTTCATGAGATAACACGTGCTTTCAACGAGTACTCGGTACTTCTATTCAGAAGTCAAAATTTGACCGATCCGGAGTTGATCGCCAGCGGAAAACGATTCGGGCCGCTCGAGATGCCGGGGGTGAGCGTCATCGGCAAGCCGTATATCGAAGAATTTCCCGAGATTCTCGTGGTTTCCAATCTCGTCGACGATAAGGGAAATCCTTTGGGTAATCTCGGCGCCGCTGAGACCTCGTGGCATACCGACATGTCGTATCGGGAAAAGCCGATATCCGCGGCGATGCTGCACGCTCTTGAGATTCCGGAGCACGGTGGCGGGCACATGTTTTATGCCAGCATGTTTGCGGCTTGGGAATCGCTTCCGAAGTCACTCGCCGAGAAGGTCGCTGGCAAGATGCTCATCCACGACGAGACATACAACAGTGCGGGGCAGTTGCGAAAGGGCTTCTCGCCTGTCACTGATGTGCGCGAGGCTCCAGGCGCCCGGCATCCGCTTGTACGAACCCACTTGGCAACCGGGCGGAAGGCCCTGTTCCTAGGCCGCCGAAAGAATGCCTACATCGTCGGCTTTTCGCTTGAGGAAAGCGAAGACACGCTAGATCGGCTCTGGGAGCACGCTACCAGCGACTCGATGACGTGGGGTGAGTGGGGCCTCGGGGATGTGCTCGTGTGGGACAACCGCTGCACGCTACATCAACGCGCTGGCTTTGATCCGGCAGACCGCAGTGTTCTACACCGTGTCCAGGTACAGGGTGAGCGCCCGGTTTAAAGGGCGGAACCTTCGTCAGCCGAAAGAAAAACGACGCCCGCGGAGTTCTGGGTCTGCATAGACTACTTCATCAACTTAAACGCGAATGCATTAGAAGGAGATCGCGGTGACTCTATTAGCAAGAAAAGCCGGAAGTGACCAGATAGAAGTCATACCCTTGAATCCGGCGCTCGGGGCGGAGATCAGGGGTGTAGACCTCGCTGACATCTCGCCAGCACAGTTCGACAAAATCTTTCAGGCGTATCTCGCGCACCAGGTGCTGCTTGTACGAGGCCAGAAGCTTTCGGATCCCCAGCTCATTGAACTCGGGCGGAAGTTTGGGGAACTTGAGCCGCCGGGCGTCAGCATCACCGGAAAGCCGTTTCTTGAGCAGCACCCTGAGATTCTTGTCATCTCCAACATTGTTGACAACGGTGTGCCTCAGGGAAACCTTGGTGCAGGCGAGGCGGTGTGGCACACCGACATGTCTTACAGGGAAGTCCCCGTTTCGACGGCGATCCTCTACTCGCTTGAGATCCCGCCGACGGGCGGCGACACATACTTCGCGAATCAGTACCTCGCATACGAGACACTGCCCGAGCAGCTGAAGAAGCGAATTGATGGTCGCGTGCTCGTGCATGACGAGACCTACAACAGTGCAGGCCAGATGCGCAAGGGTTTCACTGAAGTTCTCGATCCTCGGCAGGCGCCAGGCGCAAGGCATCCCATCGTCCGAACTCATCCAATTACGAACAAACAGGCCTTGTTCCTGGGTCGGCGTCGGAACGGTTACATCGTAGGGCTCAGCTTGGAAGAGAGCGAAGACACACTTGATGCGCTGTGGAGTCACGCTAGCCAGAAGCAGTTTGTCTGGGCGCATCAGTGGCGCGTCGGCGATTTGCTTGTCTGGGACAACAGGTGCCTGCTACATCGCCGTGACTCGTTTGATAACAGCGCTCGTCGGTTGATGCATCGGGTTCAGATCCGCGGCGAGCGCCCCATCTGAAATCCGAGCGGCACCTGGAGCCGACGCCCGCTGTCGGCGTCAACAACTAAAGAGGGGTCATCATGAAGATACTGTTTGGTGCGGCAGCCGCCGTTCTGGGATGTGGCATCGCACATGCGCAGTCTCAAGTTGCGATTTTTGGAGTGGTTGATGCGTCCTATTCGCATGGCAAAGGGAGCCGCAGCGACCGCAGCCAACTAACCAGCGGTGCGGGTCAGACCTCGCGCCTGGGCTTCCGTGGCCGGGAAGACCTTGGCGGCGGTCACTGGGCTGGATTCTGGTTGGAGTCCCAACTGAACACGGACAATGGAACATTCACTGGGACGAACACAAATAATCAGGCCTCGGGGGCAGGGCCGGCGACAGCGGGCGCGGCTGGGCTGACTTTCAGTCGCAGATCGACGGTCAGCTTGGGCGGCCAGTGGGGGGAACTCCGTGTGGGCCGTGACTTCACCACCCATTACTACAACCGAGCAGAGTCTGATCCGTTCGTGGTCGGCGTTGGCGGCAGCCAGGTGCTCACTGGTACCTTAGCGGGCATTACCTCGACACGTGCATCGAACATCTTGAGTTACCTGACACCAAGTTCGCTGGGAGGTTTTTTCGCCCAAGCCCAGATGTACCTGGGGGAGAACGGATCGGTCGGCACGACCTCGGATGACGGCAATGGTTACAGCTTGCGAGTTGGGTACGGCAGAGAACAGCTGTCTGCAGCGCTTTCCCACGGTCGAACCGAGTACGCCGCAGGCGATATCGTCAGCACAAACGTCGCGGTGATCTATCGGTTCAACTGGGCCAAACTTAGTGCAGGGTACTTCCTTGACAAGAACGAAACAGCCAGCCCCTTTACTGGTCGGGGGTACACACTCGGCGCCATCATTCCGGCTGGCGCGGCAGGCGAAGTGAAGTTCGGCTTCTCGAAGTACGGATCAGATGCTGGGGCCAAGCCCGGAGCGAGAAAGCTGGCTGTGGGCTATGTACACAGTTTGTCCAAACGAACAGCACTCTACGGAACCTATGCCCAAGTCCGGAACTACGGCGGCTTGACTGCTTCTCTGAATGGCTCGACGACCGCCGCTAACACCAGGTCGAGCGGATACGACCTTGGTGTGCGCCACTCCTTTTGAGGCTCCATGATTGAGCGAGCCGGATTCGTCGCGATGACTAGATGCACGGCCATCCAGTTGAAAATGTTAGCCAAAGTTGCTGGTGCAGAAATGCACGACTTGGATGTAGCCCGTCTTATCAAGGCCAGGCGAACTACCCATCCTAGGCATCTGCTTGAGCCAGGGCCGGATGAAGGGCAGTTTGCTGAAATCATCGGAGCGGCGGGCTACGCGCCAGATCACGGCTGCCGAGGACCATGGCGGTTTGTCCGGTTTCCACGATCCGCCCGGCGTGCCCTCGGCGAAGCCTTTGATCTCTCGCTGCTGGCAAGGAACGCGGCGGCCCCCGACATCGATCGCGCACGGGCTAGACAGAAGGCGTTCAACGCGCCAACTTTGGTGGCTGCAGTTCTCAAGCTCAGTGGAGGCAGTGACACGGCTGTCACCGACCTGGACCGTACTATTTCGCTAGGTTGCGCCATTCAGAACATGCTGCTTCTGGCCACCGCCCAAGGGTTTGGTAGTGCGATTACCAGCGGCAGGGCGGTACAGGCAAAACCTCTGCGGAGCTTATTGCGCCTAGAAGGTCACGAAAGTGTTGCCTGCTTTCTAAGCTTCGGGACTGCGGCAGAACCGGAACCTCAGCGCGAGTCGTCTCTGTGTCGCGCGCTCGTTACAGACTTGCAGGACTTAGAGCGTGTTCTCGATGCTGACAGACAGAATCGGGACGGTCATGACTGAACGAGAACAGGTTCCCAAGGAAGCGACAGTGCAAGCTCACGCAACTGGCGCTGAGCGGCGTCCCCAGCCACAATCAACAGCAGGATCCCAGAGCACAGAGGGCTCGACTCATGATCAGGTCGAAACGCCTAAAGCCAAGGTACAGGTCGGTCCGCTGGATGTGTGAACGGGAGCTCGCGATCGATGCTCGCGCGCGTGGATCAATTCGCTTGATCGCTTTCGTCCTCATAGCGGCTCTCAGAGCCGGCGACGCGGCCGCAGTATCCTAATCAAACTCAAGGGTATTCTCTGAGAAACAGTAGCGCAAGAAGTCTTCAGCGGCACTGCCAAGCCTTTTGGAGCGGTGAAGGACGATCGAAAGCGTTCTCGGCGCCCGCGGCAGTGACGTCGGAAGTTCAATCAACCAACCTTCCCGAACAGCGTCTCTTACAGCCAGCCTGGAAAGGCAGCCAAGGCCCATCCCTGAGGCGACCGCTCGCTTGAGTGCTTCGTTGCTCCCAAGTTCCAGTTCAACATCTACTTGAGCAAGGTTACTTATGAGCCAACGATCAGAAGCCTCCCGCGTACCGGATCCCGGATCGCGCAAGATCCATACGGCTGCGTCCAATTCAAGCTTGGTCAACCGGCGGTGAGCTAAAGGGTGCGATGGGGCCGCGATAACAACAAGTTCGTCCTCGCGCCATCTTCGAACTGAAAGTTCTGGGTGTGTATGTGTTCCCTCGATGAATCCGATGTCAGCTACGAAGGAGCTAACGGAATCGAAAACCCCATGCGTGTTCGTCACGTCCATCCGGATTCGATTCTTAGGACGAGTCTCCTTCCATCCAGCAATCAAGGGCGGAAGCAGGTACTCTCCCACTGTATAGCTGGAGGCCAGGCGCAAGGGCGCTGCGTGGGCAGCCGTGAAAAGAGCCTCCACCTCTGCCGACTGCTCAAGAATACCGGCAACCAGCGGAAGCAGCGCCCGCCCGTTCTCATTGATCATCAGCCTTTTTCCGACCCGATCAAAAAGCTGCACACCCAACACCGTTTCCAGCTCTCCCAAAGCGGTGCTCGCAGCAGACTGAGATCTTGAGATCCCTTCTGCCGCTGCCCGGGTCGTTCCCCCCCGGGCTGTTGCCGCGAACACCTCCAACTGTTTAAAAGTCAGTTTTATGCGTTGATCGGTTTTATCGTTCATGGCAAGTCGAATTATGCGCTACACGGATCGACGACGTCACTACGATTTGCGCATGTTCAAGTTTCTTTCCAGCGCTCCGATTCATAACCCCACTTCGACTTCCACGGCACAAACAGAAGTCAAGACGACGACCTGCTACATGTGTGCATGCAGGTGCGGGATCAGGGTACATCTGCGCGACGGAGCAGTGCGATACATCGACGGCAATCCTGACCATCCGATCAACAAGGGAGTCATTTGCGCAAAGGGAAGTGCGGGAATCATGAAGCAGGTTTCCCCTGCGCGATTGACCCAGCCAATGCTGCGCAAACCGGGGGCGAACAGAGGCGACTCTGACTTTGAACCTATATCTTGGGAGCGTGCGTTCGAGATTTTGACGGAGAGGCTGCAGAAGATTCGGGACACGGACCCGAAGAAATTCGCGCTATTCACTGGGCGCGACCAGATGCAGGCATTGACAGGGTTGTTTGCCCGTCAGTTCGGTACCCCGAACTATGCGGCCCATGGTGGCTTTTGCTCCGTGAATATGGCTGCCGGAATGATCTACACGATCGGCGGCAGCTTCTGGGAATTCGGTGGCCCTGATTTGGAGCACTCGAAGCTGTTCGTGATGATCGGTACCGCGGAGGACCATCACAGCAACCCAATGAAGATCGCATTGGGAGATTTCAAGCGTCGTGGGGGCCGCTTCGTCTCCATCAATCCCGTGCGAACTGGGTACTCGGCAATCGCTGATGAATGGATTCCCATCAGGCCAGGCACGGATGGCGCGCTTTTCATGGCGCTGCTACACGAGGTCATCGGCAGCGGACTGATCGACAGGGCCTTCCTTCAGCGTTTCACTAACGCGCCGCAACTCGTTCAGCTTGATGAAGGCGAGCGCGAAGGACTGTTCGCATTCGATCCTCAAGCTGGGCCGCCGGGAGACGGCCGGAATCCCCACAACAAGCTCGCCTGGGACCTATCAACGGGTTCGGTCGTCGCGGCGTACCCGCAAGGTCAAGAAACCGGCCGTGAGCTTGCCCTGGAAGGGCGCTACACCTTGGCTGACGGAACAAAGGTCGCGCCGGCGTTTCAGCTGCTCCGCGAAAGAGTCTCCGAAACGACACCAGAATGGGCTCAGCAGATTACGGGGATTCCTGCGCAGAGGATCCGGGCACTGGCCAGAGAGATCGGCGAAACCGCCCTTCACGAAGCTTTTGAGCTCCCCATTCCGTGGACCGATACCTGGGGCAAGCGCCATGAAACAACGCAGGCCCGACCGGTCGCGTTTCACGCAATGCGAGGCTTGGCCGCCCATTCGAACGGCTTTCAGACCGTGCGTTCACTTGCCGTGCTGATGAGTGTTCTTGGAACGATCGACGCGCCGGGTGGCTTCCGCCACAAGGCCCCTTACCCCCGGCATATCGTCCCTAACTACAGAGCGTTCAATGACCCCACGATGGTCAAGCCGAACACGCCATTGAATGCGGCACCGCTGGGATTTCCTGCAAGTCCTGAGGAATTGGCGATCCATGAGGACGGAACTCCTCTTCGCATCGACCACGCTTTCTCATGGGAGCACCCCCTTTCTGCGCATGGATTGATGCACAACGTCATCACCAACGCTGCGAGAGGCGACCCATACACCATCGACACCCTGTTGATCTTCATGGCGAACATGGCATGGAACTCCACCATGAACACCATGGAAGTTCGAGACAAATTGAATGCGCGTGGCGCTGATGGGGAGTACAAGATTCCGTTTCTGGTCGTCTGTGACGCGTTCCAAAGCGAGACAGTGGCCTTTGCAGATCTGGTGCTGCCTGATACGACTTACCTGGAACGCCACGATGTCATGAGCATGCTCGACCGGCCGATCTCCGAATTCGATGGCCCGGTCGATTCAGTCAGAGTTCCAGTCGTCGAACCAACTGGGCAATGCAAGCCATTTCAGGAAGTGTTGATCGAACTTGCGGCCCGGCTGAAGTTTCCCGCCTTCACCAAAGATGACGGCTCGCGCAAGTTCAAAGATTACCCTGACTTCGTCGTGAATTTCCAGCCGCAGCCAGGCATCGGATTTCTCATGGGCTGGCGCGGAAAAGATGGCAACGAACACCTCAGGGGAGAGCCGAACCAGAATCAATGGGAGATGTACGCCAAAAACAACTGCGTGTTTCAGTTTCACCTGCCGCAGGAGCAGCAGTACATGCGAAATTGGAACCAGCCGTACCTGGATTTCGCGAAGGACAAAGGCTGGCGCCAGAAGAACGACCCGATTCAACTGGCAATTTACTCAGACACGCTGCAGTCGTTCCGCCTCGCCGCACAAGGAAAATCTAAAGGCCGGCAACCTCCTGACTCTCTACGCGACCGCATTGCCAAGTATTTCGACCCGCTGCCGTTCTGGTACCCGCCATTGGAAAACGGGGTCATCGATCCCGGCAAGTATCCCCTTGCGGCAATCACACAGCGACCCATGGCGATGTATCACTCATGGGATTCACAGAACGCGTGGCTGAGGCAGATTCACAGCCAGAACTTTCTTTACGTGAATTCCAAGACCGCCGCCGAAGCCGGGGTGCAGGATGGTAGCTGGTGCTGGATCACGAGTGCTTGGGGCCGCGTCAGATGCCAGGCACGGTACAGCGAGGCAGTGGAGCCCGGAACCGTGTGGACATGGAACGCCATTGGCAAAGCGGCGGGCGCATGGCAGCTGGAACCGGATGCCGACGAGTCGAAGTTGGGGTTTCTGCTGAACCACCTGATCACCGAGGAGCTCCCTAGCGGCCACGGATACATCAGCAACTCCGATCCGGTAACGGGTCAAGCGGGATGGTACGACGTACGCGTGCATATCGCGCCTGCCGGCGAAGACGAACCGATGGAGTCATCTCCGCAGGTTCCGGCGGCTTCCAAAAAGCCACGCGTGCTTGGCGACTCGAAAGAGTTCTTCATGTTCAACGGAACAGAAACATGAGCGACACTGCCCAACGGGATACGCTGGCCAAGCAGCTGGCCTTGGTCATCGACTTGAATGTTTGCGTGGGCTGCCACGCATGCGTGACCTCCTGCAAAGAATGGAATACATCGGGCGCCGCAGGCCCGCTGTCTGATCTAAGAACCTCCGGTTCATCTCCCACGGGCACCTTCTTCAATCGCGTGCAAACCTACGAGGCTGACGAGTTTCCAAACACACAAACCGTTCATTTTCCGAAAAGCTGCCTCCACTGCGAAGATCCTCCGTGTGTTCCAGTTTGCCCCACCGGTGCGAGCTATAAGCGAGCGAGTGATGGAATTGTGCTTGTCGACTATGACAAGTGCATTGGCTGCAAGTACTGCAGCTGGGCTTGTCCATACGGAGCTCGCGAGTTTGATGAAGAACGCAAGGTCATGACCAAATGCACCTTGTGCGTTGACCGTATCTACGACGAGCTGCTGCCTGCACAAGACCGAAAGCCCGCCTGCGTAAAGGCATGCCCCACAGGCGCGCGCCTATTCGGTGACGTCAAAGACCCGGAATCCGACGTTTCCAGGGCCATACGTGAGCGTGGGGGCTACCAGCTGATGCCTGAATGGGAAACGCAGCCGGCGAACCATTACTTGCCTCGCCGGGTCACTGAACAAACTTCATCCGCAGATCCGCAGCAGTTCAACTTGGTGGACCTGCTGAAGGGAGCGCCGCCGCGCGACGTTCAGCCTGGGCGTAGCAGCGTGACTCAGATAGGTGATGCATGAGGCCGGCTATGTCCATCGTGCTGTTCACGACCCTAGCCGGTCTTGCCCAAGGTATGGCGATCGTCCTTGCCGTTGCTACATTGAGTCAGTCCACTCCAAATGGTTTCAGCGCGTCCATCTTCTTGTGGGCGGCCACTGGCATGCTTCTGGCTGCGCTAACGGCTTCGTTTTTTCATCTGGGCCATCCTTTGCGCGCTTGGAGGGCGGCACTGATGTGGCGGACGTCGTGGATGTCTCGTGAAGTGATTGTCCTGCCGGCGTTCATTCTTGTCATCGCGGTGTGGGCCACTGCTGTGACTATCGCGCCTAGCTATTCTTCAGGCATCGAAGTACTCGCCTGGGCAACGATCATGGGCGCCCTTGCTCTTTGGTATTGCACTGCAATGATCTACGCATGCATCCGTTTTATACAGGAATGGGCGCACCCACTTACGATCATCAACTATGTGACTCTAGGGCTTGCGTCTGGCGTGGTTGCATCAGGGGCACTGGCAGTTCTGGGAGGGGAGTTGGAGTTTTCTGAGTCGTTGACCCCCTGGGCGATCGCGCTGGTCGGCTTGAGCTGGGCGACTCGTGTCCTCTCTCTTGTGCGTAACGCCGGTCTCAAGCCTAGGTCGAGTGTTCAGTCCGCGACTGGAATCAACTCCGCGCGCGTCGTACAGAAGTCTATGGGAATGACGGGCGGTTCTTTCAATACTCGCGAGTTCTTCCATGGGCTGACTCAGCGCGCGTTGACCAGGCTCAAGATTTGGTTCCAGGCGTTGGCGTTTGCTGTTCCTCTCGCGCTGCTTTTGCTTGTGATCGTGCTTGACTGGAACGCAGGCTGGCTTATTGCGTTTCCGATCCAGTTCGCCGGGCTTGTTGCTGAGCGATGGTTCTTCTTTGCGCAAGCGCAGCATCCCCAGAACATCTACTACCAAGTCATCTCGTGAAAGTCGTCTTGCCGTTCATGCGCTGGGTCCCGCTGTGGAAGCGCGGCGATGTCTTGCGGGCGGATCTACTGGCGGGCCTGACGGGCGCCATCGTCGTACTTCCGCAGGGAGTCGCATTTGCTACCCTTGCAGGGATGCCGCCGGCCTATGGTCTCTATGCTGCAATGGTTCCGTGTGTGGTCGCAGCGCTTTTTGGCAGCAGCAGACTTATGGTCACCGGCCCCGCGAACGCGATCTCGCTAACGACAACGGCACTGATTGCACCGCTGGCCGCGGTTGGCTCGCCTTTGTACGTCCAGTTGGTCCTGACTTTGACCTTCCTGGTCGGGATACTGCAACTCTTGCTTGGGTTGTTGCGGGCAGGCGTTTGGATCGACAAGGTTCCACACGCGGTGATCGCCGGGTTCACCGCCGGGGCGGCCATCCTCATTGTCAGCAGCCAAGTGGGCGCGCTGTTGGGAATAGATTTGCCACGGGGGCTTTCCGTGGCTGGGACTGTCCGAGCGCTACTCACGGCTGAAAGCTCGCCTCAGGCGCTACCAATGATCACCGCCGCCGTCACCATACTGCTGAGCTTGGTGATGGTCGGCCGGATCAGATATGTCCCGCCCATCCTGGCGGCGGTGCTAGGGGGAACCGCGACAGCCTGGATAGCGGCATACGTCATGAGTTCCCATCCTGCGACCGTTGCGGCCTTGCCCGGAGCCATTCCTCCGTTATCCCGGCCAGACCTTGCACTGCTCCCGTCGTTGGTCGCAGCAGCGTTCACCATGACTCTCTTGGCAGTTACTGAGGCGATGGCTATTGCCAAGGCAGTTGCTCGTCGGTCGGGCGATAGTTTCGACGGAAACCAGGAACTGATCGGACAAGGTCTCGCCAACGTCGCGGGCGCGTTTTTCTCCGCATATCCATCTAGCGGGTCCTTCAATCGATCGGGTGTCAATGTAGCTGCAGGGGCTCAGTCTCCACTCGCGGCCGTAAGCGCCGCCTGCCTGTTGGTCGTCATTCTCTTGTTTGTCGCTCCATTCGCGCAGTTTCTCCCTTTGGCGGTCATTGCCGGCTTGCTGTGCGTTGTTGCCGCAGGGCTGCTCCGTATCAACGAACTTAGAGACATCTGGAACGAAGGTCCGGAAGATCGGATTTCACTGGTCGTCACCTTTGTGGCAACGATCAGCCTTTCTTTGGAGTGGGCCATCCTGCTTGGCTTGGCTACGGCGTGGATCAGCAACCTGCTCTTCTCCTACCGCAGGTGAGTGGCATCTCCGTCAGCAGACGGGACAGCCGCAGGTGCTAGTGGACCATCGCCACGATCCAGCACCTCACGGGTAGTCGGTGTAGCGAAGCACGCCCGATGAGTTCCGCTTGGCATTGGCTTCCAATCAACTTGCAGCTTTGATCCATCCGCGTGCCTCATCCAAGCTGGTGAAGGATCTGAAGCGCAAACCCGAGTTCTGCGCCGCCTTCTCGCTAGTCAACCCTGCCAGATTCGCGGCAGACAACGCCGTAGCCACCCGCTCCAAGTGTCCCAGTCGCTCGGCCACATACCAGCCAAGTTGCAGATGCTCTGTGAACACGAGGCGCATCTCGACTTCGAACAGCTCCACCAGCAGCCTACGCACGCCACTGCCGCGGGTGACGGTCGCAATGTAGTCTGCGAGCCCGCACAGATCGTGCAGACTCGCTTCGCCCGACAGCACGGCGTGGAGGTGATCCGGCTGTCGGTGAAGATCGATGCGCAAGCATGTCGTCATGAAGCAAGCAAAATCCTGATTCTCGCTGAGCGCCCCGGCCGCCGACATATGACGAGATCGAGCTTCCGCCAGGCCGGCGGCCCAAGCGCTGTGCCCGACGATGCCACAGCGTTCGGGCGCTCAGCGCGCCTGCAACAGCATTTCGAGGCGCAAAGGCCTGCGGTGGATGACCGAAGCCGCACCTCGGCCGGAGCAGCTGAAGCTAACGCAGGCGGATCTCGACCCGCCGGTTCTTGGGCTCCTCGGTCTCGTCCGGCGTTTGTATCAGCGGCTCGCGCTCACCGCGGCTTTGCACCGAGATACGCGCGCGCTCGAAGCCGCGCCCGGCCATCAGGCTGGCCACGGATTGGGCGCGCGTGCGCCCCAGGTTGTCGTTGTATTCCGCCGCGCCCTTGCTGTCGGTGTGGCCGATGACGTCGATTTCGGCGGCGGGCACCACTGCCGCTTCAGACAGAATCCGGTCGACTTCGCGTTGCGACTCCGCGGTGAGTTGGGCCCGGTTGAATTCGAAGTACAGGGTGTACGAGCGCACTCTTGGCGGCTGAACCGAAAGCAGCGTGGCGTAACGCTTCTGCACTGCATCGGCGCTCGAGGTGACAGCTGTGGTCACCGTGGCACTCGAGAGCTGGGCGGTTGCGTATGGCTGGTTCAGTTCCACCGAGCCGCCGGCGCGGCGGGTGACGATCACCGAGCTTTGGCGGCCGTTGTCGCCGGGAAGTAACACCACGCGCTCGGTTGCCGGTGGCGGAGGCGGTGTGGCGCAACCGTTCAACAGCGCTGCCGCAGCCAGCAGCAGCGCGAGGACCAGGCGCGTCATGGGGTGACGGGTCCGTCGACCTCGACCACGAAGTCAGTGCCTCGAATCCCGATGGTTGCCGTCGGCGTGTTCACCGCCACCGCGCGCGGATCCTGCCGCGCGATCAGGCCCGACACCATGCGCATTGCGCCGCGTGCCACGTCGACCAGCAGCGAGCCCTCGCGGGTGGTGGAGTCGAACTGGTAGGTCTGCAGCGTAACCATCGCATTGGGACCGACGGCCATCTGCGTGCCGTCGTGCAGAGTGAGTCCGACGGCCGAGGCGGGGCGGGTCACCACGCGATCGCCAGCGTAGAGCGTCCCACCGACCTCGGCAGCGCGCGCGCCTGCAGCCGAGACGATCTGCGATTCGCCCTGCAGGCGCTTGATCGTGCCGGCAGGGGTTTGAGATTGCGCGCCGGACGCGGTCAACGCGATCAAGAAGAGAGCGGGAGCGTGCCTGGGCTTCATGCAACAAATTGTAGAGGAAACGTGCTTGGCATCCGCTACTTCATGCCGGGCTGGAGCCAAATCCCGACGCTGCCCAAGCATCCGCCCTGGCCCGCGTCAGCCTGAAACCAGGCGAGACGCCGGCTTCGCCAAGCACTTCACCGGCCGCAGTGGTCGCCCGCAGCCAGGCGGTCGGGGTTTCTTCGTCCGGCTCGATGTCCAGGGTAACGCTCACTCGGGCGCCAGCGTGCGAAATCTCGACTTGCTGGTGCAGTGCCGCCTGCAACTGCTGCTCGTGACGGCGCACGAACTCGGCGGCGGTCTTCACCAGCGTGTTGAACGCCGCCGTATCGAGCGGCTTGGGGTTCTTCTTGTCGCGCCCCATGGTCCAGGGACCGACCAGCGCCGGCTCCACTTGGCCGTCGCGCGTCATCGATACCGCCCAGCCATCGTCGTCCTCGTTCTTGATGACCTGGGCCGTCCAGCCGTTGGCGCGCCACAAGCGCGGCTCGTGGATGGCTGCTTGTTCGCTGCCGCTCTCGAAATCTTGCATGCAGGATTGTTGCACCGCCGGCCAGTGCGGCTTCAGGGTCGTACCGCGGCGTCAAGCGCCTCTCGCGCACAGTCTGACCAGGGCGCGCCACCAGGACGCAGCGGTTTGTATTCACATTTTAGGCAGCGGGTCTCGAGCGAGACCAGGGTTGTTAGTGTTGACAATCGTATTTTGTATGCAAAAAATGGAGGCATTGCCACCAACTTTGCTCTGGCGAATGTCTGCCGCTGCAGACGACAAGTTCGAGGATGAGCAAACGACAGGAGAGAAAATGCGACGCCGTTCATTTCTGCTATCGACCGCCTGCGCAGGCCTGCCGGGAATCCCCGCGTTGACCTCGAACGCGTGGGCGCAGTCGTATCCAACAAAGCCCATCAAGCTGGTGGTTCCCTTCGCACCAGGGGGTAATGCCGACATCACGGCGCGGGTGATCGCTCCGGCCTTGTCCCAGGCGCTGGGACAGCCGGTGGTGGTAGACAACAAAGCCGGGGCGGGTGGCATGCTTGGGGCGGGGCAGGTGGCCAAGGCCGATCCGGACGGCTACACGATTCTGCTGGGATCGAGCGGTGCCATCACCAACAGCCCTGCCGTGCACCCCTCCGCGGGCTACGATCCCATCAAGGACTTCGTAGCCATCGGCATGGTGCAAACCGTGCCCATGCTGTTGGTGGCCAGCGGCAAGGGCCCGTTGAAGTCTTATGCAGGCTTGCTCGAAGCCGCAAAGAGGCGGCCCGGGGGGATTACGGCAGGAACCGCGGGGACAGGCAGTTCGGGACATCTTGCGCTCGAATACTTCAAGGCGTCTGCGGGTGTGTTTATCACCCACATTCCTTACCGCGGCAGTGGACCCGCCCTCAACGCGCTGGTCGCCGGGCAGATCGACCTGATGATGGACCAGATCTCCTCTTCACTTCCCTTTGTGAGGGATAACCAGGTGGTTCCGATCGCGGTGACCAGCGCGTCGCGATCACCTCTGCTGCCGGCTGTGCCCACGCTTGCTGAACTCGGACTGAAAAACTTCGAGGCCACGACGTTCGCGGGCGTCTTTGCGCCTGCCAGCACGCCCGCCGCTGTGGTCGCTCAGCTGCGCACTGCTTTGGCTGCGGCAACGGCTTCGGCTGCGGTGAAGGATCGGCTGGTCGCCCTGGGCACAGAGCCTGCTGCCATGACCAGTGCAGACTTCGACCGGTACGTGCGCGCTGACCTCGCCAAATGGCGCAACATTGTTCGCACCAGCAACATCAAGGTGGACTGATGCTCCCTTTGGGGTATGCGGAACAGGACGGCGTATCGCTGGCATGGACAAGCCTGGGAGGAGGCGAACCAATCGTGTTCGCCCACGAATTCGCTCAGCGCGTGGAAGGCTGGGCATCTCTGTGGGAGCAACTGGCACCGCATTGGCGGTGTGTCGGCTATAACGCCCGGGGTTACCCGCCCTCGGGGCGCCCTGCGGACGGGCGGTATTCGGTTGAACTCGCGGCCGGCGATCTGTTCGCAGTGATGGACGCAGCCGGTGTGCGCAGTGCGCACCTCGTCGGTGCCTCGATGGGCGCGGCGACGGTGCTCGAGGCAGCGCTTAGCCGGCCGGATCGGGTGCGTTCGGCCTGCCTGGTCGGCTTCGGCAACGGGCTGACTGAACAGGACCACCCGCGTTTCCTGATGTACTGTGAGGAGCTCGCCGCCGCTTTCGAGCGGGGAGACGCCTGCGACATCGTGGCCCGTTTCCAATCCGCGCCGTCCCGTCAACGGCAACGTTGCCTTGACGGCTGGCCCGAATTCCTGGAGCAGGTGGTATCGATTCCGGACGCCGCCGCCGCTGCGACACTGCGCCTTGTCATGGGCAGGCGCCCGACCCTCGCAGCACTGCGGCCGCGCTTGGCAGGCTTGCGGACGCCGCTGCTGTTCATCTGCGGCGATGAAGACGGTCAATGCCAGCTCGCTGCGGCCGAGATGAAAACTTCAGTGGCTCACGCCTGCTTTGCTACCGTTGCCGGCAGTGGGCACTCCCCTTATCTGGAGCGACCGCAAGCGTTTGCCCAGGCCTATCAGGGCTTCCTGGCGAAGCAGCGTCGCACTGCCTCCCCTTAGCTGCCGCAGCGAGCAGACACATGGCCCGGCGGCCGGGCTTGGGGCCACATGGCGCTGCCAAAATGCTCTATCGTGGGGCATGCAAAAACTGTCCGCACAAGAGCAAGCCGCCTACCTCGAGGAACTGCTGGAGCGGTTTCGGCCGTTGAAGGATGGCGTCGTCTCATGTCCTGCCGAGGCACTTGAGGACGGCGAGCCCGAGCGCTTCGCTGTTGCTGTTGCGACCGTAGACGGCCAGGTCGTTTCCGCGGGCGATGACCAGCAGCAGTTTGCCATCCAGTCGATTTCCAAGCCCTTTCTGTACGGCTTGGCGTTGGATCGGCTCTCGCGCACGGCTGTTCACCGAAAGGTCAGTGTTGAGCCGACCACCGAAGCGTTCAATTCTCTGACCGAGCTGGAGGAAGATCACCTTCCTTACAACCCGATGATCAATTCGGGAGCCATCGCGATTTCCGCGATGCTGCACCATGCAGATCCCGCGCAAGCAGAAGCCTGGATGATGAAGATGTTCGGGAACTATCTGGGACGGCCGGCGACACTGCATCCCCGCGCAGCCGATTCCACCGCCACGGCTCACCGCAACCGCGCGATCGCCCACCTGCTGCGGCATTTCGATGTCATCGGAGACGACATCGAAGGCGCATTGAAGCTCTACAACCGCCAGTGCACCGTCACGGCGGACACGCGCGAGTTGGCGCTCATGGCGGCAACCTTGGCCAACGCCGGTGTGCAGCCCCAAACCCGCCGCAGGGCAATTTCCCGAGAGCACGTGCGCGATGTGCTGACCTTGATGTTCACTTGCGGCATGTATGACACCTCGGGTGGCTGGGCCTACAGCGTGGGGCTTCCAGCCAAAAGCGGCGTCGCGGGCGGCATCCTGGCGGTTGTGCCTGGCAGCATGGGCTTGGCGGTGTACTCGCCGCGACTCGACTCGCACGGCCACAGCGCTCGAGGCGTGGCACTGCTGCGCGCATGGTCCGCTGAGTGGGGACTCGGCGTATTTGCCGACGCATCTGCGTCCAGTGAAGTGACGGCCGTCGGCCTCGACAGCCCGGCTGCCGACGGGTAAGCGCCAAGGAAAATTTACGGTTGTACCGGCGGCGCGGCTTCGAAGCACGGGCTGGCCGCTCTGAGCGAAGGCGCAGCTTCGCGGCACTAAAATCCTGGCTCAATGGCCAAGGCTCCTGTCGCTGCGAAGTCTTCAATGACGCCCAAGAGGTCCGCGAAGTCACCAGCAACGGGGCGGGCTGCGGCCAGGCGGCACCGCTCGCGGCTGTCCACGGAGCAGTCGCCGTACTACCAGATATGGGTACTGACCAACCTGACGGCCAAGCCCTTCGCCGCATCGTTCGGAAGCCGCTTCCATCTGAACCTCACCGAGTGGCGGATCATGCTCACGCTGGCGGACCATCCCGGTGCTTCGGCGCAGGAGTTGTCGGACTACACCGGGCTGGACAAGATGACGCTTTCGCGCGCGGTCCGTGCGCTGGAGGCCCAGGGCCGCCTGGAGCGCGAGGGTAGCGAGCAAGACCGCCGCAAGCGCCATCTCTGGCTGACCGAGGAGGGCTGGGTGGTCTACGACGAGATCGCCCGGGCCGCGCTGGCGCGGGAGGCGCAGATCTACGCTGGGCTCACCGAGCAGGAACTCAAGACTCTGCATCGGCTCCTGCAGAAGCTCTCGCTGCGAGCACGGGATCCGGCCGCACCGGCCGCTTAGCGAGCAGCCGGCGGGACCCCAAAGCCGTACAGCTCGGAGCCGGTCTCCGCGCACCGCGCCGGGCCTTCGGCCCAGGCCATCAGCGAACAGCCATAGACGCTCGCAAGCGTCACCTCGGCGCCCGGCTCGATGATCACGAAGGCCGGACCGGACACGGACTGGCCGTTCAGAACCAGGTCGCCGCCCAGGATGAAATAGTCGGTCAGGGCCGTGTGCTTGACATGCAGCGCGGGCATGCGGGGCCACAGGTTCAGGGCGCACATGCGCCTGTCGTTGCCGGTGCCGGCGTAGTCGAAGAGCATCCGGCGCGATACGCTGGGAAAGCGCGTCGGCACGGCAACCTGGGCGGCCAGCATCACCGAAATGTCGGGCGGAATTTCAGGATTCGCGTACCGCAGAGCAGCCTGGTTGGCATGGGGATGGATCGCCAGTCCGCCGTCGGGGATGATCACGGGCCCTTCCAGCCGCGAAACGAGCAGGGCCCCTGGGTACGTGACCGCGTCGTGCGTCGCGCCCGCGAGGTTGATGCCCACCGCGCCTTCCCCCGTTGTGCCCTGGTAGTCCGTAAGCGAGCCGGACAGAAAATAGCTGGTGGCTGTGTCCAGGTGCTGGTGCACGCCCGACCGGCTCATCGGTTCGAACGCGATCAAGCCCAGGAACAGGCCCGCCTCGTTGTCGCGCCGCACCGGCTTTTCGCGCGCGGTGCCGCGCGGTGTTTCCCGCCAGGGAAGGCTCTCCATGTCGTAGGCGTACACGCCTTGACCGGCTCGGTGGGTAGGGGCGTCGGCGATGGCTTTCATGAGCTTGCAGTCTCCGGTGGGGTGCGGGTTTTCCGGGGGTTGCCCGGCTTGGTAACGATCGTTACTATAGCCGCATAGTAATGATCGTTACCATCTGGGGTCTGCCCTGATGAGCGAAAGACCACAGGAGACTCGCGCAATGGGCACGTCCCGGACGGTCGTGGCAATCACCGGCGGCGCCAGCGGTATCGGCGCGGCCACGGCCGCCCTCCTTGCGGCGTCGCCTGAAGCCGTGGTGCTGCTGGACCGGGTCCAACCTGCCGATGCGCCGCCGGGCGCCGAGTTCATCGCCACGGACGTGTCCGACCCAGCATCGGTCGCGGCCGCCTTCGAACGCATCCGCAAGCACGGAAAGCTGCGCGGTTTGGTGAACAGCGCCGGCGTCGAGTCGCGGCGCCTGCTGCGTGGGACCACCCTGGAGGATTGGCGCCGTGTCATGCAGGTCAACCTGGATGGCACGATGCTCTGTACGCGGGAAGCCGCGGCCTTGATGCGCGAGGCTGGCACAGGCGGCGCAGTCGTCAACGTGTCCTCGATCGCCGGCAAGCGGATCTCCTATTCCGGGGACGCGGCCTACACCGCTTCCAAAGGGGCGGTGCTCGCTTTCACGCGCCATGCGGCGTTCGAGCTGGCGGCCGACCGGATCCGTGTCAATGCGGTGTGCCCCGGCCCGACGCTCACCCCCATGATCACGCGCAGTCTCACGCCTCAGCGGATCGAGGCGGTGACCGAAGCCGTCCCGCTGGGACGGTGGGTGACAGCGGACGACGTCGCGCAGGCCATCGCCTTCCTGTTGTCCGACGCAGCTGCCATGTGCACTGGAACCTCGCTGGACGTGGACGGCGGGGTGCTGGTTTCCAATGGCGGTCGCTACCGGGACTATTTCGCCAGCCGCCAGTAAACCCACTTTGACCAGGAGACACCATGAAATTCTTGCTTCGCATCCTCGCAGCCGCCGTCACGGCAGCTGCTGCCGTCGCGGCACAGGCCCAGCCTGCGCTGCGCATGGCCTTTGTCGCGCCGCCACCGGTCTGGGGGCCCATCGCCGACCACTTCGCCAAGGAGGTGGAGAGCCGCACCAGCTCGGAAGTCAAGATCCAGTCGTTCGGAGGCGGCCAGCTCGGCAGCTTGCCGCAGAACTACGCCGGCCTGCGCACCGGCCAGGTCGACATGATGCTGGCAGACACCGGCACGCTGGCGCTGGCTCGCGGTGGCAAGGACTTCAATGCGCTCTTCGCGCCCTACGTCTTTCGCGACCATGCGCATTTCAAAGCCTTCATGAATTCGCCGGCGTTCAGGGAGATGCTTGCCCCGGTCGAGAAAGACGCGGGATTCAAGTACGTGGGCTACGTGTCCGACCGCACGCCGCGGCAACTCACCACCGCCAACCGCAAGGTGCTCAAGCCCGAGGACATGAAAGGCCTGAAGATCCGGGTGCCGGAAACGCCGACGATCCTGGAGGTGATGAAGGCCTGGGGCGCGTCGCCCACGCCGGTTCCGGCGGCCGAACTCTACCTGGCGATGAAGCAGGGCCTGGTCGACGGCCAGGACAATGGCTTCGACGCCATCGCGGGTGCCAAGTATTTCGAAGTGCAGAAGTACGCGATGCGCCTGGACTACGTGCAATCCGGCTTGATGGTGCTGATGGCCGCCGACAAGTGGGCACGGCTGAGTCCGGCGCAGCAGAAGGCCCTCACCGAGGCCGCCGCCGAGACGGACAAGTGGGCCAGCAAGATGACCTGGGAAGTCGCGGAAAAGTCGATCGGCGTCCTGAAGGCGAACGGGATGGAGATCGTGGAGCCCGACCTGGGCCCGTTCCGCAAGACGGCCGAGGAAGCGCTGCGCCGTCTGGACGGTGAGATGTGGGCCAAGGGAACCGTGCAGAAAATCCAGGCAGTCCGTTGATGGCCGCTGCACTGCGCCTGCTGGACACGGCCGTCGAGTGGCTACTGGCCGGCTTGCTCGCTGTGCTGGTGGCCATCGGTGGGGCGCAAGTGCTGGCCCGGTACGTGCTCGGCAACCCGCTGAGCTGGGTAATCGAGGCCAGCATCCTGCTCATGGTGTGGGCGACGATGCTGGCGGGATACACCGGGGTGCGGCGCAATGTCCATCTCTCGGCCGACTTCGCCGGCCTGCGCATGAGCCCTGCTGCGCGGTGGTGGCTCGAAGCGACCAGCCTCGCCTTGTGCCTCGTGTTCGTGGCCGTGTACGGCGTGGGCAGCCTGAAGGTGGTCGATGCCATGGACGGCATCCCCTTCACCTCACTTCCCCTGACACAGCCCGTCCTGTATGTCTCGTTGCCGGTGGGCGCGGCCTTGATGGCGCTGGCACTGGTCGTGCGGTTTGCCGACCACCTCCGTAAGCCGCGTCCATGACCCAGGTGGCAATGTTCGGCCTCTTGATGGCCGTCTTCATGGTGCTCGCGGTGATCGGGGTGCCGGTTTTTTTCGCCATGGGGCTGGCCTCGCTGGTTTTCGTGCTGTTCACGGACGGCGCGGTTCCGGTCAGCGTGCTGGCGTCGGCGCTGGTGCAGGGAGTGGATTCGTTTTCCTTCCTCGCCATCCCCTTTTTCTTCCTTGCCGGTGAGCTGATGAACACCGGCGGCATCACGCGGCGCCTGCTCGGCTTCGCGGCTGCACTGATCGGGCACATCCGCGGCGGCCTGTCGCACGTGGCGGTGCTTGCCAGCATGGTGTTTTCGGGCGTTTCGGGGTCGGCCGTGGCGGACGCCTCGGCGATCGGCTCCTCCGTCATCCCCGCGATGAAGGAACAAGGCTACCCGCCGGCATACGCCGCCGCGGTGGTCGCCGCCGCCGCGACGATGGGGCCCATCATTCCTCCGTCCATCGCGTTCGTGGTGTACGCGCTGGTCAGCGAAGTGTCGATCGGCAAGCTGTTCCTTGCGGGCGCCGTGCCGGGACTGCTGATGGGCGTCTACCTGCTCGCGACCTGCAGCATCGTGGCCCGCAGGCGCAACTTCCCTTTCAGCGAACGCGCTTCGACCGTCCGCCTGGCGTCGGCGTTGCGCGACGCTCTTCCCGCGCTGGCCATGCCCGTCATCATCCTGGGAGGCATCGTCGGGGGCGTCACGACGCCCACGGAGGCCGGGGTCGCAGCCGTGCTGTATGCCCTGCTGGTCGGGCTGCTTGTCTACCGTGAGCTCACCTGGCGGCGCATCGCCGAGATCACGCGGGAGTCGATGATCGCCAGCGGCATGATCCTGCTGACCATTGCCGCTTCGGGCATCTTTTCCTGGCTGGTGGCCAACATGGCCATCGGCGACACGCTCGCCAAGGCCCTGCTCGGCCTGACGGACAGCCGCTGGGCGATGCTTGCCTTGATCAACGTCGTGCTGCTGCTGTGGGGGCTGGCACTGGAGCCGGCGGTGGCGCTGGTGACGCTGGTGCCGGTGCTGGTTCCGATCGCCACGGCTTATCAGATCGACCTGGTCCACCTGGGCGTGATCGTCGTGCTGAACCTGATGATCGGCCAGTTGACGCCCCCATCCGGAGTCATCACTTTCCTGACCGCCCAGATCGCCGGGGCGCCGCTGCACGCCGTCTTCCGCGAGGCTGTCCCGTTCACGCTGGCGCTGCTGCTGGTATTGGTGCTGGTCACTTTCGTGCCGCTGCTCTCGTTGTGGCTTCCCGGTGTTCTCATGGGCGGTTGAGCTGACCCGGGTTTGGCCCTGTGGCACAGTCAGCGCATGGCTTTCGACGTCCGGTACGAGTACAGCGATGCCTGCGTCATCGCCCGGGTGCAGGGGGAGGCGACCATCGATGAGTTCCTGGCCATGCTGCAGGAGATCGGTGCCGACAGCGTGACCTGGCAGGCGTCAGCGGTGCTGGTCGACCTGCGCAGCGTAGCCGCCCGGTACAGCTTCACGGAGCAGCTGAGGATAGGCGAAGCGGTGGCGCGCAACCTGCGCCATTTGCGCAGGTCGGCTGCACTGGTGCTGCCGGAACGAATCACCCGCGTTGGAGAAAAGGCGGCCAATCACATGGGAGCCACCGTGCGCGTGTTCGGTTCCGAATCCGAGGCACTGCAGTGGTTGGAGGGTCAGGCCGACTAGCAGCTGCCTCGGCCATTCACCGGGACCGGTACCAGGCGCCGACCAGCACCAGGTGGGGCACGCTCACTGCGGTGGTGACCAGCAGCGCTGCCTGGGCCACACCGGCTGCCGACCAGGGCGTGCCGGTGGCGCCGTGCCACGCCGGTACCGCCGCCCAGCACAGCGCCACTGCCGCTGCCGCCGCCGCCAACCCGGCCGCGGACGTCGCGGCCCGGCCCACCACCATCAGGTGGGGCAGGCAATGCAGCCACGCGAACCAGAGCGCAAAAGCGGCCAGCGGAGGCAGCAGTGCGAACAGGGCCGCTGCAGCCGCCAGGTCGGCGGTGCCGGTGGCACCGAGCGGCCAGCGGCGGCGCAGGACGCCTTGCGCCAGCGCCACCGCACCGGCGACGGCGGCCGCGACCGCGATCAGCCGCCAGACCGCCGGGCCCCATCCGGAAAGGTCGATGGCCAGCAGCGCCAGCGCCTCCTGCAGCGCCGGCTGCTGCAGCCACCAGGGACACGCCAGCGGCACGGTGGCGTGCAATACACGCTCCAGAGGGCTGGCCGGCTCGGCGCGCTGGCCGAAATGCAGCACCGAGGCCGCCAGCAGCACGGGGAGCTGGGCCTGCGGAAACGCCAACAGGGCCAGTGCGGCGGCAGCCGCTGCGCCAGCGTAGGCGGCGGTTCTCGCCAGCGCCTGCTCTCCGCGCAGCAGCAAGGCGGCATCTGTGGCGCCGTGCCAGAAGCCCAGCGTCACCGTCACCACGCTGAAGAGCAGCGTGGCATGGGAGGTAGGCAGCGCGAGCAGTAAAGCGCCACTGCCGAGCGCAGCGGCGCGGGGCCATGACTGCAGCAGCCAGCCCTTCACGGCCCGTCCTGCCAGGCCGCGCGCAGCATCGGCCAGGCCGGCAGGCTGCGCACGACGTCCAGCCGGTCCGCCGTACCGGCGCGGCCCGACAGGAACCGGACCAGCGCCGGCGGCGGACAGCGCTGGAACAGCGACAGCAGCAGCCGCCGCCCGAGGTCGGGCTGCAGCCCGAGCGCCTGAAGGAAAATCCGGTCCATCCACAGGTCGGTGCGTGGGCGGCGAAACGGCTGCAGGTCGTGCAGTTCGGCCGGCGCGTGGCAGGCGGCCATCTCACCGGCCAGGCGCCAGGTATCGAGCACGGTCTCCGCGAAAGCGTAGCCGGTGGAAGCGCGCAGCGTGCCGGCGCGCTGGCCAACCGGCAGCACGCCGCGGCACGGCTGCGGCGCCGCCGCGGTGGCCAGCGGCAGCACGCCGTCCTCCAGGTAGTCCGCGCGCAGCCTCGCGTCGGGCCAGCGCCGGGCCATGTAGCTCTCCAGCAAGCCGCGGCGCTGCAGCGACGGCACGGACCGATCGATCCAGGTTGCCTGCACCAGGGCCCGCCGCGCGCTGTACGGCAGCACGTAGAAGAAGTGCGCCCCCGACGAGGCGGGCTGCAGGTCCATCAGGTCGACCAGGTCCGGGTCGAAGCAGTCGTCGTCGCATTCGAATTCGCCGCCGGCAAAGCTCTGATAGAACTGCGCACTGCTGCTGGGCAGCGGCCGGGCGTCGACCACCAGGTGCGCGCGCAGGGCCTCGCCGTCGGAAAGCTGCACGGCCGGCCGCAGGCCTGGCGAAATACTGCTCACCGGCGTCCCCAGGCGCAGCTCGACGCAGCAGCTGCCGTCGATGCGGCTGCGGGCCTCGCGGTAGAACACGTCGCCGTCCAGGCTGGCGTAGGCCGGCCCACGGGCGATGCACTCGACGCTGTCGCCGCGCACACGCCACGCGTTCCAGGTGCGGCGCGCCAGGTGGGCGTACGGCAGCGGCGTGTCCACCCAGAAGCTCCAGGTGCGGTCGCGCCGGTACTGGGCTCGAGCTTCCAGCACCAGCACCTTCCAGCGCAGGCGTGGCTGACTGGCAAGAGCCGCTGCCAGCGACAGGCCGGCCAGGCCGCCACCGACGATCACGATATCCCAGGCGCCGGCGCTCACATCATGCCCCGGGCGGCGCGGCCGCCAGCCGGGAGGGCAGTCCGGTGCCGGGGACGCCGCCCTGGACGAACGGTGCGGGCGCGCGCCAGCCGCAGGCCAGGGCCAGCTTGTCGCTCCAGGACAGGTGCACCCGCGACTGCCAGTAGCCCTGCGGCCCCACCGCCAGGATGCGATGGCCGATTTCCCGGTAAAGCAGGGCGGCGGTGCGGATGCCGCGCCGGCAGGCCGGCTCGAGTGCGCCGATGCCCTGCAGTCCCTCGTGGTACAGCGGCTCGGCCCGCTGCACCAGCGCGGCGACGGCGGAGAACGGCACCCAGTCACGTGCCTGCCCCGGCAGCGGACCCGGCGGCGGCGCGCACGGCAGCAGTTCCGCCGGCAGATACAGGCGGTCGCGCACCCAGTCCTCTTGCACATCGCGCGCCACGTTGGTCAGCTGCATGGCACGGCCCAGGGCCGCGGCGGCGGCGTCGGCTTCCGGGTCGGCGCCCAGCAGCGGGCGCATCATCAGCCCCACGCAGCCGGCCACCCCGTGCGCGTACTCGAGCAACTGGTTCAGGGTGGCGATGCGGCGCGGCTCGAAGTCACCTTCCAACGCGTCCAGGAAACGCAACATCGGGGCACTGCCCACGCCGTTGCGGGCGAGCAGCTCCCGCACCGCAGCGGCCGGTGCCCCGGGGCCGCCGGCCGCCGTGCGGCCCGCCATGGCCTGCCGCAAATCCGAGAACGCCGCACGCCGCTCGGCGCAGGAGCCGAGCGACGGTTCATCCACCAGGTCGTCGGCGTGGCGCGCGAAGGCGTACAGCACGCTGGCGTCGCGCCGCACCGCCGCGGGCAGCACGCGCGCTGCGAACGCGAACGTCTTGCCGTGGCGGCGCATCTGGCGCCAGGCGTGCGCGTCAGTCGCGCTCACGCCGCCACCGCCTCGGACTGGCGCAACCACAGCTTCTCGCCGGCCTCGGCCGACAGCAGCGCGCCCGGCACGCCTGCGCCCGGATGCACGCCGGCGCCGACGAAGAACAGGTTGCCGACGCGCGGATGCTGCGGGGCATAGCGCAGCGCGGCCGATTGCGACAGCAGCGGGGCCAGCGAGAACCCCGCACCGTAGGGCGAGTGCAGCTGGTCGCGGAAGTACTCCGGCCCCAGATGAAAACATTGGACCAGGCGCTCGCGCAGCCCGGGCATGCAGCGCTCCTCCAGGGTGTCCAGCACCAGCCGCTGCAGGCGCGGCCCCTCCAAGGCCCAACCCGGGTCACGGCTGAGGTTGGGCACGGGCAGCAGTGCGTACAGGCAATCGTGTTCCTGCGGCGCCATGGCCGGGTCGGTGGCGGCCGGGCGGTGCAGGTAGATGCTCAGGTCGCGCGGCTGCGTCACCGGCCGGCGGTGGATGAAGATGTCGTCCAGCGGTTCGCGCCAGCGCTCCCCGAACAGCACCGTATGGTGCGCCAGGTCGTCCCAGCGGCCCCGGGTGCTGAAATACAGGACGAAGAGCGACATCGAGTGGCGCTCGCCGGCGGGCAGCCGGAAGCCGGCCTCGCCCAGGAGCGTGCTCCTCACATGCCCGGGATCGGCGTTGGCGATCACACGGCTGGCCGGCAGGACTTGGCCGTTCTGCAGCTTGACGCCGCAGGCCTGGCCGGCCGCGTTCTGCTCGATGGCGGCTGCGCGGGTGCCGAACTGGAAGCGCACGCCGTGCCGGCGGGCCAGCGCCACCAAGGCCTGCACCAGGGCGCCGGTGCCCCCGCGTGGGAACCAGATGCCCTCGTCGCGCTCGAGCCAATGGATCAGGCTGTACAGCGATGGGGTGTGGCAGGGGTGCCCGCCGATCAGCAAGGGCTGGATGCTGAAGGCGCGGCGCACCCGGTCGTCCCGGAAGAAGTCGCAGGTGAAGTCCCAGACGCTTCGGTCGGCCCGCAGCCGCACCAGGTCCGGCAGGGCCCTCAGCATGTCCAGCCAGCCGGTAAAGGGCTCCGCCGCCAGCCGCTGGTAGCCGCGCGCATGGCGTTCGCGCGTGGCGGCCAGGTAGGCCGGGTAGGCCGACGCGTCCGCCGGATCCATTCGGGCGATCTCCTGCAGCAAGGCGTCTTGGCCGGCGGTGTAGTCGAAGCGGCTGCCGTCGGCGAACAGCATCCGGTAATAGGGCGCCACCGGCAGCAGGTCGACGTGGTCGTCCAGCCGCTCGCCGAACAGCGCGAACAGCCCGCGCAGCAGCGAAGGCGCCGTGATCACGGTGGGGCCGGCGTCGTAGCGGAACGCGCCTTCCCGCAGCACGCGGGCGCGCCCGCCCGCCTCCGGCAGGCCGTCGACCACGGTCACCTGCTGGCCGCGCGCCGCCAGCCGCAGGGCCGCGGCCAGCCCGCCGAAACCAGCGCCGATGACGACGTTCTGCGCCGCGTCGGACCGGGCCTGCTTCACAGGGTGGCCATCGCCTTGCGGATCTGCGCCTCGCGCATCATCTGCTGCACGGCGAAGACCGCCACCATCCCGAACCCGACCTTGTTGAACAGGTCGGCGAAGTTGTAGACCAGCTCGCGGGTGACCCGCATCTCGGGAGCATCCGACACCAGGGTCAGCAAGTAGCCCAGCGGATAGATCAGCCAGCCGAGCACGATGAACAGCTTGAGGCGGTTCAGGCCCTGCTGAATCGGCTTGAGCTTGTTGGCGGCGGCGTTGGTCACCGCCGTGTACAGCACGAAGATGATGAACATCCAGGCCAGGCAGCCGACGCCGAACATGGCCCAGCCCAGGACGGTGGAGCCGGCGGCCGCGTTGATCGACGTCTCGCCGGCAAAGCCGAACAGGATCATCATCACGTCCGCCACCACCACCAGCACGCCGATGATGGGCGCGTTCTTGTCGTCGCCCAGCAGTTCCGGAAACTTCAGCACGATCAGCGGCGTCGTGATCAGCCAGTCGATGTAGCGCAGCTCGGTGGGGTAGCGGCCCTGCGCCAGCGCGTCGCTGCCGAGGCCGTACTTGTAGTTGATGTAGCCGTAGACCACGGCGGCAATGAAGCAATACACCGAGGAGGTGACAGCCGTGTTCTGGTACTGCACGGGCAGCGCGGTTTTGATCAGGGCGAAGTAGAGCGCGCCGCCGAGCATGCCGACGAAGGCCACCATGAAGGAGTACTGCGTCGCCAGGACGAGGTTGAAGGACATCGGGTCTCCGAAGGAAGGAAAAATGGGGGAAGAGGGCGGCGGTGGGGACCGGCGTCAGAGCGACGACAGGTGGCGATAGCGCATCTCGAACTTCTCCGCCGCGGCGTCACCCGCGTAGAGCGCGACGATCTTCTTGATGCCCATCATCGTGACGAACAGGTCGTTCACGTTCTGGCAGTGGTGCAGCTTGACGACCACCTGCGTGGCGTCCTTGCCGAGCAGCTGCAGGCAGTCGCGGCTCATCGCCAGGCGGATCTGCTCGAATTCCGTGGGAGCGCGGGCGACCGCCGGCGCAGCGGTGGGGACCGGTGCAGCGGCTAGCCCTGCCGACACAGCCACTGCCTGCCCATTGCCGACCTTGAGGTCGATCACGTTCGTCGCCGGCGCTGCCGCGGCGCCCGCTGCTTGAGGGACCTCTTCGACGAAGCCCTGGTCCAGCAGCGACTGCATGACCACGTCGAGTGCCGGCAACCCGCCGGCGCGGCCTTGCAGTTCTGCCAACGAGCTCTTGCCGTCCGCCAGCAACAAGTACGGGCGCAACCTCTGCGAAAGCCCCTGATTGCGAAACGCAATCTCTTCGGTACCTTTCAGCGTTTTTCGAAAAACACGCGTCACTTCGCCTCCTGGTGTCGCTCTCGAGGGCTTGGGCCCACAGCGCGAGTTCGAGAGGGAATGTATCGATTGTTTCTTTATGTGACTAGTTGAAACCTCGGCCGGAGCCGGGCCAAACCTGCACAAAACCTCTCCAAGGAGGAGGGCTGGGTTGGGGGCGGCAACGCCAGCCCTGGGGCGCGCGTGTCAGCCCTTCAGACGGTAGCGTCTTGCGGCGCGGACGTTTGCTCTGCTTGCGCCAAAAACCCGCGCGCAATTCGGGGGCGGGACGCAGGTAGCCCGGCGTCGAAGAACGAGCGGTCAAGGTGGCGGCTGAACCGGGTGAACCAGTTCTCCCGCAGGTAGCAGGCGGTGCCGCGCGGCCCGACGATACGCACAAAGCCGTCTGGCTCGAGTGTCACCCGGAAGTGGCCGGGATCGCGTCCTGTGGAGCGGATCAAGTGGGTCAGCAATTGCTGTTCGTCGGTCGAGAGATGTTCCATGGGCATTAGGTAGCAACCACTGTGCCGTTTCCAAGCGGACGGCTCCCACTTACGGCCGCGTTGGAAGCCGACCGCAACGCGAGATGCCGTCCTACAAGAAAACCGCTGAGCTTGACCAAGGATGAGCGTCTTTCAACAGGAGTCCACATGTCGAACCCCACGGATACCCCTCGCAAGCGCGGATTTGCCCTGCTCGACCCGGAAAAGATGAAGCAGGTGGCCGCCCTGGGCGGACGCACGGCCCACGCCGCTGGCCGCGCCCACCAGTTCTCGCGCGAGGAGGCCCGGGCCGCTGCACGTCGCAGCGTCGAAGTGCGCAACCGCCGCGCCGCCGAAGGCACACCCAACGCGTGAAGCGCCTGTCAGGCCGGAACGATCGACTCGGACTCCGCATCGATCGCTGGCCAGGGGTCCAGCCGCAGCCTGTCGGCTAGGCGGTCCAACGCCAGGTCGACGCTGGGGTGTCGATCGATCAGGCCGCCCGCCGCGTGCGCGGCTTGGCTGGCGGACTTTTCTTGGCCGCCGCCCCGGGGGCGGCCTTCTTGGCGGGCGGCTTGGCCGAGCCCGCCGCCGGTGCTCCGCGCCCGCCCTGCAGGCTGCGCTTGAGCAGCTCGGTCAGGTCGATCACGTCTGCCCCCGCAGAGGCTGGCACAGCCTCCGGCTTGCTCACCGTCTGGGTCTCGCCCGCCTTGGCCTTTGACTCGACCAGCTTCATGATCTCGTCCTTGAACGAGTCGCGAAACTGGTCGGCGCTCCAATGGCCGGTCATGCCCTCGATCAGCTGCTTGGCCATGTTCAGCTCGGCGTCCTTGACCCCAGCGGCCTTCGCATCGCTGGGAGGCAGCTTCAAGTCCTCCCAGGACCGGATCTCGCCGCCCCACCGCAGCAGGTTCAATACCAGGGCGGGCCCGCAGGGAACCACCAGCGCCAGGTGCTGCTTGGTCTGGATCACGACCTTGGCGAGGCCGACCTTGCCGGTCTGCTTCAGGGCCTCTCGCAGCAGGGCGTAGACCTTCTCGCCCTTGTTGGCGGGGGCCACGTAGTACGGGCGCTCCAGGTACACGAAAGGCACGTCGTCGGCATCGACGAAGGATTCGATCTCGATGGTCTGGGTCGACCTCGGGTAGGCCGCCGAAATCTCTTCGGGCGTGAGGACCACGTACTGGCCGTCTTCGTACTCGATCCCCTTGACGATGTCGTCCTTGTCGATCTCCTTGCCGGTCCTCTTGTTGACGCGCTTGTAGCCGACGGGGTCCATGGTGCGCTTGTCCAGCCAGTCGAAATCGAGGCCGCCCTCGGCCGTAGCCGAGTAAAGAGCGATCGGGATGTGCACCAGGCCGAAGGTGATCGCGCCTTTCCACAGCGTGCGCGTGGAGGTCTTGGCCATGCCTTTGCTTTGCGCCATGGGCATCTCTACCAGCGGCGGCTCAGCGCAAGCCCAGCAGCGTCCGCCAGCCGCTGGCGGGTGCGGGCGTGCCGGCGAGCCGCTCGGCGCGCTCGCTCCAGCGGTCACCCAGCCGGGCGAAGCTGCTGCGGCATTCAGGCGAGAAGCAGTCCTGCTCGCGCAGGGTCGCGAAGTTGCGGGCGATCCGGCGGGCCATCAGCAGCCGGTGCGCCGGTGCGTGCGTCTGCATGAACGCGGTCATGAGCGACAGCGTTGCCAACCACAAGGCGCGGCTGGCTTCGCTCAGGGGCGGGGTCTCAGGGGGCATGCAGCCATGCTAGGCCGCAGGCCAGGCGCCCCTTGTCAGCGTGCGGGCGCGGCCGCGGGAAGCGGTTTCCTACAGCCGCGCCGCACGGTCAGCGTGCGCTTTCGCCCTTGCTGCCGTTGTTTTTCGCGTGGCGCTTCTTGCCCGCGGCACGCGCTTCCTCGGTGGTGAATTCATGGGCGTGGCCGCTCTGGTGGGCCGCCCGTCCTCCCAGGCTGGCGATCTCGCGCTGGCGCTGGGGATCCATCGCCGCGAAGCCGCGCAGGCTGCGCTTGGGGCCGGAACCGGCGCCGTTTTCCTGTTTCTGGGGAGAAGAGTCTTGCAAAGCCATTTGGAGTCCTTTCAGGATCGTGAGGGTCGGTTGGAGCCCAAACATGGCAACAGGCATGCCCGGGGTCCCGATCCTGCTTCCCGCCCGCGTGGTGACTCGGCGGTAAAACTTGCGGCAAACGGCTCAGATGCCGTATTCCTTGAGCCGGTTGTACAGAGTCTTCAAGCTCACGCCCAAGGCGGCCGCGGTGCGCTCCTTGTGGTGGCCGAAATGCTCCAGCGTGGCCAGGATCACCTGGCGTTCGACGGCGGCCAGGGGCGTGCCGATCTCCACGGCCAGCGTCCCGCCTGCACGCACAGGGGCCGCTGCTGGTGCCGGTACCGTGGCAGGAAGGGGCTGCGCGGCCTGTGCCGCCGGATCGCGGGGCAGCCACTGCTCGGTGATCTCCGGGCCCGGCGACATCACGTAAGCACGTTGCAGCACGTTGCGCAGCTCGCGCACATTGCCGGGCCAGCGGTACTGGGCCAGCCGGGCCAGGGCAGCCGGGGTGCAGTGCTTCTGCGCCCCTTCGCGCTGGCCGATCTCCTTCAGGAAATGCCGCACCAGCAGCGGCAGATCGTCCAGCCGCTCGCGCAGCGGCGGCAGTTCCAGCGGAAAGACGTTCAGCCGGTACAGCAAGTCTTCCCGGAACCGTCCCTGCGCGACGGCCTGGGCCGGGTCCCGGTTGGCGGCGGCGACGACGCGAACGTCGGTCTCCTGCGGCGTGGTGGACCCCACGCGCATGAACGTACCCGTTTCCAGCACCCGCAGCAGCTTGACCTGCAGCTCCAGCGGCATTTCGGTGATCTCATCGAGGAACAGCGTCCCGCCGTGAGTACGCTCGAAGAACCCCTGGTGCTGGCGTTCGGCGCCGGTGAAGCTGCCCTTTTCGTGGCCGAAGATCTCGCTCTCGATCAGGTTGGGCGAGATCGCGCCGCAATTGACGGCCAGGAACGGGCGGGCGCGGCGGCGGCTCAGGTCGTGCACCGTGCGCGCCACCAGTTCCTTGCCGGTGCCGCTCTCGCCGGTCACGAACACGGTGACCGAAGTGCCGGCCACGCGCGCGATCTGCTCGTAGACCAGCGACATCGGCGGCGAGGTGCCCACCAGGTGGCCGAAGCGGCCGGTGCGCTGCAGGTCGTGGTGCAGGTGCTTGACCTCGGCCTGCAGCACCGAGGGCTTCATCACGCGCGACAGGATGCTCTGCAGCTGCTTGGCGCTGACCGGCTTGACCAGATAGTCGGCCGCGCCATAGCGCAGCGCCTGGATCGAGGTTTCCAGGCTCGCGTGGCCCGTCATCAGCACGACTTCGGAATTGCCGATGAGCTCGGTATCGTCGAGCAGCGCCATGCCATTGCCGTCGGGCAGGCGCAGGTCCAGCAGCACCACGTCCGGTTGCTGCAGCGCCATCTGGCGGCGCGCGTCGCGCAGCGACTGCGCGGTGGCCGCGGAAAAACCTTCGTTGGCGACCAGCGTCGCCATCATCCGTGCGGCGTCTGCGTCGTCCTCGACGATCAGTGCATGGCCCATCGAACTCCCTCGTTGAACTGCAAGGCCGCCAGCGGCGGTACTGCGGCCATTATTCGGCAGCTCAAGTTTGCGGTGGTGTAACGACGCGCAAATGGCCGCGCAGGATTGGCTGCCGCGTTGCAGTAGCTCGTCAGTCCGCGTTCAGGCTTGCACGCAGCTGCTTTCGGTCCACCGGCTTGACGAGGTAGGCGTCGAACCCGGCGACCAGCGCATTGTTCATGTCGCGCTCGGCGCCATAGCCCGAGATGGCGATCATGCGTCCGGCGTAGCCCGCGGCCCGCGCATGCCGCGCCAGCTCGTAACCGGTGATGCCCGGCAGCCCGATGTCCACGATGGAAACCTCGGGCTGCTGGAGCAGCAGCCTCTGCAGGCCGTCGATCCCGTCCTCCGCCGTGCTGACGGTGTGGCCGTCCAGCTCCAGCTTGGACCGCAGCGCGGCGAGCACGTCCGCGTTGTCTTCGATCACCAGCACCTTGCGCCGGCGCGAGGGCGGCAGGGTGTCGCCGTCAGGCCGGGCGGGCGGATCGACGGCCGGCAGCGTGACGATGAACCGGCTGCCGCCTTCCGAACTCTCGGCGGCGATGGTCCCGCCGTGCAGTTCGACCAGCCGGCGCACCAGCGTCAGGCCGATGCCCAGGCCGCCTGCTCGCCGGTCCAGGGGCCGTTCGCCCTGCACGAACAGCTCGAAGATGTGCGGCAGCAGCGCGGCAGGGATGCCCGGGCCCGCGTCCTTCACTTCGAACACCGCGGCCGCGCCGCGCCGCGCCGCCAGCATCTCGATCCGGCGGCCCGGCGGCGTGTACTTGATCGCGTTGGTGACCAGGTTGGTCATCACCTGCTCCAGGCGCACGGCGTCGCCGTCCACCCAGGCCTCGCTGGCCTGCACGTGCAGTTCGTGGCTGGACGCTTCGCCGGTCACGTCCAGCGTGCGGCGCACGCGCTCGAGCACCTGCGCCAGGTCCACGGGCTGCCGTGATACCACGATCTTGCCCGCCAGCACGCGTCCGACGTCCAGCAGGTCGTTCATCATGTGGGCGAGGTTCCGGGTCTGCCGCCCGATGATGCTGCGCGCCTCGGCCGCGCTGTCGCTGCCGCCGGGCGCGATGTCCAGCACATCCACCGCAGCGGAAATGGCGCCCAGCGGATTGCGCAACTCATGGCTGAGCATGGTGAGGAACTCGTCCTTGGCCCGGCTGGCCGCCTCGGCCGCCTGCCGTGCCGCCAGCGCCCGCTCCGTCAGCTCCGCGCGCTGCATCTCCGCCTCCCGGTGGTCGGTCATGTCGACCGTCACCCCGGTGGCCTGGGACGCTGCGCCATCGGGCTCGAAGTGCAGCAGCACGCGGCTGGACAGCCAGCGGGCGCCGCCGCCGGGGCGCGTCACGCAGTACTCCAGCGTCTCCTTCTCGCGGCGCAAGGCGCAAGCCGTCCAGAACTCGCGCTCGATACGCACGCGGTGGTCCTCGTCGATCAGGTCGAACCAGCCGGCGAGGCCCGCAGCAGGAGGCTTGTCCACGCCGAACAGCTTGCACTGCCCCGGTGTCCACACCAGCTCGTCGCCGGCAAAGCGGTAGTGGAAAAAGCCGACATGGCCCGCTTCCTGCGCCAGTTCCATGAGGCGCTGGCTCTCGCGCAACCGCTCCCCGGCCAGCTGGAGTTCGGCCGCCTTGGCCTCGAGCCTGCGGCGGGCGGCTTCGTCCTGGCGTGCGGCCAGCCGCAGCGCATCGCGCAGCATCGCGATCTCGGTGACGGCCACGCGGCCCCGCAGGCCGGGCGGGCCCTGGGTGGCGAGATGGTGCAGGGGGCGCGTGATCCGCCTGGCGGCCAGGGCCGCCAGGCCTGCCCCCAACAGCAGGCTGCCGCCACTGGCTGCAAGGGCCGCAATGATGGCTTGGCGATGCGCCGCGTCGATGGGTGCGGCGGGCACCGCGACATGTACGCCCCAGCCGCCCAGCGGCAGGGCGCGCCAGGCGGCGTACACCGTCCGGCCGTCGATGCCGCTGGAGCGCTGCACACCGGCCGGCAGCCCGCGCATGGCCTCTACCGCGTCAGCCGGTAGTTGCGCGCCGCCGGGTACCTGCTCAGCGCGTGTGTAGCTGATCAACCGGTGGTTCGCATCATGGATCAGCGCATAGCCTTCCTCGGGCCGGCTGGCAGCGCCCGCCAGGCGCTGCCATACGGTATGGGAAATGCGCGCACCCAGCACGTAGCGGGCTTGACCGTCCTGAACCACCGGCACCGCGAGCATCACGGTAGCGGCATTCATCTGCGGTCCCAGCGGGACGAGGCCCGAAACCGCCGGCTGCAAGCGCTCCCTGACGCGCACCGCCAGCTCCCGCAACGGTGTGAACTGGGCTCGCACCGCGGTGGGTCCAGCCGTGTCGAACAGGAGCGTGCCGTCGGCGTCGAGCACGAACACGCTGTGCCAGTCGCGGCGGGGACGCGGGCGCCCCAGCAGCAGGCTCTCCAGGCGGCCGGGCTGGCTTTGCCGCAGCACCTCCGAATGCGAGAGCGCCGTCAGGGCATCGAGCGAGGCGATCAGCTCGCTTTCCACCGCGCTCGAAAGTGCACCGGCCGACCGGGTCAGGTTGGCCTCGATCTGGGCCTGTTCACCGCGCACCTCCATGAAGATCTGGAAGGTCATCAAGGCGGCAAGCGGAAGCGTCGCGAGCAGGATCACCGCCACCAGGTAGGTGCGCAAGGAAGCCGTAGGCCAGTAGCGTTCCAGGCGTGCTGTGATGTGCGCGAGCGTGGGCATGGGGAATCCGCGTCGTGGGACGCTGCAGCGAGCGTACTCCTGCTCAGCTGCAAAAGGGCAGGGCAGCAACAGACTGTGTCGGTTGAGTTTGCGGCAAGCGCTACATGGCGCGGATGCCCACCCGATGCCTCGCGCCGCAACTTTTGCGGCAACCGTGCAAGAGCTGCCCCGGCAGCGCTGCTGCATACGAGCTTTTCACCGCGTCGGGTCCGGGCGCGCGTTACCTGGCGTGTCATGCGTTGCGCTGTGCAATGAAGCACGGCTCGGCATGGGCCTTGCGTTTACGCTCCACTTGGCCCCTACGGCCGGGCAGAACACACGTGAAGGTCACCACACCATGCAATCGTTGAGCCTGCAGATCGGTTCGTCCCTCCAGCCCGCGATGTCGCCGCGGCTGCAACGCGCGGTCAAGCTGCTGCAGATGTCGTCGCTGGACTTTTCCCAGGTCGTGCGCGATGCACTGGATACCAATCCCTTTCTGGAGCCCGATGAGGCCGCCGCGGCAGCCGATGCGGCCGCGTTGCAGGAACACGAACCGCAAGCCCCTTCCGAGCTGGCCGACGGCCCGGGGTGGGGAGCGGAACCCATTTCGCGCGGCCGCATGGTCGATGGCGACGGCGTCTTCGACACGCTGGTCGCGCAGACTTCGCTGGCGAATCACCTCATCGGCCAGCTGAACCTGCTGCCGCTGTCCGAGCGCGACTGGATGCTCGCCGCCGCGCTCGTGGAATCGCTCGACGAGGACGGCTACCTGCGCACGCCGCTGCAAGAGCTTGGGTGCCTGGTGCCGCTGGTGCCAGCAGCAGAGGACGACGAGCTGGCCATCGCGCTGCGCCGGGTCCAGTCGCTCGATCCCGCGGGGGTCGGCGCGCGCAGCATCGTCGAATGCCTGCAACTGCAGCTGCCGCTGATCGAGCGCGAGCGTGAGCGCGAACTGGCCGCCCTGATCCTGCGCGACAGCGTGCAGGCCCTGGCGAGCCGGGATGTGCAGGCGCTGGCGCGGCGGCTCGGAGTGGAGCCCTCCCTGGCGGATGCCGCCTGCGCGGCCATCCGCCGGCTGGACCCCCGGCCCGGCTGGCGCTTCGGTTCGCCCTCCACCCACTACATCACGCCGGACGTGATCGCGCGAAAGGTCAGGGGCAAGTGGACAGCCGTGCTCAACGAAGCGGTGGTGCCGCGCGTGCGGCTCAATCGCAGTTATGCGGAACTGTTCCACCGCCACCGCGGCGCCGAGCATGCGGAGCTGGGGGCGCACCTGCAGGAGGCACGCTGGACGGTACGCAACGTGGAGCAGCGCTTCTCGACCATCCTCTCCGTGGCGCAAGCCATCCTGAAGCGGCAGCAGCACTTCCTGGGCTACGGTGCGATGGCGATGAAGCCGCTTGCGCTGCGCGAGATCGCGGAAGAAGTGGGCGTGCACGAATCGACCGTCTCGCGCGTCACGAACAACAAGTTCATGGCCACGCCTTGCGGCGTGTACGAGCTGAAGTACTTCTTCTCGCGCGGCCTGGCCACTGCCAGCGGCGGCGAGTGTTCGCCCACCGCCATTCGCAGCCTGATCCAGGAAATGATCGCGGCCGAGTCGCCGCAGCAGCCGCTGTCGGACGTGGAGATTGCGCGCCAGCTCGGGGTGCAGGGCCTGAATGTCGCGCGCCGCACCGTCACCAAGTACCGGCAACTGATGAAGATCGAGCCTGCCGAACGCAGGCGTACGAGCCGCCATGACTCGTTCGCCGGCCACCGCGCAGCCGGCTCTGCCGGGCCGCTGGTGGCGCTTCCTTGAGGGGAAGGCGCCGCAGGCGCTTCGGGGTGGGCTTTCCCTCTAGACTGTCGGGCCATGAAGCCCGACATCAAGCCGCCCATCTCGACGCCGGCGGAGGCGCAATGGGTCGCCGGGGAACTGATTCGCAGCCTGATGCGCACCCAGCGCAGCACGCAGCTGATCGGGTTGATGCTGATCCCGGTCTTCGTGGGCGTCTTGTGGACGGATGCCTCCCCGTACGCGCTGCTCGCCTGGGCAGTGCTGGCCTCGTTGATCGCTGGGGTTCGCTTCGGCGTCATCCGCAAGTACGCGCGCGAGGTGATGAGTGCCGGCGCGGGAGAGCACCTGTCCTTCTTCGCCCGCTACCGGCTGATCTGGCCGGCCAGCGGCGCGATGTGGGGGCTGACCACGGTGCTGTACTTCGACCGTGCGCCGCTGGCCGACCAGTTCATCTGCTGGCTGATCCTCGCCGGGCTTGCCATGTTCTCGATCAACAGCCTGTCGGCGCACCTGCCGACCATGCGGGCTTACCTCAACGCCCTGGGCCTGACGGCCCTGGCCGTCATGGGTTGGCGCATCGGGGTCGAGCTGCGCTTGGGCGGCCCTTACTACCACTACTGGCTGATCGTGCTGCTGGTGCTGTTCTGGCAGGTGCTGCGCCAGGCCGGCTTGCGGTTGCACGTGACCCATCGCAAGAATTTCGAGCTGCAGTTCCGCAACAACCAGCTGATCGAGTCGCTCACACGCCAGACCCAGGCCGCACTCGACGCCGTTGAGATCAAGAACCGCTTTCTCGCGAGCGCGGCCCACGACATCCGCCAGCCGGTGCACGCGCTGGGCCTGTATGCGGACTGGCTGGGGAGCGAGCCGGAACTGGTGCACGAGATCGCCCCCAAGATCGTGGAATCGACCAAGGCGGTGAATGCGCTGTTCGATTCGCTGTTCGACCTGGTGCGCCTGGACCAGGGCAAGATCAAGCTGAACATCGAGGAAGTGCCGCTGGACAAGCTGCTGCACGACCTCGAGCTCCAGTACCGCCCCCTGGCCGAGGCCAAGGGGCTGCGCTTCATGGTCCATGCGGTGCCGGGAACCGTCAAGTCGGACCCGATCCTGCTGCAGCGCATCCTGGGCAACCTGATCTCCAACGCGGTCAAGTACACCCAGCGCGGCGGCATCCTGGTCGCTTCGCGCAACACGCGCGGCGGCCGCCGCATCGAGATATGGGACACCGGGGTGGGCATCGCGCCGGTGCACCAGCGCGAGATCTTCCGGGAGTTCTACAAGGTGCCCAGCCACACCGGCACGGAAGAGGGCTTCGGCCTGGGGCTGTACATCGTGGCGCGCTTGAGCAACATCCTCGGGCATCCGCTGTCGCTCGCGTCGCGCCCCAACCGCGGAACCGTGTTCAGGCTGATGCTGCAGCCCACCGACCCGCAACAGGCCGCCGAGCGCGCCGCGGCCTCGGTCGCTCAGCTCGTGAGCAGGTGACGCGCGGCGGCAGGTTCCCAGACGGGGCCGGAGCTCTCAGCTTGCGAGAAGTCCGTGCGTCCTGGCGTAGTGGATGGTCTGGGTGCGGCTCTTGACGCCCAGGCGGCGGAACAGCCGCCAGAGGTGAACCTTCACGGTGTGCTCGCTGATCCCGAGTTCATCGGCGATCTCGCGGTTCGACAGGCCGCGGTCCAGCATCACGATCAGCTGCTTCTGGCGCTTGGACAGCTTGTTGTCGGTGGGCGCCAGCTCCTCGAAGCTGCCGTCGGTGTTGAGCAGGGCACGCAGCGCGTTGCCGATTTCCTGCGCACCGGACGATTTCTCGATGTAGATGTCGGCGCCGGCTTCGATGCACTGCTCCTCGGCGTCGGCCGCGGGCGAGGCGGACAGCACGGCCAGCGGCGCTTCCGGGAAGCGGTTCTTCAGCTCGTGGACACCCGAGGTGCCGGTCGTGTCGGGCAGCTTCAGGTCCAGGCAGATCAGGTCCGGGTTGCCATGCTGCTTGACCGACGACTCCATGCCGCCGATGCGATCGAGTTCGATGACCGTGGCGCCCGGGCGAATCCGCCGCAGCAGCATGACCACCGCCTCGCGCATCAGCGGGTGGTCGTCGATCACGTAGAGGCTCATGGGGTTCGGGTTTTTCATGGCAACGGGAAGGATAACCTCGAAAGAGAGGCTTGTAACCAACTCAAGCTTTACGCCGCGGCAAGCTGGGCCAGCGCCGACTGGACCTGCTGCACGCTGATGCCTTCGGGATAGCTGACCTGCGACTCCATCCCTGCGATCCCGGCCCGCTTGATTTGCGCGACGATGCGCCCGGCCTCCTGGGGCGAATCGAAACCCACGCTTTGCATCAGCAGCGAGCCGGAAGCATCCACCAGCTTGAAGTAATGCTTGCCGTCCCGCTCACGGTACTGCTTGAACACCGGCAGCGATGCCTTGGCGGCTTTCTGGCCCGCAGCCGCGGGTTGCGCGGCCAGGTTGCGCAGGCCCACCGCATGGCGCAGGCGCGCCATGAATGGTGTGGCGATGGCGCGCGCCTTTTCCGCCCCGACCCGCAGGATGCCTTCCAGCTCCCCGGGATTTTTCACCAGGGCCTCGTAGCGCTCGCGCATCGGAGCGATCTCGGTGTCGATCCGCTCGAACAGCAGTTGCTTGGCGTCGGCCCAGGCAATGCCTTCGGCGTAGGCCTTGTGCAAGCCGGCGGTCTCGTTCGGGGTGGCGAAGGCCTGGTAAATCTGGAACAGGGCGGAGCCTTCGACGGCCTTCGGCTCGCCCGGGGGCCGGGAGTCCGTCACGATGGAGAAGATCTGCTTGCGCACCTGCTCGCGCGGGCCGAACAGGGCGATGACGTTGTCGTAGCTCTTGCTCATCTTGCGGCCGTCGAGGCCGGGCAGCATGGCCACGGATTCGTCGACCGCCGCCTCGGGCAGCACGAAGTGCTCGCCATAGAGGTGGTTGAAGCTGGCCGCCATGTCGCGGGCCATCTCGATGTGCTGGATCTGGTCGCGCCCCACGGGAATCCTGTGCGCGTTGAACATGATGATGTCCGCCGCCATGAGCACCGGGTACATGAACAGGCCCGCGGTGACATCCGCGTCCGGATCGGTGCCGGCCGCCAGGTTCTTGTCGGTAGCGGCCTTGTAGGCGTGGGCGCGATTGAGCAGGCCCTTGCCGGTGACGCAGGTGAGCAGCCAGGTGAGTTCGGGGATCTCGGGGATGTCGGACTGCCGGTAGAAGAACACCTGCCGCGGGTCCAGCCCCGCGGCCAGCCAGCATGCCGCGATCTCCAGGGTGGAGCGCTGGATGCGGCTGGGCTCGTCGCACTTGATCAGCGCGTGGTAGTCGGCCAGGAAGTAGAAGTTTTCCGTCCCGGCGCGGCGGCTGGCCTGCACCGCGGGCCGGATGGCGCCCACGTAGTTGCCCAGGTGGGGCGTGCCGGTGGTGGTGATGCCGGTCAGGAAGCGGACGGTATCTTTCGGGCTCATGGAGGCTTGCGATTACTGGAGCAGGGCGTTCAGCGGCGACAACAGCAGGCCCAGGCCCGAATAGCCCAGGCCGATCAGGGGCCGCAGCCAGTAGGTGCCGACCACCCCGACCAGCACCAGGCCCAGGACGATGAAAAAGCCCCAGGGCTCGATTCGGCTGAGCGCATCAGCCGGCCCCCGCGGCAGCAGCCCCACCAGGATCCGGCCGCCATCCAGCGGCGGCAACGGGAACAGGTTGAAGGCCCACATCACCAGGTTCACGAGCACGCCGGCCTTGGCCATGTCGAGAAAGAAGCGCTCGTCGGCCCCGAACCCCACCAGCAGCGAGAACAGGACGGCCCAGGCGATCGCCTGGATGAAGTTGGATGCGGGGCCGGCGAGCGCCACCCACACCATGTCGCGCCTGGGCCGGCGCAGGTAGCCGAAATTCACCGGCACCGGCTTGGCATAGCCGAAAAGGAAGGCGCCCGAGGTCGCGAAATACAGCATCAGCGGCATGGCGATGGTGCCGATCGGGTCGATGTGCTTCATCGGGTTGAGCGTGACCCGGCCCATCATGTAGGCGGTGTTGTCGCCCAGGTAGCGCGCCACGTAGCCATGCGCCGCCTCATGGATGGTGATGGCGAACAGCACCGGGAGGGCGTAGACCAGGACGGTCTGGACAAGGTTGTTGAGATCCACCGGCCGATTGTCTCAGAGCGGTGATTCGTCATTCCCGCGAAGGCGGGAATCCAGGGCTCCCAAAACGCGCTCCGGCGCGCTTCCTGGTTCCCCGCCTGCGCGGGGATGACGAGTTGTGGCGGTCACAACCCCAGGGCGGCGGGGTCACCGCGGCCCTGGCGGAGCACCACCGCTTCGCCGCCGCTGCCCATCGGCGTCAGGTCGATCACGGTGGTGGGCTCGGACGGGCAGGCGCCCGCGTCGACGACGCCGGCCAGCGCCTTTTCGTAGCGCTGGCGGATCTCCTGGGCATCATTGAGCACTTCGGTGCCGTGCGGGTCGATCAGCGTCGTGGCCAGCAGGGGGCCGCCATGCAGGGCGAGCAGTTCCTGCAGCACCGCGTGGCCGGGCACGCGCAGCCCGATGGTCTTGCGTTGCGGGTGGCTCACCCGGCGCGGCACTTCGCGCGTGGCCTCCAGGATGAAGGTGTAAGGGCCCGGGGTGGCGGACTTGAGCAGGCGGTACTGGCGGTTGTCCACGCGGGCGTAGTTCGACAGCTCGCTGAGGTCGCGGCAAAGCAGGGTCAGGTGGTGCTTCTCGTCCACGTTGCGGATCTGGCGCAGCCGGTCCGCCGCGCCCTTGTCGTCCAGGTGGCAGGCCACGGCATAGCTGGAATCGGTCGGCACGGCGAGCACGCCGCCGCGCTCGAGCAGCGCCACGGCCTGCTTGAGCAGCCGCAGCTGCGGGTTGTCCGGGTGGACTTCGAAGTACTGGGCCATGGCTCAGGCCTTCACCGGTTCCACAACCCGGCTTTCGCGCACCGTCAGCCAGGCGCCGGTGGCGCCGCAGAACGCGATCAGCGCCATCCCGGCCAACGACCAGCCGTCCGGCACGTGCGCGAACACCAGCCACCCGCCGAGCATGCCGAACGCGATCTGCGCGTAGAGGTAGGGCGTGAGCGTCGAGGCGGGCGCCCGCTGGTAGGCCAGGATCAGCATGAAGTGGCCGACCGTGGCGGCCACGCCCATGAAGCACAGCGCCGCCCACATCCAGGCGGCCTGCAGCTCGGTCCACACGAAAGGCAGGGCCAGCGAGGCGATCAGCGTGCCGACCCAGCCGGTGTACAGGTGCATGGTGACCGGGTCTTCGGTGCGGGCCAGCTTGCTGGTGAGCACCTGGAAGCAGGCGTTGCTGGCCACCAGTCCCAGCGGCAGCAGCGTGGCCCAGTCGAAGGTCTCGCCGCCGGGGCGGATGATCACCAGCGTGCCGGCGAAGCCGCCCGCCACCAGCAGCCACCGCAAGGGCGAGACCTGCTCCTTGAGCACGGTGGCGGCCAGCAGGGTGACCGCCAGCGGCGCGATCATGACGATGGCCGTGAACTCGCCCACCGGCATGTACTTCAAGCTGGCGAAAGCGAACAGGCTGCTGGTGAGCAGCAGCACGCCGCGCAGGCACTGGAACCTGGGATGCAGGGTGCGCAGCACCGACAGCCCGCGCAAGGGCAGCATCACGGCCGTCGTGGCCACCGCCTGGAACGCGTACCGGAACCACAGGGCCATGAGCAGCGGAACCGAGGCGCTGATGTACTTGGTCGTGGTGTCCAGCGCGGAAAAGCAGGCGCCTGCCGCGACCACCAGCGCTATGCCGGCCAGGACCCGCCGCGCGCCGCGCGCCGCGGCGGTCACCGGATGCGGTCGGCCAGCAACTCCCAGACCGGCGTCAGTTCGCCGGGCAGCAAGGGCAGCTGGCCCAGGTCGGTGTGGCTCTCGCCGGGGCTGTGGAAGTCGCTCCCGCGCGAGGCGGCCAGGCCGAACTCGCGGGCAGTCCCGGCGTACTTCACGTATTCGGCCGCCGTGTGGCTGCCCGTGACCACCTCGACCCCCCGGCCGCCATGCGCCTTGAACTCGGAAAACAGGGCGTACTCTTCGTTCGCGGTGAACTTGTAGCGCGCGGGGTGCGCGATGACCGCCATGCCGCCGGCGCGGGTGATCCACTGCACCGCATCCTTGAGGCCGGCCCACCGGTGCGGCACGTACCCCGGCTTGCCTTCGGTGAGGTACTTGCGGAACACCTCGCTGGTGTCCTTGCACGCGCCGATCTCGACAAGGAAGCGCGCGAAGTGGGTGCGCGAGATCAGCTCCGGATTGCCGACGTACTTGAGGGCACCTTCGTACGCGCCCTCGATGCCCACTTTGGCCAGCTGCTGCGCCATCTCCTGCGCCCGGGCGCCGCGGCCACCGCGCGTGTCGTTCAGGCCCTGCCGCATGGCCGCATCGTCGGGATCGAAGCCGAGCCCGATGATATGAACGGTCTCGCCGGCGAAGGTGACCGAGATCTCGGTCCCCGTCAGGTACTTCATGCCATGAGCGTGGGCGGCGGCCGCCGCACGGTGCTGGCCGCCGGTCTCGTCATGGTCCGTGAGCGCCCACAGCTCGACCCCATTGCCCGCGGCGCGCGCGGCCAGCTCTTCCGGGGTAAGCGTGCCGTCGGACACGACGGAGTGGCAGTGCAGGTCGGCATTGAGGATGGACACCCCCGGATTTTAGGCGGCGGGGGTCCGCGGCGCGGCCGCTGCGCCACAAGTCCCTGCTGCGCCGGTCAATTCAGCGCCCCGGCCTGCAGCTTCAGGTCGGCACGGGTGCGCAGGGCGCAAGCGATGGCCGCCGTCAGGCCGCGCACGATCTTGTTCCGGCCCATGGAGGGCTGTCCCTGCTGGGGCAGCCAGGGCACGTGGATCAGCCCCCCACGGGTGCCGTCCCACTCCGGCCGGGCCAGCTCGTGCATGAGACCGTAGAAGACGTGGTTGCACACGAAGGTGCCCGCGGTCTGCGACACCTGCGCGTCGATGCCCTCGGTCAGCAGGGCGGCCAGCATGGCCTTGATCGGCAGGCTGCTGAAGTACGCATCGGGGCCTCCTGCGACCACCGGAGTGTCGATGGGCTGCGCGCCCGCGTTGTCGGGGATGCGCGCGTCGTTCACGTTGATGGCCACGCGCTCCAGCGACAGCGCGGCGCGGCCGCCGGCCTGGCCGGTGCACAGCACCAGGCCTGGCCGGTGCCGTTCCATCAGGCTGCGCAGCACCTGCAGCGAGCGGCCGAATTCGGTGGGCAGCTGAGCACCGATGAGCCGGTGGCCGTCGACCTGGCGCCCGTCGAGTTCGTGCACCGCTTCCCAGCTCGGGTTCACGTTCGCGCCGCCGAACGGGTCAAAGCCGGTAACCAGGACGGGGGGATGGCCGACAGCGGGGGACCCGGGCGCACTTAGCATCGGACCACTGTACTGCACCGGAGGAACACCATGCGCTGGGAAGGCAACCGCGAGTCGAGCAACGTCGAGGACCACCGCTCCGGGGCCGGTGGTGGCGGATTCGGGTTGGGCGGGCGCAGCATCGGGATCGGCACCATCGTCATCGCCCTGGTGGGCGGTGCCATCTTCGGGATCAACCCGCTCACGATCCTGGGCGTCCTCAGCGGCGGCGGGGCGGCTCCGCAGGTCCAGCAGGCCCCGGCACAGCGGCCGCCGGCGGACGACACCATGGCCCGCTTCGTTTCCACGGTGCTGGCCGACACCGAAGACGTCTGGAAGCAGCTGTTCAGCCAGGGCGGCGCCACCTACCGCGAGCCGCGCCTGGCGCTGTTCCGGGGCGCGATCCAGACCGCCTGCGGGCAGGGCCAGTCGGCCATGGGGCCGTTCTACTGCCCGGCCGACCAGAAGGTCTACATCGACCTGAACTTCTACGAAACGCTCAGGAGCCGCCTCGGGGCGCCCGGCGACTTCGCCCAGGCCTACGTCATCGCCCACGAGGTGGGCCACCATGTGCAGCACCAGCTGGGTATCACCGACCGGGTCCATGGGATGCGGGGGCGCGTCAGCCAGGCCCAGCAGAACGCCATGAGCGTGCGGCTGGAGCTGCAGGCCGACTGCTTCGCCGGCGTCTGGGCGCACCACGCCCAGAACGCCCGGCAGATCCTGGAGCGGGGGGACGTCGAGGAAGCCATGAATGCGGCGGCGCGCATCGGCGACGACGCACTCCAGGGTGCCCGCGGCGGCGCCGTGGTGCCGGAGAGCTTCACCCACGGAACCAGCGCCCAGCGGCAGCGCTGGTTCGCCACCGGCCTGAAGACCGGCAGCGTCAAGGCCTGCGACACCTTCAGCGCGCAAAATCTTTGATCAAATCGGCTTCGAGCCCGCGCAGGACTTGCGCGTTTTGCTATTGAAAAAGTAGCAACCACCCAGGGCAGGCGGCCACTGCGGCGGTGCGACAATAGCGGCTCACATGACAGCTTCCTTTTCCAATCTTTCGCTGGCCGAGCCGCTGGCCCGTGCCGTGGCCGAAATGGGCTACGAATCGATGACGCCGATCCAGGCGCAGGCCATCCCCGTGGTGCTGACCGGCAAGGACGTGATGGGCGCGGCCCAGACCGGCACCGGCAAGACGGCGGCCTTCTCGCTGCCGCTGCTGCAGCGCCTGCTCAAGCACGAGAACGCCTCCACGTCGCCCGCCCGGCACCCGGTGCGCGCCCTGGTGCTGCTGCCCACCCGCGAACTCGCCGACCAGGTGGCCCAGCAGGTCAAGCTCTACGCGAAGTACACCAACCTGCGCAGCGCGGTGGTGTTCGGCGGCATGGACATGAAGCCGCAGACGCTCGAGCTCAAGAAGGGCGTCGAGGTGCTCGTCGCCACGCCCGGCCGTCTGCTGGACCACATCGAAGCCAAGAACGCGGTGCTCAATCAGGTCGAGTACGTGGTGCTGGACGAGGCCGATCGTATGCTGGACATCGGCTTCCTGCCGGACCTGCAGCGCATCCTGTCGTACCTGCCCCAGCAGCGCACCACGCTGCTGTTTTCGGCCACCTTCTCGCCCGAGATCCGCCGCCTGGCCAACAGCTACCTGAAGGACCCGGTCACCATCGAGGTCGCGCGGCCGAACGAAACCGCTTCCACGGTGGAGCAGCATTTCTACAGCGTGCCGGACGACGACAAGCGCCGCGCGCTGCGGCAGATCGTGCGCCAGCGCGGCCTGACCCAGGCCTTCGTGTTCGTCAACAGCAAGCTCGGGTGCGCGCGGCTGGCGCGCTCGCTCGAGCGCGAGGGCATGAAGACCACAGCGCTGCACGGCGACAAGAGCCAGGACGAGCGCCTGAAGGCCCTGGCCGCGTTCAAGGCCGGCGAGGTCGACCTGCTGGTGGCCACCGACGTGGCCGCCCGTGGGCTGGACATCAAGGACGTGCCGGCGGTGTTCAATTTCGACGTGCCGTTCAATGCCGAGGACTATGTGCACCGGATCGGCCGCACCGGCCGGGCCGGCGCTTCCGGGCTCGCCGTGACCTTCGTGTCCAACAGCGACAGCCGGCTGGTCGGCGACCTCGAAAAGCTGCTGAAAAAGAAGATCGAGCTCGAAGCGATCGAGTACGAGGAAGACCGGCCGCGCGGGCGCATCAACGACGGCCGCCGCACCTGGCGCGAAGCGGGTGAGACCGGCGACCCCCGGGATGTGCTGGACACCGTGCGCGAGCGCGCGCCGCGGCCGCAGCGCGAGGCACGGCCCGCGTCGGCGCCGCGCGATCCTTTCTTCGAGCAGCCCTACCAGCCGCCCGCCACCGACGCCCCGCCGGCCTGGGAAGCCGCGGCCAAGCCGGCGGGCAACCGGGTGTCGGCCAACATCAAGCCCAAGCGCAAGGTTCCGGCCCTGTTCAAGGGCCAGTAGCAGCCGTCATTCCCGCGAAGGCGGGGATCCAGGGCTTGTGGTGTTCTGGGTCCCCGCCCGCTCGCGGACGACGCCCGGCGGCACCTGCGCCTGTTCGCAGTGCACCTGGATCAGTTCTTCGCTGCCGAGCCGCCAGGCGCTCAGGCAGCCTCCCCACACGCAGCCGGTGTCCAGCGACAGGAGATCGGGGCGCCGCACGAAACCCAGCGTCGACCAGTGGCCGAACGCCACGCGGAGGCCGGCTGTCCGGCGGCCGGGCACGTCGAACCACGGCAACAAGCCTGGCGGCGCGTCCGCGAGCCCGCCCGAAGCCTTCAGGTTCATCACGCCCTGCGGCGTGCAAAAGCGCAGCCGCGTGAGCGCATTGACGATCACCCGCAGGCGCGCGGCGCCGGCAAGCGAATCGTTCCATTGCGCCGGCTCGTTGCCGTACATCTGCGCCAGGAACTCGGGCAGTTGCGGTCCGCGCAGCACGGCTTCCACCTCGGCGGCCAGCGCCAGGGTCTGCGGTCCATCCCACTGGGGCAGGACTCCCGCGTGCACCATCAGGAGGCCGTGTTCGTGGATCGCCATGCGCTGGTGCCGCAGCCAGTCCAGCATCGCGGCTCGGTCGGGCGCGAGCAGCACCGAATCCATGGTGTCGTTCCGGTGCGGCGCACGGCCTGCGTGCGCTGCCGCCAGCAGGCTCAGGTCATGGTTGCCCAGCAGGCAGTGCGCGGCGCCGCCGAGGCCCATCAACCGGCGCAGCACCGCCGCCGATTCGGGCCCGCGATTGACCAGGTCGCCCAGCAGGACCAGCTGGTCCCGGCTGGGCGAGAACGCGATCTTCTCCAGCAGCCGCCCCAGGGGCGCGTCGCAGCCTTGCACATCGCCGATCAGATAAAGTGCCATGATGTCCGATTCTCCCCCTGGTCCATGGACTTCCTGCTGATCGCGCTGTTGACGCTGCTCAATGGCGTGTTCGCGATGTCCGAGCTGGCGCTGGCGTCCAGCCGCAAGGCCCGGCTGGTCACGCTGGCGGATGCGGGAGACGGCGGCGCCGCCGTGGCGCTCAAGCTGCTGGAACAGCCCACGCGGTTCCTGTCGACCGTGCAGGTGGGCATCACCTCCATCGGGGTTCTCAATGGCATCGTCGGAGAGGCGGCCTTCAGCGCCGGCCTGGCGGCCTGGCTGCAGGGATACGGCCTGTCGCCGCGGCCGGCGGCGATCACGGCCACGGCCATCGTGGTCGCCGTCATCACTTTCGTGACCATCATCTTCGGCGAGCTGGTGCCCAAGCGCATCGGCCAGCTCTACCCGGAGGCGGTGTCGCGCGTGGTGGCGCGGCCCATGGCCTGGCTGGCCCGCGCTGCCGGCCCTTTCGTGCTGCTGCTGACCGCGACCACGCAGGCGGTGCTCAAGCTGCTCAGGATCGACACGGCCCAGGCCCGGGGCATGACCGAGGAGGAGATCGAGCACAGCCTGGAGGAAGGGGTCGACGCCGGCGTGATCGAGCGGCAGGAGCGCCAGATGGTGCAGAACGTCTTCCAGCTCGACGACCGGCCCCTGACGTCGATGATGGTGCCGCGCTCGGACGTCGAGTGGATGGACGCCGGGCAATCCGTGGCCGACTGCCTGCGCCTGGCCGGTCAGGGCGGCGCGCACTCCTGGTATCCGGTGTGCCGCGGCTCGCTGGACGACGTGCTGGGCGTCGTGAGCGTGGCGCGGCTGCTGTCGCTGGGCCCGGAGCACGAGGGCACCGTCGAGGCGCATGTGACGCCGGCCTCCTTCGTGCCCGAGACGCTCACGGGCATGGAACTGCTGGAGCAGTTCCGCGAGCAGTCGGGCCGCCTGGTCTTCGTCGTCGACGAGTACGGCGTGGTGCAGGGCCTGGTCACCCCGCGCGACCTGCTGGAGGCGATCACCGGCGAACTGCAGCCGGGCGTGCAGGCCGACGCCTGGGCCACCCAGCGTGAAGACGGCTCCTGGCTGCTGGACGGCCTGATGCCGGTGGCGGAACTGAAGGCGCGGCTGGACATCCGTGACCTGCCGGAAGAAGACCGTGGCCGCTACAACACGGTCGCCGGCCTCCTGATGGCGGTATCGGGCCATTTGCCCGGTGTGGGCGAGCGGATCGAATGCGCGGACTGGACGTTCGAGGTGGTGGACCTGGACGGCAAGCGCATCGACAAGGTGCTGGCCCACCGCGTGATGGAAGAAGGGCAAACGCATGTCTGATGCGATCTGCTACGAAAAGCCGGTGCTGCTGAACCGGGACCGGCACCGGCATCGGAAGATCCTGCCCAGCACCGGTTTCGCGTTCGCCCGGCAGGCCAATTCCCTGTACCTGGCCGGCGTGGAGTTCAACGAGGCGTGCAAGGAGTACGCCATCGTTTTCACGCGGCTGGGCGGCGGGCGTGTGGTGCCGGTCGTCATGCTCGGCCTGCGCAGCCGCGAGAACCTGTTCGTGGACGAGCAGGGGCAATGGACGGCCCCGTACCTCCCCGCTTTCGTGCGGCGCTATCCCTTCGTCCTGGCCGACCTCCCCGGCGGCCAGCTGGGGGTGTGCATCGATGAAGCGTATGGCGGCCTCAATGACCAGGAAGGCGAGCCCCTGTTCGACGCCCAGGGCAACGACACGCCGTACCTGCGCAACGCGCTCGACTTTCTGAACGAGTACCAGAAGGAATACCTGCGCACCGAGGCGTTCTGCCGCCGCCTCGAGCAGGCCGGGCTCCTGATGGAAATGAAGGCGCGGGCCGACCTGGTGGATGGCCGCACCTTCACGGTGAGCAGCCTGCTGGTGGTGGACGAAGCCCGGTTGGCGGCACTGCCCGATGCGCAGGCGCTGGCGCTGTTCCGGGCAGGCGACCTGCACCTGGTCTCGATGCACCTGCTGTCGCTGTCGAACATGCGCAAGCTGGTGGACCGCATGGCGCAGCGCCAGAGCCCCCTGCAGCCGGCCCCGCGGCCGCTGCCCTAGGCGCGCGCCTTGGGCGCGGGCGGCGCTGCCGCGAAGCGCGAGCTGTCGATCACTTCCAGCGATCCATCGGCCACCAGCCGCTCCAGCAGCCGGTCCAGCCGCTCCGGCGCGACGCTCGTGTGGTTCACCATCCAGCTGCGGTTGACGGGGCGGTTGCTCATGAGCGAGAGCAGGCGCAGCACGTCGGCGGTGCGCTGCGAGGAAGGCAGCGTGGGCCACTCCCGCAACCGGTAGATCAGGCCGTCGGCGGCTTCGGGCGCTTCGCTGCGCAAGGTGGAATCGGCGCGCAGCTCGGAAAAAAACGAGGTGCCGGTGCGCCGGGCCAGCCCGCACAAGGCTTCATACACCTTGCCCACGGCGGCCTCCCGGGTGAGGGTCTGTGCTCATGCAAGCAGTGTCCGGAGCATTTGGAGCCTGGCCCTAGGGAAAGCAGCCCGGACGGTTCAGCCGATTGCCTAACCCTAAAGCTCAAGCTTCTTCCTGCAGTTGCTGCAAAAGGGTGAGCCGCTGGTACAGGCCGCCATCGATAGCCATCAATTCGTCGTGGGTGCCGAGTTCGGCGATGCGGCCGTGGTTCAGGACCACGATCCGGTCGGCGTGGCGCACCGTGGACAGGCGATGGGCGATCGCCACCACTGTGACCTTGCCCCGCAGCGCCGCCAGCGCGCGCTGCACCACCTGCTCGGTGTCGGAGTCCACATGCGAGGTGGCCTCGTCCAGGAACAGGATGCGCGGCTGCCCGGCCAGGGCGCGCGCGATCGCGACCAGCTGCTTCTGGCCCACCGACAGCCGTGCGCCGCCTTCGCCCAGCGGCGTGTCGTAGCCGCGCTCCAGGCCGCGGATGAAGTCGTGCGCGTGGGCCGCGCGGGCGGCTGCTTCGATCCGTGCGTCGTCGAGCTGGCGACCCATGTCGATGTTCTCGCGCGCCGTGGCCGCCATCAGGAAGGGCTCCTGCGGCACCAGGCCGATGCTGGAGCGGAAGTGGTCTTCAGGGATCGCCGCGACGGGCGTGCCGTCCACGAGGACGCTGCCGGCCGGCGCGGCATAAAAGCGCAGCAGCAGCGCCAGCAAGGTGCTTTTGCCGCTGCCCGTGTGCCCCACGATGCCGTGGAAGCTGCCGGGGGCGATCTCCAGGTCCAGCCCGTGCAGCACCGTCCGGCCGGGCAGGTAGCCGAATTCCAGCCGGCTGATCGAGATGCCCCCGCGCGTGACGCGGCCCTGGCCCGCAGCCGCCGCAGCCGGGGTTTCCTGCAGCAAGGCGTGCACCCTCGCGGCTCCCACCAGCGACTGCTGCAGCTGCGAGAACTGCATCGTGATCTGCGTCAGCGGCTCCATCACGCGCGAGATGTAGCTGATGAACGCGTAGAGCACGCCGACTTCGAGGGCGCCCGGCGCCGCACCCGTGCGCGACCCCATCACCCAGATCACCAGGGCCAGCAGCAGCACGTTCAGCAGGTCCAGCACGGGCCGCAGCAGCCAGGCGTTGGCGCGCAGCTCGCGCCGCCGCGACTGGTAGTGCGCCTGGTTCACGCCGGCAAAGCGGCGGCTGAACCGCGGCACCGCGTTGCTGGCCTGCAGCACTGGCATGCCGGCGATCGACTCGGCCACCTGCGCGTTGAGCTCGCTGCGCAGTTCTCGGGTGGCGGTCACCGCAGGCGCCGAGAGGCGCTGGTACAGCGTGACCACCACGATCACGGCCGGCACCAGCAGGGCGACCACCAGCATCAGGCGCCAGTCCAGCCAGAGCATCGCCACCACCGCACCCGCCATCACGATCAGGCTGTCGAGCATGACGAACAGCACCTGCACGTACAGCGCCTTCACGGCCTCCGTGTCGTTGGTGACCCGGCTGACCAGCTGCCCGGTGATGGCACGGTCGAAGAAGGCCATGGGCAGCCGCATCACATGTCCGTACACCTCCTCGCGGACGCGCTGCACCGACCGCATCGCCAGGCCCGCCAGCCGCACCAGTTGCAGGTAGCGCAGCCAGCTGGCCACCATGCCGGCCACCAGGGCGCCCGCCAGCAGCCCGCCGATCGCGGCGAGGTGCGCATGGCGGGGAAGCACGAAGTGGTCGATCAGGTATCTGGCGAACAGCGGGCCCAGTGCTTCCAGCCCCGCCGCCAGCATCAGCCAGGCCGTGCCGGCCAGCAGGTGCCGGCGCTCGGGAGCCACGGCGCGCAGCAGCAAGGCGGCCGCGTCGGCGAACAGCCGCGAACGCGGCGCGGGGGCCTGCGCGCCGGTGGCGGTGCTGGCGGCTTCAGCTGGCATCGAGACTCGCCTGGAGTTGCTGGTAGCGCCACTGGCGCGCATACCAGCCGTTGCGCGCGATCAGTTCGCCGTGCGTTCCCTGCTCGATGGCATGGCCGTCGCGCAGCACCAGCGTGAGGTCGGCGTCGGCCACCGCGCTGAGCCGGTGGCTGGCCACGATCACCGTGCGGCCGCGCCGCGCCTGCCGCAGGTGCTGAAGGATGCGCGCTTCGGTCTGCGTGTCGACGGCCGACAGCGCATCGTCCAGCAGCAGCAGGGGCGCCTGGGCCAGCAGCGCGCGGGCGATGGCGATGCGCTGCCGCTGGCCGCCCGACAGCGTGACGCCGCGCTCGCCCACGGGGGTGTCGTAGCCCTGCGGCAGGTGGGCGATGTCCTCGTGCACGGCGGCCAGCCGGGCCGCGTGCTCCACTTCGGCGCGGCTCGCCTCGGGCCTGGCCAGGGCGATGTTCTGCGCAACCGAGGCGGAAAAGAGGAAAGCCTCCTGCGGCACCCAGGCGATCCCGCCGCGCAGGGCGGACAGCGTGTAGTCCTGCAGCGGGATGCCGCCCCAGGCCAGCGTGCCGCTGTCAGGCGCGTGGTGGCGCAGCAGCAGGCGCAGCAAGGTGCTCTTGCCGGCGCCCGTGGCTCCCACGAGGCCGAGGGTCCGGCCCGCGGGCACCGCCAAGGAGACCCCGTTTAGTGCCAGGCCCGACTGGCCGGGAAAGCGAAAGCTCACGTTGCTGAGTTCAAGCAGTCCGGGTTCCAGCTTTTCGACGCCGCCTTCGTCGGCCACGCTCAGAGGCATGGCCAGCACCGGCTGCAGGCGTCCCCAGGCCGCCTTCCCGCGCTCCAGCAGCGACAAGACCCAACCCGCCGCGAACATGGGCCACAGCAGCTGGCCCAGGTAGAGGCTGAAGCTGGTGAGCTGCCCGACGGTCAGTTCACCGCGCCAGACCAGCCAGCTGCCCACGCCCAGCGTCAGCACCGTGGCCGTGCCCAGTGTGAACCCCACTGCCGGCTCGTAGGCGGCCTCCCAGCGCTGGGCGTCGAGGCTGCTGCGGGCGGCCGCGGAAGCCAGCGCCGAGAACTGCGCCTGCGTGCGCGGCTGCAGCCCGAGCGCGCGCACGGTGCGCACGCCTGCCAGCGTCTCCTGCACGTGGTCGTTCAAGGCGCCGAACCGGTCCAGCGACTGGCGCGAGGCTTCGTGCACGTGGCGCGAGATCCACCAGAAGCTCAGCGCCATCAGCGGGAAGGGCAGCAGCGCGAAGGCGGCCAGCCGCCAGTCGACGCCGAACCACATCATTCCCACCACCAGCGCGAGGGTCAGCGACCCGTCGAAGCCGGCCAGCATGGCTTCGCCTGCCGCCATCTCCACCGCGTCGATGTCGTTGGTCGCAAGGGCCATCAGGTTGCCGGTGCGGCTGCGCTGGTAGAAGGCCGGCCCTTGCTGCGCCAGGCGGGTGTAGAGCGTCTGGCGCAGTTCCACGCCCATGCGGTAGGCGGCGGCATACAGCTTCAGGCGCCACCCCACGCGAAGGAAGTAGACCACCGCGCCGGCGCCCACCAGCCAGGCGAGCTCCACCAGCAAGGCCTCGCCGGCGAGGCGCCCGGCCACGAGGCCGTCGACGGTTCGGCCGATCTGCCGCGGAATCCACACCAGCAGCACCGCCACCCCCACGAGCATCAGCGCCGAGATCGCGTAAGCGGGCCAATGGCGGCGCAGGTAGTCGGCGATCAGGCGGTAGAGCGACATCGACAAGGAAGGGCCCGCACAGCGGACGCTAGACTCTGAGCAGCTTATCGGGATTGAAGCTTGAAAATTTTCTATGGCTGGCGCATGGTCGGCGCCGCCTCGGTGATCCAGTTCCTCCACGGCGGACTGCTCATGCAGGCCTTCGGTGCCTACGTGGCCGTGCTGTCGCAGGAGCGGGGCTGGAGCAAGACCGCATTGTCCGCGGGCGCGGCCATCCAGTCGCTTGAAGGGGCGTTGCTCGGACCGGCGCTGGGATGGATCATGGACCGCGTCGGCGCCCGCCTCATGGTGCAGGCGGGCATCGTGTGCTTCGGGCTGGGCTTCATTTTCCTGAGCCAGATCGACAGCCTCGCCGGGTTCTACGGCGCGGTGCTGCTGCTGGCGCTGGGTTCCAGCCTCTCCGGATACTTTCCGCTGACCGTCACGCTGGTGCACTGGTTCAAGCGCCAGCGGGCGCGCGCCCTGTCCATCATGAGCCTGGGCTTGGCGGTCGGGGGCATCGCCGTGCCTTTGGTGGCGTGGATGATGCAGGTCTACGGCTGGCGGACCACGGCTTTCGCCTCGGGCGTGGCCGCCATCGTGATCGGCTTGCCGCTGGCCCGGGTGCTGCGCCGGCACCCGTCCGAGATCGGCGAAACCGAAGACGGCCTGCCGCCGCAGCAGGCGCCTGCGGGTAGGGCCGACACGCCGCAGCAGCCAGAGGGCCGGCAGTTCACCGCCCAGGAGGCGCTGCGCACGCGCGCGTTCTGGCTGCTCGGCCTGGGGCATGGCTTCGCGCTGCTGGTGGTGACGGCGGTGAACGTGCATGCCATCTCGCACATGAAGGAAGGCCTGGGCTACTCGGTGGCGCAGGCCTCGCTCGTGATCACGCTGATGACGGTGTTCCAGGTGGTGGGCATGCTCATGGGGGCTGTCATGGGCGACCGCTGGGAAAAGCGCTATGTGGCCGCTGCCTGCATGCTGGCGCACATGGGAGGCCTGCTGATGCTGACCTATGCCAGCCACTGGGTGCTGCTGGGCGGCTTTGCGGCGCTGCACGGCACCGCCTGGGGCCTGCGGGGCCCGTTCATGCAGGCCATCCGGGCCGACTACTTCGGCCTGCAGGCGATCGGGATGATCATGGGCCTGTCCGCCTTCCTCATCTCCATCGGGCAGGTCGCCGGCCCGCTGGTCGCCGGAGGGCTGTCGGACCTGACCGGTGACTATCGCGCGGGGTTCACCTTGCTGGCGCTGGTGGCCGGGTCGGGCTCTGCCCTGTTCTTGTTCGCCAGGAAGCCGGTCTGAGGGCCTGCAGCTCAGCCGTTGCGGCTGGGGCGCTCCCGATCCGGTCCGAGCTGCTGGTACACCTCGCGGTGCAGGCGGTCCGCGCGTTCGCGCAGGAGCCGGGCTTCGTGCCGCAGATGCTCGCGAGCCGGGCCGTCCTTCTGTCCGGCTGCGCGCTCCGCGTCGCGGGCGGCGGCATGCGTCACGCCCCACAGGGATAGTTTTTCCGTCAACTTCATGTGCTCAGCTCCAAGATGGGCGGATTGTCCCTGTGCACAGCTGGCGGCGGTTGTAGGAGCGGAGCGGAAAAAGGCGCATCACAAAAGGAAACGGCGCCAGCAGGACGCTGGCGCCGTTTTTGTATGGATGCATGGTGCCGGAGAGATGAATCGAACACCCGACCTTCTCATTACGAATGAGCTGCTCTACCGACTGAGCTACACCGGCACTGCTTTCGCAAGCCCGCGATTATACCTGCTGCACCGGGGCCCCTAGGCAGGGTGGCCGGCGCGAACTGCCGGCTCTCGGCCACGTGAACGGCCGCTCGCTCTAGGCCTTGGCCTGGTGGTAGGCGGTGATCCGCTCCACCTCGTTCTTCGACCCCAAGAGCACGCTGACGCGCTCGTGCAGCTTGCCGGGCTGGATGTCGAGGATGCGTTGCCTGCCGTTGGTGGCGGCGCCCCCCGCCTGTTCCACCAGCCAGCCCATCGGGTTGGCCTCGTACATCAGGCGCAGCTTGCCCGGTTTGTCCGGCTCGCGCTTGTCCCAGGGGTACATGAACACGCCGCCTCGCGTCAGGATGCGGTGCACGTCGGCCACCATCGAGGCGATCCAGCGCATGTTGAAGTCCTTGCCGCGCGGGCCTTCCTTGCCGGCCAGGCATTCGTCGATGTAGCGGCGCACGGGAGCGTCCCAGTGGCGCATGTTGCTCATGTTGATCGCGAATTCGCGGGTGTCTTCCGGGATGCGCAGGTGTTCCTCCGTCAGGACGAACGAGCCTTGTTCGCGGTCCAGCGTGAACATGGCGACGCCGTCGCCCACGGTCAGCACCAGCGTGGTCTGCGGCCCGTACACGCAATAGCCGGCGGCCACCTGCCGGTTGCCGGGCTGCAGGAAATCTTCTTCGGTCACGCCCGGGTGGCCCTCGGGCTTTTTGAGCACGCTGAAGATGGTGCCGATGCTGACGTTCACGTCGATGTTCGAGGAGCCGTCGAGCGGGTCGAACAGCAACAGGTACTCACCCTGCGGATAGCGATTGGGCACCACGTAGATGCCGTCCATCTCCTCGCTGGCCATGGCCGCCAGGTGGCCGCCCCACTCGTTGGCCTCGATCAGCACCTCGTTGGCGATGATGTCCAGCTTCTTCTGCATCTCGCCCTGGACGTTTTCGCTGTCCGCGCTGCCGAGGACCCCTCCGAGCGCTCCCTTGTTCACGGCGTGGCTGATGCTCTTGCAGGCGCGTGCCACCACTTCCAGCAGCAGCCGCAGCTGCGACGGGATGAGGCCATCGACGCGCTGCTGCTCGACGAGGTAGCGGGTGAGGGAGATTCTTTGCGGCATGGTTCCTCCTAGCCGTTCGCCCCGAGCTTGTCGAAGGGCTTCGACAGCTCAGCCTGAACGGGTTTCTTCATTCGGCCAGGGCGCGGGTGACCACCTCGCGCACGTCGTTGGACAGGTCAGGCTTGGCGGCCACGCGCGCGATGGCTTCGCGCGCCGCGCTGCGGCAGGGCTCCACCAGCTTCTTCCAGCGGTCCAGCGCGCGTGCCAGGCGCGCGGCCACCTGCGGGTTGATGGCATCGAGCTCCATCACCCGTTCGCTCCAGAAGACGTAGCCCGCGGCGTCGGGCCGGTGGAAGGCGCCCGGGTTGGCGCTGCAGTAGCTGAAGACGACGCTGCGCGCGCGGTTCGGGTTGCGGATGTTGAAGTCCGGATGCTGCATCAGCTGCCGCACGGCAGGCAGCACATTGCCCCCGCGGTCTGGGGCCCCGGCCTGCAGCGCGAACCACTTGTCCAGGACCAGCGCCTCGCCCTTGAACATGGCATGGAAGCGCTCCAGGGCCGGGGCGGCCAGCGCATGCCCGCTGACGACGAGGGCGGACAGCGCGTTGAAGCGGTCGGTCATGTTGCCCGCGTCCTTGAAGCGCTGGAGGGCCTTGCCGGGCCAGACCGGGTCGCCCGTCTGCCTGGCGGCCAGGCACAGGTGCGTGAGCGCGAGGCCCGTCAAAGCGCGGCGCCCGCAGGAAACCGGGTCGGGGCTGTAGGCGCCGCTGTCCCGGTGCGAGTCGTGGGCCCAGGCCCAGTCATCCAGCAAGGCAAGTGCCAGCTGCTCGCGCATGGATTCCCGCACGGCGTGAATGCGTTGCGGGTCCACCACTTCCAGCTGCTCGGCGATGTACGTCTCGGCCGGGAGCGTGAGCACCAGTTCCTTGAACGCCGCGTCCAGCGTGGGATGCCGCAGGATGGTCCGCATCGCGTCGACGTACGCCGCATCCAGCGTCACGAGCCCGCCCGCCTGGAGGGCAGCGATGGCCCGGTTCACCGCCAGCCGCTGGCCTGCTTCCCAGCGGTTGAACGGGTCGGTGTCATGGGCGAGCAAGGCGAGCAGCTGCGCATCGGTGTAGTCGAATTCGAGGATCACCGGCGCGCTGAAGCCGCGCAGGATGGAAGGCACGGGCTCCTCCTGCAGGCCGGGGAAGCTGAGCGTTTCGCTCTCCTGCGTGAGCACGTGCATGCCGTGCGTCAGCTCGCGGCCCTCGGCACCGAGCAGGCCCAGTCCGATCGGGATCACGAACGGTTCCTTCGTGGGCTGGCCGGGCGTGGCCGGGCAGCTCTGCGAGAGCGTCAGGTTGTAGATGCCCGAAGCGGCGTCCCATTGCCCCACCGCCTTCACGCGCGGCGTGCCGGCCTGGCTGTACCACCGCTTGAACTGCGGCAGCAGCTGCGCCAATTGCGAGCCGGGGTTGGCGTCCGCGATCGCCTGCGCGAAATCGTCGCAGGTGACGGCATGCCCGTCGTGCCGCTCGAAGTACAGCGTCATGCCCCGCGCGAACCCTGCGCGCCCCAGGGGATCGGCCTCGCCGTCCCCCACCAGGGTCTGCATCATGCGTACGACCTCGGAGCCCTTTTCGTACACCGTCACGGTGTAGAAGTTGTTGATCTCCAGATACTGGTCTGGCCGCACCGGATGGGCCATGGGGCCGGCGTCTTCCGGGAACTGCGCGGTACGCAGGACGCGCACGTCCTCGATGCGCTTGACGGCGCGCGCCGAAGCTTCTCCCGCCAGGTCCTGCGAGAACTCCTGGTCGCGAAAGACGGTGAGGCCTTCCTTGAGCGAGAGCTGGAACCAGTCGCGGCAGGTCACGCGGTTGCCGGTCCAGTTGTGGAAGTACTCGTGGCCCACCACCGACTCGATGTTGGCGAAGTCGGTGTCGGTGGCGGTGGACTGGCTGGCCAGGACGTACTTCGTGTTGAAGATGTTCAGGCCCTTGTTCTCCATCGCTCCCATGTTGAAGTCGCTGGTCGCCACGATCATGAAGCGCTCCAGGTCCAGCGGCAGGCCGAAGCGGGCCTCGTCCCACGCCACCGACGCCATCAGGGAGTTCATCGCGTGCTCGGTCTTGTCCAGGTCACCGGGGCGCACGTAAACCTGCAGCAGGTGTTCCTTGCCGTTGCGCGCCTGGATCCGCTGCTCGCGGCACACCAGCTGGCCCGCCACCAGCGCGAACAGGTAGCTGGGCTTGCGGAAAGGATCGACCCAGCGCGCGAAGTGGCGGCCCTCTTCCAGGTCGCCGTGCTCCACCAGGTTGCCGTTGGACAGCAGCACCGGGTATCTGGCCTTGTCGGCGCGCAGCAGCACCGTGTAGCTGGCCATCACGTCGGGCCGGTCCAGGAAGTAGGTGATGCGGCGAAAGCCTTCGGCCTCGCATTGGGTGAAGAACGAGTCGTTGCTGACGTACAGCCCCATCAGCTTGGTGTTCTTGGCCGGCGCGCAGGTGGTGAAGATTTCCACTTCGAACGGCTGGTCGCCTTCCGGCAGGTTCTCCAGCACCAGCTGGCTGCCTTCGAGCTTGAACGAGGTGCCTTGCCCGTTCACCAGCACCCGGGCCAGGTTCAGCTCCTCGCCATCGAGCCTGAGCGGTTGCGCCGGCACCTGCGGGTTGCGCCTCAGCTTCATCTTGTTGAGCACGCGCGTCTTGACGGGGTCGAGGTCGAAAGCGAGGTCGACGGTGTCGATCCAGTAAGCCGGAGCCTGGTAGTCCGCGCGGTAGATGACCGCGGATTGTCCTTCGCGCATCATGGTGGTTCCTTAGACGCCCTGCTTGAGCGAGGCTTCGATGAAGGGGTCGAGGTCGCCGTCCAGCACCTTCTGGGTGTTGGAAATCTCGACGTTGGTGCGCAGGTCCTTGATCCGGCTCTGGTCGAGCACGTAACTGCGGATCTGGTGGCCCCAGCCCACGTCGGTCTTGGTGTCCTCGAGCTTTTGCTGTTCTTCCATGCGTTTGCGCATTTCGTAGTCGTACAGCCGCGAGCGCAGGCGCTGCCAGGCTACGTCGCGGTTGCTGTGCTGGCTGCGCCCGTCCTGGCACTGCACCACGATGCCCGTGGGGACGTGCGTCAGGCGCACTGCCGAGTCGGTCTTGTTGATGTGCTGCCCGCCGGCGCCGCTGGCGCGGAAGGTGTCGGTGCGCACGTCCGCCGGGTTGATGTCGATCACGATCGAGTCGTCGATTTCCGGGTAGACGAACACCGAAGCGAACGAGGTGTGCCGCCCGCCCGACGAGTCGAACGGCGACTTGCGCACCAGGCGGTGCACGCCGGTTTCGGTGCGCAGCAGGCCGTACGCGTACTCGCCTTCGATCTTGATGGTGGCGCTCTTGATGCCCGCGACGTCGCCGGGCGTTTCGTCTTCCATGGCCGCCTTGAAACCCTTCCGCTCCGCGTACTTGAGGTATTGCCGCAGCAGCATGCTGGCCCAGTCGCAGGCTTCGGTGCCGCCGGCGCCGGCCTGGATGTCCATGAAGGCGTTCAGCGGATCGGCCGGATTGCCGAACATGCGGCGGAATTCCAGCGCCTCGACGTCCTGGGCCAGCTTGGCCCCGTCCGCTTCGATGGTGGCCAGACCGGCCTCGTCGCCCTCGTCCTTGCTCATCTCGTAGAGCTCGAGGTTGTCCGCCAGTTCGCGCGTGAGCTTGTCAAGCGTGACGACCACGCTGTCCAGCTGGCGCTTTTCCTTGCCCAGCTCCTGGGCCTTCTTGGGATCGTTCCACAGCGCCGGGTCTTCCAGCGCCGCGTTGACGGTTCTCAGGCGCTCCGATTTGGCATCGAAGTCAAAGATACCTCCGTAGGTCCGCCGTGCGCGCCTGCAGGTCCGAGAGGGTCGTGCCGATGAGGTTGATTCGTTCTGCGTCCATGGTGCGTCCGATCCTTGTGAGCCAAGGATTCTCGCACGGGGACGCGGCTCTACCGGGTGCCGCCGAGCCGAGCTTGCGCACGGCGGTTGCCGGCGCTGGCGGCGCGCTCGAACCAGCGCATGGCCAGGTTCGGATCCTGCTGCACGGTCGCGCCTTCGTGGAAGGCGATGCCCAGGAAATAGCTCATTTCCGTGCGGCCGTGGCGGATGCCGTCTTCGGTGGCTTTGCCCGAGCGCTTGACGATCGCCGGCACGTCGCCGCGGCCGTTGGCATAGGCCTGCATCTGGTCCACGGTGGCGGCGAAGAAGCGGTCGCGAGCGGCCATCGCGGACGGCTTGTCCGGCAAGGTGCTGATCAGCTCGTCGGCCAGCACGGGCAGCGCCTCGAACGGGGTCATGCCGGCGACCATGCGGGGCGAGTACCAGGCCCGCAGCATGACCTTGTCGAGCGGCATCAGGCTGTCGACCTTCCAGGGAAAGTAGCTCAGCACGGTTTTGCCCGCGGGATGGCCGCGCACGCCCATCATGTGCATGGCCTCGTGGTAGGCGCAGCGCCAGGCGTCCCTGCCGCGCATCTGGATCGTGGCCGACTCGATGCGGGTCTCGGTGCGGAAGTCCAGGAAGGTCACACAGGGCTGGTTGTCTTCCAGCGCGCTGTCGGAAGTGATCTCGACGTTGAGGTTGGCGACCTGCGCCGCCTCGGGGTGGTCGGTCACGTCGACGAGGCGCACGCCGGCTTCCTGGGTCACCGCCTGCATGGCCTTGAGCGTGTGCTCGCGGTGCACCGGCAGGTTCACGCCGGTCAGCCGCAGCCGGATTTCGTTTTCCCAGCGGACCACCCGTGTGGGGGTGCCGCTCTGGTGCCAGAGCACTTCCCACAGGGTGGCGAGCCCCTGCTCGGTTTCATCCGCCAACGCGGTGCCTGGCGCCAGAATGGCCGCCAGGCTCAGTGCCCAGATCGTCCTACTCATCAGAGTCACCTCAACTATGGGTGAGAGTCTAAAAGTAGGAGGCCTCCTACGGCAAGCGCTGTTACTTTCTTACAGCCAAGTCAGCCTTCAAGGAATGCTTCAAGATGTTTCCCCAGCTCATGCGGCTGGTCGTGATGCAGCATATGGCCTGCGTCCTGGATCACTGCACGTTGCAGGTTTTGCACGTGGCTCAGCCGCTGATGGAACTCAGCCAGCGTGAAGCGTCCTTGCCACCATTGCCCGAGGCTGTCGTCGCCGGCCTCGACCCACAGCGTGGGAGCGGTGATCGACTTGTAGAGCTCGAGCACCTCGTCGACCCGGAAGAGGTTGGCATTCGTGACTTTGTGCGCAGGGTCGCCGAGGATGCGCCACAAGCCGTCTTCGCCGGCCCGCGCCCAGTGGCCGGCCAGCCAGTCCGCCTTGTCCTGGGTCAGCCGCTTGTTGGTCTTCATCAAGCGGCGGGCCACGCCTTCCCTGGATTCGTAGGACTTGAGGTCCATCTCGCCCCGGTGCAGCGCCTTCAGCTCGTCCATCCATCTGGCGTACCGCCCCGGCGCCTGCGAAGGCCGGGTGGCCGGCATGCCGAAGCCTTCCAGGTTGACCAGCCGCCGGATGCGCCCGGGGCGCGCGCCGGCGTACAGCATGGCCACGTTGCCGCCCATGCTGTGGCCCACCAGGTCCACCGGCGCGCCGGCCGCGTAGTGATCGAGCAGGAAGTCGAGGTCGGCCAGGTAGTCGGGGAGCCAGTAGTTGTCGGCCTGCGGCGCCGCCGTGTCGCCGTAGCCGCGCCAGTCCGGGGCGATCACATGGCGGTCGTGCTCGAACGCGTCGACCACGAACTGGTAGGACGCGGCCACGTCCATCCAGCCATGCAACATCACCAGCGGTGCCTTGCCGGGAGCGGGTTCACCCCAGAGCCGCACGTGGTAGCGCAGCCTGCGGATGGGGACAAACTCGCTGCGCGAGACTCGCTGGGCTTGGTACATTGGCCGCGATCATAGGGAGCGGACCCATGGGTGTCAGTCAAGGCAGGGACAACTACTCGCGCCTGCACGCCGGCTTCGGCTGGCAGGTGCCCGAGGATTTCAACATCGCGCAGGTTTGCTGCACGCGCTGGGCGCGGCAGCCAGGTGCTACAAAAAGAATAGCTATCCGCGCCCATGCGGAGCGGGCTGAAGCCTCCTTTCTTTCCTACGCTTCGCTGCAGGACCAGGCCGACCGCCTGAGCGCGCTGCTGGTCCGCCATGGCGTGGGCCGGGGCGATCGCGTGGCCATCGTCATGCCCCAGCGTTTCGAGACGGCTGTCGCCTATATGGCGGTGTTCCAGATGGGGGCCGTCGCCATGCCGTTGTCCATGCTGTTCGGCCCCGAGGCGCTGGAATACCGGCTGCAGGACAGCGAAGCCGTCATCGCGATCTGCGACGAGAGCTCGATCGACAACCTGGACGCGGTGCGCGCGCAGTGCCCCGCGCTGCGCCGGGTGATCGGCGTCGGGGCCGCGGCGCGCCAGGCGGACCTGGGGTACGAAAGCTCGCTGGCGGCGCACAGCGCCGGCTTCGAAGCCGTGAAGACCCGGGCAGACGAAGGCGCCGTGCTGATCTACACCAGTGGCACCACGGGCCCGCCCAAGGGCGCACTGATTCCGCACCGCGCGCTGATCGGCAACCTGCCGGGGTTCGTGTGCAGCCAGAACTGGTTCGGCTTCAGCACGGTTGCCGGCACGAGCACTCCCTCCCGCGTGCGGGGGAGCGTTGGGGCGGGGGCGGGCGCATCGCGGGGAAAGCCCAGCGAGGGGGACCCGAACACGGCGGTGTTCTGGTCCCCCGCGGACTGGGCGTGGACCGGCGGGCTGATGGACGCGCTGCTGCCCACGCTGTACTTCGGCCGCCCCATCGTGGCGTACAACGGCCGCTTCAGCCCGGAGCTCGCCTTCACGCTGATGCAGGAGCACGGCGTGACGCACACGTTCCTGTTTCCCACGGCGCTCAAAGCCATGATGAAGGCCTATCCGCAGCCGCGCCGGCGGTTCAAGCTGAAGCTGGAGGCGATCATGAGCGCGGGCGAGGCGGTGGGGGATGCCGTGTTCGCCTACTGCCGGGACGAACTGGACGTGGTGGTCAACGAAATGTTCGGCCAAACCGAGATCAATTATGTCGTGGGCAACTGCTCGATGAACGGCCGCACCGGCTCGGGCCTGGGCTGGCCGGCGCGTCCCGGCAGCATGGGAAGGCCTTACCCGGGCCACCAGGTGGCGGTGATCGACGAAGCCGGCAACGAATGCCCGGTCGGCGTCCCCGGCGACGTCGCGGTGAACCGGTACGACGTGCACGGAACGCCCGACCCGATCTTCTTCCTGGGCTACTGGCGCAACGAAGAAGCCACCCGGCGCAAGTACACCGGCGACTGGTGCCGCACGGGCGACCTGGCGACACGGGATGCCGAAGGCTACCTGTGGTACCAGGGCCGCGCCGACGACGTGTTCAAGGCGGCGGGCTACCGCATCGGGCCCAGCGAGATCGAGAACTGCCTGGTCAAGCACCCGGCGGTGGCGAACGCCGCGGTGGTGCCCAAGCCGGATCGGGAGCGCGGCGCCGTGGTCAAGGCCTTCGTGGTGCTGGCGCCCGGCCACACGGGCGGCGAGGCGCTCATCGCGCAGCTGCAGCAGCACGTCAAGGGCAAGCTCGCGCCCTACGAGTACCCCAAGGAGATCGAGTTCGTCCAAGCGCTGCCGATGACGACCACGGGCAAGGTGCAGCGGCGCGTGCTGCGGCTGCAGGAAGAAGAGAAGGCCAGGCTGTCAGCCCGGGCTTGACCCGGGATCCATGGCTTTGGGCCCATGCCTGGCCTGGCAGCGCTCGCACCAGAAGCTGCGCCGCTGGGTCAGCCCGAGATGGCCCTTGCTGAACGGAATGTCGCAGCGCGGGCAGGTGCGCCTGGTGTGCGCCAGCCAGTGCTTGCGCAGCACGAAGGCCTTCTTCCACTCGTAGAAATCGAAGCTGTATTGCCTGGCCTGCTCCACCAGCTCGCGCAGCTTGGCCGCGGGCAGGGCGCCTACTTCGGACAAGGGGTGCACCCGGATGCGGAACAGCACCTCGTTCTTGATGATGTTGCCCACGCCGGCAAAGATGTCCTGGTCCAGCAGGGCGTCGCAGGCTAGCATCCGGGGCCGGGCTCGCAGGCGCTGGCGGGCGAGCAGCGGGTCCCAGTGGTCCGACATCACGTCGGCCCACCAGTCGTACACCAGGTCCAGCGGCTCTTCGATGTAGCGCACCGAACAGGTGTAGAGGTTCAACTCTCCCTGCTCGAACCCCAGCGACAGGCGCGGCTCGGCCCAGCTCTTGCGTTCGTCGATCCGCCAGCTGCCGAACATCAGAAAGTGCACGCGCAGCGAGAACTCCGGCATTTCCACCAGGAAGTGCTTGCCCCAGCTGCGCAGGGCCTCGATGCGCTGGCCCACGAGGCGCTCCTTGTCGATGCTGGTGTTGCCCGCCACCCTGGCGAGGGTCTGGCCCGCGAAGCGCGCGGCTTGTTCCCGCAGGATGACGATGGAGGGGCCCTCAGGCATAAATCCATTATTCTTTGGGCCCTTTTCCGAGCTTGTAGGCCCAAAGCCCATGCAGAACATCCAACTCGGCCGCAGCGGCCTGCAGGTCACCCCCATCTGCCTGGGAACCATGACCTTCGGCGAGCAGGCCGATGAAGCCACCGCGCACGCCATCCTCGACCGGTCCCTGGAGAGGGGCGTGAATTTCCTCGACACCGCGGAGATGTATTCGGTGCCCGCCCGTGCCGAAACCTATGGCGCCACGGAAACCATCATCGGCAACTGGTTCGCCCGGCGCCCGGGCGCCCGCCGGAAGGTGGTGCTGGCGACCAAGGTGGCGGGCCCCTCGCGAGGCATGCCCTGGGTGCGCGCCGGTGCCGGCATGAGCGCCGCCGACATCGTGGCCTCCTGCGAGGGCTCGCTGCGGCGCCTGAAGACCGACGTGATCGACCTCTACCAGATCCACTGGCCCGAGCGCAACGTGCCGATGTTCGGCTCCCTGTACTACGACCCGGCCAAGGAGCGCACCCAGACCTCGATCCTCGAGCAGCTCGAAACCTTCGGCCAGCTCGTCAAGCAGGGCAAGGTGCGCTGCATCGGCCTGTCGAACGAGACGCCCTGGGGCGTGCACGAGTTCGTGCGGCTGGCCGAGCAGCACAACCTGCCGCGCATCGCTTCGGTGCAGAACGTCTACTGCCTGATCAGCCGCGCGCTGGAAAACGGCCTGGACGAAACCATGCACCGCCTGGGCGTTTCGCTGCTCGCGTATTCGCCGCTGGCGTTCGGCCTGCTGACGGGCAAGTACGACGTTTGCGGCATCGACGGCCCGGACACCCCGCGCAACGCCCGTATCGGCAAGTACGAATCGGTGCGCAACCAGCGCTGGGGCCGGCCCGAGGCGCTGGCGGCCGCCCGCCGCTACAACCAGCTCGCGCGCGACCATGGCATGACGCCCACGCGCATGGCCCTGGCGTTCTGCTACACCAAGTGGCAGGTGGCCAGCACCATCATCGGCGCGACCTCGGTCGCTCAGCTGGACGAGAACCTGGACGCCTGGGGCACGAAGCTCGCGCCCGAAGTGCTGGCCCAGATCGACCGCATCCGCTGGGAAATCCGCGACCCCGCTGCCTGAGTCGTGGCGAAGAAGGGCCACGTCAGCGAAACGCAGGCCACGGCCATGCTGCGGGCCCATGGCGTGCCGTTCACCGAGCACCCTTACGAGTACCTGGAGCACGGCGGCGCCCAGCGCAGCGCCCAGGTGCTGGGGTTGGACCCGTTCACGGTGGTCAAGACGCTGGTGATGGAAGACGACAAGGCGCGTCCCCTGCTGGTGCTGATGCACGGCAACCGCAAGGTGTCCACCAAGAACCTCGCGCGGCAGATCGGCGCCAAGTCGGTCGAGCCCTGCAAGCCCGAGGTGGCCAACCGCCACAGCGGCTACCTGGTGGGCGGCACCTCGCCCTTCGGCACGCGCAAGCCGATGCCGGTGTACATCGAGGAGAGCATCCTGGCCTTGCCGCGCATCGCCATCAACGGGGGGCGGCGCGGCTACCTGGTGGGCATCGAGCCCGAGGTCTGCGTGCGCCTGCTCGGGGCCACGCCGGTGCAATGCGCGCTGGCAGAATAGCGCCCGTGCAAAGCCTCCATCCCCTGATCGCCACCGTGGCCGCGTACCTCGTGGGCTCGCTGGCCTTCGCCGTGATCGTCAGCCGGGTGATGGGGCTGTCGGACCCGCGCACCTTCGGCAGCAAGAACCCGGGCGCGACCAATGTGCTGCGCTCCGGCAGCAAGCCGGCCGCCATCGTCACGCTGCTGCTCGATGCTTGCAAGGGCCTGGTGCCGGTGCTGCTGGTCAAGGCTTTCGGCAAGCCGCTGGGCCTGGCCGAGGGCACCCTCGCGCTGGTCGCCCTGGCGGCCTTCCTGGGGCACCTCTATCCGCTCTTCTTCCGCTTCCAGGGCGGCAAGGGCGTGGCCACTTTCATCGGTGCCGTGTTCGGCGTCGACTGGGTGCTGGGGCTGGCGACCGGCGCCACCTGGCTGGTCATCGCCTTCTTCTTCCGCTACTCGTCGCTGGCCTCGCTGGTCGCCGCCGCGTTCGCTCCGGTGTACTACCTCATGGGGGACCGGGTGCAGTGGTACGCGGAAAGGCCGGTTGCGCTGGCACTGGCCGTCATGGCCATGCTGCTGGCCTGGCGCCACCGCGAGAACATCCTGCGGCTGGTGCAGGGCAAGGAATCCCGGCTGGGCGCCAGGAAGGCCTGAGCCCGTCAGCGCTCGATGAAGTAGCGGCTGACCCGCGGCGCCTCGGTCCCGATGTGAAAGCCGAGCTTGCGGTCGCGCAGCTGCACGTCGGCGCCTGTGACCCGGTCGAACCGGCGCAGGTGCTCGGTCCAGGACTCGTCGGTGACCACCTCGACCAGACGGCCGGGTTCGTGCAGGTTGTGCAGCAGCTGCCACTCCAGCGCGCCCTGCCGCATCCGGCTGCGGCGGCTTTCCTGCATCAGTTCCAGGAATTCGGCGCTGCGCTTCGGATCGATCATGTACTCGATCTGGACTTGCACGCGGGCGCCGGGCGGCGGCGCCTCCTCGGCCTGCGGCACCTTGAACACGCCGCGCGACGGTGTGAGGTCCTCCTCGATCCCGCGGTCCACCGTCAACCGCTGGGCGATCAGCATCAGCACCGTCCCGGTCGCGGCGGCGATCACCATGCTGTGGGTGATGCTGGTCAGGGTCGCGATCTGTCCCCAAAGGGCGGCTCCGGCCGCGGTGGATCCCATCAGGGCCATCTGGTAGATGGACATCCCGCGGGCCCGCACCCAGTCGGGCAGCGCCATCTGGGCGGCCACGGTCAACGAGTTGGCCACGGTGATCCAGGCGATGCCGGAGACGAACATGGCGGGCACCGCCACATAGACGTTGGGCGCGAAGGCCACGGCCACCGTGCCCACCGCCTGCAGCGCGGTGCCGGTGATCACCAGCCGCTGCAGCGGCAGCCACTTGCGGATGGTGGGCATGTTGAGCGCGGCCGTGATGGCGCCCGCGCCCATGGAGGCGAGCAGCAGGGTGAAGGTGCCGGCCGCCCCGCCGGGCAGGCCACGCGCCACCAGCGGCAGCAGCGCCAGCTGCGCCGTGGAGTGCAGGAAGAACAGCGAGATGCGCAGCAGGATGGCGCGCATGGCGGCCGACTGGCGGACGAACTGGACGCCCACACGCATGGCGCTGGCCAGACGCTCGCGCCCGAGAGGGCTTTCGTGGTGTTCGCGCCGCCATCGCATGATGATGAAGCCGGCGCCTAGCGACAGGAGCGCGTTCAGCACGAACACCCAGGCACTTCCCGCGCTGGCGATGATCGCGCCGGCCAGCAGCGGGCCGATGATGCGCGAGCCATTCATCGCCACGCCGTTCAGGGCCAGCGCCTGGGCCAGCTGCGGCCGGGGCACCACCTCGGGGATGATGGCCGCGAACACGGGCCAGCGCATCGCCAGCCCGACCCCGTTGGCGAAGGTCAGGGCCAGCAGCAGGGGTGCACTCATCCAGTCCATCAGGACCGCGACGCACAGCACGCTGGCCGTGCCGGCCACCCAGAACTGCGTGGCCATGAAATAGCGCCGGCGGTCCAGGATGTCGGCCAGCGCCCCGCTGGGCAGGCCCAGGATGAACACCGGCAGGGTGGAGGCGGACTGGACCAATGCCACCCAGAGCGGCGAAGGCGCCAGCGATGTCATCAGCCAGGCGGCGGCCACGTCGTTCATCCACATGGTGGTGTTGGCGGCCAGCCAGGTGATCCACAGCATGCGGAACACGGGGCCCCTCAGCGGGCCCCAGGCCGAAACCGTCTCCGCTTCAACGTTGCGCGTGGGGATCTCGCCCGTGTCGGCGGACATCAGTAGCGGCGCTCCAGCACCATCTGGTCATTCTCGCGCTTCATCTGGAAGCGGGTGAGGAAGCTGTTGCCCAGCAGGACATAACGCATGGGCTGCTCGCCGACCACCGCATCGACCTCGTACACCTCGACGTCCCCGATCCGCACCGAGGCCAGCTTGACGTACCAGCCCTGCGCCACGCCGTTGGCCGTGTTCATGCGCACCGGACGGCCGGCGCGGTAGTTGATGCCCATGCGCTCGGCGTCGGGCGCGCCGATCCCCACGCCGCTGGCACCGGTGTCCACCATGAAATGCGCAGCCCGGCCGTTGATGCTGCCTTGCGACAGGAAGTGGCCCCCGGTGCTCGCCGTCAGCACGATGCGGTTCCCCCGCGCGCCGGCGCCGCTGCCTCCCACGCTGGCTGGCGCGTCGCCGACACGAAGCGAGTGGCGTCTGCCGTTGATCTCCACCACGGCCTGGTCACCCGAGGTGGAAAGCACCTTCACCCCCTGGTGCGACTCGCCCGGCGCCACCGTCCTGGGCGCTGTGCCGTCGACGATCAGCAGGGCCTTGCCGCCCAGCATGCCCTGCAGCGCCACGGACTGAGCCTGCGCCAGGCCGGCAGCGAGCACCAGGAGGAGGGCAACCCAGCGCCGCATCAGTCGCGGAAGTTGTTGAAGGACAGCGGCACGTCGGTGATCTCCTTGCGGATCAAGGCCATGGCGGCCTGCAGGTCGTCGCGCTTGGCGCCGTTCACCCGCACCGCATCGCCCTGGATCGAGGCCTGCACCTTGAGCTTGCTTTCCTTGATCAGCTTCTGGATCTTCCTGGCCTGCTCGCTCTCGATGCCGTTGCGCACCTTGAGCACCTGCTTGACCCTGTCGCCGCCCATCTTCTGCACGTCGCCCTTGTCCAGGAAGCGCACGTCGACGCTGCGCTTGGTCAGCTTGCTGGTGAGGATGTCCTCGACCTGGCTCAGCTGGAATTCCGCGTCCCCGAACAGCGTGATCTCCTTGTCCTTGATCTCGATGGCAGCCGAGGTTCCCTTGAAATCGAAACGGGTACCGATCTCCTTGGCCGTGTTGTCGACCGCGTTCTTCACTTCCACCAGGTTGGCTTCGCAGACGGTATCGAAGGACGGCATGGATCTCCCCGGAAAGTAGAAGGGCTGAGCGACAATTCTCCCATGATCGTGGAGCACAACGTCCCGCTGCAGGCGCACAACAGCTTCGGCATCGTGGCCAAAGCGCGCGAGCTCGTGCGCGTGCGTGGCCAATCGGACGTGGAGCAGCTCCTGGCCGATCCGGCGCTGGCGGCGCGGCCCAAGTTCGTGCTGGGTGGCGGCAGCAACATCGTGCTCACCGGCGACGTCAAGCCGCTGGTGCTGAAGGTCGAGGTGCCCGGGCGCCGCGTGCTCGAGGACGGGCCGCGCGCCACCATCGTCGAAGCGGGGGCGGGCGAGAACTGGCATGACATCGTCACCTGGACGCTCGACCAGGGGCTGCCGGGCCTGGAAAACCTCGCCCTGATCCCCGGCACCATGGGGGCATCCCCGGTGCAGAACGTCGGGGCTTACGGCGTCGAGCTGCAGGACCGCTTCGAATCGCTGGACGCGGTCGACCTGGCGACCGGCCGGCTCTTCACGCTGCACGCGGCGCAATGCGCCTTCGGCTACCGGGATTCGGTGTTCAAGCATGCGCCGGCGCAGGACGGCGACCTCGGCCTGGCGGGGCGCGCCCTCATCCTGCGCGTGCGGCTGCGCCTGCCCAAGCCGTGGAAGCCGGTGCTGGGCTACCTCGACCTGGAGCGCAAGCGGGCGGACAGCGGCATCCGCGAGCCGTCGGCGCGCCAGGTCTACGACTGGATCTGCGCCATCCGCAGCGCCAAGCTGCCCGATCCGCGCGTCATCGGCAACGCCGGCAGCTTCTTCAAGAACCCCACCGTCACGCCCGAGCAGTGCACGGACATCATCGCCCGCGAACCGGGGATCGTGCACTACCCGATGCCCGACGGCACGGTGAAGCTGGCGGCCGGGTGGCTGATCGATGCCTGCGGCTGGAAAGGCAAGTCGGTGGGAAACGCCGGCGTGTACGAGAAGCAGGCCTTGGTGCTGGTCAACCGCGGCGGCGCCACGGGGGGCGAGGTGGTCACCCTCGCCCGCGCGATCCAGACCAGCGTCTACGAGCGCTTCGGGATCCGGCTGGAGCCGGAACCCGTGGTGGTGTAGCTAGCTAGCTGGCGTCCGGCCGCGACTCGGTGGCGCGTGCCTTGACGACCGGCTTGGCGGTGGCACCACGCGGGCTGCCGGTGCCGCCCGAAGCGGCCATCGCGTTCTTCTGCTTGTAGCTGTCCCAGGCTTTTTTGGCCAGGCCCGAGGTGACCGCGAGCATGATGAGTTTGCGAAGCATGGTTTCTCCTGTGGGTTGATCGGGTTCACCATAGGCCGGCGTGCGCCAGCCGCCAGCGGCGAGGAGCCACCTTGAGCGTCGGCGACGCCTTACAGATGGCGCTGCATGTCGGCCTTGGCCTACGTGCCGCCGTGGACGGTCTCCTCATAGTTCAGTGTGGCCTTTTCGACTCGCTCCGACGGACTGCTGCGCGCACTGGCCCTGGCCCTCTCGATGGCTGCTGCCGGGCCGGCGCTCGCGCAGCCTGCGGCGCAGCGCCCCGCCTTCGTGCTCGACCTGCAAGCCCCGCCTGCGGTGCGTCCTTTGCTGGAACGCCACCTGGACTTGCAGCGCTACCGGCAGGTCAGCGACCTCGACGACGCCGAGCTGGCGCGGTTGCTGGTGCTCGCCGAGCGCGACACGCGCGAGCTGCTGGCGACCCAGGGCTACTTCACGCCCAGGCTGGAGATCCGCCGCGAAACGGGTGCGGGCGGAATCCCCCGCGTGCTCATCGACGTGCAGCCGGGCGAAGCCACCACCGTTGTCTCGGTCGACGTGGGCTTCGAGGGTGACATCCGGGACTCGGCCGACCCGGCGGCGGCGCGGCAACGCAATGACATCGGCGCCCGATGGAGCCTGCCGGCCGGCCGGCGCTTCACGCAGGAGGCGTGGGACGACGCCAAATCCGGCGCGCTGCGTGAACTGGTGGCGCGGCGCTATCCGGCGGGCCGGGTGAGCTACAGCCTGGCGGACGTCGATGCCGCCACCAGCCGGGCCCGGCTGGGGATCCGCCTGGACTCGGGACCGCTGTTCCGCCTGGGCGACCTGCGCGTGAGCGGCGTGCAGCGCTACGACCCGGTGCTGGTGCCGCGGCTGGCTCGGCTGCCGCGCGGCAGCATCTACGACCAGGACGAGATCCAGAGGGCCCAGCTGCGCCTGGCCGGCAGCGGCTACTTCGATTCGGCGTTCGTCTTCGTCGATCCGGCGGGCGACCCGGCTGCGGCACCGGTGCAGGTGAACCTTCGCGAAGCACCCCTGCACCGGGTGGTGCTCGGGATCGGCGTGTCCACCGACACGGGGCCTCGCGCCTCGCTCGAATACACGCACAACCAGCTGCCGGTGCTGGGTTGGCGGGCGGTCACCAAGCTGCAGCTGGACCGCAAGGCCCCTTTCGCCGGTGTCGAGCTCACGGCGATCCCGGGGGAAGACGGCTGGCGATGGGGGGTGGCCGCGCGTGCCGAGCGGCTGGACGACGGCACGCTGGTCACCAACGCGCAGCAGCTGCGCGTGGGACGCTCTCGCGCGGGCGACCATATCGACCGCAACGTGTACGTGCAGTACGACCGCGCGACGGTACGCGCCGAGCCGGGCACGCCCGCGGAGCTCACGGACATCGGGGACGGTACCGCGATCAGCGCCAACTACATCTGGACCGGCCGCTATTTCGACCGCACGCCCTATCCGAGCCAGGGCTTCGCCATCGGCGCCGAGGTGGGTGGCGGCCTGACCCTGACCGGCACCCGCAGCCCGTTCCAGCGAACGGTGCTGCGCTGGACCAGCATCCGTCCGTTGGAGCAAGGCCGTTTGCAGTTGCGCGCCGAAGGGGGTGCCGTGCTGGCCAAGGAATCCGCCCGGGTGCCCTCCAGCCAGCTGTTCCGCACCGGTGGCGACACCAGCGTGCGGGGCTATGGCTACCGCGATATCGGGGTCGAGCGCGGCGGGGTCGTCGTCGCGGGCCGCTACCTGGCCGTCGGCAGTGCCGAATGGCAGCGGCCGATCCGCCGCGGGGGCGTGGCCACCGATTGGGAAAGCGCGGTGTTCCTGGACGCCGGCGCCGTGGCGGACGATCCGGGTGCACTGCGCCCGGCCTGGGGTGCGGGCGTGGGAGCACGCTACCGCAGCCCGCTCGGCCCTTTGCAGGCCGACCTGGCCTACGGCTTCAAGGCCAAGCGGCTGCGCCTGCACGTCAGCATCGCCAGCACGTTCTGAGATGCGGTGGCTTGCCCGTCTATCCAAGTGGATGCTGGCCGGCCTGGCCTTGCTGGCCCTGGGCGCCGCGTTCCTGTGGTGGTGGGCCGGCACGGATGATTCGTTGGCGTGGGCCCTGCGGCAGCTCTCGGCGCGGCAGCCGGTGGTGGTCGAGGAAGCCCGCGGCAGCTTGCGCACGGGGGTCCGCGCGGCGCGGGTGACCTGGGCCCGGGACGGCCTCAAGGTCGAGGTGCGGGAGCTCGAACTCGCCTGGCAGCCACTCTCCCTGTTGCGAGGGCTGCTGAAGCTGGATCGCCTGCGTGCCGCTTCGGTCCGGGTGGAGGACCGGCGGCAGGCCAGCGACGAGAAGCCCGCTGTGCCGCAGTCGCTGGCGCTGCCCGCGCGCGTTGCCATCGACGAGTTCGCCATAGGCCAGGTGCAATGGGACGGCGCGGCGGACCTGGAGGCGCGCGACCTCGCGGCCCGCTATGTTTTCGACGGCCAGGAGCACCGGCTCGACCTGCGCAGCCTGCGCCTGCTGGACGGCCAGTACCGGGGCGAGGTGCGCCTGGGCGCGCATGACCGGCTGCCGCTGCGAGCATTGCTGCAGGGGCGCATCGAGGCCCCGGTGCCCGGTGCCGGGCCGGTTCCGCTGGTGTTCGAAGCGGCGCTGGACGGCCCGCTGGCGGACTTGCAGGCGCGCGTGCAGCTTCAGGGGCAGCAGGGGACGGCCACTGCCGCGACGCGTGCCACCGCGACCGCCCGGCTGACCCCATGGGCAGAGGTTCCGCTGGCGCAGGGCCGTGCCGAGCTGCGCGCGCTGGACCTGGGCGCGCTGTGGCGGCAGGCTCCCCGGACCTCCCTGTCGGGCGTGTTGGCGGTGCAGCCCGCGGGCACGGCGACCTGGTCCCTCGCCGCCGACCTGACCAACAGCCTGGCCGGACCCTGGGACCGGGACCGGTTGCCGGCGCAGCGGCTGCAGCTGGAGGGCGAATGGCGCCAGGGCCGGGCGCTGGTGCGCAGCCTCACCGCGGAGGTGGGTGCGGGCAGGATCGCCGCGCAGGGGCAGTGGCAGGGCGACCAGGCGTGGGCGTTGGCGGCGACCCTGCAGGGCATCAATCCGGCCGCGCTGCACACCGCGATGGCGCCGGTGCCCCTGGGCGGCAAGGCATCGGCCCGCGCCCAGGGTGCCGCCGTGGCTTTCGAGGCCGACCTGGCGGCTTCCGGGCGGGCAGCGGCCGGCGCCTCCTCGGAGCTGGCGGCTGCCGTCGGCGCCCTGGAACTTCGGTCCGTGCACGCGCGCGGACGCTGGGCCGGCCAGCGGCTGGACCTGCCTGAACTGTCGGTGCGCACCCGTGACGCCGCGCTGGACGCGGAACTCGAGATCACCTGGGGCCAGGCCCTGCTCGGCCGTGGCCGGGCGGACCTCAAGGCACCGGGTCTGGGGGTGCGCGCAGCCGGCTCCCTGGGGCAGACCAACGGCGGCGGCGTCTTGCGGGCAGCGGCGGCGGACCTGGCGCTCGCGCAGGCCTGGCTGCTCACGCTGCCGGAGATGCCCGAGGTGCTGGCGGCCGCCAGCCTGGCTGGCCGCGCCGAGCTGCAGGCAGCGTGGCAAGGCGGCTGGCGCGACCCGTCCCTGCAGGGCTCGCTGAGCATCCCCGTGCTGACCGTGCGCCCCATGGCGGGCGCGGAGCCGGCGTGGAGCCTGGCCGACACCACGGTCCGGTTTGGGGGTCCGCTGGCCGACCTGCGCCTGGATGTGCGCGCCAAGGGCAGGGCGGGCGAGCGCCAGGGATCGCTGGAGCTGATGGCCCGCGGCGGCCAAAGGCCCGCAGGCGCCTGGCAGGCGCTGGTCGAATCGCTGGACCTGCGCGTGACCGACCCCGCGGCCGGACCCGGTGCCTGGCGGCTCAGCCTGCGCAGCCGGGTCGAGTTGCTCTGGAGCCGCGCCACGCTCACGGCGAGTGCCGGGGAGGCCGTGCTGGCGCCGCCTGCCGCCGCGGGCGTGGCCGCTGCGCCCGCGGTGCTGGCCTGGGACCCGGCGCGCTGGGACGGCGGCGAGCTGCGCACCTCGGGACGCCTGATCGGCCTGCCGCTGGGCTGGCTGGCCTTGTTCGGAGGACCGCAGCTGGCGGGCGGACCCCTGTCGGGCGACCTGGTGTTCGATGGGCAGTGGGACGCGAGTCTGGGACCGGCGTTACGGCTGCGGGCCTCCCTGGTGCGCACGCGCGGGGACCTGACCGTGCTGGCTGAAGCAGCAGATGGCGCGACGGCGCGGGTGCCCGCCGGCGTGCGCGAGGCCCGGCTGACGCTGGAGGGCAGTGGCGAAAGCGTCGAGCTGGCCTTGCAGTGGGAATCGGAACGCGCGGGCACGGCTCAAGCCCGGATCGGCACGCGGCTGGCACGTGGTGGCGCGGCGGGTTGGGAGTGGCCGGCTTCCGCGCCGCTCACGGGCCGCGTGCAGGCTCGCTTGCCCCGGCTGGGTGTCTGGTCGGTCCTGGCCCCGCCGGGTTGGCGCCTGCGCGGCTCGGTCACGGCCGACGTTGGCGTGTCCGGCACGCGCGGCGATCCGGCGCTGGGCGGAACGGTGCAGGCCGAGGACCTCGCCTTGCGCTCGGTCGTCGACGGCATCGAGCTCCAGGACGGCCGCTTGCGCGCCCGCCTGGATGGCCGCCGGGTGCTGGTGGACGAATTCATGTTGCGCGGGGCGGGAACAGAGGGCGGTACGCTCACGGCCACGGGCGAGGCAGGGTGGACCGGCGCGGCGCCCCAGGCCCGCGGCACCGCGCGCCTGCAGAACCTGCGTGTGAGCGCGCGGGCAGACCGGCTGCTGACCGTGTCCGGCGACATCGCGGCGCGCGTGGCGCCCTCGGGGGCCGTGGTGCAGGGGAACCTGCGGGTGGACCAGGCCTTGATCGTGCTGCCCGAGGAGACCGCGCCCGAGCTCGGTGAGGACGTGGTGGTCCGCAATGCGCCCGCCGGATTCCCGGTGCGCGGCAGCGGTGCTTCGCCGGGGTCGGCGGGCCGGCGTGATTTCCCGCTGGAACTGGCAGTCCAGCTGAATCTGGGCGACAGCTTCCGCGTCCGGGGCCGCGGCATCGAGACCCGGCTGTCCGGCACCCTGGCGGTCTCGGCCGACTCGCTGGCGCAGCCGCGCCTGAACGGCGCGATCCAGACCGTGGGCGGCGAGTACCGGGCCTACAACCAGCGGCTGGAGATCCAGCGCGGCGTGCTGCGCTTCACCGGCCCGATCGACAACCCGGCCCTGGACGTGATCGCCATCCGCCCGCGCATGGAGCAGCGGGTGGGCGTGCAGGTCACCGGCCGGGCGCAGGCGCCGTTCGTGCGCCTGTACGCCGAACCCGACCTGCCCGAGGCCGAGAAATTGTCATGGCTGGTGCTGGGACGCGCTTCCGCCACCGGTGGCGCCGAAGCCGCGCTGCTGCAGCAGGCTGCGTTGGCGCTCGTGGCCAGCCGCACCGGCGGCGGCACCGGCAGGGGCCCGGCGGCGCTGCTCGGGCTGGACGAACTGGGCTTCAGGCGCGACGGCACCGACGGCCCCGCCGTGACGCTGGGCAAGCGGCTGGGGCAGAACCTCTACGCCAGCTACGAACGCAGCCTCTCGGGCGCGCTCGGAACGCTGTACCTGTTCTACGACCTCTCGCGGCGGCTGACCGTACGGGCACAGGCCGGCGAGCGCACGGCGGTCGATCTGATCCTGACGTTCCGCTACGACTGACTGGCTCTCTGAAGAGTCGTCGCCCGATTTCCGGTCGAACACGGGCGGACAGCAGCGCCTTGCCCAGCCCGTGCGTGGGCTGGCCTGGCCAGCCCACGCGGGAGAAAATGCGGATTGGGTGGGGAACTCTCCACCTTTGCCACGTACACGATGCCCGCGCCCTCCGCGACCGCAAATGGTTGATACGGTGCACCAGTCCGCCTCGAACAACTTTTCGAGCAGTAGGGTCGAGCGACACGAATCCCCACATCAGCCGCTCGGACCCCGTGGCGTGGAGAAGAGCACCTGTTATAGAGCGTGCCCATGTCCCGCCCACCATCCCGATCACTAAGTGAGTGTCGGCCTTGGCGCACTGCTATGCCAGCACCTCCACTTACGGCCCTGGACGTCGGACGGCGAGTGAGCGTTGAATACTTCGTCAAGTCAATGGCCCCACCTCGATCAGGTCGAGTGGCGCGCCGTACGCGGCGAGCATCTGCCGAAGATCGGCGACGCTCAGGGCGGCCGTTGCGGTCGCCAAACACTTCAGCTCACCCCGCCCGGGTTTTGCCCACGGTGCTAGCTCACGCACGACCTGGTCAATGGGGTCCAGAAAAGACATGCCTACATGTACCCTGAAGTACCGGTCCAGGAAAGGCAGGTGGGTCGACGAATAGGTGATGGCGCCGACAGGACCGCATTCGTGGAGCGTCTCCTGCATCCAATCGTCGACGCGTTGCTGCACGCGCGGCGGATCGTCCAAGAAGGCACCGGTTTCGACGAGTTCGACGAGTTCGGACGCACTCCGCAGCCAGACCTGCCGGCGCAGCCTTCCAGCCTCCCGCTGAACAAAGAGTCGGACTTGCGGGCTGCTGACCATAGCGGCCACCCCGGCGACCACCACGTTGCGTCCCCGCGCGCACGCCAGGGCGCGGCGTATGGGAGGCACAACCCCAACGAGCCGAACATGGGCGGACTGGCTCGCCATCAACCGCGGCAGAATGGCGACACTTGGAGCATTGGAGGCTACAACGATCACTGCCGGAGCGAAGCGGCGCAGGTAGCGGATGGCCGAGTCACAACACGCGAACAACTCGTCCTCAGTTTTTGCACCGTACGGGAAGCTGGCTCGGTCGGCCAAGTAGACGACGTCTGTGTTGGGGTACTCGCGCCGAATGGCCTGCACACAAGAGAAGCTGCCAATACCGCTGTCGAACACGGCGATGGGTTGATTCACGCCGTTACGCTTATGAGCGGCGCACATCGGCATCGGCAAAGCCGATCAGGTGCTCGAGCAACATCCTCATTTCAGCCTGGACGGCACCAAACCAGGGTCTTCTTTCGCTAGTGTCTTCCCGAAGGTACAAGCCGCGGTTGACCTCCAGGAGAACAGAATGAATTCCTAAATTGGGTGCGCCGTAATCCTTAACCATGCCGTGCCCTTTATAGGGCTCGTCAATCCACACGCTGAAGCCTCGCCCTTCCAGAAAACTGCAGATCGCTCCGACAAATTCGCGAGAAGCGGTTTCACCGTTTTGCCAGCCGATGTTGAAATCGGCGAGTACCGGGTCGCGCGAGCGGCCCCCGGGCGAGTGGAACTGTGCGTAGCTGGGCATCGAATGGCATGCAATCCGATAGACGCGGCCATAAAGGCCATGCAACCGCTTCAGGCAGGCATCGAATGTCTGCCTATAAGGCCGCCAGTAGCCTTCCACTCGCGCAGCGATTTCGGAGGAGGTGAGCTTACGGTCGTAGATTGGCCAATCCGGATTGGTGTTCACATGGCTCCAGATGAGCCCGATGCCCTGCGCCAACTTGGCTCCTTGGCTGCCGCCACCGAAAGACCATGGTTCTACACCGTCCACTACCATCGCGAGATCGAGTTCGCTCAAAGACCGATTCACATCGATGAAAGAACGTGGGAAAGCCGCTGTGACGCAGCAGATGCCAAGCTCTTCCGCCGCGCAGAAGAGTTGGTCGACATAGGAATCCTCGCAACGCCGCAAGGTTTGATGGTCGATGCTGTAGCCGAAGGAATCCGGATAGTGTCTGCCGCTATGAGGAAAATCGAGCAGAAGCGGGATGCTGCTGTCGGGATGAATGACGGATACCACACTGGTCTGGTTCATGATGGATCGCAAGCGCTACTCGGGTCGAATGCGGCCTGTCTTCACGACTGCCATATGCTGTTGGAGCGAGCTCTGCATGCGCTTGCGCAGAGCCTCGGGGCCTTCAGCGACGGGGATGATCGAAGACCCGCGAACCGCAGGTGAGTTCGCGGCTCTCTCGGCGGCCAGTTGGACAGCCGCGCTGATCCGCCGAATCTGCAGATCAGGCAAGCCCGCTGGTGCAACGATGCCAAACCACGTGGCATAGCTCAATTCAGGGTGCCCCAGTTCTGCATACGTGGGCACTGCACTCAACTCGGGCAGGCGCTGCTCGGCGCTGACCGCTACTGCGAGGAGCCGGCCCGAGCGGACGTGGCTGAGGGCGGACGCAACGGCATCAAACGCCACTTGGGTTTCACCCGAAATCGTATCGACGAGTGCCGGCCCGGTGCCGCGGTACGGGATGTGGACGAGAAATACGCCGAGTGCTGCTTTGAACTGCTCTCCGTAAAAATGGCTGGCCGACCCGGTGCCGGCGGATGCGTAGTTGAATTTGCCTGGCTGCGCTTTAAGCATGGCAACTAGGTCGCGAAAAGTCTTTGCTGGCAATCGGCTCGGATTGACCAGGGTCACTCCTGGTAGGACGGCCATCGTCGCTATGGGAGTGAAGCTGCGCAGCGGCTCGTACGGCACCACGACCCCTGAGGCGGTCAATGTGGCCATGGCAGGTGCTGCCGCCATGTTGCTGAGCGTGGCGACACCCAGGACTGTGCCATCAGGCGGCGCCTTGCTCACATAGTCCAGGCCCAGCACGCCACCAGCCCCTGGTCGGTTCTCGACAAGAACCGTTCCGTTGAGGGCTGTGCGCATGCTGTCCGCAAAGATCCTTGCGACGATGTCTGTCGGCCCGCCTGGGGCGAACGGCACCACGAGCCGGTACGTCGGCGTGCTTTGAGCCTGGGACGGCGTAATCCCGGGCAGGGCTACGGATGCGGCTAACCCCAGCAAGGCCTTGCGACGATTCGATGCCACCATCTTTTCTCCTGCAACTGGATTGGGTTCGGATTGTGGAAGCAGGGGATAGCATGCACAATCGAGAAAGCTGCGGGATCCTTGAGCAGAACTCACGAATGAAGCGTTCCCTACCTTCCACTTCAGAGCTGCTTGCCTTCCAGTACACAGTGATGACCGGCAGCGTCTCGCGGGCAGCCGAAGCGCTCTGTGTAACCCCTGGTGCGATCAGTCGGCACCTATCCGCCCTGGAAGCGCGGCTGGGGGCTAACCTGCTCGGCAAGCACGGCAGAGGATTGAAGGTAACAGCGAAGGGTGCTCAGTACTATGAGGTGGTCCGCGAATCGTTGGGCGCTCTGTCGAATGCGCAGGAGAACCTACGATCCCCGGTTATTGCGGCCGGACGCAGCTCTGTACGGGTGCTGTCGCCTCCGACACTGACGGCACGCTGGCTGATGCCTAAGCTGGGCATGCTTCGCCAGGCACTACCCTCGGTGGAGATCAGGATCACACCCTGGGATAGCCGCAGCATTCCGCCGGCGGACGATTACGATCTGGCATTGCTGTACGAGCTTGCTGTATTCCCTGAGGGTAAGAGCGAAGTCTTGGCCGCGAGTTGGCTGGTGCCAATCTGGTCGCCAAGACGGCGGCAGCCGCTCGCCGCCAGGCCCGATGGCTGTGCTCTGCCTGCGACAGGGGCGCAAACCACCTTACTAACGTATAGCGCCCATCCTCATACGTGGCAGTCCTGGTTGAAGCACCGGCCGGAGCTACCCAGCAGCCTTGCGCAGTCTCCGGTGCTTGCTTTCGACCAAGCCAATATATTGATTGAAGCGGCCGCTTCGGATCTGGGCGTCGGGCTGGTGCCGTATTGCCTGGTTCGGGAGGAAATCGAAAGCGGGCGCTTGGCGACCGACCGGGGGGTCTGGGAGCCACGCTGGGGCTGTTACCGGATCGGAATTAATGGCGACAGTCCGGTTGACCGGCAAGTTCTACGGCAGGCAGTTGGCCTCCTGCGGCAGGATAGTGAACTTGCAAGGGGCGACGGCTCCTAATCGCGCGTGTCTTCGCCCAGTTGCGGAAGCGCCGCGCCGCCGCCCAGCGACAGCAGCCCGCTCTTGCTGTAGATGCCCAGCTTCTCGCGGGTGTCGACGATGTCCAGGTTGCGCATGGTGAGCTGGCCGATGCGGTCGCGCGGCGAGAACATCGATTCGCCCTTTTCCATGGTCAGGCGCTCGGGCTTGTAGGTGAGATGGGGCGACTCGGTGTTCAGCAGCGAGTAGTCGTTGCCCCGGCGCAGTTCGAGCGTGACCTCGCCGGTGACGGCGCGTGCCACCCACCGCTGCGCCGTCTCGCGCAGCATGATGGCCTGCGGGTCGAACCAGCGGCCCTGGTACAGCAGGCGGCCCAGGCGGCGGCCGTTGTCGCGGTACTGTTCGATCGTGTCCTCGTTGTGGATGCCGGTCACCAGCCGCTCGTAGGCGATGAACAGCAGCGCCAGGCCCGGCGCCTCGTAGATGCCGCGGCTCTTGGCCTCGATGATGCGGTTCTCGATCTGGTCGCTCATTCCCAGGCCGTGGCGCCCGCCGATGCGGTTGGCTTCCAGGATCAGCTCGACCGGATCGCCGAACGCCTTGCCGTTCAACGCCACCGGCTGGCCTTCCTCGAAGCGCACGCGCACCTCCTCGGCCTTCACCGCGACGTCGTCCTGCCAGAAGGCCACGCCCATGATCGGGTTGACGATCTTAATGCCGCTGTTCAGGTGTTCCAGGTCCTTGGCCTCGTGCGTCGCACCGAGCATGTTGGAGTCGGTGGAGTAGGCCTTCTCGGCCGACATCTTGTAGCCGAAGCCCGCAGCCGTCATGAACGCCGACATCTCGGCCCGGCCGCCCAGTTCGTCGATGAACGCCTGGTCCAGCCAGGGCTTGTAGATCTTGAGCGCCGGGTTGGCGAGCAGGCCATAGCGGTAGAAGCGCTCGATGTCGTTGCCCTTGAAGGTGCTGCCGTCGCCCCAGATGTGGACGTCGTCGTCTTTCATGGCCGCCACCAGCATGGTGCCGGTCACGGCGCGCCCCAGCGGTGTGGTGTTGAAGTACGTCGCGCCCGCCGTCGAGATGTGGAAGGCCCCGCATTGCAGGGCCGCGATGCCTTCCTGCGCCAGTTGCTTGCGGCAGTCGATCAGGCGCGCTTTCTCCGCCCCGTACTGCAGCGCCTTACGCGGGATCTCGTCGTAGTCCGGCTCGTCCGGCTGGCCCAGATTGGCGGTGTAGGCGTAGGGCACGGCGCCTTTCTTGCGCATCCAGTGCAGCGCGGCGCTGGTGTCCAGGCCGCCGGAAAACGCGATGCCGACCTTCTGGCCGGTGGGCAGGTGCTCGAGGATGGTGCTCATGGCTTCAGCCGAAGTGGCAGATGTAGTGGTAGGCCTCGGTCACCCGGATCTCGAAGCTGGAATGGCCCGGCACGCTGAACTTCTCGCCGGCCTGGCTGGTGAGCCAGCGGTCGCTTCCGGCCAGCTTGTACTCGCAGGAGCCGGCCACGCACTCCATGATCTCGGGCGCGCCGGTGCTGAAGGTGAGGGTGGCGGGCAGGACCACCCCCACCGATTTCTTCGTGCCGTCGGCCAGCGTGATGCCATGGCTGATGCACTTGCCGTCGAAATAGACGTTCGCTTTCGTGACGACGCTGACGCCGTCGATGGATTCGGTGGTCATGGGAGGCCGTGCGTGGGAAACCGGCGATTTTAGGTCAGCGGCATTCCGGCCTGCCGGGGGTGAATCCAAACGCGCCCCGGATACGTAACCGAATTGAGCCCGACAATCTCCCCATGGCCCACGACCTTTCCGATCCCCACCTGCTCGCCCTGATCGCGCGCATCGCTGCCCGTGCCGGCCACCAGGGCCGGCACCCCGACAGCGAAGCGGCGCTCAGGGAACTGTACGACCAGACCTCCGGCAAGCTCTACGGAGTGGCGCTGCGCGTGGTGGGCAACCGCGACTGGGCCGAAGACGTGCTGCAGGAGGCCTACCTGAACGTGTGGCGCATCGCGGGTGACTATCGGGTGGCGCTGAGCCCGCCCATGGCCTGGATGGGCGTGATCGTGCGCAGCCGTGCGCTGGATTTCCTGCGCCGGCGGGCCAGCGAGCGGGCGGACGTGGGCCTGGAACTGGACGAGGCGATCACCGAGACGGTGCCCGGGGATTCGGCCAATCCGATGGACACGACCCAGGCGAGCGAGCAGGCGTGGGCGCTGCACGAGTGCCTGCGCAAGCTCGAGGCCCGCCAGCGCGAGGTGGTGAGCCTGGCTTACCTGCGGGACCTGAGCCACAGCGAACTGGCCGAGCAGCTCAAGCTGCCGCTCGGGACGGTGAAAACCTGGATCCGCCGCGGACTCGAACAACTGCGTGGCTGCATGGCCCGTTTTGCCTGAGGCCACCATGAATATTCTCGACAACCCCGAACTGATGGACCGGCTGGCGGCTGCCTATGCGCTGGGGACGCTGCGTGGCGGGGCCCGGCGCCGTTTCGAATCGCTGGCCCGGCAAAGCCCGACGCTGAGGGCGGCAGCCCTGGTCTGGCAGGAGCGGTTTGCGTCGATGACCGAGCTGGCGCCGGCGGTGGTTCCCAGCCCGAACGTGTGGAAGCGCATCGAGAACCTCGTCAACGCTGAAGACCGCGTGGCCCCCGCGCCGCAGGAGGCTCCGATGCTGGACAAACTTCGCCGCAGCGTCGGCTGGTGGCGTGGCGCGGCTTTCGCGGCGGGCGTCGCGGCCCTGGCGGTGGGGGTGCTCAGCATGAACCTCAGCCGCACCCTGGACCGCAGCGAGGCACAGCTGGCCCAGCTGCAGGGCAGACCCGAAATCCAGTATGTCGCCGTGCTGGCCGACGACAAGTCGTCCGCTTCCATCCTGGTGACTTTCGATCCCAAGCACAACCTGATGACGCTCAAGCACATGCATGGCCTGCAGCTGGGTGCCGACAAGTCGCTGCAGCTGTGGGCGCTGCCCCCGGGCGGCGGCCCGCAATCGTTGGGGGTGGTCGAGGGCGGCGCGGTGGTGAAGCTGCGGACCGCCGAGAGCCAGGTGCGCGAGGTGCCCGCGTTGGCCGTCAGCCTCGAACCCAAGGGCGGCGCGCCTGCCGGCAGCGGCCCGACCGGGCCGGTGCTGTTCAAGGGCGCCTTGTTGCAGACCCCGGTCTGAGCTTCAACGCCAATGGTGGCGGTGGTGGCGGTGCCCGCCGTGCACGTAGCCGAAGTGCAGGCTGATCGGCGGGTGGTACGGCCGCTGGTAGTACACGGGATAGGCGGGATAGACAGGATAGGACTGCACCACCACCGGTGCCGGCGCGACGATGGTTTGCACCGGGGCGCTGACCTGCGGCGCCGGCAACGGCTGCTCTATGGAAGCGGCCGCGGCGGTGCCCGGAGCGCCGATCGCCCCGACCGGCGTGACCTGCAGGCGCACGGTCGGGCCCGGGTCGTGCGGCATCTGCACGGTGTGCTGCTGGCCGGCGTACTCGTACGTGACGTTGTAGGCCACCGTGCGGTTTTCGTAGTAGGTCTGGGTGGTGCACTGCTGCAGGTTCTGCGCATAGGCGGGGCCGCTTTCGACCCGATTGCCCACCAAGGCGCCACCCAGGGCGCCGATCGCCGTGGCAGCTGCCCGGCCGCTGCCATGGCCGATGGTATTGCCCAGCAGACCGCCGGCAATGGCGCCGATCACGCTGCCAGCCCCGCTGGTGGCAGGCTGCTCGACCATCACCGGTTGCTGGGTGCAGGTCTGACGCGGCACCGCCACCTGCTGGATCACGGGGGTGCTGGAAAGCACGCGGCCTTCCTGGGCCTGCGCGGCCAGGCCCGACAGCGCCGCGGCACAGAACAGGACAGACTTTTTCATGGTGACTCGCGTGTGGTGTGGTGCGGAAATTTTAGGCAGGCGCAGCCGGCCCGAGCCGCCGGTTCGGTAAAGCCGCGGTAAAAGTTATCGCGTCGGCGGGGGTTCAGCGGCGTGCGCGCAACAGCCAGGCCTGCGCATCGAAGCCCACCGTGATCTCCGGCCACTCGACGACGGGGCGCTTGATGAGGCTGGGCTGGCTCAGCATCAGCGCGGCGGCGGTGCTTGAGTCCGTCACGGCAGCCTGCTCGGCAGGCGCCAACTTGCGCCAGGTGGTGCCTTGCCGGTTCAGCAGCTTTTCCCATCCCAGGGCGTCCATCCAGGCCTGCAGGTGTGCCGGCGGCACGCCGGCCTTCTTGAAATCGTGGAACTCGTAGGCCAACGCCTGCTGCTCGAGCCAGGCGCGCGCCTTCTTGACCGTGTCGCAGTTCGGGATGCCGTAGACGGTGATGCTCATGCGGCGATGATATTCGCGGGGACAATCGTGCCATGGACAGCTTGCAAGACTGGCTCGCGCACTGCGAGCGCCTGCATCCCCAGGCGATAGCGATGGGGCTGGAGCGCGTACGCGCCGTGGCGGACCGCATGGACCTGCGCCTGACCTGCCCCGTGATCACCGTGGCCGGCACCAACGGCAAGGGCTCGACCTGCGCCATGCTGGAAGCGATCGCCTCGCAGGCGGGCTGGCGCACGGGGGTCTACTCGTCCCCTCACCTGGTGCATTTCGAGGAGCGCTGCCGGATTCGCGGCGAGGCCGTCGACGCCGCGGTCCTGGTCCCGCACTTCGCCCGGGTCGAAGCGGCCCGGCAGGGGGTGCAGCTGACATACTTCGAATTCACGACCCTGGCCATCCTGGACCTGATGGCCCAGTCGTCGCTGGACGTCGCCATCCTGGAAGTCGGGCTGGGCGGCCGCCTGGACGCGGTCAACATCGTCGATGCCGACTGTGCGGTGATCACCAGCATCGACCTGGACCACCAGGAGTTCCTGGGGCCCGACCGCGAGAGCATCGGGCGCGAGAAGGCGGGCATTCTGCGGGCCGGCAAGCCCGCGGTGGTCAGCGACCCGGTGCCTCCGCAAAGCGTGCTGGACGCCGCGCAGGCGCTGGGCGCCGACCTGTGGCTGCTGGGGCGCGACTACAACTTCTCGGGCGACAAGCAGCAATGGGCCTGGGCCGGGCGTGGCAGGCGCCATGCCGGCTTGGCCTATCCCGCCCTGCGCGGCGCCAACCAGCTGGTGAACGCCTCGGGCGCCCTGGCGGCGCTGAGCGCGCTGCGCGACCGCCTGCCGGTCACCGCCCAGGCCGTGCGCAACGGGCTGGCGCTGGTCGAATTGCCGGGGCGGTTCCAGATCGTCCCCGGCCAGCCCACGCTGGTGCTGGACGTGGCGCACAACCCGCACTCCGTGGCCGCGCTGGCGGCCAACCTCGACGCCATGGGCTTCTACCCGACCACGCACGCGGTGTTCGGCGCGATGGCCGACAAGGACCTGGCCGCGATGCTGCGCAAGATGGACCCACTGCTGGACCGCTGGTACTTCACCGACCTGCCCACCGCGCGGGCGGCTTCCGGTGCCGCCTTGCAGGCCCAATGGCAGGGCCTGACGCTGCGCAAGGACGCGGCTTCCAGCGTCCATTGCGCGCCTCTGGACGCCCTGCGTGCCGCGGTAGGCGCCGCGGACCCCGCTGATAGAATTCTGGTCTTCGGATCGTTCTATACGGTGGGGGGCGTTCTGAGGGACGGGCTGCCCCGCCTTCAGGCCAAACACCTGGGCTCCTGAACCCAACCCGGGGCGACACGCTTCATGGCCTTCTTCAAGTTCCGCAAGGGTGGCGACGAGTCGCCCGCCACGCCCTCCCAGCCCGAAAGCGTCGAGGCCATGCGCCGACGCGCCAGGCATCGCCTGATCGGCGCCGCGGTGCTGGTGCTGGCCGGCGTGATCGGATTCCCCCTTCTGTTCGACACCCAGCCGCGGCCGATCGCGGTGGACATCCCGATCGAGATTCCGGACCGCAACAAGGCCAAGCCGCTGGCCGTCCCGGCGGCCGTGGCAGCGGGACCCGTGGTGGCAGCGGCGCCTGCGGCGGCCACGCCAAAGCCAGAGGCAAAACCGGCTGCAGCCCAGACGGAGTCCGCGCCGGCCGCTATCAAAACAGAAGCATCTGCGGCTCCGAAGGCCGAGGCCCCAGCAGCCGTGGCCAAGGCAGAACCCAGGCCCGAGCCCAAGCCGCCCGCCAAGCCGGCGGCAGGGCCCGACGACGGCGCCAAGGCCCAGGCCCTGCTCGAAGGCAAGCCGGTTGAAGTCGCGACCGCGGCGCCTGCGGGCTCCGAAAGGTTCATCGTCCAGGTGGGCGCGTTTGCCGACATCGACAAGGCGCGCGAAGCCCGGCTCAAGCTCGAGCGGGCGGGGCTCAAGACCTACACCCACGTCGCCGACACCAAGGACGGCAAGCGCACGCGGGTGCGGGTGGGGCCGTTCGCCAGCCGGGCCGAGGCCGACAAGGCGGCCGAGCGGATCAAGGGGCTGGAGTTGCCGGCAGCCATCCTCACCTTGTAAGGGTGCATGGCCACGCTGGACTGGGTGTTCCTGGCGGTGCTGGCCGCATCGCTGCTGCTGGGAGCCTGGCGCGGACTGGTCTATGAGGTCTTGTCGGTGCTCAGCTGGCTGGCGGCCTTCGTGGTGGCACAGTGGCTGGGACCGGAGGCCGCGGCCTGGCTGCCCATGGGAGGCGCGGCCGAGCCCCTGCGGTTTGCGGCGGGCTTCGCGACGGTGTTCATCGCGACCGTGTTCGCGGGCGGTCTGCTGGCCTGGCTGACGAAGAAGATGATCGATGCCGTGGGGCTGCGGCCGGTCGACCGCACGCTGGGCGCCGCGTTCGGCCTGGTCCGGGGCGTGGTCCTGCTGCTGGCGTTCGCGGTCGTGGTTCACATGACGCCGCTTCGCAGCGGCGCCTGGTGGGCGGAGTCGGTCGGCGCGGGCGTGTCGACCGCGGCGCTGAAAGGTTTGAAGCCGGTGGTGCCCGAGCGGTTCGGGCAGTACCTGCCGGGAAGTTTTTGATCAAGGCATCACATGTGTGGAATCGTCGGCGTTGTCAGCAACGCCCCAGTCAACCAGCTGATCTATGACGCCTTGCTGCTGCTGCAGCACCGCGGCCAGGATGCGGCCGGCATCGTGACGCAGCAGGAGCGCAAGTTTTTCATGCACAAGGCCAAGGGCATGGTGCGCGACGTGTTCCGCACGCGCAACATGCGGGGACTGCCGGGATCGGCGGGGCTGGGCCAGGTGCGGTATCCCACCGCCGGCAACGCGTACAGCGAGGAAGAAGCGCAGCCCTTCTACGTGAACGCGCCCTTCGGCATCGTGCTGGTCCACAACGGCAACCTGACGAACGCGCAGGCGCTCAAGGCCGAACTGTTCTCCACCGACCATCGCCACATCAACACCGAGAGCGACTCGGAGGTGCTGCTCAACGTGTTCGCCCACGAGCTGGAGCGCTCCACGCGCGGCGTGGCGCTGCAGCCGGACGACGTGTTCGCGGCCGTGCGGCACGTGCATCGCCGCGTGCGCGGCTCCTATGCGGTGGTCGCGATGATCGCGGGCCATGGCGTGCTCGCGTTCCGCGACCCGTTCGGAATCCGGCCGCTGTCCGTGGGCAAGGGCAAGGACGGCACCTGGATGGTGGCCAGCGAATCGGTCACCCTGGAGGGCACCGGTCACCAGCTCGAGCGCCACGTGGCGCCCGGCGAGGCGGTGTTCATCGACCTGAAGGGCCAGCTGCATGCGCAGCAGTGCGCCGACGCGCCCAAGCTGTTTCCCTGCATCTTCGAGTACGTGTACCTGGCGCGGCCCGACTCGGTGCTGGACGGCATCTCGGTCTACCAGGCGCGCCTGAACCTGGGCGAGACGCTGGCCAAGCGCGTGGTGTCCACCGTGCCGCCGAACGAGATCGACGTGATCGTCCCGATTCCCGAGTCCAGCCGCCCCAGCGCGACCCAGCTGGCCCACCTGCTGGGCGTGCCGTACCGGGAGGGCTTCGTGAAGAACCGCTACGTGGGCCGCACCTTCATCATGCCGGGGCAGGGCGTGCGCAAGAAGTCGGTGCGCCAGAAGCTCAACGTGATCGCCAGCGAGTTCAAGGGCCGCAACGTGCTGCTGGTCGACGATTCGATCGTTCGCGGCACCACCAGCCGGGAGATCGTGCAGATGGCCCGCGACGCGGGCGCCAGGAAGGTGTACCTGGCCAGCGCGGCTCCGCCGGTGCGCTTTCCCAACGTGTACGGCATCGACATGCCGACGCCGAGCGAGCTGGTCGCCCATGGGCGCACGGTCGACGAGGTGCGCGAGATCATCGGCTGCGACGCGCTGATCTACCAGGACGTGGAGGGCATGAAGCGCGCCATCTCGTCGCTCAACCCGAAGCTCGATGGCTTCGACGCGTCCTGCTTCGACGGCGTGTACGTCACCGGCGACATCGACCCCGACGACATCGCCCGCATCAACGAGGCGCGCCTCGGCCAGGAAGACCCGCTGGAGGAGACCGCCTCCCGGCTGGCGCTGCCCAACGCCCAGGAGGCTTGAGGCGTGGAGAAGAAGAAGCTTCCCGCAGGCCTGCACCGCGACACGCTGGCCATCCGCGCGGGCATGGAGCCGAGCCAGTACGGCGAAAACTCCGAGGCGCTGTACCTCACCAGCGGCTTCCTGCAGCCCGACGCACGGACCTCCGCCCACCGTTTCGCCAACCCCCAGGAGGGCTACACCTACGGCCGCACCTCGAACCCCACGGTGACCGCTTTCGAGCATCGCCTGGCCGCCATGGAAGGCACGGAGGCGGCCATTGCCACCTCCACCGGCATGGCCGCCATCCTCCTGCTCGGAATGGGACTGCTCAAGACGGGCGACCATGTGATCTGCTCGCGCTCGGTGTTCGGCTCCACGCTGAACCTGTTCGCCAAGGAGTTCGGCAAGTTCGGCGTGCAGTCCACCTTCGTCTCGCAGGTCGACCTGCAGGAGTGGAAGGCGGCGGTGCGGCCGAACACACGGCTGCTGTTCGCCGAGACGCCCACCAATCCGCTCACCGACGTGTGCGACATCCGTGCGCTGGCGCAGATCGCCCATGCCGCGGGTGCGCTTCTTGCCGTGGACAACTGCTTCTGCTCGCCCTCCCTGCAGCGCCCCACGGAGCTGGGCGCGGACCTGGTGATCCATTCGGGCACCAAGTACCTCGACGGGCAGGGCCGCGTGATGGCGGGTGCGATCTGCGGCCCCAAGGAGCTGGTCGCCGACGTGTTCGCGCCCATCGTGCGCACCGCGGGCATGACCCTGGCGCCCTTCAACGCCTGGGTGGTGCTCAAGGGGCTGGAAACGCTGTCTCTTCGCATGCAGGCCCACTGCGCCAACGCGCTGGCCGTGGCGCGGTTCCTGGAGGGCCACCCGGCCGTGACCCGCGTGTACTACCCCGGCCTGGCATCGCATGGCCAGCACGACCTGGCCATGCGGCAGCAAGCCGGGCTGGGCGGGCCCATCGTTTCGTTCGACGTGCGCGGCAGCGATCCTGATTCGCTGCGCCGCAACGCCTTCCAGGTGATCGACAGCGTGGAGGTGCTGAGCATCGCCACCAACCTGGGGGACACCAAGTCCATCATCAGCCATTCGGCCACCACCTCGCACGGGCGCCTGACCGAAGAACAGCGGCAGGCCGCCGGCATCGGCCAGGGCCTGGTCCGCCTGGCGGTTGGCCTGGAACATGTGGAAGACATCAAGGCCGACCTCTCGCGCGGCCTCTCGCAATTGTGAAAATCAGAACCCGTTTCGCGCCGTCGCCCACCGGCTTCATCCATCTGGGCAACATCCGGTCCGCGCTGTACCCGTGGGCCTTCGCCCGCTCGCAGGGCGGGGACTTCATCCTCCGCATCGAGGACACCGACGTGGAGCGCTCCTCGCAGGAAGCCGTGGACGTCATCCTCGAAGGCATGGCCTGGCTCGGGCTGGACCACGACGAAGGTCCGCACTACCAGATGCAGCGCATGGACCGCTACCGCGAGGTGATCGCGCAGATGCGCGAGCAAGGCCTGGTCTATCCCTGCTACATGAGCGTGGCCGAACTCGACGATCTTCGCGAGCGCCAGATGGCCAACAAGGAAAAGCCGCGCTACGACGGCACTTGGCGTCCCGCGCCGGGCAAGCAGCTGCCTGCCGTGCCGCAGGGCGTGCAGCCGGTGCTGCGCTTCAAGAACCCGACCGGCGGCTCGGTGGCCTGGGACGACAAGGTCAAGGGCCGCATCGAGATCAGCAACGTCGAACTCGACGACCTGGTGATCGCCCGGCCGGACGGAACGCCCACCTACAACTTCTGCGTGGTCGTGGACGACATCGACATGCGCATCACGCACGTGATCCGCGGCGACGACCACGTGAACAACACGCCGCGGCAGATCAACATCTTCCGCGCGCTGGGCCAGGAGCCGCCGGTCTACGCGCACCTGCCCACGGTGCTCAACGAGCGTGGCGAGAAGATGAGCAAGCGCAATGGTGCCAAGCCCGTGACGCAGTTTCGGGACGAAGGCTTCCTGGCCGATGCGGTCGTGAACTACCTGGCGCGGCTGGGCTGGTCGCACGGCGACGACGAGATCTTTTCCCGTGAGCAGTTCCTGCAGTGGTTCAACCTGGACCACCTGGGCAAGAGCGCGGCGCAGTTCGACGAGGCCAAGCTGCGCTGGGTGAACGCGCAGCACCTGAAGGCGATGAGCGGCGAGGCGCTCGCGCCCCTGGTGGCGGCGCAGATGAAGAAGCGGGGCCTGATCGCGGACGCCCGCCTGCCGGGGATTTGCGCCCTGTTCAAGGACCGCTGCGACACCACCGTCGCGCTCGCGGAATGGGCCGCCAGGTTCCACGAGGACGTACAGCCCGCGGCCGACGAGGTGCAGCGCCATGTGACGCAGGTCGTGCGGCCCGCCCTGAGCATGCTGGCCAGGATGCTGGAGACCTGCACGTGGGACAAGGCGGCGATCAACGATGCGATCAAGGAAGTGCTGCGGGCCACCGGCCTGAAGATGGCGCAGGTGGCGATGCCGGTGCGGGTGCTGGTGATGGGCACGGCGCAGACGCCGTCGCTGGATGCCGTGCTGGAACTGCTGGACCGGCAAACCGTGCTGGACCGGCTGAAGGCGGCGCAAAAAACCTGGCTATAATTCAAGGCTCGGAATTTGACGGGCCAGCCGGTGGCGGCGGCCTCGATCATTGGGGGTATAGCTCAGCTGGGAGAGCGCTTGCATGGCATGCAAGAGGTCATCGGTTCGATCCCGTTTACCTCCACCAATCGAGAAGTCAGTTCAAGGTTTTGACCCTATCGTCTAGAGGCCTAGGACATTACCCTTTCACGGTAAGTACCGGGGTTCGAATCCCCGTAGGGTCGCCAGCTTAACCCCGGTTAATGCGGCACAAGGCGCCGGCACTTGGCTCGAAAGAGCGCACGCCCGGCTACCAGGAGTGGTAGTTCAGTTGGTTAGAATACCGGCCTGTCACGCCGGGGGTCGCGGGTTCGAGTCCCGTCCACTCCGCCAAGCCATCACGGGGGTTTGTTGCTACGAAAGTAGGAGCAAACCCCCGTTTCTCCTTGCGCCTTCCCTATCGCGCCAGGCGCACCCGGATCACGTTCCAGGAGGCCGGCTGAAGGCGTGCGCGCAGGCCGTGAGCGTCGAGCGACACGTGCTCCAGGGGCGTGGGCGCCACGCGCTGGGGCGCGTCCGCGGTGTTCGCCGCCTGCAGGTCGTCGTGGCGCAGCTGCAGCGCCTGGTCGACGGCGACGCCGTGCAGGCTGTCCAGCGCCACCTGCATGTCCAGCGCCTCTTGCAGGTGGCGGTTGACGGCAAACACGGTCAGGGTATCGGCGGCCGTATTGCTTACCGCGGCGACCTTGAGATACGGCGCCGCGGGAATGGGGAAGTACAGGTCGGCGCCGGCGCAGGGGTCGTAGTACCGGGCCGCGTACGTGGGGCAGTCCACCTGCGCGCGCAGCACGCGGCCGCGCCCGAACCGGCTCATGTGGGCGAACGGGTGGAAGATGGTCTGCCGCCAGGCTGGGCCGCCGGTCACCGTGCGGATCGGCGCGATGGCGTTCACCAGCTGCGCGAGGCAGGCGATCCTGACCCGGTCGGCGTGGTTCAGCAGCGACAGACAGGCGCCGCCGAATGCCAGTGCATCCTCCATGGTGTAGGTCTCCTCCAGCAGCGGCGGCGCCACCGGCCATCCTGGTGGAGCACGGCCGCCGTCCGCGCCGCGGGTGCGGTACCAGACATTCCACTCGTCGAAACTGAGCATCAGCCGCCGCTTCGACTGCTTGCGGGCGGCGACCGAATCCGCGATGGCCACGACTTCCTCGATGAATCCGTCCAACAGGTCCGCGCTCGCTAGGTAGGCGGGCGTGTCCTGCGCATAGTTGTTCAGGTAGGTGTGCAGGGAGATGTAGTCCACATGCTCGAAGGTGCGTTCCAGCACGGTGTCTTCCCAGTGCCCGAAGGTCGGCATGTTCCGCCCGGAGGAGCCGCAGGCGGCGAGTTCCAGGTCGGGTTGCATCCACTTCATCAGCTTGGCCGCCTCCGCGGCCACCCGCGCGTAGTCGGCGGCGGATTTGGTTTCCATCTGCCAGGGGCCGTCCATCTCGTTGCCCAGGCACCAGAGCTTGATGCCGTGCGGGCGCTCCCAGCCATGCGCCCGCCGCAGATCCGACCATGCCGTGCCGCCGGGATGGTTGCAGTACTCCAGCAAGTTGCGGGCGGCGTCGCCGCTGCGCGTGCCAAGGTTGACCGCCAGCATGGGCTCGATGCCCGCGAGCCGGCACCAGTCGATGAACTCGTTGGTGCCGAACTGGTTGGTCTCCGTCGACAACCAGGCCAGGTCCAGCCGCCGCGGCCGCTGCGCGGCGGGGCCGACGCCGTCCTCCCAGTTGTAGCCCGAGACGAAGTTGCCGCCCGGGTACCGAGCCACCGTGGGCTGCAGTTCGCGCACGAGTTCGAGCACATCCCCGCGGAATCCGCGTTCGTCCGCGCTCGGGTGGCCCGGCTCGTAGAGGCCGCCGTAGACGCACCGGCCCACGTGCTCGACAAAGGCGCCGAACAGGCGCGGGTCCGTTTCGCCGACGACGCGGTCGCGGCTGATGATCACCGAGGCGTGCATCCGGTCTTATAGGCCAACCCTACCCGGCTGAGGCAAGTGCCCGCGCCGCCGGGGCGCGCGCCTTCCGCCTGCATCCATCTTGTCCTACAGAGGCTGGCATGGTGCATGCCTAGCATGAGCCGATGCGTTACACCCGCGCCGAATACGCCAAGATGCTCACGGCCCAGCAGGAGATCGCGCGCGCCGAGGATGATTACCAGCGTCTGCGCGCGGCTTACCTGGACATTGCGCGCAAGGAGCCCGGCCACGAGGTGGCGCTGGCCATGATCGGCGCGGACATGGACCGGGCGCATGCCCACCTGCAGATGCTCATCGGACTGCCGCAGATGCCTTTCACGCACGATTCCGGAGCGGTGGTTCGCCGCGAGGCCGCGCGGGCCAAGGAAGAAGAAAACGCCTGACGGCGGCGTCGGCGAGAGCCGACACGGCCTGGGCGTGCCGGCTGAGGGCCACTCCGCATGCCGGGTGGGAGCATTGAGCAAAGGACCCGCCATGATTCCCTACGACATCGATCCCAGCCTGCACCCGGTACAACCGACTCCCGAGCAATTGGACGACGGGTTTTCGCCTCCTCGCGGCCAGGAGCAGGAGCCGTCCGCTGCATCCGGGCAGGAAGTCGATCCTGCGCTGTGGGCCAAGAGCGCCTTCTGACCGTGTCCACGCATCCTGTAGAACCGGAAGAGCCCCAACCGTCGGGGCCGCAGCCGGGTGCACCCAACCCGACCCGCTTGCCCATCGAGCCGGAATTCGGCCCGTTGCCCGCCGCGTCCGAGCCCGAAGATCCGGGCGCGAAATCACCGTCGTTGTGACGGCAGTGAACGGCGCGCTCAGGCTGCTCCAGGTGACAAGAGGCCTTGGCAGCCGTCATCCAGCCCAGCCACCGGCGTGGCTTTCGCCAGGGCCATCCAGATCCCGAAGGGAAGCTGGGTGCGGCGGGCCCGTGGCGCAGGCCTTGCAACGGCAAGGCGGCCGGCGGCGAGCACCATCACCCCGCAACTGACCGGGACCTCTTCAGGTTCCGCGATGCAGCGCCCGCGCGCGTCGCATCCGAGCACGTACCAGCACTCGCCGAGGTCCAGGTAAGCCGCGCGCTTGGCTTCCTGGCGCAAGTCGGCAAGCAGGTCGGAACGGCGCACCTTGATCTCGTGAACCACAGGTTCGACGTACTCCGCCACGGAGGTGTTCCGGATCGAAAACACGTCGGGCCGCGCCACGCACCATTGCAGCGGGCGGGCCGGATCGCCGCCTGCCGGCACCTGGGCCCGCAAGCTGAGCCCTCGCCACGCGATGCGCCCCGCGCGGCACATCTCGAGCGCGACCTGATCGACCAGCGACTCATGGGCCGAGAGGCGGGCGCGGTTGGCCCAAAGCGTGGCGGCCAGCAGCTCGAGCCCGGCCTGCGTGACGCTCAAGGTCTCGTGGCCGGTGCCCGAACGAATGCGCTCCAGCATCCCCGCGGCCAGCAGCTCGATTTCCAGCGGGTCCTGGCAGGGCCAGCCTGCCGAGCGGTAAATCTCGCGCAGACGGCGGGCATGTGCGCGCCCGAGCGAGTTCGGCGACAGCGGTTTGGAGTGCGGGATGAAGGCGCTCATGTCGGGCCGGAGAGCGGCACCAGTGTAGCGGGATGCCCTTCCGTAGGCAGCCTCCGACGCCCGTTGTGGCGAATGCCTGATCGGCCCGAAAGCGGCGCTACCCACAATGTGCGGCATGGTGGAGAAAGCGACCTACGGCATCACCGCGCTGCGCTACGCGGGCGCGCAGATCGTCGAGGCCATGATGGGCCTGATCGATGACAGCCAGGCTCGGTGGGACCTCAGGCCCGCGCCCACGCGTGTGACCGAGGTGGTGGACCGTCTCGTCGAGGGGGACACCGTGATCAGCCTGTTCCCCGACGACGCCGGCGGTCTGCAGCCCGGGCCGCAGGTCATGGTCGATGTCCTCGCCGAAGGCACCGAGACACTGGCCCTGGCGGAAGAGCAACGCGGCCGGCGCATCGACGATCTGCCGCGCTTTTGAAGCTGCTTCCCGAGGCCCGGCTGCGTGCAGCCGGGCTTTTTTTCGCGCCGACACTCTTCGCATCCTGCTTGCGCCCCGTAGCCCTTTGCCATTGACGGTTACACCACGGTTGTGTCGGTGTTCTCGGACAAAGCCGTGCGCGGGCTCCGACAGCATCCGGCGCAGGGTGCCTACGGTAGCGGCCTGTCCATTTTTCACACTATCTCTCACTGGACAAAAACTCTACAAAAGGTCGTTCGATGGACGGTGGAATCAACAAATCTGGTCGTTGGCAGGGCGTACGGGCCGTTTGCGGCATGGCGCTGGCCGGTGACATGCCGTTGCCTGGCGACCGTCCCCGATACGCGGCCCAACGCGGAAGTTACGAAACATCGGTGTACGTGCGTTTCAAGAGTGCCGATCCGGCGCGTGCGCACAACACCTCACGGGAGCAAGCATGAACAACGCGGCGGCAATGCCGGATATCGACCCGGCGAATTTCCTCAAGATTGCGGGCCAGGGGGCTGGCCTCTCGACGCACGCCGATCTGTGGCGCTGGCTGCAAGGCGACGTGCAGCGCTGGGCTCCGCACGAGATCATGCTGATCGGGTGGGGCGACTTCCGCTCCGGCGAACTGCAGTACGACGTGGTGTCCAGCTTGCCCGGCCTGCGCACCCACTTGTGCAGTCCTGCGAGCATGTCGGCGCTGGTCAGCTATTTCCGGGATTGCTGGGTTGCGGCCCAGCACCTGCCCTGCCAGCTCGACATCAGCGGTTGCAGCGATCTGCTGGGCGATTGCGGCCAAGGCTGGGCACCCTCGACCGGCATTCCCGGCATGCGCACGGCACTGGTCCATGGCATCGGCGGCAAGCACTGCGGCGAGCGCATCTTCGCGGCCCTCAGCCGCAACGCCAGCCCTCCCGGCGGCGCCGCGGCGCTGAAGCTTCTGGTGCCCTTCATCGACACGGCGCTGCGCCGCATGGCACCGGCGCCCGTGCGGCAGGCCGGCGCTGAACGCAGCCAGGTCCAGCAGCTCGTGGTGCGCCTGGGCGAGTTGAGCGAGCGAGAGCGCCAGATCATGGTGTGGGTCGCGATGGGCAAGACCAATCCCGAGATCGGCTGCATCCTGCAGATCAGCGAGTTCACGGTGAAGAACCACATGAAGAGCATCTTCAGCAAGCTGGACGTCACCAATCGTGCCCAGGCGGTGGCCAAGCTCACCCGGATGACTGCTTATGCCTGAGCTGGAACGCGTCCTGAGCGGACCGGTGGCCGCCGCGCCTCCGGCAGCGGCTCTGCCCAGCCCGCCCATCTTCCACAGCCGCTTCCTTCGCGCCCTGGAGGCGGTCGTGGAGCCGCTGGTGACGGTGCTCTCGCTGTGGCTGCTGGTCTGGCTGGTCGAAGGCCGCCTGAGCCCGCCGTGGCTGATCGCCTCGGTGGTGGCGTTTGCGCTCTGCTATCCCGGTCGCCCGCAGTTGCGCGCGTCCCCCGGACGCGTGGTCGTCGACACGGCCCTGGCGTGGAGCTGGACTTTCGGCCTCCTGTTCGCCATGGCGTACGCCATCGACCAGATCGACCACTTCGCCCGGCCGGTCGTGATCCACTGGCTCTGGTTCGCCCCGACCATGCAGCTGCTGGCGCACTGGGCCTTGCGCCAGGCGGCGCCGCACCTGATGCGCCTGCAGGGCCCGCCGCTGCGCGCCGTGGTCGTGGGCATGAACGAGCAGGGCGGATCCCTTGCCGACCGGCTCACGCTCGCGGAGTACACGGGCGTGGAGCTGCTTGGCTTCTTCGACGACCGCACGCCTGACCGCATTCACGGACGGGGACGCCACCGCATGCTGGGGCAGATCAGCGAAATCGCCGAATTCGTGAAGGCCCACCGGGTGCAGCTGGTCTACCTGTCGCTGCCCATGGCGTCGCAGCCCCGCATCAAGCAGCTGCTGGATGCGCTCAAGGACACCACGGCCTCGGTCTACTTCGTGCCGGACATGTTCGTCACCGACCTGATACAGGGCCGCACCGATTCGATCTGCGGCATGCCCGTCATCTCCGTCTGCGAGACGCCGTTCAGGGGCCCGGATGGCGTCCTCAAGCGTGCGAGCGACCTGGGGCTGGCCAGCCTGATCCTGATGCTGCTGTCGCCCGTGATGCTGGCGATCGCGGCCGCGGTCAAGCTCAGCTCGCCCGGGCCGGTGATCTTCCGGCAGCGCCGCTACGGCCTGGACGGCCAGGAGATCACGGTCTACAAGTTCCGCTCGATGACGGTGACGGAAGACGGCCCGCAGGTGGAGCAGGCCCGCAAGAACGATCCGCGCATCACGCCGCTGGGCGCCTTCCTGCGCAGGACCTCGCTGGACGAGCTGCCGCAGTTCATCAACGTGCTCCAGGGCCGCATGAGCATCGTCGGGCCCCGCCCGCACGCCGTCGCGCACAACGAGTTCTACCGCCCGCTGATCAAGAGCTACATGATCCGGCACAAGGTCAAGCCGGGGATCACCGGCTGGGCCCAGGTCAACGGCCTGCGTGGCGAAACGGATTCCCTGGAAAAGATGGAGGCGCGCATCCGCTGCGACCTGGACTACCTGCGCAACTGGTCGTTGCGGCTGGACCTCTACATCATCTGGAGAACGGTGCGCCTGGTGTTCAAGGATCAGGCCGCGTACTGAGCAGTAGCCCCAATGAGCCATTTCGCCTTTTTTGCTTGTGCGTAACCATCGGATGCAAGTGCAAACGACCCAATTTCGGAGAGTCATCATGTCCAGCCTGCTACGTTTCACCTGGTTCCTCGTCATGGCCTGCTGGGCCTCGCTGGCCGCCGCGCAGACGGCGCCGGCCGCAGGCGCCCCTGCAGCCCCCAATGGCGGCAGCGTCAACTCCGAGTACAAGCTCGGCCCCGGCGACTCGATCCGGGTGCAGGTCTTCCAGAACCCCGACCTGACGGTGGAGACGCGCGTTTCCGAGGCCGGCACCATCAGCTACCCGCTGGTGGGCAACGTGGCGATCGGCGGGCTGACCATCAGCCAGGCCGAATCCAAGATCGCCGGCGCGCTGCGCTCGGGCAACTACCTGCGCTCGCCCCAGGTCAACATCGTCATGCTGCAGGTACGCGGCAACCAGGTGGCCGTGCTGGGGCAGGTGAACAAGCCCGGCCGGTTCCCGCTGGAAACCTTCAACGTCCGGGTGAGCGACATGCTGGCTGCTGCGGGCGGCGTCACCCCCATGGGCGACGACGTCCTCATCGTCACCGGCACCCGCAACGGGCAGCCGTTCCGCAAGGTGATCGACATCCCGGGCCTGTTCCTGAACTCGCGCAGCCAGGACGACATCCTGCTCGCGGGCGGCGACACGCTGTACGTCAACAAGGCACCCGTGTACTACATCTACGGCGAGGCCCAGCGTCCCGGTCCCTATCGCATCGAGCGCGGCATGACGGTGCAGCAGGCGCTGGCGCAGGGCGGTGGGCCCACGGCCCGCGGCAGCTCCAGCCGCCTGCGCCTGACCCGCACCGCGCCCGACGGCCGCACCATCGAGACCGATGCCAAGCTGACCGATCCGGTCCAGCCCGGCGACGTGCTGTTCGTGCGCGAAAGCATCTTCTGAAAAAACCGAAAAGCCCATCATGAGCCTGTACCAGTTCTTCTCCATCCTGCGAGCGCGGCGCTGGACCGCCCTGCTGATCTTCCTGGCCACGGTGGGCGTGGCCCTGGCCTGGGTGCTGCTGCGCCCGACCAACTACACGGCGCGGGCACCGGTGCTGGTGGACACCCGGGCGCAGGATCCCCTCAGCCAGCCGGTGTGGGGGGTCGTGCCTCCCAGCTACATGGCCACGCAGATCGACGTCGCGCGCAGCGAGCGGGTGGCCGAGCGCGTGGTCGACGTGCTGGGTATGGACAAGGATCCCGAGGCGATCGCCAACTGGCGCAAGGCGACCCGGGGCGGCAAGGGTTCGGCCAAGGCCTGGATGGCTTCGCAGCTGCAGGCCGGCCTGGAAGTCAAGCCCGCGCGCGAGAGCAACATCATCAACGTCTCCTACACGGGCAGCGACCCGCAGTACGCTGCCAAGATCGCCAACGCTTTCGCCCAGGCCTACATCGACACGACGGTCGAACTCAAGACCGACCCGGCCAAGCGCTATGCCAGCTTCTTCGACGACCAGCTCAAGGCCGCACGCGAGAAGCTCGAGGCCGCCCAGGACCGCCTGACCCAGTACCAGCAGAAGAACGGCGTCACCAGCGCCGACGAACGGGTGGACTACGAGATGGCCCGCCTGAACGAGCTGTCGTCGCAGCTCACGCTGGTGCAAAGCCAGACCACCGACGCGCACCACAAGCGCGTGGCCCCGCGCGAGAGCGTCGCGGAAGTGATGTCCAGCCCCCTGATCAACAACCTGAAGGCGGACATCTCCCGGCTCGAAGCCAAGATCCAGGAGAGCAACGCCAACCTCGGTCCGCGGCATCCCGCGATGGTTCGCATGAACGACGAACTCGGAGCGCTGCGCTCCCGCCTGGCCTCGGAGACGGCCCGTATCGGCTCGTCGATCGAGACCTCCTACACCGTCGGCAAGGCGCGCGAAGGCGAGCTGTCGGCGGCCGTGAACGCCCAGCGCTCCCGGGTCATGGCCCTGAACAAGCACCGAGACGAGTTGAGCCTGCTGCGGCGCGACGTCGACACCGCGCAAAGGGCCTTCGAGGCGATCAGCGGCAACGCCAACCAGACGCGCCTGCAGAGTTTGACCAACCAGACCAACGTCATGCGCCTGGCCACCGCGGTGGAGCCGATCAACCCCTCGGGCCCTACCAAGAAGATGGCGTTGATCATCGCCGCGGCGGGCGGCCTGCTGCTGGCTGTCGCCGGCGCGCTGCTCGCCGAGCTGATGAACCGCCGCGTGCGGTCCGTCGAAGACCTGTCGATGGCGACGCACCTGCCGGTGCTGGCCACGGTGCCGGCCCACAGCGGCGCCAGCGGCCTGGCCCGGCTGGCGGGAGGCTCGCGCCGTCCGGCCCTCGGCTACCAGGGGAGCCCGGCATGAACAACACGCAGATCCTGCCTCTGCACCGCGACCTGGAGCCCGTGGGTGGGCTCAGCCGCGAAGCATCGATGCCGATCGGCGCCCTCATGGTCGACGCCGGCCGCATCACGGCGGACGAAGCCGAGCGCATCCACGACTACCAGAAGAAGGTGGGCCTGCCGTTCGGCGAGGCCGGCATCGCGATGGGCCTGCTCAGCGACGAGGATGTGCGGCACGCCCTCGCTGTGCAGTTCGGCCACTCCAGCCTCTCGCCCGACGCCGGGCTGGGCAAAGACCTGGTGGCTGCGCTCGACCCCGACAGCCCGGCCGTGGAGCACCTGCGTTCGCTGCGCAGCCAGCTGATGCTGCGCTGGTTCGAGAACGACGCCCATCCCTCCGCGCTGGCCGTGGTCAGCGCCGGGCCGGGAGAAGGCCGCAGCTACATCACCGCCAACCTCGCGGTGCTGTTCGCCCAGCTGGGCAAACGCACGCTGGTGGTGGATGCCGACCTGCGCCGCCCCCGGCAGCACCGCATCTTCGGCATCCCGGGCCGCATCGGCCTGTCGGCCATCCTGGCCGGCCGCGCCGGCCCGGAAGTGATCGCCCCCATCGGGCCGCTCCCCGGCCTGTCGGTGCTGCCGGCGGGCGTGCTGCCGCCCAACCCGCACGAGCTGTTGTCGCGGCCGCAGTTCCAGCGGCTGCTGTCGGCGCTGCAGGCGAACTACGAAGTGATCCTGGTCGACACGCCGGCGGCCGGCTCATGGGCCGACTCCGGTACGGTGGCCGCGCGCGCTGGTGCCGCCCTGATGGTCACCTGCCGCGACCGCAGCTCCATGCCGCGTGTCATCAAGCTGTCCGAGGAGTTGCGTGAGTTCGGCGTGAGCGTGGTTGGTGCCGTGCTCAACGGCGCCGGCACCCGGTGATGGGCGTGCGCCTGCCCACGCCCGACTGGCAAGCCCGCTGGTTGCACCTGGTGCGCGGCATGGCCCGGGTGCACTCGCCCAATGGCGAGAAGCAGCTGCTGGACTGGCTGCTGTCCCCGGGCGAGGCGCGGGTGCTGGCGTTCGTCAACGCCCACGCCATGAATTCCGTGGCCGAGTCGATGAAGTTCTTCGACTCCCTCATGGCGGCCGACGTGGTGGTGCGCGACGGCATCGGCATGTCCATCCTGATGCAGCTGCTGAACCAGCGGCCGGGCCTGAACCTGAACGGGACCGACCTGATTCCCAAGATCCTGGCGCGCTGTCCCGGGCAGTCGCTCGCCTTCTTCGGCACCCGTGACCCGTGGCTTGGCAATGCGCGCGACGTCGTGGTGCGCAAGCTTGCGCCCGGCAGCAGCGTGGTCACGGCGCACGGGTACATGGACCTGACGGCCTATATCCGCATCGCGGCCCAGCACAAGCCGCGCGTGATCGTGCTCGGCATGGGCATGCCGCGCCAGGAGGAAGTGGCCGTGGCGCTGCGGGCCGCGCTCAACTTTTCCTGCCTGATCATCTGCGGCGGCGCCATCATCGACTTCCTCGGGGGCAAGACGCCGCGCGCGCCGCAGTGGATGCGCCGCACGGGCCTGGAGTGGGTGTATCGCCTGGGCCGCGAGCCGCGCCGCCTGTTCCGCCGCTACGTTGCCGGCAACCCGGTGTTCCTCGCCCGCTCGCTGCAGCTGGCCGCCAGGTCGCTGCGCGAAGGCGGTCAAGCGAAAGCCGCGCCCTGACCGGATTTCCCGCGGACCTCAGAGCACCGCCTGCGGCGCCCGTTCTTGCATGGTGCCGTACCCGAGATCCAGCGGCACCGCCAGCCGGGGCTGCAAGCGCCGCGACAGGTGCTCAGCCACCCGCAGCGCCAGCGCCACGACGGTAAGGGTGGGGTTGGCCTGGCTCGATGTCGGGAACGCCGCGCTCCCGGCGACATAGAGGTTGGAAACGCCGTGCACGCGGCAATCGCTGTTGACGACGCTCGTGCGCGGGTCGTTACCCATCCGGGCCGTCCCGATGTGGTGACCTCCATAGGCGCCGTGGCGCATCAGGTCCTCCTCGAGCGTTTCGCGCTGATAGGTGAAGCGGCCCACGCCGGTTCGCGCAAACTCCCCGGCCGCCAGGTCCAGCGTGCGGCCGATCGACTCGACGTCCAAAGCGCCGTAACGCCAGTCGACCCGCAGCTTGCGCATGCCAAGTGCATCCCGCGTGTCGGCCAACTGCACGCGGCTCGAGGCCGTCGGCGCCTGCTCTCCATGGACCTCCAGGCTGAACCGGTTCAGGCGGTTGCGCAGGATCACCGACGGGAACTTGCGGCGCGCCAGGGCTCGCTGGACCAGCGTCCGGCCAAGGAACGCTGCGGTGTCCATGGGGTCGCGCGCCAGGTTGAGAACATGGCGCGCCATCGTGGCAGCGGCCGGCGTCTCAGCCCCTCGCAGCCGCTGGCTGTACTCGTAGCTGATCAACGAGCGGGCCAGGTACAGGCCCGACAGGACGCCGCTCCCATGGGCAGGATCCGGGATGCGGGGGAAATGCAGGCGCGCCACTGCGTTGAGGAGCCCGTGGCGGTTCTGTTCGGCCGGAACGATGCCCAGACGGCGGCGGCAGTACACCCCGTCGGGCGCACGCTCGTAGCCATGGCGAACGCCGGCGACGTCGCCCGAGAGTTCGAGTGTTCCCACGCTGGCCGCGATATGGGACATGTAGTAGCGCCCGACCACGTCGTAGTGGTTGCCCACGCCCCCGGGTTCGACGTCATCCGAGCACAGCAGCAGCCGCGCCGTCTCCAGTCCCCCACCCGCCAGCACGGCGAACCGCGGCACCACGCTGAAGGCATTGCCGTCCAGGGTGGCGACGTCCATCGACCGGACCTGCCCTCCGTCCGCCGCCAGGCGCAGCCCCGTGCAATGGGCGCCCAGCAGCACCCGGACGTCGGGCGAGCCCGCCAGCTGCTTGCGGTATCGCTTGCCGAAGTCCGTGGGGCACGAGAACCTCTCCATTCCGTGGGTGCTCACGACCGGGCTGTCGAAGCCCTTGATCATGGCGGGCACCCAGGGAATGGCGTCCCGCGCGTCGTACGAAAATCTTCCAGCCTCGACCCAGTCGTTGGCCGCTTCGTAGTGGCGTCTGAGCTCCTGCAGCGACAGGGGCCAGCCACTGTGCGGCACATGGGCGCGCCGCATGAAGTCATGCTCATCGTAGGGCGTGCATCGCCCGCCCCAGTTCTGTGTGGAACCGCCCAGCCCGCGCGTGCGGAACCGGTGCAGCGGGCTGTGCAGGTCGGAACCGGTCTCTCCTTCGTACAAGGCCTGGGCCGCCGGGTCCTTCCTTCGGCGCCCGGCCTCCAGCAGGAGCACCGACGCGCCTTTGCCGCAGAGCGTCAGGGCCAGCGGAATGCCTGCAGCACCGGCACCCACGATGCACACGTCGACTTCGAGTCGGCTGCCTCGCGGGACGAGGGCGGCCGCCTCGATCACAAGCTGCTCAGTGTTTCTTGCGGTGCAGTTCTGGCGCTGATGCCGAACTGGCGCTGGTGGATGCGCGCGACGCTGGTGGAGAACTTGCCCAGCGAAAACCGCTCCTGGTGCAGCGCCTTGCCGTTGCGCTCGAGCTGCTCGCGCAGCGCCGGGTCTCCCAGCACCCGCGCGATCGCGCGCGCAATGCCGGCGGAATCGCCGGGCCTGACGAAGCAGGCGTCGCGGCCGTCGGTCAGCACGTGCGGTATTTCGCCGACCGGGGTGCAGACCACGGCCACGCCGTGCGCCAGGCCTTCCAGGATGGCCAGCGGCAGGCCCTCGTCATAGGAGGGCAGCACCAGGACGTCGGCCTCGGACAGCAGGCGCGTCACCGTGGCCGGGTCGGCCCAGCCCTTGAACTCCACGCGGTCGGACACGCCCAGTTCATGCGCCAGCGAGGCATAGTGTTCCACGTCCCCGCCGCCGGCCAGGCTGACCCGCAGCGGCCGGTTGCCGAGCACGGGGTGGCTCAGGGCGCGCAGCAGGTCCGACACGCCCTTTCTTTCGGACAGGTTGCCGAGGAACACGACGTGCGCGATGGCGGGCATGGCGGCGCGGCGCGCCGTCCTGGGTTCCGGCACCCCATTGATCACGACTTCCACGCGATCGGCCGGCACCTTCAGTTCCCGGGTCACGAAGTCGGCCGCGCCCTGGCCCAGCACCACGCAGCTGGCGGGCATGGAGAACATCCTGCGCACCAGCGCCTGCGCCAAGGAAGGCAGCGCGCGATAGGTGCGGTGCAGCTGCGCCGCGTGCAGGTGCAGCACCACGGGCACCCCCAGCATCCTGCAGGCGCCGATGATCGCGCCCTTGCGCACCAGGCTCATGCGCTCGGCCACGTTGACGTGCACGCCGGCCAGCCGGCCGCTGCGCTTGCCGCGGACCAGCGCGGCTATGGCCTTGGCCAGGTAGAAGGGCGACCACAGGGAACTGCCCCCGCCGCGGGTTTCCAGCATCCGCAGCACCGGCTCGGGGCAACCCTTGTCCTGGGACTGCACCAGGTACTCGGCCACCTTGAACATGCCGCCGCCCATCGGGGTGTTGGGGCCTGCGATGTAGATGAAACGCCCGCCGGGCGTTGCGCCGGCACGTGACAGAGGTTCTTCGAGGGTGGGCGGCAGCGTCGCCGGGGTGCCTTCCACTTGTGTCGTCATGAGCAGTATTCCTGTCCTTCTCTCGCCGCCCTCGCGGCTTCCTTGATGACCTTGCTGGGGATGGGCTCGCGCGGCGGCACCCGGGGAGCGAACCACCCTCGCACCGTGGCGGCCGTGATCACGCACCAGCACGTGACCGAGTAGAGCGCCCGCTCCAGCGACCGCTTGCGCCAGACCATCAGCAGGAGCGGAGCCGCGGCCACCAGCACGAAGGCTGCGACGCGCAACGCCGGCGGCAAGGGCCAGAAGGGAACGCCGATCAGGGTCAGCCACCAGAGCAGCACGGCTGCGTACAGGCGCAGCTCGCGCACCTCCCGCAGCACCAGCTTGCGGTGCGGCCCCGTGGCCGCCGCCCGCAGCAATTCACCGGGCCCGCAGGCATAGCGGGTGGTCCACCTGCGCATGATCAGCCGGTAGGGCGGTGAGTCATGGCCGTAGTGGGTGGTGGCATCGACCGCGATCCGGCAAAGCTTCCAGCCCCGCGCCCTGAGCCTCGCTCCAAGGTCGTATTCCTCGTAGCTGTGCAGGTTGCGGTCGGAAAAATAGCCGGCCTCCTCTATGGCGCGGCGGCGGTACAGCCCGCCGCTGTCCAGCCGGTCGACAACGCCGGGGGCGAGGTGGGGAGCCGAACGGGCGGTCCGCTCGCGGTACTCCATGCTCTCGAGGTTGAGTTCGACCACGCGGCCGCCGACGCCGGCGACTTCCGGGTGCTGGGCCAGGAACGACAGGCCCTGTTCCAGGAACCCCGGCAGCATCTTCATGTCGCCGTCCATGATGTAGACGTATTCGCCGCGCGCATGCTGCCAGCCCAGTTGGGGGCCCACGCCGCAGCTGCGGTGCTCGGGACGGGTGAGCTGGACGATGCGGATCGGGTAGCGGCTGGCGAGCTCCACCGTCCTGTCGGTCGACAGCGAGTCGGCCACGATGACCTCGCCGCCCACGTCGGCCAGCGCTTCCAGGCAGCTTTCGATGGCCGAGCAGATGTTGGCCTCTTCGTTCAGCGTCTTGATGACGATGGAGACCCGGCAAGGGCCCAGTGCTGCAGCGATCATTGAACCCCCCCACTCGTCAGTTCGTGGCCTGCGGTCATTGCGCGGATCCCCCGGAGAACACCTGCGCGCTGCGAACGCGCCAGCGCTGCCAACTGTCGGCGAAGCGGCTGGGCAGCAGCAAGGCCATCAGCAGTGTCAGCTGCCAGCGGCGCCCCGTGGCCACCCTGCGCGCTTCGTACAAGTGGCGCAGCGCCTTGCGGCGTTCGCCCGCCGCCAGGGCTTCGCGTGCCAGCGTGACTTGCTGCTGGCCGATGAACCAGAGCGCCGAATCGCGCAGGCGCTCCGGCACCTGGCCGCTCAAGGTCCGCTGCTGCATCCGGATCAGGAAGGGGGGCATCTCCGTGCGCGGCGTGCGGACCGACAGGCTGTTGGGCAGCGCGGCGCGGTAGGCGACAAAAGGGGCGTTCACCAGCGCTACCGGCGCCTCATCGGCCACCCGGAACCACAGATCCAGGTCTTCCCCATACTGCTCACCCTCCGGGAAGCACGGCTGCATGGCGCGCAGCCGCTCGGTGCGGATCGCGACGCTGCTCGTGGTCAGGGGTGTGCTCTTCATCCAGCGGGTGCGCAGGTCCTCGCACAGCTCGACTTCGAAGAAGCCTTCAGGCACCGCCCAGGGCTCCGGCGGCACCGTGCTGGCGTCTTCCACGTGGATGAAGCCGGTGGCCAGCGTGTCGGCCTGCGGGCAGGCTTCACGTGCCTTGACCAGCGTTTCCAGGAATTGCGGATGCCACCAGTCGTCGGCGTCGAGGAAGGCGACCCAGTCGCCGCGGGCCATGTCGATGGCCCGGTTGCGCGTGGCCGAAACGCCCGAGTTGGGCTGGCGGATCAGGCGGATGCGTTCGTCGCCCATCGCGGCGACGAGATCGGGGCCGTTGTCCTGGGAGCCGTCGTCGATGACGATCACCTCGAACGGGGCCAGGGTCTGGGACAGCGCCGAGCGAATGGCGCTCTCGATGTACCTCGCCTTGTTGTACAGCGGGATGACGACCGAAAAGTTCATAGGGCTCTGGCGGTATGGAAACGAGGAGGGGCGGCGGCCACGGGCGCCGCCCGGGCCTGGCTGCGCGCGCTGCCGGCCAGGGTGATGACCAGGAGCAGGTGCGTGAAGACTTCCACGCCGTAGCCCATCAGCATCAGGGGGACCTCGCTGATGGACAGCAGGGCGAGCGCGGCAAACATGGCCAGGCTCAGGCCGCCGGTGGCGCGGGCGTGGCGGATCGACATCACCAGCAGCACGGCGGCATAGAGCACCAGGCCGGCGGCCCCGACACTCCCGGTGCGAGCCAGGGTGTCCAGGAACTGGTTGTGCGCATGGGTTGCGAAGGGCATGCCGATCCCGGCGCGGAACAGCGGGTCCCACAGGGTGAGGCCGTAACCGAATACGGGGCTTTTCTGCCACTCTTCCATCGCAACGATCCAGATCCGGTCACGGCCGGTCATGGACACCAGCTGGGCGCCCTCGCTGGTGTCGAAGAAGCCGGCGATCACGGCAGGCAGGTCCACCACCAGCAGGCTGAACAGGCCCAGCACGACGGCGCCGATGATGGCCATGCACACGCCCACGGCGAATCCCGACTGGCGCGGATCACCCAGGCGGTCCACCGAGTCCGGAACGCGCCGCACCATCAGCATGCAGACCGATCCGATCGCGAACGCGACCCAGGCCGTCTTGGACTGGGCGATGAACAGCACCGCCAGTCCCAGCAGCCAGGCGGCGCGGTTGACCCAGCGGTTGGAGAAGGGACGGGCCCACAGGATGAAGAGCGCCGTCTGCGTGAGCATGCCCAGCCCGACCGAATGGGCGGCCAGCCCGGCCAGGCGCGGCACGCCCGAGAGCAGGCCCTGCGAGTACGTCGGGTCCAGCACCAGGGTTGGATTCAGCGGGATCAGCACGAGGCCGGCCAGCAGGAACACGAACAGCCCGGTGCGGGTAGCGTCCAAGATGCGGTCGCGCTCCAGCGGGCTCGCCAGCACGGCGGCAACTCCCAGCAGCAGCGGATAGAGGTACTCGTGCGAGACCCTCGGGTTGGCTCCCAGCACGGCCGGCGCCGCCACCGTGGTCAGCCAGTACAGGACGAACACCCAGGCCAGCACCGGCGAGGGCACGGAGCGGCGCTGGATGAAGTGGTTGGCGATGCGCTCGATGGAGGCCAGGATGAGCAGCAGCGACACGCCGCGCTGCACCCAGGCGGTCAGCGGGTGCCGCACGGGTTCGGCCGTTTCTTCCAGCACCGTGAGGGCCTGCGTCAGGTCGCGTGCCGACGTCAGCACTTCCAACGCGGCCAGTCCCAGCATCGCGGGGAACACCCAGTACAGGTAGCCGGTCCGCTCGGTCTTCATGGTGTCGCCTCCGGGGCCGCGGGGGTCCACCGCGGCCTGAACGCCGGGACGAAGCGTGCCACCACGCCCCGCAGTTCAGCGCCCAGGACCTGCGGCCAGGCGGCGACCAGCAACAGCAGGGCGCATGCGGAGGCGGCGGAGCCGGCCGCCAGCGCCAGGCCCGGGTGGCTCCAGCGCACGCCGTAGCGCGTGGCCAGCACCGCACCGGCTCCGACGAGCGCCAGCGCGAGCCCGCGCAGCACCATCGGCACGAGCGGCCGCCAATCCATCTGCAGCGCGCGCAGGCCTGCCGCCACGATCACGGCGGCGCGGGCGAAGACCACGACCACCGATGCGGCGGCCACCGCGCGAATGCCATAGGGGGCCAGCAGGCACCAGGCGGGAACGGCCAGTGCCAGCACCGGCAGCTGAAGCAGCACTTCCAGGTGCTTGCGCCCGGTGTTCCAGAGCACCGGGGTCGACAGGCCCCAGCAGGCCCAGGCGGGAATGCAGAGGAAAAGGGCGGCCATCACCCAGGCCGCGTCGGCCCACGCCGGCCCGTACAGCAAGCTGACCAGGTCCGACGCCAGGAGCGCCATGACCACCGCCACCGGCGTCAGGAAGATGATCAGGCACGCGAGCACCGTGGTCCAGGCCTGCGCCAGCTGGCGCGGCTCGTTCTGCAGCCGCGCGCCCGTCGACAGGAAGGTCGGCTGCAACGCGCCGATCAGGAGCGTGTTCGGGATCGACGCGATGTTATAGGCCACCGTGTACAGGCCCACGGCATGCGCGTTCAGCAGCCGGCCGATGATCAGGCGGTCCAGGTTGCTCAGGAGCCAGTTGCCGATGTTGGTGAAGAACACCGTGCGGCCGGTGGCCAGCGTCTCGGGGGACAGGGGGCTGGAGAACAGCGGGCGCACCGAATGGGGCCGCACCGCGAAACTCGCCACCAGCTGGACGGCGGCTTGCACGACGGCCGCTGCGGCCAATGACTGCGCCCCGAACCCGCCAAGCGCCATGGGCACGCCCACGGCCAGGTAGCCGATGCCGTAGCTCGCGAACTGGATCAGGCCCAGGGCCCGGAAGTTCAGGTCGCGCTGCAGCAGGCAGATCGCCGGCCCGTTCAGCGCCATCAGCAGGCAGGCCACCGAGAGCCATTGCACCATCGCTTCGACACGCGGATCACCGAAGAAGGAGGCCATGAGCGGCGCGCCGGCGAACATGGCGGCCGTGCACACGAGTCCCGCCAGCGTCTGCCAGGTGAAGGAGAAGCGCACGTCGTCGCGACTCACCTCCTTTTGCAGCATCAGGACGTAGCTGAAGCTGTTGCCCGAGAGGAAGCCGGCGAAGGTGAGCACCACCATGCCGATGCCGTACACCCCGTAGTTGTCCGGTCCCAGCAGCCGCGCGAGCACGACCTGCGCCACAAGCTGCAGCGCGAAGCGGCCGACCGTGGTCACCGCGCTCCACTTGAAAGCGCGCTCGGCCAGGCCCCTCAGGTTGCCTGCGGTCATTCGGGCCCGGCGCCCCATCGGCGCAGCGCAATGCCCGTCATCAAGGCCAGTGCCGCCAGCAGCATCGGCAAGCCGGCGCTGCGCGAGGACTCCTCGTCGGCCGGCCGGGCGGCCGCGGCTTGTGGAGCGGCGCTGCCCGCGGCGGCAGGCCGGCCGTCCCCCGTGCGGGCCGTGGCCTGTGCCGATGGGCCGGTCGACAGGGCAGCCCGAATCAGTTGCGGCGCCGGCGGCGCCGACGCCGAGGGGCTGGAAGCCCCGCCTTGTGCCATGGCCGCGGATGCCATCATGCAAAGAGCGATCGTGAAGGATTTTCTGTGCATAGGTGTTGTCCTGCCGGTCGGTGTGAAATCGATTCTGAGTCAATCACCGTTGGGCCGGGGGCGGTTTCAGCTCAGCAGGCATGGCTCTTTCAGGCTATGGTCCAGATGAGGCCGCGGCCGGGTTCCGCCTCGTCAGGCCAAAGCCCGCAAGGCTTTTGGCATCTCATCGGCGCCGCAACGCGGCGCGCAGCCTACCTGGACGGCATGCGCAGCAGGCCCGTGGACAGTGCCGTGCCGCACACGATGACGGCGCCGCACAGCAGCATCCACCCCGTGACCGCCTCGCCCAGGAACAGCACGCCGTAGAGCACGGCGAACACCGGCACGACGAAGGTCACCGCCAGCGCCCGCGCGGGCCCGGCCTGCTCGATGAGCCGGAAATACAACACGTAGGCCAGGCCGGTGCACAGCACGCCGACCCCCACGAGCGCCAGCCAGGCGCGAGCACTCGGCATTTGCGCCGGCCAGAGCCACATCGCCGGCAGCGCCAGTGCGAGCGTGGCCCCGAGCTGGCTGCCGGCGGCTGTCACCAGTGCCGGCATGCCGGCGAGGTGGCGCTTGGCGGCGCTGGCGGCAATGCCGTAGCAAAGGGTGGCGAGCAGGCAGGCCAGCACCGCCCATCCGGGCGCGATGCCGCTGGCATCGGCCTTGAAGCTGGCTTCATCCCAGGCCAGCATGGCCACGCCCACGAAGCCGACCACCAGCCCGAGCAGGCGTGCCGCGGTAGGACGGTCCTTCAGCCAGATCCACGCGACCAGGGCCCCGAACATCGGCACGGTCGCGTTCAGGATGGCCGACAGTCCGGTGGTGATGGACAGCAGGGCGAAGGAATACAGGGCGAACGGGATGCCCGAGTTCACGACGCCGATGGCGAACACCTTCTTCCAGTGCCGGCGCAGCTGCGGCCCCAGCTTGTTGAGCCAGAGCAGTGGCAGCAGGAAGGCCGCGGCGATGGCCGTGCGCATCGCGGCCGTCGGCATGGCGCCGAACTCGACCACGGCGATCCGCATGAAGAGGAACGAAGCGCCCCACACCGCCGACAGCAGAACGAAATCGATGATCCAGCCGCGCACCGCCGCGGGCACCGCGCTCAAAGCATGCCCTCGAGCTGCAGCAGGGCCGTCTTGCGCTCGATGCCCCCCGCGTAGCCGGTCAGCGAGCCGTCGGCGCCCAGCACGCGGTGGCAGGGCACGACGATGCTCACCGGGTTGCGGCCCACCGCGGCGCCCACCGCGCGCACGGCGGCCGGGCGGCCGATGCGCTGGCTCAGGAGCCCGTAGCTGATGCGCTCGCCGCGCGGGATGGCCAGCAGCGCCTGCCAGACGCTTTGCTGGAACGGTGTGCCGCGGCCCAGGTCCAGCGGCAGGTCGAACCTGTGGCGGCGCCCCGCGAAGTAGTCACCGAGCTGCCGCGCCGCCATCGCCAGCACGGGGTGGTCGGCCTGCAAGGCCCAGCGGCTGCCGTCCGGCATGTGGCGCTGGCCATCGAACCAGACGCCGGCCAGTCCGCGCGGGCTGGCCGCCAGCAGCATGGGGCCGAGGGGACTGTCGTATCTCGCGCTGACGAAGGGAGGTTGGTTCATGGTGAGGATCACTTTCCTGCAAGCGCCGCCCAGGCGCGGATGACGGCGTAGCTGCGCCAGGGCTTCCAGGCCTGCGAGGCGGCTTCTGCTTCGCGCGCGGGATGGCGGCTGCCTTGCACGCCCAACGCCTTGCCCAAGGCCACGTCGCCGGCCGGGAAGGCGTCGGGCCAGCGCAGTGCCCGCATGGCGATGTACTGCGCCGTCCAGTCACCGATGCCGGGCAATTCCTTGAGCGCCGCGATGGTGGCGTTGACGTCGGAGCCGCCGTGCAGCTGCAGCTGCCCGCCGTGCACGGCCTTGGCGATGGCCACGATCGCGGCCTGCCGCTGCCGGACGATGCCCAGGCTGCCGAGTGCCTCGCCTTCGGCCCGCGCCAGCACCGCGGGCGCGGGGAACAGGCGCGAGAGGCCGGCAACGGGCGTCTCGATCGGCTCGCCGAAGCGGTCCGCCATCCGCTGCGCCAGCGTTCGGGCGGCCGCCACCGTGATCTGCTGGCCGAGCACCGCGCGCACCGCGAGCTCGTAGCCGCTCAGGGTGCCCGGCACCCGCAGCCCGTCGCCCCCGGGAAAGCTGGCGTGCAGCGCGCCGTTGATGGCCAGCGGGTCGGCGTCCAGGTCGAGCGTCGCCCTGATCCGGCGGATCACCTGCGGCAGCACCTCGCGCAGCGAATCGCTGACTCGAAGCACCACCTGGTGGCCCGCGGGGTCGTATTCGGCTGCCAGCCAGCCCTTGTGGGCGGCGCCGCCCGCCTCGATGGCGAGGGTGCGCGCGAAGCTGCCGCCGGGGCCCTTGACCGCCACCTGCTCGACGCCGACGATCGCCCGGCGCTGGAAGAACGCCAGCATGGCCGCGGCGTCATACGGCGGCCGGTATCCGAGCTTCACGGTGATGCCCTGCGCACGGGACGTTCCTTCCCGGCGCAGTTGCGTAGGACTCAGTTTGTAGTGCTCGGAAAAAGCAGCGTTGAACCGGCGCAGGCTGGCGTAGCCGCTGATGAGCGCTACTTGCGTGACCGGCAGGTCGGTATCGGCCAGCAGCTGCTTGGCCGTCAGCAGGCGCCGCGTCTGCAGGTACTGCACCGGGGAGACGCCGAAATGCGCTTCGAAGATGCGGCGCAGGTGGCGATCGCTCACGCCCAGGCGCATCGCGAGCTGGTCGACCGAAGGCAGGGACGCTCCGCCGCCGGGCCGCCCCAAGGCGGAACGAGCCCCCTTGGAGGGCAGCTCAGTCGGCGCAGCGGCAAGCGTGGGGGCCCAGTTCTCCCAGGCTTCGGGTTCGTCCAGCAACCGCACCGCCTGGTGCGCCAGGATGTAGCTCGCGTCCTGGATCGACCAGACCACCGAATGCGGCGCCAGCTCGGGGCGGCAGCGCAGGCAGGGGCGAAAGCCCGCGCTCTCGGCCTGGGCCGCATGGCCGAAGAAGCGGCAGTTCTCGCGTTTGGGCGCGCGCACCCGGCATACCGGGCGGCAGTAGATACCGGTGGAGGTGACGCCGGTGAAGAAGCAGCCGTCGAACCGTGCGTCGCGGGCCTTCAGCGCCAGGTAGCAGGCGTCCGGCAGCAGGGTCTCGGCTTGCGCATTCATGGGTTCATGATACGCAGGCGAGGGCGCATGACTCGCCGTTTTCGGACATGTGCCCCGGGGACCACGGCCTACAATCCCGCGTTCCGTTTTGTCCTCCCAGGGAAGCTCCACACCATGCAAGTCTCGCCCTCGATCTTCAAGGCCTACGACGTCCGCGGCATCGTCCCGTCCACCCTGACCGAAGAGGTCGCGCACGGGCTGGGCCGGGCTTTCGGCACCATAGCCAGGGCCGAGGGCGAGAAGACGGTGGCGGTGGGGCGAGACGGTCGCCTGAGCGGCCCGTCGCTCGCGGCGGCGCTGATCCGCGGCCTGCAGGCCAGCGGCGTCGACGTGATCGACATCGGGGTGGTGACCACGCCGATGCTGTACTTCGCCGCCAGCACGCTGTGCAGCAGCGGCATCCAGGTCACCGGCAGCCACAACCCGAAGGACTACAACGGCTTCAAGATGGTGATGGCCGGGCGCGCGATCTACGGCGAAGAGATCCAGGCCCTGCGCCGGATGATCGAAGGCGAGTCGTGGAAGGGCGACGGGGGTGGCCGGGTCACCAACGTCAACCTGTTCGCGCCCTACCGCGACCGCATCGTCGGCGACGTGAAGCTGGCCCGCCCCATGAAGATCGTGGTCGACTCGGGCAATGGCGTGGCCGGTGCTTCCGCGCCGCAGATCTTCCGCGCCCTGGGCTGCGAGGTGATCGAGCTGTTCAGCGAGGTCGACGGCAACTTCCCCAACCACCATCCCGACCCGAGCAAGCCGGAGAACCTGCGCGACCTGATCGAGGCGCTCAAGACCAGCGGCGCCGAGCTGGGCCTGGCCTTCGACGGTGACGGCGACCGGCTGGGCATCGTCACCCGCGGCGGCAACAACATCTACCCCGACCGCCAGATGATGCTGTTCGCGCGCGACGTGCTCCAGCGCGTGCCGGGCGGCACCATCCTGTTCGATGTCAAGTGCACGCAGCGCCTGGCGCCCACGGTGCGAGAAGCCGGTGGGCAGCCGCTGATGTTCAAGACCGGCCATTCGCTGATCAAGGCCAAGATGAAGGAAGTGGATTCGCCGCTGGGCGGCGAGATGAGCGGCCACATCTTCTTCAAGGAGCGCTGGTTCGGCTTCGACGACGGCACGTACGCGGGCGCGCGGCTGCTGGAGATCCTCTCGCGCGAGCAGGACCCGAGCGCCGTGCTGGACCAGCTCCCCACCAGCTTTTCCACGCCCGAGCTGAACGTGAAGTGCGCCGAGGGCGAGCCGCACACGCTGGTGGCCGGGCTCATGGCGAAAGCGAACTTCGCCGCCCCGGCCGAGGTCTCCACGATCGACGGCGTGCGGGTGGACTGGCCCGACGGTTTCGGGCTGATCCGCGCCTCCAACACCACGCCGGTGCTGGTGCTTCGCTTCGAAGGCCAGACGCAGGAGGCGCTGCACCGCATCGAAGGCGAGATGCTGGCGCTGCTGCGCCAGGTCAAGCCCGATGCACAATTGGCCGAAGCGGCGCATTGACCGACCGTCGTCCCCGCGCAGGCGGGGACCCAGTGCGCCCTGGATCCCCGCCTGCGCGGGGATGGCAAAGGCCTTCATTGCACATCCTGATCGTCAAGCTCAGCTCCCTCGGGGACGTGGTCCACGCCATGCCCGCGGTGCAGGACATCCGCCGCGCGCTGCCGCAAGCGCGCATCGACTGGATTGTGGAGCGCGGGTTCGCGCCGCTGGTTCGCCGCTGCGAAGGCGTGGAGCGGGTGATCGAATGCGAGCTGCGCCGGTGGCGCAAGGCGCCGCTGTCTGCCGCCACGCGCAGCGAATGGCGGGCCTTTCGCCAGGACCTGCAGGCGCAGCCCTATGACGCGGTGCTGGACCTGCAGGGGCTGACCAAGTCGGCGCTGGTCGCCCGTGCGGCGCGGCTGGCGCCCGGCGGCAAGCGGTACGCGCTGGGCAACCGTACCGAAGGATCGAGCTGGGAAGCGCCCACGCGCTGGGTGGCCGACGTCGCCCTGGCCATCGAGCCGCGCATCCATGCGGTGCAGCGCTCGCGCGTGCTGTGCGCTCAGGCGCTGGGCTACCCGATGCCCGATCGAGTGCTCTACGGCCTTGCAGCCCGCTCAGGTGCTGCTCAAGGCGCTATCGAAACAGGAGCGGACTGCGTGGCCCTGGTCCACGGGACCTCGCGCGAGGACAAGCTCTGGCCGCAGGCGCACTGGATCGAGCTGGGCCGGCGCCTGCTGGCGCAAGGGCTGCAACTGGGCCTGCCGCATGGCAGCGACCCGGAGCGCGAGCGCAGCGAACGCTTGGCCGACGCGCTGGGCCCGCGAGCGCAGGTCTGGCCGCGGCTGGACCTGGGGGCGCTGGCCGACCGGCTGGCGGGCTGCGCCGGCGTGATCGGCGTCGACAGCGGGCTCTCGCACATCGCCGTCGCGCTGGACCTGCCGCACGTGCAGATCTACAACCACGACACCGCCTGGCGCACTGGCCCGTTGTCCGTTCGGCCTGCGCCCTTCGACGGGGCTCAGGACAGGCTTGTCGAAGGCCGCCAGCGCAGCGTGTACGCCCGGCCGGCGCCTTCGGTCGACGCCGTGTGGGAAGCCTGGCAGCAGGCGAGGGCGGCGTGATCCGCAGCCTGTATTCGCTGGTGATGCGGAGCGCGCAGCCGTTGCTGCGGCGCAAGCTCCGGCGCCGCGGCGCGGCCGAGCCCGGCTACCTGGAAGCGATGGGCGAGCGCTTTGGCCGGTACACGCAAGCGGCGCAGCCCGGCGCGTTGTGGATCCACGCCGTGTCGCTGGGCGAAACGCGCGCCGCCGCCATCCTGGTCCAGGCCCTGCGCCGCCAGGCGCCAGGGTTGCGCCTGCTGCTGACGCACGGCACCGCCACCGGCCGGGCCGAAGGCGTACGGCTGCTGCAGGACGGCGATGCGCAGGCCTGGCTGCCGTGGGACACGCCGCAGGCGGTGCGCGCCTTCCTCGAGCACTTCCGGCCGGTCGCGGGCGTGCTGATGGAAACCGAGGTCTGGCCCAACCTGACCGCGGCCTGCCGCGAGGCCGGCATCCCGCTGGCGCTGGCCAACGCGCGGCTGTCGGCCAGGTCGCTGCAGCAGGCGCGGCGGCTGGCCCGGCTGGCCCGGCCCGCCTACGGCGCGCTGGCGGCTGTGTGGGCGCAGACGCAGGCGGACGCGCAGCGGCTGGCCGAAGCCGGTGCCACCGTCAGTGGTGTGTGGGGCAACCTGAAGTTCGACGCCGCGCCGGATGCGGGGCAGCTGGAGCAGGGGCGCGGCTGGCGTGCGGCCTGGCGCCGGCCCGTGGTCATGTTCGCCAGCTCGCGCGAAGGCGAAGAGGCGGAATTCTTTGGAGTTCTCCAGGGAAATCGGGCTGCGGCCTTTACGGAACGGGCGCGAGGTGCTACTGATTCAATAGCAAACGGCGCCGTGCAGTGGCTGGTGGTGCCGCGCCATCCGCAGCGCTTCGAGCAAGTCGCGGCGCTGGCGCGCGAGGCGGGCTTCACCGTGTCGCAACGCAGCCGCTGGAGCCGCGAGCCCGAGCCGGCCGACGTCTGGATCGGCGATTCGCTCGGCGAGATGGCCCTGTACTACGGCTTGGCCGATGCCGCCTTGCTGGGTGGCAGCTTCGCGCCGCTCGGCGGGCAGAACCTGATCGAGGCCGCCGCCTGCGGCTGCCCGGTCGTGATGGGGCCGCACACCTTCAACTTCGCGCAAGCCGCGGAGCTGGCGCAAGCGGCCGGCGCCGCGGTGCGGGTGGCGTCCATGGCAGAAGGCGTGCAACGCGCGGCGGCCTTGGCCGCGGACCGGGATGCGCAGGCCAGCGCTGCGCGCGCCGGGCTCGAGTTCGCGCGGGCCCACCGCGGCGCGGCCGAGAAGACCGCGCGCGCCGTGCTGGCGCTGATGGCGCCCGCCTGACCCACGAGGCGCCAAGCCCAAGTCCTACAGCAACCATCGCCAAGCTGGACAGCAGGGCGCCTGGGCCCTCCTGAGAATGGCTTCACCCCGCCAAGGTCATGAGCGGAACACGGGAGCACAGCATGGCAGACGAAGCAGACCTCGCCTTCGAGTCCGAACAGCGCCACCTGACGCACGCCATCTTCGCGCAGCGCAAGCGCAGCCACATCCTTCAGCCCATGGGGTCCTGCCACTACTGCGGCGGCACCGAGGGCATCGCCGGGCGCCTGTTCTGCGACGCGGATTGCGCGTCCGACTGGGAGTACCAGGACACGCTGCAACGCCGGCTGGGCCTGCGGTCCGGTTAGCCGCCGCGTCCCTGCAGGGACGCGGCAGGGTGCATACACTGGCTTTCCCAGCACCACCAGGAGTGAAGTCATGAAAGCCGACAGCATCCTCGACACCATCGGGCGCACGCCGCACATCCGCATCCGCCGCCTGTTCGGCGCGGACCACCAGGTGTGGGTGAAATCCGAGCGCTCCAATCCGGGCGGCTCCATCAAGGACCGCATCGCGCTGGCGATGGTGGAGGACGCCGAACGCAGCGGGTTGCTCAGGCCCGGCGGCACCATCATCGAACCCACCTCCGGCAACACCGGCATCGGCCTGGCCATGGTTGCTGCCGTCAAGGGCTACAAGCTGGTGCTGGTGATGCCCGACAGCATGTCGATCGAACGGCGCCGCCTGATGCTGGCGTACGGCGCGTCGTTCGATCTCACGCCGCGCGAAAAGGGCATGAAGGGTTCGATCGCGCGCGCGCAGGAGCTGGCGGCGCAGACACCCGGCGCCTGGATGCCGCAGCAGTTCGAGAACCCCGCCAATGTCGAAGTGCATGAACGGACCACCGTGCGCGAGATCGTGGAGGACTTCCCCGATGGCATCGACTACCTGATCACCGCTGTCGGAACGGGCGGCCACATCACCGCCTGCGCGCGGCTCCTCAAGCAGCAGTGGAAGCAGCTGAAGGTCTTTGCCGTGGAGCCAGCGGCTTCGCCGGTGCTCTCGGGCGGCCAGCCCTCGCCGCACCCGATCCAGGGCATAGGCGCCGGGTTCATCCCGAAGATCATGGACACCTCGCTGCTCGACGGCGTGATCCAGGTGGACGCCGAGCCGGCCCGTGAAATGGCGCGGCGGGCCGCGCGCGAGGAGGGCCTGCTCGTTGGCATCTCTTCCGGCGCCACGCTCGCGGCCATCGCGCAGAAGCTGCAGGACATTCCCGCCGGAGCGACGGTGCTCGGCTTCAACTACGACACGGGCGAGCGCTACCTGTCCGTGGAAGGCTTCCTGCCGAACGCCTGATACCGCGCGCGGCGTGCGGCTACGACCTCGCAGCCGCCCGGACCAACTCCGCCAGCTCCGGCACCCACAAGGCGGACTGGTCCACCGCCGTCTGAACCGCCACCGTCTGCGTCGTGCGCTCGATGATCAGCCGCTGCCCGTGCAGGCCCACCATCATCATCCAGCTGCCGTCCTGCTGCCCGTGCCAGAAGAAGCACTTGTAGCTTCCCGCCGGTTCGGCGACGCCGCGCCGCACCTGGGCATCGGCCGGCGACCACGAGGCGCATTCCTCGATCCAGCCGCGGCTGACCACCTGCCGGCCGCCGATCTCGCCGCCCTGGGCGATCAGCTGGCCCAGGCGGGCCCAGTCGCGCAGGCGCGCACCGAAGCCGATGCCGTTGAATTCGCGCCCCTGGGCATCGCACAGCCAGCTGGCGTCGCCCTCGGCGCCCATCGGCCTCCATAGCGCTTCCTCGCAGAACCGCGCGAGCGACGTGCCGCTCGCGCTGCGGATGACCATGCCCACCGCCAGGGTGCAGAGCTCGTTGTAGTTGTAGCGGGTGCCTTGCGGCTCGCGGGACTGGTTCCACTGGCGCACGAGCAGCTCCGAGTCCGAGCCCGCCTCGATCATGCCCTTGGAGAAAAGCTTTCCCATGTCGCGTTCGAGGCTGACGTCGGCGCCGCTGGACATGTTCACCAGGTTGCGCAGCGTGGCCGCGCCGTGCAGCGTTCCTCGCAGGGCCGGCACGTAGTTTCCCGCCGCGTCGTCCAGCGAGCCCACCAAGCGCCGGTCGATGCAGATCCCCAGCAGCAGCGCCGTGACGCTTTTGGCCATGGACCAGCTCGTCATTCGCATGTCGGGCTGGCGGTCGAACTGGTAAGCCTCGTACAGCACCGTGCCGCGGCGCGCCAGCAGCAACCCGGTGATCGGCCACTGGCGCAGATAAGCCTGCGCTCGCGCAGCGACAGGCTCGAACGTCTTGCGGGCCTGGGCGGAAAGCGGCCGCAGGCCGGCCGGCTCCCCGTGCGCCGACACCTTGCGCGCCCTGAACATGCGCTCGAAGCCGCCCGAGTAGTTGCCCACCCGATGCGCAGGCTCGAGCCAGTCCCAGTTCGGCGGCCAGCCGCCGGGGTAGTGCGGCTGTTGCCAATCCCTCGCATTCGACGCCCTGGCTGCGCCGGGGATCGACGGGAGCGCACAGGCGGCGGCCGCGGCGAGAACGGCCCGGCGCCCAAGAGGGCAGGTGTGAGCGGAAGGCATCCCGCCATTCTGGACAGGCCGGCCACCCTGGTGCACCACCCTGCTCAAGTTGTTACAGCCACCCCACGGCCACGCGGGACGCGCTTAAAGTGGAGATGTACTCACCTATCCCATCGCTACCGATGTAATCCTCGCATCTGCCCCGACGGCCTTGCCGCCAAGGCCCGTGTCCGGACCCGCTGACCCGCGCGGTCCTGGCCTGCCCGTCCGGGAGAGATGCACGCTCGCGATGGCGAAAGCCGGGCCCTGGCGGCCCGCGATGCATCCATTCCCCACAGGCAGACCCGGACAGTGGCGCGACCCCGCACCACGATTCGAGGTATTGCATGTTTTCTTCATCGACCTGGACTTCCGTCCCGGGAGCGGCCGCGCACGCGCCTGCCGCCGCCTACCGGCCCGACATCGACGGCCTGCGCGCGGTCGCGGTGCTCTCGGTGGTGCTGAACCACCTGTCGGCGTTGCAGTTGCCCGGGGGACACGTGGGCGTCGACGTGTTCTTCGTGATCTCCGGCTACCTGATCACCGGGATCATCAGCCGCGAGATGGCGGAAGGGCGGTTCTCGTTCCGCCGCTTCTACGAACGGCGGGCGCGCCGCATCTTTCCGGCGTTGTTCGCGATGCTCGCGGTCACGCTGGCCGCGTGCCTTTTCATCATGCTGCCGACGGACTTCATCGGCACCGTGCGCGCGGGCCTGGGCACGCTGCTGTTCGCCTCCAATGTGGTGTTCTGGCAGATGGACACCGGCTACTTCGAAGAGACCGACTCGCGCACCAATCCGCTGCTGCACACCTGGTCGCTGGCGGTCGAGGAGCAGTTCTACCTGCTGTTCCCCCTGTTCCTGCTGGCCTGCATGGCCTGGGCGCGCCGGCGCGCCACGCTGGTGCTCGCAGCCTGCGCCGTGCTTTCCTTCGCGGTGGCGGCGCTGCTGGTGCGAAGCAATGCCAGCGCCGCCTTCTACCTCTCGCCTTTCCGGGCCTGGGAACTGCTGGCCGGTGCCCTGCTGGCCATGGGCGCGCTGCCGCCGGTCCGCTCGGCGCTGCTGCGCGAGCTGCTGGTGGGCGGCGGCTTGTGCGCCATCCTGGCGGCCTGCGTGGCCTATGGCGAGAACACCCGATTCCCCGGCACGGCGGCGCTGCTCCCCGTGCTCGGGGCCGCCGCGATCATCCACGGCGGCAGCGGCGGGTCCACGCTGGCCGGGCGCTTCCTGGCCAGTGGCCCGATGGTGTACATGGGCCTGATCTCGTACTCGCTGTACCTGTGGCACTGGCCGGTGATCGTGCTGGCTCAGTACCTCAACGGCATGGAGCCCGCCACACGCCACGCCGGGCTGCTGCTGGTGCTGTCGCTGCTGCTGGCCGCGCTGTCGTACCACTTGGTCGAGACCCCGTTCCGGCGGCCGGCCGGCGCGCAGCCCCCCAGGCGGGGCCTGTGGCAGGCCGCGGGCTTCGCGGCCGCGGGCCTGGTGTTCTGTGCCGCGGGCCTGGTGACCGCGGGCTTTCCCGGCCGTTTCGCCCCCGCGGTGGCCGAGATGGACGCGGTACGCCGCCAGCCGCTGCCCTACCACGACCAGTGCAATGACCGCGACCCGGACAAGGCCTGCCGGCTAGGCGCAGCCGCAGTGGAGCCGAAGATGCTGCTGTGGGGCGACAGCCACCTGCTTTCGATGGCGCCCGCACTTCACGAGCTGCTCCTGAAGGCCGGTGCGTCCGCCGTGTTCGTGCCCGCGACCGCCTGCGCCCCCTTGATGGACGTGGACAGCCGCATCAAGTCCAGTTGCCGCGGCATCGCCGAGCGGGTCCAGGAGGTGCTCGCCGCGCGGCCTGAACTGCAGACGGTCGTCTTGTCAGGGTTCTGGAGCACCTACTTCCGGGAGCACGGCCCCCTGCTCTGGGCCTCCGGACAGGGCGAGCACCTCGAGGCCGAAGCGGCTGCCGCCAAAGGTCTGCAGGCAACGGTTCGATGGCTGCTGGAGCACCGCCGCAAGACGATCGTCATCGGACCGGTTCCGACTTACGAAAAGAATGTGGCCGCAGCCCTGGCCTTGCAAGAGCGCGACGGCGTTGCGCGGCTGGACCTCGCCCAGTATCCGCAGCGGCAGAAGAACGCCCTGTTTGCCGGCGCGGTGCGCGCCCTGCCGCCGGACAGCAGGCTGCAGGCGGCCGATCCACTGGCCTGGATGTGCAACCCGCAGTGCGCGGTTGCGGTCGGGGGCAAGTCCCTGTACCGCGATGCCCACCACCTGAGCACCGAGGGGGCGCTAGCCCTGCGCCAGCCGATCGCCGAGGTCCTGGGGCTGGGCGGTGGGCCGGGCCGGTGAGGGGCTTGGCGGTTGCAGCGGCGCGCCGCGCTCAATCGGGGCGAGACTTGATCGCGGCGGTGAGGGATTCGAGGAGAAACGAGCGGCGCGGCGCCTTCGGGTTGCTGCCCGGCAGTGCCCGGGTGCCCGTCCTCCGGTTGCCGGCGGGTCCTGTGGAGCCTGCTGGATGTTTGGCGGCCCGGCTGCCCACGAACAACCGAGGATTGCGCGAAATTCCCATGGCTTCAGTGTGAGGCGCCCTCCGGAGCGCCTTGTCGGACACAACCGGTTCGCGCTGTGCGACTGGTGCGGCTCAGGCGAGTGCAGGAAACCCCAGGTTCCTAGCCCCTTCGGACTAGGTTGAGCTCCGGGCGCGCTGGTTTCCCGCTAGCCTATCAATTCGAAAGGCGCGGACGACGCGCCAACTTCACGAGGAAGAGACTTTGCTCCAGTCGCTACAAGCTGCACGCGCCCTGGCCGCCACGGCCGTTGCCGCCTTCCACCTGTCGATCATGATGGGAGAGGACAGGTATGGCGGTCGCGAGGTGTTCTCGGAGTTCACCGCGCGCGGCTACCTCGGCGTCGCCTTCTTCTTTGTCCTGTCCGGATTCATCATCCTGTTCGCGCATGGCGCCGACATCGGCAAGCCGCGGGCGCTGGCCGGGTACGTCTGGCGGCGGTTCGTGCGCCTGTTCCCGATCTACTGGCTGTATCTGGCGGTCTTCGCCGTGCTCGTCGGCCTGGCCGGGCTGGGCACTGCCGCCAGGCTGCCTTCGGGCTGGCAGGAGTGGCTGACGGCCATCACGCTGATCCGTTTCTCGAACGACGTGTTCCCCTTTCCCGTGGCCTGGTCCCTGCACCATGAGCTGCTGTTCTACGCCCTGTTTGCCATTCTCATCCTTCATGCGCGGGCTGGATGGGCTGCGTTCGGCTTGCTGGCGCTCGCCTGCCTGTCCTTTCTGCATTACACGGGGGGCAGTGGGGCGACCCCCCTGCAAACGTACACGGCCGCGAGCAACCTGTATTTCCTGATGGGAATGGGCGCCTGCCTCCTGTACCGCAAGCAGGCGCCGCCGGTGCCTTGCCTGGCCCTGGGGCTCGCCATCTCGGTTGTTGCCGGCCTGGCAGTGCACAACGAGGTGCGTCACGCGGAGCTGCTGCTGGTGTGCGGCTTCGTCCTCCTCGTCGCAGGCGTGGTGAGGCTGGAGGAGGCAGGCCGCTTCGCCGTCCCGGCCTGGCTGGTGCTGATCGGCGATGCGTCGTATTCGCTGTACCTGCTGCACGAGTCGGTGTCGGGCCTGCTGCTCAAGATCGCCATCAAGCTGCAGCTCGACTCGGCTCTCGGCCCCAAGCTGTTGTACCTGGCGGTGATCGCCGGCACGGTGGCGCTGTGCTGCCTGGCATACCTCCTGGTGGAAAAGCCCCTGCTCAAGCTGCTGCGCCGCCGGCGCGCCGCACCGGCGCAGGCGCTCGCGCCGCACGCGAGCGCATCGGCCGCAAGGTGATCGGCCCAGGTCGGGCCGTCACGGGCAATTCCTGGCAAGAGGAGAAGACATGCACAGAAGGCAAGCCAACGACGTGCTGCACAACGCCGGTGCGGCCGCCCAGGAGATCAAGCGCGGGCTTGCCGCCAGCATCTCCCGGCTGGCGCCGGTTGTGCCGGGGCGGACGCTCTCCCGGGTCATCGGGGTGCTGGGGGGCCTGCTGGCCGCGGGCGCCACGTGGTCTGCAGCGCTGTCGCCCGACATCGCCATGTGGGGCGACTCGATGACGCACATCTGCCATCGGCACCTGGGCGAGGCGTACGCGGGCCGGCGGCAAATCTACAACGGCGGAGTTTCGGGGGAGACGTCGCAGCAGATCCGCGCCAGGATGGTGGCCGATACCGCGCACAAGAACAGGATCACGGTGGTCTGGTACGGGCAGAACAACAAGGTGAAGGCCGATGTCGCCGCCGATGTCGCTGCATCGCTGGCGGCGCTGGCGCCCGGCAACAACCGGTTCATCGTCCTGTCGATGGTCGGCTGGGCCAGGGAGTCGGTCCGCAACTGGCCCATGCACACCCAGATCGTGCAGGCCAACAAGGAACTGGCGGCCCGCTATCCCGACAACTTCATCGACATCCGCGCCCACCTGGTCGGCCTGTACCAGCGGGGGAGCGAGCAGGACCAGCAGGACTTCCGCAATGACCTGGTGCCGTCGTCGCTGCGCTCCGACGACATCCACCTCAAGGACGAGGGCTGCCACGCCGTGGCGGCGCGGGTCAAGGAGTTCATTGCCGCCAAGGGCTGGTGAGGCCCTGGCGCGCTACCTCGCCAGCAGGCTGTTCAGCCGCGACAGGTCTTCGGGCGTGAGCGTGCCGTTGGCCTGGCGCAGGCGCAGGTGCCCCAGCAGCACGTTGTAGCGGGCCTGGGCCAGGTCGCGCTTGGTCTGGAACAGCTGGCTCTGGGAGTTCAGCACGTCGATGTTGATGCGCACGCCTACCTGGTAGCCCAGGCGGTTGGCGTCCAGCGCGCTCTGGCTGGACGCTTCGGCGGCCTCCAGCGCGCGCACCTGGCCCTGGCCGGACACGACTCCGAAATACGCGGTGCGGGTGGCCTGTGCCACGTTGCGGCGCGCGGCTTCGAGGTCGGCCTGGAAGCGCTCCTCCAGCGACAGCGTCTCGCGGATGCGGTTCTGGGTGGCGAAGCCGGAGAACAGCGGCAGGTTCAGGGCGACCCCGACCTGGCCGTTGTTGCTGCGCGTGCCCAGCGCGGTGGTCGTGCCGCCGCTCGGGTTGCGCGTGATGTTGTAGCTGGCGGTCAGGTCCACCGTGGGCTTGTGCCCGGCCTTCGCCTTCTCGGTCTCGAGCCGCGCGATCTCCAGGTTGGTGCGGGCCTGCTGGATCGTCGGGCTGCTGGATTCGGCCATATCCACCCAGGCGTTCACGTCGGCCGGCTGCGGCGCGGGCACCACCAGCGGCGCGGCCAGCGGCTGGGGCGCGGCGTCGGTCTTGCCCACCAGCGTATCCAGCGCCAGCCTGCGCACGCGCAGGTCGTTCTCGGCCGCGATCTCCTGCGCCGCCACCAGGTCGAAGCGCGCCTGCGCCTCGCGGGTGTCGGTGATGGTGGAGGTGCCGACCTCGAAGTTGCGCTTGGCCGAGGCGAGCTGCTCGCCCACCGCGCTTTTCTGGGCACGCACGAAAGCCAGCGTGTCCTGCGCCGCGAGCACGTCGAAGTAGGCCTGGCTCACGCGGATGATCAGGTCCTGGCCGGCGGCTTCCAGCTGCGCGCGCGCCAGGTCCGCCTGCCGCTTGCCCTGCTCGTAGGTCGCGAAATTGGCTGGCCGGTACAGCGGCTGCGAGGCGGAAAGCGTGGCGTTCTGCGTCGGAAAGCCCCGGTCCACCGCCGGGTTGGTGTTCTCGAACTGCGTGCGGCTGGCGCCCGCGGACAGGTTGGCCTGGGGCAGGATGCCGGCTCTGGCCTGCTCGGCGCGGTACAGGTTGGCGTCGTACTGGGCCTTGGCCGCCTGCCAGGCCGCGTCGTGCGCGCGCGCCGATTCGTACAAGGCCTGCAGGCTCTGCGCACCGGCGGGCGCCGCAAAGGCCAGCCCCAGGGCCAGCGACAGGGTCCGTAGATTCATGGTCCGTCCTTCGTTCATCATTTCAGTAGCGGGGCACGCCCGGGTCACGCTCGGCCGACCAGGCGTCGATGCCACCGGCGATGTTGGCCACCTGGGCAAAGCCGTTGTGCTCCAGGAACATCGCCACCCGCTGGCTGCGCGCACCGTGGTGGCACAGGCAGGCGATGGGCCGATCCGCGTCCAGCTCGGCCAGGCGCGCAGGGATCTCGTTCATCGGGATCGCCACCAGCTCGAACCCGTCGGGGCGGATGCTGGCGGTGCGCAGCTCGCCCGGCTCGCGCACGTCCAGCACCACGGGCGAGGCGGATTGCTGCGCGAACCACGCAGGAAGATCGGAGGGGCGGATCTGGGTGACCATGCTCAGAAATGAAAGCGCGAGGGCTCGGGGAAGTGCAGCAGGCGCGCAGCGACCGTGTCCCAGCGTTGCGCGGTGGTGAAGGTGGTGTCCCCGGTCCGGGTGATCAGCGTGGCACGCATCACCGGGTCGTTGCCGACGATGGCGGCCAGCCGGCCTCCCACCTTCAGCTGCTGCAGCAGCGGCGCCGGCACCTCGGCGACGGACCCCGACAGCACGATGGCGTCGAACGGGCCTTCCGCCGCCAGGCCGTGGGCACCATTGGCTTCGCGCACTTCGGCGTTGTGGACGCCGGCGCGCTGAAGGTTCTCCCGGGCCATGCGCACCAGGTCCGGCTCGATCTCCAGCGTGATCACCCGCTGTGCCATGCCTGCGAGCAGCGCGGCCATGTAGCCGGATCCGGCGCCGACTTCCAGCACCTTCTCGTGCGGACGGGGGCTCACTTCCTGCAGCAGCCGGCCCTCGACCTTGGGCTCCAGCATCACCTGGCCCAGGCGCAGTGCGTCTTCGGTGGTGCCGCGCAGGGGGATCGCCATGTCCACGAACGCCAGGGCCTTGTGCGCCAGCGGCACGAAATCTTCGCGGCGCATCGAGCCCAGCAGCTCCAGCACCTGCGGGTCCAGCACATCCCAGGGGCGGATCTGCTGCTCGATCATGTTGAAGCGGGCCTGTTCGAGGGGAGAGAGCGTGCTCATGGTGTTGTTCACGGATGGAAGGTTCAGGACAAACCCTCAATTTTAGAGGCGGGCACGGGCTCGATGGAGCCCAGGACAGGCTTGCGGCGGAACCAGTTCGCCAGGTCGTCGAGGTAACAGTAGACGACCGGCACGACCACCAGTGTCAGCAGCGATGAGGTGATCACGCCGCCGATCACGGCCTGTCCCATGGGCGCGCGCTGCTCCGAGCCCTCGGTCAGCGCGAAAGCCAGGGGCACCATGCCGAAGATCATGGCCAGCGTGGTCATCAGGATCGGGCGCAGCCGCACCCGCGCCGCCAGCAGCAGCGCCTCGGCGCGTTCCATGCCTTGTTCGCGCATGCGGATGGCGAAGTCCACCAGCAGGATCGCGTTCTTGGTCACCAGGCCCATCAGCATGACGATGCCGATGACGGAGAACATGGACAGCGTCGAGCGGAACGCCATCAAGGCCAGCACCACGCCGATCAGCGTCAGGGGCAGCGACGTCATCAGCGCCAGCGGCTGCAGGAAGCTCTTGAACTGGCTGGCCAGGATCATGTAGATGAAGATCACGGCCATGGCGAGCGCCGAGACGGCGTAGCCGAAGGATTCGGCCATGTTCTTGGTGGAGCCGCTGAACTGGTAGCGGTAGCCCGGCGGGAAGGCGACTGTGTCCAGCTGCTTGCGGATGTCCGCGGAGACTTCGCCGGCGGCGCGGCCGTACACGTTGGCGTTGACCGCCACTTCCCGCGTGAGGTCGCGCCGGTTGATCTGGTTCGGGCCGGTGGCTTCCTTCACCTCGGCGAGCTGGTTCAGCCGCACGATGCGCGGGCTGCCGTCGGGGCTGGTGCCGGTGGCAAAGGGCAGGCGCTCCAGCTGCTGCGGCGAGACGCGGGCATCCGGCGCCAGCCGCACGTTCACGTCATAGGTCTGGTCGTCGGGCGCGCGCCAGTTGCCCACCGTCTGGCCGGCCACCAGGGTGCGCAGCGGCCCCGCGATCTGGGCCACGGAGAGCCCGAGGTCGGACGCGGCATCGCGCTTGACCTGCACGTCGATCACCGGCTTGTCGGGCTTGACGCTGGAGTCCAGGTCCACCAGGCCGGGAATCGGGCGGATGCGGTCCATCACCAGGCGCGACAGGCGCTCCAGCTCCCCCAGGTCAGGCCCTTGGAGCGAGAACTCCACCTGCTTGTTGCCGCCGACCGCGTCGACCAGCCCGGCGTGGGTCACCGTGATGCCTGGCACCTGGCGCAGCCGCTCGCGCACCGCGGCGGAGATCTCTTCCACGCTGCGCTGCCGGTCCTTGCGGTCCACCAGCCGCACGTAGACCGACGCGTAGATCTTGCCCTGCGCGTTGCCGGTGTTCAGCGTCGCCAGCGTGTAGCGCACCTCGGGGAATTCGCGCACGATGGATTCGACCTGGCGCGCCTTGGCCTCGGTCACCTCGAGCGAGGAGCCCACGGGCGTGTAGAAGCTGACCGAGGTCTCCGAGTAATCGGCCTTGGGCACGAATTCCGTGCCCAGCAGCGGCACCATGAACACGCTGGCGACGAAAATGCCGACCGCCATCAGCACCGTGGCCAGCTTGTGCCCCAGCGACCAGCGCAGCAGCGACTGGTAGCTTTGCGCCATCGACTCGGTGGCCCGGTCGAACCAGCCGGTGACACGGCCAATGGTCTTATCGTAGAAGGTCAGTCTTGCCTTGGGCTTGCCGTGCGCCTCGATTTCCGGGTCGTGCCAGATGGACGACAGCATCGGGTCGAGCGTGAAGCTGACGAACATGGAGATCAGCACCGCCGCCACGATCGTCACGCCGAACTCGTGGAAGAACTTGCCGATGATCCCGCCCATGAAGCCGATCGGCAGGAACACGGCCACGATCGAGAACGTGGTGGCCAGCACCGCCAGGCCGATCTCCTGCGTGCCGTCCAGCGACGCCTGGTAGGGGCTCTTGCCCATCTGCACATGGCGCACGATGTTCTCGCGCACGACGATCGCGTCGTCGATCAAGAGGCCCACGCACAGCGACAGGGCCATCAGCGTGATCATGTTGATGGTGAAGCCGAACAGGTGCATGAACAGGAAGGTGCCGATCAGCGCGATCGGCAGCGTCAGCCCGGTGATGACGGTGGATCGCCACGAGTTCAGGAACAGGAAGACGATCAGCACCGTCAGCAGGGCGCCTTCGACCAGGGTGCGGCGCACGTTCTCGACCGCCACGCGGATCGGCCGGGAGCCGTCCAGAATAGGCTCGAGCTTCAGGCCGGGAGGCAGCTGCGCCTTCATCTCGTCCACGGTCTTCTTCAGGCCGTCGATCACCTGGATGGTGTTCTCGTCCTGCGCCTTCTGCACCGTCAGCAGCAGCGTGCGCTCGCCGTTGTAGAGCGCCAGGCTCTCCACTTCCTGCGCGCCGTCGCTCACGCGGGCGACCTGCTCCACCCGCACCGGTGCGGTGGTGCCGGCGCCCTTGCGCGCGATGATGATCCGGCCGAAGTCCTCGGGCCGCTGCATGCGGGCGTCGATCTGCACCACGCGCTCCTGGGCCAGCGAGCGGATGGCACCCACCGGCAGGTCCTGGTTCTCGCTGCGCACGGCGGCCGCGACCTGATCCGCCGTGATCCCGAAAGCTTCCATCGCCTGCGGGTTCAGGTAGATGTTGATCTCGCGCTTGGTGCCGCCCACCAGCGTCACCGAGCCCACGCCGCGCACGTTCTCCAGCCGCTTCTTGAGCACCTGGTCGGACCAGTTGGTGAGCTCGACGCTGCTCATCGCTTTGCCCCTGGTGGCGTCGGGCAGCACCGCCAGCGACCAGATCGCACGGCTGGCCGGGTCGAACCGCAGCACGCGCGGCTCTTTCACTTCGTCGCGGAAGCTCGGCCGGATTGCGGCGACCTTCTCCCGCACGTCCTCAGCCGCCTTGCGGCCGTCGATGTGCAGCTGGAACTCGATGATGACGACCGCCTGGCCTTCGTAGCTGCGCGAGGTGAGGGCGTTGATGCCGGCGATCGAGTTGACGCCTTCCTCGATCTTCTTGGTGACCTCGCTCTCGACGATCTCGGGCGACGCGCCGGGGTATTCGGCCTGGACCACCACCACCGGGAAGTCGATGTTCGGGAACTGGTCGACTTTGAGCCGCTGCAGCGAGAACAGGCCGAGCACCACCAGCGCCAGCATCATCATGGTGGCGAAGACCGGGTTCTTCAGGCTGACGCGGGTGAACCACATCTCAGGGACTTGGCTTCGCCCCCTCTCCCTTCGGGAGAGGGCCGGGGTGAGGGCTGCCCCCCGTGAACTTCACGGGCGTGCCTTCGCGCAGCGGCCCCACATGGCCGCGGATCACCTGAGCACCGGACGCCAAGCCGGTCACCGCGACCATGGCTTCCTTGCCGGTCTCGCCGCGCAGGCCCGGCTCGACCGGTTTGTGCACCACCACGCCGTTTTCCACCACCTGGACGTAGGGCGCGGGTTTGTCGGTGCGCACAGCCGATTGCGGCACTGCCAGCCCCGAGGCCTTGCCGGTGGCCAGCTGCCCCTGGGCGAACAGGCCCTGGCGCAGCCCGGCGGCGTCGGCAATCGCCAGGTAGGCCAGCACGCTGCGGCTGCCGGCCTGAGCGCTGGGGTTGATGCGCACCACGCGGGCCGCGATCGGCTGGGCCATGCCTTCGACCTGCAGGCGCGCTTCCTGGCCCACCCGCACCTGCACGGAGTCGGCCGCCGTGAGCGTGGCTTCGAGCTCCAGCCGCGAGAGGTCCACGATCTCGACCACCCTGGCGTCCACGCCCACCCGCTCGCCAGGCTGCGCCAGCCGTTGCGAGACCACGCCGGCGATAGGCGCGCGCAGCACGGTGTCGTCCACGCTCTTGCGCGCCACGTCCGCGGCGGCCAGCGCGGCCTTGTGGCTGGCCTGGGCGGCGTTCAGGTTGTTCAGCGAGGTGTCCAGGGCGGTCTTCGAGATGAAGCCCTGCTCCACCAATGCCTTGTTGTTGTCCCACTGGCGTTGCGCGATGTCGATCTGGGACCTGGCCGCGTCGGCCTGCTCGCGGGCCTGCTTCAGGCGCGCCTGGTACTCGGTCGCGTCGACGCGGGCGATCTCCTGGCCGGCCTTCACGGCGTCGCCTTCGCGGACCTTGAGCCCGAGCAGTTCACCGGCGACGCGGGCCTTGACCACGGCGGAGTTGACGGCGCGCAGCGACCCCGACACCGGCAGGCCCTGCGAGAGCTCCAGCGTTTCGGCGCGGGCGATGTCACCCGCGGCGAGTTCGGCCACGGCCTGCGCTTTCGGCGCTGCGGCTGCCGAGGCCTCCTGCTTGCGCGCGCCGAGCACGCGCATGGCGCCTGCGACGGCCAGCAGCAGCACCAAGGCCAGCAGCCCCCACTTCAGAGCGCGGTTCATGGCCTGCCTTTGCCAGCGGGCCGCACGCACAGGCCTTGCAGCAGGATGTCGGCCTGCGACTGGACGTAGCGCAGCGGGTCCAGCGGGTAGTCCTGGGGGACGCAGGCGCCCAGGGAGTGCTTCATCATGATCAGGAAGATCATCGGGGCGATGACGCTGAACACCGCGTACTCCGGGTCGCGCACGGTGAACTCGCCCCGCTCGACGCCGCGCTGCAGGATGCGGCGGATCAGCGCCTGACCGGGGGCTATCACTTCCTGCTGGTAGAAAGCCGCGATCTCGGGGAAGTTGCGCGCTTCGCTGATGATCAGTTTGGTGATGCCCGACGCCCGCGTCGCGCCGATCCGCTCCCACCACATGGCCATGAAGTAGCGCAGCATCTCGGGGGAGCTGCCCGGGAACGCCTCGAACTCGGCGTTCCACTCGGCGAAGCGGCCCGAGATGTTCTCGCGCACCACGGCCTTGAACAGCTCTTCCTTGCTGGGGAAATACAGGAACAGCGTGCCTTTGGAGACCCCGGCGCGAGCGGCCACTTCCTCGGCGCGCGTGGCGGCAAAGCCTTTCTCGACGAACAAATCCAGCGCGGCGTCCAGCAATTCGCCGGGACGCGCTTCCTTGCGGCGCTCGCGCTTGGCCTGGGTTTCATCGGCTTTGCCGATGAGCTTGGAAAGGGACATGAAAGTTAATGACTGACTGGTTAGTAATGTAGCCGTGCAGGGCAGTGCCGTCAATCAGAGGCTGGCCACGCGCAGGCCCACCCATTCGCGCAAGACCTGGCGCGACAGCGAAAGGCCTTCGGCCGAAGGCAGCCATTCCAGCAGCGGCCGGGTGCGGGCGGCGGCAAAGCCGGTGGGCGCCGGCGTCACCTGAAAACCCACGGCGCGGAAGGCCAGCACCGAGCGCGGCATGTGCCAGGCATCGGTCACCAGCGCGACGCGTTGCACCCCCTCGGCACCGAGCAAGCGGCGCATCTCCTGCGCGTTCTCGGCGGTGTCACGCGAGCGTGCGTCCACCCAGCGCAGCGCCAGGCCCCATTCCTGCGCCGTCCGGCGGGCGACCTCGCCCTCGGGCGCCATGTCCGTTCCTGCCGACGCCCAGCCGACCCCGCCGGCAAAGGCCACCGGCTTGCCGCTGGCCCGCGCCAGCCAGGCGCCGTACCGCAACCGGGCCAGCGTGTGGGCCGAAGGCTGGGACGCGCCGTACTCCGGCGCCTCGCGCAGCACGCCGCCCCCCAGCACCACGATGGCTTGCACATCTTGCAGCTGCGCCGGCGCCAGCGGCGGCGGGAGCGGCAGCAGGGCCTGCGCCAGCCAGATGCCCACGGCGTTGCAACTGGCCAGCCAGAGCGCCGCCAGCCCGCCCAACCCGACCAGCAGTCCGGCCACGCGGCGGCGGGCCGCCAGCAGCACAAGCCCGGCCAGGGCCAGCAGCAGCGGCCCGGCGGGCGGCAGCACCAGGGCCGTGAGAATGGGCTTGAGTTCACCGGGTTGCATGGGGGTGATCTTAGGGAGCTACAGTGGCTGCCTTTGGAGGCCACATGGCGAACACCCACACCATCGTCCTGGGCGGCGGCTGCTTCTGGTGCACCGAAGCGGTCTTCGTGAGGGTCAAGGGCATCACCGACGTGGAGTCGGGCTACAGCAACGGCACCGTGCAGCGGCCCAGCTACGAACAGGTGTGCACCGGCACGACCGGCCACAACGAGGTGGTGAAGCTGGAGTACGACCCGGGGCAGATCAGCCTGCGGCAGATCCTTGAGATCTTCTTCGTCGTCCACGACCCCACCACGCTCAACCGCCAGGGCAACGACAGCGGCACCCAGTACCGCAGCGGCATCTACTTCACCACGCCCGAGCAGAAGCAGGAAGCCGACGCCATGATCCGCCAGATGAGCCAGGACAAGCTGTTTGGCAAACCTATCGTCACCGAGGTGCTGCCGCTGGCCAACTACTGGCCGGCCGAGGAATACCACCAGGACTTCTTCGAGAAGAACCCCCACCAGGGTTACTGCGTCGCCGTTGCCGGGCCCAAGGTGGCCAAGTTCCGCAAGACCTTCGCCGAGCTGGTGAAGGACTGATGCCGGCGTGATCCGCACACGAGACCTGCGCATGCGCTACCCGGGCGGCCCGGTGCTAGCGTTCGCGGATGTCGACCTGGTGCAGGGCGGCACGCTGCTTTTGCGCGGCAATTCGGGCGCAGGCAAGTCGACCTGGCTGGCCTTGGTCGCCGGGTTGCTCACGCCGCAGGCGGGCGAGGTGGTGGTCGCCGGGCAGCCGCTCGCCGCGCTCTCCGGCTCGGCCCGCGACCGGTGGCGCGGCCGCACCCTCGGTTTCCTGCCGCAGCAACTGCACCTGAGCGCTGCGTTGACGGTGCACGCCAACCTCGAGCTGGTGTTCTACGCCGCCGGGCTGGCCGTGGACCACCAGGCGATCGCGCGGACGCTGGGCGCCTTGGGCGTGGGTGAGTTGGCGCGGCGCCGCCCGGCCCAGCTCTCGGGCGGCCAGGCGCAGCGTGTCGCCCTGGCGCGCAGCCTGTTGCTCCAGCCCCGGGTGATCCTGGCGGACGAACCCACCGCCAGCCTGGACGACGACGCTGCCGCCAAGGCGGTGGCGTTGCTGGAGGAGGGCGCCCATGCCTGCGGCGCGAGCCTGGTGATCGCCACCCACGACCGCCGCGTGCTGGAGGCGCTTCCGGCCGCTTATCTCTACCAAATTGGCCTGCAGCCCTCGCCAGTCGCCGACAGCCTGCTATGAAAACGGTAGCTCTGGCGTTGCGGTACCTGTGCTCGCGCCCGCTGTCCGCGCTGCTGAACCTGCTGCTGCTGACGCTGGGGCTGGCCTCCATCACCTTCGTGGTGCTGGTGACAAGCCAGGTCAGCCGTGCGTTCGAGCGCGACCTGGCCGGCATCGACCTGGTGGTCGGCGCCAAGGGCAGCCCGGTCCAGCTGATCCTGGCGGGCGTGTTCCACATCGACTTGCCGCCCGGCAACATTCCGCTGGCCGAGGTGCGGGCTCTTCAGGAGCATCCGCAAGTGGCGCGGCTCATTCCCCTGAGCATGGGGGACGCCCTGCGCGGGCATCGCATCGTCGGCACCACGCAGGACTACCTGGCGCATTACCGGCTGGTGCCGGCGCAGGGCCGGACCTGGGCCGGGCCCATGGAGGCGGTGCTGGGGGCGCAGGCCGCGCGGGCCACGGGCCTGCAAGCCGGCGACCGGTTCGTCGGCAACCACGGCCTGGGCGGCGGCGGGGAGGCGCATGGCGAGACGCCGTACCTCGTGAGCGGCGTGCTCGCCGCCTGCGGCTGCGTGGCGGACCGCCTCATCCTCACGAGCCTGGAGTCGGTCTGGCATGTGCATGAGAAGGCGACGGCCGCCGACGAAGAGGACCTGAAAATCCTCGAAACCGAGCGCGAGGTGACGGTGGCCCTCATCGCCTACAAGAGCCCGCTGGCCGCCGTGACTTTCCCGCGCATGGTCAATACCACCACCGGCATGCAAGCGGCCGCGCCCGCGGTTGAAGTGACACGGCTGTTGCGCATGCTGGGGGTGGGCACCGAATTGCTGCAGGGCCTGGGCCTGGTGCTGCTGTCGACCGCGGCGCTGTCGGTCTTCATCGCCTTGTGGAACGCGGTTCGTGAGCGCGGGGCCGACCTGGCGATGCTGCGCATGCTCGGCGCGTCACCGGCCCGGGTCGCGGGATTGCTGGTGGCCGAAGCGCTGTGGCTGGCACTGCTGGCCTCCGCGCTCGGCCTGGCGGCCGGCCATGGCTTGGCGGCGCTGGCGGGCCATGTGCTGGCGGCCCAGGGGTCGCTGCCGATCACGGGCTGGATCTGGTTGCCGCAGGAAATCGGGATTCCGCTGGCGGCGGTGGCCGTGGCGCTGGTGGCGGCGCTGCTGCCGGCGCTCAGCGCCTACCGGATCGATGTCGCGCAACTGCTCAGCTCGAGATGACCGCGGTCTATTTTTTCGGTGCCCCCGTACAATTGCAACAATGTTGCGAACGCGTTTAAGCGCAATCCAGTTGCGTTAAAGTCCACGACTCTCTTCCCGCCGATGCCTGTTTCCTTCACCCCTGCGCCGGTGCCTTCGTCGCCGCCGTGCTTGCGTCGACGAAGCTGCGCCTGCGTTTTCGCTGGAAATTTATTGTCACCAAGAGGTCGATCATGAAAAACGCGTTGTGCTCCCTGTTCCTTGCTTTCGCTTCCTGCGCGGCGTTCGCCCAGGCCCACAGCGCGGCGGACATCAAGAAGGACATCGAGCGCCACCGGGCCATGGCGGCTGCTCATGAAGGAGCGGCGAAGTGCCTGGAATCCGGCAAGAAGGCTGACCAGTGCCAGAAGGAGCTGCAGACGAGTTGCAAGGGACTGGCCATCGGCAAATACTGCGGCATGAAGCACGAGCACTGAATATGACCCACCCCCGAAGCGCCTTCGGCGCCTCCCCCTCAAGGGGGCGCTACCAGCGGCCCGGCAAAGCCGGATCCGCGGTCGCCCTGGTACTGGCAATCGCGTTCGCTACCAGCGCCGCAGCCCAACTGAGTTCTCCTTTGCCCGCCGGCGCGGGCCCCGGCGTGCACAGCCCGAACAGCCCGTTCGCGCCGCTGCCCCAGCGCACCGACGTCATCCCCTGGTCGGTCCTCACCACGGTCAAGACCAAGACCGAGAAGAACAAGATCCTGCCGGTGTTCCAGCCCGCCCAGATGGCGCTGAACCAGAAAACCCAGCGGCTGCAGGGCTTCATGATGCCGCTGGAGCCGGGCGAGAAGCAGAGCCATTTCCTGCTCAGCTCGGTCCCGCTGTCCTGCGGCTTCTGCGTCCCCGGCGGGCCCGAGAGCATGGTGGAAGTCAAATCCCGCACGCCCGTGCGCTACACCATGGACCCGGTCGTGGTCGAGGGCAAATTCGCCGTCCTGGCCGATGACCCGTACGGCCTGTACTACCGTATCACCGACGCCGTCGGTGTGAAATAAGCGCCGTGTCGCAGCGGCCGTGGTTGTGGGTTCTCGCGTTGGCGCTGCTGGTGGCGCCGACGCTGGGGCACATGCACCGCGTCGTCCACGGACCCCATGTGGAGGTCGCTCACGAGGCAGCGGCAGCGCAAGAGCATACGGGCGAGTGCGACCACTCGCAGCGCTGGCTCTCCGCCTTGTTCGGCCACGACGAGGGCGATACCGGCTGCCGCCTCTACGACCAGCTCAACCAAAGTGACTCGCTGCCCACGGTGGCGGCACTGGCCCTGCCGCTCGTCCTGTCCAGTGTTCTCGTGCGCCAGTCCCACGGGCTCGCTCTGGTGCGGTGGAGCGCGCTGTTCGACGCGCGCGGCCCTCCTTCCCTTCGCTGACTCTCGAGCCTAGCCGCCGCTCCCGCCGGATTTCGTCCTGGCGGGTCTGTCCCCTTCTCAGCGAAGAAAAACATGAACCCACGATCCATGCGGTCGGCGATGGGCGCCGCCGCCTTCCTGGCGTGCGCCGGCTACGCCGCCGCGCAAACCGCGCAACTGCCGGAGGTGCGCGTCACGGAGGGCCGCGAAGCCCAACTGCCCAGCCTGGCCAAACCCGTTCCGACCGCCTCCCGGCTCGGCCTTTCGTTGCGCGAACTGCCGGCGTCGGCCGAGGTGGTCGAACAAGCGACACTGCAGGACCGCGGCGTCAACACGCTCGCCGAGAGTGCGCGAGGCATGACCGGCCTGGCCAGCAGCGTCAGGCCTGGCGCGGGTGCCGTGTTCTCCAGCCGCGGCTTCGTGGAGAACGGGCTGGGCGTGCTGTTCGATGGCATCCGCATCGGCGGGGCGACCATCACCTCGCGTAACTATGACGCCTTCAACTTCGATCGCATCGAGCTGTTGCGCGGGCCCGCTTCGGTGTTGTACGGCGAGGGCGCGGGCGCGGGTGCGCTGAACTTCGTGCGGCGGGCGCCGGTGCAAGGCCCGCTTCGCAGCGAAGTGCTGCTGCAGGCCGGCAGCGGCGGCCAGCTGCGCCTGGGCGGCGCCGTGGCCGGCTCCGTCGGCGAACGCACGGACGTGAGCCTGGCCTATTCGCGCAACGCATTCGACGGCCCGGCCGACGCGCAATCGACGCGGCTGGCCCATCTGGTGGCAGGGTTGCGCTTCCGGGTCGATGACACCACGGCCTGGTTCGCCGAGGCGGACTGGTTCAAGGCCAACGTGGATAACCCGTATTGGGGCACGCCGCTGGTCGCGGGGCGGCTGGCGCCGCAACTCGCGCGCAAGAACTACAACCTGGCCGCCGATAACCTGTACGAGGACACTGTGCGATGGCTGCGCGGCGGCTTGACCGCCCGTATCGCGGGCGTCGACTACAAAGGCCAGCTCTACCAGTACCAGGCTGACCGCGACTGGCGCAACTTCTACGCGTTCAGCGCCACCAACGTGCCCGGCCGCATCCAGCCGCGCGCCGTGGAGAACCTGGCCTACGACCACCGTCTGTGGGGCACGCGCCATGAAGCCGGTTGGGACCAGTTCGGTGGGCGGTCCCGCACCACGCTGGGCCTGGAATACCAGAGCACGGACTTCAACAGCCCGCGCTCCACTGCCGGCGGCCGCCCCGACTTCGACCCGATCAATCCGCAGCCCGCGATCTTTGCCGCGTTCGGCACGCCGCGGGTCGATTCGCGCCGGGCCGACGTGGAACAGGCGGCGCTGTTCGCGGAGAACCGCTTTGCCCTCATGCGGGACGTCAAGCTGGTGACCGGCCTGCGCCACAACCGGCTGGATGCCACCCTTCGCAGGCCCGACACGGCCCTGGCGTTCGACAAAGACTTCAGCTACACCGACTGGCGTGCCGGCCTGGTCTGGGACCCGAGCGCGGCGCATACCGTCTACGCCACCTATGCCACCGGCCGCGAGCCGGTGGAGTCGCTCTTCATCTACGACCCTGCCCAACGCCAGTTCGACCTGACGCGGTACCGCCTGGCCGAGATCGGCAGCAAGAGCAGCTTCGCGGGCGGGCAGGGCGAGTTCACGGCCGCCGTCTATGACCTGCAGCGCCAGGACATCCCGGCGGCCGACCCGGTGACGCCCGGCGCCTTTGCCCAGGTCGGCAAGCAATCCAGCCGCGGCGTGGAGCTGTCGGCTGCCTGGCGCCCGGTGGCCGCCTTGCTGCTGGAGGCGAACGCGGCGGTGCTGCGGGCGCGCTTCGACACGCCCGTCAATTTCGTGGGCGGCGTCGGCGCGGTGGCGGCAGGGGCCGTGCCGCCGAACGTGGCGCAAGAGCAGTTCTATGTGGCGGCGACCTGGCGCTTGACTCCGCAGTGGGCGCTGGGCGCCAACGTGCAGCACGTGGGCGAACGGCAGGGCAACATCGCCAACACGCTGATGCTGCCGGCGTACACGCGTGCGGACGCATGGGTGCGCTACGCGTTCGGCGCGAAGACCGACCTGACGCTGCGCGTGCGCAACCTGGCCGACAAGCTGTACGTGGACTGGGCCTCGTCCGGCTTCGGACAGACCAACGTGTACTACGCCGAAGGGCGCCGCGCCGAGCTGGTGCTGCGCAGCGCGTTCTGATGCGCGGCTCATCGCTCATCGGGGCGCTGGCCCTGCTCGTCGCAGCGCAGGCCCAGGCTCATGGCATCTACATCGCGCCACGCGCCGGGCAGCCCACCGTGGTGCTCGGCCATGGTGGCGAGGACCTGGGCTACGCTGAAAACAAGCTCGAGCGGCTGCAGGTGTTCGACGCGGCCGGAGCCGAAATCGCTGCGCCGCGCCACTATCAGCGCCGGCAGGCCAGCGTGGAGGCACCACCCGCTGCGGCATCGATCGCCGCGGCTTACGTCGGCGGCTGGCACGGCAAGACCCGCGATGGCGAGTGGAAGGCCGGCACCAGGGGCGAGCACGCCCAGGTGGAGCGGGTTGGCCAGTACCACAAGCACGCGCTCTACATCGCCAGCGGAGGCGCACAGCTGCCGGCGCTGCCGCGGGCTCCGCTGGCCGTGTTGCCGCTGCAGAACCCATTGGCGCTGCGCGCCGGCCAGATGCTGCCCCTTCGCGTGCTGTTCGAAGGCCGGCCCCTGGCGGGTGCCAAGGTGGTGGCCGATTTCGTCAACGGGTCGCACACCGTCGCCGCGCGGACCGGCCGCGACGGCGTGGCGCGCGTGCGGCTGCGCAACCAGGGACTCAACGTCATCGCCGTCACGCACGAGGCGGCGGCTTCCGACACCAGGGCGGACTTCGCCGAACACCTTTCCACGCTTTCTTTCGTCTTGCCATACCAGGACCGCCACTGACTTCTTGGAGAACACTGATGAAGAGGTATCTCGCACGGCCACGGGTGGCCATGGCGGCCTTGCTCATGCTGGCCGGCGCCGCCGCCGCTCAATCGGGCCCCACGCTGGGTGAAGTCACTGTCACCGGCAACCCCCTGGGCGCTACAGAATTGATAGCTCCGAGCGACCGCTACTCGGGGGCTGGACTGCTGTTGCGTTCCCAAACCACGCTGGGCGAGACGCTCAACAACACGCCGGGCGTGAGCAGCACCTACTTCGGCCCCAACGCCAGCCGCCCGGTGATCCGGGGCCTGGACGGCGACCGCATCCGCATCCTGAGCAACAGCGGCGCCTCGCTGGACGGCTCCAGCCTGAGCTACGACCACGCGGTCGCGGCCGACCCGATCACGCTCGAGCGCATCGAGGTGCTGCGTGGCCCCGGCGCGCTGCTCTATGGCGGCAACGCGATCGGCGGCGTCGTCAACCTGATCGACAACCGCATCCCGCGCGGGCCGATGGAGGGCGTGACCGGAAGAGCCGACCTGGGCCTGGCCAGTGCCAACCGCGAGAAGGGCGCAGCGCTGCTGGTCGAAGGCGGCAACCAGCGAATCGGGCTGCATGCGGACGTGTTCAGCCGAAATACGAAAGACGTGCGCGTGCCGGTCGAACTCGCCTGCACCCAGGGCGGCGTCACCTCGCTCGCCCGCCGCATCTGCAATTCGGCCAGCGATGTACGCGGCGGCGCGGTCGGCGGCTCGGTGTTTTTCGACAAGGGCTACCTCGGCGCCTCCGTCAGCACCTACCGCAACGACTACGGCGCCGTGGCCGAGGACGAGGTCACCATCGGCATGAAGTCGGATCGCTATGCATTGGAAGGCGAGCTGCGCAACCTGGGCGGCCTGGTCAGCGCGCTGAAGGCGCAGTTGGGGCACACGGACTACCGGCACACCGAGTTCGATGCCGGCGCGCCCGGTACGGTGTTCAAGAACAGGGGCACAGACCTGCGGCTGGAGGCGCGCCATGCGCCTCTGGGCGCGCTGGAAGGCGTTGTCGGACTTCAGCTGGACAACAATCGCTTCTCCGCTGACGGCAGCGAGGCCTTTGCCCCTTACAGCCGCACGCGGCAGAACGCTGTCTTCGTGTACGAGGAACTGGGTACCAGCTGGGGCAAGCTGAGCGTGGGTGCGCGGACGGAGCGGGTCACGGTGGAATCGCTGGGCAATCCCTTGCTGCCGCAGTTCGTGCCCGCCTCGCGCGGGTTTTCGCCCTCCAGCCTGGCCCTGGGTGCGCTTTGGAAGCTCGCCCCCGCCTGGCAGCTGACGGCCAACCTGGCGCACAGCGAGCGCGCGCCGCGGGACTACGAGCTGTTCGCCGACGGACCTCATGTGGCGACCGGCGCTTACGAGGTCGGCAACGCCGGGCTGGCCAAGGAGAAGTCGCTGAACGCGGATCTCGGTGCGCAGTGGAAAAGCGGCGCGCACCTGTTGAAACTCAATGCCTTCCACAGCCGCTTTCGCAACTACATCGCCTTGCTGTCCACCGGCGCAGAGCGCGACGTCGACGGCGAATTGCTGCCCGAGTTTGCGTACACCCCGGTTCGTGCGCGCTTGCGCGGCGTCGAAGCCAGCGGCAATGTGCGGCTGCTCGAGGGCGCCGAGACCGTCGATCTGGAACTGCGCGGCGACGTGGTGCGCGCCACCAACCTGGCGACCGGCCAGGCGCTGCCTCGCATCGCGCCCGCCCGCCTGGGCGCGACGCTGGCCTGGTCGCGGGGGCCCTGGGGCGCTCGCCTGGGATTCGACCATCACGCGGCCCAGCGCCGTGTGCCGGCGGGCGAGCTGGCAACCGGCGCCTACACCTTGTGGAACGCGGCGCTCACCTACAAGGCCAAGGCCGGGCCGGCACAGCTGCTGTACTACGCCCGCCTGGACAACGCCGCGGACCGGCTGGCCTACAGCGCCACGTCCATCCTCACGCAGACCGCGCCGGGCAAGGCGCCCTTACCCGGGCGAAGTGTCAGGTTGGGCGTGCGGGCCGAGTTCTGACGGCAGGACCGGTGCTAGTCTCGCGCCCTGTGTTGAGGAGAGAAACCATGGCGTGGGTCGTGCTCGTGATTGCGGGCCTGTTCGAGGTCGGCTGGGCCATCGGCCTGAAATACACGGAGGGCTTCAGCCGCTTCTGGCCGTCGGTCGGCACCGTCGCGGCGATGGTGGCCAGCGTGCTGCTGCTCGGCTGGGCGATGCGCACGCTGCCGGTGGGCACCGCTTATGCGGTGTGGACCGGCATCGGCGCCGTCGGCACCGTGGCGCTGGGCATCGTGCTGTTCGGCGAGCCGGCGACGGTGGCGCGGCTGCTGTGCGTGGGCCTGATCCTGGCCGGCATCGTCGGCCTGAAGATCACGCACGCGTGACGGGGGTGCCTTCGAGCTCGCCCAGGATCGGGCAGTCGGGCCGTTCATCGCCGTGGCAGCAGTGGATCAGGTGCTGCAGGGTCTGGCGCATCTGCTCCATTTCGGCGATGCGCTGGTTCAGGTCTTCCACGTGCTTGGATGCCACGCGGCGCACGTCGGCGCTGGTGCGCCGGCGGTTCTGCCACAGTTTCAGCAGTTGCGCGATCTCGGCCATCGAAAAGCCCAGGTCGCGCGAGCGCTTGATGAACCGCAGCGTATGGACCTCGCGCTCGCTGTACTGGCGGTAGCCGGCCTCCGTGCGGTTCACCGCCGGCAGCAGCCCGAGCGCCTCGTAGTGCCGCACCATCTTGGCCGAGACGCCCGAGCGCCTGGCCGCTTCGCCGATGTTGAACTGCATCATGTGCTGCTTCCCTTCCAGCGCTTGAGCAGCAGGGCGTTGCCGACCACGCTCACGCTGCTCAGCGCCATGGCCGCGCCGGCAAGCACCGGATTCAGCAGGCCGAAGGCCGCCAGCGGAACGCCGATCACGTTGTAGACAAAGGCCCAGAACAGGTTCTGCCGGATCTTGGCGTAGGTGCGGCGCGAGAGGTCGATGGCGTCGGCCACCAGCGCCGGGTCGCCGCGCATCAGGGTGATGCCTGCGGCCTGCATCGCGACGTCGGTGCCGGTGGACATCGCGATGCCGACGTCGGCCGCGGCCAGCGCGGGGGCGTCATTGATGCCGTCTCCCACCATCGCCACGACCGCTCCCGCCGCTTTCAGCTCGGCGACGATGCGGGCCTTGTTTTCGGGCAGCACTTCGGCGCGTACTTCGTCGATGCCCAGCTGGCGCGCCACCGCCTCGGCACTGCCGCGGTTGTCGCCGGTGACCAGCACCGAGCGCACGCCTTGCTCGCGCAGCGAACGCACGGCCACGGCGGCGGCCGGCTTGAGCGTGTCGCCGAAAGCCAGCAGGCCCAGCAGGCGCGGTGCAGTGCCCACCTCGGCGACCCACGACACCGTGCGGCCCTCGGCCTGCAGCTGCTCGGCGCGCTCGCGCAGCGGACCCAGGGCGACATTCGATTCCGCCATCCAGCGCGTGCTGCCCAGGCGCAGTTCGCGCCCCTCCAGCTCGGCCGCCATGCCGCGCCCGGCCACGGCGTGCAGGCCGGATGCGGCGCGCTGCGGGATGTTCTCGCGCTGCGCAGCGGCCAGCACCGCGCGGGCGAGCGGGTGCTCGCTGCCCGCCTGGATCGCGGCGGCGATGGCCAGCAGCGTGGCGCGGTCCCCGTGCGACGGCTCCGCGGCCACCAGTTCCGGCCTGCCTTCGGTCAAGGTGCCGGTCTTGTCGAACGCCACCGCCGTGACCTGGTGCGCCAGCTCCAGCGCCTGCGCGTCCTTGATCAGGATGCCGCGGCGGGCGGCGATGCCGGTGCCGGCCATGATCGCCGTCGGCGTCGCCAGGCCCAGCGCGCAGGGGCAGGCGATCACCAGCACCGCCACGGCGTTGAGGATCGCGGCCTCCCAGTCCCCGCCGCCGAGTCCCCAGCCCAGCAAGGTCAGCAGCGCAATGGCCAGGACGACCGGCACGAACACGGCGCTGACGCGGTCCACCAGCCGCTGGATCGGCGCCTTGCCGGCCTGCGCCGATTCCACCAGCCGCACGATGCGCGCCAGTGTCGACTCGGCCCCCACGGCCGTGGTGCGCACCAGCAGCAGGCCTTCGGCGTTGATGGCGCCGCCCGTCACCTTGTCACCCGCGTGCCGGGCCACCGGAAGGCTCTCGCCGGTGATCAGTGATTCGTCCACGTGGCTGGCGCCCTCGGTGACCAGGCCGTCCACCGGCACCCGCTCGCCCGGGCGCACCGCCACGAGGTCGCCCACGGTGACCTGTGTCAGCGGCACTTCGATCTCGCGGCCCGCGCGCCGCACCCGCGCGGTCTCGGGCCGCAGCGCGTGCAGCGCCCGGATCGCGTCCATGGTCTGCCGCTTGGCGCGCGCTTCCAGCCATTTGCCCAGCAGCACGAGCGTGATCACCACCGAGGAGGCCTCGAAGTAGAGGTGCGGCACGCCGTGCCCCGCGTGCTTGAACAACAGGTACACGCTCAGGCCGTATCCGGCGGAGGTGCCCAGCGCGACCAGCAGGTCCATGTTGCCGGTGCCGGCTCGCAGGGCGCCCCAGCCGGCGCGGTAGAAGCGTGCGCCCAGCCAGAACTGAACGGGCGTGGCCAGCGCCAGCTGCAGCCAGCCGGGCAGCATCCGGTCGGCGCCGAACGGGCCGGCCAGCATGGGCAGCAGCAGGGGGAGCGACAGCGCAGCGGCCAGCAGCACCGGCCAGGCGTGCGGCAAGGGGGCACTGCCGGCGCCGGGTTGTGCCTCGGGGGCCAGCACCCGCGCGTGGTAGCCGGCTTTCTCGACGGCGGTGGCGAGGGCGGCGGCATCGGCAGCCGCCATCTGCACTTCGGCCGTTTCGGTGGCGAGGTTCACCTGGGCCGAGGAGACGCCCGGCACCTTGCCCAGCGCCTTCTCGACCCGCATCACGCAGGACGCGCAGGTCATGCCCTCGATCTGCAGGCGCAAGGCGGCCGGTGCGGTGCTGGTGCGGGTGTTCATGGCAGGCAGTTTGAACCTTTCCACCATGGCAAGGTCAAGTCGGCGTGCAAGACCCGGCTCTTGACGTTGCGACCGTGGCAAGGTCTAGAGTGACTGCATGAACCAGAAAGGAACCCCCATGCTCGAATTCAAACTCCCCGCGATGAGCTGCGGCCATTGCGTCGGTGCCGTGACCCAGGCGGTGAAGGAGGTCGATGGCAACGCCCGCGTCGAGGTCGACCTCGCCACCAAGGGCGTCAAGGTCGAGTCGGGGCAGGACCGGCAGAAAATCGTCGCGGCGCTGACCGAAGCCGGCTACCCGCCGGCCTGAGCAGGGTCAGGGCGCGAGGCGCTCGCGCACCCAGCTGCCGCCCTGCAAGGTGTAGCGCAACCGGTCGTGCAGCCGGCTCTTGCGGCCCTGCCAGAACTGCCACTGGTCGGGCACCAGGCGGCAGCCGCCCCAGTGCGGCGGGCGCGGCGGGTTCAGCATGAACTGCGCGCCGTATCTGGCGGCATTGGCAACCAGCACCGTGCGGCTGGGGATGACTTCGCTCTGGGGGCTGGCCCAGGCCCCGATGCGCGAATCGAGGGGGCGCGAGTGGAAATAGGCGTCGCTCTCCTCGGCCGAGGTCTTCTCGATGCGGCCTTCGACGCGCACCACGCGCTCGAGCTCCACCCAGTGGAACTGCAGCGCGGCGAATGGGTTTCCCGCCAGTTCGCGGCCCTTGCGGCTGTCGTAGTTGGTGTAGAAGACCAGGCCGCGCTCGTCGTAGCCCTTGATGAGCACCACGCGCGTGCTGGGCCGCAGGTCGCTGCCCACGGTGGCCAGGGTCATGGCGTTCGGCTCGGGGATCTCCCCCGCGATGGCCTCGTTCAGCCACTGCTCGAACTGGCGCAGCGGATCGGCGTGCGAGGCCTCCTCGCTGAGCTCGGCTTTCTCGTAGCTCTTGCGCAGCTCGGCCAGTGGGGAAGCAGGGGTGCTCATGGGCGGGATTGTCTCATCGGCCCTTGAGAGTCGGGGCGCTACAGTGGCTCCCATGACCGCCACCCTCTGGACGGCAAGGGACATCACGACATGAGCGCCGCGCCGCAGCCGGTGGTGCTGGTGCTGGCCTCGGGCCGGGGCGAGCGCTTCATCGCCTCGGGCGGCGCCGGCTCCAAGCTGCAGGCGCTGCTGGCGGGCAAGCCGGTGCTGCAGCACACGCTGGACGCCGTGCGGGCCAGCGGCCTGCCTTGGCACCTGGAGGATGCCGGCCATCCCGGGATGGGGGACAGCATCGCCGCCGCGGTGCGGGCCACGCGTGAGGCGCCCGGCTGGCTGGTGCTGCCCGGCGACCTGCCGCTGGTGCGGCCGCAGACGCTGCTGGCGGTCGCGCAAGCGCTGGCCTTTCATGGAGCGGTGGTGCCGGTGTTCCAGGCTCAGCGGGGACATCCGGTGGGCTTTTCCGCCGCCTGCCGGGCCGAACTCGAAAGTTTGGAAGGAAATCACGGTGCCGCCGGCGTGCTGCGGGCGCATCGTGCTATCGAATTGAGAGTGGACGACGTCGGAGCCGTGACCGACGTCGACACCGTGGAGGCGCTGGCCGGGGCCGAAAAATTGATGACGCTGCGCCAGGAGGATGGCTAGAATGTATCAAGTTGTTTCTAAACTGGTTCCATGCACCCCCCCGAACTTCGCCTGGCCCTGGTCGGATTTGCCGACGAGGGGCATCTGGCCAATGTCCTCAAAACGCGCCGCAGCGTCAGCTGGCTGCCCTGGGCGCCGCTGGATGCCGATGCGCTGTGGGTCAATGGAGAAAACGCCCAGCCCGCCAGGAGCCACCTGGTGCGGGTGCCTTCCGGAAAGCCGGACACGCCCGCCGTCCTGCTGAGCCTCAAGGACATCGACCGGCCCACCGCGTTCGCGCTACCCATCGGCAACGGGTACCTCACCCCGCAGGACGTGTTCGACCCACGGTCGGCCAAGAGCATCGCCGAGATCCTGCAAAGCTTCGAATCGCGCCTGCGCCCGCTCGCGGCGCAGCTGGCGCTGGCGCATCAGGTGGCAAGCCGGCGGCACCAGCTCGTCTCACCCGTCTACCACCTGACGTGCGAGCAGCGGATGGTGGCCGTGGTCGACGTGGCCGGCAGCGTGGGCATCGCTCCGGCCACGACGGCCGAAGAGATCGCGCAGGCGCAGTGGCAAGGCCGGCCGGGCGCGGCGGCGGCGATACCGCCGCACTTCGAGCGGGTCACCATGACGCAGATGATGTGGCAGTACATCATGCGGTCCGGCGACGACCTGCTGCCGGACAAGTACCGGAGGTCGGCCATCTATTTCCGGCGCGCACCTTACGTGGCCCGGTCGCTGCTCAAGGACGTGCACCTGGTGCTGCTGTCGGAGCTCACGGCCGCGCCCTCGAGCTTCCAGCAACTGCAGCAGGAGATCGGCCTGGGCGACCAGGCACTTGCACAGGCGCTGGGCGCCCTCTACTACGCCGGTTCCATCACCACCGACCCGGCCCGTGCGACCGTCAGCCCCTTGTCGCTGCGACGCCGCCAGCGCGAAGGCGAGCCGTCGCAAGCCAGCCTCGGATCGGCGTTCAACCTGCAGCCGGCCGAGCCGGCGCCCAAAGCCAAACGGGCGCTGGACACCGTGCCCACGCCGCTGGAACAGCCCAGGCGCAGGGATGGCTGAGCCGCCGCAGTGGATCGCCGGGTGGGAGCCGCCGCCGGGTCAGCCGGCGAGCCACTATGCGGCCGGGCTCGAGCGGCTGCTGGCGGAGGCCGAAGGACCCGCTTTCGGGCGTTTGCAGCGGGCCGCCCGGCGGCTGCAAGCGGCACTGCCTGAATGGGAAAGCGCCTCGCTCGCGCGCGCCTGTGCCGACCTGGAGGACAGCCTGGCCCTGGTGGATTTCGGGCTTTTGCAACAACCCGGCTGGCTGGCGCGCGCGCTCGGGGGCGGCAAGCGTTCGAGCCGCGAATTCGCGCAGCGCTACGAGCAAGTGCTCGGGCACCAGGCGCGGGTCAAGGAATGCGCCGCCGAGTTCGCGCAACAGCAAAGGTTGCGCGTGGCGGCGGCCAGGAAACCGCTGCTGGACCTGGAGCTGGAAACCCGCGCACTGTCCGAGGCGCTGGTGCGGGCCACCGCGTGGCTCGAGTCGCTGTCGGCGTCGCTGTCGCATCCGGACGGCGCGGGCGACAGCGTGCTTCGGCTGGCAGCCGGCGCTCCTGCCAGATTGAAGCGGCTTCACCTGCTGGCCGAGGCGTCCGAGCGGGCCGCCGCCCTGTGCCGCGGTTCCGGACAGGCTGGCGGCGCGCTGGCCGAGCTGCTGGAGCATGAATGGACGCGTGCATTCGGCGCATGGCAGAAACTGATGCGGCCGCTGGCCGCGCAGCCGGGCCGGCCAGGCGAGCCGGCAGCGCAGGCCCACAAGGAAGCGCGCCGCCTGATCCACCGGGTTCATGCCTCCTGTTCGCACCTGAAGTACCAGGACGACCAGCTGCTGCAGGGGCTGCAGGCCCTTGCCGGCGAATAGGGCGTCAGGCTCTCACGATCACGGCGCAGGCCAGCCGCGGGCCCGAATTGCCGGTGGGCTGCGTGCGGTAGTCGTCCGGGTCGCGGTGGACGATCAGGCCCTTGCCGATCACGTCGGAGGTGCCCGCCCCCAGCGCGATGGTGGTGGACTGGAAGCTGAAGCGGGCCACGCCCTGGGCGTCGGCGCGCAGGCTCGGCAGGTCGCCTGCGTGGTGCAGCCCGACGCCGTGCTGGCCGTGGCCCTTGCCATCGGGGTTGAAGTGCCCGCCCGCGCTCATGGCATCCGGGCTGGAGCAATCGCCCTTCTCGTGCACGTGGAAGCCGTGCTCGGCATTGGGTTTGAGGCCGCGCACTTCACCGCTGACCAGCACCCGGCCACCGGACTGGGCGAAGGTCACCTGCCCCGATGTCGTGTTTCCCGCGGTGGGCGCCAACTGGGCGGAGGCGCGCGGGCCGCCAGCGGTGGCGCAACCCAGGACGGCGAGGGCGGCCAACGCGGCCGCGGTAATCAGGCGCAGTTGCATGGTGCGGATTCCTTCAATGGTGGGAAGCCGACTGTAGGCCCCGCCAGGGCTGCTGGCAATCAGCCGCGGACCAGCCGCAGCAGCCGCTCCAGGTGCCGGTCGCGGATGTTGTGCCGCCTGAGCTCTTCCAGCGTGCGCGTGGCGTAGTCCAGGGTGGTGCCGTAGATGCCGCAGGCGTCCTGGAAAATGCGGCGGTACTCCTCCTGCGTCAGCACGCCGGTGTGGCTGGGACTTTTGCGCGACAGGGTGAAAGCCAGTGCCTTGACCGGCCCGTGCGTGGTGCGGCAGACCAGCCAGCGCGGGTCGTACACCGCCGTGACCATCTCGCGGTGCCACAGCCGCGTCAGCACCGCGCGGCCTTCGTGCCTGGGGATGCGGAACACCATGCCCTGGCAGGTGCCGCCCGACAGCATGCCGAACACCAGGCCCGGGCATTCGGGCGTGCCCCGGTTGATGCGGCTCCACATCTTCAGCGCCCGATGCCAGCCGTGCACCTTGGCCGGCCGCCGCTCGGCGTAATCGAAATCGGGCCTCCAGATCAGCGAGCCGTAGCCGAAGATCCAGAGGTCTTCGTGACCGCCCCATTCCTGCAGCGTGCGCTCGAGCATAGGGGCCGGATCCCGCAGCGGCTTGAGGTGCTGGCTCATCAGGTGCTCTGGGTCATGAAACGCGACTTTAGCGCCGGGCTGAATCTCTTGAAACCCCGCGCGATGTTCCAGCCCCCGCAGGTCGGTAACCCGTTCGTAACGGCGCGGCCACCGGGGCCTTGCGTTGCGGGTAGGATGGCCCGCGATGAAACTTCACTCCGTGGTGGACCGCGTCACCGACCGTATCCGGGAGCGCAGCGCGGCGGCGCGCTCCGACTACCTGCGCCGGGTCGACGAGGCGGCCGCGCGCGACCGCGGCGCCGACCGGCTGGGCTGCGCCAATGTGGCCCACGCCTTTGCCGCGCTGCCGGCCGACGCGCGCTTCAAGGTGGTGGTCGAGCGCGCGCCCAACATCGCCATCGTCAACGCCTACAACGACATGCTGTCGGCGCATGCCCCCTTCGGCGCCTTTCCGCCCGTGCTGAAGGACGAGGCGCAGCGGCTCGGCGCGACGGCCCAGGTCGCCGGCGGCGTGCCGGCCATGTGCGACGGCGTGACCCAGGGCACGCCGGCCATGGACCTGTCGCTGTTCTCGCGCGACGTGATCGCCCAGGCCACCGCGGTGTCGCTCAGCCATGACGTGTTCGATGGCGCCCTGATGCTGGGCATCTGCGACAAGATCGTGCCCGGCCTGCTGATCGGGGCACTGCACTTCGGCCATTTGCCCACCGTGTTCGTGCCCGGCGGGCCGATGACCAGCGGCCTGTCCAACAACGAGAAAGCCAAGGTGCGCGAGCAGGCCGCGCAAGGGCTGGTCGGGCGCGAGGCCCTGCTGGAAGCCGAGCAGGAGGCCTACCACGGGCAGGGCACCTGCACCTTCTACGGCACGGCCAACAGCAACCAGATGCTGATGGAGGCCATGGGGCTGCACGTCCCCGGCACGGCGTTCGTCAATCCGGGCAACGAGCTGCGCGACCAGCTCACGCGCGAGGCGATGCGGACCGTGCTCAGAGGCCGGGCGCAGCCCGCCGCCGGGGCGCCGTGTCCGCCGATCGGCCGTATCGTGGACGAGCGCTGCATCGTGAACGCGATGGCGGCGCTGCTGGCCACCGGTGGCTCGACCAACCACCTGATCCACTGGGTGGCGGTGGCGCGCTCCGCCGGCATCTCGATCGACTGGAACGACTTCTCCGAACTCTCGTCGGTGGTGCCGCTGCTGGCGCGCGTCTACCCGAACGGCAGCGCCGATGTGAACCAGTTCCAGGCGGCAGGCGGGCCCGGCTTCATCATCCGCGAGCTGCTCGAGGGCGGCTACATGCACCAGGACGTGCTCACGGTGCGCGAAGGCGGCATCCGCGAATACACCCGTGAGCCCGAACTGAAGCTGACGCCGCCGGCCGGCGGCAACGACCGGGGGCTGGCGTGGCACGACATCGGAGCGTCGCGCAACACCGACGTGGTGCGTCCAGCAGCGGATCCGTTCGGTCCCACCGGCGGGCTCAAGCTGTTGACCGGCAACCTGGGCCGCAGCGTGATCAAGGTTTCGGCCGTCCCCGAGGACCGCCATGTCGTGGAGGCGCCCGCGCGCATCTTCGACAGCCAGGAGGCCATGCTCAAGGCCTTCGCCGACAGGGAACTCGAGCGCGACGTCATCTGCGTGGTGCGCTGGCAGGGTCCGCAGGCCAACGGCATGCCGGAACTGCACAAGCTCACCCCGCCGCTGGCCGTGCTGCAAGGCCGGGGCTTCCGCGTGGCGCTGGTGACCGACGGCCGCATGAGCGGCGCCTCGGGCAAGGTGCCCGCCGCGATCCATGTCTCGCCGGAGGCGGCCACCGGCGGCCCGCTGGCACGGCTGCGCGACGGCGATATCGTGCGGCTCGACGCGGCCGCAGGCACCTTGCAGGCACTGGTGCCCGATTCGGAATGGGCCGCGCGCGAGCCGGCCCGCATCGATGAAGGCCAGCGGGCGGCGGCGGGGCGGGGGCTGGGGCGGGAGCTGTTCGCCTCGTTCCGGCGCAATGCGCTGGCGGCCGAAGAGGGAGCCTGCACATGGCTGTAGGACAGAGCGGCATCCTGACCGCGCGGGATGTGATGGCCGACGCGCCGGTGATCCCCGTGATCGTGGTGGACAAGGTGGCCGACGCCGTCCCCCTGGCGCGGGCGCTGGTCGCCGGCGGCATCCGCATGCTGGAAGTCACCTTGCGCACGCCGGCCGCGCTGGGGGCGATCGAGGCGATCGCTTCGCAGGTGCCGCAGGCCGTGGCCGGCGCGGGCACGGTGCGCAGCGCGGCCGATGCGCAGGCGGCGGCCCGGGCCGGCGCCCGCTTCGTGGTGAGTCCCGGCTACACCTGCGCCGTCGGGCGCGCCTGCCGCGACCTGGGCTTGCCGCTGCTGCCCGGCGTGGCCACCGGCAGCGAGATCATGGCGGCGCACGAAGACGGCTACGCGGAACTGAAGTTCTTCCCGGCCCTGCAGGCCGGCGGCCTGGCCATGCTCAAGGCCTGGAGCGGCCCGTTCTTCGACGTCAGGTTCTGTCCCACGGGCGGCCTCACCGCCGCCAACGCGGGCGAGTTCCTGGCGCTGCCCAACGTGGTGTGCGTCGGCGGTTCCTGGTTGACGCCCACCGATGCCGTGGCCTCGGGCGATTGGGGCCGCATCACGCAGCTAGCGCGGGCCGCGGCCAGCCTGGGCCGCTGAGATGGCGGCCGCGAAGGCTGTCCTGGTGATCGGCGCCGGCGATGCGACCGGCAGTGCCGTCGCACGCAGGTTCGCGCGTGAGGGCTACATCGCTTGCGTGACGCGCCGCAGCGCCGACAAGCTCGTTCCCCTGGTGGAAGAGATCAGGGCCGCCGGCGGCCAGGCCCATGGATTCGGCAGCGACGCGCGCAAGGAAGAGGACATGGTGGCGCTGTTCCAGAAGATCGAGGCCGATATCGCCCCGGTCGAGGTGGCGATCTTCAACATCGGCGCCAACGTGCGCTTCGGCATCACCGAGACCACCGCGCGCGTGTACCAGAAGGTGTGGGAGATGGGCTGCTTCGCCGGCTTCCTGATGGGACGCGAAGCGGCCAGGGTGATGCTGCCGCGCGGTCGCGGCACCATCATCTTCACGGGCGCGACCGCCAGCTTGCGCGGGCGCGAGGGCTTCGCCGCCTTCGCCGGCGCCAAGCACGCGCTTCGCGCGCTGGCGCAAAGCATGGCGCGGGAGCTGTGGCCCAGGGGCATCCACGTGGCGCACCTGGTGGTGGACGGAGCCATCGACACCGAATTCATCCGCGAGAACTTTCCGCAGCGCTACGCCTTGAAGGAGCAGGGCGGGATCGTCAGCCCCGAGCACATCGCCGATCTCTACTGGCAGGTCCACATGCAGCCGCGGGATGCCTGGACGCACGAAACGGAGGTGCGGCCCTGGATGGAGAGCTGGTAGCGGGGCGCTGCCGCGTCACTGTTCGGCGAATGCCCGTTCGATGACGAAGTCGCCCGGCTTGGAGGTGTTGCCTTCGGCGAACCCACGCCCTTCCAGCATGTGCTTGAGGTCCTTGAGCATGCCCGGGCTGCCGCAGATCATCACGCGGTCGTGCGCCACATCGAGCGGCGGGATACCCAGGTCTTCGAACATCTTGCCGGTCTGCATCAGGTCGGTGACGCGCCCCATGTTGCGGTAGGCCTCGCGCGTGACGGTGGGGTAGTAGCGCAGCTGGCTGGTGACCAGGTCCCCCAGGAATTCGTGGGCCGGCAGGTGTTCCACCAGGAGGTCGTGGTAGGCCAGCTCGTCTTTCTGCCGCACCCCGTGCACCAGGATGATCTGCTCGAACTTCTCGTAAGTAGCCGGGTCACGCACGATGCTCATGAACGGCGCCAGGCCGGTGCCCGTCGACAGCAGGAACAGGCGCTTGCCCGGCAGCAGGTAGTCGATGAGCAGCGTGCCGGTGGGCTTGCGCCCGACGACGATGGTGTCCCCGACCTGGACGTGCTGCAGCCGCGACGTGAGCGGCCCGTCCGGGACCTTGATGCTGAGGAACTCCAGGTGATCTTCGTAGTTGGCGCTGACGATGCTGTAGGCGCGCAGCAGCGGCTTGCCGTTCACCCGCAGGCCGATCATCGTGAAGTGGCCGTTGGAAAACCGCAGCGAGGTGTCGCGGGTGGTCTTGAAAGTGAACAGGCGATCGGTCCAGTGGTGGATGGACAGGACGCGCTCCTCGTGGAATGCACTCATGGGTTCGGGTGGGACGGGAGGCGGCATGATAGCGGCCCGCGCCGGGGCGTGCCCCCGCGGGGTCACTTCACCAGCAAGGACCGGGACCTCTGAGTCCACAGTACCCGCCGCGCGACGCTGCCCATCAGGGCCTGCCGAACAGGCCGTGACCGTGGGTGCCCATCATGAGCAGCGCTGCACGTTCAGGACCAGAAGTTCGCCTTCGGTGCCTGCCGGGCCGTGGCGGGTGACGAGGAAGGCGAGCGCCTTCCTGGTGAACGTGCCGCCGTGGCAGCCAGGGTGATTTTCGTGGGGTCTCCTCGGGGTCGGTTTATCAGCGCAGCACCAGCACAGGCGTGCTGCTATGCGTGAGGACATGCTGGGTTTGGCTGCCCAGCAGCACGCGCTGGATGCCCCGCCGCCCGTGCGAAGCCATCACGATCAGGTCGCATTTGTGCTTGCGGGCCGCCGCGATGATGGCGTCAGCGACATGGTCGGAGCTGGCGGCGATGGCCTTGGCGCTCACGCCTGCGGCTGCTGCCGCGGCGGCCGCTGCATCGAGCAGGTCCTGCGCCTTGTCCGCCCATTGCCTTTCCACCCGGCCGATTTCCTCGGGCGTGAGCGAGAGCGCGCCTTCGAAGTAGCTGGTGGGATAGCGTGGCACCACGTTCAGCACCACCAGGTTGGCGCCCGTGGAAGCGGCCAGGCCGATGGCAGCCTTGACGGCCTTTCGGGCGAGGCGGGAATCGTCGGTGGCGACCAGGATACGTTGGTACATGGCGCGCAGCTTAGGCGGCCGCATCCGGCCGTCGCTTGATCCATGTCAATCCGGCAGCGCAGCCCCACCCCTACGCTTGCTCCATGCAATCGGCCTCCATCGCGCACCCGGGCTTCGAGGCGGCCGTCGCCGGCTCCATGGCCTTGGACGATCCGGGGAGCTGGGAGGAGTTCGGCCGCCCGCTGGCTGGACACCCCGGCAGCTGGGAGTCCTATCTCGCGATCGATGGGATGCATTGCGCCTCCTGCACGTTGACGGTCGAGCAGGCGATCGGCGCCGTGCCGGGCGTGCGCGCCGTGCAAGTGAACGGCAGCACGCAGACGGCGCGGGTCGTGTGGTCGCCGCAGGCCTGCCGCCCGTCCGACTGGCTTTGTGCGCTGGCCCGCGCCGGGTACGGCGGCCTGCCCGCGGGTGACCAGTTGGCGGCTGCGCCGCGCCGGCAGGAGCAACGTCGCCTGCTGTGGCGCTGGCTGGTCGCCGGCTTCTGCATGATGCAGGTGATGATGTACGCCGTGCCGGCCTATGTGGCCGGTCCCGGCGAGATGACCGGCGACGTGGATGCACTGCTGCGTTGGGCGTCCTGGATGCTCACCTTGCCAGTGGTGCTGTTTTCCTGCTGGCCGTTCTTCGCATCGGCTTGGCGTGACCTGCGCCACGGCCGCGTCGGGATGGACGTGCCGGTGGCGCTGGGCATCGCCATTGCGTTCGGGGCCAGCACGGCGGGCACCTTCGACCCGGCCGGGCCCTGGGGCCGGGAGGTCTGGTACGACTCGGTGACGATGTTCGTGTTCTTCCTGCTGTCGGGCCGGCTGCTGGAACTGCGGCTGCGCGACCGCACGGCCGGTGCGCTGGAGGCCTTGATGCGACGAGTTCCGGCCACCGTGGAGCGCCGGCTGCCCGACGGCGGGTTCGAGCGCGTCGCGGTAAGCCGGCTCGTGCGCGGCGACCTGATCCATGTCTTGCCGGGCGAGGCTTTTGCCGCCGATGGCGTCGTGACCGGGGGCGAGAGCCGCGTGGACGAGGCCTTGCTCACCGGCGAGTCCCGGCCACTGCCCCGGTCGCCGGGCTTGCCCGTGATCGCCGGCAGCCACAACCTCACGGGCGCGCTGCTGGTTCGCGTCGAGCGAACCGGCAACGAGACGCGTTACGCCGGCATCGTCGCCCTGATGGAGCAGGCCTCTGTCGGCAAGCCGCACCTGGCGCAACTGGCCGACCGGGTGGCGGCGCCTTTCCTGGGCGCCGTGCTGGTGGCCGCGGCCGCCGCGGCATGGTGGTGGTGGCCGCAGGGTCCGGCGCACGCGCTTGGCATTGCCGTCGCCGTGCTGATCGTGACCTGCCCCTGCGCCTTGTCGCTGGCCACGCCCGCGGCCACGCTGGCCGCGGCCGGGGCGCTGGCACGGCGCGGCGTGATGGTGCGCAACCTGGAGGCGCTGGAGGCGGGCGGGACGCTCGATGCCGTGGTGTTCGACAAGACCGGCACGCTGACGCACGACCGGATGTCCGTGATGGCGGTGGCCGCGCGGCCCGGCCAGCGGGTGGCCGAGGTGACGGCGCTCGCGGCCGCATTGGCTCGCCACTCGCTGCATCCCGTCTCGCGCGCCCTGGCGGCGGCGGCGCCGCAAAGCGGCTGGACCGCCGGCGACGTGGCGGAGGTGGCAGGCGGGGGATTGTGCGGGGTCGTGACGGCAGACGGCGGCTCGCAGCCGCGCAAGCTGTGGCTCGGCTCCGCGGCCTTCTGTGGCGTGCCTCAGGCCGGGGCCCTGGCCAACGCGCAGGTTCACCTGGCCGATGAAGGCGGCTGGCTGGCCAGCTTCGCGCTGGACGAGTCCTTGCGCGACGACGCCGCCTCTACCGTCGACCAGCTGCAGCGGCTGGGCCTGCGGGTTCAACTGCTGTCGGGTGACCGCACCGCCGCCGTGCGCCGCCTCGCGCTGAGGGCCGGCATCGAATCGAGCTGGGGTGACCAGGCGCCGCAGGACAAGCTCGAGCACGTCAGCGCGCTGCAGTGGGCCGGGCACCGCGTCGGGATGGTCGGAGACGGCATGAACGACGGCCCGGTGCTGGCGCGCGCCGACCTGTCCATCGCCATGGGGCAGGGCGCGCCGCTGGCGCAATCCCGCTCCGACGTGGTGGTGCTGGGCAACGGGCTGGCAGCCGTGCCGCTGCTGCTGCGGCAGGCCCGCCGCACCCGGCGCGTGGTGCGCCAGAACCTGGCCTGGGCCGCCGGCTATAACGCCGTGTGCGTCCCGCTGGCCCTGGCCGGGTACATGCCGCCCTGGCTTGCAGGCCTGGGCATGGCAGCCAGCTCGCTGGCGGTCGTCCTCAACGCGGCGCGCCTGGCGCGGCTTGCCTCGGGGCACTGATTCATGGACATCCTCTTCATCCTCATCCCCCTGTCGGTCGCGCTGGGCCTGCTGATCCTGGGCGCGCTGGGCTGGGCTGTGTGGCGGGGCCAGTTCGAAGCGCTGGAAGCGGAAGGCGAGCGCATTCTCGGCCCCGATTGACGTACGTCAAGCCGGCCGGGGACCGCGGCCCGGACACTGGGAGCGTCACGAAAAAAGGTGCTCCATGAACGACCGATCCGTCACCGCCGCTCCCTACCTCGACACCGTCGTGCGGCAGTTCTCGCTGATGGCCGTGGTCTGGGGCGTCGTGGGCATGCTGGTCGGCGTGCTCATCGCGGCCCAGCTGACCTGGCCTGAACTGAACTTCGGCATCCCGTGGCTCAGCTACGGGCGCCTGCGGCCGTTGCACACGAACGCAGTGATCTTCGCGTTCGGCGGCTGCGGCCTGTTCGCCACCAGCTACTACGTGGTGCAGCGCACCTGCCATGTGCCGCTGTTCATGCCGAAGCTGGCCTCCTTCACGTTCTGGGGCTGGCAGGCGGTGATCCTGGCGGCGGCCATCAGCCTGCCGCTGGGCTACACCTCGGGCAAGGAGTACGCGGAGCTCGAGTGGCCCATCGACATCCTGATCACGCTGGTGTGGGTGTCGTACGCCATCGTCTTCTTCGGCACCGTAGGCACGCGCAAGGTGCGGCACATCTACGTGGCCAACTGGTTCTTCGGCGCCTTCATCCTGGCCGTGGCGTTGCTGCACGTCGTCAACAGCGCGGCCATCCCCGCCGGCTGGATGAAGTCCTACTCGGCCTACGCAGGCGTGCAGGACGCGATGATCCAGTGGTGGTACGGCCACAACGCGGTGGGCTTCTACCTCACCACCGGCTTCCTGGGGATGATGTACTACTTCATCCCCAAGCAGGCCGAGCGGCCGGTCTACAGCTACCGCCTCTCGATCGTCCATTTCTGGGCGCTGATCTTCACCTACATGTGGGCGGGCCCGCACCACCTGCACTTCACCGCGCTGCCGGACTGGACGCAGTCGATCGGGATGCTGTTCTCGCTGATCCTGCTGGCGCCGAGCTGGGGCGGGATGATCAACGGCGTGATGACGCTGTCGGGCGCCTGGCACAAGCTGCGCGACGACCCCGTGCTGCGCTTCCTGATCGTCGCCCTGTCGTTCTACGGCATGGCGACCTTCGAGGGCCCGCTGATGTCGATCAAGACCGTCAACGCGCTGTCGCACTACACGGACTGGACGGTGGGCCATGTGCATGCGGGCGCCCTGGGCTGGGTCGGCCTGATCACCATGGGCTCGCTGTACTACCTGATCCCGCGCCTGTTCGGCCAGAAAAAGATGTATTCGGTGCCGGCGATCGAGCTGCACTTCTGGGTGGCGACGCTGGGCATCGTCCTGTACATCGCCGCCATGTGGATCGCCGGCGTGATGCAGGGCCTGATGTGGCGGGCAGTCAATGCCGACGGCACGCTGACCTATACCTTTGTCGAGTCGGTCAAGGCGACCTATCCCTTCTATGTCATCCGCTTCCTGGGCGGCCTGCTGTACCTGGCCGGAATGCTGGTGATGGCCTGGAACACCTGGATGACCGTCGGCAACGGCCGCGCGACGCGGGTCCCCGTTGCCGCTGCCCAGCCCGCCTGAACCGAAGGAGCAAGACCATGAGCAACGCCAATCCTGCGACCGGCTTCACGCACGAGAAGGTCGAGACCAACAATTTCCTGATGATCGTGCTGATCCTGCTGGTGGTCGCCGTCGGCGGCCTGGTCGAGATCGTGCCGCTCTTCTTCCAGAAGTCCACCACCGAACCGGTGGCCGGAATCAAGCCGTACACGGCGCTGCAGCTGGCCGGGCGCGACATCTACGTGCGCGAGGGCTGCTACAACTGCCACTCGCAGATGATCCGGCCGTTTCGCGCGGAGACCCTGCGCTACGGGCACTACTCGGTCGCGGGCGAATTCGTCTACGACCGGCCGTTCCAGTGGGGCAGCAAGCGCACGGGTCCGGACCTGCACCGGGTGGGCGGCCGCTACAGCGACGAATGGCACCGCATCCACCTGAACAACCCCCGCGACGTGGTGCCGGAGTCCAACATGCCGGCCTACCCCTGGCTGGAAAAGACCCCGGCCGATGCCGCCACCATCGCCACGCACATGAAGGCCCTGCGGGCGGTCGGCGTTCCCTACACGCAGGCCGAGATCGCCCAGGGCCCGGCCGACCTCAAGGGCAAGACCGAAATGGACGCGCTGGTAGCGTACCTGCAGTCGCTGGGTCTGGCCCTCAAATAAGGAACTCACGTCATGGAATTCGACGTCAACACCCTGCGCATCGCGGCCACCCTGGTCTCGTTCGCGACCTTCATCGGCATTGCGGCCTGGGCCTACGCCCGGCGCAACGGCGGCCGGTTCGAGGAAGCCGCGCACATCCCCTTTTCCGATGAGGACTGAGCCATGAGCGACTTCAAAGGCGATTTCTGGTCGATCTATGTGACCGGCTTCACGCTGGTCAGCATCGCAGCCTGCCTCGTGCTCCTGTGGGTCACTTCGCGCAAGAAGGTCAATGCCGCATCGGACAACACCACCGGGCACGTGTGGGACGAGGACCTGACGGAGATGAACAACCCGCTGCCGCTGTGGTGGGTGTGGCTGTTCGTCGGCACCGTCGTGTTTTCGGTGCTTTACCTGGTGGCCTATCCGGGCCTGGGCAGCTACCCCGGGGAGTTGGGCTGGAGCACGCGCACCGCCTACGAGGGGGAGGTCGAGAAGGCGAACAGGGAACTGGCGCCCCTGTACGCTCAGTTCACGGCGCGCAAGCCCGAGGAACTGGCCGGTGACCCGAACGCCATGGCGATCGGCGAGCGCCTGTTCATGAACAACTGCGCCCAGTGCCATGGGTCGGATGCGCGCGGCAGCAAGGGCTTCCCCAATCTCACGGATCCCGACTGGCTGCATGGCGGCGGCACCGACCGGATCGCCGACAGCATCAAGGCCGGGCGCAACGGCGCCATGCCCCCCATGGCCGCCGCCGTGGGCACGCCGGAGGACGTGAGGAACGTGGCGCACTACGTCCTGAGCCTGTCCAACAGCCCGCACGACTCGGTCCGGGCGCAGCTGGGCAAGTCCAAATACACCGCTTGCGCCGCCTGCCACGGCATCGACGGCAAGGGCAATCCTGCGATCGGTGCGCCCAACCTCGCGGACGACACCTGGCTGCACGGATGGGGCGAGCAGGCCATCGTGAACATCATCAACAACGGCAGGACCAACCAGATGCCGGGCCAGGCGGGCAGCCTGACGGAAGCGCAGATCCACGTGCTGACGGCGTACGTCTGGGGCTTCTCGAACAAGCCGGCACCCGCCAAGCCCTGAGCCGCAGCAGGCAACCTCCGGGAAGACCCCCAGGAGGCCCGGTCATGTTCATCCCGATCCGCCGCTGGCGCGGGCGACCGCACCGCCCGAGCCGAACCGCTCGCTTCCTGGCGGGGGCGTGGTGGACCATTGCGGCGCTTGGTGAGCCGCGAATGATCCAGCTCAAACACCGGCGCAGGCCGAGGGGGCACCATGAGGCGGTCGGGCAGAAACCCCGACCCCATGAACCAGAAAGTCATCCCCATCATTCCGGTGCCGCCGGTGCCACAGGATCAGTCCCTCTACGAGGCCCAGAAAAAGATCTATCCGCGCGCCGTCGCCGGTCTGTTCGCGCGCTGGCGCTGGGCTTTCGTGTGGATGACACAGCTGCTGTTCTATGGGCTGCCGTGGTTCGGGTGGGGCGAGCGCCAGGCCGTCCTGTTCGACCTGGCTGCGCGCCGCTTCTACATCTTGGGGTACGTGCTGTACCCGCAGGACTTCATCTACCTGACCGCGCTGCTGGTGATCAGTGCGCTCTCGCTGTTCCTGTTCACGGCGGTGGCCGGGCGCCTGTGGTGCGGCTTCGCCTGCCCGCAGACGGTGTACACCGAGATGTTCCTGTGGATCGAGCGGAAAGTCGAAGGCGAGCGGCACGAGCGCATGAAGCTGGATGCCGCGCCACTGACACTGGAGAAGCTGGTCAAGAAATGGTTCAAGCACCTGCTGTGGATCTCGCTGTCCATGTGGACCGGTTTCACCTTCGTCGGCTACTTCACGCCGGTGCGAGAGCTCGCGCTGGAGTTCCTGCAGACGCGCATGAGCTCCTGGGAAGTGTTCTGGGTGTTCTTCTACGGCCTGGCCACCTATGGCAACGCCGGCTTCCTGCGCGAGCAGGTGTGCAAGTACATGTGTCCGTATGCGCGGTTCCAGGGCGCCATGTTCGACAAGGACACGCTGATCGTCAGCTACGACGCGGCTCGTGGCGAGCCCCGGGGCTCCCGGGGCCGCAAGGTGGACTACCAGGCCCACGGCCTGGGTGCGTGCGTGGATTGCAACCTGTGCGTGCACGTGTGCCCCACCGGGATCGACATCCGCCAGGGCCTGCAGTACGAGTGCATCGGCTGCGCCGGCTGCGTGGACGTCTGCGACACCGTCATGGACAAGATGGGCTATGCACGCGGGCTCATCCGCTTCACCACGCAGAACGCGCTGGCGAACGGCTGGAGCAAGCAGCAGCTGTTGTACCGTGTGTTGCGGCCCCGGGTGCTGGTCTACACGGCGGCTCTTTTCTCGCTGGTCGTTGCCCTTGCCATCAGCCTCGCCGTGCGCACCCCACTGAAGGTCGACGTGGTGCGCGACCGTGCCGCATTGGCGCGCATCGTCCCGGGCGGCAAGCTGGAGAACGTCTACCGGCTGCAGGTGATGAACGCCACTGAGCGGCCGCAGCGCTACCGCATTGCCGCCGAAGGCCTGCCGGGCTTGCTGGTCGCCGCCGGTGGCGAGGTCGAAGTCGGCGCAGCCCAGTCAAGATGGGTGGCGGTGCGCCTGCAGATTCCGTACGGGTCCGCGCCCGCGGGCTCCCATCCGATCCGTTTCGAGATCGAAGCGCGTGGCGAAACCGCCCACGTCAGCGAACGCTCCGTTTTCATCGTCCCCCGCTAAGGAGTGCCTCATGGACAACCCGCAGCCCCTTCCCGAGCCCTGGTGGCGTCACGGCTTCGTCTGGCTGGTCATTGCAGGCCCGGCGGCCGTGGTGGCGGCCGGTGTGGTGACGATGGTGATCGCCGCCCAGGGCGCCGACAAGCTGGTGGCGAAGGACTACTACCGCCGCGGCATGGAGATCAACCAGCAACTGGCGCGCGAGCGCGCCCTGATCCCGGCGAACCAGGCGCGCAACCATGCGGCCACGCCGGCCGCTAGGCGCTGAGGAGCCGCCATGACGGGACGCAAGCTCATGTGGATCGCCTGGCCCGGCTTCATAGCGGCTTGTGCATTGCAGGCGGTGGTATTCGCATTGGTGGACCCGCTCGAGCTGGAATGGGCGGGCCACTCGCTGGGGTGGTCACGGCAGGCGGTGTATGCGGCCGCGTTCGCCATGTTCTGGCTCGCGGGCATGTTGTCCAGCGCGCTGACGGCGCTCCTGGGGGCGACCGCGCAGGAGGCTGAGTCTCGCTTGCGTTAAATTCGGCGGCATGTCCCTTCCTGCCGCGCCCACGACAGACGCACGACTGGCCGGGTTGCTCGAGTCCGCGATGGACGCCATCTTGTCCGTGGACGAAAGCCAGAGGATCGTCCTGTACAACCGCGCCGCCGAAAGAATCTTCGGCTGGCCTGCTGCCAAGGTCATGCGGCAGCCGCTGGAAATGCTCATCCCTTCGCGCTTTCGTGACGGGCATGCGGCGCAGGTGAGGCAATTCGGCCGCACGGGTGTCACATCGCGCCGCATGGGCGACCGCACCGTGATACATGGCCTGCGCGCCAACGGAGAAGAATTCCCGATGGACGCCTCGATCTCCCAGCTGGACACGCCGGACGGGAAAATCTACACCGTGATCCTGCGCGACGTGACCGAACGGGTCCGGGCCCAGGAGGAGCTGGCCGCCTTTGCTGCGGAAGCGTCCGGTGTGCGCGAACAGGAAAAAACGCGCATCGCGCGCGAACTGCACGACGAGCTGGCCCAGTCGCTCACGGCACTGAAGATGGACACGCTTTGGGTGCGCGACAACCTGCGTGCAGACCCCGAGGGCGCGACGGCCAAGCTCGCTCAGATGCTGGCCATGCTTGATACCAGCGTAGCTGCCACCCGGCGCATTGCCGCCGACCTGCGGCCCTTGCTGCTGGACGACCTGGGTCTGGGGCCCGCAATCGAATGGCTGGTGCAGAGCTTCGCCCAGCGTACCGACGTGGCTTGCGAGCTCGAGGTGGACGAGGAGCTGGAACTGCGGGAGCCTTACGCGACAGCCGTGTTCCGGATCGTGCAGGAGTCGCTGGTCAACGTGGGCAAGCATGCGGGCGCCTCGCGGGTCCAGGTGCGGGTGGCCCGCGTGGACGGCGAGATGGTTCTCAGCGTCCAGGACGACGGCCGGGGCTTCGACATGGCCGGGCCGCGCAAGCCGCACTCCCTGGGTCTGGTGGGCCTTCGCGAGCGTGCGCACCTGCTCAAGGGCAAGGTGCGCATCACCAGCAGCCCAGGGCAGGGAACGCGCGTGGAAGCGCACATTCCCGTGCTGGATACCGGAGAGCGGCCATGATCCGGATCGTGATCGCCGATGACCATGCCATCGTGCGCGAGGGGCTCAAGCGCATCGTGGGCGACCTGCCCGACCTGAGCCTGGTGGCCGAGGCCGCCGACGGCACCGAGGTGATGCAAAGGGTGCGCGAGCATGAATTCGACGTGATGGTGCTCGACCTTTCGATGCCCGGCCGCAGCGGCATGGAGCTGATCAAGCTGGTCAAGGCCGAGAAGCCGAAGCTGAAGATCCTGGTGCTGTCCATGCATCAGGAAACGCAGTACGCCGTGCGCGCCATCAAGTCCGGCGCCAGCGGCTACCTGACCAAGGAAAGCGCGCCGGCGCAGCTGGAGCAGGCCATCCGCCGGATTGCGGGAGGCGGCGCTTATGTGAGCGCCGAAGTGGCCCAGCAGCTGGCGCTCGGTGCCATGCCCGGCGCGCAGGCAGCGCCTCATGAGTCCTTGACCGACCGCGAGTTCGACGTTCTGAGGCGCCTGGCGGGCGGCACCTCGGTCAGCGACATTGCCGCAGTGCTGAACCTTTCGGTCAAGACCGTGAGCACGCACAAGGCCAACGGCATGGCAAAGCTGGGTTTGGGCAACCAGACCGAGCTGGTTCGCTATGCGCTCAGGCACGGCTTGATCGGGGACGCCGAGCTCTAGCTGTTCTGTGCACTCGCGGCAAACTGGCGCCATGCGTGTCACCGTTTTCAGCACCCAACCGTACGACCAGCGTTTCCTTGCTGCCGCCAACCCGGGGGGCCGGCATGAGCTGGTATTCCTCGAATCCCGCCTGGAGGCCACGACCGCCGCCGCCAGTGCGGGCGGCCAGGCTGTCTGCGCTTTTGTCAACGACCGGCTGGACGCCGCCTGCCTGGGCGCTCTGCACGACAACGGCGTGAGGCTCGTTGCGTTGCGCTGCGCCGGCTTCAACAACGTCGACCTGGCTGCCGCCGCCGAGCGCGGGCTGGCCGTGTGCCGGGTCCCGGAGTATTCGCCCTACGCGGTGGCGGAACACACCGCCGCCCTGGTGATGGCCCTCAATCGCAAGCTGCACCGGGCCCACGCGCGGGTGCGGGAGGGGAACTTCTCCCTCGAAGGCCTGATGGGGATCGATCTGCACGGGCGCACCGTGGGCGTCGTGGGCACGGGGAAGATCGGCGAGTGCTTCCTGCGGATCATGCGCGGTTTCGGCTGCAGGCTGCTGGCCCATGATCCCCAGCCCAGCCCGGACTGCATCGCACTGGGCATGAGCTACGTGCCGCTGGCGGACCTGCTTGCTGCCAGCGATATCGTCAGCCTGCACTGTCCTTTGACGCCGCAGACGCACCACCTGATCGGCGAAGCGGCCTTGGGCGCCATGAAGCCTGGCGCCATGCTGGTGAATACAAGCCGCGGTGCGGTGGTGGACACGCCGGCTGTGATCAGGGCGCTCAAGCGCGGCAGGCTGGGTGGCCATCGACGTGTACGAGGAGGAGGCGGACCTCTTCTTTCGGGATCTTTCGGGCGCGGCGATCCAGGACGACGTGTTCGCGCGGCTGCTCACTTTTCCCAACGTGCTCGTCACAGCGCATCAGGCGTTCTTCACGGAGGATGCGCTGGGCGCGATCGCCGCTACCACCATGGCCAACCTCGACGCGTTCGAGGCTCACGGCGTGCCGGTGCACGCGGTCGGGACCGAGCGGCTGGCCTGATGCGCGCCTGAAGGGCTGCAAGGGGCTAGGAATATTCCTAGGCCGACTCGGACGTCGGGCCCGCCGTTCCAGGAGTCGTCCGAGGCGCCGGATCGGAGCGCGCCGATGTTGCGGCCGCCGTGTTTCGCGGACAGTCATGGCCATGCACAGCGCAGCTCCCCTCAAAGTGTTCCTGGCCGACGACTCGGGCGCGATCCGCGAGCGGATCGCGCAGCTGCTGTCCGGCCCCGCCATGGAGATCGTGGGCCAGGCCGAGACGCCGCAGTCCTGCATCGCCGGCATCCTGGCCACGCGCCCCGACGTCGTGGTGCTGGACGTGCAGCTCGAAGGCGGCACCGGCCTGGAAGTCCTGCGCGGGGTGCGCCAGGCGCAGCGCGGCATCGCATTCGTCGTGTTCAGCAACAACTCGCATCCCGCCTACCGCAAGCGCTACCTGGGCGAGGGGGCAGTCCGATTTGTGGACAAGGCCAGCGAGTTCGACCAGCTCGCCCGGGCCGTCGCCGTCGCTTGTCCGCGAGCCATCCATTGAATTCCCAGAGGAGTGCCCATGTCCATCGCGACGCCCGACGCCCCGTCCGCCGCCCTGCGAATCATTCCCGTGCGCGAGGTGCGCGCCAGGGCGGCAGCCGTGCCGCACGGCACGCTGTGCTCGGCCTGTCACCTGAAGGACCTGTGCCTGCCGTGCGGCCTGGCCGAGGGTGACCTGCGGCGGCTGGACGGCCTGATGTTCGGCCGGCGCAAGGTCAAGGCCGGCCACACCCTGTACCGCGAGGGCGATGCTTTCAGTTTCGTGTACGCGGTGCGCAGCGGTACCTTCAAGTCCAGCCTGACCCTGGCGAACGGGCGCGAGCAGGTCAGCGGCTTCCACATGGCGGGCGAACTGATGGGCCTGGACGGTTTGGCCCACAGCCGGCATGCCAGCCAGGCCACGGCGCTGGAAGACGCCGAGATCTGCGCCATCCCCTATGCGCAACTGTCCGAGTTGTCCGCCGCCAGCGCCAACCTGCAGATGGTGGTGACCCGCCTGATGAGCCGGGAGATCGTGCGCGAGCACAGCCTCATGCTTCTCCTGGGCAGCATGAACGCCGAGGAGCGCCTGGCCGCCTTCCTGCTCAACCTCTCGCAGCGCCTGAAGGCGCGCGGCTACTCGCCCAAGGAGTTCCACCTGCGCATGACGCGTGCCGAAATCGGCAGCTACCTGGGGATGAAGCTCGAGACCGTGAGCCGCACGTTCTCGGCGTTCCAGCAGCAGGGGCTGCTGGAGGTCGACAAGCGCCACATCCGCATCCTCGACCTGGAAGGCCTGGCCCGCGGTTTCAACCTGCGGGTGCAGTGACCGGGACGGCAGCCATGGCGCGCGCAGCCCTGCAGATCATCCGGGACGAGCACCAGGCGGCTGCGGCCGTGCTGCGGGCCCTGCTCTCTTCATCGCGTGCTCACCACGCCTTCACCCATCGGCCTGGGCCCGGCACTGGCGCCGGCCAACCCTTAGCGGCTGGACGGGCGCTCCGAGGACGAGGCGGAACGCCGGTTCAGGTGCTCGCGCACCTTGTCGGCGCGGTCCCCCACGGCGGCCACGGCTTCCTTCACCTGCTTCTCGCTGGTGTTGAAGTGCCTGGCCCACACGCACAACTCGTACTCGTGCTTCACATCGATGCGGTCGACCTTGCGGCCCGTCGATTCCTGGTTCCAGTCGGCCATCGCTCGCTCCATTGGTGTTCGTCGGCAGCCATGGTAGGCAGGCTCTGCCTTGGCGCCTGTAGGACGGCGTTGTCGGCCGGTGCGCTACATCTTCAGCAGGTTGCGCGCGATGCGTTCGGTTTCGGGGTCCGGGAGATCGAGCTGGTCGGCGGCGCTGGGCAGGGGCGCTGCCGGCCCGGCCAAGCCCAGCAGGTCCTTGAGTTCCAGCAGCGCTGCGGCCTCGCGCCCGCTGCCGTCGCGCTCGAGCGCGCAGCGCTGGTCGTCCAGCACCCGCTCGAGCAGATCGACAACCTGCTTGGGGATGAACAGCCCCCCGTTGAGCTCGGGAATGGCTTTAGGGAATTTTTTCATGGCGGCTCCAACTGCAATGGAACCAGCCTAGGGCCTGCCGCCTCCTGTCGCTGTCGTCCGCGTCGCAGTGGGCCGGTGCGGGCCGCCGCATCCGCCTGTAGGCAAGGGCCGTACGGGTCGGCCGTATCCTAGCCGGCGACCAGGTCGCGGTATTCCGGGTGGCGCTCGATGTAGCGGGCGATGAAGGAGCAGGACGGGACCACCATCAGCCCCTGTCGCCGGGCGTCGTCCAGCGCGAACTTCGCGATTGCGGCGCCCAGTCCCTCGCCCTCGAATGCCGGCAGGGCCTCGGTGTGCAGGAGGTCGATGCGGCCGGGCGCCTGGCGGTACCCGATCAAGGCCGCCAGCTGCCCGTTCACCAGCAGTTCGTAGCGGTGCCGCCCGGGCTGGTCGGCGAGGCTGATGTCCTGATCGGTGTGGCTCATGCCCCATGCTAGCGCGGGCCGGCTGCCGCCGTTGTAGGACCGGCCGCTCAGACGCCGACGCGCAGCTCGCCGCGCTCGTGCACCGCCTGGCAAGCCGGGCAGTACTCGGTGCTGCGCACGGTGGCCAGCCGCCGCGCGTCGATCGCCTCCTCACGGTCCAGGCACAGGCCCTAGCTGCCCTCGCGAGTGCTGCCGCGGCGCTGCAGGCGCGCAGCAACTCGCGCAGTTCAGCTTGCCGGCGGGCCAGCAGCTGCCGGTAACGGGTGCGCGCCCCGTTTGATGCAGGTCAAGCACCGGCCGCGGGCGCGCCTTCAGGATGGAGCCTGCTGCACCGGAACCACGCGATGACCACCGAGACTCCCATTCCCGAAGACCTGCTGCGCCGCTTCGACGTGCCGGGGCCGCGCTACACCTCCTACCCCACGGCCGACCGGTTCGTGGATGCCTTCGGGCCGGCCGACTACGCGTTGGCGGTCGAGCAGCGCCTGGCCGCACCACGGCCGCCGCAGCCGCTGTCGCTGTACGTGCACGTGCCGTTCTGCGAGTCGCTGTGCTACTACTGCGCCTGCAACAAGATCATCACCAAGCACCACAGCCGCGGCCGGACCTACCTGCACTACCTGCAGCGAGAGATCGGCCTGCAGGCGCTGCGACTGGGCGGGCGCCGCAGCGTGTCGCAGCTGCACCTGGGCGGCGGCACGCCCACCTTCCTGTCGGACGACGAGCTGCGCGAACTGATGGCCATGCTGCGCGAGGCCTTCGACCTGGCGCCCGGCGGCGAGTACTCGATCGAGATCGATCCGCGCACGGTGGACGCCGGGCGCCTGGCGGCGCTGGCGGAGATGGGGTTTTCGCGCGTGAGCTTCGGGGTGCAGGACTTCGATGCCGAGGTGCAGAAGGCCGTGCACCGCATCCAGCCGTTCGAGCGGGTGCAGGCGCTGATGCGCGACGCGCGCCGGATCGGATTCGAATCGATCAACGTCGACCTGATCTACGGCCTGCCGCGGCAGACGCCCGAATCGTTCGCCCGCACGCTGGGCCAGGTTTCGCAGTTGCGGCCGGATCGCATCGCGCTGTACGGCTATGCCCACCTGCCCGAGCGTTTCAAGCCGCAGCGCCGGCTGGTCAGCGCCGACCTGCCCGACGGCGCCGCCAAGATTGCGATGTTGTCCCAGGCATTGGGCGCGTTCCTGGCAGCCGGCTACACCTACATCGGCATGGACCATTTCGCGCTGCCGCACGATTCGCTGGCGGTCGCCAAGCGCCAGGGACGGCTGCACCGCAACTTCCAGGGCTACAGCACCCAGCCCGACCGCGACCTGGTGGGCCTGGGCGTCTCGGCCATCGGCCGCGTCGGCGCCAGCTACAGCCAGAACGCCAAGACGCTGGAGGAGTACTGCGACCACCTCGACCAGGGACGGCTGCCGGTGGTGCGCGGCCTCACCCTCAGCCGCGACGACCTGGTGCGGCGTGCCGTCATCATGGCGCTGATGTGCCAGGGCCAGGTGCTGTTCGAGTCGGTCGAAGTGGCCTGGCTGCTGGACTTCCGCAGCTACTTCGCCGCCGAACTGGAGCAGCTGCGCGAACTCCAGGCCCAGGGCCTGGTCGTGGTCGACGGCGAAGGCGTCCAGGTCACCGCCAGCGGCTGGTTCTTCGTGCGCGCGGTCGCGATGGTGTTCGACCGCTATCTCCAGGCGGACCGCAGCCGGGCCCGGTTCTCCAGGATTCTCTGATGTCGCTGACGCTGGCCACCACGGCACTGATCATGGGCGTGGCGGGTGCGCCCCATTGCGCCGCCATGTGCGGCGCGGCCTGTGGTGGCGTCGCGGGCGCCGGCGGTTCGCCCCGCGCGCGCTGGATGTTCCAGGCCGGCCGGCTGGCTGGGTACACGGCTGCCGGCGCTGTCGCCGCGGTGGCGGTGGAGAGTTTCGCTTGGCTGACCACCCAGACCGCCGCGCTGCGGCCCGTGTGGATGCTGTTCCATCTGGCCGTGCTGGCTTGGGGCCTGGCTTTGCTGGTGCTGGCGCGCCAGCCGGTGTGGGTCAACAGCGCCGGGCGCGCGGCGTGGAGCCGGGTGCGGCCGCTGGCCGCCCGCAGCGGCGGCGTGTTCGCCGCTGGCGCCTTGTGGATCTTCATGCCGTGCGGCCTGCTGTGGTCGGCCCTTCTGGTGGCCTCGCTGGCCGGCGGCCCGGTGCAGGGCGGGCTGGCCATGGCCTTGTTCGGCGCCGGAAGCTCGGTGGGACTGCTGGCCGGTCCCTGGCTGTTCGGCCGCCTGCGGCAGTCCTGGGGCACGCGCGCGGCCGGGCTGCTGCTGGCGGCGGCGGCCGGCTGGGCGCTCTGGATGGACGTCGCCGAGCGCATGGCCCTGTGGTGCCAATAGGCGACTCGCCAGCGCCCCGAAAGCGCAAGTAACTATGAATTATGTAGCGTCGCGCTCGATCAGCTCGATCTTGTAGCCGTCGGGGTCGGTGACGAACGCGATCATCGTGGTGCCCCCCTTGACCGGCCCGGGCTCGCGCGTGATGTTGCCGCCGCCGGCTCGAATCTTCTCGCAGGCGGCATGCACGTCCTGCACGCCGAGCGCGATGTGGCCATACGCCGTGCCGAGCTCGTAGCTGGACACGCCATGGTTGTAGGTCAGCTCGATCTCGGCATGGTCGGGATTGGTGCCGTAGCCGACGAAGGCCAGCGAATACTTCTGCTCGGGCCGCTCGGTCGTGCGCAGCAGTTTCATGCCGAGCACGCGCGTGTAGAACTCGATGGAGCGCTGCAGGTCGCCCACGCGCAGCATGGTGTGGAGGAGTCTCATGCGCCGCATTATCGGCGTGCCGACGCACGGCATCGGCCCCGTCCCACAGTGCCCGTGCCGAGGCCGGGGAACACTGCGGCCATGTCCTGGCGCACTCCCACCCGGCGCGGCTTCGGCGCCTCCTCGGCCGCGCTGCTGGCGGGAGCGGCGCTGCCCCTGCAGGCCCGGCGCATGTTCACCCTCTACACCTTCGGCGATTCGATCCTGGATTGCGGCCACTACAACGAGCATGGCGTGCACCCCGGGCAACTGCTGGTGCGCAACGACGACCGGCTGTTTCCGGACTTCAAGGGCCAGGACCTGCAGTCTCGCGGAGCAGCCCGGCTGGAGCATCGGGCGGTGGACGGGGCTACCGTGGACGGCTTGCCTTCGCAAGTGCGAGGCATGGCCCGGCCGCAGCAGCCCTGCGCTGCCCTGATCACGGTGGGCGGCAACGACCTGCTGCGCGGACTGGCGGCCGACAAGGGCACCGGCATCCGTACCTTCGAGGCCGCGTTGGACCGCTTCCTGCGCGGGCTGCCGATCCGCCCCGTTCTGGTGGGCAACGTGTACGACCCGACGGTAGGGGACGACAGCCGCAACTTCCTCGGCATCGATCCCCGCATTGCGCGCGCCAACCACAAGCGCGTGAACGACGTGCTCGCGCAGATGGGGGCACGCTACGGCTCGCTGGTGGACCTGCAGGCGCATTTCCTCAAGGGCGATGCGTCCTGGTTCACGCGCACCATCGAGCCCAGCCTGCGCGGGGCCTCCGAAATACGCCGGGCGTTCCTGCCGGTGGTCCTGGCCCAGCTTTGACTACTTGAGTTCGAACACAAGGCAGGTGGTGGTGGCGTGCGCGTACAGCGTGCCGTCCGGCCCGTAGAGCCGTGCTTCCGCGGTGGCCAGTTGCCGCCCGCAATGGATCACCTTGCCTTCGGCGCGCACCCGGGGGGCCTTGTCGCCGATCGCACGCACCAGGTTGACCCCGAGTTCCGCGGTCGTGTAGCCGCGGCCTGCCGGCATCCTGGTGTGCACGGCGCAGCCCAGCGCCGAGTCCAGCAGCGTCGCGTACCAGCCGCCGTGGATGCCGCCCATCGGATTGAGGTGCGCGGGCCCGGGCGTTCCCTGGAACAGCGCGCGGCCGTCGTCCACTTCCACCAGGAGGAAGTCGAGCGTCTTGGCGATCGGCGGGTAGGGCAGGGTGCCGGCCAGCATGGCCTGCATCATCTGCAGCCCCGTCATGCCCGCGACCATCTCGGGCCCGGCCACCCCCGGCCCGGCGCCGCGCTCGAGCACGTCGGCTAGTTCACGCTCCCGGGCCAGCCAGGCTTCGAGTGGGTTGTCCTGTGTCATCGTCCGCTTTCAGAGAACTTGCATATGCAACAGTTGCAGGTACAATAATCGCCATGGACATCGCTGTCAAGCCCCAGGGCTGCACCAACATCAAGCTGCGGCAGCTGATGCGCCGCGTGGCGCAGCACTACGACGCCGAGGTCGGCAAGACGGGCCTCAAGGGCACGCAGTACTCGCTGCTGTCGTATGTCTACAAGCTCGGCCCCATCCGCCCCGCGGACCTGGCGCGCGAAATGAAGATCGATGCGTCCACCTTGAGCCGGAACCTGCGCCCGCTGATCGACGCCGGCTGGCTGCTGCTGGAAGCGGGGGAGGACGCGCGCAGCCGTATCGTGAGCATCACCGATGCTGGCCGCGAAAAGCGCCAGGAGGCCCAGCGCCGCTGGCGGGTGGCGCAGGAAAGCCTGAACCGGCAGCTCGGCGCGCAGCGTGTCGTCGCGCTGCATGGGCTGCTGGACGAATGCAGCGACCTGCTCTCACCCGCCGAGGAACCCACCGATGACTGACTCCACGAAGAAGACCGCCCTGTGGCTGGTGCTGCTGGCGGCCGCCGGCACCTTCGCCCTGACCATGGGAACGCGCCAGACCATGGGGTTGTTCCTGTCGCCGCTGAACACGGCCACCGGGCTGGGACTGGCCAGCATCAGCCTGGCGTTTGCCTTCGGCCAGCTGTGGTGGGGGCTGACCCAGCCGTTTGCCGGGGCCATGGCCGACAAGGTGGGTGCGGGCCGCGTGCTGGTGGCCGGCGCCTTGCTGGTCGCGCTGGGCACCTTCATCACCCCGTACATGACGACCACCTGGGGGCTGATCCTGGCGATCGGGGTGCTGTCCGCCGGCGGCGCCGGCATGGCGGGCCCGGCGGTGCTGATGGCGGCGACCACGCGGCTGATCCCGGCCGAAAAGCGCGGACTGGCCACCGGCATCGTCAACGCCGGCGGCTCGTTCGGGCAGTTCGTGATGGCGCCGCTGGCGGCCGCCTTGCTGGTGGGCATCGGCTGGGTCAGCGCGATGCAGATCATGGGCCTGCTGGTGCTGCTGGCCCTGCCGGCGGCGTTCCTGCTCAAGGGCAACTCGCTGCAATCCGCGGTGCCGGGGCAGAAGGTGGTGGGCACGCGGGAAGCCATCGCCACCGCGCTGCGCAATCCCAGCTACCTGCTGCTGGCCGGGGGGTTCTTCGTCTGCGGCTTCCACGTGGCCTTCCTCGCGACCCATCTGCCCGGCGTGGTCGCTTCCTGCGGCCTGCCCACGCAATGGGCCGGCTGGTCGCTGGCGCTGCTGGGGCTGTTCAACATCGTCGGCAGCATCGGCATGGGCTGGGCCGTTGGGCGCTGGCGCATGAAGTCGCTGCTGTCCCTGGTCTATGCCACCCGGGCACTGGCGGTGGTCGTGTTCCTGCTCGCGCCGAAAACCGGCCCCGTCATGCTGGTGTTCGCCGCGGTGATGGGCCTGACTTTCCTGTCGACCGTGCCGCCGACGGCCGGCCTGGTGGCGAAGTTCTTCGGCCCGGCCAACATGGCCACGCTGTTCGGCATCGTGATGCTGGCGCACCAAGTGGGTGGATTTTTGGGCGCCTGGCTGGGCGGCACGGTGTTCGAGGCCACCGGCAGCTACGACTGGGTCTGGTACATCGACATCGTGCTGGCCATCGGCGCGGCCCTGATCCACCTGCCCATCCGCGAGGCCCGGCTGGCGCGTCCCCTGGCCGGAGCAGCCGCCTGAAAATTGCCCGAGAATGGCGGGTTCCGCAGACCGCCTTCCCAGGACCCCGCCATGACCTACCCCAACACCCAGCTCTTCATCAATGGCCAGTGGCAAGACGCCGCGGACGGCCGCACGCTTGCCGTGTTCAACCCCGCCACCGGCAAGGAAATCGGCAAGGTGGCCCACGCCTCCAAGGTCGACCTCGACAAGGCGCTGGAAGCCGCGCAAAAGGGCTTCGAGACTTGGCGCGACATGACGGCTGCCGACCGCAGCAAGATCATGCGCAAGGCCGCCGCGCTGATGCGCGAGCGGGCCGGCGACATCGGCGCGCTGATCACGCAGGAGCAGGGCAAGCCGCTGGCCGAAGCCAAGGGCGAGGCCATGGCCGCCGCCGACATCATCGAGTGGTTCGCCGAAGAGGGTTTCCGCGTCTACGGCCGCATCGTGCCTTCGCGCTGGAACCTGTCGGTGCGCCAGATGGTGCTCAAGGACCCGGTGGGCCCGGTGGCCGCGTTCACGCCCTGGAACTTTCCGATCAACCAGGTGGTGCGCAAGGTCGGCGCGGCCCTGGCCGCCGGCTGCTCGATGCTGGTCAAGGCACCGGAAGAAACCCCGGCCGGGCCCGCCGGCCTGATCCAGGCTTTTGCCGACGCCGGCTTGCCGCCCGGCGTGCTGGGCCTGGTCTACGGCAACCCCGCCGAGATCTCCAGCTACCTGATCCCGCATCCCGTCATCCGCAAGATCACCTTCACCGGCTCCACGCCGGTGGGCAAGCAGCTGGCCGCGCTGGCCGGCCAGCACATGAAGCGGGTGACCATGGAATTGGGCGGCCACGCGCCGGTGATCGTGTGCGAGGACGCCGACATCGCGCTGGCCGTCAAGGCTGCCGGCGCTGCCAAGTTCCGCAACGCCGGCCAGGTCTGCATCTCGCCCACCCGCTTCCTGGTGCACGAGAGCATCCGCAAGGAGTTCGGCGAGGCCATGGCCAAGCAGGCCAAGGGCCTGAAGGTGGGCGACGGCCTGGCCGAAGGCACGCAGATGGGGCCGCTGGCCAACCCGCGCCGCCTGACGGCCATGGCCGAGTTCACCAAGGACGCGGTCGAGAAGGGCGCCACCGTGCTGGCAGGCGGCGAGCGCATCGGCGACTCCGGCAACTTCTGGCAACCGACCATCCTGGCGGACGTGCCCACCAGCGCCAAGGTGTTCAACGACGAGCCGTTCGGCCCCATGGCGGCCATCCGTCCGTTCAACACGCTGGAGGAAGCGATCGCCGAGTCCAACCGCCTGCCGTACGGGCTGGCCGGTTATGCCTTCACGAGGTCGCTGAAGAACGCCGACCTGCTGTCCCGCAAGGTCGAGGTCGGCATGCTGTGGATCAACATGCCGGCGATGCCGTCGGCCGAGATGCCGTTCGGCGGCGTCAAGGATTCGGGCTACGGCTCGGAGGGCGGGCCCGAGGCGGTGGAGGCTTACCTCAACGCGCGGGCCGTGGCGGTCGCGAACGTCTGACTTGCGTCATCCCCGCGCAGGCGGGGATCCACAGAGGCGGCGTGAGCCGCCTTTTTCTTTGGACGCCCTGATTCCCGCCTGCGCGGGAATGACGAGACCTTCTACACCGGCACGGTGTAGTTCAGCGTCATCCGCCCGCCGTCCACCACCACGATCTCGCCGGTGACGTAGCTGGCCGCGTCACTGGCCAGCCAGGCTACGACGTCGGCGATCTCCGCCGGCTCGCCCAGCCGCTTCATCGGCGTGCGGCTCATGATCCTGGCCTTGGCTTCCTCGCTGGTGAGCACCGCCCTGGCGGCCAGTTCGGTGGCGATGGTGCCCGGCGCCACCGCGTTGACCCGGATGCCCTTGTCGGCCAGGGCCAGCGCCATCACCCGCGTCAGCTGGTTGATGCCGCCCTTGCTGACGTTGTAGCTGGCGATGCTGGGAATGGCCAGCATGCCGTTGACCGAGCTCATGTTGACGATGGCGCCGCGCGAGGCGCGATCTCCCGCCGCTTGCCCGGGCCGCTGCCGGGCCATCTCCCGCGCCACCGCCTGCCCCATCAGGAAGGAGCCCTTGAGGTTGATGCGCAGCACGGCGTCGAAATCCGCTTCGGTGACTTCCAGGAAATCCGCGGCCTTGAAGATGCCGGCGTTGTTGACCAGCACGTCGATGCGGCCGTAGTCGAGCATGGTCTTGGCCACGGCGGTATGGACCTGCGTCCTGTCGCCGACGTCGCAAGGCACGAACAGCCCGCCGAGTTCGCGCGCCAGCGCCTTGCCGCGCTCGGCATCGATATCGGCGATGACCGGCACCGCGCCCTCGCGCGCGAAGCGCCTAGCACAGGCTTCGCCGATGCCCTGCGCGCCGCCGGTGACGATGCAGACGCGGCCTCGGAGGCCGAACGAGACGGAAGCAGTGGCTTGTGTTTCGGGGGTCGCTGCGCTCATGCGCTCATGGTACCCGCGCCGCCGCGGCGAAGGCCTGCGCGTTCTGCTCGAGCGTCGCGAGCGACACGCCCGGCTTGTACAGCGCGGAGCCGATGCCGGCCCCGTCCGCGCCGGCGGCCCGCCAGGCCGGCAGGTTGGCCGGCGTGATGCCGCCCACGGGCAGCAGCAGGGCCTGGCGCGGCAGCACCGCCCGCAGGGCCTTCAGCACGGCCGGCGAGATGATTTCCGCCGGGAACAGCTTCAGCCCGGTGGCTCCCGCATCCAGCGCCGCGAAGGCTTCGCTGGGCGTCATCACGCCGGGCAGGCAGGACAGGCCGAGTTCGCGCGCCTCGCGCACGACCTCGGGGTTGAAGTTCGGCGCGACCACCAGGCGGCCGCCTGCGGCCTGCACCGGTCCGACCTCGCTCGGCGCGAGCACGGTGCCAGCGCCGATCATGGCTTGCGGAAACGCGCGGCTGAGCGCCGCGATGCTGAGCAGCGGCTGCGGGGAGTTCAGCGGCACCTCGATGAGGCTGAAGCCGGCATCCACCAGCACCTGCCCCACCGGCACCGCCTCTTCGGGCCGCAAGCCGCGCAGGATCGCGACCAGCGGGCAGGCCGCCAGGGCCCGGGTGAACAACTCGTTTGCCGTCATGGTCCTGCCTCCAAGGTTTGGGCGATCGCCCACAGCCCGCGCCAGGTGGCCTCGGCCCCGACCCGGCGCGCCTGAACGCCGGCCTCGGCCAGCGCGAGTTGGTAGCGCAGCGTGAGTTCGGGCGCGCCCACCAGGACCACGGGCGCATGGGCGGCCAGGCCGGCCTGCACCCGGATCTCCTCGCCGATCACCAGCCCGGACAGGTAGCTGGGCAGTGACGCGGCGGGCAGCCGGTCGAACAAGGACAGCGTGCGCGTGCTGAAAGCCGAGCGCAGCAGGCTGCCCGCGCGGTGGGCCTGGGCCAGGCCGCGGCGGAACGCCGCTTCATCCAGCGGGCCGTCCTGCGCAGGCAGGCTGCGCGCCAGCAGCGAGTGCTGGCGCAGCAGCGCATAGAACTCGCCGGTCATGAAGGTGGAGAAGGACTCGATGCGGCGGTCCTTCACCGTGACCCACTTGCTGTGCGTGCCGGGCAGCACGAACAACCCGCTCTCCAGGCCCAGCAGGTCGAGTGCGCCGAACACCTGCGTTTCTTCGCCGCGCATCACGTCGGGCACGCCCTCGCGTTCGCAGGACAGGCCCGGAACGATCGCCACGCGCGCGTTCGACAGGCCCGCATCGACCGGCGCGAGCGCCGCGGCCAGATCGGCAAAGCCTGCCGGGCAGGCACGGTACGGCGCCTCGATCCAGCCCTGGCGGCTGCCCACCATTCCGCTCATCAAGCAAAAAGTGCCTGCAGCCTGCATCCAGCGTGCGCAAGCCGCTATGAATACAGGAGCGTACCCGCCGGCTGGCACATGCAGGATGCCGTCGCCGGAGCTGTGCTCCTCGAGCACCTGCCCCCGCGCGTCGAGCAGGGCCGCACGCAAGGAGGTGGTGCCCCAGTCGACGGCAATCAGCGGCGGCTTCACAGGATGGCCCTGACCGCGTCGGGCCGCGGCAACGGCGCGACGGCGCCCCAGCCCTGCACGGCCAGCGAGGCGGCGGCGTTGGCATAACGCGCGGCGGCCAGCAGATCGTCCCCCTGCGCCAGCCGTGCCAGCAGGTTGCCGGAAAAGCAGTCGCCGGCGCCGGTGGCGTCCAGGGCCTGCACGGCGCGCGCCGGGATCGTTTCACGCCGCTGGCCGTCGCTGACCAGCGCGCCTTCGGCGCCCAGCTTCAAGATGACGATGCCGGCACCGGCCGCATGCCCCCAGTCGGCCACCGCGCGCGGGTCCCGCAGGCCGTTCAGCGCGATCACGTCGTCCAGGCTGGGCAGGAAGACGTCGCACAGCGCCATGGCCGCCGCGATGCCTTCGCGCGCCTGCTCCAGCGTCCAGAGCTTGAGCCGCAGGTTGACGTCCAGCGAGACCTGCGCCCCGGCTTCGCGCGCCATGCGCATGGCCGCCAGCACCGCTGCGCGCGCGCCTGGCGAGATCGCCAGCGAGATGCCGGACACGTGCAGGATGCGGCAGGAGCGCAGCGCTTGCGCGGGGGCGCCCTGGGTGACCCATTCCGGCGTCATGCGGCTGGCGGCCGAGCCGGCCCGGCGGTAGCTGAATTCATGGCCTTGCGGGCCGTGGGTGACGAAGTACAGGCCGGTAGGCGCCTCGCTGTCGCTTTCGATGGCGCTCGCGTCCACGCCCTCGTCCTGCCACAGTCCCATCAGATCACGCCCGAAGCTGTCATCGCCCACTCGGGTGAGGTAGGCCGTGCGCGCGCCGGCGCGCGCAGCGGCAATCACGGCGTTGCTGGTGTCGCCGCCGAAACCCTGGAGGTAGTTGCGTTCGCCCGCGCGCGTCTGGTTGAACTCCACCATACCTTCGCCCAGGGCGACAACGTCGAACAAAACATCGTCATTCCCGCGCAGGTGGGAATCCAGGGGGGCGCAAGCACTGGATCCCCGCCTGCGCGGGGATGACGGTGGGACTGGCATGACGAGCTAGTGATTGTCTCTCGGCACGAACGCCCCGCGCTTGCCGACCAGGAAGTCCAGGTCCGCGCCTTCGTCGGCCTGCAGCACATGGTCGACGTACAGTTTCCAGTAGCCCGAGGCCAGCGGCGGCGGCGGCGCCTGCCATTGCGCCAGGCGCGACTGCAGTTCCTCGTCGCTGATGTGCAGGTGGATGCGGCGGTTGGGCACGTCGAGCTCGATCATGTCGCCGTTGCGCACGACCGCCAGCGGGCCGCCGGCGGCGGCTTCCGGCGCGGTATGCAGCACCACCGTGCCGTAGGCCGTGCCGCTCATGCGCGCGTCGCTGATGCGGACCATGTCGGTGATCCCCTTGCGCAAGACCTTGGGCGGCAGCGGCATGTTGCCCACTTCGGCCATGCCGGGGTAGCCCTTGGGGCCGCAGTTCTTGAGCACCATGACGCAGGTCTCGTCGATGTCGAGATTCTCGTCGTCGATGCGGCGGTGGAAGTCCTCGATGTCCTCGAACACCACTGCGCGCCCCTTGTGCACCATCAGCTCGGGTGTCGCCGCGCTGGGCTTGATCACGGCGCCGCGCGGCGCCAGGTTGCCGCGCAGCACGGCGATGCCGGCCTTGTCCTTGAAGGGCTGCGCCAGCGGCTGGATCACCTCGGTGTTGAAGTTCTGGGCCGATTCGATGTTCTGCCCCACGGTGCTTCCGTTGGCCGTGATGGCGTCCAGGTGCAGGGCCTCCGAGATTTCCTTCATCACCGCCGGCAGGCCGCCGGCGTAGCAGAAGTCTTCCATCAGGAACTTGCCCGAAGGCTGCAGGTTCACCAGGCAGGGCATCTCGCTGCCGAGCCGGTCGAAATCCTCCACCGCCAGCTCGACGCCGATGCGGCGGGCGATGGCGATCAGGTGGATCACCGCGTTGGTGGAGCCGCCGATGGCCGCCAGCGTCCTGATCGCGTTCTCGAAGGCCTGGCGCGTGAGGATCTTCGACAGCTGCAGGTCCTCGTGCACCATGTCGACGATGCGGCGGCCGGCGTTGCGCGCGATCACGTTGCGGCGGCCGTCAACGGCGGGGTACGCGGCGTTGCCCGGCAGCCCGACGCCCAGCGCCTCGACCATGCTGGCCATGGTGCTGGCCGTGCCCATGGTCATGCAGTGGCCGTGGCTGCGGTGCATGCAGCTCTCGGCTTCGAAGAAATCGGCCAGCTTCAGCGTGCCGGCGCGCACCTGCTCGCTCATGCTCCACACCCCGGTGCCCGAGCCCAGTTCCTGGCCGCGCCACTTGCCCGAGAGCATGGGCCCGCCGGACACGCCGATGGTCGGCAGGTCCACCGAAGACGCGCCCATCAGCAGCGAAGGCGTGGTCTTGTCACAGCCCATGAGCAGCACGACCCCGTCGACCGGGTTGCCGCGGATGGATTCCTCCACGTCCATGCTGGCCAGGTTCCGGTACAGCATGGCGGTGGGGCGCAGCAGCGTCTCGCCCAGCGACATCACGGGGAACTCCAGCGGGAAGCCGCCGGCCTCGTACACGCCGATCTTCACCTGCTCGGCCAGCACGCGGAAATGCGAGTTGCAGGGCGTGAGTTCGCTGAAGGTGTTGCAGATGCCGATCACCGGGCGGCCGTCGAACTGGTCGTGCGGCACGCCGCGGCCCTTGACCCAGCTGCGGTAGGCGAAGCCGTCGCGGTCCTGGCGGCCGAACCATTGCTGGCTGCGCAATTCGGACGCGGGCTTCTTCTTCTTGGGAGAGCTGCTCATTCGGGAAAGTCCTTAAATTTGCAAACATATTATGGTCATACGATTGCGCCGACCTCCGTGGAAACCATGACCGACGACAAGAACCGACCGCACCTCCTGGCCGTGGCCAAGCTCCCGCCTGTGCTCATGCATCAGCTGCAGCGGGCCTTCGTCGTGCACGAGCGTCTGCACGAGACTGATGCGGCGGCGTTCGCCAGCGTGGCCGGAGGCATCCGGGCGCTGGCCGGCGGCGGCGACTCCAAGGTGCCCGGGTCACTGATCGGCCAGCTGCCGGCGCTGGAGATCGTCTCCATCATGGGCGTGGGCTACGACGGTGTCGACCTGCCTGCGGCCCTGGAGCGCGGCATCCCGGTCACCCACACGCCCGACGTGCTGAACGACGAGGTGGCGGACACGGCCATCGGCCTGATGCTGTGCATCGCGCGTCGCCTGCCGCAGGCGGACCAGTATGTGCGGACCGGGCAGTGGGCCGCCAAGGGCCCCATGCCGCTGACACGCAAGGTCTCGGGCGGGCGCCTGGGCATCGTCGGCCTGGGGCGCATCGGGCAGGCGATCGCCAGGCGGGCGCTGGCGTTCGGGATGTCCATCGCCTACACCGCCCGCGGCGCCAGGCCGGACCAGCCCTACGAGTTCTTTCCCTCGGCGCGCGAGCTGGCCGCTGCCGTGGACTTCCTGGTGGTGATCACGCCCGGCGGCGCCGGCACCCGCCACATGATCGATGCCGAGGTGCTCAAGGCGTTGGGGCCGCAGGGCTACCTGATCAACGTGGCCCGCGGCTCGGTGGTCGATGAAGAGGCCCTGATCCAGGCGCTGCGGGACGGCGTGATCGCCGGTGCCGCGCTCGACGTGTTCGAAAACGAGCCTGACGTGCCGCAGGCGCTGCGCGAGATGGACAACGTGGTGCTGGCGCCGCACATCGGCAGCGCGACCCGCCAGACCCGGCAAGCGATGGCTGACCTGGCGGCAGCCAACCTCGCCGCGCACTTCGCCGGCCAGCCGCTTCACACGCCGGTGCCGGAATGGCGCGCCCGCCAAGGTGGCGCCGGATGATCAAGAACGTCCACGGCAACACGGTGGACCACCTGGGGGGGCGCATCGTGGCCGGCCACTACCCGGCCGGGGGCAGCATCCCGCCCGAGCCGCTGCTGTGCGACGAGCTGGGTGTCAGCCGCACGGTGGTCCGCGAAGCCGTGAAGTCGCTGGCGGCCAAGGGGCTGCTGTCCACGGGCCCGAAAGTGGGCACCCGCGTGCTGCCGGCCGACCAGTGGAACTGGTTCGATCCCGACGTGGTGGGCTGGCAGTCCAGCGCCGGGCTGACACGCGAGTACCTGCGCGACCTGCAGGAGCTGCGCCGGGTGCTGGAGCCCGCCGCGGTCCGCCTGGCCGCCGAACGCGCCACCCCGCAGGACCTGGCCGAGATCGAGGCCGCCTACGAAGGCATGCGGCTGGCGGTAGCCGATGGCGGCGACTACGTGACGTACGACCTGCGCTTCCACCAGGGCCTGTTGCGGGCCTGCCGCAACCGCATGCTCGTCCAGATGAGCAAGGCGTTGGGCGCGCTGCTGCGCACCAGCTTCGAGATCTCCACCACCCGCAAGGACGGGCCGCGCAACTCGCTGCCGCTGCACCGGGCCGTGCTGGATGCCGTCATCGCCCACGACCCGGACGGCGCCGAGAGGGCGATCATGGTCCTGATCGACGGCGCGCGCGAAGACATCGAGGAAGTGCTGGCCACCCGCAAGCGGCTGCCGCGCGTGAGCGGGCCGGCCTCGCAGCTGAAGGCGGCCTGACATGACCCGCGCCGTCGATCTTTTCTTCCGCCTGCTGGAACTGCTCGTGGTGGTGGCGCTGGTCGCCATGGTGTTCATGGTGTTCGGCAACGTGGTGCTGCGGTACGGCTTCAATTCCGGCATCACCGTGTCGGACGAGATGTCGCGCTACTGCTTCATCTGGCTGACCTACATCGGCGCCATGATCGCCATGCGCGAGAAGGGCCACCTGGGCGTGGACACATTGGTCAAGCACCTGCCGGTGACGGGCAAGAAGGTGTGCCTGTTCCTGAGCGAGGCGCTCATGCTGCTGTGCAACGGCCTGTTCATCCTGGGTACCTGGAAGATGCATGGGCTGCAGGTGAGCAACGTCTCGCCGGTGGTCGGCATCTCGATGATCTGGATCTACGGCATCGGCTATGTGGTCGGCGCCGTCATGGCCCTGTTCAACATCAGCGTGCTGTGGCGCCTGTTCACCGGCCGGCTGTCCGAGGACGAACTGGTGCAGGTGGTGGAGTCGGAGGACGTCCCGCATGCCCTGCCGGCGACGCAGGGGGGCGTGCGCCCATGACGGTCGCGGTCTTCGTCTTCAGCCTGCTGGGCGCCATGGCGATCGGCATGCCGATCGCCTATGCGCTGCTGGTGTGCGGCCTGGCGCTGATGGCGTTCATGGCCTCGACCGGAGCGCTGAACGCGTTCGACAGCCAGATCCTGGCGCAGCGCTTCGTCGATGGCGCCGACAACTTTCCGCTGCTGGCGGTGCCGTTCTTCCTGCTGGCCGGCGAATTCATGAACGCCGGCGGCCTGTCGCGGCGGATCGTGAACCTGGCCATGGCGTGGGTCGGCCATTTCCGTGGCGGCCTGGGCTACGTGGCGGTGCTGGCGGCGATCATCATGGCCTCGCTGTCGGGCTCGGCCGTGGCGGACACGGCGGCGCTCTCGGCGCTGCTGATCCCGATGATGCGGCAGGCCGGCTACGAGGTGGGCCGCTCGGCCGGCCTGATCGCCTCCGGCGGCATCATCGCGCCCGTGATCCCGCCCTCGATCGGCATGATCATCTTCGGCGTCGCCGGCAACGTCTCCATCACCAAGCTGTTCCTGGCCGGCATCGTGCCCGGCCTGATGATGGGCGCGGCGATCGGCCTGACCTGGTGGTGGGTCGCCCGCCGCGAGAACGTGCAGCCCGCGCCGCGGGTGGGCATGGCCGAGCGGCTGCGCATCACCGGCCAGGGCAGCCTGGCGCTGGCGCTGCCCGTGGTCATCCTCGGCGGCATGAAGTTCGGCATCTTCACGCCCACCGAGGCCGCCGTGGTGGCCGCGGTCTACAGCTTCCTGGTCGGCATGTTCGTCTACCGCGAGCTGAAGTGGAACGCGCTGTACGGGTTGATCTTGTCGGCCGGCAAGACCACCGCCGTGGTGATGTTCCTGGTGGCCGCGGCCATGGTGAGCGCCTGGCTGATCACGGTGGCCAACATCCCCACCGAAGTGGCTCGCATGCTCGAGCCGCTGATGGGCAACAAGACGCTGCTGATGTTCGTGATGATGGTGATCGTCGTGATCGTCGGCACCGCGCTGGACTTCACGCCGACGGTGCTGATCCTCACGCCGGTGTTGATGCCGCTGGTGCTCAAGGCCGGCATCGACCCGGTGTATTTCGGCGTGCTGTTCATCATGAACAACGCCATCGGCCTGATCACGCCACCCGTGGGCACGGTGCTGAACGTCGTGTCCGGCGTCGCCCGCATCACGCTGGACGACGCGTTCAAGGGCGTGATGCCGTTCTTCCTGGCCCAGCTGGCGGTGCTGTTCACGCTGGTCCTGTTCCCCGACCTCGTGCTGGTGCCGCTGAAGTGGCTCATGCGCTGAAGTTTTTTTCCACCCCTGTCGTTCACCTAAGGAGACAACCATGTTCAAACGTCGCACCCTGGTGGCCCGTGCCGCAGGCACGCTCGCCATTTTCTCTGCCACCGCCCTGATGGCGCTGCCGGCCTTCGCCCAGTTCCAGGAACGCACCATCAAGTTCACCAACGGCGTGAACGAGGACCACCCGGTCGGCGTGGGCGTCAAGAAGATGCAGGAAATCCTGGCCGCCAAGACCGGCGGCAAGATGAAGATCCAGGCCTTCTGGGGCGGCGCCGCCGGCGGCGACCTGCCGGCCACGCAGGCGCTGCGCGCGGGCACCCAGGAAATGGTCTGCACCTCGTCCTCGCCGCTGGTGGGCATCGTCAAGGAACTCGGCGCCTTCGACCTGCCGTTCCTGTTCGCCAACGAGAAGGAAGCCGACGCCGTGCTCGACGGCCCGGCCGGCCAGTACTTCAACAAGAAGCTGGAAGAAGCGGGCCTGGTGAACCTGGCCTACTGGGAGAACGGTTTCCGCAACCTGACCAACAGCAAGCGCCCGGTCACGAAAGTCGAGGACTTCGACGGCGTCAAGGTCCGCGTGATGCAGAACAACATCTTCCTGGACACCTTCAAGACGCTGGGCACCAACGCCGTGCCCATGGCTTTCGGCGAGGTGTTCACCGCGCTGGAGACCAAGACCATCGACGGCCAGGAGAATCCCTTCGTCACCATCGAGACCTCCAAGTTCAACGAGGTGCAGAAGTTCCTGTCCGTGACGCGCCACGCCTACACGCCCTTCCTGGTGCTCTACAGCAAGAAGCTGTGGGACCAGCTCAGCCCGGCCGAGCAGGCCGTGCTGCGCGAGGCCGCGGCCGAAGGCCAGAAGGTCCAGCGCGCCGCCAACCGCTCGCTCAACGAGAAGTCGCTGGCCAGCCTGAAGACCAAGGGCATGCAGGTCAACGAGGTTTCGGCCGCCGAACAGAAGCGCATGTTCGAGAAGGTGCGCCCGGTGTACGACAAGAACGTTCCCACCATCGGCGCCGAAGCCGTCAACGTGGTGCTGGACGGCCTGAAAAAGGCGCGCGGCGGCTGACAGCCGCGTGACAGGCCGGCTCTGGCCCCCAGCCAGGACGCTTGAGCCCTCAAGTGTCCCGGGCAGCCCTCCTGGGCCCGAGCCGGCCGCGCCTCGCGCTTCCTCCACTGCCGAATCCCCGTCTGAAGCGGCCGGCTGGCCGAGGAGAGGGCCATGAAGATCACGCGCCTGGAGACCGTGCGTCTCGGCGAATTCCCCAACATCCTCTGGGTGCGCCTGCACACGGACCAGGGCCTCACCGGGCTGGGCGAGACCTTCATGGGCGCGCAGGCGGTGGAGGCCTACCTGCACGAATGGGCCGCGCCGCGCCTGCTGGGCACGGATCCGCTGGCGATCGAGGCCCGCAACCGCGACCTCCTGGGGTACCTGGGCTGGCGCGGCTCCGGCGTGGAGACGCGCGGCAACTCCGCGGTCGACATCGCCTTGTGGGACCTGTTCGGCAAGGCCTGCGGCCTGCCCGTGCACACGGCGCTGGGCGGCAAGAGCCGGGACGCGATCCGCATCTACAACACCTGCGCCGGCTACCAGTACATCCGCAGCGCTACCAACCAGACGTCCTCGAACTGGGGCCTGGGCAACTCGTCGGGGCCCTACGAGGATCTGCAGGGGTTCCTGCACCACGCCGATGAACTCGCGCAGTCGCTGCTGTCCGAAGGCATCACGGCCATGAAGATCTGGCCGTTCGACCGCGCCGCCGAGGCCAGCCACGGCCAGTACATCAGCAACGCCGACCTCGACCTCGCGTTGGAGCCGTTCCGCAAGATCCGCGGCGCCGTCGGCGAGCGCATGGACATCATGGTGGAGTTCCACAGCCTGTGGCGGCTGCCGATGGCCCAGAAGATCGCGCGCGCCCTCAAGCCGTTCAACACCTTCTGGCACGAAGACGCGATCCGCATGGATTCCCTGGACTTGCTCAAGCAGTACGCCAGGGACTGCGACGCGCTGGTCTGCGCCAGCGAGACCCTGAGCTACAAGTGGGGCTTCAAGGACTACCTGCAGACCGGCGTCGCCGGCGTCGCCATGCTGGACCTGAGCTGGTGCGGCGGCCTGACCGAGGCGCGCAAGATCGCGGCCATGGCAGATGCCTGGCAGCTGCCGGTGGCACCGCACGACTGCACCGGGCCGGTGGTCTGGGCCGCCTCCACGCACCTGTCGCTGCACGCGCCCAATGCGCTGATCCAGGAGAGCGTGCGCGCCTTCTACACCGGCTGGTACAAGGAGCTGGTGACCGAACTGCCCACGGTGAGCAACGGGATGATCACGCTGGGCGGCAAGCCCGGGCTGGGGCTGGAACTGCTGCCGGACCTGCACCGGCGTGCCGACGCCATCGTGCGCGAGAGCCGCTGATCAAGCTGCCCGCCGCCGGGCGGGCGCCGGTTGCATCTCACCGGACAGCAGCACGCGCACGCCCCGGGCCCGCGACACCTGGGAGAGCAGGGCCTGCGCTACCGATCGCGCTTGGATCGACCGCAGGTTGGCCGGGATCACCGGCGCCAGCCACTGCGAGAAGCGAAGGGCCCACCTTTCGCCCGGACGTTCGGGCTGGCCCAGCGCCTGGCGGTCGCCGACCAGGAACGAGGGCCGCGCGACCACCAAGGTGCCGAACCCGAGGCCCTGCAGCGCGTCTTCGAGCTCGCCCTTGACCCGGTTGTAGAAGATGCGTGAGCGGGCGTCCGCGCCCATGGCGCTCACCACTCCTGCTTTCGTAGTGCCCTGGGCCCTGGCGGCGCGGGCTGTAGCCAGATTGGCCTCGAAATCGATGGCGCGGAAGGCCTCCTGGCTGCCGGCGGCCTTGATCGTGGTGCCCAGGGCGAGATAGACCTCGCCCGCGGCTGGCAGCGTGGGCAGGGCCTTGAAGTCGACCTGCAGTTGCGCCAGCTTGGGATGCTGCAGCGGCAACTCGCGGCGCACCAGCGCATGCACCCGCCCCACCCCGGGGTCGGCCAGCAGGCCTGAGACGATGGCGCGGCCGACGAGGCCGGTGGCGCCGGCCACGAGGGCCGTGCGCAACGGGTGAGGGGAGGCGGGCGTCATGCCCGCGATTGTCGGCTCTAGCGGCCGTAGCTGCGGTTGGCGCCGCTGCGCTGGCCGTTGCCACCGCCACCGCCGCCACCACCACCACCGCGGTTGCGGTTGCCGCCGCCACCGCCGCGCCGGTTGCCGGCGCCCATGCTGTCGATGCTGGTGCGCGTCGGATCCGGCTGGCCGTCGTTGCTGACGCGTTTGACGCCCGTCATGTCGCGGCGCCCGGGCATGTTGGTGCGCAGCGGGTCGATGTTGCGCGGCATGCGGTCTTCGCCGTCATCACGGCTCTCGTCGCGCACGCGCTCGGTACGGGGCGGCCGGGCCTGGTGTTGTTGCGGCGGGCGCGGCGGCTGGCCATTGCCGGTGCTATTGCCGGTGCCATTGCTATTGCCGTTGCCGTTGCGGGCGGACCGCTGGCCACCGGCCGGCTTGGCCGCGCCATTGCCCCCGCGGGCATTGCGCGAACCCCCCTGTTCACCCTTGTTGTCGCGGATGCGCTGCATCATCTCCTGGCGCGCGGCCTTGGCCGCGGCCATCATCACCTCTCGGCTGGGCGGGCGGCCGGCGCCGCCCCAGATGGTCTGGCGGCCCATGGCGATGGGCTCGGCACGCTCGCCGGGCTCGGGGCCGAAGCCCTCGACCACCTGCACCGGGATCTGCTGCTTGGTGAAGCGGGCGATCTCGTCCATGAAGCCTTCCTCGTCCAGGCAGACCAGGCTCACGGCGGCGCCATCGTTGCCGGCGCGGCCGGTGCGGCCGATGCGGTGGACGTAGTCTTCCGGCACGTTGGGGATTTCGTAGTTCACCACGTGCGGCAGCTCGTCGATGTCGATGCCGCGGGCCGCGATGTCGGTGGCCACCAGCGCGCGGATTTCGCCGCTCTTGAAGCCGCCCAATGCCTGGGTGCGCGCGCCCTGGCTCTTGTTGCCGTGCAGCGCCATCGCCTGGATGCCGTTCTTGGTCAGGAATTCGGCCACGTTGTTGGCGCCGAACTTGGTGCGCGTGAACACCAGCACCTGGCTCCAGTCGTGCTGCTGGATGATGTGGGCCAGCAGCTGCTTTTTCTTGCCGCGGCCCACCGGGTGCACCACCTGCGTGATGCGCTGCACCGTGGTGTTGCGCGGAGTCACCTGGATGCTTTGCGGATTGCGTAACAGTGAGTTAGCCAGGTCACGAATCTCGTCGCTGAAGGTGGCCGAGAACAGCAGGCTCTGCTTTTCCTTGGGCACCAGCGCCAGGATCTTCTTGACGTCAGGCAGGAACCCCATGTCGAGCATCCGGTCGGCTTCGTCCAGCACCAGCATCTCCACCGTGGACAGGTCCAGCATGCCCTGCTGCTGCAGGTCGAGCAGGCGGCCCGGCGTGGCGACCAGGATATCGACGCCGGCCCTGAGCCTGGCGATCTGCGGGTTCATGCCCACGCCGCCGAAGACGACCATGGAGGTCAGCTGCAGGTACTTGCCGTAGGTGCGGATGGACTCTTCCACCTGGGCGGCGAGTTCACGCGTCGGCGTCAGCACCAGGGCGGCGATGCCGTCCTTGCCGAACTTGTTCGTCTTGCCCTGCCCCTTGGTGAGCTTGTGCAGCATCGGCAGGGTGAAGGCAGCCGTCTTGCCGGTGCCGGTCTGGGCCCCGCCCAGCAGGTCATGGCCCTCCAGCACGGCAGGGATCGCCTGGGCCTGGATCGGGGTGGGGGTTTCGTAGCCTTGCTCGCGCACGGCCTTGAGGATGGCGGGTGCCAGGTTCAGTTCGTCGAATGTCATGAAATGTGCGCCGTCCGTGGCGCTGGGTATCGGCCTGTACGGTGCGGGACACCGAGCCAGTCAAAGGCAGATGAGTTGGGAGGTGGGAGGCGGCAGGGCCTGCGTCGGCCTGCGTTGTCCCCAGCGGATCGCTGAGCTTGCGGGCAACTGGAGTCCGCAAGAGCCGCCATTGTCGCATGCCTTCGCATCCGGTGCGCCGAAAGCCATAATCAGCTCAGCCATGGCCAAGATGCTCAAGCTTCGACTCGGTGTTGCCGACGACCCCACGGCGCTGCAGCCGTCCCTGAACGACTGCCTGGAGACGCTGCTGGCGCAGGCCGACCTGCTGATGACCGACGTGGTGCAGGGCCTGGTGCGGGCCACGGCGGCCAGCGGCCCGAGCCGGGTGGCGGCCTTCCAGCGGCCCGAGATCCGGGCGGCCATCGACGCGCTGAGCGCCGGCTCGCGCACCGTCAGCGCCACCTACAAGGCCGAACTCGCGCGCATCGTCTACCAGGGCGGTGGCAAGGAGCAGGTGCACACCGAAGCCTTGCGCTACGAGGACCTGCAGCTGTTTGGCGACGCCGAGCTGGACCAGAGCATCGAAGTGGCGCGGGCGCAGCAGGAGGTCACGCTGGCCGTCGACGACGTGCTGCCCGCGCTGGATGCCGTGATCAGCACGCTGCTGGGATGGCGCACCATCCAGCCCGGACTCAATCCGCTGCGGCCCGACGTGTTCGTGCGGGCGCTGCAAAGCTGCCTGGCGCAGCACGTGCCCGAGCCCGGCGTGCGCGAAGCGCTGATCACGCCCGCGGCCGGCCTGCTGGGGGTGAACCTGCGCAAGCTCTACCGCGAACTGGCCGACTGGCTGGTGTCCACCGGCGTGGAGCCGGCCGTGCCGGTCGGGGGCAAGCTGCAGCAGGGCGGGGGCGCCATCGGCGCGGCGGTGGGCGGCAGCATGGCCGAGACCCTGCTCAACCTGGACCGGCTGCGCAAGCTGCTGGCCGGCGACTTCGACGCGCCGCCGGCCCGGCAAGAGTTCCTGCACACGGTGCCCGCTTCCATGGCGATGCTGCAGGACATGAAGCAGCTGGACGCGCTGGTCAAGCGGCTGGAGCAGCGTCCCAGGACAGAGGCGCCGGCGCAGCCGCAAGCCGTGGCGGCCCCCGAATCCGATGCCCTGCCGCGCCTGGGCCAGCAGCTGGGCGGCGAGGTGGTGCGGCTCATGTTCGACACGCTGGCGCAAGACCCGCGGCTGCTACCGGCCTTTGCGCAGCAGCTCAAGGCGATCGAGCCCGCGGTGCTGCGCCTGTCGCAGGAGGACTCGCGCTTTTTCAGCGACCGCACCCATCCGGCGCGGCAGTTCCTCGACCGTCTGACGCAACGCAGTCTGGCCTTCTCCAGCGACAAGGACGAAGGCTGGCCCCGCTTCCTGGCCACGGTGCAGCATGCGGTGCGCTGGCTGGACAGCAAGGTGATCGATGCCGACACCTTCGGCGAGCTGCTGGACCACCTGCAGGCGCAGTGGACCGGGCATGACCAGGCGGTGCGCCGCCGCCGCGAGGAGGCCGCCCGCGCGCTGTTGCACGCGGAGCAGCGCAACCTGCTGGCGCAGAAGCTGGGCGTCCATTTCGAGGAGGCCTGGGCCGGGCTGGAACTGCCGCAGTTCGTGGCCGACTTCCTGCGCGGCTCGTGGGCGCAGGTGGTGGCGCAGGCCCAGCTCAGCTGCGCGGACGGCTCGGACGATCCGTACGGCTACCGCGCGCTGGTCGACGACCTGGTCTGGAGCGTGCAGAAGAGCACCGCCCAGCGCGGCCGCACGCGGCGTCTGGCCCGGATGGTGCCGGGCCTGCTCTCGCGCCTGCGCGAGGGCCTGCAGCGGATCGACTACCCGCCGGAGCTGACCGACCGCTTCTTCGACCACCTGATCGCGATCCACGAATCGGCGCTCCAGGAAGGGCGCGACCAGGCCGCCAGGGCGCGAGCCGACGCGGCGGAGGCGCAGCCCGCGGAGTTCATCGACAGCGTGGCGGATCCCTGGCTGGCCGGGCACGAGGCTGCGGAGTCGGGCTACGTGCCGGACGAGCCTCTGACCGCGCTGGAACTGGAGGCGATTGCCGGGCTGCCCGCCGGAGCCCCGAGCGAGCCGGTGAGCGCCGGCGAATTGCGCACGGGCACCTGGGCGGAGCTGTGGGCACAGGGGCAGTGGGTGCGAGTGCAGCTGACCTGGGCCAGCCCGCACGCCACCCTGTTCATGTTCACTTCACAGGCCGGCAGTGCCCATTCGATGTCGCGCCGCACGCTGGAGCGGCTGCGCGCCCAGGGGCTGCTCAAGGTGGTCGCCCAGCGCAATGTGGTGGACGAGGCGCTGGACCAGGTCGCCAAGGCCGCGCTGAAGAACAGCCTGGACGGGAAGACGTAGGGTCTGTCGCGGGACCGGATAATCCCTGTTTTGCAAGAAACAAGCTCCAATGGCCCAGTACGTCTACACCATGAACCGCGTCGGCAAGATCGTGCCGCCGAAGCGCCAGATCCTCAAGGACATCTCGCTGTCGTTCTTCCCCGGCGCCAAGATCGGCGTGCTCGGCCTGAACGGCTCGGGCAAGTCGACGCTGCTCAAGATCATGGCCGGCATCGACAACGAGTTCGAGGGCGAAGCCACCCCCATGCCGGGCCTGAAGATCGGCTACCTGCCCCAGGAGCCGCAGCTGGACCCGACGCAGACGGTGCGCGAATCGGTCGAAGGCGGAATGGGCGAAGTGGCCGCCGCCAAGCAACGCCTGGAAGAGGTGTATGCGGCCTACGCCGAGCCCGACGCCGATTTCGACAAGCTCTCGGAAGAACAGGCCAGGCTGGAAGCCATCATCTCCGCCGCCGGTGCCGAGGGCGACTCCGAGCATCAGCTGGAGATCGCCGCCGACGCGCTGCGCCTGCCGCCCTGGGATGCCAGGATCCAGCATCTGTCGGGTGGCGAGAAGCGCCGGGTGGCGCTGTGCCGCCTGCTCTTGTCCAAGCCCGACATGCTGCTGCTGGACGAGCCCACCAACCACCTGGACGCCGAATCGGTGGAGTGGCTCGAGCAGTTCCTGGCCCGCTTCCCGGGCACGGTGGTGGGCATCACCCACGACCGCTACTTCCTGGACAACGCCGCCGAATGGATCCTGGAGCTGGACCGCGGCCGCGGCATCCCCTGGAAGGGCAACTACTCCACCTGGCTGGAGGGCAAGCAGGCCCGCCTGGAGGCCGAGCAGAAGGGCGAAGAGGCCCACGCCAAAGCCATGAAGAAAGAACTGGAGTGGGTGCGCCAGAACGCCAAGGGCCGCCAGTCCAAGAGCAAGGCGCGCCTGGCCCGCTTCGAGGAACTGTCCGACTACGAATACCAGAAGCGCAACGAGACCAACGAGATCTTCATCCCGGTGGGCGAGCGCCTGGGGCACGAGGTGTTCGAGTTCACGAACGTGAGCAAGTCCTTCGGCGACCGCCTGCTGATCGACAACCTGAGCTTCAAGGTGCCCGCGGGCGCCATCGTCGGCATCATCGGCCCCAATGGTGCCGGCAAGTCCACGCTGTTCAAGCTGATCTCGGGCAAGGAAAAGCCGGACTCGGGCGAGGTCAAGATCGGCAAGACCGTGCAGATGGCCTTTGTCGACCAGCACCGCGACGAACTCGCCGACAACAAGACGGTGTGGGAAGACGTGTCCGGCGGGCTGGACATGATCAACATCGGCAAGTTCCAGATGGCCAGCCGCGCCTACTGCGGCCGCTTCAACTTCAACGGCGCCGACCAGCAGAAGAAGGTCGGCATGCTGTCCGGCGGCGAGCGTGGGCGCCTGCATTTGGCCAAGACGCTGCTGCAGGGCGGCAACGTGCTGCTGCTGGACGAGCCGTCGAACGACCTCGATGTGGAAACGCTGCGTGCGCTGGAAGACGCGCTGCTGGAATTCGCCGGCAGCGTGATGGTGATCAGCCATGACCGCTGGTTCCTGGACCGCATCGCCACGCACATCCTGGCGGCGGAGGGCGACAGCCAGTGGGTGTTCTTCGACGGCAACTACCAGGAGTACGAGGCCGACAAGCGCAAGCGCCTGGGCGAGGAAGGTGCCAAGCCGAAGCGGGTCCGCTATAAAGCCTTGAAGTAATGGCCCCCCCGAAGCGCCTGCGGCGCCTCCCCCCAAGGGGGCGCCACCAGCGGCCCGGCAAAGCCGGTTCCGCGGTGGCCGCTTGACAGAAGCCACAGCACTTCCATGAGCACGCCCTACCAGGCCCTGTACCGTGCATGCATGAAGGAGGCGGCAGCCCAGGGCCGCACGCTGATGCAGCGGCTGGTCCGCCGGGTGGCGCTGTCCATGCCCGCGCGCGCCGCGCTCGCCCCGGACGCTCACGAAAAGCAGATGCTCTCCGAAGGCGCGCGCGTGCTGATGAAGCACGAAGGGGCCTTGTGCGAGGCGTATCCGCAAGCTTTGCTCGCCGAGTTCGCCCAGGCCATCGCCGGCGACCTGCGCGGCGGCCCGGCCCTGAGCTTCGACTCGCTGGAGCTGATGGGCGACGAGCAGGTGCAGGAAAGCGTGGAGCTGGTGCGCACCCAGCAGGCGGTGCAGCATGTCGTGCAAGCCGAGCTCTCGCAGCTGAACGCCCTGATCTGCGCCGTGCAGGGCTTGAAGAGCGTGCAGGCCGAGCGCAACCCGCTGCGGCCCGAGGTCTATGTGCGCAGCCTGCGGACCGTCACGCTGCAAAGCCCGGTGCCGCCCGCGATGCGCATGCGCTGGATGCAGCACCTGGGCGAGGCCCTGGGCCCCGAGCTGGCGGTGATCTACCGCGAACTCTCCGACCTGCTGCGCAAGCAGGGCGTCACCGGGGCGAGCTTCAACATCACCCAGACGCCGGAGAGCGCCACGTCTTCCCGTGCCGCGGCACGGCCTGCGGCGAGCGAGCCGCACCAGGCCAGCACCCTGCTGACGGTGCATGCCCTGCAAAGGCTGGTGGCTGGGGAGCTGGACCCCCAGGGGTCCGTTGCCGCATCCGTCCCACCGCGCCCCGCGGATTTTTCGGTCACGGTGCCGGCCGCGTTCGAGGCGCTGCAGGAAATGCGGCAGGTCGACGCCGTCATGCAGCGGCTGCAGCAACGCCGGGCGGGCGGCGCCGCCGGGGCGCAGGGCGGCACGGGTGCGCTGCGCGAGGCGCTGCGCGGCGAAGCCAAGCGGCCCGGCCAGGCGCTGGGCCTGGAAGTCGTCAACCTGATGGTGGAGAACATCGCCGGCGACGCGCGCCTGCTGCCGCCCGTGCAGCAGGCCGTGCGCGAACTCGAGCCCGCGCTGCTGCGCCTGGCGCTGGGCGACCCGCGCTTTTTCAGCGACAAGAGGCATCCCGCGCGGCAGATGCTCGAGCAGATGACGCAGCGCAGCCTGGCCTGGCAATCGGTGGACGAGCCCGGTTTTGCGGGCTTCCTGCAGCCGCTGCAGGAAGCCGTCGACGCGCTTGTCGCCACACGCGTGGCCGGCGCCGAGCCTTTCGACTTCGCGCTCAAGTCGCTGGAGGAAGCCTGGGGCGAGGAGCACAAGCGGGACCGCCGCTACCGCGAAAAGGCGGTGCGTGCCCTGCTGCAGGCCGAGCAGCGAAACCTGCTCGCAGGCAAGGTCGCCAAGTCGCTGCGCAGCCGCGAGGACGTGCTGGCGGCACCCTCCGAGATCCTGCAGTTCCTGCTCGGCCCCTGGTCGCAGGTGATGGCGCAGGCGCGCCTGTCCGACGCCACGGGCGACAAGGACCCGGGCGGCTGGGAAGCGGTGGTCGCCGACCTGGCCTGGAGCGTGCAGCCCCGCGGCGAAGCCGGCGGCGCGGCCCGACTGGCCCGCCTGCTGCCCTCTTTGCTCGACCGCCTGCGCCGTGGCCTCAACAGCATCGACTATCCGCAGGGGCAGACGCAGCGCTTCTTCGAGCAGCTGGCCGACTTGCACCAGCGCGCGCTCAAGCCCGGCGTGGCCGAACCGGCCCGGCCGGTGCCCCTGTCCACGCGGCTGTCGCGCGAGGAACTCGAAGCCTTGCTGGGCGGCGACGACGCGGGCGGCGGTGCCTGGCTGCAGCCGACCGAGGCGCAGCATTCCGGCTTCATGGAAACGCACCAGTCGGTGGTGCCGCAGCCGCTGTTCCAGGCGACGCAGGCCGGGTTCGGCCAGACGCGGCCCCTGGCCGATGCCGGCGATCTCGCGCCGGCCTTGCCGGCGGCGGCGCTGCAGAACGGCGCCTGGGTGGAACTGCTGCTGGACGGCGGCTGGTCGCGCTACCAGCTCACCTGGTCCAGCCCGCACGGCACGCTGTTCATGTTCACGGGCGCCGGCGGCAAGACGCAGTCCATGACGCGGCGCCTGCTGGACAAGATGCTCAAGACCGGCACACTGAAGCTGGTCTCCGCGCAGGCCCTGGTCGACGGCGCGCTGGACGCGGTGGCCGTTGCCGCCTTGCGCAACAGCCTGGACCTGAAGCTGTAGACCTGAGCTTGCCGGGCGCGCTAGACGTGCAGCGCGTGCCCCAGCGCCCGCAGGGCCGCTTCCTGAACGGCCTCGCCCAGGGTCGGGTGGGCGTGGATCGTGCCTGCCACATCCTCGAGCCGGGCACCCATTTCGATGGACTGCGAGAAAGCGGCGCTCAACTCCGACACCGCGCGGCCGACCGCCTGCCAGCCCACGATCAGGTGGTTGTCGCGCCGGGCGACCACCCGCACGAAGCCATCGGTGGCTTCCAGGCTCATGGCCCTTCCGTTGGCCGCGAACGGAAACGCGGCGCTGATGCAGTCGATGCGTTCGCGATCCGCCTGCGCCGGCGACAAGCCGACCACCACCACTTCGGGATCGGTGAAACACACGGCGGGGATCGCGCCCGGGGCGAAGCGCCGCTTGCGGCCGGCGATCACCTCCGCCACCATCTCTCCTTGCGCCATCGCGCGATGGGCCAGCATCGGCTCGCCGGCCAGGTCGCCGATGGCCCAGACGTTGCGCATGGACGTGCGGCACTGGTCGTCCACCTTCAGCGCGCGGCCGGCCATGTCGAGCTGCAGACTTTCCAGCCCGAAGCCTTCCGTGTGGGGGCGCCGCCCGACCGCGACCAGGACGCGATCGGCCGGCAATGCGAATTCGTCGGCATGGGCGCTGCGTACGCGCAGGCTGTGGCCGTCGCCGCCCAGGCCCTGCACGCTGCAGCCCAGGTGCAACACGACGCCGAGCCGTTTGAGCTGCGACAGCACCGGCCGTGTCAGCTCCTCGTCGTAGCTGGGAAGCACGCGGCTGGTGGATTCGACCACCGCCACTTCGGCGCCCAGCTTGCGATAGGCGATGCCGAGCTCCAGCCCGATGTACCCCGCCCCGACCACCACCAGGCGCCGCGGCAGCTCGGTAGGCGCCAGCGCCTCGGTGGACGACATCACCAGGCCGCCAAAAGGCATGCCCGGCAGTTCCACCGGGACCGAACCCGTGGCCAGCAGCAGGTGCTCGCAGTGGAGGCGCTGCGCGGCCCCTTGCGGCGGCTGCACCTCCACGGTCTTGCCATCGATGATGCGGGCCCAGCCCTCGACGACGGTGACGCCCGCCTTCTTGAGCAAGGCGCCGACCCCGCCGGTCAGGCGCTGCACGATGCCGTCCTTCCAGCGCACTGTCTGCGCCAGTTCGATCCGGGGCGTGCCCGCGCGGATGCCCAGCGGCGAGCCGTTCGCGTAGTGCCGCGCCTTCTCGAACTCGTCGGCGGCGTGGATCAAGGCCTTGGAGGGAATGCAGCCGATGTTCAGGCAGGTGCCGCCCAGCGCACCGCCTTCGACCAGCACCGTGGGAATCCCAAGCTGGCCCGCGCGGATGGCGGCGACATAGCCCCCCGGCCCGCCGCCGATGACGAGCAGGGTCGTGGCGCGTGTGCTCATGCGGGCTCCACGAACAGCAGCGCCGGCGATTCGAGCAGCCCGCGGATCGCCTGCACGAATTTCGCGGCGTCCACGCCATCGACCACGCGGTGGTCGAACGAGGAGGACAGGTTCATCAGCTGGCGGCCGACCACGGCGCCGTTGCGCATCGCCGGGCGCTCGACCACGCGGTTGATGCCGACGATCGCCACTTCCGGGTGGTTGATGACGGGCGTCGTGACGATGCCGCCCAGGGCCCCCAGGCTGGTGATGGTCAGCGTGGACCCGGTGAGCTGCTCACGCGTGGCCTTGCCGCTGCGCGCGGCTTGCGCGATACGCGCGATCTCGGCGGCGCAGGACCACAGGTCGTGGGTTTCCGCATGGCGCAGCACCGGCACCATCAGGCCGGGCTCCGTCTGGGTGGCGATGCCCAGGTGCACGCCGGCGTGTCGCGTGACCACGCCGGCCTCGTCATCGAACCGGGCGTTCATCTGCGGAAAGTCCCGCACGGCCAGCACCAGCGCCCGCGCGATGAAAGGCAGCAGGGTGAGCTTGCCGCGCGTGCCGCCATGCCGCGCATTGAGCTGGGCGCGCAGCGCTTCCAGCTCCGTCACGTCCACTTCCTCGACGTAGGTGAAGTGCGGGATGCGGCGCTTGGCTTCCTGCATCTTCTGGGCGATCTGGCGCCGCAGGCCGATCACCGGCACCGCTTCCTCGCCATTCCTTTGCGCGTACGCCGTCGCCGGTGCACGCAGGGCCGGCTGCCCGCGCGAAGCGAGGTAGACATCCAGGTCCTCGTGCGCGATGCGCCCGGCGGGGCCGCTTCCGTGCACGTATTGCAGCTCGATGCCGAGCTCCCAGGCGCGGCGGCGTACTGCGGGCGAGGCGATCGGCTTGTCGCCCGGCGCGCGGGTCTGCGTTGCGCCTTCCCGCACTGGAGGAGCGTCGGGCAGGGAGCGTGCCGCGCCGGCAGAAGGCCCCCTCCCCAACCCTCCCCCGGTGGGGGAGGGGGAAGCGGCGGCGGCCTCTTCGGCGGGAGCGGCGGACTTTCGGCTTTGCTCTTCGCCACGGTGATTGCCCGTGCCCTCGACTTCCAGCCGGATCAGCTCCGAGCCCACCGCCATCATCTTGCCGACCTCGCCCCCGAGCGCGGCCACCTTGCCACTGACCGGCGATGGGATCTCCACCGTCGCCTTGTCCGTCATCACGTCGGCCAGCACCTGGTCTTCCTTGACCGTGTCACCCGGCTGCACGTGCCACGCCACCAGTTCCACCTGGGCAATGCCTTCGCCGATGTCCGGCATCTTGATCACATGGACGCCCATGGTCATGCCTCCATCACGCGCTTGAGCGCGGCACCGACCCGGCCCGGGCCCGGAAAGTAGGCCCATTCCTGGGCGTGCGGGTAGGGCGTGTCCCAGCCTGCCACCCGCTCGATCGGCGCTTCCAGGTGGTAGAAGCAGTGCTCCTGCACCAGCGACACGAGCTCGGCACCGAAGCCGCTGGTGCGCGTCGCTTCGTGCACCACCACGCAGCGGCCGGTCTTCCTGACCGATTCAACGATGGTGTCCAGGTCCAGCGGCCAGATCGAGCGCAGGTCGATGATCTCGGCATCGACGCCGGCTTCGCGCGCCGCGCATTCGGACACCCAGACCATCGTCCCGTACGTCAGCACCGTCACCTGGCGGCCCGGGCGAAACACCGAAGCCGATTCCAGGGGCACGGTGTAGTAGCCTTCGGGCACTTCGCCCATCGGGTGGTTGGACCAGGGCACGACGGGGCGGTCGTGATGCCCGTCGAACGGCCCGTTGTACAGGCGCTTGGGCTCCAGGAAGATCACCGGGTCGTCGTTCTCGATGGAGGCGATCAGCAGGCCCTTGGCGTCATACGGATTGCTGGGCATCACGGTACGCAGGCCGCAGACATGGGTGAACAGCGCTTCCGGGCTCTGGCTGTGGGTCTGGCCGCCGTAGATGCCGCCGCCGCAAGGCATGCGGATGGTGATCGGCGCGGTGAAGTCGCCGGCCGAGCGGTAACGCAGCCGCGCCGCCTCCGAGACGATCTGGTCGGACGCGGGATAGAAGTAGTCGGCGAACTGGATTTCGACCACCGGCCGCAGGCCATAGGCACCCATGCCCACCGCGGTGCCGACGATGCCCCCTTCGGAGATCGGCGCGTCGAAGCAGCGCGATGTGCCGTACTTGGCCTGCAGGCCTTCGGTCACGCGGAAGACGCCGCCGAAGTAGCCGACGTCCTGGCCGTACACGATGACGTTGGGGTCGCGCCCCATCATCACGTCCATCGCCGAGCGCAACGCCTGGATCATGGTCATCGGCGTGGCCTTGCCGGCGCCGTCTTCGGCCGTTTCGATGTTCCGGGTTTTGGTCAGCATGGTCAGACTCCCAGTTCCTGGCGCTGGCGCCGCAGGTGTTCCGGCATCTCCTGGTACACGTCCTCGAACATCGAAGCCGCGCTCGGGATCTGCCCGTCGAGCAGGGTGCCGTGGCTTTCAGCCTCTTTCTGCGCGGCGAGGACTTCGGCTTCGAGTTCGGCCTGCGCCTGCTCATGCTGCTGCTCGGACCATTCGCCGATGCCGATCAGGTGACGCTTCAGGCGCAGGATGGGGTCGCCCAGCGGAAAGCGCTGCCAGTCGTCGGCCGGGCGGTATTTGGACGGGTCGTCCGACGTCGAGTGCGGGCCGCCGCGGTAGGTCACCCATTCGATCAGCGTCGGGCCATGGTTGTGGCGGGCGCGCTCGGCGGCCCACTGGGACGCCGCGTAGACGGCCAGGAAGTCGTTGCCGTCCACGCGCAGGGATGCGATGCCGCAGCCCACGCCGCGCGCGGCGAAGGTCGTCTGCTCGCCGCCGGCGATCGCCTGGAAGGTCGAGATGGCCCATTGGTTGTTGACCACGTTCAGGATCACCGGCGCGCGGTACACGTGGGCAAACGTCAGGGCCGTGTGGAAGTCGGCCTCGGCCGTCGCGCCGTCGCCGATCCAGGCCGAGGCGATCTTCGTGTCGCCCTTGATGGCCGACGCCATGGCCCAGCCCACCGCCTGGATGAACTGGGTGGCGAGGTTGCCCGAGATCGAGAAGAAGCCGGCGCGCTTGTACGAGTACATCACCGGCAGCTGCCGCCCCTTGAGGGGATCGGCCTCGTTGCTCATCAGCTGGCAGATGAGCTCGACCATCGGCACATCGTCGCGCGACAGCAGCAGGCTTTGCTGGCGGTAGGTGGGGAAGCACATGTCGCCGCCCTGCAGCGCGAAGGAATGGGCCGAGCCGATGGCTTCCTCGCCCAGGCTCTGCATGTAGAACGAGAGCTTTTTCTGCCGCTGCGCGATCAGCATCCGGGCATCGAAGGCGCGGGTCTTCATCATCGCCCGCAGCCCGCGGCGCAGGCGGGCCGGTTCGATCTGGGGCACCCAGGGCCCGACCGCGCGGCTGTCCTCGTCCAGCACGCGAACCAGGCTGTAGGCCAGGTCCGTGGTGTCCGCGGCGCTGGTGTCCACGGCGGGCCGGCGCACGGCGCCCGCGGGCGAGACGTGGAGATAGGAGAAATCGGTCTTGCAGCCGGGCCGCCCAGAGGGCTCCGGCACATGCAAGCGAAGCGCTTGTGCTGTGCTCATGCAGTTCACTCCGCGCCTGATTGTGTCGGGCGCCTGGTCGATGACGAGGTGGACGGCGTGGCGGGTAGCCACAGCGGCCGCAGGGGTGCGCTGGGGGCGCGAGATGAGTTTAGGCCAAACGCGGCGCGCAGGGGCGCGCGCAACATGGAAGAGTTCGTGGGGTGCTAGCGCACGCCCAGCTTGCGCCGCACCAGCTGGATGTTGTTGCGCAGCGCGTAGAGCTCGTCGGCGTACGAGAGCGGCACGCTGATGCGGCCGACGCGTTCGTCCAGCTCGTCCAGTTCGCCCGCCAGCCGCGGCCCTTGCGCCGGGTCGGCTTGCATGCGGTTCTCGATCTCGCGCAGCTGGCCGTACCAGCGGAACACGCGCGAGCGGATGCGGAACTCGTAGAGCGGCGGCACGATGCGCGAGAGCGGCAGCAGCACCGCGATGATGATGCCCAGCGCCAGCCACATGCGCTCGATCAGGTTCGCCAGCCAGAACGGCAGGTAGCGCTGCAGGAAGGGCGCGCCGCCGCGGATGGCACGCTCGGCCTCGTTGGCGATCGGGTACTCGCTGTGCTCGATGGTGGGAAAGGCGCCGGCGCGGTTGAACCAGCCGGCCGGGCCGTGCAGGTTGCGCGCGGCCTGGGCGAACAGCTGCACCAGGGCCGGGTGGGTCGCATCCCGCGTCAGCAGCGCCGTGGTGGTCGCGACCAGGCGTACGTCCTGCGGCGGCAGGTCGCGCGCGAGGTCCACGATGCCGCGCGGCAGCACCACGGGCGTGAGGAAGGGGAAGCGCCGCGAGTACGCGTCGCCCTGGGCCACGTCCATCAGCTTGATGCCCGGCGTCTGCAGCAGCATCTGCACCATCAGCGATTCCGGTGCCGAGGCGAACACCACGGCGTCGATCTCGCCGGCCAGGAAGGCCACCGTGGCGGGCGTCTGCTCCAGCTGCGACAGGCGCAGCTCCGCGCGGTCGATCCGGTTGGCCTCGAACAGCTTGTCCATCAGGCTGGGAACGCCGCTGCCCGGTGCGCCGACGTTGACGCGCAGGCCTTGCAGTTGCGGCAGCGACGTGAGGGTGGCCGCCGGGTTGAGCTTGCTGGCGGCATCCTCCCGGTAGAACAGCCAGACCGGTTCGACGAACAGGCTGCCCAGCGACAGCAACGCAGAGGCTTCGGCATCCGCGGGGGCGGTGCCGCCCTGCACGAAGCCCAGGTCGGCCTTGCCTTGGCGCAGCAGCTGCAGGTTGGCGGACGATCCATCGCTGGGCAGCAGCACCACCTCGATGCCTTCGGCCGCGAGGGCCGTGCGGTAGCGCTTGCCGAACTCGTCGTAGGCGCTCTGGGCCGGTCCGGTGGCCAGCGTCACGCGCCGGGGCGGGGTGGGGTCCAGCCAGAGGTAGGCCAGCACGAGCAAGCCGACCGCCAGCAGCGCCACCGGCCCGGCCGAGACCAGGATGTCGCGGATCGACAGCAGCGTGTAGCGGATGGCCTTGGGCATGTGCCCCGCCTTCAGGCCATGTCGCCGGCGGCGGGCAGGTGCAGCGCGCCCGAGGTGATGGCCGTTGCCATGCGGGCGGCGCGGACGACCGCCGTGGCGACAACCTCGGCCGCCATGGTCGCGAGCAGCATCATGTCGGCGCTACGCCCGCAGGCCCCCGTGCCCAGCGCGAACAACGCGTCGCCGTCCAGCATGGTGTGGGCCGGGTTGATGCTGCGCGCCAGCCCGTCATGGCTGACCGTGGCCAGGCGCGAGGCCTGCGCCTTGGTCAGCACGGCGTCGGTGGCGATCACGCCGATGGTGGTGTTGGTGCCGGCCACCAGCCGCTGGGGCGGCTCGCCGCGCAGCAGGGCCCGGCGCGAATCCAGGAAGTCCTTGCCGTCGGCCGTACGCGCCCCGGCAATGACACGGCCGGTGTGCGGGTCGACGACGTCGCCCAGCGCGTTGCAGGCGATCAGGGCGCCCACGGTGATCCCGTCGACCGTGACCGAGGCGGTGCCGATGCCGCCCTTCATGGCGCGGGCGGCGCCGAAGATCTTGCCGATCACCGCGCCCGCGCCCGCGCCCACGTTGCCTTCGGCCGGCGCCCGGCGGCTGGCCACGGCGCAAGCGGCGTACCCGGCCTGGGCATCCGGGCGGATGGAGTTGTCGCCGAGGTAAAGGTCGAACAGCACCGCGGCCGGCACGATCGGGATGCGCCCCGGGCCCACCTGCAGGCCGACGCCTTGCTCCTCGAGCCAGCGCATCACGCCGGCCGAGGCATCCAGACCCCAGGCGCTGCCGCCGGCCAGCAGCACGGCATGCACACGGTCAACGAGGTTGGTGGGATGCAGCAGGTCGGTCTCACGCGTGCCGGGCGCGGCCCCACGCACGTCGACGCCTGCGACCGCGCCTTCCCGCGCCAGGATCACGGTGCAGCCGGTGGGACGGCGGGAGTCGGTGTAGTGCCCGACTTCGATGCCCGCGACATCGGTGATGGCGCCAGGCGCGGCAGTTTGCGGCGACATTTTTTTGTTGGGCTGGAAGAGGATCAGGCCGCAGACGAACGGCGGCGCGACGACGGTTTCAATCCGGGTTCTGCTGCCCCCCACCGCGCCAGGCGCCGCGCGCTTTCCCGCTCGATCAGCGCCCCAAGCCCTTCCCTGACCAGTACGGGCCTGTCCTGTATGCCGGCCAGTTGTCGAGCCAAAGCCAACAAGTTGTCGTCGAGGTTGGGGGTAGTGCGCACGCGAGCCTCCATTGCGCATCGAATGTAGCAATGTTTGACCCTGGTTCCTCCCTCGCGCCGCAACCCCCATTTGGCGTGGCGCCGACAGGCCGCAGCGAAGTGCCTCGAACAGCGCTATAGCAGGGGCTGCACGAACGCGAACCAGCCGCCCAACAGGTAGATCACGACGCTTGCCCGGTAGACGCGCGTTGAAGTCCTGCGCGTTCGCAGGCAGGCGTCACGCAACCGCGGGTCGGTGGGGCAAGGTGCATTGCGGTTGGCCCACTGGAGAGCGCCGCTTCCCGCCAGCATCAGCCCCGCGAACAGGAACAGCGCTTCCTTGTGTTCGCTCAACCAGACCAGCTGCGGGACCGTCGCCACCAGCGAGGACAGGGCCGCACCCGCGCCGAGCGCCACCAGCAAAGCCGGTAGCGCGCAGCAGACGAGGGTGCCCGAACTCGCGAACAGCGTGGCGACTGACGTCCAGAAGCCGGCGCGGGACTCGAACACCCCGTCGCCGCTGGCGCTCCCGCTCACTTCCTGGCCTTGGCGGCCTGGGTTTCGGCCTTGATGTCGGCCACGGACTTGGGCACGGTCTCCAGCCTGGTCACGTCGTAGCCGGCTTCCGTGATCTCGGCGGTGACGACCTTGCCGTCGATCTTCTGGCCTTCCTTGGCTTCGACGGCGACGACCTTCTGCTTGAGGTCGACGTACACCGCCTTGGTCGCGGGCAGGCGCGTGAGGCGCTTCTCGATCCCCTGCGCACAGAACGAGCACACCATGCCGTTGACGGTGGCCTTGACGCTCTCCACGGCCAGGGCAGGTACGGCGGCGGCGGCCAGGGCCAGGGTGATGACGATGTTTTTCATGGAATCCTCTGCTTTAAAAAATGTACATGAAGTTGAAGCGGGGCTGCTTCATGGTGTTGACCCCTAGCTCGACGAAATAGCGGTTGTGGATCAACCGCAGCATGGGCGTGACTTCGGTGCGGTCCGACAGGCCCCGCATGCGCCGCGCCTCCACCACCAGCCAGGGCTGCATCTCCTCGTAGTCCACTTCGTAGAACGAGAAGCCGGCGCGCACCGAGCCATAGTCGTGGTTGATGCCGGATGCCCGGAACAGGCGCGCCGTGGCCGACAGGTACAGCCGCGTGGTTTCCCAGTCGGCTGAAACCCCGGGCGTGACCATCGTGCGCGTGCCGCCGAAGTCGTTGCCGCGCACCGGCCCCACGCCCGCCAGCAGCCAGAGGTTGGCCTGCGAATGCTCGCCGTTCCAGCGCTTGAGCAGGCGCGTGTAGGTGAGTTCGGCCACCTCGCGCTGGGTGCGCTTGTCGTCCGAGCGCATCCAGGTCGCGCCGACGCCCACCGCATCGCGCGGCGTCAAGGCGTGGTTCACCCAGCTCTCGCGCCAGTTCGGGCCGAAGTCGCCCATGGCCATGGTGCTGTCCTTGAATCCCATGGGCCCGGCCTGGGCCCAGGGGGCCGCGGCCGCCAGGGCAGCCAGCAACAGTGTCCTGATCACGTAGAAATCTCCTTGTCGATGGCCGCACGGCGGCCGGACCTGCGTCCACGCGAAAACGCGGGCGCACCTCGGGTGGGAGGGCTCAGGAGATGGGCGGCTTGAGCAGCGGCGCGGCCGGCGCACTGGCGAATCGCTCGCCGCAAGACAGGGGCTGCGCGTGCGCGGCGATCGCGGGAACCGCAGCGGCCGTCACGGGCAGGACCAAGGCCGAACAGGCCAGGCACTGTGTGCACGAGGCACAGGTGCCTTCGCCGGAATCCGCCGGGAGGCTGCTGCCAGCTGCGCCGTGGTTGCAGTCCGGGGCCCTGGCTTCAGGCTCCAAACTGCCTGCAGCCCGCTCTGCATGGGCGCCCACCGCTATTGTTTCAGTAGCAGGCAAGTGCTGGGCGAGCATCTGCCCCGCCATGGCCTCGCCGACCCAGCCCCGCAAGGGTAGCAAGGCAATGACGAGGATGAGCAGCCAGCGGTGCATGGTGTGGATGATAAGCGGCGAACGCACAAGTTCCCGACTTCCGGCCTCGGGGCAGGACTGGTCCTACAGGCGGACTCCTGCTTGGACGACAGGGCCGCAACGCTGGGCTTCCTACAGTGGGCTTTCCCGCCGGCGCATCGCTGGCGATTTTTTCGAACCGCGCAGAGGAACCGCCATGAATACCGAAACGTCCGAGAGCCCCTTCCCCACCAGCACCGCCACCAGCACTGGTTCCGCCGGCTTGAACGGCAGCGATGGCACCGTCCGCCGGGTTGCCCAGGCGGCTCACGAAGCCGTGGACCGGCTCGAGCAGACGCTCGGCAGCAGCAGCGAGCGCGTGATGGGCCTGCACCAGGAATACAGCGAAGTGGCCCGCGAGCAGGTCCGCGCCAATCCCCTGATGGCCATGGGCGCCGCGTTCGCCGTCGGCGTGATCTTCAGCAAGCTCTTCATGCGCTGACCGTTGCGGCGCATCACAGCGCCGCGCGCAACTCGCCCCGGGCTTGGCGCAGCACGGCCCAGCCCGCGGTAAGCGCCAACCCGGCCATCACGGCTGCGACCGCCAGGTCGGGCCAGGCGGCCTGTGTCCCGAACACGCCCAGGGCAGCCGCCATCACCGCCAGGTTGCCCAGGGCGTCGTTGCGCGTGCACAGCCAGACGCTGCGCATGTTGGCGTCGCCCTCCCGGAACTTGTAGAGCAGCACCGCCACCCCGACGTTCGCTGCCAGAGCCAGCGCGCCCACCGCGCCCATGGTCACCGGCTCCGGGGTGACGCCCTGCCACGCCGACCAGCCAGCGCGCGCCAGCACGGCCACGCCGAAGGCCAGCATGCTCACCGCCTTGAGCATGGCGGCGCCCGAGCGCCAGGCCAGGCCCATCGACAGCACGGCAATGGACAGGGCGTAGTTGGCGGCATCGCCGAAGAAGTCGATGGCATCGGCCAGCAGCGACACGGCCCCGGCCTGGACGCCGGCGCCGATCTCGATCACGAACATCAGCCCGTTGACAGCCAGCGCGATCCACAGCACGCGCCGGTAGCCTGGCGGTTCTGCCCCGCAGGGGGGTTCGGGGGCGTGGCAGCAGTGGGCGGACATAGGGTTCCTCGTTTCTGTTGAGGAGATTGGAAACCCTGGAGCAGCTCCAGGGTCAAGCCGGTACCATGACCTCATGAAGATCAGCGAATTGAGCCGGGCCAGCGGCGTCGAAGTCGAGACCATCCGCTACTGGGAAAAGGCCGGCTTGCTGCCGTCGCCGGCGCGGCAGGCCAACGGTTACCGCCACTACGGAACGGCCGAGGTCGAGCGGCTGGCATTCGTGCGTCACTGCCGCACGCTCGACATGCCCCTGGCCGACGTGCGCCACCTGGTGGACGTGCTGGACGGCGGCGGCACCGGTCCCGGCCAGACCGACGCGCTCGTGGCGCGCCACCTGCTGCAGGTACGCGCCCGGGTCGCGGGGCTGCAGGAACTGGAGCGTCAGCTGACCGCCTTGCAGGCGCGCTGTGACGCCGACCATGCGGCGCACGAATGCGGCGTGCTCAACGAGCTGGTGGCAGCGGCGCACGGCGAGGCTTGCGCCTGTCACGAGGACACGGCCGCGGCGGCGCCAAGCCTGCCCTGACTCACAAAAACAGGAAAGCCGCGCCCGCAATGGCGGTGGGCACGAGGGCGCCCGCCAGCAGCCCGGCGGCGCCGATCGTCTCGTCGTTGAAGCCGCGCTTGAGCAGTGCGACGCCCGCGGGATTGGGCGCGTTCGCGATCACCGTCAGCCCGCCGCCGGTGACCGCACCGGCCACCAGGCTGTACTTGGCTTCATCGGAGATCCCTTCGATCAACGAGCCGAGGTAGGTCAGGGCCGCGTTGTCCGTGATGGCGGTGAGCGCCGTCGCGCCGAAGAACAGCTGCTGCGGCGACATGGCCGTGACCAGCGGCTGCAGCCACCATTGCTGCAGCCCTCCCAGAACCACCAGTCCGGCCAGGAAGAAGGCGACCAGCAGCGCCTCGCGGATGATGAGGGGGCTCTGGTGCCGCTCGTAGGCCTGGGCGTACCCGAGGAACATCAGGAACACGCCGAGAAAGGCCACCGGGTGGTGCGCCAGCAGCACCACCGCTGCGAGGAAAGCGAAGTGGATCGCGATCACGCTGGGCGGGATCCGCTGGTGCGATTCGGCCTCGGCCGCCGCCCCCGCTTCAGGCCTGGCCAGGTGGTGGCGCAGCAGCAAGACCGCCAGCGTGGCATTCACGACCACCGCGATCGCCGCCTTCCAGCCGAAGTTGGCGGCCATGAAGGCCGAATCCCAGTTCCACGCCGCGGCGACCATCAGCACCGGCGGGGCGGCGAACGAGCTGAGCGTGCCGCCGATGGAGATGTTGACGAACAGCACGCCCAGGGCGAAGTACTTGAGGCGCTCCGGGATGCCCGGGCGAAAGATCTGCGGCGCAAGCATCAGGGCCGCGATGGTCATGGCCGCGGGTTCCGTGATCAGGGACCCGACCAGCGGCACCAGCGCCAGACCCAGCCAGGCCGCTGCCAGCGGCGTGGGAACCGGCGCGATGCGCGCGATCGCCTGCGTGGAAACCAGCACCGCATGCACGACGGGCCGCGACGCCGCGACCACCATCACGACGAAAACGAAGAGCGGTTCCGTGTAGTGGCGCGACTCGGCATACGCCAGCGCCGTCGCACCGCCGCGAAAGAGCGCCATGGTGACGACCAGCACCATGGCCCACAAGCCGAACACGACTTCCACCTCGCCCAGGAGGTGAAACAAGCCGGCGTGGCTGGGATACCGGTGGGAGAGGCGCTCGAACTGCTTGGCCGTGAATGTGTGGATCAGCGCCACGGCGAACAGGATGGCGGCAACGAGCTGGATCAGGCGGTCGGGTGTTTCGGTCATACGGACGAGGTTGGTCCGCGTGGCGGCCCGACCAGCGCGTGAACCTGCTTGCCGAATGTGGCAGCACCCGGCGGCGAGTGTACCCCGCGAAGGGCTTCAGCTCTTGACCTGCGGCGGCAGCGGCATGCCGCGCTTGTGCATCACTTCCCGCAGGCGATCGGGGTAGTCCGTGATGAGGCCGTCCACGCCCCAGCCGATCAGGCGGTCCATGTCGGCCGGGCTGTTGATGGTCCAGGGGATCACCTTCAGCCCGAGCGACTGGGCTTCCTTGACCAGCGCCTGCGTGACCGCGCCGCCATTGGGCGACCACACGGCGCCGCCGGCGGCCTTGACCATCTTCGGCACGCTGCCATGGTCCGCGAGCTTCATCCCGGCGGTCCAGGTGCCGTCGCGGATGTTGTCGTTGTTGGCCGTCTGGATGCTCAGGTAAGCCGTGGGGATGACGGGTTCGAGCTGCTGCACCAGCTTGAGGGTGCGCCAGTCGAAGCTCTGGACCGTGACCTTGCCCAGCATGCCCGCCTCACGGACCGCCCGCAGCAACGCCTGCGTCATCGCCTCGGGTGCGACGGTGTCGTCCGGCTGGCCCGGGTTGATCTTGGTTTCGATGTTGAGGCGCACGTGGCCGGCCTGCCGCGCCTTGACCAGCGAAAACAGCGCGGCGAGCGTCGGAATCCGCGTACCGTCGCGCGCCTGCTGGCTGCTGAACGTCGCGGCATAGGGCGTGTCCGGCTTGATGCGGCCGACGTCGTAGTCCTGCAGTTGCTTGAAGTCCAGCGATTTGAGCAGGGGGCCCTTGCTGCCGGCCAGCCATTGGCCCGAGGCATCGCGGGTGATCAGCGGGTTCAGGTAGGGGTCGTGGGCCACCACGACGGTGCCGTCGGCTGCCACGCCGATGTCCAGCTCCAGCGTGTTCACGCCGACCTCGAGCGCGCGCTCGAACGCGGGCAGGGTGTTTTCGGGCGCCAGGCCGCGGGCGCCGCGGTGCCCCTGGAGGTCGAAGGCCTGGGCGCAGAACGCCAGGCCGAGCCCGAGGATGAAGGGGAGGCGTCGGTACATGGCCGCATTGTCCACGCCGGCGCACGACGAGCTTGTGCTCAGGGTTTGTTCTGGGTGCCCGGCGCGGCGTCCACAGCACCATGTGCGCTTCGAAAAGGAGCACTCGTTGGGAAACACCGCGACACCGGACCTGCAGAGCTTGAAGCAGCTGTTCAAGGAGGGCCACCGAAGCGAGGCCGTTGCCCGGTGCGAGACCCTGCACCAGCAGGATCCGGCCAACCGCGAGGTTGCGCGGCTGTGCTCGACGATGCACTTCGTGAACGGAAACCATGCCCGCGCACTGGAGCTGCTGCAGCAGGTGCGCGACCCGGCCCGCGAAGACGCCGACGTCCTGTTCAACATCGGCATCTGTGAGCGGCAGCTGAAGAACTTCAGCGGCGCGGAAGGGTGGTTCGGCATCTACACCGATCGCTTTGCCGGCGATGCCGAGGGCTGGGCCAGCCGGGCCGAATGCAAGTTCCAGCTGGGCGAATTCGCCCAGGGTCTGGAAATGGCGGGACGCGCGCTCGCCATCGACCCTTCATCGCTGGCGGCCTGGACAGTCCGCGGCCACTGCCAGGGAGCGCTCGGCCAGGCCGAGGCTGCACTGGCCAGCTACAAGAGGGCCAACGACATCCAGCCCTCCGGCGAAACCTGCTTGCAGGCCGGCCTGCTCCACCTGCGGCTGGGCAAGCCGATGGAGGCGGTCGAGAGCTTCTCCCGCGCCATTGCCCTCGCGCCCCGCATCGCCAAGCTCAGGGCTGCCCGCGGCGATGCGTACCAGGGGATGGGAAAGCTGCAGGAGGCGGCGGCGGACTACGAGGCCGCGCTGATGCTGGCGCCGGGCGAGGACGAGACGCTCAAGAAGGCGACCCTGTGCCTGCTGGAGCTGGGCCAGGGCGACGAGGCACTCCGGCTGTGCCAGGACGTGCTCGAGGCGCATCCTGCCAGCCTCACGGCGCGGCTGGGCGCTGAATGGGTGCGCAGCCAGCTCGTGCCGCTGTGGCATGTCCCCATGATGAACGAGCCGGAACGCAACCAGGCTTACTTCGACGGCCTTCGTGCCGTGGTCGCACCCGGCAAGCTTGTCTTCGAGATCGGCACCGGATCCGGCTTGCTGGCGATGATGGCGGCCCAGCTCGGCGCCCGGCGCGTGGTCACCTGCGAAGCGGTGGGCCTGGTCGCAAGGACCGCGTCGAAGATCGTCCAGCGCAATGGCTTCCAGGACCAGGTGCGCGTGGTGGCCAAGCCGTCGCACGCCGTGCAGCTCGGCGGCGAAGACCTGCCGGAGCAGGCCGACATCCTCGTGCACGAGATCTTCTCCAGCGAGCTGCTCGGCGAGCATGTCTTGCCGGCCATCGAGGACGCCAAGCGCCGCCTGCTCAAACCTGGCGGCGTGGTCATGCCCGCCGCGGCGAGCATCATGATTGCGCTGGTGGGCGGCGACGAGCTCGCCAAGAACATCCATGCGGACACGAGCTTCGGGTTCGACGTGCGCGACTTCAACGCCATCTATCCGAAGAAGCGCCCCCTGTACCGCGAAGACCTCATGCCCGAGCTGATGAGTGAGCCCATCGAGGCGTTCCGGTTCGACTTCTGCACGCATGCCGAATTCCCGCCGGAGAGCCGCCGCATCGAGATCACGGCGAGCCGGTGCGGGCTCTGCTACGGCGTCATCCAGTGGATTCGCATCGACATGGCCGAAGGCGTCCGATTCGAGAACCGGCCGGCGGGCCGCCGTTCCGTGGCCAGCTGGCAGCAGACCACTTACGGCTTCGACGAGCCGCTGGAGCTCAAGGAAGGCCAGGTGGTTTCCATCCAGGCCCTGCATGACCGGGCCCGGCCCTGGTTCTCTCTCGATCCCGGCGCGGCAGCCAGCCAGGGTCCGGCTGCCGCGTCGCCAACGTGACGGGCCTGGGACTTCCACTCTCCCGCTTGCGGGTCCCAAGGCTTAGTCTGCGCGCTTTCGCCCGGAGAGATTTCCTTGCAGCGCCCCCACCACCGGTTCTGGCCCAAGCGGCTGCCCCACGCCATGACCCCGCCACAGACCTCGCTGTGGGACAACCTGGCCATCAGCGCCCGGCGCTATCCGGACAAGGCCGCCGTGGTGTTCTTCGGCCGGGTGTTCCGCTATGCGGACCTGCAGGCGCAGGCCGAACGGCTGGCCGCGCGGCTGCATGCGCTGGGGGTGCGCAAGGGTGACCGGGTGGTGCTGGACATGCAGAACTGTCCGCAGCTGGTGATCGCCCATTTCGCGATCCTGCGGGCCAATGCGGTGGTCGTGCCCGTCAATCCGATGAACCGGGCCGAAGAGCTCAAGCACTACATCACGGACCCGGACGCGCGTGTCGCGATCACCACCAGCGACCTGGCCGCGGAAGTGGCGCAGGCCAGCGACGCCTTGCCCGAGGGCGAGCGGCTGAAGCACCTGATCGTCACGCACTTCACCGACGCCTTCGATGGCGCCCGCGAAGGCCCTGATGCCCCGCCGCCGGCCTGGCATGACTGGCTGCTGACCCGCCACCCCCTGCCGGCGCTGGCCGGCGGTGAGGTGATCGAATGGTCGGACGCCCTGGACAACGGCTTGCCGCTGCCGCCGCTGGAAGTCGGCCCCTCGGACCTCGCGGTGCTGCCGTACACCAGCGGCACCACGGGCCTGCCCAAGGGCTGCATGCACCTGCACAGCAGCCTGATGCACAACGCGGTGGCGAGCGCCGCCTGGGGCAATGCCACGGCGGAGAACGTGACGCTGCTCGTGGTGCCCATGTTCCACATCACCGGCATGGTCAGCGTGATGCATTCGAGCATCTACATAGCCGCCACCCTGGTCGTGATGCCGCGCTGGGACCGAGAGCTGGCCGGCCGGCTGATCTCGGGCTGGCGGGTGACCACCTGGACCAACATCCCGACCATGGTGATCGACCTGCTGGGCAGCCCGAACTTCGAGCAGTACGACCTCTCCAGCCTGGTGCATATCGGCGGCGGCGGTGCCGCGATGCCGCAGGCCGTGGCCCAGCGCCTGCTGGAACAGTTCAACCTGCGCTACGTGGAAGGCTACGGCCTGACCGAAACCTCCGCCCCTTCGCACAGCAATCCGTCCGATGCGCCCAAGCAGCAATGCCTGGGGATCCCATTCGTGAGCTGCGATGCGCGCGTGGTCGATCCCGAGACGCTGCGGGAGATGCCGCCCGGCGAGCAGGGCGAAATCATCATCCACGGGCCCATGGTGTTCAACGGCTACTGGAAGCAGCCCGGGGCCACGGCGGCGGCGTTCGTCGACTTCGAGGGCAAGCGCTTCTTCCGCTCGGGCGACCTGGGGCGGGTGGACGAGGACGGCTACTTCTTCATCACCGACCGCTTGAAGCGCATGATCAACGCTTCTGGCTTCAAGGTCTGGCCGGCGGAGGTGGAGGCCCTGATGTTCCGGCACCCGGCGATCCAGGAAGCCTGCGTCATCTCCGCCAGGGACAGCTACCGCGGCGAGACGGTCAAGGCGGTGGTGGTGCTGCGGCCCGCATTCAAGGGGCAGGTCAGCGAGCAGGAGATCATCGACTGGTGCCGGGCCAACATGGCGGTATACAAGACGCCGCGCATCGTCGAGTTCGCCGACGCCTTGCCCAAGAGCGGCAGCGGCAAGGTGATGTGGCGCAGCTTGCAGGAGCGGGAAGCGGGGTAACGCATACCGCTCGGACAGCCCTGTCGGATTCGCCCTACAGGGCGCCACGGCTTTTCCCGGTAGCATCGCCTGCACCTGCCGCACAGCCGAGCTACCTCGAGATGAGACCCAAGACTCCCCACGCCGCCTCGGCAACCCAGGAACGCGCCTGCAGTGGCGTCCCTGGCCTGGACGATGTGCTGGGCGGCGGTCTCCCCGCCAGACACCTGTACCTGGTCGAAGGCACGCCGGGCGCCGGCAAGACCACGCTCGGGCTGCAGTTCCTGCGGGAGGGTGTCCGCCGCGGCGAGAGCGGGTTGTACATCACGTTGTCGGAGACCTTCAGCGAGCTGAGCACTGTCGCCGCCTCCCATGGCTGGGATCTGGAAGGCATCGAGGTGTTCGAGCTGGTCAGCAACGAAGGCCTGGGGCCCGAGGCCGAACAGTCGATCCTTCACCCCTCCGAGATCGAGCTGGGCGAAACCACGCAGGGCGTGATCGAGGCGGTCAAGCGGCTGAAGCCGGCCCGCGTGGTCTTCGACAGCCTGTCGGAAATGCGGTTGCTGGCGCAGAACCCCCTGCGCTACCGCCGCCAGGTGCTGGCGCTCAAGAAGTACTTCGCGGTGCAGGGCTGCACCGTGCTGATGCTGGATGACCGCTCGGCGGCCGAGCATGAGCTGCAGCTGCACAGCATCGCGCACGGCGTCATCGCCCTGGAGCAGACCGTCGACCAGTACGGCCCGGAGCGCCGGCGCCTGCGGGTCATCAAGATGCGGGGCATCAAGTTCCGCGGCGGTGAGCACGACTTCAACCTGGACACGGGAGGCCTGTCGGTATTTCCGCGCCTGGTCGCGGCCGAGCATCGCGGCGACATCGATCTGACGGTGGTGGGCAGCGGCACGGCCGAGCTGGACCGCCTCATGGGCGGCGGGCTGACCCGCGGCAGCAATGTGCTGTTCAGCGGGCCGTCCGGTGTCGGCAAGACGACCACGGCCATCGCCTGTGTGATGGCGGCGCTGCGGCGGGGCGAGAAGGCGGCGTACTACCTGTTCGACGAAGGCCTGGGTACGCTGCTGATCCGGTCCGGGGCGCTGGGCATGGACCTTCGCGCCCACATGGACAGCGGCCAGCTGAAGTTGATCAATCTGGATCCGGCGGAGATGTCGCCGGGCGAGTTCGCGCAGCGGGTGCGGCAAGCCGTGGAGGAAGACGGCGCCCAGACCGTGGTGATCGACAGCCTGAACGCCTACCTGCAGGCCATGCCCGGCAGCAAGCACCTGATGCTGCAGATGCACGAACTGCTGACCTACCTGAACCAGCGCAAGGTGGTGACCATCGTCATCCTCGGCCAGCATGGGCTGTTGGGCGAGATTCGCACCGATGTCGACCTGAGTTACCTGTCCGACGCCATCCTGCTGTTCCGCTTCTTCGAGGCCCGGGGCCAGTTGCTCAAGGCGCTGTCCATGGTCAAGAGCCGCACCAGCCTGCATGAGCTCACCATCCGCGAGTTCGGCCTGGGTCCGGCGGGCTTGCGCGTGGGCCAGGCCCTCACCGATTTCGAAGGCGTCATGACCGGGGTGGCCTCGTACAAGGGGGCCAAGCCCTTGCTCAGCGATGAACCGGATGCCCGACGGCAGGACTGAAGTGGAGCTGCGCATCCTGGTCCACGCCCCGCGTGGGCGCGACGCTGCCGTCGTGCGGATGGTGCTCTCCGGGCACGGCATTGCCACGCATGTGTGCCAGTCCCAGGAGCAGCTGCTCGATGCCATGGCCGAGGGGGGAGCCGCAGCCATCCTGACGGAGGAAGCCCTGCCCGAACTCCTGGCCGACGACAAGCTGCTGCAATGGCTTGCCGCGCAGCCCCCCTGGTCCGATTTCCCGTTCGTCGTGCTGGCGACCAAGCGCGAGGGCCGCCGCGCCACCAAGGACGTGGACACCCTCCAGAGCCTGGGCAACATGATCCTGCTGGAGCGGCCGCTCAACGCCGAGACCCTGGTGAGCGCCGCCCAATCGGCGGTGCGCGAGCGTGGCCGGCAATACGTGACGCGGCAGCACCTGGACGAGATCAGCCAGACGCGCAACCAGCTGGAGCGGCTCAACGTGGAACTGGAGCAGCGCATTGCCCTGCGCACGCGCGAGCTGGCCAGCGCCAACGACCGCCTCATGAAGGAGATCGCCGAGCGCGAACGGGCCCAGGCGGCGCTCACGCAGGTGCAGAAGATGGAAGCCATCGGCCGGCTGACCGGCGGCATCGCGCACGATTTCAACAACCTGCTCCACGTGGTGAACATGAACCTCGAGCTGGTCTCGATGTACGCCAAGGAGGAGAAAGTCAAGCCGGTGGTCGAGCGCGCCAAAAGTGCGGCCAAGCGCGGGTCCAAGCTCACGGGCCAGCTGCTGTCGTTCGCCCGCAGCCAGTCGCTGCTGCCGCGGCTGGTGCACGTGAACAAGCTGCTGCTGGGCCTGCGCGACCTGCTCGAGATTTCTGCCGGCCCCGGCGTCGAGGTGGTGCTGGAGCTTTGCGAGGAGCCCAACCCGGTGGTGGTCGATCCCAGCCAGCTCGAGATGGCGGTCCTGAACCTGGCGGTGAACTCGCGCGACGCCATGCCCTCGGGCGGCAGGCTCACCATCTCGACCTGCAACCATTCGCGGCAGCAGGCCGAAGGCGATCTCGAGGCCGGTGACTACCTGGTGGTCAGCGTGACGGACACGGGCGCCGGCATCCCGCCCCAGCTGCTGGGCAAGGTGTTCGACCCGTTCTTCACCACCAAGCCCGTGGGCAGCGGCACCGGGCTGGGCTTGTCCCAGGTCTACGGCTTCGCGCGGCAATCGGGCGGCCTGGCCATCGTCAGGAGCGAGATGGGCCAAGGCACCACCGTCGAAATGCACTTTCCGCTGGCTCCTGCCGACGCGGTGGAAGCGCGTGAGCAATCGCCGCCCCAGGTGCAGCGCGCGGCCGGTCCCGCTCGCAAGATCCTAGTGGTGGAAGACGATGCGGACGTGCGGCGCGTCATCGTCGAGTGCCTGGGCCTGATCGGGTATTCCGTGAGCGAGGCCCCCAACGGCACGGAAGGGCTCGCGGTGTTGCGTGCTTCCAGGCCGGACCTGCTGATGGTCGACTACGCCATGCCGGACATGACGGGGGCCGAGGTGATCTCCCGGGCGCGCGAGATCGCGGGGGACATCCCGGTGATCCTGGCCACCGGCTATGCCGACATGGCCGCCGTCGAACGGCTGGCCGGCAAGCCGGACATCCTTCGCAAGCCGTTCGACATGACGACGCTGGGCGATGCCGTGGCCGGCGCACTGGAGCGGGCGCAGAAGCGCAGCGCCATCCAAAGCGCCTGAGCCGTGGGCATGCGGCTTGCCCGCTGGGAAAATCGATTCTCCTGCGGAGCCCATGATGAGAAGCCACGCCCGCCTGCTCGGGCATTCCATTCACCAGATGCTGATCGTCTTCCCGCTGGGCCTGCTGGGCACCGCGGTCGTTTTCGACCTCATCAACCTGGCCACCCGCACCGAAGCCTTCAACGTGGTCGCGTACTGGATGATCGCGGCCGGCGTGGTCGGCGGGCTGCTGGCAGCGCCCTTCGGCTTCGTCGACTGGCTGCACGTGCCGGGCGGCACGCGGGCCAAGCGGGTGGGCGCGCTCCACGGGCTCGGCAACGTTGTCGTCATCCTCCTGTTTGCCGGCAGCTGGCTGCTGCGTCGGCCCGAGGCCGAAGTGCCGCCGCTGGCATTGGCATTGGCGCTGGCCGGGGTGGGCTTGTCGCTGGTCACGGCCTGGCTGGGCGGCGAACTGGTGTCGCGGCTGGGGGTGAGCGTCTACGAGAACGCGGGGCTGGACACGCCCAGTTCGCTGCACGCCAAGGACGACGCGCCGCCGCCCAAGCAGCGGGCGGCGCGCGCCCATTGACCCGGCGCTCGCGCCGGGGTCAGCGGCGGTGGCGCATCGCCAGGCTGCCGACGGCCAGGCCGATGGCAAAGGCGGCGTACACGCCGGTCAGTGCCCGAGGCGAGAGCCGGTGCTCGAAGCCGGGTGTCAGCCGGTGCGGGGTGAGCCGCAGGTCGACGAAGCAGGCGGCCGAGGCCGTGACCGCAGCGGCGGCCAGCGCCGGCAGCGGCTGCGCCGCCTGCGGCCGGGCGCCCAGGGCGCGTGCGTGCAGTGCGGCCCAGAACGTGGCGGCTGCATGATGGATGAGATAGCCCACAGCCGTGTGCCGCGCCGTCAGCCGGTCGCGTCGCAGCGCGGCGTCGCCCCACAGCCAGTGGCTGGTCGCGTTCAGGGGAGCGGCTGGCGCGCCAGTCTGGCGCCGCCCGGCCCAGGCCAGGGTGGCCGCGGAGAACACGCTGGCCACCGCGCCGGACACGGCGGCTTCGCGCAGGGCGGATTTCCAGGGGGACATGCCGGCCAGTCTACGGGACTCACCGCAGAGGCTGGGGCCGGCGTCGCAAAGAGTAACCTAGAACCCATGCGAATCCTCCTGACCGGGGCTACCGGCCTGATCGGTGGCGCCCTGGCGGCCGAGTTGCTGCGCCAGGGCCATGAACTGGTGTGCGCGGTACGCGACCCGGCGCGTCTGGCGCTGCAGGGTGCCCGCTGCCGCGTCTTGCAGGTGGATCTCGCCCAGGTCCCCACCAGCCGGTGGTGGCAGCCGCACCTTGCCGGCATCGACGCGGTGGTCAACGCGGTGGGCATCCTGCGTGAGCAGCCCGGGCAGGGTTTCCAGGCCCTGCACAGCGAAGCGCCGATCGCCTTGTTCCAGGCCTGTGCCGCGGCCGGCGTGCGGTGTGTGGTGCAGGTGTCGGCGCTGGGCGCGGACGAGCAGGCGCGCAGCCGCTACCACCTCAGCAAGAAGGCGGCCGACGACGCGCTGCGCGCGCTGCCATTGCAGGGAGCCGTGGTGCAGCCGTCGCTGGTGTTTGCCCCGCAGGGCGCGAGCGCGGGCCTGTTCCTGGCCATGGCCTCGGCGCCGGTGCTGATGCTTCCGCGGCGCGGTGGCATGCAGGTGCAGCCGGTCCACCTGGAGGACCTGGTGCAAGCCATCGTCGCGGTGCTGCGATCACCCCCGCCCAGGATTGCGACTCTGGTGCTGGCCGGGGACCCGCCGCTGGCGATGCGCGACTACCTGGCGCAGTTGCGTTCCCAGCTTGGGTACCGCCGCCACGCCTGGGTGCTCGGCTTGCCCGAAGGCTTGTTCCTGGCGGGCGCGCGGCTGGCGGGGAGCCTGCCCGGCAGCTTCCTGGACGAGGAGACGGCGGGCATGCTGCTGCGGGGCAATGCATCCGCGGATCCCGCGACGGCCCGGCTGCTGGGCCGTGCGCCGCGCCCGCCTTCCGCCTTCATCGCCCCCGCGGCCGCGCCGCCGCTGCGGCGGGATGCAGCGCTGGCGCTCACGCTGCCGGCGCTGCGCCTGTCGCTGGCGGCCCTGTGGATCTGGACCGGCCTGGTGTCGCTGGGCCTGTACCCGGTCCAGGACAGCTATGCCTTGCTGGCGCGGGTCGGCCTGCAAGGCCTGGCCGCAAGCGTGGCGCTCTATGGGGCGGCCGCCCTGGACCTGGCGCTGGGCCTGCTCACGCTGTTCCCGCCACCGCGCCGGCGCGGTGCGGTATGGGGCGCGCAGTTGCTGCTGGTGGCAGGCTACACGGCGCTCATCACGCTGTTCCTGCCCGAATACTGGCTGCACCCGTACGGGCCGATCAGCAAGAACCTGCCCATCGTTGCCGCCATTGCGCTGCTGTGGGCGCTGGAGCCCGCATCGCCGGGGCGCCGGTGATGGACTACCTCACGCTCAAGTGGATCCACGTGCTGTCGTCCACGGTGCTGTTCGGGACTGGGATCGGATCGGCTTTCTACCTGCTGGTGGTGACCTGGAGCCGGGACGTGCGGGCCATCGCCGCGGTGACGCGCTGGGTGGTGGTGGCCGACTGGCTGTTCACCGCGACCACGGCCGTGCTGCAGCCGCTGACCGGGTGGTGGCTGGTGCGCATGGCCGGCCTGCCGCTCTCCCTGCCGTGGATCCAGTGGTCGCTGTGGCTGTACGCGTTCGCGATCGCGTGCTGGCTGCCCGTGGTCTGGATCCAGGTGCGGTTGCGCACGCTGGCCGATGCCGCTGCGGCGTCCGGCAGCCCAACGCTGCCGCGCGCCTACTGGCGTTTCTTTGCCGCCTGGGTGGCGCTGGGCTTTCTCGCCTTCTTCGCCTTCCTGGCAATCTTCTACCTGATGGTAGCCAAGCAGCTGCCCTGGAAATGACATGGAACAACCTCTGGACTGCCTGGTGATCGGTGGCGGCGCGGCCGGCTTGACCGCGGCCGTGTACCTCGCGCGTTACCGCCGCCGCGTGCTGGTGGTCGATGCCGGCGGCAGCCGCCTCGCCTGGATTCCGAAATCGCGCAACGTGATGGGCTTTCCCGACGGCATCCCGGGCGCCGAGTTGTGGGGCCGGCTGCGCGAACACGCGGCGCGTTACGGCGTGGTGCCGCAGCAGGGCACGGTGGATGCGCTCGCAAAAGCACCCGAGGGGCTGTTCGAGGCTTCGGTCGGCGCAAGGCGGCTGGCTGCGCGCAAGGTGCTGCTGGCGACGGGAGCACGCGACGTGGCGCCCGAAATGCCGGGCCTGGCGCAGGGCCTGGCCGCCGGGAACATCCGCTATTGCCCGGTCTGCGACGGCTTCGAAACCCAGCAGCAGCGGGTGGCCGTGCTGGGGCGGGAAATCCATGGCCTGCGCGAAGCCCTGTTCGTCGCCGGCTTCGACAACCAGGTCACCTGGCTTTCCATGGGCTCGCAGCATGCCGTGGCCGAAGACCAGCTCACGCGGTTGCGGCAGCGCGGGGTGCTGATCGCCGACTCGCAGCCGCTGCACATGCGCTGCGAGCCGGGGCAGGGCGTGGAAGTGGAGCTGCTCGACGGGCGCAAGCTGAACTTCGATGTGCTCTATCCCGCGCTGGGCCTGGGCCACGCCTGCGAACTCGCCACCGCGCTGGGCGCGCGCGCCGAGGCCGACGGCCAGCTGGAGGTCGATGGCCACTTGCAGACCACCGTGCCGGGTCTGTATGCGGCCGGCGACGTGGCGGCCGGGCTGAACCAGATCAGCGTGGCCGCGGGGCAGGCCGCCATCGCCGCGACCGCGATCCACAACAATCTCTGAGGCGGCGCTACCATGGGCTTTTCACGCGTGGAGACCCCCCATGAAGATCACGAGCGTCGAACCCTTCGTCCTGCACGTGCCGGTGACCGGCTCGCAAATCGCCGACAGCACGCACAGCATCACGCACTGGGGGGTGGTGGGCGCCCGGATCGATACGGATGAAGGACTCTCCGGCTGGGGCTTCACCGGGACCCATGCACACCTGCCCGGCGACCACCTGATCACCCGCTGCATCGCGACCTGCCATGCGCCGCTGCTGGTGGGCGAGGATCCGCGGGACGTGCAGCGGCTGTGGCTCAAGCTGGCGCGCCATCCCGCGCTGCAGTGGATCGGCCGCGCCGGCATCACCACGCTGTCGCAGGCGGCGATCGACATCGCCCTGTGGGACCTCAAGGCCAAGGCTGCGGGCCAGCCCTTGTGGAAGCTCCTGGGCGGGCAGGTGCGCGACAAGGTGAGGGCCTACAACACGGACATCGGCTGGCTCAGCATCGACGACGAGCGGCTGGTGCAGGGCGCCCTGCGCGCGGTGGAGCAGGGCTTTTCCGGCATCAAGATCAAGGTCGGCTCCACCGTGGAGCGTGACTTGCGCCGGCTGGAAGCCGTGCGGCGGGCCATCGGCCCGGACGTGACGCTCGCCGTGGACGGCAACGGCAAGTGGGACCTGGCCACCTGCCTGCGCTTTTGCCGCGGCGCCGAGCCCTTCGACGTCTACTGGTTCGAGGAGCCGCTCTGGTACGACGACGTGAAGGGCCATGCCGAACTGGCGCAAGCCACGCGCATTCCGGTGGCCCTGGGCGAGCAGCTCTACACGCAGGACGCGTTCAGCGAGTTCTTCCACCAGCGCGCCATCCACTGGGTGCAGCCTGACGTGACCCGGATGGGGGGCCTGACCGAGGTGCTGCGCGTGTGCGACACGGCGCACTCGTATCGGCTGCCGGTGGCGCCCCATGCCGGCGACATGAGCCAGGTGCACGTGCACCTGAGCTACGCGCACCCGGCCTGCGCGGTGCTCGAATACATCCCCTGGATCAAGGACTGCTTCACCGACCCGGCCGAGGTGGTGGACGGCTCTTTCCGGCTGCCGCAGGAGCCGGGCGCCGGCACCACCCCGACGCCGCAGGCGTGGGAGCAATTGCGCCGGCCCGCGGGCTGAGTGCCATGCTGCTGCAGGACTGGCGCGCACGCCTGCACCGCGTGATCTGGGAGTCGGACACGCCGGCCGGCCGGCTGTTCGACAAGGTCGTGGTGGCGGCCATCCTGATCAGCGTGGGCATCGTGATGCTCGACAGCGTGCAGGGCTGGCAGACCCGGTTCCGCACCTTCTTCCTGGCCACCGAGTGGTTCTTCACCGCGCTGTTCACCGTGGAGTACCTGGCGCGCCTGCTGACCGTGGAGCGGCCCCTGCGCTACGCACGCAGCTTCTTCGGCATCGTGGACCTGCTGGCCGTGTTGCCCACCTACCTGGCGCTGTTCCTGCCCGAGCTGCACGCGCTGATCGACGTGCGGATCCTGCGGCTGCTGCGCGTCTTTCGCATCTTCAAGCTCACCGAGTACATCGCCGAGTACCAGGTGATGGGCGAGGCGCTGCTGGCCAGCCGGCGCAAGATCCTGGTGTTCCTCTCCGCGGTGGTCATGATCGTGCTGGTGATCGGGACCGTGATGTACGTGGTTGAAGGGCCGGAGAACGGCTTCCGGGACATCCCCACCTCGGTGTACTGGGCGATCAGCACCATGACCACGGTGGGCTTCGGCGACATCGTGCCCAAGACGGACTTCGGCCGTTTCATCGCCTCCGTGATGATGCTGATCGGCTGGGGCACGCTGGCGGTGCCCACCGGCATCGTGACCGCCGAGATGACCGTGCGCCGCCACGCGCGGGCGCCCCTGCTGCCGCGTACCTGCGAAAGCTGCGGCGCCACGGGCTACGGGCCGGAAGCCAATTACTGCCAGCAGTGCGGCAAGTCCTTGCCGCGACCGGGTTGAAGACGAACAGCCGGCCGCGAAGGACGCGAAACTACGCGAAGGACGCGAAAAATTCTTTTGCGTTCTTCGCGGAACCTTTACGTCCTTCGCGGCCGGCTGTCCGCGTTCAGTCCGGCGCGGACACCGCAGCCGCAGGCAGGTCGGTGACCACGCGCGCATAGCGCTGGCGGCTCCAGTACGCCGCCGCCCAGTCCAGCAGCACCACGAACCGGTTGCGAAAGCCGATCAGGAAGTAGACGTGCGCGAACAACCAGAACAGCCAGGCGAAGTAGCCGCTGAACTTGAAGTGGCCGAAGGGCGTGGCCAGGTCCACCACGCCCGCATTGCGGCCGATGGTGGCCAGGTTGCCGTAGTCGCGGTAGCGGAAGGGCACGGCGGGCTGGCCGGCGATGCGGCGCAGGATGTTGGCGGCGGCGGCGCGGCCCATCTGCTTGGCCGCGGGCGACACGCCGGGCACGGTTCGCGGCTCATGGCCTTCCAGGTAGCTCTTGGCAGCAGCCAGGTCGCCGATGACGCTGATCTCGGGGTGGCCCGGCAAGCTCAGGTCCGGCTGCACCAGGAGGCGGCCAGCGCGGTCGACCTGCGCCCCGGTGGCCGCGCCCAGCTGGCGCCCCAGTGGCGAGGCGGCGACGCCGGCCGCCCAGATCACGCATTTGCTCTCGATTCGATAGCGTGTCGCGCTTGTTCCTGGTGGGCTGGAGCCCGATTGGACCTCGATTCCCGAGGCGTCGACGGCGGTCACGCGGGCGTCGGTGCGAACCTCCACCCCCAGCTTTTCCAGCTGCTCCCGGGCCCGCCGGCTCAAATCCTCCGGCATGGCTTGCAGCACGCGCGGGCTGCCTTCGACCAGCAGCACGCGGGCGCTGGCCGGGTCGATGCGGCGGAACTCGCCGGGCAGCGTCTGGCGCGCGATCTCGGCCAGCGTGCCCGCCATCTCGACCCCGGTAGGGCCGCCGCCGATCACCACGAAGGTGAGCCAGGCGGCGCGGCGCTGCGGATCCGGTTCCTTTTCCGCGGCCTCGAAGGCCAGCAGGATGCGGCGGCGGATCTCGAACGCATCGTCCAGCGTCTTCAGGCCCGGCGCGAAGCGGGCCCAGTCGTCGCGCCCGAAATAGCTGTGCGTGGCGCCGGCGGCCACGACCAGGTGGTCGTACGGCAGGGTGCCGCCGTCGCTCAGGCGCACGCACCGCGCCGCGGCATCGACAGCCACGACTTCGCCCAGCAGCGAGGTCACGTTGGCCTGCCGGCGGAACAGGTGCCGCACCGGCGCGGCGATCGCGGGGGCGGACAATCCGGCGGTGGCCACCTGGTACAGGAGCGGCTGGAACAGGTGGTGGTTCATCCGGTCCACCAGCGTGATGTCCACGTCGGCGTCGCGCAGGGCCTTGGTGGCTTCCAGGCCGCCGAAGCCGCAGCCGATGATGACGACGCGGGGCGGGGGGTGGTTCCGGGGAGCAACGGGCATGCGGTCATTATGCGAGCGAGCTGCGCGGCCGTTGGCTTTGTGCGAAGCTCCCCTGATGACATCCGAGTTGCGCCTGTCGGTGCTGGACCAGTCGGTGGCGCGCGCCGGCCGGCCGCACGACGAATCGATCCGGCACACCGTTTCGCTGGCCGAGCATTGCGAGCGCCTGGGCTACCACCGCTTCTGGCTCAGTGAACACCACAGCCTGCCCACGCTGGTGGGCACCGCGCCCGAAGTGCTGATGGCCGCCGTCGCGGCACGTACCTCGCGCATCCGGATCGGCAGCGCCGGCGTGATGCTGCCGCACTACTCGCCCTTCAAGGTCGCCGAGCAGTTCCGCGTGCTGGACGCGCTGGCGCCCGGGCGCATCGACCTGGGCGTGGGCCGCGCGCCCGGCAGCGACCAGCGCACCGCGATGCTGCTCAACCCCGACCTGCAGTCGGCGTCCAACTTCCCGCAGCAGGTGCTGGAGCTGCAGTCCTGGGTCACGGGGCAGGAGCTGCCGCCAGGGCACGCCGGGCATGGCATCAAGGCCTTGCCGACGGGCAGCACCGCTCCGCAGCTGTGGATGCTGGGCAGCTCGGGCTATGGCGCGCAGCTGGCGGCGCACTACGGCATGCCGTACGCCTTCGCGCACTTCATCACCGACGGCGAGGGTTGCGAACAGGCGCTGCAGCTGTACCGCTCGGCCTTCAAGCCCGGGATGCTGGAGCGGCCGCAAGCCGTGGTGTGCCTGGCCGCGCTGGCCGCCGACACGCAGGAACAGGCCTGGCACCTGTTCCGCAGCCGTGAGCGGGCGCGGGTCGACCGCAGCACGGGCCGCTTCGGGCCCCTGCTGCCCCCGGAGCAGGCCCAGCGCGAGTACACGCCCGCCGAGCGCCACCAGGCCGAGGAGCTGCGGCGGCGGGCAGTGGTCGGCAGCGCCTCGCAGGTGGCGCAGCGGCTGCGGGCGGTGGCGCAGGAACTGCAGGTGCCGGAACTCGTGGTCGTGACCTGGACCTGGGACCCGGCCGCGCAACGCCGCTCCTACGAACTGCTCGCCCGCGAGTTCCAGCTGGCCTGACAATCGGGCCTGCACAAGGAGACGCCATGTTCCCCACCGCGATCGCCGGCAGCCTGCCCAAGCCCGCCTGGCTGGCCGAGACCCACAAGCTCTGGCCGCAGTGGAAGCTGCAGGGCGAGGCGCTGCGCGAAGCCAAGGCCGACGCCACGCTGCTGTGGCTGAAGGCGCAGGAGGACGCCGGGCTGGACATCGTGGGCGACGGCGAGCAGGCCCGCCAGCATTTCGTGCACGGTTTCCTCGAGCAGGTGGAAGGCATCGACTTCGAGCACAAGGTCGAAATGGGCATCCGCAACGACCGTTACAAGGCCATGGTGCCGCAAGTGGTGGCACCGCTGCGGTTGAAGGGCCGCGTGCATGCCTTCGAGGCACGGCTCGCCCGCGCGCACACCGCGCGCAAGCTCAAGTTCACGCTGCCCGGCCCCATGACCATCGTGGACACGGTGGCGGACCGCTTCTACGGCGACCGGATGGCCATGGCCATGGCGTTCGCTGAACTCCTGAACCAGGAAGCCCTCGCGCTGCAGGCCGACGGCGTGGACATCCTCCAGTTCGACGAGCCGGCCTTCAACGTCTACACGAAAGAGGCTGCGGACTGGGGCGTGAAGGCACTGGAGCGCGCGGCACGCGGGCTGAGCTGCACCACCGCCGTCCACATCTGCTACGGCTACGGCATCCAGGCCAACGTGGACTGGAAGAAGACGCTGGGCGAACAATGGCGCCAGTACGAGCAGGTGTTCCCGGCGCTGGCGGCCAGCAGCATCGGGCAGGTCAGCCTGGAGTGCTACCACTCGCACGTGCCGCCGGAGCTGATGCAGCTGCTCGCCGGCAAGGACGTGATGGTCGGCGTGATCGACGTCGCGAGCGACGAGGTCGAGACGCCCGAGCAGGTCGCCGACACCATCGGCCGGGCGCTGCAGTTCGTCGCGCGCGAGCGGCTGCTGCCCTGCACGAATTGCGGACTGGCCCCGATGGACCGGCAAGTTGCTCTGAAAAAGTTGCGGGCGCTGGCGCAGGGGGCGGCGCTCGCGCGCCAGCGATACGGCTAAAGGCTGCATCGCGCCGGGCATCCCGTTTGCCGCAGGAAGTCTCCACTTCACAAAGCAACGAAGGACCCACCCATGGCGATCAATCTCTTCAACGACCACGGTGTCGCGCTGGACCGGCAGCGCTTCACCTGGAAGGAGCTGGTGCAAAAGCCCATCAGCAAGCTCGACGACGATGCCTTCACTCGGATCCGGGTGATCCTGATGAACGGCGTGGAACTGGACGCGCTGCGCCTCAAGCAGGTGGCGCTGCGCCTGAACCGCGAGCTGCGCGAACCCATCGCCAGGCTGATGCGCGTGGAGCAGCACCAGGCCACCACCATCAACTGGCTGCTGTCGGCCGACCACTCGCCGCTGGAGACCACCATCGCCTACGAGCAGGTCGCCATCGAGGTGACGGCTTCGGTGGCCCAGCTCGAGCCAGATCCCTACCTGGCCCAGGCGTACCGCTTCGGGCTGCTGGAGGATTTCGACCACCTCTACCGCTACTCGGCGCTGCTCGACCGGCTGGAGGGCAAGGACTCGAACAACATCCTGCAGGGCTACACGGACGTGGTGCCGGGGCGGCCCACGATGGTCCATCACCGCTCGCCCGAGAACGAGCTGCTGGAGCCGTACGCCCGCGACGCCGCGCTCGCGACCAAGTTGCACGCCATCTCGCTGGTGGCCGGCGAGTTCCAGACGCACGACTACTACATGAACGTGGGCCCGCTGTTCGCGGACCCGGTGGCACGGATGCTGTATGCCGAGATCGCCTCGGTGGAGAGCCAGCACATCACGCACTACGGCTCCATGCTCAACCCCGACGAGTCGCTGCTGGAGAAGCTGGTGCTGCACGAGGCAGCCGAGGTGTGGAACTACCAGGCCTGCGCCCAGCAGGAGACCAATCCGCGGCTGAAGGCGCTGTGGGAGCGCTTCCTGGACTACGAGCTCGGCCACCTGCAGCTGGCGATGCAGCTCTTCAAGGACGTCGAGCGCCGCGATCCCGCCGAGCTGCTGGGCGACGGCAACCTGCCGGCACCCATCCAGTTCAAGAGCCAGCGCGACTTCGTGCGGCAGACCCTGGCGGCGGAGGTGACGCTGCGCCGCGACGGCACGCGCTTCGTGGAGGAAGACGCCGAGGCCGTCAACTCGCTGACCTACCGCAACCACATGAATTCGGAAGGCTCGCCTTCGCAGATCGTCTCGGGCGGCTACCAGTGGACGCCGGGCACCGAGCTGAACCGAACCACCCAGACTGCTGGCCAGCCCGCAGTCGCCTGAAGGAGCACAGCATGGACAACACCGTTTCCGTCGGCATGAACCGCACCGGCCTGGACATGGCACCCCTGAGCAAGGGCCCCATGGTCGAATTCGCACAGCAGGAAAGCCCCACCCTGGCACCCGGCGACGCACAGGCGCTGGACGCCATGCGCAAGACGTACGCGCTGGAGGCCGACCGGGTCGGCACCGTGCCGCCTCCGGCGCGCCTCAAGGGCATGGCAACCACCATGCTGGACACCCTCAAGGGCAACAAACCCCAGGTGCTGATCGACAAGCTGGGCGAACGCCTGGCCTACGAGCGCACGGGCGTGCGCCTGTACCAGGCGCTGATCACCAAGGTCAGCGCAGCCAGCAGCGGCCCGGTGGTCGACGTCGCGGCGCTCGAGCGCATCCGCGCCGACGAGGAGGCCCATTTCCACATGGTCGCGAAGTTCCTGCAGCAGATCGGCGCCGACCCGACCGCCATGACGCCTTGCGCCGACGTGATCGCCGTCGCGAGCATGGGCCATCTGCAGGTGCTGACCGACCCGCGCACGACCGTCTCGCAGGCCCTGAACTCCATCCTGGCCATCGAGTTGACCGACAACGCCAGCTGGGAGCTGCTGATCGAGCTGGTCAACGAGACCGGGCACAAGGAGATGATCCAGGCCTTCACGGTCGCCCTCGAGACCGAGCAGCAGCATCTCCAGATGGTGCGCGGCTGGTTGCGCCAGGCGGTGCTGGAAGAAGCGACCTGAAGCTTGACGCGGCACGTGGCGGCGCTACGCTGGCGGCATGAGCCACCACGAACACCCGCACGCGCCCGGGCCCACCGACTGGAAGCACGACGGTGTCCGGGTCATCCCCGGCCACGAGCTCGACGCCAACACGGCCCAGACGCCGGGGATGGACCGCAAGGCCGCCATCAACTTCGCGCGGGTCGGCGCCCAGAAGCTCTGGGCCGGCACCGTGACCATCCATGCCAACGCCAAGACCGGCGCGCACCACCATGGCCACCTGGAAAGCGTGATCTACGTGGTGCGCGGCCGCGCGCGCATGCGTTGGGGGGAGAAGCTGGAGTTCACGGCCGAGGCCGGGCCCGGCGACTTCATCTACGTCCCACCGTATGTGCCGCACCAGGAGATCAACGCCAGCCCCACCGAGGTGCTGGAATGCGTGCTGTGCCGCAGCGACGGGCAGGCCGTGGCGGTGAACCTGGACATCGAGCCCGCGGAAAGGCCCGAGCAGGTGCTGTGGGTCGACCCTACCCACCCCCAGGGCGGTCAAACGCCGGAAGGATAGGCCTGCGGCGCCTCGAGGCCGGCTCTGGCCGGCTCCGCATCCCGTAGCGGCTCCAGCGCGCGGGTTTCATCGAGATGGATCACGGCGTCGAACTGGGCCGCCAGCCGGGCCTTGAAGTAGTGGCTGCGCCGCTCGCTCTCGGGCAGGTAGATCACGCCGATGGCGCGCTCCAGGAGCGGCTGCGCCAAGGCGTGCTGCAGCTCGGGCCGGCCTTGCAGCATCAGCAGGAACCGCTCGGGCCCGGCCTGGTGGAACGCGGCCTCCCAGCTGCCGGGCAGGGCCGGCCGCACCCGCATCACCTCGCCCGGCGCATCCCAGGCGCTCGCGGCCATCACGGTCCCGCTGTGCGTGGTGAACCCGAGCAACGCGCATTCACCGGGGAAGCGCTTGCGCATCAGCTCACCCACGTTCCACTCGCCCTGCTCGCCCATGGCCGTGGCGCCGGCATCGCCCAGGTGCGAGTTGTGAGCCCAGACCGCCAGGCGTGGCAGGCGGCCGCTGCGCTCGGCCAGGTGGGCGCTCAGGGCCTGCAGGGTCTCCGCCATATGCGCATCGCGCAGGTTCCAGGACGAGACCCGGCCCTTGAACATGCTGCGGTAGTAGTGCTCCGCATTGGTCACCAGCCTTGCGTTCTGCTGCGCGTGGAACAGGGCGTCGGGGTCGCCATCCACCGCCGGCCCGCTGGCTCCCGGTTTCGGGCTCAACTCCAGCAACTGCGCGACCACTTCGTCTTCGCAGCTGAAGCCGGTGCCGAATCCGGCCGCATAGCCGTAGGCCTGCAGGTTCTGCTGGAAATGGTCGAAGCAGGCGTAGCGCAGGCGGGCGCGCTGGGCGGCTTCGGGGTCGGCCCGTTCCAGGTACCGAAGCACGGCCTGCACGGACGCGAACAGGCTGTACAGGTCCATCCCGTAGAACCCCACGCGCTCCCAGGGCGGCTGCGCCATGTTGTGCTCGCGCAGCCACAGCACGAAGTCGCGCACCACGGTGTTGCGCCACATCCAGGCGGGGAAGCGCTCGAAGCCGGACAGGGCAGCCTCGGCATTGCCGTCGTCGTCCAGGCCGCGCACCCATCGGTTGATGCGGTACGCGTCAGGCCAATCGCCCTCGATGACCACCGCCTGGAAACCGTGGTGCGTGACCAGATCCCGCGTGATCTGCGCCCGCTGTTCGTAGAAGTCGTGCGTGCCGTGCGAGGCTTCACCGAGCAGGGCGAACCTGGAATTGCCCAGCAATTGCAGCAGCGCGGCAGGCGTGCCTGCGCCGCCGTCCAGAGGCTCGAGATGGCGGCGCAGTGCGTCGAGCATCGCACCCTGAACCGGTTGGTAACCCATGCCCTCGTGCGGCAAGCAGCGTGCCGCCCTAGAATTCCCCGCCATGAGCGACATCGCCATCCTCGTCGTCGACGACAACCCGGATCATCGCGAGCTGACGGTTCAGGCGCTGCGGGAATGCTGCGATCCTGCGCGCATCGCGACGGCGGAGGACGGGTCCGACGCCCTCGATTTCCTGTTCGCGCAGGGAGCGCACAAGGGGCGCGACACGCGCAAGCAGCCGCGCCTGGTGGTGCTGGACCTGAAGCTCACCCGGCTGCACGGATTGGACGTCCTGAAGGCGATGCGGACCGACCCGCGCACCCAGGGCGTGCCGGTGGTGATGCTGTCCGCGTCTTCCGACAAGCAAGCGCTGGACAGCTGCTATGAAGCAGGCGCCAACAGCGTGGTGCGCAAAACCGCCGACTTCGATGAACTGCGCCGCAAGATGCGCCAGATGCACGACTTCTGGATGACGGTCAACGAGAGCAACCGCCACTCCCGAGTCTGACGCTTGCCTGTCAGCCGCGTCCTACGGGAGGCTGAGCAATTCAACCTTACCGCTGTCACCTTTACCTACACTGCGTACGGTTCAGCTTGGGTACAACTCCGTTCACCCGAAAGGAGCCACTCATGGACACCTCCCTGCCTTCCACCGGGCGGCAGCCCTCGTTCAGCGACCGCCTGCGCCAGAGCAAGGCATTGGTCCCGACCTTCGCGGTGATGGCCGTGGCGATCGCGGCGCTGGCCGCCACGCTTGCCGCCACCCAGTTGGGCGCACAGGCACCCGACGCCCGCGCTGCGGCGCCGCAGCCGCAAGTAACAGCCGCGCCGGCGCAGCCGGCACCGCTCAAGCAGGCTCAACCGGCTGTGGCCGCGAAGCCCGCGCCCGCGCCGCGCACCGCCACTTCCTGCACCAACTGTGGTGTGGTGGAGTCGGTGGTCGCGGTGCAGCGGCAGGCGCCGGTCGAAGGCATCGCCGGCACGCCCGTCACCGTGGGTACCGTGGCCGGCGGCGTGGTCGGCGGTTTGCTGGGCAACCAGATCGGCGGCGGCAACGGCCGCACGGCCGCGACGGTGCTGGGCGTGGCCGGCGGCGCCTATGCCGGCAACGCGATCGAGAAGAACATGAAGAAGTACACCGCCTACCAGGTGCGCGTGCGCATGAACGACGGAACGGTGCGGACGGTCGAGCAGCGTGCTTCCGTCGCCGCAGGTTCGCGTGTCGTGGTGGAGGGCGGCGCCGTGCGGCCGCTGCCTTCGCAGGGCTGAGGATCCTGCACGCCTTCAGCAGCGCTGGCGACTAGTCAGCCGCGACTTCCAGCACCAGCTTGCCGAAGTTCTCGCCCGTGAACAGGCGGGTGAGCGCTTCGGGGAAGGTCTCCACGGCGCCCCGCACCACGTCTTCGCGGCTCTTCATGCGGCCATCCTTGAGGTAGCCGGCCAGCTCCGCGATGGCCTGCGGGTAGCGGTCCGCGTAGTCGAACACCACCATGCCCTCCATGCGTGCGCGGTTGACCAGCAGCGACAGGTAGTTCCTGGGGCCCTGCACGGCGGTGGTGTTGTTGTACTGGCTGATGGCGCCGCAGATCACGATCCGCGCGCCACGGCCGATGCGCGTCAGCACATCGTCGAGGATGTCGCCGCCGACGTTGTCGAAGTACACGTCCACGCCCTTGGGGCAGTGCTCCTTGAGCCCGGCCTTCACGTTCCCCGCCTTGTAGTCGATGCAGGCGTCGAAGCCGAGCTCGTTGACCACCCAGTCGCACTTGGCCGGGCCGCCGGCGATGCCCACCACGCGGCAACCCTTGATCCGCGCGAGCTGGCCCACCGTCTGTCCCACTGCACCGGCCGCGCCGGATACCACCACCGTGTCGCCGGGGCGGGGCTGGCCCACGTCCAGCAGACCGAAGTAGGCGGTCATGCCGGGCATGCCCAGCACGTTCAGCCACTGCGTCACGCTGCCCAGCCGCGTGTCGATTCGCGCGAGGCCGCTGCGCTTGAGCTGCTCCGGGTCGAAGCTCGCGTAGGCCTGCACGCCCATCGCGCCGGACACCAGGTCGCCGGGCGTGAACTTCGGGTTGCGCGACGCGACCACCTTGCCGATGCCTCCGGCTCGCATGACTTCGCCGATGCCCACGGGCGGGATGTAGCTCTTGCCTTCGTTCATCCAGCCACGCATCGCCGGGTCCAGGGAAAGGGCCAATGTCTTGACCAGCACGCCCGCGTCCGGCGGCGGCTGCACCGGCTCGATGGTGACCTGCCAGTTGGCTCGGGTCGGCGCACCGACCGGGCGCTGGGCGAGCCGGACCTGCTGGTTGCGGAGGGAGGCTATGTCGGTCATGAGTTCTTCCTGGGGCGCGCGATGGTAGCCCGGCGGCCACCGCGCGCGGGTTGCACAAGTGACAGGCTGCCCGGCCGTAACACCTGTCAGGAGGGTGGGGGCTGGCCTGACGTGGGCCGCTCGGCCGTGCTGTAATGAAAAGAGAGGGGACGCGACTGAACAAGAAGGAACTCCAAGCCATGTCCGCAAGACCGTCGTCTGTCCAATCCGAGACCCGCCCGCATTCCGCCCGCGCGGCGCTTGCCGAACGCTATGCCGCTGTCCGGCGCCACAGCCTGGCGCTGGCCGCCTCGCTGTCTGCCGAGGACCAGTGTGTCCAGTCCATGGCTGACGCAAGCCCCACCAAATGGCACCTGGCGCACACCAGCTGGTTCTTCGAAGCGGTGGTGCTGTCGCCGCACGACGCCGGCTACGCGGTGTTCGATCCCGGCTTTTCCGCGCTGTTCAACTCCTACTACGAATCGCTGGGGCCGCGCCACCCGCGGCCCCGGCGCGGCCTGCTGACCCGGCCGGGGCTGGACCAGGTGCACGCCTACCGCTCGCACGTGGACGCAGCCATCGAGCGCTTCATCCACCGGGCGGATGAGGGTGCCTGGGCCGCTGCCGGGCCCTTGCTGGAACTCGGGCTGCAGCACGAGCAGCAGCACCAGGAGCTGATCGCCACCGACATCCAGCACGCGTTCTGGTGCAATCCGCTGCTGCCGGCCTGGCAGCCGCAGGAGGGGCGGGCCTTGCGGCTGGCGGCAACCACGGCTGCGCTGCAATGGATCGCAAGGCCCGGCGGCACCGTGGAGGTCGGGCATGCGGGCGCGGGCTTCGCGTTCGACAACGAGACCCCGCGCCATCGGGTGCTGCTGCAGCCTTACGAGATCGCGGACCGGCTGGTGACCTGCGGCGAGTTCGCACAGTTCATGGCGGCGGGCGGCTACGCCAGGCCGCAGTTGTGGCTCTCCGACGGGTGGGCCTTGGTCCAGTCGCAGGGCTGGCAATGCCCGGCTTACTGGATCGGCCCCGCCGATGGGCGAGCACCTGCCGGTGAGTGGCAGGTGTTCGGGCCGGCCGGCGTGCGGCCCCTCGACCCGGCGGCGCCGGTCACCCACCTGAGCTTCTTCGAGGCCGCAGCCTATGCGCAATGGGCCGGCGCGCGGCTGCCCACCGAGTTCGAGTGGGAGGCGGCCCATGGCGCGCCGGGGCTGGTGCAGATGACGGGCCACGCGTGGCAGTGGACGCGTTCCTCCTACGACCCGTACCCCGGCTTCAAACCGCTCGCCGGTGCCGTGAGCGAGTACAACGGCAAATTCATGGTGGGCCAGATCGTGCTGCGCGGAAGCAGTGCCTACACGCCGGCAGGCCACAGCCGTCCGACCTACCGGAACTTCTTCCCGCCGCACGCGCGCTGGCAGTGCACCGGGCTGCGGCTGGCGCGGGATGCTGCATGTTGAACCGCCGCGCCTGCCTGCCGCCCCTGGAAGAGGTCGTGGCCGTCGAACTGCCCTTGAAGCCGGCGGCAGACCACGCTTTCCTGGCTGACCTGATGCATGCGCTGGCGGCGGCCCCCCACAGCATTTCGCCCAAGTACTTCTACGACGTGCAAGGCTCGCGCCTGTTCGACCGCATCTGCGAGTTGCCCGAGTACTACCCGACGCGCACGGAGCGGTCGATCCTGCAGCGGTTCGCCGGCGAGATCGCGGCCCAGGTGGGTCCGGGTGCGGAACTCGTGGAGTTCGGCGCCGGCTCCTGCGAGAAGGTGCGCCTGCTGCTCGGCGCGCTGGACAGACCCCTGTGCTACCTGCCGATCGATATCTCGGGTGAACATCTCAACCAGGCGGCGCATGCCTTGCGGGCCGAGTACCCCGGCCTGGATGTCCTGCCGGTGGTGGGCGACTACACCCGCATGCCGGCGCTCCCCACCGCGCAAGGGCGCCGGGTGGGCTTTTTCCCCGGTTCGACCATCGGCAACTTCACGCCGCAGGAGGCCTTGGCCTTCCTGTCCTCGGCCGCCCGGCTGCTGCGGGGCGGCGGGCTGTTGCTGGGCGCCGACCTGATCAAGGAACCGGCGGTGCTGCACGCCGCCTACAACGACGCCCAAGGAGTGACGGCGGCTTTCAACCTCAACCTGCTGGGGCGTGCCAACCGCGAACTCGGGGCAAGGTTCCTGCTCGACCAGTTCGCCCACAGCGCCTTCTACAACGCCGGACTGCAGCGCATCGAGATGCACCTGGTGAGCCGCCGCCGGCAGCGCGTCGAGGTGGGCGGCGAGTGCTACGAACTCGCCGAGGGCGAGAGCCTGCACACCGAAAATTCGTACAAGTTCACCATCGACAGCCTGCGGGCGCTGGCGGTTCGTGCAGGGTTCAGGCCGGGTCCGGTCTGGACCGACCCCGAGCGCCTGTTCAGCGTGCATTGGCTGCACGCCCCCGTCTAGCCGAAGGAGCAGGACCATGAAAGCAGTGTGGAACGGATCCGTGATCGCCGAAAGCGACGACACGGTGGTCGTGGAAGGCAACCATTACTTCCCCGAAAGCGCCCTCAGGCGCGAGTACGTCACCTTCAGCAACCACAAGACCAGTTGTCCGTGGAAGGGGCAGGCCAGCTACTACTCGCTGCTGGTGAATGGCGAGATGAACGCGGATGCGGCCTGGTACTACGCCGACCCGAAGCCTGAGGCGGACATGGTGCGTGGCCGCGTCGCGTTCTGGAAAGGCGTCAAAGTGACGGAATGAGCGGCCCGGCCAGCTCCCAAGGCTGCGCTAAGCTTGTCTCATGTTCGCCGCGCCTTACGCCTGCCTGGATCAGCTGCCTGCGCTCCTGCGCCGCCGGGGCTATGCCGTCCTGAACCCGCAAGCCGTGTGCGAACTGGCGCGCTGCGAACTCAAGGCGTTGGAGGCGCTGCAGCCCGGCTGGGATGACCTGCCGCCGGACGCTTACCTCAAGGACGGGGGCCGCTACCGGCGGCGGCGGCATGCGTGCTTCGTCGTCGATGGAGAGGCTCTGGCCGCCGTCCCGCACCGCGCCCATTGGCAGCCCGTGGAATACAACGCGCTGCACGGCGGGATGGAGCGATGGTTCGAGCCCATGCTGCCGGCGGCCGTGGACGCGCCGGTGTGGCGCCAGCTGCTCGTCGCGCTCGGGGCGGTGAGTTCACAGCTCAAGGGGACAAGGCCCTGGCATGTCGAGGCGCACCAGTTCCGCATCGACACCACCGATGGCATTGGCCGCCCGACGCCGGAGGGCGCGCACCGTGACGGGGTCGACCTGGTGGCCGTGTTCCTCGTGGCCCGGCACGGCATCAAGGGCGGCGAGACCCGCGTGTTCGAGGCGGACGGGCCGGCGGGCCAGCGCTTCACGCTGACCGAGTCCTGGAGCCTGCTGCTGCTGGACGACGAGCGCGTGATCCACGAATCCACGCCGATCCAGCCGCTGGCGGGGCAGGGCCATCGCGACACGCTGGTCCTCACCTACCGCGCCGGCGGCTTCCAGGGCGGCTAGTCGCGGATGTCGGCGACGGGGCTCGCGCCGAAGTCCGGTCGCGCCAGGAAGGCCAGCACCTTGGCCGCGGCTTCGTGCGGCGTGCTCAGCAGGCCCTTTTCCTTCATGCCTATGAAATTGCCGATGTCGGGGAAGCGGGTGGCGTCGGCGCCGCGCAGCTGCACCTGCATGTCGGTGTCGATCACCCCGGGCGCGAGCGAGCAGATGCGCGCCCCGTTGGGCTTTGCGGCTTCCTCCAGCGCGACGCAGCGGCTGAAATGATCCATCCCGGCCTTGGCCGCGCAGTAGGCGGCCTGCGACGCCATGGCTCGGCGGCCCAGCCCCGAGGAGATGTTCAGCACCTTGCGCGTGCAGCGCCAGCCGGCGGTGGCGCGCAGGAACACGCCGGTCAGCAGCATCGGGGCCTCCAGGTCCACGCGCAAGGCATCCACCAGGTCACCGGCGGCGATGTCGGGCAGGGGGGCGATGCGGGGCAGCACGCCGGCGTTGTTGATCAGCGTGACCGAAGCCAGGCCGGCTTCCCCGCGTGCTGCAAGCCAGGTTTCGAGCTTCGACGCGGCGGTTTCGGCACGCGCCAGGTCCTGGTTCCATTGCTCGAGCGGGGCGGGGTCCGAAGCGTGCGCGGCCAGCGCCTGGCTGCTCTTGCGGGAGATGCACAGGAGCGCATGGCCAGCGTCCAGCAGTTGTTCGGCCATGGCCAGGCCCATGCCGCGCGAGGCGCCGGTCAGGACGGTCAGGTGTTGGGCGGGAGTGGTCATCCCCCAATCGTACGGCGGCGGCCGTTCAGGCGCTGACGACGATGGGGAAGGTGGCCTGCAGCCCCTCGGGCCCGGGCCGGAACGGAACCGTCAGCGCCGCCCGCTCGTCCGGGCTCATCCGCCGCCACAGGCCATCGCGCTCGTTGTGCGGATCTCCTTGCACGTAGAGTTGCGTCGTCAGCAGCTCGCGGCCGGACAGCCGCACCTTCACATGGATGTGCGGCGTGCGGCCGGTGTACGGGACCGGGCGGATGGTGCGAAACCTGTAGCGCCCGTCCGCGCCCGCCACCACCTTGCCGAATCCCTGGAACGCCGGGTCGGCCCGCCCGCCATCGCCGGGGTGATGGTAGTGGCCGGCTTCGTCGCACTGCCAGATCTCGACCTGTGCGCCGGACACCGGCTTGCCCTGCAAGTCGGCCACCACACCATCGATCCATGCCGGCTGGCCGCGGCCGTAGGCTTGCGATCCATTGCGCAGCAGGTCGAAATCGCTGTCGCGCGGCAGGGCCACCGGGTAGAACGGGCCTTCGGTCTGCGAGGGCGTGGGGCGGCGTGGCGCGGAGGGCTGGGCCCGCACGCCCAGCCACAGGGCAGGGGCCGCGACCAGCGCGGCGGCAACGGTTCGGCGATTCAAGGCACGCGAGGGCTGCATGGCGTTCTCCGGCAGAGGCAGGAAGCAATGGCGGACCCGGACTGCGGCAGGCTTCCTACAAGGACCGGCTGGCGCAGGCGGGAGCATCGTTCCATTGTCACAGGGAGTCCCCGTCCATGGTGCCGCTTGAACAGCTGGGTTACCTGCAGGCCCTTTGCGCCTCGGCGCACCGGGCCGCCCAATGCGCCCGCGCCGATGCCGCAGCGGCCGAACTCGCGCTCGGCGATGGCCTGCATGCCGGAATGAAACCATCGCAGCTGCAGGCGATCTGGAAGCTGCAGCGCGAAGCCATCGAGAAGCTGCACCTCGGGCTGTTCTTCACCCGGCTCTACGTCGCGGCCGTTCGCGCCCACGCTCAAGCCTGCCAGAGGCCGTAGTGGCCTTGCGCAGGGCAATACCCAGCTCACCCTTTTTCTGGCTTGCGGGTCCAGACCCGGTCGTCGAGTTCGACGCTCAGAACGGCGCCGCGCTGTGCCAGTGCCGGGGCGTTCCATCATCTGGATGCGCCAGCCGCAGTTCGCTGGCGTGCAGCAACAGGCGCGGCGCGCTTGCCGCCACCGCTGCGGGCGCGTACAAGGCATCGCCGGCGATGGGATGCCCCAGGGCCTGCAGGTGCACCCGCAGCTGGTGCGAGCGGCCGGTGACCGGCTCCAGTTCCACCCTCGTGGTGTCCGGCAGAACGCCCGGGCCAAGCACCCGCCAGCGGGTCAGGCTGGGCTTGCCGCCCATGCGATCGACCACGCGACGCGGGCGGTTCGGCCAGTCCGCGGCCAGCGGGAGGTCGATCTCGCCCCAGCCGCCGTGCGCCGGCGGCGCCAGCTCGCCAGCGACGACCGCGAGGTAGCGCTTGCTCACTGCCCGGCGGGCGAAAGCTTCATTCAGGCGCCGCTGCATCTGGCCGCCCCGGGCCATGAGCCACAGCCCCGAGGTCGCCATGTCGAGGCGGTGCACGACCAGCGCGTCGGGGTAGAGCGCCTGCGCGCGTGCCGACAGGCAGTCCTGCTTGTCCGCGCCGCGGCCTGGCACGCACAGCAGCCCGGCCGGCTTGTCCAGCACCAGGCAGTGAAGGTCCTCGTGCACGACTGATAATTTGTGCATGAGCACGTTCGCCTCGCTGTCGTTCCCGGTGCAATCCATCCTGCTGCTGGTCGCTTCCAATGTGTTCATGACGATCGCCTGGTACGGCCACCTGAAGAACCTGGCCACCAGCCCCTGGTACGTGGCCGCGCTGGTCAGTTGGGGCATCGCCCTGGCCGAGTACCTGCTGCAGGTGCCGGCCAACCGGATCGGCTACCAGCAGGCCGGATTCTCCGTGGCGCAACTGAAGATCATGCAGGAAGTGATCACGCTGTCCGTGTTCGTGCCGTTCGCCGTCTTCTACCTGCGCGAGCCCCTGAAGCTCGATTACCTCTGGGCCGCGCTGTGCATGGTCGGCGCCGTGTATTTCATGTTCCGCAGCAACGGTTGAGAAGACCCCGGCGGGTACACTCGCCTGTCATAAAAACGTCACACTCCCTGGAGCCGGAATGCTGTTTGGCAAGCTGCTGCCCCGAGAAGGCAACTTTTTCGAGCTGTTCAACCAGCATGCCGAACGCATCGTGGAGGCCGCGCATGCGTTCTCCAAGCTGGTGGCCCACTACAACGACCCGGCGCTGCGCGAGAAGTACAACCAGGACGTCGACAACGCCGAGCGCGCCGCGGACCGGGTGACGCACGAGGTGAACCGGCTGATCCACAAGACCTTCATCACGCCGATCGACCGCGACCAGATCCACACGCTGATCAACACCATGGACGATGTGGCCGACCTGATCCAGGATTCGGCCGAGACCATGGCGCTCTATGACGTGCGGCAGGTCAACGACGAGATCACCCGCCTGACCGACCTCTCCGTCAAGTGCTGCGAGCGGGTCAAGGACGCGGTGGCCCTGATCGCGCGGCTGGCGGACGGCCCCACGGCCGAAGCCGCGCTCAAGACCTGCGAGGAGATCGATCGGCTCGAATCCGATGCCGACCGCGTCATGCGCGCGGCCATGAGCAAGCTGTTCCGCGAGGAGCCGGACGTGCGCGAGGTGCTCAAGCTCAAGGCGATTTACGAGCTGCTGGAGACCATCACCGACAAGTGCGAAGACGTCGCCAACGTGATCGAGGGCATCGTCCTCGAGAACTCCTGACCATGCAGACCGCCCTGTGGGTGGTGATCATGCTGGTAGCGCTGGCGCTGGCGTTCGACTTCATGAACGGCTTCCACGACGCGGCGAACTCGATCGCCACCGTCGTGTCCACCGGCGTGCTCAAGCCGGGGCAGGCCGTGCTGTTCGCGGCGTTCTTCAACTTCATCGCCATCTTCATCTTCCATCTGAGCGTGGCGGCCACCGTGGGCAAGGGGATCGTGCAGCCGGGCGTGGTGGACACGAACGTGGTGTTCGGCGCGCTGGTGGGGGCCATCACCTGGAACGTCGTGACCTGGTACTACGGCATCCCCAGCAGCTCGTCGCATGCCCTCATCGGGGGCATCGTGGGGGCGGTCCTGGCGAAGGCGGGCGCGGGCTCGCTGCTGGGTGCCGGCGTGCTCAAGACCGTCCTGTTCATCTTCGTCTCGCCGACGCTGGGCTTCCTGCTCGGCTCGTTGATGATGGTGCTGGTTTCGAACCTGTTTCGCCGGGCGACCCCTTCGCGCGTGGACCGCTGGTTCCGGCGCATGCAGCTGGTGTCCGCCGGCGCCTACAGCCTGGGGCACGGCGGCAACGACGCCCAGAAGACGATCGGCATCATCTGGATGCTGCTGATCGCCACGGGCTATGTGGCCGTGGGCGAAGCGGCGCCGCCCACCTGGGTGATCGTCAGCTGCTACGTGGCCATCGCGGCGGGCACCCTGTTCGGCGGCTGGCGCATCGTCAAGACCATGGGGCAGAAGATCACCAAGCTCAAGCCGGTGGGCGGCTTCTGCGCGGAAACCGGAGGCGCCATGACGCTGTTCCTGGCCACGGGGCTGGGCATTCCGGTGTCCACCACCCACACCATCACCGGCGCCATCGTCGGCGTCGGCTCCACGCAGCGCGCGAGCGCGGTGCGCTGGGGGGTGGCCGGCAACATCGTCCGGGCCTGGATCTTCACCATTCCGGCCAGCGCCTTTGTCGCGGCGGTCGCCTACTGGGTCAGCCTCAAGATTTTCTAGGAGATGGAAGGCGGCTGTGGATGCAGCCGGGCCATCGACAGGCTGTCGACGTAGCGGCCGTTCTTGAGGGCGTAGCCGCGATGGCGCCCTTCTTCGACGAATCCCAGGCTGCGGTACAGCCCGATCGCCCGTTCGTTGTCGACGTGGACATGGAGTTCGATGCGCAGCACGCCCGCCCACTGGTCGGCCCAGTCGAGCAGCCGGCCCATCACCTGGCGCCCGAGGCCGCGGCCTTGCCACTCGGGCGCGACCGCCAGCGCCAGCAGCCGCACGTGGCTGCGGCGCAGGCTGGCCTGGACCGTGTGCAGCCCACCCATCGCGACGATCTCGCCGCCGGCCGCCGCCACCAGCTTGCAGTCGCGCGGCTCGATGCGCTGCAGGAACTCCAGCCGTGAAGCAAGGGGCATGTCGGGCACCTGAAGGGTGCCTTCCACCGTGCCCATGCGTCCCAGCAGTGCGGAAACGGCTGCTGCGTCGGCCGGTTCGGCGGCGCGAATGGTGACTTCGGAGCCGGTGCTCATTGGCTGATCCTGCGTCCTTCCTCGACCTGGTATTCGAAGTATCTCTGGAAGCTGAAGGCGATGCTGGCCATCAGCACGGCGGTGCCGATCATCAAGGACGCGACGATGGCGGCAATGGTGAACCAGCTGGTCGCCCCTGCGGGCACTTCGGCATGGCTGCCGGGGTTGAACTTCGCATTCCACTGTTCCCGCGCCGTCAATCCGTAGACGATGGCCGTGAGCGCGCAGCCGGCGATCGTGAACCCCAGCAGCGGGATCAGCACCCAGCTCCAGGTGTCGTCCTGGCCGAAGCGCTGCACCCTTTCGATGCCGTACACGCCCAGCGCGGTCGGAATGGGCAGGGCCCATCCCAGCAGGTCGCCCAGGCCGTGCAGGTAGAAGCGATGCAGCCCCAGCGGCCCGCCCAGGAAGGCCAGCCAGGCGGCCAGGGTCTTGTTCTTCATTCGGCCGGCTCGGGCGGGGCGCTGTCGCCGGCGCCCAGGGACTTTTCCATCAGCACGATGTCCAGCCAGCGGCCGAACTTCCAGCCGCAGGACTTGAAGCTGCCCACGGGCGTGAAACCGAGCGACCGGTGCACGCCGATGGACCCGGCATTGGCCGAGTCGCCGATCACCGCGATCAGCTTGCGGATGCCTGCCGCCTCGGCCTGCGCGGCCAAGGTGCCGAGCAACTCCTTGCCCAGGCCCTTGCCTGCGGCGTCCGGGTGCAGGTAGATCGAGTCCTCGGCCGAAAACCGGTAGGCTGGCCGGGGCTTGAACCACTGGCAGTAGGCGAATCCCAGCACCCGGCCCTGCTCCTCGGCCACCAGGTAGGGCAGCCCCTTGGCCAGCACGTCGGCCCGCCTTGCCCCCATGTCGGCTTCGGTGGGGGGCGTCGTTTCAAAAGTGCCTGTGCCGTGCAGGACGTGGTGCCCGTAAATGGCCGTGATGGCGGGGACGTCGGCGTCCTGGCTGGGGCGAATGGTGCTCATAAAGGGCGGCGCGTTATAATCGTGGGCTTTTCAGCGTGTCGCTGGCCGGGTGGCCATTGCGCGTGTCTCAGCGCTGAGGAAAATTCCGGAAGCAATTCCAGACCACCCGAAGGATAAATCATGGTCGTCATTCGACTCTCCCGCGGCGGCGCCAAGGGCCGTCCGTTCTTCAACATCGTCGTGGCCGACAAGCGTATCCGCCGCGACGGCCGCTTCATCGAGCGCCTGGGCTTCTACAACCCGATCGCCAAGGACAGCGAGGAAAGCGTGCGCATCGCCCAGGACCGCCTGACCTACTGGCGTGGCGTGGGCGCGCAGGCGTCCCCCACCGTCGAGCGCCTGCTCAAGCAGGCGGCCGCCAAGGCCCCGGCCGCGGCAGCTTAAGGACAGCGATGGTTCCGGGCCTCGAGCCGGCGGAACTGCCGGCCGACGCCATCGAAGTCGGCCGCATCGCCGATGCCTGGGGCATCAAGGGCTGGTTCAAGGTCCTGCCCCACAGCGCTTCCCCGGAAGCGCTTTTTTCTTCCAGGCGCTGGTACCTGCAACCGTCGGAACGGGGCGCCAAGACCTTTTCCGGGACGGTGCTGCTGCGGGTGCGCGAAGCCAAGGAGCATTCCGACACCGTCGTGGCGTGCGCGCAGGAGGTGGACGACCGCAGCGCCGCCGAGGCCCTCAAGGGCGCCCGCATCTTCGTGCCGCGATCGAGCTTCCCGACTGCCGCCGATAACGAGTACTACTGGGTCGACCTGATCGGCCTGGAGGTGGTCAACCGCGAAGGTGCGGCCCTGGGCGTGGTCAGGGAGCTGCTTTCCACCGGTCCGCAGACCGTGCTGGTGATCGGCTTCGAGGCCGAAGGCAAGCCGCAGGAGCGCATGATCCCCTTCGTGGCGGCCTACGTGGACAGCGTCGACTTGCCGGCCCGCCGCATCACGGTCGACTGGCAACCGGACTACTGAAGACAATGAGCCCGGCGGGCGGAGGCTGAATGCGCTTTGACGTCATCACCCTGTTCCCGGAGCTGTTCGCGCCGTTGCTGGCGGTCGGCGTGACGCGGCGTGCGTACGAGTCGAAGCAGGTCGACGTGCGCCTGTGGAACCCGCGGGATCATGCCGAAGGCAACTACCGGCGCGTGGACGACCGGCCCTTCGGGGGCGGGCCCGGCATGGTGATGATGGCGCAGCCGCTCTCCGACTGCCTGGCCGCGGCCCAGGCGGACCGCGTGGGCAAGGGGCCCGTGGTCCTCTTTTCCCCGATCGGCCGGCGGATCGACCACGCTGAAATCGAGCACTGGTCGGCCAGTGAAGGGGCCGTGCTCGTGTGCGGCCGCTACGAGGGACTGGACCAGCGTTTCATCGACACCCACGTGGACGAGCAGCTGAGCCTGGGCGACTTCGTCCTGTCCGGCGGCGAGATCGCAGCCATGGCGCTGCTGGACGCAGTCGCCCGGTTGCAGCCCGGCGTGCTCAACGACGCGGGCAGCCACCAGCTGGACAGCTTCAATCCGGCGCTGGACGGCTTGCTGGACTGCCCCCACTACACCCGGCCGGAGGAGTGGCAGGGCCGGCGCGCCCCGGCCGAGCTCCTGTCGGGGCACCATGCGCAGATCGAGCGCTGGCGGCGCGACCGGCGCCTCGAACTGACCGCCCGGCACCGCCCCGATCTGGTCGCCGCGGCGCGAGCGGCAGGTCGCCTGGACCAGGCCGACGAAGCCCTGCTGGCGAGGCTGGGCGCCGCCGCGCTATAATCTCGGGCTTTTCCGGATCCTCTACCCCGCACCTTCAAAGGAAGACGCGACCGCGTACTTCCGGCGCACTCAGCGGCGCTCCAATCCAACACCGCGCGGGCATGATCGACAAAGGTAAACCATGAACATCATCCAGACCCTCGAGCAGGAAGAAATCACCCGGCTGGCCAAGAAGATCCCCGAATTCGCCCCCGGCGACACCGTGATCGTCAGCGTCAATGTCGTCGAAGGCACCCGCAAGCGCGTGCAGGCCTACGAAGGCGTCGTGATCGCCAAGCGCAACCGGGGCCTGAACAGCGGCTTCACCGTGCGCAAGATCGCCAGCGGCGAAGGCGTGGAGCGGACCTTCCAGACCTACAGCCCGCTGATCGCCGGCATCGAGGTCAAGCGCCGCGGCGACGTGCGCCGCGCCAAGCTGTACTACCTGCGCGACCGCAGCGGCAAGTCGGCCCGGATCAAGGAAAAGCTCACCAGCAAGACCGCTGCCGCCGCCGCTTAAGCGCGCTGCCGCCTCGGGCCGCCGACGGGCTTGCAGCCTGCGGCGGCCTTCTTTTTTCTCCAGCATGCCGATCGACCCCGCACCCGCCGCCGACCCGAACACACCCTTGTCGAAGCTGCCTCACTTCGATCCGCGAGCGGTGCCGGTCATCGGCATCGACACGCACCTGCCACCGGTACCGCAGATGCAGCTGCGCCCGGACGCGATCCGGCAGCGGTTCGCGCAGCCACCGGCGTGGGAGCCGGAGTCCTGGGCCGAGCGGCAGTTCGCCGACCGGCCACCGGCCCAGGCCTCGGTGCTGGTGGCCATCGTCATGCGCGAGCAGCCGACGGTGCTGTTGACCGAGCGCACGACCCACCTGTCCACGCACTCCGGCCAGGTCGCCTTCCCCGGGGGCAAGCGGGACGAGACCGATGCGGATGCGGCCCACACCGCGCTGCGCGAAGCCCAGGAGGAGATCGGCCTGGATCCCGCGCTGGCCGAGGTGGTCGGCCAGATGCCGACCTACACCACCGGCACCCGCTTCATCATCACCCCCGTGGTGGCGCTGGTGCAGCCGGACCATACCCTCACCCTCAACGCCTTCGAGGTGGCCGATGCCTTCGAGGTGCCGCTGCAGTTCCTGATGAATCCTTCCCACCACCGGCGCCACGCGTTCGAATGGGCGGGCGCCCGGCGCGAGTGGCTGTCCATGCCCTACATGGATGGCAGCAACGAGCGCTTCATCTGGGGCGCGACGGCGGCGATGCTGCGCAACTTCTACCGCTTCCTCGCTGCCTGAAGCGGGGGCTGAGGGCCGCGTTGGCTATCATCCCCGCATGAGCTTCTTCGCCATCCTGTTCGCCTTGCTGATCGAGCAGGTGCGGCCTTTGGCGCGCCACAACCTCATTCACGCCGGCCTGCGCAGCTGGGCCCGCTGGGTCAGCCGCAACTTCGACGCGGGCAAGCCGCACCACGGCTGGATTGCGTGGACCTTGTCCTCGCTCGCGCCCGCGCTGGCGGCCCTGGGTATCCATTGGCTGTTGATGCTCGCCATCGGCTGGCCAGCCGCCGTGGCCTGGAGCGTGGCGGTGCTGTACGTGACCCTGGGCTTCAGGCAGTTCAGCCATCACTTCACCAACATCCGCGACGCCCTGGACGCCGGCGACGAGGATCGTGCGCGCGAGCTGCTGGCGCAGTGGCAGCAGGTGGAAGCCGGCGAGCTGCCGCGCAGCGAGATCGTTCGGCACGTGGTCGAGTATTCCGTGCTGGCGGCGCACCGGCACGTGTTCGGGGTGCTGGCCTGGTTTTCGGTGCTCGCGGCGTTCGGCTTCGGCCCCGCCGGCGCGGTGCTCTATCGCATGAGCGAATTCGTGGCGCGCTACTGGCGCCACCGCAGCCGCACCCGGACGCAGCCGGCCAGCCTGGCCCTGCAGTCGGCCGCGGCGCGCGCCTGGGCGGTGATCGACTGGCTGCCGGCCCGTGTCACGGCGCTTGGATTCGCGGTGGTCGGCAGCTTCGAGGAAGCGATCGACTGCTGGCGCCACCACGCCCAGCGCTTCCCGAACGACAACGACGGCGTGGTCCTGGCGGCGACGTCCGGCGCCGTGAACGTGCGCCTGGGCGGCGAGGCGCTCAAGTCCCCGGTGTTCGTGCCCGAGGCCACCGCGGGGTTCCGCTCCACCGGCATGGGCGTCGAAGCGCTGGGCGACAGCGAGAGCACCCCCGGCCGCGAGGCCGAGCCGGCGCACCTGCGCAGCATCGTGGGCCTGGTGTGGCGTTCGGTCGTGCTCTGGATGGTCCTGCTGGCGCTGCTGACGCTGGCGCGGCTGCTCGGCTGAGGCTACCAGCGCGGCGGCTGCGACAGCTCGGCGAACAGTTCACTATAGATTTTGTAGCGCCGTGCGCTCACGGGGTGCGGGCTTAAGGCCGATTCGACACTGGGAATCACGGCGCAGCCGGGTTCGTGCAGGTGTGTGCAGTTGGAGAACTTGCAGTGTCCGAGGTGCGGCTGCAGGTCGGGCATGAGGCCGGCCAGCTGGGTGGGCTCGATGTGGTTGAGGCCGAATTCCTGGAAGCCCGGCGAGTCGATCAAGCCCGTGGTCCGGGCCTCGTCGACCCAGTACCAGGTGGTGCTGGTGGTGGTGTGCTTGCCGCTGTTGAGCGCCTTCGAGATTTCGCCGGTCTGCGCCAGCGCGCCGGGCACCAGCAGGTTGATCAGCGTGCTCTTGCCGGCGCCCGAGGGCCCGAGCACCAGGGTGGTTTTTCCGGCCAGGTGCCCGAGCAGCTGGTCACGGTCCACGTCGCCGGACGACCGCAGCGACAGCGGCAGCACGCCATACCCCATGCGCCGGTAGGGCAGCAGGCGGGCCCAGGCCCGCTCGAACGGCAGGACCAGATCGCTCTTGTTCAGTGCAATCAGCGGCGTGATGCGCTCGGCCTCGGCCGCGATCAAGGCACGTGCCAGCTGGCTTTCCGAGAACTCCGGATCCGCCGCCACCAGAATCAGCACCTGATCGAGGTTGGCCGCGAACGACTTGGTGCGGATCTCGTCCTGCCGGTAGAACAGGTTGCGCCGCTGCTGCACCTTCTCGATCGTGCCTTCGTCGTGGCTGCCGCGCCAGAGGACGCGGTCGCCGACCACCGACTGGCTCTTCTTGCCGCGCGGATGGCAGATCAGGCGCTGGCCCGAAGGCGTTTCGACCAGGCAGTGGCGGCCGAAGCTGCCGACCACCAGGCCGGATCTGAGGTCCTCAGTCAAGGGCGCCCACCGTCAAGCGGCCACTGTGGAACCGGGTTTGCCGGCCCGCTGTGGCGTCCCTCGAGGGGAGGCGCCGCAGGCGCTTCGGAGTGGATGCTTCACTCCAGCAGGGCGTCGACCTGCGCCGCGCATTCGAAGTCGGTTTCGGACAGGCCTTTGACGTCGTGCGTGTTCCAGCGCACCACGCAGCGGCCGTAGTGGACCGAGAGGTCGGGGTGATGGTCCTGGGCGTTGGCCACGAAGGCCACGGCGTTCACGAAGGAGATCGTCTCGTAATAGTTGGCGAAGGTGAACGTCTTTTCGATGGCCACGCCCGGGCCATCGCCCGTGAGCTGCCAGCCGGGCGCAGCGGCCAGGCGCGACACCACCTCGGCAGGGTTCAGGGCGCGCCGCGGCTGCAGCGACCAGTCTTTCTTCTTCAGCATCGTGCCGCTCATGCGGGGCTCCCCGCCATGCGCGCCAGCCGTTCCGAGGCCGGCGGGTGCGAATAGTAGAACTTGACGAAGACCGGGTCCGGCGTCAGCGTCGAGGCGTTGTCTTCATAAAGCTTGAGCAAGGCGGTGCGCAGGTCGCTGCCGCCGGTCTGCGCCACCGCGAAGGCGTCGGCTTCGAACTCGTGCCGCCGCGACAGCTGCGCGAACAGCGGCGAGATGAAGAACGAGAACAGCGGCACCGCCAGCATGAACAGCAGCAGGGCCAGGGCGTCGTTGGGGCCAGCCAGGTTGGGCCGCACGCCCAGCCCGAGGAAGAACCAGGCCTGCGTCGCGAGCCAGCCCAGCAGGGCGAAGCCGGCCAGGCTCATCGCGAACAGGCCCGCGAGGCGCTTGATGATGTGCTTGTGCTTGAAGTGGCCGAGTTCGTGCGCCAGCACGGCGTCCACTTCACCGGGTGACAGCCTGGCCAGCAGCGTGTCGTAGAACACGACCCGCTTGGCGGCGCCGAAGCCCGTGAAATACGCATTGGCATGCGCGCTGCGCTTGCTGCCGTCCATCACGAACAGGCCCTTGGCGGCAAACCCGCAGCGCTGCATCAGGGCGGTCACGCGCGCCTTCAACGTCTCGTCGTCGAGCGGACGGAACTTGTTGAACATCGGCGCGATGACGGTGGGGTACAGGACCAGCAGCAGCAGGTTCAAGCCCATCCAGACGGCCCAGGCCCAGAGCCACCACAGTGCGCCCGCCGCCCCCATCAGCCACAGGATGAGCGCCGCGATGGGAAGACCGATCGCGGCGCCCAGCACCAATCCTTTTGCCATGTCGGCCAGCCACAGCTTCAGGCTCATCTTGTTGAAGCCGAAGCGCTCTTCGATGACGAAGGTCTGGTACAGCGTGAAGGGCAGGTCGAGCGCGCCGCCGATCAGCGCGAACGCACCCAGCAACGCGAGCTGCTGGGCCATGCCGGGGCCCAGCAGGTCCCCCAGCGTCTGGTTCAGGGTGTCCAGGCCTCCCAGCAGGGTCCAGCCCAGCAGGACGGCGGCACCGAACGCCAGCTCGAGCAAGCCCAGCCGTGCCTTCGCCACCGTGTAGTCCGCGGCCTTCTGGTGGGCAGCCAGGGTCACCGTCGAGGCAAACACCGCCGGCACCTGGTCACGGTGGCGCGCCACATGGCGGATCTGGCGGGAAGCCAGCCAGAACTTCAGCCCGAGCCCGCCCAGCAGTGCCGCGGCGAAGCCCAGGGTCCAAAGATACGAAGCAGTCATCGCAGCGAGTTTAGGCCATCGGCGACAATCGCAAGATGCCTGACACCGCCGTCGAGACACCCCCCGCCGCCCTTGGCAAGAGCGACCAGAACCTGGTCTGGCTCGATTGCGAAATGACCGGCCTTGATCCGGAAGCCGACCGCCTGATCGAGATCGCAGTCGTGGTCACCGGGCCCGATCTCGAGCCGCGCATCGAAGGCCCCGTGTTCGTCATCCACCAAAGCGACGAGCAGCTCGACAAGATGGATGCCTGGAACAAGGGCACACATGGCAAGAGCGGCCTGATCGACAAGGTCAAGGCTTCCCTGGTGACGGAAGCGCAAGCCGAGCTGCAGATCCTGGACTTTGTCGCGAAGTACGTGCCCCGGCAGGGCAGCCCGATGTGCGGCAACAGCATCAGCCAGGACCGCCGCTTCCTGGTCAAGTACATGCCCAGGCTGGAAGCCTTCTTCCACTACCGCAACCTGGACGTGAGCACGTTGAAGGAGCTGGCCAAGCGCTGGCGCCCGGCCGTCTACACCTCGTTCAAGAAGCGGCAGCTGCACACGGCGCTGGCCGACGTGCATGAGTCGATCGACGAGCTGGCGCACTACCGCGAGCAGTTCCTGCGGCTGAAAGACTAGGCACAAACCCGAAGTCGTGTCATAATCGCGGGCTTCGCAGCGCAAGTCATTTCCGGTTTGAGCTGCTGATTTCCTCATCTGCCTTCATGCACAAGGCTGCGCAAATGCAGCCAACAGCGCCACAACGCTGTACGTCGTTTGAATGGTTGATGTCTTTTAACCATTGACGACGGCCGTGCCCTCCCGGGTGCGGTTCGCGTGCGAGACCTCATGACCGACACTTTCATCGAAGTGCAGGACACCTTCGTGCCTGCCGATTCCTCCGATTCCACCGCTGAGCAGATCGTGGTTGCCACGCCGGCCGCGCCGAACGGCTTCCTGAAACTGGGCCTGGCGCCCGAGCTGATCCGTGCGGTGGAAGACCTGGGCTTCACCCAGCCCACCGCGGTGCAGCTGCAGACGATCCCCCGCGCCATGGACAGCGGCGAGGCCGGCAAGGCAGCGGCCTTCATCGACCTGATGGTCACCAGCCAGACGGGCAGCGGCAAGACCGCCGCCTTCCTGCTGCCGGTGCTGCATACCCTGATCCAGCAGCAAGCCGATGCTGAAGCCAAGGACAAGGCCGACCACGAGCGTGCTGTTGCCGAGGCCCTGGCCAGGGGCGAAGTCGCTCCCAAGCGCAAGCGCAAGGATCCGACCAGCTCGCGCAACTTCAAGGCGGCCACGCCCGGCGCCCTGGTGCTGTGCCCGACGCGCGAACTCGCGCAGCAGGTCGCCCACGATGCCATCGGCCTGGTGCAGCATTGCCGTGGCCTGCGCATCGCCAACGTGGTGGGCGGCATGCCCTACCAGATGCAGATCGCCCGCCTGCAGAACGCCGACCTGGTGGTCGCCACGCCCGGCCGCCTGCTGGACCTGCAGCGTTCCATGCAGATCAAGCTCGACAAGGTGCAGTTCCTGGTCGTGGACGAAGCCGACCGCATGCTGGACCTGGGTTTCGCCGACGACCTGGCCGAAGTGAACCAGCTGACGATCGAGCGCAAGCAGACCATGATGTTCAGTGCCACGCTGGCACCGCGCATCCAGCAACTGGCGGCGCGCGTGATGCGCCAGCCGCAGAAGATCCAGGTCGACAGCCCGCAGGAAAAGCACGTGAACATCAAGCAGATGCTGTTCTGGGCCGACAACGCCCAGCACAAGCGCAAGCTGCTCGACCACTGGCTGCGCGACACCACGATCAACCAGGCCATCGTGTTCGCGAGCACCCAGGTCGAATGCGACGGCCTGGCCAACGACCTGCAGCAAGCCGGCTTCGATGCGGTGGCGCTGCACGGCGCGCTGAACCAGGGCCTGCGCAACCGGCGGCTCATGGCGCTGCGCAACGGCCAGGTGCAGGTGCTGGTGGCGACCGACGTCGCCGCCCGCGGCATCGACGTGCCCACGATCACCCACGTCTTCAACTACGGCTTGCCGATGAAGGCCGAGGACTACACCCACCGTATCGGCCGCACCGGCCGTGCCGGCCGGGACGGCCTGGCCGTCACTTTTGCCGAGTTCCGCGACCGCCGCAAGATCTTCGACATCGAGGCCTACAGCCGCCAGCCGTTCAAGGCCGATGTGATCGCCGGCCTGGAGCCGCAGCAGCGCATGCCGAGTTCGCGTCCGGACTTTGCAGGCCGGGGCGGTCGCGAGACCCCCTCGCGCGATCGCAAGTTCGGCGGCGGCCGTCCCAGCACGGGCTTTGGTGATAAAAACGCCCGCAGCCCCCGCCAATCCGGCGCGGGCAGCTATCAAAACGGTAGCGACGACAGCCGCAACGGGGCCCGCGAAGGCTTCAGCTACGAGCGCAAGGGCGGCTTCAACGACCGCTTTGCCGGGGGTGGCCAGCGCAACGAAGGCTTTGCTGCACCCCGGGGCGATTTCGCCGAGCGCAGGCCCGGCTTCGCCAAGCCGGCGGGAAAGCCGGGCAACGGCGGCAAGGTGTTCGTGCCGCGTGATGCGAAGAAGCGGGCGTATCGGCCGGCCGATTGACGTCTGACCATCGGCGTCGGGGTGGTTTGATGCCGCCACCGCCGCCCGATGCAAGCCCTTGGTTCTTTGAACTTAAGGGCTTTTTTTTTCGCCTCTTGCGAGTTCGCGCTGGTCAGCTTTCCTTGGCCACTGCGTGCCCGATCTCCGGCCAGCGCCGGTGCAGCCAGAGCCACGCCACCAACCCCACGCACATCATCGACAGAGATGCCAGCGCAAGTCCTCGCGTCGAGTGCATGACCAGGGGCGCGATCACCCCCGCCACCACGCCATTGGCCGTCGAGCCGATCACGGCTTGCAGTGAAGAAGCCAGTCCGCGCCGCTCGGGGTACAGGTCCAGCACCAGCAGCGTGACCACCGGCACCATCAGCGACCAGCCGAAGCCGAACACGGCGATGGGCAGCATGGCCCAGCCCACGTGCGGTGGGAACAGGAAGTTCGCGGTGACGTTGACGGCCGAGACCGCCAGCATGATCACGAAGCCATGGCGGATCTGCCGCTTGGGTGCGATCCGCCCGGCCAGGCGGCCGCTGGTCCAGGCCCCGCCCATGATGCCCGCGATGGTGAGCACGAAGAACCAGAAGAACTCGGTAGGCGCCAGGCTCAGGTGCGTGCCCAGGAACTCGGGCGCGGCCAGCACGTACAGGAACATGCCGTTGAACGGCACGCCGCTGGCCAGCGCCAGCAGCAGGAAGCGGGGACTGGAGCCGAGCTGCCAGTAGCCCTGCATCAGGTTGCGTGCATTGAAGGGCTGGCGTTGGGAGACGTGCAGCGTTTCGGGCAGCAGCTTGTAGTTGGCGGTCCACAGCAGCACGCCCACGCCGGTGAGGAACCAGAAGATGCTGTGCCAGTCGGCATGGACGAACAGCCACCCGCCGATGATGGGCGCGATGGCGGGCGCGACACCGAAGTAGATCGTCACCTGGCTCATCACGCGCTGCGCCTGGGCGGGCGGGAACATGTCGCGGATCACCGCGCGCGAGACGACGATGCCGGCGCCGGTGGACAGGCCCTGCAGCCCCCGGAAGAACACCAGCTGGCCGATCGTCTGCGACAGCGCGCAGCCGGCCGATGCGATGGTGAAGACGGCGATGCCCGTCAGCACCACCGGCCGGCGCCCGAAGCTGTCGGCCAGCGCGCCATGGAACAGGTTCATGAAGGCGAAGCCGAACAGGTAGGCCGACAGCGTCTGCTGCATCTGCACCGGCGTGGCGCCCAGCGCCCGGGCGATGCCCGAGAACGCCGGGATGTAGGTGTCGATGGAGAACGGCCCCAGCATGCCCAATAGCGCGAGCAGCACGGCCAGCGCCCAGCGCGGGGCGCGCCAGAGGGTGTGGGCGTCGGGGTTCATGGACGCCCATCGTAGCCGTCTGGCGTGGCTGCCGTCCTACAGAGGTCACCGCACGCGGCCACCAGAATGGTTGGGTAACCAGGCGAGGCTGCGATGAAGACGATGACCCATCCCGAACCGCACGCGGGCGACGTGCGGATGTGGCGCCATTTCTGCAGGGCCGAGCATGTCCTGCTCAGTGTCGGGGAAGGGGAGCGCTGCAACTGGTGCCAGCAAGGCGAAGTGCCGGAGTTCAACTCACAGCGTCCCCACCTGCTGGCGCATCAACCTGCAGAAACGATCCGCCTGCGTGGCGGCGGCGCATGAGGGGCTGAAGTGGTGGGCCCTGAGTGACTCGAACACTCGACCTACGGATTAAGAGTCCGCTGCTCTACCAACTGAGCTAAGAGCCCACTTCGAAACCGAAAAAGCTGTGTCGTGGTGGAGAGGAGGAGGATCGAACTCCCGACCTTCGCATTGCGAACGCGACGCTCTCCCAGCTGAGCTACCCCCCCTACGACGCCGCGTAGTTTAGCAAACTGTCAGGCGGCCTTGAGCTGCGGCGGCGCGAACAGGTCCTCCATCTGCTTGCGCAACTGCCAGGCCCGCGTGCCGGTGTCCATGGCCACGTCGGCCCACGCCAGGCTCTGGCCTTTTTTCACCGGGCGCACCACCTTGACCCCGTGCGCCAGGCCCAGCGGCAGGCCCCCCATCTGCATCGACTTGTCCGCCGGCAGCAGCTTGCCCCAGACGGTGTAGCCGCCTTCGCCGTCGAGCATCTCGCCGGGTGCCAGGTCGCGCTTGGCGGTGGCGACCACGTCGGCGTTCCAGCAGGTGGCCACGCCGGTGGGCTCGCCGCGCAGCGCCACGGAGGCGACGGAGACGCCCACTTCCAGCCCGATCAGGTGCCAGCGCTTGTACAGCGTGAAGTAGCGGCCGCTCGGGTCGGTGTGGGCGTTGTACTCCTCGAAGCAGTTCTTGACGTACTCGGTCTCGGCTTCCACCGTGACCCACACACCCATGCGGATGTCGTACGGGATCTTGCGGCCGTCCGGCTCCAGCGAAGAGATCACTTCCACCATGCCCTTGCGTTCCAGCACGCCGCCTTCGCTTCGCGGCCGGGTGACGTAGGGAATGTCCTCGACGCTGGCCGGCGGGTAGAGCAGCCCGTTCGAGGGCACCGTGAGGCCGGTGGCGTTGGCCACGGCCGTGCTCTCGATGGAGGGCTTGGAGCCATCCAGGAAGCTGTTGAACATCTTGGGATTGAGTCCGCCGCGCTGCGCCTGTTCCGGTGTGAGTCCGTAGTAGCCCCACACCGTCTCGGGCGTCGACTCGCAGAAATGCGGCAGCCACTTGTGCCCGCGGCCGGCCGCCACCACGGGAAAGCCGCAGGTCCGCGCCCAGTCGACCAGGTCGCAGATCAGCGCCGGCTGGTCGCCGAAGGCCAGCGAATAGACGACGCCCGCTTCGACGGCCCGTCGTGCGAGCAGCGGACCGCAGAACGCGTCGGCCTCCACGGTGACGTTGACCACGTGCTTGCCGTGGGCGAAGGCCTCCAGGCAATGGTCGACCGCGGCGATCGGGTGGCCCGTGCACTCGACGACCACGTCGATCGAGGGATGCCGCACCAGGGCTTGCCAGTCTTCGCCGATGTGGGTGGTGCCTGCCTTGATGGCGGCGTCGATCGACTCCGCACGGGCCTGGGCCGGATTCCATCCCACGCGGGCGAGGTTGGCGCGCGCGGCGTCGGGCGACAGGTCGGCGATGGCGGCCAGGTGCACGCCGGGCGTGCGCGGCACCTGGGCCAGGTACATCGAGCCGAACTTGCCGGCGCCGATCAGGCCGATGCGCACCGGCCTGCCGTCGGCGGCGCGCTGCTGGAGTTTGGTGTAGAGGTTCATGGTGGTCTCCGTCATTCCCGCGGAGGCGGGAATCCAGGCCTGTCCCCGCGAAGGCGGGGAGCCAGAAGGTCAAACAAAAGAAGCCCTGGGTCCCCGCCTACGCGGGAACGACGGCGTTCGCCGTCACCTACGCGGGGACGACGACCTGGGTCGCCGCCTGCTTCATCTCGCCGAACGGGACCGACGTCGTCTGCAACGCGCTGGCCGGCAAGCCGTCCTTCCAGGGCAGCTCCACCGGGTAGTCCTTCACCAGGCAGTCGTCCGGCAGGCACTCGAGCGGCGCGAAATCGCGGTGGGCGATGAACTCGGGCCGCTTGAAGCGCCGGATGTGGTTGGACACCGCGCACAGGCTCAGGTAGACGCTCACCCGGTTCCAGGGCGACAGGTTGCTGGTGCTGGCATGCACCAGGCAGCTGTGGAACAGGATCATCGATCCCGCCGGGCCCTTGGGCGAGACGATGCCCCCGTCCTTGCCGCCGGCGCGATCGACCAACGCGGCGATCAGCTCGTTGTCCACGGTCCACAGCGGGTAGCTGGTGGTGGTGAGGTCATGCTTGGCCTGCACCACGCCTTTCTTGTGGCTGCCGGGGATGAACATGAGCGGCCCGTTGTACTCGTTCACGTCGTCCAGGAAGATGGCCACGTTCATGGCGCGCTCGGTGGGCATCATGTCGTCGTTCAGCCAGGTGCCGTAGTCCTGGTGCCACTGCCAGACGTCGCCGTCGAACGCCTGCTTGCCGTTGATCTTGAACTGGTGCATGTAGACCTGCTCGCCGAACAGGTCCATCACCGGCTGCACCATGCGCGGGTGCCGGGCCAGCTTTGCGAACGGCTTGCTGTACATGTGCGCGGCAAAGTTGGTGCGCACCGCCTCCTTGCCCTTTTCCCGCACGTTGTACGCCTCGCGCCGGCTGTACAGCTCGGGCACGGCCTCGTTGAGGGTGCGCGTTTCTTCGGGCGTGAACTGCCCGGGGAAGAACAGGTAGCCCTCGCGGTCGAACTGTTCCAGTTGCTCTTTCGTCAGCCTCATGATGCGTCTCCTTGGGTTTGCTTCAGAACCAGCGACAGCTGCTGCGCCAGGTTGCCGGCGGCATTGCGCCCGTGGCCCTCGATCAGGCGCGCGGCGCGGTCGCCGTCGCCGGCGGCGATCGCCCGTGCTATCGCCTCGTGTTCGTCCCACACCGCCTCCCGCTGGCGGGATTGCTGCAGCACCGCGCCCATGACGCGGCGCAGGTGGCGCCAGTGCTGGTGCGCGCTCTGTTCGATCAGCGGATTGCCCGACGCGGCATAGATGGCGTTGTGGAACGCCATGTCGGCATCGATCATGGCCTTGACGTTGCGCCCGCGCGCCGCCTTGCGGCCCTGCTCGACCAGCCTGGGGTCCAGCCGGTGGTGCAGGGCGGCCGCGAGCCGCGCGGCCAGCGCGTCCAGGGCGCCGCGCACCTGGTACACCCTGGCCATCCAGTCCACGTCCAGCGGCGTCACCAGCACGCCGCGCCCGGGGGCATCCTGCACGAAGCCGTCTTTTTTCAGCAGCCGCAGCGCCTGCAGCACCGGCTGGCGCGACACGGCCAGCCGTTCCGCGATATCTTCCTGGGTGATCCGCTCGCCGGGCGCCAGCGAGCCTTCGCTGATCGCGTCCAGCAGGCTGCGGTACACCTGGTCCACCAGGTTGGGCGCGGCGGCAATCTTGAGAAGCGGGTTGGCCACGGATCTCCGGAAGAAACTGAACTCTGTATACAGAATACATGAAAACGCAAGAAACCCAAACCGCCCCCGACGGCGCCTGGCTCGACCGCATGTACAACAACCGCGCCCTGGTGCCGGACTACGCGGCGCACCTGGAACGCTGGGACCGCGACTCGGCGCTGGCCCGCCAGAGCCAGCGGTGCGAGCTGGACCTGCCCTATGGCAGCGGACCCGGCGAGACGCTGGACGTGTTCCCGGCACCGAAGCCGGGCGCCCCGGTGCTGTTCTTCATCCACGGCGGCTACTGGCGGGCCCTGGACAAGCGCGACGCCTCGTTCGTCGCGCCGGCCTTCACCGCCACGGGTGCCTGCGTGGTGATCCCCAACTACGCCTTGTGTCCCGCGGTCACGGTGCCCCAGATCGTGCTGCAGATGGTGCAGGCACTGGCCTGGACCTGGAGAAACGCCGCGCGCTTCGGCGGCAACCCCGGCCGCATCGTGGTGGCGGGGCACTCCGCGGGCGGTCACCTGGCCGCCATGATGCAGGCGTGCGACTGGCAACAGGTTGCAAGCGATCTGCCCGGCAGCCTCGTCAAGGGCTCGCTCAGCCTGTCTGGCCTGTACGATCTGGCCCCTCTGATGCACACGCCCTTCCTGCAGCCCGACCTGCAACTGACACCCGCGCAGGTTCGACAGGCCAGCCCGGCCTTGCTACCTTCCCCGCCACGCGGCCGGCTCTACAGCGTGGCCGGCGGTGACGAGAGTTCGGAGTTCCTGCGCCAGAACCAGCTCATTCGCGCGGCCTGGGGTGTGCGCCGCGTGCCGGTATGCGAGAGCCTGCCGGGACTGAACCATTTCAGCGTGCTGTCGGCCCTGGTCGAGCCCGGCCACCGGCTGCACCAGCTGGCCCAGCGCCTGCTGGCGATCGCATGAGCCGCCCTGGCTCGCTGATGCTGGCCGCGCTGCTGGCGGCTTGCGGCGGCGGCGGCGGGGATTCGCCGGCCCCGCCGGCGGCGGGCGTCCCGCCGCCCGCCTCGGCGTCGCCGGCCACGCCACCCGATGCGCCCCCAGCACCTGCGCCGGCACCGCCGCAGGACGGCGCCTGTTCCGCCGCCGGCCAACGCGAATCCTTGCGCGCCTACATGGAAGACCAGTATTACTGGGCGGCCCAGGCCGGCAATGCGCAGGCGGCCACGATCGATGGCTACTTCCAGTCGCTGCTGTCCAAGCCGGCCGACCGCTACAGCTACAGCGAACCCACGGCGGCCCATGACCAGACCTTCCTGTTCGGGCGCCGGCTGGGCTATGGCTACACCCTGGCCTGGGCCGATACGGCGCAGGCGGTGATGAAGGTGCGGCAGGTCGAACCGCAGGGCCCGGCCGCTGCCGCCGGTCTCAAGCGTGGTGACACCATCCTGTCGATCGACGGCCAGCCGCCTGCGCGGATCGCCGCGGGCGCACTGCCAGCCGTCACCGGCAAAGGGATCCCGCGCGAATTCCGCATCCGGGATGCCGCCGGCGGCGAGCGCGTGCTGACGGTGCTCTCCGACGAGTTCGCGCTCAGCGCGGTCACGGCGACACGCACGCTGGACGTGACGCGTGGCGGCGAGCCGGTGAAGGTCGGCTACCTCGCCTACCAGCAATTCGTGACCTACGGCTTCATCGACCTCGGCGACGCGGTGCGCACGCTCAGCGCTGCCGGCGTGAAGGAGCTGGTGCTGGACCTGCGCTACAACGGCGGCGGCAGCGTGAACGTGGCGCGCGACCTGGCCAGCATGGTGGGCGGCACCCGCACCGCAGGCCAGGTGTTCGCGGACCTGCGTTTCAACGGGCGCCACCCTGAGAAGAACCTGTCGATCCGCTACGCCACCGTTCCCCAGGCCCTGCCCGCGCCGCCGATCGAGGGCCTGCAGCGCGTGGTGGTGATTGCATCGGGGGCCACCGCTTCGGCCAGCGAATTGCTCGTGAACGGCTTGCGCCCCTTCATGCCCGTCGTGCTGATCGGGGAAACCACGTTCGGCAAGCCCTATGGCTTCGCGCCGCGCGATGCTTGCGGCACGACGTTCAACGCGGTGAACTTCGAGGCGTTCAATTCGCGGGGCGTGGGCGGCTTCACCGCGGGTTTCGCACCGGATTGCCAGGTGCCGGACGACCTGGCCCGCCAGCCCGGTGACCCCCAGGAGGCCCGCACCCGCGCGGCGCTGTTCTACATCGCCAACGGGCGCTGCGAGTCGGCGGCGCCGCAGAGCGCGGTGCTCATGCCGCCGCCGGCTGCGCAGGCCTTTGGAGAAACCGTGGCCCCACGGATGTTCGTGGAGCAGTAAACCTGTCATTCCCGCGCAGGCGGGAATCCAGGGCGTTCGAGGAGCACGCTGCGCGTGCGTTCTGGGTCCCCGCCTTCGCGGGGATGACGACACTGGGCGTTGCCTTCGCGGGGATGACGCCAGTGGGCGTCACCTTCGCAGCGCCGGCGTTCACATCAGCAGGTGTTCGCCCGCATTGTCGCCGCCCAGGATCACGTAGTTCACCTTGCGGATGTCCATCAGCCGCCTGCCGCCGGCGTAGCTGATGGAGCTCTGGATGTCCTCTTCCATCTCGCGCAGCGTGGCGGCCAGCTTGCCCTTGACGGGCTCGAGGATGCGCTTGCCTTCCACGTGCTTGTACTCGCCCTTGTTGAAGTCCGAGGCGCTGCCGTAATACTCCTTGAACAGGCGCCCGTCCACTTCCACCGTCTGCCCGGGCGACTCCTCGTGGCCGGCCAGCATGGAGCCGACCATCACCATCGTGGCGCCGAAGCGGATGCTCTTGGCGATGTCGCCGTGCTCGCGGATGCCGCCGTCCGCGATGATGGGCTTGGTGGCCACGCGGGCGCACCACTTGAGCGCCGACAGTTGCCAGCCGCCGGTGCCGAAGCCGGTCTTCATGCGCGTGATGCAGACCTTGCCCGGGCCGATGCCGACCTTGGTGGCGTCGGCGCCCCAGTTCTCCAGGTCGATGATGGCCTCGGGCGTGCCCACGTTGCCGGCGATGACGAAGGCGCCGGGCAGCCTGGCCTTGAGGTGCGCGATCATGTTCTTGACGCTGTCCGCATGGCCGTGCGCGATGTCGATCGTCACGTACTCGGGCACCAGCCCTTGCGCCGCGAGCCGGTCGACCGTCTCGTAGTCCGGCTGCTTCACGCCCAGCGAGATGGAGGCGAACGCGCCCTGGGCCTTGATCTGGCGCACGAACGCCACGTTGTCCAGGTCGAAGCGGTGCATCACGTAGAAGTAACCGTTCTGCGCCAGCCACAGGCAGATGCGCTCGTCCACCACGGTCTTCATGTTGGCGGGCACCACCGGCACGCGGAACGTGCGCCCGCCCAGCTCCACGCTGGCGTCGCACTCGGAACGGCTCTCCACGCGGCACTTGCGCGGCAGCAGCAAAACTTTGTCGTAGTCGAAGATTTCCATGACCAGGCTCCGGATGTCTGTTGAAGAACAGGGAGAGCGCTTGGAAAAGGGCCCGGCGGTCGCCGCGCGTGCGGCAGAAACGCAACCGGGCCGCAAATGCTTGGGCCCGGTGACCGATTTTACCGCTGCTGCCCCTCGGGGGCGCATCTGGATTGCGCTATGGCCCTGATACGGCCGCGTGCATCTTCCACCCAGCCCACCACCCGCAGCCGGTCGGCTTTCGCGCCTTCCGGGATGCTCATGGGGCGCGATTCGAAAAGGCGCTTCTGCTCTTCTTTCGATAGCGGGGTGGGACCGTCCCACGCGGGCTGCAGCACATTTCGCACCAGATTCCGCTCGACCGGGCTGCCCTCGGTGCCCGGCGGCAGCGTCTCCACCAGTGCCAGCCAGGCCGTCCAGGGGCCCCGCCCGGCGGGCTTGAGTTCGATGGAGGCGCCGATGTAGCCGTTCAGCGGCAGCCCATGCGCCACGCGCACGGTGCGCGCCGCCGCGAGCAGCTTGGCCTGCGCCGTGTCGGCCTGCAGCGGGCGCTCGCGGCCCAAGGCCTGCAGCCGGGCCAGCGCATCGCGGCTGGCGGCCGCGGCCAGGGGCGCGTCGTCGCCCTTGCCGCCGGGCACGATCCAGTCGATCGCCACCTCGCGCGGGCCGGCCTTGACGGTCTTCGGATCGGTCCAGCAGGCCTGGCAATCGGCATTGATGAAGCGTTCCACCAGCGCCAGCGGCCGAGGCTGGCCGTCGCTGGAACAGGAGGCTAGCTGGGCTTGTGCCTGTGCCGTGGCCAGCGCGGCACAGGCGGCTGCGAGGGGGATCCATCGTGGCATGTGTGTCCTGCTGCCTTTCTACAATGCCGTATGTTCCCAGAAGTCGACGGCGCGTTGCCGCTCTTGCACAACCTCAACCCCGAGCAGCGCGCCGCCGTCACCCTGCCCAACGAGCACGCGCTGATCCTGGCCGGCGCCGGTTCCGGCAAGACCCGGGTGCTGACCACCCGCATCGCCTGGCTGCTGTCCACGCGCCAGGTTTCGCCCGGCGGCCTGATGGCGGTGACCTTCACCAACAAGGCCGCCAAGGAGATGATGACGCGGCTGGGCGCCATGCTGCCGGTGAACGTGCGCGGCATGTGGATCGGCACCTTCCATGGCTTGTGCAACCGCTTCCTGCGGGCCCACTACAAGCTGGCCAACCTGCCGCAGAGCTTCCAGATCCTGGACACGCAGGACCAGCTGTCGGCGATCAAGCGCCTGATGAAGCAGTTCAACGTCGACGAGGAGCGCTTTCCCGCCAAGGAGACGCAGTGGTTCATCTCCGGCTGCAAGGAAGACGGGCTGCGCGCGAAGGACGTTGAGGTGCGCACCGAGGAAGACCGCAGGAAGGCCGAGCTGTACCAGCTGTACGACGAGCAGTGCCAGCGCGAGGGCGTGGTCGATTTCGGCGAGCTGATGCTGCGCAGCTACGAGCTGCTGCGCGACAACGACCCCATCCGCGAGCATTACCAGCGGCGCTTCCGGCACATCCTGATCGACGAGTTCCAGGACACCAACAAGCTCCAGTACCTGTGGATCAAGTCCTTCACGGGTGCACCAGCAGGCCCCTCCGGTGCCGGCAATTCCGTGTTCGCCGTCGGCGACGACGACCAGAGCATCTATGCTTTCCGCGGCGCTCGCGTGGGCAACATGGCCGACTTCGTGCGCGAGTACTCGGTGGCGCACCAGATCAAGCTGGAGCAGAACTACCGCAGCTACAGCAACATCCTGGACTCGGCCAATGCCCTGATCAGCCACAACAAGGGGCGGCTGGGCAAGAACCTGCGCACGGACCAGGGCCCGGGCGAACCGGTTCGGGTGTACGAGGCGCCCACCGACCTGGCCGAGGCGCAGTGGATGGTCGAGGAGATGCGCCACCTGGTGCGCGGCGACGGCCCTGAAGGCTCCATCCCGCGCAAGGAAATCGCCGTCCTGTACCGCAGCAACGCCCAAAGCCGTGTGATCGAGACGGCGCTGTTCAACGCCGCGGTGCCGTACCGCGTCTACGGGGGGCTGCGCTTTTTCGAGCGCGCCGAAATCAAGCATGCGCTGGCCTACCTGCGGCTGCTGGAGAACCCGCACGACGACACCTCGTTCCTGCGCGTCGTCAACTTCCCGCCGCGCGGGATCGGGGCGCGCAGCATCGAGCAGTTGCAGGACGCGGCCCGCAGTGCCGGATGCTCGCTGCACGACGCGGTGAGCGCCACCACGGGCAAGGCCGGCGCCAACCTCGGCGCCTTCGTTGCGAGGATCGACGTGCTGCGCGAGCAGACCACCGGGTTGTCGCTCAAGGAGATCATCGATCTGGTGATGCAGCACTCCGGCCTGATCGAGCATTACAAGGCCGAGCGCGACGGCGGCGACCGGGTGGAGAACCTGGAAGAACTGGTGAACGCGGCGGAGAGCTTCGTCACGCAGGAAGGCTTCGGGCGCGATGCGGTGGCGCTGCCGGTGGATGAATTGAGCCAGAGTCCAGCCAGCCAGGGCATCGACTTTTCCGTGCCGCAGGAGCCAGCAGATTCCGTTCGGCCTGAGCCTGTCGAAGGCTTCGCGAGGTCTTCGACAGGCTCAGACCGAACGGAGATTGCAAACCCGGACACCGGCGAGACGCTGTCGCCGCTGGCCGCCTTCCTCACCCACGCCGCGCTCGAGTCCGGCGACAACCAGGCCCAGGCCGGCCAGGACGCCATCCAGCTGATGACGGTCCATTCGGCCAAGGGCCTGGAATTCGACTGCGTGTTCGTCAGCGGGCTGGAAGAGGGCCTGTTCCCGAGCGAGCGCTCCCTGTCCGACTACGAGGGGCTGGAGGAAGAGCGGCGCCTGATGTACGTCGCGATCACCCGCGCCCGCAAGCGCCTGTACCTGAGCTATTCGCAGACGCGCCTCTTGCACGGGCAGACCCGCTACAACGTCAAGAGCCGGTTCTTCGACGAGCTGCCCGAGGCCGCGCTGAAATGGCTCACGCCCAAGAACCAGAACTTCGGCGGCTCGGCTTTCGGCTTCGGCGCCGGCTACGGCAGCACCCGAGGCGGCGGTTCAGGCGGCAGCAACTGGGGCTACGGCAAGTCCGACAACTTTGCCAGCCCGCCGGTGCCGCAGCAAAAGGCCGCCCCCTCGCATGGCCTGCGCCCGGGTATGCAGGTGTTCCACGCCAAGTTCGGCGAGGGCGCCATCGTCTCGATCGAAGGGCAGGGCGATGACGCGCGCGCCCAGGTCAAGTTCGCGCGCCACGGCATCAAGTGGCTGGCCCTGTCGGTGGCCAAGCTCACCCCGGTGAACTGACATGGCCTCCCGCCCCGTCAACGCCAAGGAAGACCGCCACTTCGTGACCGCGCTGGCGCGGGGCCTGGACGTGCTCTCCGCCTTCCGCTCGCGCGACCGCATGCTGGGCAACCAGGAGCTGGCCCGCCGCTGCGGCCTGCCCAAATCGACGATCTCGCGCCTGACCTACACGCTGACCAAGCACGGCTACCTGGAGCACGCCGAAGACGGCAGCGGCAACACCGGCTACCGCCTGGGCAGCGCCGTGCTGGCGCTGGGCAGCGCGATGCTGGCGCGCATGGACATGCGCCAGCTGGCCCGGCCGCTGATGCAGGAGCTGGCCGACCAGTCCCGGGCCATGGTGTCCCTGGGCATGCGCGACCGGCTGTCGATGATCTATGTCGAGAACTGCCGCAGCGAGTCGGCGCTCACCCTCAGCCTGGACGTGGGCTCGCGCATTCCGCTCGCCACCACCGCCATGGGCCGTGCCTACCTGGCCGTGTGCGGCGACCGCGAGCGCCAGGACCTGATGGAACGCATCCGCGACCTGGACGAAGCAGCCTGGCCGCGCATCCGCGACGGCATCGAAGCTGCGCGGGCGCAGTACCGCGAGATCGGCTGCTGCACCTCGTTCGGCGAATGGCAAAAGGACGTCAACGCGATCGCCATCGCGTTCCGCCCGCCCGGCGGACGCTCGGTGATGGCGATCAACTGCGGCGGCCCCAGCTTCAACCTGTCGCGCGACTTCCTGCTGCAGGAGGTGGGGCCGCAGCTGCTGGCCGTGGGCAGCCGGCTGCAGGGCATGGAGCGGGGTTATTCCCTGGCGGCCTGAGGTTTTTACGCATCCAATCGGGGGTCTGGCGCGTTCATGTGATGGACCATCCCTCGACCTACAGGAGAACTGGAAGATGAAGCTCAAGCCCCTGATCGCCCTGCTGGCCGCCGCGGCCGCCTTGGCCCACGCCGCGGATACCCCCGGCAGCAATCCCAGCGTCCGCACGCCTTCGGCCAGCGAGCGGCTGGCCTCGGCCCGCAAGGCCATCGAGGCCCAGGACTGGGGCGCGGCCACCCGCGAGCTGAGCGCCGCCGCGCGCGAGGAGCCGCGCAATGCCGACGTGCACAACCTGCTGGGTTACAGCTACCGCAAGCGCGCCACGCCCGACATCACCAAGGCTTTCGAGCACTACTACACCGCGCTGCGGATCGACCCCCGGCACAAGGGCGCGCACGAGTACATCGGCCAGGCCTACCTGATGGAAAAGCGCCCCGCGCAGGCCGAGCAGCACCTGGCCGAACTCGAGAAGATCTGCGGCGGCAAGGCCTGCGCGGAGTACCAGGACCTGGCCAAGGCGATCGCGGAGTACAAGGCGAAGAACTGAATTCGGACAGCCGGCCGCGAAGGACGCGAAAACAACGCGAAGGACGCAAAAGGAAACCCTGAAGGTTTGAATCCTTTTTTGCGCCCTTCGCGAATCCTTTGCGTCCTTCGCGGCCGGATGTTTGCCTTCGATCGCGGAGTACAAGGCGAAGAACTGAATTCGGACAGCCGGCCGCGAAGGACGCGAAAACAACGCGAAGGACGCAAAAGGAAACCCTCAAAGGTTTGAATCCTTTTTTGCGCCCTTCGCGAATCCTTTGCGTCCTTCGCGGCCGGATGTCTTGGCTTCGGGTCAGCGCTGCGGCGCCACAGCCGGATGCGCCGCCGGCGGGCGTTCTTCCATGTAGCCGCGGCCGTCCTTCACGCCCTTCCTGCCGGCCACCTGCCAGGCGGTGCGCTGGTCGACCAGGCGCGCCAGGAACTCGAGTTCCTCGTCGGTGTGGTTGATGGCCCCCGCCGGCGTGAGGAAGCGGCCGTTCCTGGCTTCGGCCTCGCCCCAGAAGGCCTGGTGGTAGTCGGCCCGCGACACCGCGCGGTCGGGCCCGGCGGCCATCTCGACCACCCCGTAGCAGTTGCAGAAATAGCTGCGGTGGTTCTGCTCGGGCCGCACCTCGGTGTAGACACCCGTGCCGCGGATGCCCGCGGTGAGCGTGGGCGTGACGATCTGGCGGCTGGTGCCGCGGCCCCAGACGCTGGCGACGGCGCCGGTGAGCATCCGCAGCACGCTCACCGCGTTCAGGCTGGCGCCGCGTTCCACCGTGAAGCGCGAGTTCTGGCGCACCTGGAAGGCGCTGTTGCCGATCACGAAGACCAGGCTGGAGCCGGGCCCGGTCTGCAGCTGGTCGCCGGTCTGGATGAAGGTCTGCGGGGTCAGGCGCTGCCCGTTCAGCGTGGCATCGCCCTGCAGTTCCACGATGTTGCTGCGCTGCTGCGCCTGCGCCCCCGCATAACCGCCCAGGGTGGTCCAGGCTGCCGCGGCCTGCAGGAAGCTGCGCCGCTGGAACCACAGGATCTCGGCTTCACTGCGGCCTTGCAGGGTGTGCTGGGTCATGGGGGTCTCCGTTGTGGGGGGGTTCTTCGCCGCCGTCGGCAACGAAACTATCACGAAAGGTGAAGTAGATCGAGGTGGAAAACATCGCGGCCATCAGCAGGGCCGCCGGCAGCATCACGGCCCGGGCCATCGACGCTCCGCCCAGCAAGCCGCCCAGCAGCCCCAGCACCGTGCCGGCGCCCAGGAACACGCCCAGCCACAGGAAGCCGTACACGAACAGCGCGCCCAGGTTGCGCAAGCAAGCCACCGCGCTGAAGAACAGGCTCTTGCCCGGCGAGACGCCATGCCAGTGCACCAGCGCCGGCGCGTGCCAGAACAGCAGGAACAGGGGCGTGTGCAGCAGCAGGGCGACCAGCGTCGATTCGTCGAGTTCCCCCGCCGCGGCCGGGGGGGCGCCTGAGATCAGCGAGCCGAGTGCCGAGGCCGCCATGGATCCGGCCGTGTAGATGGCACCGAGGATCAGCATCGCCCGCACCCGCTGGCGTCCGGCCCGGAAGGCGCTGAGCAGGACCGAAGGCATGGGGAAGCGCCCGCGCGTGGCTTCCGCCGTCGCGGCCATCAGGCCCAGGGTGGCCGCCGGCACCAGCATGCCGGCGATCAGCACGCCCAGGTAGGGGATCTGCGACACCACGATCACGGCGGCCATGTACATGAAGAACAGGCCCGCCAGCGCCAGCGGCTGCTTGAGGAAGGTGCGGATGCCGAGCTTGACCCATTGGATGCCAGTGCGTGGTGGGACGACGTTGAGTTTCATTGGCAGGTACGTTGGGACTGTCGGAATGGACGCGCGCTTCTGGCGCGATGGAAGACCGGGAGGAGGGCTTGCGTGACAAATTTAACGCAAGCAGCCCTGCATCTTCAGGCGGTGACGGGATGCGCGACGCGCTGGCGCAGCACGCGCTCGAAGTGGGTGGGGTCGTGGGGCTGCAGCAGCGCCGCTTCGCGGGGCAGGTGGAAATCCCACAGGCGCGAAATCCAGAAGCGCAGCGCGCCGGCGCGCAGCATGGCGGGCAGCAGGCAGCGCTCGGCGGCGGCCAGCGGGCGGCGCTGGCTGTAAGCGGACAGGAAGGCGCGGGCACGCGGCTCGTCGTGGGCACCCGTGTTCAGGGCGATGCACCAGTCGTTCAGGCAGACGGCGATGTCGAAGAGCCAGGTGTCCACGCCGGCGAAGTAGAAGTCGAAAAAGCCGGTCAACCGGCCGCCTTCGAACATCACGTTGTCGCGGAACAGGTCGGCGTGCACCGGCCCGCGCGGCAAGGCGGCATAGGTGGAGCCTGCCGCCACGTGGTTCTGGAAGGCGAGCTCGCTGCGCAGCAGCGCTGCCTGCGGCGCATCCAGGTGCGGCAGCACCAGCGGCACGGTTTCGTTCCACCAGCGCAGGCCGCGCAAGTTGGGCTGGCTGCGGTTGAAGTCGCGCCCGGCCAGGTGCATGCGCGCCAGCATCTCGCCGACGGCGGCGCAATGGTCGGCCGTGGGCGACAGCTCGCTCTTGCCGCGCAGCTTGTTCACCACGGCGGCAGGTTTGCCGCAGACCTTGTGCAGGATGCTGCCGTCGCGGCCCGCTTGCGTCGAACCAGGAACCGCCTGCGGCTCGGGCACCGGGATGCCGCGCTGCGCCAGGTGCTTCATCAGGTGCAGGTAGAACGGCAGCTGCTCGAACGAGAGCCGCTCGAACAGCGTCAGGACCCATTCGCCCTGGTCGGTGGTGGCGAAATAGTTGGTGTTCTCGATGCCGCCCTGGATGCCTCGCAGCTCCTGGAGCTCGCCGAGCTGAAGCTGGCCCAGCAGTTCGCGCGCCGCTTCGGCGGGGACCTCCGTGAAGACGGCCATCAAGCCTCCGACGAGCCGCCTCTAGGAGGCTTGGGCCCCCTCGGGGGGCAGTGCAGCGGCGCAGCCGCAAACGTGGGGGCTGACATTCTCTAGAAGTTCAGGACGTTCCAGGAGCGCTGCCCGGTGACGGGCTGCACCTCGTAGCTCGGCACGCCCGCCTTGGGCTGCACGGTGATGCTCTGCGTGCGCCCGCCGTAGCGGACCTCGTCGATCACACTGCCCGAGTCCTCGTGGCGGATGCGCTGGATCTTCTGGTTGCGGCGGCCCTCGGAAGCCTGCTGTTGCTCCTGAATCAATAGCTGGTCGCGCCCTGCTGGTGCGGGCTGGGGGCTGTTTTGGCTTGGAACCTGGGCCGACGCGGCGGTGGCGGACAGCAGCAGGCACAGGAGCAGGCGTGAGGGCATGGGGCCATTGTAGGCGGCAGGCACAATTGCCCAATGAGCGAGCAGACCCTGATCGAAACCGACCACACCCCCAAGACCTTGCTGCTGGTGGACGGCTCCAGCTACCTGTACCGCGCCTTCCACGCCATGCCGGACCTGAGGGCCGTGCCGGGCGATCCCGCCAGCCCCGCCACCGGCGCCATCCGCGGAATGATCAACATGATGCAGAAGCTGCGCAAGGACGTGCGGGCCGACTACGCGGCCTGCGTGTTCGACGCCCCGGGCAAGACCTTCCGCGACGACCTCTACGCCGACTACAAGGCCACGCGCTCGTCCATGCCGGACGATCTGCGCGCGCAGATCCCCGCCATCCACGAGGTGGTGCAGCTGCTGGGCTGGAAGGTGCTGCACGTGCCCGGCGTGGAGGCCGACGACGTGATCGGCACCCTGTCGTGCATGGCCACCGCGCGCGGCATCCACACCGTGATCTCGTCGGGCGACAAGGACCTCTCCCAGCTGGTCAACGAGCACGTCACCGTGATCGACACCATGAACGACCGCAAGCGCGACATCGCGGGCGTCGAGGCCGAGTTCGGCGTGCCGCCGCGCCTGATGGTGGACTACCAGACGCTGGTGGGCGACTCGGTGGACAACGTGCCGGGGGTGGACAAGGTCGGTCCCAAGACGGCCGTCAAGCTGTTGACGGAGTACGGCTCGCTCGACAACCTGATCGCCAACGCCGACAAGATCAAGGGCGCGGTGGGCGAGAACATCCGCAAGGCGCTGGACTGGCTGCCCACGGGCCGCGCCCTGGTGACGATCAAGAAGGACTGCGGGCTCGAGGACCACATCCCCGGCCTGCCGGAGCTGGAAGACATCGTGGTCGGTGGCCAGGATACCGAGAAGCTCAAGGCGTTCTACGAGCGCTACGGCTTCAAGGGCCTGGTCAAGCAGCTGGAGACGCACGAGGTGCCGCCCGAGCTGATCGAGGAGCACAACAAGCGGGACAAGCCGCAGCCGCAAGGCGGGCTGTTCGAGGAGCCGGACCTTTCGGGCCTGTCGCAGGCGACCAACCTGCAGTACGAAACGATCATGGCCTGGGAGCAGCTCGATGCCCTGGTGCCCCGGCTGGAGGCCGCGCCCCTGGTGGCGCTGGACACCGAGACCAACTCGCTGGACGAGATGCAGGCCGAGATCATCGGGCTGTCGTTCTCCACCGAGCCCGGCATCGCGGCCTACATCCCGCTCGCGCACAGCTATGCCGGCGCGCCCGACCAGCTGCCTCGCGAGGAGGTGCTGGCGCGGCTGAAGCCCTGGCTGGAAAACCCCGCGCGTCCCAAGCTTGGCCAGCACATCAAGTACGACCGCCACGTGTTCGCCAACCACGGCGTCGAGGTGCGCGGCTACGCCCACGACACCATGCTGCAAAGCTACGTGCTGGAAGTGCACAAGCCGCACGGCCTGGCCAGCCTGGCCGAGCGCCACCTGGGGCGCAGCGGCATCGATTTCGAGAACATCGCGGGCAAGGGCGCCCACCAGATCCCGTTCCAGCAGGTGCCCATCGACAAGGCCGCCGAGTACTCCTGCGAGGACTCGGACCAGACGCTGGACGTGCACCTGGCGCTGTGGCCCAAGCTGGAGCGCGAATCGAAGCTGCGGTTCATCTACGAGCTGGAGATGAGGAGCAGCGAGGCGCTGTACCGCATCGAGCGCAACGGCGTGCTGATCGACGCGCAGCTGCTGGCGCGCCAGAGCCACGAGCTGGGCCAGCGGATCATGGAGCTGGAGCGCCAGGCGCATGACCTGGCCGGCCAGCCCTTCAACCTGGGCAGCCCCAAGCAGATCGGCGAGGTGCTGTTCGTCAAGCTGGGCCTGCCGGTCAAGAAAAAGACGGCCAGCGGCGCGCCCAGCACCGACGAGGAAGTGCTGGAGCAGCTGGCCGAGGACTACCCGCTGCCCGCCAAGATCCTGGAGCACCGCGGGCTGTGCAAGCTCAAGGGCACCTACACCGACAAGCTGGGGCAGATGGTGCATCCGCGCACCGGGCGGGTCCACACGCACTACGCGCAAGCCGTCGCGGTGACGGGGCGGCTGTCCAGCAACGACCCCAACCTGCAGAACATCCCGGTCAAGACCGCCGAGGGCCGCCGCATCCGCGAAGCCTTCATCGCGCCGCCAGGCCACGTGATCGCCAGCGCCGACTACAGCCAGATCGAGCTGCGCATCATGGCGCACCTGTCCGAAGATGCGGCCCTGCTGCGCGCCTTCACCGAGGGCCTGGACGTGCACCGCGCCACCGCGGCCGAGGTGTTCGGGGTCGCGCCCGAGGACGTCTCCAGCGAGCAGCGCCGCTACGCCAAGGTGATCAACTTCGGCCTGATCTACGGCATGAGCAGCTTCGGGCTGGCGCGCAACCTGGGAATCGAGACCAAGGCCGCCGCCGCCTACATCGACCGCTACTTCCAGCGCTACCCGGGCGTGAAGAACTACATGGACGAGACGCGGGCGGGCGCCAAGGAAAAGGGCTATGTGGAGACCGTGTTCGGCCGCCGCCTGTACCTGCCCGAGATCAACTCACCCAACGGCCCGCGCCGCGGCGGCGCCGAGCGCCAGGCCATCAACGCGCCGATGCAGGGGACCGCGGCCGACCTGATCAAGCTGTCCATGGTGAAGATCCTGGACGTTCTCGACGAGCAGCGGCGGGGCACCCGGATGATCATGCAGGTGCACGACGAACTGGTGTTCGAGGTGCCCGAAGCCGAGGTGGAATGGGTGCGCGCCGAGATTCCGCGCCTGATGGCCGGGGTCGCCGAACTGCGCGCCCCGCTGCTGGCGGAGATCGGCTTCGGGGAGAACTGGGACAAGGCGCATTGAGCCGTCATTCCCGCGCCCCCTCGTCATTCCCGCGCAGGCGGGAATCCAGTGCTCCCGCAATCCCTGGATCCCCGCCTATGCGGGGATGACGGAAATTCCCGCTAGCTCTTCTCCGACCACAGCACGCCGCCGGTGGCCCAGTCGGTGCGCTTGACGTCGAACAGCAGCACGTCCACCGACTCGGGCTTGCTGCCCAGGGTGTCGACCACGGCCCGGGTGAGCGCCTGGACCAGGTTCTTCTTCTGCTCGGGCGTGCGGCCCTCCATCAGTTCGACGCGAATCGTTGGCATGCTTTCTCCTATCAATCTGCGGGGACAAAGCGGGGATTATGGTTCGCCCCTATAGTCGCGCCGGTTTCCATCCCCAACCCGAAGGAGAGCCTTGCGATGTTCGATGCCGACCTGAGAAAAGACTTCGATGCCCTGCTGCCCGGCAGCACCGGCGACAGCGGCCCGAGCCGCCGCACCGCGCTGAAAGCGGCGCTGGGCGTGGGCTACGCGGCGGCCGCCGCGCCCATCATGGCGCAGACGGCGATCAGGACTTCCAGCGAAGGCCTCACGGCCGGGCCCATGAGCTTCGAAGTCAATGGCTTCAAGGTCCCCGCCTACCGCGCCGCGCCGGCGGGCAAGACCGGGCTGCCGGTGGTGCTGGTGGTGCAGGAGATCTTCGGCGTGCACGAATACATCCAGGACACCGCCCGCCGCTTCGCCAGGGCCGGCTACCTGGCGATCGCACCGGACCTGTACGCGCGCCAGGGCGACGCCGGCAGCTACACCGAGATTCCCAGGCTGATGAGCGAACTCGTCGCCAAGGTGCCCGACGCGCAGGTCATGGCCGATCTCGATGGCGCGCTGAAGTGGGCGGCGGCCAACGGCGGCGACGTCAACAAGGCGGCGGTCACCGGTTTTTGCTGGGGCGGCCGCATCACCTGGCTGTACGCGGCGCATGCACCGGTGAAGGCCGGCGTGGCCTGGTACGGCCGGCTGGTGGGCAACGCGAGCGAACTCACCCCCAGGCACCCGGTGGACGTCGCCGCCAGCCTCAAGGCGCCGGTGCTGGGCCTGTACGGGGCCGCCGACACCGGCATCCCGCTTGACACCGTTGATAAGATGAAAGCCGCCCTGGCCGCCGGCTCGCCCGCGGCCAGGGCGTCGCAGTTCGTGGTGTACCCCGATGCGCCGCATGCGTTCCACGCCGATTACCGCCCCAGCTTCCGCCCGGGCCCGGCCGAGGACGGCTGGAAGCGTGCGCTGGACTGGTTCAAGGCGAACGGCGCGGCCTGAAGCGCCGGCGGGAGGGCCGGACGAAAGCGAGAGCCGCCGCAAGGCGGCTCTTTTCATGAGGAATACAAGGAAAAACAAGCGCCAGCCCGCGCGGGACGAGCGCACCCTGCTATGACATTGCTAGCAATCGTGATCGCCACGCTGGCCGCCGGAATCGGCAGCGTGTGGCTGGCTGCCGCTCTCATGAGCCTGGGTTTCCAGGAGCGCGCGGCCGGCGAGGGAGTTCGCCCCGCACAGCACCTCCTGAGCCTGGCTGCGGGTGCCTTGCTGGCCACCGCCTTCATGCACCTGCTGCCCGAGGCGTTCGAAAGCCAGGCTGGCGCCAAGGAGCTGTTTGCCACGCTGCTGGTGGGCGTGGTGTTCTTCTTCCTGTTGGACAAGGCCGAACTCTGGCACCACGGCCACGAGCACCACCACGGGCACGCGGTCCACCTGCACGAGCACGCTCACCATGAGCCCCACCAGCAGGGCCCTGCGCACGCCAAGTCCGGCGCCTGGGCGGTGCTCACCGGCGACAGCGTCCATTGCTTCGGCGACGGCGTGCTGATCGCATCGGCCTTCGTCGCCGACATCCGCCTGGGCGTGGTCGCGGCGCTGGCGGTGCTCGCGCACGAGATCCCCCACCACATCGGCGACCTTGTCGTCCTGCGCCAGGCCAGCCGCAACCGCAGCGGCGCCGTGCTCAAGGTGTCCCTGGCCGGCGCGGTGACCACGCTGGGTGGCGTCGCCGGGTGGTGGCTGGTGGACCGGCTGCAGGACTGGCTGCCGTACTTCCTCGTGGTCGCCAGCAGCAGCTTCATCTACGTGGCGCTGGCCGACCTGATCCCGCAGCTGCAAAAGCGCCTGGGCGCCCGCGCGACCGCGGCGCAGGTCGCCTGGCTGGCCGCGGGCATCGCTTTGGTGACCGCGGTGAGCGGCCTGGCGCATTCGCGCTGACCGCGCGCCGGGTTGCCGGCCGTACCCACGCGCAACACGGCGTATCTGCCAGCTCGGCCGTCTTACACGATCTAGCCCTTGTCCGACAGGGGCGCCCCGGGGCCGCCGCCTAAGGTGGGCGAGTGACGGGCACGGCCCGTCCGCTTGCCTGAAGCAAAGGAGTACCGGACATGGCATCACGCGACGAGCAGGAACGCGAGCGGCAAGCCCGCTGGGAACAGGACTCACAGGAACGTGAACGGGTCCAGGGTGGCTGGCGCGGGGAGCACTCGCGCGGCCAGGGCCAGGGCGGCTTCGCCGGGTCGCAGCAGACAGGCGGCTTCGGCGGCTATGGCGGCGAAAGCCATGGCTACGGCCGAGGCGGCTCCGAGCCCGGCGCCGGCCAGGGCTTTGGCCGCGGCGGTGAATTCGGCGGCCCTGGCGGCGAGTTCGGCGGCCAGGGCGGCTGGGGCCGCGGCCAGCCAGGCGGCTATGGCCAGCCAGGCGGCTATGCCGGCGGGCACAGCGGCGAGGGCGGCTGGGGCGGGCAGGGCCACCAGGGCCACCAGGGTGGCCACCAGCAAGGCGGCCAGGGCTACGGCGGCCAGGGCAGCCGAGGCTACGGGCAGCAGGGTGTTGGCGGCCAGCATGGCGGACCCGACCAGCACCAGCAGTACGGCGGCATGGGCACGCAGTACGGGCAGGGCGGCAGCGCCAGCAGCTACGGCCAGGGCGGCTACGGCAGCCAGGGCGGGGCATGGGGCGGCCGCCAGGGTGAGCCCGGCACCGGCAGCCGCCCAGGCGGCCAGGGCAGCTACGGTGGTGGCCAAGGGCACATGGGCGGTCACCAGGATCAGGGCGGCTACGGCTCCGGCCAGGGCCAGGGCTACGGGCCGCACCCCACGCAAGGCCAGCACCACGACCCCGACTACCACCAGTGGCGCGAGGAGCAGATCCGCAACCTCGACAACGACTACCACTCGTGGCGGCAGGACCGCTACAAGAAATTCTCCGACGAGTTCAACACCTGGCGCTCCAGCCGCACCGGCAGCCAGGGCAAGGACAGCGGCTCGCCCGGCAGCAGCACCGGCGGCAACTTCGGCCCCGCCGGCGGTGCCACCGCCCAGTCGGTCGGCAGCAGCGAACTCAAGGGGTCCAGCGGCATGGGCGCCTCCGGCAGCACCATGAGCGGCGCCCCGGGCACCGGCGGCGGCACGGCGACCTCGGCCGCGGGCGGCTCCACCAGCACCAGCGCCAGCAGTGGCGGCGGTTCGCAGCCGCGCGAGAAGTAAACGTACGGACCCCTTTTTTTCTTACCCTCAGGAGAGCCTCGATGAGCATGAACATGAACCTCAGACCCACCGCAGCGCTGCTGGCGCTGCTCTTCTCGGTCGGCACCGCCGTGGCCCAGAGCTCGGGCACCGCGGGCGGCTCGGGCGCCACCGCCGGCGCCGGCACCTCCGCCACCGGCGGCGGTGCGGCACCCAAGGCCCAGCCGGGCACCGGCACCCGCAATGCCGAGAGCAACAAGGACGACAAGCTGGCCTCGGCCGACCGCAAGTTCGTGCTGGAAGCCGCCGGCAGCGGCATGTTCGAAGTGCAGGCCGGGCAGCTTGCGGCGTCCAAGGCCACCGACCCGCAGGTCAAGAGCTTCGCCAGCATGCTGGTGGAACACCACAGCGCCGCCAACAACGAGCTGACCCAGCTGGCCAACACCAAGGGCGTCGAGCTGCCCGCGGCGCCCCCGCGCGCCATGCGCAGCGAGATCGACAAGCTCGGCAAGAAGACCGGGCAGGAGTTCGACCGCGACTTCGTGCGCAACGTCGGCATCAAGGCCCACCAGAAGGATGTCAAGCTGTTCGAGAAGGCCAGCAAGGACCTGAAGGATCCCCAGCTCAAGGCCTTCGCCGCCAAGACCCTGCCCACGCTGCAGCAGCACCTGGCCCAGGCCCAGAAGCTGCCCCAGGCCGGGGGCAAGGGCGGTGGCAACGACGCCGCGTCGATGGGCAACACCGGTGGCGGCGCCAGCACCAGGACCGGCGGCGGCACCGGCGCCAACAAGACCGGCAGCTGACCTGCCGCGCGCCGCGGCGGCCTGTCCTACAAGGCCGTCAGCGGCGCACCGACACAGCTCTAGGGCAGGGCTGCCAAGATCGGCGGCATGAGAAGAGCTTTCGTGTACGCGGCCGCAGCAGCGGCCGCGCTCATTTGGGTCACGGCGGCCAACGCCTCCGCCTATGCGCCCGAGGCGGCGCGCAGCGCCGGCCGGCTGTCACGCGAGCAGCGCGAAGAGCGCGCTTTGCTGCGCAGCGCCGCGGCCGTGTCCCGGTTCGAAGCCGAAGCTTCCAGGCTGGTGCTGGCGCGTTCGGAAAATCCCGGGGTCCGGGCCTGGGCCTCGGAGCTGCTGCGCCGCCAGGAGGCGAACCAGGCCGAACTGATGCACCTGCTGCACGGGCGTGGCATGGCGCTGCCCATGCTGGAGAACGACCAGCGCCGGCAGCTCTCGCGGCTGGCCAGGCTCTCCGGCGCCAGGCTGGACCGCGAATTCATGGAATCGGTGGCGCTGCGCCAGCGTGCCCGGTTGCAGGCGCTGGAGAAAGACCAGCTGGCGGCGGGCGACCCGGCGGTCAAGGGCTGGATCGAACGCCAGGTCACCCCGGTGCGCGAGCAGGCCGAGGCGGCTGAGCGCCTGGGCGCCGACGGACGGTCCAGCGTTGCGGCGCGCGGCCTGCGCCCCTCGCTGGTCAGCGGGTCGAGTACCCGGTGACGCGCCAGCGGCCGTCGGCTTCGCGCACGGTGGTGACGATCTCCTCGACCTCTCGCTTGTCGAACCTGGTCACGAACATCACGCTGACGTAGTCGCCGTCCGGGCGGCCTTCCAGCTGGGTCTTGTAGATCGAATTGGAGGGCTGGCGCTCCACCAACGGGCCCAGCGGCTCGCGCACCTTGGGGATGCCGTCCATCCATGCGGCCAGCGGCACCGAGTTGCGGAACAGTGAGGCCGAGGTCTCCCAGGCGGTGCCCCAGTCGCGGCGGTCCAGCAGGCTCAGCCATCCGGCGGCGGCGAGCTTGCCCGCGTTTTCCTTTTCAGCGGCCTCCTTGTTCGCCGGGGCGGCAGCCTGCGGCGGGGCCGCGGCGGGTGCGGGGGCGGCCGGTGCAGCGGCGCTGCGCGGAGGCTTGAGCTGCGCGTGCGCGGTGCAGGCCAGCAGGGCGGCACCGAGGGCCAGTGCCAGGGGGCGGGACAAGGTCATGACGAAACTTTTCTCGGCAAAGAGGTTGCGACCGAGTCTAGCGGCGCCGAGTTCCCCGCTTTACCGCACGGCCGGGCATCAGGTACGGCGCTTGCCGCCCCTGAGGTCCACCACCCCGTCACCCTCAAGGAGAACCTCATGAACCCATTTCGCAGAGCACCGCGCGCAGCCCTGGGGCTGGCCGCCGCCACGCTGCTGGCGCTGGCCGGCTGCACGTCCATGAACACCGGTGGCACCGGCGCCGCAGGCGCCACCACCGGTGCGCGGCTGGCGACCGACGACCGCGTCTATGCGATGCAGGCCGCAGGCGGCGGCATGTACGAGGTCGAAGCGGGCCGCCTGGCCGCGACCCGGGCGGCCAGCCCGGAGGTGAGGGCGTTCGGGCAGATGCTGGTGGACCACCACACCGCCTCGAATGCCGAGCTCATGTCGCTGCTGCAGGCGCGCGGCCTGCCGCCGCCGCCGGCGCTGCCCACGGCCATGGCCGCGAAGATCGCGCGCCTGGCGCCGTTGTCGGGCGCGGCCTTCGACCAGGAATTCATCCGCAACGCGGGCATCGCGGACCACCAGACGCAGATCGAGCTGTTCATGCGCGCCAGCCGCGACGTGGCCGATCCCGCGCTCAGGGCCTGGTTCACCAAGACGTTGCCTTCGCTGCAGGCGCACCTGCAGGCGGCGCAAGGCATCGCCGGGCGCATCGCGGGCTGAAGCGAGGTGCTCCTCGATTGATAGCTGCTCGAGCCCTGCGGTAGCGGGCTGCGGCCTGATTCGTCCTACATCGCGCCGCAGCCTCAACCGACACACGGCGGCCCTGCGCGGCCTAGATTCGACTCGCGGCACCGCATGGTGCGGGAGCCGGCAGTCCCCCTCCAAAGGAGCAAGCTATGGCATCTTCAAAATCTTCATCCGGTGGCAGCAAGAGCAGCGGCAACAGCGGCAGCCGCGGCAGCAAGGGCCAGGCCAATGCCGGCAGCGCCAGCCGCAGCGAGGCCGCCAGCAAAGGCGCCAAGGCCAGCAACCAGAACAGCAAGGCCCAGAGCGAGCGCGCCAGCGGCAACAGCAACCGCAGCAAGAGCAAGTGACGCGGTGACAGCCGCGTCACCGCCGTGCAGACGGGGATCCAGTTCCCTGATGCGCGTGAAGGTGACGACCCAGGGTCGTCATCCCCGCGAAGGCGGGGACCCAGAAAGCCCGGCGCCGCCGGGCTTTTTACTGCGCCCAGTGCTCCCCAAGGGCCTTTGCCTGCTCCAGCACCAGTTCTACCGCCGCGTCCTGCTGGTCTGGCGGGTACTTGTATTTGCGCAGGATGCGCTTGACCATCAGCCGAAGCTTGGCCCGCACGCTTTCGCGCGAGGACCAATCCACCGTGATGCTGGCTCGCAGGTTCTCCGTCAGTTCGTGGGCGATCTTCTTGAGCGTTTCGTCGCTCAGCTCCAGCACTGCCGACTCATTGGTCGCCAGTGCGTCATAGAACCTCACTTCGTCTTCGCTCAGTCCCAGGGCTTCACCGCGTTGCGCCGCCTCCCTGAACTTCCTGGCCATCGCGACCAGTTCCTCCATCACCTGCGCGGTCTCGATAGACCGGTTCTGGTACCGCGTGATCACATTGGCCAGCATTTCGGAGAATTTGCGATCCTGCACCACGTTGCCGGCGAACCGGCTTTTGATCTCCCCGTGCAGCAGCCTCTGCAGCAGTTCCACCGCCAGGTTGCGCTCGGGCAGGTTACGCACCTGCGCCAGGAAGGCATCGTCCAATAGCCCGATGTTCGGCTTGTCCAGGCCCACGGCGTCGAAGATGTCCACCACGCTCTCGGAAACCACCGCCGAGCTGATGATCCGCCGGATCGCCAGGTCGCGCTCCTCGTTCGTCTTCTTCTTCGCGGTCAGCTCCTTCTTGGTCAGGATCACGCGCACGCCTTGCAGGAACGCCACCTCCTCACGCACCACCTTGGCTTCGTCCAGCGTGCAGCACAGCGTGAAGGCCTTGCTCATCGCCAGTGAGAAGTCGGCGAATCGCTTCTTGCCTTCCTTGATGCCCAGCACGTGGTTCGCCGCGCCCGCAAGCGTCTTGTGCCCGCCCGTAAGGAAACGGCTCCAGTCAAAGCTGTGCAACATGGCCCGCAGCACGTCCATCTTTTCCTGCAGCACGCTGAAAGCTTCATGGGCGTCCACGGTCGGCCGACCCCGGCCTTTGCTGGCCGTGTACTCCTTCATCGCCGCTTTCAGCTCATTGCCGATGCCGATGTAGTCCACCACCAGGCCGCCCTGCTTGTCTTTGAAGACACGGTTGACGCGGGCGATGGCCTGCATCAGGTTGTGGCCCTTCATGGGCTTGTCCACGTACAGCGTGTGAACGCTGGGCGCGTCGAAGCCGGTCAGCCACATGTCGCGCACGATCACCATGCGCAGCGGATCGGCCGCATCCTTGAACCGCTTTTCCAGCCGCTTCTTGACTTTGGGACTGTAGATGTGCGGCCGCAGCAGCGCCTTGTCGCTGGCCGAGCCGGTCATCACGATCTTGAGCGCGCCTTTTTCGGGGTCGCTGTCGTGCCAGTCGGGGCGCAGCTTCACGACCTCGTCGTACAGGTGCACGCAGATCTCGCGGCTCATGGCCACTACCATGGCCTTGCCGGTCTGCGCCTTGTTGCGCTCCTCGAAATGCGCCACCAGGTCGGCGGCGACCTGGGCGATGCGCGGCTCGGCGCCCACCACCTTTTCCAGCGCCGCCCACCGGCTCTTCAGCTTGGCCTGCTGGCTTTCTTCCTCGTCTTCCGCCAGCTCGTCCACTTCCTCGTCGAGAGAGAGCAGGTCTTCCTGCTTCAGCCCCAGCTTGGCCAGCCGCGACTCGTAGTAGATCGCCACCGTGGCGCCGTCTTCCTTGGCCTGCTGCATGTCATAGACATGGATGTAGTCGCCGAACACGGCGCGGGTGTCCCGGTCTTCGCTGCTGACGGGAGTGCCGGTAAAGGCGACGAAGGTGGCTTGCGGCAGGGCGTCCCGCAGGTGCTGGGCGTAGCCGGCCTGGTACACGCTCTCGTAGGCCGGCCTCGGGTCGAACTCGGCGCCAGTGGCCGGCGAAGCAGTGCCGTCCGTCGTGATCACGGTGCTGGTGCGCGCCGGCCGGGTCTTCAGCTTGGCCTCGAACCCGTACTGCGTGCGATGCGCCTCGTCCGCGATCACCACGATATTGCTGCGGTCCGAGAGCACCGGGTACTGGTCTTCGTCCTCGCCCGGCATGAACTTCTGGATGGTCGCGAACACGATGCCGCCCGAGGGCCGGTTCGCCAGCAGCGCCCGCAGCTCCTGCCGGGTGCGGGCCTGCACCGGCTGCTCGCGCAGCAGGTCTTGCGCCAGGCTGAACACCCCGAACAGCTGGCCGTCCAGGTCGTTGCGGTCGGTGATGACGACGATGGTGGGGTTTTCCATCGCCGGCTCCTGCATCACGCGGGCGGCGAAGCAGGTCATGGTGATGCTCTTGCCGCTGCCCTGCGTGTGCCACACCACGCCGCCCTTGTGGCTGCCGCCGGGGCGCGACGCCGCCACCACTTGGCCGATGGCCGAGCGCACCGCATGGAACTGGTGGTAGCCCGCGATCTTCTTGACCAGCGTGCCGTCGTCCTCGAACAGCACGAAGTAGCGCAGGTAGTCCAGCAGGACCTGCGGGGCCAGCGCGCCGCGCACCAGCGTCTGCAGCTCGTTGAACTCGCCCAGCGGGTCCAGCGCCACGCCGTCGATCGTGCGCCAGCCCATGAACCGCTCGGGGTCGGCCGAGAGCGACCCCATCAGCGCCTCGGAGCCGTCCGAGATCACCAGTACCTGGTTGGTCCGGAACACGTCAGGGATCTGCTCCTTGTACGTCTGGATCTGGTCGTAGGCCTTCCACACGTTGGCGTTCTCGTCGGCGGGGTTCTTGATTTCCAGCAGCACGATGGGCAGGCCGTTGAGGAACAGCAGGATGTCCGGCCGGCGGGTGTGGTGCGGCCCCTTGATGGAGAACTGGTTGACCGCCAGCCAATCGTTCCCCCGGCTCCCTCCCCCGCTGGGGGAGGGTCGGGGTGGGGGCATCTCCCCCCAGTCCACCAGCCGCACAAAGTCGCCCCGGGTCTCCCCGTCCTTCTGGTATTCGACGGGCACACCGCCCACCAGCAGCCGATGGAACTCCCGATTGGCGGACAGCAAGGCCGGGTGGCTGATGTCCGCGACGCGGGTCAGTGCTTCCTCACGCGCAGCGGCCGGCACCTGTGGGTTCAGCCGGGCGATGGCTTCCCGCAGGCGGCTTTTGAGGACGACGTCGCGGTAGCTCGTTCGTTCCGGCACGGGGCCGTCGTAGGCGATGTCCGGGCCGTGAACGACCGCATAGCCGACCTCGGACAGCCAGCCCAGCGTTTCCTGTTCGAGTTGTTCTTCGGTCACGGGCCGACGATACCTGTGATGGGCCCGGCAGGCCAGCCTTAGCCGAGGTGCCGCAGGGAGGTGTCCCACAGCTGCTGCACCACTTGGGCCTGCAACCGGTCCTTGGGCGCCTTTTGCGGATCGCGGCCGGCACGCTGCGACAGCTCCAGCTTCAGCCGGATGAAGTCCAGCGGGTGAAGCGTCCTCATCGAGGCCATCTCGCCGTTCGCGCCCACCACCAGCTGCTCGAACTTGCGGCTGCTGCCAAGCTTGTCCCCCTGATCCACCTGCACGGCCCAGAAGTCGTCTTCCTCGTCGGACATCCGCAGGGGATGCGGGTCACCACCCGTGGCCTGGCGCCGGATCACGTCGATCTCGAAGCCCGAGTCGTTGACCGCGGTCTGCAGTTGATCACGCTTGACTCGAAAGGTGGGGTCCGCCTTGCGCAGCACGGTGATGAGGGACCGCGCATCGCTTTTGGCCAGTCGCGCCGTGTAGGTGCGCAGCTTCCCTGTCTCGAACAGAAGGTCGAGGTCCTGCGTCGCCACCGCCCCGGATTCGACCCGTACGCCCGCTGCAGTCTCGTACGCGTAGAGCGCATGCGTGCCCACGGTGAGAAACTGGTCGGACAGGCCGGCGTTGTCCAGCGCCCGGAGGCTGCGCACCACGACTGTCGGCGTCCGGCCCACCCCGAACACCCGATTCAGACGGCGGTGTTCGTCGATGGTGTCCTTCATGGCTTTCAGACGCGCCTGTGCTGCGGCCTTGCGGGCATGGAAGCTGTCATACATCTCGACCGCCCGCTCGTCCTGGGGCCCCAGGCTCCTTTCGGCGCCGGTGGTGCTGACGCGGATCAGGTAGGTGCGCCCGTCGACGGTCTTCCAGCGCATCGAGCCGCGTACCTCGGCGGCTTCACGGGTTGCCGTCTGGAAGTTGCGCCACGCCGCCTGCGCATCGCTGAGCTGGCGCAGTTGGCGTTCTTCGAGCTCGACCAGGTGGAACACGGGGCTTCCGAGTGATTTGTTGTTCTGCTAATTTACTCGGAAACTTATTTAAAATCAAGAAGTTGTCTTCTTGGTCGTCCGTTTGCGTACTGGTGCCCCAAGCGGTACTCACCCTCAGCAGCCGCCGGTCAGGCTGCAGGAGCGGGTTTCAAGCTCGTTCGGCCCGAAGCGCTCGTCCAGCGGGCGTGCGGCGCTATCGATTCAGGAGCGTCCGCTATTCGAGATCGTGGATCAATGGCCGGAACACCGCGTTCATCTTGATCAGCTTCTCGACGAACCGTCGATGAAGATTTCCCACTGGGTCTCGTCCGCGAGCGGGCTGTTGGTGCGCCAGACAGCAATCCGGCAGGAATCCGCGTCCGGCAGTTCCTGCCAGTCCAGGGTGAAGCCCAGCTTCTGCTCGATGACGTCTTTCTGCGACAACAAGCCTTGGAACATCCGCTTGGCCTCGGGATGGCTGATGTACACCTCCACGCCCAATCGGTCGCCTTTTTGGCTGGCGTCGGGTTCAGCGCGAAGCCGGACCGGCCGATCGAGTTGTTCAGCCAGTGCTGGGGGCGCGGCTTCTGCGGCCGGATCTGCGGCGCCTGCTTGGCCAGCCGCTCAATGAGCGTGGTGTGCTGGTTCAGGAACTCCAGCGCCGCGATGTGCTCAGGACGGAACTTCTCCGCGATCCAGATCACCTTCTTGGCGTCGATGCCGGCCGCGTAGGTGAGGATCTGGCCCAGGTGCGAGTGGTTGGTCTTCTCCAGCTGGTTCTCGATGATGACCTGGTCAGTGCCGTCCGTGCACAGGATGTCCAGCTTGAACTCGCCCACCCAGTGCTCAGTGGCCACCAATTCCAGGTCTGCCAGGCCCAGTGCCTCGCGCAGGGTGTTCAGGTTGGCCTCTTCCGACAGCCACGGCGTGAAGTCTCCGGCTTCGTGTTTCCAGGCTTCTCGCAGCGGGACGCGGACGAGGCGGCTGAGGGTGGTTTTCAAAGTGCTCTCTCAACTAACGACTTGGCTTCGGGCAGGCGTAGGCGGCCGAAGATGAGGCGGGGGAGGAGGGTGTCGCGGAGGGCAGTCAACTCTCGCGCTTGGAGAGTGTTTGCCACCACGCGGTCGAGCAAGGGTGACAGCACTTCATCCGCGTACTTCAGTACCGCTTCCGTTGGGACCACCACCTTCGCGGCTGTGAGGTGCGAGCGCTGGATGTGGCCCATCGTCGTGGCCTTGCTCGCTGCTATCCGACGGAAGTCCGGCAAATGGTGCCTGGTCCACAGGTAGTAGAACCATTTCGGAAACCGAGTTGATGTGACTTTGAAGAGATGCTGATTCAAAGCCCCTCTCCCGCCACACCACAATCCCACTTCCAGGCTGCCAGACCAAGAAAAGAGTACGTCGCCGTCTTTAACGATGAAGTCTGGTTTGATCGCTCCTGACGCCAGGTCAGCGCCAACCGTGTCGCCCTTGCGGAGCTGGGCGATCTTGATGACTGGCAAATCCGCCTGCCCCGTCGCTGGGAACTTCTGGAGAGCGAGGCCATTCAGGTAGGTTGCAATCTCGTCCAAGCCAGCAACACTCCAGGTAAGGGGCACGCCGTCGGTGACCGTGGCGGGAAAGATTGAGGTTTCGCTTTGCTCCGAACCGTTGCTAACGCCTCCTCGGGTCTTTGCGCGGACGGGGTCGAAATCGACGAACCAGGACTGGAACAGGGCTTGGGCGATGGCTTCGAGGGTGGCGTTGGTTTCCCGGAGGAGGGAGATGCGGTCGTCCAAACACTTCAGAACGGCGACCAACGCTTGCTGAGTGCTGATCGGAGGCAACGGAACCTGCAGGGCTGCGATAGCCCTTCCAGTTAGGTGCTTGATTGTCGTTCCGGTGAAATGGGTGTCCAGCTGGCCAGTCTTTGCTGCGTGACAGAACCAGTAAAACAAGTAGTAGTTGTCGAGCGTCTCTTTGGGTCTGATTCGGTGAAGAGCCTTTTGAATCTTCATGCCCGGCGGACCAGTCCAGATGGCACATCGGCCCGGCTCGCCGCCTTCGCACACTACTAGATCTCCCGTCCGTAGGCTGTACCGATCCTCCTCGCTGGGCTGAAATCTCATCTCACCCAAGTTTAGGAGATCAAACTCACCCCAGCGGACATTGCTGTTGCCCAGATACCTTTGCGGTGTTCCCTTGTTCTTTTTTGCATCAAGCATCTTGCCGAGGCAAGCGTCCACATGGTCACCAAGGCGAACGGTTGGCCACTCAGAACTCATGACCTAGGGCCCCGAGCTTCTGCCGGATCACCGCATCCAGCTCCACCCCCTTCGCCATCTGCTCCCCCAGCTTCTCCGTCAGCTTCTGCATCTTCTCGGCGAAGGCTTCGTCGTCGTTTTCCACTTCTTCCGCGCCGACGTAGCGGCCGGGGGTGAGGACGTGGCCGTGCTGGGCGATTTCTGCGAGGGGAACTGAGCGGCAGAAGCCGGGGATGTCGGTGTAGGTGGGTGTGAGCCCTTCGACAGGCTCAGGGCGGACGGAGGGGGGCGCAGGGCGAACGGGAGGATTGGGGAGCTCTGGATTCCCGCCTTCGCGGGAATGACGGGAGTCGCCTTTTCCGGAATGGCGAGGAGGTTCGGTGTGCGTGCCCTCACCCGGGCCCTCTCCCGCAGGGAGAGGGAGCAAGACGGATTCGCCGCGCCAAGCGGCGACCTTGTTGGCGATGCGGGCGATGGCGTCGTCGGTCAGCTCGCACTGCACCCGGCTGATCATGGTGGCAAGCTTGCGGGCGTCGATGAACAGCACCTCGCCCTTGCGGTGCGCCGGCTTGCGCTTGGTCAGGAACCACAGGCACGCCGGGATCTGCGTGTTGAAGAACAGCTGGCCGGGCAGGGCGATCATCACTTCCACCACGTCGGCCTCCACCATTGCAGCGCGGATCTGGCCTTCGTTGTTCTGGCTGCTGCTCATGCTGCCGTTGGCCAGCACGATGCCGGCACGGCCGGTGGGTTTCAGGTGGTGCAGCATGTGCTGCAGCCAGGCGTAGTTGGCGTTGCCTTGCGGCGGGTCGCCGTAGTGCCAGCGCGGGTCGCCGGTCAGGCTGGCGTGCCACCAGTCACTGATGTTGAATGGCGGGTTGGCCAGGATGTAGTCGGCGCGCAGGTCCGGGTGCTGGTTGCGAACGAAGGTGTCGGCCGGCTCTTTTCCCAGGTTGAAGTCGATGCCGCGCAGCGCCAGGTTCATCGCCGCCAGCCGCCAGGTGGTTGGGTTGGACTCCTGGCCGTAGATGGCCGCGTCGCCCAGCCTGCCGCCGTGGGCCTCGATGAACTTCTCGCTCTGCACAAACATGCCGCCTGAGCCGCAGCAGGGGTCGTAGACCTGGCCGTGGTGCGGCGCCAGCACGGCAACCAGGGTCTTCACGATGGAGGCGGGCGTGTAGAACTGCCCGCCTTTCTTGCCTTCGGCGCTGGCGAACTGGCCCAAAAAGTATTCGTACACCTGGCCCAGCACGTCGCGGGCGGCGCCTGGCGTGTTGCCGAAGCCGATGGTGGAGATGAGGTCCACCAGCTCGCCCAACTTGCCGTCGGGCAGGTGGGCGCGGGCATAGCGCTTGTCCAGGATGCCCTTGAGCTTGGGGTTCTCCTGCTCGATCAGGCTGAGCGCGTCGTCGATGCGCTTGCCGATGTCGGGCTGCTTGGCTGCGGCCCGCACGCTCTCCCAGCGGGCGGCCTCGGGCACCCAGAAAACATTCACCTCTTTGTAGTAATCGCGGTCTTCCAGCTCCAGCGCCAGGCCCTCGGCCGTAGCGCTTGGCAGGTGGTACTCGTCGGCGGGATCCTGCAGACGCGCCTGCAGCTCAATGCGCCGGGCGGTGAAGGTGTCCGAGATGTACTTCAGGAAAATCAGCCCGAGCACCAGGTGCTTGTATTCCGCGGCGTCCATGTTGGCGCGCAGCTTGTCGGCGGCGGCCCACAGTGTCTTTTTGATGTCGTCAATCATGTGGAGGGCATTCTATGGAAGAGCTTCAATCAACACGAAAATGGCGCATGGCCTCCACCTTGCAGTTCCCCATCAACCCCACCAACTTCCGCGACCTCGCCGAGCAGGTCCATCCGCGCGTGCCGCTGCGTCCGCGCATCCTGTTCCGCTCCGATCATCTCGGCGCCCTGACGCCGCGGGACTGCCGCCAGATCGAGCAGCTCGGCATCCGCCGCGTGCTGGACTTCCGTGGCACGCAAGAGCGGCTGTCTGCCGCGTGCGCGTTGCCGGGTGTCGATGTGCGCTCGCTCGCGATCGAGCCGACCATCGTGCAGGTCCTCAATGACCTGATGGCCGCGGGGCATCGCCTCAGCCCCGAGGAAGTCGTGGAGCACATGCGCGACACCTACCGCGGTTTCGTGCGGCACAACACGCACCGCTTCGCCGAATTCTTCGGGCTGCTGCTGGCGTCGAACGAGCCCACGGTGTTCCATTGCACCGCGGGCAAGGATCGCACCGGTTTCGCCGCCGCCCTGGTGCTGCGCGCGCTCGGCGCCTCGCACGAGGAAGTGATGCGCGACTACCTCCTGACCAACCAGCGCCTGAAGCGGCCCGCCAACGCCGGTGAATGGCTGCCGCCTGAAGCAGCCGCGGTGCTGTGGGGCGTGAGGCCCGAATTCCTGGACGCCGCATTCGACGCGGTGGAAGCCGACTTCGGCGGCCTCGAGGCTTACCTGCGCGAAGGCCTGGGGCTGGGCGCGCTAGAGCGCCAGCGCCTGCGCGAGCTCTATTGCGTCTGACCCGCATGCTCCTGAATCTCTAGCGCGGCAGTCTCCTACGGCGACTGCCACGCGCTGCCGACAAGTCCCTCGTCCGCAGCCGCGCACAGTGAATGCGAGCACCGGAGAAGTCATCACCGGGGCCTGCAACACAGGGAGAGCGCCATGGCTTACGTCCTGCTGCCGCTGATCGGATTGCCCCTGCTGGGCGCCGCGCTGTACGGAGGGGCCATCGCCTGGCTCTGGTTCCGCCAGGAGCGGCTGCTGTTCGAGCCCGACCCGCTGCCCGCGCACCAGCGGCTGTTCGACGCGCCGGACGTTCTCGAGAGCTTCGTCGACGTGCCGGGTGCCCGGCTTTCCGTCGCGCAATTGAAGCTGGCCCAGCCGCATGGCGTGGTGTTCTACCTGCATGGCAACTCGGGCAACCTGCGCAAGTGGTTCGTCGGCCTGGACGCCTTCCGCGAACTGAACTTCGACGTGGTGATGATGGATTACCGGGGCTATGGCAGGAGTTCGGGCCGGATCGAAAGCGAGGAGCAGCTGCGCATGGACGTGCGCGCCGTGTGGAACGAGATCGCGCCGCAGTACCGGGGCAAGCGCATCGTGATCTCGGGCCAGTCGCTGGGCACGGCGCTGGCCGCGGGGCTGGCCGCCGAGCTTTGCGCCGCCGGCTGCGCCCCCGACCTCACGCTCCTGATCTCGCCGTACAGCAGCATGCAGGCGCTGACCGACGAACTCTACCCCTGGGTGCCCCGCCGCGTGCTGCGCTATCCCCTGCCGACAGTGGACCATGCCTGCCGCGTGAGCGGCCCGGTGATGCTGATTCACGGCGACAAGGACGAATTGATCGGGTTCCACCACAGCGAGGCGATCCGCAAGGCCTTGCCGCAATGCCGGCTGCTCCGCGTGGAGGGCGCGGGGCACGGCGACGTGCACCAGTTCCCGTCCTTCCGCCAGGGGGTCGCGGCGGCCCTGGTGGGCCTGGCCGGCCTCGCGGCCCCGGCCTCCTACGCGGCCGGCAGCACGGCGCCTACAGCCGCCCTGCGCTGAGCGGGTCACGATGCCTGGGTCTGAAAGAGCCAAGGAGCCCGCTATGCCCAACCAGGAACAATCGAACGACGGCGTGCCGCACAAGGACGCCGACCGGCCCAGTCCCGACGTCGACCGCGATGCGGCGGACGGGCAGTCGAACGCCCGCGGCAAGGGCGCGAGCGACGACCAGGGCTACCCCGGGGACGGGCCTGGCAAGGTGGGCCTGACCAGCGACAGGCAGCCCGACCTGGTCGCGCCCAGCGGGGTGAACCAGGGCGACCACGGTGTCGCCGGCGACAAGCCCATGGGCGGCGGGTCGGTCAACCTGGACGACGATGACGAACTGCACCCGCGCGGCAACAACGTCCGCACCGGCGGCACCTGGGAGGCCCAGGGCGGCGACAGCGGGGAAGTCGGCCGCGCGCCAGGCGCCGGCCTGTCCAACCGCAACGGCCCCAGCGACCCCGACGCCAAGAAGACGGACAAGCCCGGCGCGTGATCTGCTCGCGTCGAGCGGGGCTTCGCGCGTGTTCGCAGGCTCAATCTTCCGGGGGGAAAGAGCGGCCTTCGGTCTGGACGGGCCGGACGGTGGCTAGCGGCGCAGGCACTGCGTCCCCAGCCTGGCGGCCCCGAAAGAGAGCTGCGCGCGCGAGCAGCACTGTCGTCACGGGCGCCGCGATCGCCAGCAGGATGATGATGAGCCACACGTGCAGCGACAACTGGGTCGCGCCAGCCGTGAAGTGCACGATCGACGCCAGCGTCACGGACCAGCATCCGATCGAGTAGACCAGCCCCGGGGCATGCATGCGCAGAAAGAAGTCTGGCAGGGTCCACAGCCCCAGTGCGGCGGTCAAGGCGGCGGCGCCGCTCAACAGCAGCAATACGGAAACGATGGACTCGGCGATCATTCGATCAACTCCCCGCGCAGCAGGAATTTCGCCAGTGCTGCCGAACTGAGAAAGCCGAACAGCGCCATCAGCAAAGCTCCTTCGAAGTACATGCTGCTGTCGTAGCGGATGGCGAGGACGAGCATCACGAGCATGGCGAGAGCGAAGATGAAATCGAGGGCGAGCACCCGGTCTTCCGCGCGCGGGCCGCGGAACAGCCGCAGCAACGCGACGCTCGCGGCCAGCGCATACATGACCAGGGTGACGGTGATGCTGAGGGTCAGGACGCTCATCCGAAGATCTCCTTGAGCGGCTGCTCGTAGCGTTGCTTGAAGTGCGAGATGAAGGCCTGCTCGCCTTCCAGGTCGAAGACGTGAACCAGCAGGGCGCTGCGGTCGGGCGCCAGTTCGGACCAGATGGCGCCGGGAATGACGGTGCAGATGATCGCCAGGGCGGCCAGGCCGTGCGGGTCGCGAAGTTCCAGGGGGATGACCACGAAGGTGCCGCGCGGCGGGCGGCGCGGGTTGCGCAGCACGCCCGAGGCGACCTGCAGCGCCGATACGCCGACGTCGCCGCCGACCCGCAGCACCAGCCGGGCCAGCGCTACCGGCTTGCGCAACCGGCCACCCGGGGGCTTCAGGGGGGCCACCAGCCAGGGAATGACCAGCGCCAGCGCAAGCCCGAGCAGGACGTGGCCCGGTGCCAGCGTCTCGTTGAGCAGCAGCCACAGCGCCCACAGGGCCGTGGATAGCAAGGGCGAGGGCAACCAGCGCTTCACGGCACCTGCTCCGTCCTCGCCGACGCCGGGCGGGAAACAGGGCGCGCGGCCTTCACCGCGTCGATGTAGTGCTGCGGCGAGTGCAGCTGTGCGGCTGCCGCCCGCATGTAGCCGATGGCAGGCTCGCCTGCGGCAGCCAGCGCGATGCAGGCAGCCAGCAGCAGGGCGATGGGCGCGCCTTCCGCCAGGCGAAGGTGCGGCGCGGAACGTTCCTGCAAGGCCCAGAAATGCGTGTTGAAGGCGCGCACCAAGGCACTGGCGGCCAGCAGGCCCGAGGCGATCAGGAGGCCGAACAGGAGCCATCCCGCCCGGGGCCATGAGCCGAGCTCCTCGCCGCGAGCCTCGAGCATGGCCACCAGCATGGCGAGCTTGCCCACGAAGCCGGACAGCGGCGGCAGGCCAGCCAGCACGAACGTGCACAGCAGGAAGGCCGTGCCCAGAAAGGCCAGGGCTGCCGGAATGGGGCGGCCTACCAGGGGCGCTTGTTCGTCGTCGAGATTGACGTCGGTGCGCCGGGCCTGTTCCGCAAAGCTGGGCAGCCGGCCTTCCACGTCATCGGCCGAGGGCGGATCGACCTCCACGCGCCTGGACCTTTCCATGAGTTCGGCCAGCAGGAACAGCGCGGCGACGCCCAGCGTCGAGCTGGCCAGGTACAGCAGGGCGCCGCCCGAAACGTCCGGCCGGCTCAGGCTGACGGCTGCGACCACGATCCCCGACGACACGATGATGCTGTAGCCGGCAAGGCGCGCCAGTTGGAAGGACGCCAGCATGGCCACGGCCCCGAAGGTGAGGGTGGCAATGCCGCCCCACAGGAGGGCGGGATTGCCGAACAACGCGGACTCACCGGCGCTGGCGGGGAAGCACAAGGTCCACAGGCGCAGGACGGCGTACACCCCGACCTTGGTCAGGACCGCGAACATGGCGGCCGAAGGGGCGCTGGCCGCGGCGTACGCCGGCGGCAGCCAGAAGTTGAGCGGCCAGAACGCCGCTTTGGTGAGGAAGGCGACCCCCAGGAGGGCGGCGGCCGCATGCAGCAGTCCGCGGTCCTCGCCGGGAATGTGAGGCAGCTTGCTCGCGATGTCCGCCATGTTCAGGGTGCCGGTGATGCCGTAGAGCAGGGCCACCCCGATGAGAAATAGCAGGGAAGCCAGCAGGTTGACCGCGACGTAGTGCAGGCCAGCGCGAACGCGGGTGGTTCCGCCCCCGTGCAACAGCAGGCCGTACGAAGCGGCGAGCAAGACCTCGAAGAACACGAACAGGTTGAACAGGTCGCCGGTGAGGAAGGCCCCGTTCAGGCCCATCAGCTGCAACTGCAGCAGGGGGTGGAAGTGGACGCTGGCCTTGTGCCACCGGGCCAGCGAGAACAGCACCCCGGCGAGCCCCACCGCAGCGGACAGCGCCAGCATCAGGGCCGAAAAACGGTCAAGCACCAGCACGATGCCGAAGGGCACGGGCCAGTTGCCGGGCAGGTAGACGCCGAAGGCGCCGGGAACGCCGGCCGCATGCACCTGAAGCAGCAGGTACGCGGCCAGCGCCAGGCTGACGAGCATGGATGCGACGCTCAGGAGCGCCTTGGCGCCCCGCTGGCGGTTCCCCAGGCTCACCAGCGCCGCGGCGCTGACCAGCGGCAGCAGTACGGGCGCGACGATCAGGTGAGCGGAAACCAGGCCCGTGCTCACAGGCGCTCCTCCTGTCCATCCACATGGTCGCTGCTGGTCAGACCCCGCAATGCCAGCAGCACGACGAGAAACAGCGCGGTGGTGGCGAAGCCGATCACGATCGCCGTCAGCACCAGCGACTGCGGCATCGGATCGGTGTAGTTCACCAGGTCGGCCGGCAATCCTGGCTGGACGATGGGCTCCTTGCCGATGGCAAGGCTGCCGACGCTGAAGATGAACAGGTTGGTCGCATACGACAACATGGAAAGACCGACCAGCACCTGGTAGGTGCGGGGCCGCAGGACCAGCCAGACGCCCGATGCCACCAGCACGCCGATCGCGATCGAGATGACGATCTCCATCAGTGCCGCTCCCCCGGCCGGCGGCGCGCCCGCAGCGACTGGTGCGCCAGCGAGGCCAGCAGCAGCACGGTGGATCCCAGGACGACCGCGAACACGCCGGCGTCGAACAATGCCGCCGTGGGCAGGTGCAGCTCCCCCAGGATCGGCAAATTCACGTGGGCGGTATGGGTGGTGAGGAACGGATGCCCGAAGGCGAGTGAACCCAGTCCGGTCGCCACGGCCAGCAGCAGGCCCCAAGCGATCCAGCGCAGCGGGTGCAGGTTGAGCCGGTCTTCCACCCACTGCGTGCCGCCGACCATGTACTGGGAGATGAAGGCGATGGCGACCGTCAGCCCGGCGACGAAGCCGCCGCCAGGCTGGTTGTGCCCACGCAGGAAGAGGTGGAAAGCAACCACGATGGCGATCGGCAAGAGCAGCCGCACCAGTACCGAAGGTACGACGAGATAGCCCTGTGCCGGGTCGCCGAGGTCGCGCAGATCCTGGGGTTTGACCAGGTCGGAGCCGCGCCCGGGGGGCACGGCCGTTTGCTGGGGCGGGAGTTCGATCACTTCGTGAGGCGGGCGGAACCGCCGCAGTAGCGCATAGATGGTCAGCCCGACGATGGCGAGTACCGTGATCTCGCCCAGGGTGTCGAACGCCCGGAAATCGACCAGCATCACGTTCACCACGTTGGTGCCGCCGCCTTGGGGCAGGGCCTTGTCGATGAAGAACGGCGAGATGCTCTGGGCGCCCGTGCGGGTGAGGAGGGCGTAGGAAAGCGCGGCGACCCCCGCGCCGGCGAGCAGCGCGAGCACGAAGTCGCGCCGGCGGCGCCAGCGAGCACGCGCCTGCGAGGCCCGGCTTCCCTCCTGCGCGCGCTTGGGCAGCCAGCGCAGGCCCAGCAGGAAGAGGATGGTGGTGACTGCCTCCACGGCCAGCTGTGTGAGCGCCAGGTCCGGCGCCGAGAACCAAGCGAACGTGATGCAAAGCGCGATGCCCACGACGTTCAGCAATACGAGCGCCACCAGCCTGTGGTACTTGGCCTGCCAGGCCGCGCCCACCGCCGCACACCCGGCGGCCAGCCAGAGCAGCACGAACTCCGGGGTGGCGGGCACGCGCGCCCGCGTGCCCCACTCCAGCGGCACGATCAGGGCGGCGCCCAGTCCGGCGGCGCCAGCCACGACGAACATCCACAGGACTTGTGCCTGCAGATGCCGGCTGCTGGTGCGCCGCAGCACGCGCCGGGCCGCCGCCGTTGCATGCGCCAAGCCCGACTCGAAAAGGCGTTTGCCGTCGAACGCGGCCATTCCAGGCGTCGTTCGCAGCGGCCTTTGCTTGAAGTTGGAGGCGAACGCCAGGTAGATGCCCAGTCCGCCTGCCATCGCGATGAGGCTCATGCCCAGGGGCGCATTGAGTCCATGCCAGAGGGCCAGGCTGTAGGGGGGCAAGGTGCCGCCGGCTACCGGCTTGGCAGCCACGGCGAGGAGCTCACCGACGGACCAGTCGGGGATGATGCCCACCACCAGGCAGGCCACCACCAGCAGCTCGATCGGGACACGCATCCAGCGCGCCGGCTCCTGGGGCGTTCGCGGGCAGTTGTCCGGCGGCCCCCCGAAGAAGACATCGTGGCCGAAGCGCAGCGAATAGACGACCGCGAACACGCCGGCCACCGTCGCCGCGAGCGGCAGGCCGTACTCGATCCATGGAAGCGACTGCACGAACACCGTCTCGGCGAAGAACATCTCCTTGGAGAGGAAACCGTTGAGCAGTGGCACGCCCGCCATGGCGGCGCAGGCGACCATGGCCAACTTGGCAGTCCCCGGCATGAACCGGTACAGGCCGTCCAGCCGGCGCATGTCGCGCGTTCCTGTTTCGTGGTCGATGATGCCCACGGCCATGAACAGCGACGCTTTGAACGTCGCATGGTTCATCATGTGGAACACTGCTGCGACGGCGGCCAGAGGGCTGTTCAGGCCGAGCAGCAGGGTGATCAGGCCCAGGTGGCTGATCGTCGAATACGCGAGCAGCCCTTTCAGGTCGTTCTGGAACATGGCGGCATACGCGCCGAGCAGCATCGTGATCACCCCCGCACCGCCGACGATCCAGAACCAGAGATCCGTGCCCGCCAGCACCGGCCACAACCGCGCCATCAGGAAGACGCCGGCCTTGACCAGTGTGGCCGAGTGCAGGTACGCCGAAACCGGGGTCGGGGCCGCCATGGCGTGCGGCAGCCAGAAATGGAACGGGAACTGGGCGCTCTTGGTCAGCGCCCCGAGCAGGACCAGCACCAGCGCCGCTGGATAGAGCGGATGGGCACGGATGGTGTCGCCGGCCGAGAGCACCGTGTCCAGCTCGAGGCTGCCGACGATGTGGCCGATCAGTAGCACGCCCGCGAGCAGCGCGAGACCTCCGGTGGCCGTGACCGTGAAGGACATGCGGGCTCCCCGGCGCGCGTCCTTGCGGTGATGCCAGTACCCGATCAGCAGGAACGAGAAGACGCTGGTCAGCTCCCAGAACACCACCATCTGGACGAGGTTGCCCGACAACACCACGCCCAGCATCGAGCCCATGAAGGCGAGCAGCAGCGAATGAAAGCGCGCGGCGGGGTCTTCGCTGGACAGGTAGTAGCGGGCGTAGAGCACCACCAGGGTGCCGATGACGCACACCAGCATCGCAAACATCCACGCCAAGCCGTCGATGCGAAAGACCAGCACGACTCCCAGGCTGGGCAGCCAGTCAACCCTATGGGCCAGAACTTCGCCGGCTGCGATCCGGGGGAAGACCGCCGCGACCAGGCCTGCAGCTGCGGCCGCGGCGGCGCCTGCCAGCGCCGACTGGGTGTTGCGAGCGCGAGTGGGAAGCAGGGCAGCGATGACGCTGGCGGCGAACGGCAGGAGCAGGATGGACCACAGCCACATGGGACCCAGTTTAAGGGGCTGCGTTTCCGCCGCCGGTGATGCCTTTTCCTGATGTCCTACAGCAGCGGCAGAGGCATGCTGACAGTGCGGGAACAAGGCTTGCCTAACAGTGGCAACCATCATCTGGCCAAGGAGTGTTCGATGAACCAGGACAACGAAAACCGCCCCGTGGGCGGCAGCGAAAAGCCAAGCAAGACGCCCAACACGGACATGCAGGCGGAGGACGCGGGCACGGCCGAGAGCGGCGCCGAGGACACGGGCCGCGGCACCGCCGCCGAAGCGGCGATGAAGCAGACCAGCAAGACCGACACCGAAACCGGCAGCCAGCGCTGACCCGCTGAAAGGACGCACGGATGACTTCGAAGAAATACCAGGACGCGCTGGAGCTGCTGGAAGAGGACCACGAGGCGGTCAGGAAGCTTTTTGCCGCGTACCGCGAGCTGGCGGCCAACGATGCTCCCGAGGCGCGCCGCAAGGCGCTGGCCGAGCAGATCTGCATGGAGCTGACCATCCACGCCCGCCTGGAAGAGGAACTCTTCTATCCGCTGGTGCGCGAAACCATCCGTGACGACGACCTCATGGACGAGGCCGAAGTCGAGCATGCCAGCGCCAAGGACCTGATCGTGCAGATCCTGTCCATGGATCCGCACGAGGAGCTCTACGACGCCAAGGTCACGGTGCTGGGCGAGTACATCGGCCACCATATCCGCGAAGAAGAGGGCGAGATGTTCCCCAAGGTGCGCCGCAGCGGGCTGGACCTGCGGCTGCTGGGCGAGCGGCTGAAGGTGCGCCGGCAGGAGCTGCAGGCGGTGCCCGAGGCACTGCGCGAAGAGATCATCGTGTCCATGGCCTGAGCGCCGGCGCAGCCCGGCGGCAACGCACCGGAGCGCCGAGCCTGCGCTTGTCCTACAGGGTTCGACAGTCAGAGCCGACAGCTCCAAAACCCTGTATCCCTAGAGTCCATGTCAGGCAGCGGGGGCTGCCCCACTCTCGTCCCTCGACACCAACCACCTAGGAGTTCCTGATGAAAGCAACCTCTCTTCCCCGTGGCGCCGCGCTGGCGCTGATCGCCGCCGCAGCCCTGTCGCTGTCGGCCTGCAACCGCAGCCCCGAGGGCACCGGCGCAGCCGGCGCTTCCGGCGGTTCGGGCAGCTCGGGCAGTTCCAGCACCGCTGGCAGCTCCGGCTCCGGCGCCTCCGGCGGCAGCTCGGGCAGCGGCTCGTCCGGCTCGTCCGGCATGGCAGGCAGCAGCAGCCCCAGCAGCAGCGGCTCCAGCAGCTCCGGCAGCGCCAGCATGGGCAGCACCCCGGGCAGCAGCAGCTCCGCCTCGGGCAGCAGCCCCTCCAGCACGGCTGGCGCAGGCAGCTCGGGCAGCTCGACCGGCGGCGCTTCCGGCAGCACCGGTTCCATGGGCGCTTCCGGCTCCGGCGGGGCTTCCGGCTCCGGCGGCACCTCGGGCAGCTCCGGCGCCTCCAGCTCCGGCGCTTCGCCTTCCACCAGCTCCACGACCACGACGACGCGCTGAGCATGACGGCACGCGCGTTCGCGGTTGTGTTGATCGCCGGCGCCGCGCTGGCAGGCTGCGGGCGCGGTGCCGACAGCGGCGCCACATCGAATCCCAACTCGCCTGGAAGCCCCGGCAGCGGCAACGCCGTCGAGGTCTCCCGGCCGTTGGCGGGTGATGGGCCGCCGGGTGGTCCTTCCGGGGTCAAGGGATCGGCACCGCATACCGGCGCCTCGGGGGGTGATGCCGTGCCCGGCACCACCGGCAGCGGTGGAACCGAATCGGGCGGCCGCAGCCAGACGGCGCAGCCGGGTGTCGGCACGACCGGCGGCTTGGGGATGGGCGGCGCGGCCGCCATGGGCAACTCGGCCGCAGGGGCTGATCAAGGCGTCGCCCCGCGGGGCAGCAGCAATCGCACTACCGACGGTGCGGTCGGCCGGCGCTAGCAGGCCCTGACCGGCCGGCGCTGCCAGTCTCAGCCTTTTTCCACCGGCAGCGCCGGGTCGCGGCACCACTCGCTCCAGCTGCCGGCGTACAGCGCGGTGGGGCCGAAGCCCGCCACCTCCATGGCGATCACGTTGGGCACGGCGCTCACGCCGCTGCCGCAGTGATGCACCACCGTCGCAGGGTCGCGCCCGGCCAGCAACTGCTCGAACTCGGCGCGCAGCTGCGCCGCGGGCTTGAACTTGCCGTCGGCACCGATGTTCTGGGCGAAGGGGCGGTTCAGGGCGCCGGGGATGCGGCCGGCGACCGGATCCAGCGGTTCCACGTCGCCGCGGTAGCGCGGCGTGGCACGCGCGTCGATCAGGGTCTGGCTGCTGCCGCGCAGGCGGCTCGCTACGGTTTCGGTAGCAACCAGCGCCCTCAGCTCGCGGCCCAGCTTGAAATTGGACTGGAAATGCGAGGGCTCCTCCCGGTCGGTGACGGCGCCGCCCGCGGCTTGCCAGGTCTGCAGTCCGCCGTCGAGCACGGCCACGGCATCGTGGCCGGCCCACTTGAGCATCCACCACAGGCGCCCGCAATAGTTGGCGCCGTTGCGGTCGTAGACCACCGCCTGCATCTCGTTCGAGAAGCCGACGCTGCACAGCCACATCGCGAACTTCTCGCGGCTGGGCAGCGGGTGCCGCCCGCCCGACGCAGCATCCGGGTGGGGATGGTGCGTGCCGTCGGGCTCGACCACACCCGGGTCGCTCAGGGCCGCGTCGAGGCTGGCGTACACGGCGCCCGGAATGTGCGCCTTGCGGTACTGCTCCTGGCCGGCGGCAGGGTTCATCAGGTCGAAGCTGCAGTCGAACACCATGAGCGGCGCGCCCGAGGCTTGCAGCGCCTGGAGCTGTTCGACGGAGATCAGGGTGCTGTACATGGCTAGTGCTCCTCGGCAGGTGCGTGGGGGGCGGCCCGGGCGCGCAGGGCGGTGGCCGCGATGCCGCTCGCGACGATCAGGCCCATGCCCAGCCACCCCAGCAGCGGGATCCGGTCACCGAACAGCAGCACGCTGTACAGGGCGCCGAACACGATGCCGGAGTATTGCAAATTGGCCACCACCAGTGTGGCGCCCTGGCTGTAGGCCCGCGTCATGCACAGCTGCCCCAGCGAAGCCAGCAGCCCCATGGGAAGCAACCACAGCGCGTGCTGCCAGTCCCAGGGCGAAGTGCCCGTGACCAGCACCCCGGCGCCGCCGGCGGCCGCCGAGCCCAGGGCGAAATAGAACACCGTGCGGGTCTCGGGTTCGCCGAGCTTGCCCAGCGCCATGACCTGCATGTAGGCGAAGGCGGCGGTGAGGCCCGACAGCAACCCCACCAGGCCGGCGAACACCTGGTTCTGCTCGATGGTAGGGCGCAGCATCATCACCACGCCGGCGAAGCCCGCGATCACGGTGAGGACCAGCGGACCCTGGCGCAGCGGCACCGAGTTGCCGTGGCGCGGGTTCCAGGTGACCAGCGCCCCGCCGATCAGGAAGGCGGCGACCCAGACGCTGCTCATGTAGTTGAGCGTCATCGCGGTGGCCAGCGGCAGGTACGCGATCGCGTAGAACCAGGCGCCCAGCGAGACCACGCCCACCAGGCTGCGCCAGGTGTGCATGCCGGGGTAGGTGGTGGCCAGCGCGATCCCTTGCCTGCGCGCCAGCAGCCACATGAACAGCATGCCGAGGATGCCGCGCCAGAACACAAGCTCGGCGCTCGTGAACCACTGGGACGCGATCTTCACGCACACCGCCATGGTGGCGAAGAACAGCGAACCCAGCAGCATCCAGAGAGCTTGCACCTGCGGAATTCAGCCCAGGGTGGCCACGGATCCGGCTTGGCCGGGCCGCTGGCGGCGCCCCCTGAGGGGCGAGGCGCCGAAGGCGCCCCGGGAAGAAGCCATGTTCTGGCGGTACCACTCGTGGAAGTGCTGCATGCCGTCTTCCATCGGGCTCTGGTAGGGGCCGACCTCGTTGTCGCCGCGCTTCATGAGGGCCTTGCGCCCGGCGTCCATGCGCTCGGCGATCTCGTCGTCTTCGACACAGGTCTCCATGTAGGCCGCCTGCTGGGCCTCGACGAACTCACGCTCGAAGGCCGCAATCTCCTCGGGGTAGAAGAACTCCACCACGTTCAGCGTCTTCTGCGGGCCTTGCGGATACAGCGTCGAGACCGTGAGGACGTGCGGGTACCACTCCACCATGATGTGCGGGTAGTACGTCAGCCAGATCGCGCCGTATTTGGGGGGCTGGCCGTTGCGGTAATCCAGCAGCTGCTTTTGCCAGCGCTCGTAGACGGGGCTGCCGGCCTTGCCCAGGCGGTTGGCCACGCCCACGGTCTGCACCGAGTAGTGGTCCTTGAATTCCCAACGCAGGTCGTCGCACGCGACAAAGCTGCCCAGGCCCGGGTGGAACGGGCCGACGTGGTAGTCCTCCAGGTAGACCTCGATGAAGGTCTTCCAGTTGTAGTTGCACTCGTGCAGCTCGACACGGTCGAGCACCATGCCGGTGAAGTCGAGGTCGGCGCGCGGACCCATGTCGGCCAGTTCCGCGGCGATGTCGCGGCCGCCGGCACCGAAGGGACCCTGCGGGTCCTGCTCGAACAGCAGCCCGTTCCATTCGGTGAGCCGGTAGTTGTTCAGGTCCAGGCACGGATCCTCGGGAAAGTGCGGGGCTCCCAGCAGCGTGCCCGCCCTGCTGCCGTTGCCGGCGCTGTACGTCCAGCGGTGCAGCGGGCACACGATGTTGCCTCCCGTGGCGGCATTGCCCTGCAGCGAGCCGCGCCCGCGCAGGATCACAGCCTGGCGATGCCGGCAGACGTTGCTGATCAACTCAACCCCCGCAGGCGTGCGCAGCAGCGCACGGCCCTCGCCCTCCTGGGGCAGCGCGTAGTAGTCGCCGGTGTTCGCCACCGAAAGCTGGTGCCCCACATAACGGGGCCCGCGCTGGAAGATGGTGGCCATCTCGCGCGAAAACAGCGCCTCGTCGAAGTAGCTGGAAACTGGTAGTTGGCTTGCGGCCTGCTGCAGTTGAAGACTTAAATCAGACATGACGTCCTGACCTAGAGACTCCCCCTATGAAGGGGCAGGGCCCGTATGACGGGGCAGGTGAGCGCTTTGTCCAAGGACTGGCGCGGGAAGGGAGGGGGGATTCTACCCCTGGGCTCTACGTGGGGACGGGAGGCCTAAAATCCAGCCTTTGCAGTTCAAACACCGATGCCCAAGGACCCGTTCAAGACCCCCGCCAGCTATGAGGCGGCGCTGGAGGAGCTGGAACAGCTCGCCGCGCTGATCGAGTCGGGCCAGCTGCCGCTGGAGCAACTGCTCACGGGGTACCAGCGCGGCGCCGAACTCCTGAAATTCTGCCGCGGCAAGCTCGAGGCGGTGGAAAACCAGATCAAGGTGCTGGACGAGGGCACGCTCAAGCCGTGGACGCAGGAGTGACCCAGGCCTTCGACCTCCACGCCTGGAGTGCGCAGCGGCTGGCCAGGGTGGAGCGGGCCCTGTCGCGGTGGGTGGTGGACGACGCGCCTGCGGACCTGGGCCAGGCGATGCGGTACGCGGTGCTGGACGGCGGCAAGCGGCTGCGTCCGTTGCTGGTCCTGGCGGCCGCGGAGTCCGTCCAGGGCAACACCGAGGCGGCCCTGCGCGCGGCGTGCGCGGTCGAACTGATCCATGCGTATTCGCTGGTGCATGACGACATGCCGTGCATGGACGATGACGTGCTGCGCCGGGGCAAGCCGACCGTGCACGTGAAATTCGGGCAGGCCCAGGCGCTGCTCGCCGGCGACGCGCTGCAGGCGCTCGCATTCGAGCTGCTGGCACCCGAAGGATCCCTCGTGCCGCCTGGCATCCAGGCCGCGCTGTGCCGCCTGCTGGCGCGTGCCGCCGGGCATGAAGGCATGGCGGGCGGGCAGGCCATCGATCTGGCCAGCGTGGGGCGCGCCCTCACCGAGGACGAACTGCGGCAGATGCACCGGCTCAAGACCGGCGCGCTGCTGCAGGGCAGCGTGATGATGGGCGCGGCCTGCGGCGAGGCGCCCGCGGCGGCGCTGCAGGCGCTGTCGCGCTATGGCGCGGCCGTCGGCCTGGCGTTCCAGGTGGTGGACGACATCCTTGACGTGACGGCGGATTCCGCCACCCTGGGCAAGACCGCCGGCAAGGACGCGGCGCAGGACAAGCCCACCTATGTCTCGCTGCTGGGGCTGCAGCGCTCCAGGGCCTATGCGCAGGAACTGCTGTCGCAGGCCCTGGGCGCGCTGGACGGGAGCGGCCTGCAGGACACGCGTGCGCTGCAGGCACTCGCGGACATGGTGGTCAACCGGGACAGCTAGAGAACACGAATGCCTTCCTTGCTCGAAACCATCGCTTCCCCCGCAGACCTGCGGCGCCTCACGCGTGCGCAGCTGCCGCTGCTGGCAGACGAACTGCGCGCCTTCGTCCTGGACAGCGTCTCCAAGACCGGCGGCCACCTCAGCTCCAACCTGGGCACGGTGGAACTCACGATCGCGCTGCACTACGTGTTCGACACGCCGCACGACCGGCTGGTGTGGGACGTGGGCCACCAGACCTACCCGCACAAGATCCTGACCGGCCGCCGCGAGCGGATGAAGACGCTGCGCCAGCAGGGCGGCCTGTCGGGCTTTCCGCAGCGCTGCGAGAGCGAGTACGACACCTTCGGCACGGCGCATTCGTCCACCAGCATCTCGGCGGCGTTGGGCATGGCGCTGGCGGCCAGGCGCAAGGGCGAGGACCGCAAGGCGGTGGCCATCATCGGCGACGGCGCCATGAGCGCCGGCATGGCGTTCGAGGCGCTGAACAACGCCGGCGTCGCCGACTGCGACCTGCTGGTGGTCCTGAACGACAACGACATGTCGATCAGCCCCCCGGTCGGCGCGCTGAACCGCTACCTGGCGCAGCTGATGAGCGGCCAGTTCTACGCCGCGGCCAAGAACGTGGGCAAGAATGTGCTGAAGGTCGCGCCACCGCTGTTCGAGCTGGCCAAGCGCATCGAGGAGCACGCCAAGGGCATGGTGGTGCCGGCCACGCTGTTCGAGAAGTTCGGCTTCAACTACATCGGCCCGATCGACGGCCACGACCTGGCTTCGCTGGTGCCGACGCTGGAGAACATCCGCCAGCTCAAGGGCCCGCAGTTCCTGCACGTGGTGACCAGGAAGGGCCAGGGCTACAAGCTGGCCGAAGCCGACCCGGTGGCCTACCACGGGCCGGGCAAGTTCGATCCGGCGGTGGGCATCACGGCGCCCGCCACGCCGCCCAAGACGACATTCACCCAGGTGTTCGGCCAGTGGCTGTGCGACATGGCCGCGCAGGACGCGCGGCTGGTCGGCATCACGCCGGCCATGCGCGAGGGCTCGGGCCTGGTGGAGTTCGAGCGGCTGTTCCCCGACCGCTATTTCGACGTCGGCATCGCCGAGCAGCATGCCGTGACCTTCGCGGCCGGCCTGGCCTGCGAAGGCCTCAAGCCGGTGGTCGCGATCTATTCCACTTTCCTGCAGCGCGGCTACGACCAGTTGATCCACGACGTCGCGCTGCAGAAGCTGCCGGTGGTGTTCGCGCTCGACCGCGCGGGGCTGGTGGGCGCCGACGGCGCCACCCATGCCGGCGCGTACGACATTGCCTACCTGCGCTGCATCCCGAACGTCAGCGTCGCGTGTCCCGCCGACGAGAACGAGTGCCGCCAGCTTCTGACCACGGCGTTCGGCCAGGAGCATCCGGTCGCGGTGCGCTATCCGCGCGGGGCAGGCGCGGGAGTGGCGCTCCAGCCCGGGCTGGTTGCGCTGCCTTTCGGCAAGGGCGAGGTGCGCCGCCAGCGCAGCGGCGCGCCGGAAGGCGCCAAGGGCATCGCCATCCTGGCGTTCGGCACCTTGTTGCATCCTGCCTTGCAGGCCGCCGAGCGGCTCAATGCCACGGTGGTCAACATGCGCTGGGCCAAACCGCTGGACGTCGAACTGCTGCTGGATGTCGCTTCGCGCCACGAGGCGCTGGTGACGGTGGAAGAGGGCGCGGTGACGGGCGGCGCCGGCAGCGGCGTGGCCGAGGCGCTGAATGCGGCGGGCGTGCTCAAGCCCTTGTTGCAACTGGGCCTGCGCGACGAGTTCATCGAACATGGCGATCCGCAGAAGCTGCTGGCGCTGCAGGGGCTGGATGCCCCGGGCATCGAGCGCGCCATCGCGGAGCGCTTTGCCTCGCTGGTGGAGCGCACGCCGCCCACGCTGAAGGTGGTCGGCTGAAAGCGTTCCTGAAGGTTTGCTGACGGTCGGCGTTCAAACCAAAGGCCTCCGGGTTTTTCGCAAGGGAAAACCCCTGAATACCAAAGTGTGGGCATTCCTAGAATGGCTGGCGACACTTAAGTCGTCGGACCCGCTTCGCTTTAGCTTTTTATTCTCAGAGGAGCCTTTTCATGGATCGTCGATCACTCATCAAGAACGCCGGCATTGCGGGCGTGCTGGCCGCGGGCGTCGCGCCGGCCGTGCATGCGCAAGCCGCCATCCGCTGGCGCCTGGCCTCCAGCTTCCCCAAGTCGCTGGACACGATCTACGGCGCCGCCGAGACGTTCTCCAAGGCCGTCAAGGCGATGTCCGGTGGCAAGTTCGAGGTGTCGGTGCATGCGGCGGGCGAACTCATGCCCCCCTTCGGCGTCGTCGACGGCGTGCAGAACGGCACCGTGGAAATCGCGCACACCGCGCCGTACTACTTCTTCGGCAAGGATGAGACCTTCGCGCTGGGCTGCGCCATTCCGTTCGGCCTGAACAGCCGCCAGATGACCGCCTGGATGTACGAGGGCAACGGCCTGAAGCTGATGCGCGAGTTCTACGCCAAGTACAACATCATCAGCTTCCCGGGCGGCAACACCGGCTCGCAGATGGGCGGCTGGTACCGCAAGGAAATCAAGACGCTGGCCGACGTCAAGGGCATGAAGATGCGCATCGGCGGGTTCGGCGGCAAGGTGCTCGAGAAGATCGGCGGCGTGCCGCAGAACATCCCCGGCGGCGAGATTTACCAGGCGCTGGAAAAGGGCACCATCGACGCGGCCGAGTGGGTGGGCCCGTATGACGACCAGAAGCTGGGCTTCAACAAGGTCGCGCCGTACTACTACTACCCCGGCTGGTGGGAAGGCGGCCCGCAGCTGGACTTCTACATCAACCAGAAGGCCTACGACGGGCTGTCCGCCGAGAACAAGGCCATCGTCGAGTCGGCCACCGCCCATGCCCACGTGGTGATGCAGTCCCGCTACGACGCGCTCAACCCCAACGCGCTCAAGCAGCTGGTGGGCGCCGGCACCAAGCTGCGCCCGTTCCCGCAGGACATGATGAACGCGGCGTTCAAGGCCGCCATGGGCCTGTACGACGAGCTGAGCGCCAAGAACGAGAGCTGGAAGAAGATCTACGCCGACTACTCCAAGTTCCGCGCCGACCAGAACCTGTGGTTCCGCTTCACCGAAGCCACGTTCGACCGCTTCATGCAAAGCCAGAAGCTGTAAGCCTCGCGCTCCCCACGAAGGCCGCCTCGTGCGGCCTTTTTCTTTGCTGTCGGCACTCTGACATGCGTGGTTCTTCGTAAGTAGGTTGAAAGCCTTGCGTGCGGCGGTGCTTGCATCATCCGCAGCGCCCAACCACCGCAAGGAGACTTCACGCATGGACCGTCGTTCCCTCATCAAGCAGGCCGGCATCGCCGGCGTCCTGGCCGCCGGCATGGCGCCCGCCGTTCACGCGCAGGCCGCCTTGCGCTGGCGCCTGGCCTCCAGCTTCCCGAAGTCGCTGGACACCATCTACGGCGCGGCCGAGGTGTTCTCGCAGAAGGTGAAGGCGCTGTCGGGCGGCAAGTTCGAAGTCTCGGTGCACGCAGCCGGTGAACTGATGCCCGCCTTCGGCGTCGTCGACGGGGTGCAGAACGGCACCGTGGAAGCGGCCCACACGGCTCCCTACTATTTCTTCGGCAAGGACGAGACCTTCGCCATCGGCGGGGCCATCCCCTTCGGCCTGAACAGCCGCCAGATGAGCGCCTGGACGTACGAGGGCAACGGCCTGAAGCTGATGCGCGAGTTCTACGCCAAGTACAACATGATCAGCTTCCCCTGCGGCAACACCGGCGCGCAGATGGGCGGCTGGATGCGCAAGGAGATCAAGAGCGCCCGCGACCTCAAGGGGCTGAAGTTCCGCATCGGCGGCTTCGCCGGCAAGGTGCTCGAGCGCATGGGCGGGGTGCCGCAGAACATCCCGGGCGGCGAGATCTACCAGGCGCTCGAGAAGGGCACCATCGACGCCGCCGAATGGATCGGGCCTTACGACGACCAGAAGCTGGGCTTCAACAAGGTGGCGCCGTTCTACTACTACCCCGGCTGGTGGGAAGGCGGCCTGCAGCTGGACCTGTACGTGAACCAGAAGGCTTACGACGCGCTCAACGCCGAGCAGAAAGCGATCGTGGAGGCCGCCAGCACGTTCGCGCACGTGGAAACGCAAGCCAAGTACGACGTGAAGAACCCGCAGGCGCTCAAGCAGCTCGTGGGCGCCGGCGCCAAGCTGCGCCCGTTCCCCGCCGACGTGATGTCCGAAGCCTTCAAGACCTCGATGGCGCTCTATGACGAGATCGCCGGCAAGAACGAGAACTGGCGCAAGGTCTACGGCGACTACCAGAAATTCCGCTCGGACCAGAACCTGTGGTTCCGCTTCACGGAGGCCACCTTCGATCGCTTCATGCAGTCGCAAAAGCTATAACGTTTGCCTGTCAGCGGTTCATCTTAAGTACATCCGACAGTAGGGATTGCCAGCCTGCTGCAAGCATTCGAGGCGCGCGCACCGCATCATCCGCGCCTTCAAGCACAAGGAGTACCTCATCCATGGATCGCCGTTCCCTCATCAAGAACGCCGGCATCGCGAGCGTGCTCGCGACCGGCATCGCGCCCGCCGTGCACGCGCAGGCGGCCGTCCGCTGGCGTCTGGCGTCCAGCTTCCCCAAGTCGCTGGACACCATCTTCGGCAGCGCCGAGACTTTCTCGCGCACCGTCAAGGCGCTCTCGGGCGGCAAGTTCGACGTGTCGGTGCATGCCGCCGGTGAACTGATGCCCGCATTCGGCGTCGTTGACGCCGTGCAGAACGGCACGATCGAGATGGCGCAGACCGCGCCCTATTACTTCACGGGCAAGGATTCGATCTTCGCCTTCGGCTGCGCCGTGCCGTTCGGCCTGACGGCGCGCCAGATGGACGCCTGGATGGAGCACGGCAACGGCCGCAAGCTGATGGACGCGTTCTACGCCAAGTACAACATGAAGAGCTTCAGCGCGGGCAACACCGGCACCCAGATGGGCGGCTGGTACCGCAAGGAGATCAAGTCGGTGGCCGACCTCAAGGGACTGAAGATGCGCATGGGCGGCGGCCTGTTCGGCGAGGCCATGGCCAAGCTGGGCGTGGTGGCGCAGAACATGCCGGCCGGCGAGGTGTACCAGGCGCTGGAGAAGGGCACGCTGGACGCGACCGAGTTCGTGGGCCCCTACGACGACGAGAAGCTGGGCTTCAACAAGGTGGCACCGTTCTATTACTACCCGGGCTGGTGGGAAGGCGGCGCCGAACTGGAGTTCTTCGTCAGCACCAAGGCTTTCGAGGCCCTGTCGCCGGAGAACAAGGCCATCGTCGAGGCGGCGACCCAGGTCGCCGCCCGCGACATGACCGCCAAGTACGACGCCTTCAACCCGCAGGCGCTCAAGCGCCTGGTCGGCGCCAAGACGCAGCTGAAGCCATTCACCAAGGACGTGATGGACGCCGGCTTCAAGGCCTCCATGGAAGTCTTCGCCGCGCATGAGGAGAAGTCGCCCGAGTTCAAGAAGATCCACCAGGACATGCGCGCCTTCCAGCGCGACCAGCTGCTGTGGAGCCGTTTCTCCGAGTTCCGGTACGACAGCTATCTCACGACCGTGAAGATCTGAACTGCGACACGACCCCAAAGCCGCCTGCGGGCGGCTTTTTTCATCCTCGATGCGGTAGATTGGGGCGATGCACGGCCACATCCCCCTGATCACCACCATCGCCGGCGGCCTGGGCCTGGCGCTCATCCTCGGTTTCCTGGCGGCGCGGCTCCACCTGCCGGCACTCGTGGGGTACCTGCTGGCGGGCGTGCTCATCGGGCCGTACACGCCCGGCTTCGTCGCCGACACGCAGCTGGCCGCGCAGCTGGCGGAGATCGGCGTCATGCTGCTGATGTTCGGCGTCGGCCTGCACTTCTCGCTGGGCGACCTGCTGGCGGTGCGCAAGGTGGCGATCCCGGGCGCGGTGGTCCAGATGGGGGTGGCCACCGGCCTGGGCGCCGGGCTCGCGCTGGCCTGGGGCTGGAGCGGGGCGGCGGCGCTGGTCTTCGGCATCTCGCTGTCGGTGGCCAGTACCGTGGTGCTGCTGCGGGCGCTCGAGGGCCTGAACCTGCTGGAGAGCTTCAACGGCCGCATCGCCGTCGGCTGGCTGGTGGTCGAAGACCTCGCCATGGTCCTCGTGCTGGTGCTCTTGCCCCCGATGGCGTCCGTGCTGACCGGGCAGGAGACGGGCGATCCGCAGGGCCTGTGGCTGGCGATCGGCAAGACGCTGTTCCAGGTGGCCTTGTTCGTCGCGCTGATGCTGATCGTCGGGCGCCGGCTTTTCCCGTGGCTGCTCTGGCACGTGCAGAAGGTGGGGTCGCGCGAGCTTTTCACCCTGTGCGTGGTGGCGGCGGCCGTCAGCATCGCCTACGGCGCGACCTATGTTTTCGGCGTGTCTTTCGCGCTCGGGGCGTTCTTCGCCGGCATGGTGCTGCGCGAATCGGAGTTCAGCCACCGCGCCGCGCAGGAATCGCTGCCGCTGCGCGACGCGTTCGCCGTGCTGTTCTTCGTCTCGGTAGGCATGCTGTTCGACCCGCGCGTGCTGATCGACGAGCCGCTGAAGGTGCTCGCGGTGGTGGGCATCATCGTGCTGGGCAAGTCGCTGGCCGCCACCCTCCTGGTGCTGCTGCTGCGCTACCCGCTGCACACGGCGCTCACGGTGTCGGCCAGCCTGGCCCAGATCGGCGAGTTCTCCTTCATCCTGCTCACGCTGGGCGCGTCGCTGGGCCTGATGCCGCCGCAGGCGCAAAGCCTGGTCGTGGCTGGCGCGCTGATCTCGATCGCGCTCAACCCGTTCCTGTTCAAGGCCATCGAGCCGGTGCAGCGCTGGCTGCTGTCCCGCTCCGCGCTGGCGAGCCGCCTTGCGCAGCGGGACGACCCGCTCGCCGAGCTGCCCATGAGCACCGACCGGAAGTACCTGTCGCGCCAGGTGGTGCTGGTCGGGTATGGCCGCGTCGGGCGGCAGCTGGCGCAGGCGCTGGGCGAAGCCGGCGTGCCGTACGTGGTGGCCGAGCAGAACCGCGACCTGGTCGAGCGGCTGCGGGCCGAAGGCACGCCTGCCGTGTTCGGCAATGCGGCGCAGCCCGAAGTTTTGGTCCAGGCGCATGTGGCACGGGCCCGGATGCTGGTGATCGCCACGCCGGACACGCTGGACGTGAGGCAGATGGCGACCACCGCGCGGCTGCTCAACCCCGGCATCGAAATCGTGGTGCGCAGCCACAACGAGGAAGAGGGCCGCATGCTGGAAGCCGAGCTGGCCACCACCGTGTTCCTCGGCGAGCGCGAACTCGCGCTGGCCATGACCCGGCACGTGCTGGCCCGCTGCGCGGTCTAGGACTGCGGGCCGTACCCGGCCGGCGCCGTACGGAGGGTTTGTGGCGCCAGCCGTTCGGGTGAGCGCGAAACAGTGGGACACCACAATTAGCAGCCCGCCGTTGCGAGCGTGAAGTAGAAGGTGGCGCCCTGGCCGGGCTCGGCCTGCGCCCAGACCCGGCCACCGTGGCGCGACACGATCTTGTGCACCAGCGCCAGGCCGATGCCGGTGCCCTCGAACTCGGCCATCGGGTGCAGCCGCTCGAAGGCCTTGAACAACCGCGCGGCATGCGCCATGTCGAAACCCGCCCCTTCATCCGCAACGAAGAAGACCGTGGCGCCGCTCGCGTCCTGCTGCGCCCCCACCTGGATGCGGACCCGGACCTTGCGCAGCGAAAACTTCCAGGCATTGCCCACCAGGTTGGCCAGGAGCTGGGACAGCAGCCGTGCGTCGCCGCGGGCCGGCAGTTCCGGCGGAACCTGCAGCTGCGCGTCCACCCGCGGCTGGCCTTCCTTCAGGTGCGCGAAGGCCTGCCGGGCCAGGTCCGCGAGGTCGACCTCCTCGTCCTGCAGGTCCACGTTGGACAGCCGGGCCAGCGCCAGCAAGGCGTCAGTGAGTTCGCTCATGCGCTGCACGTTGGCGGTGATCCGGTTGAAGTAGTGGTCGGCCGGGCCGCCGGTGGGCGCGCAGTGCTGGCGCGCCAGGCGGCTGAAGCCGTCCAGCGCCGTGAGCGGGGCGCGCAGGTCGTGCGCCACCGAGTAGGCGAAGGCTTCCAGCTCCGCGTTCGCGGCCTGGAGCTGGCGCGTTCGCTCCTGCACCCGTTCTTCCAGGTGTTCGTTCAGCTGCGCGATCTCCCTTTGCGCCCGGCGGGTTTCCGTGATGTCCGTGATGAAGCCTTCCAGCACCCGCAGCTCGCCTGCCGCCCCGAACACGCCGCAGCCCTGCTCCCAGACCCATTTCTCGCCGTGGCGCGACAGGAGCCGGTAGGTGAGCTGGAACTGCTGGCGCCGCGCGAGGGCGGACTGCACCTGCGACCACACGGCCTGCCGGTCGCCGGGATGGATGAGGTCGCCGTAAGGGGGCTGGTTGCGCATCAGGTCGGCGGCCGGAAAGCCTGTCAGCAGCGCGGCGCCTTCACTGGCGAAGTCCAGCGGCCAGTGCCTGGCGTTGTGGCAGCGGTAGGCCATGCCGGGGAGGTTGGCCATCAGCGCCGAGAGCATCCGCTGGCTCTCCTGCAGGGCCTCCTGCGCGATGCGGCGGTCCGTCACGTCCCGCCCGACGCCGACATAGCCCTGGAAGGCGCCGTCAGGCCCGAAGACCGGCGTTCCGGCCAGGCTCATGATGCGCTCGCCACCATCGGCCGTGCGGTGGCGGATGTCGACGTTGCGAAACGGCTCCCTGCGCTCGAGCATGTCGCGGTGCGCTTCCCAGCCCTCGGCGACCGAGCTGCCTTCGATCTCCCAGCGCGCCTTGCCCAGCAGGTGCCCCAGGGCCGGCAGGTCGGGCGGCCACTCGGTGGTGACGCCCAGGTCAACGAACCGGAAGTGTTCGTCCTGCTTCCAGTACCAGTCGGCGGAGAGTTCGAGCAGCGAGCGGTACTGCGCCAGCCGCTCGCGCAGCTCCTGGTGGGCCGGCCGCAGGGCGGCCAGCTCCTCCTCGGAGCTCCTGGCGTTCTGGGGTTGGGTCATGGGCATGGCGCAGTCTAGGCCCGTTGCCGCGCCATGAAGAAGGGGCCCGAAGGCCCCTGTCGCTATTTCTTGAAGAGGTCGTCGAGTTTCTTCTGCTCGTCCTCGGCGCTTGGGGCGCCGGGGGAGCCGGGCTGCAGGTCGCCGCCGGCACCGGGAATCTCGGCCGGCATCTCGATCTTGACCTTGTCCAGGTCGATCTTTTCTTCCTTGTCGCGCGAGACGATGCCGGGGAAGGCAATGATCAGGCCCACCATGAACACCTGGATGATCACGAACGGGACTGCGCCCCAGTAGATCTGGCCCGTGGTCACCGGCGGGATCTGCTGCTTGGTCACCTTGTCGGTGTATTCCTTGTCCGGCGCCACGCTGCGCAGGTAGAACAGCGCGAAGCCGAACGGCGGGTGCATGAACGACGTCTGCATGTTCACCGCCAGCAGCACGCCGAACCACACCAGGTCGATGCCCAGCTTGTCGGCCACCGGTGCCAGCAGCGGCACCACGATGAAGGACAGCTCGAAAAAGTCCAGGAAGAAGGCCAGCACGAAGATCAGGATGTTGACCACGATCAGGAAGCCCAGCTGCCCGCCGGGCAGGCCGGACAGCAGGTGCTCCACCCAGCGCGGGCCGTCCACGCCCTGGAAGGTCAGGCCGAAGATGGTCGCGCCGATCAGGATGAAGACCACGAAGCAGGACAGCTTGGTGGTGGTGGTGAGCGCCTGCTTGAGCAGCGAGAAGGAGAGGCGGCCGCGCGCCATCGCCATCGCGAACGCGCCCAGCGCTCCCATGGCCCCGCCCTCGGTCGGGGTGGCGATGCCCAGGAAGATGGTGCCCAGCACCAGGAAGATCAGCAGCAGCGGCGGTATCAGCACAAACGTGACCCGCTCGGCGATGCGCGAGAGCAGCCCCAGGCGCGTCACCTTGTTGATGAGGGCGATCACGAAGGCCAGGCCGACGCCGGCCGCCATGGCCACGACGATGGTCTCGTCGGTCGCCACGCTGGTGATTTCCGTGCCTTTCCACCAGGTTTGCACCGCCGCGTAGTTGCGCCCGAGCAGGACGGCGGCAGTCGTGCTGATGATGGTCAGCACCAGCAGCGAGGGCAGTCCACTGCTGTCGTTGGCTTCGCGGAAGGTGCGCGCCTCGGGCGGCAGCGCCGGGGCGTGGCTGGGCTTGAACAGGGCCAGCACCACCACGTAGAGGATGTACAGGGCCATCAGGATGAAGCCCGGGACGAACGCGCCCTTGTACATGTCACCCACGCTGCGGCCCAGCTGGTCGGCCAGCACAATCAGCACCAGCGAGGGCGGGATGATCTGGGCCAGCGTGCCGGAGGCGGCGATCACGCCCGAGGCCAGGCGGCGGTCGTAGCCGTAGCGCAGCATGATGGGCAGCGAGATCAGGCCCATGGAGATCACCGACGCGGCGACCACGCCCGTCGTCGCGGCCAGCATGGCGCCCACCAGGATCACGGCGATCGCCAGGCCGGCGCGCAGCGGGCCGAACAGCTGGCCGATGGTGTCCAGCAGGTCCTCGGCCATCCCGCTTCGCTCGAGGATCAGTCCCATCAGCGTGAAGAAAGGGATCGCCAGCAAGGTGTCGTTCTGCATGATGCCGAACAGCCGCAGCGGCAGCGCCTGCAGCAGCGACTCGGGCAGCACGCCCATGTTGATGCCGATGATCGCGAAGAACAGGCCGCAGGCCCCGAGGCTGAACGCCACCGGGAAACCGAACAGCAGGAACACGATCAGGCCGACGAACATGATCGGGGCCATGTTCTGGGTAATGAACTCCATCATGGGGACTCCTCTTGCGGCCGGGGCTCAGGCCCGCGCCTGTTGTTCTTGCAGGCGGCGCAGCTCTTCCGCCAGCTCCTCTTCCGCCGTCTTGGCCTGCTTCTTGACCGTGGGATCGTCGATCAGGCCCTGGAGGAAGGCGATCCGCTTGATCAGCTCGGACAGGCCCTGCAGCAGCAGCAGAGAGAAGCCCAGGGGAATCATCAGGTAGACCGGCCAGCGGATCAGGCCGCCCGAATTGGACGACATCTCGTTGGACGCGTAGCCCTGCAGGAAGAACGGGATGCCATACCAGAGGATGGTCAGGCAGACCGGCGTCAGGAACAGCGTGAAGCCGATCACGTCGATCCAGATCTGCTTGCGCTTGGACAGCTTGCCCGAGATGACGTCGATCTTGACGTGTTCGCCGTTGAGCAGGGTGAAGCCGGCAGCCAGCAGGAAGGAGGCGGCGAACAGGTACCACTGCACTTCCAGGTACGCATTCGAACTCATGTTGAACGCCTTGCGGATCACGGCGTTCAAACCGCTGATCACCGTCGAAGCCAGGATCAGCCAGATGACCCATTTGCCGACCTGGCTGTTGAGCCAGTCGACCGCCCTCGAGAACTTCAGTAATGCCTGCATGCGCTGTCTCCGGATTGAAACCGTCATACGGCGCACCGGGCGCTCGCTGCGGCGCAGCGGCGCCCGGGAGCCGAAATTTGTCCTAAATATTCTGGGTCCTACTCGACAAGGGATGCTGACGGATTAATTACAAAGACTTGAGATGGTTATCCCGTAGGGCCCCTGGCCATAATCCGCCGATGGCCGCGCCCACACCTTCTGCCGGCATCGACCGGATCGACATGCGCCGCGCCGGCCCCGACCTGCTGTCGCTGGCGCTGATGGACGCGCGCAACCACACCTTGCACCTGCTCAGCCAGTACGAGGCGGCCCTGGCCCGCGGCCTCGAGGTGCCGGCCAGGATAGGGCTGGAGCTGCCGCAGTGGCTGGCCGGCCACGTCGCCTGGTTCGCCGAGTACTGGATCAGCCGCAATCCGCAGCGGCACCTGGGCAGCGCCTGCCCGCCGGATGCCGTGCGCCTGGCGTCCGTCGAGCCGCAGGCCGACCACTGGTTCAACCCTGCGTTGGCGTCGCACGCATCGCGCTGGGAACTCGACCTGCCTGATCTGCAGGCGGTGCGGGCCTACCTGCTGGAGACGCTGGAAGGCACCCTGGAATTGCTGGACAAGGCCCCGCAGGACGACGCGGGCCTGTACTTCTTCCGGGCCGCCCTGTTCCATGAGGACCTGCGGGGCGAGCAGCTGATCGCCATGGCCCAGGCGCTGGGCCTGCCGCTCCAGCTGCCCTTGCCGCCCGGCGCGGCACCGCGCGAGCCGTTGCTGCTGCCCGCCACCCGCTGGACGCTGGGCTCGCCGCCCGGCGGTTTCGTGTTCGAAGCCGAGAAGTGGGCCCACGAGGTGGCCGTGCCCGAGTTCGAGATCGACGCGCAGCCGGTCAGCTGGTCGCAGTACGTGGAGTTCGTGGACGACGGCGGCTACGACCGGGCCGAGCTTTGGCAGCCGCAAGGCTGGGAGTGGCTGCAGCGGGCCGCCGCGCACGAAGGGCGGCGCGGTCCGGCCCACGTCGAGCAGATCGGCGTGGCCAGCGGCGCCGTGATGCAGGCCCTGTTCGGCAAGCCCACCCGCATGGCCGGCACGCAGCCCGCGATGCACCTCACCTGGTGGGAGGCCGACGCGTGGGCCCGCTGGGCCGGGCGGCGCCTGCCGACCGAGGTGGAATGGGAGCTCGCTGCCCACACAGCAGGGCGCCGGGGCTTTCGCTGGGGCGAGGTGCGCGAATGGACGGCCGGCACGCTGCGGCCGTGGCCGGGGTTCACGCCCGATCCCTGGACTGCGCGCAGTGACTTCGAAGCCCAGCCGGCATTCGGGCGCGCAAGGGTGCTGCGCGGCGCTTCGTTCGCAACCCCGGCGCGGCTCAGGCACCCCAAGCACCGCAGCTTCGCGTTGCCGGATCGCGACGATGTCTTTGCCGGCTTCCGGACCTGCGCTGTATAGCGCGGCCGCCGTTGCCGCTCTGTACAATCCGCGCTCCATGTGCACCCGGGTTTTGCTCGCCTTTCTGGCGTTGGCGCTTCTCCTCACCGCTTTTCCCGGCGGCAATGAGGCCAGTGCTGCGGCGGGCACGGTCGCAGCGCAGTCCTTGCCCGAAGGTTCCAGGAGCGATCATTTCCTGGACGAGCAACCGGCGCAGTCTCACTCCGAAGCCAGTGCCGATCTGCCCGAATTGATCCGGGCACCCGCGGCCGAACAGCGACCGCTGCGGAAAAAGAGCTGGGCTTCCGGGGGGGCCATCCACCCCCGGCTCGCACCCTGGCTGGACGGGCCGAAGCGGCCCCCTCGCGCAGTTCCCGCGTTCGCCTGAGCCGTCGCGCTCTGCTGCTTTGCCCCTCGACGCTGCCTTGCGGCGGCGGCGCCCGTTGCTGCCAGCCCAAGCCCCTGTGGACCTCCCGTTCGACTTACCGCATCGCTCTCGGGTTGCTAGTGCTTTCGCTTCTGCAGTTCGGTCTGCTGGAGCCGCTCTAGCGGCCATCACAAGACGCCGTCATCATGGAAATTGCCATTCTTCTCACCCTCATCCTGCTCAATGGATGCTTCGCGATGTCCGAAATCGCCCTGGTGACGGCCCGCAAGGCCCGGCTGCAGAAGCTGATTGACGACGGTGATGGCGCCGCTGTGGCCGCGGTCAAGCTCGGTGAGGACCCCACCCGTTTTCTCTCCACCATCCAGATCGGCATCACCTCCATCGGTGTCCTCAACGGCATCGTGGGCGAGGCCGCGCTGGCCGCGCCGCTGGCCGTGTGGCTCACCTCGCTCGGGCTGCCTGCCACCTACAGCGCCTGGGGTGCGACGGCGCTGGTGGTGCTGCTGATCACCTATTTCTCGATCGTCGTCGGCGAGCTGGTTCCGAAACGGATCGGCCAGTCGCATCCGGAGACGCTGGCGCGGCTAGTGGCGCGCCCGATCAACTGGTTGGCCATTGCCACCAAGCCGTTCGTGCTGCTGCTGTCAGTTTCCACCCGGGTACTGCTGCGCATGCTGGGCGTCAAGGAGGGGACCGGTGGCGCCGTCACCGAGGAGGAAATCCACGCGATGTTGGCCGAGGGCACTACCGCGGGCGTGATTGAAACCCATGAGCACGCCATGGTGCGCAATGTCTTCCGGCTGGACGACCGCCAGATCGGATCGCTGATGGTGCCGCGTGCCGACATCGTCCTGCTGGACGTCGAACTGTCGTTCGAGGAGAACCTGGCTCGCATCGAGCAGAACGACCACGCGCACTTTCCGGTGATCAAGGGCAGCCTGGACAAGCTGCTGGGCGTGGTGAACGCACGGCGCTGGCTTTCGCGCGCTCTGCGCGACGGCGGCCGTAGTCTTCCCGCCGAGCCGCTGCAAGAGCCGCTGTACGTCCCCGAAACCCTGACCGGCATGGAACTGTTGGACAACTTCCGCCTGTCCGATGTCCACATGGCTTTCGTGATCGACGAGTATGGGGAAATCCAGGGAATCATCACCCTGCAGGATCTCATCGAAGCCATCACCGGCGAGTTTCGGCCGCGGGACCCTCAGACCTCGTGGGCAGTGCAGCGGGACGACGGCAGCTGGCTGCTGGACGGCCACATTCCTGTGCCGGAACTCAAGGACCGTCTGCAGCTCCAGGCGGTGCCGGAGGAAGAACGCGGCCGCTACCACACCCTCAGCGGAATGATGATGCTGTTGACAGGAAGGATGCCGCGGGTCGCCGACTCGGTGGAGTGGGAGGGGTGGCGTTTCGAGATCGTGGACATGGACGGCAAGACCATTGACAAGGTGCTGGCCCAGCGCATCGCCGCCGACGCGGCGACCGCCGCGGTGAGTCCCGCGCCGCCGTAACGCAAGCACCGCAATGACCTTTCCCGTTCCCGCGCGAGCCACGCGACTTGAGGCATGGCGCCGCGCAGCTGCCGCAGGCGCATGCGCGGCCATTGCGGCCTGCACCGATGGCTATCCGGCCGGCGGCGAAGCTTCCTCCATGAGTTCACCCGAACTGGTGCAGGACATGCGCCGCACCTTGCGGGGCAACGTGACCGGGGCCGCCGCGGTCGAGCTGCTTGGTCCGTGCCGGCTGGCCATTCAGTGGAAGGGAGAGCCGTCTGCGGTCGTATATTCGCTGCAGCACGTTCGACTGGACGTGAGTTCAGAAAAGGACGGAGGGCGGCTCAAGGCGTATTTCACCTCGACAGAAAGGCCCGGCGATGGACCCAGGCTCTTGCTGTCCACCCCCGAGTGGGTGGCCTTGGCGTCCGTCCGGTCCGACCTGAATCAGCTGCGCGCGCGCTGCTTCGACACGGGCCCGCCCCTGGTGTGACGGCCCGCTATGCGACGATTCCGCACCCGCGCCCGGACGCGTGGGGTCAGTGCGTTCGCGTTGCCGCCGCTCCGTTGAGCGGGCCCATGAACATGGTCTGCCACGCCTGCAGCACCGGCGCCATGGCATGGGGCGTGGCGGCCGGCCGGGTGGCCGATGGCGCGTTCGTCAGCATCTCGCCTTGCAGCCGCATGCCGGCCAACGCCATGTCCTGCATGTAGCGGGCCAGCTCCTGCATGCCCGACACCATCAGTTCCGACTGGATGGTGGCCAGCTCGACCGGGCTGCTGGCGCTGCGCAGCCTCTCGGCCGCCTGCTGGTGGTTCAAGGCCAGCCGCTGGACCATCTGCAGCTGCACCTGGTGGAAGGCCTCGGCGCCGCGCAGGAACGTCGAAGTGCCCTCGGCGTACAGGGCCAGACCCTGTCTCGACTGCTCGACCGTATCGGCCTGGGCGCTGGCGGTGGTTTCCGTGCCGGCTTCGGGGCTGCGGGTGGTCTTGGAAGTCATGGGAGCTCCGTGGTGGTTGGGCGTCACTTTAGGCGCTGGGGGCTGGAAGGCCAGCTCCGCAATCAACTGTTTCAAAGCCGCGCACCGCGCCTACACGCGCCGCGGCCGGCGTGTCCTAAGGTGTAGCCATGCCCGCTCCCGCCAGTACCCGCGCCGTGTGGAAAGGCGCCATCAGCTTCGGGCTGGTGCACATCCCGATCGTGCTTTACGGCGCGACCGCCGAGACGCGCCCCAGGTTCAACCTGATCGATCCTTCCACCATGAGCCCGGTGGGCAACAAACAGGTGAGCAAGACCACCGGCGAGGCGGTGCAGCGTGAGGAACTGGTCAAGGGCATCCAGGTGGACGAAGGCCAGTACGTCGTGCTGACCAAGGACGAGATCCGCAACGCGCTGCCCAAGACGACGCAGACGATCGACATCGAGTGCTTCGTGGATTCAGCGGAGATCCCGGCGATGTTCTTCAACAAGCCCTATCACGTGGCGCCCGGCGCCCGCGGCCAGAAGCCGTTCGCGCTGTTGCGCGAGGCGCTGGAGCGCACCGGCAAGGCCGGCATCGCGCGGGTGGTCATCTCCAGCAAGCAGCACCTGGCGGCGCTGATGCCCAGCGACAAGGGGCTGGTGCTCAACCTGCTGCGCTGGGCCGACGAAGTGCGCGAGGCCCCGTCGTCGGTGCTCGAGGGCGAGGCCGTGGCGCCCAATGAGCGCGAACTCAAGATGGCCGAGCAGCTGGTCAACGACATGGCCGACGCCTGGAGCCCCGACCTGTTCCACGACGAGTTCAAGGAGAAACTGAACGAGCTGGTCCAGGCCAAGGCCCGCGCCGGCGACACCGCCACGCTGCAGCCGCTGCCCGGCGAAGAGGTGCGCAGCAGCGCCGACGTGATCGACCTTACCGAGCTGCTCAAGCGCAGCCTGCAGGCCAAGCCGGCGCCGGCGGCCGCCAAGGGCGGATCGCGCCGGGCCGCGAACGACGAAGAGGCCGCACCGCGCAAGGCCGCGGCGACCAAGGCGCCTGCCAAGGCGCGGGTCAGCGTCAAGGCCCCGGCGCGGAAACGCTCTTCCTGAAACGCCACCACGGCAGCACGCGGCTCAGGCTGAGCACCTCGCCGCTGCGCGAGGGCTCGTAACCCGCCAGTCCCGACAGGCGCTGCTGCCACGAGGCGCCTGCCAGCACCTGCCGCAAGGCCCGGACCGCCGGCTGGTCCAGGGCCGCCTTCAGGCAGACTAGGTAATAGCCTTCGGTGACGAGCGGCACGAAACCCAGGGCGTGCGCCGAGGCCGCGGCCTCGATGCCCAGGCCGGCATCCGCGCTGCCGCTGGCGACCGCGAGCGCCACCGCCGCATGCGACGCCTCTTCGCGCTCCCAGCCGCGTACCTGCCCGGGCACCACGCCCGCCTGCGCGAGCAGCTGCTCGGTGAGCAGCCGCGTGCCGGTGCCCAGCGGCCGGTTGACGAACCGCACCCGCGCATCGCGCAGGTCCTGCAGCCGCGACAGCCGCAGCGGATTGCCGGGCGCCACCAGCAGCCCCTGGCGTCGGCGCGCGAAGCCGATGATCTTGTGCAGGCCCGGCTGCAGCAGCGGCTGGTAGGTCCGCTGCGTCAGCGTGCCCGCGGCTGCGGCAGGCGGCACGTGGAAGCCGGCCATCACGCACCGGCCCTGGTTCAGCGCCCGGATCGCATCGACGCTGCCGCAGAAGCGGATATCCAGGTGCAGTCCGCATCCGGAGGCGGCGTGTTCGCGCAGCGCGGGCAGCGCATCGTCGTGGCTGGCGAACAGGGTCAGCACATGGGCCGCGTCGTCGAAAGCCACGGCGAACACCCGCTCCAGGTCGGCGTGCAGCGCCTCGATCTGCGGCGCCAGCCGCGCCTGCGCCTGGCGCTCGGCCCACAGCAGCTTCTCGCCGAATTCCGATAGCCGCGCCGGCTGGCCTTTCTCCCACACGATCAGGCCGCGCCCGAGCTGCGCCTCCCAGCGCTTCAGTTCGCCCCACACGTGGCGGTAGGACTGCCCGAGCTGGGTGGCCGCCGCCGAGATCGACCCGGCTTCGCGCACCGCATGCAGCAGGTCCATCAGCGGGTTGCGGATGGCCGGGCCGGTGCGCCCGGCACCCAGCGAATAGGAGAGTTCGACCTTGCGCACGAGGGCGAGTATCCCGCAAGGCCACGAGATGGTAGGCGGAACCCCAACGCCATCGGTGGCCCACCTCACCTCCTATGCACCACGGTTCATAGCTCGGCAATCCCGATGCCGTGCCGCGGCGGCGCGGCTACCATGCCAGCGCAGTGAACACCTTCTCCGACAGCGCCCGCACGGCACTGGCCCTGATCGCCGGCGCCGATCCGCTGCTGCTGTCCATCGTGGGCCGGTCCCTGGCCGTGAGCGCCCTGGCCTGCCTGCTGGCCTGCGCCGCGGGCCTGCTGCTGGGCGCCTGGCTTGGCGTGGCGCGCTTCGCCGGCCGGGGGGCGGTGCTCACCCTGCTGAACACCTTGCTGGCGCTGCCTTCGGTGGTGGTGGGCCTGGTGGTCTACCTGCTCCTGTCGCGCTCGGGGCCGCTGGGCTTTCTGGGGTGGCTGTTCTCGTTCCAGGCCATGGTGCTGGCGCAGTCGGTGCTGGTGCTGCCGGTGGTGATGGCCCTGACCCGGCAGGCGGTGGAAGACGCGGACGGCGCCAGCGGCGAGCAGCTGCGCTCGCTCGGCGCCGGGCCGCTGCTGCGCAGCCTGCTGCTGGCCTGGGACGAGCGCTATGCGCTGCTCACGGTGGTGATCGCTTCCTTCGGCCGCGCGATCTCGGAAGTGGGCGCGGTGATGATCGTCGGCGGCAACATCGACGGCTTCACCCGGGTGATGACCACCGCGATCGCGCTGGAGACCAGCAAGGGCGACCTGCCCCTGGCGCTGGCCCTGGGCATGGTGCTGCTGGCCGTGGTGCTGGCGCTGAATTCGCTGATCGCGCTGGTGCGGCGCTGGCGCCTGGGCGCGGGGGACCGCCCGCTGCGGGTGGAAGGGGCGCCCGCATGACCGGGTTGCTGCAGCTCGAGGGGGTGGACGTTCGCTTCGGCCCGGTCACCGCGTTGTCCGGCATCGGCCTGAAGGTCCTGGCCGGCGAGCGGCTGGCGCTGATCGGCGCCAACGGCAGCGGCAAGAGCACCTTGCTGCGCGTGCTGCACGGGCTGGTGCCGCCGTCGTCCGGTTCCTTGCTGCGCGAGCACGGCACGCGCCAGGCGATGCTGTTCCAGCGGCCCTACATGCTGCGCTCCAGCGCCCGCAACAACGTCGCGCTGGGGCTGTGGATCCGCGGCACGCGCTGGCGGGCTGCACAGGAGCAGGCGCAATCGGCGCTGGCACGCGTGGGCCTGGGCGCCGTGGCGCTGCGCAGCGCCCGGGCGCTGTCGGGCGGGCAGCAGCAGCGGCTGGCACTGGCACGCGCCTGGAGCCTGCGGCCGGACCTGCTGTTCCTGGACGAGCCCACGTCCAGCCTGGACCCGCATGCCAAGCGCGAAGTCGAGTCTCTGATGGCCGAGTTCGCCGGGGCCGGCATGACGCTCGTCTTCGCCAGCCACAACCTCGGCCAGGTCAAGCGCCTGGCCACGCGCGTCGTGTACCTGGAGCACGGCCGGGTGCTGGCCGACCTGCCGGTGCGCGACTTCTTCAACGGTCCGCTGGGCGAAACCTCACGCGAGGCGGAACTGTTCGTGCGGGGCGAGCTGGGATGAGATGGTTCAAGCCTTTTGGGGTCGCAGCCCGCGTACGACGGGCGCTTGCAGCTAGTATTTTGGTAGCGACCGGCGGCGCCGCGGCGCAGCAGGCCATCACCCTGGCCTCGACCACGTCCACCGAGCAATCGGGCCTCTTCGCCCACCTGCTGCCGCAGTTCAAGCGGGCCACCGGCATCGACGTGAAGGTGGTGGCGGTGGGCACCGGCCAGGCTGTCGACATGGCGCGACGCGGAGACGCCGACGTGCTGTTCGTGCACGACCAGGCCGCGGAGGAGAAATTCGTCGCCGACGGCTTCGCCGACCGGCGCCACGCGGTCATGTACAACGACTTCGTGCTGGTCGGCCCCAGTGCCGACCCGGCCGGCGCCCGCGGCCGGGACATCGCGCTCGGGCTCAAGAGGGTGGCCGCCGCGGGCGCACCCTTCATCTCGCGCGGCGACAGGAGCGGCACCCATGCGGCCGAGCTGCGTTACTGGGCGCAAGCCGGCAGCGGCAGGGGCGGCGGCTATCGCGAGTGCGGCTGCGGCATGGGGCCGGCGCTCAACATCGCTTCCTCCTCCAGCGGCTACGCGATCACCGACCGGGGCACCTGGCTGAATTTCCGCAACCGCGGCGAGCTGGCCGTGCTGGTGCAAGGAGACCAGCGCCTGTTCAACCAGTACGGCGTGATGGCGGTGAGCGCGGCCAAGCACCCGCACGTCCGCGCGGCCGAGGCGCAGCGCTTCGTCGACTGGGTGATCTCGCCCGCCGGCCAGGCCAGCATCGCCGCCTACTGGGTGGGCGGCGAGCAGCTGTTCTTTCCGAACGCCGCCCGCTGAAAAGACCTGCTCGCGCCGGCGTCCTACGCGAACAGCCGAAGGCGGCGCATGGGCACATGCTGCCGGGCAGCCATGCTGGTGGCTCGCACTTCCCAGGAGCACGCCATGAACCCTGCCCAGAACGCGGCCGCCGGCGCGGCCGATGCGGACGAGGACAGTGAAATCGTCGAGCAGCCGATGCGGCCCACGCCTGACGAAGCGGGTCCGCACGACGTGCCCGACGACCAGGTGATCGAGAAGACGCTGCCGACGCCGCCGGCCTCTTGAGGCTGCAGCGCGGTGGCGTGCGCGTGGGCGATGCGGACACCGTGCCGGGGCTGAGGACATGAAGGGGCTGGCCCAGCCGTATTTCTTCGTGCTGCGGCAGGCACAGGCCGGAGCGTAGAGGAAGCGGTGGCCCGAGTGTCCGCAGGGCGTATCCGGGTCATCCCGGTTCCGCAGCCACTGGCTTGCGCTCAAGATCGCCCCGATGTCCGACAACTTCACGACCATGCAGCCGGCCCGGGTGGCCGCCGGCACGCCGCGCTACATCCTCGTGCACGCCCACGACAACGTGGCCATCGTCGTCAACGACGGCGGGCTGCCGGCGGGAACCCGCTTCGACTCCGGCCTGGTGCTGCGCGAGCGGGTGCCGCAGGGCCACAAGATCGCCCTGAAGGACTTCGCGGAAGGCGAGGCCATCGTCCGCTACGGCGTGACCATCGGCTACGCGATGCGCGACATTCCCCGTGGCAGCTGGGTCGAGGAATCGGTGGTGCGCATGCCGCCCGCGCGCGGGCTGGAGCAGCTGCCGGTCGCCACCCGTGTGCCGGAGGCGGCCGAGCCGTTGGAGGGCTGCACCTTCATGGGCTTTCGCAATGCCGACGGCAGCGTCGGCACCCGCAATATCCTGGCGATCAGCACCACGGTGCAGTGCGTCGCGGGCGTGGTCGACTTCGCCGTGCGGCGCATCCGCGAGGAGCTGCTGCCCCGCTACCCCCATGTCGACGACGTGATCGGCATCGAGCACAGCTACGGCTGCGGCGTGGCCATCGAGGCGCCGGGCGCGGAGATTCCGATCCGCACGCTGCGCAACATCGCCTCCAACCCGAATTTCGGCAACCGCCCCATGGCCGTGAGCCTGGGCTGCGAAAAGCTGCAGCCGGCGCGCCTGTTCCCTGCCGGCGGCATCGCGGCGCAGGACATAGGCGCCAGCCTGGTGGTGCTGCAGGACGAGCAGCACGTGGGCTTTGCCTCGATGATCGACTCCATCCTGCGCATGGCGCGGCAGCAGCTGGAGGTGCTGGACCAGCGCCGCCGCCAGGAGTGCCCCGCCTCGGACCTGGTGGTCGGGGTGCAGTGCGGCGGCAGCGACGCGTTCTCTGGCGTCACGGCCAACCCGGCTGTCGGCCATGCCACCGACCTGCTGGTGCGCGCGGGCGCCACCGTGATGTTCTCGGAGGTGACGGAGGTGCGCGACGGCATCGACCAGCTCACCGCGCGCGCGGTCAACGCCGACGTGGCAGCCGCCATGGTGCGCGAGATGCGGTGGTACGACCAGTACCTGGAAAAGGGCGGCGTCGACCGCAGCGCCAACACCTCGCCGGGCAACAAGAAGGGCGGCCTGTCCAACATCGTCGAAAAGGCGATGGGCTCGATCGTGAAGTCCGGCTCCAGCCCGATCTCGGGCGTGGTGCCGCCCGGCGAAAAGGCGCGGCAGAAAGGCCTGCTTTACGCCGCCACCCCGGCGTCCGACTTCATCTGCGGCACGCTGCAGGTAGCCGCCGGCATCAACATGCATGTGTTCACCACCGGCCGCGGCACGCCCTATGGGCTGGCCTCGGTGCCGGTGATCAAGGTCGCCACGCGCAACGACCTGGCGCGCCGCTGGCACGACCTGATGGATGTGAACGCCGGCCGCATCGCCACCGGCGAAGCCACCATCGCGGAAGTCGGCCAGGAGCTCTTCGACCTGATTCTCGACGTGGCCAGTGGCCGCAAGAAGACTTGGAGCGAGCACTGGAAGCTGCACAACCCGCTCGCGCTGTTCAATCCCGCCCCCATCACGTGACCGGAGACAACCGATGAAACGACGCATCCTTATCGCCGCGGCCGCTCTTGCCGCGTGCGGAACGGCGGCCCTGGCGCAGGGCAACTGGCCCGCCAAGCCCATCACCTACATCGTCCCGTTCGGAGCCGGCGGCACCACCGACGTGTTGGCGCGGCTGGTGACCGCCAAGGCCGGCCCGGCGCTGGGGACCAGCTTCGTGATCGACAACAAGCCCGGCGCCGGCGGCAGCACCGGCTCGGACCACACGGCCAAGGCCGCGCCCGACGGCTACACCATCCAGGGCGGCACGATCAGCTCGCACGCCATCAACGTGAGCCTTTACGCCAGGCTGCCGTACGACCCGGTCAAGAACTTCCAGCCGATCACCATGATCGGCTCCATGCCCAACGTGCTGGTGGTGCGCGCGGACAGCCCCTACAAATCGCTGCAGGACGTGGTCGCCGCGGCCAGGGCCAAGCCGGGCACCATCAACTACGCGTCGTCGGGCAACGGCACCTCGCAGCACCTGTCGGGCGTGTTCTTCGAGCAGCTGACCGGCGGCAAGCTGGTGCACGTGCCCTACAAGAGCAGCGCCGAATCGGTCAATGCCATCCTGGGCGGGCAGGGCGCGGACATCGTCTTCGAGAACCTGGCGCCGGCGATGCCCCACATCAAGGCGGGCAAGCTGCGCGCCCTCGGGGTCACCTCGGAGAAGCGGTCGTCCTCGCTGCCCGAGGTACCCGCGATCGCCGAGGCCCTGCCCGGATTCGCCATCGTGTCCTGGCAGGCCATCTTCGCGCCGGCCGGCGTGCCGCAGCCCGTCGTCGACCGCCTGTCCACCGAAATGATCAAGGCGATCAAGGACCCCGAGATCCAGGGCAAGCTGGTGGCGCAGGGCATCGAGCCCTCCGGCATGACGCCGGCCGAACTCTCCGCCTTCCAGAAAGCGGAGATCGACAAGTGGGCCCGAGTCATCAAGACCGGCAACATCAAGATCGACTGAGCCCCGAGTTCCCAGCCCCTACCCACAAGGAAAAACACCATGAAAACACTTCGGTCCCTCACCCTGGCCGCCGCGACGCTCGCGTTGCTGGCCGCCTGTGCCACGCCCTCCAGCACCGGCCCCATGGGCTTCTTCATCACCAGTGCGGGCAGCGGCAAGGGTGCCGATTTCGGCGGGCTGGCCGGTGCCGACGCGCACTGCCAGCGGCTGGCCACGGCCGCCGGCGCGGGCAGCCGTACCTGGCGCGCCTATCTGAGCGTGCCGCCCACCTTCCCCCAGGGCAGCACCCCGGCGGTGGCCGCCATCAATGCCCGCGACCGCATCGGCAAGGGCCCCTGGCACAACGCCAAGGGCGTGCTGATCGCGCGCGACGTGGAGCACCTGCACAACGGCAACAACATCAGCAAGGAAACGGCGGTTGACGAGCGGGGCAACGCCGTGCGCGGCCGCGGCGAAACGCCGAACGAGCACGACATCCTGACCGGCTCGCGCGCCGACGGCACCGCGTTCGCACCGCAGACCGACACCACCTGCAGGGCCTGGACCTCCAGCACGGACGGCTCGGCCATCGTGGGCCACCACGACCGCGTCGGCCCGCTGCCCGAAAACTGGGCCCGGTCCTGGAACTTCGCGCATCAGACGGCCGGCTGCAGCCAGCAGGCGCTGGTCAGCACGGGCGGCTCGGGCCGCCTGTACTGCTTCGCGGCGAACTAGAGTGTCCCCGTCGCGCTAGTTCGCCCGCACCCCGCCGGCGCCACACCGCCTGGTTTATGGCGCCAGCCGGTTCGGGGTGATGGCTAAACAGTGGGACACCACAACAGACCCCGAAAGCCTGGCGCCTGAGCTTCTCAGGTGCCCGGCGCCGCCGGCAGGCGCACCGTGAACTCCGAGCCCTTGCCCACGCCGGAGCTGCGGGCTTCCACGTTGCCCTCGTGCAGTTCCACCACTTGGCGCACCACGGCCAGGCCGATTCCCAGCCCTTCCGGCGCGGCGTCCTGGGCGGTGGTTTCCCGGCTGAACAGCTCGAACAGCTTGGGCAGCATCTGCGGGCTGATCCCCATGCCTGTGTCCTCGACCCGGACCACGACGTGTTCGTCTTCCCGGGTGGCTTTGAGCCAGATCCGCCCGCCCGGGGGGGTGTACTTGAGCGCATTGCTCAGCAGATTGAGGATGACCTGCTGGAAGCGCTGGTGATCGATCGTCGCCAGCAGCGGGCGGTCCGGCACGATGGTCTGGAAATCCAGCCCTTTCTCCTTGGCCTGCGGATCGAACGCGACGCAGGCATCCCGCAGCAGCCCGCACAGGTCCGCCGTCTGCAGGTCCATCTCGACCTTGCCCACGTCCAGCCGGGTGACGTCCACCAGGTCGTCCGCCAGCCGCTTGAGCGACCCGAGCTGCGCCAGGCCGATCTGCAGCGCGCGTTCCCCACGCGGGTCGGTGTTGGTGCGCTCGAGGATCGCCAGCGCGCTTTGCAAGGGCGCCAGCGGGTTGCGCAGCTCGTGCCCCAGGGTGCGCAGGAAGGTGCGGGTGCGTTCCAGCTTGTTTTCCGCGTTGTCCAGCCGCACGCGCAGGTCGGAGCGATCGCGCACCACCTTGACGAAGCCGATGACCTGGCCCGCGCTGTCGCGAACGCCCTGGACGGCCCCCGTCGCCCAGATGCGCGTGCCGTCCCTGCGCACGTGCCAGCGATCGTCCTCGGAGCGGCCGTCACGGCGGGCGACGTCCAGCTCATGCTTGGGCAGCTCGCGTCCCTGGTCCTCTGGCGTGAAGAAGATGCTGCAATGGCGGCCCACGATCTCTTCTTCGGCATAGCCGAAGATGTCCTGCGCTCCTCCCAGCCAGGCCGAGATCGTCTCGTCCGGGTCGATGCAGATGATGGCGTGCTCCTTGGTCTGGGCCAGGAAGCCTTCGATGAGCAGTGAGGGAGGGGTCTTGGCGGTCATGGGTGGCACCGATTGTGCGGCCCCCGTCAGCTCAGCGGGAGGCGTGGTTACGGTTTGCATCCCGAGTCCGATGGCCGGGCGCGCCGTACGCGGTCGCTACTGCACCAGCGCGGCCGACTTCACCTGGGCCCAGACCTGTTGCCCCGGGCCCAGCGCCAGCGCATCGACCGCGCGCGCCGTGATGCGCGCCAGCAGCAGGGCGTCGCCCCAGGCCAGCTGCACCAGGCACTGCGAGGGATGGCCGCCTGGCACGACCGAACGCACGGTGCAGGGCAGCAGGTTCTGGATGCTGGTGCCTTGCGGCGCCTGGGTCGCGAGGCTCACGTCCCGCGCCAGCACGCGGACCCGCACCGCTCGGCCCACCGCGACACCCGTGTCCCGCAGCCACAGGGAGCCGCTGCCCGTGCCCACGCGCAGCAGGTGCCAGGTGGCATCGCGCTCGGCCACGGTGCCGTGCAGCAGCACCCCTGCCTCCTCGCCCGCCGACATCGGCCCTTCGGGGCGGGCCAGCACGTCCGGCGCGGGCCCCGCCGCCGCCACCCGGCCCTGGTCCAGCACCACCAGCGTGTCGGCCAGGCGCGCCACTTCGTCGGTGGCGTGGGTGACGTACAGCATGGGGATGCGCAGCTCGTCCCGCAGCCGCTCCAGCCAGGGCAGGATGTCCTGGCGCCGCGCCGCATCCAGCGCCGCCAGTGGTTCGTCCAGCAGCAGCAGGCGCGGTTGCGTGGCGAGCGCGCGGGCGATCGCCACGCGCTGGCGCTCGCCACCGGAGAGTTCGGCCGGCCGCCGCGCCAGCACGTGGCCGATGCCCAGCAGCTCCACCGCCGCCTCCAGCCCCAGGCCGCCCACGGCGGCCGTTCCGGATCGGCGCTGCGCATAGGCCAGGTTGCCCGCGACGTCGAGGTGGTCGAACAGGCTGGCTTCCTGGAACACGTAGCCCAGGGCGCGGCGCCAGGCCGGCAGGAACACGCCACGCGATTCGTCCTGCCACACCTCGCCCGCGATCTCGACTCGCGCCGACGCGGCCCGTTCGAGCCCGGCCACGCAGCGCAGCACGGTGGTCTTGCCGGAGCCGGAGGCGCCGAACAGGGCCGTGATGCCCTGGGACGGAAGGTCGAGGTCGACAGCGAGCGCGAATCCGCCCGGCCGCGCGAGCGCCAGCCGGATGAGCATCCCGCTGCCGCTCACGCGAGCACCCGCGCCGTGCGGCGGTTCAGCACCGCCAGCCCGAGCAGCACGGCAAAGGAGAACAGCACCATGGTTGCCGACAGCCAATGCGCGCGGGTGTACTCCAGCGCTTCCACGTGGCCGTAGATCTGCGTCGAGACCACCCGCGTCTTGTCGGGGATGTTGCCGCCGATCATCAGCACCACGCCGAACTCGCCCACCGTGTGCGCGAAACTCAGGATCGCCGCGGTGAGGAAACCGGGGCGCGCCAGTGGCAGCGCCACGCTGAAGAACGCATCCAGCGGCCCCGCCCGCAGCGTCGCGGCCACCTCCATCGGGCGCCGGCCGACCGCCGCGAAAGCATGCTGCAGCGGCTGCACCGCGAACGGCAGCGAATAGAGGATGGAGGCGACCAGCAGCCCGCCGAAGGTGAACGGCAGCAGGCCCAGCCCCAGCGCCTGCGTCGCCTGCCCGCCCCAGCCCTGCGGCCCGAACACCACCAGCAGGTAGAACCCGAGCACCGTGGGCGGCAGCACGAGGGGCAGGGCGACCACCGCCCCGACCACGGCCGCCCAGCGGCTGCGCGCGTGGGCCAGCCACCAGGCCAGCGGGGTGGCCAGCACCAGCAGCACCAGGGTGGTGGCGGTGGCGAGCCTGAGCGTGAGCCAGATCGCGCCTAGGTCTTCGCTGCTGAACATCACAGCTCGTAGCCGTGGGCGCGAATGAGGGCCCGCGCCGTGTCGGTGCGCAGGAAGGCCATCAGCGCCGCCGCCGCGGCGTTGTCCTTGCCCTTGGCGAGCAGGACCGCGTCCTGGCGGATGGGCGTGTGCAGGTTCGCCGGCACCACCCACGCCGATCCCCTGGCGATGCGGCCCTCGGACATCACCTGCGCGAGCGCGACGAACCCCAGGGGCGCATTGCCGGTGGAGACGAACTGGAAGGCCTGGCCGATGCTCTCGCCCTGCACCAGGCGCGGCTGCAGGGCCGTGAGCACACCCAGGTTCCGCATGACCTGCATCGCCGCGGCGCCGTACGGCGCCACCTTGGGGTCGGCCAGCGCCACCTTCGCCTGGCCGGGCTGGCGCAGCACCTCGCCTCGTGCGTCCACCAGGCCCGGGGTCGCGCTCCACAGCACCAGCCGGCCGGTGGCATAGGTCAGGCGTGAGCCCGCGACCGCCAGGCCTTCCTGCTCCAGGCGTGCCGGCGTTTCGTCGTCGGCGGACAGCAGCACCTCGAAGGGCGCGCCGTTGCGCACCTGCGCGTAGAAGCGGCCGGTGGAGCCGAAGGCCAGCAGGGCCTTGTGGCCGGTGGCCTGTTCGAAGGCGGCGGCGATCTTCTGCATGGGCGCGGTGAAGTTCGCCGCCACCGCCACCTGCACTTCGCCGGCCAGCAGGCGGGCGTGGGCCAGCAGCAGGAGGGGCAGGATCAGCCAGGTGCGTCGCATGCGCCGATGCTACCCAATGAATAGCAGGACGCGCCCGGGCCTGGCGGGCTAGAGCCTGCTTTTGCTGCCAAGTTTGCGGTACACCGTGGCCCGGCTGATGCCCAGCACGCGGGCGGCTTCCATGACGTTGCCACGGGCTTCGTGCACGGCGTTGCGGATCAACTCGGTCTCCAGGTCCTTCAACGGCAGCCTGCGATCGGGCGCGGCAGGGCGCCGCGGCGCCTGCGGCCCGGCGGGCTGCGCCAGCACCTGCAGCGTGAGCCCGGACCAGAGCGGGACTTCGAGGGCAGCGTCCTGTCCGGCGGCATCGAACAACCGCTCCCACGGCAGCGCGAACAGTTCGCTGCAGTGCGTGCGCGTGGCGGCGGCGAGCTGTGACAGCATCTGGCGCGCCGCGGGGTTGGCGCTGGCGACCCAGCCGTCCCGGTCCACGCACAGCAGGCCCTCGGTCTCGTCGCCGAAGCCGCGGCCCGGCCAGTCCAGGCGCAGCAGCAGCTCGTGCGGCACGGCCAGGGCCAGGGCGTTCTCGATGCTGCGGGCCGACTGCGCGGCCAGGTGCTTGAGCTCGGGGCGCTCGGGCACTTCGATGCCGGTCAGGTCCAGCATGCCCGCGCAGCGCCCGTCCGGGCCCATCACCGGCGCGCCGGCGCAGCTGTAGATGCTGGTGTCGTGGAAGAAGTGCTCGCCGCGGTGCAGCCACACGGGCTGCAGCTCTGTGAGCGCGGCGCCGATGGCGGTGGTGCCCACGGCGCGTTCGGACAGGTCGACGCCGATGCGCGTGATCAGTTGGGCACGCCGGTCGCCCCGGTCGATCGGGCCGTTGACGTCCACGACCACACCCTGCGCATCGGTGAGGATCGCGAAATAGCGGCTGTGCGCGATCGCGCGGCCCAGGCGTTCCAGCACGGGCCGGGCCGCCTGCGACAGCGTGTGGTTGGCCTCCTCCGTGCGGCGCAGCGCTTCCGCCGGCACGGTGTCGAAGTTCACGCGGTGCTCCGGCCGCTGCCCGAGTGCCAGGCAGCGGCGCCACGATCGCTCGATCCAGTTGCGGTCGAACCAGGTGTCGGCCAGGGCATCGGTGGCCGGGCCGCCTTGCAGCATCACGGCGCGGCGCGCCTGGTCGATCTGCTGCAGGCGCCGTTCGGCAGGAGAGTGCAGGGAAGCAGTCATGGCGATGTGCGGATGAGCTGGCGTTGGAGGAGGGTGGCTGGCAGCCGCGGAGCGCTGGACCGGGCTCAGGCCAGGCATTGTTCCATTTTGAGAATTTCGTGTCACGGCGGCGCGGCTTTAGGGTTTCGCCTAGGGAAGGGGTGGGGGGCCGCTCGAACAATCGTCCGGCCCACCCGAAAAAGGAGACAAGCCATGCAGGTGCAATTCACGGTCAACGGCCAGGCGCAGCGCCTCGAGGTCGCGCCCCAGACACTGCTGGTGCAAGCCTTGCGCGAACAGCTCAGGCTCACCGGAACCCACGTCGGCTGCGACACCGCCCAGTGCGGCGCCTGCACCGTCATCGTCAACGGCAAGGCGGTGAAATCCTGCAACACGCTGGCGGTGCAGAACCAGGGGGCCGACATCACCACCATCGAAGGACTGGCCCAAGCCGACGGCACGCTGCACCCGATGCAGGCCGCTTTCAAGGAGTGCCATGGCCTGCAATGCGGCTTCTGCACGCCCGGCATAGTGATGACGGCCGTGGACCTGTGCCGCAGCCATCCGCAGGCCGGTGAGCAGGAGATTCGCGAGATGCTCGACGGCAACATCTGCCGCTGCACCGGCTACCAGAACATCGTCAAGGCCGTGCGGCAGGGCCAGGCCGCGATGGCTTCTTCCACCTGAACGAAACCCGGGAGAACCATCATGGGTGCATCCGATTTCGCCAACCTGCCGCACATCGGCGAGTCCGTGCGGCGCAAGGAAGACCTGCGCTTCCTCACCGGTGCCGGCCAGTACACCGACGACATCAACCTGGCCAACCAGCGCTGCGCGGTGTTCGTGCGCTCGCCGCATGCGCACGCGAAGATCAACGGTGTCGACGTCGCACGGGCGCAGGCCATGCCGGGCGTGCGCAAGGTGTTCACCGGCAAGGACCTGGAAGGCAAGATGGGTGGCCTGCCCTGCGGCTGGCTGATCACCAGCACCGACGGCACGCCCATGAAGGAGCCCCCGCACCCGGTGCTGGCGGTGGACCGGGCACGCTACGTCGGCGACCATGTGGCCATGGTCGTGGCCGACACGCTGGAGCAGGCGAAGAACGCGGCCGAAGCGGTGGAGGTCGACTATGACGTGCTGCCCGCGGTGGTGGACGTACGGGACGCCGCCAAAGGCACCGCGCTGCACGACGCGGCGCCCGGCAACCATTGCTACAAATGGGCGATCGGCGACAAGGCGCAGGTCGACGCGGTGTTCGCCAAGGCGGCGCACGTCACCAGGCTGGACTTGACCAACAACCGGCTGATCCCCAACGCGATCGAGCCGCGCGCGGCCATCGCCTCCTACAACCGGGCTGCCGACGAGTACACGCTCTACGTGTCCAACCAGAACCCGCACGTGGAGCGGCTGCTGATGACCGCCTTCGTGCTGGGCCTGCCCGAGCACAAGGTCCGCGTGATCGCCCCCGACGTGGGCGGCGGCTTCGGCTCCAAGATCTTCCTGTACGCCGAGGACGTGGCGCTGACCTGGGCTTCCAAGCAGCTCAATTGCGCGATCAAGTGGACGGCCGACCGCAGCGAGGCCTTTCTGTCGGATGCGCACGGCCGAGACCATGTCAGCCACGCCGAGATGGCGATGGACCAGGACGGCAAGTTCCTGGCGCTGCGCGTGCACACCGACGCCAACCTCGGCGCCTACCTGTCGACCTTCTCGACCGCGGTGCCCACCATCCTCTACGCCACGCTGCTGGCTGGCCAGTACACCACGCCGCAAATCTACGTGGAGGTGGACGCCTGGTTCACCAACACCGCTCCGGTGGATGCCTACCGCGGCGCGGGCCGCCCCGAGGCGACCTACCTGCTGGAGCGGCTGGTCAGCCGCTGCGCCGCGGAGCTGGGGTTGGGGCAGGACGAGATCCGCAAGCGCAACTTCATCAACACCTTCCCCTATCAGACGCCCGTGGCGCTGCAGTACGACGTGGGCGACTACCACGCCTGCATGAACAAGGCGCAGGAGCTGGCCGAGGTCAGCGGTTTCGCCGCGCGCAAGGCGGCCAGCGAGGCCAAGGGCTTGAAGCGTGGCATCGGCTACAGCAGCTACATCGAAGCCTGCGGCATCGCCCCGTCCAACATCGCCGGGGCGCTGGGCGCGCGGGCGGGCCTGTTCGAGTGCGGCGAAATCCGCGTGCATCCCACCGGCAGCGTGACGGTGTTCACGGGCTCGCACAGCCACGGCCAGGGACACGAGACCACGTTCGCGCAGGTGGTGGCGGCGCGGCTGGGCATCCCGGTGGAGAACGTGGATGTGGTCCACGGCGACACCGGGCGCGTGCCTTTCGGCATGGGCACCTACGGCTCGCGCTCGATCAGCGTGGGCGGCGCGGCCATCATGAAGGCGCTGGACAAGATCGAGGCCAAGGCCAAGAAGATCGCGGCGCACCTGATGGAAGCCAGCGATGCCGACATCGAGTTCTCGGGCGGCGAGTTCAAGGTGAAGGGCACCGACAAGAAGATCCCGTTCGGGCAGGTGGCGCTCACCGCCTACGTGCCGCACAACTACCCGCTGGACAAGCTGGAGCCGGGGCTGAACGAAACGGCGTTCTACGACCCGACCAACTTCACGTTCCCGGCCGGCACCTACATCTGCGAAGTGGAGGTGGACCCGGCCACGGGCGTGGTGAAGATCGACCGTTTCACGGCGGTGGACGACTTCGGCACCATCATCAACCCCATGATCGTGGAAGGGCAGGTGCACGGCGGCCTGGCGCAGGGCATCGGCCAGGCGCTGATGGAGAACTGCGTGTACGACCGTGAAAGCGGGCAACTGCTCACGGGCAGCTTCATGGACTACGCGATGCCGCGCGCCGCCGACATCCCGAGCTTCAAGCTGGACACCGTCTGCACGCCCTGCACCCACAACCCGCTGGGCACCAAGGGCTGCGGCGAAGCCGGCGCGATCGGGTCCCCACCCGCGGTGATCAATGCGGTGCTCGACGCGCTGGGCGACCTGGGCGTCAAGGATTTCGACATGCCCGCCAGCCCAGCCCGCGTCTGGCAGGCCATCCGCACCGCCAACGCCTGAACGGCAAGGAGCACACCATGTACGCATTCACCTTCGAGCGTCCGGCCACCACCGCCGAAGCGGCCAAGCTGGCGCTGGCCGGCGCCAAGCCGCTGGCGGGCGGCCAGACCCTGCTGGCTTCGATGAAGCTGCGGCTGGCCAACCCGGAGAACATCGTCGACCTCGGTGGCATCAGGGAGCTGTCCGGCATCCGGCGCGAGGGCAATGCCGTCGTGATCGGCGCGATGGCACGGCACGCGGAAGTGGCAGCCCACCCGGAAGTGAAGTCCGCCATCCCCGCGCTGGCCGACCTCGCGGGCGTGATCGGAGACCGCCAGGTGCGCAACCTCGGCACGCTCGGAGGCTCGGTGGCGAACAACGACCCGGCCGCCTGCTACCCGGCCGCGGTGCTCGGGCTGGGCGCCACGGTCAAGACCACGCACCGCGAGATTGCGGCCGACGATTTCTTCACCGGCATGTTCTCGACGGCGCTGGACGAGGGCGAGTTGATCACGGCGATCAGCTTCCCGATCCCCAGGCGCGCCGCTTACATGAAGTTCCGCCAGCCGGCGTCGCGTTTTGCCCTGGTCGGTGTGTTCGTGGCGCAGGCCGCCAGCGGCGTGCGTGTCGCCGTGACGGGTGGCGGCAACGGTGTGTTCCGCCACCGGGAGCTGGAAGACGCCCTGGGCAGGGTGTTCATGCCCGAAGTGGTGGCCTCGGTGAAGATCTCCAGCGAGGGCCTGTCCACCGACCTGCACGCGACGGCCGCCTACCGCGCGAACCTGATCGGGGTGATGACGCAGCGGGCCGTGGCGAAGGCGCTGGCCTGAACCCCGTCGCTCCCGCGGAGGTGACGCTTTGCGTCATCCCCGCCTGCGCGGGGATGACGGCAAATGTGGGATGACAATCAGCAATGACCATCGATTCCCTCATCGCCTTGCTCCAGGCGGCCGGCTATTTCGCCGACCGCCGGCTCGCGACGGCCGTGTTCCTGGCCCTGAAGCTCCAGCGCCCGCTGCTGCTGGAAGGCGAGCCGGGGGTCGGCAAGACCGAGCTGGCCAAGGCGCTGGCCACCGCCTTGCAGCGGGAGTTGCTGCGGCTGCAGTGCTACGACGGCCTGGAGCACCGCGAAGCGCTCTACGAGTGGAACTACGCCGCGCAGCTGCTGCACATGCGTGCCAGCGAGGGGCGGGCCGATCCGCAGCAGGTGGAGCGCGAGGTCTACCAGGACCGCTACCTGATTCGCCGGCCGCTGCTGCAGGCGCTGCAGGCACCCGAGCCAGGTGCCGTGTTGCTGATCGACGAGGTCGACCGGGCCGACGAGCCGTTCGAGGCCTTCCTGCTGGAGTACCTGGGCGAGTACCAGGTCAGCATCCCGGAGATCGGCACCATCCGCGCGGCCGCGGTGCCGGTGACCATCCTCACCAGCAACCGCACGCGCGAGCTGCACGATGCCGTCAAGCGGCGGTGCCTGTACCACTGGCTGGACTATCCCGAGCGCGAGCGTGAGCTGGCCATCGTGCGGGCCCGCGTGCCGGGCGCCAGCCAGGCGCTCTCCGCCCAGGTGGCGGAATTCGTCGGCCGGCTGCGCAGCCAGCCTTTTGCCCATGCCTTCCAGCGCTCGCCCGGCATTGCCGAAAGCGTGGAATGGGCCAAGGCCCTGGTGGCGCTGGACACGCTGGTGCTGGACCCGGAGGTGGTGAGCGACACGGCCGGCATCCTGTTCAAGCAGCGCGAAGACGTGGCCGCGCTGACGAAGGACCTCGCGGCCGAACTGCTGCAGCCCGAAGAGGCGGGTTGAGCCATGCAGCTGGGCGACGCTCGCAGCGGCAAGCTCGCGGACAACCTCACCGGCTTCGGCCGGGCCTTGCGCCGCGCCGGGGTCCGGACCGACAGCGCGAGGATTGCACTGGCCGGCCGGGCAGCGCAGATGGTGGGCCTGGGCAGCAAGCCCGACCTGGCCGCCGCACTCGAGGCCGTCCTGGTCAGTCGCGAACAGGACCGGCTGGTGTTCCGCGAGCTGTTCGAGGCCTGGTTCCGCGACCCTGCGGTCGCGAGCAAGCTGCTGGCGCAGTTGCTGCCGAGCGCCGAAGGCAGGGCCGAGCCCAGCCCCAGGCGCCCGCGCGTGAGCGAGGCTCTGGCGCCGCAGCGCGGCTTCGGCGCAGCGGCGCCCCGGCCGCGCGAGGACGAAGTGAACTTCGACGCCGCCATGAGCGCCAGCGACCGCGACCGGCTACGGCACGCGGACTTCAGCGCGCTTGGCGCGGCGGAGTTCCGGCTGGTCGAGCGGCTCGCCCGCGACATCGCGCTCCCCGTCCCCGAGCTGCCGGCGCGCCGCACGCATCCGGGCCGGCGTGGAACGCGCCCGCACTGGCCCGGCGCGCTGGACGAGGCGCGCCACACCGGAGGCGAACTGCTGCGCCTGCCGCGGCTGCGGCGCCGGCGCGAGGCCTTGCCCTTGCTGGTGCTGGTGGACGTGTCGGGCTCCATGGAGCGCTATGCCCGCCTCCTGCTGGCCTTCCTGCATGCGGCGACCCGTGGCCTGCGCCAGCGCGATGTGTTCGCCTTCGGCACGCGCCTGACGGACCTGACCCCGGCGTTCCGCCAGGCGGACAGCGACGCGATGCTGGGCGCGGCGAGCGCCGCGATCACGGACTTCGGCGGCGGCACCCGGCTGGGCGAGTCGCTGGCCATGCTGCGCGAGCACCATGGCCGCCGGCTGGTGGGCCGCCGCACCCTGGTGCTGCTCATCAGCGACGGCCTGGACACCGGCGAGCCGGAGTTGCTGGCGAGCGAACTCGACTGGCTGCGGCTGCACAGCCGGCGCCTGCTCTGGCTCAATCCGTTGCTGCGCTTTTCCGGCTACCAGCCGCTGGCGCGCGGCGCCTCGGTGCTGCACCGCAGGGCCGACGGCATGCTGGCCGTGCACGACCTCAACAACCTCGAACAGCTGGCCGGCGCCATCGCCGCGGCCATGAAGACGTAGAAAGAAAGAACGAACACGATGGAGATGCAAGGAAGCCGCACGCTGGCTGTTTCGCAGCAGCAGGCCTGGGACGGGCTGAACGACCCCGAGGTGCTCAAGGCCAGCATCCCGGGGTGCGAGAAGGTCGAGCGCACCGGCGAGCACAGCTTCGACGTCGGCGTGGCCGTCAAGGTCGGGCCGGTGTCAGCCAGGTTCAAAGGCCGGATCACGCTGTCCGACATCCACCCGCCCGAGCGTTACGCGCTGACCTTCGACGGGCAGGGCGGCCCGGCGGGCTTCGGCAAGGGCACGGCGCAGGTGCGGCTGGCCGCGCAGCCGGAAGGCTGCGAGCTCCACTACAGCGTGCATGCGCAGGTGGGCGGCAAGATCGCCCAGGTGGGGCAGCGGCTGATCGACGGCGTGGCGCGTTCCATGGCCGAGGACTTCTTCCGGCGCTTCGAGCAGGAGATGCAGCGGCGCCATCCCGCTGCGGCTCCCGCCGCCGCGCCTCCACCTGCGCCGGCCGCACCGGCCCGCACAATACCTGCATGGACCTGGATCATCGCCGCCGCGATCGCCGTCGCCGCTGGGCTCTGGCTGTTGCGCTGATCCCCTGCGCGGCGCTCGCGCAGCAGGAGCAGACGCTGTCGCCGGTGACGGTGACCGTCAACCGCGGCGTGGCGCAGTCCAGCTTCGACACGCCCGCATCGGTCGACGTGATCGGGGGCGAGATGCTGCGCCAGGGGCAGCTGCAGGTCAACCTGTCCGAAACGCTGGCGCGGGTGCCCGGCCTGGTGGCGCAGAACCGGCAGAACTACGCGCAGGACCTGCAGATCTCCTCGCGCGGCTTCGGCGCCCGCTCCACCTTCGGCGTGCGGGGCATCCGGCTGTATGCGGACGGCATTCCGGCCAGCGGCCCGGACGGCCAGGGCCAGGTCTCGCACTTCGACCTGTCGTCCGCGGCCCGGGTGGAAGTGCTGCGTGGCCCCTTCTCGGCGCTGTACGGCAACTCCTCCGGGGGCGTGATCAGCCTGTTCACCGCCGACGGAGGGCCGCAGACCCTGGCCGACCTGTCCTCGGCCTGGGGCAGCGACGGCATCCGCCGCCAGGGTGTTCGCTTGAGCGGCGCGCAAGGGCGGCTGCAATACAACCTGGGTACCTCGCATTTCAGCACCGAGGGCTGGCGTGAGCACAGCGCCGCGGAGCGGACCACGTTCAACGGCAAGCTGCGCTATGCACTGGCCGAGGACACGCGCGTCAGCGTGGTGCTCAACAGCGTGGACATGCCGGACGTGCGGGATCCGCTGGGACTGACCCGCGCGGAGCTGCAGGCGGACCCGCGCCAGGCCACGCCCAATGCCCTGCTGTTCAACACCCGCAAATCGGTGGGGCAGCACCAGGCCGGGCTGATCCTGGACCACCGCATCGACGCCGCGCGCTCGCTGCAACTGACGCTCTACCGCGGCGAGCGCGAGACCCGCCAGTTCCAGGCCATTCCGGTGGCGGTGCAAGCTGCACCCTCACACCCGGGCGGCGTGATCGACCTGGCGCGCCGCTACCAGGGGCTGGACGCCCGCTGGATCCAGGCCACACGATGGCTGGACAAGCCGCTGACCCTGACCGCCGGTATCGCGGCCGACGAGGTGCGCGAGGACCGGCGCGGCTTCCAGAACTTCGCGGGCCCAGCGCTGGGCGTGGTCGGGGCCTTGCGGCGGCAGGAGGCCAATCGCGCCCGCAACGTCGACCAGTACCTGCAGGCGCAGTGGTCCGTCGCCGAGCGCTGGAGCCTGTCGGCGGGTGCGCGCCATTCGGTGGTCACCTTGCGCTCCCGCGACCGGTACCTGGCCCCCGGCAATGGCGATGACAGCGGCTCGGTGCGCTACGAAGCCACCACGCCGGTGCTGGGACTGGTGTTCCATGCGAACGACGCGCTGAACCTGTATGCGGCCTTCGGGCGCGGCTTCGAAACGCCGACACTCAGCGAGATCTCCTACCGGCCGGATGGCGCGGCGGGTCTGAATTTCGGCCTGCGCGAGGCGCAAAGCCGCCAGGGCGAAGCCGGCGTGAAGGCCCGGCTGGGCGAGGACTGGCGGCTCAATGCAGCGGTGTTCCAGGCGCGCACCCGCAACGAGATCGTCGTGCTCGGCAACACCGGGGGTCGCAGCGTCTTCCAGAACGCAGGCTCGACCCAACGCGACGGCCTGGAGGCGGTGCTGTCGGGACGCTGGGCCTCGGGCTGGTCGGCCCACGTGGCCGCCACCTGGCTGGACGCGCGCTACGGGCCTGGCTTCAGCGTGCCGGCCGGCAACCGCCTCCCCGGCGTGCCTCGCACCAGCGTGTACGCCGAGCTGGCCTGGGAGCATCGCCCCTGGGGCTGGCAGGCCGCACTGGAATGGCGCCATGTCGGCCGGATCGCCGTCGACGATGCCAACAGCGACTGGGCCCCGGCCGCGCGGACCGTCAGCCTGCGCGCCTCGCTCACCCAGAAGGTGGGCCGCTGGACCTGGAACGAGTTCCTGCGCGTCGACAACCTGGCGGACAGGGCGGCCGTGGGCTCGGTCATCGTCAACGAAGGCAACCGGCGCTTCTTCGAGCCCGCGCCCGGCCGCAGTTGGGTGGCGGGAGTCAATGCTTCCTACCGGTTCTGAAGGGAGAGGGACATGGAAAACCTGGACGTGATGGTGCTGCGCACATTGCGCGACTGGCGGTTGGCCGGCAAACGTGCCCTGCTGGCCACCGTGGTGCGGACCTGGGGCTCGTCGCCGCGGCCGGTGGGTTCCATCATGGCCTTGTGCGAGGATGGCTCGGTGGTCGGCTCGGTCTCGGGCGGCTGCATCGAGGACGATCTGATCTACCGGTTCACGCAGGCTTACGCGGGCAGGAAGCCGGGCCACGACATCCCGTCCGGTCCCCCGGGCTTCGTCAAGTACGGCATCACGGCCGACGAGGCGCACCGGTTCGGGCTGCCTTGCGGGGGCACGCTGGAACTGCTGCTGGAATACGACCCGGACGCGAACGCGCTGTCGGCGCTGGTCCAGGCGCTGGAAGCCGGCCGGCTGATGCAGCGCGAAGTGCGCCTGTCGGACGGCGCCGTGACGCTGGCGCTGGCCGACAAGCCCACCGAACTGGCCGCAGACGAGCGGCGCGTGGTCAACACGTTCGGCCCCGAATACCGGATGCTGCTGATCGGCGCGGGCCAGCTGACCGAGTACCTGGCCACCATGGCCCTGTTCAGCGGCTTCGCGGTCACCGTGTGCGACCCGCGCGAGGAGTACCGCGGCGGCTGGAGCGTTGCCGGCGCGAAGCTGGTGGCCGACATGCCGGACGACGTGGTGACCGCGTTCCGGCCCGATCGGCGCAGCTGCGTGGTGGCGCTCACGCATGACCCCAAGCTCGATGACCTGGCGCTGCTGGAGGCGCTCAAGAGCGAGGCGTTCTACGTAGGCGCCATTGGCAGCCGCCGCAACAACGAGGCCCGGCGGCGGCGCCTGGTGGAGCATTTCGGCCAGACCGAGGCCGCGCTGGCCCGGCTGCGCGGGCCGATCGGCATCTACGTGGGGAGCAAGACACCGCCGGAGATCGCGGTGAGCGTGATGGCCGAGATCCTGGCCGTGAAGAACGGGGTGCCGCTGCCCCGGGACATGGACGTGGCCAGCGCCAAGAACGGGCTGGACCTTTGATCGTCATTCCCGCCTTCGCGGCAATGACGGGACCTCTCAATGGACTTCGGCGGCGAAGTCGCTCAGCTCGAACTCGATCGGGTCGTACAGCAGCTCTTCCAGCCGAAGCACGTCCTGCCGGTGGGCGTTCGCCTTGCTCTTGCCCGGCTCGCCGTTGCCATAGCGGGCTTCGTAGTGCTGTTCCTGGCGTTGCGGTTGTCCCATGGTGTGCTCCTGGTTCGGTTGCGTGATGCCACTGTAGGCGGGGCCCCGGCAGCCGCCTTAGGGGAGTTGCCTAGGCCGGCCTGATCCTTTTCCCCACCCGTGGCAGGCGACAATCCGTCCATGAAGATCGAAAAAGACACTGTCGTGACCCTCCAGTACGTGGCGGCGGACGCCCAGGGCAAGCTGCTCGAGCGCAGCACCACCCCCATGGTCTACCTGCATGGCGGCTACGAGAACACCCTGCCCAAGATCGAGCAAGCCCTGGAAGGGCGCGAACCCGGCTACCAGGTCACGCTGCAGCTCAAGCCCGAGGACGCGTTCGGTGCCCGCGACGAATCGCTGGTGCGCACCATCCCCAAAAAAGAGTTCCCGCCCGGCGTGAAGGTCGGCGGCCAGCTGGAAGGGCGCACCGACGACGGCCAGCCGCACGTCTTCCATGTGATGAAGATCAAGGGCGACACCGTGCACCTGGACGGCAACCACCCGCTGGCCGGCAAGGAACTGAAGTTCCAGCTCAAGGTGACCGGCGTGCGCGCCGCCAGCGCCGAAGAAATCGAGCACCGTCACGTCCACGGCGAGCACGGCCACCACCACTGAAGGCAAGGCCATGAAGTTCAAGATGGCGCCGAACTCGCTGTTCGCCGTTCTGCTGCGCTCGCCCTGGTGGATCAGCTTCGGGATTGCCGCGGGCTTTGCCGCCGTGTCGCACGCCTTGCTGCCGGACCAGTTCAAGACCGTGGGCACGCTGGGCGGGCTGCCGTTCGCCGCCATCGGGGTGATCGCGCTGTCACGCCAGTGGAAGGCACCGAGTGCCAAGCGGGCCCAGGCGATCCTGGATGCAGTCGGCCGCATGGGTTGGCAGGAGTTCAGCTGCGCGCTGGAGACCGCCTTCGCCCGCGACGGCTACGTGGTGGAACGGATGCAAGCGGGCCCAGGCGACCTGCTGCTGCGGCGGGAGGGCCGTTCCACGCTGGTCTCGGCCAAGCGCTGGAAGGCGGCGCGGCATGGCGAGGACAACCTGCAGGCGCTGCATGCGGCGGCGAAGGCCCGCGACGCCTCTGGCAGCCTGTACGTGGCGCTGGGCGAGCTGAGCCCGAACGCGCAACGTCTTGCCAAGGCCAACGGCATCCAGCTGATGCAGGGTCCGGCGCTGGTGCAGCTGCTGCGCGATCTGAAGCTGCCGGCGCAGGCGTGAAAAAGCCGCGCATCGCGCGGCTTTCGGGGTGAGCGCGCCGCTTACTTGCGGAACGCGTCCACCAGCTGCTGGCCTTCGGGGCCGGCCTTGTCCAGCCATTCCTTGAGCATGGTGTCGCCGACCTTCTTCATGTCGGCCTTCAGCTGGGCCGGCGGCTGCAGGATCTGCATGCCGTTGGCCTTGAGCTTCTCGAGGGTCTCGGCATTGGCCTTGCGGCTGGCGGCCCAGCCACGGGTCTCGGCTTCGGCACCCGCCTTGAGCAGCGCGTCCTGCGCGGGCTTGTCCAGCGCGTTGAAGGCCGCGCGGTTGACGATCACGGCGTTCTTGGGCAGCCAGGCCTGGGTGTCGTACCAGTTCTTGATGTGCTCGTAGGTCTTGGTGTCGAAGCCGGTCGAGCCCGACGACATGTACGAATCCACGACACCGGTGGCCATCGCCTGGGACAGTTCGGCGGCCTGCACGGTGACCGGCTGGGCGCCTACCAGCTCGGCGATGCGGGCCGTGGCGGGGCTGTAGGCGCGCCACTTCAAGCCCTTCATGTCGGCCGCCGAGTTGAGCGTGCGCTTGGTGTAGATGCCTTGCGGCGGCCAGGCCACGGCGTACAGGACCATCATGCCCTGCTCACCGAGCTTCTTGTCCAGCACCGGCTTTTGCACCTGCCACAGCTTCATGGCCGAGTCGTAGCTGTCCGCCAGGAACGGGATGCCGTCGGCGCCGAAGATCTGCCACTCGTTCTGGAAGTTCACCAGCAGGATCTCGCCGATCTGCGCCTGGCCGCCCTGCACGGCGCGCTTGATTTCCGGCGCCTTGAACAGCGAAGCGTTGGCATGCACCTGGATCTTCAGCTTGCCGCCGGTCGCCTTGTCCACCTCTTCGGCGAACCTCACCAGGTTCTCGGTATGGAAGTTGGTCGCGGGATAAGCCGCGGGCAGGTCCCACTTGGTCTGGGCCAGGGCCGAGGCGGACAAGGCCAGCAGCGCGGCGGAAAAGGCGAACTTGAGTTTCATGGACACTCCGACAATGGTGAGATGGACAGCCGAACGAGCATAGGTGCAAATTCCGCGCCCGAAGATGCGGTCTTACCCCAAGCGCGCGGCGGCTTCCTGGGCGTGCTGATGCTGGACACGCGCTTCCCACGCTGGCCCGGCGACATCGGCCACCCGGACAGTTTCGGCGGGCCCGTGCGGCACGTGGTGGTGCCCGGCGCCTGGCCGGCGTCGGTGGTGGCCAGCGCGCAGTCTCTGCGAACCAGCGGCCTGGCTTTGCGCTTCGCTGCCGAAGCACGAAAGCTGGAAGCAGCAGGCGCTTTCGCGATCACCACCAGCTGCGGTTTCCTGGTGCTGTTCCAGGATGAGCTGCAGGCGGCGGTGCGCATCCCGGTGGTGACTTCCAGCCTGCTGCAACTGCCGGGCTTGCTGCGGGCGCACCAGCAGGTGGGCGTGCTGACCATCTCGGCGGCTCAGCTGGGCCCGCAGCACCTGCGCTGCGCCGGGGTGCCGGAAAGCCGCCTGGGCGACGTGATCGTCCAGGGGCTGGATCCGCAGGGCGCCTTTGCCCGGCCCATCCTGGCGAACGAGCCCGAACGCGATTTCGCAGCCGCGCAGCTCGACGTCGTGCGCGCCGCGTGCGAACTGCGGGGCCGCGCTCCCGACCTCCAGGCGGCGGTGCTGGAGTGCACCAACCTGCCGCCGCACGCGGCCACAGCCGCCGCTGCCAGCGGCCTGACGCTTCATTCATTGCTGGGCGATCCCCGGTTGCGGCTGATTCCTACGCAAGGCACGCCAGGATCGTAGGAAGGTGCAGGAAAGGAGACCACCATGCCCACCCACACCGCCATGCGCAGGATCAAGGAACTCAAGCAACTGGACGACGCCCGTCCCGGCTTTCCCGGCGAGCACTGGATGGTGCTGGCCGCCGGCATAGGTGCCTGGCTCGTCTCGCGGCGCCACCCATCGTTGATGGTCCGCACCCTGGGCCTGATGGCCGGCACCGCGCTGGTCGGCCGCGCCGCCAGTGGCCGCGACGGCATCGCCAAGCTGGTGCGCTACCTGCCCGTGGGCGGCGGCATCCGCCGCTGAACCACCATCCCAGGCGCTGCGGCCGGAGGCAACCACATCAACCTGGTCGACGCCTTCCTGCTGCTGGTGGTGGCGCTGGGCGCCTTGGCCGGGTGGCGGCGCGGCTTCGCCGGCGGGGCGCTCGGCCTGCTGGTCCTGGCATTGACGCTGTTCATCGCGCTGTGGGGCTACCGGTACCCCGCGGCGGCCTTCGAGCGGCACGTGATGCCCATGGGCGTGTGGGGACTGCCGCTCGCGTTCGTCTTCACCTTCATCCTGGCGCGGCTGGTGCTGGGCGCATTCGCGGGCGGGCTGTACGCGGTGCTGCCCGCGCGGGTCCACACGCACCCGGTGAACCGCGCCCTGGGGCTGCTGCCCGGCCTGGTGATCGGGATGCTGCATGCGGCCATCCTCGCGCTGGTGCTGCTGGCGGCGCCGATGCTGGACGGCCTGACCGTGATGGCCCGCGACAGCGTGCTGGCCAGCCGCCTTTCAGCGCCCGCCGAATGGCTGGAGTCCAAGTTCTCGCCCGTGTTCGAGGAGGCGGTCAGCAAGACGCTGAGCCGGCTCACCGTGAAGCCGCAGTCTCGCGAGAGCGTGCCGCTGCCCTTCACCGTGGCGACCCCGCGCATCCGGCCCGACCTCGAGGCGCGCATGCTGGAACTGGTGAATGCCGAGCGGGCGCAGGAAGGCCTGCAGCCCTTGAAACCGGACGCCGAGTCGACCCAGGTGGCGCGTGCCCATGCCGCCGACATGTTCGCGCGGGGCTACTTCTCCCACGTCACGCCCGACGGCAAGGACCCGTTCGACCGCATGCGACAGGCGCAGGTGCGCTATCTCACCGCGGGGGAGAACCTGGCGCTGGCGCCGACCCTGCCCATGGCGCACCAGGGCCTGATGAATTCGCCGGGGCATCGCGCCAACATCCTGCGGCCGGCGTTCGGCAAGGTGGGCATCGGCATCCAGGACGGCGGGCGGCACGGCCTGATGGTGACGCAGGTATTCCGGAACTGATCAGCCGCCCAGCGTCTGGTCCTGCTGGCGGAACCAGGCGAGGGCGGCCTGCAGGTGCGCGGGCTTGAAATCGGGCCAGTACTCATCGACCACGAAGATGTCGGCGTACACGGACTGCACCGGCAGGAACCCACTGAGCCGGCGGCCGCCGCCCCAGCGCACCACGAGGTCGAGGCGGGACACTTCGGCGGAGCGCAACTCGCCGCCCCGCAAGCCGTCGAGGTCCCACTCCCAGCCGTAGTTGACGAGAAAGTTGACCTTGATGCCCGCGCCCTGGCGGCGCCGGAACGGTCGCAGCTCGGCCGGGAACTGGGCCGAGCGTTCGTCACCCACGACCAGCAGCGCCGCGCCGCGCCGGGCGATCTCCAGCGCGAACTCGACACAGGCGGCGCGAAAGCGCTGCGTCTGCACGCTGGGCCGGCGGGTGTTGTCCTGGGTGAAGCCATAGACGGACACTTCCTCGATGCCCAGGCGCCGGCACTCCTCGAACAGCGCCAGCCCCGGGCCGATGCCGTGCGCGTAGCCGGCTTCCTTGGGCATCTCGCGCCCTGCCGCCCAGCGGCGGTTGCCGTCCGGGATGAATCCGATGTGGCGGGGCAGGTCCTTGCGGCTCATGCTCCGATCTTTGGCCGGATGGGCCCGGGCCCGTGTAGGACGGTGACCAGTCCCGGCATCGGGCATCGAATCGGGCGCGGCCCGCTCCCACCGGACGCAAGGCGCTACTGATTTTGTAGCGTCAGGCGCCGTGGCACTTCTTGTACTTCTTGCCGCTGCCGCACGGGCAAGGCTCGTTGCGGCCGGGTTGGGCGCCCTTGCGAATCGTGTCCACGCGCGGGCCCAGGCTGCGCCAGAGCTGGCGCAGGTCGTACACGGCCCAGATCGCCGCCGCGAAGTCGTCCAGCCGGCGCTCGCTGACGCTGGGCGGGCCATCTTCGGCAAACATCGAGAGGGCGGGCGTGCCGGTGTCGGGCTCGGTCAGTGCGACGATCAGTTGCAACCCTGCGTCCAGCATCTGGGCCGCGTCGGCGTCGCGCGGCGCCCAGCAGGACGGGCCAGTACTCCTGCGCAGGCACGGGCCGCCGGGTGCAGACCAGGGCCGCCAGGAAGCCTTCGCAGAATTCCCACTGGGGCACCTCCTCGTCATGCTCGCGCAGGGCGTCGAGCTCGGCGTCCAGCAGGTCGAAGTCTTCAGGCGCCAGGGGCGCGGGCGCGGGGGCGGCGGGCGTGTTCAAGCAGCCGGATCATACGCAGCCGCGGTCCCCGCACCTCACGTGGACAATTCGGCCCGCAGGTCGGACATGGGGATCACGCCCATGTCGCCGTCTTCGTAGAACAGGTGCGCGCGGCCGCCCAGGGTGCGCCAGCAAGCGGAGTAGCTCTTGCCATCGACGGTGGCAGTGGCGGCCTTGAAGTTCGCATGCTGCTGGGGCGGAAGGCGTGAGAGCACCGCTTCGCTGGCACAAGGTGCGTCCACCAACCGGACCGTGTCTTGACCATTGCGGGCAACCAGGATATCCGCCGCCAGGGCGGGCGCGGCGGCTGCGAGGGCCGCGCAGAAGACGAGGAGTCGCATGAGATGCTCCAGTGGATAGCGCCGGATTGACGCGCCAGACCATCGTGCGCCGAGGCCCGATCCGCCCCTGTAGGACGGCGGGATCAGCCACCGTCTGACAAAGCACGGGCAGCCGCGCGGCAAAGGCTGACGCCAGGCGGTGGCCTCCTACCGAAGCCGTCCCCTGGCACGTGCCAGGCGCTACATCTTGGACGGCAGCCAGGTGGCGATCTGGGGGAAGAACCAGAGCAGCAGCACCATTGCGCACATCAGGAAGAAGAAGGGCATGGTCACGCGGGCAATCCAGGTGATCTCCTTGCCTGTCATGCCCTGCAGCACGAACAGGTTGAAGCCGACCGGCGGCGTGATCTGCGCCATCTCGACCACCACCACGAGGAAGATGCCGAACCAGATCAGGTCGAAGCCCGCAGCCTGCACGGTGGGCAGGATCACGCCCATGGTGAGCACGACCATGGAGATGCCGTCCAGGAAGCAGCCCAGGAGGATGTAGAAGGCCGCCAGCGCCAGCATCAGCATGAAGGGTGACAGGCCCAGGGAGCGGACCCACTCGGCCAGGTCGCGCGGCAGGCCGATGTAGCCCATCGAGAGCGTGAGGAAGGCCGCGCCCGCGAGGATCAGCGCGATCATGCAGTACAGCCGGGTGGCGCCGAGCAGCGAATCGCGGAAGGTCGCCCAGTTCAGCGAGCGCTGCGCGGCCGACAGGAGCAGCGAACCCACCACGCCGACCGCCGCCGCCTCGGTGGCGGTGGCGACACCGCTGTAGATCGACCCGAGCACGGCGCCGATGAGCAGCACCACGGGAATCAGGTGCCGCGATTCGTAGACCTTCTGGCCGAAGCCGAGAACCTGGTCGGGCACGGGCACGCGGTCCGGGTTCATGAGGGACCACACGCCCAGGTAGCCTGAGAACAGCGCGGCCAGCAGGATGCCGGGGAAGATCCCGGCCACGAACAGCCTGGCGATGGAAACGTCGGCCGAGACGCCGTACACGATCATGATGATCGAGGGCGGGATGAGCAGTCCCAGAGTGCCGGCGCCGGCGAGCGAGCCGATGGTGATCTCTTCCGGGTAGCCGCGCTTGCCCAGCTCGGGCAGCGTCATCTTGCCGATGGTGGCGCAGGTGGCGGCCGAGGAGCCCGACACCGCTGCGAAGATGGCGCAGCCGATCACGTTGGTGTGCAGCAGCCGCCCGGGCAGGCGGCTGACCCAGGGCGCCAGGCCGCGGAACATGCTTTCACTGAGCTTGGTGCGGAACAGGATTTCGCCCATCCAGATGAACAGGGGCAGCGCGGTGAGCGTCCAGCTCGAGGCCGAGCCCCAGATGGTGACCGCCATCGCGTCGCCCGCCGGCCGCGCCGAGAACAGCTGCATGCCGATCCACGCGACGCCGCCCAGGGTGAGGCCGATCCAGACGCTGCTGCCCAGCAGGGCGAACAGCGCGATGACCAGCAGCGTGGTGACCAGGACCTCATTCATTGCGCAGCAACTCCCCGGAGGCTTGGGCGTTGCGCTGCCCGCGCAACTCGAGCACCCATTCGTCGATGAAAGCCACCAGCAGGATCAAGGTGCCAAGCGCCATGGCCAGCTGGGGAATCCACAGCGGCGTGGCGTCGTTGCCGGTGGAGATGTCGTTGAGGGAGCGCGAGACGAAGGCCAGGCGCACCGAATAGAACGCGAACAGCCCCGAGAGCACCACGGCGGCCGAAAGGGCCCACATCTCCAGAACGTGCCGGGCCCGGCCTTTCAGCCGGCCCAGCAGAAGCGTCACGCGGATATGTTCGTTGCGCTTGAGCGTGTGCGCCAGGGCCAGGAAGCCCGCGGCGGCCATGCTGTAACCGGCGTAGGCGTCGGTGCCCGCGACGTGGAACCCCAATTGCCGGCTCACGATGGACAGCAGCACCATCACCAGCACGCCCACCATCGCCAGCGCCGCCAGCCAGGCGCACGCGTCGTAAATTCCATCCAGCACTCGCCTCATGTGAGCCCCATTCCTTGCGATCGGGCATTATTGCCCGGCCGATGACCTTTGCTCCCCGCATCATGAACCTGCCGCATTCGCCATGAACCTCCGGTTCGTCGAAGCCTTCTACTGGGTCGCCACGCTGCAGTCGGTCTCACGCGCCGCCGAAAAGCTGTTCATCACGCAGTCGGCGATGTCGGCGCGCATCGCCGCGCTCGAGCAGGAACTGGGCACGGTGCTGCTGGACCGCCGCGACAAGCAATTTCGCCTGACGTTCGCCGGCCAGCGCTTTCTCAAGCACGCCAGCCGCCTGCTGGAGCTGCAGCGCGAGATCAAGCTCGAGATGGGCGGCGAAGCGCCGCCGGAGGTGCAGATGCGCGTGGGCGCGATCGAGTCGGTGCTGCATTCGTGGCTGATCCCCTGGGTGGAGCAGCTGCGCAGCCAGAACCCGTCGCTGGAGCTGGAACTCTCGGTGGAGACCACGCCGGTGCTGATCGAGCTGGTGCGGCGGGGGGCGCTCGACATCGTCTTCACCGCCTCCCCGGCGAACGCGGAGGGCGTGCGCAGCAAGGCGCTGCCGCCCATGGAAATGGCCTTCCTGGGCAACGCCCGCACGCACCGCAAGCGCCTGTGGCGCATGGCGGACCTGGCCGACGTGGAGCTGATGACGTTCCAGCGCGGCTCGGTGCCTCACCTGGCCCTGCTGGACCAGCTCAAGTCCGCGGGCGTGCAGCCCAGGAAGGTGCATGCGATCTCCTCGATCTCCGCCATGGTGCAGCTGGTGCAAAGCGGATTCGGGGTCGCGACGTTGCCCCTGGCAGCGGCGAAGCGCCTGCCGGACACATCCGGGCTGAAGATCCTGCGCTGCGAGACGCCGCTGCCACCCTTGCCGATCCATGCGAACTACCGCATCGATCCTTCGTCGGGTAACGCGGAACTGGTGCTGAAGTCGGCCTTGACTTTTGTGAGTGCGTTGTAATCCGCTCCGGCCCCAGGCCGAGCCTTCCAGCCGCCACCGAAATCGCCCGCGCCGGGCACCGCCTGCCGCGAGCCGACGGGTGGGCGCGTGCCGAGCTGTTCGCGCTCGGCAGATTTCTAGGCACAAACCCTGAGCGTCCCTCTGTGCCATCGATTTTTTCGATGAGGACATCAGCAAATTTCGAGTTTGTGGCGCCGAATCGTGTCTTCCAGAATCCGCTCCATGAACCCGGCTCCGATTTCCGATACCAACTCTGCCCGCCAGGCCCGCCTCGCGATCCGCGAAGGCCGCTGGACCACGCACACCAGCGGACTGGCCGACGACCATGTGCAGGGCAACCTGGTGATCCTGCCCAAGGCGCTGGCCGACGACTTCCTGCGTTTTTGCCAGCGCAACCCCAAGCCGTGCCCGGTGCTAGCGGTTTCCGAGCCCGGGCACCCGGACCTGCCGGCGTTGGGAGCCGACATCGACATCCGCACCGACGTCCCGCGCTACCGCGTCTGGCGCCGCGGCGAACTGGTCGACTCGCCAACCGACATCCGCGACCTCTGGCGCGACGACCTGGTGAGCTTCGTGATCGGCTGCTCGTTCTCGTTCGAGCAGGCGCTGATGGACGCCGGCCTGCCGCTGCGCCATGTGCAGCAGGGCCGCAACGTGGCCATGTACCGCACGAACATCCAAACCGAGCCGGCGGGGCCGTTCGCCGGGCCCATGGTGGTGAGCATGCGGCCGTTCTCGCCGCAGGACGCGATCCGGGCGGTACAGGTCACGTCCCGCTTCCCCGGCGTGCATGGCGCCCCGGTCCACATCGGCGACGCGGCGCAGATCGGCATCGCCGACCTGGCGCATCCCGACTACGGCGACGCCGTGGACGTGCGCCCCGGTGAATTGCCGGTGTTCTGGGCCTGCGGCGTGACGCCGCAGGCGGCGATCGCCCGCGCCCGACCCGAGTTCTGCATCACCCACGCCCCGGGCGCGATGCTGATCACCGATCTGTTGAACCAGCAACTAGCCAGTTTTTAAGGAGTGTTTCCAATGAGCAAGTATTTCATCGGCCTCGCGGCGCTCGCCTGTGCCGGCCTCGCGCAGGCCCAGGCCAAGTGGGATCTGCCCACCGGCTACAGCGCCAACAGCTTCCAGACGCAGAACGTGCAGCAGTTCGCCACCGAGGTGGACCAGCTCACGGGCGGCAAGCTCAAGATCCAGCTGCATCCCGGCGGCTCCCTGTACAAGGCCAACGAGATCAAGCGTGCCGTGCAGACCGGCCAGGTCCAGGCGGCCGAGTTCATCCTGTCGGGCGCCGCCAACGAGAACCCGCTGTTCGGCGTGGACTCGATTCCGTTCCTCGCCACCAGCTACGCCGATGCCCGGCGCCTGTACCAGGCGGCCCGGCCGGCGCAGGAGAAGTTGCTGGCTTCGCAGGGCATCAAGGTGCTGTTCAGCGTGCCGTGGCCCGGCCAGTCGCTGTACTCGCTCAAGCCGGTGAATGCGCCGGCCGATTTCTCCGGCACCAAGATGCGGGCGTACAACCCGGCGACCAACCGCATCGCGCAGCTGCTGAAGGCGCAGCCTGTGACGATCCAGCTGGCCGAGCTGGGGCAGGCCCTGGCCACCGGCGCGGTGGACAACTTCCTGACCTCCAGCGCCAGCGGCATCGAGAGCAAGCTGCACGAGCAGGTGAAGTACTTCTACCCGGTCAGCGCCTGGCTGCCGCGCAACGCCACGGTGGTCAGCCAGAAGGCGTTCGACGCCCTGGACAAGCCCACGCAGGACGCCGTGCTCAAGGCGGCCGCCGCAGCGGAAGCACGGGGCTGGGCCACGAGCGAGAAGCTCGACGGCGAGTACATCAAGGAGCTGGGCGCCAAGGGCATGACCATCGCGCCGCCGAGCGATTCGGTGAAGAAGGCACTGTCGGCCATCGGCGAGACGATGACGGCCGAATGGCTCAAGACGGCAGGCGCCGAAGGCCAGGGGATCATCGACGCCTATCGCAAGTGACGGCGGGCGCCGTCATCCCCGCGTAGGCGGGGACCCAGAGCCCAGGCGTGAGCCTGGATCCCCGCCTTCGCGGGGATGACGAACACCCGAGGATCACCTCATGGCCAGACTCGCCTTGAACTTCTACCAGCTGCTGCTCGCGCTGTCCTGCGCCAGCATGGTCGCCGCCTTCGTGACGGTCGGCCTGGGCATCCTGGCCCGGCTGGCCAACTGGAATCTGCCCGGCCTGGACGCCTATGCCGGCTATGCCGTCGCCGCGGCCCTGTTCCTGGCCTTGCCTTCCACCTTGATCCAGGGCGAACACATCCGCGTGACGCTGCTGCTGGAACGTGTTCCTGCCCGGCTGCGGCAGGGACTGGAATGGTGGAGCCTGGGCGCGGCGCTGGCCCTGAGCGCCTACATGGCCTGGTTCGCGCTGCGGCTGGTCTGGGTCTCCTACACCACGCATGACGTTTCGCCGGCCGCTGACGCATCCCCGTTGTGGATACCGCAAACCGCGATGGCTCTGGGCTGCGTCGGCTTCGCCCTGGCCTTTGCGCAGGCCCTGATGGCGCGGTGGCAGGGCCGGGAACTGATCGCCACCAGCGCCTCGGCGCACACGGAATAAGGAAAAAATCATGGATGCGCTGGTGGCCCTGGCCCTGATCGTGGCCCTGTTCGTGATCCTGGGCTCCGGCCTCTGGATCGGTTTGTCGCTGCTGGCGGTGGCCCTGGTCGGCATGGAGCTGTTCACCCAGCGGCCGGTGGGCGACAGCATGATGCTCACGATCTGGGGATCGACCTCCAGCTGGACCCTCACCGCGCTGCCGCTGTTCCTGTGGATGGGGGAGATCCTGTTCCGCAGCAAGCTGTCGGACGACATGTTCAGGGGCCTGGCGCCGTGGCTCGACCGCTTGCCCGGGCGCCTGCTGCACACCAACGTCGTGGGCTGCACCATCTTCGCGGCCATCTCGGGCTCGAGCGCGGCGACCTGCGCCACCATCGGCAAGATCACCCTGCCCGAGCTGAAAAGGCGGGGCTACCCGGAGGATATCTCGGTCGGCACCCTGGCCGGCGCCGGCACCCTGGGCCTGCTGATCCCGCCCTCGATCATCATGATCGTCTACGGCGTGGCCGCCAACGTCTCCATCGCCAAGCTGTTCCTGGCGGGAGTGATCCCGGGGCTGATGCTGGCGGCCCTGTTCATGGGCTACATCGTCGTGTGGGCCTTGCTGAACCCGCAGAAGGTGCCGGCGGCGGATGCGGCCATGAGTTTCGGCCAGAAGGTGCATGCCTCGCGCCACCTGATCCCGGTGGTGGCGCTGATCGCGCTGGTGCTGGGCGGCATCTACACCGGCGTGGCCACCGCCACCGAGGCGGCCGCGCTGGGCGTGGCCGGCGCGCTGGTGCTGGCCCGCGTCGAGGGATCGCTCGACTGGACGAAGTTCAAGCAAGGGCTGGTGGCCGCCTGCCGCGTCTACTGCATGATCGGGCTGATCCTGGCGGGCGCCGCCTTCCTCACGCTGGCCATGGGCTTCATCGGGCTGCCGCGCCATTTGGCCGAGTTCATCGGCTCCCTGCAGCTGGCGCCCTTCGCGCTGATGGCGCTGCTGGTGGTGTTCTTCATCGTGCTGGGCTGCTTCCTGGACGGCATCTCGATGGTGGTGCTCACCATCGCCGTGCTGCTGCCCACGGTGCAAGCCGCCGGGTTCGACCTGATCTGGTTCGGCATCTTCGTCGTGCTGGTGGTGGAGATGGCGCAGATCACCCCGCCGGTGGGCTTCAACCTGTTCGTGCTGCAGGGCCTCACCCGGCGTGAGGTCACCTGGATCGCGCGTACCGCGCTGCCGCTGTTCTTCCTGATGATCGCGGCGGTGCTGATCACCTGGTTCGTGCCCGACGTGGTCTTGTGGCTGCCACGTCACATGCAGGGCTAGCCACCACCACCACCAGGAAACCCCATGAAAGTCATCGTGATGGCCGCCTTGATCGCGGCAGGGACGGCGCACGCCCAGAGCAGCTGGAAACTGGCCACCGGGTACCGGGCCGAATCCTTCCACACCCAGAACCTGTTCCAGTTCGCCCAGGAGGTGGAGCAGGCCACGGCGGGGCAGCTGAAGATCGAGGTCCACCCGAACAACACCCTGTTCAAGCTGGCCGACATCCGCCAGGCGGTGCAGGACGGCAAGGCCCAAGCGGGCGAGACCATCATGAGCAGCATGGTCAAGGAGATCCCGATCGCGGGCGCCGACTCGATTCCCTTCGTCGTCAGCAGCTACGCGGACGCCCAGCGGCTGTGGCAGCTGCAGCGGCCGCTGCTCGAGAAGCACTTCGCGGCGCGCGGCCTGAAGCTGCTGTACTCGGTGCCCTGGCCGCCGCAAGGGCTGTTCTCCAGCAAGCCGGTGCGGGCGTCGGCCGACTTCGCCGGCACCAAGATGCGCACCTACAACCAGACCACCGTACGCATTGCCGAGCTGATGAAGGCCACGCCGGTGGACGTGCCCATGGTCGAGGTGAACCAGGCGATCGCGCAAGGGCGGATGGACAACATGATCACCTCGGCCGTGACCGGGGTGGAGAACAAGGTCTGGGGACCGATCAAGCACTACTACGAGATCAACGCCTGGTTCCCCAAGAACGTGGTGTTCGTCAACGCCGGCGCGTTCAACAGCCTGAATCCGGCCGTGCAGGCGGAAGTGACGAAAGCCGCCGCCGCCGCGCAGGTGCGCGGCTGGGCCAGGAGCCAGGCCGTCATGCAGGAATCCACCAACGAGCTGCGCGCCAACGGCATCAAGGTCGAGCGGGTCTCCGGCGAGTTCGACCAGGAGATCAAGCGGCTGGGCGAGAAATTTTCCAGGGAATGGGTACGATCGGTCGGCAACGAGGCCAACCAGATCTTCGTGCCGTACTACACGCAATAGACCTATGCAAAGCAACACGAACCGCGAAGCGCGCTGGCAGTTCTGGATCGATCGTGGCGGCACCTTCACCGACGTGGTGGCCAGGCGGCCCGACGGCGGCCTGGTGACGCACAAGCTGCTGTCGGAGAACCCGGAGCAGTACAAGGATGCGGCGGTCGCCGGTATCCGGCACCTGCTGGGGTTGAGCAAGGGCCAGCCCGTCACGCCGGAGCAGGTCGAGTGCGTGAAGATGGGCACCACGGTGGCGACCAACGCGCTGCTCGAGCGCAAGGGCGAGCGCACGCTGCTGGTGACCACGCGCGGCTTCCGCGACGCCCTGCGCATCGCCTACCAGAACCGCCCGCGCCTGTTCGACCGGAACATCGTGCTGCCCGAGCTGCTGTACAGCGAGGTGGTCGAGGCGCAGGAGCGCATCGCCGCGCAAGGCGAGGTGCTGGCGCCGCTGGACGAGCAGCACCTGCGTGCCGAGCTGCGCTCGGCGCATGGACGCGGGCTGCGCAGCGTGGCCGTCGTCTTCATGCACGGCTACCGGTTCACGCAGCACGAGGCCGCGGCGGCCCGCATCGCGCGCGAGGTGGGCTTCACCCAGGTGAGCACCTCGCACGGGACCAGCCCCATGATGAAGTTCGTCAGCCGCGGCGACACCACCGTGGTGGACGCGTACCTGTCGCCGATCCTGCGCCGCTACGTGGAGCAGGTGGCGGGCGAGATGCCCGGCGTCAAGCTGTTCTTCATGCAGTCCTCCGGCGGCCTGACCGACGCGCACGCCTTCCACGGCAAGGACGCCATCCTCTCCGGGCCCGCGGGCGGCATCGTCGGCATGGCCCGGACCGCCAGGCTGGCGGGGCACGACAAGGTGATCGGCTTCGACATGGGCGGCACCTCCACCGACGTGTCGCATTTCGCCGGCGAGTTCGAGCGCGAGTTCGACACGCAGGTCGCCGGCGTGCGCATGCGCGCTCCGATGATGAGCATTCACACGGTGGCGGCCGGTGGCGGCTCCATCCTGGAGTTCGACGGGGCTCGCTTCCGGGTCGGCCCGCAGAGCGCCGGCGCCAACCCCGGCCCCGCCAGCTACCGGCGCGGCGGCCCGCTGGCGGTGACCGACGCGAACGTGATGGCCGGCAAGATCCAGCCGCGCTACTTTCCCAAGGTATTTGGCCCCGGCGCCAACGAGCCGCTGAGCTACGAGGCCGTGCAGGCGAAGTTCAACGAGCTTGCCGGCAGGACGGGGCGTAGCGCGGAAGTAGTGGCCGAAGGCTTCATCAACATCGCGGTGCAGCAGATGGCCAACGCCATCAAGAAGATCTCGGTGGCGCGCGGCTACGACGTCACGCGCTACACCTTGCAATGCTTCGGTGGCGCCGGCGGGCAGCACGCCTGCCTGGTGGCCGACGCGCTGGGCATGAGCCGGGTGTTCGTGCATCCCCTGGCCGGCGTGCTGTCGGCCTACGGCATGGGGCTGGCCGACCAGAACGTGATCCGCGAACAGGCGGTGGAGCTGCCGCTGGCCGCTTCGTCCTTGCCGCTCGTCGCGGAGAAGCTCGATGCGCTGGGTGCCGCGGCGCAGGCGGAGCTGGAGCGCCAGCAGGTGAATGCCGGGACGGTGAGGGTCCACCACCGTGTGCACGTGCGCTACGAAGGCAGCGACTCGGCCCTGGTGGTGCCGTTCGGCGACCTGGACGCGATCAGCGCCGGTTTCGAGGCCGCCTACCGGCAACGGTTCGCCTTCCTGATGCTGGGCAAGCGGCTGGTGGTCGAGGCGGTGTCGGTCGAGGCCATCGTCGCGGGTGACGCGCCCGCCGAGCCGCGGCACGAGACGCACGAAGCGCGCGCAGTCCCGCGGCGCGAGACGGTGCGCATGTACTCGGGCGGGCAGTGGCACGACGCCGCGCTGGTGGTCCGCGAGGACATGCGCCCCGGCGACGTGCTGCCGGGCCCCGCGATCATCGCGGAGAAGAACGCCACCACGGTGGTCGAGCCGGGCTGGGAAGCGCAGCTCACGGCCCTGGACCACCTCGTGCTGGACCGGCGCATTCCGCGCGCCGTGAAGTACGCCGCCGGCACCCAGGTCGATCCGGTGCTGCTGGAGGTGTTCAACAACCTGTTCATGAACATCGCCGAGCAGATGGGGCTGCAGCTGCAGAACACCGCCTACTCGGTCAACATCAAGGAACGGCTGGACTTTTCCTGCGCGCTGTTCGATGCGCAGGGCAACCTGATCGCCAACGCGCCGCACATGCCGGTGCACCTGGGCTCCATGGGCGAGAGCATCAAGACGGTGGTCCGCGAGAACCAGGGCCGCATGGCGCCGGGCGACGTGTACGTGCTGAACGACCCGTACCACGGCGGCACGCACCTGCCCGACGTCACGGTCATCACGCCGGTGTACCTCTCCGTCATCCCCGCGGCAGAGCCTGCCCCCGCGGAGGCGGGGGCGGGGATCCAGGGCGCCCTGGATCCCCACCTGCGCGGGAATGACGAGAAACCTCTCTTCTACGTCGGCTCGCGCGGGCACCATGCCGACATCGGCGGCACCACGCCCGGCTCCATGCCGCCGTTCTCCACGCTGATCGAGGAAGAGGGCGTGCAGATCAACAACGTCAAGCTGGTGGACCGTGGCGTGCTGCGCGAGGCCGAAATGGTCGCGCTCCTGCGCAGTGGAAAACACCCGAGCCGCAACCCCGAGCAGAACATGGCCGACCTCAAGGCGCAGATCGCGGCCAACGAAAAGGGCGTGCAGGAACTGCGCAAGATGGTCGACCAGTTCGGGCTGGACGTGGTGCAGGCCTACATGCGCCACGTGCAGGACAACGCCGAGGAATCGGTGCGGCGCGTCATCACGAAGCTCAAGGACGGCGAGTTCACGCTGCCCCTGGACAACGGGGCGCAGATCAAGGTGGCGATCCGCGTCGACACCGCCGGCCGCAGCGCCGAGATCGATTTCAGCGGCACCTCGCCCCAGCAGCTGAACAACTTCAATGCGCCCACCGCGGTGTGCATGGCGGCAGTGCTGTATGTGTTCCGCACCCTGGTGCAGGACGACATCCCGCTGAACGCCGGCTGCCTCAAGCCGCTGAAGGTGATCATCCCGGCGGGTTCCATGCTCAACCCCGACCCGCCGGCTTCGGTGGTGGCGGGCAATGTGGAAACCTCCAGCTGCATCACGAACGCGCTCTATGGGGCCCTGGGCGTGATGGCCGCCAGCCAGTGCACCATGAACAACTTCACCTTCGGCAACGCGCGCCACCAGTACTACGAGACGATTTCGGGCGGCAGCGGCGCCGGGGAGGGCTTCGACGGCACCGCGGTGGTCCAGACGCACATGACCAACTCGCGCCTGACCGACCCGGAAGTGCTGGAGTTCCGCTTCCCGGTGCGGCTGGAGAGCTACGAAATCCGCAAGGGGTCGGGCGGGGCCGGCTGCTGGAAGGGCGGAGACGGGGGGGTGCGCCGGGTGCGCTTCCTGGAGCCCATGACCGCCAGCATCCTGTCGAACGGCCGCAAGCACGGCTCGTTCGGCATGGCAGGAGGCGAGCCGGGGCAGGTGGGCATCAACCGCGTGATTCGCTCGAATGGATCGGTCCAGGAGCTGGACCACATCGGGCAGGCCGAGATGCAGCCGGGCGACTTCTTCGAGATCCACACCCCGGGCGGGGGCGGGTACGGCAAGGCCTAGGCGGCAAAATGGGGCATGGACACCCTGCCCGTCGCCAACTACCGCTACCTGGCCCGCTACAACGCCTGGTTCAACGAGCGCCTTTACGACGCCTGCGAGCAGCTGGCCGACGAGGAGCGCCGCCGTGACCGCGGCGCCTTCTTCGGCTCGATCCACCGCACGCTGAACCACATCGTCTGGGCCGACCAGCTATGGCTCCAGCGCTTTGCCGCACAGGACGTGCGGTCGCCGGCGCTGGACGCGGCCAGCCTGGTGCTCCCGGCCGGCGCCATGCACGAGACGGTGCTGTTCGAGGACTGGGCGCTTCTTCGGGGCCAACGCCGCCATCTGGACCAGGCCATCGAAGCCTGGCTGAATCAAATGTCCGCCGATTTCCCCATGGCAACGATGCGCTATGCGAACAGCAAGGGCGTGTCCCGCGAGCATCCGATGTGGATGGCAATGACGCATTTTTTCAATCACCAGACCCATCACCGAGGCCAGGTGACCGCGCTGTTGTCGCAGGCGGGGGTGGACCCGGGCATGACGGACATGATCGTCCTGGCCCAGCCGTAGAAAGAAAAAGGCCCGCGAGGCAGGCCTTCTGGCTCCCCGCTCCTTGCGGGAGGTATCGGGCGCTGGATCCCCGCCTTCGCGGGGATGACGTTCACTGCGTGTACGTCACTTTTTGGCGGCGCTGGCGGCGGGCTTGCTGGCCGGCGCAGCGGCGGTGGGGTTGGCCTCGGCTTTCTTGTCGTCCTTGGCGGCGGCCTTCCCGTCCTTTTTCTCATCCTTGGCTGCGGCTTTGGCTTCCTTTTTCCCATCGTTGGCGGCCGCCTTGTCGTCCTTCTTGGCCGCAGCCGTGGAGGCCGCCTTGTAGCTGGAGCCGCCGACGGTCAGGCCGGCTTCGGAAAGGTTCGCGGCGCGGGCTTCACCCACGCCCTTGACGCGTGCAATGAAGTCATCCCAACTCTTGAAGGGAGCCTTCTTGCGCTCATCCATGATGAGCTTGCTGGTGCCGGGCCCGATGCCCTTGACGCTGTCGAGCTGAGCTTCCGTAGCCTTGTTCACGTCCACGGCGGCCATGGCCAGGCTGGTGATGAGCATGGCCGCGAGGGCCAGGATTTTCTTGAACATGCGGATCTCCTTGGGGGGGTGGGAGTCCTTCAACGGCCCCGCAGCCGCGCCGTTGACCGCCTCAGGGGCGGCTGGCGAGCGAGCTCATGTAAGCGGCCACGCCTTTGTGCACGTCGGCGAAGGCATGCTGGCAGCCGGTTGCGCGCAAGGCGGTGAGGTCCGCCTGCGTGTAGCACTGGTACTTGCCCCGAAGCGCGTCGGGAAAGGGGATGTACTCGAGCAGCCCCAGCGCCGCGGCCGAAGCGGCTGTGTGCGGCTGCCCGGTAAGCGAGGAGATCACGGCCGCCGCCACATCGTTGAACGGCTGGGCGCGGCCGGTGCCGAGATTGAAGATGCCGCTTCGTTCGGGATGGTCATGGAACCACAGATTGACGGCCACCACGTCATCGACGAACACGAAGTCGCGCAGCTGTTCGCCGGGGCCGTAGCCGCCGTAGTCGGCGAACAGCTTGACCTTGCCGTGCTCGCGGAACTGGTTGAACTGGTGGAAGGCGACGCTTGCCATGCGGCCCTTGTGCTGCTCGCGCGGGCCATACACGTTGAAGTAGCGCAAGCCCACCACTTGCGTGGAGGCGCGCTCCAGCTTCGGCCCCAGTTCGCGCCGCATGCGCTGGTCGAACAGCAGCTTGGACCAGCCGTAGACGTTCAGCGGCTGCTCGAACTCCGGCGTTTCGGTGAAGCTCGCCGAACCACCATACGTGGCGGCGGACGAGGCGTACAGCAGCCGGACGCCGCGCTCCTGGCAGGCCCTGAACAAGCCGCACGAGAGCGTGTAGTTGTTGTCCATCATGTACTTGCCGTCCGGCTCCATGGTGTCGCTGCACGCGCCCTCATGGAACACGGCTTCCACCGGGCCGAAGAAGCCGTCCGCGAAAGCGTCGTAGAACACGTCGGCATCGACGTAGTCGGCGATCTTCAGGTCCGCCAGGTTGCGGAACTTGTCGCCCTGGGTCAGGTCGTCGACCGCGATGATGTCGTCGATGCCACGCTGGTTGAGGCCCTTGACGATGTTGCTGCCGATGAAGCCGGCGGCGCCGGTGACGACGATTCTCATGGTGTGCTCAGTCCAAGAAGGCGGGGACCGGCCGCGAAGGACGCGAAAATGACGCGAAGGACGCTAAGGAAACCATGGGTGGTTTACCCTTTCGCGTCCTTCGCGTTTCCTTTGCGTCCTTGGCGGCCGGCTGTCCGCGTTTATCCAAACAACTCATCGTAAGACACGGTGGCGGTGCCGAACTTGCCGACGACGATGCCGCCGGCCTTGTTGGCCAGCGGCATGGCCTGGCGCAAGGTCATTCCGGCGGCCACCAGCGAAGCCAGGGTGGCGATCACGGTGTCGCCTGCGCCCGTGACGTCGAACACTTCGCGGGCCTGGGCCTGCACGTGCTGCTGGCCGGCGGCGTCGAACAGGGTCATCCCGTCTTCGCCCAGCGTGACCAGCAGCGCTTCCATCTCGAGCTCCTCACGCAGCCTCTGCGCCTTGCCGCGCAGTTCGGCCTCGTCGCGCCAGCTTCCCACCACCTGCTGGAGTTCGGCGCGGTTGGGTGTGATCACCGTCGCGCCGGTGTAGCGCGCATAATCGGAACCTTTGGGGTCGATCAGCACGGGTTTGCCCGCGGCACGGGCGGCCTTGATCATCGAGGGGATGTGGGCCAGGCCGCCTTTGCCGTAGTCGGAGAACAGCACCGCGTCATGCACGGGCGCGAGTTGGACGAAGGTCTCGTTCTGCGAGGCCAGCGCTTCGTGGTCGGGCTCGTTCTCGAAGTCCATGCGCAGCAGCTGCTGGTGCCGTCCGATCACGCGCAGCTTGACGGTGGTCTTCAGGGCGGGGTCGCGCTTGAGGTGGGTTGCGATGCCGGTCTGCCGCAGCAGCGCCTCCAGCCGGCGGCCCGGCTCGTCGTCCCCGACCACGCCCAGGAAGCTGGCCCTGGCGCCCAGGGTGACCACGTTGGAGGCCACGTTGGCCGCGGCGCCTATGCGTTCTTCTTCCTGGTTGACCTTGACGACGGGCACCGGCGCTTCGGGCGAGATGCGTTCCACGGCGCCGTACCAGTAGCGGTCGAGCATGGCGTCGCCGACGACCAGCACGCGGGCGTTCGAGAGTTGTTGCTTGCTTGGATCGGTCATAGCTCTTCTACACGGCGCGGCGGATAGCTGTCCCAGGCCTGGCAGCCCGGGCAATGCCAGAAATGCTGCTTGGCCTCGAAGCCGCAGGCGGCGCAGCGGTAGCGGGTCAGCGGCTTGACGGCCTGGTCCATCGCGCGCTGCACCAAGGGATGGAACTGCTCGTGCTGCAGCTTCTCGCCGGCGATCCACTTGGTGGCGGCCACCAGCGAAGGCTCGCGCTCCAGGTGCCGCACGTACCAGTGGCGCGCCTGGTCTTGCGGTTCCAGCGCCGCGATGCCGTCCAGCACGTCGAGCGACGGCGCGAGCTCGTAGCTGGCCTTGAGGATCTCCAGCGCCTCGTCCTGCCGGCCGCAGGCCTGGGCGCATTCGGTCAGGGCGCGCGCGGCCAGCGGGATGGCGGCGGGCGTGGCGTGCGCCAGCCGGGCCAGCGTCTTGAACGCCCCGTCCGCATCGCCGGTGCGCCGCTGCAAGGCGGCCAGGTCGATGGCGGGGCGGGCCGAAGCCGGTGCCAGCTTCATGGCTTCGCGCAGCAACTGTTCGGCCGTGTCGTTCGGAGCCTGGGACGCCTGTTCGCACAGGTAGTGGGCCCTGCGCCCGCCGAAGTCGCCCTGGCCGGCCGCTTCCAGCTTGCGCGCGATCTCGGTGGCCTGGGTCCAGTCGCGCGAACGTTCGTAGATCGCCAGCAGCGCCAGCAGCGCCTGCGGCTCGTGCGCCGTGCCTTCCAGCTTGCGCAACGCTTCCTCGGCGCGGTCCAGCAGGCCGGCCCTGAGGTAATCCAGCGCCAGGGCGTGCTGGGCCCGGTGCCGGTCCGTGCGGCCCAGGTCACCGCGCGAGAGCAGGTGCTCGTGGACGCGGACGGCCCGTTCGTACTCGCCGCGGCGGCGGAACAGGTTGCCCAGGGCAAAGTGCAGCTCGGAGGTGTCGGGGTCGTTGCGCACCGCCTCGATGAAGGCGTCGATGGCCTGGTCCTGCTGTTCGTTGAGCAGGAAGTTCAGGCCCCGGAAGTACGCCTTGGGCGCCTGCCGGTTTTCGATCCGCATCTGCCGCAGGTCGAGCCGGGAAGCGACCCAGCCCAGCACGAAGGCGATGGGCAGCCCCCACAGCACCCAGCTGAGGTCAAACTCCATGCGGCCCCGCCGAGGTGCTCGCCGGCGCTTGCCCGGCACCGGCGGCGCGCCGGGCGGCGGCGGCGCGGTGCTTCCACCACCGCGGCACCATGCCCAGGGCACCGACCACCAGGCCGGCGGCAAAGGCGGCCAGCACCACCAGCACCAGCGGCGCGCGCCAGGAGGTGCCGAAGAAAAAGTGCACGGTCGCCTCGTGCTGGTTGTTCAGCGCGAAAGCGAACAGGGTAAAAAAAATGGCTGCCTTGAGCAGCCACATGAGGTATTTCATTGCGCTCCTCGATCCCGAGGAATTGTAAGAGCGCGCTCAAGCGCCCGATTCCATTTCCTCGGTGCGCTTGTCCACCGCCTCCCGCAGGGCCTTGCCCGGCTTGAAGTGAGGAACGCGCTTTTCGGGGATCTGCACGCTTTCGCCCGAGCGGGGATTGCGGCCCATGCGCGGCGGGCGCCGGTTGATCGAGAAGCTGCCGAAGCCGCGGATCTCGATCCGGTGGCCGCGCACCAGGGCGTCGCTCATCGCGTCAAGAATGGTCTTGACCGCGTACTCCGCGTCGCGATGGGTGAGCTGGCTGAAGCGGGAGGCCAGTTCTTCGACGAGATCGCTGCGTGTCATAACTGAGGAAAACACGGTGGGGCATCCCCACCGTGTCCTTCTGGTTTATTTTTCCAGCTTGGCCCGCAGCAGGGCGCCCAGGCTGGTCGTGCCCGCGTTCTCGCGCGAGGACTGCTGGCTCAGGTTCTGCATGGCACCCTGCTCGTCGGCCATGTCCTTGGCCTTGACGGACAGCTGGATGTTGCGGGTCTTGCGGTCGATGTTCACGACCACGGCCGACACTTCGTCGCCTTCCTTGAGCACGTTGCGGGCATCTTCCACGCGGTCGCGCGAGATTTCCGAAGCGCGCAGGTAGCCGATGATGTCCTGGCCCAGGTCGATCTCGGCGCCCTTGGGATCCACGGTCTTGACCTTGCCCGAGACCACCGAGCCCTTGTCGTTGACCGACACGAAGGTGGTGAAGGGGTCCTGGTCCAGCTGCTTGATGCCCAGGCTGATGCGCTCGCGGTCGACGTCGACGGCCAGCACGATGGCTTCGACTTCCTGGCCCTTCTTGTAGTTGCGCACGGCGGCTTCGCCGGGCTCGTTCCAGGACAGGTCGGACAGGTGCACCAGGCCGTCGATGCCGGCGGCCAGGCCGACGAACACGCCGAAGTCGGTGATCGACTTGATCGGGCCCTTGACGCGGTCGCCGCGCTTGGTGTTCTGCGCGAATTCCTGCCAGGGGTTGGCCTTGCACTGCTTCATGCCCAGCGAGATGCGGCGCTTGTCTTCGTCGATCTCCAGGACCATGACTTCGACTTCGTCACCCAGCGAGACGATCTTGGAAGGAGCCACGTTCTTGTTGGTCCAGTCCATCTCGGAGACGTGCACCAGGCCCTCGATGCCGGGCTCGAGTTCCACGAACGCGCCGTAGTCGGCGATGTTGGTGATCTTGCCGAACATGCGGGTGCCCTGCGGGTAGCGGCGGTTCACGCCCATCCAGGGGTCATCGCCCATCTGCTTCAAGCCCAGCGACACGCGGTTCTTCTCGGTGTCGAACTTGAGGATCTTGGCGGTGATTTCCTGGCCGGCCTGCACCACTTCGCTCGGGTGGCGGACACGGCGCCAGGCCATGTCGGTGATGTGCAGCAGGCCGTCGATGCCGCCCAGGTCGACGAAGGCGCCGTACTCGGTGATGTTCTTGACCACGCCACGGACCACGGAACCCTCTTTCAGGGTTTCCATCAGCTTGGCGCGCTCTTCGCCCATGGAGGCCTCGACCACGGCACGGCGCGACAGCACGACGTTGTTGCGCTTGCGGTCCAGCTTGATGACCTTGAACTCCAGGGTCTTGTTTTCGTAAGGGCTCAGGTCCTTGATCGGACGCGTGTCGATCAGCGAGCCGGGCAGGAAGGCGCGGATGCCGTTCACGAGCACCGTGAGCCCGCCCTTGACCTTGCCGCTGGTGGTGCCGGTGACGAACTCGCCGGACTCCAGCGCCTTCTCCAGGCTCATCCAGGAAGCCAGGCGCTTGGCCTTGTCGCGCGACAGGATGGTGTCGCCATAACCGTTTTCGATGGCGTCGATGGCCACCGACACGAAGTCGCCCACCTGGACTTCGACTTCGCCCTTGTCATTCTTGAACTCGTCGATCGGCACGTAGGCTTCGGACTTCAGGCCGGCATTCACGACCACGAAGCTGTGTTCGATACGCACCACTTCGGCGGTGATCACTTCGCCGGCACGCATCTCCGAGCGTTGCAGCGATTCTTCAAACAGGGCGGCAAAAGATTCAGACATTCAGTTTTCCTTGCACGTCGCACAGGGTTGACATCGGCACCATTGCAGATGTTTGTAAGGCTGGGACGGCGATTGGTTTGCGGCTTGGCACCGCGGTTAAGTTGACGAACCACCGGGCCTGTGCGCTGGCGCGCGAGAGGGGCCTGATGGACCTTAGGCAAAAGCCTGCTTTTCTTCCCACCAGCCAAGCACCTGGGCGACCGATTGTTCGACCGATTGCTCCGAGTTATCCAGCAGGAGGGCGTCCTGCGCGGGCTTGAGCGGTGCGACGGCGCGGGTGGAATCCCGCTCGTCCCGAGCTTCAAGTTGAGCGCGAAGAGCGGCGATTGTAGTCTGATTTCCCTTTGAAATCAATTGCTTATGACGGCGCTCGGCGCGCTGGGCGGCGCTGGCGGTCAGGTACACCTTGAGTTGCGCGTCCGGGAAGATCACGGTGCCCATGTCGCGCCCGTCGGCCACCAGCCCGGGTAGCCGGCGAAAGCTCTGCTGCAAGGCGACCAGCGCGGTGCGCACCGCGGGCAGGGCGGACACCCTGGAGGCGTTCATCCCGGCTTCTTCGGTGCGTATCGCATCGGTCACGTCCTGGCCGCCCAGCAGCACCTTGCCGTCCGCGAATCGCACGGGCAGGGTCTCGGCCATCTTGCCGATGCTGTGCTCGTGGGCTTCATCCAGGGCCAGCCCGGCCCGCACCGCCGCCAGGGCGGTGATGCGGTACAGCGCCCCGGAATCCAGGTAGTGGTAGCCCAGCCGTTGTGCCGCCTGCGAAGCCAGCGTGCCCTTGCCGGAGGCCGTGGGGCCGTCGATGCAGATCACCGGCACCCGCGGCGCGGGCGTGTGCACCACGGAGAACAGCGTCTCGAAGTAGTCCGGGAAGGTCTTGGCGACGCACTTGGGGTCTTCGATGCGCACCGGCACGCCCGCCGGGTTGAACGCCGCCAGCGAAAAGCACATGGCGATGCGGTGGTCGTCGTAGGTGTGGATGGTGGCCGGGCGCCATTGGGCCGCGGGCGTGACGCTGAGGAAATCGGCGCCTTCCTCCACCGAGGCGCCGAGCTTGCGCAGTTCCGCGGCCATCGCGGCCAGCCGGTCGGTCTCCTTCACGCGCCAGCTGGCGATGTTGCGCAGCGTGCTGGTGCCGTCGGCGTACAGGGCCATCACCGCCAGCGTCATGGCCGCATCGGGGATGTGGTTGCAGTCCAGGTCGATGGCCTTGAGCGGCCAGGCGCCGCGGCTGACCTCGATCCAGTTGGGTCCGCAGGCAACCTGCGCACCCATCGCCTGCGCCGCCTCCAGGAAGCGGATGTCGCCCTGGATGGAAGCGGCGCCCAGCCCCTTGATTTTCAAGCCATTTTTGCCCCTGGCCCGCTCCGCGAGAGCGCCAAGCGCTACAAAATAGCTAGCAGAGGAGGCGTCGGCCTCGACGTGGATTTCGCCGGGCGAGAGGTACCGGCTGGCGGCCGGAATGGTGAAACGCCGCCAGCCGTCGCGGCGGATGCCGATGCCGAAGCGGGCCAGCAGGTTCAGGGTGATCTCGACGTAGGGTTTGGAGATCAGTTCGCCGGTCACCTCGATCACGATGTCGTGCCGCGCCACCAGCGGCAGCGCCAGCAGCAGGGCGGTGAGGAACTGGCTGGACACATCGCCGCGAACCGGAATCGGCCCCTCCAGCTTCAGCTGCGGGCGGCCGATCCGCAGCGGCGGATAGCCCTCGGTGCCGAGATACTCGATCCGGCAGCCCAGCTGGCGCAAAGCGTCCACCAGGTCGCCGATCGGCCGCTCGTGCATCCGTGCCACCCCGGAGAGTTCGAAGTCGCCGCCCAGCACCGCCAGGGCAGCGGCCAGCGGGCGCATCGCCGTGCCGGCATTGCCCAGGAACAGGCGCGCCGCGGCTGTGGGGGCGCGGCCGTCAACGCCGGTCACTTCGACCGCGCTGCCTTGGTGGCGAACGCCGCAGCCCAGGGCCCGCAGAGCGTCGAGCATCACCCGCGTGTCGTCGGAGTCCAGCAGGTCATGGACCAGGGTGGTGCCACCGCTGAGGGCGGCCAGCAGCAGGACACGGTTGGAGATGCTTTTGGAGCCAGGGAGGGTGACTTCGCCGCCGGCGCTCTCCAGCGGGGGGATGTCCAGGAAGGCGGTGGCGAACATGCAGCCGCGGTTCAGGTCGGCGCCGGGCCGCCCGAAGGCGACCTGGGCCCGGTGCAGGGGCAGTTCAGCGGCGCAGCCGCAAACGTGGGGGCAGTCATCGGCGGCCGGTCATGCGCCAGTTGGCACGCGCCTGGCTCGCACGGCCCACCGCGCTTTCCAGGGCCGGGGCATCGCCGCTTTCGAGCATGGCCTCCAGTGCCTGCAGGCTGCGCTGGAACAGCTGCGACTGCGCCAGCAACTCCTGGCGGTTGGCCAGCAGGATGTCGCGCCAGACCTTGGGGTCGCTGGCCGCGATGCGGCTGAAGTCGCGAAAACCGGGGCCGGCCAGCGCGAGGAAATCCTGGCCCTGCGGCTGCTGCGCGATGCCGTTCATCAGCGCGAAGGCGATCAGGTGGGGCAGGTGGCTCACGGCGGCAAAGGCGGCGTCGTGCGCATCCGGCGACATCTGGATCACCTTGCAATCCAGGGCCTCCCAGACGGCGGCGGCCCGCTTCAGGTGCGCCACCTGCGTCCGCTCGATCGGCGTGATGACGACCTGCTTGCCCCCGTACAGGTCGGGGTCGGCATGCTCGACGCCCGACACTTCCTTGCCGGTGATCGGGTGGCAGGGCACGAAGGAGCCGATGTTGTCGCGCAGCACGCGGCGCGCGGCGTCGACCACGTCTCGCTTGGTCGAGCCCACGTCCATGATCAGCATGGTGGGGCTGACCAGGTGGCGGATGGCCTTGAGCGTGGCCTCGGTTGCCGATACCGGCACGGCCAGCAGCACGATGTCGGCGCCGGAGACCGCCAGCAGCGCGGACGGCGCCTCGACGTCGATCACGCCCATCTGGCGCGCCCGCTCGGTCGTCGATGGCGACTTGCTGTAGCCGACCACGCGCTTGACCAGGCCGGCGCGCTTGAGCGCAAGCGCGAACGACCCCCCCATCAGGCCGCAGCCGATCAGACCCAACTGCTCGAACATCTTGTACTTCCGCCCTGAGATTGGAGTGCTTGTCAGTCGCCGACGGGGTAGGTACCCAGCACCTTGTAGAACGCGCACAGGCTCTGCAAGTCCTTCAGCGCCGCCGCCACGTGCGGCTGCGACGGATGGCCCTGCACGTCGATGTAGAAATAGTATTCCCATTGCCCCGAGCGCGCGGGGCGGGACTCGAAGCGCGTCATCGACACGCCATGCTGTTTCAGCGGCACAAGGATGTCGTGCACCGCGCCGGGCCGGTTCGGGACCGACACCACGACGCTGACGCAGTCCTTGCCGCAAGCCTGCGGCGCGGCCAGGGTCTGCGGCAGGCAGACGACGGCGAAGCGGGTGCGGTTGAAAGCCTCGTCCTGGATGGCATGGGCGGCGGTGTGCAGCCCGAACTCGCTGCCGGCGCGTTCGCTGGCGATCCCGGCCCAGGCAGGATGCGCCGCGGCTTGCCGGGCGCCTTCGGCATTGCTGGCCACGGCGCGCCGCTCGGCGTGGGGCAGGTGCTTGGACAGCCAGCCCTGGCACTGGGCCAGCGCCTGGGGATGGGCCAGCACCACCTCGACGCCTTCCAGCGAAGGCGACAGGCGCAGCAGGTGATGCCGCACCAGCAGGCTGATCTCGCCCACGATGTGCAGGGGCGACTGCAGCAGCAGGTCGAGCGACCGGGTCACCACGCCTTCGGTGCTGTTTTCCACCGGCACCACGCCGAAATCGGCCGTGCCGGCGGTAGCGGCGTGGAACACCTCGTCGAAGCTGATGCAGGGCACGTGCTCGATGCTCGAGCCGAAGAACTGGACGGCTGCCTGTTCGCTGAACGTCCCGGCGGGGCCGAGGTAGGCCACGCGCTGCGGCGACTCCAGGGCCCGGCAGGCGGACATGATCTCGCGCCAGATGGTGGCGACGTTCGCGGCCTTCAGGGGCCCGGCGTTGCCGGCCTGCAGCCCGTTGATGACCTCGGCCTCGCGCTCGGGCCGAAAGACCGTCGAGCCTTCGGCGCGCTTGAGTTCACCGACCTCGTTGGCCAGCGATGCCCGCCGGTTCAGCAGCGCGAGCAGCTCACGGTCGACGGCGTCGATCTGCGTGCGCAGCTGTCCCAGGGTCGGAGCCATCGCGTCAGCCCTCGCTGTCGCCGGGCGCAGCGTCCACCGGATCGACCGAATCTCCCTCGGCCGCCTGGGCATCGTTCTCCACGATGCGCTGCAAGCCGCTGAGCTTGGAGCCTTCGTCCAGCCCGATCAGCGTCACGCCCTGCGTCGCCCGGCCGAGCTCGCGGATCTCGCTGACCCGGGTGCGCACCAGCACGCCCTTGTCGGTGATCAGCATGATCTCGTCATCGACGTGCACCAGCGTGGCCGCCACGACCTTGCCGTTGCGCTCGCTCTGCTGGATCGCGATCATGCCCTTGGTGCCGCGGCCGTGGCGGGTGTACTCGCTGATCGGGGTGCGCTTGCCGTAGCCGTTCTCGGTGGCGGTCAGCACGCTTTGCTGCTCGTCCTCGGCCACCAGCATGGCGATCACCCCCTGGCCCGGGTCGAGCGCCATGCCCCGCACGCCCCGCGCGGCGCGGCCGAGCGGACGCACGTCCTCCTCGTCGAAGCGCACCGCCTTGCCGCCGTCGGAAAACAGCATCACGTCGTGCTTGCCGTCCGTGAGTGCGGCGCCGATGAGGTCATCGCCCTCGTCGAGGTTCACGGCGATGATGCCGCCCTTGCGCGGGTTGTTGAACTCGTCCAGCGCAGTTTTCTTCACCGTGCCCATGCTGGTGGCCATGAACACGTAGTGGTCGGCCGGGAAGCTGCGGAATTCGCCCGTCAGCGGCAGCACCACGCTGATCTTTTCGCCGTCCTGCAGCGGGAACATATTGACGATGGGCCGTCCGCGCGAGCCGCGCGAGCCCGCCGGCACTTCCCAGACCTTCAGCCAGTAGAGGCGTCCGCGGGTGGAGAAGCACAGCAGGTAGTCGTGCGTGTTGGCGATGAAAAGCTGGTCGATCCAGTCGTCTTCCTTGGTGGCGGTGGCCTGCTTGCCGCGCCCGCCGCGCTTTTGCGCCCGGTATTCGGACAGCGGCTGGCTCTTGATGTAGCCCGAGTGCGAGAGCGTCACCACCATGTCCGTGGGCGTGATCAGGTCTTCGGTGGCGAGGTCCTGGGCGTTGTGCTCGACCACGCTGCGGCGGGCGCCGGGCTTGGTCTGCCCGAACTCCAGCCGGATCGCGGCCAGTTCTTCGCCGATGATGGTCGAGACGCGGGCGGGCTTGGCCAGGATGTCGAGCAGGTCGTCGATCTCGGCCATCACTTCCCTGTATTCCGCGACGATCTTGTCCTGCTCCAGCCCGGTCAGGCGCTGCAGGCGCATCTGCAGGATCTCCTGGGCCTGGGTGTCGGACAAGCGATACAAGCCGTCGCCGCCCATGCCATAGGCGCGCTCGAGCCCATCGGGGCGGTAGTCGTCGGCGTTGATGACGCTGCCGTCTTCCTTGGCCCGCGTCAGCATCTCGCGCACCAGCGCGCTGTCCCAGCTGCGGCTCATCAGTTCGGCCTTGGCCACCGGGGGGGTGGGCGATTCGCGGATGATGCGGATGAACTCGTCGATGTTGGCCAGCGCGACGGCAAGGCCTTCCAGCACGTGCCCGCGCTCGCGCGCCTTGCGCAGGTTGAACACCGTCCTGCGCGTGACCACCTCGCGGCGGTGCTGCAGGAACACTTCGATCAGGTCCTTCAGGTTGCACAGCTTGGGCTGGCCGTCGATCAGGGCCACCATGTTGATGCCGAAGGTGTCCTGCAGCTGCGTCTGCTTGTACAGGTTGTTGAGCACCACCTCGGGCACTTCGCCGCGCTTGAGCTCGATCACCAGGCGCATGCCGGACTTGTCGCTCTCGTCCTGGATGTGGCTGATGCCTTCGATCTTCTTTTCGTTGACCAGCTCGGCCATGCGCTCCTGCAGCGTCTTCTTGTTGACCTGGTAGGGCAGCTCATCGACGATGATGGCCTGGCGCGCGCCCCTGTCGATGTCCTCGAAGTGGCACTTGGCGCGCATGACCACCTTGCCGCGGCCGGTGCGGTAGCCTTCCTTGACACCGTTGATGCCGTAGATGATGCCGGCGGTGGGGAAGTCGGGTGCCGGCACGATCTCCATCAGCTCGTCGATGGACGCTTCCGGGTTCTTGAGCAGGTGCAGGCAGGCGTCCACCACCTCGTTGAGGTTATGCGGCGGGATGTTGGTGGCCATTCCCACCGCGATACCGCCCGAGCCGTTGACCAGCAGATTCGGCACCTTGCTGGGCAGGACCAGGGGCTCCTTCTCGCTGCCGTCGTAGTTGGGACCGAAGTCGACCGTTTCCTTGTCGATGTCGGCCAGCATCTCGTGAGCGATCTTGGCCAGCCGGATTTCGGTGTACCGCATGGCCGCGGCGTTGTCGCCGTCGACGCTTCCGAAGTTGCCCTGGCCGTCCACCAGCATGTGGCGCATCGAGAAGTCCTGCGCCAGCCGCACGATGGTGTCGTACACCGACTGGTCGCCGTGCGGGTGGTACTTGCCGATCACGTCGCCGACGATACGGGCCGACTTCTTGTACGGCCGGTTCCAGTCGTTGTTGAGCTCGTGCATCGCGTAAAGTACGCGGCGATGCACCGGCTTCAGGCCATCCCTTGCGTCGGGGAGAGCCCGGCCCACGATCACGCTCATGGCGTAGTCGAGGTAGCTGCGCCGCATTTCCTCTTCAAGACTGACGGGCAGGGTTTCTTTGGCGAATTGGGTCATGAAAGAGCAAGAAGAGGGCGCGAAACCGCCGATTTTACGCGTCCGCAGACCCTGTAGCTAACCCGCAACATACGGGGGCCAAAGAGGTTTTGTCCTACGAGGCTGGCGGGCAGTGCCCGTTGATTGTGTAAGGACGTGTGGCACAATAAGTTCGACGCTTTGGGTGATGGTCACCTTAAACGTAGTGTTTACGCAGCGCTGCTGCGGCTTTTTCCCCAAGAGGAGAACCATGAAGAAACTGAATAAAGTGGCGCTGCTGTTTGCAACCGCTGCGCTGGCAACGGCCGCAGGCGCGCAAACCCGTGTGACCGCAGCCGATGGCGGCCGAACCGTCAACAACTGGGTCAACGGAACTGGCGAGATCGTTTGGAAGAACGGTACCAACGAACTGTGCTGGCGCAACGCCTCCTGGACGCCTGCCACCGCCGCCCGCGGTTGCGATGGCGCCCTCGTGCCCCCGCCCCCGCCGGCTCCCGCTCCCGCTCCGGCCCCTGCCGCCGCAGCCCCGACGGCGCCCCCGGCTGCCGCGCCGGCTCCGGCCCCGGCTCCCCAGCCGCCCGCAGCCACCAAGGTGACCTACGCCGCTGACGCCTTCTTCGACTTCGACAAGGCCGTTCTCAAGCCCGAAGGCCGCGCCAAGCTGGACGACCTGGTCGGCAAGGTCAAGGACATCAACCTGGAAGTGATCATCGCCGTCGGCCACACCGACTCGGTGGGTTCCGACGCTTACAACCAGCGCCTGTCGGTGCGCCGCGCCGAAGCCGTCAAGGCCTACCTCGTGTCCAAGGGCATCGAGAAGAACCGCGTGTACACCGAAGGCAAGGGCGAGAAGCAGCCCGTTGCCGACAACAAGACCAGCGAAGGCCGTGCCAAGAACCGCCGCGTGGAAATCGAAGTGGTTGGTACCCGCGCTAATCGCTAATCGCTGCGCGCTTGGCGCAAGGTGAAAAAAAGGCCCCGCTTGCGGGGCCTTTTACTTGGGCCCGCCGTTCCGGCGGGAAAATGCGACCATGACCGTCAATGCCGATCCGGCCGAGCTGGCCAAGTTCTCCGACCTGGCTCACCGCTGGTGGGACACCGAAAGCGAATTCCGCCCGCTCCACCAGATCAATCCGCTGCGGCTCGAGTGGATCCACGGGCAGATGCCACTGGCCGGCCGCCGCGTCCTGGACGTGGGCTGCGGCGGCGGCATTCTGGCCGACTCGATGGCGCGCAAGGGTGCCAGCGTCCTGGGCATCGACCTGTCGACCAAGGCCTTGCGGGTCGCCCAGTTGCATGCGCTGGAGGCCGGCACGCCGAACATCGACTACCGTGAAGTCAGCGTCGAAGGGCTGGCCGACGAGCAGCCGGAGGCTTTCGATGCCGTCACTTGCATGGAAATGCTGGAGCACGTGCCCGACCCGGCCTCGGTCGTGCGCGCCTGTGCAGCTCTGGCCAAGCCGGGGGGCTGGGTCTTCTTCTCGACCATCAACCGCAATCCCAAGGCCTTCCTGTTCGCGGTCGTGGGCGCCGAATACGTCCTGAACCTGCTGCCGCGAGGCACGCACGAGTACCTGAAGTTCATCCGCCCGAGCGAACTCGCGGGCTTTTGCCGGGCGGCGGGGCTGGAGTGGCAGCAGTCCCGCGGCCTGGACTACAACCCATTGACGCGGCGGTACCGGTTGACCGCGGACACCGGCGTCAACTACTTGGTCGCCACGCGCAAGCCCGATGTTTCCTGACACCCGCGCCGTGCTGTTCGACCTGGACGGCACACTGGTCGACAGTGCGCCCGACCTCGGGGCTGCCGCCGATGCGATGCGCACGGCCCGGGGATTGCCCTCGCTGCCGCTCGAGCGCTACCGGCCGATGGCAGGTGCCGGTGCCCGCGGCATGCTGGGCATCGCCTTCGGCATGGCGCCGGACCATCCGGACTACGACAGCTTGCGCGAGGAGTTCTTCCGCAACTACGAGCAGCGCATGACGCGGCACACCCATGCCTTCGAAGGAATCGCCGATCTGCTGCAGCAGTTGCGTGCCCGTGGCCTGGCCTGGGGCGTGGTGACCAACAAGTCGATGCGGTTCACGGGACCGCTGACGCGAGCGATGGAACTGTTCGCCTCGGCCGGGGCGGTCGTCGGCGGAGACAGCACCCCGCATGCCAAGCCGCATCCGGCGCCGCTGCTGGAAGCGGCGCGCCAGCTCGGCATCGAGCCCCAGCGTTGCGTCTACGTCGGCGACGACGAGCGAGACATCGTCGCGGGGCGCGCTGCCGGCATGGCGACGGTCGCTGCCACCTACGGCTACCTCGGCGGCAGCGGAGACTGGGCCGCCTGGGGCGCCGATGCCCACATCGATTCACCGCTTGAATTGCTGCCGCTCTTGCAAACGGTCCCCAGGCCCTAAAATAAGAACTCCTGGGGCTGCACTGGTTTCGACGCGGGTTCGGACACGCAGCAGGGCATGTCGAGCTGAATGTGCTCGTAAAACTGATTCAAACAAACTAACTGCAAACGACGAACGTTTCGCACTCGCCGCTTAATTGCCGGTGAGCTTTGCAACAGCAGGCCTATGGGCTGGGCAAGGGGTCTTTCGCGCAAGTGATGGGCTCCCGGCTGCAAAGATAATTTCATAGGCTGGTCTCCTGTCGGGTAACTTGGCAGGGGACGAGACAATAGGTTGCTGGCGTCCTGTTTAGCGTGCCGCTGCGCGATTCAGGAAGTGAGACTCAAATCAGACGGCTAAACATGTAGAACTGCGCGAAGAAGGCTTGCGGACGCGGGTTCAATTCCCGCCAGCTCCACCAATCATGAACGCATCCGTTGCAAACCTGCAGCAGATGCCCTTCGTCTGTCTCCTGCCCCCGTTTATTGCTCAGCAATGCGGAGGGCTCATGCTATTCTGAAATAAATTGTTTCAGAAAGCGCGACATGATGAAGAGCGGTACTTGCTGGATTGTCTTGGCGGCTGCTGTGCTGGCGGGCTGCGGTGGCGGACATCCTGGCGCAAGTGCACCGGCACCAGCAGCGCCTCAGAGCCTGGTCGCCGGGCCGACTTCGGTGTTCGGCCTTTCGAGCGTCGCCTACTCGGGCAAGCGGGCCAACTACACCATCACGTTGAGCAACGGGTCCGTCACCATCAAGGACGACGTGGGCACTGGCGGCACGGCGACTTACGTGGGGCTCAAACGCATCTACTTCTCCGACTTCGCTGTCGCGTACGACACCGACGGGATTGGCGGCCAGATGTACCGGCTCTACAAGGCTGCGTTCGACCGCCAGCCCGACCTCGCGGGCCTCGGCCACCAGATTGCAGCGGTGGAAGCCAGTGGCCTCTCGGTCGTGCAGGTGGCACAGAATTTCGCGGCCAGTCCCGAGTACCTGCAGAAGTACGGAAACACGACCAACACGCAGTTCGTGACCCAGCTCTACCTCAATGCACTGCACCGCGCACCAGAGCCTGCTGGGCTCGCCTTCCATGTGGGCTATCTCGACGCCAGCCTCATTTCCAGGGCCCAGCTTCTGGCGAACTTTTCCGAGTCCGCCGAAAACCGGTCCCAGGTAGCGGCGGAGATCCAGGACGGGATCACGTACACGCCGTACCAACTGCCCACCATCACGTCGGTGCCTGCTGCACCCACGCTGAACGGTGCGACCGGTGGCAACGCCAGCGCCGTGGTGTCGTTCACGGCGCCCACCATGACGGGCAATCTCGCGATCACGGGATACACGGCCACTTGCAGCGCCGCCTCGGGAATCAGGACGGCCAGCGGTGCGGGCAGCCCCCTCACGGTCACCGGCTTGGCCAACGGGACGCAGTATGCGTGCGCGGTGGCCGCGACGAACCTTGCTGGCACGGGGGCGGCCTCAGGTTCGGCCACCGTCACGCCCGCGCTCACGGCGGCCAGCGGCACGGGCCAGTATTTCTGCTCGCACAGCGCCAACGTGTTCAATGCCACCATCAACCTGACCAGCATGGTGACGGCCTCCTGCACTTCCACGCTGCGGACCCTGACCGGGAACGGCGTTCCCGACCATGCGCCCGGCACATTCCCGAACTCGAGCAACCCCAACGCGATCAAGGCCGTCAACTTCACGTTCCGTACCTCACTCAGTCCATCCGTCGCAGCCGCCAACACGGCAGTCAGCCATGTGGTTGGTTACGTCAACAACGGCGTCAAGCTGGATCCCTCGACCGCCGAGAGTTACCAGAACGCTGGCGTGTGGAAGATCGAAGCGCTGAACCAGAGCTACTTCGCCTTCGGCGTCGACTCCAGCAACGCCCACGTTCAACCGGACGGCGCCTACCACTACCATGGCATGCCCGAGGGCTACATCACCCGGCAAGGCAAGGGCACCGCCATGACGCTGGTCGGCTTCGCACTGGACGGTTTCCCGATCTATGCGCGCTACGGCTATAGCGACGCACTGAACGCGAGCAGCACGACTCGCAAGATCAACGCGAGCTACCGCCTGAAAACCTCGCCCTCGGCCGGCCGGCCTTCGACGTCGGCCGTACCCATGGGAACCTTCACCCAGGACTACGAATACGTGCAGGGGCTGGGCGACCTCGACGATTGCAACGGCCGCTTCGGGGTGACGCCGGAGTTCCCCTCGGGCATCTACCACTACTACATCACCGAGGGCTACCCGTACATCCAGCGCTGCCTCAAGGGTTCGGCCAGCGCGCAATGAGCCCGGCTGCGCTGTACCGCGCCGGCGCGCGGGTGCTTGCGGTCGTCGCGGCGCTGGTGGCGCTGCCGCTGCACGCCCACCTCATGCCCGCCGGCCAGGGCACGGTGCGGCTGGTGGGCGACTCCGCCTATGTGGTGGTCGCGGTGCCCGCCTCCCTGCTGCGCATCGCCGACGACAACCAAGACGGCCTGATCGCCGTCGCCGAAATCGACCGGCACCGGGCCGCGCTGGATGCCTTGGTCTCGCAGCGGCTGCAGTTGCAGGCCGGCGGCGAACCCGGCCGGCTGGTGTTCTCCGACCTGCTGATTTCCCATGCCGAGGACCTGGCCGGCCGCGGTGCGGACGCCATCGCCGTCGCGCGCCGCTACCAATGGGCGCACGCGGTCGAGACGTTTTCCATTCAGGCATCGATCTTCGAGCCTGGCAAGCCGCAGGCTCAGTTCCTGGTGCGGGCGAGCTTCGGTGAACTCCATGAATCCGCCGTCCTGACGCCGGACCGCGCCGACGCAGCCTTCTTCACCGGGCCGCTGCAGGTGTTCACCCGCGCCCTGCGGCTCGGGGCCGAACACATCCTGATCGGCGCCGATCACCTCCTGTTCCTGCTCACCGTGCTGGTGGCGGGGGCGGGCTGGCGCTACTGGGTGGCCGTGGTGACCACCTTCACGGTGGCGCACAGCATCACCCTGGGCGGCGCCGTGCTGGGTGTCGTGAGCGCGCCGCCGGCGCTGGTCGAGCCCCTGATCGCGGCCAGCATCGTGCTGCTGGCCCTGGACAACATCGTGCGCGGGCAGGCCAAGCTGGGGCACCGGCTTTTCCTCATCTTCGGATGCGGCCTGCTGCACGGCCTGGGCATCGCCTCGGTCCTGACCGAGTCTGCGGTCTCCAGCCACAACCTCGTGGCGACGCTGGTCGGATTCAACCTCGGCATTGAACTCGGGCAGCTGGTGTTCGTCGCCGGCGCGCTGGCGGTGCTGGGCTTGTTCAAACGGGCGGCGCCCGGCTGGCAACACAGGCTGGTCACCTCCAGCTCCGTGGTCGCGGCGGTGGTGGGCAGCTTGTGGCTGCTCGAGCGCGTGTGGGGTTGAAGGCGGCTTGCGCCGGCGACTAGCGTCCTACACGCATGCGCTTGCGTCCTACAGCCAATCGCAGGCCGCTTTCCTAGATTGGCGGGCGGTAGACAACCGCCCGAGCAGTACCAGGACGTTCAAGGACGAGCCATGCACCAATCCCCGCAGAAGCTGGTGAACCGCCGCGAAAAGTACGGTGACTTCGACACCGGCGACGCCGAAGCCGAGCGCCGCCTGCATCGTGGCACGCAGCCCAAGGCGCGCAAGTTTTCGCTGCGCGAGGAGGCTCCGCGCGAGCAGCGCGGCAAGCAGCATCCGCGCGCCTAGGGTGGTGCGCCCGGTGGTGCGCGATACTGCGCGCCATGCAGCTGCAGGACATCCTGTTCACCCAGGGATTTGGCACCAGGCGTGTCTGCGCCGGGCTGATCCAGCAGGGTTTTGTCACCGTAGCCGGCTCCAACGTTACGGAGCCTGCTATGGAAGTTGTAGCTGAGGGGCTGCGCTTCTCGGTGCAGGGCCGCGACTGGGAGTACCACGCCAAGGCCTACCTCATGCTCCACAAGCCGGCCGGAACGGAATGTTCGCAGAAGCCGTCGGCCTGGCCGAGCATCTACACCCTGCTGCCTTCACCCCTGCGCCAGCGCCCGACCAAGGGCGCGGTGCAAGGCGTGCAGGCTGTCGGCCGCCTGGACCAGGACACCACGGGCCTGCTGCTGCTGACCGACGACGGCGCTTTCGTCCACCGCATGGCCTCGCCGCGCCGGCACGTGCCCAAGGTGTACGAGGTCACGACGTGCCATCCCGTCACGCCGGCGCAGGTCGAGCGGCTGCTGCAAGGCGTCGTGCTGGACGACAGCCCCAAGCCGGTGGCGGCGGCGGCCTGCGAGCAGACGGCCGAGCTGCAGCTGAGCCTGACCCTTACCGAAGGCAAGTACCACCAGGTCAAGCGCATGCTGGCGGCGGTGGGCAACCGCGTTCAAGCCTTGCATCGCTCGCGCATCGGCGGCTTGGCGCTGCCCGAGGACCTGGCGCCCGGGCAGTGGCGCTGGCTCTCGCCGCAAGACCTGCAGCTGCTGAACGTCTGAGCTTCAGGCGGCTGCGGCCAGGAAGCGCACGAGCGCCTGCGCCGTGGCCTGCGGCTGGTCCTTGTGCGGCGAATGGCCGCACTGCGGCAGTTTCAGCATCTCGAAGCGGCCGGCGGTCGGCGCGATCTCCTCGATCTGCCGCATCGTGCCGTAGGGATCGTCCAGGCCCTGGATCGCCAGCACCGGCGCCGCGATGCGGCGGCAGTCGCCGCGGATGTCGAACGAGCGGAACCCGGCGCTCAGCCAGATGTCGTTCCACTGCCAGAAAGCGACGTCCACGTCGGCGTGGTAGCGCGCCAGCCGCTCGCGCAGGCCGCCGGTCTCGAAGGCTTCGCGAGCCTGCTCGATGGCGCGGACCGACACGTCCTCGACGATGACATGCGGCGCCATGACGATGCAGGCCGATACCGCGAGACGGCTGGCGTGGAGCAGGGCGATGCTGCCGCCGTCGGAGTGCCCGACCAGCACGGGCTGTTCCACCCCGAGTTCGGCCAGCAGCTGCGGCAACACGTCGAACGCCTCGCGATGCATGTAGTCCGGCTGCAGCCGCCCCGCGCCGCGGACATCGGGCACGGGCTCCGAGTGGCCGTAGCCGCGGCGGGAGAACACGATGCCCTCGCGTCCTGCCTGAGCGCACACCTGTGCCGGCCAGTCCCGCCACATCGCCACCGAGCCGAGCCCCTCGTGCAGGAAAACAAGGGGGGCCTTCCGTCCTCCGCCACTGCCGGTCACGCGTTGAATTTCGAGCGCCACGCCGCCCACCATGGTCCGTTCCATCGCAGGGATGTTACGGGAAGGGCAGGGCCGCGGGGCTACACTCCCGGGTTGCCCAGAAACGGTTGTTGTTCGTGATTCCTGTTCTCCGATTCCTCGCCCTGGCGGCGGCTTGCTGGGCTGCTTTTCCCCCGGTTGCGGCGGCCCAGACGGCGCCGATCTTCGTGCTCAACTCGCTCGACGCGAGCGTGAGCGTGATCGATCCGGCCACCTGGAAGGAGACGAAGCGGCTGCCCACCGGCAAGGAGCCGCACCACCTGTACATGACGCCCGACGAGAAGTCGGTGATCGTGGCCAACGCGCTGGCCGACTCGCTGACTTTCATCGACCCCCGGACCGCCGAAGTCCAGCGCACGGTGCGGGGCATCCTGGACCCGTACCACCTGCGCTTTTCGCCAGACATGAAGTGGCTGGTCACCGCCGCCAACCGCCTGAACCACGTGGACATCTACCGCTGGGACGGCAAGGAGATGCAGCTGGCCAGGCGCATCGCCACCGCCAAGACGCCCAGCCACCTGTGGATCGACAGCAAGAGCACCACCGTCTACGCCTCCATGCAGGACAGCGACGAACTGGTCGCCATCGACCTGGCCACCCAGCAGCTGAGATGGCGCGTGAAGACCGGCCCCATGCCGGCCGACCTGTACGGCACGCCCGACGACCGCATCGTGCTGGTGGGACTGACCGGCAGCGACAGCGTGGAGGTGTTCGACGTCAGCGGCGCCAGCCCGCGCTCGATCAAGAAGATCAAGACCGGCAACGGCGCCCATGCGTTCCGGGCCGCCGGCGACAAGCGCCATGTCTTCGTCAGCAACCGCGTGGCCAACACCATCAGCAAGATCGACCTGCACAGCCTGGAGCAGGTGGATTCCTTCCCTGCGCCCGGCGGCCCGGACTGCATCGAGGTGCTGGCCGGCGGCAAGCTGCTGATGGTCACCTCGCGCTGGGCACGCAAGCTCACCGTGGTCGACACCGAGAGCAAGAAGGTGGTGCGGCAGGTCAATGTCGGCAAGTCTCCCCATGGCGTCTGGACGCTGGACCACGCGCCCCGTTGAGCTGGCAGCTATCGTTTTGATAGCTGCTTGGGCCCTGCCCGCGGGGGCTCAAGGTAAAAACGGCTGTGAAAAGCCCCTGTACCTGACGTTCGACACCGGCCACATGGAAGTGGCACCGCTGGTGGCCGAGGTGCTCAACCGCCAGCGGGTGCTGGTGACTTTCTTCGGTGCCAACGAGCGCACCAAGGCCGGTGACGGCAGCCTGGGGCCGCATTGGGCGCCGTGGTGGAAGGCGCGTGCGGCCGAAGGGCACGAATTCGCTTCCCACACCTGGGACCACGTCTACTGGCGCGCCGACGTCGCGGGGGACCCGCCCCGCTTTCGCGTGCGCGCCTCCGCCGGTCCGAACGAGGGCGTGGAGTTCACCTGGACCGCGGCGCAGTACTGCGAGCAGATCGACAGGGCGGCGTTGCGGCTGCAGGAGATCACGGGCAAGCGCCCGCTGCCGCTGTTCCGGGCGCCGGGCGGCAAGACTTCAGCCAAGTTCCTGGCCGCCACCCGTGCCTGCGGCTGGCAGCACGTGGGCTGGTCGCCGGCGGGCTTCCTGGGCGACGAATTGCCCAGCGAAACGGCTTCCAACCGTGCCCTGTTGGCGAAGGCCTTGCGCGACGTCAAGAGCGGTGACATCCTGCTGGCCCATCTGGGAATCTGGTCCCGCAAGGACCCGTGGGCGCCCGCCGTCCTGGAGCCGCTGATCGCCGGCCTCAAGGAGAAGGGCTTTTGCTTCCGCACCCTGCGGGACCACCCGGCCTACCAGGACTGGATCGCGGCGCGGGGCCGCTGAAGACACACCATGGATTGGATCGAGGAAACTTTTTCGCGGGCCCAGCAGGGGCTGTTCGAGTCGGCGGTGCAGCCGGCGATGTTCGCGTTCGGGCTCGGGCACCTGCTCGAGGACGGCTACGCGGCCACCGGCTGGTTGCTGGTGGGGCTGCTGCAGATCGCCGTGCTGCTGCTGGTGATCGGGCCGCTGCAGCGCCTCAAGCCCGTGGAGCCGGTCACCGACGCGGCCGGGGTCCGCACCGATATTCTCTACACGCTGATCCACCGCCTGGGCCTGTTCCGCATCGCGCTGTTCTTCAGCGTGGAGCCGCTGTTCGACGAGGTGTTCGGGGCCTTGCGTGTCGCCGGTTTCGGCACCTTCCACCTCGACCAGCTCTGGGCCGGGGTGACCGATCTGCCCTGGCTGAGCTTTGCCCTGTACCTGCTGGTGTTCGACTTCGCCGACTACTGGATCCACCGCGGCCAGCACGGCCTGCGCTGGTGGTGGCAGCTGCATGCGCTGCACCACTCGCAGCGGCAGATGACGATGTGGAGCGACAACCGCAACCACCTGCTGGACGACCTGCTGCGCGACAGCGCCCTGGTGCTGCTGGGCCAGCTGATCGGGGTCGGGCCCGGGCAGTTCGTCGCCATCGTCGCCATCACGCAGCTGTCGGAGAGCCTGCAGCACGCGAACGTGAAGCTGTGGTTCGGCCGCGTCGGCGAGCGGCTCTGGGTCAGCCCGCGTTTCCACCGGCTGCACCACAGCATCGGCCTGGGCCATGAAAGCCGGGGGCAGGGTAGCCTGGGCGGCCACAACTTCGGCGTGCTGCTGCCCTGGTGGGACATGCTGTTTCGCACCGGCAATTTCGAGCAGCGCTACGACCCGACCGGCATCCGCGACCAGCTGGAGAAAGGGCGCGACTACGGCCGCGGTTTCTGGTCGCAGCAATGGCTGGGCGTCAAGCGCCTGCTGGGCAAGGCCTGAGATACTGCGGCGATGCCACAGCCTTCCCCTGACACGTTCGGCCTGGTCATCGTCGGCGACGAGATCCTCTCGGGCAAACGTGCCGACAAGCACATGCCCAAGGTCATCGAGCTGTTGTCCGCGCGTGGGCTGCAGCTGGCCTGGGCCGAGTACGTCGGCGATGACCCCGGCCGCATCACCGCCACGCTCAAACGCGCCTTCGACGGGGGCGCCGTCGTGTTCTCCTGCGGCGGCATCGGCGCCACGCCCGATGACCACACGCGCCAGTGCGCCGCGCGCGCGCTCGGCGTTGAGCTGGAACTGCATCCGCAAGCTGAAGCCCTGATCCGCGAGCGCATGCAGGACGTCGCCCGCGAGCAGGGCACGACCTATGAGCCCGACCGCCCGGACAACATCCACCGCCTGAACATGGGCGTGTTTCCCAAGGGCGCGCGCATCATCCCCAATCCGTACAACAAGATTCCGGGCTTCAGCGTCGGCCAGGTCCACTTCGTCCCGGGTTTCCCGGTGATGGCCTGGCCCATGATCGAAAGCGTGCTGGACCAGCACTATGCGCACCTGTTCCGGCGCGATGCCTACGTCGAGAAATCGGTGATCGTGTTCGGCGCCATGGAGGCGACGCTCACTCCTTTGATGGAGCAGGTGGAGCGGGGCCATCCGGGCGTCAAGGTGTTCTCCCTGCCCAGCGTGGACCACCCGACTTACGGGCGCCACATCGACCTGGGCGTCAAGGGTGAGCCGCGCGCGGTCCAGCCGGCTTATGCGCAATTGCTGGCCGGGTTGAAGGCGCTGGGCACGGTCCTTGGCCCCGAGTTGGTGCGTTAGTACCGGCGCACCTTCGCAGTGCATCGCTTGGATGCACGTTTATGGTGCATTACTCATCCATGTGAGGGGACGCCGCTGCGGGAAGGGCCCTCAGATCAGGGACAATCCCCCAGCCATGCGGCCCCTGCCATGCACCAGCTTTGGCACAGAAACTGCATCCGCTCCCCCGTCCATTCTCAACAACCATCCAATTGGAGAAACCCTGATGGCAGCCAAGACCGTCGCCGACGTGATGAAGATGGTGAAGGAAAACGAAGTCAAGTTCGTCGATTTCCGCTTCACCGACACCCGCGGCAAGGAACAGCACGTGACCGTGCCCGTGTCCCACTTCGACGAAGACAAGTTCACCTCGGGCCACGCGTTCGACGGCTCATCCGTTGCCGGTTGGAAGGGCATCGAAGCGTCCGACATGCTGCTGATGCCGGACCCGGACACCGCCAACATCGACCCCTTCTTCGAAGAGACCACCATCATCCTGTCGTGCGACGTGCTGGAGCCGGGCGACGGCAAGGCCTACGACCGCGACCCGCGTTCCATCGCCAAGCGCGCCGAGGCCTACCTCAAGGCTTCCGGCCTGGGCGACACGGCCTTCTTCGGTCCCGAGCCCGAATTCTTCATCTTCGACGACGTGCGCTGGGGCGCCGACATGTCCGGCTCCTTCGTCGAGATCGACGAGTACGAGGCCTCCTGGAACACCGGCAAGAAGATCGAAGGCGGCAACAAGGGCCACCGCCCCACGGTCAAGGGCGGCTACTTCCCGGTGCCCCCCGTGGACAGCACCCAGGACATGCGCGCCGAGATGTCGCTGATCCTGGAGTCGGTGGGCATCCCGGTGGAAGTGTTCCACCACGAGGTGGCGGGCGCCGGCCAGAACGAGATCGGCACCAAGTTCAACACGCTGGTGCGCCGCGCCGACTGGTCGCAGCTGCAGAAATACATCATCCAGAACGTCGCCAATGCCTACGGCAAGACGGCGACCTTCATGCCCAAGCCCCTGGTCGGCGACAACGGCTCGGGCATGCACGTGCACCAGTCGGTGTGGAAGGACGGCAAGAACCTGTTCGCCGGCGACGGCTACGCGGGCCTGTCCGACTTCGCCCTGTACTACATCGGCGGCATCATCAAGCACGCGCGGGCGCTGAACGCCATCACCAACCCCGGCACCAACAGCTACAAGCGCCTGGTGCCCGGCTTCGAGGCGCCGGTGAAGCTGGCCTATTCGGCGCGCAACCGCTCGGCGTCCATCCGCATCCCGTACGTGGCCAATCCCAAGGGCCGCCGCATCGAAGCCCGTTTCCCCGATCCCCTGATGAACCCCTACCTGGGCTTCGCCGCCATGCTGATGGCCGGCCTGGACGGCGTGGAAAACAAGATCCACCCGGGCGAGGCCGCCACCAAGGACCTGTACCACCTGCCGCCGGAAGAAGACGCGAAGATCCCGACCGTCTGCCACAGCCTGGACCAGGCGCTGGACTACCTGGACAAGGGCCGCAGCTTCCTGACCAAGGGCGGCGTGTTCACCGACAGCATGATCGACGCCTACATCGAGCTGAAGATGCAGGAGGTCACGCGGTTCCGCATGACCACGCACCCGATCGAGTTCGACATGTACTATTCTCTTTGAGGTCAAAACCCGGCCATAAAGGCCGGGAACTTGTGGAAAAGGGCGACAACGATCGCCCTTTTTCTTTTCAGATCATGGGCTTATCTTGCTTTTCTCAGCGGTTTCACGATACTGCAAGGCCGTCCCCTAGCATCCCGGTGCAAGGAGCAGCCATGAAGACCATCCACCTGATTCCCCTGATCGCGGCCCTGGCCGCGGCTGGCGCCAGCCATGCCCAAGCCCGCATCTTCCGCTGCGGCAACACCTACACCAACAATGCCGCCGAAGCCCAGGCCAAGGGCTGCAAGGTGGTGGAGGGCGGCAACGTGACGGTGGTCGAGGGCACGCGCGTCAACGGCAATGCGGCGGTCCGCGTCGCGGCGGCGCCGCAAAGCGCGGCCCAGGGCCAGCCCTCGCAGCGGGTGGACTCGGGCGACCAGAAGGCGCGCGATGCCGATGCCCGCCTGATCCTCGAAGCCGAACTGAAGAAGGCCGAGGCGCGCCAGGCCGAACTGCTCAAGGAATACAACAAGGGCGAACCGGAAAAGCTCGGCCCGGAAACCCGCAACCACCAGAAGTACCTGGACCGCGTCGCCGAACTCAAGGCCAGCATCGCCCGCAACGAGAGCGACATCGCGGGCATTCGCCGCGAACTGGGCCGCGCGGCTGGGGCGGCCACTGCGTCAAAATGAAGGCTTGAGCCAGCCTTCCTCGCCGCCCGTTTCCAGCGCGCACAATCGTTTCCAGTCCCTGGACCTGCTGGCCACGCTGGTGGCGGTGGTCGCGAGCGATGGCGCCGTGCTGTTCGCCAACGCAGCGCTCGAAGATGCGCTGGGCTCCTCGCGCCGCACGATCGAGGGCTCGAACCTTCCTTCCTGCTTCACCGAGCCGCAGACGCTGAAAACGGCGCTGGAAGGCGCGGCCCACAACGAATTCGCGGCGCTGCGCTATGACGCCTGGCTGGTGCGGCAGGCTGGCGAGCCGATGCCGGTCCATGTGGTGGTGGCGCAGACCGACCGCGCGGGCGAGTTCATCGTGGAACTGCTGCCGCTGGAGCAGCAGGCCCGCCAGGAGCGCGAGGAGCGGCTGCTGGACCAGGCGCAGGCCAACAAGGAGCTGATCCGCAACCTGGCGCACGAGATCAAGAACCCGCTGGGCGGCATCCGCGGCGCCGCGCAGCTGCTCGAGATGGAAATCGAGTCGCGCGACCTCAAGGAATACACCCGGGTCATCATCCACGAAGCCGACCGGCTGCAGACGCTGGTGGACCGCCTGCTGGCGCCGCACCGGCGGCCGCACGTCGTGGGCGACGTCAACATCCACGAGATCTGCGAGCGGGTGCGCTCCCTGATCCTGGCCGAGTTCCCGCGAGGGCTGCGCGTCGTGCGCGAGTACGACACCTCGCTGCCCGAGTTCCGCGGCGACCGCGAGCAGCTGATCCAGGCCGTGCTGAACATCGCGCACAACGCCTGCCAGGCCCTGGGCGAACGCATCGCGGCGGGCGATGCGCAACTCGTCTTTCGCACGCGTGTGGCCCGGCAGGTCACCTTCGGCAAGCAGCGCTACCGACTGGCACTGGAATTGCATGTCATCGACAACGGGCCGGGAGTGCCCCCGTCCATCAAGGACCGCATCTTCTACCCGCTGGTGTCCGGCAGGGAAGGCGGCTCGGGACTGGGGCTGACGCTGGCGCAGACGTTCGTGCAGCAGCATCATGGGCTGATCGAATGCGACAGCGTCCCGGGGAGGACCGATTTCAAGATCCTCGTCCCGCTGCCCTGACCGCAACGCTAGACCTGGGACAAGCACCACACATGAAGCCGATCTGGATCGTTGACGATGACCAATCCATCCGCTTCGTGCTGGAAAAGGCGCTGCTGCGCGAGGAGCTGCCCACGCGCAGCTTCACCAACCCCCGCGAGGTGCTGCAGGCGCTCGAGAGCGGCGGCGAGGAGGATGGCCCCCAGATCCTGGTGAGCGACATCCGCATGCCCGGCGGCTCCGGCCTGGACCTATTGACCCGCGTCAAGGAAAAGCATCCCGGCCTTCCAGTGATCATCATGACGGCCTTCTCCGACCTGGACAGCGCCGTGTCGGCTTTCCAGGGCGGCGCCTTCGAGTACCTGCCCAAACCCTTCGACCTGCCCAAGGCCGTGGAGCTGATCCGGCGCGCGGTGCAGGAGAGCCAGCGCGAGGAGGTAGCCGAAGAGCGCATGAACGGCGCGCCCGAGATGCTGGGACAAGCCCCGGCCATGCAGGACGTGTTCCGCGCCATCGGTCGCCTGTCCCAGAGCAATGTGACGGTGATGATCACGGGCGAATCGGGGTCCGGCAAGGAACTGGTGGCGCGCGCGCTGCACAAGCATTCCCCTCGCGCCAGCAACCCCTTCGTCGCGATCAACACCGCGGCGATCCCGAAGGACCTGCTGGAGAGCGAGCTGTTCGGCCACGAGCGCGGCGCGTTCACCGGCGCGCAGACCATGCGCCGCGGCCGTTTCGAACAGGCCGAAGGCGGCACGCTGTTCCTGGACGAGATCGGCGACATGCCCTTCGACCTGCAGACCCGGCTGCTGCGCGTGCTGTCCGACGGCCACTTCTACCGGGTGGGCGGCCACAGCGCCGTCAAGGCCAACGTGCGTGTGATCGCGGCCACCCACCAGGACCTGGAGCAGCGCGTCAAGGAAGGTGTGTTCCGCGAAGACCTGTTCCACCGCCTGAACGTGATCCGCCTGCGCCTGCCGGCGCTGCGCGAGCGCAAGGAAGACGTGCCGATGCTGGCGCGCCACTTCCTGCAGCAAAGCGCCAGGCAGCTGGGCGTGGAGCCCAAGCGGATCTCCGATGCGGCCCTGGCCCGGCTCACGACCTTCGGGTTCCCGGGCAACGTCCGCCAGCTGGAGAACATCTGCCACTGGCTCACCGTGATGGCGCCGGCCCAGCTGATCGAGCCCAAGGACCTGCCGCCGGAAGTCGCCTCGCAGGCCGCGGAGCCGGGCCCCCCGCTCGCTGCGTCCGCGCTGGAGCTGCCATCGCCCGCGGCTGCCGAAACCGCGGCCCCGCCCGCGCCCACTGCACCCGTGGTGCCTGCGGCAGCACCCGGCGCCTGGGAATCCGGACTGGAAGCCGAGGCCATGGCGCTGCTGGCCAGCGGCCGGCAAGACGTGTGGGAGGAACTCACCAGGCGGTTCGAGTCACGCCTGATCCTCACGGCGCTGGCCAACACGCGCGGCCGCCGCATCGAGGCGGCTCAGAAGCTCGGCATCGGCCGCAACACCATCACGAGGAAGATCCAGGAGCTGGGGCTGGAGTGACTGTCATCCCCGCGCAGGCGGGGATCCAGTGCTTGCGCACTCCTGAATCCGGACGCTCTGGGTCCCCGCCTTCGCGGGGACGACGGACTAGAACTCGATCGTCACCGGCGCGTGGTCGCTGGGCTTGGGCCACTTGCGCGGGGTGCGGTCGATGGCGCAGCCCTTGACGTGCGAGCGCAGGGATTCGCTCACCAGGATATGGTCGATGCGCAGGCCGCGGTTCTTCTGGTAGCCCAGCATCCGGTAGTCCCACCAGCTGTAGCTCTTGTCGGGCTGCTCGAACAGCCGGAAGCCGTCGCACAGGCCCAGGCCCAGCAGGTTCTGGAAGTGCTCGCGCTCTTCGCGCGTGTGATGAATCGTGTCGCGTAACCCTTCCGGGTCGTGGCTGTCGCGGTCTTCGGGCGCGATGTTGAAGTCACCCAGCAGCACCAGCCGCGGGTGCGCCTTCAGCTCGTCGCACAGGTAGCGGTTCAGCCCGCCCAGCCAGTTCATCTTGTACGCGAACTTCTCGCTCCCCGCCTCCTGGCCATTGACGAAGTAGCCGTTGACGATGCGCAGCTCGCCCATCGCGCTGTCCACCGTCACCGCGACCACCCGCGAATGCTCGTCCTCGAAGCCGGCGATGTTCTTGGCGATGTCGCGCACGGGCGTGCGGCTCAGGACCGCCACGCCGTTGTAGGTTTTCTGGCCAAACACGGCGCAGTGTTCATAGCCGGCCGCGCGGATCGCGTCCAGCGGGAACTTGTCGTCGGTGAGCTTGAGCTCCTGCAGGCACAGCACGTCCACCGGGTTGGCGGCCAGCCAGTCGAGCACGTGCTGCAGGCGCGCGGTGAGGGAGTTGACGTTCCACGTGGTGATCTTCATGCAGCGGGCTTGCGGTAGGTGACGAAGCTGTAGCGCAAGCCGGATGCCGAAACATGGTCCTGGCGCCGGACCTGAGCCCACTCGGGCCCCAGTTCGGGTGCGAAGGTGTCGCCCTCGAAGTCCTGGTCGATCCGTGTGACTTCCGCGACATGGGCCAGCGGCACGGCCTGCCGGTAGATTTCGGCGCCGCCGATGACCCAGGCCTGCGGGACCTCGCGGCACAGGGCTAACGCGGCTTCGACCGACGGTGCGCGTTCGCCGCCGGCGGCCTGCCAGTTCTCCTGGCGCGTGACCACGATGTTGCGCCGGCCCGGCAGGGGGCGGAACTTCGCGGGCAGCGAGTCCCAGGTCTTGCGGCCCATGATCACAGGGCAGCCCATCGTCAGCTGCTTCAGATGCGCCAGGTCTTCCGGCAGGTGCCACGGCATCTGGTTGTCCTTGCCGATCACGCCGTTGCGCGACTGCGCATAGATGACCCCGAGCTGCATGCGGCTCAGACCGCCACCGGCGCCTTGATGGCGCCGTGGCACTGGTAGTCGAGCACTTCGAAGTCCTCGTACTCGTACCCGAAGATCGATGCGGGCCGGCGCCTGATGTTCAGCACCGGGTAGGGGTAGGGCGTGCGCGAGAGCTGCAGTTCCACCTGCTCATGGTGGTTGCTGTAGATGTGGCAGTCGCCCCCGGTCCAGATGAAATCGCCCACGCCGAGGTCGCACTGCTGCGCCATCATGTGCGTGAGCAGGGCGTAGCTGGCGATGTTGAACGGCACGCCCAGGAAGATGTCGGCGCTGCGCTGGTACAGCTGGCAGGAGAGCTTGCCATCGGCCACGTAGAACTGGAAGAACGCATGGCAGGGCGCCAGCGCCATCTTCGGAATATCGGCCACGTTCCAGGCGCTGACGATGATGCGGCGCGAATCCGGGTTGGTCTTGATCGTGTGCACCGCCTGGGCGATCTGGTCGATGGTGCCGCCCTCCGGCGTCGGCCAGCTGCGCCACTGCACGCCGTAGACGGGACCCAGGTCGCCGTCCTCGCGCGCCCATTCGTCCCAGATCGTCACGCCGCGCTCGCGCAGCCTGTTGTTGTCGGACGAACCCTCCAGGAACCACAGCAGCTCGTGGATGATGGACTTCAGGTGGACCTTCTTGGTGGTCACCAGCGGGAAGCCCTCGCTCAGGTCGAACCGCATCTGGTGCCCGAACACGCTGCGGGTGCCGGTGCCCGTGCGGTCGGTCTTGGGTGCGCCCAGCGTGTACACATGGCGCATGAAGTCTTCGTATTGCGAACGGACAGGGCGGCTCATGCCGGCAATTATGCGCGGATGACCCGCCCCGGATTGAGCAGGTTCTGCGGGTCCAGCGCCCGCTTGATCGCCCGCATCAGTGCCAGCGCCTGCGGCGACTTGTACCTGGGCAGCGAATCCACCTTCAGCGCGCCGATGCCGTGTTCGGCCGAGATCGAGCCGCCGAACCGCACCACCGAGTCGTAGACCAGCGTGTTGACCTTGTCTTCCCACTCGCGCAGGAAGGCGGCGCCGTCGCTGCCTTGCGGGCACTGCACGTTGTAGTGCAGGTTGCCGTCGCCCAGGTGGCCGAAATTCACCAGGCGCACGCCCGGGATCTCACGCGCCAGCGAGGCGTCGGTTTCGCGGCAGAACCCGGGAATGCGCGACACCGGGAGCGAGATGTCGTGCTTGATGTTCAGGCCTTCCTGCGCCTGCGCCAGCGGGATGCTCTCGCGCACGTGCCACAGCTGCGCGGCCTGCGCCAGGTTCTCGGCGACCACCGCGTCGGTGACGCAGCCGGCTTCCAGCGCCTCCTCCAGCAGCCCCTCGAACGCGGCGCGGGCGTGCGCCTCCGATTCGTGGTCGGCGTTTTCCAGCAGCACGCAGTAGGGTGAGTCCTGGTGGAAGGGCACGCGTTGCTGCGGGAAGTGCTTGCCCACCAGGCCGAGCGCGAACTGACCCATCACCTCGAAGCCGGTGAGGCCGGCGGCCAGGCGCCGGTGCGCCAGGCCCAGCAGCTCCACCGCGGCTTCCAGCGACGGGACTGCCGCCCAGGCCGTCAGGGTCGCCGCCGGCTGCGGGTACAGCTTCATCGTCGCCGCCGTGATGATGCCCAGCGTGCCCTCGCTGCCGATGAACAGCTGCCGCAGGTCGTACCCCGTGTTGTCCTTGCGCAGCCCGGACAGGCCTTCCCACACCTGGCCATCCGCCGTCACCACTTCCAGGCCCAGGCACAGCTCGCGCGTGTTGCCGTAGCGCACCACCTGGGTGCCGCCCGCGTTGGCGGCGAGATTGCCGCCGATGGTGCAGCTGCCTTCGGCGGCCAGGCTCAGCGGGAACAGCAGGCCGGCGCGATCGGCCGCCTCCTGCACCGACTGCAGCACGCAGCCGGCTTCGACGGTGAGCGTCAGGTTGGCCGGGTCCAGCGAGCGGATGGCAGTCATGCGTTGCAGGCTGAGCACCACCTCGCGGCCGCTGGTGTCCGGCACGCTGCCGACCACCAGGCCGGTGTTGCCGCCCTGGGGCACGATGGGGCTGCCGGCAGCCGCGCAGGCGCGGACCACGGCAGCAACTTCCTGCGTGCTGCCGGGGCGCACCACCGCCAGCGCCTTGCCGCGCATGCGCTTGCGCCAGTCCTGCTCGTAGCCGGCCAGGTCGCCCTCGACCAGCACGTTGGCCGGGCCCACGGCAGCGCGAAGCTGCTCAATCAGATCAGTCATTGGATAACCTCCGCTCTACGAGCTGCGGTGCGATGAGCCTTCGGAGCGGCCGGGCGGCTCATGCCTTTCCTTTGCGCAGCCGCCAGCGCACGTGCAGCACACAGGCGACGAAGAGCAGCAGCGACAGCAGCACCTGCGCCAGCGCCCACCAGCGCACCGGCGCGGGATCGCTCCAGGCCGCCACCACGCCTTGCGCGAAGTAGATCCAGACCAGCAGGCTGACCCAGCGGTAGGTGTACATGCGCCGGCGCAGCAGGCCGGCGAGCGGGACGCACAGCGGCAGCACCTTCAGCGCCCACCAGCTGCCCAGCTCCCAGCCCAGGCCCACCAGCACCAGCCCCAGCAGGCTGCCCACCGCGAGCCAGCGCGTGAACTCGATCGAAGGTGCGGGCGTGGCGGCAGCGGTCAGGGCAGGGGAGTCCATGGGGCGAATGGCATCATAGCGGGCCGATGGATGCCCACAGCCTGTTCGCCGATGTGTCGCGCTTCCCCTGGGCCTCCACCGCCAGGACCCTGGGCGAGCGCTTCCGCGAAGACCGCCTCGGCCTCACGGCCAGCAGCCTGACCTTCACCACCACCATCGCGCTGGTGCCGTTCTTCACCGTCGCCCTGGCGGTGTTCACCGCCTTCCCCATGTTCAACAAGCTGCAGGGCGCGGTGCAGAGCTGGCTGGTGCAGAGCCTGGTGCCGGACGCCATCGCCCGCCAGGTGCTGGGTTACCTGACGCAGTTCGCCGGCAAGGCCAGCCGCCTGGGCGCCGCCGGCGCGGCCATCCTGCTGGTCACGGCGTTGGCGCTGGTGCTCACCATCGACAAGACCCTCAACGCGATCTGGCGTGTCAAGCGGCCGCGGCCGCTGGCGCAGCGCGTGCTGGTGTACTGGGCGGTGATGACGCTGGGGCCGCTGCTGCTGGCCGCCTCGCTGAGCATCAGCTCGTACCTGTTGTCGGCTTCCCGGGGGCTGGTGGCGGCGGTGCCGGGCACGCTGCGCTTCACGCTGGACGTGAGCGGGTTCCTGCTGGTGTCCGTGGCCCTGGCCGCGCTGTACCGCTACGTGCCGAACACCCCGGTGCGCGCTGCCCACGCCTGGTCCGGCGCGATCTTCGCCGCGCTCGGCCTGGAGCTCGCGCAGCGCCTGCTGGCGTTCTACATGACGGCGGTGCCCACCTATTCCACCGTGTACGGCGCGTTCGCCACCGTGCCCATCCTGCTGGTGTGGATCTACGTGGCCTGGGTCATCGTGCTGCTGGGCGCCGTGGTGACGGCCTACCTGCCGGCGCTGCGCGCCGGCGTGCGCCGGCGGGCCACCGCCCACGGCTGGCAGTTCCAGCTGGCGCTGGAGGCCCTGCGCGAGCTCGAGGGCGCGCGCCCGACCACGCGCCGCGGCCTCAGCGCGGCCCAGCTGGCCGACCGGCTCGAGGTGGACCTGCTGCAGCTCGAGCCGGTGCTGGACCTGCTGGTGAGGCTGGACTGGATTGGGCGGCTCAACGAAATCGAGGACGACCACGAAACCCGCTACGTGCTGCTGGCGGACGTGCAGTCGACGGCGCTGGAGCCGCTGATGCGCCACCTGCTGCTGCCGTCCTCGGCCGCCACCGAGAAGCTGTGGCGCGGCCAGCTTTCGCGGCTGTACCTCAAGGACGTGCTTTAGCCGGCCGCGAACGGCGCCTCGAGGAAGCCGCGGAACCGCGCGCGCCCGCCGCGCAAGGGCGCTTGCGTGAGCCGGTAGTGCGGGAAGCGGTGCAGGAAGCGGCCAATGGCGATGCGGCCCTCCAGCCGCGCCAGGCTCAGCCCCGCGCACTGGTGGATGCCGAAGCCGAACGCCAGGTGGCGGTTGTTCTCGCGCGCGAGATCCAGCTGCTCGGGCCGTTCGAACTGCGCCGGATCCCGGTTCGCGGCGCCTATGCACAAGGTGACCAGCGCGCCTTCCTCCAGCCGCACGCCGCCCACCTCGCACGCGCGCAGCGCCCGCCGGTTGCCCAGCTGGTTGGAGGACTCGAAGCGCAGGAATTCATCGACTGCGGTGCTCAAAAGAGGCTCCAGCCCGCTCCAGTCGGGCGCGGACTGCTTCAGTTTCGATAGCAACCATTCCTTCTGCCCAGGCCACTCGGCCAGCGCCACCAGCGCATTGCCGATCAGGTTGGTGGTGGTCTCATGGCCGGCGTTCAGGATGAACACGCAGTTTTGCAGCAGCTCGGTTTCGCTCAGCTGCTCGCCGCAGTCCTTGTTCTCGCCCTGGATGAGGCGAGTCAGCACGTCGTGCTCGGGGTCGCCGGGATGGCGCCGGCGCTCGGCCACCAGCGTCTTCAGGTACGCCGTGAACTCGGTCACGCTGCGGTTGCCCAGCGCTTCCTGCTCGGGCGCCAGGCGCGGCTCCAGCGCGCCGAGGATGGCGAGCGACCAGTCGCGCAGCGGCCTGCGGTCCGCATGCGGCACCCCCAGCAGGTTGCCGATGATCTCGACCGGAATGGCCGAGGCGAAATCCTCGATCAGGTCGCCGCCGCCTTGCGCTTCCATCCGGTCCAGCAGTCCATCCACCAGCGTGACCAGCCCCGGCTCCATCTCGGCGATGGCGCGGCGCGTGAGTGCGCCCATGATCAGCTTGCGCACCCGCGTATGCAGCGGCGGGTCGTTGAACACCAGGCTGGTGGTGTGATGCTCCAGCAAGGGCGCCCCAGGCCCGTACTTGGGTGTGAACTCCACCTTCTTGTCCGAGCTGAAGGTCTGCGCGTCGCGGTAGACCGCCACCAGGTCGGCGTAGCGCGTGAGGAAGTACGAGCCATCCGGCATGCGCCGCACCGGCTGGGTCTGGCGCAGCAGCGAGTACACGGGATACGGGTTCTCGTAGAAGTCGCGCGGCAGCGCGCGCAGGTCGAAGCCGGCCGCGATTTCGCGCGCGCGCTCCGGCGGCAGGGGCGGCGTGATCGCGAAGCCGCTCATGCGCCCAGGAACTCCTTCAACGCGGCCAGCACCTCATCGGGCGCCTCGGCCATCATCTGGTGCCCGCCTTCCACCAGCACCGTGCGGCTGTCCGGCGCCCTGGCCTGCAGCGCGGCGGCCATCTTCGGCGGCGTCATGGAATCCTTGCGGCCCAGGATGAACAGCACCGGGCATTTCACCCCGTCCATCGCCTCCTCGCCGCCCCGGTAGTCGTCACAGGCCTTGAAGCCGCGGTGGAACAGGTTGACGTCGGAATTGCTGGCCAGCACGCGTTCCTTCAGCGCGCGCGAGGCGCCGTAGACCCAGGTACCCGGGCCCAGCGCGGAGGGCGGCGGCGCCAGCGTGGAGTGGGCGAAGACGTTGTCCATCTCGATCGCCTTCATCGGCTCGTTCAGGGATGCCTCCAGCAGCGCGGGCGAGACCTTCATCGGGTAGGCGGTGCCGACCATGACCAGCTTGCTCACGCGTTCCGGCGCCCGGGCCGCCGCTTCCATCGCGGTGAGCGAGCCGAAGCTGTGGCCGACCAGCGCAGCCTGCTTCACGCCGGCCGCATCCAGCAGCCCCGGCACGAACGCCGCAGCTTCTTGCACCGACCGGGGCGGATCGCCCGCGCTCCTGCAGTGCCCCGGCAGGTCCGGCGCCAGCACGTTCCAGCCGTGGTGCGCGAAATAGCGCGTCTGCAGGATCCAGACGCTGTGGTCGTTCAGCACGCCGTGCAGGAAGACGACCGTGGGCCTGGCCGCGTCGAAAGGCCTGCCGCCGGTGTAGCAGAAGGTCTGGTGGCCGTTGACTGTCAGGTGCATGTTCACTCCGGCCGTTCGCGCTGAGCTTGCCGAAGGGTTTCGACAGCTCAGCCCGAACGGAGTCAGGTTGTCTTCTCGGCTGCGCGTAGCGCCCGTTTGAGGTCGTCGATCAGGTCGTCCGGGTCTTCCAGCCCGATCGACAGGCGGATGGTGCCCTGCGAGATGCCGGCGCCGGCCAGCGCGTCGTCCGTCATGCGGAAGTGCGTGGTGCTGGCGGGATGGATCACCAGCGAGCGGCAGTCGCCCACGTTGGCCAGGTGGCTGAAGACCTTGAGCGCCTCGATGAACTTCTTGCCCTGCTCGCGGTTGCCCTTCAGGTCGAAGCTGAACACCGAGCCGGCGCCCTTGGGCAAGAGCTTGCGGGCCAGCGCGTGGCTCGGGTGGCTCTCCAGCATGGGATGCCCGACCCGCGAGACGAACGGATGGGCCGCCAGGAACTCCACCACGCGGCGCGTGTTGCTCATGTGGCGCTCCATGCGCAGCGGCAGCGTCTCGATGCCCTGGAGGATGAGCCAGGCGGTGTGCGGGCTCATGCTGGCGCCGAAGTCGCGCAGGCCTTCGCGCCGCGCGCGCAGCAGGAAAGCGCCGACGGTGGATTCCTCGCTGAAGACCATGTTGTGGAAGCCCTCGTACGGCGCGGTGAGTTCGGCGAACTTGCCCGAGCGCTCCCAGTCGAAACTGCCGCCGTCCACCACCACGCCGCCGATCACGGTGCCGTGGCCCGACAGGAACTTGGTGGCCGAGTGGTAGACCAGGTCGGCGCCCAGCGACAGCGGCTGCATGAGATAGGGCGAGGTGAGCGTCGAATCGACCAGCAGCGGCACGCCGGCCCGGTGGGCAATGTCCGCTACCGCCGGGATGTCCAGCACGTCCAGGCCCGGGTTGCCCACGGTCTCGCCGAACAGCAGCCGCGTCTCGGGCCGGATCGCGGCGCGCCAGCCGTCGAAGTCGCCGGGCTTGACGAAGGTGGTGGCGATGCCGAAGCGCCGCAGCGTGTAGTGCAGCAGGTTCTGCGAGCCGCCGTAGAGCGCCGTGCTGGCCACGATGTGCGAGCCCGCGCCCATCAAGGTCGCGATGCTCAGGTGCAGCGCCGCCTGGCCGCTGGCGGTGGCGATCGCGCCGATGCCGCCGTCCAGCGCCGCCACCCGCTGCTCGAGCACGGCGTTGGTCGGGTTGCTGATGCGCGAGTAGACGTGGCCCGAGCGCTCCAGGTTGAACAGCGCCGCCGCATGGTCGCTGGATTCGAACACGAACGAGGTGGTCAGGTGGATCGGGACGGCCCTGGCGCCGGTGGCCGCGTCAGGCGCGGCGCCGGCGTGCAATGCCAGGGTGTCGAAGCCGGGGTCCGAATAGCCGGGCATGTCAGCCCTCCCGCCGAGCCGCCTCAAGGCAGGGATGCGCCCCTTCGGGGGGGAGCGAGCGAACGTGAGCGTGGGGGCGCATGGTCATCTCCTCGTTTTACCTGCGCAGGATTGTGGGCTATATTCATTTGGACCGGCCGTCACCGGGGCTACACGAGGAGACCGTATGAAAGTCAGCGACATCCTGCGCGTCAAGGGCAACACGCTCTACACCGTGGCGCCGGACGAACCGCTGTCGCACGCGATCGAGGTCATGGCCGAGAAGGACATCGGCTCGCTCGTGGTGATGGAACACGGCGACCTGGTGGGCATGCTCACCTTCCGCGAAGTCATCCTGTGCATCGTGAAGAACGGCGGTGCGGTCGGCTCGACCATCGTGCGCACCGCGATGGACGACCATCCCCTGACCTGCACCTCCGAGACCGAGCTGGACGAGGTGCGCCGCATGATGCTGGAGCGGCATGCGCGCTACATGCCGGTGATCGAGCGGCGCATGCTCATGGGCGTGATCAGCTTCTACGACGTCGCCAAGGCGGTGGTGGACAGCCAGAACTTCGAGAACCGCATGCTCAAGGCCTACATCCGCGACTGGCCGGCGTCGGACGACTCGGTTCCTACGGCCCAGCTCTGAGGACATCCGGCCGCGAAGGACGCGAAAACTACGCGAAGGACGCGAAAGAAACCTTCATTGGATTCTTTTGCGTCTTTCGCGAATCCTTGGCGTCCTTCGCGGCCGGCTGTCCGATCTGCCTCAGGGATAATCGCGGCCCATGAGCGGCAACACCTTCGGCATCCTCTTTGCCGTGACCAACTTCGGTGAATCCCACGGCCCGGCGATCGGCTGCGTGATCGACGGCTGCCCTCCCGGCATGGCGCTGTCGGAGAGCGACATCCAGCCCGACCTGGACCGCCGCCGCCCCGGCACCAGCCGCCACGTCACGCAGCGCCAGGAAGAAGACAAGGTCGAAATCCTGTCCGGCGTCTACGAAGGCCGCACCACCGGCACCCCCATCTGCCTGCTGATCCGCAACACCGACCAGCGCAGCAAGGACTACACCCAGATCGCCCAGAGCTTCCGTCCGGGCCACGCCGACTACGCGTACCTGCACAAGTACGGCCTGCGCGATCCGCGCGGTGGCGGCCGCTCTTCGGCTCGGCTGACGGCGCCCATGGTGGCTGCGGGCGCGGTCGCCCGGAAGTGGCTGGCGCACAGGCACGGCATCACCTTGCGCGGCTGCATGCAGCAGATCGGCGAGGTCGAGATCGGCTTCGAGAGCTGGGAGCACGTGCCCAACAACCCGTTCTTCGCACCGGTCGCCGACGTCTCGCACCTCGAGGCCTACATGGACCGCCTGCGCAAGGCCGGGGACTCCTGTGGCGCGCGCATCCGGGTCAGCGCTTCGGGCATGCCGGTCGGACTTGGCGAGCCGCTGTTCGACAAGCTGGACGCCGACATCGCGTACGCCATGATGGGCATCAATGCGGTCAAGGGCGTGGAGATCGGTGCCGGCTTCGGCAGTATCACGCAGCGCGGCACCACGCATGGCGACTCGCTGACGCCGCAGGGCTTTCGCACCAACAATGCCGGCGGCGTGCTGGGCGGCATCAGCAGCGGGCAGGACCTGGAAGTCTCGATCGCGATCAAGCCCACCAGCTCCATCATCAGCCCGCGCGAGACCATCACGGTGCAAGGCGAGCCGACGCAGATCGTCACCAAGGGCCGGCACGACCCCTGCGTCGGGATCCGGGCCACGCCCATCGCCGAGGCCATGCTGGCGCTGGTCGTGATGGAGCATGTACTACGGCACCGCGCGCAAAACGCCGACGTGAACGCGCCGGCCGCACCGATCCAGGCTTCCTTCCTGTAGGTCCAGGCACTGCTCAGCTTGAGAGTCGCACGGCGGTCGGCTAACCTTGCTGCCACACCGGGCTGTCGGGCCTGACTCAGCAAAAAATAGCAGCTGATGCAACTGCTTACCCGATCGACGCCGGGCTCTTAGCTCATGAATTGATAGCGGACCACGCCGAATCCATGCGGGTTGTGGGCCGTAGGGGTGCCTGCCTCGAAGGCTGTGCCGCAAGCTGTAGCCCAACCGCGCCAGTGCGTCCCACATCCCACACCCCGTGTGATTCTGGTTACCCTAAGCAGCTCTGTTACAGAGTTGCCATGAACGACCGCACCGCGCCCGAGCCTCGCGACGCCGACCGCCGGTACCGCTTGCTCGTGGACAGCGCGGTGGATTATGCGATCGTGGCCTGCGACCTGGAGGGCCGCATCACCAGCTGGAACAAGGGCGCGGAGCACCTCCTGGGCTGGACCGAACGGGAAATGCTGGGCCAGAAGGTGCATCGCCTGTTCACGCCGGAGGATTGCGAGAAGGGCGTAGTCGAGAAGGAACTCGAGACCGCGGCCCGGGACGGCCGCGCGGTGGACGAGCGCTGGCACCTGCGCAAGGACGGCCAGCGGTTCTGGGCCTCCGGCGAGTTGATGCCGATCCGCCAGGAGCAGGGCCAGCTCGAGGGCTACCTGAAAATCCTGCGGGACCAGACACCCGCCAAGCTGGCCGAAGCGCGGACCGAGGCGCTGGTGGACACGGTTCGTGCCGGCGAAGAGCGGCTGCAGATGGCGCTGGAAGTCGGCGGCATGGGCATCTGGCAGACCAGCCTGCAGACCGGCGAATCCATCTGGTGGCCCGGCATGGCCGAGATGCATGGGCTGCCCGCGGGGAGCGCGCCGAGGACGCCCGAGGATTACTACGCGATGGTGCACCCTGAAGACCGCGCCAGCGTGGTGGACGCCGTGCAGCAGGCTCTGGCCGACGGCACCGGCCACCGGGTCGAGTACCGGGTGCTCTGGCCGGACGGCAGCACGCGCTGGGTGGAAGGCCGCGGGCGCGTGCGGCGCGATGCGCAGGGCAAGCCCACCCTCATGGCCGGCATCTGCCTGGACATCACGCGCCGCAAGCAGACCGAGCACGACCTCAAGTTCCTGGCCGAAGCCAGCGCCGAACTGGCCGGCCTGAACGACTACCAGGGCACGCTGGACCGCATCGCCCGGCTGGCCGTTCCGCGCTTCGCGGACTGGTGCGCCGTCGACATGCTGGACGACGACGGCGCCACGCTCAGGCGCGTGGCGGTGGCGCACGTCGATCCGGCCAAGGTTCATCTCGCGCACGAGCTGCACCAGCGTTTCCCGCCGGACCGCGACGCGCCCAGCGGCCCCTGGAACGTGATCCGCACCGGCCGCAGCGAGCTGGTGTCCGACATCACCCCCGACCTGCTGGACGCGGGCACGCGCAGCCCGGCTTACGTGGCCATCCTGCGGACCTTGGGGCTCACCTCGTACCTGGGCGTGCCGCTGTCGGCCCGCGGCAGGACGCTGGGGGTGCTGATCTTCATCAGCGCCGAATCCCGGCGCCGCTACACCGAGGAAGACCGGGCCCTGGCCGAGGACCTGGCCCGCCGGGCCGGCGTCGCGGTGGACAACGCCCGGCTCATGGTCGCGATGAAGGAGTCCGACCGCGCCAAGGACGTGTTCCTGGCCACGCTCGCACACGAGCTGCGCAACCCGCTGGCGCCGATCTGGAACGGGCTGTCGATCATCAAGCGCGCCAAGGGCGACGCCGGCCGCATCGAGCAGATCGGCGGGATCATCGAGCGGCAGGTCGGGCAGCTCACCCGGCTGGTGGACGACCTGCTGGACGTCTCGCGCATCAGCACGGGCAAGATCGAGCTGAAGAAGGAGCCCACCAACCTGGTCTCCATCCTCAACAGCGCGGTCGAGACCAGCCGGCCGCACATCGAGGCGGCGCACCACAAGCTCTCGATCTCCTTCCCGGACGAGCCCACCGACCTGATCGCCGATCCGGCGCGCATGGCGCAGGTGTTCTCCAACCTGCTCAACAACGCGGCCAAGTACACCCGGCGCGGCGGCCAGATCGAAGTGGCCGTGCAGTCCCATCCGCACGAGCTGGTGGTGAAGGTGCGCGACAACGGCACCGGCATCGCCCGCGAGATGCTGGGCAAGGTGTTCGGCCTGTTCACGCAGGTGACGCATCCCACCGAGCGGCGCCAGGGCGGCCTGGGGATCGGGCTGTCGCTGGTGGACGGCCTGGTGCGGCTGCACGGGGGCCGGGTCGAGGCGCACAGCGCCGGCCTGGACCAGGGCAGCGAGTTCACGGTCCACCTGCCGCGGGTACTTCGCCCGCCGTCGCCCGGTGCGGCGCCGGCACCGGCGGGCGCCGCCGGTGGCGACGCCGTCAACGGCAATGCACGGCGCTTGCTGGTGGTCGACGACAACGAGGATTCCGCCAGCACCGTCGCCGAGCTGCTGAAGATGTCGGGCAACGAGGTTTCGGTGGCGCACGACGGCACCTCGGCCGTCGAGCGCACGGCGAGCTTCCGGCCGGACGTGGTGCTGCTGGACATCGGCCTGCCCGACATCAACGGCTACGAGGTCGCCCGCCGCATCCGCCGGCTGGAAGGCGTGCGCCAGCCGATCCTGATCGCGCTCACCGGCTGGGGCCAGCTGCAGGACAAGCAGGCTGCCGCCCAGGCGGGGTTCGACCACCACTGGACCAAGCCGGTTGACCCTGCGCGCCTGCAGGAGTTGTCTTCCCGCTAAGGTCGCAACATGCTGCGCACGCTCAAGGACCTGTTCGAAAAAGGCCTCTCCGCGCCCGGCGCGCCAGGGGCGGACCGCGAACACTCGCTCCAGCTGGCCACTGCCGTGCTGCTGGTCGAGGTGATGAAGGCCGACCCCGAGATCACGCGCGAGGAGCGCGCCTCGGTGCTTCAGGTGCTGCGCCGCAAGTTCACGCTGGCCGAAGGCGAGTTGCTGCGGCTGGTCGAGCTGGCCGAGCAGGCTTCGCGCGCGGCCTCGGACTTTCACCAGTTCACCTCCGTCGTGAACGAGCATTTCGGTCAGGACGACAAGATCCGCATCGTCGAGCACATGTGGCAGGTGGCCTATGCCGACGGCCAGTTGGGCGCGCACGAGAACCACGTCATCGCGCGCGTGGCCGGGCTGCTGCATGTCACACACGGCGAGTACATAGCTGCCAAGCTGCGCGCCAAGGAAGCGGCGTCGCTGTAGGCTGGCTCCGACGCGGTGCGATCGCGCCGGTTGACACCTGGGCGCGAAGCCGCTGGCGATAGTCGGGGTTTGCAAGAAGGAGCCCCTGATGGACAAACCCACCGCCAAGGATGCCGGCCGCGGCGCCACCGAGGCCGCGGCCGAGAAGCAGCGCGAGATCCAGCGTGAGCAGGACCGCAAGGATGAAGCCAAGGTCAAGGCCAAGGAAGGCGGCGCCGAGGGCAAGCAGCAGTCCAAGGCCGCTTCGACAGGCTCAGGACAGGCCGTGCAGACCGGCACGCCGCAGCCCGAGGAGCTGCCGGCCCAGCACCTGGACAAGCCCGGCCTGGAAGCCGACATGGAGCTCAAGCCCCGCTTCTTCGCGCCCGACTACCGTGGCAGCGGCAAGCTCAAGGGCATGGTGGCGCTGATCACGGGCGGAGATTCCGGCATCGGCCGGGCCGTCGCCGTGCTGTATGCGCGCGAGGGCGCCGACGTGGCCATCGTCTACCTCAGCTCGCACCAGGATGCCGAGGACACCCGGCGGCACGTCGAGAAGGAAGGCCGGCAGTGCCTGCTGCTTCCCGGCGACGTGAAGGACTCGGCTTTCTGCAAGGAAGCGGTGGAGCGCACCGTGCAGGAGTTCGACCGGCTGGACATCCTGGTGAACAACGCCGCCTTCCAGGAACATGCCGATTCGCTGGCCGACATCACGGACGAACGCCTCGAAGAGACCATGAAGACCAACATCTTCGGGTACTTCTACATGGCCCGCGCCGCCCTGCCGCACCTCAAGCAGGGCGCCAGCATCATCAACACGGGGTCGGTGGTGGGCCTGCGCGGCAGTGGCCAGCTGCTGGACTACTCCGCCACCAAGGGCGCCATCCACGCCTTCACCATGTCGCTGGCCTCCAGCCTGATCGACAAGGGCATCCGGGTGAACTGCATCGCGCCGGGGCCGGTATGGACGCCGCTGAACCCGGCCGACCGCCCGGGCGAAGACGTGGCCCAGTTCGGCAAGGACACCGACTTCAAGCGGCCGGCCCAGCCCGAAGAGCTGTCGCCGGCCTATGTCTTCCTGGCCTCGCCGGCCTGCGCCAGCTACATCACCGGCATCGTGCTGCCGATCACGGGGTCGGTCGGCGCCACCTGAAGGCGCTTTCAGCCCTGGCGCCGTTCGTTGACGGTCAGCCAGAAGTCGTGCACCTGACGCATCTTGCGGCGCAGCTCGTCGTAGTCGGTGGCCTTGCGCACGTAGCTGTTGGCGCCCGCGGCGTAGCACGCGGCGATGTCGCCTTTCTCGGTCGAGGAGGAGTGCATCACCACCGGCAGGGTGGCGGTGCGCTCGTCGGCCCGGATGGCCTTGAGCACGTCCAGCCCGTGCAGCCGCACCAGCTTCATGTCGAGGATGGCCAGGCGCGGCTGCAGCGACGTATCGCGGCCGGCATGGGCCGCGCGGCCGAACAGATAGTCGAGCGCCTCGACGCCGTCGGTGGCCGTCGCGATCTGCTGCGGGTCGCAGCACTCGCTCAGGGCCATCACGGTCAGTTCGAGGTGGTCCGGGTTGTCGTCCACGACGAGGATCGCGGCTTCGTTCATCGAGCTCCAGGCCCAAAAGGTCCGTGTGTTCCGGCCCTTTGGCCGAACTCTCCCTATTCCGCCCGCAGGCCGCAGGCCCGTGAGCAAGGCCATTTTCCCATATCCACCGGCCGGCTGCGCCTCGCGCCCCACGCGCACTTGACGCGGGTCAGGCGCGCAGCCCCGCCGCCAGCAGCGCCGCGCCCGACAGGCCGACCAGGACCAGCACCGCCCGGCGGAACATTCCCTCGCTGATCTTCCCGTACACCCGGACGCCCGCCAGCGAGCTGGCCACCACGGCGGGGGCCACCACGCCATACAGGGGCAGGTGGGCGGGGACTGCGATGCCCATGGCGAGGTAGCCGGCGAAAGTGGCCGCGAGCATCGCGAGGTTGAAGTTCTGGATCACCGAGCGCTGGGCCTCCTTGTCCAGATCGCGCAGGGTGCACCACAACGAGGGAACCACCCCGGCGAAGCCGCCCAGTCCGCTCATCGCTCCACCCGCAATGCCGGACAGCGCGTCACCCAGCCGGCCGCCGCGGCGAACGCGCGGCAGGCGGGGCAGCGCCAGCATCAAGGCGGAGAGCGTCGCCAGGAGCCCGCCCAGGACCAGCTTGAAGGCCGCCACGTCCAGGTGCGGCAGGACGAAGATCCCTAGCGGCAGCCCGATCGCTCCTCCGGCCAGGAACGGGAGCAGGCGGCGGCCGTCGAAGCCGCGGCGCACGGTCGCGGCGGAGAACACCTGGCCGCAGAGGCCGCCGAACACGGCCAGCGAGGCGGCCAGTTGCGGCTCGAGCAGCCAGGCCCACAGCGACATCGCCGTCAGGCTGAAGCCGAATCCGGTGAGCCCCTGGACGAAGCCCGCCAAGGCGGCGCCCAGGACGACGGCAAGGAAGAGTTCCACGACGGGGATGGTGCGCCCCCGCCGGGCTCATTCGTAGGCCGACATCGGCACGCAGGCGCAGAACAGGTTGCGATCGCCGTACACGTTGTCCACGCGGCCGACCGGCGGCCAGTACTTGGCGTGGCGGCGCTCGTCCAGCACCGCCGCCCCGGCCTGGCGCGTGTAGGCGTGCGTCCACTCGCCCTCGAGCAGGCTGGCGGCGGTGTGCGGCGCGTGCTTGAGCGGGTTGTCGTCCTGCGGCCACTCGCCGCGCTCGATGCGGCGGATCTCCTCGCGGATGGCCACCATCGCGGCGATGAAGCGGTCCAGCTCGTCCAGCGTCTCGCTCTCGGTCGGCTCCACCATCAGCGTGCCGGGCACCGGGAAACTGAGCGTGGGCGCATGGAAACCGTAGTCGATCAGCCGCTTGGCCACGTCCTCGGCCGTCACGCCGCTGGTGTCCTTGAGCGGACGCAGGTCCAGGATGCATTCATGGGCCACGTGCCCGTTGGCGCTGGCGTACAGCGTCGGATAGTGGTCCTTCAGGCGCGTGCTGATGTAGTTGGCCGAAAGGATGGCCACTTCGGTGGCCTGCTTCAGCCCCTCGGGACCCATCATCCGGCAGTACATCCAGCTGATCGGCAGGACCGCGGCATTGCCCAGCGGCGCGGCAGAGACGGCGCCGACACGATACCGTTGGCCCTGAGCCTGTCCTTCGACAAGCTCAGGATGATCGGAATTGGCAGGCTCAGCCTGAACGGAGTGAATATGCCCAGGCAGGAAAGGCACCAGGTCCTCGACCACGCACACCGGCCCGACGCCCGGGCCGCCGCCGCCGTGGGGGATGCAGAACGTCTTGTGCAGGTTCAGGTGGCTGACGTCGCCGCCGAACTCGCCCGGCGCCGCCACGCCCACCAGCGCGTTCATGTTGGCGCCGTCCACGTAGACCCGGCCGCCGTGCTGGTGCACCAGGGCGCACAGTTCCTTGACCTGCATCTCGAACACCCCGTGCGTGCTGGGGTAGGTGATCATCACGCAGGCCAGGTTGGCGCTGTGCTGCTCGCACTTGGCCTTGAGGTCATTGAGATCCACGTTGCCGTTGAGGTCGCAGGCGGTGACCACGACCTGCATGCCGACCATCTGCGCGCTGGCCGGGTTGGTGCCGTGCGCGGAGGAGGGGATCAGGCAGACGTTGCGATGGCCCTGGCCCTGGCTCTCGTGGTAAGCCTTGATCGCCAGCAGGCCGGCGTACTCGCCTTGCGAGCCGGCGTTGGGCTGCAGGCTGATGCCGGCATAACCCGTGGCCTGGCACAGCCAGTCGCGCAGCTGCCGGTCGAGCTCGGCGTAGCCCTTGAGCTGCTCGGGGGGCGCGAACGGGTGGACGTGCGCGAACTCGGGCCAGGTGATGGGGATCATCTCGCTGGTGGCGTTCAGCTTCATGGTGCAGCTGCCCAGCGGGATCATGCTGCGGTCCAGCGCCAGGTCCTTGTCCGAGAGGCTGCGGATGTAGCGCAGCATGCCGGTCTCGCTGTGGTGGGTGTTGAACACCGGGTGCGTGAGGAAGTCGCTGGTGCGCCGCAGCTCGCCCGGGATCAGCGGCTCCACGCCTTTTTCGAAACGATCCCACCAATCCGTTCGGGCTGAGCCTGTCGAAGCCCTCGCGAGCCCTTCGACAGGCTCAGGGCGAACGGGATCGAAGATGTTCCACAGCAGCTCGACGTCGTCGCGCGTGGTGGTCTCGTCCAGCGAGATCAGGGTGTAGTCTTTCCAATAGGAACGCACGTTGGCCCGCATGGCGCGGGCGCGGGCTGCTATCGTTTCAGTAGCGCCGCCGGTCTTCAGGCTGATCGTGTCGAACACCGCCTGCTCGCGCGGCGCATGCCCCAGCTGCTCCAGGCCTTTGGCCAGGATCGCGGTGTAGGCCGCCACTCGTTGGGCAATGCGCCTGAGGCCCTGCGGCCCGTGGTAGACCGCATACATGCTGGCCACCACCGCCGGCAGCACCTGCGCCGTGCAGATGTTCGATGTCGCCTTTTCGCGGCGGATGTGCTGTTCGCGCGTCTGCAGCGCGAGGCGGTAGGCGGGGTTGCCATGCGAATCGACGCTGACGCCGACCAGGCGGCCAGGCAGGGACCGTTTGTAGTCGTCGCGGCAGGCCATGTAGGCCGCGTGCGGGCCGCCGGCGCCCATGGGCATGCCGAAGCGCTGGGTGGTGCCGACCACGATGTCCGCGCCGAACTCCCCCGGCGGCACCAGCAGCGTGAGGGCCAGCAGGTCGGCGGCGACGATGAAGGCCGCCTGCTTGCCATGCGCCTTGTCCACGTCGGCCCGCAGGTCGTCGATGCGGCCGCTGGTGGAGGGGTACTGGGCCAGCACGGCGAAGTAGTCGCCTTCCAGCAGCTGCGCCCACTCGGGTCCCGAATTGGCCAGCTTGACCTCGATGCCCAGTGGCCGGGCGCGGGTCTGCACCACCTCGATGGTCTGCGGGTGGCAGTCACCGGCCACCACGAAGACATTGCTCCTGCTCTTGACGCTGCGCTTGGCCAGCGTCATGGCCTCGGCCGCCGCCGTGGCCTCGTCCAGCATCGACGCGTTGGCGATCGGCATGGCGGTGAGGTCGCACACCATGGTCTGGAAGTTCACCAGCGCTTCCATGCGCCCCTGGCTGATCTCGGCCTGGTAAGGCGTGTACGCGGTGTACCAGGCCGGGTTCTCCAGCACGTTGCGCAGGATCACGGGCGGCGTGTGCGTGCCGTAGTAGCCCTGGCCGATGAAGCTCTTGAACACCTGGTTGCGCGATGCGAGGGCGCGCAGTTCCTTGAGCGCCGCCGCTTCGCCGATGGCCGCGGGAATGCGCATCTGGCTGCTGCGCGCGATCGAGCGCGGCACGATGCTGTCGATCAGGGCCCGGCGCGACGCCTCCCCGATCACGGACAGCATGTGGCGCTCGTCGGCTTCCTCGATGCCGATGTGGCGGGGGATGAATTCAGCCGGGTTCTCGAGCTCGCCCAGCGGGGGCGCGGATTGCATCAGCATGGGGTGTCTTTCGGGGAGGTGTCGTCATCCCCGCGCAGGCGGGGATCCAGGGGTGCGGACGCACTGGAATGCCGCCTTCGCGGGAATGACAGTTGCAATCAGGCGTTCTTGGCGAACTCCGTATAGGCCGTCTCGTCCATCAGCGGTTCGAGCTCGGCGGGGTCGGACAGCTTGACCTTGAAGAACCAGCCCTGGCCCAGCGGGTCGCTGTTGGCCAGCGACGGGTCGGCGCGCAGCGCTTCGTTGACTTCGGTCACTTCGCCCGTGATCGGCATGAACACGTCGGCGGCGGCCTTGACCGACTCGACCACGCCGGCGACTTCGCCCCTGGCGTACGACTTGCCGATTTCCGGCAGGTCGACGAACACCACGTCGCCGAGCGCGTCCTGGGCGTGCAGCGTGATGCCGACGGTAGCGGCATCGCCGCCCTCGAGCTTGATCCATTCGTGGTCGGGCGTGTACTTGACGGTCATGTTTCTTCTCCTGGGTTGATCAGCCGCGGTGGTAGCGAGCGGGGACGAACGGCATCGGGCTCACGTCCATGGGCACCGGCTTGCCGCGCACGATGGCGTGGACGCGCGTGCCGGGTGTAGCCAGCCCCGCGGTCACATAGGCCATGGCGACGGGCTTGCCCGTCGTGGGGCCCAGCAAGCCGCTGGTCACTTCGCCGACGCGTTGCCCCTGCGGGTCCTGCAGTTCGGTGTGGTCCCGCACCGGCACGCGCTCGGCAGCGATGAGGCCGACCCGCTTGCGCTCCAGCGGGATGCTGCCGTCCAGCTGCCCCAGCACCTTGTCGGCACCGGGGAAGCCGCCTTCGCGTTCTCCGCCCCGGCGCCGCACCTTCTGAATCGCCCAGTTCAAGCCGGCTTCCACGGGGGTGGTCGTCGTGTCGATGTCATTGCCGTAGAGGCACAGGCCCGCTTCCAAACGCAGGGAGTTGCGGGCGCCCAGGCCGATCGGCTTGACTTCGGGCTGCGCCAGCAGGTCGCGCGCCAGGGCTTGGGCCTGCTGCCCGGGCACCGAGATCTCGAAGCCGTCTTCGCCGGTGTAGCCGCTGCGGGTGATGAACAGCTGCGCGCCTTGCCAGGGGAAGGCCCCGCCGGTCATGAACACCAGCTGCTCGACCCCGGGCACCAGCCGCCGCAGCGCATCCACGGCTTTGGGCCCTTGCAAGGCCAGCAGGCCGCGCTCGGGCATGGGCGTCACCTTGCAGCGCGAGCCGATCCGCGCCTGGATGTGCGCGATGTCGCCCGCCTTGCACGCGCCGTTGACGATCACGAACAGGTGGTCGCCCCGGTTCACGAACATCAGGTCGTCGATGATCGTGCCTTCGTCGGTGAGAAGCAGCCCGTAGCGCTGCTTGTTCACCCCCAGGCCGACCACGTCCACCGGCATCAGCGATTCGAAGGCGGCGGCCGCCCCCGGCCCCTCCAGCCGCAACTGGCCCATGTGCGAGACGTCGAACAGGCCCGCCGAGCTGCGGGTGTGGTGATGCTCGGCCATCAGGCCGGCGGGGTACTGCACCGGCATCGAGTAGCCGGCGAACGGCACCATGCGCGCCCCCAGCTCGACGTGCAGGGCGTGCAGCGGGGTCTTGTGAAGCTCTTGTTCTTGCTCGGCCAAGCGGTCCTCCAGGGCAGGGGCGTTCCGGACCATGGTATCCACCATGGGCTGCCCCTGCTGTCCGCTTTACCTGAGAGATTCACCCCTTACCGGGGTTTGCTCCTTCGGTGGGCCGCCACCTCGGCGGCGGCCTCTCTCCAGCAAGGTGACGCCCCGCGAACGGGGCGCTTGTCAGTCCCTTGTGCCTGAGCGTTCGGCCACATCGCCATGATGGGCCTGCGCCTTCGGCGGCTCCGCGCGGGAGCTCTCTCCTGACCCGCGGGATTGTAACGCCGCGCGCTAGCGGCCGTAGGCCAGGTCGCGCAGCGTGAGCGACAGCGCGGGGAAGAACGTGACCACCATCAGGCAGCCGACGATGACCAGCACGAACGGCACCAGGTGCCGCACGATCCGGTCGAGCGAGATGCGCGCCACCGTGCAGGCCGCGAACAGGTTGACGCCGAACGGGGGCGTGATCATGCCCAGGGCCAGGTTCACCACCATGATCATCCCGAAGTGCACCGGGTCGACGCCGAAATGCATGGCGACCGGCGCCAGGATCGGGGCCAGCACGATGATCGCCGCGCTGGTCTCGATGAACATGCCGATCAGGAAGAGGGCGGCGTTCACGCCCAGCAGGAACAGCACCGGGCTCTGCAGCACCGCTTCGAGCCAGCGGCCGATCGCGTCGGGCACGCCCGCGCGCGTGATCAGGAACGCGAACAGCCCTGCGTTGGCGATGATGAACATGATCACGGCCGAGGAGATCACGGACTTGCGCAGGATGCCGTACAGGTCGCGGATGCCGATCTCGCGGTGGATCACCATGCCGATGACCAGTGCATACAGGACCGCGACGGCCGAGGCTTCCGTCGGGGTGAAGATGCCGCCGTAGATGCCGCCGAGGATGATCACCGGCATCAGCAGGGCCCAGCCCGCCTGCAGGAATGCGCGCCCGAACCCCAGCCGGCCTTCGGCGTCGGTCTTGCCCCAGCCCTTCCATTTGCACCAGAGCCACACGAAGGCCATCAGCGCGGCCCCGATGAGGATGCCCGGGCCGATCCCGGCGATGAACAGCTCGCCGATGGAGACCTCGGCGCTGACCCCGTACAGGATCATCGGGATCGAGGGCGGGATGATCACCCCGAGCTCGGCGCTGGTGGCCTGCAGGGCGGCCGCGTACTCGCGCGGGTAGCCGTGCTTGACCAGCGCGGGAATCAGGATGGCGCCGATCGCGAAGGTCGTGGCCACCGAGGACCCGGACACGGCGGCGAAGATCATGCACGTGAGCACGCAGGTCATCGGCAGGCCGCCCTGCACGCCGCCCACGATGCTCTTGGCGAATTCGACCAGCCGGCGCGAAATGCCGCCGGTCTCCATCAGGTTGCCCGCCAGGATGAAGAACGGGATGGCGGCCAGCGGAAACTTGTTGATCGCGTTGAACATCTCCTTGACGGAGATCAGCATGTGCGCGTTGCTCGCCTGGATGCCCAGGATGGAGGCCAGCCCGATGGAGACGGCCACCGACACGGTGAGCGCGAAGCACACCATCATGGTGGTCAGCATCACGGCGGTCATTGCGCGGTCTCCAGTTCCAGCCGCTTGGGATCGAGCAGGTTGCCGACGATGCCGAGCACGCAGAAGGCGCCGCCCACCGGCATGGCCAGGTAAGCCCAGAACATGGACACCCCTTCCAGGCCCGCCATCGACTGCACGCTGCTGCGCTTGGCGTAGTCCCAGCCCCACCAGAGGATGACCGCGATCAGCGACAGCGCGGCCAGGCACACCACCCAGTCGAGGACGCGGCGCAAGCGGGGCGGGCTCCAGCGGTACAGCACGTCCACGCTGACCATCGCTCCCTGGCGGAAGGCGGCCGGCACCCCGAGGAACACCATCCAGATCAGCGCGAACCGGATGAGGATCTCGGACCATTCGGCCGGCTGCTCCAGCACGAACCGCGTGACGATCTGGAACACGCCCAGGGCGGCGGCCACCAGCAGCATGGCGCAGGCAACCGCCAGGGCCAGGCCGGTGGCCATCTGCTCAAACCGCAGGAAGTTCTTTTTCATTCGGTCCCCGTCCTCCGCATAAAGAAGCCCGCATGCGCGGGCTGCCTTTCAAGAAGCCCCCCTGCGCGGGCTGCCTCTGGATCCCCGCCTGCGCGGGGATGACTTGCCTGGCCACGCTGCGCGTGGCCGGCAAGTCACCTGAAGTTCCGGATCTTGTCGATGTTGGCCTTGCCGAACTGCTTTTCGAAGTCGGCGTTCACCGGGGCCAGCGCCGCCACGAACTTGGCCTTGTCGACGTTGTCGACCACGGTCATGCCCTTGGCCCGCAGGTCGGCCACGCCCTTGGCGTCGTCCTCGTCCACCCGGGCACGGTTGGCCTTGGTGGCTTCGGCGGCGGCGTCCAGGAAATGCTGCTTGTCGGCCGCCGACAGCTTGTCGAAAGCGGCCTTGTTCATCACCCAGATGCACGGCGAGTACACGTGGCCGGTCAGCGACAGGTGCTTTTGCACCTGGTCGAACTTGGCCGCGATGATCACGGACAGCGGGTTCTCCTGGCCGTCCACGGTGCCTTGCTGCAGGGCGGTGAACACCTCGGGGAAGGCCATGGGCGTGGTGACGATGCCGAAGCCCTTGTAGGCGGCGATGTGCACCGGGTTCTCCATGGTGCGCATCTTCAGGCCCTTGAGATCCTCCGGCGCCTGGACCGAGCGCTTGCTGTTGGTCATGTGGCGAAAGCCGTTCTCGGCCCAGCCCAGCGCCTTGAAGCCCTTGGCGTCGAACTTGCCCAGCAGCTCCTGGCCGATCGGGCCGTCCAGCACGGCGCGGGCATGCGCCTTGTCGCGGAACAGGAACGGCACGTCCAGGATCTTGGTGTCGGGCACGAAGTTGGGCACGGGGCCCGTCGAGCTGAAGGCCAGCTCCTGCGTGCCCAGCTGCACGGCCTCGATGGATTCGCGCTCGCCGCCCAGCGAGCCGCTGTAGAAAGTCTGGATCTTGTAGCGGCCGCCGGTGCGCCTTTCCACCTCGCGCGCGAAGGTATCGATCGCCACCCCCTGGTGCGAGTTCTGCGCGGTCGAGATGCTGATCTTCATCGTCGTCTGCGCGAGCGCGGCCGAACCCATGAGCAGCCCTGCGGCGAGGGCTGCAACCATTTTGCTTAACTTCATGCTGTCTCCTGTGGATGAGGGCGGAAAAGCCGCGATCATGCCCGAGCCGCGCCCCGGGACGCCACAGGAGTTGTACGGGTGTCGTCGTTCCCGCGGAGGCGGGAATCCAGCTCTGGGTCCCCGCCTTCGCGGGGATGACGCCCAGCGTCACCTGCGCGGGAATGACGCTGCGTCCACAGCGTCACATGTTGGTGTAGTTCGGCCCGCCGCCGCCCTCGGGCACCACCCAGACGATGTTCTGGGTCGGGTCCTTGATGTCGCAGGTCTTGCAGTGCACGCAGTTCTGCGCATTGATCTGCAGGCGCTCGTTGCCGGAGCTTTCGTCCTTGACGTACTCGTAGACCCCGGCCGGGCAGTAGCGGCTTTCGGGCCCGGCGAACCGGTGCAGGTTGACGTTCACCGGAACCGAAGGGTCCTTCAGCGTCAGGTGCGCGGGCTGGTCTTCGGCGTGGTTGGTGTTGGAGATGAAGACCGAGGACAGGCGGTCGAAGGTGAGCTTGCCGTCCGGCTTGGGGTAGGCGATGGGCTTGCAGTCGGCGGCCGGCTTCAGGGACAGGTGGTCGGGCTTGTCGCGGTGCAAGGTCCAGGGCATGCGGCCGCCCAGCACGAACTGCTCGACTCCCGTCATGAGGGTGGCCACCGTGCGGCCCTTCTTGAACCACTGCTTGAAGTTGCGCGCCTTGTTCAGCTCCGCATGCAGCCACGACTTCTCGAACGCCTGCGGGTAGGCGGTGAGCTCGTCGTGCCGGCGGCCGGCCGCCAGCGCCTCGGCCGCGGCTTCGGCGGCCAGCATGCCGGTCTTGATCGCCGCATGGCTGCCCTTGATCCGAGAGGCATTGAGGTAGCCGGCGTCGCAGCCGACCAGGGCGCCGCCGGGGAAAACCGTCTTGGGCAGCGACAGCAGCCCGCCGACCGTGAGGGCGCGTGCACCATAGGCCAGCCGCTTGGCTGGCCTGGTCCCCTCGAAGTACCAGCGGATGTTCGGGTGCGTCTTGAACCGCTGGAACTCCTCGTACGGCGAGAGGTAAGGGTTGGAATAGTCCAGGCCGACGACGAAGCCCACGGAGACCAGGTTGTCCTCCATGTGGTACATCCACGAGCCGCCGTAGGTCATCTCGTCCAGCGGCCAGCCGGCGCTGTGCAGGGCCAGGCCGGGCGTGTGGCGCGAGGGGTCGATCTCCCACACTTCTTTCAGGCCGATGCTGTAGCTTTGCGGGTCGCGCCCGGCGTCGAGCTTGAAGTTGCTGATCAGCTGCCTGCCCAGGTGGCCACGCGACCCCTCGGCAAACACCGTGTACTTCGCATGCAGCTCCATGCCGAGCTGGAAGTTCTCGGTCGGCTGGCCGTCCTTGCCGATGCCCATGTTGGCCGTGGCCACGCCCTTGACGGCGCCGTTCTCGTTGTAGAGCACCTCGGCAGCGGGAAAGCCCGGGAAAATCTCCACCCCGAGCGCCTCGGCTTGCTGCGCCAGCCAGCGCGTGACGTTGGCCAGGCTGACGATGTAGCAGCCCTCGTTGTGGAAGTTCCTGGGCAGCAGGAAGTTCGGGGTGCGGGTGGCGCCGCGCTCGCTGGTGAACAGGAAGATGTCTTCGGTCACCGGCTGGTTCAGCGGCGCGCCCCTGGTTTTCCAGTCGGGGATCAACTCGGTGAGCGCGCGCGGGTCCATGATGGCGCCGGACAGGATGTGCGCGCCGGGCTCCGAGCCCTTCTCCAGCACCACCACGTTGATGTCCGCGTTGATCTGCTTGAGGCGGATCGCGGTGGCCAGGCCGGCCGGGCCCGCGCCGACCACCACCACGTCGTATTCCATCGCTTCACGCGGGCCGAACTGGGCCAGGATTTCTTCTTGGGTCATGGGGGCTCGTTGATAATGAAATGGGTGGTCGCGCGCGGTCGCTGATGGGACTGCATTCTAGGACGCGCGCCACCAGAATCGAACGACCGTTCCTATTCGCCAGCCCCCATTAGGCAGGAGACTCTTGTGGCATACAGCATCGATCTTTCGGGCCGCGTCGCGTTCGTGACGGGCGCCTCCAGCGGCCTGGGCGCGCAGTTCGCCCGAACCCTGGCGCGCGCCGGAGCGGCGGTCGTTCTGGCCAGCCGCCGCGTGGAGAAGCTCAAGGACCTGCGGGCGCAGATCGAGGCCGAGGGAGGTGACGCGCACGTGCTGCCGCTGGACGTGACCGATCTCGACAGCATCAAGTCCGCCGTCGCCCATGCCGAGACCGAAGTCGGCTCCATCGACATCCTGGTCAACAACTCGGGCGTCAGCACCACGCAGCGCCTGCAGGACGTGAGCGAGGACGACTACGACTTCATCTTCGACACCAACGTCAAGGGCGCCTTCTTCGTCGCGCAGGAGGTGGGCAAGCGCATGCTGGCCCGCGCCCGTGGCGCGGCTCCCGGCACCTACACCGGCGGGCGCATCATCAACATCGCTTCCATGGCGGGCCTGAAGGTGTTGCCGCAGATCGGCGCCTACTGCATGAGCAAGGCGGCCGTGGTGCAGATGACCAAGGCCATGGCGCTGGAGTGGGGCCGCTTCGAGATCAACGTCAACGCCATCTGCCCGGGCTACATCGACACCGAGATCAACCACCACCACTGGCAGACCGAGCAGGGCCAGAAGCTGATGCAGATGCTGCCGCGCAAGCGCGTCGGCCAGCCGCAGGACCTGGACGCGCTGATCGTGCTGCTGGCCAGCAGCCAGAGCCACTTCGTCAACGGCGCCATCATCGCCGCCGACGACGGCTTCGGCGTTTGAACCTCAGGCGGCCTGGCGCTGCTTGACCCACCTCTCGATGTCTTCGCTGCCGCCGATCTGCTGGCCGTTGACGAACAGCTGGGGCACCGTCCTGGCCTTGGCGATGGCGCCGAGCGCGCGTGTGCGCACTGTGTGCGGCAGCGCAATGTCGGCGTACTCGATGCCGGCCTCATCCAGCGCCTTCTTGGCCTTGGCGCAATAGGCGCACCCTTCGCGCGACAGCAGCGCCACCTGGTCAGGCTCCTTGGCGTCCTTGTTCACGTAGTGCAGCAAGGTGTCGGCGTCCGAGACCTCGAACGGGTCGCCGGGCTTGTCGGGCTCGATGAACATCTTCTCGACCACCCCGTCCTTGACCAGCATCGAGTAGCGCCAGGAACGCTTGCCGAAGTTCAGGTCGCTCTTGTCCACCAGCATGCCCATGCCTTCGGTGAACGCGCCGTTGCCGTCGGGCAGCACGAAGATGTTGTGGCATTCCTGGCTCTTGGCCCATTCCTCCATCACGAACGGGTCGTTGACGGAGATGCACACGACCTGGTCGACGCCGTTCTGCCTGAAGGCGGGTGCCAGCTCGTTGAACCGCGGCAGGTGGGTGCTGGAGCAGGTGGGCGTGAACGCACCGGGCAGCGAGAACACCGCGACGGTGCGGCCCTTGAACAGGGTGTCGGTGTCGATCTGCTTCCACTCACCGTTGTCCCGGTAGCGGAAGGTGACTTGGGGCACGCGTTGCCCTTCGCGTGAAGAAGGTGGTGTCATGGCTTCATCTTCGCCGAATTCGTGCGTTCCGTGGGCTGCTGCGCCACGGCTGGGCATCGCGGGAATAATCGCCGCATGAGGAACTCTGTGATGCGCCCGCCGTGCTGACCGGCATCCTGGCGGGCCTGGCAGCCGGCGCTCTCTGGGGACTGGTCTTCGTCGCGCCGCGCATGGTGTCCGGCTACTCGTCGGTTGACCTGACGGCCGGCCGCTTCGCCGCCTACGGCGTGGTGGCGGCCGCGGTGATGCTGGCCGGCCTGCGGGCCAGGCGCATGCCCACTGCCCGGCAGGCCGTGGCCGCCGCTGGGATGAGCGTGCTGGGTTTCACCGGCTACTACCTGCTGCTGGTGCTGGCGATCCGCGACGCCGGCACCGAGGTGCCTACGCTCATCATCGGCACGATCCCGATCTGGGTCATGCTGCTGGGCAAGCCGCAGCACCTGCGCTGGACCGCGCTGCTGCCGGGCCTGGCGCTCACGGTGGCCGGGTTGGCACTGATGATGAGCTCACCGCATGGCGCGGGCGGCGCTGCCGCCCCGCAGCACTACTGGCGCGGCATCCTGCTGGCGCTGGCCTCGCTGGCCTGCTGGACGGCCTTCGCCATCCTCAACTCGGCCTGGCTCAAGCGCCACCCCGAGGTCAATGCCACCGACTGGGCCAACTGGCTGGGCGTGGCGACCGGCCTGGGCGCCCTGATCCTGTGGGCGGTCGCCGGATCGGAAGCAAAAGTGCTCGTGGCCCGCCCGGAATGGGCGCTCTTTGCTACTATTTGTATAGCAACCGGCTTCGGCTCGGCCTGGCTGGCGACCATCCTGTGGAACGTGGCCAGCCAGCGCCTGTCGGCCAGCCTGTGCGGCCAGCTGATCGTGAGCGAGACCCTGTTCGCGCTGCTCTATTCCTTTGCCTGGGACGGCCGCTGGCCCAGCCCGGCCCAGGCCGCCGCCTGCGTGCTGTTCACGCTCGGTATCCTTGCATCGATCAAGGCACACCAATGAAGATCGAGATTCCCGAGAAGAAGAAGCTGGTCCACGAGATGACCATCCCCATCCGCTGGGGCGACATGGACGCGATGGGCCACGTGAACAACACCATCTACTTCCGGTACCTGGAAATACTCCGGCTGGACTGGCTGCGCAAGCTGGGCGTTGCGCTGGACCCCCGCGCCGAGGGGCTGGTGATCATCAACGCCTTCTGCACCTTCCACAAGCAGTTCGAGTATCCCGGCGAGATCCTGGGCCGCATGTACGTGAGCGACGCGGGCCGCAGCAGCTTCGAGAGCTGGGCCACGCTGGAGCGCACCGACCAGCCCGGCGTCCTCTACGCCACGGGTGGGGCGACCACCGTGTGGGTCGACTTTCCGAAGCAGAAATCGCTGCCGCTGCCCGAGTGGATGCGGCGGCACCTGCAATAGCGCCGGCAGGCTGGCCGCTACACGCCCGGCACGGGTGTGGCCCGCAGGGCATTGACACGCCGGTTCACCACGCTGGCGCCCACCATCCACTTGAAGCGGCTGGACCAGTTGAGCCGGTCGCGCACGTAGGGGACGGAGGAATAGAACTGGTAGGGGTCGTCGAAGGCGCCCCAGTCGTGCAGGGGCATGCTGCCCGCGTCCTGCAGGCTGAACTGGCCGAACGAATTGGAGCGGCCGTCCCAGCCGATCGCGCCGTCCTTGTGCATGCCGTAGCCGACACTGCGGCCTTCCAGCTTGAGCCGGGTCTTGGCCGCCATGGCCAGCCGCACGTCCACCACGTAGCTGTCCATCGCCTGCCAGTGGCCATCCACCAGCACCTCGAGGTAGGCGTGCTCGATCGGCTGGCCACCGGTGTCGATGATGCCGAACAGGAAATCCGGCTTGAGGGTCACGAAGCGCATGCGGGACGGGATGCCCAGCGACCGCAGCAGGGCCAGCAGCAGGGTGCTCTTGCTGTGGCAGTCGCCGCGGTTGGCCCTGAGCACCGCCAGTGCCGAGGTGCCGGTGCTGTCCGCGATGCAGCCGAACGGCATGGCGCGCAGCCAGACGAAGCAGGCCACCGCCTGCTCGCGCGGGGTGGGCTTGAGCGCCGTCAGCTTCTTGGCGAGCAGGCGGATGCGGGGGTGGTCGAACTGGAGCAGCGGCGTGTTGGCCAGCCAGCGCTGGGGCCTGTCGCCCTCGCTGACGGGCGCGATGAAGGACTGGGCCGGCGCGCTGGCGCCGAAGTCGCTGTCGATCCGTTCGGGCCGGCCGTCGGGTCCCTTGCGGGGATAGAAGTCGAGGGTCACTCACTCACCTCCGGGCGAAACGCCGCCCTGTCTGCAGGGCGGATACGCGAACCCGCGCCTGCCGGATTCACTTGGCCCGCGGCACCCGTCCCATCAGGTAGAACTCGGGATTGGGCTGCATGTTGGAGAAGCTGGCCAGCCGGTTCGACAGCCCGAAGAAGGCAGTGATGGCCGCGATGTCCCAGATGTCCTCGTCGGAGAAGCCCTGGGCGTGCAGCGGCGCGAAATCGGCGTCGTCGATCTCGTGCGAGCGCAGGCAGACCTTCATGGCGAAGTCCAGCATCGCCCTCTGCCGGGGCGTGATGTCGGCCTTGCGGTAGTTCACCGCCACCTGGTCCGCTACCAACGGCTTTTTCTCGTAAATGCGCAGGATGGCACCGTGAGCGACGACGCAGTACAGGCACTGGTTGGCGGCGCTGGTGGCCGTGACGATCATCTCGCGGTCGCCCTTGGAAAGGGTGCCTTCCTCCTTGAGCATCAGCGCGTCGTGGTAGGCAAAGAACGCGCGCCATTCCGCGGGGCGGCGTGCCAGGGCCAGGAACACGTTCGGCACGAAGCCGGCTTTTTCCTGCACCTCCAGGATCCGGGCGCGGATGTCCTCGGGCACGTCTTTGAGCTCAGGGGCGGGGTAGCGGGTTGCGGTCATGGTGGATCTCCTGCCGCGATTATCCTGCCCACCTCGGCATAAGCCCCCGACTACAGGCTGCAAGCGTCGCGGCTTGCTTGCCGGAGCGATCGGGTGGCGTAGCGTGGGGCACCCACAAGGAGACCCACATGCCCCAGACCGACGCCATCGCCATGCTCGACGAAGACCACCAGCGGGTCGAGCAGCTGTTCGCCGACTTCCAGGCCGCAACGGATCCCTCGCAGAAGCTGACCGTCGCCCAGCTGATCTGCATGGAGCTGACCGTGCACGCCCAGCTGGAAGAGGAAATCTTCTACCCCGCCTACCAGCAGGCCACCGGCGACCAGGACCTGGTCCAGGAAGCCCAGGAAGAGCACCAGGAAGCCAAGGACCTGATCGCCCAGATCGAGGGCAACCAGCAGCCCGATGCCCTGGTGTTGGAGCTGCAGCAAGCCATCGAGCACCACGTCCAGGAAGAACGCGAAGAGATGTTCCCCAAGGCCCGCAAGGCGCAGGGCCTGGACCTCGCCGGGTTGGCCCAGCAGATGGAACAGCGCAAGGTCGCGCTGGTGCGCGAGCTGCAGGACGCCTGACGCGCCTGAATCGTCGCCTTCGCGCGCGGGGGACTGATGCTCTGGATCCCCGCCTTCGCGGGGACTGATGCTCTGGATCCCCGCCTTCGCGGGGACTGATGGCCTCTCTACGATCCGGCCATCAGCTTGTGCACGAGGTCGGCCGTCGTGCTGGCCTTGTACTTGCGCATCAGCCGCGCACGGTAGATCTCCACCGTGCGGTGGCTGATCGCCAGCGTCTTGCCGATCTCCTTGGAGGTCATGCCGTCCAGCAGGCGGGCCGCGACCTCGCGTTCGCGCGCCGTCAACTCAGCTTTCACGGGCCGCTGCGAACTCAGGTCTTCGAATGACCAGATGCCCGACTCGTGCGGCGCTTCGCGGTTGAGCGCGCGGCCGGTCACGTGGCACCAGAACACCTCGCCGCTGGCCCGCTTCATGATGCGGTCGTCGGCGTAGTGGCCTTTCGCGTTCAGGATCGGCGCCATGCGTGCGCCCAGGCGCTCGTATTCGTCGGCGCTTGGGTACAGGGTCTGGAACGACTGGCCGATGAGCACTTCGCGCGAGAAGCCGAACATTTCGCAAAGCTGCTGGTTGCAGTCCACAATCGAGCGGTTGCGCGACAGGCACAGCCCCACCGGGGCGAGGGTGAAAGCCTGGCGGTAGTCCACGTCCATAGTGCTAACCTTTACGAAGAACTACGTAGCTCATTAGGTAGTATCGTACCGGCAATTCCCAGCCTGCCCCTGCGGGTTTTTCTTGAGGAGTCCTCCCCGTGAACAAGCTCTTTCCCAATGCCGCCGCGGCGCTCGACGGCGTGGTGCGCAGCGGCCAGTTGCTGGCCGTGGGCGGCTTCGGACTGTGCGGCATTCCCGAAGCCTTGATCGATGCGCTGCAGGGCAGCGGCGCGCGTGACCTTACCGTGATCTCGAACAACGCGGGCGTGGACGACTTCGGGCTGGGCAAGCTGCTGCAGACGCGGCAGATCAAGAAGATGATTTCCAGCTACGTGGGCGAGAACAAGGAATTCGAGCGCCAGTACCTGGCCAAGGAACTGGAACTGGAGTTCACGCCCCAGGGCACGCTGGCCGAGAAGCTGCGCGCCGGCGGCGCCGGCATCCCCGCCTTCTTCACCAAGACCGGCGTGGGCACCATCGTCGCGGAAGGCAAGGAACTGCGCGAGTTCGACGGCGAGACCTACGTGATGGAGCGCGCCCTGGTGCCCGACGTGGCCCTGGTCAAGGCCGCGGTCGCCGACAAGTCCGGCAACCTGCGCTTCAACCTCACGGCCCGCAACTTCAATCCGGCCTGCGCCATGGCAGGCAGGGTCTGCATCGTGGAGGTGGAGAAGTTGGTGGAATTGGGTGAGCTCGCGCCCGACGACGTCCACCTGCCGGGCATCTACGTGCACCGCATCGTGCTCAATGCCACGCCCGAAAAGCGCATCGAAAAGCGCACCGTCCGTTCTTAAGGAGTAGCGACATGCCCTGGACCCAAGACCAGATGGCCGCGCGTGCGGCGCAGGAACTCGAGGACGGCTTCTACGTGAACCTCGGCATCGGCATCCCGACGCTGGTGGCCAACTTCACCGGCGACAAGGAAGTGTGGCTGCAGTCCGAGAACGGCATGCTGGGTATCGGACCGTTCCCCACGGAAGACGAGGTCGACGCCGACCTGATCAACGCCGGCAAGCAGACGGTCACCACGATCAAGGGCAGCTCGATCTTCGGCAGCCACGACAGCTTCGCCATGATCCGCGGCGGCAAGATCAACCTCTCGATCCTGGGCGCCATGCAGGTCAGCGAGAAGGGCGACCTGGCCAACTGGATGATCCCGGGCAAGATGGTCAAGGGCATGGGCGGCGCCATGGACCTGGTGGCCGGCGTCAAGCGCGTGATCGTGCTCATGGAGCACGTCGCGAAGAAGAAGGACGGCACCGAGGACCTGAAGATCCTGGCGCAGTGCACGCTGCCGCTGACCGGCGTGGGTGTCGTCGACCGCATCATCACCGACCTGGCCGTCATGGACGTGACAGACCAGGGCCTGAAGGTCGTCGAACTCGCCCCCGGCGTGACGATGGACGTTGTGCAGGCCAAGACGGGCGTCAAACTGCACTAGTTGAAACACCGTTAACCGCTGGCTACCGGCCAGCGGTGCCCGCTGACACGGGCGCGCTGCATGCGCCTGCCTCGCGCTGCCCAGGCTCTGCCGATCATCTTTCCTAACCGGAGATGATCATGTTCAAACCTGCGCTGCTTTGTTCCCTGGCCCTCGCGGCCGGCAATGCATTGGCCTGCTACACCGTCTACGACCGCAGCAACGCGGTGGTCTACCACGCGCAGACGCCTCCGGTGGACATGAGCCTGCCGATCCACCAGACGCTGCCCGCGGTCTTTCCCGGCGGGCACCTGGTGTTCGACAACAGCCTGGATTGCCCGCGCGAGCAGGCTGCCGCCATGCGGCTGCCGGTGCGGCCGGTGGCCGGCGCGTCCCCCTTGCTGACCGACCGCGGCACCGCCGAGGCGATGCGCCTGCCGCACAGCCAGGTCGCGGGCAACGTGGTCCTGGTTCCGGCGCAAGCCGTCGCGCGGGTGGACTTGCCCACGTTCTCCGTCGTCCCGGCGGACCCCGCCTATGCGCGCGCACCCACGGCGCCCGACACCCGCGCCATGGGCGCCGGTCCTGCGCGTGGCACGGTGATCACCGAGATGCACAACCCGCCGATCACGGGCGTGCAGCGGGGCAAGGACCTGGCGATCAGGCGATAGGTGCAGCCTCGTAGCGACCTTTCCGCGCCCCGGGCGTCTTGCGCAGGAATTCGAGGCTGGAGTTGATGCCGGGGTCGTGAATTTCTGATCTCGACACAGAACATGCGCCGCAGCGCTGGTCGAGGCCCATGCATACACTGGCATTCGCCGCTGCCGGTCGATTCCTGCCATCCAGCGCATGCTAAATTGCCTCGATGAAGCGCCTGTCCAAGTACTTTTTTCGTGGACTGCTCACCGTGCTGCCGCTTGCGTTGACGGTCTACGTGCTGCTCCTCTTGCTGGGCTGGGTCGAGTCGCTGGCGCTGGCGATGCTCCGCCCGCTCATCGGCGGCTTCTACGTGCCCGGCATGGGTCTCCTGTTCGGCATCCTCATCATCGTGGGGATTGGGGCCCTTCTGTCCAAGCCGCAGGTGCGGGACGCGCTGGCGGTGATCGAGCTTCCCTTCACCAGGCTGCCGGTCGTCAAGAGCATCTACTCCTCCCTGAAGAGCTTTTCCGACTACTTCTCGCCGACCGGCAAGTCCGGCAGCCAGCAGGTGGTCATCCTGCGGATGCCCGGCACCGAGCTCGAGGTTGTGGGCCTGGTCACACGGCGCAACTTTGGCGACCTGCCCTCCGGCTTTCTGCCGGGGGACCGCGTGGCGGTGTACCTGCCGATGGGCTACATGATCGGCGGCTATACCGTCTTCGTGCCCGCCAGCTGGGTGACGCCGGTCAGCATGTCGGTCGAGGAGGCCATGCGGTCGTCACTGATCGCGTGGATGGAGCCCAAATCCAGCGCCGCGCCGCAGCGCCCGGCTGGCGAGCCGGCAAGCCCGCGGCCGGGCCTCTGAGTCCGCGGGTTCGCTTCTGGCTACAGAAGCAGACGCAGGAGGCCCCCAGACCCGTGGCTAGAGCCTTGCCGCCGGCGCGCGGAACACGAGCGCCAGTCCGGCCACGATCGCGGCCATCCCCGCCAGTGCCAGCGGCGCCAGCCGGTTGCCCAGGAACAGCCAATCGAGCACCGCCGTGCCCACCGGCACCAGGTAGAACAGGCTCGTCACGTTCACCAGGTTGCCGGCCTGGATCAGCCGGTACAGCAGCAGCGTCGCGACCACCGAGATCACCACGCCCAGCCACGCGACACACAGCCAAAGCTGCGGCTCCGGGCGCACCTGCATCGGCTGCCAGGGCAGGAAGGCGGCGCACAAGGCAAGGCTCACCGCGTACTGCAGTGGCAGCACCTGCAGAGGCGAAGCAGTAGATCGCTTCTGCAGGATGGCGCCCGAGGTGACGCAGGCCAGCGAGGCCAGCGCGAACAGCATGCCGCTCCAGCCCAGGCCCGAGAGCGCGACGCTGTCGAACACCACCAGTACCAGCCCGGCCAGCGCCAACCCCAGGCCGGCCAGGCGCATCGCGGAAAACCCGCGCTCCACCCACAGCAGCGTCAGCACCGGCTGCACCCCCAGCGCGGTCGCCAGCACGCCCGGAGTGACGCCGGCGTCCAGCGCCAGCAGGTAGAAGATGGAATAGCCGCCGATCATCAGCGCGCCCGTGAGCGCCACGCGCGACGCCGTCCCCGGCGCCGGCCGCCAGCTGCGGGCCAGCACCAGCAGCACCGCCAGCGCCAGTGCGAAGCGCATGAGGAGAAAAGCAAAGGGGCTGGCGTAGTCCAGCCCCCATCGGGCGAACAGCGCGCCGCTGCTCCACAGCAGCACGAACAGCCCGGTGGGACCGTAGGAAGTCATGTGAATACCTGTCGAAAAAAATGAACGCGGAGCACTGGATTCCCGCTTGCGCGTGAACGACAGGGATCGTCATCCCCGCATAGCGGGGATCCAGGGCTTACGAAAGGGCCGAAGGGATCAGCCGAGCGCCCCCGCCGGCGGGGGCGGGGCGCTGCCACCGCGCAAGGGCGGTGCGACAGGCAGTCGTGTTGCGTTCATACACGGGATCATAGCCGCGGCCCCTGCCGCAGGGCTAGCGGTCCAGACGCAAGCCCATGGGCCTCGGCAGGCAAACAAAAAAGGCCCTGCATGCAGGGCCTTTGGCTGGCGGCGCAGAGGCCGCCGGTCCGAGCTGAGGTTCAGCGTGCCGGGGCCGGGGCCGGAACCACCACCACCGTGTCGCCGGTGCGGCCGCGTTGGCCTGTCGCACCGGTGTCGCCCGTCGCGCCGGTGGCCCCCGTGGAGCCCGTCGCGCCTGTGGAGCCGGTCGCGCCCGTGGAGCCGGTCGAGCCGGTATACCCGGTGCTGCCCGTGGTGCCGGTGGCCCCCGTGGCACCAGTACTGCCAGCAGTGCCAGCGGTGCCGGTGGTTCCCGTTGTGCCCGTCGTGCCAGTCGCACCCGTGGCGCCAGTGGCTCCGGCCGGGCCGGGGACCGGAACGTTGGTCACCACCGGAGGAGCGACGACGACATCGCGTTGGCAGGCCACCAGGGTCAGAGCCAGAGTCGAGGCCACCAGGACCATTGCATAAGTTTTCATGTAGACATTTCGTGAGCGACTGCTCGCCCCAGACAAGGATTGCGAAAGGCGCAGTACAGCTACGCAGCGTAGGGGCTGCTCGGCCGTTCGTCTGTACGTTCCCGTACGCTTGGACGCCGATCCGGGCGCCGCGCGGTACGGCAGCGGATCAAGGGCTGCCGGTGGCTTCAAGTGACCTGAGCCTTCAGGCGAACCGGCGGCTGTGGAACTTTGAACCCGCCAGGCCAAAGCGCCACGGCATGTCCATCGCCTTGCTGATGCCGATGCGCGGTCCGGTCACGACTTCGCACGGCTGCGTGGCTGCCAGCACCCGGAATGGTTTGCGGTCCAGCCGGCAGCCATCGAGTTCGCGCGTGATGCCCAGGGCCTGGCCGACCCGGCCCGGCCCGGAGCACAGGAGCCGAACGTCCATTAGCCCACGCCGCGCTTGCATCCCGTCCAGGCCATGCGTCGGCTCGAGGGCGCGGATCAGCACCCCCGCCCCATGGCCTGCCTCGCGGCAGACGAAGTTCAGGCACCAGTGGATGCCGTAGGAGCGGTACACGTAGGCCCGCCCCGGCGGGCCGAACATCGCCTGGTTGCGCGGCGTGGGGCCCGAGTAGCTGTGCGAGGCCGGGTCTTCGTGGTCATAGGCTTCGGTCTCGACGATCACGCCACCGACGCCTTCGACCAGCAAGGTCGCGCCGATCAGGGCGCGGGCGACCTCATCGGAGGGGCCGCAGAAGTCGGCCGCGACCCAGGCTTCAGGCATCGGAGCTTTCACCCAGGAAGCCGCCGCTCTGGTGCGCCCACAGCCGCGCGTACAGGCCGCCTTGCGCCAGCAACTGGCGGTGGCCGCCTTCCTCGACGATGCGTCCCTGGTCCATGACCACCAGCCGGTCCATGGCGGCGATGGTGGACAGCCGGTGGGCGATCGCGATCACGGTCTTGCCCTGCATCAGTTCGTCGAGGCTGGCCTGGATCGCCGCTTCCACTTCCGAATCCAGCGCGCTAGTGGCTTCGTCCAGCAGCAGGATGGGGGCGTCCTTGAGCATCACGCGGGCGATGGCGATGCGCTGGCGCTGGCCGCCCGAGAGCTTCACGCCGCGCTCCCCGACGTGTGCGTCATAGCCCTTGCGGCCCTGCAGGTCCGACAGGCCCTGGATGAAGTCGTGGGCCTCGGCGCGGCGCGCCGCAAGCACCATTTCCTCCTCTGTGGCGCCAGGCCGGCCGTACAGGATGTTGTCGCGCACCGAGCGGTGTAGCAGCGACGTGTCCTGCGTGACCATGCCGATGTGGGCGCGCAGGCTGTCCTGGGTCACGCCGGCGACGTCCTGGCCGTCGATGAGGATCCTTCCCGCTTCCAGGTCATAGAAGCGCAGCAGCAGGTTCACCATCGTGGATTTGCCGGCACCGGAGCGGCCGATCAACCCGATCTTCTCGCCCGGGCGCACGGTGAGGTTGAAGCCCTCGATCACCGGCTGCGGCTTGCCGTAGCCGAAGCGCACGTTGTCGAACTTCACCTCCCCCCGCGGCACCTGCAGGGCGAGCGCGCCGGGCCTGTCCACCACGGCGCGCGGCCGGGTGAGGGTGGCGATGCCGTCCTGCACCGTGCCGATGTTCTCGAACAGCGAGGCCATCTCCCACATGATCCAGTGCGACATGCCGCTGATGCGCAGCGCCATGGCGGTGACCGCCGCGACGGCACCGGGGCCGACCTCACCTTGCGTCCACAGCTGGATGGAGTAGCCGCAGGCGCCGATGATCAGCAGCACCACCAAGGCGTGGTTGACGATCTCGAAAGCGCTGACCAGCCGCATCTGGCGGTAGCCGGTGGTCTGGAATTCCTGCATCGCCGCGCGGGCGAAGCCGGCTTCGCGGTGCGTGTGCGAGAACAGCTTCACCGTCGAGATGTTGGTGTAGGCGTCCGTGATGCGGCCGGTCATCATCGCGCGCGCATCGGCCTGCGCCTTGCCGATGCGGCCCAGGCGCGGCACGAAGTACCAGACCGACAGGCCGTAGAAGCCCAGCCAGGTGAGAAAGGGCAGCATCAGCCGGCTGTCGAAGCCGCCCGCCAGCAGCACGATGGTGATGAAGTAGATGCCGATGCCGATGATCACCTCGGTGGTGGTGAAGATCATTTCGCGCACGGCCAGCGCGGTCTGCATCACCTTGGTGGTGATGCGGCCGGCGAACTCGTCGGAGTAGAAGGCCATGCTCTGGCCCAGCATCAGGCGGTGGAAGTTCCAGCGCAGCCGCAGGGGGAAGTTGATCGCCAGCGTCTGGTGCTTGACGATGGTCTGCAAGGCGACCACCAGCACGCTGGCCGCGAGGACGGCCGCCAGCACCCTGAGCACCGGCCCATGCTCGAGCCACAGCGAATCGGGCCGCACGTGCCCCAGCCAGTCGACGATGCGGCCCAGCATCCAGAACAGGCCGGCCTCGTAGGCCGAGACTGCCGCGCTCAGCAGCGCCAGCCAGCCGATGTAGCCGCGCAGGCCCCGGGTGCAGGCCCAGACGAATGCAACGAAGCCCTTGGGCGGCAGGGCTGGTTCAGCTTCAGGGTAGGGGTGGAGGAGTTTTTCGAAGCGTTTGAACAACGGGGGCTCCGCAGACCGGCACTCAGGCGCCGGCCGGGGTCAGGTACAGGGCAACGCCCATCTTCAGCGCGGCCTGCCGCAAAGCTGCGTCCAGCGTGGCGAGCGGCACCTGCACCAGTTTACAGACTGGCTGGTTGGGGCCCTGAAAACACTGTATAAATGAACAGATGTTTTGATGGTCATCAGGTGCCTTCCTCTGCTTTTCCCCGCCTTGTTCCACTGCTACCCCAGATCTGGCAAGGGATGGCGCTGGCCGCCGAATCGGCCAGCCTCCCCACGGGCCACCCCGCGCTGGACGCCCATCTCCCGGGGGGCGGCTGGCCGGTGGGCAACCTGGTCGAGGTGCTGCAGGCCCGCGCCGAGGCCCCTATCTGGCAACTGGTGCTGCCGTCGCTGGCGGCGGTGGTGCAGGAAAAGCCAGGCCCGGTGGTGCTGGTGGGCGCGCCGCAGCAGCCGTTCGGCCCCAGCCTGGCGGCGCAGGGCCTGCCGCCACAACGCCTGCTTTGCATTCGCGCCGACAAGCCGGGCGCCCGCCTCTGGGCGGCCGAACAGGCGTTGCGCTGCGCCGAGGTGGCGGCCGTGCTGGCCTGGCTGCCACAGGCTCGCAGCCCCGAGTTGCGCCGCCTGCACCTGGCCGCCCACCAGCAGCGCCGGCTGCTGTTCGTGATGCGCACCCCGCAGGCCCGGCAGGAGGCGTCGCCCGCGCGCTTGCGGCTGCTGCTCGAAGGCCTGGACGAGATGCGGGTGCACATCCTCAAGCGCCGCGGCCCCCCGCTGACGGGGCCCGTGGTGCTGCCGGCCCGCCCGACGCGGCTGGAGGCGCTGCTGCAGGCGCGCCGCGTCAGATCCGGCGTGCTGCCCGAAACCGACCACCGGAGATCGCATGTACTGGATCGCCCTCTGGCCCTCAGTTGAGAGCGAGCGCACCGCCTGGGGCTGGTGGGCCCTGCGCTTCACGCCGCGGGTGGCGCAGGTGGAAGGCGCGCTGCTGCTGGAAGTCTCGGCCAGCGAGCGCCTGTTCGGCGGCCGCGAGCGCCTGCAGCGTCTTCTTCTTGAAGAAAATGAGGCACTAGCCCGCTCCCACTGGGCGCAAGGCGCTACATCTTCGATAGCGATGGCGTTGCTGCGAGCGCGGTTGCAGGGCCTGCCCTTGCCGCAGCTGCTGCCGCAGGACCTGCCGCTGCACCTGCTGACGGCCGCCCGGGAGCATGTGCCCACGCTGGAGCGCACCGGCTGCCGCACCTGGGGCCAGCTGCGCGCCTTGCCGCGCTCGGGCGTGGCCCGGCGCTTCGGCGCGGAGTTGCTGGCCGCGCTCGACGCCGCGTATGGCGAGCGCCCGGAACGCTTCCCCTGGCTCACGCTGCCCGACACGTTCGACCTCGCCATCGAACTGCCGATGCTGGCCACCAGCGCCCCCGAGCTGATGGAGGGCGCGCTGCACCTGCTGCGCCAGCTGCAGGTGTGGCTGCAGGCGCGCCACCGCGGCGTGCTGGGCCTGGCGCTGGAATGGACGCTGGACCTGCGCCGCCTGAATGGCGTCCGGCTGCCGCGCCACGAGCAGCTGGCCGTGCGCACCGCCCAGCCGACGCAGGACATGGCCCACCTGCGCAAGCTGGTGGGCGAGCACCTGCAGCGCGCTGCGCTGTCCGCCCCGGCCAACCATCTGCGCCTGCGCTCGCTGGAAACCGTGCCCTGGGCCGGCGCGCCCGCCAGCCTGCTGCCCGAGGACAACGTGCAGGGCGAGAAGCTGCACCAGCTGGTCGAGCGGCTGTCGGTGCGGCTGGGCGAAGACAACGTGGTGGTGCCGGTGGTCTGTGAAGACCACCGGCCCGAGCGGATGCAGCAATGGAGGCCCGCGCGTTCTGGCCCTCTCCCCGTTGGGGAGAGGGCCGTGGTGAGGGGCGGCGGCACCTCCGACGCGCTGTACCCCACCTGGCTGCTGCCCCAGCCCCAGCGGCTGGAGATGCGAGGCGACCAGCCTTGCCATGGCGGCGCGCCTCTGCGCCTGCTGGGCCGGCTGTACCGGGTGGAGACCGGCTGGTGGGAAGAGGCGGGGCCGGCGCTGCGCGACTACTTCTTTGCCCGCAGCCCGCAGGCCGGCCTGGTCTGGGTCTACCGCGAGCGGCTTTCCAGCCATCCCAAGCCGCGCTGGTACCTGCAGGGGTTGTATGCCTGACTACCACCTCAAGCCCGGCCCCACGCTCAACGAGGAACGCGACCTGCCGCCCGTGCTGGGCCCCGGGCCCGACCTGCTGCCCCGGTATGCGGAGCTGCATTGCATCACCAACTTCAGCTTCCAGCGCGGCGCCTCGCACCCGCAGGAGCTGGTGCGCCGGGCCTACGACCTGGGTTACGAGGCGTTGGCCATCACCGACGAATGCTCGGTGGCCGGCGTGGTGCGCGCCTGGTCGGGGCTGAAGGCCTATCGCGAGTTCATCGGCCGGCTCGAAGAAGCGTTCCCGGGCCAGCGCCGCTCGCGTCCTTTCCGGCTGCTCTACGGCAGCGAATTCGACCTGGGCGATGGCCGCCTGGTGGCGATCGCGCGCGACCTGCAGGGTTGGGGCGGGCTGTGCCAGTTCATCACCGCGGCGCGCACTTCCACGGCCGCCAAGGGCCAGTACGTGGCGGGCTGGGACGCAAGCGATTTCAGCAAGCTGGCGGGCTGCGAAATCCTCTGGGCGCCGCGCCGAGCGCCCGGTAGTGCTATGGATTTCGAAGCACTCAGCGGCCGGCTGGTGCGGGCCAAGGCCCTGTTTGGCTCTCATCTCTGGCTGGCGGTGGAACTGCCGCATCAGCTGGACGACGATCTCTGGCTGGCCGGCTTGCAGCAACTGGGCGCGGCCGCGGGCGTGCCCCTGGTGGCGGCCGGCGACGTGCACATGCACGTGCGCTCGCGCAAGCCCCTGCACGACGTGATCACCGCCGTGCGAATGGGCCAGCCGGTGGCCGAATGCGGCCTGGCGCTGCAAGGCAATGCCGAGCGCCATCTGCGCCAGCGAACCCGCCTGGCCGAAACCTTTGCCCCCGAGCTGATGGCCAACACGCTGGAAGTGGCGGCGCGCTGCCGCTTCGAGCTGGAGGAGATCCGCTGCGACTACCCGAGGGAGACGGTGCCCCAGGGGCTGACGCCGGCGCAGGCATTGCGGCGGCTGGCTTATGCGGGTGCCCGCGAACGCTACCCCCGCTGCGTGCCGTTGAAGGTGCGAATCCTCCTGCGCAAGGAGTTCAAGCTCATCGAGGATTGCCGCTACGAGATGTTCTTCCTCACCGTGCACGACATCGTGCGGTTTGCGGTGGAGCAAAAAATCCTGTGCCAAGGCCGCGGCTCGGCCGCCAACTCGGTCGTCTGCTTCTGCCTGGGCATCACCGCCATGGACCCGATGGTGAACGCGCCGCTGCTGGAGCGCTTCATCAGCATCGACCGCAAGAACGAGCCACCCGACATCGACGTGGACTTCGAACACGAGCGGCGCGAGGACGTCATCCAGTACATCTACCGCAAGTACGGCCGTGATCGCGCGGCCATCGCCGCGGTGGTGATCAGCTACCGCACCCGCAGCGCCATCCGCGATGTGGGCAAGGCACTGGCCGTTCCCGAAAAGTTGATCGACACCTTCGCCAAGGACCATTTCTGGTTCGACGACAAGCTGGCCACCCAGCGGCTGCAGGCACTGGCGGCTCAGGCCGGCGTGGCGCTGGACAGGCACCAGGCGGCCTTGTGGCTGGAACTGACGCAGCAGCTCATGGGCTTTCCCCGCCACCTCAGCCAGCACGTGGGCGGCTTCGTGCTGACCCAGACCAAGCTCACCTGCCTGGTGCCGGTGGAAAACGCCAGCATGAAGGACCGCTCCGTCATCCAGTGGGACAAGGACGACCTGGACGACATGGGCCTGATGAAGGTGGACGTGCTGGCGCTGGGCATGCTCACGGCCATCCGCCGCTGCATCGACCTGGTGAGCCAGCGCCGCGGCGAGACTTTCACCCGCTATGACATCCCGCCGGAGGACCCGGCCACCTACGCGATGATCCGCAAGGCCGACACGGTGGGCGTGTTCCAGATCGAGAGCCGGGCGCAGATGTCCATGCTGCCGCGGCTCAAGCCCACGACGTTCTACGACCTGGTGGTCGAGGTCGCCATCGTGCGTCCCGGCCCGATCTCCGGCGGCATGGTCCACCCTTACCTGAAGGCGCGCGAGCGCCGCGACAAGGGCCAGACCATCGAATACGAGCGGTCCAAACGCGACGGTCCCCGCCCGCGCCTGCAGGACGCGCTGGAGCGCACACTGGGCATCCCGATCTTCCAGGAGCAGGTGATGCAGATCGCCATGGTGGCGGCCGGCTTCAGCGCCAGCGAAGCCGATGCGCTGCGCCGGGCCATGGCCGCGTGGAAGCGCAAGGGCGGGGTGGACAAGTTCGAGGCGCGGCTGGTGGGCGGCATGATGGCCAACGGCTATACGGAGGAATTCGCGCGCCGCATCTTCAAGCAGGTGGAGGGCTTCGGTGACTACGGCTTTCCCGAAAGCCATGCCTACAGCTTCGCCCTGCTGGCCTACACCAGCAGCTGGCTCAAATGCCACGAGCCCGAATGCTTCCTGGCCGCGATGCTCAATTCCCAGCCCATGGGCTTCTACAACCCGTCGCAGCTGATCCAGGACGCCAAACGCCATGGCGTGCAGGTGCTGCCGCCCGACGTCTCCCACAGCGACTGGGACAGCACCCTTTCACGCCCTCCCCCTCCGGGAGAGGGCGGGGGTGAGGGCGCGCGCCCCGCCGTGCGGCTGGGCTTGCGCCTGGTGGGCAGCCTCAGCAAAGCAGGGGGGCGTCGGATTCCGCAGGCGCGGCAGCAAGGCCCTTTTGCCGGGACCGAAGACCTGGCCTTGCGCGCCGGACTCGACCTGAAGGACCTCAATGCCCTGGCCGCCGGTGATGCGCTGCAGTCCCTGGCCGGGCACCGGCGGCAACAGGTCTGGGAAGCCGCGGCCCAGCGCCGTGCACCCGCGCTGCTGCAAGACGCACCGGTCAACGAGGAGGCACTGGTCCTGCCCGCCGCCCCCGAGGGTGAGGAGATCGTGTTCGATTACGGCTCGCTGGGCCTGACGTTGCGCCGCCATCCGCTGGCGTTGCTGCGGCCGCGCCTGGCGCGCATGAAGCTGCTCAATGCCCGGCAGTTGCACGACCTGTCCAGCGGCACAGCGGTGGCGGCCTGCGGCATCGTCACCATGCGACAGCAGCCGGGCACGGCCCACGGCACGATCTTCGTCACGCTGGAAGACGAGACCGGCCCGGTCAACGTCATCGTCTGGCCGCGGGTGCGCGAGCAGCAGCGCGAAGCCCTGCTGAAGTCGCGCCTGCTGGCGGTGTGGGGCACCTGGCAGCGCGACGAAGACAGCGGCGGCGAAGTGCGCCATCTGGTGGCCCGGCGCCTGCAAGACCTCACGCCGCTGCTCGGCCGGCTGGGCCGGCAGAGCAGCAAAAGCCGCGATTTCCATTGAAACTTCGGGCATGGCTGCTTCCGACCCGCCGACCCGGCGACTCTTCATCGGGCTGATGCCCGACCCCGCCGTGCAGGCCGCCCTGACCGATCACGCCCGGCGCTGGCAATGGCCGCAGCCAAGCAGGCCCACGGCACCGGAACGCCTGCACCTGACCCTGCATTTCCTGGGCAACGTGCAGGCGCACCACGAGCAGGCTTTGTTGCAAGCACTGCTCCAGGTGCACATGGAGCCGCTGGAGCTGGTGCTGCGCACGCCTCATTCTTTCGGCGGCGGTATCGCGGTGCTCCTGCCCGAGAAGAATCCCGAGCTTCAGGAGTTGCATCGCCGCTTCGCGCCCGCCCTGCAGCACATCGGCCAGCGCATTCCTGCCCACTGGGTCCCGCATGTCACGCTCGCCAGGAAGGCGGCCGGCGCACTGCCGCCGCAAGCACCGCCCCCGATCCGCTGGCCGGTGCGGGAATTCGCCCTGGTCTGGTCGAAGCTGACCCAGCCGACCGGCTACCACGTGCTGGCGCGGTACGGCGGTTGAAGAGTCCGGGAAGTGGAGCGGGCGATGGGAATCGAACCCACGTCTTGAGCTTGGGAAGCTCAGGTCCTGCCATTGAACGACGCCCGCGTGGGCGGAATTCTATGTGCATTCGCACGCAGCAACGCGCGGCCTTGCTCCGCCAGCTCATCTGCAGCAAATAGTTTCCCTCACGCCGGCAAAGCGCCCCCAGAAAGTTCCAGGCGCCTGCAGAATCCCCTGACCTTTTTCGGAGCGACCGCATGCAGGCTTTCATCACGTTGTTGAGCACGCCCAACTACTTGCCGGGTGTCCTGTGCCTGGCCCGGTCACTGCGGGACACCGGAACCGAGTACCCCCTGCATGTGGCGCTTTCGCACGGTGTCTCGGCTCGCGTCGAGGAAGCGCTGCACAAGGAGCAGCTTCCCACCTTGCGCCTGCCTGCCGAGTCACCCCTGCCGCGCACCCTCGAGCAGAAAGGCCACCACTGGTCGTACACCTTCGACAAGCTGCACCTGTTCGGCCTGACGCAGTTCTCCAAGCTGGTGTACCTGGACAGCGACATGATGATCCTGTCGAACATCGACGAACTTTTCGGCAAGCCCCACATGTCGGCCGTCGCTGCCGGGCAGCTCTTGAATCCCGGCTGGAACCGGATGAATTCCGGCCTGATGGTGCTGGAGCCGCAAGCAGGATTGCCCGCGCGGATCGGCGAGACCCTCGACAATGCGCTGCGGGAAGCGGCGGCGGATCGCCGCGATGTTCTCGGGGACCAGGACCTGATCAACGCCTTCTACCCCGATTGGCCGGCCTCGGGATCGCTGCAGCTGCACCAGGGCTACAACGTCTTCCACCCCGACCTCGATGCGTATGTCCGCTCCGGCCACTATGCGTGGCCCTCGTCCGCCGAGCGGCCCTCCACGGCGCCCCAGCCCATCAAGGTCTTGCATTTCATCGGAGGCCTCAAGCCCTGGACCGTCAAGGCTGCGGCCAAGCACCTGGTGGGCCGCATCCAGGGCACCACGCCGCAGCTGCAGAGCCAGACCTTTGCCATGTACCGGAAGCTGCTGGCCAGATCCTCGTGATTGTTCGGCGGTGAGCTGCAGGACGCGGCCTTGGCCGGGCCTTCGCGCCGACCCTCTTTGAGCAGGTGACGCCCGGCCTCACGGCCGGTGCGCCACCTCGGACCATCAGCCGCCTTCGGACTCGTGCCGTGCCGACGAGGGCGTCGGGTACAGCTGGGCGTTGCCCTGGGTCATCCCGGCGGCGGCGCCGCGGCGCTCCGGACCGGCATAGGACGCGCCACCGGAGGTGCTGCCACCGGCCGGGCGGCCGCCCATCTGGTTGCCGGCGGCTTCCGCGGCACGAGCCAGCTGGCCGCTTTTTTGCTGCCCCTTGGTGTACCAGTTGCGCAGGATTTCCCCGGCCGTCTCGCGGCCGCCCAGGCCGAAGGACAGGCCCAGGGCCAGCGCGATGGCGCCCACGAAGGCCATGAACAGCGTGTTCACCAGCGTGGTGGCAATGCCCAGCTGGTTGACGGCGACCACCACGGCAAAGGCCCAGACCACCGCCGAAGCCACCTTGGACAGGAAATTGGCGTTGGTCAGGCCTGCTTCACCCGCAGCGCCGCGCACCAGGTTGGAGAGCGCCTTGGCGGCCAGGCCACCGATCACCAGCACCACCAGCGCGACGATCACGTTGGGCAGCCACAGCAGCAGTTCACGCAGCACTTCGGACACCGCGGGCAAGCCCAGCGCGTCGAAGGCAACCACCAGTGCGATCAGCCGGATGAACCACTTGACCACCAGGCCGATCATCCCGGCCGAGTCGGTGCCGGCGTTCATCTTGGCCACGAACCCGCCGAGCCCCGAGCGGTCGGCCAGGTCGTTGAACTTCACAGCGCGCAGCAGCGCGGCAATTCCTTTCTCGACCAGGGACGAGAGCAGCCAGCCGACGATGACGATGACGGCGAAGCCGAGGATCTTGGGAATGGCCGAGAAGAACATGGCCATCGCCGCGGCCAGCGATGTCATCATCGCGTGGCTCCATTCAGTGACTGTTGCTTGCATGAGGAACGCTCCGGTGGGAAGGTGGTGGGAGTCGATCACTTTCCGCTCGTGCCGGGCAGGGACAGGTCGGCGCAAGTCAGCGCCTGATGTAGGAACAGGCTTTTGCAGAGCCTGGCTGGCTCAGCGGCGTGCGGACTCCGCGTGGCTGGCTTGCAGCAGCGCCCGCTCCAGCAGATCCAGCCCTTCTTCGAACAGGGCGTCCTCGATGGTCAGCGGGAACAGGAAGCGCAGCACGTTGCCTTCGGTGCCGCAGGTCAGCAGGATCAGGCCCTGTTCCAGGGCCTTCTGCTGGACGTCCCGGGCGAAGGCTGGGTCGGCGCCGCCGCTCGCGTCCCGGAATTCGCAGGCGACCATCGCTCCCAGCCCGCGCACCTGCGCCAGGCGCGGCACCTGGAACCGCAGGCTTTCCAGGAGGCGGGTGAGGCGCTGTCCCAGCGCGGCGCCACGCTCGGGCAGGCGTTCTTCCTCCATGATGTCGATCACCGCATGCGCGGCGGCGACGGCCAGCGGGTTGCCCGCATAGGTGCCGCCCAGGCCGCCAGGCGCGGGCGCGTCCATGACCTCGGCGCGGCCGGTCACCGCCGACAGGGGCATGCCGCCGGCCAGCGACTTGGCGATCACCATCAGGTCGGGCGCCACGCCATCGGCGGCGTAGTGGTCCATCGCGAACAGGCTGCCGGTGCGCCCGAACCCGGTCTGCACCTCGTCGGCGATGAGCAGGATGCCGTGCTCGTCGCACAGCTTTCGCAGCCACACCACGGCTTCGCGCTGGATCACGTGGAAGCCGCCTTCGCCCTGGATCGGCTCGAAGACGATGGCGGCCACGCGCGAGGGCTCGATGTCGGCCTTGAAGATGCGTTCCACCGCCGCCTTCGTCTCGGCCAGGCTCGCACCTTCGGACGGGAAGGGCGCGTGGTAGACCTCGGGAGCGAAGGGCCCGAAGCCGGCCTTGTAGGGCTGCACCTTGCCGGTCAGCGACACGGCGAACAGGCTGCGGCCGTGGAAGCCGCCCGCGAACGCGATGACGCCGCCCCGTCCGGTGGCCGCACGCGCGATCTTCACCGCGTTCTCGATGGCCTCGGCGCCGGTGGAAAAGAGGGCCGTCTTCTTGGCGTGCGCTCCCGGCGTGATCTGGTTCAGCCGCTCCGCGAGCGCGACATAGCCCTCGTACGGGACCACCTGGTAGCAGGTGTGCGTGAAGCGCTCCAGCTGCGCCTGGATGGCCGCCAACACGCGCGGGTGCCGGTGCCCGGTGTTGAGCACGGCGATGCCGCCGGCAAAGTCGATGAAGCGGCGGCCCTGCACGTCCCACAGCTCGCTGTTCAGCGCGCGGTCGGCGAAGAAGCTGGCCATCACGCCCACGCCGCGGGGCGTCGCGGCGGCCTTGCGCGCCAGCAGCGCTTCGTTCATGGAATGGCGCATGGCGGGCTCAGTACTTGGCCATGATGTGGCGAACGACGGTGTAGTCCTCCAGCGCGTACATCGACATGTCCTTGCCATAGCCCGAGGACTTCAGGCCGCCGTGCGGCATCTCGTTGACCAGCATGAAGTGCGTGTTGATCCAGGTGCAGCCGTACTGCAGCTGGCGCGCCACGCGCATCGCCTTGCCGATGTCCTGGGTCCAGACGCTGGAGGCCAGCCCGTATTCCGAGTCGTTGGCCCAGCCGATCACCTGCTCGGCATCGCTGAACCGGGTGACCGAGACCACCGGCCCGAACACCTCCCGCTGCACGATCTCGTCTTCCTGGCGGGCGCCGGCGATCACCGTGGGCTCGTAGAAGAAGCCGTTGCCGGCGCGGACCTTGCCCCCGGTGGTGACCTCGATGTGGCCCGCCATCTGCGCCCTTTCCACGAAGCTCGCCACGCGGTTGCGCTGGCGGTCGGAGATCAGCGGCCCGATCTCCACCCCTTCCTCGTCCTGCAGGCCGGCCTTGATCGACGACACCGCGGAGGTGAGGTCGGCCACCAGCCGGTCGTAGACCTTGACGCCGGCATAGATGCGGCAGGCGGCGGTGCAGTCCTGGCCCGCGTTGTAGTAGCCGAAGGTGCGCACGCCTTCCACCACGGCCGCCAGGTCGGCGTCGTCGAACACGATCACCGGGGCCTTGCCTCCCAGTTCGAGGTGGGTGCGCTTGAGCGTGCTGGAGGCGGCCTGCAGCACCTTGCGCCCGGTGGCCACGTCGCCGGTGAGCGAGACCATGCGCACCTGGGGGTGCTCCACCAGCGGCTGCCCCACGCTGGCGCCGCGGCCGCAGACCACGTTCAGAACGCCCTTGGGCAGGATGTCGGCCGCCAGCCGGCCGAACAGGAGGGCGGTGAGCGGGGTCTGTTCGCTGGGCTTGAGCACTACCGTGTTGCCCGCGGCCAGCGCGGGGGCCGTCTTCCAGGCCGCCATCATGAGCGGGTAGTTCCAGGGGGCGATGGAGCCGACCACGCCGATGGGGTCGCGCCGGATCATGCTGGTGTGTCCCGCCAGGTACTCGCCGGCGACCGAGCCTGTCATGCACCGCACCGCGCCCGCGAAGTAGCGGAAGCAGTCGGCCACGGCAGGAATCTCGTCGCCCAGCGCCCGTGCGTACGGCTTGCCGCAGTTGAGGGATTCGAGCCGGGCGAAGCTCTCGGCGTTGGCCTCGATCGCGGCCGCCAGCTTGAGCAACAGCGCGGAACGCTCGGCCGGCGTGGTCTGCGACCAGCTCTCGAAGGCCCGGCTTGCGGCGGAGACGGCGCGATGGACCTGTTCCGGTGACGCCTCGGGCACCTCGCACAGCACGTCGCCGGTGGCCGGGTTGAGCACGGCCTCGGCCGGGCCCTGGCCGCGCACCAGCTGCTGGTCGATGAGCAGCTCGGTCGGAAAGCTGATGCTGAGTTCGGTGGGATGTCCCATGGTCGGCTCCTGTGGTCTAGCGGGCGTGGCCGTCCTCACCCGCCCGGGTCAGCCAGTACGCGGCGACGATCGGCAGGAAGGTGAGGGCGATGATGAAGACCGCGACCACGTTGGTCACGGGGCGCTGGCGCGGCCGGATCAGCTCCTGCAGCATCCAGATCGGCAGGGTGGTCTGCTGCCCGGCGGTGAAGGTGGTGACGATCACCTCGTCGAAGCTCAGCGCGAACGCCAGCAGCGCGCCCGCCAGCAGGGCCGAGCCCAGCTGCGGCAGCACCACGTAGCGGAAGGTCTGGAAGGCGTTGGCGCCCAGGTCCATCGAGGCCTCGAGCAGCGAAGGGCTAATGCGCCGCAGCCGCGCGACCGCATTGTTGTAGACAACCACCACGCAGAAGGTGGCGTGGCCGATGACGATGGTCCAGAACGAGAATGGGATCTCCAGCGTGTGGTAGGCCGAACGCAGCGCGATGCCCGTCACCACGCCGGGCAGCGCGATCGGCAGGATCAGCAGCAGCGAGATGGCCTCGCGGCCGAAGAATCTGGTGCGCGCCAGCGCTCCTGCCGCGAGCGTGCCCAGCACCACCGCGAACGCGGTGACCCACAGGGCGACCTGCGCCGACAGCGCGATCGCGTCCCAGACGTCCTGCCGCTCCAGCGCCACGCCGAACCACCGCGTGGTCAGCCCGGGCGGGGGGAACACGTAGCTCTTGTCTTCGCTGCTGAACGCGTACAGCACGATCAACGCCAGCGGCACGTGCAGGAACAGCACGGCGGCCCAGGTGGCGGCCTTCAGCGCCAGCGGGGCGCGTGGACGGCTCGCGCTAGAGCGCATCGAAGGCCCCCTTGCGTTTGGCCAGCCAGAGGTACACCGCGATGATCAGGATCGGCACCAGCGAGAACGCCGCCGCGAACGGCAGGTTGCCGGCAACGCCCTGCTGGCGGTAGACGATCTGGCCGATGTAGAGCGTAGAGTTGCCGATCACCTGGGGCACGATGTAGTCGCCCAGGGTGAGGGAGAACGAGAAGATGGAACCCGCGGCGACGCCCGGCATCGCCAGCGGCAGGATCACCTGGCGGAAGGTCGCCATCGGCGCAGCGCCCAGGTCGGCCGAGGCCTCCAGCAGCGAAGGCGGAATCCGCTCGATGGCAGCCTGGATCGGCAGGATCACGAATGGCAGCCACAGGTAGACGAACACGATGAAGGTGCCCAGGGGCGAGAAGCTCAGGGACGGCCCTCCCACCACCGGCGCAGCCAGCAACCCGTCCAGCAGCCACTGCAGGTGCAGCGCCTGGGCCAGCCAGGAAATCGCGCCTTCCTTGGCCAGCAGCAGCTTCCACGCATACAGCCGCACCAGGTAGCTCGACCACAGGGGCAGCATGACGGCGACGTAGAGCAGCCCCTTCTGCGTGCCGCGCGCGTACCGGGCCATGTAGTAGGCGAGCGGGAACGCGATGGCGATGCAGGTGAGCGTCACCAATGTCGCCATCACCACGCTGCGCAACGCCGCGTCCAGGTTCGCCGCCGCCAACAGGTCCCGGAAGTTCTGCAGGCCGATCTCGCGCACCACCTGGCCGGAAAAATCGTCGAGGCGGAAAAAGCTGTTGGCGAGCAGCGCCAGCAGCGAGCCGAGGTAGATCACGCCGAACCACAGCAGCGGCGGCAGGAGCATCAGCCCCAGCAGCAGCCCGGGCCGGGTGTAGAGCAGGCTCGACAGGCGATCGAGCGCACCGGGCGCGGCCGCCCGGGGCGGGGTGACGCCCAGGGGCGGCGCCACCGAGGGATTCATGCCAGCGCCTCGGCCAGCGGGTGGACGGCGTGCCCGTCCCAGTGCAGGTGCGCGGGCTGGCCCACGGCGGGCGGCGCGCCATCGCCCATGGCCACGTCGGCCAGCAGCGTGCCGCCCTGCGCGAGGTCGACACGGACCCGGCTGAAGGCGCCGAAGTATTGGACTTCCGCCACCTGGCCTGAGGCCTTGGCCCCTTCGGCGCCGCCCAGGCGCATGCGCTCGGGCCGGATCATGGCCGCCGCGCAGCCGGCCAGGCGCCGGGCGTCTTCGCCGTACAGGAGGTTGGCCGAACCGACGAACTCCGCCACGAAGCGTGTGGCCGGGCGGTTGTACAGCTGCGCAGGCGTGGCGACCTGCTCCAGGCGGCCCCGGTTGAACACGCCGATGCGGTCGCTCATGGAGAGCGCCTCGTGCTGGTCGTGGGTGACGAAGATGAAGGTGATGCCGAGCTTGCGTTGCAGCGCCTTGAGCTCGCTTTGCATCTGCTCCCGCAGCTTCAGGTCCAGGGCACCCAGCGGCTCGTCCAGCAGCAGCACGCGTGGCTGGCTGATCAGGGCGCGCGCCAGCGCGACGCGTTGGCGCTGCCCTCCCGAGAGCTGGGCCGGCTTGCGCGCGCCGGCACCGGGCAGCTGCACCAGTTCCAGCAGCTGCTGGGCCCGGGCATGCCGTTGCGGCCTGGGCACGCCCCGGACCATCAGGCTGTAGCCGACGTTGTCCAGGATGGTCATGTGCGGGAACAGCGCGTAGTCCTGGAACACGGTGTTCACCGGACGCGCATAGGGCGGCTCGCGCGAGACGTCCTGCCCGTGGATGCGCACGGTGCCTTCGGTCGGCAGCGTGAAGCCTCCGATCATGCGCAGGCAGGTCGTCTTGCCCGAGCCCGAAGGCCCGAGCAGGGTGAAGAACTCCCCCGGCTCGATGTCCAGGCTCACCGCGTCAACAGCGCGTACCGGCTCGGCGGCGCTGCCGAAGACGCAGGAGACGCGATCCAGGCTGACGGCAGACGTCATGTCGGCAGCCGCCCTAGCGCCCGCCCAGCACGGCGATGTAGTCCGACACCCACTTGTGGTAGGGCACGCACTGGTTGTTCTGGGTCTTGCACTGCGCGGTGGGCGTGCGCCAGAAGGAGATCTTGTCGAACGAGTTGTAGCCCTGGCGCGCGCAGCCGTCGTCCTTCAGGAGGGGGTTGCCCTTGCAGGCGGCGGGGACGGCCGGCACGGAACCGAACCAGGCCGCCAGGTCGCCCTGCAGCTTGGGGTTGATGGAATGCTCCAGCCACATGTAGGCGCAGTTCTTGTTCTTGGCGTCCACATGCATCATGGTCGAGTCGGCCCAGCCGGTGGCGCCCTCCACCGGTACGACGGTGGCAACCGGCGCCTTCTTGGAGCCCAGGATGTTGGCCTGGAACTGCCACGAGCTGGAAGCGACCACGCCTTCGTTGGTGAAGTCGTCGATCTGAACGAACGCGTCGTGCCAGTACTTGCCCACCAGCTTGCGCTGGCCGCGCAGCAGCTCTAGGGCCGCCTTGTACTGCGCCTCGTTCAGCTCGTACGGGTCCTGGATGCCCAGCGCGGGGTTCTTGGCCTTCAGGTACAGCGCCGCGTCCGCGATGTAGATCGGGCCGTCGAAGGCCTGCACGCGCCCCTTGTTGGACTTGCCGTCGGGCAGGTTCTGCTCCTCGAACACCACCGACCAGGACGTGGGGGCCTTCTCCTTGAAGACCTTGGTGTTGTACATGAGGACGTTCCAGCCCCACTGGTACGGCACGCCGTAGTGGACGCCGTTCTCGTGGTGCCAGGGCGCCTTCTGCAGGCGCGGGTCGATGTTCTTGTAGCTGGGGATCAGGCCGACGTTGATCGGCTGCACCTTCTTGCCGCGGATCAGGCGGGTGGAGGCGTCGCCCGAGGCCGTGACCAGGTCGAAGCCGCCCTCGTTCATCAGCGCCACCATCTCGTCGGAGGTGCCGGCGGTCTTCACGTTGACCTTGCAGCCGGTCTTCTTCTCGAAGTCGGTCACCCAGTCGAAGTTCTTGTCGGTGGCGCCGCGCTCGATGTAGCCGGCCCAGGCCACGATGTTGACCTGGCCCTCGCCCTTGCCCACCTGCTTGAGGGGCTGCTGGGCCAGGCTGGCGCTGCCAAGAGCCGCGATGCCGGTGGCAAGGGCGGCGAGCTTCAGAAGTTTCATGGGTGTGCTCCGATCAGTTGGGAACCATGCTGGCCACACGGGCCGGCGCGTGAAAGCCAGCGCAATGTAGCCTTGACCGCTGAGCAAGCGAAGATCAATATTCGGAGCGGCAGGTATCTGTTCTTGCGATATCGAGGGTTAACCCGCTCCAATTGCGAGGGGGTCGGACATGCAGCGCCACTTCACATTCAAACAATTTCGCTACTTCCTGGCGGTCACTGAAACCGGATCGGTGGCGGGTGCGGCACGCATGATCAGCATCGCCCAGTCGGCGGTGACCAGTGCGATCCAGGAACTCGAGGACACCCTGGGCACCCGGCTGTTCGAGCGCACGCCGCGCGGCATGGTGCTGACCCAAGCCGGGCACCGGTTCCAGGCCAGTGCGCGCAAGGTGATCTCCGCGGTTGCCGAGGCCGGGATGATCGACCGCGGTCGGACCGAGGCGCTGACCGGCAGCCTGACCATCGGCGTGACCAGCCTGGTGGCGGGCTATTACCTGGCTGACCTGTTCGCCCGCTTCCAGCGCTCGCACCCGTCGGTGCGCATCAGCGTGGTCGAGGACACGCCGCAGTTCCTGGAGCACCTGCTGGTCAACGGCGAAGTGGACCTGGCCATCATGGTGTCGAACGCCCTGGGCGATCCGCAGGCGCTGGTGGTGGAACTGCTGACCCGCTCGCCCAATCGCGTGTGGCTGGCATCCAGCCATCCCCTGGCCGAACAGGCTGAGCTGACGCTGGCGCAGTGCGCGGCGGTGCCGCAGATCGTGCTGGAAGCCGACCGGGTGGAGGGCGTGCTGCGCTCGGTCTGGTCGCGCTTCGGCCTGCACCCGGAAGTGGTGATGCGTACCTCCTCGCTGGAGGCGGTCCGTTCCCTCGTCGGCGTCGGTGCCGGGATCACCATGCTGCCGGACTTCCTCTACCGCCCCTGACGCTGGACGCGGACCACATCGAAGTGCGCAACCTGCGCGACGCGGTGCCCAGCATCGACGTGGGCCTGGTCTGGCGGCGCGGCACCCGCATCCGCGAGGTGGTGTCAGAGTTCATCGAAATGGCCCGCGAACAGTCGGGTGCGGGCCGCCGCGGCTAGGGCGGAGTGACCCCCCAAAACCTATAATCACCGGCTTGGCCTCGCGCGCTCCCGCGCGTCGCCGCCACGGGCGGCGCACCGGCCAGTCCCTGCACACCATGAGTCCATCCCAAACACCTTCCATCTCCGTCGCCGACATCCGCAAGACCTTCTTGGACTTCTTCGCGTCCAAAGGGCACACGGTGGTGGCCTCCAGCCCGCTGGTGCCGGGCAACGACCCGACGCTGATGTTCACCAACTCGGGCATGGTGCAGTTCAAGGACGTGTTCCTCGGGACCGACAAGCGCCCTTACGTGCGCGCGGCGTCGGTGCAGGCCTGCCTGCGCGCCGGCGGCAAGCACAACGACCTGGAGAACGTGGGCTACACGGCGCGGCACCACACCTTCTTCGAGATGCTGGGCAACTGGAGCTTCGGTGATTATTTCAAGCGTGAGAGCCTGAAATGGGCCTGGGAGCTGCTGACCGAGGTGTACAAGCTGCCGGCCGACAAGCTCTGGGCCACGGTCTACATCGAGGACGATGAGGCCTACGACATCTGGACCCGGGAAATCGGCCTGCCGCCCGGGCGCGTCGTGCGCATCGGCGACAACAAGGGCGCGCGCTACGCCTCGGACAATTTCTGGATGATGGCCGACACCGGCCCCTGCGGCCCCTGCTCGGAGATCTTTTACGACCATGGCCCGCACATCCCCGGCGGGCCGCCCGGCAGCCCCGATGCCGACGGCGACCGCTACATCGAGATCTGGAACAACGTGTTCATGCAGTTCGACATGCAGCCCGATGGCAGCGTGAAGAAGCTGCCCGCGCCTTGCGTGGACACGGGCATGGGCCTGGAGCGGCTGGCCGCGATCCTGCAGCACGTGCACAGCAACTACGAGATCGACCTGTTCGACAGGCTGATCCGCGCCGCGTCCCGCGAAACCGGCGAGAAGAACCTCGAGAACAACTCGCTGCGCGTCATTGCCGACCATATCCGCGCCACGGCGTTCCTGGTGAGCGACGGCGTGATCCCGGGCAACGAGGGCCGCGGCTACGTGCAGCGGCGCATCATCCGCCGCGCCATCCGCCATGGCTACAAGCTGGGCAAGAAGACCCCGTTCTTTCACAAGCTGGTGCCCGACCTGGTGGCGCTGATGGGCGATGCCTATCCCAACCTGAAAGCCGGCGAGAAGCGGATTGGCGAGACCCTCAAGGCGGAAGAAGAGCGCTTCTTCGAGACGCTGGAAAACGGCATGGAGATCCTGGACGCGGCACTCAAGGACGGCCAGAGGGTGCTGCCGGGCGAAGTGGCTTTCAAGCTGCACGACACCTACGGGTTCCCACTGGACCTGTCGGCGGACGTCTGCCGTGAACGCGATGTCACGGTGGACGAGGCCGGCTTTAATGCCGCCATGGAAAAGCAGAAGGCCGCTGGGCGCGCTGCCGGCAAATTCAAGATGGACCGCGCGCTGGAATACGCCGGCGCAGGCAACCTGTTCACCGGCTACGAGAAGCTCGAGGAAGCCGCGAAGGTCGTGGCACTTTACGTGGAAGGGGCGGCCGCGCAGGAGATGAAGGCGGGGCAGCAAGGCGTCGTGGTGCTGGACACCACGCCGTTCTATGCCGAGTCGGGTGGCCAGGTCGGGGACGAAGGGGTGATCGCGGGGGCTTCGACAGGCTCAGCCCGAACGGAGTTTCTGGTCGACGACACGCAGAAGATCAAGGCCGACGTGTTCGGCCACCACGGCACCCTGGGCTCGGGCGTGTTGAGGATCGGCGATGCGGTCACGGCCAAGGTCAACATGGCCAAGCGCAATGCGACGATGCGCAACCACAGCGTCACCCACCTGATGCACAAGGCGCTGCGTGAAGTGCTGGGCGAGCACGTGCAGCAGAAGGGCTCGCTGGTGGATGCGGACAAGACCCGCTTCGACTTCACGCACAACGCGCCGGTCACGCCCGAGCAGATCCGCGAGATCGAAGCCCGGGTCAATGCCGAGATCCTGGAGAACCACGCCACGCAGGCGCGGGTGATGGAGATCGAGGCCGCCAAGGCCACGGGCGCCGTGATGCTGTTCGGCGAGAAGTACGGCGACAGCGTCCGGGTGCTGGACATCGGCTCCAGCCGCGAGCTGTGCGGCGGCACGCACGTGCAGCGCACCGGGGACATCGGCCTGTTCAAGGTCGTCAGTGAAGGCGGCGTGGCCGCGGGCGTGCGCCGCGTGGAAGCGGTCACCGGCGCCAATGCGCTGGCCTACCTGCAGCAGCTGGAAACCCTGGTGAACCGCGCCGCCGGTACGCTGAAGGCGCCCGCCTCCGAGCTGCAGGGCCGCATCACGCAGGTGCTGGACCAGGTGCGCACGCTCGAGAAGGAAGTGGCGCAGCTCAAGGGCAAGCTGGCTTCGTCACAGGGCGACGAGCTCGTGGCGCAGGCGGTGGACGTCAAGGGCATCAAGGTGCTGGCGGCGCGGCTGGAAGGCGCCGACGCCAAGACGCTGCGCGACACGATGGACAAGCTCAAGGACAAGCTCAAGACGGCGGCCATCGTGCTGGCGGCGGTGGACGGCAGCAAGGTCCAGATCGCCGCGGGCGTGACCGCCGACAGCATGGGCAAGGTCAAGGCCGGCGACCTGGTGAACTTCGTCGCCCAGCAGGTGGGCGGCAAGGGCGGCGGCAAGCCCGACATGGCCATGGCGGGCGGCACCGATGCCAGCAAGCTGCCGGGTGCGCTGCAATCGGTGCAAGGCTGGGTGGCGGAACGCGCTTGAATCCAGCCTGCTATTGATTGGATAGCATATGGCGCTTTTCCCGCGCGGGCTTGCGGCCGTTTTGGCACTGATCTTTGGCCTGCAGGCGGCCCCCACGGCGCTGGCAGCCGCAGCCCCGGTGGCGGCGAGCTTTCCCAGCGCCGACGGCACCCTGATCAACGCCTGGGTGTTCCAGCCCGAGCAGCAGCCGCCTCGGGCCACGGTGGTCGCGCTGCACGGCTGTGGCGGCCTCTATTCCACCCGGCCCTCGCGCCAGGGGCAGTTCAACGCCCGCCATCAGGCGATGGCCGACCTGCTGGTCGCCCAAGGTTACGCCGCGGTCTTTCCGGACAGCCTCACGCCCCGAGGCGAAACGCAACTGTGCACCCAGCGCATCGGCAGCCGCCGCATCGGCCAGCGGGAACGGCGCGCCGACGCGCTGGCGGCGCTCGGCTGGGTCGCCGCGCAGCCCTGGGGGTCAGCCGAACGCATCGCGCTTCTGGGTTGGTCGCACGGTGGCAGCACGGTGCTGGCCGCCATCGATGGCAACCAGGCCGGGGCCGGCGAACAGCCGGTGCGCGCCGCCGTCGCGATTGCCTTCTATCCGGGTTGCGGGGATTCGCTGCGAAAAGGTGTGCGGCCCAATGCGCCGCTCGTGCTGATGCTGGCGGAGAACGACGACTGGACACCGCCGGGCCCGTGCATCGCGCTGGGCCAGGCCGCCGGGGCCGAGGTCAACGTCTATCCGGACAGCTACCACGGCTTCGACGAGCCGGTTGGCCAGGTGCGGCTGCGCCGCGACGTGCCCAACGGCGTCAATCCCGGCCAGGGCGTGCACGTGGGAGCCAACCCGGCCTCCCGCGAGAAGGCCTATGCCCGCCTGGCGGCTGTGCTGCGCGAAGCGTTCAGGTAGCTCGCTTCAACGCACGATCTTGCCGTCCGGCGTGATCGTCACCAGGTCGATCGCGCGCACCGAGTCGCGAACCCCGGCCCGCAGGTTGATGCGGAAGCCGCCGACGTCGTAGTCGGTCATCGAGGCCATCGCTCGCTGAAGGCCCGCCTTGTCCCAGCCCTTGCCGGCGCGGCGCACCGCCTCCGACAGCGTCTTGGCGGCGATGTAGCCTTCCAGGCCCTCGTAGGAAGGTGACTGGTCCGAGCTGTCGACGGCGGCCAGGTATTCCTTGACGATGGGGGTGGCCGAACTGCGCGGCGAGGGCACGACCTGGGACACCACGACCCCGCCGATCTCCTTGCCCAGCGCGGTGAACAGCGGGTCGATGCCCACCACCGAGAAGTTCAGGAACGAGCCCACGTAACCCGACTTGCGCATCTTGCGGATGAAGGCGGCCGTGGAATTGAACAGCGAGACCTGGATGATGGCCTGGGGCTGGGCCTTGGACAGGGTGGCGACCGCCGCATCGACCTTGTCGCTGTTGACCGGCACGAAGGCCGAAGCCACCAGGGGGGCGAGCTTCAGTTCCGCGATGGCCTGGTTGACCGCGGCCAACCCGGCGCGGCCCATGGTGTCGTCTTCGGCGAGCACCGCGATGCGGGTCTGCCCCAGCGTGGCGCAATGCCGCACCATCTTGAAAGCTTCGTCGGCCAGGCTGGGGCGGACGTGGAAGACGTTGGAGTGGGCGGCGTCCCGCAGCGTGTCCGAGGCGGCGAAGGGCGCGAAGAACAAGGTGTTCTCTTGCTTGGCGACGGCAGCCCCGGCATCGCTGCTGGCCGTGCCCACGAAGCCGAACAGCAGATCGGCGCCCTCGGCCAGCAGCTTCTTGGCGTTTGCGCCGGCCTTGGCCGGATCGTAGCTGTCATCGAGCTGCCGCAGCTCGAAGGTCCAGCCCGGGCCGTTCTTGCGGCCGTTGAACGCATCGACATACAGCTTGGCCCCCGCCGCATACGCCAGTCCGATCTGGTCGGCCGCGCCGCTCAAGGGGACGGATTGCCCGAGCACGATCTTGCGGGCGGCAGCCCCCTTGCCCTGTGCCCAGCCCGGGCTCGCCAGGGTGGTTGCGAAAGCGGCCGCCGCGGCGCCCGCGAGCAGGGTTCTACGTTTGGTATTCATATGCGTACTCCTCTTGTTCTCCGACGCAGCAAGCTCAGTGCCATCTCGACCATAACCGCACCGTAGGAGCCCGGCAATCCCTATGAACGAGGTGCACCCCGGCATGCAGGATGAACATAAAGGCCGGGTTCAGCGCTTTTCGAACACCAGGTCCCAGACGCCATGTCCCAGCTTCAGGCCGCGGTTCTCGAATTTGGTCAGGGGGCGGTAGGCGGGCGGGGGCGAGAAGCCGTCCGCGGTGTTGCGCAGCAGCGGTTCGTTGCCCAGCACCTGGAGCATCTGCTGGGCATAAGGCTCCCAGTCGGTGGCGCAGTGCAGGTAAGCGCCGCCGCGCAGCCGCGAGGCCAGCCTGGCCACCAGCGCGGGCTGGACCAGCCGGCGCTTGTGGTGGCGCAGCTTGTGCCAGGGATCGGGGAAGAAGATGTGCACGCCGTGCAGGCTGTCCACAGCCAGCATGTGATCCAGCACTTCGACAGCGTCGTGCGCGACGATACGGATGTTGGTCAGCCCGCCCTCGCCGATGCGCTTGAGCAGGGCGCCCACGCCCGGCTCGTGCACTTCGCAGCACAGGAAATTTTTCTCCGGCATCAGGGCTGCGATCTGGGCCGTGGCTTCCCCCATGCCGAAGCCGATCTCCAGGATCGTTGGAGCGTCGCGGCCGAACGCGGCCGCCAGGTCCAGCGGTCGTGGCTGGTAGGGGATGAGGAAGCGGGGCCCGAGTGTCTCGAACGCGCGGGCTTGCCCGAGGGTGGTGCGGCCGGCGCGGCGCACGAAGCTGCGGATGGTGCGGGGATGGGCGACGCCCTCGGGATCAGTCACCCGGCCGATTGTAGAAAGGCCAGGCCGCCACCCAACTTGCCAGCGCGTCGCCGATCTCCCCCGTGCGAGGCTGCAGCCCCAGCACGGCAGCGGCCGCGTTCAGCGCCGCCAGCGGATCGGCCAGCTCCAGCGCCTGGGCGCCATTCTGCTTGGAGAGCTTTTCGCCGTTCTCTCCCAGCACCAGCGGCGTGTGGAGGTAGGAAGGCCGGGGCAGTCGCAAGGCCTGCTGCAGCAGCAACTGCCGCGGCGTGTTGTCCGCGAGGTCTTCGCCGCGCACGACATGGGTCACCCCTTGCGCTGCGTCGTCGACCACCACGGCCAGCTGGTAGGCCCAGAGCCCGTCGGCTCGCTGGAGCACGAAGTCCCCGACTTCCCGCGCCACCTCCTGCCGCTGGGCCCCGAGCCTGCGGTCGTGCCACTGCACCTCTCCCGGCGGGCAGCGCAAGCGCCAGGCCCGCGCTGCACGTCCGCCCAGGCCGCCACGGCAGGTCCCCGGGTACGGCATCTCGACGCCGCGCAGGCGCAGCCGGCCCTGCGCCGCCAGCGCCTCTTCGATGTCGCTGCGCGAGCAGGCGCAGGCAAAGGCGCTGCCCGCTGCGACCAGCCGGTCCAGGGCTGCCTGGTAGACGGCGCCTCGGGTGGACTGGTACAGCGGCGCCTCGTCCGGGACGAGCCCGCAGCACGCCAGCTGGGAAAGGATGGTGGCATCTGCTGCGGCGACGCAGCGCGGCGTGTCGACGTCTTCGATGCGCACCAGCCAACGCCCGTGGTGCGCGCGGGCGTCGAGCCAGCTGGCCAGCGCCGCCACCAGCGAGCCCGCGTGCAGCGGCCCGGTGGGCGAGGGCGCGAAGCGCCCGGTGTAATGTGTGCCCCCACGCTCCCCCACTGTGTGTGGGTCGCTGCCCCCCAAGGGGGCGTTCGCGCCTTGGGGCGGCCCGGCGGCGCTCAACCCGCTCACAAGGCCACGGCCAGCGCCAGCTCCAGTCCGGAGACAAAGGCGTTCTCGACCCGGTGGCCCAGGCACCAGTCGCCGCAAGCGCCAATGCCGCTGGAGGCATCCCACAGGTGGCTGCGGCCCAGGGGCGCCTGCGTCTTGGCGTGGCGCCAGCGCAGCACCTCGGCATGGGCGGGCTCGGCGCGGATCCCGGTGACCTCGGCGAATGCCTTGAGCAGCTTGGCCTGCACCCGCATGCGGTCGTCCTCCAGGTGCTCGGCCGACCAGGCGGCGCTGGCCTGCACGGTCCACCGCTCCACGCTGCCGCGCCGAGGCTTGGAGGATTCGCGCGCCAGCCAGGCAATGCGATGGTGCGTGCTCAGGGCCGCGTTCCATTGCGGCCCCAGGTGAGGCAGTCCCGGCTGGACCGCCTGCGGGAACGCCAGCATCAGCGTCCAGCACGGCGCGATCCGGACTTCGGCGAGCTGCGCCGTCATGTCGGGCGCCAGGCCGGAAACCTGCAACAAGCCCGCGGCGGTCGGGCTGGGAATGGCCAGCAGGACGGCGTCGAACCCCGAATAGACGTGCATGGAGTCGCCGGGCCCGGCGGTACGCAGCTGCCAGCAGCGCGCATCCAGGGCGTCGCGTTCGATCCTGGCCACGCGCGTGTGCAGCTCCAGCCGGCCCGCGGCCAGCAGCGGCTGCGCCCAATGCGCCGCCAGGGCGTCCATCCGTGGCACCGGGACCCAATGCGCCTCCGGCTTGGGCAGAGCGGCCTCCGCCACGCGGCCGTGCGGATCGAGCACCCGGACCGCGTTGGCGCTCCAGGGCCGGCACAGTCCCGGCATCGTGGCCAGCACCTGGCTGAAGCGGGCGTCGCGCACGGTGAAGTACTGCGCCCCGGCATCGAAACTGCCGAACGGGGTGTCGCAGGCGCCGGTGCGCCCGCCGGGCGTCGTGCCCTTGTCGAAGACGCTCACCTGGTGGCCGGCTTGAACCAGGGTGCGGGCGCAAGCCAGGCCGGCGATGCCGGCGCCCACCACGGCGATGTTTCGGGGTGCCCGGGCTCGGACGGCAGAGGAGGAGCGTTGGGCCATGGTCCGGTTCATTGTGTCATGCGGTGCCGCTCGACCAGTGCATGCCGGGTGGCCGCGCTTTCCAGCTGCTGCAGCCACCACTGCAGCCCGCGCCCCGGCGCAGCGCCGGTGCCAGGCCGCCAAGCGTAGCCCAGGCGCGCCACGCGGGTCGGCCGCGTCACCTGCTTGACCACCAGCCGCCCCGTCTCCATGAACGGCCTGGCCATCGGTTCGGGGACGAAGCCGCCGCCCAGGCCGCGCAGCTGGGCATCGAGCTTGGCCAGCATGGTGGGGACCGTCATCACGTCCTGGCCCGCCAGCAGGCCCAGCGTCAGGCCGCTGCCGCGGCGCGTCGAGTCCGCCACCGCGATCGCGCGGTACCGCTGCAGCAGCTCGTCCGAGAGCGGTTCAGGCGCGGCCGCCAGCGGATGGTGCGGCGCGACCGCGTAGACGAACAGCATCTCGCCCAGCGGCTTGCTCTGCATGCCTGGCGAATTGCCCGGCTCCAGCGAAACACCCAGAGCCAGGTCGGCATGGCCAGTCACCAGCGCCTCCAGCGTGCCGGACAGGGTTTCGTCGCGCAGCCGCAGGCGGGTGCGGGGCGCCACTTCGAAGAAGGCCTGTGCCAGCTCCATCACGGTGCTGCAGGAGACCACGCCGTCGACGGCCACCGTGAGCTGCGATTCCCAACCGGTGGCAACACGCTTGACGCGGTTGGCGACCGCATCGATTTCCTGCAGCAGCCGCTCGCCTTCGCGCAGCAGCTCGGCGCCGGCGTCGGTGAGCCGCGCCTGGCGCGAGCTGCGGTCGAACAGCAGGGCATCGAGCGCCTCCTCGATCTGGCGGACGCGGTAGGTGACGGCGCTGGGCACCAGACCCAGTTCCCGCGCTGCTGCGGCGAAGCTGCCGGCTTGCGCGACCGACTGGAGCATGGCCAGGGCGTCGGGCGTGAGGACGTCGCGGGGGCTGGGCACGGCTGTTCAGTTTTTTTGAATGATGCCATGAAAAGCAGGGCCTGCCCAAAGCGTGCATGGGCGCCTACATTCGTTGCACCACAGGAGAAACGCCATGCTGACTGTACGCAAATCAGAGGAACGCGGCTTTGCCGACCACGGCTGGCTCAAGTCGTTCCACAGCTTCTCGTTCGCCAAATACTTCGACCTGCGGCACATGGGTTTCGGCAACCTGCGGGTGATCAACGAAGACCGGATCGCCCCCGGCAGGGGCTTCGGCACGCACGGCCACCGCGACATGGAAATCATCAGCTACGTGCTGGAAGGCAACCTGGCCCACCGCGACACGATGGGCAACGTCAAGGGCATCCCGCCGGGGGACGTGCAGCGCATGAGCGCCGGCCATGGCGTGCAGCACAGCGAGTTCAACCATGCCGAAGACCAGACCACGCATTTCCTGCAGATCTGGATCGAGCCCAGCGTGAAAGGCATCGCGCCGAGCTACGAGCAGAAGAGCTTCGACGCGGCCGAAAAGCGGGGCAAGCTGCGCCTGGTGGCCTCGCCGGACGCTGCCGACGGCTCCGTGCTGATCCACGCCGATGCACGCGTCTACTCGGGCCTCATGGACGGGAGCGAGCACGCTGCGCTCGTGCTCGACCCCGAGCGCAAAGGCTATGTGCACCTGGTGCGCGGCGAACTCGAAGTCAATGGCACACCGCTCAAGGGTGGCGACGCCGCTATGCTGGAAGGCGAGACCGAGGTGCGGCTGTCGGGCGGCAAGTCCGCTGAAGTCCTGGTGTTCGACCTGCAGGCCTGAACCCCTCCCATTTTCAACCTGGAGAACACGATGAATCCCCCGCCTTCGACCCAGAACGCCTTGAGCCTGGCCGGCCGCGCGCTGCTCGCGCTCCTCTTCATTCCGGCCGGGTGGGGCAAGATCGCCGGCTTCGCCGGCGTCACCGGCTACATCGCGTCCAAGGGCATTCCGCTGCCGCAGGTCTGTGCCGCCCTGGCCATCGCCGCGGAACTGGGCCTGGGGCTGCTCCTGCTGGTCGGCTGGCAGGCGCGCTGGGCGGCACTGGGGCTGGCCGTGTTCACGCTCGTGGTCACGCCCATCTTCCACAACTTCTGGGCCATGCCCGAGGCGCAGCAGATGATGCAGCAGCAGGCCTTCTTCAAGAACCTGGCCGTCGCCGGTGGGTTGCTGGTGGTCGCCGCGTTCGGCGCCGGCGGCTGGAGCCTGGACGGCAGGCGTGAACCGGTGCGCGGCCATGCAGCTGCTTGAGCCCCAGGCCAAGGACCTCGGCGGCGGTTTCACGGTCCGCCGCGTGTTGCCGGCCGCGCGCCGGCGCAGCGTCGGCCCGTTCGTCTTCTTCGACCATTTCGGCCCGGTGCGGGAAGAGCCGGGGGCGAACCACGACGTGCGGCCGCATCCGCACATCGGGCTGGCCACGGTGACCTACCTGTTCGAGGGCGCGATGATGCACCGCGACAGCCTGGGCGTGCAGCAGCTGATCGAGCCCGGCGCGATCAACTGGATGACGGCCGGCAGCGGTATCGTGCATTCGGAGCGGCGGCCGGACCACCTGCGCGAGGTGGCTTTCGTCAACCACGGCCTGCAGCTGTGGGTGGCGCTGCCCGCCGAGCGAGAGGAAGACGCCGCGAGTTTCGTGCACACGCCCGCCGCCGACATCCCCGAGGTGCAGGAAGGACAGGCGCGCGTGCGGGTGCTGGTGGGCGAAGCCTTCGGCGCCGTGTCGCCCGTGCGGCCCGCCTCACCCACCTTGTACCTGGACGTGCAGCTGCCCGCCGGTGCCAGGCTGGTGCTGCCGCAGCTTGCGCCCGAGTGCGCCTTGTATGCGGTCGAAGGCGACCTCGCGGTGGACGGCCAGCCGTTGCCTGGCTGGACGATGGCGGTGCTCGAAAGCGGCGCCGCGGAACTCACCACGGCCGCGGGCGCGCGCCTGGCGGTCATCGGCGGTGCGCCGCTCGGGCCGCGCCACATGTGGTGGAATTTCGTCTCCAGCCGCAAGGAGCGCATCCTGCAGGCGAGCGAAGACTGGCAGGCGCAACGGTTCGCGGCCGTGCCGGGAGAGCATGAATTCATCCCGCTGCCGCCGACCCGCTTCACCCCTCCCGAGCCTCTTTCCTAGGGGCGAGCGCCGGGTCCAGCGCTTCCCGTTCGTCGAACACGAAGCAGTCGCCCCGGAAGTGCGAACCGCCGGTCTCCTCGAAATACTTGAGGATGCCGCCCTCGAGCTGCCAGACATCCTGCAGCCCCGCCTCGCGCATGTAGAGCGCGGCCTTCTCGCAACGGATGCCGCCGGTGCAGAAGCTCACCACGGTCCTGCCTTGCAGTTCGGACTTGTGCGCTTGCAGGGCCGCGGGGAAGTCGCTGAACTTCGCCAGCCGCCAGTCGAGGGCGCCCTCGAACGTGCCATGGTCCACCTCGAACGCGTTGCGCGTGTCCAGCGTGATCACCGCACGTCCCTCGTCATCATGGCCCTGGTCGAGCCAGCGCTTGACCGTGGCGGCATTCGCGGCCGGCGCCCGGCCCTCGGCAGGCTGGATGGCCGGGTGGTTCATTCGGATGATTTCGGGCTTGACCTTGACCAGCAGCTTGCGGAACGGCTGGTGCCGCGACCAGCTTTCCTTGGCCTCGAGCCCGGCGAACAGGGGGTCGGCCCGCAGCAGCCCCAGGAACCCGCGCACGCCGTCCGGCGATCCGGCCAGGAACAGGTTGATGCCTTCCTCGGCCAGCAGGATCGTGCCCCGGATGCCTTCTGACTGCGCCTGCGCGAACAGCCGCTCGCGCACGGCATGGGGCTCGGGGATCCGCACGAAACGGTACGCGGCGGCGTTGAGGGTCTGCAGCATGGTAGGGGCCTGGAGAGGCCCGCATACTACCCGGGTGGGGACTCAAGAAGAACGCGGCCGCGCCGCGCAGCAATGACCTGGCGGCGGTTCGTCCTGGTCTGCCTGGCGGTCCTGCTGTGCTCGGGTGCGGCAGGGCAGGCACCGCCCGTGCTGATCCTGTCGGCGGCGCAGCCCCGCCTGAACCTGGCCGAGCACCTGCAGACCGTGCGCATGGAAGCCGGCATTGCGGTGGATCCGCAGGCGCTGTGGGAGGCTGCCTCGCGGCCCACGCACGCACCCGTGCAGCGCTGGGCCGTGGCCGCCGGGGAGCGATGGGTGGGCCGCGTCTCCCTGGCCGGCAGCCGCGAGCGTGAGGTGTTCATCATCGAAGTGCCCGTGCCTTCCGTCGACGAGGTGCGCGTGTGGTACCGGACCGTGGCAGGCCCCTGGCGCGGGGCGGTGGCCGGCGACCGTGTTCCCCTGTCGCGCTGGCCGTTCGCCAACCAGTTCCCGGCTTTCCCGGTCAGCGTCGGCGAGGAGCCGGTCGACCTCCTGGTGGAGGTCGCCAATGCAGCCTTCCTGCGGGTGCCGGTCTCGCTGCAGACCGATGCGGCGTTCCGCGAGAACAACGTGCGCCGGGCCAGCCTCTCGGGCCTGGTCATGGGCCTGGGCGGCATGTTCGTGATCGTCTGCGCGGTGGGTGCCGCCGCGGCGCGCCGCCGCCCGCAGGTCTTGCTGGCGGGCGTGGCCGCGTGGACCCTGTTCGCGGTGGCCTGCAACAACGGCTACATGGCCGTCTGGTTCACGCCGGAGTGGACCGTCTTCAATGACATCGGCAAGCATTTCAGCGGGATGGTGCTGGTGGGGTTGATGGCGGCGCTGGTGGCCGAGACGCTGGAGGCCAGCGCACTGAGCCGGCGCGAGCGGGCGCTGGCATGGACTGCCGCGGGCCTGGCCCTGGCCTATGCGATGGCGCAGCAGCTCCTGCTGCCGCAGCCCTGGCGCCTCATGGGTGCGGCACTCACCGCAGGCACCTGCGCCCTGGTGTCGGCCGCGTTGTGTTTCCTCAGCCGCTGGCGGCGTGGCAGCTACACCGGCTGGGTGGCCGCCGCTGTCGCCTGCCTGACCGGCGCGTCGCTGCTGCCGTTCGCCGCGACGGACCAGATGGCAGGGCTCGACCTGCGTGCAGCCGCCACGGCGACGCTGCTCTACGTCTCCTTGCTGCTGCTGCGCCAGGCGCAGGTGCTGCGCGAGCGATACGGGCGCGACGTGCTCAGCCGCGCGGCCCTCACCGCCGAGCGCGACCCGCTGACCGCCTTGTGGTCCTACGAAGGCTTCCAGCAGCAGCACGCACAGGCTGCCCTGCGGGAAGCCGCCGGGCAGGGCGCGGCCTCGGTGATGCTGTTCCTGCTGCCCGGCCTGGGACGCAGCGGCGCGGAACACGGGGTGGTGCTGACCGAGCGGGCGCTGGTGCGCTTCGCCGCGACGCTGCAGAGGCTGCTCGGCCAGCGCTGGGCGATTGCCCGCCTGAGCAAGACCCGCTTTGCGGCCATTGGCTTGCGGCCGGCGCGCGCTTCGGACATCGTGCACACCGCCACCCGGGTGCTGACCCACTGTGCGCGCATCTCGCAACCGGTGGACCTGGTCGGCGAATTCGACCTGCGCATCGCCTGCAGCCACGAGGGCGCGGGCAAGCTGCCGCTGGTGGACTTGCTGCGCCAGCTGGAGGAGGCCGGGCGGGCACTGGGCAGCGGCAAGCGGATCACGCTGGCGTGAGCGGATCACGCCGGCATGAGCGGCGCCGTTGCGGCGCCGCCCTAGAATCGTTCCCATGTTCCTGCACCTGCGCCTGCACACCGAGTTTTCCGTTGTCGACGGCACCAACCGGATCGACGACGTGGTGGCGGCAGCCGCTGCCGACGCCCAGCCGGCGCTGGCCATCACCGACCTGAACAACCTGTTCGGGGCCATCAAGTTCTACAAGGCCGCGCGGGGTGCCGGTGTCAAGCCCATCATCGGTGCCGAGCTGGTGCTGCAGGGGCTGGGCAAGGACGCCGCTGTCACTTCGCGCATCGTGGTGCTGGTGCAGCGCCGGCAGGGCTACCTGAACCTGTGCGAGCTGCTGGCGCGCGCCTGGACCCGCAACGTGGTGCGGGCGCAGGGCGTCTGCAAGCTGGAGTGGCTCAAGGAGCTGGGCGAAGGACTGATCGTGCTGTCGGGCGCGCAAGCCGGGCCTGTGGGACAGGCGCTGGTGCAGGGCGACGCGCAACGCGCGAGCCAGGCAGCCCTGGAGCTGGCCGCCATCTTCCCGCATCGCTTCTACCTCGAACTGCAGCGGGCCGGGCGCCCCGATGACGAGGCCCACGTTGCGGCGGCGGTGCAATTGGCAGCCAACCTGAAGCTGCCGGTCGTGGCCACGCATCCGGTGCAGTTCACCACCGGGGACGATTATGAGGCGCACGAGGCCCGCGTGTGCATCTCGGAAGGCGAGATCCTGGGCAACCAGCGGCGCGTGCGCAAATTCACGCGCGAGCAGTATTTCAAGTCGGCCCGGCAGATGGAGCAGCTGTTTGCCGACGTGCCCTCGGCAGTGGCCAACACGGCGGAGATCGCCAAGCGCTGCAACCTGGTGCTGGAACTGGGCAAGCCGCACCTGCCCCACTACCCGACTCCCAACGGCATGCCGATCGAGGAGTACTTCCGCTTCGCGTCCCACGAAGGGCTGAAGGAGCGGATGCTCCACCTGTACCCGGACGCGGCGGCGCGCGAGCAGGAAATGCCTCGCTACCTGGAGCGGTTGGAATTCGAGATCGCCACCATCCTGAAGATGGGGTTTCCCGGCTACTTCCTGATCGTGGGGGACTTCATCAACTGGGCCAAGAGCAACGGCTGCCCGGTCGGCCCCGGCCGCGGTTCCGGTGCCGGCTCGCTGGTGGCGTACTCGCTGAAGATCACCGACCTCGATCCGCTGCAGTACAACCTGCTGTTCGAGCGCTTCCTGAACCCGGAGCGGGTGTCGATGCCGGACTTCGACATCGATTTCTGCCAGAGCAATCGGGACCGTGTGATCGAGTACGTCAAGCAGAAGTACGGGCGCGACGCCGTCAGCCAGATCGCCACCTTCGGCACCATGGCCGCGCGCGCCGCCATCCGCGACGTCGGCCGCGTGCTGGACATGAGCTACACCTTCTGCGACGGCATCAGCAAGCTGATCCCGAACAAGCCCGGGCAGCACATCACGATCGAGGGCGCGCTCAAGGTCGAACCGCTGCTGGCTGAGCGGCTGGAAAAGGAAGACGAGGTCAAGACCCTGCTCGGGCTGGCGCAGAAGCTCGAAGGCTTGACGCGCAACGTGGGCATGCACGCCGGCGGCGTGCTGATCGCGCCCGGCAAGCTGACCGACTTCACCCCGCTGTACCAGCAGCCTGGCAGCGAGTCGGCCGTCAGCCAGTACGACAAGGACGACGTGGAGGCGGCGGGGCTGGTGAAGTTCGACTTCCTGGGCCTGGCCACGCTCACCATCCTGGAGATCGCCAAGGATTTCATCCGGGCCCGTCACAAGGGGCAGGAAAACTTCGCCTTCGAGAACGTGCCGCTGCAGGACGCGGCCACCTACAAGCTGTTCGCCGACGGCAAGACCGAAGCCGTGTTCCAGTTCGAATCGCGCGGCATGCAGGGCATGCTGCGCGATGCCCGGCCGACACGGCTGGAGGACCTGATCGCGCTGAACGCGCTGTACCGGCCGGGACCCATGGACCTGATCCCGAGCTTCGTGGCGCGCAAGCACGGCAGAGAACCTGTCGAGTACCCGCACCCCCTGGTGGCCGACATGCTGTCCGAGACCTACGGGATCATGGTCTACCAGGAGCAGGTGATGCAGACCGCGCAGATCCTGGGCGGCTACTCGCTGGGCGGCGCTGATCTCTTGCGCCGGGCCATGGGCAAGAAGAAGGCCGAGGAGATGGCCCAGCACCGGGAGATCTTCCGGGCCGGCGCGGCCAGGAACGGGATCGGCCAGGAGAAGGCCGACGAGATCTTCGACCTGATGGAGAAGTTCGCCGGCTACGGCTTCAACAAGTCGCACGCCGCCGCCTACTCCCTGCTGGCCTACCACACGGGCTGGTGCAAGGTGCACTACACGGCGGAGTTCTTCTGCGCCAACATGACCGTGGAAATGGACGACACCGACAAGCTCAAGGTGTTGTTCGAGGATGCGGTCAAGAACTTCAACCTGTCGTTCGAGCCGCCGGACGTGAATCGGGGCTTCTACCGCTTCGAGCCGGTTTCCGACAGGGTGATCCGCTACGGGCTGGGCGCGGTGAAGGGCACGGGCCAGTCGGCGATCGAAGCCATCGTCGCGGCCCGCGAAGAGGGCGGGCCGTTCAAGAGCCTGTACGACTTCTGCGTGCGCGTGGACCGCACCCGGATCAACAAGCGCACGGTGGAGGCGCTGATCAAGGCGGGCGCCTTCGATTCGCTGCAGCTCAATCGCGCGTCGCTGGTGGCTTCCATCGACCGCGCCTTCGATTTCGCCGCCGCCGCGGAGGCCAACGCCAATCAGGGCGGCCTGTTCGACATGGGCGACTCGCACGCGGCCAGCACGCAGGAGCCGGACCTGGTGGAAGCCACGCCCTGGGGCGTGAAGGAGCGGCTCACGTACGAGAAGACCGCCGTCGGCTTCTACCTCTCGGGCCACCTGTTCGACGAGGTGGCGCTGGAGGTGCGCCGTTTCGTCAAGCGCCGGATCGACGACCTGATCGACAGCCGCGAACCGCAGCTGCTGGCCGGCATCATCAGCGACTTCCGCGTGATCAACGGCCAGCGCGGCAAGCTCGCGCTGTTCAAGCTGGACGACAAGTCCGGCACCCTCGAAGCGACCGCCGACGAGAACGTGATCAACGCCAACCGCCACCTGCTCAAGGACGACGAACTGGTGGTGGTGATGGCCAAGCTGCAGCCGGACCGGTTCTCGGGCGGCTTCCGCCTCTCGGTCAACCAGGTGTGGGACCTGGCCACCGCCCGCTGCCGCTTCGGCAAGTTCCTGCGGGTGGCGGTCAACGGCAAGGCGCTGGACGTGCAGCGGCTGGTGCGCGAGTTTCCGCCCCGGCGCGAAATGAGCGAACAGGGTGAACTGGTGCGCGGGCTGCCGATCCGCCTGGCGGTGCGGCGCGACCAGGCCGCGGCCGAACTGCAGCTGGGCGAGCAGGCCAGGTTCTTCCCCAGCGATGCGGCGCTGGCCAGCTGGATGGCGCAGGCCGACCAGGGCCTGGCACAGATCGTTTACGAGTCAAACTGAGCCGCAGCCCGCTCCTGCTGTGCGCAGCATGCTACGAAAAGAGTAGCGTCATCCCTTGGGCCGGAATTCGATCACCAGTGGCGTGTGCACCCGCCCATCGACGTCGCGCGGCAGCACCTCGGTACGGTCCAGCGCCCGCAGCACGGCTTCGTCCCACGACCTGGCCCCGCTGGACTTGACGATGCGCTTGCTGGTGATGGTGCCGTCCGGCGCCATGCGGACTTCCACTTCCGCGGTCGGGTTGCCCGCCACGTCGTCGGTGAACACGATGTTGGGCCGCACCTTGGCGCGGATACGGCCGGCGTAGCTGCCGGAAGGGCCGGCCGATCCCAGCGCGGTGCCGGAGGCACCGGGCGAGCCGGTGGCGCCCGCCAGGCCCTGGATGCGCTTGAGGTTCTCCTGGCGCAGGGCTTCCAGCCGCTTGGCGTCCTCCTCCTTGCGCGCCTGGGCCCGGGCCTGTTCTTCCTGGCGCTTGCGGTCTTCGGCGGATTTCTTCGCGAGCTCCTGCTTCTTCAGTTCTTCCTGCTTTTTCTGCTCGGCCAGCTTCTTCTGGCGCGCGAGTTCGGCTTCGCGGCGTTTTTCCTCCGCCAGCCGCTTCTTGTCCTGCTCCAGCGCGATCTCGGCCTGGCTCGGGCCCGGTGGCGGCGGCGCGGGCTGCTCCTTGACTTCCGGCGGCGCCGGGGGCGGGGGAGGGGCTTCGACGGCCTTGGGCGCCGCTTGCTGCACGGTGGGCGCCCAGAGCTCGGCCTCGGCCGCCAGGTTTTCGGCGTCCCGCTTCCAGTTCACACCCCAGGTCAGGGCCAGCAGCAAGAGCAGGTGTGCGAGGACGGCCAGCACCAGCGCGCGCCACCGGCCGGGGGGCGCGGGCGGTGCGAAGTCGAGGCGGTCGCTGGCTGCCGGCATGACGCTACTTCGCCAGTTGCACCGCCAGGCCGACGCGCTGGACGCCGGCGCGCTGGAGGGCGTCCATGACCTTGACCACCGATTCGTACTTGACGCTGCGGTCGGCGCTGATCACGACGGCCACGGCCCCCTGCGGCTTGCCCGCCTGTGCCCTCTGCGCGGCGGCCACGATCTCGCTGAGCGGCAAGCTGCTTTGCCGCTCGTCGGTTTTCAAGGCCAGCGATTCGTCCTTGCCGACGATGACTTCCAGCTTCTGGTCCGGCACGCGGTTGGCCTTGCCGACGCTGGGCAGGTCGATCAGGCTCGGGGTGATCAGCGGCGCGGTGACCATGAAGATGATCAGCAGCACCAGCATCACGTCGATGAACGGCACCATGTTGATCTCGCTGATGGTGCGGCGGCCACGGCCGCGGGACATCGTGCTCGGCATGGTCAGTGGCCGGACGGCGTGGAAGGCGCACCGCCCAGGTTGCGCTGCAGGATGTTGGAGAACTCCTCGATGAAAGTCTCCAGCTTGATGGCCACGCGGTCAATGTCGCGGGCGAAGCGGTTGTACGCCACCACGGCCGGGATGGCGGCGAACAGGCCGATGGCGGTCGCCACCAGCGCTTCGGCGATGCCGGGCGCCACGGTGGCCAGCGTCACCTGCTGCAGGCTGGCCAGCCCGGTGAACGCGTGCATGATCCCCCACACCGTGCCGAACAGGCCGACGTAGGGGCTGACCGATCCCACCGAGGCCAGGAACGAGAGGTTGCTCTCGACCGCGTCGACCTCGCGCTGGTAGCTGGCCCGCATGGCGCGCCGGGCTGCGTCCAGCAGGGTGCCTGCATCCTGGATGCGCCGCTCGCGCAGCTTCTGGTACTCGCGCATGCCGCTGGCGAAGATGCGTTCCATGGGGCCGGCCAGTTTGGCGTTCTTCGCCGCGGCCGCGAACAGGTCGTTCAGGCTGGTGCCGGACCAGAACTCGCGCTCGAAATCGTCGTTGAGCGACTTCACCCGCTTGAGGGCGAAGAGCTTGCGGAAGATCGCCGCCCAGCTGGCGATGGACACGACCACCAGCAGCAGCATCACGAACTGGACCACCCAGCTCGCGTTGAGCACCAGTTGCAGGATCGACAGGTCTTGGTTCATGTTGTGGACAGGGCTTCCAGGATGATGGGCGGGATTCTCGCAGGGCGCAGGGTGGCGGCTTCCACCCATCCGATACGGATCGTTCCCTCGCAGAGCAAGGCGCCGGTCGCGCGCATCAGCGCCTGCTGGGAAATCACCAGCGATGCACGGCCGGGCTGTTGGAGGGCGGCGCTGACCAGAAGTTCATCGTCCAGCCGGGCCGGCCGGTGGTAGCGCAGCGCCGTCTCGCTGACCACGAAGATGCCGCCGGTCTCCTGGCGCAGCCGGCTTTGTTCCACGCCCAGCGAGCGCAGCCACTCGGTCCGGGCGCGCTCGAAGAACTTCAGGTAGTTGGCGTAGAAGACGATGCCGCCGGCGTCGGTGTCTTCCCAGTAAACCCGCACCGGATGCCGGAAGGCCATGGGTCAGCCCGCCATCGCCTGCAGCCGGGCGGCGGCCTCTTGCAGGTGCTCCATGGAGCTGGCCGTGGAGAAGCGGATGAAGTTCGCCGTCTGCGCCGTTCCGAAGTCGCGGCCCGGTGTCACGGCGACGTGGGCCCGCCGCATGGTTTCGAAAGCGAATTCCCAGCTGCTGGCGATGCCGAGGTCCTGGCACCACCGGCTGCAGTCCGCCCACGCGTAGAAGGCGCCGTCCGGCACCACCGGCACCGCCAAGCCCATGGCTTGCAGCCGCGGGATGAACCAGTCGCGCCGGGCCTTGAACTGAGCTCGGCGGCGCTCGTACTCCGCGATGCTCTCGGCCTCGAAGCAGGCCAGGGCTGCGTGCTGGGCGATCGTGCTGGGGCAGATGAACAGGTTCTGCGCCAGGCGCTCGACCACCGGCACCAGCACCTCGGGCACCACCATCCAGCCCAGGCGCCAACCCGTCATGTTGAAGTACTTGGAGAAGCTGTTGATGCTGATGACCTGGTCGTCCAAGGCCAGTCCCGTGCGGCCGAAGCGCTCGTCATGGCTCAGGCCCAGGTAGATCTCGTCCACCAGGGTGATGCCACCGCGCGCCTGCACCACCTGGTGGATGCGGGCGAGCTCCTGCGGGTCGATGGACGTCCCGGTGGGGTTCGAGGGTGAGGCCAGCAGGACGCCCCGGGTGCGCGGGCCCCAGTGCGCCTGGACCTTGTCGGCGGACAGCTGGTAGCGCTCGGCCGCCGTGGTCGGAACCAGCACCGCCTGGCCCTCGGCCGCGCTGACGAAATGCCGGTTGCACGGGTAGCTGGGGTCGGGCATCAGGATTTCGTCGCCGGCGTCGATCAGCGCCAGGCAGGCCAGCTGCAGCGCGGCCGAAGCGCCGGCGGTCACCACGATCCGCCGCGCGGGAACCTGCACGCCCAAGCGCTGGGCGTACCAGCCGCTGATGCGTTCACGCAGCGCCTCCAGCCCCGTGGCCTGCGTGTACTGCGTCACCCCGTCGCGGATCGCCCGCGCCGCGGCTTCCTGCACCAGCGGCGGGGCGGTGAAATCGGGCTCGCCGATGTTCAGGAAGATCATCGGCCGGTCGGTATCGGCGACCTCACGCGCCATCTGCGAGGCGGCCTTCGCCACTTCCATCACGTAGAACGGCTCGATGCGCCCGGCGCGGGTGGAGACTTTCACGGCCGGGCCTTCCCGCGCGCCTTGTCGGCCTCGACTTCCGCCGGGCGCAACTGGGGGGCCAGCCCGTTCAGGACTGCGTTCACGTACTTGTGGCCGTCGGTGCCGCCGAATTCCTTGGCCAGTTCGATGCACTCGTTGAGCACCACCCGCCAGGGCACGTCCGCGCAATGCCGGAACTCGTAGACGCCGATCCACATGACCGCGCGCTCGATCGGGGAGATCTCCTGGAGCTTGCGGTCCAGCAGCGGCACGATGAGCGCATCCTGCTCCGCGGCCTGCTCGATGCAGCCGTGCAGCAGGGCGTCGTAGTGGGCGGAGTCGGCCTTGTGGAAACCGGCCAGGTCGCGGGTAAAGGTGTCGATCGAGGCGGCGTCGTTGCGCCCGACCAGATGCTGGTACAGCGCCTGCAGCGCGAACTCGCGCGCGCGGCTGCGGCCGGACTTGGCGGAGGCCTTGCGCGCGCCGGTGCTGGTCAGCCCGGTGCGGCTTTGCTTGGGCGTATCGCTCATCCGATCTCGTCCAGCAGGTTGGCCATCTCCACCACGACCCGGGCGGCGTCGATGCCTTTCTCGGTCTGGCGTGCGACCGCCTGCTCCAGGTTCTCGGTGGTCAGGATGACGTTGGCGACGGGCAGCTGGTAGTCCAGCGCGATGCGCGTGACACCGGCCGCGGACTCGTTGGCCACCAGCTCGAAGTGGTAGGTCTCGCCGCGGATCACGCAGCCCAGGGCGATGAGCGCGTCGTAGCTGCCCTTCTCGGCCAGCGCCTGCAGCGCGATTGGCACCTCCAGGGCGCCCGGCACCAAGACATGCTCGATGTCCTTGGCTTCCACGCCCAGGGCCGCGAGTTCGGCCTTGCAGGCCTGCGCCAGGGCGTTGGTGATGCTTTCGTTGAAGCGGGCCTGCACGATGCCGATGCACAGGCCCTTGCCGTCCAGCTTGCGGGCTTTGCCCTTTTCAGCGCCAAACATGGTTGTCCGTTCTCTTTGTCTTGGGGTCTAGGGCTTCAGGTAGCCCGCAATTTCGAGCCCGTGGCCGGCCATGCTGGGCATGCGGCGGGGCGTGCCCATCAGGGTCATGCGCTGCACTCCGCAGTCGCGCAGGATCTGCGCGCCAATACCGTAGGTGCGCAGGTCCATGCGGCCACGCTCCGGGGCTTGCGCTGCGCGGGCTCGGCCCTCGAACTGCGTCAGGAGCTGATCGGCGGATTCACCACAATTGAGCAACACGGCCACGCCTTTGCCGGTGCCGGCAATGTGCTTGAGGCTGGCGTCCAGGCTCCAGGAGTGCATGGAGCGGCCGACTTCCAGCGCATCCAGTACCGAGAGCGGCTCGTGCACGCGCACGGGGATGGTCTCGCCGGCTTCCCAGCGGCCCATCACCAGTGCGAGATGCAGCCCCTGGCTCGGCTTGTCCTTCCAGGCATGGGCCACGAACTCTCCGTACGCGGTGGGCACCGTGCGGGTGCCCACCTTCTCGATCAGCGATTCGTGGCGGCTGCGGTATTCGATCAGGTCGGCGATGGTGCCGATCTTCAGCCGGTGCTCGGCGGCAAAAAGCTGCAGGTCCGGCAGCCGGGCCATGGTGCCGTCGTCCTTCATGATCTCGCAGATCACGGCGGCGGGGGTCAGGCCCGCCATGCCTGCGAGGTCGCACCCGGCCTCGGTGTGGCCGGCGCGCATCAGGACGCCGCCATCCACGGCCTGCAGCGGGAAGATGTGGCCGGGCTGCACCAGGTCTTCCGGCCGGGCGCTACGGGCCACCGCGGCCTGCACGGTGCGCGCGCGGTCGGCGGCGGAGATGCCGGTGGTGACGCCTTGCGCCGCTTCGATGGACACCGTGAACGCCGTGCCCATCTTCGTGCCGTTGCGGGCCACCATCGGCGGCAGCTTCAGGCGCTCGCAGCGCTCGCGGGTGAGGGTCAGGCAGATCAGGCCCCGGCCGAAGCGGGCCATGAAGTTGACGGCCTCTGGCGTGACGTGGTCGGCCGCCAGGACCAGGTCGCCCTCGTTCTCGCGGTCCTCCTCGTCCACCAGGATCACCATGCGCCCGGCCTTCATCTCGGCCACGATCTCCTGGACCGGGGAAATGCCGACCGGGCTCATGCAGCCACCTTCCCGGACGCGGCGGCGCCGAGCATTCGCTCGACATAGCGGGCGATCAGGTCGATCTCCAGGTTCACGCGGCTGCCTTCACGCAGGGCACCCAGCGCCGTGCCCTGCACGGTGTGCGGGATCAGGTTGATGCTGGCCTCGCAGCCACCCGGCTGGTCGGCCACCGAATTGACGGTCAGGCTGACCCCGTTGACGGTGATCGAGCCTTTGTAGGCCAGGTACCTGGACAAGGCCTTCGGGGCGAGTATCCGCAGTTCATGGCTTTCGCCGACCGGGGCGAAGCGGGTCACCGTGCCCAGGCCGTCGACGTGGCCGGCCACGATGTGGCCGCCGAGCCGGTCGCCCGCGCGCAGCGCTTTTTCCAGGTTCACGGGGCCGGGCTGGTCCAGGCCCGTGGTCTTGTCCAGCGACTCGGCGGAGATGTCGAAGGAGAAGCGGCTGGCCGCGGCGTCGAAGGCCGTCACCGTCATGCAGGCCCCGTTCAGCGCGATGCTGTCGCCCGGCGCCACGTCGTCGAGGTAGCCGCCGGGCGTCTCGACCGTGATCCGTTTGCCGTGCTGGGGTGAACTGCCGAGGTCGTGGACGGCGGCGATGCGCCCCACGCCGGTGATGATTCCGGTGAACATCCCGGCATTTTCGCAGGGATTGAAAAGGCCGGTCCGGGCTAACCCTTAGAACTGGTCCCGGCCCGGGATGCGGGCAAGGATTCGGAGGTCCTCGCCGACCGCTTCCGTGGACAGGAACTTCAGCGGCACCGCCTGCGCGAGGCTGGCCAGCGGTCCGAAGTGCGCCAAGCCCTGGCCCTGGCCGAGCAGCTTGGGTGCGAGGTAGACCAGGAACTCGTCGACCAGCCCTTCGCGCACCAGCGAGCCATTGAGCTTGTAGCCGGCTTCCACGTGCACTTCGTTGATCTCGCGCGCGGCCAGGTCGCGCAGCACAGCGGCCAGATCGACCTTGCCGCCGGGGCCGGGGAGGGCGATCACGGTGGTGCCGCGCGCCTGGAGCGCGGATTGGCGCGCCGGATTGCCCGAGGCCGTGTAGATGAACACCTTGCGCGCGGCAAGGAACAGGCGGGCGTCCAGAGGCGTCTCGAGCCGGCTGTCGACGACCACCAGGTGCGGCTGGCGCGTAGTTTCGACCAGGCGCACATCCAGCTGCGGGTCGTCCTGCAGCACGGTGCCTATGCCCGTGAGCACCGCGCACGAGCGGGCCCGCCAGGCATGGCCGTCGCCGCGCGCGGCTTCGGAGGTGATCCACTGGCTGGTGCCGTCGTCCAGTGCCGTCTTGCCGTCCAGCGAGGCCGCCACCTTGAGGCGCACCCAGGGCGTTTTGCGGATCATCCGGCTGAAGAATCCGATATTGAGTTCACGCGATTCCGCTGCGCCCGCCCCGACTTCCACTTCAATGCCGGCGGCACGCAAGCGCGCGAACCCCTGGCCGCAGACCAGGGGGTTCGGGTCGGCAAGGGACGCCACGACCTTGGCTACGCCGGCAGCAATCAACGCATCGCAGCAGGGCCCGGTGCGGCCATGGTGGGAACACGGTTCCAGGGTGACGTAAGCGGTACAGCCTCGGACGTCGCGGCCCTGGGCCGCCGCGTCGCGCAACGCCATGATCTCCGCGTGGGGGCCGCCGGCCTGCTGGGTGTGGCCCTGGCCGAGGATCTGGCCGGCAGGCGAGGTGAGGACGCAGCCGACGCGGGGGTTGGGGTTGGAGAGGGTGAGGGCGCGCGCGGCAAGCCGCAATGCCTCAGTTGGAAGCGACGGACTCAAGCGGTTGCTCTAGGACGACTTCCATGACCCGGACATTGCCAACCCGTTGCCCTGCGCGAATCGCCGGCTCGAATCGACTGGTTTGGATAACCGCCCGGATCTTGCTCAAAGTATCGGGCGGCAGCTGCGAACGCTCGAACTCCAGCTGTGCCACATCGCCACGCCGGGTGATCCAGACACGCACCACCACCTTGGGAGGATCCCCCACCGAACGCGGTGCGTCAACGGTCCACGTCGCAAGTGGCACTGCTGGCTGGTCAACCTCACTGGTGAGCAAAAACGTCTCGTCGTCAAGGATGGCAGGGGGCCGAGAAGACAGCCGGGCCGCCTCCGCAGAGACTTGGATAGAAGGCTGGATAGCATCCGCAGGAGCGCTATCCGCCTCCGTCGGCGCCTCAGCGGGGATGATGGGTGCTTGCGCAGGCGCGTGGGCAATGGACACGGCGATCACGCGCACAGCCACGCGCTCGACGCCTGCCGGTGCCGACAGCAGCGGTGAGCCGGGCATCAGGAATGCTGCCGCTCCGAGATGCAGAACAGCAGACGCGGTCAATGCGACCAGGAGCGCCTTGCGCGGAATCACTTGCGCTTTCCGAAGCCTACTTCCAACATTCTCGAGCCGCGTCGGCCGCAGTGGCGTAAACGGTGGTGTAGCCGGAATTTGATCTCGCACCGGTGTTGTTCACCCGGAAGGAACCGCATTTATCCCCGCTCATCGGCGTCTGAGGTGCGGTTGTCACGGTGAACGCACTGACGGTTGCTGTAACGGTGATCGAGTAGTTCCCGGAACCGCTTGCGTCCTTGGGCACCTTTGCGAAGGCCTGGGCGAATGTGGTACCGACAGTGGTCCCTGCACTGGTCTGGTCGTACCGCTGGTGCTCCGTAAAAAATCGCTCCATCCACTGAGCACTTTCGAGCGTAACTGCGCGCGCTTCGGCGCGCCGGGCTTTCCGCACATGGTCCTGGTAAGACGGGTACGCCACGGCAGCAAGGATGCCGATGACTGCCACGACGATCATCAATTCGATCAAGGTGAAGCCAGCGCTGGACCGAACCCGCGGTCGATCAATGGACATGTTCCTCCTCATTTCGTTTTGAAGGTGGGGATCTCACGCCAGAACACGCGAGAGGCACGATTGGCGGCCGATACGGTCCGATCCGTCTTCTCGCCGATGATACGCGTGCAGTTCTGGCCGGAGGTACACCTTTGCGTAGCGTCCCGGCTCAAGGTGATCCGCTGGTCCGATACAGGAACGGACGCCAAGTTGTATGTGGTGCCGTCCGCCGTGACCTGCCCCGCAACGTTGACGTCAAGCAATCCGGTGATCAGATCGACGAAGGTGATGTATGCGCTCGGCAACCCATAGCAATTGTCCGAGTTGGCCGCGTTCGGGACCACTGAAACCACAGCCAGCAGACCTTGTGCGACGGTGGGGTTGGCCAGTGTCATCTCGGACGTTTCGGGGAAGTTGATGAACCACCCTTTCTTTGTGGTCCAGTCGATCTGCGAGCCCGAGACATATCCCGTGCCGTCGGGCAAACGAGTGAAAGTTCGCTCTGCGAGCTGGGATTTCAGGCGAGGAAGGTTGGTGTCCAGCTGTCCCGAGGTCATGCTGACGAATGCGGGTTTGTCCCAGATGCCGTAGATGCCGTGTGTACGCCCGGACGTGTCAGGGAAATCGGCGTCCACTACGGCTTTGCCGGTTGCAAAAGCCACCACTTGGCCGCCCAGCGGGTGGAAACGGAATTCGGTGACGGCAGTGATCGGGAGCGTCTGGGTACTCGCATCGGCCTGCTTTGCCGTGTAAAGCGGTTTGCCCTGGTACGCGACTCCCCAGCTTGCCTCGTTGCTCGAACTCACGTCGAACTTCCAGAGATTCCCCTTCATGTCTCCAGCGTAGATGTAGTCTGCCGTGCCGTCGCCATTCGTATCGATCCACATGGGCTGCGACAACCCGTTGCCGGCGCCGGCGGCTGCTTCGAGCTTCACGTATCTACCAGCCCACGAGCCCGACGCGGGCCCTTGCGCAAAGAGGATGAACAGCGCAGCCTTGCCGCTCGTGCTGTCCACGCCGTTGCCGAAAAGCGCGGCGAATTTTCCGTTGTTCATCCGGGCAATCTGGCCGGGTTGACGGCTAAAGCGGCTTGCGGCGCCGCCTTCATAGAGCGTGTAGCCCAGGTCGGGGTCGTCGGACGCTGTGAACTGCCACTTGAAAATGGAAGCTGCGCGGTTCTCCGTCAGTTGGTCGGTATCCGTCACATCCAGCGCGAAAATGCCCTTTCCGCCGCGGCCCAGCGATCCGAACAGGTAGGTGGCCCAGGTGTTGGTTCCGGATTCCTGTGTCGTGACGTCACCTGTGAAGACAGTGCCTTCCATCAGCGACTGAACACTGGCGCTCGATGGACTTGCCCAAGCGGCAGAACGATCCAGGAGCATGCCGGGGACGTAGGACACGACAGGTGTTCCGCCGGCGAACGTGCCCGTGGATGACGTCGATGAAGAAAAGGCATGCAGCATCCCGTCACCGGCGCCCACCCAGATGAGGCCGGGCCGGCTTGCTTTGGAGGTCTTGAAGGTCGAGTATCCGCCGAAGATGCTCCCTGTGAAATCCGCCCGGGGCGGCGCCTGGACATGAGGGTTGGAATTGATCACCGGCCCCATGATCGACGTGGTGTTTCGCTTGCGGAACCTGTGGCCGCTCGGATCCTCATTGCTTCGGTTCCCTCGCACCCACTCGAGCTTTGCCTGCGCTGCAGCGTCCAGTCCACCGAAGGTTGCCGTCCGTTGCGCGTCGGTGAACGAACTCCACAGATAGGCCGTTCCGGTGCCGTTCACGTTGGTGATGACCTGCCGGCTGCTGCCGGCAATGGTCAACTTCTCATGAGCATTCCATTTCGGGGTCGTGGCGAACGTCCCGTCCGAGAGAACTTCGAATGCTTGAAGTTCTCCGTGTCCATCGACCCCGTCGAACTTGGCCAGGTACTTGAGGCTGCCCTCGGTGATCTGGGCAGATGCCACTGCGGGCGCGGTATTGGACGAATTGATGATGTCTTCAAAGACAGACCTTAGTGACTGCTCGAGCAAGTCAGCGCGGTAAGCGATGAAGTAGTTGTCGGGCACTCCGTCCGATCCCAGCGTGCCATCGACCTTCTTCGAGTCCCACTTGGCGACGGCGTCAGGTTTTCCCGTGGCAGGCTCGTCCTTGAAGCCCCCCCACTTGGCTGCGAACCAAAGGGGATCTTGCAGGACACCTGCAGGCGCCGAGTTGGAAAAACTGTAGGTCGCCCGGGTGTACCCCTGGTTCTTCGAGCAATTTGAACAGCCGCCACTTGCATTGATGTTGGAATGAGTGGCCGTGGTGGAGCTTCCCGGATCCGACCTCACAACGGTGAGGTTCGTCAGGTCGCTGTAGTTGAAGTTCAGGATCCCTGAATGGAAGTGCACGCCATCCTTGTCGGTGCCCGAGATCGTGTAGCCAAACCCCTGGGGATTGGCGGTGGCGTCGGCGAAAGTCTGCGTGTAGACATACAGCTTGCCATCCTTGACTTCGTACTGGAGGATGCCTGAGGCGTCCTGGTCGTAGTCGCCTCCTTGCTCCGAGTCCTCCCAGATCACCAGGTATTTCCCGCGGGTCGATGTCTGTTCGATGATTCGGAAGTCGACGAGAGTTCCACCGCCGATGTTGCCGCCGCCCTTGTCGAGCATGTACGCCGGCTGAATCACGACCTTGCGACCCGTCACGGAGGGGTGCGGCACTTCGATTCGGGGTTTTCCGGGCGCGAGCGACACGCTGTAGGTCTTGACTTTGAACGCGTTGTCTGCGTTGCCCGCCACTGGGAGGTCGGCTCGAATGCGGTTGGTTCGTGCCCAGTACGAAAGAGCAGGAAGCGTGTAGGCCCCCTGATAGGCCGGGCCGTCCGGGCATATCCCACGCACGTCGGACAGGCTGCCGACCGTCTTCGCGGTGCAGATGCCGTTGTTGTTCGTGCCGTTGGCACCAACGAACCAGCTGTTGCCGTGAATGAGCTCGTCTGCGCCGATGATGTTCATCAGGGACGGGACTGTCGTCGTCCCCAACGCCGAGAACGCCGTCATCTGGTCATGGTCGTACGACGTGACGCTGGCATTGAAGTTCAGGATATTGATCGGACGGCATTGGGCCTTGCCAAACGCGGCTTCGATGGAGGTGCGCTCAGTGGTGCTGCTCCTGAGGAACGGGTCGACCCAGGTCGGTTGAGACAGGTTCATGGCCGCGTCCTTGGAGCCCGAGGACGTGTAAGCGAATTCGGAAGTCGCGGTCTTGCCTGCGAGGTACTTCAGGGACTCGAGGTACATCTCCCCGATCGGATTGCCCCAGCTTGTACAGCTGTTCTCCGTCAGGGATGTCAGCTGATAGTCGCAGTTGTCACCCGAGGATCCCAGATAACTGCCATCGTCATAGCGATAGCCGTAGATTCTCAACCTGTCGAGGTTTTTCACGATCCCGCTGGCGGCGGTGAACGTTCCGTCGGTCGTGTAGTTCACCTCGTTCCTGAACGACTGCATGTTGCTGCGAACAACGCCTCCGCTGATGTTCTTGCGGAATGATCCTGTCACCAGTGCGAATTCGGCCAGGTTTCCTTCGCCATACTCGTGCAGCAGCCCTACGGGTTTGTAGTTTCCCGACGGATATTGCTTGCACCGCTCGCGACCGAGCAGCGTGGGGTCGCAGACTTTGACCCGAACGTTGAAGTCTGGCCCCGATCCGCTGATCGTCACTCCACGCGTGATCGCCGGGTTGGAACTGCCCGAGCCGAGACCAGTGATTGCGACGTTGTTGCCGTTCGACGCCGATTTCTCACCGCTCCAGTAGCACTGCCAGCGTTCGTTCGCGTTCCAGAGCTGAAAATCACCTCTGGCTATGCGCATGAGCGGCGGATTCGTGTTGGTATGGCTCAGCGAATTGGCTCCGCTGTTGCTGCCCAGGGTGGTGTTGCAGATCGTGGCCGAAATTTGCGTCAGGTTCTTGACGGTCCAGTTATTGATGACATTGGTGCCGGTCCCGGACATCGTGCTGGGTTCGATCACCATCGTGAAGCTGTTCGAGCCCACCGTTACAGCCACTCCGATGGCGTAGGTCGAAGTGTTGTTCGTCTGCTCGATCTGGATCTGGTCGCCCACATTGACGTCGAAATTCGCGTCGTACGTGACGCCGAACGAAATGCAGTTGAATGCAACCGTCGTCGTGCCGATCGCCGCGACCACATCGTTGATACAGGAAGTCGAGCTGTTCGGATCGCTGTTGTCGGGAGCATCCCGACTATTGTTGTTATGCCGGCGGTTGTGATACTTCCCGTACCTCGAAGAGTCGTAGTAGAGCGCTCTTGACGACGAACTGGTGGCGGTGGGGGCGAGCTGTGCAGCCGTAAACGGGGTGAGATTGTCGAGGTCGTCTCCCTTGTAGAACTTCGCGAAGGAGTGCGCATCGCTGGGGAGGTGGGTGCGCTCGAGCACTGTGGCCGTAGCGGAGTCCGTAGACCGGAACCCACCGTAGAGCACTTTTCGGAGCACGTCGATTCTCGCCATCGTTGCCCAGTTCAGGAAGTTTCCGCTCCACTGCCCACTGCAATACTTGCTGGAGTTAGCCAACGCAGTGGGTTCGAAACGGCTGTTTGCGCTGCTGTAAACGTAGCATTTGTAGGAATCGAAATAGCCGTAATAGTCGAACGAATGCTTGTACGTCGACTCTGGCAATGCATCGCCGTCCAGGTCCGAGAACTCATCGTATGCGCGGTAGAACAGCTGATGGTCTTTCGACATGTTCAGCATGATCATCGGCCGCGGGGTGCTGGAGACGATGTTGGGGGGAATGGCCGCAAGCTGGGCGTTGGCGATGAGGCTCGCCACCATGGTTGAAAATGCGATCAGCAGAGCTGCAAGCTTGCGAAACATGGGTTGTCCTTCCGGGCTGGCGCCCTATTCGACGAAGGGCCGGAAAATGGTTTGCATCACCACCTCCGTGTTCTCACTCGTGCCGAATCCGCGGGCTGTGATTCGCATGTAGGTGTCGTCTCCGCGCTTCATCCGCTCGATCAGGTACTCGGGCTGTCGCGCGACGGTGAGGAGCCGGGTGGTTCCTGTGAAAGTCCCCAGCGGGACGGCCCCTATGAAGGTGCAGTTCGTGTTGACACCGGCGCTGTCCGAGGGCTTGTCGTCGAAGGTGTTGTTCCAGCGCCCTCCCTTGGTGCCGGTGGGCCACCAGGGGTGTGGGTTCACGACCGTGCCTGCTGTGTAGTCGCTGGTCTCGTAGTAGGACATGGCGAAGAGGCATTGGCCCCTCGGGCAGGTTTCGCCGAAAGCCGGCTCGGTGAGGTTTTCGATGACGGGCCTGTCGGAACCGCGTGCACACAGCGCATTCGGGCGCAATGTTCCGTTGACGATCAGGAGGTCGCGCTCCGCGTCCCGCAGGGCAGCTTCTGCCGCCAGGCGCGCGGTTTCGTACTCCACCTGATTTCGGCTCAAGGCTTCTCCCAGCGTCGCCCGCCGGATGCCCACCGTCGCGAGGATGGAGATGACCACCAGGAACATCAAGACAATGGGCAACGACATGCCGGAGTCGCGAACACGCCGGCGAGGCTGCCGGGTGCTAGAACGTGGCGTTGAGATTGTTCCGTGCGGCATAGGTCTGGGTGAAGCTCTTGAAGATGAAGCGCCCGGTGTTGCTGCTCGTTCCGCCCCGGCAATTCTGGTAGGTGATGGTCTCCGCGCCCTGCCGCGCGTTTTCCAGCGTTCGGACGAGTACGCAGACCCTCACCGCCGAAACGCGCTGCCAGCCGGTGCGGCCCCCAACCGTCGGGAGCGCGTCCACTTCGGATGCGGTGTAGAAGCGCTCGGCGGACTGCGATGCCGCACCGCCATAAACGCCGTACCGGAAGGTAAGGTCTTCGACTCCCTCCAGAATCGGCTGATAGCCGCCCCCCTCGCTGCCGTTCCCATGACACGAGAGGCTCTTGGTGGTGATCGCGCCTTCGGTTGCCGTGTAGGTTGTATCGTTCAACCCGAACCGATTGGAGATATATAGCGGCAAAGCGGGCGTAGCCGCAGCCCGCGTGCCGTTGGCCGTATCGGAAGCGACTTGTTGCCGATTGCAGTCGTAGCGATGCCCCTGCAGAGCACTGCCGCCAGTGCCGAAGTTGTCGCTCGTGAAGTAGTTGATGACGATCGAGTCCGGCGCACCGGAAGCGGCGGAAGGGCAGGTCCCCAACGCTCCGGAGAACTTTGCTCCATCGCATCCGAACAGGCCCTGGTTGTAGGCCGCTTTGGCAGGGTCTTTGGTATTGAGGAAAAAGCCCATGAGGTTGGGCCTGTCCGCGTCAGCAGGGTATTGCGCCGGATAGAAGCCGGCCATCTGTATCTCGCGACCGATCAGGTCCAGGGCGAATTTCCCCGTTTCGTTGATCTTGGACACGTTCTCACTGGCGACGGACGCGCTACGGGTGCCCAGGTACGCTGTGGCGGCTGCCAGTGAAATGATCAGCCCGACGGCCAGGCTGACGAGCAGTTCGACGAGGCTCAGTCCGCGTTGGAAACGGGTCCCAGCGAACAGTCCGGATGAGTTGGCGCTCATGGAATCACCGAGAAGTTCACGCAACGAACCCCCGCGGGCGCTTCGAGGTCGTCGGGGCAGCAGTTGCGGGCGTCTGCGCCCTTCATCGATGCCGTACAAGTTGGCGCGCTCTCCAACGCGCCCGCCGAGTCGATGCGGTTTTTGTCGAGCCAGGCGATCGTGACGCTGTAGGCAGTCGCGCGCGAGCCGCTGACGAACCCTACCGCCTGCGGGATGCTCGCATTGATGGCGCTCCTCCACTTGGCCATGTCATAGGCAGCGAGTTCAGCTGGGGTGCAGTTCGCGGACGCGCAATCGGGATTGACGTTGAAGGTGGAGCTGTCCGTGTTGATCTCCGTACGCTCATCTTCAAAGGACTGTGTTCGCAGGTACGCCGTGTCGGTCGCGCCCGGATTGGCCCGGATACGATCGGCGATGTCGCTGATCTGCGTGGCAACGGCGCTGCGCGCCCACGAAGACTGCTCATACCTGACTGAAGCCGTCTGCAACCCGACCATGCCGAGCAGTCCCACAGACAGTACAAGCAGGGCCACCAGTGCTTCGATAAGTGCAGCACCCCGTTCAAGGTGCGGACTTGCTCGCCTCAGCATGCATCCCCTCCTTCGTACTTCCTGACCGTGACGCGACCGCCTTGAGAGATGCAGATGTGCTTGGCGTATTCCCAGGCGCCTCCTTCAGGCTCCCTCGATTGCGTATAGCTGAACAATGCCCCCATGCCGGCAAAACCACGGCCATCGAACATGATTCGGCGGACCGCATCTCCGTTGTTGTTGATGAGGTAATAGCTGGAATCTGGTGGAGTCCGCACCTTGAGGAGGACGCCGCTGTTGGACGTGGGGCTCGTCTGGGTGGTGTTGCAGGTGGGGTTGTAAAAGCTGATCCAGCCACGGTGCCAGTCGTCCCCGCTGCTCGCGCAGCTCGGTGCGCCGGAGGTTGTATTTGTCGACTGGCAGATCGTCACGCACCCGTTGCGGGTGATGGCTTCCATGCGGGCTTGCATCACCGCGGCAGCGAACTCGCTAGCCAATGCAGACGACTGGCTGCGGCTTACGAAGGCGTTCAGGCTCGGAATGGCGAGTGACAGCACGATCCCAAGCACCGCCAGCACGACCATCAACTCGATGAGCGTGAAGCCGTTCGCCGCCAAGTTCCGTGATGCTGGGTGTTGCACGCCCAGATGGTAGTCAGCGGGTCCCCCGGCCTGGCCCCCACCTGTCCAGCTGGCGCGGCCGTTTGTCGGCTACCGCCTCACTTCATCCACCAGCGTCTTGAATTCGTCGATGTCCTCGAAGCTGCGGTAGACGCTGGCGAAGCGGACGTAGGCCACCTTGTCCAGCTTTTTCAGCTCGCGCATCACCAGCTCGCCGATGCGGGCGCTCGGAATCTCGCGCACTCCCAGATTCAGCAGCTTTTCCTCGATCCTTTCGACCGCGCCGTCGATCTGCTCGGTGCTGACCGGGCGCTTGCGCAGCGCCAGGTTCATGGAAGCGAGCAGCTTGACCCGCTCGTAGTCGATGCGGCGGCCGTCCTTCTTGACCACGGCCGGAAAGGTGACGTCCGGCCGCTCATAGGTGGTAAAGCGCTTCTCGCAGGCGGCGCACTGGCGGCGCCTGCGGATGAAATCGCCGTCCTCGGCCACACGCGTTTCCACCACCTGGGTGTCGCCGTTGCCGCAGAACGGGCACTTCATTACTGGTAGACCGGGAAGCGCCGGGTCAGCGCGTTGACCTTCTCGCGCACCGCGGCAACGTTGGCCGCATCGCGGGGGTTGTCCAGCACGTCGGCCACCAGGTGGGCGGTCTGGCGGGCTTCCTCTTCCTTGAAGCCACGGGTCGTGAGCGCCGGGGTGCCGATGCGCACCCCGCTGGTCACCATCGGCTTTTCCGGGTCGTTGGGGATCGCGTTCTTGTTGATGGTCATGTGGGCGTCGCCCAGCACCGCCTCGGCTTCCTTGCCGGTGATGCCCTTGGCACGCAGGTCGACCAGCATCACGTGGCTTTCGGTGCGGCCGCTGACGATGCGCAGGCCCCGCTGCCCCAGGGTTTCCGCCACGACCTGGGCGTTCTTGACCACCTGCTGCTGGTAAGCCTTGAACTCGGGGGACAGTGCTTCCTTGAAGGCGACCGCTTTGGCCGCAATCACGTGCATCAAGGGCCCGCCCTGCAGGCCGGGGAAAACGGCGCTGTTGATCACCTTTTCGTGCTCGGCCTTCATCAGGATGATGCCGCCGCGCGGGCCGCGCAGGCTCTTGTGGGTGGTGGAGGTCACCACGTCCGCATGCGGCACCGGGTTGGGGTAGACGCCCGCGGCGACCAGGCCTGCGTAGTGGGCCATGTCCACCATGAAGATCGCGCCGATTTCCCTGGCCACGCGTGCGAAGCGCTCGAAATCGATGCGCAAGGCGTACGCCGAGGCGCCAGCGATGATCAGCTTGGGCCGGGCTTCCCGCGCCTTGCGTTCCATCGCCTCGTAGTCGATCTCTTCCTTCTCGTTCAGGCCGTACGAAACGACGTTGAACCATTTGCCGCTCATGTTCAGCGCCATGCCATGCGTCAGGTGCCCGCCTTCGGCCAGGCTCATGCCCATGATGGTGTCGCCGGGCTTGAGGAACGCCAGGAACACGGCCTGGTTCGCCTGGGCGCCTGAATGCGCCTGCACGTTGGCGGCATCGGCGCCGAACAGTTGTTTGACGCGGGCCAACGCCAGCTGCTCGGCGACGTCGACGAACTCGCAGCCGCCGTAGTAGCGCTTGCCGGGGTAACCCTCGGCGTACTTGTTGGTCAGCTGGGTGCCCTGGGCGGCCATCACGGCCGGCGATGCGTAGTTTTCGCTGGCGATCAGCTCGATGTGCTCTTCCTGCCGGCGGTTCTCCGACTGGATCGCGGCCCAGATTTCGGGATCGGCTTGCTCGACGAGGATGTTGCGGTGGTACATGTGGCAGTCCTTCAAGACATGTGGTCCCTGTTGTGGAAACAAGGGCTGCCCAGGCGAACGGCTGAACGCCGGCTCACTGCTGCCGGCGGCACGCTTCCCAGTGGTGTCCCACGTCAGCGCCGGCTGCCCCCGGGGGCGCCGCGCCTATCGCCAGTCGCGCACCGGCCAAGTGTAGCCCACCGACTCCCTCAGGATGCGAGGGCTGCGACCTTGTCCTGCGGCTGCGGCTCGGCAGGCGCTTCGGGCTTGGCGGGCGCCACGGCGCGGATGGCCGCCGGCGGCGCGAGCGGGACCGCGCGGCCCGATGCGACCTGCTGCAGCCGGGCGTGCTCGGCCAACACCTTCTCGGCGTAGCCGCCGTCGCCCTCCAGGTTGGCCGCGCCGACGTAGAACTTCAGGCCGGCGTGCAGGCCGCCGGCGCGCTGGATGCATTCCTGCAGCACCTTGACGCCCACGCGCAGGTTGCTCACCGGATCGAACGCGGCCAGCTTGCCGCCGAAACTCTCGTACTTGTCGCTGTGGATGCCGGTCATCACCTGCATCAGGCCCTGGGCGCCGACCGGGCTCTGGGCGAACGGATTGAACCCGGATTCGACGGCCATGACGGCCAGGATCAGGGTCGGATCCAGCTTGACCTTGTCACCCAGCTCGTATGCCTCGGCCACGAGGGCGCTCAGGGGCTCGGGAGCGACCCGGTATTTCTTGCTCAGCCAGTAAGCCACGGCAGCCTGCTGCTTGGGCAGGTCCTTGGGGTTGGCCGCGGTGGCGCGGTCGATCGCATCGAGATCGGGCACCATCCCCAGCGCGGCGGCTTGGCGGGCCTGGAGCCAGCCCATCAGCCGGGCTTCGCCGGCTTGGCGCAGGTCAGGCCGGGCGGAGAGGGTGATCGCGGAAAACACCACGGCCAGGCCCACCAGGGCAAAGCCGTTATGGGTGATTTCGAAGAAGCCTTGGGCGATATCGGAGGCGAAGGTTCGCAGCCCCTGGGCGACTTGTCCTAACGCTGTCATAGCACTTCCTTTCTACGCGCGGGCCTTGGGGAGCGATGCTCTTGGCGGGCATCGCGGACCTTCAGGCTCCTCGTTTGGATTGGTACGCCATCAATGCTGGGGGTCTGTTCTGGAGACCTGCCGCAGCGGTTTGACTTAGCCGGGTTCGGCAGCGGATTCGGGTTGTCCCTAGTTCGATGACAAGGGATGGCGAATTCTAGGGGCTGTCCAAATATCCGGTCAAGAATATGAAGTTGATCTTTTAATCAAAATATTACATATAGAAAGGCTAATTTACGGCGAACTTGCAAGCCTTTCCTGTCGGCGAGCCCCGCGGCTGCTTGTCGGCGATGGCCGACAGCGTCGGGCGGCATGCTTCGGCCAACGCCGGCGAGAGCTCATTGGATTGGGTGCCGCAGAGCAGGCACCGAAGTCAAGCCAAATGCGGCAATGGCACGATCGGCCGCGATTGAAAAGTCGCATTGGAACGGCGGCTCGCGCCCGCCTAACTTTGGCCGGTCCGAGTGATCGGACCAGCCGGTAGCGCCGCACGCGTGGTAGCCCGGCCCCTCCTGGGGGCAATCCCTTGCTCCCAACGCCGCCAAGGACATCGACCTCCATGGCGGCGGCCCCAGACGGCACAGGCCTTGCGCCAGCCGTCGAGCCCGGCAGGCGGCTTCAGGCTGGCTGCCGGGCTTCTTGTTTGAGGCCGCGTGCCGGTGCCGCGCGGTTCGGGGGAGAATAGCGCTTTGCCCTCGCGCCGCGAGGGCCGATTTTTTTTGAACAGCCCGCCATTTCCGTGACCCAAGCCACCCTGAAGAACCACGACACCCAGGCGCTCGACGCGCTGACCGGCGGTGCCTTTTCCGCACCCACCTCGGGTGAGCGCGCTGCCCGCGTGCGCGAGTGGCTCGCCGCCAATCCGAGCCCCGAACAGATGCAGGAGGTCTACCGCGAGCTCAGTGGTCGCGACAAGGGCGCTGCCCGCCCGTTGCGGGAAAAGCTCGACGACATCAAGCGCAGCAAGGGCCAGGAGGCCATCGCCGCCGAGTGGGCGGAAAAGGCCCGTGGCCTGCTGGCCCAGGGCAAGCTCAACATTGCCGACGCGATGGCGTGGCAGCGAGACGCGGCCAAGGCCGGCGCTCCCCTCAGCCGCGAACCGCTCACCGGGCTCAAGGCCGAACTGGCCGAGCGAGTGCGGGGCATCGAGGATCTGCAGCACCGCGTCCAGGTGCAGCGCGAGGCCGCCGTGCTGCTGGCCCAGCGCATCGAGGTGCTCTCCACCAAGTCGTGGCGCGACGCCCAGGCGGCAGCCGAAGCGCTCGGGGCCGATGTCCCGGCCTGGCAGGCCCAGGCCGGGACGCTGCTGAACGACCCGAACTGGGCCAGTGTCGACCCCCGATTTCCGCCGCTGCTGGAAGCCTCCCGCAACCAGCTGCAGGTGGTCTGGGACGCGTTCCAGAGCGCTTTGGCGCTCGCTGTCGCTGCCGACGCCGACGCAGCCGCGCCCCTGCCGCCGGTTCCGGTGTGGGCCGACGAGCTTCGGGCCGTGCGCGGCGTTCCGGTCGAAGCGCCCGTCAAGCCCGCCAAGCCGAAGGTTGATCCGCAGGTGCGCGGCAAGGCCACGGAGGCCGTGCGCGAAGCGCTCGCCAGGCTGGAGCAGGAAATGGCCCAGGGCCACGGCAAGGCTAGTGCCGGCGCGGCCGCTGCGCTGCGCAATGCGCTCAAGGAACACGGCAAGCTGATCGAAGACAAGCTGGAGAACCAGGCCCATGCCGCGCTCGCCGCGGCCGGCGAGATGGAAGGCTGGCAGCGCTGGCGGGCGGACCAGCTGCGCCAGGAGCTGGTGGCCAAGGCCGAGGGCCTGTTCGAGCAGCCGGCGCCGGTGGAAGGGCAGCAACCGGATGCGCCGGCGCGCAAGCCGCGCTATGGCGGCCGCAAGATGCAGGAACAGCTGCGCGCCCTGCGCGAGCAGTGGAAGCAGACCGACCAGGGCGGCCCGCCCAACCACGCCCTGTGGAAACGCTTCGACGAGGCCTGCAACGAGGCCTACAAGGTGGTCGAGGCCTGGCTGGACAAGATCAAGTCCGAGGCGGCGGAGCACCGGACCCAACGCCTGGCCCTGATCGAGGAGGTCAAGGCCTGGGCCGCCGAGAACCGGACGGCCAAGGACGACGACTGGAAGGGATTCAACCGCATCCTGCACCAGTTCGAATCTCGTTGGCGCGAGGCCGGACACCTCAGCGAAAAGGCCTTCGCCGAACTGCAGCCGCTGTGGAAAGAGGCGATCCAGGCCGCCGAAGCGCCGCTGGCAGCCATGCAGAAGCAGAGCCTGGACCGGCGGCACGCGATGATCGAGGAAGCCAGGGTCCTGGGCGCAGCGCCGCAATTGCGAATCGACGCTGTCAAGGCGCTGCAGCAGCGCTGGCAGGCCGAGGCGCAGGCGGTTCCGCTGGACCGCAAGCACGAGCAGAAGCTCTGGGACGCCTTCCGCAAGCCCATCGACGAGGCTTTCAACCGCAAGGGCGAAGAGCGTGATCGCGCCGCTGCCGCACTGAGCGAACGCGACCGGGCCGTGCTCGAAGCGTCCAAGGCGCTGGAAGCTGCCAACGCCGGCGGCGATGCCCAGAAGATCCGTGCCGCGATGGCGGGGCTCGAGGCGGCCCTGCGCGGCCAGGCCGAGGCCCAGGCGGACGCCCGCAAGGCCAACGAAGGTGCTGATCAAGAGCAAAAAGCGGCTGCGGCCGTTGCGCAGCAAGCGGGCGGCGCTCCTGAAACTGTAGCAGGTGAAGCCTCTTCGGATTCCGCCGCGGCGGCTGAGGCAGCGGCGCCTGCACCGGCAGCGCCGCCCAAGCCGGCTGCGCGCCCGGTGGTCGCGATGCGCGGCGACGACCGCCCCGGCATGAAGAAGGCCGAGCCCGCGCCCGTGGGCCGCGGCGGCAAGTTCGGCGACCGCAAAGGCGGGCCGGGCAGCGGCCGCTTCGGTGACCGCGGCCCCCGCGAAGCGGACCGCGGCGGCCGTTTCGGCGACCGGGGCGACGAAGACCGCGGCCCGCGCCTGGGCGACGTGGCCTTTCGCGCCCAGCGCGAGGCACTCGAGCATGCCCAGCACACTTTGAAGAAGCTCGCGGCCCAGGCCCATGGCGAAGCGCTGACCCAGCTGATGACCGCGTGGGAGCAGCGCGCGGCCGACCAGGTTCCCAGCCAGAGCGAACTGGGCCGGGCGGTCACGCCGGCGGTCCGCGGCGGCTGGGTCAAGGCACTGGAGGCCGCGCCCTCCGGTGATGCCGCCGAGGCACTGCTGCGGCTGGAGATTGCCGCCGAAGTGCCGACCCCTGCCGACCAGCTGTCGGCGCGCCGGATGCTGCAGTTGCTGCTGCTCACCCGCCGCAACGACCCGTCGCCGGCGCAGACCTGGGGCCAGGACACGGCGCGCGTGCTGTCCGCCGGCTACGAGTCGCAAGCCGCGCGCCGGCTGCAGAACGTGCTCAAGGTGCTGCTGCGGGGCTGAAGAAGCCGTCGAACAGCGGCAGCAAAGCCGGGAACTCGAGCGCGAAGCGCTCGCGATGCACGAAGTAGGCCTCGCAGGCCACGGCGAAGAATTCGTCGATGGCCTGCGCGCCATAAGGGTCGAGCCAGGTCGGCTCGCCCCCGAAGCGCTCGGCGATCACCACCTGCTCGCGAAAGCGGTCGTACTCGGCCTGCATCACCGCCAGCCAGGCCCGGCGGGCGGCTGCCGAGGGCAGCGGTGGGCAGCCGTCGGGCGCGCCGTCCCGCATGTCGATCCTGTGCGCGAACTCGTGGATGACGACGTTGTAGCCCTCGTGCGCCTTCCCGCCGGCGGCCTGCACGTCGCGCCAGCTCAGCATGACCGGGCCGCCTTCCATGGCTTCGCCGGCCAGCACCTCTTCGTAGTGGTGCACCACACCAGCCTCGTCGGTGACCGTGCGGCGGGCCAGCACTTCGTCCGGGTGCACCACGATGCCCACGAAATCGTCGTACCAGTGCAGGCCCAGGTGCAGCGCCGGCAGCACGGCTTGCGCCGCGATGGCCAGCGCCATGGCGTCGGTCACCACCAGGCCCTGGGCGCCATGGAATTCCTTGGCCGCCAGGAAGCCGCCGGCCAGCTCACGCAGCCGATCGACCTGCTGCGCCGGCCGCTGTGCCAGGAACGGGTAGTCCGACAGCACGCCTTGCCACAAGCCCTCGGGAATGGCGCGCGGGGCGCGGCGACGGCGCCACCAGTGCCACATCAGGCCAGGGCGACGCGGCGGGCACCTGCGGCGTCCAGCCGCAGCGCTTCCATGCGCGGGGGAGTGGCCCCTGCATCCCAATCGCTCAGCACGATGCGGCGGCGTCCTCCCGGCAGGTCATGCTCGCCGGGGCGGTGCGTGTGGCCGTGGATCAGGGTCGTGGCACCCGCGGCGGACAGCCAGGCGGCCGCTGCGGCGGTGTCCACGTCGGCATAGGGCATGCCGCTGCGCTTTCGCGCCTCGCTCTGCTCACGCAGACCGCGGGCCGCTTGCTGGCGCCGCGCCAGGGGCTGCGCGAGGAAATTCTCTTGCCAGGCCGGCTGGCGCACTTCGCCGCGAAAGCGCAGGTAGTCGGTGTCGCCCAGGCACAAGGCGTCTGCGTGGCTGAGGACCCAGCGCTGTCCGGCGAAGTCGAGCGCGGTCGGGTCGGCCAGCAGTTTGATCCCGGTGATCTCCGCCAGCGGCGCCCGGACCAGGAAGTCCCGGTTTCCATGCATGAAGAACACGGGCCGCCGCTGCGATGCCGCCCGCAGGACGGCGGCGCATTCGGCATCGAACCCGGGCTGCAGCGCGGCATCGTCGCCCGGCCAGGCTTCGAACAGGTCACCCAGGATGAAGATCGCGTCGGCCGTGCTGCCGGCCATGTAGCGGCGCCAGCCTTCGAAGGTGGCCGGCTCGGCGGGCTGCAGGTGCAGGTCGGAGATGAACTCCAGCGAGCGCCAGTGCGGCGGAGCGACCAGTCGGCCGAACCCGGGTGCGGCCGCAGCGCTCACGCCGTGCTAGACCAGCACGGCCTTTTCGATGACGACGTCCTCTTTCGGAACGTCGTCATGGAAGCCCTTGCGCCCGGTCTTGACCGCCTTGATGCGCTCGACCACGTCGGTGCCGCCCACGACCTTGCCGAACACGGCATACCCCCAGCCTTGCATGCTGGGCGCCGTGTGGTTCAGGAAGCCGTTGTCGGCGACGTTGATGAAGAACTGCGCCGTGGCCGAGTGGGGCGCCTGCGTGCGGGCCATGGCCACGGTGTAGTTGTCGTTGGGGAGGCCGTTGTTGGCCTCGTTCTCGATCGGAGCATCGGTGGGTTTCTGGTCCATGCCGGGCTTGAAGCCTCCGCCCTGGACCATGAAGCCCGGGATGACGCGGTGGAAGATGGTGCCGTCGTAGTGGCCCTTCTTGACGTAGCTGACGAAGTTCTCGACCGACTTGGGTGCCTTGTCCTGGTCCAGCTCAAGGGTGATGACGCCGTGCCCGGCGATATGCAATTCGACTTTGGGGTTGCTCATGAAAAAATCCTCTCTGGCCCTTGCTTCTACTTCACCAGCGTGGCCGAAGTGATGACCACGGGTGTCTTGGGGACGTCGGTGGGGAAGGGACCCGCCGCGCCCGTGGGCATGGCCTTGATCCTGTTGATCACTTCCATGCCGCTGACCACCTTGCCGAAGACGGTATAGCCATACAGCTGGCTGGCCCGCTCCAGCTGCGACCGCGGCACGTTCTCGTAGACGCGGCCCTGGAATTCGAAGCGCGGCACCGGGTCACCCGCGGGGATGACGGTGGGGTCCAGGAAGGCGTTGTCCTTGACATTGATGAAGAACTGCGCCGACGCGGAGTGGGGATCGCCCGTGCGCGCCATCGCCAGCGTGCCCACCACGTTCCTGGAACCGCCTTTGGCGAGCGCCTCCTGCCCTTCATGGCGAACGGGCGCGCGCGTGGGCTTTTGCACGTACTTGGCATCGAACCCGCCGCCCTGGACCATGAAGTCGTTGATCACGCGATGGAAAATGGTGCCGTCGTAGTGCTTGTCACGCACGTACTGCAGGAAGTTCTCGACCGTCTTGGGGGCCTTGTCGGGGTAGACCTCGACGACGAACTCACCGGCCGTGGTCTCGAAGCGCACCTTCGGCGCTTCCTGGGCGCCGGCGCCGGCGGTCCAGCCCAGGGCGGCCACCAGCAAGGCCGCGGCCGCGCGGCGTGTCACGGGGATGATCAACCGATCACTCCTTCGAAAAAGATCTTCCATTGGGGGCCTTGGCGGACCCAGTACTGCCGCTTGACGGGGCCGCTGCGCGTGCCCTCGGGCACCTCGCCAAAGGTTACCACCATCGTCTCGGCGGTGTCGGTCCAGCGCAGGAACGACAGGTCTTTCAGCTGGATCGGGCGGCCGCCGGCACGCTCGAGCTCGGCTTTGAGGACCGGCGTCCATTCGGCCAGCGTCTTGCCCGAGCCCGAGAAGTCCTGCGTGTAGAAGCTCAGGATTCGCGCGACATCGCCGCTCGACTTGGCCTGGCGCCACGCCGCCAGGGCTTCGTTGAAGCGCTGGCCCTCGGTCTGCGTGCTCTGCGGCAGGACCCAGTTCAGCTTGTCGGCGATCACCACCGGCGTGGTGCGTACCTCGACCGTGCGGATGATGCGTTGCAGGTCGGGATTGGCCAGCACCACGCAGCCGTCGGTGGCCTTGGGCGCGCGCGAGAACTGGGTCGGCGGGGTGCCGTGCAACCAGATGCCGCTGCCCGTCCTGCCGCGGCGGGCGTCGTAGGGGTTCGGATAGTTGATGGGCAGGGCGCCGGCGCCGTAGAAGTCCCTGAGCGTCTTGGGATCCAGGTTGCTGGTGACGTAGTACACGCCCAGGGGCGTGCGCAGATCGCCTTCGGCCGACTTGTCGGTGCCTGACTTGCCCACCGAGATGTAGTAGTCGGCGAGCAGCTTCAGGCCGCCCGAGGTGTTCTCGAACAGGTAGAGCCGCGCGCGCGAGGTATCGACGGCGATCGCATGCCGGCTGCGCGTGGAAAGCTGGAGGAACTGCGCCGGGACGGTGCCTTCTGGCGGCCGCTCGCGCAGGGCACGCAGCCGCAGCTGCGACTCCTCGCGCAGGTCCGCCAGCGCCTGGGCGCTGCCATTGACGGCGCCATCGGGCACGTCGCCGATGGCGCGCAGCGGCCGTGCCTGCGCCGCGAGCAGGTCACCGTAGACCAGATGGGCCAGCTGGAAGTTGGGATGGTCGCGCACCAGGGTTTGGGCCTTGGCCAGTGCCTGGCGTCCCTGGGCCTGGCCGATCAGGCGGTAGACCTCGATCAGCCGCATCTCGGCCTGCCCGTCGTGGAGCGCGCGCTTGGCCGCGGGCTGCTGGCCGTTGCGGGGCCGCGCGGCTTGCGCCTCGGGCCACGCGAGCAGCGCCGCGCAGGCCGCCACGGCAAGCGCGGGGAGCCATCGATGGAGGGGCATTTGCCGGAACGAAGGGAGGTTCAAGACTGCAACATCCTGCGCCGCCGTGGCGCGTGCGGAAATCAGGCGCCGGCGGTTTCCCGGACGATGACCCAGCGGTCACCGGACTTCTGCAGTTCCAGCGTCTTGCGGCTGGACACGTTCAGGGTGTCGGCGCTGTAGGCCTGCTTGAATTTGGCGGTGGCCTTGTTGCCGTTCACGGACACCGCCAGGTCGCTCAGCCGCACGCTGATGCGCGACTTGCCGACGATGCGCGACTTGCGCTCTTCCTCCCAGGCCTTGCGCGCCAGCCCGCCGGGCGGGTCGAACTCCCTGCCATACGCGCCCAGGTAGCCGCCGATGTCCTTGGCGGACCAGGCCGCCGCCCAGGCACGCACCGCGGACTCGACTTCGCGTGCGGCGATGCTGGTGTTCGGCGCCGGCGCCACGGCCGGCGCAGCCGGTGCAGCTGCCGCCGGGGCCGCAGTGACGGGACCGGCGCTGACGGGACCTGCAGCCGAAGGCGCCGGTGCCTTGGCAACCGCGGCCGGCGTGGGAGGCGACACGGGCGCCGTTCCCACCGGACGGGGCGGAACGCCCTTGCCCGTGGGCGTGGCAAACAGTTCGCGGATCAGCGCGAGCTTGGGTTGCACCGCGGTGTTGTTGGAGTCCAGTTGCAGCGCCTTGCTGTAGGCCTGGCTTGCCAGCTTGGCGTAGACATCGCCCAGGTTTTCGTGCGCCGTGGCGTAGCTGGGGTTGGTGCGGATCGCCATTTCCAGGGCGGCACGCGCCTTGTCGAACTGGCTCTGGCTGGCGTGGAGCACCGCCAGGTTGTTGTACGGCTCGGGCAGCTCCGGGTAGTCCTCGGTCAGCTTGGAAAAGGTGGCGATGGCATCGGCGGGGCGGCCGGATTCCGTCTGGATCACCCCCTTGAGGAACCGCATCTGCGGATCGCGCGGCTTGCCGGCCAGGTACTGGTCAGCCCGGGCCAGGGCCTCGGCATGCTTGCCCGAACGCAGCAGCTGGCTCACGTCGCCATAGTCGTCGGCCTGTGCGGCCAGCGGGCCGGCCAGTGCCGCGGCCAGGGCCAGCAGGCGCAGCGTGCGGGGGAAAAACAGGCGGGCATGCGTCATGAAAGCCTCGTGATTGCGCGTGTGACAGGCCCGGACGGGGGGCTATATACTGCGACCGATTGTAGCCGCCGCACCCTGGGCGGGCACCCAGGCAAGTACCGAACAAAAGCAATTCCCGAACCAGCGCGAAGCCTTGCGTGCTGATCGCGCCCCACCTTCATCCATGAGCCTGCGCATCTACAACACGCTGACGCGTGCCTTGGAGGAATTTTCACCGCTCGAAGCCGGCCACGTGCGCATGTACGTGTGCGGCATCACGGTGTACGACTTCTGCCACATGGGCCACGCGCGGTGCAACATCGCATGGGACGTGGTGCAGCGCTGGCTGAAGGCCAGTGGCTTGAAGGTCACCTTCGTTCGCAACATCACCGACATCGAGGACAAGATCATCCGGCGCGCCGTCGAGAACGGCGAGACGGTGCGCGGTCTGACGGACCGGATGATCGCGCGGATGTACGAGGACTTCGATGCGCTGGGGATCGAGCGGCCCACGCACGACCCGCGCGCCACCGACTTCATTCCGCAGATGCTCGACATCGTGAAGCTGCTGGAAGGCAGGGGCCTGGCTTACCGTGCGCAAGGCGGCGACGTGAACTTCGCGGTGCGCAGCATGCCAGGCTACGGCAAGCTCTCGGGCAAGTCGCTCGACGAACTCCATGCCGGCGAGCGGGTCGCCGTGCTGGACGACAAGCAGGACCCGCTGGACTTCGTGCTCTGGAAGAAGGCCAAACCGGCCGAGCCGCAGGACGCCCAGTGGCCCAGCGAATACGGCCACGGCCGGCCGGGTTGGCACATCGAATGCTCCGCGATGGCGCGCGCGATCCTCGGCCAGCCGATCGACATCCACGCCGGCGGCATGGACCTGCAGTTCCCGCACCACGAGAACGAGATCGCCCAGAGCGAGGGCGCCTACGGCGCGCCGCTGTCGCGCTACTGGCTGCACAACGGCTTCCTGAACATCGACAACGAGAAGATGTCGAAATCGCTCGGCAATTTCTTCACCATCCGCGAGGTGCTGCAGAAGTTCGACGCCGAGACGCTGCGTTTTTTCATCGTCCGCGCGCACTACCGAAGCCCGCTGAACTACAGCGATGTGCACCTGGACGATGCGCGCAGTTCGCTGCGGCGCCTGTACACCGCGCTGGACCTGGTGCCGCCGCAGGCGGTGCGAATCGACTGGCAGCAGCCCCATGCCGCCCGCTTCAAGGCGGCAATGGACAACGACTTCGCCACGCCCGAGGCCGTGGCCGTGTTGTTCGAGCTGGCGGGCGAAGTCAATCGCGCCCGCTCGCCCGAGCTGGCCGGGCTGCTGAAGGCGCTGGGTGGCTGCCTGGGCCTGCTGCAAGGCGATCCGCGGGCTTTCCTGCGCACCGGCGCAGCGCTGGACGAGGCCACCATCCAGCAGCGCATCGACGAACGTGCCGCCGCCAAGAAAGCGAAGAATTTCGCCGAGGCGGACCGCATCCGTGCCGACCTGCTGGCGCAAGGCATCGTGCTCAAGGACTCGCCCTCGGGCACCACCTGGGAGGCCGCTTCGTGAGCGATGCAGCCGGATCCCCGGTGCAGTTCGTCAAGCCCGACTACTGGCCGGACGCCTGCAAGTACCTCACGCGCAAGGACCGGGTGATGAAGCGCCTGATCCCGCAGTTCGGCGATGCGTGCCTGCAATCGCGCGGCGACGCGTTCACGACCCTGGCGCGCAGCATCGTGGGCCAGCAGATCTCGGTGAAGGCCGCGCAGACCGTCTGGGACCGCTTTGCCCGGCTGCCGCGCAAGATGACGCCCGGCAACGTGCTCAAGCTCAAGGTCGACGACATGCAGGCCGCCGGCCTGTCGGCGCGCAAGATCGAATACCTGGTCGACCTGGCCCTGCATTTCGACTCGGGGGCGATCCAGCCCGGCGTGTGGGAACAGATGAGCGACGACGAGATCATCGCCGAGCTGGTGGGCATCCGCGGCATCGGGCGCTGGACGGCCGAGATGTTCCTGATCTTCCATCTCATGCGTCCCAACGTGCTGCCGCTGGACGACATCGGCCTGATCAACGGCATCAGCCGCAACTACTTCTCCGGCGAAACCGTCAGCCGCAGCGAAGTGCGCGAAGTGGCGGCGGCATGGGCTCCTTTTTGCAGTGTTGCGACTTGGTATATTTGGCGCTCGCTGGACCCCCTGCCGGTCGAGTACTGACAGGCCGAGCCACTACACAAGGAGCCCACCCTTGGCGAAGAAGACATTCCTGGATTTCGAGCAGCCCATCGCGGAACTCGAGACCAAGATCGAAGAGCTGCGCTACGTGCAGACCGAGTCGGCGGTCGACATTTCCGAAGAGATCGACCAGCTCTCCAAGAAGAGCCAGCAGCTGACCAAGGACATCTACAGCGACCTCACGCCCTGGCAGATCACGAAGATCGCCCGCCATCCCGAGCGGCCCTACACGCTGGACTACGTCCACGAGATCTTCACCGACTTCATCGAGCTCCACGGCGACCGCCACTTCGGCGACGACCAGTCCATCGTCGGCGGCCTGGCCCGCTTCAACGGCAGCCCCTGCATGGTGCTCGGCCACCAGAAGGGGCGCGACACCAGGGAACGGGCGCTGCGCAACTTCGGCATGAGCCGCCCCGAGGGCTACCGCAAGGCGCTGCGGCTGATGAAGACCGCGGAGAAGTTCAAGCTGCCGGTGTTCACCTTCGTCGACACGCCGGGCGCCTATCCCGGCATCGATGCCGAGGAGCGCAGCCAGTCCGAGGCCATCGGCCGCAACATCTACGAGATGGCCCAGCTCGAGGTGCCGATCATCACCACGGTGATCGGCGAGGGCGGCTCGGGCGGCGCACTGGCCATCTCGGTGGCCGACCAGGTCCTGATGCTGCAGTATTCGATCTATTCGGTCATCAGCCCGGAAGGCTGTGCCTCCATCCTGTGGAAAACCTCGGACAAGGCCCAGGATGCCGCGGACGCCATGGGCATCACCGCGCACCGGCTCAAGGCCCTGGGCCTGATCGACAAGATCGTGAGCGAACCGGTGGGCGGCGCCCACCGTGACCACAAGCAGATGGCCGCCTTCCTCAAGCGGGCGCTGAACGACGCGTGGCGCCAGCTGGCCGACCTCAAGCTGCGCGAGCTGCTCGACCGGCGCTACGAGCGGCTGCAAAGCTATGGCCGCTTCACGGACACCAAGGCCGACGCGCGCTAGTGCGTCCTTGACGGCCTGCGCCCAGGCGCAGGCCAATCCCGCACTGGCCCCGCTGACGGGCCTGCATGCCGATCTGCCGCTGGCCGTTGCGTACAGCGGCGGTGCCGACTCCACCGCCTTGCTCCACGCGGCCGCCCAGGCCTGGCCCGGCCAGGTGCGAGCGATTCATGTCCACCACGGGTTGCAAGCTGCTGCAGATGCTTTCGTGCGGCACTGCCAGACTTGCAGCGCAGCGCTGGGCGTGCCGCTCCAGGTGGTGCGGGTCGATGGCCGCAGCGCCGTTGGGCAAAGCCCCGAGGATGCGGCCAGGCAGGCGCGCTACCGGGCACTCGCGACGGCGGCGGGGGAGTCGGGCTCGCGCTGCGTGCTGCTCGCACAGCATGCGGACGACCAGGTCGAGACCCTGTTGCTGGCGCTGAGCCGGGGCGCCGGCTTGCCGGGCCTGTCCGCGATGCCGGCGCGCTTCGAGCGCCATGGCGTCGGCTTCATGCGGCCCTTGCTGGCTGTCAGGGCAGATGCGCTGCGTGCTTGGCTGGCCCGGGCGAAGCTGCCTTTCATCGAGGACCCGACGAACACGGACACCGCGTTCACGCGCAACCGGATTCGCCACGAGCTGCTGCCCGCCTTGGAAGCGGCCTTTCCGCAGTACCGCGAAACGTTTGCGCGCAGTGCCCGCCATGCGGCCGAGGCGCAGCAGTTGCTCGGCCAGCTGGCCGCGAGGGACCTGGCGGACATGAATGGGGTTGCGTCCATCACGCGTCTCCAGCAGCTGACCCGCGCGCGCCAGGGGAACCTGCTGCGGCACTGGCTGCGCACTGCGCACGGCGCCCCGTCCAGCGCGGCGCAGCTGGCGGAACTGCTGGACCAGATCCAGGCTTGCACCACCCGCGGGCACCGCATCCGCATCAAGGTCGGCGCCGGCTTCATCGAACGGCAAGGCGAGCGGCTCGTTTACCTGCCCTCGGTATAATCCCGCGGTTTTGCGCGGCGCGGCCCGCGCAGGTCAGCACCCCTCGCATCCAGCGCCGCATCCCTTTCACATTCCATGGCATTGATCGTTCACAAATACGGCGGCACGTCGATGGGCTCGACCGAGCGCATCCGCAACGTCGCCAAGCGCGTGGCCAAGTGGGCCCGTGCCGGCCACCAGATGGTGGTGGTCCCCAGCGCCATGAGCGGCGAGACCAACCGGCTGCTGGGGCTGGCCAAGGAACTGGCGCCCGCCAGGGCGACCGATGCGCTTCATCGCGAGCTGGACATGCTCGCCTCCACGGGCGAGCAGGTGTCGGTGGGCCTGCTGGCCATTGCCTTGCAGGCTGAGGGCCTGGAGGCCGTCAGCTTCGCCGGCTGGCAGGTGCCGATCCGCACCAACCGCGCCTACACGAAGGCCCGCATCGAGTCGATCGACGACAGGAAGGTGCGCGCGGAGCTGGCGGCCGGCAAGGTGGTCATCATCACCGGCTTCCAGGGGGTGGACGATCACGGCCACATCACCACGCTGGGCCGCGGCGGCAGCGACACGTCTGCCGTGGCGGTGGCTGCCGCGATGAAGGCGTCCGAATGCCTGATCTATACCGACGTCGATGGTGTCTACACCACCGACCCGCGCGTCGTGCCCGAGGCGCGGCGCCTGCAGACCGTCAGCTTCGAGGAGATGCTGGAGATGGCCTCCATGGGCTCCAAGGTGCTGCAGATCCGCTCCGTCGAATTCGCGGGGAAGTACCGGGTGCCGCTACGCGTGCTCTCGAGCTTCACCCCCTGGGACATCCCGATCGAGGAAGAGGCCAGGTCCGGCACCTTGATCACTTTTGAGGAAGATGAACAAATGGAACAAGCCGTCGTTTCCGGCATCGCATTCAACCGCGACGAAGCCAAGGTCTCCATCCTGGGCGTGCCCGACAAGCCCGGCATCGCCTACAACATCCTGGGGGCCGTGGCCGACGCCAACATCGAGGTCGACGTCATCATCCAGAACATCTCCAAGGACGGCAAGACCGACTTCAGCTTCACCGTGCACCGCAACGACTACGCGCGCACCGTGGACCTGCTCAAGACCAAGGTGCTGCCCAGCCTGGGCACCGACCGCATCGAGGGCGACACCCGCATCTGCAAGGTCAGCATCGTGGGCATCGGCATGCGCAGCCACGTGGGCATCGCGGCCAAGATGTTCCGTTCGCTCAGCGAGGAGGGCATCAACATCCAGATGATCTCCACCAGCGAGATCAAGACGTCGGTGGTGATCGACGAGAAGTACATGGAACTGGCCGTGCGCGCGCTGCACCGGGCCTTCGATCTGGATCAGCCGACCACCTGAGCGCCGGAAGGCGCGCCGGTGGTCGTCCTCGCGAAGGCGGGGACCCAGTTCTCCACCCGCTGAAGAGCTCCTAGTTGGGGCATAATCTTTCGAGCTGGAAACGTGACCGAGTGGCCGAAGGTGCTCCCCTGCTAAGGGAGTATGGGGTGTAGAGCCTCATCGAGGGTTCGAATCCCTCCGTTTCCGCCAGCCTAACAAAAAGCCGCCCTAGGGCGGCTTTTTCGTGGGAGCGGCGTTCTCAGGCGTTCTGCGCGCGGCCCTGCCCGATCTGCGCAGCCGGCACGGTGCCGTGCGCCTTGGCGCTGGCCACGCGGCTGCTGGAACCCGCGGCCTTGCCCGCGTGCACCGGCATCTGCAAGCCGTACGAGGCGGCTGTCACCGCGAGGATCACCGGCAACCGCTGAAGCATCGACGTTGTCTTGCGTTCGTTCATGTTGTTCTTCCTTTCGTGCTCTCGAGTTCGCGAGTATCGCCAGCAAATGTGCCGGTTCGGTGACACAGCGGGCCGGCTCGGGAAAATTGGACTCAGCCTGACAGCCCGGGTCGGGGCAGTCCTACAGATAATGCCCAGCTCGCCCACGCCGCTCGCGGCCAACAACCATGCGCCTTCGCCACATCGAGGTTTTCAACGCCGTCATGCTCACGGGCAGCGTCAGCGCAGCGGCGCGGCTGATGAACGTGACGCAGCCGGCGGTCAGCCGGACGCTGCAGCACGCCGAACTGCAGCTCGGTTTCGCGCTGTTCCAGCGGGTGCGCGGGCGTCTGGCGCCGACCGCCGAGGCCCAGGCGCTTTACCCGCACATCGAGCGGCTGTTCGCGCAGCTGGACGAGGTGCAGCGGTTGGCGGCCAACCTGAAAGCGGGCCGCGGCAGCCAGGGCGAGTTGCGGGTGCTCACGGTGCTGGCTTTGAGCTACGAGGTCTTTCCGCGCGCGGTGCGCCTGTTTCGGCAGAAGTACCCCGAGGTCGCCGTGGCGCACCAGGCGCTGCATTCGCCCCAGATCGTCTCTTCGCTGGTGCTGCAGGAGGCTGACGTCGGCTTCGTGTTCAGCGCGATCAGCCATCCGGCGCTGGTGCAGGAGCAGATCGGCGAGCGGCGGGTGGAGTGCATCGTGCCCAAGGGCCTGCTGGGCGACCGGCAGGTCAAGAGCGGCAAGGTCTCGTTGACGCAGCTGGCCGGGCTGCCGGTGATCGCGCTCGACAGCGCGGATCCGCTGGGAATGACCCTGGGGCACGTGCTGCGTGAGTCCGGCGCCGGGATCAAGCCGGTGATGACGGTGCAGACCTATCACGTGGCCCTGGCGCTGTCGCACCATGGCGTGGGCGTGGCCATGGTGGAAGGCTGCACCGCCGCCTCGGCCGACCGCGCCAAGGTGGACGTGCTGGCGCTGGAGCCCGCCATTCCCGTGACGGTCAGGGCGCTGCGGGCGGCGGCGCGGCCGAACTCGCTGGTCACCCGGGCGTTCACGCGCTGCATGACGCAGGCCCTTGTGCAGCTGGAGTGAAGGCCCGGCCCGGCGGGGGCCGCAGCAGGCGGGCCAGGCGCTGCGCGCTGCCGAACGCCAAGGTGAAGCCGAGCGCACCATGGCCCGTGTTGAACAACACGTTGGCCGGTCCCCTCGGATGCGGACCGATGATCGGCAACCCGGTCGGGGTGGCGGGCCGCAAGCCTGCCCAAGGGCGGGCTTGCTCGAAGGCGCCGCCCTGCGGGAAGATCTCCCGGGCCGCACGCAGCAGGGCGTCGATGCGCCGCGACGGGATCTCCATGCTTTCGCCGGCAAGCTCGGCCAGGCCCGCCACCCGCAGCCGCTGGCCGACGCGGGCGAACACCACCTTGCGCGCGGCGTCGGTCACGTTGACCCGGGGCGCGGCCGCGCAGCCGGGCGCCGCCGGCAAGGTGATGCTGTAGCCCTTGAGCGGATACACCGGCAGGTAGAGCCCGAGCTTGCGGGCCAGGTGCTGCGAGGCCGCACCGAGCGCCACCACGAAGGCGTCGGCCTCCACGCCGCCGTGCCGCGTCTGCGCCGCGACCGCGGTGCCGCGGCGGACCACGAGATCGGCCACGGCGGTACCCAGCAACAGCCGCGCGCCGCGGCTCTCGATGATGCGCTGCAGTTCCTGGCAGACCATGTGGCAGTCGGCCGCGCATTCGCCGGGAGTGTGGATGGCGCCGCTGATGCGGCCCCGGTAGTGGCCCAACGCCGGCTCGATTGCCACGCATTCGGCGGCGCTCACGGCCGACTGCTCGCTGCCCAGGCTTTGCTGCAGCGCCAGTTGGCGGCGTGCCGCGGCGAAGGACGCCTCGTCGCGGTACAGCACCAGCTTTCCGGTGGCCGAGAAGTCGCAGGCCAGGCGCTCCTGCACCAGCAACTGCTCGAAGCCGGCACGGCTTTGAGCAGCAAGCGCCAGCAGCTGCGCGGTGCTTCGCCTGGAGACCGCGCCGCGGCAGGCCGCCAGGAACTGCAGCCCCCAGAGCCACTGGCGCACGTCCCACTGCAGCCGCAATTCGAACGGCGAGTCCGCCGCCAGCAGCAGTCGGGGCAACTGGCGCCAGATGGCCGGGTCGGCCAGCGGCTGCACATAGGCGTAGCTGAGCTGCGCGCCATTGGCCCCGCTGGCGCCGGCGCCAGCCTGGGCCTGGTCAATGACGGTGACCTGGTGGCCTTCGCGCTGCAACTGGTAGGCAGCGGCCAGGCCAGTGATGCCGGCGCCGAGCACACACACGCGCATATGGATTCCCCTGGTTGTTCCACTACTGTAGGTGCGCGCCCCGTTGCCGAAAAATGCCGATTGCGCGGTGGGTCATGCCCGCAACTCATGGCTTTGGCGGCGCCCGGATCACCCATGAGTTCCGGTTATGGGCGCGGCAGAAAACGGCATCGCGGGCGCGCCGGCTTGTGCTTACACTGCGCGGCACAGCCCAACCCCCTCCATGAGCAGCACCAGCGTCTTTCACCGCCACCTGCACCACACGCCACCGGCCGCAGCGGCCGCAAGCGGCATGTACATCACCGATGCCGCCGGCAGGCGCTATCTGGACGCATCGGGCGGCGCTGCCGTCTCCTGCCTCGGGCATGGACATCCCGAGGTGCTGGCGGCCATGCATGCGCAGCTTGACGAGCTGGCCTACGCCCACACCAGTTTCTTCACCACGGAAGTGGCCGAAGAACTCGCCCGGCACCTGGTGCGCACTGCCCCCGAAGGCATGAGCCACGTTTACTTCGTCAGCGGCGGCTCCGAAGCCATGGAGGCGGCCATGAAAATGGCGCGCCAGTACTTCGTGGAGACCGGCCAGCCGCAGCGCAGCCACTTCATCGCCCGCCGGCAGAGCTACCACGGCAACACGCTGGGCGCCCTGGCCGTGGGCGGCAACCAGTGGCGGCGCGAACCGTTCGCGCCCCTCCTGATTCCCGCCACCCACGTGTCGCCCTGCTACCCCTACCGTGAGCAGCGGAACCAGGAAACGCCTGAGCAGTACGGACAGCGGCTGGCCCGCGAGCTCGACGACGCCATCGTGCGTATGGGCGCAGGCAAGGTCATCGCCTTTGTCGCGGAGACGGTTGGCGGCGCCACGGCGGGCGTGCTGACGCCCGTGCCGGGTTATTTCAAGGCCGTGCGGGAGGTCTGTGACCGCCACGGCGTGCTGCTTATCCTGGACGAGGTGATGTGCGGCATGGGCCGCACCGGCACACTGCACGCCTGCGAGCAGGAGGGCGTGGTGCCCGATCTGATGACGATCGCCAAGGGGCTGGGCGGCGGGTACCAGCCGATCGGCGCCGTGCTCGCGCAGCGCCGCATCGTCGACGCCATGTCCCGCGGATCGGGCTTCTTCCAGCATGGCCATACGTACCTGGGCCATGCGGTGGCTTGCGCCGCGGCGCTGGCCGTGCAACGCGTGATCGCCCGGGACGGCCTGCTGGCCCGCGTGCGCGAGAGCGGCACCCGGCTCGAAGGCCTGCTGCTGGACGCTTTCGGCGCCCATCCCAACGTCGGCGACATCCGCGGCCGGGGCCTCTTCTGGGGCATCGAGCTGGTGGCCGACCGGGCCAGCAAGGCGCCGTTCGACCCGGCGCTGAAGCTGCACGCGCGCATCAAGAAGGAAGCCTTCGACCGGGGGTTGATGGTTTACCCGATGGGCGGCACCGTGGATGGCCGCTATGGTGACCACGTCTTGCTGGCACCCCCCTTCATCGCCAGCGATTCCGAGCTGGCCCTGGTCGCACAGCGCCTGCACATGGCGCTCCAGGCCGCCCTGCTTTCCACCTGATCCATCTTCAACGAGGAGTCCTACGATGTCTGGCAAATTCCTACTGTCCGCTTTCGCAGCCGCGGCCGCCCTGTGGGCCGCCCCCGCGACCGCGCAGCAGAAGTTCGTGACCATCGGCACCGGCGGTGTCACCGGCGTGTACTACGCCGCGGGCGGCGCGATCTGCCGGCTGGTCAACAAGGATCGGGCCAAGCATGGCATCCGCTGCTCCGTCGAATCCACCGGCGGCTCGGTCTTCAACGTCAACACCATCAAGGCCGGCGAGCTGGACCTGGGCTTCACCCAGTCCGACGTCCAGTTCAACGCTGCCAAAGGCGTCGGCCAGTTCAAGGACAGCGGCGCCTACGGCGATCTGCGCGCGGTGTTCTCGGTACACCCCGAGCCCTTCACCGTGGTGGCGCGCAAGGAAGCCAACGTCGCCAGGTTCGAGGACTTCAAAGGCAAGCGCTTCAACGTCGGCAACCCGGGCTCGGGCACCCGTTCCTCGATGGAGGAACTGCTGGGCGCCATGAGCTGGAAGCTGGGCGATTTTTCGCTGGCTTCCGAGCTGAAGGCCGACGAACACGGGCCGGCGCTGTGCGACGGCAAGATCGACGGCTTCTTCTACGCCGTGGGCCACCCCAGCGCCAACATCCAGGACCCCACCACCAGCTGCGGCGCCAAGCTGGTGTCCCTCAGCGGCCCGGCCGTCGACAAGCTGCTGGCGGACAAGCCCTACTACGCCAAGGCCACCATCCCGGGCGGCCTGTACCCCAACAACCCGCAGCCCACCAACACCTACGGCGTGCTGGCCACCGTGGTCGCCTCCAGCAAGGCCCCGGCCGACACCGTCTACCAGATGGTCAAGGCGGTGTTCGACAACTTCGATGAGTTCAAGAAGCTGCACCCCGCGCTGGCCAACCTCACGCCGCAGAGCATGGTCAAGGACGGGCTGAGCGCCCCGCTGCATGAAGGGGCGGCGCGCTACTACAAGGAAAAGGGCTGGATCAAGTAAGACCACCGCGCCGAGCGGATGGCTTCCGACATCGACAAGGCGCCGGCCCAGCTGCAGCAGCTGGTGGCCGACACCGACACCGGCGGCCGCAAGCCGGTAGGCCCCACCGCCATGCTCGTCTTCGCGACGGCGCTGGCGTGGGCGCTGTTCCAGCTCTGGTATGCCTCGCCCTTGCCGTTCGCGCTCGGCTTTGGAGTGCTCAACGACACCGAGGCACGCGCCGTGCACCTGGCGTTCGCCCTGTTCCTGGGTTTCCTGGTGTGGCCGGCTTTCCGGCGCTCGCCCCGCGACCGCGTGCCGATGCTGGATTGGGCCCTGGCCCTGGCAGGCGCGTTTTGCGGGGCCTACCTGCTGCTGTTCTACGCCCAGATCGCCACCCGCCCCGGCCAGCCCACGCTGCTGGACGTGGTGGCCGCCACGGCCGGCGTGTTGCTGCTCCTGGAGGCCACGCGCCGCGCGGTGGGCTGGCCTATGGCCGTGCTGGCGGCACTGTTCATCGGCTACGCCATGGCCGGCCCCTGGATGCCCGAGGTGCTGCAGCACAAAGGCGCATCGCTGAACCGGCTGGCCTCGCACATGTGGCTGACCACCGAAGGTGTCTACGGCATCGCACTGGGTGTGTCCACCGGCGCGATCTTCGTCTACGTGCTGTTCGGCGCGCTGCTGGACAAGGCCGGCGGCGGCAACTACATGATGCAGGTGAGCTTTGCCGCGCTCGGCCACCTGCGGGGCGGGCCGGCCAAGGTGGCGGTGGTGTCTTCGGCCCTCAACGGCATGATCTCCGGTTCCTCGGTTTCCAACGTGGTCTCGGGCGGCATCTTCACCATCCCGTTGATGAAGAAGGCCGGCTATGGCGGCGTCAAGGCCGGCGCCATCGAGACCATGTCGTCGGTCAACGGCCAGATCATGCCGCCGGTGATGGGCGCCGCGGCCTTCCTGATGGTGGAGTACGTGGGCATCCCGTATTCCGAGATCGTCAAGCATGCGCTGCTGCCGGCGCTGCTGTCCTATTTCGGCCTGTTCTACATCGTTCACCTGGAGGCCGTGAAGATGGGCATGGAGCCGATGATCCGGCGCCAAGCCCGGCCCTGGCAGACCAGCGCGCTGCGGTTCGGGCTCGGCCTGTCGGGCATGGTGATCGTGATCGGCCTGCTGTACTACCTGTTCTCGGCGATCGATTCGCTCCTCGGGGCGGCGACGCCCTATGCCATCGGCGCCGTCATGGCCGGCCTGTACTTCTATGCCATCCGCCAGGCCGCACTGTGCCCCGACCTGCCGGAGGACATCGACATCGACAACCCGCGGCCGCTGGACACCTGGCCCACCGTGCGGGCGGGCCTGCACTACCTCATGCCCATCGGCACGCTGATCTGGTGCCTGATGGTCGAGGAAATGTCGCCTTCGCTGTCGGCTTTCTGGGCCATCGCGGTGCTGGTGGTGCTGATGCTGACCCAGCGGCCGCTGGTTGCCCTGCTGCGCCGCAAGCCGACGCAGGGCCTGTGGCGCGATGGCTGGGCCGAGGTGGTGGGAGGCTTTCACGATGGCTCACGCAACATGATCGGCATCGGCATCGCCACGGCCACCGCCGGCATCATCGTGGGCGGCATCACGCTCACCGGCCTGGGCCTGCGGATGACCGAGTTCGTCGAGTTCGTGTCGCAGGGGAACGTGATGGTGATGCTGCTGTTCATCGCCTTCGTCTGCCTGGTGCTCGGGCTGGGCGTGCCGACCACGGCCAATTACGTGCTGGTGGCCACCCTGATGGCGCCCGTGGTGGTGGAGCTGGGGGCGCAGTCGGGCCTGATCATCCCGCTGATCGCGGTGCACCTGTTCGTCTTCTATTACGGAATCATGGGCGACATCACGCCGCCGGTGGGGCTGGCCACCTTCGCGGCGGCGGCGATCTCCGGCGAGGACGCGATCCAGACCGGCATCCAGGGCGCGCTGTACGCCCTGCGCACCGTGATCCTGCCTTTCATCTGGATCTTCAACGCCGAACTGCTGCTGATCGATGTCGCCGGCTTCTGGGAGCTGACGCGGGTGATCGTGGCCTGCACGGTGGCGATGCTGGTGTTCACGGCCATCACCATGGGGTGGTTCCGTGACAAGTGCCGCTGGTGGGAGATCGCGGTGCTGGCGGCCTCGGTGGTGCTGTTGTTCCGGCCCGGCTACTTCATGGACCGCATCACACCCGAGTACCGCGACGTGCCTGCCGCCCAGGTCTTCGAAGTGGCCCGGGCCGCGGAGGCCAACGACCAGCTGGTCATGGTGATCAAGGGCACGACGATCGAGGGCGAGGACATCACCAAGACAGTGGCGCTGCGCCTGGGCGCCGCCGGTGCCGACGGACGCAAGCGCCTGGCGGACGCCGGCCTGCAGCTCGTGCCGCTGGGCGGGCAGGTGCAGATCGGCGCGGTGAAGTTCGGCTCGCGCGCCAGGAAAGGCGGGTTCGAGCAGGGCTGGGACGTGGCCACCCTCAAGGTCAAGAACGACCGGCCGACCAAGCACTGGTTCTACCTGCCGGGATTCCTGCTGATCGGCCTGGTGTGGTGGGCGCAAGGCAGGCGCCTTCGGCCGCGGCTGGCGCCGGCGTGACTCGTCTTGCGCTGATTCACGCGCTGGCGCATTCGGTCGGCCCCATCAACCAGGCCCTGGCCCGCGACTGGCCGCAGGCCGCGCGGATGAACCTGCTGGACGACAGCCTGTCGGCCGACCTGGCCGCGGGCAGGGGGGGCCTGGACGCCGGCATGCACGAGCGCTTCCAGCAGCTGGCGCAGTACGTGGTGGATTGCGGCAGCCATGCCATCCTGTTCACCTGCTCGGCTTTCGGCCCCTGCATCGAGGCCGTGGCTCGCCGCCATGCGCCGCTGCCGGTGCTCAAGCCCAACGAGGCGATGGTGGCGGACGCCGTCGGCAGGGGCGGGCGGATCGGCCTGGTGGCCAGTTTCGCCCCCACCCTGCAATCCATGCCGGCCGAATTTCCTTCCGGCACGGCCCTGGAATGCGAACTCGCCGAAGGCGCCCTCGCGTGTCTGAACGCCGGTGACGGCGCCGGCCATGACGCCCTGGTCGCCGCCGCGGCGCGGCGGCTGGCGGCGCGCGGCTGCAGCGTGATCGCCCTGGCGCAGTTCAGCATGGCGCGAGCCCGGCCCGAAGTGGAGCGGCTGACCGGGTTGCAGGTGCTGACCACGGTGGACTCCGCCGTGGCATTGCTGCGCGCTCGCCTGCGGGCCTGAGCGGCGCGAAACGCTATTCCTTGCCGTCCACCGACGCGCTCCAGCGGTCGCCCCACTGGTTCTTGGCCTGGTCCAATTCGCGGCGGCCCCGCTTGGTCGGGCGCCCATGTTCGATCGAGTGCGCGGGCTCCGGCGAATACCGGCGCTGCTCCGCAGCCTCCTGCCGCGCCTGGAGGCTTTCCGCCGTCTCTTCGTACAGCTGCTGGGCCACGGGCGCGGGCCCGCGCATGCCCGACAAGCCTTTGACCACCACCGTGCGGGTGATGGCCTCGCGTCTGACCGCCACCGTGTCGCCGACTTTCACCTCCCGCGCGGGTTTGGCCTCCTGGCCGTTCACTTCGACCCGGCCCTTGACGATCTCCTCGGTCGCGAGTGTCCGCGTCTTGTAGAACCGGGCGGCCCACAGCCATTTGTCAACACGTAGTTTGTCCATCAGCCCCGATTCTGGGCCAGCGGCAGCCTCACGGTGGCGTCCAGGCCTTCGATGGCACCGTGCACCACTCGGTTTTCCAGCGCGATGCTGCCGCCCAGCGCCAGCACGATTTCGTGGCAAATGGCCAGCCCAAGGCCGGAGCCGCTGCGCACGTCGCCGGCCGAGAACGGCTGGAACAGCCGCGCCTCGAGCTCGGCCGTGATGCCCGGGCCGCTGTCCGCGAAGGTCAGCGCCAGCGTACTCATGTCGACGGCCAGCCGCACCGACAGCGTGCCGCCGCAACGGCTGTGCCGCACGGCGTTGTGCAGCAGGTTGCGCGACAGCTCACGCAGCATCCACTCGTGGCCGCGCACCGGGGCCGGCTGCAGGGAGATCTCGAAGTCCAGGTCCTTCTCGGCCACCAGCGGCGACAGGTCCAGCGCCACCGCCCGCACCACCTCGGCCAGGTCGTTCACGCCGCCGTCGGCCTGCTGGCGCAACTGCTCGACCTTCGCCAGCGCCAGCATCTGGTTGGCCAGCACGGTGGCGCGGTCCACCGTGGCATTGATCTCGGCCAGCGCCTGCTGCGCCGGGGCGTCGCCGCGCAGCGCGGACTGCACCTGCGTCTTGAGCACCGCCAGCGGCGTGCGCAGCTGGTGCGAGGTGTCGCGGATGAACCGCTTCTGGCTGGCGAGCAGCTGGGACAGGCGTCCCATGACCTGGTTGGTCGCCTCCACCAGCGGCAGCAGCTCGCGCGGCGCGTCGGGCGCGGCGATGGGGGTGAGGTCGCCCTCGCCGCGGGCCTGCAGCTGCGCCGACAGCCGCCTGACCGGCCGGGTGGCGCGCTGCACCACCACCACCGCCACCAGGGCGATCACCGCCACCAGCAGCGCCTGCCGCCAGAGCGTGTCGATCAGGATCTGGCGCGCGAGCGTGCGTCGCAGCTCCAGCGTTTCGGCCACCTGCACCACGGCCATGCCACGGCCCGCCGAGCTGGCCACCGGCTGCAGCAGCACCGCGACGCGCACTTCGCTGCCTTCGAAATGGTCGTCGTAGAAATGCACCAGGGCGGCATAGGCCGAACGCTGCGGCAGCTGGCCGCGCCACACCGGCAACTGCGCGAAGCCCGACACCATTTCGCCGTGGAGGTTGGACACCCGGTAGAAGATCCGGCTGCGGTTGTCGGCCTCGAAGGCTTCCAGCGCGGAGTAGGGCACCGTGGCGCGCAGCCGGGCCTGCTCGTCGTAGCCCTCGACGTCCAGCTGTTCGCCGATGACCTTGGCCGACGCCAGGAGCGTGCGGTCGTAGGCGGTGTTCACCGCCTCCAGGGCCTGGCCGTAGAGGCTGATCCCGTTGATCAGGATCAGCACCATCACCGGCACCAGGATGCCCAGCAACAGGTAGCGCCGAAGGGATGTCGCGCGGTGGTTCATCCCGCCTTGAGCAGGTAACCCAGCCCGCGCAGCGTCATCAGCGTCACGCCGGTATGCGCCAGCTTCTTGCGCAGCCGGTAGGCCACCACTTCGATCGCCTCGTACTGCACGTCGGCCTCACCCGGGAACACCAATTCGAACAGCCGTTCCTTGGACACCGCGTGCCCGGGCCGGGCGAACAGCGCGTGCATCAGGGCCGCCTCGCGCGGCGTGAGCTCCAGCACTTGGTCCCGGTGGTAGATCGCACCGCTCTGCTTTTCATAGCGCAACGCGCCCAGCTGCTGCGGGCAAGGGGCCGATTCGGCATGTGGTTCCGGGCGGCGGCGGCCCAGTGCGCGCAGCCGCGCCTCCAGCTCGTCCAGATCGAAGGGCTTGGGCAGGTAGTCGTCGGCCCCGCTGTTGAGGCCGACGATGCGGTCGCCCACGGTGCCCCGCGCGGTCAGGATGAGCACTGGCGTGGCCAGGCCGCCGCGCCGCGCCTGTTCCAGCACCTGCAGGCCGTCCAGGCCCGGCAGGCTCAGGTCCAGCACCACCACGTCGGGCTCGGCCGCGCGCCATCGGGCCAGCGCCTTGGCACCGTCGTCGCAGCAGGCCACCTGCAGCCCGCGCCGCGACAGCGCGCGTTCCAGCGTGCTGCGCATCGACGGGTCGTCTTCCACCAGCAGGAGTTTCATGGCAGCCCCGACTTTAGTAGTTTCCCCAATGTGGCCGGACAGCGGATTGACAGGCGCCGGGCGCATGATGCGCAAATCCCGGAAAACGCACCTTCAAGGAGACTCCCATGCGTCGCGATACCTTCCTCAAGAGCCTGGCCGCGCTGGCCGCCGCCGGCGCCTTGCCGCTGTCGGCCCGCGCCGCGGCCAACGTCAAGATGATGATCCCGGCCAACCCGGGCGGCGGCTGGGACACCACCGGCCGCGCGCTGGGCAAGGCGCTGACCGAAGCCAAGGTGGCGGACAACGTGAGCTACGACAACAAGGGGGGCGCGGCCGGTGCGCTGGGCCTGGCCCAGTTCGTCAACGCCAGCAAGGGCGACCCGAACGCCTTGATGGTGATGGGCGCCGTGATGCTGGGCGGCATCATCACCGGCAAGCCGCCGGTCAACCTGTCGCAGGCCACCCCGATCGCGCGCCTGACCAGCGAATACAACGTCTTCGTGCTGCCCGCCAACTCGCCGCTCAAGACCATGGGCGACGTGATCGAGCAGCTCAAGAAGGATCCGGGCAGCGTCAAGTGGGGCGGCGGCTCGCGCGGCTCCACCGAGCACATCGCCGCGGCCATGATCGCGCGCGAGGTCGGCGTGGACCCGTCCAAGATCAACTACGTCGCTTTCCGGGGAGGCGGTGAGGCCACCGCCGCCATCCTGGGCGGCAACGTGACGGTGGGTGGCAGCGGCTACAGCGAGTTCGCCGAGTACATCAACGGCGGCAAGATGAAGGCCGTGGCGGTGACCTCCGGCACGCGCCTGAAGGGCATCAATGTGCCCACCCTCAAGGAGCAGGGCGTCAACGTCGAGATCGGCAACTGGCGCGGCGTGTACGGCGCACCGGGCATCAACCCGGCCCAGCGCAAGGCGCTGACGGACATGGTGCTGGCGGCGCTCAAGACCAGGTCCTGGGCCGAGGCCATGGAGAAGAACAACTGGACTCCCGCCGTGATGAGCGGCCCGGCGTTCGAGAAGTTCGTCGACGACGAGTTCGCCAGCCTGCGCGCCACCATGGTCAAGTCCGGCATGGTGTGATGCGGGCAGCGCCCGCATCCCTGCCGCAGACGCTGGTGGGCATCGGCGTGCTGGCGCTGGGGCTGGCGCTGGCCGCCGGCGCCCTGGTCATCCCGGCGGCCGCCGGTTATGGCGGCGTCGGACCCAACTTCCTGCCCTGGGTGGTGGCCGCCGGCCTCACCGTGTGCGGCGTCCTGATCCTGCGCGAGGCCCGCACCGGCGGGTTTCGTGCGATGGACGCACCCTCGGGCGCCGAGCACGGCTACTGGGCCGGCTTCGCCTGGATCTCGGCCGGCCTGCTGGCCAATGCCGCCCTGATCACGACCATCGGCTTCATCCTCGGCTGCACGCTGTGCTACATGCTGGCGGTGCAGGGCCTGCGCCGGGCCGGCGGGCAGGACGCGTCGCGTGCCGCCTCGCTGCTGGCCGATCTGGTGACCGGCTTCCTGATCTCCGCCCCCGTGTACTGGATGTTCACGAAATTCCTGGGGATCAACCTGCCCGGCCTCACCGAGACCGGGTGGATCTAGGGCAGAACCGGTGGACATCCTCAACGCCCTGCTGCAGGGCTTCGCCACGGCGATCAGCCCCATCAACCTGCTGTGGGCCTTCGTCGGCTGCGTGCTGGGCACCGCCGTCGGCGTGCTGCCGGGCATCGGCCCCGCGGTCGCCGTGGCGATGCTGCTGCCGATCACCGGCAAGGTCGACGTCACCGCGTCGATGATCTTCTTCGCCGGCATCTATTACGGCGCGATGTATGGCGGCTCGACCACGTCCATCCTGCTGAACACGCCCGGCGAGACCGCCACCATGGTCACCGCCATGGAAGGCAACAAGATGGCCAAAGGCGGCCGCGCCGGCGCCGCGCTCGCGACCGCGGCCATCGGCTCGTTCGTCGCCGGCACCATCGCTACGGTCATCGTGACGCTGTTCGCGCCCGTCGTGGCCGAGTTCGCGGTCAAGCTCGGCCCGCCCGAGTACTTCATGCTGATGGTGCTGGCGTTCACCACCGTCAGCGCGGTGCTGGGCAAGAGCACCCTGCGCGGCCTCTCGGCGCTGCTGCTGGGCCTGGGCATCGGCTGCATCGGACTGGACCAGATCTCCGGCCAGCCGCGCTACACGCTGGGCGTGCCCGAGCTGCTGGACGGCATCGAGATCGTGCTCGTGGCCGTCGGCCTGTTCGCCGTGGCCGAGGTCATGTACTCGGCGCTGTACGAGGGCAGGACGCGAGAGTCGCAGAACTCGATGAGCAGGGTCTACATGACGGGCCGCGACTGGAGGCGGTCCGTGCCGGCCTGGTTGCGCGGAACGGCCATCGGCGCGCCGTTCGGCTGCATCCCGGCCGGCGGGACGGAGATCCCGACCTTCCTGAGCTACGCCACCGAGAAGAAGCTGGCCAAAGGCCAGAACCAGGCCGAGTTCGGCACCAGCGGCGCGATCGAGGGCGTGGCAGGCCCGGAAGCGGCAAACAACGCCAGCGTCACCGCTGCGCTGATTCCGCTGCTGACGCTGGGCATCCCGACCTCCAACACCACCGCCATCCTGCTGGGCGCGTTCCAGAACTACGGCATCCAGCCCGGCCCGCAGCTGTTCACCAGCTCGGCGGCCCTGGTGTGGGCGCTGATCGCATCGCTGTACATCGGCAACGTGATGCTGCTGGTGCTGAACCTGCCGCTGGTCAAGCTCTGGGTGCAGCTGCTGAAGATTCCCAAGCCGCAGCTCTACGCGGGCATCCTGATCTTCGCCACCGTGGGCGCCTACGGCATGCGCCAGAGCGCCTTCGACCTGGTGCTGCTGTACGCGATCGGCGTGCTAGGCGTGGTGATGCGCCGGTTCGACTTTCCGACCGCTCCGGTGGTCGTGGGCATGATCCTGGGCCCGCTCGCGGAGGCGCAGCTGCGCAACGCGGTGTCGATCGGGGAGGGCAGCTTCCTCGTGTTCCTGCAGCGGCCGATGTCGCTGGCCCTGCTGGTGGCGGTGATCGCGATCCTGGTGCTTCCGCGGGTGCTGCGCCGGCGCCGCGCCAAGGCTGCCGCGTCGGCCTGAGCCTCGCCGCCGGCGGGGGCCGGGCGTACCATAGCGGCATGCAAGACAACACGCTGCCGCGCGATGGCCAGAGCATCCTGGAGCTGGCGGCGCGCTCGATGTTCCAGCTGTTTTCCAGCGTCAGCCAGGGCATGTTCCTGGTCGATCGCACCGGGCGCATCGTGTGGGTGAACGAAGGCTACCAGCGCTTCCTGCCGGCGCTGGGCTTCTCCTCGGTGGACCAGTTCGTCGGCCACATGGTGGAGGACGTGGTGCCCAACACCCAGATGCGGCGCGTGCTGGAGACCGGCCAGGCGATCCTGATCGACCTGCTGACCAACCGGGCCGGCACCTTCGTGGTCAGCCGCATCCCGTTGCGCGACGACGAAAGCGGCGAACTGATCGGCGCCATCGGCATCGTGCTGTTCGACCATCCGGAAACCACGCTGCAGCCGCTGATCCACAAGTTCGCGCACCTGCAGCGCGACCTGGACGACGCCCGGCGCGAGCTGGCGAGCCAGCGGCGCACCAAATACACGCTGGCGAGCTTCGTCGGCGGCAGCCCGGCCGCGGTGGAGGTCAAGCGGCAGGCCCGGCGTGCCGCCCTGTCCTCCAGCCCCGTGCTGCTGCTGGGGGAGACGGGAACCGGCAAGGAGTTGCTGGCGCACGCCATTCACGCCGCTTCGGCGCGGTCGTCCGGACCGCTGGTCAGCATCAACATCGCGGCCATCCCCGACACCCTGCTGGAGGCCGAGTTCTTCGGGGTCGCCCCGGGGGCCTTCACCGGCGCCGACCGCAAGGGCCGCGAAGGCAAGTTCAAGCTGGCCGATGGCGGCACGTTGTTCCTGGACGAGATCGGTGACATGCCGCCCAGCCTGCAGCCCAAGCTGCTGCGGGCGCTGCAGGAAGGCGAGATCGAGCCGCTGGGGTCCAACAAGGTGATCGCCTTCGACGCCCGCGTGATCGCCGCGACGTCGCGCGACCTGGGGGCGCTGGTGCGCGAGGGCAAGTTCCGCGAAGACCTGTACTACCGCCTCAACGTGCTGCCGATCCGCGTGCCGCCGCTGCGCGAGCGCCGGCCCGACATTCCCATGCTGGTCGAGGTGCTGGGCGAGGACATGGCGTTGCGCAGCGGCTCGGCGCCGCCTGAACTCAGCGCCGAGGCCATTGCCTTGCTCTCGGCGCAGACCTGGCGCGGCAACATCCGCGAACTGCGCAACGTGCTGGAGCAGGCAGCGATGCGCAGCGACTCGCAGCACATCGAGATGCACCACCTGGAGGAGGTGCTGCGCCAGTCCGGCGTCAAGCGCATCGCGCCGCTGGCGGCGTTGCCGGTGGCGGTGGCGGCGCCGCCGCCCGGACATGCCTTGCGTCCACTGGCGCAGCAGGTCGCGCAGCTGGAGCGCGAAGCGATTGCAGCCGCGATGGCGGCGACGGGCGGGAACAAGGTCGCCGCTGCGCGAATCCTGGGCATTTCGCGAGCGAAACTCTACGAAAGACTGTCTGAAAATCAGGCAGTGCCCGACAATCAGACACTCCGGGTTGTCTGAAAACAAGGCATTCAGCCTTTGTTTGGCAGGAAGTTCCTTGTAGATCAGCCACTTACGAGCTGGCACGGTGCATGCAAGGAACGCGGCGAGTCATTGCAGCCACAAGGAGACAACCGCCATGCAACGCCGCACCTGGGTCGCGCTCGCCGCGCTTACCGCTTCCGCTTTTTCCGCCCCCTTGGCCTTCGCGCAAGCCGGCAAGGAAATCAAGATCGCGCACATCTACAGCCGCACCGGCCCCCTGGAGGCTTACGGAAAGCAGACGCAGACCGGCCTGATGATGGGGCTGGAATACGCGACTGGCGGCACCATGATGGTCAACGGCCGCAAGATCAGCGTGATCGAGAAAGACGACCAGGGCAAGCCGGACCTGGGCAAGTCGCTGCTGGCCACGGCCTATTCCGACGACAAGGTCGACCTGGCCATCGGCCCCACGTCTTCGGGCGTGGCGCTGGCGATGCTGCCGGTGGCGGAGGAATACAAGAAACTGCTGATCGTCGAGCCCGCCGTGGCCGACTCGATCACCGGCGACAAGTGGAACAAGTACATCTTCCGCACCGGCCGCAACAGCTCGCAGGACGCGATCTCCAACGCGGTGGCGCTGGACAAGCCGGGCGTGACCATCGCCACCCTGGCCCAGGACTACGCCTTCGGCCGTGACGGTGTCAAGGCGTTCAAGGAATCGGTCAAGACCGCCAAGATCGTCCACGAGGAATACCTGCCGCCGACCACCACCGACTTCACCGCCGGTGCGCAGCGCCTGATCGACAAGCTCAAGGACCAGCCGGGCCGCAAGGTGATCTGGATCGTCTGGGCCGGCTCGGGCAACCCGTTCCGCATTGCCGATCTCGACCTCAAGCGCCACGGCATCGAAATCGCCACCGGCGGCAACATCCTGCCGGCCATGGTGGCCTACAACCAGTTCCCCGGCATGGAAGGCGCGAGCTACTACTACTTCGGCTTCGCCAAAAACCCGGCCAACCTTTGGCTGGTGACCAACCACTACCAGAAGTTCAAGAGCCCGCCGGACTTCTTCACCGCCGGCGGCTTCTCCGCTGCGATGGCGGTGGTCACGGCGCTGAAGAAGACCAACGCGGACACCAACACCGACAAGCTGATCTCCAGCATGGAAGGCATGAGCTTCGAGACACCCAAGGGCCAGATGACCTTCCGCAAGGAAGACCACCAGGCCATGCAGTCGATGTACCACTTCCGCGTGGCTCCGGGCGCCAAGCAGGGCGCCATGGCCGACCTGCACCTCGTGAAGGAAATCATGCCTTCCGAGATGAACGTTCCCATCAAGAACAAGCGGTAAGGACGAAACCAGGCGCCGCGCGCCTGGTCCTCCAGGATTGAAGTCAGAGCCCCCGCCAGTGGGGTCGAGGAGGTTGTTTTGCCCAACCATCCACAGGAGACACTTCGATGACGTTCAACAAGCTCAAGACCCTGGCGGCAGCGGCCGCCCTTGCGGCAGGCGCGGCGCAGGCTGCCATCAACCTGCCGGCCTACAACGTGGACACCGGCCAGACCACCGTGTCGGGCCTGTCCTCGGGCGGCTTCATGGCCAACCAGCTGGGCATCGCCTACTCGTCCACCTTCAAGGGTGTAGGCGTGTTCGCGGCCGGTCCTTACATGTGCGCCGGCCACAACAACTACACGGCCTGCATGTACAACGCCAGCATCAGCAGCACGCAGCTGACCACGATGCAGAACAGCATCAACGGCTGGAGCAGCAGCGGCGCCATCGACAACAAGTCCAACATCGCCGGCCAGAAGGTCTACCTGTTCATCGGCACCAGCGACAGCACGGTGGGACAGAACCCGGTCACGGCGCTCAAGCAGCAGTACACCAACAACGGGGTGCCGGCAGCCAACCTCGAACACGTGGTGCGCAGCGGCGCTTCGCACACGTTTCCGACCGATTTCGACAGCACCGGCAACAACAGCTGCGGCAGCGCCGCTTCGCCGTACATCAGCAACTGCGGCTATGACGGGGCCAAGGCCGTGCTGCAGAAGTTCTACGGCACGCTCAATGCGCGCAACAACGCGCCGGCAGCCGGCAACTACATCGAGTTCAACCAGAGCCAGTTCACGAGCAACCCGGGGATGGCCGCGACGGGCTGGGCCTATGTGCCGTCCAATTGCGCCAGCGGTGCGCAGTGCCGTGTGCACGTGGCGCTGCACGGCTGCCAGCAGAGCACCGACAAGATCGGCGACCGCTTCGTGAAGAACACCGGCTACAGCCGGTGGGCCGACACCAACAGCATCATCGTGCTGTTCCCGCAGACCAGGGTGGACAACACCAGCCGCCAGACCGCCGCCAGCGGATCGCTGGCCAACCCGAACGCCTGCTGGGACTGGATCGGCTGGTACGGCGGCAACTTCGCGCAGAAGGCCGGCACGCAGATGGCCGCCATCAAGGCGATGGTGGACCGGGTGTCGTCCGGCAGCGGCTCGGGCGGTCCGGGCGCATTGCCCGCGCCCACCGCGGTGGCGACTTCCGACGCGACGACGAGCACCATGCGCATCAGCTGGGGCGCGGTCACCGGCGCGGCGAGCTACAACGTGTACCGCGGCGGCAACAAGGTCAATGCGCTGGGCGTCACCGCCACCAGCTTCACGGACAGCGGCCTGAACCCCGGCACCACGTATTCCTGGACCGTGCGCGCCGCCGACTCGAACGGCACCGAGGGCGCAGCTTCCAGCCCGGCCAGCGGCACGACCACCGGCACCGCGCCGCAGCCCGCCACCTGCTACACCTCCAGCAACTACGCGCACGTGACGGCGGGGCGCGCGACGACCAGCGGCGGGTACACCTATGCCAAGGGGTCCAACCAGAACATGGGCCTGTACAACACCTATGTCACCAAAACCCTCAAGCAGACCAGTCCCGGCTACTACGTGATCGGCACCTGTTGAGCAGCCACGCAGTCCCATGAGCCTATCCACCCAGGAGCTGACCATCCGCTTCGGCGGCCACGTGGCGGTCGACCGCGTCACCTGTTCCTTCGAACCGGGCACGCTGACCGCCATCGTGGGCCCGAACGGGGCCGGCAAGACCACCTACTTCAACCTGATCTCGGGCCAGCTGCGCGCCAGCAGCGGCAGGGTGACCCTGGGCGGCCGCGACCTGTCGCGGCTGACGGCCTCGCAGCGCACGCGGGCCGGGCTGGGGCGCGCGTTCCAGCTGACCAACCTGTTCCCGCGGCTGACGGTGCTGGAGAACGTGCGGCTGGCGGTACAGGCGGCCCGCGAGGGCGACCACCGCCGGGGGTTGAACCTGTGGAGCACCTGGAGCGACCACCAGGCCTTGCTGGAGCGGGCCGACGAAATCCTCGCGGCGGTCGCCATGGCGGACAAGGAGAACGAACTGGTGGCCAACCTGCCGCACGGCGACCAGCGCAAGCTGGAGGTCGCGTTGCTGATGGCGCTGGAGCCGCAGGTGTTCATGTTCGACGAGCCCACGGCGGGGATGAACGCCGCCGAGGCGCCCGTCATCCTGAACCTGATCCGCAAGCTCAAGGCCGACAAGAGCAAGACGATCCTGCTGGTGGAACACAAGATGGACGTGGTGCGCGAGCTGGCCGATCGCATCATCGTCTTGCACAACGGCGCCCTGGTGGCCGATGGCGAACCGGCCGGGGTGATTGCATCGCCGGTGGTGCAGGAGGCTTACCTGGGCATCGCCGCGAAGGAGGCTGCATGAGCCGCCCGGCCGTTCCGAAGGCTCATGGCACCGCAGCTCACAGAGCGGAGGTTATCCAATGAGCACCGCCGGCCTGCTGACGCTCGAAGGCGTGCACACCCACATCGGCGCGTACCACATCCTGCACGGCGTGGACCTTCAGGTTCCCCGCGGCCAGCTGACCATGCTGCTGGGCCGCAACGGCGCGGGCAAGACGACCACCTTGCGCACCATCATGGGCCTGTGGAAGGCGTCCAGGGGCCGGATCACCTTCGACGGCCAGGACATCACCGTGTTGCCCACGCCGCAGATCGCCAGCCTGAAGGTGGCCTACGTGCCGGAGAACATGGGCATCTTCGCCGACCTGACGGTGCGCGAGAACATGCTGCTGGCGGCGCGTTCGGCCAAGCACCTGGGCCAGCTGGACGAGCAGCGCCTGCAGTGGATCTTCCAGCTGTTTCCCCCGGTGGAGAAGTTCTGGAGCCATGCGGCCGGCAAGCTGTCCGGCGGGCAAAAGCAGATGCTGGCCGTCGCGCGCGCGATCGTGGAGCCGCGCGAGCTGCTGGTTATCGACGAGCCCAGCAAGGGCCTGGCGCCGGCCATCATCAACAACATGATCGATGCTTTCGCCCAGCTCAAGGCCAGCGGCGTGACGATCCTGCTGGTGGAGCAGAACTTCAATTTCGCCAAGCGGCTGGGCGACACCGTGGCGGTGATGGACAACGGCGTCGTGGTGCATGCCGGCGCCATGCGCGAGCTGGCCGAGGACGAGGCTTTGCAGCACTCGCTGCTGGGACTGGCGATATGAAAGCGATCGATTTCGACTGGAAGCCGCTGGCCCTGGTGCCCTTGCTGGCCCTGCTGGTGCTGCCCTTCATCGGCTCGCCCTCGACCTGGGTCACGCTCACGGTGGCCGGGCTGGCGATGGGGATGATCATCTTCATCATCGCTTCCGGGCTGACGCTGGTGTTCGGCCTCATGGACGTGCTGAACTTCGGCCACGGCGTTTTCATCGCGCTGGGCGCCTTCGTGGCCACCAGCGTGCTGGGGGCCATGGGCGACTACACGGGGTCGGGCAGCTTGTGGGTGAACCTGATGGCCGTGCTGCCGGCCATGGTGGTGGCCATGCTGGTGGCGGCGGCGGTCGGGTTGGCGTTCGAACGCTTCATCGTGCGGCCCGTCTATGGCAACCACCTCAAGCAGATCCTGATCACCATGGGCGGCATGATCATCGGCGAGGAACTGATCAAGGTGATCTGGGGCCCGCTGCAGATCCCGCTGCCCATGCCCGAGGGCATGCGCGGCACGATCCTGCTGGGCGAGGCGGCGGTGGAGAAGTACCGCTTGCTGGCCGTGATCGTCGGCGTGGCGGTGTTCGGTCTGCTGCTGTGGGTGCTCACGCGCACCAAGATCGGCCTTTTGATCCGCGCCGGCGTGCAGGACCGCGAGATGGTCGAGTCGCTGGGCTATCCGATCAAGGCGCTGTTCATCGGCGTGTTCGTGGTGGGCAGCGCGCTCGCCGGCCTGGGCGGGGTGATGTGGGGCCTGTACCAGCAGAACGTCATCCCGCAGATCGGCGCCCAGGTCAACGTGCTGATCTTCATCGTGCTGATCATCGGCGGCCTGGGCTCCACCACCGGCGCGCTGATCGGCGCGCTGCTGGTCGGGCTGATGGCCAACTACACCGGCTTCCTGGTGCCCAAGGCCGCGCTGTTCTCCAACATCGCGTTGATGATGGCCATCCTGCTGTGGCGGCCCCAGGGCGTCTACGCGCTGAGCAAATGATGCCGACCCGGCTCCTTTCCACCCGTCGACTGGCTCAGGGCCATCGGAACTTCCCATGCTGACCCGTCTGCTCTCGAATGATTTTCCGCGCAGCAAGCCGCTGGCGGCGGTGCTGGTGCTGATCCTGCTGGCGCTGGCGTTCACGCCCTTCCTGTTTCCCGGCGTCAAGGCGCTGAACGTGGCGGCCAAGGTGCTGGTGTTCGTGGTCCTGGTGGCCAGCTTCGACCTGCTGCTGGGCTACACCGGCATCGTGAGCTTCGCCCACACCATGTTCTTCGGCATCGGCGCCTACGGCGTGGCTATCGCGTCGACCCGCCTGGGCCCCGGCTGGGGCTCGCTCGCGGTGGGCATCGGGGTGGCGATGGGCCTGTCGTTCCTGCTGGCGCTGGTCGTGGGCCTGTTTTCGCTGCGCGTGCGGGCGATCTTCTTTTCGATGATCACGCTGGCGGTGGCGGCCGCCTTCCAGACGCTGGCCTCGCAGCTGTCCGAGATCACCGGCGGCGAGGACGGGCTCACCTTCAAGGTGCCTGAGATGCTCTCGCCCAGCTTCCAGCTGTCGGAGAACCCGTTCCTGGGCGTGAGCCTCGACGGCCGCCTGCTGTGCTATTACCTGCTGTTCTTCACCGCCCTGGCCGCCGTGCTGGCCCTGCTGCGCATCGTCAACTCGCCGTTCGGGCGGGTGCTGCAGGCGATCCGCGAAAACGAGTTCCGGGCCGAGGCCATCGGCTACCGGGTGGTGGTGTACCGCACCACCTCGGCCATCCTGTCGGCGCTGTTCGCCACGCTGGCCGGCGCGATGCTGGCCATCTGGCTGCGCTACAACGGTCCCGACACTTCGCTCTCGTTCGAGATCATGGTCGACGTGTTGCTGATCGTGGTGATCGGCGGCATGGGCACCATCTACGGCGCGGCCATCGGCTCGGCCATCTTCGTGATCGCCCAGAGCTACCTGCAGGACCTGCTCAAGCTGGGCAGCGAGGCTGCTTCCGGCCTGCCGTGGCTGGCGGCGCTGCTCTCGCCGGACCGGTGGCTGCTGTGGCTGGGCCTGCTGTTCGTCCTGTCGGTGTACTACTTCCCCACCGGCGTGGTGGGACGGCTGCGCGCGCTGGGCTCGCGCGCGTCCGCCCCCCGGCCGCGCAAGGCGGTCGTGCGAAATGCGTCGGCTTGAGACGTGAAGCTGCAGAACCACAACGTCCAGGAAGCCAGTCCCATGTCCCCCAGTTCCCACTACGCCACCTGTGCGGGCCGCGAGATCCATTACGTGGAATGGGGCGCCGGCCACCGCAGCACCGTGGTCGCCTGGCATGGGCTGGCGCGCACCGGCCGCGATATGGACGAGATGGCCGCCCACCTGAGCACCCGCTACCGCGTGATCTGCCCTGACACGCTGGGACGCGGCCTGTCGCAGTGGAGCCCCGAGCCCGCCGCCGAGTACACGCTGGCCTTCTATGCGCGCCTGGCCGCGGACCTGCTGGACCGGCTGGAGATCGAGCAGGCGCATTGGGTGGGCACGTCGATGGGCGGTGCCATCGGCACCGTATGCGCCGGCGGCCTGGCCCAGCCGCAGCTGAAGGGGCGCATCCGCAGCCTGGTGTTGAACGACAGCGCCCCGCGCCTGGCGCAGCCGGCGGTGGAGCGGATCCGCGCGTACGCCGGCAATCCGCCGGCCTTCGACACCATCGCCGAACTCGAGGCGTTCTTCCGGCAGGTGTACAAGCCCTTCGGCTGGCTCAGCGACGCCCAGTGGCGCCGGCTGACCGAAACCTCGGCCCGCCGGCTGCCGGACGGCCAGGTGACGCCGCACTACGACCCGGCCCTGGTGCGCCAGTTCATCGACCACCCGAACGACTACGAGCTCTGGCAGCACTACGACGCGATCGACATCCCCGTGCTGTGCCTGCGCGGTGCCGAGTCGGACCTGGTGCTGCCCGACGCCACCCAGGAAATGATGCGGCGCGGGCCCGGCCTGCGCGGCCTGGTGCGGCTCGTCGAAGTGCCCGGCTGCGGCCATGCCCCGGCGCTGAACGTGCCCGACCAGCTGGATCTGGTGGCCTCGTTCATCGACGAGCACGAGCATGAGCGCGCCGCGGCGGCGCGGACCGCCGTCAGCGCTTAGCGCCCGCGGCAACCGCCTCTTCGCGCGAGCGGGCGAGTTCCGCCGGGGCGGCCGCCTCGGTCGGCCAGCCGGCGAGGTTGCGCACCGCGATCGATGCCAGGGCGGTGATCCACGCCGCATCGGCGTTCAGGCAGGGGATGTAATGGAATTCCTTGCCGCCCGAGGTGACGAAGGCGTCGCGGCCTTCCTGCGCGATTTCCTCCAGCGTCTCCAGGCAGTCGCTGGTGAACCCGGGGCAGGCGACGTCGACGCGCCGCACCCCCTTGCGGGCCAGCGCCCGCAGCGTGGGCTCGGTGTACGGCTCCAGCCACTTGGCCTTGCCGAAGCGGGACTGGAACGCCAGCGTCCACTCGCCCGGCCGCAGGGCCAGGCGTTCGGCCAGCAGCCGCCCGGTCTTGCGGCACTCGCAGTGGTAGGGGTCCCCCAGGTGCAGCGTGCGTTCGGGCACGCCGTGAAAGCTCATGAGGAAATGATCCGGGCGCCCCTGCTCGCGCCAATGCGCCTGGATGCGCTGGGCCAGTGCGCCGATGTAGCCGGCGTCGTCGTGGTAGCGGTTGGCGAAGCGGAATTCCGGCACATGCCGCACGCGCCGGCTCCAGGCGCCGATCTCGTCCAGCACGCTGGCCGTGGTCGTGCCCGAGTACTGCGGGTAGGCGCTGAGCACCAGGATCCGGGTCGCGCCTTCGGCCTTGAGGGCGTCCAGCTGCGAGCCGATGGATGGATTGCCGTAGCGCATCGCATAACGGACCGTGACGCGGTGCCCTTGCTCGCCCAGCCAGCCCTGCAGCATCCGCGCCTGGCGGTCGGTCCACACCCTCAGCGGCGAACCCTCGGGCGTCCAGATGCTCGCGTACTTGGCGGCGGACCTGGCCGACCGCAGCGGCAGGATCACCCCGTGCAGCAGGGGCAGCCACAGGGCGCGCGGAATCTCCACCACGCGCGGGTCGGACAGGAACTGCCGCAGGTAGCGGCGCACGGCCGAAGGCGTGGGTTCGTCGGGCGTGCCCAGGTTGCACAGCAGGATGGCCGTGCGCTGCGGCTGCCCGTGGCTGAATTCAGGTTCGGGGCGAAAGAGTGAAGCAAGGGCCATCAGTTATTCTCCCTCGCATGCTGGAGATCGAGAGAATCAGGGCCATCAGCCTGGACCTGGACGACACGCTGTGGCCGATCTGGCCCACCATCGAGCGCGCCGAGAAGGTGCTGCACGAATGGCTGGCGGCCCATGCCCCGATGGCCGCGGCCCTGTTCTCCAGTCCTTCTGCGGTGCGGGACATCCGCGAGCACGTGACGCTGCACCGGCCGGAACTGCGCAGCGATCTGAGCGCCATCCGCCGCGAATCGATTCGCCTGGCCCTGTACCGGGCCGGCGAGAACCCCTTGCTGGCGGAGCCTGCGTTCGACATCTTCTTCGCCGAACGGCAGCGGGTGGACCTGTTCGCCGACGCCTTGCCCTCGCTGCGCAAGCTTGCCGCCCGCTACCCGCTGGTGAGCCTGTCCAACGGCAACGCCGACCTGCAGCGCGTGGGTATCGCCGAGTACTTCCGGGCCGCGCTGTCGGCCCGCGAGTTCGGCGTGGGCAAGCCGGACCCGCGCATCTTCCATGCCGCCGCCGGCGCTGTGGAAGTGCTGCCGGAGCAGGTGCTGCACGTGGGTGACGACGCGACCCTGGACGTGCTGGGCGCGATCAACGCCGGCATGCAGGCTGCCTGAGGTGAACCGCGAAGACCATCTCTGGCCCCATCCGCAGCAGCCGCATGTGATGGTCACCGACCTCACGCAATTGTGCGAGCTGCTCAATTGAGGCGGTCCACCGCCTCCAGCGCCGAGCGCACGGCCCCCTCCAGCGTCGCGGGGTAGGGGCCTGCGACATAGTCGCCGCAAGCCAGCAGGCCGGGCGCCACCTTCACGGCCGGCCGCTTCACGCCCGGCGTGCAGGCGAAGGTGGCGCGTTTTTCCACCACCGTCTGCAGCGGCTGCACGTTCCATCCGAGCGCGTGCGCCTGGGCCAGCACCTGCGACTCCAGCAGGCTGCGCTCGCCCCGGCTCGCGCTGATCACGAACGCCAGCACGCCTGCAGGCCCACCGAGCTGGCCGCGGTCGAACACGAACTGCGCCGGGTGCGCCGCCGTGCTGCGCAAGGCCAGCATCGGCAGGGGCAGCGCCGGGCCGCCGGTGGTGTAGACGGTGGCGATGGCTTCGTGGCGCAGCCCGTTCACGCGGTCCAGCCAGTCACCGGCTTGCGCCCCGCAGGAGCCGACGAGCCGCGCCGACTCCCAGGGCGGGGTGGCGAGGATCACGCCGTCCAATCGCGTTCCGTCCACGGACCAGCCGTCTTCTGTCCGGGCCAGCGCCTGCACGCGCTGGCCGGTCTGCACGACGGCGCCGTGCCGCCGCAGCCACCCGGCGGCGGCGTCCGGGAACAGGCTGCCCAGGTCGCCGCGCGGCAGCAGCAGGTTGGAGCCGCCCCAGCCGCCGTGGCCTCGGCTGAACAGGGCGTCCTGGATCACGCGCAGGAACACCTCGCCGCTGGAGCGCTCGGCCGGCGTGTTGAGCGCGGCCACGCACAGCGGCTCGATCAGTTCGGCGCGCACGCGCGGCGTGAGCCGCGCGCACAGGCCTGCGACCGACACCTGGGGTTCACAGCGGAACCCGGCGAGCTGCCAGCCGGCGGCGGTTCGCAGCAAGGAGCGCTTGTCGGCCCAGGTCCAGCCCTTGGCGTTCAGGATGCCCCAGCCCGCGTCCAGTGGCGCGGGCCAGTCGGGCAGCGCCAGCCCGTCGCCATCGGGAAAACGCAGGGTGAGCGCCAGCCGCACGAAAGCCCGCCGCGCATCGACCCCCACGGCCTGCAGCATGCGCAGCGTCTGCAGGTAAGCGCCGATCAGGATGTGCTGGCCGTTGTCCAGGAGCGCGTGCCCGCCTTGCGGCAGCGCCACATCGAGCCGGCGCGCCCTGCCGCCGAACTGGCGCGAGGCTTCGAGCACCGTGACCTGGTGGCCGGCGCGGACCGCCGCCACCGCCGCGGCCAGCCCGGCCCAGCCGGCGCCGACGACCGCGACTTTCAAAGCTGGCCCAGGGCCTGGACCTTCCAGGCCAGCCAGAACTTGCGCAAGGGCGTCAGGCTCACCCGCTGGTGCAGCACCTGGAACCCGTCGCCCTCGATCTCGCGCAGCAGCGTGCGGTAGATGCTGGCCATCATCAGGCCCGGCTTCTGGCTGCGCCGGTCTTCAGCCGGCAGCAGCGCCAGCGCCTCGTCGTACAGGCGGTGCGCGCGCTGCGCCTGGAATTGCATCAGCGCCGTGAAGCGGTCGGAGTACTGGCGCCTGGTGATTTCGTAGTCCTTAACGTCGAACTGCTGCAGCTCGCTGACCGGCAGGTAGATGCGCCCGCGCATCGCGTCCTCGCCCACGTCACGGATGATGTTGGTCAGCTGGAAGGCCAGCCCCAGCTTGTGCGCGTAGTCCGTGGTTTGCGGCCGGCTCTGGCCGAAGATGCGCGCGGAGACTTCGCCCACCACGCCGGCGACGAGATGGCAGTAGCGTTCCAGCCCCGGGAAGTCGAGGTAGCGGTTCTGTTCCAGGTCCATCTGGCAGCCCTGGATCACGGCCTGCAGCTGGCGCTCCTCGATGCCGAAGGCGGCGGTGCAGGGCATCAGCGCCTTCATCGCCGGGTGCTGCGGCTGGCCCGCAAAGGACCGCGCCACCTCGGTTTGCCACCAGGCGAGCTTGGTGCGGGCGACGCCGGGGTCCTGCACGTCGTCGACCACGTCGTCCACTTCGCGGCAGAACGCATAAAAGGCGGTGATCGCGGCGCGGCGCGGGCGGGGCAGGAACAGGAAGGCGTAATAGAAGCTGCTGCCGGAGGCCGCGGCTTTCTCCTGCACGTATTGTTCTGGCGTCATCGAACGCGGATTTTCACATCCGCAAGCTGCGCCACAGCAAGGCCGGCGAGTCCCAGGAGTGCAGCCGCGGCCGCACGAAGAACGTGGTCTCGCCCAGGATCCCGATCTTGTCCAGGATGCGGGTGCCGCCCTGGACCACCAGCCGCAGTTCCCAGCCGGCCCGCCCCGGCACGCGGCGCACGAGGTCCGAGCCTTTCTTCATGGTAGCCCGCGCCCACTGGACCTCATCCGCTATCAAAACGCTAGCGTTCGGATGGTGGCCCCAGGTCGCGGGGTAGTTGGGGCTGAGACCGTGCCGGCTGCAGTCGGTGCCAGGCAGGTAGTAGCGGCCCCGCGGCAGGTCCACGCTCAGGTCCTGCCAGAAATTGATCAACTGCAGCGCCGTGCAGATGCTGTCGCTCTTGGCCAGCGCGGTGGCGTCCGTGATGCCCCACAAATGCAGCATGAGGCGCCCGACCGGGTTGGCCGAGCGGCGGCAGTAGTCCAGCAGTTCGGCACGGTCGGCATAGCCTTCGCCGTCGCGGGCCTTGACCACGTCCTGCTCGAAGGCGCTGAGCAGGTCGGCCAGCAGCCCGACGGGCAAGGCATGCCGCTCGATCGTGAAGCGCAGCGGCTCGAACACCCCGGGCCAGCGCTCGGACACCGGACGCCCCGCCGCGCAGGCCTGCAGGTCGGCCCGGTAGGCCGCGAGTTCGCGCAAGCGGTCACGCGGCTCGGCTTCACCCTCGTCGGCGATGTCGTCGGCGGTGCGCGCGAACCAGTAGATGGCCGCCAGGGCAGGCCGCAGCGGACGCGGGCACAGCCAGGAGGCGACCGGAAAATTTTCGTAGTGATCGACGGGCAAGGCGCCCGGGGCAGGAGCGTTCACAGCCGGCCATTGTCGCTTGACAGCCGCCGGGCTTCGAGATTAGATTACTAACCAGTCAGTCATTAACGATCCAGGCCCCGCCCATGCCCACCCCAGCCCCCCGCCTTTTGCTCATCCTCGCCGGTGCCACGCTCGTGGCTGCGTGCTCCAAACCGGCGCCGGCGCCCGAGCCGGTGCGCTCGGTCAAGGTGATGACGGTGGGAGCCAGCAGCTTCGAGTCGGCGCACGAGTTTTCCGGCGAGGTGCGGCCGCGGGTGGAATCTCGCCTGGGCTTCCGGGTGGCGGGCAAGATCGTGCGCCGGCAAGCCGAGCTCGGCCAGCGCGTGAAGGCCGGCCAGGTGCTGGCGCAGCTGGACGCGCAGGACTACCAGCTGGCCGCCAGCGCGGCGCAGGCCCAGGTGGCGGCAGCCGCCACCAACCGGGATCTGGCGGCCGCGGACTTCAAGCGCTATGCCACCCTGCGCGACCAGAACTTCATCAGCGGCGCCGAACTCGAGCGCCGCGAAACCACGCTGAAGGCGGCGCAGGCGCAGCTCGACCAGGCCAAGGCGCAGCTCGCCTCGCAGGGCAACCAGGCGGGCTACGCGACGCTGGTGGCCGATGTCTCGGGCGTGATCACGGCCGTCGAAGCCGAGCCCGGGCAGGTGGTTTCGGCCGGCACGCCGGTGGTGCGCATCGCCCAGGACGGGCCCCGCGACGTGGTGTTTTCGGTGCCCGAGGACAAGGTGACGGCCATGCGCCCGGGCTCGGACGTGAAGGTGCGCCTCTGGGCCGCCGAGGGCAGCTTCACAGGCAAGGTGCGCGAGGTGGCGGCCAGCGCCGACCCGGTGACCCGCACCTATGCGGTGAAGGTCGGCCTGGAGGCGGTGGCCCAGCCGCCCCTGGGCGCCACGGCCTACGTCTCGCCCCAGGCCCTGAGCATGGCGGGCGCGCAGGTGATCAAGCTGCCCACCAGCGCCTTGCGCCAGGAAGGCAAGGGCACCGCGGTCTGGGTGCTGGACAAGGCCAGCATGACCGTGCGCCTGCAGCCGGTGGAGATCGCGACGGCCGACGGCAACGAAGCGGTGGTGGCCGCGGGCCTGCAGCCCGGCATGCTGGTGGTCGCTGCCGGCGTCCACGTGCTGGCGCCCGGCCAGAAAGTCCGCATTTACCAGGAAAAAGCGGCCACAGCCCCCGCCGCCGCTGCGCAGCATGCTACGAAAACAGTAGCGGCCGCGCAGCCTGCCGGAACCGCCGCGGCGAAGTGAGGCAAACATGACGGCACCGCTCGCGCAACCCAGCCAGCGCTTCAACCTCTCGAAATGGGCGCTGGACCATCCGGCGCTGACCCGCTACCTCATGGTGGTGCTGATGCTGCTGGGCTTTGCCGCCTACTTCCAGCTGGGGCAGGACGAAGACCCGCCCTTCACCTTCCGGGCCATGGTGGTGCGCACCTACTGGCCCGGCGCGACGGCGCAGCAGGTGGCCGAGCAGGTGACCGACAGGATAGAGCGCACGCTGCAGGAGGTGCCGTACTCCGACGTCATCCGCAGCTACTCCAAGCCGGGCGAGTCGCAGATCATCTTCCAGATCAAGGACTCCTCGCCGGCGGGCGACGTGGCGAACGTCTGGTACTCGGTGCGCAAGAAGGTCGGCGACATGCGTTCCCAGCTGCCCTCGGGTGTGCAGGGGCCGTTCTTCAACGACGAATTCGGCGACGTTTACGGCGTCATCTACGCGCTGGAGTCCGACGGCTTCAGCTATGCCGAGCTCAAGACCTTTGCCGACGACGTGCGCCAGCAGCTGCTGCGCGTGAAGGACGTGGCCAAGGTCGAGCTGTTCGGCGTCCAGGAGGAGAAGCTGTACGTCGAGATTTCGCAGAAGCGCCTGGCCCAGCTGGGCCTGGACCTCAATCAGGTGCTCAACCAGCTGGGCCAGCAGAACGCGGTGGAGAGCGCGGGCGCCGTGCAGACGCCGCTGGACACGGTGCAGGTGCGTGTCGCCGGCCAGTTCGAGGCCGTGGAGCAACTGCGTGCCATGCCGATCCGCGGCAGCGGGTTCGGAGCCGGCACCAGCGCCGCCAGCAGCCAGCTGCGCCTGGGCGACATCGCCGAGATCAGGCGCGGCTACGTGGACCCGCCGCAGGTGAAGGTGCGCCACCAGGGCAAGGAAGTGATCGCGCTGGGCGTCTCCATGGGCAAGGGCGGCGACATCATCGAGCTGGGCCAGGCCCTCAAGGGAACGGTGGGCCGCATCGAGGACGGCCTGCCCGCCGGCATCAAGCTGGTGCAGCTGCAGGACCAGCCGCGCGCGGTCTCCACCTCGGTGAACGAGTTCGTGCGGGTGCTGATCGAGGCCGTGGTGATCGTGCTGGCGGTGAGTTTCATCGCCCTGGGACTGCACAGGCGCCCGGACGCCGCGGCCCTGCCGCTGTGGAGGCGCTGGACCATCGACGTGCGCCCGGGCCTGGTGGTGGGCATCACCATCCCCCTGGTGCTGGCCGTGACCTTCCTGGCCATGAACTACTGGGGCATCGGCCTGCACAAGATATCGCTGGGGTCGCTGATCATCGCGCTGGGCCTGCTGGTGGACGACGCCATCATCGCGGTGGAGATGATGGTTCGCAAGATGGAGGAGGGCTACGACAAGGTCCGCGCCGCCACCTTCGCCTACGAGGTGACCGCGATGCCGATGCTGACCGGCACGCTGATCACCGCCACCGGCTTTCTGCCGATCGGCATGGCGAAGTCGACCGTGGGCGAATACACCTTCGCGATCTTCGCGGTCACGGTGGTGGCGCTGGTCCTGAGCTGGTTCGTGTCGGTGTACTTCGTGCCTTACCTCGGAACGCTGCTGCTCAAGTCCAAGCCGCGCTCATCCGTTCATCCCGAGCTTTCCGAAGGGCAGGAGCACTTCGACACGCCGTTCTACCGGCGCTTCCGCCGCACCGTCGACTGGTGCGTGGAGCACCGCTGGATCACCATCGGCGCGACGCTGCTGACCTTCGCGCTGGGCATCGTGGGCATGGGCCGGGTGCAGCAGCAGTTCTTCCCGGATTCCAGCCGGCCCGAGGTGCTGGTGGCGCTCTGGTCGCCCGAAGGCACCTCGTTCGCGGCCAACGAGGCGGTCACGCGCCGCGTCGAGCAGCGCCTGGGCCGCGAAGCGGGCGTGAGCACCGTCAGCACCTGGGTCGGCTCGGGCGTGCCGCGCTTTTACCTGCCGCTGGACCAGGTGTTCCCGCAGACCAACGTGTCGCAGCTGATCGTGGTGCCCCAGGACCTCGCCACGCGCGAATCGCTTCGCGTGCGGCTGCCCGCCCTGCTGGCCGAAGAGTTCCCGGAGATCCGCGGCCGCGTGACCCTGCTGCCGAACGGCCCGCCGGTGCCCTACCCCGTGATGTTCCGCGTGGTCGGTCCCGACCCGGCCACGCTGCGCGAGCATGCGAACGAAGTCAAGGCGGCGATGCGCGCCAGCCCCAACACGCGCGGCGTCAACGACAACTGGAACGAAGCGGTGAAGGTGCTCAGGCTGGAGGTCGACCAGGCCAAGGCACGGGCCCTGGGCGTGACCAGCCAGTCGATCGCCCAGGCCAGCAGGACCATCCTTGCCGGCACCAATGTGGGCCAGTTCCGCGAAGGCGACAAGCTGATCGACATCGTGCTGCGCCAGCCGCAGGACGAGCGCAACGCGATCACCGACATTGCCAACGCCTACCTGCCCACGGCCTCGGGCAAGTCGATTCCGCTGACGCAGATCGCCAAGCCGGTGTTCACCTGGGAGCCGGGCGTGATGTGGCGCGAGAACCGCAACTACGCCATCACGGTGCAAAGCGACATCGTCGAAGGGATGCAGGGCGCGACGCTCACCAACGAGCTGCTGCCCGAACTCAAGAAGCTGGAGGCGAAGTGGCCGCAGGGCTACCAGATCCAGGTGGCCGGCGCGGTGGAAGAGAGTTCCAAGGGCTCTTCGTCCATCGCCGTGGGCGTGCCGGTGATGCTGTTCATCACCTTCACCCTGCTCATGCTCCAGCTGCACAGCTTCAGCCGGGCCATGCTGGTGTTCCTGACCGGACCGCTGGGCATTGCCGGGGTGGCCGGTGCGCTATTGCTTTTGAACCGGCCGTTCGGCTTCGTGGCCTTGCTGGGCGTCATCGCGCTGATGGGCATGATCCAGCGCAATTCGGTGATCCTGATCGACCAGATCGAGCAGGACCGCGCGCGGGGCGTGCCGGCCTGGGAGGCCATCGTCGAATCGGCGGTGCGGCGCCTGCGCCCCATCGTGCTGACCGCAGCCGCTGCAGTGCTGGCCATGATTCCGCTGTCGCGCTCGGTGTTCTGGGGGCCGATGGCCGTGGCCATCATGGGCGGCCTGATCGTGGCCACCGTGCTCACGCTGCTGGCGCTGCCGGCGATGTACGCGGCGTGGTTCCGCGTCAAGCGCGAGGGCTCGCCTGCCGCGCCCGCGGGCTCGGCGGTGCCGGTTCCGGCTTAACCTAAAATAGCGGGCTGACCGGATCGGGCGGGCGGCTGTGAAGGCCGCCCGTCCTGCTTTGGGCGCGCGCGGGTGGCGAAATTGGTAGACGCACCAGGTTTAGGTCCTGACGCCAGCAATGGTGTGGGGGTTCGAGTCCCCCCCCGCGCACCACAGATGCATTTCAAGAGAGAAAGACATGGCCGTGACCGTTGAAACCCTGGACAAGCTGGAACGCAAGATCACGCTGACGCTGCCCGCCAGCGCCATCCAGTCGGAAGTCGATTCCCGACTCAAGCGCCTGGCGCGCACCGTCAAGATGGACGGCTTCCGTCCCGGCAAGGTGCCGATGTCGGTGGTGGCCCAGCGCTACGGCTATTCCGTGCACTACGAGGTGATGAACGACAAGGTGGGCGAGGCGTTCGCCCAGGCCGCCAACGAGGCCAAGCTTCGCGTCGCCGGCCAGCCCAAGATCACCGAGAAGGAACAGTCGCCCGAGGGCGAGCTGGCGTTCGACGCGATCTTCGAGGTGTATCCCGAGGTGAAGATCGGCGACCTGGCCACGGCCGAAGTCGAGAAGACGACCGCCGAGGTCAGCGAAGCGGCGATCGACAAGACGCTGGACATCCTGCGCAAGCAGCGCCGCACCTTTGCCCAGCGCCCCCAGGACGCCGCGGCCCGGGACGGCGACCGGGTCACGGTGGACTTCGAAGGCAAGATCGATGGTGAAGGTTTCCAGGGCGGCAAGGCCGAGGACTTCCAGTTCCTGGTCGGCGAAGGCCAGATGCTCAAGGAGTTCGAGGAGGCCGTGCGCGGCATGAAGGCGGGCGAGAGCAGGACCTTCCCGCTGGCCTTCCCCGAGGACTACCACGGCAAGGACGTGGCCGGCAAGCAGGCCGATTTCATGGTCACCGTCAAGAAGATCGAGCAGGCGATGCTGCCCGAAGTCAACGAGGCGCTGGCCAAGTCGCTGGGCATCGCCGAGGGCACCGTTGACGCGCTGCGCGCCGACATCAAGAAAAACCTGGAGCGCGAGGTGAAGTTCCGCCTGCTGGCCAAGAACAAGCAGGCCGTGATGGATGCGCTGGTGGCCAAGGCCGAGCTGGACCTGCCCAAGAGCAGCGTGCAGGCCGAAGTCGACCGCATGATCGAAGGCGCCCGCGCCGACCTCAAGCAGCGCGGCATCAAGGACGCCGACAAGGCCCCGATCCCGGATGACATCTTCCGGCCCCAGGCCGAGCGCCGCGTGCGCCTGGGCCTGGTGGTGGGCGAACTGGTGCGCACCAGCGAGCTGCAGGCCAAGCCGGAGCAGATCAAGGCCCACGTGGAAGAGCTGGCTGCCAGCTACGAAAAGCCCGCCGACGTGGTCCGCTGGTACTACAGCGACAACCGCCGCCTGGCCGAAGTGGAAGCCATCGTGATCGAGAACAACGTCACGGACTTCGTGCTTTCCAAGGCGCAGGTGAAGGAAAAGAGCGTCTCCTTCGACGAGCTCATGGGGCAGGGGTAGTCCCCGCGCCCGGAGCCTGTGGAAGGGCTCGCAGAGGGCTTGGACAGGCTCGACCCGAACGGATGGGGGCTTGCAGTCGCGGCTGCAGGCCCCACTTCCTTTTTGGCTACAGTAGACCCTCGCAACGAAAGCAACTTCCCCCATGAGCGCACTTGATACCCAGGCCCTCGGCATGGTGCCGATCGTCATCGAGCAATCCGGCCGCGGCGAGCGGTCCTACGACATCTACTCGCGCCTGCTGCGCGAGCGGGTCGTGTTCCTGGTCGGCCCGGTGAACGACCAGACGGCCAACCTGGTGGTGGCGCAGCTGCTGTTCCTGGAAAGCGAGAACCCGGACAAGGACATCTCGTTCTACATCAACTCCCCCGGCGGCAGCGTCAGCGCGGGCATGGCGATCTACGACACCATGAACTTCATCAAGCCCGACGTGTCCACGTTGTGCACCGGCATGGCGGCGAGCATGGGAGCGTTCCTGCTGGCCGCCGGCGCCAAGGGGAAACGGTTCTCGCTGCCCAATTCCAAGGTCATGATCCACCAGCCGCTGGGCGGCATGCAGGGCCAGGCCACGGACATCGAAATTCATGCCCGCGACATCCTCAAGACGCGTACCGTGCTCAACAGGATTCTGGCCGAGCGGACGGGCCAGCCGCTGGAGCGCATCGAGCGCGACACCGAGCGCGACTACTTCCTGTCGGCCGACGAGGCCAAGGATTACGGCCTGGTCGACCAGGTGATTGCAAAGCGGCCGTAAAGCCGGCCCCTGCCTTGCCCTGACGGGCTGAACCCCGGCCCGCGTTCGCGGTCGAACGGCAGGTTGCAGCCCAGCAACGGCGCTACCCACAACACGGGGGCGCCGTTTGCTATTTGGTTATCATTGAAATTCACCTCGAGAAGGCAAGGTCCCATGGCCGAGAAAAAAGGCTCTTCCAGCGAGAAAACGCTTTACTGCTCGTTCTGCGGCAAGAGCCAGCACGAGGTCAAGAAACTGATCGCCGGGCCTTCGGTCTTCATCTGCGACGAGTGCATCGACCTGTGCAACGAGATCATCCGCGACGAGCTGCCCGCCGGCGAGGAGTCGCGCGAAGCGCGCGGCGACCTGCCCACCCCCAGCGAGATCAAGGCCAACCTCGACAACTACGTGATCGGCCAGGAGCGCGCCAAGCGCTCGCTGTCGGTCGCCGTGTACAACCACTACAAGCGGCTGCGCCACAAGGACAAGGCCAAGAAGGACGACGTCGAGCTCACCAAGAGCAACATCCTGCTGATCGGCCCCACCGGCTCGGGCAAGACCCTGCTGGCCCAGACCTTGGCCCGCATGCTGGACGTGCCGTTCGTCATGGCCGACGCCACCACCCTGACCGAAGCCGGTTACGTGGGCGAAGACGTCGAGAACATCATCCAGAAGCTGCTGCAAAGCTGCAACTACGAGGTCGAGCGGGCCCAGCGCGGCATCGTCTACATCGACGAGATCGACAAGATCTCGCGCAAGTCCGACAACCCTTCGATCACCCGTGACGTGTCGGGCGAGGGCGTTCAGCAGGCGCTGCTCAAGCTGATCGAAGGCACCATGGCCAGCGTGCCGCCGCAGGGCGGGCGCAAGCACCCGAACCAGGACTTCCTGCAGATCGACACGACCAACATCCTCTTCATCTGCGGCGGCGCGTTCGCCGGCCTGGAGAAGGTGATCGAGCAGCGAACCGAGGCCTCCGGCATCGGTTTTGGCGCCACCGTCAAGAGCAAGAAGGAGCGCACGCTCACCGACGTGTTCCGCGAGGTGGAGCCGGAAGACCTGATCAAGTTCGGCCTCATCCCCGAGCTGGTCGGCCGCATGCCCGTGGTGGCCACGCTTGCCGAACTGTCCGAGGACGCGCTGGTGCAGATCCTCACCGAACCCAAGAACGCCCTGGTCAAGCAATACGGCAAGCTGCTGTCGATGGAAGGCGTGGACCTGGAGATCCGACCGAACGCGCTCAAGGCGATCGCCCGCAAGGCGCTGGCCCGCAAGACAGGCGCGCGCGGCCTGCGCTCCATCCTGGAGCAGTCGCTGATCGACACCATGTTCGAGCTGCCCAATGCCTCGAACGTCGACAAGGTGGTGGTGGACGAATCCACCATCGAGGAGAACAAGCCGCCGCTGCTGGTGTACCGCGAAGCGGCCAAGAAGGCCTGATCACGGGTTGAAAAACCGCCTATCCAGCCCACCTACGGCTGGTCACCGAAAGGATTTTCATGTCCGGACACGTTCCCCTGCCCGCCACCCCGATCGAGCTGCCGCTGCTGCCGCTGCGCGACGTGGTGGTTTTTCCCCACATGGTGATCCCGCTGTTCGTGGGCCGGCCCAAGAGCATCAAGGCGCTGGAAGCCGCCATGGAGGCCGAGCGCCGCATCATGCTGGTGGCGCAGAAGGCCGCCGCCAAGGACGAGCCCTCGGTGGCTGACATGTTCGAAGTCGGCTGCGTCTCCACCATCCTGCAGATGCTGAAGTTGCCGGATGGCACCGTGAAGGTGCTGGTCGAGGGCCAGCAGCGCGCCACGGTCAACCGCATCGACGAGGGCGAGCAGCATTTCACCGCCAACGTGACGCCGGTCGACCCGGCCCAGGGCGAACCCAAGTCCAGCGAGATCGAAGCGCTGCGGCGCGCGGTGATGCAGCAGTTCGACCAGTACGTCAAGCTGAACAAGAAGATCCCGCCGGAGATCCTGACCTCGATCTCCAGCATCGACGATGCCGGGCGGCTGGCGGACACCATCGCCGCGCACCTGCCGCTCAAGCTCGAAAACAAGCAGGTCGTGCTGGACCTGGCCGACATCAAGCCGCGCCTGGAAAACCTGTTCGAGCAGATCGAACGCGAGGTCGACATCCTCAACGTCGACAAGAAGATCCGCTCGCGCGTGAAGCGCCAGATGGAGAAGAACCAGCGCGACTTCTACCTGAACGAGCAGGTCAAGGCCATCCAGAAGGAACTCGGTGAAGGCGAAGAGGGCGCCGACATCGAGGAGATCGAGAAGAAGATCAAGGCCGCCAAGATGCCCAAGGACGCCCTGAAGAAGGCCGAGGGCGAGCTCAAGAAGCTCAAGCTGATGTCGCCGATGTCGGCCGAGGCGACGGTGGTGCGCAACTACATCGATGTGCTGGTGGGCCTGCCCTGGTCCAAGCGGACCAAGATCAAGCATGACCTGGGCAACGCGGAAGACGTGCTCAACCGTGACCACTATGGCTTGGACAAGGTCAAGGACCGCATCCTGGAATACCTCGCGGTGCAGCAGCGGGTCGACAAGGTCAAGGCCCCGATCCTGTGCCTGGTCGGCCCTCCGGGCGTGGGCAAGACCTCGCTCGGGCAGTCGATTGCCAAGGCCACCGGCCGCAAGTACGTGCGCATGGCTCTGGGCGGCATGCGCGACGAAGCCGAGATTCGCGGCCATCGCCGCACCTACATCGGCGCCCTGCCGGGGAAGGTGCTGTCCAACCTGAACAAGGCCGGCACGCGCAACCCGCTGTTCCTGCTGGACGAGATCGACAAGCTGGGCACCGATTTCCGCGGCGATCCCTCCAGCGCGCTGCTGGAAGTGCTCGATCCCGAGCAGAACCACAAGTTCGGCGACCACTACGTCGAGGTCGACTTCGACCTGTCCGACGTGATGTTCGTGGCGACCTCGAATTCGATGAACATCCCGCCGGCATTGCTGGACCGCATGGAAGTGATCCGCCTTTCGGGCTACACCGAGGACGAGAAGGCGAACATCGCGCTCACCTACCTGCTGCCCAAGCAGATGGAGAACAACGGGGTCAAGGACACCGAACTGCTGGTGACCGAAGATGCGGTACGCGACATCATCCGCTACTACACGCGGGAAGCCGGCGTGCGTTCCCTCGAGCGCGACCTGGGCAAGATCTGCCGCAAGGTCGTCAAGGGCCTGCTGCTCAAGAAGTACACCCCGCTGGTCACCGTGAACGCGGAGAACCTCAACGACTTCCTGGGCGTGCGCAAGTTCACCTATGGCCGCGCGGAGCAGCAGAACCAGGTCGGCCAGGTCGTGGGCCTGGCCTGGACCGAGGTGGGCGGCGACCTGCTCACGATCGAGGCGGCGCTGATGCCCGGCAAGGGTGTGATCACCCGCACCGGGTCGCTGGGCGACGTGATGAAGGAATCGGTCGAGGCCGCCCGCACCGTCGTGCGCAGCCGCTCACGCATGCTGGGCATCAAGGACGAGGCTTTCGAGAAGAAGGACATCCACATCCACGTGCCCGATGGCGCGACGCCGAAGGATGGCCCCAGCGCGGGGGCGGCGATGACGACGGCGCTGGTGTCCGCACTGACCGGTATCCCGGTCCGCGCCGACGTGGCCATGACCGGCGAGATCACGCTGCGCGGGGAGGTGACGGCGATCGGCGGGCTCAAGGAGAAGCTGTTGGCGGCGCTGCGTGGCGGCATCAAGACGGTGCTGATCCCGGAAGAGAACGCCAAGGACCTGCAGGACATCCCCGAGAACGTGAAGAACGGCCTGGAGATCGTGCCGGTGAAATGGATCGACAAGGTGCTGGAAGTGGCGCTGGAAAAGCAGCCGACCCCCTTGCCCGAGGAAGATCAGCAGCCGACGGCGGCGGCGCCGCTGCCGGCGGTCGTGCCGGTGTCGGTCAAGCACTGAGCGGATTTTTCGCCGACCGCCAGAACACAAAAATATTTTGGCTATAATGCGAGGCTTACGCGGGAGTAGCTCAGTTGGTAGAGCGCAACCTTGCCAAGGTTGAGGTCGAGAGTTCGAGACTCTTCTCCCGCTCCAGGTTCGATAAAAAGGGAAGCTGACCGCTTCCCTTTTTCTTGTGTCCGGCACACAAGGCGCGGTAGCAAAGCGGTTATGCAGTGGATTGCAAATCCATCCAGGGCGGTTCGACTCCGCCCCGCGCCTCCAGATGCACAGCCCCGCAACAGCGTTGCCGGGGCTGTTTTGTTTTTGTCTTACAGTGGCCCAAAGCCTCGATGGTGAAATTGGTAGACACAGCGGACTTAAAATCCGCCGCTTAGCCTTTTGGCGGCGTGCCGGTTCGATTCCGGCTCGAGGCACCAGGCCGGAGAACCCCATGCCACGCTACAACGCTCCCTTTGAGATCCATGTGCATGGCGAGGTGCCGCTGCGGGCGGACGTGAGCTTCGCGCAGCTGCAGGACGCCCTCCAGCCCCTGTGGAAGTACGCCGGAGCCAAGTCGCTGGCCGATGCCGCCGAGAGCGCCTATGAAGAAGAGCCCGGCATCAAGTTCGACGCCACGGAGCACATCCTGAGCATGTGCTGGACGGTCTCGGGCGATGACGATTTCCGCCAGTCGCTCGACGAGATGTGCATGAGCCTGAACGAACTCGCCGAGCAGGGCGCCGCCATCGAGGTCACCTTCTACGACGCTGAATTCGATGAAGAGGAAGAGCCGCCCGAGGCCGAGTCGCGCGACGACTTCCTCATGCTGTTCGTCGGCCCGACGCCCGCCGCCATCATGCAGGTGCAGCGTGACCTGCTGGTGCAGGACGTGATCAACCTGATGGAGCGCCACTTCGAGGGGGCCGAGCTGGGCGGCGTGGTGGCCGAGATCGACAAGCTGTTTTCGCAGCGATTCGACGCGCTGGTCAGCTCGCTGGAGATCGGCAAGCCGCCGCGCGGCACGGGCGGCAGCGGCGGCGGCCACGGCGGCGGGCGCCGCCCGCGTCACCTGCATTGAAGTCCGTCATTCCCGCGGAGGCGGGAATCCAGAGCGTTCGAAACATCCAGGCAAGCCCTGGATCCCCGCCTGCGCGGGGATGACGAAGACCGGAGCACCTCATGGCCCTGTTCTCTTCCGATGCCCTGAACCCCGGCGTGCGCAAGCGCGAGGTGTTCGGTTGGGCCATGTACGACTTCGCCAACTCCGGCTACACCACGGTCGTCATCACGGCGGTGTTCGCCGCGTACTTCGTCGGCGGCATCGCCGGCAAGGCGGACTGGGCCACTTTCGCCTGGACCGGTGCCCTGAGCATCTCCTACCTGCTGGTGATGCTCACCATGCCCAGCATCGGTGCCTATGCCGACCTCCGCGCGGCCAAGAAGCCCGTGCTGGTGCTGGTGACGGCCGCCTGCGTGGTGAGTACGGCGGCCCTCGCGCTGGCCACACCGGGCTCCGTGGCGCTGGCCATGGTCCTCATCATCGTCTCCAACACCTTCTTCGCGTACGGCGAATCGCTCACGGCTGCTTTCCTGCCCGAGCTGGCCAGGCCGCAGGCGCTGGGCAAGGTCAGTGGCTGGGGCTGGAGCTTCGGCTACTTCGGCGGCATGCTCACGCTGGGCATCTGCCTGGGCTACGTGCTGTGGGCGCAGAAGCAGGGCATTCCAGCCTCGCAGTTCGTGCCCGTGACGATGCTCGTGACCGCAGCCGTCTACGGTGCGGCCTCGCTGGTCACCTTCGGGCTGCTGCGCGAGCGCGCCCGCCCCAGCCCCGTCACCGCACGCGAAAGCGGGCTGGCGGCGTCGCTGCGGCAGTTGCGCCGGACGTTCAGCCAGGCACGCGCTTACCGTGACTTCATGTGGCTGCTGGGGTGCGCCGTGTTCTACCAGGGCGGCGTGGCTGTGGCCATCTCGCTGGCGGCGATCTACGCCGAGCAGGTGATCGGCTTCCAGCCGCAGGAGACCATGGTGCTGATCTTCGTGCTCAACCTGGCGGCGGCCGGCGGCGCTTTCGCCTGGGGCTACTTCCAGGACCGCGTCGGCCACAAGCTCGCCCTTGCCACCACGCTGGTCGGCTGGATGCTGACCTGCGTGATCGCCGCGGTCACCACCACCAAGGGCGGCTTCTGGTGGGCCGCCGCGATTGCCGGGCTGTGCATGGGATCCAGCCAGTCGGCCGGGCGCGCCATGGCCGGCATGTTCGCGCCGCAACGCCAGCTGGCCGAGTTCTACGGCCTGTGGACCTTCGCCATCCGGCTGGCCAGCATCATCGGCCCGCTGTCCTATGGCGCGATCACCTGGGCCACCGGAGGCAACCAGCGCATTGCGCTCCTGTCGACCACGGCGCTGTTCCTGGCGGGGCTGATCGTGCTGCTCAAGGTCGACGTGCAGCGAGGCAGGCAGGCGGCGCTGGATGCGGACGCGCTGGCAGCCTGACCACGCGGCTTCAGGGCCGCGCGATGTGGCGCAGCTCGCCCCCCGTAAGGTAGTAGGTGGCCTGCGGCGTCAGCAGGCTGCGTTCCCGCGACAGGTCGTACTGCGCCAGCCGCACGGCGTCGGCCGCGCTGCCGTCGAACCTGGTCGCCGCGACCATCGGTTGCTCGACCAGCGTGCCCCGCACCGTGTCGATCTGAAACTGAGCCAGCCCTTGCCGGCTCAGGCGCGGCGCCGAACTTGCTGCGGGTTCGTACAAGCGGACCGGCAGCGCCACACGCACCTGGGAATCCTGGGCCAGCAGGCTGATGCCGCGCCGCGCGTAGTCCAGGCCACTGGTGCTGCCGCGGGCTCCCAGGCTCAGGGTGGACAGCACCCGCGGCTGCGTCGGATTGGCCACGTCGAAGAGTCCCACCTTCACGCCTTGCAGCAGACCCTGGGCGGTCGCGTCCTTGCCGACGCCCAGCAGCTTGCCGTCGGCCAGCGGGAACAGGTAGTCCGAAAAGCCCGGGATGGTGAGTTCGCCTGCTACCTGGGGGTCTGACGCGTCGGCCAGGTCCAGCACGTACAGCGGATCGGTCTGGCGGAAGGTGACCAGGTAAGCGCGCGGGCCCGCGAAGCGGACGGCATACACCTGCTCGCCGGCCTTGCCGAGCGCCTCCGGGCGGCGGGCGTTCGGCAACTTCGCCACTTCGACCAGGCTGCGCGAAGCGGCATCTTCCCGCAGGACGGTGAGCGTGGCGGGCGAAGGCGCGTTTGCCGGGCTCGTCACCTGCGGCCCGAACCAGCCGGTCTCGCCGGTGAAGGTGAGCACGCGCAGCAGGCCCTCGTGCTCGCCCATGCGGTAGGGCGCCTTCTCCCGGTCCCACCCCAGGTGGCCTTGCACGCGCCCCGAACCCCGGTAGTCAAGCTGCAGGCCGCGCAACCCGAACTTGTGGATGTCGGTGCGTGCCGTTGCCGGAAACCGCGGCGGGAAGCTAGCGATGAAGGCGTCGTCCGAATACTGCTCCGACGAGGCCAGGTAGACGCTGTCCTGCGTCATGTACAGCGCGCTGCTGCCTCCGACGAAGCAGCGGCTGGCGCGGCGAGTCGCCGGCGCAGTCAGGTCGATCGCGGTGATCGTGGTCAGCTGCAGGCTGGTGGAGGCGTTGCGCGGCTGCAGCAGGCAGTCGGACTCGGCCACCAGTGGCCGTGCCGTGCCGCCGTCGACGCGGACGGTCGGCAGCAGTTCCTGCGCCGTCAGGCCGGCGAGGGCGGCTTGCACCTGCGACGCGGAACTGCCGGCGGGCACCACGTACCGGCCCAGGTCCGGCACCCAGGTGCTGGCCAGGTACAGGGTGTTGCCCACCCTGCGGCTGCCGACCAGCGTGCCGCTGATTTCCAGGCGGGTCGCGGCGCGCGGGGCTCCGGCGCCGGAGGTGTCGTACACGTCCAGCAGCATCCGGCGCCGGGAAGGCCAGATCGTCGTGAGTTGGGTTGCCATTGCGGCGGGGTCGCGCAGGTCGTCCACTTCACCGAGCACGACGAGCCGGTCCGCTTCCGGCGCCAGGTGCATGGCCGGCGTGCGGAACTCGGAGGCCAGCGTCACCGTCGCCAGGCCGCTGAGGCTGCCGTCGGCGTTGATCCGGTGGGTGGTGAGCCGGGCCGCACGAGCCGGGCTCTCCCACGACGTCCAGGGATGCAGCGCATAGACCGTCTGCCGGTCGGCTTGCAGCAGGTCCTCTTCAGCCACCCCGGCCTCCTGGGACGGCGCCTGTCCGATGGCGGCCGCCGCGATCGGCGGGGGCGCGCTGGCGGCACTCAGGGCGATCAGGCTCTGGCCGCGGGCCGAGCTTTCCTGGATGCGGTTGCGGGCGTAGGCGACCAGGTCGCCCTCCTGAGCCGCCTGCAGGCCGGTGCCGCCTGCACCCACGCCGTCGCCTGAGGGCGCCGGACCACCGCCGCCACCGCCGCCGCAAGCCGCCAGCAGTGCGATCGAGAGGGCGGCCGGCAGGTACCTGAGAACTGACATGTTGAACTCTCCTTGAATGATGTGGGATAATATCCCACCAAATTCAGGAGCGTCAATCGCGCCGGCGCCTCGGCTACCATCGCCCGCAAACCCCATGCCTTCCCGTTCCGCAATCGTCCTGGCGGCCGTGCTGCACCTGTTCAAGCCGCTGGCGCGGCTGCTGCTGCGTCACGGCGTGGCCTACCCGGCGTTCGCCTCTGCGCTCAAGCAGGTGTTCGTGGAAGCGGCCATGGACGAGCTGGCGCGCGCCGGCAAGAAGCAGACCGACAGCGCCGTCAGCCTGCTCTCGGGCGTGCACCGGCGCGACGTGCGCACGCTCGGCCGGGTGGCCATGGTCCGCGCGCTGGGCGACGAAGAGCCCATGAACATGGCCAGCCAGGTGGTGGCCCGCTGGCTGAGCGACCTGGACTGCCTGGACGACCAGGGCCAGCCGCGCCCCCTGCCGCGGGCCGGCGACGCGCCCAGCTTCGACGCGCTGGTCGCCGCCATCAGCAGCGACGTCCGCCCCCGCGCCGTGCTCGATGAACTGGTGCGCCTGGGGCTGGCCGAGGAAGCAGACGGGCAGGTTCGCCTGCTGTCACCCGGCTTCGTGCCGCGCCAGGGCTTCGCCGAGATGGCCTCGCTGATGCAGCACAACCTGCACGACCACATCGCCGCCGCGAGCCTCAACCTGGACGCCGAGCACAACTACCTGGAGCAGGCGGTGTTCGTGGACCAGCTGAGCGCCGCCTCCGTCCACGAAGTCCATCGCGCTTCCGCCCGGGCCTGGCGCCAGGCCTTCAAGGTGGTGATGAAGGAAGCCCAGGCCCGTTACGACCATGACCAGGCCCACGCGAGCGCCGAAGAGCGCCGGCACCGCGTGCGGTTTGGCAGCTATTTCTTTGCCGCCGACGACGATGACACACCTTCCTGAACGCCTGCTGTGCCTGTGCCGTGCCACGCTGGCCGGCCTCATCCTGGCGTTGCTCGCCTCCTGCGGCCCCGGCACCGGCGGCACCGGCACCGGGCCCGACATCAGCTTCTCGTCGCCCGCCACCTCGTCCGCGGCAGCGATCGCCGCTCCAGCCATGCCAGGCTGCGTAGCCTGCACGCGCGCCGACTTGCATCTGCAGGAGGGCCGCATCGAGCTCGTGGTGCCGTGCGGGCGCTTCCTGTTCCTGGGCCAGTGGACCGCCGATGCGGCGCAGCTGACTCTCGCCGGCAGCTTCGAGCCGCGCGGCGGCAGCGCCGTGCCGGCCACGCTGCAGCTTCAGTTCAACGCACCGGCCCTGCGAAGCGACCAGGTCACGGCGAGCGTGGTGGAGCCTTCAGGCTCGCCGCTGGTGGCGGCGCAGGCCTTGCTCAGGCGAGAGCAGGCCCCGGGCCCGGAGGTCTGCCGGCCGTGAGGAGTCAAGTGCCAAATGGTGCTGTGGCCCGCCTGGCACGGGCGCTTCCTGCTATGGAATAGATAGCAACTGGCACGCGCGGAAGAAGCCCGCCGTCAAGCCGGCGTCAGCGCGATGCTCTTGAACTCGCCCGTGGCGATGCGCTTTTGCCACTCGGCCGGGCCGGTGATGTGGGCGCTGGTGCCGCCCGCATCCACGGCGACCGTGACGGGCATGTCGACCACGTCGAATTCGTAGATCGCTTCCATGCCCAGGTCGGCGAAACCGACCACCTTGGCGCTCTTGATCGCCTTGGACACGAGGTAAGCCGCGCCGCCCACCGCCATGAGGTAGGCGCTCTTGTGCTTGCGGATCGCCTCGATCGCGACCGGTCCACGTTCGGCCTTGCCGACCATGGCGATCAGGCCGGTCTGCTCCAGCATCATGTCGGTGAACTTGTCCATGCGGGTCGCGGTGGTGGGCCCGGCGGGGCCCACGGCCTCGCCTTTGACCGGATCGACCGGCCCCACGTAGTAGATGACCCGGTTGCTGAAGTCCACCGGCAACTGCTCGCCTTGGGCCAGCATGTCCTGGATGCGCTTGTGGGCGGCGTCGCGGCCGGTGAGCATCTTGCCGTTCAGCAGGAGGGTGTCGCCCGGCTTCCAACTCGCCACTTCTTCCCGGGTCAGGGTGTCCAGGTTCACCCGCTTGCTCTTCTGGGTGTCCGGTTTCCACTGCACGTCGGGCCAGAGGTCCAGGCTGGGTGCTTCCAGGTACACCGGTCCGGAGCCGTCCATCACGAAATGGGCGTGCCGGGTGGCGGCGCAGTTGGGGATCATCGCCACCGGTTTGCTGGCGGCATGCGTGGGGTACATCTTGATCTTGACGTCCAGCACCGTGGTCAGGCCGCCCAGGCCCTGGGCGCCGATGCCCAGGGCGTTGACCTTTTCGTAGAGCGCCAGGCGCAACTCCTCGACCTGGGTCAGCTTCTCGCCCTTGGACGCCTTGTCCTGCAGCTCGTACATGTCGAGGTCGTCCATCAGCGACTCCTTGGCCATCAGCACGGCCTTCTCGGCGGTGCCGCCGATGCCGATGCCCAGCATGCCGGGCGGGCACCAGCCCGCGCCCATGGTCGGCACCGTCTTGAGCACCCAGTCCACCACGCTGTCGCTGGGGTTCAGCATGATCATCTTGCTCTTGTTTTCGCTGCCGCCGCCCTTGGCCGCCACCGTCACCTCCAGCCGGTTGCCCGGCACGATCTCCGTGAAGATCACGGCCGGCGTGTTGTCCTTGGTGTTCTTGCGCGCGAACTGCGGATCGGCCACCACGCTGGCGCGCAGCGTGTTGTCGGGGTGGTGGTAGCCCCGGCGAACGCCTTCGTTGATGGCGTCGTCGAGGCTTCCCGTGAACCCGTCGAAGCGCACATCCATGCCGACCTTGAGGAACACGTTCACGATGCCGGTGTCCTGGCAGATCGGCCGCTGCCCGGTGGCGCTCATCTTGCTGTTCGTCAGGATCTGCGCGATCGCGTCCTTGGCCGCCGGGCTCTGCTCGCGCTCGTAGGCGCGGGCGAGGTGGGCGATGTAGTCGGCCGGGTGGTAGTAGCTGATGTACTGCAGCGCGGCGGCGATCGATTCGATCAGGTCGTTCTGTCGGATGCTGGTGGTCATAGGGATGGGCTCGGATGGCGGCGCTGATTATCTCAGCACCGCTGGCGCCCCTCCCGTGGTACGGTGGCGTCAATCCGTGCACCCAGGACTTATCGATGAGCACACGCATCGAACGCGACACTTTCGGCCCGCTGGAGGTGCCCGCCCGGCGCCTGTGGGGCGCGCAGACGCAGCGCTCGCTGCAGAACTTCAACATCTCCGGCGAGCGGCAGCCCCGCGAGATCATCCGTGCGCTGGTCCAGGTCAAGCGCTCCTCGGCGGTCGTGAACCACCTGATGGGGCTGATGGACGACCGCAAGGCGTCGGCCATCATCGCGGCGGCCGATGAAGTGCTGGCGGGCCGGCACGAGGACGAGTTCCCGCTGGTGGTGTGGCAGACCGGCTCGGGCACCCAGACCAACATGAACGTGAACGAGGTGCTGGCCAACCGCGCGAGCGAACTGCTCGGCGGCCCTCGGGGCGAGGGGCGGCTGATCCACCCGAACGACGACGTCAACAAGAGCCAGTCGTCCAACGACGTGTTTCCCACCGCGATGCACGTGGCTGCGGTGGACGCGATCCGCAACCGGCTGATGCCTTCGCTGATGAAGCTCAAGTCCACGCTGGCCGCCAAGTCCGAAGCCTTCCAGGACATTGTCAAGATCGGCCGGACCCATTTGCAGGACGCGACCCCGCTGACGCTGGGGCAGGAATTCTCGGGCTATGTCGCGCAGCTCGAGCAGGCCGACCGGCACCTGCACGGCAGCCTGCCCCACCTGTGCGAACTGGCGCTGGGCGGAACGGCGGTAGGCACCGGCTTGAATGCGCCGGCCGGCTATGCGGAAAAGGTCGCGGCCGAACTGGCCCGGCTCACCGGCCTGCCGTTCGTCACCGCGCCCAACAAATTCGAGGTCATGGCCGCGGCCGATGCGCTGGTGCATGCGCATGGCGCGCTCAAGACGCTGGCAGCCAGCATGATGAAGATCGCGAACGACGTGCGCTGGCTCGCCAGCGGCCCCCGCAGCGGCATCGGTGAGCTCAGCATCCCCGAAAACGAGCCCGGCTCGTCCATCATGCCCGGCAAGGTCAACCCGACCCAGAGCGAAGCCGTCACGATGCTGTGCTGCCAGGTGTTCGGCAACGACGTCGCCATCAACTTCGGCGGCGCGTCGGGCAACTTCGAGCTCAACGTGTTCCGGCCGATGATCGCGCACAACTTCCTGCAAAGCGTGCGGCTGCTGGCCGACGGCATGGCCAGCTTCAACGACCATTGCGCGGCAGGCATCGAACCCAACCGGGAGCGTATCGCCGACCTGGTGGACCGCTCGCTGATGCTGGTGACGGCGCTGAACCCGCACATCGGCTACGACAAGGCCGCGCAGATCGCGAAGAAGGCGCACAAGGACGGCACCAGCCTGCGCGAGGCCGCCATCGCCACCGGCTTCGTCACGCCAGAACAATTCGACCAATGGGTCAAACCCGAGCAGATGGTTGGAAGGAACCACACATGAGCGAACCCTTGTCCCTGCATCCCTGCGCCGCGTATTTCTCGATGGAGATGGCGCTCGACCCCGCGATGCCCACTTACAGCGGCGGCCTGGGCGTCCTGGCCGGCGACATGATGCGAAGCGCTGCAGACCTGGGCCTGCCCCTGGTGGGCGTCACGCTGGCCAGCCGGGCCGGCTACTTTTCGCAGCGGATCGAGCAGGGCCGCCAGATGGAGCGCGCCGACGTCTGGCAGCCGGAACGGCTGGCGGCGCGCGCGCCGCAGACGGTCCAGGTCCGCCTGGGCGAGCGCCAGGTCACCGTCGCCGCCTGGAAGTACCGGGTCAGGAGCTGCTGCAGCGAAACCCAATCCGCCACGGTGCTGCTGCTCGACACCGACCTGCCGGAGAACCACGAGGAAGACCGGCGCATCACCGACACGCTCTACGGCGGAGACGACGACTACCGACTGCGCCAGGAGATCGTGCTGGGCGTCGGCGGTGTTCGCATGCTGGAGGCACTGGGCTTTCCGGTGCGCAAGTACCACCTGAACGAGGGCCATGCGGCTTTCCTCACGCTCGAGCTGCTGCGTCGCCACCGCGCCGGCGGCGGTGCGGCCCTGGAAGCCGCGATCAAGTCCGTCCAGTCGCAATGCGTGTTCACCACGCACACGCCGGTGCCGGCCGGGCATGATCAATTCGACTATGCCCGCGCCTTCGAGCAGCTGGGTGGGCTGGTCGAGGAAGACCTGCTGCGCAACCTGGCCGGCGCCGAGCGGCTGAACATGACGCGGCTCGCGCTGTCGCTGAGCGGCTGGGTCAACGGGGTGGCCAAGCGCCACGCCGAAACCTCACGCGCGCTGTTCCCCGGCTACGAGGTGCATGCGGTCACCAACGGGGTCCATCCGGCGACCTGGGTGTCCGACAGCCTGCATGCGTTGTTCGACCGCCACCTGCCGTACTGGTGCCACGAACCGGAGCTGCTGCTCGAGGCCGATCGCATCCCGGTGCAGGAGATCGTCCAGGCCCATGCCGGGGCCAAGCAGGCGCTGCTGGCGTATGCGTCGGAGGCGGCCCCGGGCCACGGCCTGAAGCCGGACCGGTTCACGATCGGGTTTGCCAGGCGCATGACGGCCTACAAGCGGCCCCACCTGCTGTTCAGCGACCTGCAGCGCTTGCGCAGGATTGCCGCGCGCTACCCGATCCAGGTGGTGCTCGCGGGCAAGGCGCACCCTCGCGACGAGCCCGGCAAGCGCCACATCGAGCAGCTGCATGCCATGGCCCGCGAGCTGGAAGGGCTGGTGCCGGTGGTGTTCCTGCCCGACTACAACATGCACAAGGCCCGCTACATCGTCTCGGGCGTGGACCTCTGGTTGAACACGCCGCAGCGGCCGCTGGAGGCCTCGGGCACCAGCGGCATGAAGGCGGCGCTGAATGGGGTGCCGAACCTGAGCATCCTGGACGGGTGGTGGCTGGAAGGCTGCGCCGAAGGCGAGACGGGCTGGGCGATCGGCGAGGACGGGCCGCATGACGACGCGGCCGACAGCCGGTCCCTGTACGACAAGCTCGAGCACACGGTGCTGCCGCTGTTCCACGAGCAGCCCGAGGCCTGGGCCGAAGTGATGCGCCGGGCGATTTCGCGCAACGGCTCGTTCTTCACCAGCCACCGCATGCTCAAGCGCTATGCGCTGGAAGCCTATGCGCGCTAGTTCGCGGCAGTCGCGCTAGTTCGCGCTAGTCGCGCTAGTGTTTCGAAGCCGCCGAGATGCCCGACATGATCTTGTCGGTGTAGGCGATCGCGATGGCCGACAGCAGGAAGGTGATGTGGATGGCGGTCTGGGCCATCAGCACCCGGTCGGAGTAGTTGTCGGCGTTGATGAAGGTCTTGAGCAGGTGGATCGACGAAATGCCGATGATGGCGGTCGCGAGTTTCACCTTCAGCACCGAGGCGTTCACGTGGCTCAGCCACTCGGGCTGGTCCGGGTGGCCCTGCAGGTTCATGCGGCTGACGAAGGTCTCGTAGCCGCCCACGATCACCATGATCAGCAGGTTGGAGATCATGACCACGTCGATCAGCGCCAGCACCACCAGCATGATGACGGTCTCGTTCAGGGTCGTGATCGGGGCGGTGGTTTTGTAGCCGATGCTGACGATCAGCTTCTGCAACGCCTCCTGGCTGCCGAAGACGGCTTCCAGCAGGTGCACCAGTTCCACCCAGAAGTGGAACACGTAGACCGCCTGCGCGGCGATGAGGCCCAGGTACAGGGGCAGCTGCAGCCAGCGGCTGGCGAAGATCAGGTTGGGCAGGGGGCGCAGCGGCGAGGTCTTGCCTTGCAGCGGATTGGGGTCTTGCATCGGGGAGCCCAGAGGCGGGTTTGTACGGATGGGCGCGATTGTAGTGAGGCGGCAAGACGGCCCCGTTGGCAGTAAATTTGCAGGCCTGGAGCCAGTCAGTGCAATGTAAGTGCAACGGCTGACATTACCGACCAATTCCAAACCCTGCGGAGACAAAGCCATGAATGCGATCGAGTCGGTCCTGGTTGAGAATCGTGTGTTTCCTCCGCCCGAAGCGGCGGTCAAGTCGGCCCGGATTTCGGGCATGGACGCGTACAACGCCCTGTGTGCCGAGGCCGGGAAGGACTTCGAAGGCTTCTGGGCGCGGCTGGCCCGCGACAACGTGGTCTGGACCAGGCCGTTCACCCGTACGCTGGACGAAACCAACGCACCGTTCTACAAGTGGTTCGACGACGGCGAGCTCAACGCCAGCGCCAACTGCCTGGACCGGCACATGGGCACGGCCGTCGAGAACAAGGCCGCCATCGTCTTCGAGGCCGACGACGGCGCCGTGACCCGCGTCACCTACAGGGAACTGCTGGTCCGGGTGAGCCAGTTCGCCAACGCGCTCAGGGCCCAGGGCATCGCCAAGGGCGACCGCGTCATCATCTACATGCCCATGGGCATCGAAGGGGTGGTGGCGATGCAGGCCTGCGCGCGGATCGGCGCCACGCACAGCGTGGTGTTCGGCGGTTTTTCGGCCAAGGCCCTGAACGAGCGGATCATCGACGCGGGAGCGGTGGCCGTGATCACCGCCAACTTCCAGATGCGCGGCGGCAAGGAGCTGCCGCTCAAGTCCATCGTCGACGAGGGCATCGCCATCGGCGGCTGCACCACGCTCAAGACCGTGCTGGTGCTGATGCGCACCCCCACGGCCTGCAACATGGTGGCGGGCCGCGACAAGACTTTCGACGAGGTGCTCTCGGGCCAATCCACCCAGTGCGAGCCCGAGGCGGTGAACGCGGAGCACCCGCTGTTCATCCTCTACACCTCCGGCTCCACCGGCAAGCCCAAAGGCGTGCAGCATTCCACCGGCGGCTACCTGCTGTGGGCCAAGCTGACGATGGACTGGACCTTCGATATCAAGCCGGAGGACGTGTTCTGGTGCACGGCCGACATCGGCTGGATCACGGGGCACACGTACGTGGCCTACGGGCCGCTGGCGGCAGGGGCCACCCAGGTCATCTTCGAGGGCATCCCGACCTACCCGAACGCCGGGCGCTTCTGGCAGATGATCGAGAAGCACAAGGTCACGGTGTTCTACACCGCGCCGACGGCGATCCGCTCGTTGATCAAGGCGGCCGAGGGCGACGAGAAGGTGCACCCGGCCCGCTCCGATCTCTCCAGTCTGCGCATCCTGGGCAGTGTCGGTGAGCCGATCAATCCGGAAGCCTGGATGTGGTACCACAAGCACGTGGGCGGCGAGCGCTGCCCGATCGTCGACACCTTCTGGCAGACGGAAACGGGTGGCCACATGATCACGCCGCTGCCGGGCGCCACGCCGCTGGTGCCGGGCTCGTGCACGCTGCCGCTGCCCGGCATCATGGCTGCCATCGTCGATGAGGTGGGCAAGGACATCCCCAACGGCTCCGGCGGCATGCTGGTGGTCAAGCGGCCCTGGCCCTCGATGATCCGCACCATCTGGGGCGACCCGGAGCGGTTCAAGAAAAGCTACTTTCCCGAGGAGATGGGGGGCAAGCTGTACCTGGCCGGCGACGGCGCCGTGCGCAACAAGGACAACGGCTACTTCCGCATCACCGGCCGCATCGACGATGTGCTCAACGTGTCGGGCCACCGGCTGGGCACCATGGAGATCGAATCGGCGCTGGTGTCCAAGACCGACCTGGTGGCCGAGGCCGCCGTGGTGGGCCGGCCGGACGACATGACCGGCGAGGCCGTCTGCGCCTTCGTCGTCCTGAAGCGTTCCCGCCCGACCGGGGACGAGGCCAGGCAGATCGCCACCGAACTGCGCAACTGGGTGGCCAAGGAGATCGGCCCCATCGCCAAGCCCAAGGACATCCGTTTCGGTGACAACCTGCCCAAGACCCGCAGCGGCAAGATCATGCGGCGCCTGTTGCGCAGCATCGCCAAGGGCGAAGCCATCACGCAGGACACCAGCACGCTGGAGAATCCGGCCATCCTGGAGCAGCTGGCGGAACGGCTCTGAAGAGCTGGAGGACAAAACAAAGCCCGCCTTGAAGGCGGGCTTTGTCCTTGGGCGCTGCGCAGCCGCCGGTCACTTCATGGTCATGACCCAGGCGGCCAGCTTCTTGGCGTCGGCCTCGTTGACCTGCGCGTTGGCGGGCATGGGCACGGGGCCCCAGACGCCCGCGCCGCCCTTCATGATCTTGACGGCCAGCTTGTCCACCGCGGCCTTGTCACTGGCGTACTTGGCGGCGACGTCCTTGTAGGAAGGACCGACCAGCTTCTTGTCCGCGGCGTGGCAGGCCATGCAGTTCTTTGCCGTGGCGAGCGCCTGGTCAGCGAGCACGGGGCCGGCCAGCATGGCGGCGGCGAGTGCGAACAGGACACGTTTCATTCAAGGTTCCTCTACGGTTGGGTTACAGTCATTCAACGCCATTGTAGTGATCGTGGTTGACTCCCACTGTCTCTGCCCGGTAAAGCCCGCAGGGCCCGGTGGCGTGCACTGCTGGAGTAAGAAAGATGCTGTTCCTGGGACTCGGGATTGTCTTGCTGGCGATGAAATACCTCGAACTCGGCCCGGTGGGAGCCTGGCCGTGGTGGGTGGTGCTGGCGCCGTTCGGCCTGGCCGTGGCCTGGTGGAGCTGGGCCGACTGGTCGGGCTACACCAAGAAGAAGGCGGTCGAGCGCGAGAACGCCAAAAAGCAGGCGCGCATCGACAAGGGGCGCGAAGCCATGGGCATGGTGACGCGCAAGCGCCGCTAGGCCCCCAGCTGGACCGCCTTGCGCCGCAGCGGCGTCAGGGCGGGTCCCTCGATCACCGTACCGTCCGGCCGGAAGCGGCTGCCGTGGCAGGGGCAGTCCCAGCTGGTCTCCACGCTGTTCCAGTGCACCTTGCAGCCCATGTGCGTGCACACCGGCGAGACGGCGAACAGCTCGCCGTCCGGCGCGCGGAAAGCGGCCACCGATTCGCCCTCGACTTCGACCAGCGCGCTGTCCCCGGGCGCCAGCGACGTCAGCTGCTCCTGCTGGCCGCGGGTGAGCCAGTCCTGAACCAGGCTCTTGACCACGGTGACGTTTTCCTCCACCAGCGTCTTCGCGCCCTTCAAGGGAGTGAAGCGGCCCGGTGAGCAGCGCCGCGCGAAGGCAGGATCTTCACCAGCCAGCTGGGCGGCGATGTTGCGGGCGGCCACCGTACCCCAGGTCAGGCCGTCGGCCGAAAAGCCGGTGGCCACGAAGCAGCCCGAGTGATCGCGCCCGATGTACGGCAGTCCGTCATGGGACTTGTAGTTCTGCGCCGACCAGCGATGCACGGGCGCGCCCGGGTCCAGGTAGCTGGACGCCAGCGACTCAACCGCCATCAGCCCGGCCTTGGCGTTGTGCTTGCCGGTCTTGTGCTCCTGGCCCACGCAGATCAGGTAGCGCCTGCCGTCCTGCGTCAGCGTGCGCATGGACAGGCCCTCGTCACCCTGCCACCAGAAGGTGCCGGCGCCGGGATCGTGCCGGCCGATCTCGAAGGCGACGCCGTACTCGCGGTGCACCGGCATCTCCGCGTGCACCAGGTGGATGCCCTTGGGGGAGTGCGTCGCCATCACGATCTCCTGCGCCTTGACCGTGCCCGTGGCCGTGGCGGCCGTCCTTGTCTTGTAATCTACCTCGAGCACGCGGGAGTGCTCGTGGATCGAGGCACCGGCTGCGGCCGCGCGCTGCGCCAGATGGGCCACGTAACCCTGCGGCTGGAACTGCGCCTGGTCTTCCAGCCAGAGCACCCGGCCCGCCGCCGGTGGCAGCCCCTCGGGCACGGAATCCTCCCAGCGAACCGTGGCACCGGCCTTGGACAGCGCTTCGAACTCCTGCTCGATCTGCTTCTGGTAGTCCCCGGTACGGGCGAATTGAAGCAGCGGGCACCGGGTGAAAACGGCCTGCGGCGCCTGGCGGGACTGCATCTCGATGAAGTCGATGGCGCTGCGGCGTTCCGCCACCACCTCGCGAGCCACGTCCTCACCCCAGTGCTTGACGATGGTGCTCAAGCCCTGCCCCAGCGTGACATACAGGTTGCCCGTCGAGTTGCCGGTGGTGCCGCTGCCGATCTGGTCGGCCTCCAGCAGCACGCAGCGCCGGCCCTGCCCGGTCAGCAGCAGAGCCAGCGTGACACCCGTGATGCCGCCCCCGATGACCAGCACATCGGTTTCGATGTCGCCCTGCAGCATGGCATAGGTCGAGGGCGCCGCCAGGGCGCGCCAGATGGAAGTGGTGTCCATGGAATCTCCAGCAATGGCAGACCCCATCTTGAGGTGGCTGTACCGCCACCCTTGTAGGAAAAGCGCCAGCGCGGCGCTTTAGAAGTTGTCGAGCACGGCGCCCTGGCTCGCGCTGGAGGCGTTGAAGGCGAACTTGGCCTGCACGCCCCGGGTGTAGCGCGGGGCCGGCGCCTTCCAGCCGGCGCGGCGCCTGGCGATCTCCGCTTCCGGCACGTTCAGCTCGAGCTTGAGGTGGTGCGCGTCGATCGTGATCGAGTCGCCTTCGTTGACGAACGCGATGGTCCCGCCGGCGGCAGCCTCGGGCGCCACGTGGCCCACCACCATGCCCCAGGTGCCGCCGGAGAAGCGTCCGTCGGTGATCAAGCCCACGCTCTCGCCCAGGCCGGCGCCGATCAGCGCGCCGGTCGGCGCCAGCATCTCCGGCATGCCCGGGCCGCCCTTGGGGCCCAGGTAGCGCAGCACCATCACGTCACCGGCCTTGATCGCGCCTTGGAGGATGGCCTGCAGCGCCGACTGCTCATCGTCGAACACGCGCGCCGGACCGGTGATCACCGGATTCTTCAGGCCGGTGATCTTGGCCACCGCGCCTTCGGGCGAGAGGTTGCCCTTGAGGATGGCGAGATGGCCTTGCGCGTACATCGGCTTGTCGATGGGACGGATCACGTCCTGGTCGGCACGCGGCTGGTCCGGCACGTCCTTGAGCACTTCGGCGATGGTCTGGCCGGTGATGGTGAGGCACTCGCCGTGCAGCAGGCCCGCGTTCAGCAGCAGCTTCATCACCTGCGGGATGCCGCCCGCCCGGTGCAGGTCCACGGCCAGGTACTTGCCGCTGGGCTTGAGGTCGCAGAGCACCGGCGTCTTCTTGCGCACCCGCTCGAAGTCGTCGATGCTCCATTCGACGCCGGCGGCGTGCGCGATCGCCAGGAAGTGCAGCACCGCGTTGGTGGAGCCCCCGGTGGCCATGATCACCGCCACCGCGTTCTCGATCGCCTTCTTCGTCACGATGTCGCGCGGCTTGATGTCCTGTTTGATGGCCTCGACCAGCACCTTGGCCGACTCGCGCGCCGAGTTCATCTTCTCGTCATGCGGGTTGGCCATGGTGGAGGAGTAGGGCAGCGAGATGCCCAGCGCCTCGAAGGCCGAGCTCATGGTGTTGGCCGTGTACATGCCGCCGCAGGAGCCCGGGCCGGGGATGGCGCGCATCTCGATCTCTCGCAGGTCCTCGTCGCTGAGCTTGCCGGCGGAATTCTGCCCTACGGCTTCGAACACGCTGACGATGTTCAGGTCCTGGCCTTTCCACCGGCCCGGCAGGATGGTGCCGCCGTACACGTAGATCGCCGGCACGTTGGCCCGCAGCATGCCCATCAGGCCGCCGGGCATATTCTTGTCGCAGCCGCCCACCACCAGCACGCCGTCCATCCACTGGCCCTGCACGCAGGTCTCGATGCAGTCGGCGATCACCTCGCGGCTGACCAGGCTGTACTTCATGCCTTCGGTGCCCATGGCCATGCCGTCGGAAATGGTGGGCGTGCCGAAGATCTGTGCGTTGCCGCCCGCTTCCTCGATGCCCGCCACCGCAGCGTCAGCCAGCTTCTGCAGGCCGCTGTTGCACGGGGTGATGGTGCTGTGGCCGTTGGCCACGCCCACCATCGGCTTCTTGAAGTCGCCTTCCTGGTACCCCATGGCGTAGTACATCGACCGGTTGGGCGCCCGCGACTTGCCCTCGGTGATGTTCTTGCTGCGGCTGTTGATCTGGATGGTCTTGGTGTCCATGGCGCACTCGCTGGAAGGGTTCGGAAAGCAGCGAGTATGGGGCGGCCGCGTGATTCCTTCCAATCTCTTTGGACTGCGGATTAATATGCGCGGCATATGAGTGAAGCCCTAATCGAGCTGCGCCTGTGGCGGCAATTCCTGGCGGTGGCCGAGGAGCTGCATTTCGGCCGGGCGGCGGCGCGCCTGCACATGACCCAGCCACCGCTGACCCAGGCGATCGCGCACCTGGAGCAGCAGCTGGGCGTGCGGCTGTTCGATCGCACCAAGCGCAGCGTCCGGCTGACCGAGGCCGGCGCCGTGCTGATGCCCGAGGCGCGTGCGCTGCTGGCCCGCGCTTCCGGGCTGGCCTCGCAGACGCGCGAAGCCGCGCACGGGCGGGCCGGCCGCCTGCGGCTGGCGTTCGTCTCCACGGTCGGATTCACGCTGCTGCCGGCCTGGGTGCGCGCCTTCCGCAGCCTGCATCCGCAGGTGCGGCTGGAGCTGACCGAGGCCACGGGCGACGTGCAACTGCAGGCGCTGGAGCGCGGCGACATCGACGCGGGCTTCCTGCTGCACTCGCCCGGGTTCGCACCATCGGGGCTGCCCCGGCTTGCGATCGCGCAGGAGCCGCTGGTGCTGGCCTTGCCGGACCAGCATCCGCTGGCGGCCGGCCGCGGTCCGGTGCTGGCCCGTGTGCTGGGCGAGCCGCTGGTGAGCTTCCCGCGGCGCATCCTGCCCTCGCTGCACGATGCGGTGTTCGGCCTGTATCACGCGGCCGGCCGTGAGCCGCAGGTCGCGCAGGAGGCGATCCAGATGCAGACCATCGTCAACCTGGTGTCTGCCGGGCTGGGGCTGGCCTGGGTGCCGGCCAGCGTGCGCCAGTTCCAGCGGCCCGGCGTGGTCTACCGCGAGGTGGCGGGCACCCGGCAGGGTCGGGTTCCGGCTTGCGAGACCAGCCTGGTGTGGCGCGCGGAGGCCGGGGCGACCTTGAGCCGGTTTGTGGAGTTCGCCGAGCAGCAGCTGGCGGTGCGGTGACGCCTCGCCCCTGCTGAGATGCCGTTCCAGGCAATGTCGCCTTCGGCCAGGCAGCCAGCTGAGTCAGTGAGCCGCTCGGTGCAGAGAGTGGCCATTTCACCCTGCAGTTGTGGAAGAGCCGGCAAGGCAGCGGCTGACAGCGGCTTGCTGGAGCCGCCGACACCCGGGTGCCGGCTGAGCGGTTCTGATGGACGTGTGAAATCCATCCGGAAGGACATCCCATGAAGCTCGTACCGATCGCCATCGCCGCCGTTCTTGCGTGCGGCTCCGCCATGGCCCAGGCCCCTGGCGCCGCCCAGCGCGCCGAAAACCGGGCAACCGCCGCTGATGTGGCGGACAAGGCCACCCCCGGCCCTGCCCAGCGCGCGCGAAACCGTGCCAAGGCTGCCGAAGTGGCGGACAAGGCCACGCCCGATGCGGACCAGCGCGCGCAGAATCGCGCCAAGGCTGGCAACGTCGCGGACAAAGGCGTCGATGGCGCCAAGCGCGCCGGCAAGGCGGCCAAGCGCGGTGTGGATCGCGCCGCCCAGGCAACCGGCAATGTGGCCCGCAACGCTGCGTCGACGGTGCGCAACACCGGCGAGGCCATCGCCCGCAAGCTGCCCCCAGCGCCTGCTGAGCGCACCGCGGGCGAGGCCGGCAGCGGCCGCACTGCGATGGGCGCTGGCCGGGGTTCCAACAGCGCCGACCAGGCCGACCGTGCCGACAGCAGCCGCCGCCAGCGCATGGACGACGCTTACGGCAACTGGCAGCGGCAACCCGGTAGCCGTTAACGGTGCTCGGCGAGTTTCGCACGGCTGCGCCACGCCTGCGCAGTCGTCAGGACCCGTAGAACAGATAGTCGGCGCTGTACGGTACGGCTTCTGTCTGCCCCGCCGTTGCGGCACCACATGCTTTGGCCGGCGTCTCCCCGCCAATCGTATTGACCCGCTGCACACTGGTAATGGTGGCGAACCGCCCCCCTCCACCCACCGCTTTCGCGGACAACAGCAGCCACGGGATTGCGTCCGCCTGAGGAGCATCGGATTTGGCCTCCAACGCACCTGCGATCTTGCTGCCGTCGGTCGCCTCCCAATGCGGGCCACCGTAGTGCTTGCCGACGAGTGCGCCGGTCCGGTCGAACAGTTCCGCCTTGGGAGCGACGAAAACCCACTTGCCGCCACCTGGGGCAGTCGAATCTGCCCGGCACTCATAGATCTGCGTGCCGCGGGCGAAAATGCTTTCCAGCAGGCGCCCGGTCTTGGGTGCCAACGCCTGGGGCACAGCCGCCGCGGCGGGTGCTTGGGCTACTTTTGCAGCAGCCAGCGCTGCGATCTGCTTGCCCATTTTCAGTCCTGCCTCAGTGGAAAATCGGTAGTGGATACCTTCCCAGATGCGCGCATTGGCCACTTCCTGCATGAACGCATCGGCCGACTGCCAGCGCCGTGTGGCGCCGTTCGCCGTGGGGCTGCTGGTGGCGAGTTCGGGCATGTGGCCGCGGCCAACCTCGGCTTTGATCAGCTCACCGACTGCAGCGGCCAGGATGCTGTGCGCGCTGGGATACTCCGGGTGGCCGGGGTTGTCGATGAGGGGCGTCCAGCCGCTTTCCAACTCGGTGGCTGCGTTGTTGTCGCGGTCGCCATTGCGGATGGCGGTGACCGGGCGCCAGAAGCTGTAGTGGTACTTGGCGTCCAGCACCGCGATCAGCGCGTCATCCATTGCCTGACTGGCGGCGGCGAGCAGGCGAGCGTTCTGCGCCACGGTGCGGCCAGGCCGGTTGGCGAATGAGCGAACGATGCCGGTGTAGATCGGCGGCAGGGAATATTCCCAGAATCTCGCCGCTTCGGTCTGCTCGGGCGTGCGCAGGCGGCTGTTCTTGCTGCCCAGTGCCTTCACCTCGTTGTAGTCGCGCGCCCATTCGGCGCTTACCAATGCCGGCGGCGGTGCCGGGCGGATTTGAGACGCGCTGGCCATCAGCCAGGGCTTGCGCTGCGGCCATTGGGGCGCCGCTACCGCGGCAGTCGGCACATACTCGCCGGGCGAGGTGTGGGGCCGATAGGCTTCCGCAATGGCCGCACCGTCGTCGGCACGCCACGCCAGCACGCGCTCTGCCGCCTGCTCTCCGGCCGCAATGCCCGCTGCCCTGGCCGGCCCGTCGGGAAGCCTGGCAACTGCAGACTTGTATGCCGCGTCGATCGCGGCGGCTTGCTGAGGCAGAAGCTTGACCAGGCTTGCGCGGTTCGCGGCAGCAATGGCCGCGTCGGCTGCAATCCCCGTGCCGTCGCCAGTCTGCAGCAACTGCACGGCGCCGAGGGCCTCGTGCACCGCAGTTTGGACGATTGCCATCAGCCTGACCGCAGGCGGCGTGCCCATCTTGGCTTGTACGATCATGTCGCCGGCCATGGCGTTCCAATCGGTGACCGAATCGGCGCGCGCTTGGGGGGTCAGCATCGCGAAGCAGGCCGTTGTGATGCAGGCGCCCGACAATTTTTTCAGGGAGTTCATCGTGTTTTCCATGGGTGCATTCAGCGGCGTGTAATGACGATCTCGAGGTAGTCACTCGGGATCACGAGGCCGGCTCTGCCGCCACGGTCGAACTGGTCCATCAGCTGGAGGAAGTCTTGCGCGAGTACCTGCTGGCCTTGCGCATCAAGCGCGGCAAAGGCTTTGAGGATCGGCCCGTAGTAGCCGCGAAACACTTCCAGCATGTGCTCGGCCGACCGATAGCGAAACACGAACTGCCGGGTTTCGGTGACGATGTGCGTCGCCGAACCTTCGAACAGATCATTGATGCGTGCGCGGTTGCCCCAGAGCGCGGGTGACTGGACGCCAGCAGGGGGCGGAACATGCCTGCCGATGGTCTTGAACACCTGGCCGATAAAGCCCTCTGGCGTCCAGTTCGCCAGTGCGATCTTGCCGCCCGGGCGGCACACCCGCAGCAATTCGGCAGCCACGCGCTCCGGATGGGGCGCGAACATGCAGCCAAAAGTGGACAGCACAGCATCGAACGTGCTGTCGTCGAACGGGAGCGCCTCGGCGTCGGCTTCCAGGAAATCGATGCCGTGCAGGCGCTCGGCGGCCGCCCGCTCACGGCCCCGCTCGAGCAGGGCGGGAACGTAGTCAGTGGAAGTCACTTCGCACCACCGCCGGGCTGCGGCAAGGGTGGCGTTGCCATTGCCGGCAGCGACGTCCAGAACGCGCTGGCCGGCACGCAGGTCGGCGGCCTCGCACACCGTCTCGCCGACGATTTGCAAGGTGGTTCCGACGACGGCATAGTCGCCAGAAGCCCAGGCGGCCTTCTGGCGACTCTTGATGGCGCTGAAATCCGGGACCGATGACGGCGCCGGGAGGGTGGCGGACAATGTGCTCATTTGATGACTCCTGAAGTCTTGATTGCGAAGGAATGAACTGTCCGGCGCGCACGTTGGAGCTTGCGTGGTGATGGGCGTGGAAATTGGCGTGGAAATCGGAATGCACACGGGTCTTCTAACTGGCCTCGAGCTGCGGCTGATCGGCCCCGTGGCGGTGAGCCGTGCCGGTACTGACGTGCCGCTGCCGCCATCGCGCAAGGTCCGTGCTCTGCTCGCCTACCTGGCCATGTCCCGACGCCCGGTGACCCGCAGCCGCCTGTGCGAGCTGCTCTGGGATCTGCCGAGCGATCCGCGTGGCGAGCTGAGGTGGTGCCTGAGCAAGCTGCGCACAGTGCTCGACGAACCGGGGAGGGCACGGGTGGTCACCGACGGGGCCATGGTGGCCGTGGACCTGTCGGATTGCAGTGTCGACGCGTCGACGGTCGACGCAGCCTTGCAGCAAGGCTTGTCCGGCCTTGCGGCCACCCGATTGGAGGCGCTGCAAGCCCTGTTCGGCGGCCACGAGTTCCTGGAGGGGCTGGATCTTCCCCGCAGCCCCGCATTCACCGGCTGGCTTGTCGCTGAGCGGCGGCGGCTTCGCGCGGCTCACGCCGCTGTACTGGAGCATTGGGTGCCGCTACTACCGGCGGGCAGTGGCCAGGCGCTGGCGGCACTGGAGCGGTGGCTTGCCATCGCGCCCTTCGACCGCCGCGCGCATGAGAGCCTTTTGCAGGCGCTGGCTTCGCAGGGCCGCCTGCGCGAAGCGGAGGAACATCTGGCCGCCACGGCCAGGCGGTACGAAGCTGAGGGGCAGGACTGGGCGCCGATCGGCCACGCCTGGCGGGCAGCCAAGTTGCACCATGGCAGCGGCGCGGGGGCTGGCGCCGTCCTCGTCGCGGAGGCGCCGGCACAAGCGCAGTTGGCGCAGGGCCTTGAAGCTGGCGCGCGCCGCGCATCGCTGGCCGTGATGCCGTTTGTGGACCGCACGCCCGGCGTCGCGCCACGCGGCGGCCTGGCCGACGGCATTGCGCACGATGTGATCACGCGGTTGTCCAAGCTGCGCAGCATGTTCGTGATCGCGGAGGGGACCATGTTCGCCCTGTCCGAGCGCCGCGTGGACTCCGAGGACGCGGGCCGCCGGCTGGGCGTGGACTACGTCGCTAGTGGATCGCTGCGCCGCGGACCCGGCTCTCGCCTATCCGTCAGCGTGCAGCTCGCAGAGACCAGAACCGCTCAGGTGGTTTGGGCAGAAGAGTTTGTCGGGCGGCTGGACGACACGTTCGCGGTGCTGGACGAAATCGGCAACCACATCGTCAGCTCGATTGCAAACCAAATGGAGATGGCCGAGCGCAATCGGGCGGTCCTGAAGAACCCGAACTCACTCAATGCGTGGGAGGCGCATCACCGCGGGTTGTGGCACATGGTGCGCTTCAACCGCGAGGACAACGAGCAGGCTCGGCATTTCTTCCAGACCGCCGTTCGACTGGACCCCACCTTTGCAAGGCCTCAGGCCGGCTTGTCGTTCACGCACTTCCAGGACGCGTTTCTCGGGTGGCAAGATCGCCGTACCGCTGTCGAGCGGGCCTATTCCGCTGCCGCTCAAGCTCTGATGGCCGACGAGCGCGATCCCGCGGCTCACTGGGCGCTGGGTCGCGCGATGTGGCTGCAATACCGAGAGGATGAGGCGTTGCGAGAGCTGCAGTCGGCCATCGAACTCAGCCCCAATTTTGCGATGGGTCACTACACGCTCGCGTGGTTCCATTGTCAGGCGGGCGATCCAAACGCGGCGATCGCCGGTGTGGACCATGCCCGTGCCCTGAGTCCGATGGACCCTTTGCTGTTCGCCATGCTGGCTTCTCGCGCGCTGGCCTTGCTGCGCTTGGGCCGCTACGAAGAGGCCGCGGACTGGGGAGTCCGTTCGGCCTCGAGACCGAACGCGCATGTGCATATCCAGGCCGTGGCCATGTTTTGTCTGGCGCTTGCCGGGCGTCGAGACGAAGCCAGGAAATGCGCTGTCGAGATCCGGCGCACACATGGGGCGTACCGCTTGGAGGACTTCCTGATCGCGTTCCACCTGCCCCCTGAAGTGGAGTTGCTGCTGCGAAAGGCAGAGAGCCTCATCGATCGGTAGCAGTTCCCGGCCGGCCCCGACGTTCTGCGGCCCGGTCACGGCGGCTTCGAATGAGCCTCGCCTTCAAGCAAAATGCCCGCATGCTGACCTTCCCGCAAATCGATCCCGTCGCCATCAAGCTGGGGCCGCTGGCCATCCACTGGTACGGGCTGACCTACCTGGCGGCCTTCGGCCTGTTCATGCTGCTGGCGCACCGGCGTCTCGCGCACGAGCCGTTCGCGTCGGTGCAGGGCCGCGGCGCCTGGAGCCGCAAGGACATCGAGGACATCCTGTTCCTGGGCGTGCTGGGCGTGATCGCGGGCGGGCGCCTGGGCTATTGCCTGTTCTACAAGCCGGCCTACTACCTGTCGCACCCGCTCGAGGTGTTCTTCATCTGGCAGGGCGGGATGAGCTTCCATGGCGGCATGCTGGGCGTGATCGCCTCGCAATGGTGGTTCGCGCGTTCGCGCGGCAAGCCGTTCTGGCAGGTGATGGATTTCGTCGCGCCCTGCGTGCCGCTGGGCCTGGCCGCGGGGCGCGTGGGCAACTTCATCAATGGTGAGCTGTGGGGCAGGGCCGCCGACCCGTCGCTGCCCTGGGCCATGGTGTTTCCGCACAGCGGCTCGCTAGTGCCGCGGCATCCCTCGCAGATCTACCAGTTCCTGCTCGAAGGCGTGCTGCTGTTCGCGCTGCTCTGGCTGTACGCGCGCCGGCCGCGCCGCCAGGCCCAGGTGTCCGCCGCTTTCCTGATCGGCTATGGCGTGCTGCGATTCGTGGCGGAGTTTTTCCGCGAGCCGGACGCGCACCTGGGCCTGCTGTCGCTGGGCATGAGCATGGGCCAGTGGCTGTGCGTTCCCATGGTGCTGGCCGGCGTGGCGCTGTGGCTGTGGGCCGAGCGCCGGCCGCAGCCGCCGGTCGTGCCGGCGTAGTGGGGTCCACTGTGCCGCATGGCCCCGGACCGGCTGGCGCCACCCTACTCAGTGTTTCCCCTTGGCAAATAGGCCCCCCGCCTGGCGCAACACCCTCAATAATTACGCGTAATTATGAGAAATTACGATGCGCGTGGTCCCCAACTCCCTGCACGATGATGTCGCGGCGCAGCTGCGCGAGCGCATCTTCGCCGGCGAACTGGCGCCCGGCAGCTTCCTCGACGAAGCCCGGCTGGCGCAGGAGATGGAGATCTCCCGCACGCCGTTGCGCGAGGCGCTGAAGGTGCTCACGGCCGAAGGGCTGGTGCGCCACGAACCGCGGCGCGGCTCCTTCGTCAACGAGGTCACCGAGCAGGACCTGGACGAGATCTTCCCGGTGATCGCGCTGCTGGAGGGCCGCTGCGCGCACGAGGCGGCGCTGAACGCCACCGACGCCGACCTGCAGGCGCTGCAGGCCCTGCACGACAAGCTCTCGCGCCATGCCAAGGCCAGGCGCATCAACGACTACTACGCGGCCAACTTCGCCATCCACGAGGCCATCATCGCGCTGGCGGGCAACCGCTGGCTGGCGCAGGTGATCACCGACCTGCGCAAGATCGTCAAGCTCGCGCGCCTGCAGCAGCTGCATGCGCCCGGCCGGCTGGAGCAAAGCCTGTCCGAGCACCTGGCGGTGTTCGCGGCGCTGCAGGCGCGCGATGCCGAGGGCGCCGAGGCGGCGATGCGCACCCATCTGACCCGGCAGCGGGTCGCCCTGCGCGAACTCGCCCGCAGCCAGCGATCGAGGTTGGCTTCATGAGCGATTCAGTGCCGAATACCGCTCTAGCCGGTGTGGTTCATGCGCCGGCAACTATCAAAACAGGAGCGGTCCCGCTCCCGTCAGGCGACCGGCCGCTGGCCGAGCGGCTGCGCGCCACGTTCCGCCGCGGCCAGGAAGCCCTGTCACCGCGCGAGCTGCGCAACCTGCTCGCCCAGCTGCAGAACATCGTGGATGCCCGGGTAAGCGAAGTCGAGGGCGGGCGGCGCGCCAAGGAAGTGGAGGGCTGGTACGCCACTGCCCGGCCGGCGCAGCGGCGCGACCTGTGGCTGCTCATGAGCGAGCAGTTCATGGCCGACCCCGACAAGGTCAAGGGGGCGCAGGCGCAGTTCGCCGCCGCCGTCGGCACGCCCGACGAAGCCGCCGCCGAGGTGCTGTACCGGCGCGCGACGGTGTCGCCGCGCCGGCGCCTGCTGCAGCGGTTCAGCGCCGACAGCGACGGCATCCGCTTCCTGGTCGACCTGCGCGCCGAACTGCAGCCGCACCTGAAGGCGGACCGCCGCCTGCGGGCGCTGGACGTCGAGATGGAGTACATGTTCTCCACCTGGTTCGACGTCGGCTTCCTGGAGCTGCAGCGCATCAGCTGGGATTCGCCGGCATCGCTGGTGGAAAAGCTGATCCGGTATGAGGCGGTGCATGACATCCGCAGCTGGGCCGACGTGAAGAACCGGCTCGACAGCGACAGGCGCTGCTACGGATTCTTCCATCCGCGCCTGCCGGGCGAGCCCTTGATCTTCGTCGAAGTGGCGCTGACCGACAGCATCGCCGGCAGCATCACGCCGCTGCTGGACGAAACCGCCGCGCCGGCAGACCTGGCGCGTGCCACCACCGCCATCTTCTATTCGATCAGCAACACGCAGGCGGGCTTGCGCGGCGTGAGCTTCGGCGACTCGCTGATCAAGCGGGTGGTCGAAACGCTGAAGGGGGAGTTTCCCAAGCTGCGGACCTTCGCCACCCTGTCACCGATCCCGGGCCTGCGCGCCTGGATGGTCAAGCACGCACCGGCCGAACTGCTGGGCGCGCTCGAGCACCCGCTGGAGTTGCCGCCCAAATCGGGCGCACGCCACCAGCTGATGGGGTGGGCGGCGCGCTACCTGGGGCAGGAACTGCAGGACGGCCAGCCGCTGGACCCGGTCGCGCGCTTCCACCTGGGCAACGGAGCGCGCATCGAGCGCCTGAACTGGGCCGGCGATCCTTCGCCCAAGGGCATCAAGCAGTCTTACGGGTTAATGGTGAACTATTTGTACGACCTCAAGCGGCTGGACAAGCACCGCGCGATGCTCGCGCAAGGACAAATCCCGATTTCAGGTGCCATCGAGGACCTGTACCTTTGAGCCGCATCGGCCGCGGCCTTTTCCACCACAAGCAGGAGACACCCCCATGACGATCAACAGCCTGACCCGGCGCGCGCTGCTGCGTGCCACCGCCGCCACCAGCGCCGCGGGCGTGTTGCCGCTGGCCTGGAGCCAGGGCGCGCGCTGGCCCGCCAAGCCCGTGAACATGGTCGTGCCATTCGCCGCCGGCGGCGGCACCGACGCCTTCGGCCGTCCGCTGTCGGCGCAGTTCGCCAGGCAGACCGGGCAGAACCTGGTCATCGAAAACCGTGCCGGCGCCGGCGGCACGCTGGGCGCCAGCCTCGCATCCAAGGCGGCGCCGGACGGCTACACGCTGTTCATGGGTGCGGTGCATCACTCGATCGCCCCGGCCATGTACAAGCGCCTGGACTACGACCTCGAGAAGGACTTCGTGCCGCTGGTGCTGGCGGCCACCGTGCCGCAGGTCGTCGTGGTGAACCCGAAGAACATCACGGCGCCTGATTTCAAGTCGTTCCTGGAGACGGTGCGCAAGAGCCCGGGCCGCTACAACTACGGCTCGGCCGGCGCCGGCACCTCGCACCACCTGGCCGGCGAGCTGTTCAAGCAGCAGACCAGGACCTTCATCACGCACATCCCGTACACCGGCGCCGGCCCCGCGCTGCGCGACCTGGTCGGCGGGCAGGTCGACATGATGTTCGACGGGCTGGGTTCCAGCGCGGCGCACATCAAGGCCGGGCGCATCAAGGCGCTGATGGTGTCGGGCAACAAGCGCAACCCGGCGTTCCCGGACGTGCCCAGCGCGGCCGAGATGGGCCTGCCGGACTACACCGTCACCACCTGGTACGGCCTGTGGGCGCCCAAGGGCACGCCGGCCGACGTGCAGGCGCGCATCGTCGAGGAGATGCGCAAGGCGATCAGCTCCGACGAGCTCAAGGCCGTGTGGGCCGCGCAGGGCGCGGACTTCCCCAACATGAACCAGCAGCAGTTCGGCAGCTTCGTCAGCGCCGAGGTCAAACGCTGGGACGCGGTCGTCAAGGCCTCGGGCGCCAAGCTCGAATGACCGGCGCAGGCGGAACTTCAGAACTGAATCGGGCTGTAGCCCGCACCGCGACTGCCAAGCATGCTGCGTATACGATAGCAGACGTTTACCGCTGTGCGCCTGGCCCGAAACGCGGGGAGGGCATCGCCGCCTTCCTGGAAAAACGCAAGCCTGCCTTCCGACCATGACCGACCAGAACCTCTTTGCCGCCCTGCGCGCGGCCTTTCCCGCCGACCTCGCCGCGACCGCGGTGGAAACCGACGATGGCCTCGTCTACAGCTGGCTCGACCTCGACCGGGCGACCGCCATGATCGCCAACCTGCTGGCCTCGCTGGACTTGCCGGAGGGCTCGCGCATCGCGGTGCAGGTCGAGAAATCGGTCGAGGCCATGATGCTGTACCTGGCCACGCTGCGCGCAGGTTATGTGTTCCTGCCGCTGAACACGGCCTACCAGAGCGCGGAGATCGAGTACTTCATCGGCAACGCCGAGCCGGCCGTGGTGGTCTGCAGCCCGAAGAACTTCGGCTGGGTCAGCAAGATCGCGTTCAAGGCCGGCACGCAGAACGTGTTCACCTTGGGCGAGGACCGCAGCGGCTCCCTGCTGGAGCGCGCCGCGCACCAGAGCGACCGCCACCAGCCGGTGGCGCGGCGCGCCGGCGACCTGGCGGCCATCCTCTACACCAGCGGCACCACCGGCCGCAGCAAGGGCGCCATGCTGACCCACGGCAACCTGCTGTCCAACGCGCAGGTGCTGAAGTCCTACTGGGGCTGGACAGCTACCGGAGGGCCCGAAGGCCGCGGCGACGTGCTGATCCACGCGCTGCCGATCTTCCACGTGCACGGCCTTTTTGTCGCCATCCACGGTGCGCTGCTCAACGGCAGCAAGATGATCTGGCTGGCGAAATTCGATCCCCAACTCGCCATCGAGAAGATGCGCGAGGCCACGGTCTTCATGGGCGTGCCCACCCTGTACGTGCGCATGCTGGCCGAGCCCGGCCTCGACCGCGACGCCGCGCGCCACATGCGGCTGTTCATCGCCGGCTCGGCGCCGCTGCTGATCGAGACCTTCAACGAGTGGAAGCGGCGCACCGGCCACACCATCCTGGAGCGTTACGGCATGAGCGAGACCATCATGCTGACCTCCAATCCCTACGACCCCAAGCAGGGCGAGCGGCGCGGCGGCACCGTGGGCTTCCCGCTGCCCGGGGTGAAGCTGCGCATCCGCGGCGAGGACGGCCACGACCTGCCCACGGGCGAGATCGGCGGCATCCAGGTCAAGGGCCCCAACGTGTTCAAGGGCTACTGGCGCATGCCGCAGAAGACGGCCGAGGACTTCACCGACGACGGCTGGTTCAAGACCGGCGACGTCGGCAGGATCGACGAGCGCGGCTACGTGACCATCGTCGGCCGCAGCAAGGACCTGATCATCAGCGGCGGCTACAACGTCTACCCGGCCGAGATCGAGGGCTACATCAACGAGATGCCGGGGGTGGCCGAAAGCGCCCTGGTGGGCGTGCCGCACCCGGACTTCGGCGAGGTCGGCATCGCGGTGGTCACGCCCAAGCCGGGCGCCGAGCTTTCGGGCGAGCAGATCGTGGCGCGGCTGAAGTCGCAGCTGGCCAACTTCAAGATTCCCAAGCGCTGCTTCGTGGTGCCGGAGCTGCCGCGCAACACCATGGGCAAGGTGCAGAAGAACGTGCTGCGCGAGCAGCACAAGGCGCTGTTCGGCTGAGCCTGGTCAGCACCTTGGGGCTACAAGTCGCGCGCCCGCAGGACGTAGCGCACGAACCCGTCCGCCTCGGTGAAGCGGTCATACAGCTGCCGCGCCTCGGCGTTGTCCTCGCGGGTCATCCAGTACAGGCGCGCCCAGCCCTCGGCGCGCATGGCGTTGCGCAGCCAGTCCAGCAGCGCAGTGCCCAGGCCCCGCTCGCGGGCGGAAGGCAGCACGTACAGGTCTTCCAGGTAGCAGACCGGCTGGGTTTCCCAGGTGTTCTCGTGCACCACGCAGTGCGCGAATCCGTACACCTGGCCTTCGACCTCGGCCACGATGCACATCACGGCCGAATCGGGATCCAGGATGCGCGCCCATGTGCGGCGCGTCACCTCGTCCGGCAGCCGCGTCTCGTAGAACTCGCAGTAGCCGCGCCACAGCTGGCGCCAGGCAGGTTCGTCGCTGGGGAGCGCAGATCGGATGAGGGGCTGGGACATGACTGCCCCATTGTGCCCCGGTAGAACCGTCATCCCCGCGCAGGCGGGGATCCAGGACGCACGCGCAGCGTGCTAGCTCAACGCTCTGGATGCCCGCCTACGCGGGCATGACGGGGCAAGAGCCTACAGCTGCGCCGCCAGCAGCACCGCCGCATGCACGGCCTGGTGCCCGGCGCCGTCCTGGATCTGGTGGCGGCAGCTGGTGCCGTCGGCGACCACGATCGCACCCGGGTGCTTGCGGATCGCGGGCAGCAGGCTGAGTTCGGCCATCGCCATGGAGACGTCCTGGTGGTCCGCTTCATAGCCGAAACTGCCCGCCATGCCGCAGCAACTGCTCTCGATCAGCTCGGGCTCCACGCCGGGGATCAGCCGCAGGATCTGCAGCACCGGGGACACGGCGTCGAAGGCCTTCTGGTGGCAGTGGCCATGCACCATCACGCGCTTGTCCAGCGGCCGCAGCTGGCTCTTCAGCGTTTCCAGGCGGCCGGCCGCCAGCTCGCGCGCCAGGAACTCTTCCAGCAGCAGCGCGTGCCGCGCGATCTGCGGCGCCGCCTCGCCCAGCCCCAGCGACAGCAGCTCGTCGCGCAGCGTGAGCAGGCAGGAAGGCTCCAGGCCGACGATGGGGATGCCACGGGCGGCGAACGGCTGCAGCGACTCGACCAGCTCGCGCGCCTTGGCCCGGGCCTGCTCGACCTGGCCGCTGGCGAGGTAGGTGCGGCCGCAGCACAGGTGCTTGCCGTCCTGCTGCTGCTTGGCCGCCAGGTGCACGGTGTAGCCGGCCGCGCGCAGCACCTTGACGGCCGCCAGCGCGTTGGCCGACTCGAAGAAGCCGTTGAAAGTGTCGACGAACAGCACCACCGGCAGCGCCGAGGCCAGCACCTCCTGGCGCGTCGCCGTGTGCGGGGCCGTGTTGAAGAAATGGCTGCGCTTCCATTGCGGCAGCTCTCGGCGGGCCGACAGCCCCGTCATCCGCTCGCCCAGGCGGCGCAGCAGGGCACTGCGGTTGCGCAGGTTGGCCAAAGGCGCCAGCCGCGCGGCCCACCGGGCGTAATCGGGGAGGCTGCCCACCAGCCGGTCGCGCAGGGTGAGCCCGTGGCGCGCCTTGTAGTGGTGCAGGAACTCCACCTTCATCCTGGCCATGTCCACGCCCGTGGGGCAGTCGCGCCTGCAACCCTTGCAGCTGACGCACAGGTCCAGCGCCTGTCGGACTTCCTCGCTCGCCAGGCCTTCAGGGCCGAGCTGGCCCGACAAGGCCAGCCGCAGCGTGTTGGCACGGCCGCGCGTCAGGTGCTTCTCGTCGCGGGTGGCGCGGTAGCTGGGGCACATGGTGCCGGCGTCGAATTTGCGGCAGTGGCCGTTGTTGTTGCACATCTCCACGGCCTTGGCGTAGCCGTGGGCCGGGTCGCCACCGGTACCGGGGGCGGTGGTGCGCTCGGTCGCCGGGTCGTTCTGCACATCCCAGCGGCTCCAGTCCAGCACCGGCGTCAGCGGGATGACCCGGTACGAAGGCGGGAACCGCATCAGCGAGGTGTCGTCCATGCGCGGCGCGTCCACGATGCGGCGCGGACAGAGCAGGTGCTGGGGATCGAACAGCTGCTTGATCTGCGTGAAGGCCTCGTGGATCCTGGGCCCGAACTGCCACTGGATCCATTCGCCGCGCGCCAGGCCGTCGCCGTGCTCGCCGCTGTAGGCGCCCTTGTACTGGCGCACCAGGGCGGATGCTTCCTCGGCGATGGCGCGCATCTTCGCCGCGCCCTCGCGCCGCATGTCGAGGATGGGGCGAACGTGCAGCGTGCCGACCGACGCATGCGCGTACCAGGTGCCCCGGCTGCCGTGGCGGCGGAACACGCGTGTCAGGGCGTCGGTGTACTCGGCCAGGTGCTCCAGCGGCACCGCGCAGTCCTCGATGAAGCTCACCGGCTTGCCGTCGCCCTTGAGGCTCATCATGATGTTCAGGCCCGCCTTGCGCACCTCCCACAGGTTCTTCTGCGCGGCGTCGTCTTCCATGCGCACCACCGAGCCGGGCAGGCCGAGATCGCCCATCAGCTCGACCAGCCGGTCCAGCTGACGCACGAGCGCGGCCTTGTCGGCGCCGGAGAACTCCACCAGCAGCACGGCGTCCGGCCGGCCGATCACGGCGGTGCGGATCACCGGCTCGAACGCCGGGTTCAGCAGCGACAGCTCGATCATGGTGCGGTCCACCAGCTCCACCGCGGTGAGCGTCCCCTCGCCCAGCTTGACAATGTGCTGGGCGCTGTCCATGGCCTTGTAGAAGGTCGGGAAGTTCACCACGCCCAGCACCTTGGCGCGTGGCAATTCGGCCAGCTGCAAGGTCAGGCTCTTCGTCAGGGCCAGCGTGCCTTCGCTGCCGACCAGCAGGTGCGCGAGGTTGACCGATCCGTCGGCCGTGTACGGCTTCTCGTTCTGGTTGCGGAAGATGTCCAGGTTGTAGCCACCCACGCGGCGCAGCACCTTGGGCCAGTGCCGGTCGATCTCGGGCGCCAGCGCGGCGGCCAGGTCCTGCACCCGGTCGCCGATCTCGCGCACGCGCCCGGTCGCCTGGTCGTAGCGGCCGAAGGTGTGCAGATGGCCGTCGGCCGTCCAGGCCTGCGCGCCCCGCACGTTGTGCACCATGTTGCCCCAGGCGATGCTGCGGCTGCCGCAGGAGTTGTTGCCCGCCATGCCGCCCAGGGTGGCCTGTGCGCTGGTCGACACGTCGACCGGGTACCAGAGTCCGAGCTTCTTCAGGCCCAGGTTCAGGTGGTCCAGCACGATGCCTGGTTCCACCACGGCGGTGCGCTGCTCCGCGTCGAAATCCAGGATGCGCCGCACGTGCTTGGAATGGTCGATCACCAGGCCCGCGCCCACGGTCTGGCCGCACTGGCTGGTGCCGCCACCGCGCGGCACGATCGGCACCTTCAGGTCGCGGCAGATGTCCAGGGCGAGCTTCACGTCCTGCGGACCGCGCGGGATGAACACGCCGATCGGCATTTCCTGGTAGATCGACGCATCGGTGGCGTAGCGGCCGCGGTCGCCGGGCGAGAACAGCACCTCGCCCTCGGTCTCGGATGCCAGGCGCTGGGCCAGTAGCGCCGCCACTTCGTTGGTGACGCCGGCGACGCGCTCGTACACGCCGGCCGCAGCGGCACGGGTGGCCGCCAGGGGCAGGGGGGCGTTCAAGGCGTCGCCCCCGAACGGCCGCTGGAGGGGGCGCGCAGCTGTTCCAGCACCACGTCGCGCTTGTTGGCCAGGTGGGTGAGCAGCACCGCCCGCATGCCTGCTCCATCGCGCGCAGCCAGCGCCTCGATCATCTTTTCGTGTTCCTTCACGGCCCGCTTCCACTTGGCCCCGTCCTGGTTGGAGCGGAAGCGCAACGCCTGCAGGCGCGCATTGACCTGGTTGTAGGTGGTGGTGAGCACCGGGTTCTTGGCGGCTGCGTTGATGGCGCGGTGGATCGATGCGTTCAGCCGGTAGTAGGCGGACAGGTCGGCCCGGGTGTAGGCGGCCATCATTTCGTAGTGCGTGGCGCGGATCTCGGCGACTTCCTCGTCGGTGATGCGCTGCGCGGCCAGTTCGCCGGACATCGCTTCCAGGCCCGCCATCACCTCGAAGGTGTTGAGCACGTCGGCTTCGGTCAGCGCGAGGGCGATGGCGCCGCGATTGGGCACCAGTTCCACCAGGCCTTCGGCGGCCAGCATCTTGATGGCCTCGCGCAGGGGCGTGCGGGAGATGTTGAGCACTTCCGACAGCTCCCGCTCGTTCAGCTTCGCGCCGGGAGCGATGCGGTTTTCCACCAGCATCTGGCGCAGGCGGTGGGCGGCATGCTCGTGAAGCGAAGCCTTTGGGATGGGGATGATGTCGGCTGTCATGCCGGGATTGTATGCAAAACACGAGTCCTCTTGCGTACGACTCAGCAATGATGCGGACGTTGACTTTCCGGTTTTGTATGCAAAAATGAGCGCCATGCTGACGCTTGACTTTCATCCCACCGGCCGGCACTTCCTGCAGATCCCGGGGCCCTCGCCGGTGCCCGATCGCATCCTGCGGGCCATGAGCCTGCCGACCATCGACCACCGCGGGCCCGAATTCGGCGTGCTCGGCAAGCGCGTGCTCTCGGGCATCCGGCAGGTGTTCAAGACGCGGCACCCGGTGGTGATCTACCCGGCCTCGGGCACGGGCGCGTGGGAAGCTGCCCTGTGCAACGTGCTCTCGCCCGGCGATCCGGTGCTGATGTACGAGACGGGCCACTTCGCCGCGCTGTGGATCAAGATGGCCAGCCGCCTGGGACTGCAGGCCGAGACGATCGGCCTGCCGGGCGCCCAAGGCTGGCGCCAAGGCGTGCAGGCGGACCTGATCGCCGAGCGCCTGCGCGCGGACACGCAGCACGCGATCAAGGCCGTGTGCGTGGTGCACAACGAGACATCCACCGGCGTGACCAGCGACATCCTCGCCGTGCGGCGCGCCATCGACGCCGCGCGGCATCCGGCGCTGCTGATGGTCGACAGCATTTCGGGCCTGGCTTCGGCCGACTACCGGCATGACGAGTGGGGCGTGGACGTCACGATCAGCGGCTCGCAAAAGGGCTTGATGCTGCCGCCCGGCATCAGCTTCAACGCGCTTTCGCCCAAGGCCCTGGAAGCGAGCAAGTCGGCCCGGCTGCCGAAGGCGTTCTGGGCCTGGGACGAGATGGTGGAGATGAATGCCACCGGCTACTTCCCCTACACGCCCAACACCAACCTGCTCTATGGCCTGGCCGAAGCCTGCGACATGCTGCTCGATCCGGCCCAAGGCGGGCTGGAAGCCGTATTCGCGCGGCACCAGCGCTGGGGTGAGGGCGTGCGCTGCGCGGTCCGCGCCTGGGGCCTGGAGATCCAGTGCGTGGACCCCGCCGTCTACTCGCCGGTGCTCACCGGCGTGGTCGTGCCGGAGGGGATAGACGCCGACGGGGTGCGCAAGCTGATCTACGAACGCTTCGATTGCTCGCTGGGCACCGGCCTGGGCAAGGTCAAGGGCCGCATGTTCCGCATCGGCCACCTGGGCGACTGCAACGACCTCACGCTGGTGGCTGCAGTGGCGGCCTGCGAGATGGGCCTGAAGCTCTCGGGCGTGAAGCTGGCCGGCTCGGGCGTGCAAGCCGCGATGGACTTTTTTGCTGCGCACGCTGCGCCTGTACCGGTTGCGAAAGCCGCTTAACCCACGGACGGGCGCGCCGGCAGGCGCCCCGTCCTGACTTTGTCCGGAGGACATATGCAACGAAGAATTTTTGTGGCCGGCACCGCCGCGACGCTCGCCGCGCCCCTCGTTCGGGCGCAGACGCTTCCGACCGGTCCCGTCAAGATCATCGTCGGCTTCGCCCCCGGCGGCGGCACCGACATCCTGGCGCGGGTGATCGGCCAGAAGCTGGGCGACATGTGGAAGACCCAGGTCATCGTCGAGAACAGGGCGGGGGCCTCCGGCACCATCGCCGCCGACTTCGTGGCCAAGGCCCCGGCCGACGGCAACACGCTGCTGATGGCGCACATCAACAGCCAGGCCATCACGCCCGCGCTGCAGAAGGTCAACTACGACCCGGCCAAGGACTTCGCGCCCATCGTGCTGGTGGGCGTGACGCCCAACCTGCTGATCTGCAATGAACAGCAGCCCGCCAAGACGGTGAAGGACCTGGTCGATCTTTGCCGCAACAACCCCGGCAAGGTGAGCTTCGGCAGCGCGGGCACCGGCAGCGCGCAGCACCTGGCGCTGGAGATGTTCATGCTGGCGGCCAAGGTGAAGGCGATCCACGTGCCGTACAAGGGATCGGGCCCGATGCTGACCGACCTGATCGGCGGCCAGATCCAGTACAGCTTCGACACCATGACGGCCGCCACGCCCCACGTCAGGAGCGGCAAGGCCATCGCCATCGCGCAGACCCGCCAGAACCGGGTGAGCGCCTACGCCAACGTGCCCACCATGGCCGAGTCCGGGTTCCCGGGGTTCGAGGCCACCACGTGGTACGGCCTGGCCGGCCCGTCCAGGATGCCTGTGGCCCTGGCCAAGCGCATGAACGAGGATGTCAACAAGGTCATGCAGATGCCCGACGTGATGGAAAAGCTCGCCGCCTCGGGCGCGCAGGACGGCGGCGGCTCCACCGAGAAGTTCGGCGAGTTCATGGCCGCCGAGCAGGTCAAGTGGGCCAAGATCATCAAGGACGGCGGAGTCAAGGGCGAGTCCTGAACCGGGGCAGCCGAATGCGGGCAGCCGAATACGGGCAGCCGAATACGGGCAGCCGGCCGCGAAGGACGCGAAGGGAACGCGAAGGACGCCAAAAAACCAAAGCAGATCTTCATGGTTGTTCTTTCGCGTCCTTCGCGCTTTCTTCGCGTCCTTCGCGGCCGGAAGTCCGTTTTTTTCCCGAAAGTTTGAAGTGACACGACCTCTCCCCCTGCAAGGCGTCAAGGTCCTGGACATCAGCCAGGTGATGGCGGGCCCCTACGCCTGCATGCTGCTGGGTGACCTGGGGGCGGACGTGATCAAGGTCGAGCCGCCAGGCACGGGCGACCAGACCCGCGGCGCCATGGGATTCAAGATGAAGGGGGCCGACTCGCTGGGCTTCCTCAACATGAACCGCAACAAGCGCAGCATCACGCTGGACCTCAAGACCGAGGCGGGCAAGTCGGTGGTGCTCAAGCTTGTCCGCGAAGCCGACATCCTGGTCGAGAACTACCGGCCCGGCGCGCTGCGCCGCCTTGGCCTGGGCTATGACGTGCTGCGCGAGGTCAATCCGCGGCTGGTCTACACCAGCATCTCAGGGTTCGGGCAGACCGGCCCCTGGGCCGACCGGCCGGGCTTCGACCTGATGGCGCAGGCCATGTCGGGCGTGATGAGCGTGACCGGCTACCCGGACAGCCCGCCGGTGAAAGCCGGCGTGCCGGTGGCGGACATCGGCTGCGCGCTGTTCGCCATCTACGCCACGCTGGCGGCCTACATCGGCGCGAAGAACACCGGGCAGGGGCAGTACGTCGATGCGGCGCTGTTCGACGCCGCCATGGCGTTCTCGGTCTGGGACATCTGCGACTACTGGGGCACCGGCCAGCCGCCGCAGCCGCTGGGAACGGCCAACAAGATGACGGCGCCCTACCAGGCCATGGCCTCGTCCGACGGCTGGTTCGTGATGGGCGCCAACAACCAGAAGCTCTGGGTGCAGCTGTGCACCCTGATGGACCGGCCCGAGCTGCTGGAGGACGCGCGGTTCTCCACCATCGCGCTGCGCCTGAAGCACCGTGCGCAACTGCAGGACGAACTGGAGAAGACCTTCAGGACGCGGCCCAAGGACCATTGGGTCGAGACGCTGCTGGCCAACGGCATCCCGGCCGGCCCGATTCTTTCGTACCCCGAGGCTTTCGGCAGCGAGCATGCGAGCGTCCGCGGCATGCGCATGGAGATCGACCACCCGGTGGAGGGCAAGGTGCCCAACATCGGGTTTGCCGTGAAGCTGTCGGAGACGCCGCAGCAGGTGCGCCGCCACCCGCCGCTGCTGGGTGAGCACACGGCCGAGGTGCTGGCCGAACTCGGCATCGGCGAGGAAGAGCAGTCGCAGCTGCGCGCGCAAGGCGCGTTCGGCGCATGACCGAAGGCGCGGTCCACCTGCACAAGGACGGCGCGGTCGCCTCCGTGGTGTTCGACCGCCCCGAAGCGCGCAACGCCATGACCTGGGCGATGTACGAATCGCTGGTGGCGATCTGCGAGCAGCTGCGCTGCGACGCCTCGGTGCGGGTCGTGCGGTTCCGGGGCGCAGGCGGCCAGGCTTTCGTGGCAGGCACCGACATTGGCCAGTTTCGATCCTTCAGCGGCGGCGAGGATGGCATCGCCTACGAGCAGCGCATCGACACCTGCATGGCGCTGCTGGAGAGCTTGCCCATGCCCACCGTGGCCGTGCTCGAAGGCTGGGCCGTGGGGGGTGGCCTGGCCATCGCCGCGGCCTGCGATTTCCGCATGGCCGCGCCCGGCACCCAGATCGGCGTTCCCATTGCCCGCACGCTCGGCAATTGCCTGTCCATGGCCAATGTGGCGCGGCTGGTGGCCGCGTTCGGCCGGCCGCGGGTGCAGCGGCTGCTGCTGCTGGCCGAGCTTCTCACGGTCGAGGAGGCCCTGGCCTGCGGCTGGCTGCTCCAGGTGGTGCCACCCGCTGAGCTGGATGCCGCCAGCCAGGCGCTGTGCACCCGGCTGGCCAGCCTGGCGCCGGTCACCCAGCGCGTGAGCAAGCAGGCGCTCCACCGCCTGCTGCACCGCGACCTGCCCGGTGCCGAGGACCTGATCCGCGTCTGCTACGGCAGCGATGATTTCCGCGAAGGCGTGCGCGCCTTCGCGGGCAAGCGCCAGCCCGCCTGGACCGGCCGCTGAGCCGCAGGGAGGCCTTGTCCTACATCGCCGTACGCTCCCGCTTCTTAGCATGGGACCATGAACCAGCCCACCGCCACTGAACGTCCCGTCGACCTTGCCGCCGAATCGGTCGCGGGCGAGGAAGACCCCGGCGCATCGATCGACCTCGCCGCGCGCGATGCCAGGTCGCCCGGCGCCTCCGACCAGCCAGCGGGCGAGGAGGGGGCGCAGGCGCGGGGCACGACGCCGCCCATGGCTCCGGGCGATGAGGCCCCTGCCGGAACGCCCGGCACCGGCGAGGACGTGTGCCGCACCTGCGGTGGCAGCGGCAAGACCGGCGCCTCTTCCTGCCCTGATTGCGCGGGCACCGGCAAGGTGACCGTCGGCATCGGCGGCGCTTGAAGCGGCTCGGCCGACTGCCGCCGCGCAAGCGGCTGGCCACGGGCGCCGGCACGCTCGAATACGTGCTGTCGGGCACCGAAAACCCATCGATCATCCTGGTCAACGGCGCGGGCGTCACGCTCGAAGGGTGGCGCACGCTGTACCCGGAGATCGAGCAGCTGGGACGCGTGCTGGCCTGGAACCGGTTCGGCGTCGCCGGAAGCAGCAAACCGCGCCAGCCGCAGACAGGATCGCTCGTCGTGGCGTCGCTGCGCGAGCTGCTGGCGTCGGTGGGCTTGCCGGCGCCGTACCTGCTGGTCGGCCATTCGCTGGGCGGGCTCTACTGCAACCTGTTCGCGCGGCTGCACCCGGGCGAGGTGGCCGGCATGGTGTTGCTGGAAGCCACCCATCCGCGCGACCGCGAGATGCTCAAGGGCCATGAGACCCAGCTGGCGTCGGTGCTGTCCCGATTGTTCGAGCTGCCGCAAAGGATCTTCCGCGACAACCTGAACGCGGAGATCGAATGGGTCGACGCGACGGCGCGCGAAGTGGCGGCCGCCGGTGCGTTCCCGCCGGTGCCGCTCACCGTCGTGACGGGCGGCAACGAACCGCCCAAATGGCTGATGTCGCCCGAGGCGCTGCGGATCCGGCGCGGGCACCAGCAGGAGCTGGCGCGCCTGTCGCCACAGGGCCAGCAGGTGATCGCGCCGGTCAGCGGGCACTTTCCCCAGCTGACGCAGCCGGCCCTGGTGCTGGACGTGATCCGGCGCATGGCCGGCGCCGTGCTGCAGCGCGCCTAGGCGACCGAACTCCAGCCTTCGTGCCCCAGCCAGTCGCGCAGGGCCACGGCGCCGCCCGGTGTGATCTCCAGCGCGCGCGAGTTCGGCCGGCGCAGCAGCCAGCCGCGCTGCAGGCAATGGCTGCAGATCAAGGTGCCCAGCCGGCCGGCGACATGAAAGCGCCGCTCGCTCCAGTCCAGGCAGGGCCGGCAATGCGTGCGCTGGCTCGTGGGCGCAAGAGCGGCGCCGGGCTCGATACCCAAGGGCTGCAGGCTGGCCTCGCAGCGGTCGGTGACGTGGCCCGCGTCACCTTCGAACGCGATCGCGCCGTCGGCCAGCAGCCGTTCGGCAATGGCCACACCCAGCTGCCCTGCGATATGGTCGTAGCAGGTGCGGGCGCGGCGCAACGCCTTGTCGCGCGGGCCGGGGACGACCGCCCGCCTGGGTGGGTCCTGCCGAGCGGCCAGCTGCATGATGCTTTCGAGCAGCTGCGCGACTTGCGCCGAGGCCAGGCGGTGATAGCGGTGCCGCCCGGCCCGGCTCACCTGCAGCAATCCCGCGTCGACCAGCAACGCGAGATGGCGGCTGGCCGTGGGCGCGGTGACGCTGCCGGCGCGCGCCAGTTCGTTGGCGGTGAGCGAGCGTCCGTCCAGCAGTTCCAGCAGCATGGCCGTGCGCGCGGGCTCGCCCACGAGCTGGCCGATGTGGGCGATCTGGTTGGTGTTCATGCGGCGAGTAGAGCAGGTGCGAGCCGGCCAGATTTCGCTCCGCAGCGAAGCATCGGAGGCGGCGGCCAGCGGACGATAGCACCCCTGCACCTGGAGAACCCCATGCCACTGACCTGCTTCATCCGCTACCAGATCGATCCTTTCCAGCGCGACGCGTTCAAGGCGTATGCCCACAACTGGGGCCGCATCATCCCGCGCTGCGGCGGCCACCTGCTGGGCTACTTCCTGCCGCACGAGGGCACCAATGATGTGGCCTGGGGGCTGATCGCCTTCGACAGCCTGGCCGCGTACGAGGCCTACCGCGCCAGGCTGAAGACGGACGCGGAAGGCCGGGCCAATTTCGCGATGGCCCAGGAGAAACGCTTCATCCTGCGCGAGGAGCGCACCTTCACCGAACGGGTGGACGGCACCTTCGACGGGCGGCCGTGATGGTGTCGGTCATCGCCGGCCGCCTGACCCTGTTCCGCGAGTACCGGCTGAGGATCGCGGAAGTCATCGGGTGACGCTGTTCCCGTCATTCCCGCGAAGGCGGGAATCCAGGAGCACTGGATCCCCGCCTACGCGGGGATGACGGACTTCAGCCCGCAAACCCCTTGTAGAACATGTACGCCGCCAGCAGGTACAGGATGCTGGCAAACACGCGCTTGAGCTTGCCGACGGGCAGTGCATGCGCGGCGCGGGCGCCCAGGGGCGCGGTGAAGACGCTGCACAGCGCGATCACCAGCAGCGCCGGCAGCCAGATGTAGCCGAAGGAGCCCGCCGGCAGCTGCGTGACGGTGAGGCCGCTGATCACGTAGCCCACCACGTTGGCGACCGCGATGGGGAAGCCCAGTGCCGCCGAGGTCGCCACCGCGTTGTGCATGGCAACGTTGCACCAGGCCATGAAGGGGACGCTGGCGAAGCCGCCGCCTGCGCCGACCAGGCCGGAGAGGAAGCCGATCACGCCGCCGGCGGCCAGCTGGCCGCCGGTGCCGGGCATCTGCCGCGTGGGTTTCGGCTTCCTGTCCAGGAACATCTGCGTGGCCGAGAAGCTCACGAACAGTCCGAAGAAAAGGGCCAGGTGCGAACCCTTGAGCAGCGCAAACACGCCCAGGCTGCTGATGATGCTGCCGATCACGATGCCAGGCGCCAGCCGCTTGACGATGTCCCACCGCACCGCGCCGCGTTTGTGGTGCGCGCGAACGCTGGAGACCGAGGTGAAGATGATGGTGGCCATCGACGTGGCGATCGCCATCTTCACCGCCAGGTCGGGCGAGACGCCGCGGCCCGACAGGATGATGGTGATGAACGGCACCATCAACATGCCGCCACCGATCCCCAGCAGCCCCGCGAGGAAGCCGGTGCCGATGCCGAGCAGGGCGAGTTCGACGATGAGCGTGGGGGAGAGCGCCATGGGTCGATTGTCCCACCGCAGAGCCACCGAACCTTGCACTCGGCGGACCGGACGAAACATCGTGCAGTCCGGTCCCCCATGAAAAAAGCCGGATTCACTCCGGCTTTTCGATCTGATCAGAACCACATGAAAAACGCGCAGCGTTTTCCATGTGGATGAAAGAGGGTGTCTGCAAGTGCCACCGGACCGGCATCCTGAACCAGGGGTTCAGGTGGGCGAGGTCAACCTGGCGTTGGGTTCATCTGACGCGAGACGATCACGCTCGCAAGGTTTGTTCCAAGCCCGAGCTCAGAGAGCATTGGTTCAAGGAAATATAAAGCCCGGCACGCACTGCAGACAGGGGCCATTGTAGGCGTTGGGCTGTTCGCGTGGGGCTGCAAAAACCTGCGGCCGCGAGTGAAAAAATCAATGGGTCCGGCAACCACGCAGTGGCGCGCGATTGCAGCCCATCAGATGAGCCGGCCGTCATCCCCGAGCGCACTGTCGAGCCGCTGCAGCAGCATCGCCAGGCGCGGATCGCTCTCGCCGTCCCCACCACCCACGGGCGCGCGCGAAACAGCGGCAGGCGCGAGGCTGGAAGGGAACGTGGGTGCCGCGCGGTCGCTGACGTCGAACGCCAGGTTCAATGCCGCCAGCACCGCGATGCGGTCGCGTGCCTTCACCTTGCCGGCATCGCGGATCTTGCACATGGCCGTGTCCACCTTCTCCACGGCCTCGAGCAGGCGGGCGTCGCCGCCCTCGGGGCAGCCGAGCAGGTAGCTCTGGCCCATGATCTGCACTTCCAGCTGCTTCATGTTCATGCGGCCGACTTGATTTCGGGCAGGCGCTCGAGCAACGCGTCGACGCGGGCGCGGGCCGCGGACAGGCGCGACCTGAGCGAGTCGCGTTCGTGCGTCAGCACTTCGACCTGCTGGGCCAGCAAGGCATTGGTGCGCTGCAGTTCCGCATAACGCACAAGCAGGCGTTCGACGCGTTCCGCAATCTGGTCGATCTGGGAGGCACTGGGCATGCGGGCGATTGTAGGGTTTGGCCTCGCAAAAGCGCCTAAAATTGCCGGGTTGGTGCTCGCGGTGTGGTTCGCATGCCGCAGTTCAACGGGAAGCAGGAAGGAAAGCCGCCAAGGCTGACCCAACCTGCGCTGCCCCCGCAACGGTAAGCGGATGGAGGCGCCCTCGGCACCTCCCCCTTCCATCCTCGCAAGCCACTGGGCGCGCCTGATACAGCGCACCTGGGAAGGCGATGGAAGGCGACTCCGCCAGCCCGGATACCGGCCAACAAGGTGGCCGCGCCATGCCTGCCCGGTGTGCGCGGCCGAGACGCCCAGTGGGCCGGCGGGGAAGCCGGCCCGGGTATTGAACTTCGGTCCTGTATGTCCATGGTTTCGCATCGCCTGTCCCTGGCCGCCTTGCCCTTGTCGCTGGCCGCCTTTCCCCTCCACGCCCAATCTCCCGCCCTGAAGGAAACCGTGGTCACCGCCACCCGCGGCGCCACGCGCGCCGACGAACTGGTCAGTGACGTGCGCGTGATCGAACGCGCCCAGATCGAGAGCTCCACGGCCCGCACCCTGCCCGAACTGCTCTCGCGCACGGCCGGCGTGCAGATGTCCGCCAACGGCGGCCGCGGCAAGACCTCGAGCATCTTCATCCGCGGCGGCGAGAACCGCCACACCATCCTGATGGTGGACGGCGTGCGCATCGGCTCGGCCACGGCCGGCACACCCAGCTGGGAGACGATCCCGGTGGAGATGATCGAGCGCATCGAGGTGCTCAAGGGCCCGGCCTCGGCGCTGTACGGCAGCGAAGGCGTGGCCGGCGTGGTGCAGATCTTCACGCGCAAGGGCCGCGAAGGCTTCCATCCGCATGCGGCATTGACCGTGGGCAGCGAGCGCCATGGGCTCGCGGCCGCCGGGCTGGCGGCGGGACAGGGCCCCTTGAAGTATTCGCTGGCCCTGCAGCGCCGGGCCGAGCGCGGCATCAATTCGACGCAGCCGTACGTGCCCTTCAACGTCTACAACGGCGACATCGATCCGTTCCGGCAGGATGCGGTGACCGCCACGTTCGGCTACGAGTTCGGCGCGGGGTGGGCCGCCGATGCCAGCGTGCTGTATTCCGACGGCATCAGCCATTTCGACGACGGCCCGGGCGTCGACTCGCGCAGCGCCGTGCGCGGGCTGGCGGCACAAGCCGGCGTCAAGGGCAAGCTGATGCCCGCCTGGCAGACCGAGCTGCGCGTTGCGGAAGGCCGCGATACCGCGAACAACATCGCCTCCAACTCCGCCACCGATTTCAAGACCACGCAAACGCAGTGGACCTGGCAGAACAACATCGAGACCCCGCTTGGCGTGGTGCTGGCGGGCCTGGAGCAGCGGCAGCAGCGCATCGACGCGACCACCGCCTACACCTTCACCGGGCGCGACATCACCTCGGCGTTCGGCGGCCTGAACGGCAGCAGCGGCAGCCACAGCTGGCAGTTCAACCTGCGCCGCGACCGCAACACGCAGTTCGGCAGCGCCGACACGGGCTTCGCGGGCTACGGCTATCGCCTTACGCCGGCGTGGCGCGTGCATGCCTCGCACGGCACCTCGTTCGTGGCGCCGTCCTTCAACCAGCTGTACTTCCCCGGCTTCGGCAACCCCGCGCTGCAGCCCGAGCGCGGCAAGAACACCGACCTGGGCCTGACCTGGGCGCGGGACGGCCACGAGGTGAAACTGGTGCGGTTCGACAACCGCATCCGCGGCTTCATGACCAACACCACCTTGCCCGTCAACATCCCGCGGGCCCGCATCGACGGCTGGTCGCTCGGTTACGCCGGCAAGCTGGCGGGCATCGCCGTGCGGGTCGATCTGGAAAAGCTGGACCCGCGCAACGAGGTCAACGGCCGGCTGCTGCCGCGCCGGGCGCAGGAGCAGCTGACGCTGGGCGCGGACCACCAGGTCGGCGCCTGGAAGTTCGGCGGCTCGCTCCTGCATGTGGGACGGCGCTTCGACGATGCCGCCAACCGCCTGCCGCTGGGCGCGTACACCACGGCCGACGTGTACGCCGACTGGCAGTTCGCGAAGGACCTGAGCCTGCAGGCCAAGGTGAACAACCTGGCCGACAAGCAGTACGAGACCGCCTATGGCTACAACCAGCCGGGACGCAGCTTCTATCTGACGCTGCGCTGGCAGCCGCAATGAATCGCCGTTCCCGCGCAGGTGATGCGCTACGCGCGTCATCCCCGCGCAGGCGGGGACCCAGAAACCAGTGCGCAAGCCCTGGATCCCCGCCTGCGCGGGGATGACAATCGAAAGCAATGCTTCACATTCCGACCGGCCCCCAGCGCATCGTCTGCCTCACCGAGGAGACGACGGAGTGGCTGTACCTGCTGGGCGAGGAGGCGCGCATCGTCGGCATCTCGGGCTACACGGTGCGGCCGCGGCGGGCCCGGGAGGACAAGCCCAAGGTCAGCGCCTTCCTCAGCGCCAAGATCGACAAGATCCTCGCGCTGCGGCCCGATTGCGTGTTCGGCTTTTCCGACCTGCAGGCCGGCATCGCGGCCGAGCTGATCCGGCACGGGGTGCAGGTCACGGTGTTCAACCAGCGCAGCGTGGAGGAAATCTTCGCCATGCTGTTCCAGGTGGCTGCGATGGTGGGGCAGGCCGAGCGCGGCTGGGGCCTGATGCAAGGCATGCGCGAGCGCCTGCTGGCGATCGAAGCCGCGGGCCGCGCCTTGCCGCGGCGGCCGCGCGTTTACTTCGAGGAATGGGACGAGCCGCCGATCAGCGGCATCCGCTGGGTGAGCGAGCTGGTGGGCATCGCGGGCGGCGACGACTGCTTTCCCGAGCTTGCCGCGCAGCCCCTGGGCAGGGACCGGATCATCGCCGACGGCGCCGAGATCGTGCGCCGCAACCCGGACATCGTGGTCGGCTCCTGGTGCGGCAAGAAGTTCCGGCCGCTGAAGGTGGCCGCGCGTGCCGGCTGGGAGAACGTGAACGCCGTCCGCGACGGCCAGCTGTTCGAGATCAAGTCCGCCGATATCCTGCAGCCGGGGCCCGCGGCGTTGACCGACGGCGTGGAGCAGCTGCACAGGATCATCAGCGCATGGAGCGCGTCGCATGGCCACTGAGCTCCGCGTCGCGCGCAGCGAACTGATCCTGGGCGGCCAGAAGAGCGGCAAGACCGCCCGCGCCGAAGCGCTGGCGGCGGCCTGGCTGGCGCAGTCGCCGCGGCACCAGGCCGTGTACATCGCCACGGCGCAGGCCTGGGACGAGGAAATGCGCGAGCGCATCGACCGCCACCGGCAGGACCGGGCGCAGCGGGTGCCCCGCATGCGGACGGTGGAGGAGCCCCTGGCGCTGGCCCAGGCGATCGGCGCCAACAGCCGGGCCGACACGCTGGTGGTGGTGGACTGCCTGACCTTGTGGCTCACCGCGCTGCTCATGCCGGCTGCAGGTTCAGAGCCAAAAGTGGCTGTAGCCCGCTCCCCGCAAGCGCAGGATGCTACGCTTTCTGGAGCGATTCAGGCGTGCGCGGGCCCCCTTGTGCTGATCAGCAACGAGATCGGGCTGGGCGTGATCCCGATGGGGCGGGACGTGCGCACCTTCGTCGATGCGCTGGGCGGGCTGAACCAGCAGGCCGCCGCGGCCTGCCAGCGCGTCACGCTGATGTCGGCCGGGCTGGCGCTCACCTTGAAGGGGCAGTCATGAAGCGGTGGCTGGCCTTGCTGCTGTGGGCTTGCACGACGCTGGCGTGGCCGGCGGTGCAGGTGGTCGACGACCGCGGCGTCACCGTCCACCTGCCCCGGCCGCCGCAGCGCATCGTCACGCTGCTGCCATCGCTGACCGAGACCGTGTGCGAGCTGGGAGCGTGCGGGCGCCTCGTGGGCGTCGACAACTATTCCAACTGGCCTGCCGCCGTCACGCGCCTGCCGCAGGTGGGCGGGCTGGACGACGCCAACATCGAACTGATCGTCTCGCTCAAACCCGACCTGGTGATGCTGTCGGCCAGCGCGCGGGCGGTGGCCCGGCTCGAAGGCCTGGGCATCCGCGTGATCGGCCTGGAGCTCAAGACGCTGGCCGACGTGCGGCGGGTACTGGGCAAGGTGGGGCAGGCGCTCGCCGTGCCGGGGGCCGAGCGGGTGTGGGAGCGCATCGACGCCGGCATGGACGCCGCGGCGCGCAACCTGCCGCCCGCCCTGCGCGGCACCACCGTCTACTTCGAGGTCAGCAATGGTCCCTACGCGGCCAGCGAGTCTTCGCACATCGGCGAGGTGTTGTCCCGTATAGGAGCCGCCAACGTGGTCCCGGGCGCGCTGGGCACGGTGCCCAAGCTGAACCCCGAGTTCGTGGTCCGCGCCGACCCGCAGGTGATCATGGTGTCGGCGCGCGACGCCGCGACGCTGGGCACCCGGCCGGGCTGGTCGCGCATGCGGGCGGTGCGCGACGGCCGCATCTGCGCGTTCACCTCGGCGCAAGGCGACGTCATCGTGCGGCCCGGCCCGCGGCTGGCCGAATCGGCGCAGCTGATGGTGGACTGCCTGAAAGGCCGCGCGCCGTGACGCGGTCTCCACCCCCTCTCCCCCTGGGAGACGGCCGGGGCGAGGGCAATCGCGCCGGGCACCTGGCGCTGCTGCTCGCCGGCGCCACCACGGCGCTCTGCGCGTTGGGCGTGGCAGTCGGCAGCCTGGGCTGGGAGCCGCTCTGGGGCCGTGCCGGCGAGGCCTCGGCCGCCATCCTGTGGGACATCCGCCTGCCGCGTTCGCTGGGCGCCTGGCTGGCCGGCGCGATGCTGGGGCTCGCCGGTGCCGTGGCACAGGGCCTGTTCCGCAACCCGCTGGCCGATCCGTACCTGCTGGGCAGCGCCACCGGCGCCGCGTTCGGCGTGGCCGTGCTGCTGGTGCTGGTCGGCGTCTCGCCCGCGGCCGCCTCGGGCTGGGCGGCGCGGCTGGGCCTGACCGGCGCCGGTTTCGCCGGCGCGGTGCTGGCCGTCCTCATCACGCTGGGCCTGGCGCGCGGCGTGCAGCACACCCTGCGGCTGCTGCTGGCCGGCGTGGTCGTGGGCATGGTGTTCGGAGCCTTGTCCACGCTGGTGATGTTCTGGGTGCCGGACATCATGCGGTCCATGCAGGCGTTCCTGCTGGGAACCACGGGCTTTCTCGGCTGGGGCGGCGTCGGGCTGCTGGCGCTGCTGCTGGGGGCCAGTCTGGGGGTGGCGGTCGCCTTCAGCCCGGCGCTCGATGCCCTCTCGCTGGGCGAGACCACGGCGGCCAGCCTCGGCATCGCGCTGCAGCCGGTGCGCCTGGCGCTGGTCGCCGTCGTGGCCCTGGCCACGGGCGCCGCCGTGGCGCAGGTGGGACTGATCGCCTTCATCGGCCTGGTGGCGCCCCATCTCGTGCGGGCGGCCGTCAAGCCCCCGCACCGGTGGCTGCTGCCCTTGTCCGCGTTGGCCGGCGGCGTGCTGCTGCTGGCCGCCGACGTCCTGGCCCGCTGGATGCTCGCGCCGCGGGAACTGCCGGTGGGTGTGCTCACCGCGGTGCTGGGCGGCGGCTACCTGCTGTGGCTGATGCACCGGAGGCCGATGTGAGCGCCGCGGTGCAGGCGCGCGGGCTGGCGGTCTCGCTCGGCGGCCGGCCGGTGCTGCACGGGATCGACCTGGGCTTGCCGGCCGGGCGGTGGACCGCCATCGTCGGACCCAACGGCGCGGGCAAGACCACCTTGCTGAAATCGCTGGCCCAGCTGCTGCCGCACCGCGGGCAGGTCATGCTGCTGGGCCGTCCGGCAGGCGAGTGGCGCGCCAGGGAGCGCGCCCGCGCGCTGGCCTGGCTGGGGCAGAACGAGGGCGGGGCCGAGGATCTGCTGGCCCACGACGTGGTGATGCTGGGCCGCCTGCCGCACCAGCCCTGGCTTTCCGGTGCCGGCGCGCAAGACCGCAGCGCCGTGCGGTCGGCCATGGAGCAGACCCGGTGCTGGGACTGGCGCACCCGGCCCCTGGGCAGCCTGTCGGGTGGCGAGCGCCAGCGGGTGCTGCTGGCGCGGGCGCTGGCCGTGGGTGCGCCGCTGTTGATGATGGACGAGCCCCTGGCCAACCTGGACCCGCCGCACCAGGCCGACTGGCTGCAGATCGTGCGCGCCCAGGTGCGCAGCGGCGGCACCGTGCTCAGCGTGCTGCACGAGCTGAACATGGCGCTGCAGGCCGACGAGATCGTGGTGATGGAGGCGGGGCGCGTGGTGCACCAGGGGCCTTGCGCGCAGCCGGCCACGCACCGCGCCCTGGAAGCCGTGTTCTCCGGCCGCGTGCGTGTGCATTCGCTGGCCGGGCAATGGGTGGCCCTGCCGGCCTGATCGGGTACTCCATGCCAGCCTTCGCCGCCATCGTTGCCTTGCTGTTCGCGTTCGCGCTGGACCGCTGGTTCGGCGAGCCGGCGCAACGCTGGCACCCGGTGGCCTGGATGGGACGCTACCTCGGCTGGGTCGGGGCGCAGATCGCGCCGCGGGAAGCCTCGGCTGAGCCCGACTGGCGCAGCTTCTGGTCCGGCGCGCTGGCCTGGTGCGGCGGTGCCGTGCTGGTCGCGATCGCGGCGCTGCTGGTGCAGCGGGGCCTGGTGGCGCTGGGCGAGCTGGCGGGAGGGCTGCTGGCCGGCATGGTGCTCAAGCCCATGCTCTCGTGGCGCCTGCTGCGCGAAGAGGTCGCGGCGGTCGAGACGGCATTGGGTGACTCGCTCGACGCGGGCCGCCGCCGGCTGGGCCGGCTGGTCAGCCGCGAGGTGATGCGGCTGGACGACAGCCAGGTGCGCGAGAGCGCGATCGAGTCGCTGGCCGAAAACCTGAACGACTCGGTCGTGGCGCCGGTGTTCTGGTTCCTGGTGGCGGGACTGCCGGGCGCGGTGGTCTACCGCTTTGCCAACACGGCGGACGCGATGTGGGGTTACCCGGGCTTTCGCGCGGGGCTGAACTGGGCCTGGGCCGGCAAGTGGGCGGCGCGCGCCGACGACGTGCTGTCATGGATTCCGGCACGCCTGACGGCCTTGCTGATCGGCTTGCTGGCCGGCGGCCTGCCCGCCGCGCAGCTGCGCCGGGAAGCGGGCCGCACGCCTTCGCCGAACAGCGGCTGGCCCATGGCGGCGATGGCCCTGGCCCTGGGCTTGAGGCTGCGCAAGCCCGGTGCCTACACGCTGAACGAACAGGGCAGGGCGCCTGCGCCGGCCGACACCGGCCGCGCCATCGGGCTGGCCTGGCGCAGCGTGGCGGTGCTGCTGGCCTGGGGCTGCCTGCTGCTGGGACTGATGGCATGGGCCCAGCGCGCATGGTGAGCCCGCGTCCCCATGGCGGGCCCGATCACCAGGGCGCGGCGCCGCACGACTTCTCCACCAACGCCAACGCTTGCGGCCCTTGTCCTGGTGCGCTCGGCGCCGTGCGGGGCGCCGACCCTGCCCGCTACCCCGATCCGGGCTACGCCAGGTTGCGCGAGGCGCTCGCCGCGTTCCACGGGGTGGCTGCCGGGCGCATCGTGCCGGCTGCGAGCGCCAGCGAATTCATCTTCCGGGTGACGGCCTGGGCGCACCGGCAAGGGGCACGCCGCGTCGCGCTGCCGCGGCATGGCTATGGCGACTATGCGCACGCGGCGCAGGCCTGGGGGCTGGAGCCTGCGCCGCTGGAGAGCGCCCAGCTGGTCTGGGCCTGTGACCCCTCGAGCCCGGCGGGCGTGGCGGACGAGAGCTTGCCTGCCTTGCCCGCACACCCCGGCATCGTCGTGCTGGACCGGGCGTACCAGCCTCTGCGCCTGTCCGGTGCGCTGGCGATGACCGCGTCCGGCCTGGACCGCGTGTGGCAGCTCTGGTCGCCCAACAAGGCGCTGGGCTTGACGGGCGTTCGGGGGGCCTATGCCATCGCGCCGCTGCATTCGGAAGCGGACGTTGTTGCATTGGAAGCGCTGGCGTACTCGTGGGTCATTGGCGCGCATGGGGTCGCGATGCTCCACGCCTGGTGCGAGCCGGCCGTGCAGGATTGGCTGGCCGAGAGCCTGCAGACGCTGCGTCAGTGGAAGCAGCGGCAGGTCGCGCTGTGCGAAGAAAGGGGCTGGACGGTGTGGCCGAGCGAGGCCAACTTTTTCGTGGCCAGGCCCGGAACCACTGACATGCTTCGGCAACGCGGCATCCAGCTGCGCGACTGCACCTCGTTCGGTCTGCCCGGCCACGTGCGCCTGAGCGTGCAGCCCCCCGCGTCGCAGGACGCCCTGCGCGAGGCCCTGAAGTGAAACCATCGCCTGCCACCCACGTCATCCCCGCGGAGGCGGGGATCCAGGGCGCCCGATCTTCCTTTTTGAACGCAGAGGGCGCAAAGATTGCGCAGAGAACGCAGAGGGACAGCGCCGTGGAGCCACTGAAATGACCGCCTGCTGCGTGATGGTGCTGGGCACGACCAGCGGCGCCGGCAAGAGCTGGCTGGCCACGGCCTTGTGCCGCTGGTATGCGCGCCAGGGGCTGAAGGTCGCGCCCTTCAAGGCCCAGAACATGAGCAACAACGCGCGGGTGGTCGCGGGCGGTGAGATCGGCAGCGCGCAGTACTTCCAGGCGCTGGCGGCCCGGGCACTGCCCGAGGTGCGCATGAACCCGCTGCTGCTCAAGCCCGAACGCGACACGCACAGCCAGGTGGTCCTGCTGGGGCGGGTCGATCAGGACCTGTCGCGCCAGGACTGGCGCGGCCGCAGCGCCAGCGTCTGGCCGGTGGTGGCGCGTGCCCTGGACGAACTGCGTGCCGAGAACGACGTCGTGGTCATCGAAGGCGCCGGCTCCCCGGCGGAGATCAACCTCAAGGACAGCGACATCGTCAACATGCGCGTGGCCGGCCATGCGCAGGCGCGCTGCCTGCTCGTCACCGACATCGACCGGGGCGGGGCCTTCGCCCACCTGTACGGCACCTGGGCGCTGCTGCCGCCGCCCGAGCGCGCCCTGATGCGCGGTTTCGTGCTGAACAAGTTCCGCGGCGACGCCTCGCTGCTGGCGCCCGGCCCGCAGCAGCTGGAGCAACTCACCGGCATACCCACCGTGGCGACGCTGCCGATGTGGTGGCAGCACGGGTTGCCCGAGGAAGACGGCATGCATCACCCGCTGGCTGCGGGCGAGGGCCCGGGTGAGGGCGCCACGCGCACCATCGCCGTCCTCGCCTACCCGCGCATCAGCAACCTGGATGAATTCCAGCCGCTTCGGAACATCCCCGGCGTGCGGCTGGTCTGGGCGCGAAGCCCGGCGCAACTGGCGGGCTGCGACTGGGTGGTGCTGCCCGGGTCCAAGCACACCAGCGGCGACCTGGCCTGGCTGCGCTCGCGAGGGCTGGACCGCGCGATCGGGCAGCACGCGGCGCAGGGCGGCGCCGTGCTGGGCATCTGCGGCGGCTTGCAGATGCTGGGCGAAGCCCTGATCGACACGCACGGCATCGACGGCAATGGCCCGGGCCTGGGCCTGTTGCCGCTGGTGACGGCGTTCGAGCCTGAGAAAACCGTGGTGCGAACCCAGGCCTCTTTCGGTGCCGTCGCAGGGCCGTGGTCCGCGCTGGCGGGGCTGGGCGTCAGCGGCTACGAGATCCACCATGGGCGCACCGCGCAGCACCCGTCGATGGCCGCCGCTCGCGAGGTGATGCCGGGCCTGGCCTGGCAGAACCCGCAAGGCAACGTCCTCGGTGTGTACCTGCACGGCCTGTTCGAAGACCCGGCGGTGCTCCACGCCCTGTTCGGCGCCGCGGCGCCCACGCTGGACAGCGTGTTCGACGGCCTGGCCGATTTCATCGAGCGCCATTTCGACGCCAGCTTCCTGGCGGGCCTGTCATCCCCGCGCCTGTGGGGATCCAGTGCTTGCGCACTCCCTGAATCCCCGCTTTCGGGGCAATGACCACATGGAACCTCTACGACGCCGCCTCCAGCACAAACTCGACAGCAAGACCAAGCCGGTCGGCTCCCTGGGCCGGCTGGAAGCGCTGGCGGTGCAGATCGGCCTGGCGCTGAATACCGAAGAGCCCGTCCTGCGCGAGCCGCAACTGGTGGTGTTCGCGGCCGACCACGGTCTGGCCGCGCGCGGTGTTTCGGCCTATCCACCCGAGGTGACGGCGCAGATGGTGGAGAACTTCCTGGCGGGCGGGGCGGCGGTGAGCGTGCTGGCGCGCCAGCACGGCCTGGCGCTCACGGTGGTCGATTGCGGCGTGCGGCAAGCGTTCGCGCCGCGGCCCGGCCTGTGGCTGGGCAAGGTGGCGCCCGGCACGGCGGACAGCCTCGAAGGGCCGGCCATGACCGCGGACCAATGCGAGCAGGCGCTGGCCCTGGGCCGCGAGGTGGCGTCCACCTTGCCGGGCAATGTGCTGCTGCTGGGGGAGATGGGCATCGGCAACACCTCGGCGGCCGCCTTGCTGCTGGCGCGGCTGACTGGCCACGACATCGCCGACTGCGCCGGCGCGGGCACCGGCCTGGACGCGCAGGGCGTCGAGCGCAAGCGCCAGGTGCTGCGGCAGGTGCTGCAGCGGCATGAAGCGGCCCGTACGCCGCTGGACGCGCTGGCGGCTTTCGGCGGCTTCGAGATCGCGGCCCTGGCCGGCGCGGTGCTGGAGGCCTCGCGGCGCGGCAAGCTGATCGTGGTGGATGGCTTCATTTCCAGCTCAGCCGTGCTGGTGGCGCGGGCGCTCGAGCCCGGCGTGCTTCGCAGCTGCGTGTTCTCGCACCGTTCCGGCGAATGCGGCCACGGCCTCATGCTGCGCCACCTCGGGCCCGATGCGGGGACGCCGGCGCGCGTGCTGCTCGAGCTGGATCTGCGGCTCGGTGAAGGCTCGGGCGCGGCGCTGGCCTGGCCCCTGCTGGTGTCGGCCTGCGCCCTGCTGCGCGAGATGGCCAGCTTCGAATCGGCAGGGGTTTCCCGTAGCACCTGAGTTCCCGGGCGGGCCTATCCTCGGCTCGTCGATCCAACTCGTTGGGAGCAAGCCATGTACAAGCGCATCCTGTTGGCCTATGACGGCAGCGACGCGGGGCAGAAGGCCCTGCTGGACTGCCAGGACCTGGCGCAGTGGTCCCGTTCCGAGCTGTTCCTGGTGGCCGTCATGCCGTCGGCCATGAGCTTCGTCGGGCTCGAAGGCGGTGTCTACGACATCGAGCTGGAAGAGCGCGAGAAGAAGAAATACGAGGCCATCCTGCAGGACGGACTGCGCCGGCTGGACTCGGCCGGCTATGCGGCGACAGGCGAGGTCGTCACCGGCGAGGCCATCGACGAGATCACGAAATACGCCCGCCGGATCGAGGCCAACCTGATCGTGGTGGGCCACAAGCACCTGGACAGCTGGGCCGCCCGCTGGTGGCGCGGCTCCATCTCCGGGGCGCTGATCGAGCACGCGCCCTGCAGCGTGCTGTGCGTGATCACGCCCTGAACACCGATTCGCCGGCGCCGCCGCGTCAACTGCGGTTCTTCAGGTAGGCGATGGCCGCGGCAAGCTTCTCGTTGGCCTCCTGGCGAAGCCTTTGCAGCTTCAGCCGGTCCTCTTCGGCTGGCAAGGGCCCCTGCTGTGCCAGGTAGGCGTCGAACTTCGCCGAGAGCAGCTGGTCCTCCAGCTTGGCGGCGTTGTCCGCGTTCTTCCATGCATGCATCAATTCGCGATACCTGTCCGACACGAATGCTCCTCCCGTCGATGGGGCAAGTGTCGCACATCGCATGTGCATCCAGACCGTATTGGGCAGCCTCAACACGTCTTGATGCGCCCGCTGCGGTCGTACTGCACCGTCACCCCGCTCGGGAACTGCAGGTAAGCCACGCCGTCGACGCAGGTGACGGCATGGCCCGTGATGTTGGCCGTCACCTTGCGCTCGAACCAGCCGCAGCCGGCCATCGACAGGCCGGCCAGAAGCACCAGCAGGAACCGGCTCGCTGCGACAGCTGCTTCGGGGCGGCTTTGCGAGAGTGGCCCTCGGATCGTCATGACTGCTCTCCTATTGAGAGCGCGATCATGAGCATGGCCGAGGGCCGGCGCTGTAGGCGGCGTCCAGAAGCGGCCGTCCGTGCGGCGGTAAAGGCTGTGTCTGCGGCCGCTGACGCGCTGCAGGCCTGCCGCCAGTTGCTCCTAAAAGCATAGCGGGGCGCGCCCATCGGGGGCGGGCGGGAGCCGTTTTTTCCTCGATGAACCGGCTTTTCCCGCGCGCAACGCTCCTACACGTAACAGATACACAGCCGGTGCATCATCCAGGTCCGGACAAGAAGGACATCGATGGACCCGCACGCCTCCTCGCCGGCCCCGCAACCTGGGGACGGCTTTCCGGCCGTCCGGCAGCCCGTGGCCGCCCCCCGCCGCACGATCAGCCGAAGGGCGTCCCTGCTGGGCACGCTGGTCGCCCTGCTCGTGGTGGGCGGCATCGCCTGGCTGGCCTGGACGCTGACCCATCCCCAGGCCCCGGCGGCTGGCGCCCAGCCTGGCGCCAGCGGCGGCGGCGCACGGCCGGGCGGCCCCGGCGGCGGACCAGGCGGCGCCGCGGGCGCACGGGGCGCGCCGGCCACCACGGTGGGTGTTGCGACAGCGGAGAAGGCCGATGTGCCCGTCACGCTCGAAGCGCTGGGCACCGTGGTGCCCCAGGCCACCGTGCGCGTGCGGCCGCAGGTGTCCGGCGTGCTGCAGCAGGTGCTGTTCAAGGAAGGGCAGGTGGTGCGCAAGGGCGACCTGCTGGCCACCATCGACCCGCGGCAGTTCGAGATGGCGGTGCAGCAGGCTTCCGGCCAGCGCATGCGCGACGAGGCGCAGCTGGAAGCAGCCCGCGTCACCCTGCAGCGCTTTCGCACGCTGCTGCAGCAGGACTCGATTGCCCGGCAAGAGGTGGACACCCAGGCGGCGCTGGTCAAGCAGCTCGAAGCCGCCGTGGTGATCTCCAAGGCGAACGAGGGCACGGCGCGGCTGAACCTCGGCTACACGCGGATCGCGGCGCCCATCGCCGGGCGCGTCGGGCTGCGCACGGTCGACGTTGGCAACGTGGTCGGCAGCAGCGACGCCAATGGCGTGGCGGTGATCACGCAGATGCAGCCGATCGACGTCGAGTTCGCGGTGCCGCAGGATCAGGCGGGCCCGCTGCAGCAGGCGGGCGGCGCTTTCATGGAAGCCAAGGCGCTGGACCGCACCCGCACCAACGTGCTGGACGTGGGCGGCTTCGCGTCGCTTGACAACCAGGTCGACACGCAGACCGGCACCGTGCGCGCCAAGGCCCGGTTCGACAATGCCAGGCTGCAGCTGTTCCCCAGCCAGTTCGTCAACGTGCAGCTGCAGCTGCGCACCATCAAGGACGCGGTCGTGGTGCCGGTGGCCGCGGTGCGCAACGGCGCCAACGGCGACTACGTCTTCGTGCTGCGGGACGACCGCACCGTGCAGCTGCGCAACGTCCAGCGTGGCCAGGCCACGGCCGAGCGGGTGCAGATCACCAGCGGCCTGCAGGCCGGCGAGCGTGTGATCACCGAAGGGGCCGACCGCCTGCGCGATGGCGGCCGCGTGGTGCTGCCGGGCGATGCTCCGCGGCCCGGCGGCGGGCAGGGCGGCCAGCGGCGGCCAGGCGCGCCGGCGCCGGCGGGCGCACCGCCGGCGGCTGCGCCGTCCGCCCCGACCGACTCACCCGCCGCCGCGCCGGTCCGGGCCGCCCCGGCCCCGCCGCCGAGCGCTTCCGCAGCCGCGCCCCAAGCGCCGGCGGCACGCCCGACGCCCGAGCAACGGCAGCGCCTGCTCGACTCGGCCCAGGGCGATCCTGAGCAGCTGGAGCGGCGCAAGCGCTTCGTGGAAGCGTTGGACCGTGGCGACCCGCAGGCCCTGGAGCGCTGGCAGCAGATGCAGCAGCGGCGCTCGCAGCAGCAGGGCGGGGCGGCGCAATGAAATGGATCGTCATCCCCGCGAAGGTGACGCTGTGCGTCATCCCCGCGAAGGCGGGGACCCAGAACTGGATTCCCGCCTGCGCGGGAATGACAGTCTCGTGAGCCCTTCTCGACCCTTCATCCTGCGGCCGGTCGCGACCTCGCTGCTGATGCTGGCCATCGTGCTGGCGGGCCTGGTCGGGCTGCGGCTGCTGCCCTTGTCGGCGCTGCCGCAGGTGGACTACCCGACGATCCAGGTGCAGACGCTGTACCCCGGCGCCAGCCCCGAGGTGATGGCCCAGACGGTCACGGCGCCGCTGGAGCGGCAGTTCGGGCAGATGCCCGGGCTCGCGCGCATGAGTTCGACCAGTGCCGCCGGTGTGTCCATCGTCACGCTGCAGTTCGGCCTGGGGCTGGCGCTCGACGTCGCCGAGCAGCAGGTCCAGGCGGCCATCAACGCCGGCAGCTCGCTGCTGCCGGCCGACCTGCCGGCACCGCCGGTCTATGCCAAGGTGAACCCGGCCGACGCGCCGGTGCTCACGCTGGCGATCACCTCCGACCAGCTGCCGCTGACCGAGGTGCAGAACCTGGTCAACACGCGCCTGGCACTGAAGATCAGCCAGGTCAGCGGCGTCGGCCTGGTCACGCTGGCGGGCGGCCAGCGGCCCGCCGTGCGCATCCAGGCCGACACCCGGGCGCTGGCGTCGTACGGCCTCACGCTGGACACCGTGCGGACCGCCATCAGCGCGGCCAACGCGAACAGCGCCAAGGGCAGCATCGACGGGCCGACGCGGTCGTGGACCATCAACTCCAACGATGCGCTGCTGACCGCACGTGAGTACGGCAACCTGATCGTCGCGTTTCGCAACGGTGCCCCGGTCCGGCTGGCCGAAGTCGCCCAGGTGGTGCAGAGCGCCGAGAACGTCAAGCTGGGTGCCTGGTCGAGCCACAGGTGCCTCCCCGAAGTTGCTGCGCAACCTTCCCCCCAGGGAGGCGACTGCCTCGGGGCGGCCCAGGGGCAGTCTGCGGGCGAGCTCAAGCCTTCCATCATCCTGAACGTGCAGCGCCAGCCGGGCGCCAACGTGATCGCCACGGTGGACGGCATCAAGCAGCGGCTGCCGGAGCTGACCGCCGGCATGCCGGCCTCGGTGCGGGTGGACGTGCTGTCGGACCGCACCACCGGCATCCGCGCTTCGGTGCACCACGTGCAGCTGGAACTGGCGCTGGCGGTGGTGCTGGTGGTGCTGGTGATCTTCGCCTTCCTGCGCAGCCCGCGGGCCACGGTCATCGCCAGCCTGGCCGTGCCGATTTCCCTGATCGGCACCTGCGGCGCCATGTACCTGCTGGGCTATAGCCTGAACAACCTGTCGCTGATGGCGCTGACCATCGCCACCGGCTTCGTGGTGGACGACGCCATCGTGATGATCGAGAACATCCAGCGCCACATCGAGGACGGCGAGCCGCCGATGCAGGCGGCGCTCAGGGGCGCCAGCGAGATCGGCTTTACCATCATCTCGCTGACGGTGTCGCTGATCGCGGTGCTGATCCCGCTGCTGTTCATGGGCGACGTCGTGGGCCGGTTGTTCCGCGAGTTCGCGATGACGCTGGCCATTACCATCCTGATCTCGGCGGTGGTGTCGCTCACTTTGGTGCCCATGATGTCGGCGCGCTGGCTCAGGGCTTCGACCCTTCGACATGGCTCAGGACAGGCAAGCTCAGGGCGAACGGAAAAAAACTCCGTTCGCCCTGAGCCTGTCGAAGGGCTGAAGGGGTGGAACGACCGCGTGATTCACCATTACGACCGTGCCCTGGTCTGGGTGCTGGCCCACCAGCCGCTCACGCTGCTGGTGGCGTTGGCCACGCTGGTCCTCACCGTGCTGCTCTACCTCTGGATTCCCAAGGGCTTGTTTCCCACGCAGAACACCGGCCAGCTGCAGGCGCGGGTGCAGGCCAGCGAGTCCGTTTCCTACCCGCGCATGGCGCAGCTGCAGCAGGAAGTCGCCCGCCAGCTGATGCAGGACCCGGAGGTCCAGTCCATCGCCAGCTTCGTCGGCGTGGACGCCGCCAACAACACCATGCTGCACACCGGCCGCATGCTCATCAACCTCAAGGGCGCCCGCGGCAGCCAGCAGGAGCTGCTGGAACGGCTGCGGAGCCGGGCCCAGCAGGTGGCGGGCATCACGTTGTACCTGCAGCCGGTGCAGGACCTCACCATCGACGCCGAATCCGGCCCGACGCAGTTCCGCCTGTCGCTGGAGTCGTCCGACACCGCCCTGGTCAACGAATGGGCCGGCCGCCTGGTGCAGAAGCTGCAAACCGTGCCCCAGGTGCGCAACCCGGTCACCGACGCCCAGGCCACCGGTTCGGCCGTGTTCGTGGACATCGACCGCGACACGGCGGCCCGCCTGAACATCACGGCGTCCAGCATCGACGAGGCGCTCTACAGCGCGTTCGGCCAGCGCATCGTCTCCACCATCTTCACCGAGACCAACCAGTACCGGGTGATCCTGGAGGCTCGGCCCGAGGGTGCCTCCTCTCCCGCGGCACTGGGCATGGTGCAGCTGCGGACCGCCTCCGGCGAGCCCACGCCGCTGTCCGCGGTGGCCCGAATCAGCGAGCGCCGGGCGCCGCTGCAGGTCACGCACGTGGCGCAGTACCCCGCCACCACCGTCGGTTTCGACACCGCGCCGGGCGTGTCGCTGGGGCGTACCGTGGACGCTGTCCGCGAGGCGGCGCAGGAGATCAAGCTGCCCGCTGCCGTGACCATGACCTTCCTGGGCGCGTCCGGCGCCTACGAGGCGTCGCTGTCCAACCAGCTCTGGCTGATCCTGGCGGCGGTGGTCTGCGTCTATATCGTGCTGGGCGTGCTGTACGAGAGCTATGTCCATCCGCTGACCATCCTCTCGACCTTGCCTTCGGCCGGCGTCGGGGCCTTGCTGGCCTTGATGCTGACGGGCAACGAGCTGGGCGTGATCGGGATCATCGGCATCATCCTCTTGATCGGGATCGTCAAGAAGAACGCGATCATGATGATCGACTTCGCCATCGGCGCCGAGCGCCACCAGGGCCGCACGCCGCAGGAGGCCATCCACCAGGCCGCGCTGCTGCGGTTCCGGCCGATCCTCATGACCACGCTGGCCGCGCTGTTCGCCGCCGTGCCGCTGATGCTGGGCTGGGGCGAAGGCGCCGAGCTGCGCCGCCCGCTGGGCCTGGCGATCTTCGGCGGCTTGATCCTCAGCCAGCTGCTGACGCTGTTCACGACGCCGGTGATCTACCTGGCGTTCGATCGGCTGGGGCAAAGATTCCGTCATTCCCGCGGAGGCGGGAATCCAGTGCGCCCGCACTCCCTGGATCCCCGCCTTCGCGGGGATGACGGGTCATGAACCTTTCCGCCCCGTTCGTCCGCCGCCCCGTCGCAACGGTCCTGCTCACCCTCTGGATCGCGCTGGCGGGCATCGCGGCGTTCTTCAACCTGCCGGTGGCGTCGCTGCCGCAGGTGGACTACCCGGTGATCTCGGTCAGCGCCAGCCTGCCGGGCGCCAGCCCGGACACCATGGCCAGCAGCGTGGCGACGCCGCTGGAACGCAGGCTGGGCGTGATCGCGGGTGTCAACGAGATGACCTCGAGCAGCGGCACCGGCTCGGCACGCATCAACCTGCAGTTCAACCTCAACCGCAACATCGATGCCGCGGCGCGCGAGGTGCAGGCCGCCATCAATGCGTCCCGTGCCGACCTGCCGGCCACGCTGCGCAGCAACCCGACCTACCGCAAGGCCAACCCCTCGGCCGCGCCGGTGATGATCCTGGCGCTGACCTCGCCGACGCGGTCGCCCGGGCAGATCTACGAAGCAGTCTCCAACATCGTCCAGCAGAAGATCGCCCAGGTGCAGGGGGTGGGCGACGTGGAGCTGGGCGGCGGCTCGCAGCCGGCGGTGCGCGTCGAACTGCTGCCGTTCGCGCTGACCCGGTACGGCATCAGCTCGGAAGACGTGCGGGCCGCGCTCCAGTCGAACACCTTGAACCGGCCCAAGGGCGACGTGGAAGCGGGCGGCCGCCGCCTGCAGATCTACACGGGTGCAGGGGGCGGGCGAACCGCGGCCGACTACAAGGGCCTGGTGATCGCCTGGCGCGACGGCGCCGCGGTGCGGCTGCAGGACATCGCCCAGGTGGTCGACAGCGTGGAGAACGTCAACACGCTGGGGCTGTTCAATGGCGAGCCGGCGGTGATCGTGCCGATCACGCTGCAGCCGGGCGCCAATGTGATCGCGACCGTCGACGGGGTCCGCGAGCTGCTGCCCGAGCTGCAGGCCCAGCTGCCCTCGGACATCCGCCTGACCGTCGCGTCCGACCGCACCCACTCGATCCGCGCTTCCCTGCACGAGGTGGAGATCACGCTGCTGATCGCGATCGCGCTCGTGGTGCTGGTGGTCAGCGTCTTCCTGCGCAGCGTGCGCGCCACCGTCATCCCGGCGGTCGCCACCGTGGTGTCGCTGCTCGGCACCTTCGCCGTGATGTATTTCCTCGGGTTCTCGCTGAACAACCTCAGCCTGATGGCGCTGACGGTGGCCACCGGGTTCGTGGTGGACGACGCCATCGTGGTGCTGGAGAACACCAGCCGCCACATCGAAGCCGGCATGGACCGGTTCCAGGCGGCGCTGCTGGGCGCCAGGGAAGTGAGCTTCACCGTGCTGTCCATCAGCCTGTCGCTGGTGGCGGTGTTCATCCCGCTGCTGTTCATGGGCGGGCAGGTGGGGCGGCTGTTCCGGGAGTTCGCGGTGACGTTGTCGGCGGCCGTGATGATCTCGCTGGTCATCTCCCTGACCACCACGCCCATGATGTGCGCCTGGCTGCTCAAGCCGGTGCACGCCGGCAAGCCGCCGGGACGGCTGGCGCGCTGGTCGGAAAAGGGCTTCGGCTTCCTGCAGCGCGGCTACGAGCACAGCCTGGACTGGGCGCTGCACGCCCGCTGGCTGGTGCTGGTGATCCTGGGTCTGGTGATGGCGCTCAATGCCTACCTGTTCGTGATGGTGCCCAAGGGCTTTTTCCCGCAGCAGGACACCGGGCAGATCCAGGGCGGGTTGCGGGCCGACCAGAGCATCTCGTTCCAGGCCATGCAGGAGAAGCTGCGGCAGCTGGTCAACATCATCCGGCGCGACCCGGCCGTGGACACCGTGGTGGGCTTCACCGGCGGCAGCCGCGCGGGCGGCGGCTTCCTGTTCGTCAACCTGAAGCCGGCCGCGGAACGCCCGGCGGGGGAGAAGGGGCAGGCGGTGATCGCCCGCCTGCGTCCCCAATTGGCGCAGGTCACCGGCGTGAGCCTGTTCCTGAACCCGGTGCAGGACCTGCGCATGGGCGGGCGGCAGAGCAACTCGACCTACCAGTACACCTTGAAGAGCGACAACGTGGCCGACCTCAGGCTGTGGGCCCGGCGCCTGGCCGATGCGATGAAGCGCCAGCCGGCGCTGGTGGACGTGGACACCGACCAGCAGGAGAACGGTGTCGAGACCTACGTCGAAGTGGACAAGGACACCGCAGCGCGGCTGGGCATCAGCTCGCGCGACGTGGACAACGCGCTGTACAACGGCTTTGGCCAGCGCCAGGTGGCGACCATCTACGACGAACTGAACCAGTACCGCGTGATCATGGGTGTGGCGCCGCGCTACACCCGCAGCCCTGAATCGCTCAGGGACATCTACGTGCCGGCACGCGCGGCTGCGGGCACGGCAGCGGCATCGACTCCGTCCGCCACCGCCACCGCCGCGGCTGCAGGCACCTCCAGCAGGACGCCGACCAACCCCGCACTGCGCGATCAGGCTACCGGCCAGGCGGTGAGCACCGCCCCCACGACCATGGTGCCGCTGTCGGCCATCGCGCGCTTCTCCGAGCGGCCCACCGCCACCTCGATCAGCCACCAGGACGCCGAACTGGCAACCACCATTTCGTACAACCTGGCAGAGGGCAGTACGCTGGCCGACGGGCAGGCTGCCGTCCGGGCGGCGGAAGCCGAGATTGCGCTGCCCAACAACGTGCGCGGCAGCTTCCAGGGCACCGCGCGCGCCGCGCAGGAATCGCAGGGCCAGCAGCCGCTGCTGATCCTGGCGGCCATCGTCGTCATCTACATCGTGCTGGGCGTGCTGTACGAGAGCCTGGTGCACCCGATCACCGTGCTTTCCACCTTGCCCTCGGCCGGGGTGGGCGCCGTGCTGGCGCTGCTGCTGTTCAAGCTGGATTTCTCCATCATGGCGCTGATCGGGCTGTTCCTGCTGATCGGCATCGTCAAGAAGAACGCCATCCTGATCATCGATTTCGCGCTGGACGCCGAGCGCTCGCGCGGGCTCCCGCCCTTCGAGGCGGTGCGCGAGGCCTGCCTGTTGCGCTTCCGGCCCATCCTCATGACGACGCTGGCCGCCATCCTGGGCGCGCTACCGCTGGCGGTCGGCTTCGGCGACGGCGCCGAACTGCGCCGCCCGCTGGGCATCGCCATCATCGGCGGCCTGGTGGCCAGCCAGGTGATCACGCTGCTGACCACGCCGGTGGTCTACCTGCTGATGGACAAGCTGCGCCGCCGCAGCCCGCTGGAGCGCCAGTTGGGGCGGCACAACGAACCACAGGTTGCCTGAACATGAAGAACCTTTTCGCCCGTCATCCCCGCGAAGGCGGGGATCCAGTGCTCCCGCACTCCCTGGGTGCCCGCCTTGGCGGGGATGACGCTGGGTGTCACCTTCGCGGGAACGGCGCCGTGCGGCGAACTCTCTGCGGCCTGCTGGCCCTTTCCCTTGCTGCCTGCGCCGTCGGTCCCAAGTACGAGGCCCCGCCCCCGGTCGATACCCCGAGTGCCTTCAAACAAGGCCAGGGCGAATGGATCCGGGCGGTTCCGGCCGACACGCTGGAGCGCGGGCCCTGGTGGCAGCTGTTCAACGACCCCGTGCTCGACGAGCTGGCTGGGCGCGTGGAAGTCTCCAACAACAGCATCGCGGCGGCGGTAGCCGCGTACAACCAGGCGCGCGCGCTGGTCGCGGAGCAGCGCTCCTCGCTGTTTCCCACGGTGGCCCTGGACAGCGGCGCCAACCGCAGCGGCGCACGGAATGGCCCTGAACGCACCAGCTACCAGGTGGACATCGGAGCCAGCTGGGAGCCCGATCTCTGGGGCCGGCTGCGCCGCACCGTGGAGACCGCGCGCGCCGGCGAGCAGGCCTCGGCGGCCGACCTCGCGGCAGCCCGGCTCTCGGTGCAAGGCGAGCTGGCCGCCAACTACTTCGGGCTGCGCGAACTCGACGCCCAGCTCGCCTTGCTGGGCCAGACCCTGACCGGCTACGAGCGCACGCTGCAGATCGCCACCAACCGGTACAACGCCGGGGTCGCTGCCCGCACCGACGTGCTGCAGGCCGAAACGCAGCGGGCCAACACCCGCGCGGAACTGCTGGGCCTGCAGCGCCAGCGCGCGCAGCTGGAACACGCGATCGCGGTGCTGGTCGGCCAGGCGCCGGCGAACTTCAGCGTGAAGGCCGAACCCAGGTGGCCGATCAGCGTGCCGGACATCCCGCTCGAGGTGCCTTCCACGGTGCTGCAGCGGCGGCCCGACATCGCGGCTGCCGAACGCCGGGTGGCGCAGGCGAACGAGCAGATCGGCGTCGCGCAATCGGCCCGCTATCCCAGCCTGCGGCTGTCCGGTTCCGCCGGGGTGGGCGCCGCTGCCATTGGGGACCTGTTCAGTGCGTCCGCGCTGGTGTGGGCCCTCGGGTCGTCGCTGGCACAGACGATCTTCGACGCTGGGGCGATCGGCGCGCGCGTCGAGCGGTCGCGCGCCGCCTTCGAGCAGGCGGCGGCGCAGTACCGCCAGACCGTGCTGGCTGCCTTCCAGGACGTGGAGGACCAGCTGGTTGCCGCGCGCATCCTGGGCCAGCAGCTCGCGCTGCGCGAACAGGCGGCGCGCTCGGCAGACCTGGTGGAGCAGCAGGTGCTGAACCGCTACCAGGCCGGGCAGGTCAGCTTCACGGAAGTCATCAACGCGCAGGTGACGGCACAGAACGCACGCCGCAACCTCGTCCAGCTGCAGTCCGACCGCCAGGTCGCGGCCGTGGCCTTGATCCAGTCGCTCGGTGGCGGCTGGCGCGGGCTTTGACCGTCGCCCCCGCGCTGGCGTCAGCCCCCGACGTCGAACGCTGCGACCTGGTAGCGGCTGACCGCCGCGAGGTCGGGCACCGCCCCGAGGCCGGCCCCGGGCGGCAGGCGGAAGGCGCCGCGTGACAGCACGGGAAGCGGCTGCGCCAGCGGCGCCCGCAAGGGGTTCTCGTTGGGATCGACCTCCACCAGCGAGCCCGGCACGCCCCAGGCGGACACGAGGTGCAGGCACGCCATCCAGCCCAGCCCGCTGCCGATGTAGTGCGGGCAAAACACCCGCCCGGCGTCGCGGGCGCGCCTTGCCACCCGTGACACGCCCGTGATCCCGCCCCACTTCACCGGGTCCGGCTGCACGTAGTGCACGTGGCCGGCATCGATCATCTGCTCGAAAGCCTGCTGGCTGTACAGGTTTTCCCCGGCGGCCAGATCGATGCCGCAGGCTTCTTGCAAGGCCTTCCAGGCGGCCGGCGGTGCGTCGGCCGGCAGCGGCTCCTCCAGCCACAGGGGTGCGTCGGGCGCCAGTGCCTCGGCCATCTCGATGGCTTGCGGCAGCGTCCAGGCCTGGTTGGCGTCCACGGCGACCAGGGAGTCGCCGACGGTCTCCCGGGCCACCTGCATGGCGCGCAGGTCCACGTCGCGGCCGAAGCCGGCCTTCAGCTTGAAGGCCGCATGGCCGCGGGCGGCCTCGGCCAGCAGGGCGTCTTGCAGCCCCTGCGGGCTCAGGCCGGTGGCGTACGCGCGCACGTGGTTCGCGGCTGTCGGCGCCAACAGCAGGGCCAGCGGCATGCCGGCGCGGCGAGCCACCAGGTCCCACAGCGCGATGTCGACGGCCGCGATGCACTGCGCGATGGGCCCGGTCTCGCCCGTTTGCAAGGCCAGCACAGCCGTGGCCCGGGTGTGCGCGTCGAACGCCGCCTCCGGCGATTCGACCGGGCGAGCCAGCAGGCCGGGCACGAAGAGCGACTCCAGCAGCGCCATGCGGTGCTCGCCGCCATGCGGCGGGAAGTTGCAGTACGCCTCGCCCCAGCCAGTGTGGCCCTCGGTGTCGGTGAGCCGCACCAGCAACACGGTGCGCTCGCCCAGCCGGGCGAACGAAGTCACCATGGGCCGCGTGACCGGCGCGCGAAACAGCCAGGCCTGGACCCGCCGCACCCGCACCGACCTTTCGACCCGGGCCAGGCTCATTCGGCCTTCAGCCCGGCGTCTCTGACCAGCTTGCCCCAGGACTGGATCTCCGCCAGCACGAAGCGCGCGAACGCCGGCTGGTCCATCGTGCCGGGCTGGATGCCCATGGCTTCGAACTTGGCGCGCATCTCGGGCGTCGCCAGCGCTTTCTGGGTCTCGGTGTGCAGGCGCTGCACCACCGGCGCCGGCGTGCCGGCCGGCACGAACAGGCCGAACCATGCGCCGACCGCGAAGTCGGGCATGCCCGCTTCGGCCATGGTGGGCACGTTCGGCAGCAGCGGCGAGCGCCGCGCGCCGGTGATCGCCAAGGGCTTGAGCTTGCCGGCGCGGATGTGGGGCAGCACCACGTCGATGTTGTTGAACATCATCGGCAGCTGGCCGGCCATCACGTCGGTCATGGCTGGGGCCGAGCCCTTGTAGGGCACGGTCACGATGAACACCTTGGCCCGGTGCTTGAGCAATTCCATGGCCAGGTGGTTCGAAGTCCCGGCGCCCGGCGAGGCGTAGTCGAGCCGGCCGGGGCGCGCCCGCGCTTCGGCCAGCAGCTGCTGCAGGCTGTCGGCCTTCAAGGACGGGTTGACCACCAGCACATTGGGCGACACGGCCGTCATCGCGACCGCAATGAAGTCCTTCGCGGGGTCGTACCGGGGCGCAGGCGTGAACGCGGCGCTGACGGCGTTCGGCCCGATGCCGCCCATCAGGATCGTGTAGCCGTCCGCGGGTGCCCGCGCCACCTCGGCGGTGCCCAGATTGCCGTTGGCGCCGGGGCGGTTTTCCACCACCACCGGCTGGCCCAGCGACTTCTGGAGTTCGAGCGCCAGCAGCCGCGCCTGCACGTCGGTGGACCCCCCGGGCGCGAACGGCACCACCAGCCGCACCGGCTTGGCCGGCCAGGCTTGCGCGAGTGCCGCACCCGTGGGCGCCAGCGACATCGCCACCGCCGTCAATGCGTTCGTCAGGAAGTTCTTCATGTCGTCTCCGGGTGCTGTCGGTCGCGGCAGTGTAGGGAGCGGAAGGGGCCATGGGAATCACATCTTGTCGAGATACTTCTAGAATCTCTATAGATTCAATGTGGAGAAAGCATGGACCAGCCCGTGGACGTCAGGCCCTCGTTTCGCCGCATCTACGACCACCTGCTGGCGCGGGTCGGCCGGGGCGAATGGCGCCCGGGGGAGCTGGTGCCGGGCGAGCACGCGCTCGCGGGCGAGTACGCCGTGAGCGTGGGCACCATGCGCAAGGCGCTCGATATCCTCCAGGCCGAAGGCGTGATCGAGCGCCGGCGGGGCCGCGGCACGGTGGTTCGGCGCCAGACGCCTGAGAACACCTACTTCAGCTACTTCCGGTTCCGCAACGCCGCGGGCCAGCTCGAGGTGCCGCGCGACCGCATCACCTCGCACGGAGAGCACCCCGCGTCCGCGGCCGAACGGTCCGCGCTGCAGCTTGCGCCCGGCGCCCTGGTCCATCGGATCCGCCGGGTCCGGCTTGCGGGGGACAAGCCGTTTGCCACCGACGCCATGGCCTTTCCCTCGTCGCGCTTTGCGCAGTTCACCTGGCCGCGGGAGGGTGAGTCCGACACGTCGTACGGCTACCTGGAGAGAAGTTTCGGCGTCCTGGTGGCGTACGTGCAGGAACGGTTGCGCGTCTGCACCCTGGGAACCGGCGAAGCCCGCCAGCTGGGTGCGCCTGCCGCGACGCCCGCACTCGAAGTCCTGCGCACCGCCTTCGACCTGTCCGGCATGGCGGTGGAGTACCGCCGCACCGTGGCGCTGACCGGGCGCCATCACTACCTGTCGGAGCTGCGGCAGGCGGCGCGGCCCGCCGGCTAGGAGCCGGCCCTAGGCCTGGTGCTTGCCCAGCAGGGCCAGCATGCCGGCCTCGAGCGCTTCCATCCGGCTGGCCAGCTGCGGCGCGGATTCCTTGGAGACCTTCATGTACTTCTGGAAGGTCTCCAGCAGCGCCTGGCGGTCCGGCTGGTGCAGCAGGGCGCTGGCCAGCGCGGCCTGCAGCACCTGCACCTGGGCGACCAGGGCCAGCTGGTTTTCCATCAGGCCGTTGATGTTCTGGCTGTGCAGCGCCAGCGTTTCCTGGATGTCGGTGGGTTCCATGGGGCCAGTGTAGTCACTGGCCGCGGGTCATGGCCTCGCCGGCCGAACCGCAGCGGCCGGCGGCGTCCACGGCTGGATGCTGCGGGCCGGGATCAGGGGCAGCGGGTCGTCCGGGGTCGGTCCCGCGGGCTGCGCCGCCACGGGCGGCATGGCTGCCGGCGGCGGCGGCGCGAGCACACGCCAGGCGACCCAGCCCAGCACGAACACCGTCAGGGCGGCCACGCCCAACAACATGAGCCAGAGCTTCAAGCTCATCCGCAGGAACGGCTGTGGACGGCCGCGCGCCGCGCGCATGGCGGCGACCCGGAGTTTGAAGTCGTACTCGGACCGCTGATGCGGATCGGACAGGACTTCGTAGGCCTGGTTGATGCGGGCCATGGTGCCGCCGTCGTCGCCGCCCTCGCTGCGGTCCGGATGGTGCTGCTGCGCCAGGCGCCGCCAGGCCTGCCGCACCTCGTCCGCCGACGCCTCGGGACCGACCTGCAAGGCGTCGTAGTGGCTGTCGAAGCTCCTGGGGTCCATGGTTGCCCGGAAGATAACACCGGAGTCAGCCACCAATACCCGGCGCCGGGGTCTTGGGCTCGAAATCGCAGTAACGGGCGACGGCGCATTCCCAGCAACGTGGGGTCCGCGCCACGCAGACGTAGCGCCCGTGCAAGATCAGCCAGTGGTGGGCATCCACCAGGTAGGCTTGCGGGACGCGCGTCATCAACGCCATTTCGACCTGCAGGGGGTCCTTGCCCGGCGCCAGCCCGGTGCGGTTGCCGACGCGGAAGATGTGGGTGTCCACGGCCATGGCGGCTTCGCCGAACGCGACGTTCAGCACCACGTTGGCCGTCTTGCGGCCCACGCCCGGCAACGCCTGCAGCTCTTCGCGGGTACGCGGCACCTGGCCGCCATGGCGCTCCACCAGGAGGCGGCAGGTTTCCATCAGGTTGCGCGCCTTGGTGCGGTACAGGCCGATCGTGCGGATGTAGTGCTCCAGCTGCTGCAGGCCCAGGTCCAGGATCTTCTGCGGCGTGCCCGCCACGGGGAAGAGGCGGCGGGTGGCCTTGTTGACGCCCACGTCGGTGGCCTGCGCCGACAGCAGCACCGCCGCCAGGAGCTCGAACACGCTGGTGTACTCGAGCTCCGTCACCGGCATGGGATTGGCCGCGCGCAGCGTCGCGAAGAAGGGCTCCACCTCACTGTCTTCCATGGGCGCCAAGTGTAGGATGGTGAGCATGTCTACCCACGTGGATGAGAGCCGGCTTCAGGCATGGCAGGGCCGGACGCCGGACCACGAGGGCTGGCTCGCCATACAGGCCACGGCGACGCTGGGCGGACCGTCGTGATGCCGCGCCCGCTCGATGGCATCACGGTGGTGTCGCTGGAACACGCGATCGCGGCGCCGTTCTGCACCCGGCAGCTGGCCGACCTGGGTGCCCGCGTCATCAAGGTCGAGCGCCCGGGCACCGGTGATTTCGCCCGCGACTACGACCGGCGCACGCGGGGACTGGCCTCGCACTTCGTGTGGGTCAACCGTTCGAAGGAAAGCCTCACGCTGGACCTCAAGCAGCCGGCGGCGCTGGCAGCCTTGAAGGCGCTGGTGGGTAGAGCCGACGTGCTGGTGCAGAACCTCGCGCCCGGCGCCACGGCACGCATGGGCCTGAGCTACGGGACACTGCGCGCGCAGCACCCGGGCCTGGTCGTCTGCGACATCTCGGGCTACGGCGGTGACGGTCCCTACCGCGACAAGAAGGCCTACGACCTGCTGATCCAGAGCGAGGCGGGCTTCCTGAGCGTCACGGGAACGCCCGACGAACCCTGCAAGGCCGGCACTTCGATCGCCGACATCGCCGCCGCCATGTATGCATACACCAGCATCCTGGCGGCGCTGCTGCAGCGGGGCAGGACGGGGCGGGGCTCGCACATCGACGTGTCGATGCTGGAGTCGCTGGCCGAATGGATGGGCTTTCCGCTGTACTACGCCTACGAAGGCGCGGCGCCGCCGCCGCGGACCGCGGCGTCGCACGCGACCATCTACCCGTACGGGCCGTTCCAGGCGGGTGACGGCCAGACCGTGATACTGGGCCTGCAGAACGAGCGCGAGTGGAAGGTTTTCTGCGAGAAGGTGCTGCAGCAGCCGGCCGTCGCCGCGGACCCGAGGTTCGACGCCGGCGCCAAGCGCAACGAGCATCGCGCCGAGCTCAACGTGCTCATTCTCGGAGTGTTCAGCAGGCTGACCGCGGCGCAGGTGGTGCAACGGCTGGACGAAGCGCAGATTGCCAACGCGCGCGTGAACACCATGGCCGACGTGTGGGCGCATCCGCAGCTGCAGGCACGCGCGCGGCTGCGGGCGGTCGGCTCCCCTGCCGGCGAACTGCAGGCGCTGCTGCCGCCTGGCGTGAACAGCAGCTTCGACTACCGCATGGACGCCATTCCTGCCGTCGGCGAGCACACCGAGGCCATCCTGCGCGAGCTGGGGCATGGCGACACCGAGATCGCCGCGCTGCGGGAGCAAGGTGCCGCTTGAGGACGTCTTCGATGGAAAATGGGTCTGCAATGAACTTCGACTTCCACAACCCTTATCCCAGCACGCGGCTTCCCGTCTTCGCCCGCAACGCCGTTTGCACCTCCCATCCCCTGGCCGCGCAGGCCGGCCTGCGCATGATGGCCAGGGGCGGCAACGCGGTCGACGCGGCGGTCGCCGCCGCGGCAGCCATGACGATTTGCGAGCCGGTCAGCAACGGCCTGGGCAGCGATGCGTTCGCCATTCTCTGGGACGGCCGCCAGCTGCAGGGCCTGAACGCCTCGGGCCGCGCGCCCGCCAGCTGGACTCCGGACTACTTCCGCCGCAGGTACGGCAACGAGGTCGCGACGCCGCCCAAGCGCGGCTTCGATTCAGTCTCGGTGCCCGGCGCGGTGGGGTCGTGGGTGGCGCTGTCCGAGCGCTATGGCAAGCTGCCGTTCGCCGACCTGCTGGAGCCCGCCATCGAGATCGCCGAACGCGGCTACCTGCTGCCCGTCGTCGTGCAGCAGAAATGGGCCGCCGCGACGCCGGAACTCTCCGGCTTGCCGGGCTTCGCCCAGAGCTTCCTGCCCTGGGGCCGTGCGCCAAAGGCCGGCGAGCTGTTCCAGTTCAAGGGCGCGGCGCGTGGGCTGCGTGCCATCGCCCAGAGCAAGGGCGCGGCGTACTACGGCGGCGAGATCGCCGAAGCCGTCGAGCGTTTTGCCAGGGAGCATGGCGGCACCATCACTGCCCGCGACTTCGCTGCCTACCAGCCCGAATGGGTGGCACCGATCTCCAAGGACTACCGCGGCTACACGATGCACGAGATTCCGCCGAACGGGCAGGGCATCGCGGCGCTGATCGCCCTCGGCATCCTGGACAAGTTCGACATGGCCAGCCTGCCGGTCGACGGCGCCGATTCGCAGCACCTGCAGATCGAGGCGATGAAGCTCGCTTTTGCGGACACCTACCGCTACGTCGCCGAGCCGGGGTCCATGGAAGTCAAGCCCGAACAGATGCTCGACGACGCCTACCTGGCCTCGCGCGCCAAGCTGATCGACATGAAGAGGGCGCAGGACTTCGGCGCCGGCAACGTGGCCAGGGGCGGCACCATCTACCTCACCGCCGCCGACGAGAACGGCATGATGGTCAGCTTCATCCAGAGCAACTACATGGGCTTCGGCTCCGGGTGCGTGGAGCCCGGCTTCGGCATCAGCTTGCAGAACCGGGGCCATGGGTTCAGCCTGCAGCCCGGGGCCAACCAGGTGGCACCGGGCAAGCGGCCTTTCCACACCATCATCCCGGCCTTTCTGACGCGGCCGAAGGCCGGTTCTCACCCTCTTCCTGCGGGAGAGGGCCGGGGTGAGGGCATCGAGCCGGTGATGTCTTTCGGCGTCATGGGCGCCAACATGCAGCCGCAAGGCCACCTGCAGACGCTGGTGCGCATGCTCGACTACGGCCAGAACCCGCAGGCTGCTTGCGACGCGCCGCGCTGGCGCTTCAACGCGGGGCTGGAGATCAACGTCGAGCAGCAGATGGACAAGGCCGCCGTCGCCGAACTGGCCAGGCGCGGGCATCGAATGGAAGTGATCAACGACAACTACCAGGATTTCGGTGCCGGCCAGTTCATCTGGCGCGCCGGCGACCCCAAGGTCGAAGGCTACGTCTGCGCCAGCGACAGCCGCCGCGACGGGCAGGTGGCGGGGTTCTAGCGACACCGGCCCTTGATGGGCCGGCTGGCGTCAGGCGACGCCGTCCTTGGCCAGCTCCGCTTTCTTTTCGGTCGCCTGCATGGCCTCTCGCCCGGACAGCGAGCCGTGCTCGTCCGCATAGACCTTGGTGAACTCCGCGCCCAGCAGGAAGATCTGCGAGGCGTAGTACACCCAGGCCAGCAGCACCACCAGCGAGCCGGCGGCGGCGAACGATTCCGTCATGCCGCTCTTGCCGATGTACAGGCCGATCAGCAGCTTGCCGATCTCGAACAGTACGGCCGTGACGAACGCGCCAACCCACACGTCGCGCCAGGCGATATCGGTGGAGGGCAGCAGCTTGAAGATCATGGCGAACAGCAGCGTGAACACGGTCAGCGACACCATGACGTTGATCACGTGCAGCAGCGTCTCCCAGCCCGGCATCAGGTTGCCGGCCCAGGCACCCAGCGCCGCCAGCGCGGTGCTCACCACCAGCGAAGCCATCAGCAGGAAGGCCAGCCCCAGGATCAATCCGAACGACAGCAGCCGTGCCCGCAGGATGGCCCAGATGCCCGACGGCTTCTTCGAATCGGGCACATGCCAGATGCGGTCCAGCGCGCTCTGCAGCTCGGCAAACACCGTGGTGGAGCCGACCAGCAGCACGAAGAAGCTGATGATGCCCGCCACCAGCCCCTTGTCGGTATCGCTGGCAGCGGCCACCAGGTTCTCGACGAACTTGGCGCCCTCGCCGCCGATAAGCCCCGACAGCTGCTCCGAGATCAAGCCCTGCACCGCCTCACGCCCGAACAGCGCGCCAGCCACGGCGATCACGATCACCAGCAGCGGCGCCAGCGAGAACACGGTGTAGTAGGAAATGGCCGCACCCATGCTGGGCGCGTAATCGTCGACCCAGGCCTTGCCGGCCTTGACGAACATGTGAAAGAAGCGAGGCGGGCTGATCATCGGCCCAAGGTAGCAGAGCTATCGCACGCCGTGGGCGGCGGATACATCTGACACAACTTCCAGCTCCCCGCCCAGCGCCTCCAGAAGATCCGGAAACAAGCCCGACAACTCCGACGTGATGATCGCCGCGTCGGTGTCGAAGCCGTCTTCGTCCTTGCCCGGCTTGTCGACGCCTTGCAGCACCACGTCCAGCACCTGGATCTTCTTGACCTGGGCGGTTTCGGTCAGGACGAACGAGAGCCGGTCGTTCCAGGTCATCGCCAGCTGTGTCGGCACCTTGCCCGAGGCGATGTGCTGCGGCACCTCGTCGATCTCGAGCGTGTGGCGCGAGTACTTCACGCTGGACTTCTGATCGTCCGGTGTCTTCAGCTCGCAGTCGCGGTCGACAGTGAAGTTGCAGGGCGCCTCGCGGCTGGCGAGCCAGTGCGACATGGACGCGGCGGCGGAGCTGGCAGTCTTGATCGGCTTGAAGCTGATGCCGGGCGCGACGCCCGGCACCGTGGCCAGCGACTCCACCAAGGCAGTGACCACCTTGTCCGCCGCGGCGATGCTGCCGGCGCCCACCACCAGCAGCCTGTCCTTGGGCGCGATCCACAGCGTGGTGGTGGACCGCTTGGCGAAAGCGCGCGGCAGCAGCGCCTGCACGGCTTCTTCCTTGAATTCCTTCTTCAGCTTGGCGCCCACGCGCTCGTTGCCGGTCTCCTGCTTGTACCGTTCGATCTTTTCTTCCACGGCGGCGCGCACGGCGGAGGCGGGCAGGGGGCGCCGCTCGATGCACAGCGTCAGCAGCACGCGGCCGTCCACCGCTTCGGCCAGAACGCTGCTTTTCTTGCCCCGGGGCGGCACCCAGCCATGAGATTCGGGCTGCGTGGCACCGCAGGGTACGAAGCGGGCGGCCTGGAGGGCTTCTTCCAGCGCGTCGAGCGTCGGCAAGGTGAATTCAGGGCCGATACGAAAGAATGAAACTGCTTTGAACATGGCGCCGTCGGACTGCAAAGGGCGCGATTCTAGGGGAACCGCTGAGCTGCGGCGCGCTGACAGCAAGGTTCTTCGAAACAAGCTGAAAACGGCTCGCCCCGATCATGGCGTCTTCTGTCCTTGTGTCTCGGGTTGGCGGGCATGCGGGATCGAAACACCAGGGGTAGTCCCCGACCTACCACGGACGACAGGACGGACCGACATCTTTATGGAAGGCCCTGCGAAGAATCGGCCGCTTCAAGTTGCTTTTCACGACCATGAGCCGCCTTTCACCCGAAGCACAGCCGACCACCATCCCCGTCACCGAGGAAGAGGTCGAGGTGAGCCGCCGGGTGGTGGACTCGGGTGGCGCCCTGCGCCTGCGCAAGCAGGTGGAGGAGCGGCCCGTGCAGGCCCGTGAGCCGGTCGTCCACGAGTACGTGGACGTCGAGCGTGTGCCCCTGGGCCACGTGGTTCCCGAAGCCCCCGGCATCCGGCGCGAGGGCGACCTGACTGTGATCCCGGTGATCGAGGAGCGCCTGGTCACCCGCAAGGAACTCGTGCTGGTCGAAGAGATCCGCCTGACCCGCCGCCGCGAGGTGCGCGAAGTGTCGGCAGAGCTCACGCTGCGGCGCGAGAGCGTGGCGATCGAACGCTTCGATCCCGAATCACAGCGTTGGCTTCCCGAAAGCGAAAGCTGACCTCCCCTTCCGTCAACCCAACCCCAGGAGCATTACCTCATGCAAACAGTCATTGGCGCATTCGACGATACGGCCACCGCCCAGCGCGCGGTGGAACAGCTGGTGCAGTCCGGCTTTGACCGCGAGGACGTCCATGTGCAGCAAAGCGCGGGCTCGTCCACCACGCAGGCCACCACGACGGAGTCGTCCGGCAGCAAGAGCAGCTCGAAGGGTTTCTTCGCCAGCCTGTTCGGCATGGACGACGCCGCCGATCACCCCCATGCGCAGCACGCCAGCACCTACGACGAGGCTGTGAACCGCGGCAGCGCGGTGGTGGTGGTGGACGCGCAGGACGAGCAGCAGGCCGACCGCGCCTGCGAACTGCTGCACAAGCTGGGCGCCGTCGACGTGGACGAGCGCTCGCAGCAGTGGCGCGCCGACGGCTGGCAGGGCTATCAGCCGCAGCAGGCCGGCACGCAGCAGTTCGCCAGCACGGGACAGGGCGTGGGCGACCAGACCCAGCGTGACCTGCTGGCCCGCAATGGGTCCATGGACAAGCTGCCGGCGGGCCAGGAAGGCGTGCTCGACGTGGTTCAGGAAGAACTGCAGGTGGGCAAGCGCGTCATGGACCGCGGCGGCGTGCGCGTGATCCAGCGCGTTTCGCAAAAGCCGGTGCGCGAAGTCGTGCGGCTGCGCGAGGAACACGCCACCGTGGACCGCCGCCCGGTGAACCGCGAAGCGACGGCCGCAGACCTGTCCAACTTCCGCGAAGGCACTCTGGAAGTGCGCGAGAGCGTGGAAGAGCCGGTGGTCGCCAAGACCGCGCGCGTGGTGGAAGAAGTGCGCGTGGGCAAGGAAGTGCGCGAGCGCGAGGAAACGATCGAGGACACCGTGCGCCGCAAGGACGTGGAAGTCGAGCGCTTGGGCGGCACTGTCGGCGAGCGTGAGCGGGCCGTAGCAGCTGCCGACGTCACCAAGGGCGGGAGCAAGGACAAGCCGACCCTCTGACGCTGTACAGGGCGGGGACGACATCCCCGCTTCCAACGTCAGGCGCCGGCAGCCTCGGCCTGGGGTTTGCCTTCTCGCAGGAAGACCACGGCGCCGGTGTCGGTGGACGCGTCGGCATGCGGCACGCCCTGAATGCCCACGTGGAAGTCGCCCGCGTGCAGCACCAGGTCTTGCCCGATCTTCAGCGTGCCTTCCAGCACCAGGCATTCTTCATGAATGGTGTGGGCGTGGCCCGGCACGGTGGTGCCGGCGGCCAGCCGCAGCAGGCTGGCTGGCATGGGTCTCGAACAGCACCTTGCGCTCCACGCCGGGCACGACCGGCTGCCAGGGCAGGGCTTCGGCGCGAACCGTGGTGTGCAGGACGGATTGGGATTGCGCGGACACTTCCCGCATCACGCGGGCATGTACGCGCCCCAGCAAGGCGGCCTCTTCATCCGAGGGCGTGCCGGTGGGGGAGTTCATGAAGGCGAGAGTTCGGACAGCTGCGGCGAAACGGCAGAGGCGAGTCCTGACGGGAGCGCGGGCGTTTCCGGAGGCCGCGCCGGCGACAGCCTGGCCCGCAGCTTCTGCTGCGACCGGGTCATCAGGCTCTTGACCGACCCGAGCGGCAACCCGGTGTGATCGGAGATTTCGCGCTGGCTGAAGTCGCCGAAGTAGGCCAGCGCCAGCACCATCCTCTCTTTGGCGGACAGGCCGGCCAATGAGTCGTGCACCGATTCGCGCAACTGCGACAGCTCCAAGATCTGCTCGGGTCCGTGGCTGTGGCCCATCTCCGTCTCGACGGCCTCGGCCGCGCCCGGCAGGCCGCCATGCACCATGCGCTCGGCCCGCAGCCGATCCAGCGCGCGGGTGCGGGCAATGGTCACCATCCAGGCCATCGGCTCGCCGCGGGCGCCGTCGAACGAGGGCAGCGTGCGCCAGATCTGCAGGTAGGCATCGGCCAGCACGTCTTCTGCCAGCGATTCACCCACCAGCCGCCGCACGCGCACCAGGAGCCAGCGGCAGGTGGCCACATACAGTTGCTCGAAGGCACGCACGTCGCTGGCCTTGGCCCGCGTGATCAGGCGGCGCAGGTGCTCGTTGTGGGGGAGCCGATCCGCATAAGGGCTGGCAGGAGGGGTATCGGGTGCGGGCAGACTCATGGGGGCGTGAGGAGGTGCGCTACTGTATGGTTCTGGATTCAGGCGGATTTGTAGGACAAGGCGCCGAGACGACCAGCCAGTTTATTTTTCAGACCAACGGGTTTTCCCGATTTTCTCTATGCCGCTTCAATACGCCTCACGCCTCGACAACGTCGAAACCTCCGCCATCCGCGAGCTGTTCAAGCTGCTGGGCAAGCCTGGCATCATCAGCTTTGCGGGGGGCTTTCCCGACAGCGCCATGTTCGACGTGGAGGGCCTGCGCGAAGCCAGCCAGAAGGCGCTGGCCGAAGAACCCGGCGGCGCCCTCCAGTACGGCGCCACGGAAGGCTACGAGCCGCTGCGCACCCAGCTCGCCGCCTTCATGCAAAGCAAGGGCGTCGAAGCCGTGACGCCGCAGGACCTGATCGTCACCACCGGAAGCCAGCAGGCGCTGGACCTGCTGGGCAAGACCATGATCGGCCCCGGCGACAAGGTCATTGTGGAGGGCCCCACCTTCCTGGCCACCATCCAGTGCTTTCGCCTCTACGGCGCCGACCTGGTCTCGGCCCCGATCGACGCCGACGGCGTGCAGGTGGACAAGCTGGAAGCGCTGATCGCCGAGCACAAGCCCAAGTTCGTCTACCTGATCCCCACCTTCGGCAACCCCAGCGGCGCGCTGCTGTCGCTGGAGCGCAGGAAGAAGGTGCTGGAACTGGCCGTGAAGTACCGGACGCTGATCGTGGAGGACGACCCTTACGGCGATCTCTACTTCACGCCCGACCCACCCCCCCGTTCTGTCCTGAGCCTGTCGAAGGACCTGCCCGGGTCCCGCGAGTACATCGCCCACTGCGGCTCGATGTCCAAGGTCTTGTCGCCCGGCCTGCGCGTCGGCTGGCTGATCGCCCAGCCCGAGCTGCTGGCCAAGGCCACGATGTGCAAGCAGTTCAGCGACGCCCACACCAGCACCTTCAGCCAGGCCACCGCGGCCCAGTACCTCAAGAGCGGCCGCATGCCCGCCACGCTGGACCACGTGCGCAAGGTCTACGGCGAGCGCGCCCAGGCCATGGGCGCGGCGTTGACGCGAGAGCTGGGGGATGCGATCGAGTTCACGCAGCCGCAGGGTGGTTTGTTCTTCTGGGCCCGGCTGACCGGGGCCGGCGGGAAGATCAAGGATGCGGGGGAGTTTGCGAAGCGAGCGATCGAACAGGGTGTGGCGTTCGTGCCGGGGGCGCCGTTCTATGCGAAGGAGCGGGATATGGCGGCGCTGCGGCTTAGCTTTGCTACGGCGGACGTGGGGAAGATCGAGGAGGGTGTGAGGCGCCTCAGAAACGCCCTGTGACCTGGCCACCGCATCGTCGAGACAACTTCATCCTGCGCGGTACCGCTCAAGAGCGTTGCTTCAACCAAGCCTCCATCTCTCCAATCTCCCGCTTCTGCGTGGCGATGATCTCCTCGGCCAGCTTCCGCTGCTGCGGATCCGTCCCGTGCTTCAACTGGATCTCCGCCATCTCGATGGCAGCCCGATGGTGCGCAATCATCCCGCGCACGAACGCCTGGTCGGGGTTGGAGTGCTTCACGCCGGCTTCCATGTCCGTGTGCATCCGCTGCATGCTGGCCAGGTAGGCCTGCTGGGCGGGGCCGGTGGCGCCTGCTTGCGCAGTGGCCGGCGGTGCGCCGTGCCCCGCATGTCCGCCGTGGCCTTGCGGCGCAGCTGCTGCTGCCGCTTCGTGCGGGCGCTGCGGGTCGTGCGAGTGCGTTGACCTGTTGCTGCTGTTGTTCGTCGCCGCCACGCCCGACCTGCCGTCGGTGCCGTACAGCAGGTGGTGCAGCCCCCAGTAGCTCATCGCAAACACGGCCATCGTGGCCACCAGCGTCACCGGAATGGCGGCCAGCGTGCGGCGCAGGGCGAAGCGCACCTGCGGCGTGGGGTCGGCGAAGATGATCACGATCACGGCCATGATCAGCGCGTGGCCCACCAGGTCGAGCCGGCCGAAGGGATAGACGGCCATGTTGAAGATGATGAACAGCGCCAGGGCCGACAGGCGCCGGATCAGAGCGGTCCACAGCAGGCCGAAGCCCATGGTGAACTCGGCCACGCCCGCCATGGGGATGAACACGTCGCGGGGCATGCCGAAGGTGAGGAAGGGCTTTTCTTCCACCAGCGGGTAGAACCAGTCGGGGTACGCAAACTTCTCCAGGCTGGACCACATGAGCGCGATGGCCACGCCCCAGCGCAGCACGACGAAGCGGTACTCGTACAGCGTGAGGGCTTCGACAGGCTCAGCCCGTACGGTGGGATGGGCGGGGGAGGGCTTCGACAGGCCCAGCCCGAACGGGAGTTGGTTTTGCCCCAACGGACTCGCCAGCACCAGGTAGCCCGCCACGCCCACGCCCAGGGCGAGGTAGTCGAACAGGTGGAACAGCTCGTACTGAGTCAGCGCCAGCAGCCACAGCCCGATGATGCCGGCCGCCGCCAGGGGCAGGGTCTTGCGCGAGAACACCAGCGCCGCGATCAGCAGCTGGATCCAGGACACCCACTCGTGCGGTGACTTCAGGTCGGGCGTGAGGTACACGCCGCCCACCGCGAAGATCGCGACGAAGAACGCCGCGACCACAAAACGCATGAAGTCGTCGTTGCGTGCCCACAGCCGGCTGGTGACCTTGTCGAGCCCGGCGAGGATGCCTTCGCCCAGGCGCGTCTTTTCGATCGCACGCGTCGCCAGGAAGAACGCCAGCACCAGCGCGATGCCGAGCCAGAACCAGCGGTCGGTCAGCGTCTCCATGATGCGTTGGGGCGGCGCCTCGACGATGTACGGCGCGAACCACTTCACGTGGGCGCTGGCCAGCAGCGGGGTGAAGGTGAGCCCGGCAATCCCAGCCATACGAGCTGCGGGACATCCGCGGGAGGGGGCGCTTGCTTTTTCCATGGCCCGAATTTTCGCGGAAAGCGTGCGGCGGGGCCTGCCGGTGCCGGTGCTGGTCCTACACGAGGTGCGCGACCCGGACGACAGCGGCCGGACTCCTGGATTTCTACAGTCCCCGATCCATCAACGGAAAGCTCCACCATGATCACCCAATCGCCCGAAACCACCGCTGTCACGGACGCGGACATCAAGCGCACCGAGGAGATGCCGGGCCAGGCGTCCAAGCAGCAGACGCAAGGCTTTTCCCAGCAGGCTCAAGGCTTCATGGACCAGTTGAGCCAGAGGTTCGGGCCGCTGGGCGAGCGCGCGAAACAACTGCAGCAGGAGTACGGTCAGAAAGCCAGCGAGCAGGTTCGCGCACGGCCGATGGCTGCGCTGGGGGTGGCCGTCGCTGTCGGTGTGGTGCTGAGCAAGATCCTCGGCAGGCGTTGACGGATTGCGGGTCAATCCCGCAATGACTGCCCGTGGTGCGCCACGTGCTCGGCCACCAGGGTCTGGATGAAGTAGTAGCCGTGGTCGTAGCCTTCGTGCCGGCGCAGCGTCAGTGGCTGCCCGGCTTTGGCGCAGGCTGCTTCGAACAGCTCGGGTTTCAACTGCTCGGCCAGGAATTTGTCGCCCAGCCCTTGGTCGATGAGGATGCCGCTAGGGTAGGGCGCTGATGCTTGCGCTTCCATCAGCAGGCTGGCGTCGTATTCGGCCCAGGTGGATCGCTGCTCGCCCAGGTAGCCGGTGAAGGCCTTCTCGCCCCAGGGGCAGCGGATGGGCGAGCAGATCGGCGCGAAGGCCGAGACGGACTTGAACAAGCCCGGGTGCCGCAGCGCCAGCGTCAGCGCGCCGTGGCCGCCCATGGAATGGCCGGTGATGCCGATTCGATTGCCGTCGATCGGCAGGTCGGCGGTGAGCATCGGCAGCAGCTCTTTGGTGATCCAGCTTTCCATGCAGAAGTGCTTGTTCCACGGCGCCTGCGTCGCGTCCAGGTAGAAGCCGGCCCCTTCGCCGAAGTCCCAGGCCTTGGTTGCATCGGCGATACCCGTGTTGCGCGGGCTGGTGTCGGGCGCGATCAGGACGATGCCGGCTTCGGCGGCGTGGCGCTGGGCGCCGGCTTTGACCATGAAGGTTTCTTCGGTGCAGGTGAGGCCGGCCAGGAAGAGGAGGGCGGGGACGGGCTTCGTTGCCGCGGGTGGCAGGTAGACCGAGAACCGCATCGGCAGGCCGATTTCGCGGGACTCGTGCTGGTAGAAGCGTTGCTCGCCGGCGAAGCAGCGGTGTTGGGACAGGAGTTGCATGGAAGCTCTGGATCCCCGCCTGCGCGGGGATGACGGGACGGGGTGCGGGGATGACGGGACGGGGTGGCGGGGAGGACGGGACGGGGTGGCGGGGAGGACGGAGGGTAGCGGGGATGACGGCCCGCGGTTAGTAGATGACCACGCCGCGGATCGACTCACCGCGCTTCATCAGATCGAACCCTTCGTTGATCTTCTCCAGCGGCATGGTGTGGGTGATCAGGTCGTCGATGTTGATCTTGCCTTCCATGTACCAGTCCACGATCTTCGGCACGTCGGTGCGGCCCCGGGCGCCGCCGAAGGCCGAGCCTTCCCACTTGCGGCCGGTCACCAGCTGGAACGGGCGGGTAGCGATCTCGGCGCCGGCCGGCGCCACGCCGATGATGATGCTGCGGCCCCAGCCCTTGTGCGTGCACTCCAGCGCCTGGCGCATCACCTGGGTGTTGCCGATGCACTCGAAGCTGTAGTCCGCGCCGCCGTCGGTCAGCTGCACGATGGCGTCGACCACGTTCTCGGTGTCCTTGGGGTTGATGAAGTGCGTCATGCCGAACTGGCGCGCCATCTCCTGCCGCGCCGGGTTGATGTCGACGCCGATGATCTTGTCGGCGCCGACCATCTTGGCGCCCTGGATCACGTTCAGCCCGATGCCGCCCAGGCCGAACACCACCACGTTGGCGCCGGCTTCCACCTTGGCGGTGAAGATCACCGCGCCGATGCCGGTGGTGACGCCGCAGCCGATGTAGCAGACTTTGTCGAAGGGGGCGTCCTCGCGGATCCTGGCCATGCTGATCTCCGGCGCCACGGTGTAGTTGCTGAAGGTGCTGGTGCCCATGTAATGGAAGATCGGCTTGCCATCCAGGCTGAAGCGGCTGGTGGCATCGGGCATCAGGCCCTTGCCCTGCGTGCCGCGGATCAGCTGGCACAGGTTGGTCTTGCGGGACAGGCAGAACTTGCACTGCCGGCACTCGGGCGTGTACAGCGGGATGACATGGTCGCCCTTCTTCAGGCTCGTGACGCCCGGCCCCACGTCCACCACGATGCCGGCGCCCTCGTGGCCCAAGATGGCGGGGAAGATGCCTTCCGGGTCGGCGCCCGAGAGCGTGTAGTAGTCGGTGTGGCAGATGCCGGTGGCCTTGATCTCCACCAGCACCTCGCCGGCCCTGGGACCCTCGAGGTCCACGGTTTCGATGGTCAGGGGTTCGCCGGCTTTCCAGGCGATGGCGGCTTTGGTTTTCATTTCTTGCGGTCCTTGGTGTGAGGGCTTCGACAGGCTCAGCCCGAACGGAGCGCGCTCAGCTCGAACGGAGCGCGCTCGGTCCGAATGGAGCGCGACTCAGCCTGAACGAGCGCGGCTCAGCCCGAGCCGAAAAATATCCGTTCGCCCTGAGCCTGTCGAAGGGCTCGCGACGAGCGCAATGGGAGCATAAGATGCTTCGGGGCGCCGTGCCCTGCACCTGGAGACATTCCCATGACCCTGGACGAATACAACAAGGCCGTGCAAGCCATCATGGCGGCCCAGCAGCAGATCGCCCAGGCCACGGCGCAACTCGCCATGTCGGGACAGGCACATCCCGGCAATCCGCAGTTCACCCAGCTGATGACACAGCAGTGGAGCCTGATCCAGCAGATCGGCAAGCTCAATACCGAGCTGATGATGGGAATCATGGCCCCGAAGAAGTAGGGTCCTGTTCGGCGCGTGGGCCGGTTCTCGTACGATGAGCCATGATCACCGTCCACCACCTGAACCTCTCGCGCTCCCAGCGCGTCCTCTGGCTGCTCGAGGAACTGGGGCTGCCGTACGAGATTCAGCACTACCAGCGCGACGAACGCACCCTGCTGGCGCCGCCCGAGCTGCAGGCCGTGCATCCGCTGGGCCGTTCGCCGGTGATCACCGACGGTTCGTTGACGCTGGCCGAATCCGGCGCCATCCTGGAGTACCTGGCCGAGCGGGACCCCGGCTCGCAGTTCGCCGCCGCGCCGGGCACGCCGGAGCGGGCGCGCTACCTGTACTGGCTGCACTACGCAGAGGGTTCGCTGATGCCGCCGCTGTTCACGGTGCTGCTGTTCGAGCGCATCCGCCGCGCGCCGGTGCCGTTCTTCCTGAAGCCGGTAACTGGCCGCATCGCCGACCAGGGGCTGCGGTCGTACTCGTCACCCGTCCTGAAGCGGCACCTGGACGCCATCGAGTCCGAGCTGGCGCAGCGGCCCTGGTTCGCCGGGCAGCAGTTCACGGCCGCCGACATCCAGATGAGCTATCCGCTGCAGGCGGCGGACCAGCGCGTGGGCCACGCCGGACGGCCGCACGTCCAGGGCTTTTTGCAGCGGATCAAGGAAAGGCCCGCTTACCAGCGGGCCGAGCAGCGGGGCGGCGAGTTCGGCATCCCCGCGTTCAAAAGCTGAAGCGTCAGAAGACGCCCAGCAGCGCCAGGATCAGCAGCGTGAGGACCAGGGAAATCGCGATTGATTTCCCCCATCCCAGCTTGTTCGAGAAGAACAGGAACATGGCTGCCTAGCGCACGCCGCCGGACGCCCGGGTGTCGTGGACGCGGTGGTCGTCATGCTTGCGGCGCAGGCCCAGCAGCCCGGCCAGGCCCAGCAAGCCCAGCCAGCCCAGGTCACGGTCGCTTTCGCCGCGGGTCTGGGTCTGGCCCATGTCGGACGGACCGGCGCCCATGGAGCGGGTGTCGGAGCTGGAGCTGCCCGACTGCGTGGCCGGGGCCGATGCGGACGAAGAGCCGGTCGAGCCGGCGGCGCCGGAACCAGCGGTGCCCTGGGCCACGGCGGGCAGGGCGCAGGCAGCGCCCAGGGCGAGGGCGGAAATGAGTTTGGATGCGTTCATTCGGTTCTCCTTCAGGGGTTGGTCGATGAGTGCATCGTGGACCTCGCCGTGCGCCGCAAGCGTCCTCCGCAGCCCTCAAACCCGGTAGGCGTCTTCGGGCCAGCGGAAGCCGTCTTACGCCGCGCTGCCGACCTCGCGCATCACGCGGGGCTGGTCCCGGCGAAGGTCACCTTGACCGGCAGGTCCGGAATGCGGCCCTGCTCGATCATCCATTTGCGCGCGAACTCCTGGACGGTCTTTTCGGCGTTCATGCGCTGCGCCTCCAGGTAGGCGGGGTCGTTGCCGCGCCGGGCCAGCTCCGGGCCCAGGTGCCGCAGCACGGCCTCCTGGTTGGCCGCGGCCGGCGGTGAGAGCCAGCCGCTCTTGGTGGTGCGGATCTCCATGTCGCCGGTGTCGAAGCCCACCGGCCGCTGCAACTGCGGGGGCGGCACGGTGAGTTGGTAGTGGTCGCCCTTCGGCTGGAGCTTCCATTGGTCCTGCAGCGGCACGCGGTACACGTAGCGCGCCCGCACCTTGATGCGCGAGATGGTGGGTTTCAGCAAGCGCGGGCAATCCACCAGGGGGCAGTTGTAGCGGGCGCTCCAGCCGAATTCCTCGGCCTTCTCGATGGCGCCCACTTCCAGGAAGCCGCCGGGCGTGCGCAGCAGGATGATGTGGGCCGGGTCCAGCACCGTGGAGGCGTGTTCCCGGGCTGGCTCGCGCAGGACCCAGGCCATGGCCACCAGGCCAAGGAAAGCCGCCGCCGCGATCCAGAGCGCGACGCGCTGGGTGGGCGGCAGCTTGTTCGTCAAAACTCGGGAATCATGCAACGCGCCGTCGGGCACTGCCGGTTCCAGGCGCGGATTTCTTCGGGGGTGGCGTTCGGGCCCGGGAAGGCCATGGTCGGCCCGCTGGGGCGCAGGTCGGCCTCGGTTGCCTGTGCGGTGGTGGCTGGCTGTGCCGCCACGGCGGTGGGCCCGGCCGGCGGCGTGGAAGGCGAAGCGGCTGAGGTTGAGGTTGGGGTCGTGATGGAGGTGGGCACCATGGCGCCCGAGGCGCTGGTAGCCTGCACGGAGGCGACCGGTTCGGCGTCGCCGCCTCCGCCGCCGCAGGCGGCCACGAACGCGGCGATCAGAAGTACTGCGCACTTCACGGGGGGTACTGCATATGTCATCGAGAAGTTTCCTGTGGGCCGGCAGCCGTTGCTCTTGAGGTGGGCATCGTGGCTCTGCGGGAAACTCGTCGGTGTAGGACAGCGCGAGTTTTACGGTCAGCTCATGGCTGAGCCACTTCGTTCGACCGCATCCAGGTGTACGACACGCCGACACCAGCCGAAGCACCCGTGGTCTGCCGCACCAGCGGGCTCGCACGATTGGCGGCACCCCCGACGGTGTCCACCCGCGCGAACCCGAAGACGCGCCAGTTGCGCGTCAGGTCCCGCGCGACGGATGCCGAAAGGCGCCATGCCAGCAGGCCGCCCTCGGCCTGGTAGGCGGGCCGCGTCGGTGTGGCGAATTGCGGCCCCACTTCGTAGAACGTGCGGGCCAGCCGCCGGTCGGCGACGAGCGCGCTCACGCCGGCGCCATAGCTCCAGCCGCTGCCGGCGCGCCGTTGCCAGCTCACGCCGGGCTGGAACACCAGGCCCCGGTACGCCAGGCTGTCGCTCAGGTCGAACACGCCGCGCAGCGGCAGGTCAAGACGCCAGCGGCCGGTCTCGGGCGTGCCGGCCAGATGCCAGCGCAGCCTGGGGCCGAACTCCACCAGAGTCCCGATGTCCGGCATGCCGCGTCGCGCGTCGACGTCGCCACGGGTGCCGAACGAGCCCGCGGCACTGATGTCCAGCTCGTACGTCGGCGTGCGGACCGGCCGCACGCCGATGCCGTCGTTGTCGGCGCGCAGGTAGCGCCCGCGGTAGACGAGGTAGGGCAGGGCCAGGCCGCGGCCGACTTGCTGGTCCGAGCCGGGATAAGCCTGCTGCCAAGCGCCTAGCGCCACGCCGCCGATCTCCCACAAGGGGAGCGGCGGCCCGGTGCCCTGCGCGCACGCGGCCCCCGCGCAGCACAGGGCGAGGGCGCCTGCTCCAATGGGGCGGCTCAATGCTGGACAGTGCCCCGCCAGGCGCCCGTCTCGACACCGCGCGATTCGACGAGTTGCTTGAAGCGCTTCAGGTTGCCCTTGGCGGTGAGCTTCACGCCCCCGACCGCGTCGCCCACTTTCTCGGCCAGCGTCTCGGGCTGGTAGTCCATCTGCAGCATCACGCGGGTGCGGTTGTCGCCGAGCTTGTGGAAGGTGACCACACCCCCGTTGGGAACGCCGCTGGTGCTGCGCCAGGCTATGCGCTGGTCGGGGATCTGCTCGGTGATCTCGGCGTCCCACTCCTTGGTCTTGCCGGCCACGTTGGCGCGCCAGTGCAGGTGCGTGTCGTCCACCTGGTTCACCTGCTCGACGCTGGCCATGAACTTGGGGAACTCCTCGAACTGGGTCCACTGGTTGTAGGCGGTGCTCACGGGCACCTCCAGGTCGATCGATTGCTCGACCGTCTTGCTCAGGCCCGAGCTTCCCTTCTGGTACTGGTTCCACATCAGGTAACCGCCGACCGCGAAGAGGGCCAGCATGCCCAGGCCGGATGCCTTGGGCCGCACGGTCACCTCGCGCTCGACATAGGTGTCCAGCGAGAACGGGCTGACGCTGGTGCCGGCACCCGGTACGTAGCGGCGGGTGCGCTGGTTGGACAGGAGATAACCGCCGGCTGCGAGCGCTGCGGCGATGGCGGGAAGGGTAAGTCGCATAAGTTGATTCCTCGGCTGGGGTAAGACATTTGGGGCGAGTCCTTCATGCTGGCAGAAGCTCCTGCCCTGCGGGCGCAACAGAGTGCAAACCTTGCGGCTGAGACGGCCACCGCTAGGAGCCGGCAGCGCGCGGATGTTCCAGAAAGAACCGCAGCATCTGTGCCGTGGCATCCGGGCCCTTCGGATCGGTGTAGCTGCCCCGGCTGCTGCCGCCTGACCAGGCATGGCCCGCGCCGTGAACGAGCCAGTGCTCCGCCAGCACCTTGCCGTCTGTACCACGAACGATCCGCCGCGTCGCCCGGCGGCCTCCAGGCGCCTGCTGCGGCTCGACTTGGGCGGGCGCAGCCGCGCCCGCGCTCGCGGCGATAACCTCCTCGCCATTGCCGGGGTTGACGGTCTTGTCGGCGTCACCATGGAAGACGATGGTCGGCATGCCCGTGGGCGAACCGGGCCCGCCGCGCCCGGCGGCCTTCATGGCCTGGAGGGCCGAAGGCAGGTCTCGCGCCGCCCCGGCAGCCAGGCCCGAATGCACGCCGACGGCGGCGTACAGCTCCGGGTAGGTCTCGCCCAGGATGGCCGCCATCGCTCCGCCCGCCGACAGGCCGGCCACATACACCCGGGCCGGATCGATGGGATGCTGCGCCATGACCTGCCGTGTCATGCCCGCCAGGAGCGCCGGTTCGCCCTTCCCGCGCACCTGATGGCTGTGCTTGAACCAGTTCCAGCAGCGCTGCGGATTGGCCTTGTCCGACTGCACCGGGTAGAGCACGTAGCAGCCCTGCGCGCGCGCCGCCTCGTTCATGGCCGTTCCCGCTGCAAAGTCATCGGCATCCTGGGTGCAGCCATGCAGCATGACGACCAGCGGCAACGGGTGCGCGCCCGCATGGGGCGGGATGTAGAGCTTGTAGCCGCGTCCGCCGGTGCCCCCGGGCCCGAAGCGGCCGCTGATGAAGGCCTCGCGGACCGGCTGGGCGTCGGGATCGGAGCTCTGATGCGGTGTGGCCACAACGGGGGGCTCGATCTCCGCGGCATCGGGCACCTCACGCGCCTCCACGTCGATGACCGCATCCTGGTCGGCGAACGGCGGCTGGGCGGCTGTGCGGCGCAAGGCGGCCTGGATGGCGGCGGTGGCAGCGTGCAGGTCGCCCTGGCGGGTCAGGCGGGTGGCGTCCTGCATGAGGCGCTGGAAATCTGGCGGCATGAACGGTCTTTCGTAACGGATCCGGTGCAGGTGGGTCCGTGGCCCGCGTGTGCAAGGTCCGCAAACGAAACAAGAAGAAGCCGTCGGGAACCGTCAGACAATCACTTCATGCCCGAAGCTGCGTTCACCACCCCCGAGTACAAGCTGTTCCCCTCGCCGCGCAACCGTTGGCGCGAGGTATTCCTGCATGAAGTGTTCGTGCCTCACGCGTACGCGCTGATCGACCTGCCCAGCTTTCACCTGCAGGGCAGGTACAGCCTGTTCGCCGCCCACCGCCTGGCGGACGGCAAGAACGGGCAGCTGGCCACCTTCGAGCTCGAGGCCGACGCGCTGAAGTTCAAGGCCGGCTTCACCCCGGATTGACGCGGCGTCATCTACAGCAGTTCATTGACCAGATAGCACGCGTTGTCCACCAGCTTGTGCAGCGCGCCGCGGCGCTGCCAGCTCTCCAGCTCGATCTCGGTGGCGCGGGCCACGTACCTCTCGAAGATGGCGTCCAGCTCTCTCGCACGCCTTCGTCGAGAATGCCCAGCGTGATCTCGTCGTTGGTGTCGAACGAACGGTCGTCGAAGTTGCTGGAGCCCACGGCGCTCCAGAGTCCGTCGATCGTCATCAGCTTCTGGTGCAGCAGCGTGTGCGGGTACTCGAACAGCCGCACGCCGCAGCGAAGCATTTTCTCGAAATTGCGGTGCCCGGCATGCTGCACGATGGGGTTGTCGCTGCCGCTGGTGGAGGGCATCAGCACCCGCACGTCGACGCCGCGCTTGACGGCTTCACCGAAGGCGTCGATCGCTTCCGGCTCCGGGATGAAGTAAGGGTTCTGGATCCAGATGCGCCTGCGGGCCAGGCAGATGGCCGCGTGGTGCAGGACCTTCACCGCCGGCGCCGAGCGTTCCGGCTTCACGTAGGCGGCATGGATGGTGATCCCTCCCGCAGGCTCCAGGTGGGGGAAGACGCCGTCGCCCACGAACAGCTCGCCGGTCTCGGCGCCCCAGTTCTCGCTGAAAGCGGCCTGCACGCTGTGCACGATGGGACCGTGCAGCCAGACGCTCACGTCGGTGGTGTGCTGGTGGTCCTCGCCATTGCCCAGCCAGTCGTCGGTGACGCAGTGCCCGCCGACGAAGGCTTCGGTCCCGTCGATCACGCACAGCTTGCGGTGGTCGCGGTCCGCCATCACGCCGAGGTTGTGCAGCGACCACCGGTGGAAGAAGGCCAGGCGGCAACCCGCCTGCTTCATCTGTTCGCGCGCGGTCCTGCCCATCTTGCGTGAACCGGTGGCGTCCAGCGTGACCCGCACCTCGATCCCGGCCCGGGCCCGTTCGCACAGCGCATCGGCCACTCGCTGGCCCAGCCGGCCCTCCTTCCACAGGAAAGTCTCGAAGTGGACCGTCTTGCGCGCCGCCGCGATGCGCTCGACCAGCAGGTCGAAGAAAGCGCCGTTCTCGACCACCTGCACCCGGTTGCCGGGGATGGCTGCGCCCAGCGTGAGGCCGGACAGCGAAGGCATGAGCGATTCGATCCCGCTTTCGCAGCGGATGTTCAGGACGGGGCTGCGATGCCGGCGCGCCGACCACAGCATCACCAGCAGCACCGCCGCAAGGCCTGCGGACAGGCCGACCCAGAAAGCTGCACCCATGGCGCCAGCTTAGAAAAGCGCGCACGGCTGGGCTGTAGGTCTGGGGCGCGACAGGACAACCGGAGTTTGTTACCGTGGGAGGATGAAGAACCTGCTGCGCGCGATTGCTTTCTGCCTGGCCGGAGCCGCTGCACCGGTGGCCCAGGCCGCCGACGCCTGGGCCGAGCTGGCCAAGCCGGGCGCCATCGTCCTGTTCCGCCACGCGACGGCGCCCGGAGTGGGCGACCCGCCCGGGTTCAAGCTGGAGGATTGCAGCACCCAGCGCAACCTGAGCGAGGAAGGCCGCGCCGAAGCCCGCCGCCTGGGAGAGCAGTTCCGCGCCCGCAATATCCAGGTCGGGGCGGTCCTGCATTCCCAGTGGTGCCGCGCCCGCGACACGGCGCGGCTGGCGTTCGGCGAGCGGGCGCGCGAGGAGCCGGCCTTCAACTCCACGTTCGGCGCGCGGCAGGGCCAGCCGGGCCAGCCGGCGGATGCGCGGGACATCCTGGCGCGCTGGAAGGGCCCGGGCACACTGGTCGTGGTCACCCACCAGGTCAACATCCAGGCGCTGGCGGGCGTGGGCGCGATCTCGGCCGAGGGCGTGGTGGTGCGCCACGCGCCCAACGGCGCCCTGCAGGTGGTGGCGACCCTTCAGCCCTGATCAGGCGCCGCCGAGCTCGCGCACGCGGTCCGAGTTGGTGGTGCTGCGCGCGCCCTTGAGGTGCATCTCGACATCGGCGGCCATGTCGCCGACCTCGGTGACGGCTTGCCGCAGCTGCTCTTCGGTGGCGTCGAGCTTGCGGGCCCAGTGCTCGCAGGCGGCGGGGTCGTTGACGTCGATGCGGTCGGGTTCAATGCCGGGTTGCTGCTGGTTCATGCGTGTTTCTCCTGGGCAAGTCAAAGCCTCACCGTACCGTGGGGCCTGCCGCGTGGCTGTAGGCGCAGGCGCAAGCCGCTGTCGGCCTGGCCATGGCATCCACCTACACGCGCTGTCGGGCTTGGCCTAAGCCTGGCATGCCGGTGCTGCCTAGAGTGGCCGGATGCCTGGAGCTTCCCTCGACTGCGACGTCGCCATCGCCGGCGGGGGGCTTGCCGGCCTGGCTTGCGGCGCCTTGCTGGCGGACGCCGGCTGCGGGTGGCCGTGATCGAGCGGGACGCCTGGCTCGGCGGCCGGGCGGCGAGCTGGCGCGACGAGTCCACGGGCGACATGGCCGACATCGGCCCCCACGTCATCACGACCGAGCACCGCAACTTCCTGGCGCTGCTCGAGCGCTTGGGCACCGCCGGCCAGGTGCTGTGGCAGAGACAGCCGCTGATCACGCTGTGCGACGCCGGGCAGGCGCTGCACATGCCGGCGAGTTCGTGGCCGCCGCCGTTGCACGGCCTGCCGCTCCTGCCCAACGCGTTGCGGCGGATTTCGGTGCTGGACGCGGCGTCGCACTGGCGCCTGGCGTGGCACGGCGCCCGGCTGGACGAGCAGGCGACCCTCGCGCTCGATGGAGAAAGCGCCGTGGGCTACCTGCGGCGCATGGGCGTGCGGGAGCGGGCCATAGAGTGGTTCTGGCGGTCGGCGATGCTGGCGCTGCTGAACGTGCCGCTGGAGCGCTGCTCGGCCGCTGCGGCGATGCGCGTGTTCCGGCTTGCGATGGGGCGCAGCGGATACTGTTTCGGGCTGCCCCAGGTCGGCCTGTCGGAACTGTTCGCGCCCGGGTGCGTGGCGCGCATCGGGCGTGCCGGCGGGTTGGTGCGAACCGGCGTGGCGGTGCAGCGCCTGGTGGGCCGGGAGGGCCGCTTCGGCGGCTTCATCCTGGAGGAGGGCACCTTGGTGAAGGCGGCTTGCGGCGTGCTGGCCCTGCCGCCGCAAGCTGTCGGCGCGCTTGCGCAAGGCGACCCGGCCCTGGCAACGCTGGCGCACGCTGCCGGGCGCTTCGAGCCCAGCCCGTACATCAGCAGCTTCCTGTGGTTCGACCGTCCGCTCACGAGGGAAAGGTTCTGGGGCCGCGTGTGGAACCCGTCGGACCTGAACACCGACTTCTACGACCTTTCCAACATCCGGCCCGCGCTCCAGGGCGGCCCGGCCCTGATCGCGTGCAACGCCATCCACACCCACGACGAGATGGACTGGACCGACGCCGAGGTCATCGAGAAGACCCGGCGCGAGATCGCGGACTTCGCGCCGCAGGCGGCGCAGGCGCGGGTGGTCCATGCCCGCGTGCATCGCGTGCCCATGGCGATCCCCTGTCCCTTGCCGGGCAGCGAAACGCTGCGCCCGGCCAGCGCCACCGGCCTCACGGGACTGTGGCTCGCCGGTGACTGGACCGCGACGGCCGTGCCCTGCTCGATGGAAAGCGCCACACGGTCCGCCGCCCTGGCCGCCGAAGGCGTGCTGGCACGGCTGGGGCGGGCGAAGCCGCTCGCGATTGCCGCGCCGGAGACCACCGGGATGGTGGCGCTGCTGCGCAGGCGCGCCACAATCCGCGCATGAAATCGCGCGCTCCTTCCGGCGGCCTGGTCTATTCCACCGAGGCCGGCCGCATGTGTCCCGCCTGCAGGAACCCGGTGGCGCGGTGCAGCTGCTCCCGACAGGCTGCGCCGCCCGCGGGCGACGGCATCGTGCGGGTCTCGCGTGAGACCAAGGGCCGCGGCGGCAAGGCCGTCACGGTGGTGCGCGGTGTTCCCGCCGACGCGGCCGCACTCACCAGGCTGGGGCAGCTGCTGCGCACCGCCTGTGGCAGCGGCGGCACGGTCAAGGACGGCGTGGTCGAAGTGCAAGGCGACCACGCCGCCAGGGTCGTGGACCTGCTGCAGGCCCAGGGCTACACGGTGAAACGGGCCGGCGGCTAGCGGCCCGCCAGAATGGGCGCATGACCTCGTTCGAAGCGGTGATGGCGTTCCTGCAGTCGCTGCAGGGGCTGCCGGCGTATGCCCTGCTGTTCGGCGTGCTGGTGGGCAGCGGCTTCGGGCTGCCGATGAACGAGGACATCCTGCTGCTGGTGGCCGCTGCGCTCACGCTCAAGGGCGTGATGGATCCGGTGCCGCTGATCGTCGTGGCCTGGTTCGGCCTGGTGATCGCCGACCTGCTGATCTTCCATTGGGGGCGCCTGTTCGGCACCCGGTTGCTGGAGCACCGGCTGCTGGCGCGCGCGATGCCGCCCGCGCGGCTGCAGGCCATGCAGGCCCTGATGCAGCGCTGGGGCCCGGCGGCCATCTTCCTGGCCCGCTTCATGCCGGGCGTGCGCACCGGCATCTATTTCGCCGCCGGCTCGCTCAAGCTGCCGTACCGCCAGCAAGTGCTGTTCGACGGCGCAGCCGCGGCGGTGGAGCTGCCGCTGCTGGTCTATGGCGTGCGCTACCTGGGCGGCCGCTGGGAAGCATTGCTGGCGCAGTTCCAGCACCTGCAGGTCGTGCTGCTCCCGGCGGCCGTGCTGCTGGCGTTGGCGGCCTGGCTGGTCCTGCGCCGGCGCAACCGGCGCTGAGGGTCAGGCGGGATGGCGCAAGCGGCCGTCCAGTTCAGCAGCCCGGTAGTTCGTCAGCGCCACCACCCCCAGCAGGGCGATGCCGGCGCCGACGAAGAAGTTGCGCGAAGCGGTGTGCTCGGCAAAACCCATCAGCCAGGGCAGCACGATCCAGCTGAGCGCCATGATGCTTTCGATGACGCCGTGAACCGGGAACGGCAGCAGCTTGACCAGGCCCAGCGGGTAGCGGGTGATCAGCGAAGCGACGATGTAGACGGCACCGATGACATACGAAGCCATGGCCGCCGGCGGCGGGAAGTCGAGCACGCGGGGAAGCAGCAGGAACAGCAGTGCCAGCCCATAGTCGAGCACGCCGTGCACGGTGGGAGAGAGGACTTTCATGGGAAGCTCCTTGGGGTTGGCGCACCGGCACCTTGCCGGTGTGCCCGTCCATTGGGGCACCAAAGCACAAGCTGGTCTGTCATCCCGGTGCGACGGGTGCTGTCGTTGGAAGCCTGCGCCGAGCATCTGGGAAAATGGCGCCATGCCCTTGCCCGAACCCGCTGCGCGCCAGCACCTCCACACCCGTGCGGTCGAATACCGCGGCTACCTGCGCGAGGACGGTCTGTGGGACATCGAAGCCGGCATGTCCGACGTCAAGACCTATGGGTTCGACCGCTCCGACGGCCGCAGCATGCCGCCGGGCACCCCCATCCACGGCATGGCCATCCGCGTCACGGTGGACGAATCCATGACCATCCGCGAGATCGCCACCGCGATGGACCATACGCCCTTCGGCGAATGCCGGCAGGGGGTGGACCCAATGCAGCGGATGGTGGGCGTGCAGCTCGGTCCGGGCTGGCGCCAGGCGATCGAAAAGGCCCTGGGGGGCATGCGGGGCTGCACGCACCTGCGCGAGCTGTTGTTCAACATGGCCACGGCCGCCTACCAGACGGTGTTCCCGTACCGCGAGCGCCAGCGCCGCGAGCGGGGCGAGGCGCCGTCGCAGCGCCAGGAGCCGCCCTACCACCTGGGCCGCTGCATCGCGTGGGACTTCGACGGCGCGGTGGTGCAGCGCTACTACCCCCAGTTCGCCGGCTGGCAGCCGCTGCGCAAGGCCGGTGGCGCCAGGCTGGGGGAGCCTCCGGCGTCCTGACGCTTCCTCCAGGTTGAGGATGCGGCGCAGCCGCGGCCGGCCTATCCTGCAGCTCACAAGGAGGCGGGAACATGGGCGATGGCACGGGGGGCGGCGCGATGCTGCGGATGATGGGCCTGGCGATGGCCGCCGGCCTGGTCAGCGGATGTTCGAGCCTGCGCCACGGCGGCGCCCCGGACCCGGTCTATTCGGTCCAGGGAGACCTGGACTCGCTCAGGAAGCAGTTCGAGGCCGGGGCCAGCATCGCGAAATTCTATGAAGGCGCGCCCAGCGCGGAGAAACGCAACGAGTTCGTGAGCTCCCGGCTGGCACTGGCCAACCTGTCGTACATCCAGTTCGTCAGCAGCCTGACTTCCGACAAGCAGCAGCTGGACGCCGCCACCGACATGTTCACCCTGGGGCTGAGCGTGGCCGGCACGCTGGTCCCGGGCGTGCGGTCCAAGAGCAATCTTGCCGCCGCGGGCGCCCTGGCGCTGGGATCGAAGTCGGCCGTCGACAAGCACTTCTACTTCGAGAAGACAGCGCCCGCACTGGTGGCCGCCATGAACGCCCAGCGCAAGCAGGTGCTGGTGCGCATCCTGGAGGGCGCCAACCTGCCGCTGGCGCAGTACAGCTTTCCGCAGGCCGTGTCCGATACCCACGACTACTACGCCGCCGGCACCCTCAACGCCGCGATCGCGGCCATCCAGACCGACGCGGGCGCCAAGGAGGCGGTGGCCGACGACAAGGTGCGCGACCTGCAGTCGGTGACGCCCGAGGAACGGGATTCACGAGCGGCCGTGAGCCGCGCCGTCCTGGCCATCATCGCCTCGCAGGACCTGGCCAGGATCCGCAAGGCCTTGGCACTGCTGGGGCTGGAGGGGCTGCCGCAGGGCACGCTGAAAGAGGCGGCCGACGCCCTGCGCGAGAACTTCCGGCCGGCCTTGCGAGCCAACCCCGGCAAGGCGGCCCAGGTCCAGGACCAGATGCTCAAGATCTGACGCACCGAGCCCGAGGAGAACGACGATGCCCGACTACCTGATGAAATTCGACGGCAGCCACGACCTGGCCTGGATCGAGAACGCGATCCGCGGCGAGGAAGCCCTGGCCACACGCTTCAAGGGCAGCCAGCTCTCGCCGGTGGACGGCAAGGTGACCAACCTTGCCACGTTCGAGGAGACCGATTTCATTCCGAACGACGTGGTGCTGCGCAAGCACCCGCAGCCGGGACCGGCGGGCTACACGGCGGCATGGTCCGGCGTGATGCTGGTGCAGGGCGCCAACGTGCCGGTCACGCTGTTCCGCAAGGACTGAAGGGGGCAAGCCCCCCGGGCGCCGGTGCTAGGGCGCGCCTGGCTTGACCCAGGTAAACACCCGCACCGGCGGGATGTTCACGACTTCCCATTGCTTGTCGGGCTCGCCCAGGTACGGCGTGACGAAGCCGGCCACGTGCGCGCGCACCTGGTAGGCGACGAAGCGGCCACCCGGCGGCAGCACTTGCGCGATGGTGGCGGCGATGCGGTCGGACACTTCCGGCGGCATGGTCGAAAAAGGGATGCCCGAGACGATCGCGTCCGGGGCGCCCAGGCGGCGCGCGGCCAGGAACTCGGCCAGCCGCTCCGCGCTGCCGAGTTCGACGGTCAGGCGCGGGTCCGTCAGGCTCTGGCACAGGTGGCGGTGGAACACGGTGTCCAGCTCGATGGCCAGCAGGCGGGCCTTCGGGGACATGGCCTTCAGAAACGCTGCGGTGGTGCCCCCGGTGCCCGGGCCCAGTTCCACCACGGTGCTCGCGTCGGCGATGCCGGCGTTGCGCACCAGCCTTTGCTCGAGCAGGCGGGAGCTGGGCACCACGGACCCGACCTGCGCGGGGTTGCGCACGAACCCGCGCAGGAATTCGTAGCTGTCGCGCAGCGGGTTGGAAAGCCGGGGCCTGCTGGAAGTGCGGAAACCGCCGTGACCGGCGCTGCGGCCGGCTTGTTGTTCGTTGATGGCCATGTGCGTTTCGGAAGTAGGGAGTTCGGGCATTCTGAGGCTGGGGTTGGCCTTCGGCTGTCGGACAGTGTCGCTTGGCGCCCGAGTGTACGGCCGGGCTGGACCGCAGCCGGGCAGCTCAGCGCCTGCGCGGCGGAAAGCGCAGCCAGGTGAAAGCCACCAGGGCGGCGAAGGCGGTGTACGCGGCCGTGAACACCCAGGGCGGCGCGTCGTAGTAGAGCAGCGCCTGCAGCCAGTGCTCGATGAAGCCGCCGCCGTAGGGAGTGCCGCCGGCACTGACGCGCAGCCAGATTTCCAGCGTGGTGAGCGGGCAGGTCAGGCCGAGCCAGGCTTCGGCCACGACCACCGCGATCGCCGCTGCGTGAAGCAGGCGCAACCACCACCGGTTCACCCAGCGCCAGCCCCGCAGGTTGCCGACGATCACCGCCACGAGCCCGCCCACCACGAACAGCACCAGGGCCACGTGCAGCGCCAGGACCAGGTCGGCGAGCAGCGAGTAGGCAAGGGCAGGGCTCATGGGACAGGCGGGCGCAGGTGCGCCATTTTCACCCCACCGCGTCGCGCGGCCGTCCTACAGCCCGGCCGCAGGTGCAGCCCTAGATTTTCTGCGGTGAGACAGGCCCTCGCCCGCACCCGCGACATGGCTGCCGAGCGCGGCCGCCGCGCGCTGGCGTTCGCGCGCCGCCACCCGTGGCGCATGGCGCTCGCCTTGCCCGCCCTGGTGCTGCTGTACGTGCTGGCGCTGATTCCGCTCACGCCCAGCACCAGTGACCTGCGCAAGGCCAAGGTCGAGGCGCCGGCCCGCCTGGTCTCGGCCGACGGGCAGCTGCTGGCCGAGTACAAGCGCGTGAACCGGCAGTGGGTGCCGCTGGAACGCATCTCGCCCGCCGTGGTGCATGCGCTGATCGCCACCGAGGACCACCGGTTCTACCAGCACCACGGCATCGACCTCTACCGCACCGCGGGCGCGGTGCTGCGCACGCTCGGGGGCAAGCGCCAGGGCGGCTCGACCCTCACGCAGCAGCTGGCGCGCAACCTGTACCCGCAGGAGATCGGCCGCTCGCCCACCATCCACCGCAAGGTGAAGGAGGCGATCACGGCGCTGAAGATCGAAGCCGTCTATTCCAAGCGCGAGATCCTCGAGACCTACCTGAACACCGTGCCCTTCCTCTACAACGCGTTCGGCATCGAGATGGCCGCCCGCACCTATTTCGACAAGTCGGCCGGGCAGCTGGACCTGCTGGAGAGCGCCACCCTGATCGGCATGCTCAAGGGCAACAGCTACTACAACCCCGTGCTCAATCCCGAGCGGGCCAAGACCCGGCGCAACGTGGTGCTGGCGCAGATGGTCAAGCACGGCAAGCTCGATGCGGCGCGGGCGCAGCAACTGGCGCAGCGGCCGCTGCGCGTGGACTTCGAGCGCCAGCAGGAGCCGCTGGGGCCGGCGCCCCACGTGGCCCAGCACCTGCGCCAGTGGCTGATCGCCTGGGCCGACCGCAACGGCTACGACATCCATGCCGACGGCCTGGTGGTGCGCACCACGATCGACACGCGCCTGCAGAAGGCGGCCAACGCTTCGGTGGCGCGGCAGATGGCGCAGCTGCAGCCCCTGGCCGACCGCGGCCGCCAGCGCGGGCAGGAGCGGCAGCTGCTGCAGGTGGGCTTCATGGCGCTGGACCCGCGCAACGGGCACGTGCGCGCCTGGGTCGGCAGCCGCGACTTCGAGCAGGAGCAGTTCGACCACGTGAACCAGGCCCGCCGCCAGCCCGGCTCCACCTTCAAGCCCTTCGTCTACGCCGCCGCCTTCGCCGGCGGCAGCAGCCCACGCGACACGCTGGTCGACCAGCCGGTGAGCATCACCAGCGGCGGGGGCGAGGTGTGGAGCCCGCGCGACGCCACGCCGCCGACCGGACGCCCGATGACCCTGCGGGACGGATTGGTCCAGTCGCGCAACAGCATCACCGCGCAGCTGATGCAGCAGGTGGGACCTGCCCGGGTGGCCCAGCTGGCCCGCGCCATGGGCGTGCGCGACAGCAAGCTCGATGCCGTGCCCTCGCTGGCGCTGGGGACCAGCCCGGTGACGCTGCGCGAGATGGTGGGCGCGTACGGCACCATCGCCAACAACGGCCGATGGATCGACCCGGTGCTGGTGCTGCGCATCGAGGACCGCACCGGCAAGACCCTGGACTCCTTCGTGCCCAGCCGCACCGAGCAGGCCCTGCCGCGGGCGCAGGCGCTGGTGCTGCAGAACGTCATGCGCGGCGTGGTGGACGAGGGCACCGGCACGGCGATCCGCACTCGCCACGGCATCACGGCCGATGTCGCGGGCAAGACCGGCACCACCCAGGGCAACAGCGATGGCTGGTTCATCCTGATGCACCCCCAGCTGGTGGCGGGCGCCTGGGTCGGCTTCAACGACAACAGCGCCAGCATGGGGGCATGGGGCCAGGGCGCGCGCAGCGCGTTGCCGATCGTCGGCGACTTCTTCGGGCAGTCGCTCAGCTCGCGCTGGATCGACGCGAGTGCGGAGTTCGAGATCCCGCGCCCGCGGCCCAGGCCGCGCGAGGCCGAGCGCGACGTGGTGCAGGAGATCATCAACGACGTGCTGGGGCGCCTGTGGAGGTTGATCCAGTAAGCTCATCGGCATGAGCCCGATGAACCTGCCCGGCCGCATCCTGCCGGTGATCGTGCTGGCGCAGTTCGCGGGCACCTCGCTGTGGTTCGCGGTCAACGCGGTGATGCCGGACCTGCAGCAGGCCTGGGGGCTGCCGGCTGCGGCCGTGGGTTCCTTGTCATCGGCGGTGCAGTTGGGGTTCGTCGCCGGCACGCTGGTGTTCGCGCTGCTCATGGTGGCCGACCGGCTGCCGCCTGGGCGCGTGTTCCTCGGGTGCTCGCTGCTGGGCGCCGCGGTGAATGCGGCCACGGTGCTGGCGGACGGCCACCTTGCGCTGCTGCTGGCGCTGCGCTTCGCGGTGGGTTTCCTGCTGGCAGGCATCTACCCGGTGGGCATGAAGATCGCTGCCGCCTGGTTTCGCGAGCGGCTGGGTGCCGTGCTGGGCATCCTGGTCGGCGCCCTGGTGCTGGGCACCGCCTTGCCCCACGGGCTGCGTGCGCTGGCCGCCAGCGGCTGGATGGGGCCGCTGCCGTGGCAGGCGGTCATCCTGGCGGTGTCGGGGCTGGCGGCGGCCGGCGGCATCGCCACGTGGCTCCTGGTGCCGGAGCGCCCGGCGCCGCGAGGCTCGCCGATCACGCCGCGGGCCCTGGGGCTGATCTGGCAGGACCGCCGGCTGCGCGCTTCCGTGTTCGGCTACTTCGGCCACATGTGGGAGCTGTACGCCTTCATCGTCCTGGTGCCGCTGGTGCTGGCGACGCGCCTGGCCGCGCCCGCGGCGGTCAGCGCCTGGGCGTTCGCGGCCATTGGCGCCGGTTTCCTGGGGTGTGTCGGCGGCGGCCTGGCCGTGCGGCGCATCGGCAGCGCCCGGGTGGCGCAGGTGCAGCTGGCCACCAGCGCGGCCTGCTGCCTGGCGGCGCCGCTGATGCTGGCGGCCCCGCTGCCCGCGTTCGTCGCCTGGCTGCTGCTGTGGGGTGCCACGGTGTCGGGCGACTCGCCGCAGTTCTCCACCCTGACGGCGCAGAACGCACCCCCCGCCGTGGTGGGCAGCGTGCTGACCTTCACCAACTGCATCGGCTTTGCCGTGTCGGTGGCCAGCATCGAGCTGTTCGTGGCGGCCGTGGAGCGCTTTGCGCTGGCCGCCGTGCTGCCCTGGCTGGCCCTGGGACCCCTGGCCGGCCTCTGGATGATGCGGCCTTTGCTCCTGAAGAAATAGCAGGTTGCGCCCAGCAGAAGCGGGCCGGAGGCCATTTGGACCACGATCAGGGCAGTCCCAGCGCCTGGTAGACCCGCAGCGCCGCCCACGCATCGTTCGCCGCGTACAGCAGCTGCGCGGGCGTGAGCTGGCGATTGGCCCAGTTGGAGGTGGTGGCCTTCTTCGACTTCAGGTAGCGCCGCTGGAACAGCACGGCGACCGCGGCCTTCACACCCATCTCGCGGCGCCAGCCGCGCTGCCGCAGCACGCCGTTGAGGTCCAGCACGTCCTGCGGCTGGACGCCCAGCTTGCGCGCGATGCGCTTCTTGTCGTCGCCCAGGCCGAAGCCGGCCTTGACGATCCCCGCATGCCCGAGCAGGCGCGCCACCACCGCGCGGCAAGCCTCGTCATGGAGCTGGAAGACGAACGCCTTGTCCGGCAGCGCCAGCTGCACCACGTGCGGACCGTCCGAGGCTTCGCCCTGCAGGAAGGTCGGCTTGGACTCGGTGTCGAAGCCCCACACCCGCGCGTGCAGCAGTTCCGCGGCGGCCCGCTCGGCATGCGCGGCGTCCGCGACGAGTTCGATGCGATCCAGCGCCAGGCGCTCGAACGTCTCCAGCAGCGCGATCGATTCCTTGTCGGGCGCGACGGGGCGTGGGTCCATGCGCCGAGCATACCCAGCCGCCAACCAAGCCGGACCTCTCGGCCGGGCCCGGCCGGTCGATCCGCATTTCGCCGCCATGGGCGAGCGCTCCTAGAATGGCGCTCATGATCAAGCTGCACGGCTCACCCATCTCCAACTACTACAACAAGGTCAAGCTCGCCCTGCTCGAGAAGGCCGCCCCTTTCGAGGAGGTGCTCACACCGATCAGGAGCACGGATGAACAGGTGCTGCAGGCTTCGCCGCTCGGAAAGATTCCTTTCCTGCGCACCGAAGACGGGCAGGGGCTGTGCGAGAGCCAGGTGATGCTCGAGTGGATCGAGGCGCGCTGGCCCGTGCCGCCGCTGCTGCCGGCGGACGCCTATGCCGCGGCGAAGGTCCGTGAACTCGTCACTTTCATCGACTGGCACCTGGAGATCACCGCCCGGCAGTTGTATGGGCCGGCCTTCTTCGGCGCAGCCGCCCTGAGCGAAGGCAACTCGGCACGCATCCGCAGGGAACTGCAGGAGAAGATCGCCGGCTTCAAACGCCTGGCGAGGTTCTCGCCCTTCGTCGCCGGCGACACCTTCACCATGGCCGACTGCTCGGCCTTCAACAGCCTGCCGCTGGTCGGCCTGGCAAGCAAGATCGCCCTGGGCGACGACCTGCTGCTGGCCGCGGGTATCGACTACAAGGCCTACCTCAAGCTGGTGGGTGAACGTCCTGCCGCGCAGAAGGTGGTGGCCGACCGCAAGGCCGAGCAGGCCAAGTTGCAACAGCCCTGAACTTCGCCGCCCCAGGCGCCTCAGTCCTTTTTCGGAAGGAACTTGCAGATGAGGCACAGGGCGGCTGTGGGCTACGTCGTGGGCGTGTTGCTGGTGCTGGCGCTGGAACTGCTGGCGCTGGCTCGCTGGCAAGGGTGGGCGCCCGGCCGCGTCCAAGGGCAGGTCCGCCAGCAGTCCATGCAGCCTGGGCCCGCGGCGCAGGCCGTGCCGGCGGCCGCCTTGGCCGCTGCCGAGCCGCCGCGAGCGCCGCCGCGGGCCCAGGACCGCCATTACGCTCAGCTGCGTTCACAGCTGCGCTGGGTCACCACGCGGCTCAGCCAGGCCGAGATGCTCACCCCCGACCTGCCCTCACGCATGCTGCTGGCCAAGTCGGCCGCCGAGCGGGCTCGCTTGCATGAAGTAGGACTGGGCTTTCAGGACGTGTACGGCATCATCAATGCCGAGAGCTCCTGGGTGCCGCGCGCCGGAGCCAGCAAGGACGGCACGCCCAACCTCGGCATCGCTCAGTTCGAGCCGGCGACGGCGCAGGCACTGGGCGTGCGCGACCCGAACGACGCCGTCGAAGCCGTGCACGTGGCCGCGGAGCACATGAAGGAAGCGGCGCAGTGGAGCGCCGCCCGCATCTCCGGCCTGAAGCTCAGCCCGCAGCAGCGCGCCGCCAAGCTGCGCGAGGGCATCTCCATCTACTACAACCTCTCCAGCCGCGGCCGCGCCGTTTGGAACGGCAGCAACACGCACCAGCTGCCGCGCGAAACCTACCGCCACATCGAGAACACGCGGCTGGGCGCCGCGGAGGCCGCCTTTCTCGACGCCGAGCTGCACGCGCTGGAACAGCCGCGCTACCCGGCGGAGTCGGTGTTGACCGCCGCCGCGCAAGGGAAGCCCGCCTACGCCCGGTGAGCGGGCGCGGCGCTACGGTGGCCGCTTCCTGAATCAATGTGGAGACAGCTATGGCAAATCCTTTTCTCGGACAGATCCTGGGCAGCGTGCTCGGCGCGGCCATGGGCGCACGCCGCGGCGGACCCTTGGGCGGCGGCCTCGGCGGGGGACTCGGGGGCGGCCTGGGTGGCGGCCTCGGCGGGGGACTCGGCGGGGGACTCGGTGGTGGCGGCCTTGGCGGAGTGCTCGGGGGCATGATGGGCAGCCGCGGCGGCGGCATGGGCCGCAACGGGATGCTGCTGGCCATGATGCTGCCGCTGGCCATGCAGTGGATGCAACGCAGCGGCGGCGTCGGGAACGTGCTGCAGCGGCTGCAGCAAAAGGGCTATGGCTCGCATGCCGCCTCCTGGGTGGGCACCGGCGACAACGAGGCCATCGACACCCAGGCCGTCCATGATGTGGTGGGCCGTGACGAGCTCTCGCGCCTGTCGCAGCAGCTCGGCGTGGGCGAAGACGAGGTCGCGCACGGCTTCACGGAAATCCTGCCCGAGATGGTCAACCACCTGTCGCCCGAAGGACGCCTGCCGCCCGACGCGGACGAGGTCCTGGACAGCGGGCGCTCGGACCTGGAGCGGGCCCTGGCCGAGGCGCACCGGCACTGAGGCCTCCGGCCACGTGCGCCCCGGCGGGGCACCGGGAGGTAAGCTCGCGCCATGAACTACCGCCGCCTGGGCACCAGCAACCTCCAAGTCTCGGCCCTGTGCCTGGGCACCATGATGTTCGGCGACCAGACCGGCCGCGAAGAGGCTGGCGCCATCGCGGCCGACGCGCAGGCGCATGGCGTCAACTTCATCGACACGGCCGACGTCTACACGCGCGGCGCTTCCGAGACCATGGTCGGCGGCCTCATCAAGGCACACCGCCACGACTGGGTGCTGGCGACCAAGCTGGGCAACAAGATGGGCGAGGCCCCGAACCAGGGGCACTATTCGCGAGCCTGGCTGCTGCGCGAGGCGCAGGCCAGCCTGCAGCGCCTGGACACGGAGCACATCGACATCCTCTACCTGCACCGCGACTTCCTGGGAATGAACCTGGAAGAGCCTCTGCGGGCGCTCGATGCGCTGATTCGAAGCGGCAAGATCCGCTACTGGGGTGTCTCCAATTTCCGCGGCTGGCGCATCGCCGAGATCATGCGGGTGGCCGGCCAGCTCGGCGTGCCCGCGCCGGTGGTCTGCCAGCCGTACTACAACCTGCTCAACCGCATGCCCGAGGTCGAGATCCTGCCGGCCTGCGAACACTACGGCATCGGCGTCGCGCCGTACAGCCCGATTGCCCGCGGCGTGCTCACCGGCAAGTACGCGCCCGGCGAGCCGCCGCCGCAAGGCACACGGGCCGGGCGCGGCGACAAGCGCATCGCGGAAACCGAGTTCCGCCAGGAGTCGCTGCGCATCGCGCAGGCGCTCAAGGCCCATGCCGAGGCCCGGGGCATCACGCTGGCCCAGTTCGCCACCGCCTGGGTGCTGGCCCACCGCGCGGTGAGTTCCGTCATCGCCGGCCCGCGCACCCTGGCGCAGTGGCAGCAGTACCTGCCGGCGCTGGACTACCCGGTATCGGCCGAAGACGAAGCGCTGGTGGACTCGCTGGTCACGCCGGGTCATCCCTCCACGCCGGGCTACACCGACCCGGCTTACCCGCTGCACCCGCGGCGCTACCCCGCCTGAGCACCTGAAGAGGCCGCGGCCCGCTCGCAGCAAGGCGAACCAGCTATCAAAGGGAGAGCAAAGTGGTGCAGGAACTGCGGCTGGTCGACGGGGTGGACGTCCACGTGGAGGGCACCGGGCCCACCGTGGTGATGGTGCATGGCTGGCCCGACACCTGGCGCTTGTGGGACAGCACCGTGGCGGCGCTCTCGCCGCGCTGGCGCTGCGTGCGCTTCTCGCTGCCGGGCTACGACCTGGCCCGGCCGCCGCGCCGCATGACACTGGACGGGCTGGTGGATTTCCTCGCGGCGGTGGTCGACGAGGTCAGCCCCGGCGAGCCGGTCACCCTGCTGCTGCATGACTGGGGCGCGGTGTTCGGCTACGAATACGCGGCGCGCCACCCGCAGCGGGTCAGCCGGATCGCCGGGGTGGACATCGGCGACGTGAACACCTCCGACTACCTGCGTTCGCTGTCGGCCAAGGCCAAGCTGATGATCGCGGGCTACCAGCTGCAGCTGGCCCTGGCCTGGAAGATCGGGGGCGCCACCGGCACCCGCATGTCGCGGGCCATGGCAAGAGCCTTGCGGTGCCCCACCGATGCGGCGTCCATCGGCTGGCAGATGAACTACCCCTATGCCCTGCAATGGAGCGGCGGGCTGCGCGGGTTGGCGCGGTTCCGGCCGCACTGCCCCTTGCTCTACCTCTACGGCAGGCGCAAGCCGTTCCAGTTCCATTCGCCGCGATGGCTGGAGCGCGTGGCAGCCCTGCCGGGTGGCGCCGTGGCGGAGTTCGACACCAGCCACTGGGTCATGGTGGACGACCCGAAAGGCTTCAACCGGCGGGTGCGCCAGTGGCTGGAATCGACGGCCAGCGCCTTGCCATCGCGATGAACAGCACGGCGCCGGCCGCCAGGGCCGCCGCGGCGATCTCCAGCGACAGCGTGAAACCCTCGGCCGGCGTCGGACTGCGCGCGAGCATCAGCGCCGCCAGCGGCGGCCCCGCGATCTGCCCCAGCCCGTACATTGCCGTGAGCAAGGCCATGGTGCTGGCCACCTGCAGGGGCCGCACGCGCCGCACCTCCTGCATGGCGAAGAAAGTGATGGCGGTGAAGGGAATGCCCAGCAGCAGGCTGCCGGCCGCGAAGCCGCCGAGCGTGGGACTGACCAGGCTGGCCGCGACGCCTGCTGCCTGCACCGCGTAGCAGCCGGCCAGCATGAGCCGCAGGTCGCGCGGCGCGCGCACGCGCGAAGCCAGCAGCGCGCCGACGATCACGCCGGCGCCGAACAGGGGCCAGAACAGGTCCAGCCAGGGCGAGCCGGGCAGGGCCTGCCGCGCGATCACGGGCAGGAAGGTCGCGGTGATGATGTAGCCGAACCCGGCCAGTCCATAGCCCAGCGTCAGCAGGGCGATCTCGAACGCGCCGTGCCGGTCGCCGCCTGCGCTGGAGGTGTTCGCGGCCGTCGGTGCCGGGTCCGCGGGGATGCTGAAGACCCGCCACACCCCAGCCGTGAGCAGTGCGGCGAGCACGCCGAAGGCCAGCCACCCGGTCCAGGCGCGCTGGTCCAGCGCCACCAGGGCACTGGCTGCCAGCCCGCTGAGCACGATGCCGGCACCGGGGCCGGTATAGATCAGGGCGCCTGCCGCCGGCCGGCCCAGCCGGGCGAGCAGCGCCAGGCACCAGCCGGAGGTGTAGACGAAGACCACGGCACTGGCCACTCCGGCGGCAAAGCGCAGCGCAGGCCAGGCGCCGGCCCAGGGCAGGGCCATGCCCAGTGACAGGAGCGCCGTCGCTGCCAGGCCTGCACGCACCAGCCGGGGCCCGTTGGGTGCGCCGGCCCAGCGCAGACGCCGCCACAGCCAGGGCTGCAGCGTGCAGAGCAAAGCTCCCACCAGGTAGCCGATGTAGTTCGCGGTGGCCAGCCAGCTGGCGCCGGCCAGCCCCACCACGCCATCGGCCAGCATCATGGGCAGCAGCGGCGTGAACGCGAAGCGGCCGATGCCCATGGCCACGGCCAGGGCGGTCATGCCGGCGGCGGCGATGCGCCAGGGCTCGGGGTGGGTCATGGATTGCGATTGCCGACAGCTTGTGACGCCGGCATCCTACAAGGTGGCCTGTCAGCCCGGCCGTACGCTGCAGCCAGCACGAAGGTGTGCCTTGGGAGAACACTGATGCGGCAAGCCGTCCCCGTTCCCGACCAGCGCTCGTCCGACCGTTTCGGGTTGGCACTGCCCATCACGATGGAAGGGGAGGAATGCGCCAGCCACGACCTCAGCGCCTCGGGGCTGCTGGTGCAGTCGCCGACGGCGCTCGACGTCGGCGCCCCGGTGGACCTCACGCTGGAGTACGAGCGCCAGGGCCAGGCACTCAAGCTCGCCTGCCACGGGCAGGTGGTGCGCATCGAGCAGCTGGCCGATGGCTACAACATCGGTGTGCGGCTGGACCGCCCGCTGTACCCCGAGGATGCCGGCACGGCAGGGCGGGCCTGAGGCGTTGTCCGACAGCGCCGCCGGGCGGTGGACTACAGCCCCAACGGCCGAGGCAGAGCTAGCCTGTGCGGGCGCTTTCCCAGCGCCGGAGGCTCCATGCAAAGCGTTCAACCCAGAGTGATCGTCCCCCTCGGGCAATGTCCCGAGAAGCGCGCCGCCGAGCGCTTCGAGGTGTCCCTGCCGCTGCAGCTGGCGGATGGGCAGCATGCCACCACGCGCGACATCAGTGCCAGCGGGCTCTCTTTCAACTCGCAACGCTCCTACCCGTTGGGCTCTCGGGTCGACCTCACCATCGACTATGTGTTGGACGGCCACAACTTCCCGCTGCAGTGCGAAGCCGAGGTGGTGCGATGCGTCGCCCAGGGACGCGGCTTCACGGTGGGAGCCCGCCTCATCGTGCCGCTCCTGGACACCGCGTAAACACGGGGCCGATCGTGGTGCCTCACGGCTGCCGGGCGGATAATGCCCGCCATGGGCCTGTTGAAACGAATCTTCGGTGGTGACAAGGGCGTGCCGGCGTCCGTGCCTGCTTCGTCGCAGTTCCACGAAAGCGAAACCACCACCGAGCAGGGCTCGAACAATGCGCCCCGGCGCGAACTGGTCCAGGTGGTGTTGCGCGACACCATGCGCCGGCACGGCGTGCCGTCCGACTGGATCGACTGCCGCATCCTTTCGGTGGTCAGCCGCAGCGCCGTGAAGGGCATGCACGTGCACCTGGTGGTGCGCCAAGGGCACGAGCGGCTGCTGACCTACATTCCCGCTTTCCAGAGCAGCTTCATGTCGGCGCTGCAGAAATTCGAGCCGCGCGCGCAGGACTGGCTGTTCAGCCTGTCCTGGCAGTTCGACGGCATCAGCGAAAACAACTATCCGCAGATGCCCGACCCGCACAGCTGGACGGCACCGGCTTCGGCGGCGCCGGCCGCCGCGGCGCCCGCCGACGACGAGGTGATGCAAGACCTCAAGGCGCTCTTCGCGATTCGCGACGCGGCGCTCAAGGAGGGGGCCGCCGCCGACCACGCCGACTTCGAGCCCACGCGGCCGGGCTTCGAGAGCAGCGGCGGCGGGCCCAAGCGCTAGCCTCGGAGTCTCTACCGCTGGAAGTCCACCCGGTCCGCGATCAGCGCGCCGGCCACCACCCTGGATCCCGCCACCTTGACCTTGGCGCCCGGACGCAGTTGCTGGGCCGAGCCGTTGCCGAACACCACGTGGGGCCCACTGGCGTCGATGGCCTGTTCCTGCACCTTGAAGTCCGCGACAGAGCGGAACTGGCCGATGGGGCCTTCGGCGGTGAACGTGGCCGGAGTGGCGGCGGTCCCGGGCGTGTTGCGAATCTTCACGCGTGTGGCCACGAGCACGCCGTTGCGCATCTGGCCACCGAGTTCGACCCGTACGCCATTGCCGAGCGCGGTCCCTCCCGCGCCGGTGATCTGGGCCGCGGAGGCGTCCACGGTCACGCCCTGCAGGCGGAACGAGCGCGGGCCGGTGAAGTCCGAGATGACCCCGCCCAGGTTGAGTGTCTGCCCTTCATGGGCCGCGGGAGCTTGCCACCCCTGCACGGCCGTGGCGACGAAGACGCCGTCCGCCAGGCCGGCGCCGGGCACCCGCACCACCGTTCCCTCGGCCAGGCCGGACTCGGTCCCGCCCATGTCGACCGTGGCCGAGGTGTAGTCGATCACGAGGGCGCCGATGCGAAAGCGCCTTTGCTCCCGGTTGAGGTCGCGCACCGCGCCGCTGACCACGGGCAGCTTTTCCGCGGCCAGGACCTCGATCCGCGTGGCCCGCAGTTCGCCGTCGCTGCCCGGCAGGCCGTAGACCTGCACCGCCTGCCCGTCGGCCAGTGCGCCCAAGTCCGCCGCGCCTTCGAAGACCGTGGAGCTGTCGGTGCTGACCGCCACCGTGAGCAGGCTGAACCGGCGGGCGGCGCGGTCCAGGCCGGCGATGCGGCCCCGCAGTTCCGGCGCCGAGATCACGCGCGAGGCGGTGCCGGTGGCCTGCTCGATGCTGACGCTGCCGATGACGCGCACGGTCATGCCCAGCTTCAGCTCGGTGGCATCGCCCAGGCTCAGTTGCGCCTGGCTGATGTCGTAGCGGATGCCGTTGACGATGATGCTGCCGAAGCCGTCGACCGAGCCGATGCCGACCGAAGACGAAGCGGAGGACACGCCGGTGCCGCCGGAGCCCACGCCGGTATCGCCGCCGCCGACTGAAGCCACGCCGGTGCCGTCGACGCCGGTCCCGCCGGAGCCCACGCCGCCCGGGCCGCCAGCAACCCCGGAACCGGTGTCGCCACCGGCGGAGCTGCCGCTGCCCGCGCTGCCCGCGCTGCCCGCGCTGCCGCCGCTGCCGCTGCCGCTGCCGCCTGCGCTAGTCCCGCTGCCGCCCCCGCTACCGGTACTCCCGCTACCGGTACTCCCGCTACCGGAACTCCCGCTACCGGAACTCCCGCTGCCGCCGTCGCCAGCGCTGCCGGTTCCGGCGCCCGCTCCCTGGAAGGCACCGCCGCCTGCAGCACCGGGGCTGGCCGGGGCGATATCGGCGCCGCTGCCGCCGCCCCCGCACCCTGCGACCGCCAGGGCGGCGGCCAGCAGCCAGGGGAAGCGCTGCTTCATGGCGCCGGCACCTCCCGGTCGCCCAGGTACACGTACACGCCGACGCGCACGCGCTTGGGCCCTTGCCCCGCGCTCCGCTCCACGGCATCGGTCATGTTGCTCACCAGTTCCCGGTGCAAGCCCAGCCAGCGTTCGCGCATCAGCCGGTGGATGGCTTCGCAGTCACCCTCGGACAGGCCGTCGGCGAACACCGCCCGTTCCAGCAGGAGTGGCCCTTCGCCCAAGGTATTGGAGACCGCAGTGGCCGCGTGGTCGCGCAGGTTGTCCCCCAGGAAGGCGAGGGTGGTCTGCAGGTCCGCGGTGGGAACGAACCCTTCCGCGCTCAGCTCCACGCAGCCGTCGTCCTTGGTGCACATCCCCAGGCGCATCAGCTCGTCGAGCACGGAGCGGTGGTGCACGTCGCCGCGGCTGGCCTGGCGCGCCACTTCCTCGAAGGAAAGCCCATTGCCTGCCGCGGCGATCGGCAGCCGCTGCAGCTTGCTGTCCTGGCTGGAGAGCTGCAGCCAGCGGGTGAAGGTTTTCGCCGCCGCGGAGAGTTCCGTGTGCGGCAGCGGGTCGGTCGGGTGGCGCACCCGCGCGGTCACTTCCTTGCGGTTCAGGCCCGTGGTCACCGCCAGCTGGCTGATGTTCGGCTGCGGAACGCCCTGGGCCTGCCACAGGCGCCGCGCTTCGGCCAGCAGCAGGTCGCGCAGCATTTCTTCCAGATGCGGATGCTTCAGGCCCATGCCCAGGGCCAGCCGCACGAGCGGACGCATCACGCGCGCGCAGGCGGATTGGGCCCAGGTCAATCGGTCTTGCATAGGTGAAGCAGTTCTCCGGCGATCTTGCCGGGCGTTGGGCCAGCCGTGCGCCTTTTTCCCATGCGCATAGCCCGGAAGGGCCGTCGTATAGCTCCAATGGGCCCCTCTGGAGGCTCTGCCGTGGGGCAGGCCCTCCACGTCTTGCATGGCCAAGGCTGAGCCGCCCAGCCCTTAGAACTTCGGGATGCGCAGGGTCTTGCTGATCATCAGGCTGCCGGAGAGCACGAACAGCAACGCAAGCGGATGCAGCTCCCAGGGCCCCAGGCTCCAGGTGCCGCCATACAGCTGCTGGCCCAGCCGCCCCTGCCATGCGGCGAAGGCGAGCACCGCGGTGAGCAACACGCTGGTCGGGATCGGCGTTCCCTCGAAGTGCGAGACCTTGCCGGTGCCCGTGGCCGTGGCCATGCTTTCGGCCGTGACGTTGAAGCGGGCCAGGCGGCTGACGCCGCAGCACACGAAGTAGATCAGCGCCGCCGCATCCCAGCCGCCCTGCATGCCGGCGGCAAAGGCCAGGGCCGCGGGCGCGACGCCGAAGGAGATGACGTCGGACAGCGAGTCCAGTTCGCGGCCCAGCGCCGAATGCTGATGCCGCGCCCTGGCGATGCGGCCATCGAGCACGTCGAACGCAAAGGCCGCCGGTGCGAGCGCCGCCGCCGCCAGGAAGTGGCGCAGGTCCTGGCTGGCCATGTACAGCATCGCCAGGAAGACGGCGCCCACGCCGCACGCGGCATTGCCCAGGGTGAAGAAGTCCGCCAGGTGGAACTCTCGCAGCATGGTGAAGTGGCGGGGGGCTGCTGTGGGCATGCGGGGCTTTCGGAAAGGGTAGGAGCCGACCTTAGGCTGCGGGCCCAGCAGCCGGGGTCGGACCCCGGCACGGCCCGCCGTCGGCACTGTCCGACGCGCGGACCGGGCGCTCAGCCGCCGTCTTCGCAGGCCCAGCGCTCGCCGCGCCGCACGCAGCGGGGGTACGGGTAGGGCGTGCCGTTGCGGATCGCGGCCAGCATGCCCTCGATGTCGGCGGCGGAACGGGCGCCGCGGAAGTAGTCGTAGACCTTGCCGTCCACCAGGATCGCCGTCTGGGGCGAGCCGAGGTTGCGCCCACCCGCCTGGTCGAGCTGCTCCTTGTGGGGCTTGACGTCCTCCGGCAGCATCCACCGGGGGGGCACGGCGGAGCGGATCGATTTGGTGACCTGCGAGAAGCGCACCGTGGGGAAGACCTCGGCGCCGCGCAGCCTGGGCAGCTCGTGGGCCCGCCAGGCGACGCAAGGCGGGCAGTCGTCGCCGCCCATGTAGATCACGTGGATGTCGCGGGCGTGGGCGCAGGGCACGGCAGCCGCGACGAGCGCCGCGGCCGCCAGGAGTCTGCGAGGGAGTGGGGCCATGGAAGTGGCCCGGATTGTAGGAGCCGGGGCGCCTACTGCCGGATCTTGCCGCTGCCGCTGATGATGGACAGCTCCACGAACCTGGAGCCGGAACGCATGCCGGGCTTGAAGCCGACCACATAGCCGCCCAGGTCCACGTTGTCCATGCCGTCCAGCGCGCCGGCCAGGCCCTCGCGCGAAGGCCGCGCGCCCATGCGCCGCACCGCCTCCACGATGACCTTGGCGGTGATGAAGCCTTCCATCATGGCGTAGCTGACCGGCACCTCGAGGTTCGGCGTCTTGGCCACCAGGTCACTGAACTCCTTGGCGACGCGGCTGGAGATCTTGTAGGGGCTGGGCGTGACCTGCGCGATGGCCACGCCCTGCATCTGTTCCTCGGCCAGGCGCTTGGACAGCTGCTCGATGTCGGCGCCCGAGTGGGCGAAGAGCTGCGCCGCGCCGCCCGCTGCGCGGTACTGCTCGATGAAGCCGGCCGCCGCCGCGCCGCTGGAGACCATGAGGATGGCCTGGGGCGGCGTCTTGACGAACGCGTCCACCGCCTCGGTGACCTTGGCGGTGCCGGCGGGATAGGGCACCTTGGTGACGATGCGGGCCTTGGCCTTGGCGGCTGCCGCCTCCGCTGCCGCCAGCAAGGCGGCGGCGCCGGGGCCGTCCTCGTAGAACAGGCCCAGGCGCGTGATGCCGATGGTGGCCAGGTGCTCGGTGAGCTTGTTGATCTCGTCGCGCAGGCCGGCGCGCACGTTGTAGACCAGCGGGGTTTCGGGGCGGATCTCCGCCGTCCTGTAGCCCACCAGGGCGATCCGGTCCTTCTCCAGCAGGCCGGAGGCGACCAGGTCGTTCACGTTCTTGTTGCCGAAGTAGCCGGCCAGCACCAGCGGCTTTTCCTGCGCCAGCAGCTCCCGGGTGGCGCTGACGGTGTCCTCGGGACGGCCGCCGTCGTCCTTGCGCACGAGGCTGAAGGTGTGGCCGTTGATGCCACCGGCCTTGTTGACGCTGTTGAAGAGCAGTTGCATGCCGGCGGCGTAGGCGCGGCCCTGGTTCGCGTCGAGGCCGGACATGGGGCCGACCTGGCCCACGACGACCTGGGCGGCCTGCGCCGGGGGCGCAGCCATCAGGGATGCGGCCAAGCCCGCCACCAGGGCGATGGAACGAATGGTTTTCATGGGTTGCTCCAGGATCAGCGACCGCCAACCATAGCGGCGAAGTCAGCCATACGTCAGTGTGGAAAGTCCTTACTCCCGTTTGTGGTGCATCCACCGCGCCGCCGTGTCCAATCTCCGGATGGTCAGAACCGCCACTGCTGCCGACGTCGAATCACCGTACGCGTGGATGCGGCTGGCCGTCTCGCTGCTGCTGATGACCATCGGCGGCTCCGGCATGTACGCCGTGACCGTGGTCCTGCCCCGCATCCAGGAAGACTTCGCCGTCGACCGCGGCGCAGCGTCGCTGCCCTACACGCTGACCATGATCGGTTTCGGCGCCGGCGGCGTGCTGATGGGGCGGCTGGCCGACCGGTTCGGGGTGATGGTTCCGGTGATGGTCGGCGGCGCCGGGCTGGGCGCAGGGTTCGTGCTGGCCGGCCTGGCCCCCAGCCTCTGGGTGTTCTGCCTGGCGCAGGGCCTGCTGGTGGGCCTGCTCGGCACTTCGGCCAGCTTCGCACCGCTGGTGGCCGACACCTCGCAGTGGTTCGACCGCCGCCGCGGCATCGCGCTGGCGATCTGCATGAGCGGCAACTACGTGGCCGGCGCGGTGTGGCCCCCGGTGATGCAGCACTTCATCGACAGCGTGGGCTGGCGCCAGACCTATGTGGGCATGGGCCTGTTCTGCGCCGCGAGCATGGTGCCGCTGGCGCTGGTGCTGCGGCGCCGGCCGCCCCTGCTGGCGGCTCCTGGCCCCGTCGTCGCCGGCGCTGCCCCCGTCGCGGACGGCTCGCGCCCCATGGGCCTGAGGCCCGGCACCGCGCAGGCGCTGCTGTGCGTGGCCGGGGTGTCCTGCTGCGTCGCCATGTCCATGCCGCAGGTTCACATCGTGGCCTACTGCGGCGACCTGGGGTTCGGCGCCGCCCGCGGGGCGGAGATGCTGTCGCTGATGCTCGCGATGGGTGTGGTCAGCCGCCTGGTGTCGGGCTGGATCTCGGACCGCATCGGCGGTCTTCGCACCTTGCTGCTGGGCTCGGTGCTGCAAGGCATCGCGCTGCTGCTGTTCCTGCCGTTCCAGGGCCTGGTGTCGCTGTACCTGGTGTCGGGCCTGTTCGGGCTGTTCCAGGGCGGGATCGTGCCGGCCTACGCGCTGATCGTCCGGGAGCATTTCTCGCCGCGCGAAGCCGGGGCACGCGTGGGGACGGTGCTGATGGCAACCCTGTTCGGCATGGCGCTGGGCGGCTGGATGTCCGGCGCGGTGTTCGACCTGACCGGCTCGTACCACGCCGCCTTCCTCAATGGCATCGCCTGGAACCTGCTGAACCTGACCATCGTGGGCTTCCTCCTGTACCGGGTGCGCAGCATCAAGCGCCCCTGCGCGAGATGAGCTCGTTGCTATAGTCGCCCGGCCATGGCCCCGAGCGCACCGACCGACCGCCGCCGCCTGCTGCGGGCCGCCGCCGCGGCAGCGGGCGCCTTGTGGCTGCCGCGCGGCGCCTTCGCCCAGCGCCGCTGGCAGTCCGATCCGTTTTCGCTTGGCGTGGCCAGCGGCGCCCCGGCGCCCGATTCGGTGGTGCTCTGGACGCGCCTGCTGCCCGCCAGCCGCTTCGAGGATGCAGGCAATGCCCCGGTGCCGGTGAACTGGGAGGTCGCGCACGACGAGGCCTTCTCGCGGATCGCGGCACGAGGCCAGGCCCTCGCGCTGCCGGAACTGGCGCACAGCGTCCACGCCGAGATCCCTGGGCTGGAGCCGGACCGGTGGTACTTCTACCGGTTCATGGCGGGCGAGGCCGTCAGCCCGGTGGGGCGCACGCGCACCTTGCCCGCGCCCGGCGCCGCGGTGCAGCGGCTGCGCCTGTCCTATGCCTCCTGCCAGCGCTGGGAGCACGGCTACTACGCGGCATGGCGCCACATGCGCGACGAAAACCTTGACCTGGTGATGTTCCTCGGGGACTACATCTACGAGTACCCCAACGCCACCGCCGCCATCCGCAGCTTTCCCACGCTGGGCTGGGTGCACACCCTGCCGGAGTACCGGCAGCGGCACGCCTTGCACCGCAGCGACCCTGATCTCCAGGCCATGCACGCGGCTTGTCCCTGGCTGGTGGCCTGGGACGACCATGAGGTGCAGAACGACTATGCCGGCGAGCAGGGGGGAGACTCCTATCCCTGGGGCATGAACGCGTCGGCCGACTTCCCGGCCCGACGCGCCGCCGCCTACCAGGCGTTCTACGAGCACATGCCGCTGAGGGCCGCCGACTTCGCGCGGGCGCTGGCGGGCCGGTCCGGTCCGGCCGAGCTGCGGCTGTACTCGCAGTACCGGTTCGGCCGGCTGGCCGACCTGCTGCTGCTGGACACGCGCCAGTACCGCGACCGCCAGGTCTGCCCGCCGACGGATCGGCCGTCCGGCATGGTGGCCCCCGAGACCTGCAAGGACTGGGAGGACCCGGCCCGCAGCTTGCTCGGCGCGGCGCAGGAACAATGGCTGGAAGGTGCGCTGGCCCTGCCGGGCACCGGCTGGACGGTGCTGGGCCAGCAGACGCTGTTCGGCCGCCGCGACAACCAGCCCGGACCCGGCGAGCGGCTGTGGAACGACGGCTGGGACGGCTACGGCGCCGCCCGCGCGCGCCTGACCGGTGCGCTGCAAAAGCACGCCGTGCCGAACCCCGTGTTTTTTGGCGGGGACGTGCACGAGAACTGGGTCGGCCACGTCAAGGCCGACTACCGCCGGCCGGACAGCGCTTCACTGGGCGTGGAGTTCTGCGGGACCAGCATCACCTCGCGCGCCGGCGCGCCGGAGCGGGTCGCGGCGCGCCTGGCCGAGAACCCGCACTTCGTCTTTGCCGACGGCCTGCGCCGCGGCTATGGCGTGGCGGAGTTCACCCCGGCGCAACTGACGGCCACGCTGCGGGTGGTGGACGACGCTTCCCGGCCCGACGCGCGCATCTCCACCCTGGCGCGTTTCGCGGTGCAGTCCGGCCGGCCGCTGCTGGAGCGCGCGTGATGCGCGGACTGCTCGCCCTGGTGCTGGCGCTCGCGGGCCTGGCGGCCCAGGCGCAGCAGATCCTGCTGCCCGTGGGCGCGCAGGACAGCTACAACCTGGCCCGCGCCTTCACCTACCTGGAAGACCCGCAGGGCCGGCTCGGGATCGACGACATCCTGCAGCCGGCCGCGCAGGCCGGTTTCCGGCCCATGCCGCAGCTGGGCCCGGGCGCAAACTTCGGCCTCACGAACTCTGCGATCTGGCTGCGGGTGACGCTGCAGACCGAGGCGGGCAGCGCGCCCGACTGGTTGCTGGAAATTGCCTACCCGCCGCTGGACCGGCTGGAACTGTGGGCACCCGACGGCGCTTCCGGCTACCGGGTCCAGGTGGGCGGCGACCAGCTGGCGTTTGCCGAGCGCCGTATCCCGCACCGCAACCATGTGCTGCCCCTGCAGCTGGCGCCAGGCGCGGCCACCACCGTGTACCTGCGCCTGCAGTCGCAAGGCACCGTTTCGGCCCCGGCGCGGCTGTGGCGGCCGCAGGCCCTGTGGAAGAACGACCAAGCGGCGTACTCGGCCCTGAGCCTTTACTTCGGCCTACTGCTCGGGTTGCTGCTCTACAACCTGCTGCTGTTCGTCTCGGTGCGGGAGCCGGCGTACCTGATCTACGTGGCTTTCGCCGCCGCGATGGGCGTGGGCCAGGCCGCGCTGACCGGCCTGGGCGCCCAGTTCCTCTGGCCGCAGTGGGGGTGGTGGAACGGCGTCTCGCCGCCGGTGGGACTGGCCTCGGCCGCCGTCCTGGGCCTGCTGTTCGCCCGCAGCTTCCTCTCGAGCGCGGCGCGGATGCCGCGGCTGGACAAGCTGCTGCTGGCGCAGCTGGCCGGATGGATGCTGGCGCTGGCGACGGCCGTGACGCTGCCTTACACGGTGTCGTCCTGGATCATCACGGCGCTGGCGCCCATCAGCGTGGCCACCATGGTTGTGGTCGGCGTCATCAGCGTGCGGCGGGAGTTCGCCGGTGCGCGCTATTTCTTCACGGCCTGGGCCTTGCTGCTGCTGGGCGTGGCGACGCTCTCGCTGCACAACACCGGAATCCTTCCTTCCAACGCGATCACGTCCAACGCGCTGCTGATCGGCTCGGCGCTGGAGATGGTGCTGCTGTCCTTTGCGCTGGGCGACCGGATGAACGTGGCGCGCCGCTTCAAGGAGCAGGCGCAGGCCCGGATCGCCGCCGAGCACGCGATGGTGGAGGCCCTGAGCGAGTCGCAGGAGCGCTTGGAGCAGGTGCTGGAAGAACGGGAGGTGATCCTGGAGAACTCCATCGTGGGCATCGCCTTCCTCACGCCCACGGGCCGCTTCAAATGGGCCAACGCGGCCATGATGGACATCTTCGGCGTGAAGGACGGCCCGATCACGTCGATGGAACCGTACTACCTGTCGCGCCGGCAGTACCTGCAGATCGGCGGCGAGGTGGCCCGGGCGGTGGCGCGCGGCGAGGTCTACGAAAAGGAGCTGCAGGTGCAGCAGGCCGACGGCACCCGCATCTGGATCCACCTGTCCGGCAAGGCGGTGAGCCGGCAGGACCTGAGCCAGGGCACCGTCTGGGTGATCATGAACATCACGCAGCGCAAGGAGCTGGAGGAGCGGCTGCACAAGACGATGTCCGAGCGCGAGGCGATCCTGAACAACACCGTGGTCGGCATCGTGCTGTCGGTCCAGCGCCGCCACGAATGGGTCAACGAGAAGTTCGCGCGGATGCTGGGCTACCCGCGGCAGATCCTCATCGGCCAGCCCTCCAGCTACATCCACCCCGACAGCGCCTCCTGGGAGCGCTTCGGCGAGGAGGCCCGCAACGCGCTGATCGCCACCGGCTCCCACGTCTGCGAGCGCCAGCTCAAGCGGCGCAACGGCGAGCTGTTCTGGGTGGAGATGGGTGGCAGCTGCATCCGCCCGAACGACCCGGATTCGGGCGTGATCTGGACCTTCCTGGACATCACCGAGCGCAAGAAGTCGGAACAGGAAGTGCGCGAAGCGCTGGAGCAGCAGAAAGCCCTGAACGAGCTGCGCACGCGCTTCGTGGCCATGACCAGCCACGAGTTCCGCACGCCGCTGGCCGCCATCCTCTCGGCCGAAGAACTGCTGCGCCACTACGGCGACCGGCTGCCGCAGTCCGAACGCATCGACATCCTGGATGGCATTTCGGCCGGCGTGCAGCGCATGTCGAAGATGATGGACCGCGTGCTGCTGCTGGGCAAGGCGGACGCTCAGATGCTGGAGTTCGCGCCCGAGCCGCTGGACTTGCCGCGCCTGTTGCGCCGGCTGGTGGAAGACGCCCGGCTGCAGCACCCGGGCAGCGGCTGCGAAGTCGCCGCCGAGTGGGGGCCGGGCGTGGGCACGGGCCTGTACGACGAAAAGCTGCTGCGCCACATCTTCGGCAACCTGCTGTCCAACGCCATCAAGTACTCGCCTGCCGGCGGCAAGGTGCGCCTGCGCGTCAGCCGCGGTGCGGGGGCCACGCAGTTCGAGGTGTCCGACCAGGGCATCGGCATCCCCGAGGGCGAGATCGGCCACCTGTTCGAATCGTTCCACCGCGCGAGCAACGTGGGCACCATCCCCGGCACGGGCCTGGGTCTGGCGATCGTGAAGAACGCGGTGCAGATGCACGGCGGCACGGTCGCCGTGCGCAGCGCGCCGGGGCAGGGCACGACCTTCACCGTGCGCCTGCCGGCCACCGCCGCGGCGGCGGTGGCGTCCCCGGACGCGGCGGCGGCGGGCTAGACGCCGCCTAGAGCTTGGTGCCGCCGCTGGCCTCGATCACCTCGCCGGTGGTCCAGGCGCCGTCCGGGCCAGCGAGGAAGGCCACGACGCCGGCGATGTGCTCCGGCTGGCCGATGCCCGCCAGCGCCTGCATCTGCCTGAGCGCCTCCTGCCCGCCGGGCTGGTGGATCCACCCGCTCATGCGGGTGTCGATCGCACCGGGCGCCACGGCGTTGACGGTGATGCCGCGCGGCCCGAGCGCCGCCGCGAGCTGCACCGTGAGCGTGTTGACAAAGCCCTTGGTCGCCGCGTAGGCCGGAATGCCGGCGAAGGCCGTGCGCGCGACCACCGACGACAGGTTGATGATGCGGCCGCCCCCTGGGATACGCGGCAGCATCTTCTGCGTGACGAAGAACAGGCTGCGCATGTTGACGTTGGACAGCTGGTCGTAGCTGGTTTCGCTCATGTCTTCGATCGCGGCGAACGGCGCCACGCCGGCGTTGTTGACGAGGATGTCGACGCGCTGCGCTTTCACCGCCTCGGCCAGGTGGTGCGGGCCGCGTGCGTCGCCCAGGTCGGCCTGGACGGCGGTGGCCCGGCCGCCGTGCCCGGTGATGGCGGCCACCACGTCGCGCGCCTCGGCTTCGCCGCTGCCGTAGTGGACGATGACCTCGGCGCCGTCGCGCGCCAGGCGCCGGGCGATGGCGGCGCCGATGCCGCGCGAAGCCCCGGTGACCAGGGCGACTTTGTTCTGCAGGGGAAGGTTCACGAATGTCCTTTAATTGAACGGTTGGTCAAAAACGAGCCCAAGAAAAGGCGCCGGAGCGCCTGGTGCCGAGGTGGGCTGCCTCCCTCAGCCGGTTATGGAAGCCGCGTGCCGCCGCCGTCCAGCAGCGACAGCACGCGCGCGATGGTGTCTTGCAGCCGCAGCGGGTCGTCGACGGCGCGGGCGCTGATGCGCAGCCCGCCCATCAGCGCCATCAGCAGGTCGGCGAGCGCCTGCGCGTCCTCGCGGCTGCCGATGGAGCCGTCGGCCTGCCCGCGCTGGACGGCACCGCGCAGCAAGCCATGGCTGGCCGCCCACTTGCTGCGCAGGGCGTGGGCGATGCGCGGCTGCGCCACCCCCTCCAGCAGGCCGGTGGACACCATGCAGGCATGTTCGGCCGCATCGGCGCTGAGGCAGTGGCACAGCAGCCGCTCGAAGAACACGTGGATGGCCCGCCGGCCGTCGGGCGCGCGAGCCATCTCGTCGGCCACGCTGCCAAAGCGCGCCGCGGCGCAGTCCAGCGCCTTGAGGTACAGGCCCTGCTTGTCACCGAAGCTGTTGTACAGGCTCTGCTTGCCCAGGCCGCTGGCCTCGGACAGCATCTGCACGGAGGTGCCCTTGAAGCCGTGGACCGCGAACACGTCGGCCACGCCCTCGATCACCTCGTCGTCCGAAAAGCTTTTCTGCCGGCCCATGGCGAGCAGTGTGCCTCAATTTGAATGATCGGTCAAATTGCCGGTCGCACGAGCTCCAGCAGGCGATCCAGGCCGCCGGAATCGATCGCCACCATCGCCTGCTCGCGCACCTTGGGCTTGGCATGGTAGGCCACCGACAGGCCGGCGGCGCCCATCATCGGCAGGTCGTTGGCACCGTCGCCCACGGCGATGGCCTGCTGCGGCGTGATGCCCAGGTCGCCGCAGGTCTGCAGCAGCATCCTGCGCTTTTCCTCGCCGTCGCAGATGTCGCCCCAGGGCTGGTCGACCATGCGGCCGGTGAGCTGGCCGCAGTTCGGGCCGGACTCGATCTCCAGAATGTTGGAGCGGGTGTAGTCGATCCCCAGCTGGTCCCGGATGCGGTCGGTGAAGAAGGTGAAGCCGCCCGAGACCAGCAGCGTCTTCAGGCCTGCCGCCTTGCAGGCAGCGACCAGCTCGGCGGCGCCGGGGTTGAGCTGCAGCCTTTCGGTGTAGACCTGTTCCATGTAGTCCACGGTCACGCCGCGCAACAGCGCCACGCGGCGGCGCAGGCTTTCCTTGTAATCGGCGATCTCGCCGCGCATGGCTGCTTCGGTGATCGCCGCAACCTCTTCCTTGCGTCCGGCAGCGTCGGCGATCTCATCCACGCACTCGATGTTGATGAGCGTGGAGTCCATGTCGAAGGCGATCAGGCGGAAGTCCTTCAACCGCAGGGGCGGGGTGAAGCCCTGGATCACCAGGCCGGGAGAGTGCTCGCGCGGGGATGTCATGAGGGGATTTTCTCACCCCCGCCGCGATCCAACTTCCATGCACACTCGCCCGATGATCCTTGCCCGACCCATCCTGGCCATCCTGGCCTTGCTCGGCAGCGCCGCTGCGCCGGGTGCGTGGGGCCAGGCACAGTCCGGCGCGCTGGTGGCGGCGCTGTCCGAGGCGCGCCAGCGCGGCTGCGGTGCGCCCGGCCCACGGACCCCGTTTCGTTCCGTTCCCGAGCTGGCGCAAGCAGCGCAGGCGATCGCCCGGGGCCAGGCGCCCGCCGAAGCGCTGAGGCAGGCGGGTTACCGCCACACGCGCATGTACCAGGTGAACATGAGCGGTCCGCGGACAGCCGCGGCAGCGGCGGGCGTGATGGCGCAACGCTACTGCCCGCAGCTGACGGACCCCCAGCTCACCGACGCCGGCGTCCACCAGCAGGGGACCTCGTATTGGGTGGTGCTGGCCGCGCCGTTCACGCCACCGGCGGCTTCGGCAGCGGGGGAAGTTGCCGCGCGCGCCTTGCAGCTCGTCAACGAAGCGCGCGCCCGCGCCCGGCAGTGCGGGGGCCGCACGTTCCAGCCGGCCGCGCCGCTGCGGCGCAACGCGCTGCTCGACCAGGCCGCGGCGGCGCATGCGCGCGACATGGCGGCGCACAGCTTCATGGCGCACGAGGGCCGCGACGGCAGCAGCTTCGATACGCGGATTTCGCGCACCGGCTACCGCTGGCGGTCCGTCGCCGAGAACGTGGCCGCGGGGCAGCCCAGTGCCGAGGAGGTGGTGCGCGACTGGATCGAGAGCCCTGGCCATTGCGCCAACCTGATGAATCCGGCGTACACAGAAATGGGGCTGGCGTTCGCCACGAACCCGCGCAGCGCCGACGGCATCTACTGGGCGCAGACGTTCGGACGGCCGCGCTAAGCGACGCAGCAGCGTCATCCCCGCGGAGCCTGCCCCCGCGAAGGCGGGGCGGGGACCCAGAACGCACGCCCAGCGTGCTGAGTCGCCAGCCCTGGATTCCCGCCTGCGCGGGGATGGCGAGAACTACGCGGGCACCGCCGTCTTGGGCGTGCCCAGCGAGCGCAGCACGTCGCGCACCATCTGGGCGCGGTCCTTCGGTTCCTTGAGTTCGCGCTCGATACGCAGCTTCTCGTTGCCGGCCAGCTTGATGTGGCGGTTTTTCTGCACCAGCTCGATGATGCGCATCGAATCGATCGGCGGGTTGGCCTTGAACGTGATGTGGATGACACCCGGCGCTGCATCCACCTTGACCACGCCATAGGGACGGGCCAGCACCCGCAGGCGGTGCACGTCGATCAGGTTCTGCGCCTGTGGCGGCAGCTTGCCGAACCGGTCGACGATCTCCTCGAGCAGCGCGTCGATCTGGTCGGCGGTCTTGGCGGTGGCGAGCTTCTTGTAGAACGACAGGCGCAGGTGCACGTCGCCGCAGTAATCCTGGGGCAGCAGGGCCGGGGCGTGCAGGTTGATGTCGGTGGTGGCGGACAGCGGCGCCAGCAGGTCGGGCTCCTGCCCGGCCTTGAGGCTGCGCACCGCCTCGGACAGCATCTCGTTGTACAGCTGGAAGCCCACTTCCAGCATGTTGCCGCTCTGGTTCTCGCCCAGCACCTCGCCCGCGCCGCGGATCTCCAGGTCGTGCATGGCCAGGTAGAAGCCCGAGCCCAGCTCCTCCATCTGCTGGATCGCGTCCAGCCGCTGCGACGCCTGCCTGGTCAGGCTCTCGGTATCGGGGACCATCAGGTAGGCGTAGGCCTGGTGGTGGCTGCGGCCCACGCGGCCGCGCAGCTGGTGCAGCTGCGCCAGGCCGAACTTGTCGGCGCGGCTGATCACGATGGTGTTGGCCGTCGGCACGTCGATCCCGGTCTCGATGATGGTCGAGCACAGCAGCACGTTGAACCGCTGGGCCACGAAGTCCCGCATCACCCGTTCCAGGTCGCGCTCGGCCATCTGGCCATGGGCCACCGCGATGCGGGCTTCCGGGAGCAGCTGCTCCAGGCGCTCGCGCCGGTTCTGGATGGTCTCCACCTCGTTGTGCAGGAAGTAGACCTGGCCGCCGCGCTTGAGCTCGCGCAGCACGGCTTCGCGGATCACGCCATTGCCTTCGTTGCGCACGAAGGTCTTGATCGCCAGGCGGCGCTGCGGCGCGGTGGCGATCACCGACAGGTCGCGCAGGCCTTCCAGCGCCATGCCCAGCGTGCGCGGGATGGGCGTGGCGGTGAGCGTGAGCACGTCCACCTCGGCGCGCAGGGCCTTCATCGCCTCCTTGTGGCGCACGCCGAAGCGGTGCTCCTCGTCGATGATCAAGAGGCCCAGGTTCTTGAACTTGGTGGATTCGGACAGCAGCTTGTGCGTGCCCACCACGATGTCCACGCTGCCGTCGGCAATGCCCTTCATCGTGGCCGTCACTTCCTTGCCGGAGCGGAAGCGCGACACCTCGGCCACCTTGACCGGCCACTTGGAGAAGCGGTCCACCAGCGTCTGGTAGTGCTGCTCGGCCAGCAGCGTGGTGGGCGCGAGAAAGGCCACCTGCTTGCCGCCCGTCACGGCGACGAAGGCGGCGCGCAAGGCCACCTCGGTCTTGCCGAAGCCGACGTCGCCGCAGACCAGGCGGTCCATGGGCTGGGGCGAAATCATGTCCTGGATCACCGCGTGGATGGCGCCGCGCTGGTCGGCCGTTTCCTCGAAGCCGAAGTCGTTGGCGAACACCTCGTAGTCCTGCGCCGAGAAGCGGAAGGCGTGGCCTTCGCGGGCCGCCCGGCGGGCGTAGATGTTGAGCAACTCGGCGGCGGTGTCGCGCACCTGCTCGGCGGCCTTGCGCCTGGCCTTCTCCCACTGGCCCGAGCCCAGCTTGTGCAGCGGCGCCTCGTCGGCCGACACCCCGGTGTAGCGGCTGATCTGGTGCAGCTGGCTCACCGGCACGTAGAGCGTGGCCTTGTCTGCGTATTCGAGGTGCAGCATTTCCTGCATCAGCGGGCGCCCCTGCGGGTCGGCGCCCTGGCCCAGGTCCATGTTGATCAGGCCCCGGTAGCGGCCGATGCCGTGCTGGGCGTGGACGACCGGGTCGCCGACGTTCAGCTCCGACAGGTCCTTGATCAGCGCCTCCACGTCGCTGACCTGTTCCTGTTTCCTGCGCCGGCGCGTGGTCGGGCCCGCGGCGAACAGCTCGGTCTCGGTGACGAAGTCCAGCCCCTGTTCGGGCCAGCTGAAGCCTTCGGTCAGCGAGCCGGTGCCGATGCCCAGCTTCTCGGTGCTGGCTTCGAACTCCTCCAGCGAGTCGAAGGCGGGCACCGACAGCTGGCTGGCCCGCAGGAAATCCAGCAGGCTCTCGCGCCGGCCCTGGCTTTCGGCCAGCATCAGCACGCGGTGCGGCGTGGCCGCCAGGTGCTGCTTGAAGCGGGCCAGCGGATCCTCGGCGCCGCGCACGACGGACATCTCCGGCAGTCTTTCGAACTCCGCCCACTCCGTTCGCCCTGAGCCTGTCGAAGGGCTCGCAAGGGCTTCGACAGGCTCAGCCCGAACGGCTGCTTTGATTGCCAATTGCGCGTGCTCATTGGCCCGGCCATAGAACTGCTCGATCGACAGGAACAGCGCCTCGGGCGGCAGCACCGGCCGCTCGGGATCGCCCTGCACCAGGCGGTAGCGGTCGCGCGTGTCCTGCCAGAAGCGCTGGAACGCGGGTTCCAGGTCTCCATGCAGCACCACCGTGGCCTGGGCGCCGACATAGTCGAACACCGTGGCCGTGTCGTCGAAGAACAGCGGCAGGTAGTACTCGATGCCCGAAGTCGCGACGCCATTGCCCATGTCCTTGTAGATGCGGCTCTTGGTCGGGTCGCCCTCCAGCAGCTCGCGCCAGCGGCTGCGGAACTTGGCCCGGGCGTCGTCGTCCATGGGGAACTCGCGCCCCGGCAGCAGCCGCACCTCGGGCACGGGGTACAGGCTGCGCTGGCTGTCCGGATCGAACGTGCGGATGGAATCGATCTCGTCGTCGAACAGGTCCACGCGCAGCGGCACGGGCGAGCCCATGGGGAACAGGTCGATCAGGCCGCCGCGCACCGCGTATTCACCCGGGCTCACCACCTGGGTGACGTGGCTGTAGCCGGCCAGCGTGAGCTGGGCCTTGAGTTTGGATTCCTCCAGCTTCTGCTTGACCTTGAACTGGAAGGTGTAGCCGGCCAGAAAGGCCGGGGGCGCGAGGCGGTACAGCGCGGTGGTGGCCGGAACGATCACGACGTCGGCCTCGCCCTGGGAGATGCGCCAGAGCGTGGCCAGCCGTTCGCTGATCAGGTCCTGGTGGGGCGAGAAGGTGTCGTAGGGGAGGGTCTCCCAATCCGGGAACAGGGCGCAGCGCAGGTCGGGCGCGAAGAACGCGATCTCGTCCAGCAGCCGCTGGGCGTCCGCCGCGCTGCTGGTGACGAGGGCTGTGCGCCGGCCGGCGGAGGTCTCGCGCCCGGCCGCACGGGCGAGCAGCAGCGCGTCGGCCGACCCCGGCGGGCGCGGCAGGGTGAATCGTTTGCCGGAAGACAGCTTGGGCAGGTCCATCGTGAACAACCAATACAAAACACCCCGCGCCGAAAAGCGAGGGGTGAGGGGCCTGCGCGGCAGAGAAACGGGCCTGCGTTGGGCCGAGAAGGACCGGCTACACAGCGTCGCCTGCGCCTAGCCTGGCGCGTTTCCAGCCGCGGCGCAGGCCCGTTTCTCTGCCGCGCAGGCCCCGGATTCTAGAATGGCTGCCCGTCCCATGCCCGCCACGCCGCCCAATTCCCCACCGCCCCGCCTGCATGCGCTGGTGCCCTGCGCCGGCAGCGGCAGCCGTGCGGGCGGCACCCTGGCCAAGCAGTACCAGGCGATTGCGGGGCGGCCCATGGTGCTGCATACGGTGGCCGCGCTGGCCGGTGTCAGCCGGCTGGCCACCACGCTGGTGGTGGTGTCGCCCGAGGACCACGCCTTGCAGCCCGACGCTACATTTTCCATAGCTAGGTGCGGGGGATCCAAGCGGGCTGCAAGCGTATTGAATGGATTGAAAGCGCTGGCCCAGGGCGGTGCGCATGCGCAGGACTGGGTGTTGGTGCACGATGCCGCGCGCTGCCTGGTCACGGCCGAGATGGTTGACGCATTGATCGACGCCTGCCTGCCGGACGCGGTGGGTGGCCTGCTGGCGCAGCCGCTGGCCGATACCCTGAAGGCCGAGGCAGGCGGGCGCGCCACGGCCACCTTGCCGCGGGCCGGGAAGTGGCTGGCGCAGACGCCCCAGATGTTCCGGCTGGGGCTGCTGTCCGACGCGCTGCAAAGGGCCGGGCCCGGGGTGACCGACGAAGCGTCGGCGGTGGAGGCGCTGGGGCTGCAGCCATTGCTGGTGCCCGGGCCGCGGGAGAACTTCAAGGTCACCTACCCGGACGATTTCGCGCTGGCCGAGGCCGTGCTGAGGAGCCGTGCATGAACCATTTCAGGATCGGCGAGGGCTGGGACGTGCATGCGCTGGTGCCGGGCCGCCCGCTCGTCATCGGCGGCGTGCCGATTCCCTTCGATCGCGGCCTGCTCGGCCATTCGGATGCGGACGTGCTGCTGCACGCGATCACGGATGCGCTGCTGGGCGCGGCCGGACTGGGCGACATCGGCCGCCACTTTCCAGACACCGACGAGCGCTTGCGCGGCGCCGACTCGCTGGCCCTGCTGGCCGAGGCGGGGCGCCGGGTCGCCCAGGCGGGCTACCAGGTGGGCAACATCGACAGCACGGTGATCGCGCAGGCGCCCAAGCTCGCTCCCTACATCGCGGCCATGCGCGCGCGCATCGCGCAGGTGCTGGCACTTGCGCCCGACCAGGTCAACGTCAAGGCCAAGACCGCCGAGAAACTGGGTCCGGTGGGCCAGGGCCAGAGCATCGAGGCCCGCGCCGTCGTCTTGGTCGAACGCACTGGATCCCCGCCTACGCGGGGATGACGCTGCGCGCCACCTCCGGCGAGGCTGACGGGGCGTTGCCGCGTCAGGTGACGGTTTCGGGCCGCTGCTGCGGCTCGTGGCCGGCCTCGCCGGGCAGCGGCGACTTGGGCTTTTGCAGCTTGATGTGGGCTGCCAGGCCGCCGGAGGTGGTGTTGGCCAGCGCGAAGATGCCGCCCATGCGCTGCACCGTCTTGTCCACGATCGCCAGCCCCAGGCCGGCGCCGGTGGCCGCCGTGCGCGCCGCATCGCCGCGGAAGAACGGCTTGATCAGGTTGGGCAGGGCTTCGGGCGCGACGCCCATGCCGTGGTCGCGTACCTTGAGCAGCACCCACTCGTTGCGCGACTTGGCGGCGATGTCCACCACGGCGATGCCGGTCTCGGGCGTCTTGCCGTAGCGGCGCGCGTTCTCCAGCAGGTTGGAGATCACGCGCGCCAGTTCCACCTCGTCGGCCAGCACGTACAGGTTCTTGCCGATGTCGGTATTGATCCGCATGTCGCCATGGTCCTGCACCGCGTAGATGCAGGCCTCGATCACGTCGTTCAGGCAGACGGGCTTGAGTTCGGCGTGGTCCGGGCGGGCGTAGTCCAGGAACTTGTCGATGATGGCGTCGAGCTGGTCGATGTCGGCCGCCATGTGCTCGCGGGCGTCCTGGTCGGCCACGCTCATTTCGGTCTCCAGCCGCAGCCGGGCCAGCGGGGTGCGCAGGTCGTGCGAGATGCCGGCCAGCATCACGGCGCGGTCCTGTTCGATCTTGGCCAGCTGCTGGGCCATCCGGTTGAAGCCGATGTTCACCTCGCGGATCTCGCTGGTCACCGCCTTCTCGTCCAGGCGGCTGGCGTCGAAATCGCCGTCGCGCACCCGGCTGGCGGCGAACGAGAGCTGCTTGAGCGGACGGTTGATCAGCCGCGCGATCAGCGCCGCGCCGGCAAGGGACAGCCCGGCCGCGGTGATCAGCCAGATCAGCCAGGTCTTGCCGCCGACCTTGGTGAAGCGGTTGCGGTCCATCAGCAGCCAGTAGGCATCGGCGTCGATCTTGAAGCCGACCCACAGTCCTTCCTCGCCATTGACGCTGGCGGCCATCACGGTGCCAGGACCCAGCCGGGTGACCAGCTCGTCCACGATGCGCTCGTCCAGCGAGGTGGAATCGAAATGCACGAACTTGTCGCTGGGCTCGCGCGGCAGGATGCGGACACCTTCCTGCTCGGCCAGCGTCTTGATCAGGGAGACGCGCGCGATGGAATCGGAATACACCAGCGCCGCCCGGCTGAGATTGACCAGGGAGGCGATCTGCTGGGCCGTCTGCACGGCGCGCGGCTCGAACTCCAGCGCGCGGAAGGTTTGCAGCCAGGCCACGATCGAGCCGATCAGCAGCAGCGACAGCAGGAAGAAGGTGCGCCAGAACAGCGACAGGCCCACGCGGGGGCGCATGTCCAGCGGCGCCGGTGCTGTCTCCAGCGGCGCCGGCCCGGTTACGTCGATGCTTGTCGTGACGCCTCGGATCACGCTGTCCCCTGCTTGTCGATCACGCTGCCTGGTGGATGGATGTGCCAGGAGCGCCGGCGCGACAGGATCAGCCCGCGCCGTCGGGAACGAACACGTAGCCCACGCCCCACACCGTCTGAATATAGCGCGGGGCGGCGGCATCGACCTCGACCAGTTTGCGCAGGCGCGACACCTGCACGTCCAGGCTGCGGTCGAAAGGCTCGAATTCGCGGCCGCGGGCCAGCTGGGCCAGCTTCTCGCGCGACAGCGGCTGGCGGGGGTGGCGCACCAGCGCCTTGAGCATGGCGAACTCGCCGGTGGTCAGCGGCAATTCGTCACCGTTCTTGCGCAGGGTGCGGGCGCCCAGGTCGAAGGCGAACGGGCCGAAGGTGACGACTTCGTTGTCGGAGGAGGGGGCGCCGGGCGCCTCCTGGGCCGGGCGGCGGCGCAGCACGGCGTGCACGCGTGCCAGCAGTTCACGGGGATTGAAGGGCTTGCCCAGGTAATCGTCGGCGCCGACTTCCAGCCCGACGATGCGGTCGACGTCCTCGCCCTTGGCGGTCAGCATGATGATGGGGGTGCGGTCGTTCGCGGCGCGCAGCCGCCGGCAGATCGACAGGCCGTCCTCGCCCGGCATCATCAGGTCGAGCACGATCAGGTCAGCCGTCTCGCGCAGCATCAGGCGGTTCAGGGCCTTGCCGTCCTCGGCCAGGATGACTTCGAAGCCTTCCTGGGTGAGGTAACGCCTGAGCAGGTCGCGGATCCGGGCGTCGTCGTCGACCACCAGGATCTTGTCAGTTCGGGCTGCAGCTTGTGTCATGGTGCTCCAAAACGTATTTGTAACAGGGGCCGATTCTGAAGCTGTTGACTCACCCTGTGCGGGGTTTCCCCAAGGGCTTGACACACTGTTACAAAAGTTGCGGCACATGGGAGCGCGTCACTTTTGGCGGTTGAACCCGCATTGCAGACATAATCGTGCGCATGAAGAACGCTATCAAAACAGTAGCTGCTTGCGCATTGCTGGCGGGGGCCGCAGCCAGTTGGGCCCAAATTGCCAATGTGGCGCCGCCACAGAACGTGTTGCAATTGGCGGCCAGTGGCACGGTCGAGGTTCAGCAGGATCTGCTCAGCCTTCAGCTCAGCACCACCAAGGAAGGACCGGACGCCGCCGGGGTTCAGGCTCAGCTCAAGGCTGCGCTCGATGCCGCGCTGGCCGAGGCGCGAAAATCGGTTCAGCCGGGCCAGATGGACGTGCGCACCGGCAATTTCAGCCTGTACCCGCGCCACAACCGGGAGGGCCGGATCAGCGGCTGGCAGGGAACGGCCGAGCTCTGGCTGGAAGGCCGGGATTTCACCCGCATCACCCAGGCCGCCGGCCGCATCCAGGGCATGACCCTCGGTGGGGTGAGCTTCGGGCTGAGCCGGGAGCAAAGGGCCAGGGTGGAAACCGAGGCGCAAGCCCTGGCCATCGAGCGCTTCAAGACCAAGGCGGGCGAGCTGGCCAAGGGCTTCGGCTTCACGGGTTGGTCGCTGCGCGAGGTGTCCGTTCAGTCCAACGACCAGGGCCTGCCGCCGCGCCCGCGCATGGCCATGGAGGCCCGGGCGGCGTCCACCGATATGGCGGTGCCGGTGGAAGCCGGCAAGAGCACCGTGGCGGTGACCGTCTCCGGCACGGTCCAGCTGCGCTGACCGTGCCCACCGGCACTACAGCCGGGGCCGGCGGAGTCCGACAGGCGGGTGCAACCGCGGCCCCTAAGCTCCCCAGCATGTCCGCCCTTCCCACGACCGAACAGGCCGCCGAGTTCGCCGCGGCGGCGGACCTGGCGCAGGCCGAGTTCTTCATCGTGATCAATCCGGGCTCCGGCGCCCGGCAGGCCGACGAGAAACGCGAGGCGATCGAGTCCGTCCTGGCCGAGGCGGGCCGCCGCTTCCGCTTCATCCCCGTCGCGCCGGGCCAGATCGTCGCGGCCTGCCAGCAGGCGGCGCAACACGCCGCGCGAGAGGGCGGAATCCTGGTCGCCGTCGGTGGCGACGGCACCCTGAACGCGGGCGCCCAGGCGGCGCTGACGCACGGCTGCCCGTTCGGCGTGGTGGCCCAGGGCACCTTCAACATGTTCGCCCGGCAACACGGCCTTGCGCTGGACCCGGCGGAGGCGGCACGCGCGCTGGTGACGGCCCGGCCGGAGCCGGTGCAGGTGGGGCTGGTGAACCAGCACGTCTTCCTGGTGAATGCCGCCGTGGGCCTGTACCCCAAGCTGCTGCAGGACCGCGAGACCGTGAACCGGCAGCTGGGAAGCCGCCGCTCCTGGGTGAACCTGATCACCAGCGTGGTGAGCCTGTTCGACTGGCGATTGCAGCTGCGGCTGGAAGTGGAACTGGATGGCGAGGTGAAGCGGCTGCGCACGCCCAGCATCTTCGTGTGCAACAACCGCCTGCAGCTCGAACGCGTGGGCATCGACGCCGAACTGGTGGAGCAGGTGGGACGAGGCCGGCTGGCCGCGCTCGTCGCGCGGCCGATGGGCGCCGCCGGCAAGCTGAAGGTGCTGTGGCGCGCAGCCCTGGGCCGCCTGGGCGACGGCCCCGAGCTGGACAGCACCGCCATGCGTTCGCTGGCCGTCACCGCCCGCGGGGCGCGCCGCCTGAAGGTCTCCACCGACGGCGAGGTGCAGTGGATGCAGTTGCCGCTGCGGTTCGCGGTCTCGCCCCAGCCTCTCATGCTGATGCGTCCCGCCGCGCCCGAATGAGCCGGCTGCTGCACATCTCGGACACGCACTTCGGCACCGAACAGCCGCCGGTGGTCGACGCCTTGCGGGCGATGGCGCACGAACTGAAGCCCGAAGTGGTGGTGCTCAGCGGCGACATCACGCAGCGCGCCCGCAGCGCCCAGTTCGCCGCCGCCCGCGTGTTCTGCGATTCGCTCGAGGTGCCGCACCTGCTGACGCTTCCCGGGAACCACGACATCCCCTTGTACAACCTGGCGGCGCGCCTGCTGCAGCCGTACGCCGGCTACATGGCCGCTTTCGGGCGCGAGCTCGAACCGGTGCTGGACCTGCCGGCGCTGCTGGTCGTCGGCGTCAACACCACGCGGCCGGCCCGGCACAAGGACGGGGAAATCTCGCCGGCGCAGATCAACCGCGTGGTGCACCTGCTGCGCCGCAGCCCGCCGGACCAGCTGCGGGTGGTGGTCACCCACCAGCCGGCCTGCGTGATGCGTCCGGAGGACGAACCGGACCGGCTGCACGGCGGGCACGCCGCGGTGAATGCCTGGTCACGGGCCGGGGCCGACCTGGTGCTCGGCGGCCACATCCACCTGCCGTACCTCAGCGATCTCTGCGCCCTCAAGGTGGTGCCGGACGGAAGGACCTACTGCCTGCAGGCGGGCACGGCCGTCTCGCACCGGGTGCGGCATGGCACCCCGAACTCGGTGAACCTGGTGCACTGGGAGCCGCCGTCCCCGCAGGGGCAGCGGCGCTGCAAGGTGGAACGCTGGGACTACGACCTGGCCGGCAGCCGGTTCGAGCCCACGCACACCTACGAGCTCGAACTGCACGGCTGAACGCCGCTACTGGGCCGCCCAGCCGCCGTCCATGTTCCAGGCCACGCCGCGGACGTTGTCGGCGGCCGGCGAGCAGAAGAACACGGCCAGCTCGCCCAGTTCCTGCGGTGTGGTGAACTGCATGGAGGGCTCCTTCTCGCCCAGCAGTGCGCGGGTGGCCTGCTCGTTGGTCCAGCCGTTGGCAGCGGCCTTGGCGTCGACCTGCTTTTGCACCAGCGGCGTCAGCACCCAGCCGGGGCAGATCGCGTTGCAGGTGACCCCCGTGGTGGCGTTTTCCAGCGCGGTCACCTTGGTCAGGCCGACGATGCCGTGCTTGGCCGCGACGTAGGCCGACTTCTCGGCCGAAGCGACCAGGCCGTGAACCGAGGCGACGTTGATGATGCGGCCCCAGTTGGCCGCCTTCATGGCGGGAAGCGCCAGCCGGGTGGCGTGGAAGGCGCTGGAGAGGTTGATGGCGATGATGGCGTCCCAGCGCTCGGGCGGGAAGTCCTCGATCCGGGCCACGTGCTGGATGCCGGCGTTGTTCACCAGCACGTCGACGCGGCCGAACTCGCGCGCGGCCGCCTTCATCATGTCCTCGATCTGGTCCGGCTTGCTCATGTCGGCACCGTGGTAGGCGACCTTCACGCCTAGCGCCTGCACCTCGGCCTTCGGCCCTTCCACGTCGCCGAAACCGTTCAGGACGATGTCGGCGCCCTGGCGGGCCAGCGCCTTGGCGATGCCCAGCCCGATGCCGCTGGTGGAACCGGTGACGAGGGCGGTCTTGCCTTTGAGCATGGGGACTGTCTCCAATGAATTAGGATGGCCGAAACCCGCGAAGTATCTGTTTTTTTGCACCTCATGACCCAGCCTACGCTGAACTACGTACCGTGCCCCGACGCGCAGGGCGGGCACCGCATGGCGTACTGGCAGTGGGGCGATGAGCAGGCCGCGCGTGTCGTCGTCTGCGTGCACGGCCTGTCGCGCCAGGGGCGCGATTTCGACGTGCTTGCGCAGGCGCTGCTAGCCCGCAGCGAGCAGCCCTTGCGCGTGGTGTGCCCCGATGTGGTGGGCCGCGGCCGCAGCGACTGGCTCAAGGATCCCATGGGCTACCAGCTGCCCACCTATGCGGGCGACATGCTGGCGTTGCTGCGCCGGCTGCATTCGCAAGCCGGGATCGAGGACCTGGGCTGGTTTGGCACCAGCATGGGCGGCTTGATCGGGCTGGCGGTGGCGGGTGTGCCCGAGCTTGCGGCGGCGGCGCCGGTGCGGCGGCTGCTGCTCAACGATGTGGGCCCGGTGATCCAGTGGCAGGCGCTCCAGCGCATCGGCACCTATCTTGGGAATACCGGGCGCTATCAGAACCTTCAGCAGGCGGCGGACGCGATGCGGCAGATCTCGGCGGGCTTTGGTCCGCACACGCCCGATCAGTGGCTGGCCTTGTCGCAGGGCATGGTGCGCGACCACCCGGAGGGCGGGGTGACGCTCCACTACGACCCCGCGATCGCGGTGCCTTTCCGCGCCCTGACCGAAGAGTCCGCCATCCAGGGGCAGGAAACGCTGTGGCAGCTCTATGACCGCGTGCAAGCCCGCACGCTGGTCACGCGCGGTGCGCACTCGGACCTGCTGGCCCGTGACACCGCGCTGGCGATGTCGCAGCGGGGGCCGCGCGCTGAGCTCGTCGAATTCGAAGGCGTGGGCCACGCTCCCACCTTCGTGGCACCGGAGCAGGTCGAGGTGGCGGTCTCGTTCCTGCTGAAGGATTTCCCCTGCGATGAAAAGCCTGTCGGCGCAGCCCGCTGAGGCAGCGCCCCTTCCAGAACTGATCACGGCCGCCGAGCAGGCCCTGCCGCACCAGGCGCATGCGCTTGCGCGGGCGCGCGCCTTCGCCGAGCCGTTCATCGCGGCCGAGCAGCTGGACACGGGTGAAAACACGCTGGAGCACGCGGACGCGGTGGCGGCCATCCTCAAGGCGATGGGTGGCTCCGAGGCCATGCAGGCGGCCAGCTACCTGGTCTATGCCTGCACGCACCTCAACAAGCCCCAGGAAGTGATCGCCAAAGCCTTCGGCGACAGCTACGCTGCGCTGGCGATGGAGACCACCAAGCTCGTGCGTGTCCAGCGGCAGGCGCGCTCGGCCGAAGAGGAAGGCCGGCTCGTTGACGATGCGCAGGCACAGACGGAGAACGTGCGCAAGATGCTGTTGGCGTTCTCGCGCGACCTGCGCGTGGTGATGCTGCGGCTGGCCTCGCGGCTGCAGACCTTGCGCTGGCACGCGGCCCGCAAGAGCGTCGCGCCGCCGAGCGTGGCTCGCGAAGCCCTGCACGTGTTCGCGCCGCTGGCCAACCGGCTGGGCATCTGGCAGGTGAAGTGGGAGATGGAGGACCTGGCATTCCGCTTCCTCGAGCCGGACACCTACAAGCGCGTGGCCCGGCTGCTCGACGAGAAGCGCATCGAGCGCGAAGGCTATGTCGAACAGATGCGCGCCCGGCTGGAAGCCGAGCTCAAGGCGCAGGGCGTGGCCGCCCAGGTTCACGGCCGGCCCAAGCACATCTACAGCATCGTCAAGAAGATGCGCGGCAAGTCGCTGGACTTCGAGCGCGTGTTCGACGTGCGGGCGCTGCGGGTGATCGTCCCCGAGGTCCGGGACTGCTACGCGGCGCTGTCCTGGGTGCACCAGCAGTTCGATGCGATCTCCTCGGAGTTCGACGACTACATCGCCAGGCCCAAGGCCAACGGCTACCAGTCGCTGCACACGGTGGTGCGCGACGAATCAGGCAGGCCGATCGAGATCCAGATCCGCACGCAAGTCATGCACGACCGCGCCGAGCACGGGGTGGCGGCCCACTGGGCGTACAAGGAAGCCGGTGCAAAGGGCTACTCGGGCGTCTCGGCCAGCGGCGAGTACGACGCCAAGATCGCCGTGCTGCGGCAGTTGCTGGCGTGGGAGCGCGAGCTCGCCGGCTCCGGCCAGGGCCTGTTCGACGATCGCATCTACGTGCTCACGCCCCAGGCCTCCATCGTGGAGCTGCCCCAGGGGGCGACGCCGGTGGACTTCGCCTACACGGTGCACACCAGCCTGGGCCATCGCTGCCGCGGCGCGCGGGTGGACGGCGCGATGGTGCCCCTCAACACCCCGCTGAGGAACGGGCAGACGGTGGAGATCACCGCTGCCAAGGAAGGCGGCCCGTCGCGCGACTGGCTCAACGGCGACCTGGGGTTCCTGGCCAGCCACCGGGCCAAGGCCAAGGTGCGGGCCTGGTTCAACGAGCAGGTGCGCCACGAGACGGTGGCGCGCGGGCGCGAGGCCGTCGAGAAGCTGCTGCAGCGGGAAGGCCGCACCTCGGTGAAGCTGGAGGACCTGGCCACGCGGCTGGGCTTCAGGTCGGCCGAGGACCTGTTCGCGGTCGTCGGCAAGGACGAGTTCTCGCTGCGCAACATCGAGCTGCTGCTGAACCCGCCGGAAGCGCCGCTGCCGCCTGACGAGTTCCTGCTGCTGAAGAAGTCGCGCTCGACCGAGCGCACGCCCAAGGGCGGCGTGCTCGTGGTGGGCGTGGACTCGCTGCTGACGCAGCTGGCCAGGTGCTGCAAGCCCGCGCCGCCCGACGCGATCGGCGGCTTCGTCACGCGCGGCAAGGGCGTCAGCATCCACCGCGGCGACTGCAGCAACTTCAGGGAAATGGCCGCCCGCAGCGGCGAGCGCGTGATCGAGGTGGAGTGGGGCAGGCCCAAGGGCGATGCGGCGGCGGTGTACCCGGTGGACGTCTCGGTCGAGGCCGCCGACCGGCAAGGCTTGCTGCGCGACATCTCCGAAGTGTTCGCCAAGGAGAAGATGAACGTCACGGGGGTGCAGACGCAGAGCGTCAAGGGCACGGCCTGGATGACGTTCAGGGTGGAGATCGGCGACTCCGCGCGCCTGGGCAAGGTACTCGGCCTGGTCGCCGAGGTCCAGGGCGTGCGCTCGGCCAGACGCCGTTGAGCGTCTGCTACAATCGCGGGCTCGGACAGACATTCAGGCGCGT